>Ga0315912_10000005_pt1 | contig 1211406 bp, 1110 predicted proteins | sample VfabasoilMG_FD_204469 | JGI IMG/M metagenome (GOLD analysis project Ga0315912, IMG submission 204469) | Garden soil microbial communities collected in Santa Monica, California, United States - V. faba soil | ecosystem: Environmental > Terrestrial > Soil > Garden | place: USA: California...
TGCTCGACCTGATCCACCCGATGTACCGCGCGACCGCGGCCTACGGCCACTTCGGCCGCAAGCCCGAGACGGTCAAGCTCGCCAACGGCGAGCGCTTCACCACGTTCTCGTGGGAGAAGACCGACAAGGCCGACGCGCTCAGGGCCGACGCCCGCGGCCGCTGAGCGGGACGCCCGCGGCCGCCTCAGCGCGTTCCGTCGAGCGCGAGCACCTCGCGGTATACGGCGACCACCGCGGCCGCCATCCGCGTTTCGCTGAAGCGTTCGCGCGCATCGCGGTGGGCAGCGTCGCCGAGCCGCGTGCGCAGCTCCGCATCGGCGAGCAGGCGACGCAGGGCGCGCGAGAGCGCCGGCGGGTCGGCCACCGGGACCAGCAGCGCGGTCCGCTCGTCGTCGACCAGTTCGGGGGTTCCGCCGGCCGCAGTCGCCGCGATGGGCAGCCCCACAGCCATCGCATCGAGCACGGCGATCGGGCAGCCCTCGTCGAGCGAGGGCTGGGCGTAGATGGTCCAACCGCGCATCGTCCTGCCTATGTCGTTGCGCCAACCGAGCAGGCTCGCGCGCTGGCCGAGGCCGAGCTCGGCGATCCGTCGTTCGAGCGACTCGCGCAGCGGGCCGTGCCCAGCGATCTCCAGTCTCGCCGAAGGGAACTCGCCGGCCAGCGGCGCGAAGGCCTCGAGCAGATGGTCGAGGGCCTTCGCCGGCACCAGGCGGCAGGCCGTGCCGATGATCAGCGCGCCATCCGGCGCTAGCGATGGCGGCGGCGTCGGGTCGGACCGCACGCCGGCGTGGACCACGTGGGTGCGCCGATGCACGACGGTCGCGGCGACCGCATGGGCGATCGCGATCACCGCATCGGGTCCCTGGTCGTCGAAGCGCATGGGACGCAGCCCCCAACGCTCGTTGACCCTCGAGATCCGATGGACCACCTGGCGCGCGGCGCTCGCGCGATGCGCCAGCCATCGCAGCCAGCGGCCGCCGGTGTACTGATGGACGATCGCGAAGCGCTCGCGTCGAAGTTGCTGCAGGAACCGCCACGCGCACCGCGGGTTGCGCAGCACGCCGTGCCGGTCGATGACGCGGGTCGTCACGCCGCAGTCCGCCAGCATCTCGACCAGCGGCCCGTCGCCGTCCAGGAACCACGCGTGAAGTTCGAACTCCTGCGGATCGACGTTGCGGGCCAACGCCGCCACGATGTTGGCGACGCTGACGTGCTCGGCGCGCGCTGAACCGAGCAGGTGCAGGACGCGGAAGGGTCTCGTCGAGGCGTCGGTCATGTGGGTCTCGGCGGGTCCGGTGTCGTGCGAGGTGTGCGTCCCCGACGGGCGGCGATTCTAGCCGAGGGTGCTCGGTTCCGTGGTAAATTCACCGCCCGCCACAGCGCGTCCAGCGGCGCGCCAACCGCCATCGCCGTCGTCGCGACGAGGGACCATGCCAGAGCGACCCACGCTATATCGCCGGATACGCAGCCGGCTGCGCGACATCGAGCCGTTGCGCCGCGCTTACCACTTCCTGATCGCGTTCAAGCTTGCATTCTGGGACAGCTCGGAGCGTTCCCGCGCCGAGCTCGACGATTTCTACGCGTTGCGCGAGGACCGTTGGGATTACGCACGTGACCTCGAGCAGCGTCGGATGGACGCCGAGGTCGCGCTCGTCGACCAGGTCGCGCAGGGCCGTCGCTTCAGCAGCGTGCTCGAGCTCGGGTGCGCCGAGGGCATGTACACCGAGCGTCTCGCGACGCGCAGCGAGCGGCTGGTCTCGGTCGACATCTCGGCGATCGCCGTCGATCGCGCCAGGCGCCGCCTGGCCGCGTCGCCGCACGTTGGTTTCGAATGCTGGGACGTCCGCGATTGGCCAACGGACCGGAGCGGGGCCTACGATCTCGTGTCGGCGCTCCACGTGCTGGAGTACGTGCGCTCGCCGTTCGCGATGCGGCGGGTGCGCGCGAACATCGTCGACAGCCTGCGCGACGGCGGCTACCTGCTTATCGGCAGCGTCTACCAGGACACCTACGTGGAGCGCACGCGCTGGCTGGGCGCGATCCTGGTCCAGGGTGGGAACTGGATCAACTCGTACTTCGCCTCCCATCCGCAGCTGACCGTGGTCGCGCAGAGCGAGTCCGACCTCGGGGTTTGCTGGTCCCGCGATGTGCTGCTGCGCAAATCGGTGGCCCGGTGAGGATCTCGGTCGTCATCCCGACCCACAACCGTTGGGAGACGCTCGACCGGACGCTGGCCACCGTGCTGGCACAGGACTGCCCGCGCGATGAGCACGAGGTGATCATCGTCGACGACGGATCGGTCGGCATGCCGGGGCCGCGGGCGGCGGACGCGATACGCCGAGGCGCCGTGACCTTGCTGCGCCAGGCGTGGGGCGGGCACATCGTGGCGCGCAACACCGGGCTGCGGGCCGCGACCGGTGACGCGATCCTCTACCTCGACGACGACATCATCTGCCCGCCACACCTGATCAGCGCCCACCTCGCGGCCCACCGCGCGACGCCCGAGCTGATGAGCTACGGCCCGATATTCCTGGCGCCGGACAGCCCGCCGACCCTCATCGCCGAGAGCACGGGCAATTGGTACCGCGCGCACTGGGCCCGGGTCGAGGCCCAGGGCGGGCTGCGGATCCCGGTCGACATCCTGCTCGGCTCGAACTCAGCGTTCGACCGTCGGATGCTGCTCGAGCTCGGCGGCTTCGACGAAGCGGCGCCGTCGAAGGACGACACCGAGCTCGGGATCCGGATCTGGAAACGCGGCACGCCGATGCGCTTCTTGCCGGATGCCGTCGCCCACGAACTGTTCGTCAAGGCGTCGCGCGACCATGTCCGCGGCGATGCGATGCGATGGGGGCGGGCGGAGCACTACATCTGCATGAAGCACCCGGAGGCCAAGGCCGGATCCGGACTGGGCTCGTTCGGCAGTGCGAGCTGGTGGAAGCGCTTGGTGCGGCGCGCCTACCTGTTGACGGCGCCTGCGATCGATCCGCTGCTGTTCGCGTGGTACCGCGCGGTGGAGGTCAGCGGGGTCGGTGGACCAGTGCGGCGGTTGGCGCGCGTCTGCCTCGAGACCCATGCCGGGCTGGCTTACGTGCGGGGAGCGTCGTTGCAGGCTGGCGGTTGGGCCGCGCTCGGTCGCGACCTCGGCGCACGCCTCGCGATCCTGCTCTACCACCACGTCGGTCCCTCTGCCGCGGGGGTCCCGCCGACGCTGACCTCGACGCCCGAGAAGTTCGAGCGCGAGGTCCGTTGGCTGGCCGAACATGGCTACCAGGGGGTGCGGCTCTCCGATTGGGCCGCCTGGGTCCACGACGGCACGCCCTTGCCGCCGCGACCGGTCGCGATCACCTTCGACGATGCCTACGCCGACGTCGCCGAGCATGCGCTGCCGGTGCTCGAGCGTTTCGGTTTCGGCGCCACGGTCTACGTCGTCAGCGGCCAGGTCGGCGGCGACAACGGCTGGGACGCGGACAAGGGGATCGCCACGCTGCCGTGCATGGATGCCGCCAGCATCCGGGCCTGGGCGTCGCGCGGGATCGAGTTCGGCGCCCACACCAGGTCCCACCGCGACCTGACGCGGCTCGCGCCGGCCGACCAGCGCGATGAGATCGTCGGCAGCGCCGATGAGCTTGGTGCCGTGCTGGGGGAGAAGGTCACGAGCTTCGCCTACCCTTACGGGCGCTACGACGACGGCGCGGTGGCGATCGCGGCCAGCGCCTTCTCGACCGCCGTCACCTGCGACGAGGGGCTGAACTTCCTCGACACCGATCCGAGCCGCATGCGGCGGACCATGGTCTACCCGATCGACGGCGACATCGCGCTTGCCTTCCGCGCGCGCTGGGGGCTGCAACCGCTGCAGTGGGTCAAGGCGCGGATCGCGTTCCGTCGCCGCCTGGCCGCACTGCGCGGCTGGCTCGGACCGCGCTCGGCCTGACGCCGCGCAGCGTAGGGATGCTCGGAGTGGAGAGCCTGCGGGCCAAGCTGTTGGTGGACGGGATCAGCAACACGCTGATCCCGCTGACCGCCGGCGTGATGTCGTTGGTCACGGTGCCGTTCGTGATGCGGGTCACCGGCCTCGAGCTCTACGGCCTCTGGCTGGTCGCGATGTCGATGGCCAAGGTCCTCGCGACGGCCGACCTCGGCCTCGGCTGGAGCGTCGCGCTGCATGCCGCAGCGCCGCGCAGTGCGGAGAGTGCGCAGCGCGACGAGGCCTTCCTCGGTGCCGCCGCCGGTTTGCTGGTCACGATCGGCGTTCTCGGTGTCGGGGCGATGCAGCTGCTCGGCTCGTCCTACGGCGGGGGGGTCGAGCTCAGCGCGGCTGCGCTGGCGGCGCTGCCCTGGTTCTTCCTGGTCGCCGGCGCGCTGTTCGCGCTGGGCTTGATCGAGAGCTTCCTGGTCGCACTGCTGTCCGGCCTGCAGCGCTTCGTGACCATCAACGCCGTGACCAGCGGCGTGGCGCTGCTGCGCGGCGCGGGGACGATCGTGCTCTGCTTCCTCCCGCCCGACATCGCGATGGTCGCGATCGGCGCGTGGTGGATCCTGACCGCGGTCGCCAGCGTCGTCGCTCTCGATGCGGCGGTGCGCGCCGAGGTTCCGTCCTTCGCGCTGCGCCCGCGGCTGCCGCGGTTGTCGGCGCTGCGCGGCGCGATCGCGCTCGGCCTGCGCGGCCAGTTGATCCAGGGGTTCAACGGGTTGACCTGGCAGGCCGGTACGCTGCTGACCGGATCGATCCTCGGGGCGGCGCGGGTGGTGCCGTTCGCCCTCGGCCAGAGCATACCGGTGGTGGTACATGCGTTCGGCCAACGGGTTGCCGAACCGCTATGGCCGGCTTCCGGCGGGCTGCGTCGCGACGAGGATCCGGCCGAGCTGCGGGCGCTCTACGAGACCTCGGTCTACCTGAACCTGATGTTCGCCGCGCCGGTCTGCGTCGGCTGCATGGTGCTCGCGGCGGACTTCCTGCGGCTGTGGGTCGGCATCGTCGACCCCGACGCGGCGATGGTGATGCAGATCCTGTCGCTGGCAGTGTTCCTGCAGGCGTTCTCGCTCGGCGCGGAATGGATACTGTGGGGCCGCGGCGAGACGCGACCGCTGCTGCTGACGGGGGCGCTGGTGACCGTTGCCGCATTCCTGCTCGTGACGCTCGGTCTCGGGCAGGGTGGTCTGGTCGGTGCTGCGGCCGGGCTGTTCGTCGCGCTCACCTTGGGCAGTGTGATGTACCTGTCTTTCTTCGGCCGCATCATCGGATGGGCGCCTTGGCCGGCGTTGCGCGATGCGCTCGTCGGGATCGGGCCGGCGCTGGTCGCGATGTCGATCATGCTGGTGGCGATCAGGGAGACGGTGGGGCCGCTGTCCCTGGTGGGCTTCGCATCGGTGTGTCTCCTCAGCGCCGCGGTCTACGGTGGCGCGCTGCTGGTGCACGGCGCGCGCCCCGAGCATCGGGACGTGGTGCGCGCGATCGCGGTTCGAATCGGCACGATCGTCGGCCGAGCCTGAGGCGAGGCGACGGCTCAGGCCCGCGACGGGAGCGGACCGCGCCGGTGGCCGCTGGTGTGCCAGCGCCACGCGCTGACGCACATGTCGGCGAGCGAACGAGCGGCACGCCAACCCATCAGGCGATGGGCGCGGCTGGGGTCGAGGTACGACTCGGCCATGTCGCCCGGTCGACGTGGACCGAAGCGGAGCGGGATCGTCCGCCCGCTCGCGACCTCGAGCTCGTGCACCAGCTCGAGCACGCTGTAGGCCCGACCGGTGCCGAGGTTCACGACCACCAGGTCGGCGTGCTGCTCAAGGTGACGCAGCAGGGCGAGGTGCCCCTCGGCGACGTCCATGACGTGGACGAACTCGCGTAGCGCGGTGCCATCGGGGGTCGGATAGTCGTCGCCGTGGATGACGAACTCGGGGTACTCGCCGCTGGCGACCGCGATCAGGCGCGGCATGACGTGGCGCTGCAAGACGACCGGGTCCTCGCCGATCAGGCCGCTCTCGTGGGCGCCGATGGGGTTGCAGGCACGCGTGATGCCGATCCGCCAGCGCGGATCCGATCGGCGTAGCGCCGTGAGGATGTCCTCGCCGATGAGCTTGGTGTGCCCGTAGGGATGGCTGAAGCTCCGCGGCGCGTCCTCCGGCGTCGGTACCGCGGGCGCCGGCCCGTAGACGCTGGCGCTGCCGCTGAAGAGCAGGGTTCGGCAGCCCACGGCGTCCATCGCCTCGAGCAGCGCGATCAGGCCACCGACGTTGTTGCGCTGGAACTGGAGCGGGCCCTGGACCGAATCGTCGATCGACTTCATCGCGGCGAGATGCATCACGGCGCCGATGCCATGGCGGCGCAGGATGCCCTCGACCAGCCCGCGATCGCCGACGTCGCCGCGCTCCGCGATCAACGGCCGGCCGATTATCCGCGCCATGCGATCGAGCACGTCGGTGCCGATCGCGCTCTGGGCGCGGTCCAGCACCACGGGTTCGTATCCGGCCGCGGCGAGAGCCACGCAGGCGTGGCTGCCGATGAAACCGGTGCCGCCGGTCACTAGGATGCGCAAGGGGTGGTCCGCCGTCGGAGGTGACCCAGGGCCGACGTCGGGTCAAAGTAGCGGCTGCCCCTCGCGGGGTCAAGGACGAGGAACACGGAGAGCACGATGCGAAGACTGCTGAAGCGAGCCATCCATCTCTTGGCGCAGCTGCCGGTCGGTCCGATCGGCTGGCGGCTGCCGTTGCTCGCCCGCACCGCCAACCCGCGCCAGGCGGGGCGCATCCGCCTCGGCGTCTGGCAGGTCGAGTACCTCGACCTCCACTCGGTGTTCGTCGAGCACAAGGACATCATCCGTCAGGGCATCTACCGTTTCAGCGCGGGCGACCAAGCGCCGGTGATCCTCGATGGCGGGTCGCACATCGGCATCTCGGTGCTGGACTTCAAGGCAGCGCATCCGGCGGCGCGCATCACCTGCTTCGAACCCGAGGAGCGTGCGTTCGCGGCCCTCGAGGCGAACGTCCGTGCCAACGGCCTCGACGAGATCGAACTGGTGCGCGCCGGGCTCGCTGCCGAGCCTGGCCAGGCGATGTTCGTCACGGACGGCGACGACGGTAGCGCCATCGGCGCCCATGGCACACGCACGATCGCGACCGTCCGTCTCTCCGATCACATCCACGGGCGCGTCGACTACCTCAAGCTCAACATCGAGGGTCAGGAGCTGCCGGTGCTGGAGGAGGTCGAGGCGTCCGGAAAGCTGGCGCAGGTGCGCGAGATCGCGCTCGAGTACCACGGTTGGCACGCCGACTCGCAGCAACGTTTGGGGCGGATCCTCGAGCTGCTCGACCGGAACGGTTTCCGCTATCGGATCCACGACCTCGACGCGCGGACCAACCCGGCGACCAAGCCACCCATCCGTTGGGACCCGCCGGCCGACTGGTTCTGCATCGTCTACGCCCGCAACGAGCGCATGCTCGACTAGCCCGCGGTCGGCCGGCCTTCGCGCTGCCAGCGCCACGACGACGCGCACATCTCCTCGAGCGAGCGCGTCGCATGCCAGCCGAGCACGCGTGCTGCGCGCTGCACGTCGGCGAGGTAGACGGCGACGTCGCCGGGTCGGCGCGGCTCGTCGACCATCGGGATGCGCTGACCGGTGGCGCTCTCGAACGCGCGCACCAACTCCAGCACGCTTTGACCGCGCCCGGTGCCCAGGTTCACCGTGAGGTCTCCGCCGTGCTCGAGCAGATGTCGCAGCAGCACGACGTGGCCCTCGGCGACGTCCATCACATGGACGTAGTCGCGTACGCCGGTTCCGTCGACGGTCGGCCAGTCGCGGCCGAACACCTTCAGCGTCGGGCGCATTCCGGCGGCGACCTCGAGCAGGCAGGGCATCAGGTTCTGCGGCGCGCCGACCGGGTCCTCGCCGATCAGGCCGCTGTGGTGGGCGCCGACCGGGTTGAAGTAGCGCGGCACGCCGATGCGCCAGCGCGGGTCCGCGATCGGCAATGCCGCGAGGACATCCTCGCCGACGAGCTTGGTGTGCGCGTATGGGTTGGCGAAGCGACGCGGCGCGTCCTCGGGAGTCGGCACCTGGTCGGCGGCGCCGTAGACCGTCGAGCTGCTGCTGAAGACGAAGGTGCGGCACCCGGCGTCGTCCATCGCCTCGAGCAGGCCGATCAAACCGCCGAGGTTGTTGCGGTAGTAGGCGAGCGGACGTTCGACCGATTCGCCGACCGCCTTGAACGCGGCGAAGTGCATCACGGCGCCGATCCGCTCGCGCTCGATCAGGTCGCGCACCCGCGTCCGATCGCCGACGTCGCAGCGCTCGAACCGGACCGGGCGTCCGGTGACCCGCTCCAGGCGCTCGACCACGTAGGCCTTGCTGTTCGAAAGGTCGTCGAGCACGACGGGCTCGAAGCCCGCGTCGCTCAGCGCCAGGTAGGCATGGCTACCGATGTATCCGGTGCCGCCGGTCAGGAGAACGCGCATCAGGGGTTTGGGAGGGCCGGGCCGAATCAGGGGAACGCACGCTATCGCCGGCGTCCCGGAAGGTCAAGACTTTGTCATGGACGCTTGGCGGGTGCGATGCCCGGCGCCGCGCTGGATAGAGTGTCCCGCCGATGGAACCGACCGCGCCAAAGCCGATCGTCGTCGCCTGCACCCGTGCCTACCTCCCCGGTTCGCACAGCGGCGGCCCGGTTCGTGCGACCTCCAACCTGGTCGACGCGCTCGGCGACGAGTTCGATTTCCGCATCATCACCAGCGATCGCGACGGCGAATCGGGCAAGCGGCTGGACCGGGTCGCGCTCGACCGCTGGATCACCGTCGGCAAGGCCCAGGTCTACTACGCCTCGACCGCGACCACCGCGCTCGCCTACCGCATCCCGCGGTTGATCTCGGCGATCCGTTGCGACGTGCTCTACCTCAACAGCTTCTTCGACCCGGTCTTCACGCTCCAGCCGATGCTGGCTTGGCACCTCGGGATGGTCTCGGCGCGCAAGCTGGTGGTCGCCCCGCGCGGTGAGATGGCGCGCGAGGCGCGGGCCCACCGCGCCTGGAAGAAGATCCCCTACCTTAAGCTGGCGGCGGCGATCGGGCTCTTCCGCGACGCGATCTGGCAGGCTGGCAGCGAAGCCGAACTCGCGGAGATCGAGAGCGTGCTCGGTCGCCGCGGCGGCCCACCGCTGCGCATCGACGTGGCCCGCGACATCGTCCGCCGGTCGGCTGCCGATGGTGACACGACCACCGACCGCCCGCCGGTCTCGCCTGGTCGGCCGTTGCGCATCTGCACGCTCGCTCGAATCGTCCCGACCAAGAACCTCGACTTCGCGCTGCGCGCCCTGGCGTTGGTGCGGTCGCCGGTAAAATTCGACATCTACGGTCCACGCGAGGCGGGCGGCTACTGGGCGCGCTGCGAGCGGCTGATCGCCGCCATGCCGTCGCACGTCCAGGTGGATTACCGCGGCCCGCTCAGCCACGATCGTGTGCACCCCGAGCTGCTCGAGCACGATCTGTTCCTGTTGCCGACCCAGACCGAGAGCTTCGGCTACGCCATCGTCGAAGCGATGGCGGCCGGCTTGCCGGTGCTGATCAGCGACCAGACACCGTGGCGCGATCTGCAGCGCGCGGGGTGCGGCTGGGACCTGCCGCTGGGCGATCCGGCGCGGTTCGCCAAGGTCATCGACGAGGTCGTAACCTGGGACCGCGCCCAAGCCGACCAGGCGTCCGAGCGCGCGCGGGCCTACGCCACGGTGGTCCGCGAGGACGTCGGTAGCGTGCAGCAGAGCAGGGCGCTGTTCAGCTGATCGAGCGGCGCGTCGTCCGGCGCGCCGAACGCGGTCATACTGCGCCGATGGGCACGTTCGACCAGTTCCGCTACGACCCGGACATCGGATACACGTTCATCCCCGACCTCCGGCTGCGCGTCGCGCACGAGGCGGGTGGCTATCTGCTGAGCACGAACAGCCTCGGCTTCCGCGAGGTGGAGTACGACGCCGGTCAGCGCGCGACGGTCTGCGTGATGGGCGACTCGTTCACCGCGGGAGATGGCGTGTCGAACGGCCAGCGCTGGACCGACGAGCTGCAGCGGCTGATGCCGAGCGGCGTCGCGGTCCGCAACTTCGGCCTGCCCAGCACCGGCACCGACCAGCAGTACCTGGCCTGGCGGAAGTTCGTCGCCGATCGACGTTGCGATCTGCTGCTGGTCACGGTGCTGGTCGAGAACATCCGGCGCAACACCACGGCGTACCGACCGGTCGAAGGCCCCGACGGGGAACCTCATCTCAAGCCCAAGCCGTACTTCTCGCTCGGGCCCGACGGGCTCGCGCTCGCCAACCAGCCTGTGCCGCGAGATGCGGTGCCGGCGCGCGCAGTCGACGGTGCCGCCGACCCGGGCGGCCGGTTCCCGGCGCTGAGACGGTTGGCTTCGGCGACCGGGTTGCGCGACGTCGCTCAGTCGCTCACCGGCTACCAGCCGGTGCCCGAGTACGATGACCGAGAGTCCCATGGTTGGCGAATGATGAGCGCGATCCTTCGGCGCTGGTCGGACGAATGCGCTTGCACGATGGCGATCGTCCCGCTCCCGCTCTACCAGCATGTCGAAGGGACCGCCGACGCCGGGTGCTACCAGGCACGCTTCGCCGAGCTCGGCGCGGTGACCGGGCGCGCGATCGTGGACCCCTTGCCCGAGCTGCGCCGTCACCCGGTTGACGAGCGTCGTCGGTTCCGCTTCCCGGTCGATATCCACCTGACGCCGCTGGGCCACAGCGCTGTCGCGCGCGCGATCGCGCCGGCGGTGCAACGGCTGATCGGAGCCCACGCGTGACGCAGGTGCTTGGCATCTCCGGCTACTACCATGACTCCGCGGCGGCGCTTGTCGCGGACGGCCGGATCGTAGCAGCAGCCCAAGAAGAACGCTTCTCGCGCCGCAAGCACGACGCGAGCTTCCCGCGTCAAGCTGCCAACTACTGCCTTCAGGAGGCGTTCATCGAGGCCGACCAGCTCGATGCCGTCGTGTACTACGACGACTCGGCACGCTCGCTCGACCGCGTCGTCCGCAACGCGCTGACCATCGCGCCGATCGGCGCCGACGGCTTCCGCGACGCGATGCGCTCGATGCTGGGCGACAAGCTGCGTTTGCGCGAAGAGGTCGCCGTGCTCCTCGGGGGGGCGAGGCCGGTGTGGTCCTGCGACCATCACCTATCGCACGCGGCATCGGCGTTCTATCCCTCGCCGTTCGCGGAGGCCGCGATCCTCACCGTCGACGGTGTCGGCGAGCATGCGACGCTGTCGATCGGCCACGGCAGAGGCGAGGCCATCGAGATCGTCCGCGAGATTGGCTACCCGCACTCGCTCGGGCTCCTGTATTCCGCGGTGACCGCCTACTGCGGGTTCAAGGTGAACAGCGGTGAGTACAAGCTGATGGGACTGGCGCCCTACGGCAGACCGGTCCATGCCCGGACGATAGAGGACGAGCTGATCGAGATCCGCGAGGACGGGTCATTCGCTCTGAACATGGAGTACTTCGATTTCCCGGCGGGCGGACCGATGGTCAACGACCGCTTCCACGCGCTGTTCGGCGGCCCGCCGCGCGCAGGCGAATCACGGATCGAGCGCCGCCACATGGACCTCGCCGCGTCGGTCCAACTGGTGCTGGAGCATGCCATCGAGCGGCTCGCCCGGACCGCCCGGCGGTTGACCGGATCGGATCGGCTCACGATGGCGGGCGGGGTCGCGCTCAACTGCGTAGCGAACGGTCGCCTGCATCGGGCAGGGATCTTCCGCGACATCTGGGTCCAACCGGCGGCCGGCGATGCGGGCGGCGCGCTGGGCGCGGCGCTCTACGCGACCTACACCGCGTTCGGCGTCAAGCGAGCACCATCGACGCGCGACCGTCAGCTGGGTAGCCGGCTTGGGCCTCGCTTCACCATCGCTCAAGTCGTCGCTGCGCTCGACAAGGAGGGGTTGCGCTACGAGCGGATCGCCGACGACCAGACGCGCGCGGCGCGAGTCGCCGCGGCCCTCGCTGAGGGCAAGGTCGTCGGCTACTTCAACGGCCGGATGGAGTTCGGGCCTCGCGCGCTCGGCGGCCGCTCGATCCTGGGCGATCCGCGCGATCCGGGGATGCAGGCGCGGATGAACCTGTCGATCAAGTTCCGCGAGAGCTTCCGGCCGTTCGCGCCGGCGGTGATGCACGAGAGGGTCGCGGATTGGTTCGAGTTCACAGGCGAGAGCCCCTACATGCTGATGGTGGCGCAGGTGAAAGCCGAGCATCGCCAGCCGTTCGACCTGGCCCAGTTCCGGGCCGGCGACAGCGACATGCTCGGGGTTGTGGGCATCCCGCGCTCGAGCGTACCGGCCATCACCCATGTCGACTACAGCGCGCGGCTGCAGACGGTCCATCCCGACGACGCCCCGGACCTCCATCGCCTGTTGGCCGCGTTCGAGGCGGCGACCGGGTGCCCGATGCTGATCAACACCTCCTTCAACGTCCGCGGCGAGCCGATCGTGATGTCTCCGGACGACGCGATCCGCTGCTTCCTGCGGACCGAAATGGACCTGCTGGTCATCGAGGACCACCTGGTCTGGCGCTCGGAGCAGACTCCACGCGAGGTCGACGATGGCTGGAAGAGCGAGATCGAACTTGACTAGCGATGACGCGATCAAGAAGTTGTTCGAGGACGTCGTAGTCCCGCTGGCGCGCCGCGCCGAAGGCGCGGCGTTGGCGTTCCGCGCGCAGCTGGACGACGACAGCTTCCTGCGCGAACCGTGGCGCCGCACGCTCAGCGCTGCCGATCTCCGTCGGACCGGCGAGCTCGACGAGCTCGAAGCGCTGCAAGAACTGTGGGCGGTCGAGCGACCGGAGCTCCTCGAGTTGCTACCGCACCTTGAGCGGATCAGGCGCGCGCTCGACCTCGAGCGTCAGGCCGCCGACGAGGGCAGGGCGACGCCCGATCCCCTGACCTACCCGATGTGGTGATCCGATGAGTGCGATGAAACGTCTCATCTGCACGACCGCCGACCTGCTCGGCGCGTTCGCGGTTGGCCAGGCCTGGCGCCGGCGCGCCGAACCCTACGTCCGGGCGGTGAACTACCACGCCACACCTGCCGCAGGTGCGGACGGCCTGCGGCGCCAGCTCGCGTTCTATCAGCGGCATTTCAAGGACACGCCGCCGCGCCGCCTGGACGAGGTGTTGGCCGGCGAGGGCCGCGGCGCGTCGATCCTGATCTCGTTCGACGACGGCCATCGCAGCAACTACGACGTGGCCGCGCCGTTGCTCGAGGAGCACGGATTCACGGGCTGGTTCTTCGTCAGCTCGGGCCGGGTCCGGACGGAGCACGCGACCGACCGGGCGACGGCGGGCTACGACGCCGGTGAGTACATGAGCCACGCGGAGATGCGCGACCTGATCGCGCGGGGCCATGTGGTCGGTTGCCATACCCACAGCCACGTGAGGTTGAGCGAGTCCCTGACGGTCGCCGAGCTCCACGGCGAGATCGTCCGATCGCGGCAGGCGCTCGCTCACGCGCTGGCGGACCCTATCGATAATTTCTGCTGGGTCGGCGGCGAGCGCTGGAGCTATTCGGCGCGCGCCGCCCAGGCCATCCGCGACGCCGGCTACGCGCGTGCGTTCATGACCAACCTGCAGATCATCACCGCGCGCACCGACCCCCTGTGGCTGCAGCGGACCAACCTCGAGGCTGATTGGCCGCTGTCGGTGGTGCGGTTCTACCTCAGCGGGATCATGGACATCGCCTACCACCGCAAGCGACGCGAAATCTCCCGCCGGCTAGGCGCCGAGGGCAGTCTCGACTGAGGCGAAGCTCCGCGACGCTTCGTCGTTGGGTCGGGGAGCCCGCTCCATATATGATTCGAGGATGGAACCAACGAACCCGCCGCGGACCGCTGCCGTCCGCACCCGCTTCGCCCCGTCGCCCACCGGCTACCTCCACATCGGTGGCGCGCGCACCGCGTTGTTCTGCTGGCTCTACGCCCGCCGGCACGGTGGCCGCTTCATCCTGCGGGTCGAGGACACCGACCGCGAGCGTTCGACCGACGCCGCGGTGCAGGCGATCCTCGACGGCATGGCCTGGCTCGGCCTCAAGGAGGACGAGGGTCCGTTCTTCCAGACCCAGCGCTACGACCGCTACCGCGAGGTCGCGGCCAAGCTGGTCGCCGACGGCCACGCCTACCACTGCTATTGCTCCAAGGAAGAGCTCGACGCGATGCGCGCCGCGCAGCAGGCGGCCAAGCAGAAGCCGCGCTACGACGGCCGCTGCCGCGCACGCAGCGCGCCGGTCGCGGGCGTCACCCCGGTGGTCCGCTTCAAGAACCCGGTCGATGGCCAGACCGTGGTCGACGACGCGGTCAAGGGCCGGGTGGTGTTCGACAACCAGGAGCTCGACGACCTGATCATCGTCCGCTCCGACGGCAACCCGACCTACAACTTCTGCGTCGTGGTCGACGACATGGACATGCAGGTCAGCCACGTGATCCGCGGCGACGACCACCTCAACAACACGCCGCGCCAGATCAACATCCTCAAGGCGCTCGGCTTCCCGCTGCCGGTCTACGCCCACCTGCCGATGATCCTCGGCCCCGACGGCACCAAGCTCTCCAAGCGCCACGGTGCGGTCTCGGTCATGCAGTACCGCGAGGACGGCTACCTGCCCGAGGCGGTGTTGAACTACCTCTGCCGGCTCGGTTGGTCGCATGGCGACCAGGAGACCTTCTCGCTGGCGGAGATGACCGCGTTGTTCGACATCGCCGACGTCAACGCCTCGGCCGCGGCGATCAACCCGAGCAAGCTCGACTGGCTCAACCAGCACTACATCAAGGAAGGCGACCCGGTCCGGCTCGGCGCCGAGCTCGGCTGGCACCTCGAGCGCATCGGCATAAGTCCCGGCGCGATCGGCGACGGCCCCGACCCGGTGCAAGTGCTGCAGGCGCTGCGCGAGCGGGCCAAGACCTTCAAGGAGATGGCCGAAGGCGCGCGCTTCCTCTACGAGGAGTTCGCCGATTTCGAGCCGAAGGCCGCCGAGAAGAACCTGACCGCCGAGACCGCGCCGTTGCTGGCGGCGGTGCGTGAGCGGCTCGCGGCGGCATCCGGGTGGACGGCCAGCTCGGCCCACGAGGCGATCCAGGCCGTCGCCGACGCCCACGCCGGCGGCAAGCTCGGCAAGGTCGCGCAGCCGGTGCGGGTCGCGGTCGCGGGCTCGGGCGTCTCGCCTCCGATCGACCAGACCCTGGCCTTGCTCGGTCGCGAGCGGGCGCTGGCGCGGCTCGACCGGGCGCTGGCACGGATCGCTGCGAGCGGGGCGGCGGCGTGAGCGCGGTCAGCGGCCGGCCCATCCTCCTGACCGGCGCCGCCGGGTTCATCGGCTACTTCATGGCCGAGCGCCTGCTGGCGGCGGGGCACGAGGTCGTCGGCATCGACAACCTCAACGACTACTACCCGGTCGCGCTCAAGCAGCACCGCTTGGCCAAGCTCGAGGGTCGCGCCGGCTTCCGTTTCGAGAAGCTCGACCTCGCCGACCGCGCCGGGATGGAGGCGCTGTTCGCGACGGTCAAGCCGGCGCGGGTGGTCCACCTCGCGGCCCAGGCCGGGGTGCGCTACTCGCTCACCAACCCGCATGCCTACGCCTCGTCGAACCTCACCGGCACGCTCAACGTGCTCGAGGGCTGCCGCCACCATGGCGTCGAACACCTGGTGTTCGCCTCGTCGTCGTCGGTCTACGGCGCCAACACCACCATGCCGTTCTCGGTCCACCACAACGTCGACCACCCGGTCTCGCTCTACGCCGCGACCAAGAAGTCGAACGAGCTGATGGCGCATTCCTACAGCCATCTCTACGGCCTGCCGATCACCGGCCTGCGCTTCTTCACGGTCTACGGCCCGATGGGCCGGCCCGACATGGCGTACTTCTCGTTCACCCAGCGGATCCTGGCCGGCCAGCCGATCGACGTCTTCAACCACGGTCGGATGCAGCGCGACTTCACCTACATCGACGACATCGTCGAGGGCGTCTACCGCGTGATGCTGAAGGCGCCGGCCGGCGACCCGGCCTGGGACGGCGCCGCGCCCGACCCGGGTTCGAGCAAGGCGCCGTACAAGGTCTACAACATCGGCAACCACAGTCCGGTCGAGCTGACGCGCTTCATCGAGGTCCTCGAGGGCCTGCTCGGGCGCAAGGCCGAGAAGCGCTTCCTGCCGATGCAGGCTGGTGACGTGGTCGCGACCTACGCCGACGTCGCCGACCTCGCGCGCGACGTGGGCTTCGAGCCGGCCACGCCGATCGAGGTCGGCCTCGAGCGCTTCGTGCGCTGGTACCGCGGGTACTACCAAGCCTGAGCGGCCGCATCCGGTAGACTGCGGCGCCATGCCGTTCGATCCCGCCTACCTCGCCATCGCCGTCGCCGTCGGTGTGCTCGTCGCCATCGCCAGCAACCGCGTGCCGCAGGACGCGGCGATGGTCGGCGGCATGGTGGTGCTGCTGATCGCCGGCGTGCTCGAACCGGTCGAGGCGCTCGACGGCTTCGGCAACCCCGGCCTGGTCACCATCGGCGTGCTCTACGTGGTGGTCGCTGGCCTGCGCGAGACCGGCGCGATGGAGTGGGTCACCCAGCGCTTCATCGGCAACCCGCGCTCGCTGCCCGACGCGCTGCTCCGGCTCTCGGTCCCGACCGGCGGGCTGTCGGCGTTCGTCAACAACACGCCGGTGGTCGCGATCTTCATCCCGGTGGCGCAGGCCTGGTCGTCGCGCTTCGGCATCCCGGCCTCGCGCCTGATGATGCCGATCTCGTTCATCGCCATCCTGACCGGCACCATCTCGCTGATCGGCACCAGCACCAACCTGGTGGTGGATGGTTTGATGCAGAAGGAGCTCGGCCACCCCGGTCTGAGCCTGTTCGCGATCGCGCCGCTCGGCATCCCGGTCGCGATCGTCGGCCTGCTCTACATCGTGCTGTTCGCCGGCAAGCTGCTGCCGGATCGCGCCGGCGCGGTGCAGCAGCTGACCGACGCGCGTCAGTACGCGTTCGAGATGCGGGTGGTCGCCGGCGGTCCGCTGGTCGGCCGGACCATCGGCGAGGTCGGCCTGCGCAACATGCCGAACGCCTACATCTTCGAGCTCCGGCGCGGCGAGCGCCTGCTCACCGCGGTCGGTTCCGACGAGGTGCTCGAGGCCGGCGACGTGCTCACCTGCGTCGGGGTGGTCGACGCGGTCGCCGACCTGCGCCGCATCCCGGGCCTGACGGTGGCCGAGGACCAGGCGTTCAAGCTCGACCTCAGCCATGGCCAGCGCTGCCTGGTCGAGCTCGTCGTGGCGGCCAACGCCCCGTTCGTCGGCAAGAGCGTGCGCGAGTCGCGCTTCCGCGGCGAGTACGAGGCCGCCATCCTCTCGATCTCGCGCGACGGCGCGCGCCTCGCCGGCAAGGTCGGCGACATCGTGTTACAGGCCGGCGACACGCTGCTCTGCGAGGCCAGCCGCGAGTTCGCCGCCCGCCATCGCTACGACCGCGCGTTCCTGCTGGTCTCGACCCTGCAGGGCTCGACGCCGCCGGACTTCAAGCGCGCGCCGCTCGCGCTCGGCATCCTGGCGGCGATGATCGTGCTCTCGTCGTTCGGCTGGCTGTCGCTGCTCGAGGCCGGGTTCCTGTCCTCGTTCGCGATGCTGCTGACGCGCTGCCTGTCGCTGAGCCATGCTCGCGACAGCATCGAGTGGCCGGTGCTGGTGGTGATCGGCGCGTCGTTCGCGATCGGCCTGGCGCTGGAACGGACCGGCGCGGCGCGGCTGATCGCCGGCGGCATGATGGAGCTCGCCGGACGCGACCCCTATCTGACGCTGGTGGTGGTCTACGTCGCGACCGTGGTCTTCACCGAGTTCATCACCAACAACGCGGCCGCCGCGCTGATGTTCCCGATCGGCGTGGCGAGCGCGACCGCGCTCGGCGTGGCCTGGTTGCCGTTCGCGATCGCGATCATGTTCGGCGCCTCGTGCTCGTTCCTGACCCCGGTCGGCTACCAGACCAACCTGATGGTCTACGGCCCGGGCGGCTACCGCTTCACCGACTACGCCCGCTTCGGTCTGCCGCTCACGCTGATCGTGATGGCGCTGACGCTGACGCTGGTCCCGGTGTACTGGCCGCTATGAGCGTCGCGTCGGAGCGGATCGCCGTCATCGGCCTCGGATACGTCGGCCTGCCGGTGGCGGTGGCGTTCGCCAAGGCCGGCTACGCCACGGTCGGCTTCGATCTCGACCCGCGGCGCATCGCCGAGCTCGGCGAGGGCCGCGACCGCACCCACGAGGTCGACGCCGACACGATCAAGGGCTGCAACGCGGCGTTCACCGGCGATGCCGGCGCCTTGAAGGGCTGCACCTTCTTCGTGGTCGCGGTGCCGACGCCGGTCGACGAGAGCAACCGGCCCGACCTCGAACCGCTGCGCCGGGCCTGCGAGGTGGTGGGGCCAGCGCTCGGTGCCGGCGCGGTGGTGGTGTTCGAGTCGACCGTCTACCCGGGCGTGACCGAGGACCACTGCGGCGCATGGCTCGAGCACTACTCGGGGTTGCGGCGCGGTCGCGGCTTCACCCTCGGCTACTCGCCGGAGCGCATCAACCCGGGCGACCACGCCCATCGGCTCGACAACACCATCCGCATCGTCGCCGGCGAGGACGCCGCCACCCTGGCGCGGGTGGCCGCCGCCTACTCTGCGATCGTCACCGCTGGCGTCCACGCCGCGCCCAGCATCCGGGTCGCCGAAGCGGCCAAGGTGTTCGAGAACACCCAGCGCGACCTCAACATCGCGCTGATGAACGAGCTCGCCATCATCTGCGACCGGCTCGGGATCCGGACCAAGGACGTGCTCGACGCCGCCGGTACCAAGTGGAACTTCCTGCGCTTCACGCCCGGGCTGGTCGGCGGCCACTGCATCGGCGTCGACCCGTACTACCTGACCGCCAAGGCCGAGAGCGAGGGCTATTACCCGGAGCTCATCCTCACCGGCCGGCGGGTCAACGAGAAGATGGGGGTGTGGTTGGCGCACAAGGTGCTCCACCTCGTGATCGAGTCGGGCCGGGCGGTCAAGGGCGCGCGGGTCGGCGTGCTCGGTCTGACCTTCAAGGAGGACGTTCCCGACCTGCGCAACAGCCGGGTGCCCGACATCGTCCGCGAGCTCCGCGCGTTCGGGCTCGAGGTCGAGGTCCACGACCCGCAGGCCCTGAAGGACGAGGTCCACGACCGCTACGGCCTCGAGCTCGCCGCGCTCGACCGCTTGCGCGACCTCGATGCCTTGGTGGTGGCGGTGGCCCACCGCGAGTACCGCGCGCTCGGTGCCGCCGACCTGGCGGCGCGGCTCAAGCCGGGCGGCGTGCTGGTCGACGTGAAGTCGCTTTTCGAGCCGGGCGCGCTGCCGGCCGCTGCTTCGTCCGGAACGCGCTACTGGTCGTTGTGATGGTGCGCGCTCAGGCGCGCGCTTCGTTGGCGATCACGCTGTCGACGTCGATGCCGTGCAGGCGCGGGTCGAGCAGCTCGGCGATGGTCCACGGGTCCTGGGGCCGGGTCCGGGCGATGGTCTGCAGGTTGACGATCTTGCGCGGCAGGATCTCGTCGCCGTCCTCGTCGCGGACCAGCAGCACCATCGGCTTGAGCCGGTTGTCGGCGTCCGACGACAGCACCACCGCCAGCACGCCGGTCGACAAGCGGACCAAGCTGCCGATCGGGTAGATGCCCAGGCACTTGATGAACTGCTGGACCATCTCGCGGCCGATCTTGTCGGAGCATTCCTTGTGGATCTTGGTCAGCGCGTCCTGCGGCAGCATCGCCTGCCGCCAGGGCTGGTCGGTGGTCATCGAGTCGTAGGTGTCGGCGAGCGCGACGATCAGGGCGTGCTTGCCGACCTCGTGCCCCTTGATCCCGCGCGGGTAGCCCGAGCCGTCGAGCCGCTCGTGGTGGTCGCGGATGATCTCCAGCGACTCCCGCGACAGCAGCTTGGTCAGCGCCATCATCCGGTGCCCTTCGGCGGCGTGCTCCTTGATCAATTCATGCTCGCCGGGCTCGAGCGGGCCGGCCTTCTCGAGCACGAACTTGGGCAGCTTGCCGTGGGCGATGTCGTGGAGCAGGGCGCCCATCCCGATGTGCTGCATGTCGTCGAGCGTCTCGCCCTGGTAGCGGGCGAACGCCAGCGCCAGGATCGAGACGTTGAGGCAGTGGCCGGCGGTGCGGGCGTTGCGCTTCTTGAGGCTGGCGAGCCAGAGCGCGGCGTTGGTGTTGGAGGTGACGGCGTGGACCAGGCCGCTGACCACCTCGCGGGCGTCCTCGGGATCGACCGAATGGCCGAGGCGGGCGTTCTCGACCAGCCGGTCGACCTGCTCGGTGGCGCGCTGGGCGAACTTGGCGGTCTCGCGCGCGACGGTGACGAAATCCTGGGCCTGGCGCTCGGCGCTGCGGTGGTGGACCTGGACGAAGTCGACGTGGGCCTTGGACTTGCTGTCCTCGACCATCACCCAGCGGCAGACGGTGCGGAGCTGGAGCAGCTCGGCCTCGTCCTCGATCAGGAAGCCCTGGAACAGGAACGGGCTCTCGAGCCAGGGCCGGTCGAGCTCGGCGACGAACATGCCGAGGGCGAGGTCAGGGGTCTCGAGCTTTATCCGCATGGCGCCATGTTAGCGGCGCTCGGCGCGCCGCGTATGACCTGGGTCAATGGCGTCCCCAAGGGGATTCGAACCCCTGTCGCCGCCGTGAAAGGGCAGTGTCCTGGGCCTCTAGACGATGGGGACGTGGACCGAAGCGAGTAGTCGGGTTCCCGGGGATGGTGGAGCCAGGCGGGATCGAACCGCCGACCTTCTGCATGCCATGCAGACGCTCTCCCAGCTGAGCTATGGCCCCTTCCCCGGGAAAACGGACGCGGATTCTGAAGGTGCCGGGGTGCCCGGGTCAAGGATAGATTGAGGTCATGTATTCCTTGGAAGGATTGGGGCTGTTGGTGGCCCTCGCCGCGCTGGTGGCGTTCTGGCGCGATAGCCTGGCGGCGCGCGAGACCGCCCTGCGCGCCGCGACCCGCAGCTGCGCGCGGTCCGAGGTCCAGCTGCTCGACGGCGCGATCGCGATCAGCGAGCTCGGCCTGCGCCGCGATGCGCAGGGCTGGCTGCGGATCTGGCGGCTCTACGAGTTCGAGTTCAGCCTCGACGGCAGCCAGCGCCATCCGGGGCGCATCGCGCTGCTGGGGCAGGGCATCGAGATGGTCCAGCTCGACCGGCCCGATGGCACGCTGATCGAGGGCGTCGGCCGCGAGGTCTGACCAGGGCTATCCTCGGGCACCACGCCCCGTGGCGTCGATGGGAGACCGAGATGCAGAACATCAGCTTGCTCATGAGCCGCGTGCTCATGTCGTACATCTTCATCATGGCCTCGAACGGCGCGGTGCTCGACCCTTCGGGCCGCGCCGGCTACATGGCCTCGGCCGCCGGCCTGCCCGGCTTCCTGGCCTGGCCCTCGGCGGTGTTCGAGCTCGCCGCAGCGCTCTGCCTGCTGGTCGGGTTCAAGACCCGCTACGCCGCGCTCGCGCTCGCCGCGTTCTGCGTCGGCACTGCGTTCCTGTTCCACTACCGGCCCGGCGACGGCATGCAGATGATGATCTTCAGCAAGGAGCTCGCCATGATCGGCGGCCTGCTCGCGCTGTCGGTCGCCGGCGGTGGCGGACTGTCGGCCGACGCCCGGTTCAAATAGAGAGACCATGCGGCGGGCGGTGACCGCATGAGCGCGCCTCGCCCGCCGCCGTTCGACCCCCGCGCCGCGGTCCGCGCGCTCAGCCGCGCCGACCCCGAGCTCGGGGCGCGGATCGCGCGCATCGGTGCCTGCCGGCTGACGCTGTCGCCGACGGTGGCGCCGTTCCCGACCTTGGTCCGCGCGATCGTGTTCCAGCAGCTCTCGGGCAAGGCGGCGCGGACCATCCACGACCGGATGGTCGAGTCGCTCGGCGCGCCGCTGTCGCCATCGGCGCTGCTGGCGGCGCCGGTGCCGCGGTTGCGGCGGGCCGGCCTGTCGCGGGCCAAGGCCGCCGCGGTCCGTGACCTCGCGGCCAAGGTGCTCGACGGCACGGTGCCCGGCGCGCGGACGCTGGCCCAGCTCGACGACGAGGCCGTCATCGAGCGCCTGGTCGCGGTCCGCGGCATCGGCCGCTGGACCGCCGAGATGTACTTGATCGCCTCGCTCGGCCGCAGCGACGTGCTGCCGGTCGGCGACCTCGGCATCCGCAAGGGCTTCCGCGCCGCGTTCGGCATGACCCGGCTGCCGGCCGTGCGCACGCTCGAGCGGCGCGCCGAGCTCTGGCGGCCGTGGCGGACGGTGGCCTGCTGGTACCTGTGGCGCATCGCCGACGCCACCGACGAATCCTGGTGAATTTGGAAAAGGGGTCGAACTGGATTATCTCTCGAGATAATTCAGTTCGACCCTATTATCTGAGCTAGTCGATGCCCAGGTGACGGCGGATCGCGGCAGCGACGTCGATCCCGGCGCGCTGCAACACCTCGTTGCCGAACAGCGTGTTGAGCTCGAACAGGTAGGGATGGTCGCCGACCATCGCGACGTCGAAGCCAGCGTGGTCGACCCCCAGCGTCCGCGCCACGCTCGCCACGAGCTCGAGCGCCGCGGCCGGGATGCCGTCGAAGGACTCGCTCGCGCCGCGGCTGATGTTGGTGTGGAAGCCGTCGCCGCCGATGCGCCAGTAGGCGGCCAGCACCGCGTCGCCGACCCACACGATGCGCAGGTCGCGGTCGATCGGCAGCTGCTCCTGGGCGTAGAGCACCTCGAGCGTCGGCAGCAGGGCGCGCAGCGTCGAGGGGTCCTCGACCAGGTGCACGCCGCGGCCCATCGAGTCGCGCGGATGCTTGACCACGAACGGGAAGCCGAAGCGCTCGACCGCCTCGCGGGCGCCGGACTCGGTCGCGGACAGGATCAGGGTGTCGGGCACGTGCTGCGGGACCAAGGCCTGGAACGCGCGGGTCATCTCGACCTTGCTCGCGCCGAGGTGCTGGCTGGCGGCGCTCGGGAAGATCCGCTTGCCGAGCGCGTAGTGCAGCGCGTTGACCTGCCAGGTCTGCGGGAACAGCACGAGGTCCGCGGCGCGCACGGCTTGGAGCGTGGCCGGGTCGGTCGGGAACGACTCCGGCCGCAGCGGGGTCGCGGGCAGGCCGAGCGTGCGGAGCGGGTCGAAGCTGACGAAGTTCATCGCGGTCCGAGGACGGCGGGCGTGGTCAGGGCGCGATGCGCGACAGGGTCCAGCCGGCGGCGCCGCGGACGTAGACCACGCGGTCGTGGAGGCGGCTCTTGCGCCCTTGCCAGAACTCGAAGCGCTCGGGCACCACGCGGTAGCCGCCCCAGTGCGGCGGGCGCGGCACCGGCCCGGCGTCGAACTGCTCGGCGTAGCGCGCGACCCGACGCTCGAGCTCGTCGCGGTCGGCGAGCGGTGCTGACTGGGGCGAGGCCCAGGCCCCGAGCTGGCTGCCGCGCGGCCGGGTCGCGAAGTACTCGTCGGACTCGGCGGCGCCGACCTTGCCGACCGTGCCCTCGATCCGCACCTGGCGCATCTCGCGGTCCCAATAGAAGAGCAGCCCGGCGCGACCGCCGGCGTCGAGCTCGCGGCCCTTGCGGCTGGCGTAGTTGGTGAAGAACACGAAGCCGCGCTTGTCGTAGCCCTTGAGCAGGACGACGCGGGCGTTGGGCTGGCCGCGCTCGTCGACCGTCGCCAGCGTCATCGCGGTGGGTTCGGCGTAGCCGCCGCCCTGGACCGCGACGAACCACTCCGCGAACTGGTCGAACGGGTCCGGCCGGCAGGCGCTGAGGTCGAGCGCGGGATCGTTCGCGGCGGTCATGGCGTCGTCCGGTTGCTAGACTGCGGACCGCAATCATACTCCGCGCACGGAACCGTCCGATGTACCACCTCGCGCTCAAGCACCTGCACGTGACCGCGGTCGCGCTGAGCTTCGCCCTGTTCGCGCTGCGCGGCGCCTGGATGATCGTCGACTCGCCGCGGCTCGCCGCGCGTTGGGCCCGGATCCTGCCCCACGTCGTCGACACCGTGCTGCTGCTGAGCGCGCTCGTGCTCGCCGCGACGCTCGGCCAGTGGCCGTTCGCGCAGGCCTGGCTGACGGTCAAGGTCGTGCTGCTGTGCGCGTACATCGCGCTCGGGATGGTCGCGCTCCGTCCCGGCCGGCCCAAGCGGGTGCGGGTCGCGGCGTTCCTGCTCGCGCTCGTGGTGTTCCTGGCGATCGTCAGCGTGGCGCGGACGCACGACCCGTGGGGCGCGCTGGCGGATTTCGTCCGATGAGCGTCCGCTGAGCGCGCGGTGAGCGACCCTTGAGCAAGCCCGTGCCCGCAGGGTTCCCCATCGACGCGGTGTTGCCCGCGGTGCGGACGGCGTTGGCGCGTGCGCCGAACCTGGTGGTGCAGGCGCCGCCGGGCGCCGGCAAGACCACCCGGCTGCCGCTCGCCTTGCTCGACGATCCGCAGACCGCGGCCTGGCTCGGCTCGCGCAAGCTCGTGATGCTGGAGCCGCGCCGGCTCGCGGCGCGGGCGGCGGCGCGCTTCATGGCCCGCACGCTGGGCGAGGAGCCCGGCGGCACGGTCGGTTACCGGGTGCGGCTCGACACCCGGGTCGGACCGCGGACCCGGCTCGAGGTGGTGACCGAGGGCGTGCTGACGCGGCTGCTGCAGGACGACCCCGCGCTCAGCGCCTACGGCGCGGTGATCTTCGACGAGTTCCACGAGCGCTCGATCCACGCCGACCTCGGCCTCGCGCTCACGCTCGAATCGCAGCGCGCGCTGCGCCCCGACCTGCGCCTGATCGTGATGTCGGCGACGCTCGACGGCGCGCGGGTCGCGGCGCTCCTCACCGATGGGTCCGGTGCGACGACGGCGGCGACGATCGTCACCAGCGAGGGCCGTGCGTTCCCGGTCGAGACCCGTTTCGCACCGCCACCGCCGGCGATGGCCGGCGCGCGCGGCGGCCCACCCCGGATCGAGGGCCATCTCGCGGCGATGGTGCTGCGCGCGCTGCGCGAGGAGCCCGGCAGCGTGCTGGCGTTCCTGCCCGGCCAGGCCGAGATCGGCCGGGTGGTCGCGGCGTTGACCGGCCAACTGCCCAAGGACTGCGAGCTCACGCCGCTGTTCGGCGACATGGAGGGCGCCGCGCAGGATGCCGCGATCCGGCCGGCGTCGCCGGGCCGGCGCAAGGTCGTGCTGGCGACGGCGATCGCCGAGACCAGCCTGACCATCGAGGGCGTGCGGGTGGTGGTCGACTCCGGCCTCTCGCGCATCCCGCGCTTCGACGTCGCGAGCGGGATGGGTCGGCTCGAGACCGTGCGCGTGTCGCGCGCCTCGGCCGACCAGCGCCGGGGCCGCGCCGGCCGCACCGAGCCGGGCGTCTGCTATCGCTTGTGGAGCGAGGGCGAGGACCAGCGCCTCAACCCGCACTCGGTTCCCGAGGTGCTCGAGGCCGACCTCGTGCCGCTGGCGCTCGAGCTCGCCTCGTGGGGCGCGCGCGACGCGCGCGCGTTGGCCTGGCTCGATGCGCCGAAGGAAGCCTCGCTGGCCCAGGCCCGCGAGCTGCTGGTCGAGCTCGGCGCGCTCGAACCCGCGGCCGATGGCAGCGGCGCGATCACCGCCCACGGCCGCGCCTTGCTCAAGGTGCCGCTGCATCCGCGCCTGGCGCAGCTCTGCCTGCGCGGTCGCGAGCTCGGGCTCGGCACGGTCGCCTGCGAGCTCGCCGCGCTGCTCTCCGACCGCGATCCGATCCGCGCCGCGCGCGACGCGCCCGATGCCGACCTCCGCTTGCGGGTCGCGGCGCTGCGCGACCGGAGCATGCCCGGCCATCCCTTGCCGCCGGGCGCACGGGTCGACGAGGGGCGACGCCAGCAGGCGCGCCAGCTGGCCCGCGACCTGCAACGCCGCATCTCGACCGGGCAGGGCGTCGAGCGCAACGACGACCCGGCCGACCTCGATGCCGCGGGGCTGCTGGTCGCGCTCGCCTATCCGGACCGGATCGCCCAGGCGCGCGGCGCGAGCGGTGCCGGCGGCGGAGCGCGCAAGGCCTACCGCATGCGCAACGGTCGCGGCGCGCACTTCGCCCACGCCGACGCGCTGGCGCGCCAGGACTGGCTCGCGATCGCCGAGCTCGACGGCGCGGGCGCCGATGCCCGCATCTACCTCGCCGCGCCGCTCGAGCTGGCTGCGATCGAACGCGCCTTCGGCGACCAGGTCGAGAGCCGCGAGGTCGGCGGTTGGGACGACGCCGCCGGCGCGGTGGTCGCGCGACGGGAGCGGCGGCTCGGCGCGCTGGTGCTGGAGTCGCGCGAGCGCCGTGACCTGGCGCCCGAACGGGTGGTCGAGGGCCTGATCGCCGGGATCCGGGTCCGCGGTCTCAGCGTGCTGCCGTGGAGCGAGGGCGCGCTGTCGTTCCGCCAACGCGTCGCGTTGCTGCGACGGGTGGACGGCGCGGCGCTGGAGGAGGGCGCGGCGAACCCCTGGCCCGACCTCTCCGACGAGACGCTGCTGACCACGCTCGAGGATTGGCTCGCGCCCTACCTCGCGGGACGCTCGCGGCTCGCGCACCTCGCCGACGTCCCGCTCGGCGACGCCCTGCGCGGCCTGCTCGACCACAAGCGCCAGCGCGAGCTCGAGGCCCAGGCCCCGACCCATTGGACGGTGCCTTCCGGTTCGGTCAAGCCGATCGACTACGCGACCGACGGACCGGTGCTCGCGGTGCGCCTGCAGGAGATGTTCGGCGCGATCGACACGCCGAAGGTCGCCCGCGGCCGGGTGCCGGTCACGCTGCAGCTGCTGTCGCCCGCGGGACGGCCGGTCCAAGTCACCAAGGACCTCGCCGGGTTCTGGAAGAGCGCCTACTTCGACGTGCGCAAGGACCTGCGCGGCCGCTACCCCAAGCACCACTGGCCGGAGGATCCGCTGTCGGCCCCGCCGACCGCCCGGGCCAAGCGCCGCACGCGATAGTGGTAGATTCCAAGCCCTCCACCGCAGCGCCCCCAAGCGAGCACCCCATGCCCGAACGCCATTTCCTCGACTACTTCTCCCTCGTCATCCTGTGCTTCGGCCTGACGATGGTGGTGATGGCCTTCATGTGGCTGCACGAGTACCCGACCCGGATCGCGCACGAGAACAAGCATCCGCAGGAGGAGGCGATCCACTGGGCCTGCTGGCTCTCGCTGTTCACGCTCCACGCGCTGTGGCCGTTCGTGTTCCTGTGGGCCAAGACCAACCCGCGGTCGATCCCGGTCACCATGACCGACGACCGCAAGCTCGCCGAGCAGCTCGAGGCGCTCAGCGCCAAGGTCGACGCGCTCGAGCAGCGCGAAGCCGCGGCCGCCACCGTGCGCAAGGGGACCTGAGCCATGGTCGAACTCATCCTCGGTACCTACGGCGCGCTGTGCTGGCTGGTCTTCGCCAAGTTCAAGCTCATCCCGCTCAACACCTACACCGGCACCGGCGCGGCGCTGGTCGGCGTCGCCATGCTCGGCTTCCTGTTCCTGATGCTCGGCACCTACCTGCCGTCGAGCGGCGACGGCCGGCTCTACGCCGCGACCACGCCGATCATCTCGAACGTCCGCGGCAAGGTGGTCACGGTCGACGTCTCCGAGTCGCAGGCGGTCAGGCAGAACGACGTGCTGATGACGATCGACGCGACGCCCTACCAGGCGGTGGTCGATCGGCTGACCTCGCAGCTCAAGACCGCCGAGGCCGACCTGGCCCGCGCGGTGACGCTGCTGAAGCAGGGCGTCGGCCGCCAGATGCAGGTCGATGAGCAGCAGGCCAAGGTCGATTCGTTCAAGGGTCAGCTGGCCGAGGCGCAGTTCGACCTCGACAGCTGCACGGTCCGCGCACCTGCCGATGGCTACGTCACGCAGGTGATCGTGCGCCCGGGCCAGATGGCGGTGCCGATCCCGTTCGCGCCGCTGATGGTGTTCATCCACGGCGGCCAGCCGTCGCTGATCGCGAGCTTCCCGCAGCAGACCATCAAGACCATCCTGCCGGGCCACGAGGTCGAGCTCTCGTTCGACGCCTATCCGGGCTACATCTTCAAGGGCACGGTCAAGCGCAAGCTCTCCGCGGTGCCCGAAGGCCAGCTGCTCGCCTCCGGCCAGCTCCGCGCCACCACCAACGAGAAGTCGCCGGGCCGCATCCCGGTCGTGGTCGAGTACGGCGACGACGTGCGGGCCTTGAACCTTCCGATCGGCGCGAAGGTCACCGTCGCCGTCTACACCGACGAGTTCGCCTGGCTCGGGATCCTGCGCAAGATCGTGCTGCGCATCCAGAGCTGGGAGTCCTACCTCTTCATCCCCTGATGCGCGGCCGCGCATCCTCAACTTCGAGGGCAACCGCCATGTCGACCCGTGACCGCCTCATCGCCACCTCGCTCGCCGTCATGCTCTCGGCAGTCGCCGCGGCGGGCGCGGCGCCGACGCCGACCGCCGCCACCGCGGCGACGGTCGATGCCAAGCTCGCCGAGGTCCGCGGCGCGGTCTATGCGCGCAAGACCGCCTCGTTGAAGGCGGTGATGCGCCTCGACGCGGCGCAGCAGGCCAAGTTCGATCCGCTGCTCGCGGCCTACGACGCCGAGCTCCGGAAGCTGGGCGAGCGCCACGCCGGGCTGATCAAGGAGTTCGCGGGCTACTACGACGCCAAGTCGATGGACGACGCCGCCGCCACCCGCCTGGTCAACGAGACCTACAAGCTCAAGCGCGAGCAGCTCGACCTGCTCAACAAGAACTTCGAACTGGTGTCGAAGTCGATCGGCGTGAAGAAGGCGGCCGAGTGGGTCCAGCTCGAGTACTCGTTCATGACCGCGGTCGAGGCCAAGATCGCGATGGCGATGCCGGTGCTGAGCGACGCGATGAAGGAGTAACGGGGCGCGCCGTCACCGGGGCCGCCCGGCGATGCGCTACCCGAGCCTGTTCCGGCCGCTCGAGCTCGGCCACACCACGCTCGCCAACCGGATCCTGATGGGATCGATGCACACCGGTCTCGAGGACCGGGCATCCGACTTCGACGCGCTCGCCGCCTACCTCGCCGCCCGTGCCCGCGGCGGCGCGGGGCTGATCGTCACCGGCGGCTTCGCGCCCAACCGCCGCGGCGGCGGCTACTGGGGCGCCGGCAAGCTGTCGTCGCGCTGGGAGCTGCCGCGCCACCGCAAGGTGACCCAGGCGGTCCACGCCGAGGGCGGCAAGCTCTGCCTGCAGATCCTCCACACCGGTCGCTACGCCTACCACCCGCTGGCGGTCGCGCCGTCGCGGCTCAAGGCGCCGATCAACCCGTTCACGCCCTGGGCGCTGTCGGAACGCGGGGTCGAGTCCCAGATCGACGACTTCGTGACCTGCGCCGCGCTCAGCCAGGAGGCCGGCTACGACGGGGTCGAGGTGATGGGCAGCGAAGGCTACTTCATCAACCAGTTCCTGACCGCCAAGACCAACCATCGGACCGACCGCTGGGGTGGGTCGTTCGCGCAGCGGATGCGCCTGCCGATCGAGATCGTGCGGCGCACGCGCGAGAAGGTCGGCCCGGACTTCATCATCGTCTACCGGCTCTCGATGCTCGACCTGGTCGAGGACGGCCAGAGCTGGGAGGAGATCGTCCAGCTCGGCCAGGCCATCGAGCGAGCCGGCGCCTCGATCATCAACACCGGCATCGGCTGGCATGAGTCGCGGGTGCCGACCATCGCGACCACCGTGCCGCGCGGTGCGTTCACCTGGGTCACCCGCAAGCTGCGCGGCGCGGTGACCGTGCCGCTGGTCACCACCAACCGCATCAACATGCCGGACGACGCCGAGCGCATCCTCGCCGCCGGCGACGCCGACATGGTCTCGCTGGCGCGGCCGTTCCTCGCCGACCCCGAGTGGGCGCGCAAGGCGGAGCGCGGCGAACCCGAGACCATCAACACCTGCATCGCCTGCAACCAGGCCTGCCTCGACGCCGTGTTCGAGGGCCGCAAGGCGAGCTGCCTCGTCAACCCGCGCGCCGGCCGCGAGACCGAGCTGGTCGCCCAGCGCGCGCCGCGGCCGCGCCGCATCGCGGTCATCGGCGCCGGGCCGGCCGGCCTCGCGGCGGCGACGGTCGCCGCCGAGCGCGGCCATGCGGTCACCCTGTTCGAGGCCGACCCGCGCATCGGCGGTCAGTTCAACTACGCCAAGCGCATCCCGGGCAAGGCCGAGTTCGAGGAGACGCTGCGCTACTTCGCGAACCGGCTCGCCGCGCTCGGCGTCGAGCAGCGGCTCGGCGTCCGGGCCGAGGCCGCCGCGCTGATCGCCGACGGCTTCGAGGCGGTGGTGCTGGCGACCGGGGTCAAGCCGCGCGCGCTCCGCATCCCCGGCGCCGACGGGCCGAACGTGCTGTCGTACCTGCAGGTGCTGCGCGACGACGCGCCGGTCGGCCGCCGGGTCGCGATCGTCGGTGCGGGCGGCATCGGCTTCGACATCGCGACGTTCCTGACCCAGGACCGCGCCGAGTCGCTCGACCCTCAGGTCTACGCGCGAGCCTGGGGCGTCGACCCGGCGTACGGCGCGCGCGGTGGCTTGGGCACCGCGCTCGCGCACGACCCGGAGCCGGCGCGCGAGGTCTGGCTGATGCAGCGCAAGACCACCAAGGTCGGTGCCGGGCTCGGCAAGACCACCGGCTGGATCCATCGCCGCGCCCTCAAGCGCCATGGCGTGCGCACGCTCGCCGGGGTCGAGTACCGGGCGATCGACGCCGACGGCATCCACCTCGTCGAAGGCGGCGTCGCGCGCCACCTGGCGGTCGACACCGTGGTGGTCTGCGCCGGGCAGGAGCCGCGGGCCGAGCTGCAGGCGCCGCTCGTCGCGGCGGGACTCGAGACCCACGTCATCGGCGGAGCGGCGCTGGCCGCCGAGCTCGACGCCGAGCGCGCGATCCGCGAGGGCACCGAGCTCGCCGTCCGCCTCTGACGGTTCTGAGCGTCACCCCGCGTTCACCGTCAGCCGGGTGGTCCGGACCCCGCGGTATACTCGCCGCCCCCGTCTACACCCCGTACCAGGCCTGGACCTCCAGATGGACCGCAAGACCACGCTCGGCGCCCTCAGCGTCCTGTCCCTTCTCCTCGTCGCCTGCGGCGGTGGTGGGAGCGGCGGCGGCGGTGGCGGCGCGGGGACCCCGGTCGCGGTCAGCGGCCAGGTGACCTACCAGCGGGTCGGCCACAACGGCACCACCAACGCGCTCGATTACAGCGCGATCAGCGTGCTGCCGGTGCGCGGCGCGACGGTCCAGGCCCGCGCCGGCAGCAGCGCTTCGGCCTGCGCTCAAGGCAAGGTGCTGGGAACCGCCACCACCGACGCGCTCGGCAACTACACGCTCACCAGCGTCACCGACAAGGCGCAGAGGGTGTGCGTCCGCGCCGAGGCGATCAAGGTCGACGCCGGCGCCGGCCAACCCTCGTGGCACATCCAGGTCCGTGACAACACCCAAGGCGACGCGATCTACGTCCTCGCGAGCGCGGCGTTCACTCCCACCACCGCCACCGTGCAGAACCTGCTGGCGACCACCGGCTGGGGCGGCGCTGGCTACACCAGCACCCGTGCCAGCGCGCCGTTCGCGATCCTCGACTCGGTGTACACCGCGGTCCTGAAGATACTGACCGCCGACGCCGGCGCCGACCTGCCCGAGCTCGACCTGTTCTGGAGCGTCAACAACACCGATTCCGATGGCAGCCTCAACAACGGCCAGATCGGCACCAGCCATTACTCCGACGACGAGATCTACGTGCTCGGCGACGACAACAACGACACCGACGAGTTCGACGGCCACGTGATCATCCACGAGTTCGGCCACTACATCGAGGACAACCTGTCGCGCGCCGATTCGATCGGCGGCCCGCATTCGGGCGGCGAACTGCTCGACATGCGGGTGGCCTACGGCGAGGGCTTCGGCAACGCCTGGTCGGGGATCGTCACCGACTTCCCGCGTTACCAGGACTCGTTCGGCAACCAGCAGGGCCTCGGCTTCGACATCGATGTCGAGAACGAGGCGGTGTCGGCGGCGGAGAGCGGCTGGTTCAGCGAGACCTCGGTCCAGGCGATCATCTACGACCTCTACGACACCACCAACGAGGGCGGTGCGACCGGCGACGCGATCGGTCTCGGCCTCGCGCCGCTGTGGAGCGTGTGGACCGGGGCGCAGCGGACCACCCCGGCGCTGACCAGCATCCACTCGCTGCTGACCGCGCTGCGCAACGCCGATGCTGCGTCGGCCGCTGCCATCAACGCGCTCGCCACCGCCAACGACGTCCACAGCACGGACGAGTGGGGCGGCGGCGAGACCGACGACGGCGGCCTGCCCGGCATGGCGCTGCCGGTGTACTCGACCTACACGGTCGGCCAGGGCACCACCCAGTTCTGCACCAGCAACGTCTACGGCGAATGGAACGCGCTCGGCAACCGCCGCTTCCTGCGCATCACGCCGGCCGCCAGCGGCACCCGCACCATCGCGGTGACCGGGGCCGGCAGCATCGACGCCGATGCCGTGCTCTACCTCGCTGGAACCATCGTCAAGTTCGCGGCGAAGGTCGGCAACGAGAGCTTCCAGCAGAGCATGACCGGTGGCCAGAGCTACGTGCTCGACGTCCACCCCTACAGCAACGTCGACGACGACGGCCTCACTGGCGGACCCAACGTCTGCGTCAGCGTGGCGATCAACTGATGCGCACCTCCGAAGGAACGACGATGTCCCGCACCCTTTCCATCCTGTGTGCCGTGCTGGTGAGCGCGGTGGCGTTCGCCGGCGGCAAGCCTGCGGCGAAGGTCGACCTCAGCTACACCATCCTCGGCACGCCGCGCGCCGGCCAGCCGCTCGAGATCGAGCTCCGGGTCGAGCCCAAGACCCGCTTCGACGAGATCCGCCTCGACTTCGGCGGCAGCGAGCGCCTCGCGCTCGACCGCTCGACGCCCGACACGATGGGGCTGATGTCGCAGAAGCCGGGCGTGCCGGCGCTGCAGCGGGTGCGGGTCGTGCCGCAGGGCGATGGCCTGCATTACTTGAAGGTGCGGGTCGTGACCTTCGTCGACGGTCGGGCCCGGATGCGCGGCATCGCGATCCCGATCGGGGTCGGCAAGTTCGACGGGCGGGCCCAGCTCAAGGTCAACGGCACGCTGGTCGATGGCGTCGGCGGCGAACGCGCCGTCGTGATGCGGGCCAGCACGCCTAAATAAGCATCCGGGCCACCTTGTCGGCGGCCGCGGCATGGGTGGTGAGCTTGCCGCCCACCAGCGCGACCAAGCGCGGTCGCTCCGGCCGATCGGCGTGGAGCTCGAGCTCGCGGCTGATCGCGCCGACGTCGCCGCCCGCCGCCGCGGGCAGCACCCGCACCCCGGCCCAGGCCGCACGCACCGCGAGCCCACCGTCCGCCGCCCAGGACGGGAAGCGATGGTGCACCGCCTCCAGCAGGTACTCGACCTCGGCCGCTGAGGGTTCGATGCGCTCGAGCTCGGCTTCGGCGATCGTCACCGCGGTGGTGCCGACCAGCAGATGGTCGCCGCGCGGGATCACGAACATCGGCCGGCCGTCGCGCGGCGACTCGAGGTAGTAGATGCCGGCCAACGGCCGGTGCGGCAGCTCGAGGTGGGTGCCGCGGACGAGCTCGACCGCGAGCGGCGGCTGCGTCGGAGCGACCCGGCGTTGCAGCTGCGCGACCCACGGCCCGGCGGCGTTGACCACCGCCGCGACGCGCAGCACCGCGCTGCCCGAGGCCTCGCGCAGGGTGACCGTGGCACCGTCGTGGTCGAGCACGATCGACTCGACCTCGGCCGGACAACGCAGCCTGGCGCCGCCGGCGATCGCCTCGGCCAGCACGCGGCGGGTCAGCGCCGCGTCGTCGGTGCGGGCATCGGTGTAGCGGAACACCGCCCGGAGACCGTCGGGCGACAGCCCATCGGCGAGCGGCCAGTCGCCGCGGGCGAGGCTCTCGAAGCGCGCGTCGCGCCCGAGCCCGGCCAACAGCGCGTAGAGCGCGAGCCCGATGCGGATCATCCAGGGCGGACGGCCGCCGCCGCGGTAGACCGGGATCAGGAAGTCGGCGCGCTCGACCAGGTCGGGCGCCTCGCGCAGCAGCGCGCTGCGCGCGCGCAGCGACTCGCGCACCAACGCGAGGTCACCGTGCTCGAGGTAGCGCAGCCCGCCATGGATCAGCTTGCTCGAGCGGCTCGAGGTGCCGGCGGCCGGCGCGCTGCGCTCGGCGACCACCACCCGCTGGCCGCGGCGGACGAGCGCGCGCGCGATCGCCGCACCGTGGATGCCGGCGCCGACCACCAGCACGTCGGCATCGCGGTCGAGGCTCATCGGCTCAGCCCTGCGCCAAGGCCGCGGTGAGCTCGGCGAAGCGCTTGGTCTCGAGGAAGCCTGCGCCGCGGGCCATGAACGCGCGGGCGGTGGTGGCGTCGGCGACCTCGTACATCGCCCAGTCCCAGGGACCGGGCCACAACGGACCGTCGCCGGCGGCGGCGAACGCGACGACGTCGCCGAACAGGAACTCGGGGGCGAGCGCTTCGGCCTCGGCGCGCGATGCGGTGCTGGCGTCGGGCGGGCACCAGCCGATGCGATGGCCGGCGGCGCGGCAGAGGCGCAGCACCGCGACGTCGAACGAGAGCACGGTGCAACGACCGCGCGCCTCGGAGAGGAAGGGGGAGAGATCGGCGAGCACGGCGGCGGCGACCGCGTCGCGGCCCTGGGTCTCGAAGGATTCGACCTTGATCTCGGGGAACAGGTGGAGGGTGGGCTCGGCGATGGCCCAGGCCACCACCTCGCGGAGGGTCGGGATCGGCGTGCCGCGGAACGCGCCGCCGAAGCGGGCCGGTTCGTGCACCGAGACCTCGCGTAGCGCCGCCAGCGGCAACCGGCGCGCATCGCGCGGGTCGTCGGCGGTGCGGGCGAGCGTGGCGTCGTGGAGCAGCACGGGCACGCCGTCGCTGCTCAGCTGGATGTCGAACTCGAGGTGGGAGGCACCGGCGGCCGCGGCATCGCGCAGCGCGGCGAGGGTGTTCTCAGGCAATCGTTGCGCGTGGCCGCGGTGCGCGACCAGCGTCGGGACACAAATAGAAAGGGGCCGGTGCTCGCGCACCGGCCCCTCTGCGAGGCTTACCAGCGCTTGGGGCCGCGCGGACCGCCGGCACCCATGCCCGGGCCACCAGCGCGCGGGGCACGCTCCTGCGCTTCGTTGACGCGCAGGGTACGGCCGCCGAGGTCCTTGCCGTTCAGCGCCGCGATCGCGGCCTGAGCAGCAGAGGGCTCCATCTCGACGAAACCGAAGCCACGGGGGCGGCCGGTCTCGCGGTCGTTGACGAGCTTCACCTTGGAAACGGCGCCGAAAGCCTCGAAGTGCTTGCGGACGTCATCCTCGGTGGCAGTGAAGGGAAGGTTGCCGACGTAGATCGAAGTCATGTTATTCATCACTCTCTAAACAGATTTAAACAAAGCTCGCCCGCGATTTAGTTCGGGGGATGAGCACTCTCGGCACCGCCTTTGAGCGGCACCGTGGTTCGTTCATCACCGGATCCAGGAGCGATTTGAAGCGCGGATGGAACAGATGCAGGAAGCGACCCGGGACGCACTTTACGGGAGTCGCGGGAGGAACGCGAGCGTGGACAGGGGCTTAGCGGTGGTCCTGCGCAGGCAACCCGAGGTCTCATCCCGCCGGAGGGCCGGACCAAGGGCCGGCCGGGGGCCGGGGTGGGGCGGCGGCCTGGGAGCGGTTCCGTCCCCCTCGCTTGGCCTCGTATAAGGCCGCATCAGCCGCTTCGATGACCGCCGAAGGGCGCGCCGCCATGCGTTGGTCGGCCACCCCGATGCTCACCGTGATGCCCAGCACCTCCGGGGGCGCCTCGTCCGGCGCCGGGCCGCCAGCCCGCCGTTCGCCCCGTCGGAGCTCGAACCGGGCCTCGTCGATCTCGATCCGGAGGGCCTCGAGGTGGGGCAGCGCGGCGGCCGCCTCCAGGCCCGGGAACACGATGGTGAACTCCTCGCCGCCGTAGCGATGGGGCAGGCCCCCGCCGCCGACCGCGCCGAGGTGGGAGGCGACCAGCCGCAGCACCTCGTCGCCGACCTGGTGGCCGTGTTCGTCGTTGAAGCGCTTGAAGTGGTCGACGTCGACCATCGCGATCGCGTAGCGCTCGGGCAGGCGCCGCAGCAGCTCCTCCAGCGCGCGCCGGCCGGGCAGCTCGGTGAGCGGGTCGACGTAGGCCACGCTCCAGCTCTCCTGCAGCGTGGCGAAGGTGAGCAGCAGGGTCGCGGCGGTCGCCACCGCGGTCGCGAGCTCGGGCCGGTCGGGGCGATGCAGCATCAACGCCAGGGCCGCGAGCGTGCCGAGCAGCGCGCCGCGCTGCATGGTCGGACGGCGGAGGTAGCGCCAGGCCAGCGTCGCGCCAGCGCCGCCGAACGCGAGCAGGCCGAACGAGGGGATCGGCGAGCGCCCGGCGAGCGGGCCGAGCGGCAGCGCGAGCGCCCGCAACAGCGCATCGCTCGCGAGCGCGATGGAAAGGCCCACCAGCAGCGCCGGGCCGAGGAACAGCAGCGACCGCGCATCGCGCCAGGGCACCAGCACGCCGGGGTCGTCGACCAGCGCCAGCGTCAGCAGCACCAGCGGTGCGGCGACGCAGGTCAGGGCCCAGCACAGGCGCGCGGCGTGGCCATCGTTGGCGAGGCCGAGCCCCCGTTCGGCGACGAACACCAGCAGCACCAGGGCCAGGCAGTGGAGCAGGCGACCGCGGTCGAAGCGCCAGGCCAGCGCCAGCCCGGTCGCCGCGATCAGCAGCGGCAGCCAGCCGAGCACGGCCCGGGCATCGACCGACATGCCGCGCATCAGGCGCTCGGCGCCGAAGGCCAGCACCACCAGCGCGATCGGCAACAGCAGCCCGGCGGCGTGGTTCCACGCCCGGTCGAGGTCGAAGCTGGGCGCGCGCCAGGCGCCGAGGCGCATCAACGCTGCTCCACCAGCCAGCGGATCTCGCGGGCGGTGCGGTTGCCGATCGTGGTCTGGTCGAGCGCGCGGGGGATCTCGGCCTCGCCGGCGTCGATCGCGAGCCGACCGGCCATGATCTCGGCCAAGGCCTGGGGGTGGCGCGGATCGGCATCGGGGTCGGCGTAACCGTCGGGCCAGACCGGCAGGAGCGTGGCCGGGTCGTACTTGTCGGTGGCACCGAGCACGTGCAGCAGCTCGTGGGCGATCACGATCGCGTTGGTGCGCTGCTGGCGCGTCCCGGCGAAGGCGTGGACCACCCCGAGCTGGGCCTCCTTGAGGGCCAGCGAATGCGGCACGCGCGGCGAGCGCTCGGGGTCGTGGTAGATCACGAACAGCGCGATCTCGCCGGGCAGCGCCGGCACCGAGCCCTCCATCCGGGATGCCCAGCGCCGCATCCCCAGGCTCCACCACATCACCTCGTACCAGGCGCCGGCCGCTGGGGGCGAGGGCGGCAGTTCCTCGAGCACGCCGGCGAACTCGAGCCGCACCGGCTCGGCGAGCGGCAGGTCGTAGCCGGCGGCCTCGTCCGCCATCCAGCGTTCGACCTCGTCGAAGCGCGCGGCCGCGAGCTCGTCGACGTGCTGGCGGGTCGCCTTGCTGTCGTCGCCGGGGATCGCATAGACCGCGACCCACAGGGTGTGGTCCCAGGCCACCAGCCGCGAATGGCGCACCCAGGCCTGGCCGGCGACCGCGGCCAGGATCACGAGCAGGACGCCGATGCGGAACTTGCGCCAGCCGCTCATCGTTCGCCTGCTGCGGGTCCGGCTGGGGCGCGCCGGGCCTGCCAGGCCTGCGCCATGCCGTAGACGCTGATCGCGAGCCAGATCCCCTCCATCAAGGCGGCCGAGAGGTTGAACTCGTAGCCCAACGAGACCAGCACCAGCGTCGCGCCGATGGCGTTGACCAGGCTGTAGGCGAGGTCGCGGGCGCTCCAGCGTCCGGCCTGCAGCAGGGCATAGGCGACGACGATCGCGCCCACCCCGAGCAATCCGACCACGTCGTACCAGGCGATCCCCGAACCGAGCATGGAACGCAGGATACCCGCGGCGGCCGGGGTCTCCACATCGGAAATACCTTGTGCGACGGGCGCTTAGGGGCGCCGGAGGGGGCGGCCGAGGGGGTCCCTCCTGTATGATGCGCGACCTTTTCCGGCCCCCCGACCCAGCGAGCCCATCCTTCGTGATCTCCGACCTCCGCAACATCGCCATCATCGCCCACGTCGACCACGGCAAGACCACGCTGGTCGACAAGCTGCTGCGCCAGTCCGGCACCTTCGACGCGCGCGCCGAGCTGGTCGAGCGGGTGATGGACTCGAACGACATCGAGAAGGAGCGTGGCATCACGATCCTGGCCAAGAACACCGCCATCCGCTGGAACGACTTCCGCATCAACATCGTCGACACCCCGGGCCACGCCGACTTCGGTGGCGAGGTCGAGCGCGTGCTGACGATGGTCGACTCGGTGCTGCTGCTGGTCGACGCGGTCGACGGCCCGATGCCGCAGACCCGCTTCGTGACCCAGAAGGCCTTCTCCCACGGCTTGAAGCCGATCGTGGTCATCAACAAGGTCGACCGCGATGGGGCCCGCCCGTCGTGGGTGCTCGACCAGACCTTCGACCTGTTCTTCAACCTCGGCGCGTCCGAGGCCCAGCTCGACTTCCCGGTGGTCTACGCCTCGGCCCTGCAGGGCTGGGCCTCGCTCGACCCGGCGGTCCGCAACAAGGACATGACCACGCTGTTCGAGGCGATCATCAAGCATTGCCCGCCGCCGCCGGTCGCGGTCGACGGCCCGCTCCAGCTCCAGGTCACCTCGCTCGACTACTCCGCCTACGTCGGCGCGATCGGCATCGGCCGCATCAAGCGCGGCAAGCTCAAGCGCAACCAGCCGGTGACCGTGGTCGGCACCGACGGCAGCACCCGCAGCGAGCGCGTGATGCAGGTGCTCGGCTTCATGGGCCTCGAGCGCTACGAGGTCCAGGAGGCCCAGGCCGGCGACATCGTCGCCTTCACCGGGCTCGAGCACCCGCGCATCTCCGAGACGCTCTGCGACCCGCTCGCGATCGAGGCGCTGCCGCACCTGACCGTCGACGAGCCGACCATCAGCATGATGTTCGAGGTCAACTCCTCGCCGCTGGCCGGCAAGGAAGGCAAGTACGTCACCTCGCGCCAGATCCGCGAACGGCTGCTGCGCGAAGCGCTGCACAACGTCGCGCTCAAGGTCGAGGAGGGCGACGACGCCGACAAGTTCCGGGTCTCCGGCCGCGGCGAGCTCCACCTCTCGGTGCTGCTCGAGAACATGCGCCGCGAGGGCTACGAGATCGCGGTCGCCCGTCCGCAGGTCATCATCCGCGAGGTCGATGGCGTCAAGCAGGAGCCCTACGAGGCGGTGGCGGTCGACATCGAGGAGCGCCACCAGGGCGCGATCATGGAGGCGCTCGGCGCCCGCGGCGGCGAGCTGCGCGACATGCGGCCCGACGGTCGCGGTCGCGTCCGCATCGACTACCGGATGCCGGCCCGCGGCCTGATCGGCTTCCAAACCCTGTTCCGCACCCTGACCTCGGGCTCGGGCCTGATGTACCACGTGTTCGAGGATTACGGTCCGATCCGCAACGCCGGCGCCGGCCAGCGCGCCAACGGCGCCTTGATCTCGAACGGCGATGGCGAGGCGGTCGGCTACTCGCTGTTCAACCTCCAGGAGCGCGGCCGGATGATGGTCAGCCCGGGCGACGTGATCTACGAAGGCATGGTGGTCGGCATCCACGCCCGCGACAACGACCTCACGGTCAACCCGCTCAAGGGCAAGCAGCTCACCAACATTCGCTCGGCCGGCAAGGACGAGAACACCCTGCTGACCCCGGCGCTGCGGATGACGCTCGAGCAGGCGCTCGAGTTCATCGACGACGACGAGCTGGTCGAGGTCACGCCGCAGTCGGTCCGCGTCCGCAAGCGCTTCCTCAAGGAGCACGACCGGCGCAAGGCATCGCGCGAAGCGAGCTGATGGGTAGGGCGGCGAGCCGGGCCGCTCGTCGAGATTCGAAGGAAAAGGGGCATGGGAAGGCCCCTTTTCCGTGATAGGCATCAAAGTCCATCGGGTCAGGCGTGGTAGCGTGAACCTATGCCCGATCCGGGCGTGTGTGCTGGAGACTCCCAATGCTGGAAACCATCCGTGCCAAAGCCCGCGGTACCGCGGCCATCACCTTGATCGCCTTCGCCTCGCTGGCCATCGCGCCCGCCGCGCAGGCCGGCATCGTCAGCACCGAACAGGCCTTCGCCGGGGCGACGCTCGACGCCGACCGCGCCCAGCTCGCCGAGACCCTGGCTCGTGCCGACATCCGCGCCGCCTTCGTCGCCCAGGGCGTCGACCCGGCGGTGATCGAGGCCCGTGTCGCATCGCTCTCGGCCGACGAGGTCCGCGCGCTCAACGAGCGGATGGACCAATTGCCCGCTGGTGGTGACGTGCTCGGCGTCCTGTTCACGATCTTCATCATCCTGTTGATCACCGACCTGATCGGTTGGACCAGCGTGTTCCCCTTCACCAAGAAGGGCGCGATCGGGAACTGATGATCGATGCCTGAGGAGCGCCGTCCGATGGACGGCCCGACCAAGCGCCGCCGCGATGCATCCCATCGCGGCGGCGCTCTCGTCTGGGCGGTCCTCCTGTTGGCGTCGGCGGCCTGCGCGCCGGTCGCGCCGCGTCCGGACTCGATGCGCGACCGCGCGCCGGTCGAGCTGACCGCGACCCCGTTCTTCCCGCAACGCGAGCACGAGTGCGGTCCGGCCGCGCTCGCCACGCTGCTCGGCGCGGCCGGGCGCGGGCTGCACCCCGACGCGCTGACCGCGCGGCTGATGGTGCCGGGGCGCCAGGGCTCGCTGCAGCCCGAGCTGCTGGCCCAGGCGCGCAGCGAGGGCTTCATCGCGCTGCCGATCGAGCCGTCGCTCGAGGCGCTGATCGCCGAGCTCGACGCCGGTCGGCCGGTGCTGACGCTGCAGAACAACGCGTTCGCCTGGTACCCGCGCTGGCACTACGCGGTCGCGATCGGCTACGACCCGACCGACGACTCGCTCGTCCTGCGTTCGGGCATGACCGAACGGCTCGGCGTGGCGCGCCGCAACTTCGAGAACACCTGGGCCCGCAGCGGACGCTGGGGCTTCGTGCTGCTGCGGCCCGGTCAGCTGCCGGCCGGCGGCGACGGTCTCGCCTATGCCCGCGCGGTCGCGGCGTTCGAATCGACCGCGGCGCAGCGCGGCGTCCCGCCGGCGGCGATCGCCGGCGAGTCCCGCCGGGCCTGGGCCGCGGGCGTGGCGCGCTGGCCGATGCGTTGGGAGCTCGCCTTCGGCGCCGGCAACCGCCGCTACGCCGACGGCGCGCTGGCCGAGGCGACCGCTGCGTTCGAGGATGCGACCCGGCTCGATCCGGGCCGCGCCGCGGGCTGGAACAACCTCGCGGTCGCCTACATGGATGCCGGCCGCTGGGACGACGCGGTCAGCGCCGCCGAACGCGCTGCGGCGCTCGATCCCTCACCCGACGTGCTCTCGACGCGCAGCGAAGCACGCTGCCGCCGGGTGCCCGGCTGTCGCTGAGCGCTCGATTAGACTCGCGTCATGGATAGCCCCGCCGAAGGCGTTCTCGACCGCCGCGTCAGCGTCGCGCCGATGATGGATTGGACCGACCGGCACTGCCGGTTCTTCCTCCGTCTGCTCAGCCGCCGCACGCTGCTCTACACCGAGATGGTCACCACCGGCGCGCTGCTGCGCGGCGACGCGGCCCGCCATCTGCGCTTCGATCCGGCCGAGCATCCGGTCGCGCTCCAGCTCGGTGGCAGCGATCCGGTCGCGCTGGCGGCGAGCGCCCGGCTCGGCGCCGACGCCGGCTACGATGAGATCAACCTCAACTGCGGCTGCCCCAGCGACCGGGTCACGGTCGGCCGCTTCGGCGCCTGCCTGATGGCCGAGCCCGAGCTGGTCGCCGAATGCGTCGCGGCGATGCGCGCCGCGGTCAGCATCCCGGTGACGGTCAAGACCCGCATCGGCATCGACGACCTCGATTCCTACGAGCACCTGACCCGCTTCATCAGCACCGTCGCAGACGCGGGCTGCCAGAGCTTCGTCATCCACGCCCGCAAGGCCTGGTTGAAGGGCCTGTCGCCGAAGGAGAACCGCGAGGTGCCGCCGCTGCGCTACGAGGTCGCCGCCGCGATCAAGCGCGACTTCCCGGCGCTCGCGGTGGTGCTGAACGGCGGCATCACCACGCTGGCGCAGGTCCAACAGCATCTCGAAGGCTTCGACGGCGTGATGATCGGGCGCGAGGCCTACGGCAACCCCTGGCTGCTGGCGCGCATCGATTCGAGCGTGTTCGACGTGGCCGACCCGGCCGCGACCCGCGCCGAGGTCATCGCCCGCTACCGCGAGCACGTCGAGCGCGGGCTGGCCGAGGGCCAGCCGTTGTCGCGGATGATGCGGCACACGCTCGGGCTGTTCCACGGCGAGCCCCGCGCGCGCAGCTGGCGCCGCACGCTGTCGGAGAACGCGCCGCGCGAAGGCGCCGGGATCGAAGTGGTCGACGCCGCGCTGGCCGAGGTCGCCTAGGCCCGAGTCAGGGCTTCCAATCGCAGGGGTTGACCGTGTCGCTCGGCGTCGGCCAGCTGCGGCTCAAGGGCATGAAGCGGCGCGGGCTCTCGGCCAGCGCCCAGGCGATGGTGGCGTAGGCCGCGACGTTGAACGCCAGGTCCTTCTTCTCGACCCGGTCGATGGTGTCGGCCTCGGTGTGGTGGATCTCGAAGTACTTCGAGGCGTCGTGCTGGAGCTCGAACATCGGCACGCCGCGCTCGCGCAGCGGTCCGACGTCGGCGCCGCCGCCGGTCTCGTTGCTGCGGTAGGGGATGCCGAGCGGGATCAGCAGGTCGGCGAGCCGGATCGCGGCCGGCAGGTCGTCGGAGCTGACCTTCGACTCGAAGCGGAAGACCCGGCCGGCGCCGAGGTCGGCCTCGATCGCGGCGGCGTGACGGTCGAGCTCGGCCTCGTGGGCCAGCACGTACTGCTTGCCGCCCGACAGGCCGAACTCCTCGTTGGCGTAGAGCACCACGCGGATGCTGCGCAGCGGACGCTCCTTCATCTCGCCGATGCGGCGCGCCGCCTCGATCACGGTCGCAACCCCGGCGCCGTCGTCCTGCGCACCGGTGCCGACGTCCCACGAATCGAGGTGGGCGCCGAGCACGACGAACTCCTCGCGCGCGCCGCGTTCGAGGGTGGCGCGGCCGGTGATCTCGCCGATGACGTTGGCGCTCGCGGCGGTGCCCTCGCACTGGGCGGTGCTCGAGACCCGCATGCGGAGCGGGGCGCGGGCGTAGCGGTCGAGCAGACGGTCGGCACCGGTGTCGCCGATGGCGAAGGCGGGGATGCGCGGCACGCCGTCGGCGTAGCGCATCGCGCCGGTGTGGGGCCGGTCCTCGAGCTCGCTGCCGACGGCGCGGATCACGACCGCGACCGCGCCGAGCTTGGCCGCCTCGATCGCGCCCTGGCTCCGGTTGCGCACGGTCGGGCCGTAGTCCATGCCGTCGCGGGTCTCGATCATCTTCTCGTGGAGGAACACGACCTTGCCGGCGACCCGCTCGCGCGGCAGCGCCTTGAGCTCGTCGATGGTGGTGGCGGCGATCACCTCGCCTTCGACCGGCTTGCCGCCGGTGCCGATCGAACCGCCGAGCGCGAGCGTCGGGAAGTCGATCGGCACCTCGCCGGTGAGCTCGACCCGCGCGGTGCCGCGGGTCCAGTGCGGCACCGTCACCGGCTCGGCGCGGACGTTGGTGAAGCCCTGGGCCTTGAGCGTGGCGAGCGCCCACTCCACCGCCTTGCGATCACCCTCGCTGCCAGCCAGGCGATGGCCGACCGTGGTGGTCAACTGCTCGAGCGTGGCGTAGGCGCGACCGTCCTTGAGCGCCGCCTTCTGCAGCTCCTTGAGCGGCGGCGGCAGCTCGCCGGGCCCGAGCGTCGCAGGGTTCGGACCGCGCGGCGCGGCGGCGGCGAGGTTGGCGAGGACGAACGCGATGGCGACGGCGGCGGTGGCCGCGGTGAGGCGACGGATCATGCGGGGACCTCGGTTCGGCCGCGGCTCAGCGCGGGCGGTTTTCGGCGCGGTGTTCGCGGCGGCGATTGTACGACACGAAGCCCAGCGCCATCGCGACGAACAGCAGCTGGAGGCCGAGGCTCTGCAGGGTCGGGTAGACGCCGAGCAGCTCGATGGTCGGCAGCGGCAGCGCGTCGTGCGCCACCAGGCCCGCTTCCTGCAGCGCGGCGACGCCCTTGCCGGCGAAGATGACCGCCAGCACGATGGTGATGACCGCGCTCGCGGTGAAGAACTGCTTGAGCGGAAGGCGCATGCCGAGCTGGAAGATCGCCCAGCACAGCAGGGCGAGGCCGGCGACGGCGGCCAGCGCGCCGAGCAGGATGGCGCTGCGCGCGTTGGCGGCGGCGGCCTGGACCCACAACGCCTGGTAGAACAGGACGGTCTCGAAGACCTCGCGGTAGACCGCGATGAACGCCAACAGCGCGAGCGTGAAGCGCGAACCGCTCGAGAGCGCGCCATCGATCTGCGCCTTGAGGAACTCCTGCCAGCGTTGGGCCGAGAGCTTGTCGTGGAGCCAGAAGCCGACGTAGAACAGCACCACCGCCGCCAGCAGCGCGGCGACGCCTTCGGTCATCTCGCGGGTCGCGCCGCTGATCGCGATGAACCAGCTCGAGACCATCCAGGTCGCGACCCCGAGCAGCAGCGCGGCGATCCAGCCCTGGTGCACCTGGCGCAGCGCGGCCCGGTTGCCGGTCTTGATCAGGGTGGTCACGATCAGGCCGACCAGCAGCAGCGCCTCGAGCCCCTCGCGCAGCAGGATGAACAGCGAGGAGAGGAACGCCATAGCGGGGTCGAGCGTGGTGTTGGCGCCGAGCGCGACCGCGGCCTCGGCCAGTCCGGCGTCGAGCGCAGCGATCCGCGCCGCCAGCGTGACGGCGTCGTTGCCGGCGCGCTCGGGATGCTTGATGCCCTCGCGCACCGCCATCATCTCGGCCTCGAGCGCCAGCATCCGCTCGGGCGCGACCGCCTTGAGCGCCGGTTCGGCGAGCTCGAAGCCGTCGAGGTAGGCCGCCAGCGCGGCCGTGTAGGCGCCCGCGCGGTCGTCGGCAGCGAGCGCGCGCGCCGCGTCGGCGAGGCGGGCCCGCGCGATCGCCAAGGGTTCGCTGGGCTCGGCGAACAAGGGGCTCGGATCGACGCGCAGGGCGCCGATCAGCGCCGGTGTGGCGCCGGCAGCGATGAGCTCCGCCGGCGTGCGCTCGGTCATCTGCTGCAAGGTGACGGGGACCGCGCCATCCTCGAACGAGGAATTGCGGGCGGCGGCGAGCGATCGCTTGCCGGCCGCGACCTCCTCGGCCGTCGCATGCAGGCCGCCGACGAACCAGGCGAGCGCCCAGCGCTCGGCATCGCTGAGCTCGACGAAGGCGCGCATGGTGGTGCCGTCGACGCCGCGGGTGATGGTCGAATGCAGGCCGAGCAGGCTGCGTTGGCGGGCCCGCGTCGCATCGGTGAAGTCGGTCGGAGCGGGGTCGAGCTTGGCCGCGGCCGGGCCGTCGCCGCGACCGCTCGCGCCGTGGCAGGCCGCGCAGTGCTGGGCGAACGAGCGACCGGCGGCGGCGAGGTCGGGGGCGATCCGCGGCGCGCCGGGCAGGGGGTGGGCCGCGAGCAACTGCTCGCGCAGCTTGGCGGCGACGCCGCGGACCACGACCAGGTCGGCGCGCGCCTCGACCGCCACCACCAGCGTCCGCGCGGCCTCCGCGATCCCGGCGTCGAGCGGCGAGCCGGTCAGCCCACCCGCGAGCTCCGCCGCGCGGGCGCTGAACTCGCGCATCTCGGCGTACTCGGCTTCCGACACCACCTGGCCGCCGACCACTGCACCGGCGTAGTCGACCGCGATGTAGTCGACCAACTGCATCAGCTCAGCCGGGTCTGCTTCGGCGGCGTGGGAGGCGGGACTTATAAGGAGGAGGAGGACGAGGAGGGGGGCGAGGCGTGGCATGGGTGAACGATAGCCAAGCGCCCTCCAGAAGTAAATGCGAATCATTCTCAGCAATCGATCGGTGCCTCGTGCGCTTAGAATCGCCCGCCGCATTCGAAACCCAGGAGTCTCCCCCGCATGACCCGTCGCCGGACCCCGCGTCCGACGCTCGCCGCCGTGGCCGACCGTCACCGCCTTTACGAGCATTCGGTCCAGTCGCCCGACCTCGAGTGCGAGCTGCTCGAGCAGGTCTATAAAGAGCGCCGCGGCCGCCTGCCCCAGCGCCTGCGCGAGGACTTCTGCGGCACTGCCGCGATCTGCGCCGAATGGGTCGGCCGTCGCCGGACCAACACCGCGGTCGGCGTCGACCTCGATGCCGCGACGCTCGAGTGGGGCACCCGCCGCCACCTCGCGCGGCTGACCCCGGGCCAGCGCAAGCGGGTCGCGCTGCTCAACGCCGACGTGCGCAAGGCCCCGGCGGCGCCGGCCGACGTGGTGATCGCGCTCAACTTCTCGTACTGGGTGTTCCGCGAGCGGGCCGCGCTGCGCGCCTACTTCAAGGCCGCCCATCGCGCGCTGCGCAAGGACGGCATGCTGATCCTCGACGCCTACGGCGGGCCGTCGGCCCAGCGCGTGATGCGCGAGCGGACCCAGCACAAGGGCTTCAAGTTCCACTGGCACCAGGCCGACTACGACCCGATCAGCGGCGACTACACCTGCCACATCGACTTCACCTTCGTCGACGGCTCGCGGATGCCGAAGGCGTTCTCGTACCACTGGCGGCTGTGGTCGCTGCCCGAGATCCGCGAGCTGCTGGCCGAGGCCGGCTTCAGCAAGAGCGCGGTGCTGCTGCAGGGTTGGGATGCCGACGGCGAGCCCGACGACGAGTTCAAGGAAGCGAAGCGCGGCAACGCCGACGAGGCCTGGCTCGCCTACATCGTCGCCGAGCGCTGAGACGACGCCGCCGGCGCAAGGCCGGCGGAGTCTCTCGATCGGGGTGAGCGGAGCGGGGCGCTATTCGAGGATCTGGAAGACCACCGCGTCGATCGAATCCTTGGTCAGCGACTGGCCGAGGCCGAGGCAGCCCGAGCCCTTGAGCGTGAACGCATCGCGGCGCACGAACGCCTCCTCACCATCATCGCTGCGCACGTAGGTGCCGTTGATGCTCTGGTCGGTGAGGATGAAGTTGCCCTTGCGGTAGTCGACCTTGCAGTGCAGACGCGAGATCAGGTTGTGCTTGACCACCAGGTCGTTGCCCTCCTGGCGCCCCATCACCACCGAGGTGTGGTCGGAGTTGCACTCCGCCTTCATGCCCTGGTAGACGAGCACCATCTTCACGACCTTCTGCGCGGTCGGCGAGCTGAACGCCATGGTCGCCATGCGCGTCACGTTCTCGCGCTGCCACAGCACCTCGTACATCGCGATCTCGTCCTTCTTGCCCTTGACCGACGCGAGGTCGATCTGGCGGGTCGAGGCCTGCCAGAGGTCGGAGAGGGTGTCGAGCGTGACGTTGGTGGTGATGATCTGGCCCGCCTTGGCCTGGCCCGCCATCCGCGCCGCGACGTTGACCGCGTCGCCGAACACGTCGTTGTTCTCGAGCAGCGCCGGACCGAAGTGGAAGCCGATGCGGATCGCGAGCGGCTTGCCATCGACGTTCATGCCCTCGGTGATGCCCTCCTGCATCTCGGCCGCGGCCTGGGCCGCGTCGTCCGAGGTCTTGAAGGTCGACATCACCTCGTCGCCGATCGTCTTGATGACCGTGCCGCCCTGGCGCGTGGTCGCCTCGGACATCAGGGCGACGCAACGCGCGATGGCATCGCGCGCCTTGGCGTCGCCGAGCGTCTCGTACAGCTTCGTGCTCCCGCAGACGTCTGCGAAGAGGATCGCAAGCTGGGTCTCTTTAGGCATCCTCGGTCCTCGGTACGCGAAGCATTATATGGGCGTGGACGACGGCAGGTCGGGCACGGTCAGGGGACCGGTACGCCCAGGCGGGAGCCGAAGTTCCTGAGGCGTGCGAGCTCGGCGTGGCCCGAGCCATCCTTGTCCAGGCTGAGCACGCTCTGCTGGTCATCGATCCGCGAGCGCAGGCTCGATTCGAGGCGGCCGAAGCTCGCGTCGTTGCGGGCCGCGGTCTGCGCGACCGGGTCGAGCTCGCTCCAGCGGCGCTCGAACTCGGCGATCCCGGCCGAGCTCCAGTCGTTGGCGGTCAGGAACTCCTCGACCACCACCACGCCGACCGCCTTGGGCGCGACGTTGGCGATCGCCGCCGGCGCCTTGGTCTGCTGGGTCAGGACCCAGAACGCGCCGGCGCCGATCACGGTCAGCAGCAGCAGCGCGCAGAGGATGATCAGCGTCCGGTTGGTGTCGGGCTCGTCGTCGCCGACGTCGATGATCACGGTCGGCGGGCTGGCCGGCTTGGGCGGCGTGAGCTCGCGGTAGGCGACCACGAGCTGGTTCCCCGCGATCTGGTCGAGCAGGGCGGTGCGCTCGCGACGGTACTCGTCGCGCGGCTTCTGGCCCGCCGAGAACTGGCGGGCGAGCTCGCGGAGCTGCGAGAACCGCGCCGCCATCAGTCGAGGTCCCGGCTCAGGCGGAACCCGGTGGTCGCGTCGGCCGCGCCGCTGGTGTTCTTGACCAGGTCGATCGAGCAGGTAGAGAGGCTGTCGCTGAACGCGCCGCCGCGGGCCTGCGCCGCACCGCCCTTGAGCACGAATTCCTGGGCGTTGCCGACGAAGTTGGTGAGGCCCCAACCGTTCGCGGTGCCGGTCTTGATGTCCTGCATCGAGAGACCCTTGAGCATCTGGTCGCCCTGCATCACGCGGCAGTTCGCCAGGTTGGCGATCGACGCACCGGGCGCGGCGGTGCCGGCCGCGTGCGCGGCGTAGGTCCACTCGGCCTCGTTGGCGATGCGGTACGACTTGCCGGTGGTCTCCGCCAGCCACGCGGTGTAGGCCTTGGCCTGATCGAGCGACATGCCGGTCGCCGGCAGGTTGGGCTCGAGCGAGAGCGCGGCGCACTTGCCGCTGGCACGGCAGCCGGCGTTGTACTCGCCGGCCGAGACCTCGAACTTGCCGATCGCGAACGCGGGCATGCCGCCACCGGCCGGGACCACGACCATGGTCGGGGCCTTCTGGCCACCCGGCATGTCGAAGCATTCGGCGCGACCCTGCTTGCCGAAGCCGGCGAGCGAGGCGACGCAGGGGCGGCTGCCGTCGGCGGCCTTCACCGGGGCCTTGGTCTCGGCGAAGGTGCTCTTCTGCGCCTCGAGGAACTCGGGGTTGTCGGTCCAACGCCGCAGCGCCTCGACCAGCGCCGACTGCGCGCCGGGGCGGTTGCCCTGCGCCAGCATCGAGCGGAACTGGCTGAACGAGGTCGTCGCCTCGGCCTTCTTGCGCTCGATGTCCTTCTGGACGAAGGCGAGGTCCTCGTTGCCGGGCTCCTTGGCCTTGGCATCGTTGAGCTGGCCGGTCGCCTCGGTGAGCTTGTTGGCGGCGACCAGGGTCTTGATCGCCGGCGCGAACGCCGAGGGCCTCGGCACCGCGCGCACTGCGAGGTTGCGCAGGCTGGCGTCGTTCGGGAACAGCTCCTTGGCGATCGCCCACAGGTCGTTGGCGGTGCCCGGATCGGTGGCCTCGATCTCCCTGATGCGGTTGCGCAGGCGCGTGACCACGTCGCTCTGGATGTTGGCGGCCTCGCCCGGCATCGCGGCGCGCGCCGCCGCCAGGCGGTCGGCGATGCCGCGCGCGTTGGCGGGCGTCGCCGCGCTGGCGAGGTCGAGCACCGCCTGCTTCTTGATCTCGCCGACCATGCCGGCCTGGAGTTCCTTGAGGTCCTTGTTGGCCGGCGCGTACTGCAGGCCGCGCTCGACCATCTGCGCCGCGACGTTGGCCTGGTTGTTCTGGCGCGCGACCTTGGCCTTGGCGACGAAGCCGGCGACCAGCGCGTTCAAGCCATCGCCCTTGAGCCAGGCGTCGGTCGGGGTGAGCTTGCCCTTGAGCTCGACGTACATCCGCTCGGCCTCGAGCACGTTGGACTTGGTCAGGTTCTCCATCGAGCTCTGCTCCTGCTTGATCGCAGCAGCGAGCAGCTCCTCCTGACGCTCGGCCTCGTACTCGCGCTCGGCGGTGACCACGTCGGCGCGGACCTTGGCGAAGCGGTCGAGGCCGGGTGCGTAGCGCTCGCCCTCGTCGAGCGTGCGACGCGCTTCGGTGAAGCGGTCGGCATCGGTGTACTTGCCGGCCTGGGCCAGATAGGCGGAGACCAGCTGGTTGCGGGTCTCGTCGAACCACTGGTTGCCCGGCCGCATCAGCGCCGCGAGCTCCTTGAAGTTCTTCTGCAGCGTGGCGTCCATCGCCGAGTCGAAGCTCGCCTTGGCGAGCGCGGCGGAGATCGCGGCGCGACGCTCCTCGACCAGCGTGTTCTGGGCCGACTGGTTGGTCGGCGCCCAGCTCGCGTTGACCTCGGCTTTCGACAGTTCGTCGCGCCGGACCAGCAGGTCGCCGACCACGAACAGGCGGGCGTAGTCGAACAGCATCTTCTCGGCCTGTTCCCACTGCTTGGCGGCGACCGCGTTCTTGATCCCGGCATCGATGGCGCTGGCCAGCGGTTTGGCGATGTCGACCAGCAGCGGATCCTCCGGGCGCAGCTCCTCGAGCTTGAGCAGGTCGTCGCGGGCCTTGGCGAAGGCCTCGACGGTGGTCAGGCCGGCGCGCTGTTCGTTCAGGCGCTTCTTGATGTCGGCGACCAGCTGCTGGTCGGCCTGGCGCTTGAGCTCGCGCTGCACGCCGTCGTTGATGCCGAGCAGCGAGGCATCCTTGGGCGCGAAGCCCAACGCGACCTCGAGGATCTCGTCGGCGCGCTCGTAGTTCTTCTGCGCCGCCGCCTGGCTGGCGAGGTTGCCGTACTCGAGCATCAGGCGCGGATCGCTGATCAGCGAGTTGGTCGGGTCGACGTTGCGCAGGGTCGAGAGCACGTCGACCATGTCGCGCGCGTCCTCGACCGGCAGCAGGTTCTGCTTGCTGGTGAGGAAGGCGGTGAACTCCTTGTTGAGGTCTTCCTTCAACGACGAGCGATCGCCCTCGAGCGTGAACTTGATCGACTCGAGCTTGGCCGAGTCGGGGTAGTAGGCGCGCGCGTCATCGATGATCTTGAGGCCGGCGGCGTAGTTGTACTTGCCGGCGCGGTAGTTGGCCTGCGCGGTGGCCTGCGCCTCGAAGTAGGCGATGATTGGTTCCTTCGCCAGCTCGAGGATGTTGGCGCGTTCCGGCGCGTCGTACTGCTCGAGCTGCTTCAGCACGTCGGGGATGACGGTGGCGCCGCCCTGCTTGATGCTCTCGACGATCTGCGCGTCGCGCTGCTCCTGCAGGTAGTTCTTGATCGGCGAGTAGACGCCGAGGCCGAGCAGCAGCACCGCGGCGACGCCGCCCGCCGCGATCTGCAGCGTGTAGTCCTTCTTGGGCTGGATCGATTCCCAGAATTCGGACGTCCGTTGCGTGCGGTTCTCGCGCTTGAGCGCGAGCGCCTTCATCAGGCCCTTGTTCTGGCGCTTGGTCCAACCTGGCTTCTGGATCGGCGCGGGCGACAGGCCCTTCTCGAGCACCTTGGGCGCCGAGAGCTTGTTGAACGGATGCTTGCCGCTGAGCAACTCGTAGGCGACGCAGGCCAGCGCGTAGATGTCGTCCGGCGGTTCCGGATCCATGCCCTCGAACATCTCGATCGTGGCGTAGGCCGGCGTCAGCGCGCCGAGCTGGCCCGGGTCGAACACCGTGGTCTCGCCGCTCGCGTCGGCCTTGGTCTTGGAGGCGCGCGCGATGCCGAAGTCCATGATCTTGACGGTGCCGTCGTTGAGGATGAACGCGTTGCCGGGCTTGAAGTCGGAATGGACGAGGCCCTTCTCATGCGCGTACATCAGGCCGTCGGCGAGCTGATGGATGACCTTGAGCGCCTCGTCGACCGGCAGGCCGCCAGCGGGGAGCTTCTTGATGTACTTGGCGAGCTCCTGGCCTTCCAGGATCTCCATCGTCATGTAGACGGTGCCGGAGTCGCGGTCGAAGTCGAACACCGTGGCGATGTTCGGGTGCGCCAGGCGCTGGGCCTTCGACGATTCGCGCTGCAGCGCGATGAACGACTCGGGGTGGTTGCGGAAGTCGCCCGACAGCAGCTTGACCGCGATGTAGGGGTTCTTGTCCTTGGCTTCGACCTTGAGCAGGTCGCGCGCCTTGTACACGATGCCCATGCCGCCCTCGCCGAGCGGGCTGATGAGCTCGAAGCGGTCCTTGAGGATGGTGCCAGGGCCGATCTGCTTGTGGACGCCGCCGGCGCCACGGCCGGGCCAGGCGGTGCCGCCGGTACCGGTGCCGGAACCGGTGTTGCCCCCGGTGTTCGGCTGGTGGGTCCGCATGCTGTCGGTCGCGAACGGGTCGAACTCGCCGCCGCCGCCGCCGCCGCCACCGCCGGCGGGGGCGTCGGTCGTCACCGTGCGCTCGCCGTCCTGGACCACGGTCCGCTCGGAGCCGCCCTCGACGATCTGGGTCTTGGCTTCGTCGTCGGCGAGCGCGAACGGGTCGAACTCCTCGCTGCCACCGGTCGGCGGCGCGGTCAATTGGGTCTTCTCCTGAGACGGGTCGAGCTCGAGCGACATGCCCATGTCGAGCACGGTCTTGTTCGGGTCCTCGGCCTGCTCGCCGGTGTACTTGCTGAGCTGCTTGCGCAGGACGCCGGCGATCGGGCTGGGCAGGCCCGCGCTCTCGATCTGTTCAGCGAGCTCCGACGGATCGGCGCTGCCCGCGACCATCGCTTCGTCGATGAAGGTACGCGCGGCATCGATGTTGCCACGGCCCTTGGCGAGCTCGGTCAGGATTCCCTTGAAGTCGGACACCGCGTACCCCTCTCAGAAACCGTCAGCTCACTTCGACGACGATGACCGTGACGTTGTCACGGCCCTCACGCTTCAATGCCATGTCGACCGCGCACTTGGCCGGGTTGTCGGCCATCGGCTTGGCCAGCATCCCGCCGATCTCGGCATCCGAGATCTCCTTGTACAGACCGTCGCTGCAGAGCAGGAAGCGGTCGCCGGCTTCGATCGCGAACACCTCGAAGTCGACGTACAGCGGTTCGCCGGCGCCGATCGCGCGCGTGATGCGGTTGGCCTGCGGATGCTTCTCGGCTTCCTCGCGCGACACCAGACCGACCGTGACCAGCTCCTCGACCAGCGCGTGGTCCTGGGTCAGCAGCTCGCTGCGGCCGTTGCGCAGGCGGTAGATGCGGCTGTCGCCGGCCCAGGCTGCGAGCGCGTGGCCGTCGCGGATCGCGAGCGCGACCACGGTGCAGCCGATGGTCTTCTTGCGCGAGTCGCGGGCGAGGGTGACGAGGTCGGTGTTGGCCTTGATCAGCCGGTCCTCGAACTCGTCGGCGATCCGCGCCAGCGAACCGTCGGCCGGCATCGCGGAGAGCGCTTCGACCACCATCCGGCTCGCGACGTCGCCGGCGGAATGGCCGCCCATGCCGTCGGCGACCACCCACACGCCGAGATCGGCGCGATCGAGGTGCGAATCCTCGTTCACCTTGCGGACTTTGCCGACATCGGTGGCGGAACAGGTGGACCAACGCAGTGGCATAGGAGCGAGCCGTTCCTTACATAAAAGGAGCGCCGAGCACGCGCTCGGTCGATCCGTCCTGACCCGGGCGCCGGAATCCGTCGCATCCGCGCCACGGTGGGCGAATGGCGCGTAAAGATAAGCGTTCCCCGGGTCGAATGCTACACGCCCCGCCTCGGCGGGGGCGTGCGGAGCGTGGTCTCGCAAACCCGCCGATGTGCACACGGATGTCAACAAGTCCCTGTCTATTCAGGTCGTTGCAACGGCCCGGTGCACCCTTTATGTTTGGGTGAGGGGGCGTCCGTCCGAAGGGAGGGCGTGTCCGTGCGATGTCGCGTGCAGGCATCGCGTATGGGTCGGTTCGTCGCGCGATGTCGCGGTGACGCAACGCCTGTTCCAAGCCACCAGGGGGCGCGATGGACGACGGATCCCGGTTCGAAGCACCGACCAACGACCGGTTCGTGCCTCGCTCGCTCGCGTGGCTCGCATTGGCCACGCTGCTCGCCACGCAGCCCGCTCTCGCACAAGACGTCCCGCCCGCTGGCACGCCCGGTGGCGCCAAACCGCAGGTCAGCTCACCCCCGCTCACCATGCCGGAGGACACCGGCCCGGTGTTCGCGATCCCGCCGGTGTTCGAGCGACCGCTCGGCGTCGACGAGGGCGAGCGCATCTTCGTCAAGGGCTTCGTGCTGCGCGGCGTCGAGGACGACGCCCGCGCCGGCGTCAGCACCGAGGAGATCGAGGAACGGGTCCAGGCCCGCTTCGAGGACCTCCAGAAGCTGCTCGAAGAGCTGCGCGTCGGTCGCCAGAACCAGACCACGGTCGATCCCGACGGCTACACGCCGGAGGAGAAGGAGAAGGTGCTCGCCTTCATCCGCGACGTGCTCGCCACGGTCGATCCCGAGCAGCAGGTCGCCGCGTACCAGAGCTTCATCTCGGGCCTCAAGCTCCAACGGCTCGAGCGCGACGCCGGACTGACCATCGGCCAGCTCGGACTGATCGCCGACGAGGTCACCAAGTACTACCGCCAGCGCGGCTACTTCCTCGCTCGCGCGGTGATCCCGGCGCAAGAGGTGGTCGGCGGCATCGTCACCATCCGGGTGCTCGAGGGCCGGCTCGGCGAAGTGGTCGCCGAAGGCAACAAGCGCTACGAGTCCGAGGACCTGGCGGCGCCGTTCGCCGACCTCCACGGCAAGCTGATCACCGTCGAGCGCATCGAGGACGCGCTGCTCACCGTGCAGGCGTTCCCCGGCATCGGCGCCACCGGCGTGTTCCGTCCGGGCAAGACCGTCGGCTCCGCCGACATGGTGGTCAACGTCCAGCGCGAGAAGGTCCACGACCTCACGATCCGCGCCGACAACCACGGTTCGCAGTTCACCGGCCGCGACCGCCTGGTGCTCGACTACACCTGGAACGGCCCGATGCACGACGCCGATCTGCTCAACGTGCAGATGGTGCGGACTTTCGAGCCCGACAACTCGATCTACGGCGGCCTCCGCTACGAGGCGATGTTCGACAACCCCGACCATCGCTGGGGCATGGCGGTCAACAACAACACCTTCGACGTCACCGACATCAGCGGCGCGTCGACCGTGGCCGGCATCTCGAAGGAAGCCCGGCTCTATTACAACTACCAGATCAACCGCTCGCGCACCGCCAAGCGCAAGGCGACGTTCGAGCTGGTGCGCAAGACCGGCGACACCACCTCGCTCGGCGACCTGCTGTCGCGCGACGAGGAGCTGGTGTTCGGCGCGCAGGTCGAGTCCGAGAAGATCAGCGCCGCGACCTCGACCATCTCGTCGACCTACTTCCGCGTCGACCAGGGCTTCGACGGCCAGCTCGGCGTGCCGACCTGCGAGGAAGTGGCCGCGACCCCCGCGGTGGTGCCGGCGTACTCGCGCAGCTTGGCCTGCGGCGACTTCTTCAAGGCCAGCTTCGGCTACTCGGTGCTGAAGTCGCTGTCGCCGACCCGCTCGCTGTTGTTCCGCTTCGCGATGCAGTGGTCCGACGACCGCCTGACCTCGCTCGAGCAGTTCAACCTCGGCGGCGTCAACACGGTGCGCGCCGGCGCGACCTCGTCGGCGCTGCGCGACATCGGCGCCTACGGTTCGCTCGAGTGGTCGGCGCGTGGCCTGTGGTTCGGCGACAAGCCGGCCTGGGGCGGCCACAACTGGAACCAGGTGCTCGGCACCTCGCTGTTCTTCGATCACGCCTACGGTGAGATGAACACCACCAAGAGCGAAGAGGACAACCCGACGCTGTTGACCCAGCCCATCACGATGGGCGGTCCCGGCGTCTCGATCGACCTGCTGCTGCCGGGCAACCTGACGATGAAGGTGCAGTACGCGCACATGAACGTCGGCCAGCAGGGCCAGAACGCGTCGCAGCCCGGCGCGATCGTCGACGGCAACCAGATCTGGATCGAGATCCAACGCAGCTTCTGATCGGCCACGCAGCGCTTCCCGCGCGACGCGTGACCTTCATGACGACAGAGAGATGGCACACATGGACATGACACCTCGCCTCAACCCTGCATTGCGCAAGACCGCGACCGTCTCGGTCGCGACGGTGCTCGCGCTGTTCACGGCGCTCGCCGCATCGGCAGGCCCCGAGGGCGGCACGGTGGTGCGCGGCAACGGCACGATCACCCAGACCAACGGTGGCGGGAACACCGTGATCAACCAGGTCACCAACCGGATCGCGATCGACTGGAGCTCGTTCAACGTCGGCGTCAACGAATCGGTCAACTTCGTCCAGCCCACCTCGCGCTCGGTCGCGCTCAACCGCATCAACAACGACAACGGCGCCGTCATCATGGGCAGCATCACGGCCAACGGCCGGGTGTTCCTGCTGTCGCCGAACGGCATCCTGTTCACCGAGACGGCGCACGTGAACGTGAACTCGTTGTTCGCGTCGACGCTCGACATCGATCCCGACCAGTTCATGGCGGGCGATTACCGGTTCAACTCGACCGGCAGCGACGGCATCGTGATCAACCGCGGCCTGCTGCAGGCCGCCAACGGCGGCTCGATCTCGCTGGTCGGCGGCACGGTCCGCAACGAGGGCGTGATCGTCGCCAACCTCGGCCAGGTCAACCTGGCCGCCGGTCGCGCCGCGGTCGTCGATTTCGACGGCGACGGCCTGATCCAGTTCCAGGTCAGCGATGAGGTGCTGCAGAACGCCAGCGGCGCGCAGGCCGCGGTGTCCAACACCGGCGTGCTGCAGGCCGAAGGCGGCCTGGTCGCGATGTCGGCGCGGGTCGCCGAGCAGATCTTCGCCCAGGCGGTCAACAACGAAGGCGTGATCAGCGCCCGCGGCGTCGACCGCGACGGCGGCCGGGTGTTCCTGACCGGCACCGGCGGCGACACCTTTAATAGCGGCGTCATCGACGCCTCGAGCAACACGGGGCAGGGCGGTGAGGTGCTGGTGCTGGGCGACCGCGTCGCTCTTCTTAGTGGCTCCTCGATCGACGCCTCGGGCGAGACCGGCGGCGGCCAGGTCCGCGTCGGCGGCGGGTTCCAGGGCGGCGAAGGCTTGCAGAGCGCGTCGCAGACCATCGTCCAGAGCGGCGCCAGCATCGATGCGAGCGCGGGCCAGAACGGCGATGGCGGCACGATCATCGTCTGGTCGGACGACTTCACCCAGTTCTACGGTGACATCGCGGCCACTGGCGGTTCGGTCAGCGGAGACGGCGGCTTCGCGGAGGTCTCGGGTCACTCGCTGATTGCGCAGGGCAACATCGATCTTCGCGCCACCGACGGCGTGAACGGTACATTGCTCTACGACCCAATCGACATCGAGATCAGGGGTGGCACTGCGACCGACGGTGATGACGGCGCCAACGCGACCGCCGCGGTACTCGACACGACCAACAGTGCGGCAGGCACGGTCGCCTTCGCCGACGTTGATGACAGCACCGGCAACGGCGCAACCGTGTTCGTCGTCTACGAGGGCGAGATCGAAGGTTCCAGCGCTGGCGCGAATATCGTCCTCCAAGCGCTGAACGGCGTCACGACGACGGGCGCGTTCACCGGCGCACTCGCGCTTGCGGGCAACGCAAACCTGACGATCATCACGCGTAATGACACTGGTGACGCGACGGGCGCGACGCTCGCGGCTGGCATCGACCTTTCAGCAATCTCGATTACGACCTCTGGTACGGGAACCATCACGCTCAATACCGGCGACAACGGCGGTGGTGCGGGGACCGGCGGCAGCGACGTCGGCGTCAGCGCTCCGATCTCGGTCGGTGGGTTGAGCACTGCGGCCCAGACTGCCGCAACTGCATCGTCCGGGATCACGATCAATGCCGAAGGAAACGTGACGATCGGTGGCGCGGTCGCGAGCGGATCCATCAGTGCCGGTAACGGCGCGAGCACCGCTGGCAACGTCTCGATCACGTCTCGCGCCGGGTCCATCACGTCGACCGCGTCCGGCACCGTTTCAGGTGGCGGCGCCACCGTCATTACCGGCGGCGGCACTCGCAACGCGACCGGCGGCTCCGTGACGCTTGACGCGTTCACCGGGATCACCGTCGGTGCGGCAGTTACTTCCGGATTGGCGAACACGGCCGATGCCGATGCGACGACTACTTCAGGCAACGTCACGCTCTCGACTGATTCGGGCGACATCGCGATCAACGCGGCCGTCAGCACGAACACCTCCACGAACCTTAGCGGCGATGCCGTATCGGGCAACGTGTCCGTCACCGCCACGGCTGGCGCGATCTCAGGTTCGGGAAGCGTGGTCACAGGCAACGCTTCCATCTCCGCCGGCAATAACGCGGCAGACAACGCTGCTATCGGCACCATCACGCTCTCTGGAACTGAGGTTTCGAGCAATGGCAGCAACGCGTTCGTGTTCACCCAAGGTACCGGCAGCTGTACCGGTACCTGCGGAGCGACGGTGAATGGCGCACTCACTGCAACGGCGACCGGTTCTGGTGCGGCTGGCGAGATTCGACTGACCTCGGCCGCCAATGCGAACATCGGCGTGCTCAACACAACGGACGGCGACACCACCACCGTCAGTGTGTCCACCACCGGCGGCGCCACGCTCACCATCGCCAGCGCTTCCGCGCTCGACCAGGACACCGTCGAGTTCTACGGCGACGAGATGAACATCACCGCGGCGGTGACCACGACCGGCGCGGTAACGCTCGCCGGCAGCACGGCGAACGTCGCCATCGACCTCGGCTCGGCCGACGGCGCGGGCGGCCTCAATCTCACAGATGCGGAACTCGACTTCATCACCAGCGAGAGCTCGCTGACCATCGGCCGTAGCACTAGCGGCGCCATCTCCGATTCGACCGCCGCGGTCTCGCAGACCGGAACGGTGCTGTTCACGACCTCGGCCGCCAACCTCATCACCCTCAACGATGGGACGAGCACCTGGGCCACCGTCGGTTTCACGAGCGGGCTCGACGCCTCGCTGACCGACGCGGGCGGCGGTCTCGTGCTGACCGCCTCCAACCTTACGGGGTCCCTGACCGTCACGACGACCGGTGGCGCGCTCACCCAGACCGGTGCGCTCGCGGTCGGCACGACCTCGAGTTTCACCGACCTCGCCAACGCCATTACGCTGACCGACTCGGCCAACAACTTCGTCGGCGCAGTGACAGTCACCAACAGCGGCGCGAACAACGTCGCCATCTCGGACGCGAACGCCATCGTCCTCGGCACGATCGGCGTCGGCACCGGCACCTTGACCGTGACGACCGACGCCGATGTGACCGGCAGCGATGGCGGCATCACTCAGACCGGCGTCATCTCGCAGGCCGCTTCCGCGGGTGCGGCGTCGTTCAATGCGGGCGCCGGCGTCATCACGCTGACCAACGCCAGCAACAACTTCACGGGTGCCGTGAACCTGACCAACCTGGGCGCCAACAACGTCCAGGTCACGGACGCCAACGCGCTCACGCTCGGCACGCTGAGCGTGGCGACTGGCAACTTGACCGCAATCTCGACCGGCGCGCTCAACATCGGCACCGGCACGGTGGGTGGCTCGCTCACCGCGACCAGCAACGGCAGCGCGATCACCCAGACCGCGGGCGGCTTGGCTGTCAGCAGCACGTCGACCTTCAACGCGGCCGGTAGCACCATCACGCTCACCGACATCGCCAACGACTTCATCGGCGCGGTCTCGCTCACCAACAGTGGCGCCAACGCTGTGACGCTGGCGGATGCCAATGCGATCGTCCTCGGTACCTCGAGCGTCGGCACCAGCACGCTGACCGTCACTGCCGACGCGAACGCCACCGGTGCCGATGGCGGCATCACCCAGACCGGCGCCATCACCCAGGCGGGCGGCGCGGGCACCGCGACTTTCTCGACCAACGGCGGCGCAGGCAACGCGACTTCGAGCATCGTGCTCGGCCAGGCGAACACCTTCACCGGTTCGGTCGTCCTGACCGGCGTCGCGGGCAGTCTCTATGACGTCACCGTCCACGACACCACGGCGCTGTCGTTCGGCTCCATGGCGGTCGGCAACAACCTCGACCTCGCGGCGGTCGGCCTGACCCAGTCGGGTGCTTGGACCGTCACCGGTGCCAGCACGCTCGCCGGCGGCGCGGGCGTGATCACGCTCAACAGCGCCAACGATTTCCAGGGCGCGGTCTCGCTCACCAACAGCGGCGCCAACGCGGTCTCCGTCACCGACCTCAACGACATCACCATCGGTGCGTCGACGCTCGGCAGCGGCACGGTCACAGTCAACTCCGGCGCGGCGTTCTCGATCTCGGTCACCGACGCGCTCGCGACCCGTGGCGGCAATGTCGTGCTCAATGGCGGCGCCCTCGGCGTCTTCAGCACTGGCGGCGGCACGATCAGCACCAACAACAGCCTCATCAACACCGCGACCCAGTCAGGCTCGGTCTCGGTCAGCGCCACCGGTTCCGGCGGGATCAACCTCTCCGGCACCATCGACACCTCGGGCACCACCAACACGGGTGGCGCGGGCAACAACGCCGGCGCGGTCACGCTGACCACGGTCGATGCGGGCATCACCTTCGGCACCATCCAGGCCTCCGGCGCTGCGGGCACGGCGGGCGCCAGCGGCACCGCTGGCGGCAACGGCGGCGCGGTCACCATCCAGATCACCGCCAACAGCGGCGGCACCACCGACATCAACGGCACGCTGGTAAACGTCTCAGGTGGCATCGGCGGCACGGCGGTCGGCGGCACTGGCGGCAACGGCGGCGACGCCGGCAGCGTGACCCCGCTGTTCGCGGGCAGCGGCTCCGGTACCGCGACCATCACCACCATCACCCAGAGCGGCGGTGACGGCGGCGCGAGCAGCACCGGCACCGGCGGCGATGGCGGCGACGGCGCGGCTTACGTGCTCTCGAGCCTCGGCACCGACGCCGACATCGTGGTCAACGGCTTGCTGACCGGCGGCGCCGGCGGCGCCGGCGGCATCGGCAACGGCGGCGCCAACAACGGCACCGCCGGCAGCTCAGGCGCGGTCACGCTCTCGGCGGCCGGCACCAATAGCGACATCATCTTCTCCGGCGGCGCCGGCGTGATCTCGGCCACCGGCCAGACCGTCACGCTGATCGCGGGCGGCAGCATCATCGGCGACGCGGCGAGCTACACCAACGTGCTCGCGACCACCCTGATCGCGACCGCGGGCACCGGCATCGGCGTCACCGACGCGATCGAGACCAACGTCACCAACGCGACGCTGACCGCGACCGCGGGCGGCGCCGCGCTGGTCGAAGCCAACGCCATCAACCTGGCGGGCACCAACGCCATCACCGGCGCGCTTTCGCTCATCACCGCGGGCGCGATCACCCAGTCGGGCGGTGCGCTCACCGTGAGCGGCGGCACCACGCTCGCCTCGGGCACCGGCGCGATCACGCTGACCACTGCCACCAACGACTTCGGCGGCGCGGTCGCGGTCACCAACAGCGGCGCGGGCGCGGTCTCGCTGACCGACACCAACGGCATCACGCTCGGCGCGATCAGCAGCGGCTCGGGCGGCTTCACCGCCACCGCCGGCGCGACCGGCGGCGTCGCCTTCAACGGCGACATCAACACCAGCGGCGGCAGCGTCACGCTCACCGGCAACGCCGGCGGCGTCACCGGCGGCGCGGGCGCCGACATCGTCACCAACAACAGCCTCACCAACACCGCGACCAACTCAGGCGCGGTCAGCGCGACGGCGACCAGCACCGGCACGGTCGTCATCGCGGGTGACCTCACCACCTCGGGCACCACCAACACCGGGGCGGCCGGCAACAACGCCGGCGCCGTGACCTTGAGCACGGTCGATGGCCTGATCTCGGTCGGCAACATCAGCGCGTTCGGCGCGGCGGGTGACAACGGCGCAGCGGCCGGCTTCGCCGGCGGCACCGGCGGCGCGGTGACGCTCAGCGTGACCAACGCGGCCGGCGCGGGCCGCAACATCACCACTGGCACGGTCGACGTGCACGGTGGCGCCGGCGGCAACGGCGGCACCGGCAACGGCGGCAACGGCGGCAATGCCGGCAGCGTCTCGCCTTCGTTCGCGGGCGCGGGCAGCGGCACGGCCACGCTCGGCGCGCTCACGCTCAACGGCGGCAACGGCGGCACCAGCACCTCGGCGACCGGCGGCAACGGCGGCAACGGCGCGAGCTTCTCGCTGGCGAGCCTGGGCTCCAGCATCACCATCAGCAGCGCCCTGTCGGGCGGCGCGGGCGGCACCGGTGGCGCGGGCGGCGGCGGCCCCGGCAGCAACGGCACCTCGGGCTCGGTCACCATCAACGCGGCCGGCGCCACGAGCGACATCATCTTCACCGGCGGCGGATCGGTCAGCGCGGTCGGCCAGACCGTGACCCTGATCGCGGGCGACGAGATCCAGGCGGACGCGGCGGGCACCGACGTGACCGCGACCACCCTGATCGCGACCGCGGTCAACGGCATCGGCACCGGCAACGCGCTGCGCACCGATGTCACCGACGCCACCTTCACCAACTCCGGCACCGTCGGTGTGACGGTGAGCGAGACGAGCGCGCTCAACCTGCTCAACGCCAATGCAATCACGGGGGCGCTCTCGCTCACCACCACGGGTGCGGTCACCCAGTCGGGCGGTGCGCTCACCGTCAGCGGCACCTCGAGCATCTCCGTCGGCGCCAGCGCGATCACGCTCAGCACCGCCACCAACAACTTCGGCGGCGCGGTCACGCTCACCAACAGCGGCACGGGCGCGATCTCGATCGCGGACACCAACGGGCTCACGCTCGACACCGTCACCACCGGTTCGGGCGCGTTCAACGCCACCGCCGGCGCGACCGGCGGCTTGACCTTCAACGGCGACATCAGCACCGCGGGCGGCAGCGTCACGCTGGTCGGGCAGGGCGGTGGCGTGACCGGCGGCGCAGGCGCCGACGTCATCACCAACACCGGCCTGACCGGCACCGCGGTCGATTCGGGCGCGGTGGTCATCAGCGCCACCGGCACCGGCGCGGTCAACATCGCCGGCACGATCCAGACCTTCGGACAGACCGGCCTGACCACCGGCAACGACGCCGGCGACGTCTCGATCACGACCGTCAACGGCGCGATCGCGGTCTCGAGCGCGAGCGCGATCCAGGCCGCCGGCGGCACGGGCGCCGCGACCTTCGACGGCGGCCTCGGCGGCGACGTCACGCTCAGCGTGAGCGCCAACACCGGTGCCACCAACATCACCGTCAACGGCATCGACGTCTCGGGCGGCAGCTCGACCTCGACCCCGGCCGGCGATGGCGGCAACGGCGGCAACGCCGGTTCGATCCTGACCAGCTTCGCCGGATCGGGCAGCGGCACGGCCAGCCTCGGCACGGTCGCGCTGACCGGCGGCACCGGCGGCAACGTCTCGGCGGGCGCCGGCACGGCCGGCGACGGCGGCACCGGCGGCAACCTCACGCTCGCCAGCCAGGGCGCCGCGCTCAACGTCAGCTCGGCGATCAGCAGCCAGGGCGGCAGCGGCGGCAACAACTTCGGTTCCGGCAACGGCGGCAACGGCGCCAACGGCGGCAACCTCACGCTCAACGCCGCGGGCGCGAGCATCACCCTCACCGCGCTGGTCACGAGCTTCGGCGGTGCGGGTGGCACCGGCGTGATCGGCGGCACGACCGGCGGTGGCGGCGCGATGGCGCTGACCGCGACCGGCGGCTCGTCCGACATCAACTTCGGCGCCGGCGGCACCGTCGGCACCGGCTTCGGCGCGGTCACGCTCAGCGCGGGCGACGAGATCACCGCCAACGCCGCAGGCATCGACGTCAACGCCGACTCGTTGGTGGCGAGCGCGGTCAACGGCATCGGCGTCGCGGGCGGCAACGTGCTGCGCATCAACGTCACCGACGCCACGTTCACCAACACCACCGCCAACGGCCTCTCGGTCGAAGAATCCGGCGGCTTGAACCTGCTCGGCACCAACGCGATCACCGGCAACGCCAGCATCCAGGCGCTGGGCGGCGCGCTCACCCAGTCGGGCGGCGCGCTCACCATCACCGGCACCAGCGACCTCGGTTCGACCTCGGGCGGCATCACGCTCACCAACGCCAGCAACAACTTCGGCGGCGCGGTCACGGTGTTCGCGGGCGGCGGCGGCAGCACCTCGCTGGTCGACACCAACGCCCTGACGCTCGCCTCGGTCACGATGGACAACACCGCAGCGGCGGCCGGCAGCTTCACCGCGACCTCGGGCGCGACGAACTCGATCACGCTCACCGGCGCGATCTCCAGCGAAGGCGGCGGCGTCTCGCTCGTCAGCGGCACCGGCGGCACCTCGGGTGCGGTCACCATCTCGACCAACACCAACCTCGCCAACACCAGCATCGACTCCGGCGCGGTCACGATCAGCGCGCTCGGCACCGGCGCGGTCAACCTCGCTGGCGCCACCATCAACACCTTCGGTCAGGCCAACACCGGTGCAGCCGGCAGCGATGCCGGCGCGGTCACGATCTCGACCGTCGACGCCGCGATCAACGGCGGCACAATCAACGCCTACGGCGCGGCGGGCGCCAACGACACCACCGGGTTCGACGGCGGCGCCGGCGCGATCGTCGGTCTCAACGTCACGGCGGCGGCCGGCGCTGGCCGCAACATCACCACCGCGGCGATCGACGTCCACGGCGGCGCCGGCGGCACCGGCTCGGCGGGCGACGGCGGCGACGGCGGCGATGCCGGCAGCGCGCTGCCCTCGTTCGCGGGCACCGGCACCGGCACCGCCTCGCTCGGCACCGTGACCCTCACGGCCGGCAACGGCGGCGACGCCACCGGCGGCACCGGCGGCGACGGCGGCGACGGCGCGAGCTTCGTGCTGGCCAGCCTCGGCTCCAGCATCACCATCAGCAGCGCGATCACCGGCGGCGCCGGCGGCACCGGCGGCACCGGCGGCGGCGGCGGCGCGAACGGCATCTCCGGCGACGTGTTCATCAACGCGGCGGGCGCCTCGAGCGACATCATCTTCACCGCTGGCGGTTCGGTCACCGCGACCGGCCAGACCGCGACCCTGATCGCGGGCGACGAGATCGTCTCCGATGCGACGGCGGTCGACGTGACCGCGACCAACCTGGTCGCGACCGCGGTCAACGGCATCGGCATCTCGGGCGGCAACGCCCTGCGCACCAATGTCACCAACGCGACGTTCGCCAACACCACCACCAACGGCGTCTCGGTCATCGAGACCAACGGCCTCGACATCGGCACTTCGACCGTGGTCGGCGGCTTCACGCTGGTCGCGGCGGGCGCCATCACCGACAGCGGCGTGCTCAACTTCGGCGGCACCACCAGCCTCACCGCTGGTTCCGGCAACGACATCACGCTCGACAACGCCGATCTGTTCGGCACCATCGCGATCGTGTCGGGCAACAACGTCTCGATCAACGACACGGCCGGCGGCCTGATCCTCGGCACCTCGACGGTCAGCGGCACCTACAGCGTCACCACCACCGGCGGCGCGCTCACCGACAGCGGCGCGCTGGCGGTGACCGGCGCTGCGACCTTCGCGGCGGGCTCGGGCAACAACATCACGCTGAACGATTCCAACTCGTTCAGCTCGGTCGGCATCACCACCGGCAACAACGTCACGATCAACGACAACGTCGGTGGCCTTGCGCTCAACGCCTCCATCGTAAGCGGCACGCTTAGCGTCACCACCAACGGAGCGATCACCGATTCTGGCAATTTGGCGGTGACCGGCGCGGCGACGTTCGCGGCGGGGGCGGGCAGCGACATCACGCTCGACGCCACCAACACCTTCAGCACGGTCGGCATCACCAGCGGCAATATCGTGACGATCAACGACACTGCCGGCGGCCTAGTGCTCGCAACTTCAAGCGTCGGCGGTACGCTCAGCGTGACCACCACCGGCGGCAACCTGACCCAGTCGGGCGCGCTGGCCGTGATCGGCACCGCGACCTTCGACGCGGGCACCAGCAACAACATCGTGCTCACCACCGGCACCAACAACTTCAGCACCGTGTCGATCACGGCGGCCAACGACGTCTCGCTGACGGACGCCGGCGCCATCGACCTCGGCACCTCGACCATCGACGGCACGCTGGGCGTGACCGCGAGCGGTGCGATCACCGATTCGGGCGTCCTGACGGTGACCGGCATCACGACCCTGGCGGCGGGCTCGGGCAACAACATCACGCTGAACAATGCCGACGACTTCAGCACGGTCGCGATCACCAGCGGCAACAACGTGACGCTGACCGACACCGGCGCGATCGACCTCGGCACCTCGACCATCAGCGGCACGCTGACCGTGAACAACGCGGGCTCCATCACCGACTCGGGCAACCTGGCGGTGACCGGCGCGGCGACCTTCGCCGCCGGCGCCACCAACAGCATCGTCCTGAACAACACCAACACGTTCAGCTCGGTCGGCATCACCAGCGGCCTCAACGTCACGATCAACGACACCGCCGGTGGCCTGATCCTTGCGGCGGCGACCGTCAGCGGCACCTACAGCGTCACCACCACCGGTGGCGCGGTGACCAACAGCGGCGACCTGGCGATCACCGGCACCATGACGCTGGCGGCGGGATCGGCCAACGACATCACGCTGGCCGCGGCCAACGACTTCAACACCCTGGCGATCACCAGCGGCAACAACGTCACCATCAACGACAACGATGACATCGCGCTCGGCACCTCGACCATCAGCGGCACGCTGTACGTTGGCACGCTCGGCGACGTGACCGACGTCGGCGTGGTGACCGTGGCCGGCGTCGCTCAGTTCGACGTCGACGTCACCAACGACGTGACGATGGACAACGCCAACTCGTTCACCACCGTCGAGATCCTGAGCGGCGACAACGTCGTGATCAACGACGCTTCGGGTGGCCTGGCGCTCGGCGCTTCGACCGTCAGCGGCACGCTCGGCGTGACCACCACCGGCGGCGCGCTGACCGACAGCGGCGCGCTGGCGGTGACCGGTGCGGCGACGTTCGCGGCGGGCTCGGGCAACGACATCACCCTGAACAATGCCAACACGTTCAGCACGGTCGGCATCACCAGCGGCAACAACGTCACCATCAACGACACCGCCGGCGGCCTGGCGCTGGCGGCTTCGACCGTCAGCGGCACGCTCGGCGTGACCACCACTGGCGGCGCGCTCACCGACTCGGGCAACCTGGCGGTGACCGGCGCGGCGACGTTCGCGGCAGGGGCGGGCAACGACATCACGCTCGATGCCACCAACACGTTCAGCACGGTCGGCATCACCAGTGGCCTCAACGTCACGATCAACGACACCGCGGGTGGCCTCGCGCTGGCGGCCTCGACCGTCAGCGGCACGCTCGGCGTGACCACCACCGGCGGCGCGCTGACCCAGTCCGGCGCACTGGCGGTGACCGGCGCAGCGACGTTCGCGGCCGGCTCGGCCAACAACGTCACGCTCGGCGGCGCCAACACGTTCAGCACGGTCGGCATCACCAGCGGCAACAACGTCACGATCAACGACACGGCCGGCGGCGTGATCCTGGCGGCCTCGACCGTCAGCGGCACGCTCGGCGTGACCGTCACCGGCGGCGCGATCACCCAGTCGGGCGCGGTGGCGGTGTCCGGCACCACGACCGTGGCGGCGGGGGCGGGCAACAACATCACGCTGAACAACGGTGGCAACGACTTCTCGACGGTGGTGGTCACCAGCGGCAACAACGTGTCGCTGACCGACACCAACGCGATCGACCTCGGCGCTTCGACCGTGAGCAGCGCGTTCTTCGTGACGACGACCGGCGCGATCACCGACAGCGGCAACCTGGCGGTGACCGGCGCGGCGACGTTCGCGGCGGGCTCGGGCAACAACATCACGCTCAACAACTCCAACACCTTCAGCACGGTCGGCATCACGAACGGCAACAACGTGACGATCAACGACACGGCGGGCGGACTGATCCTGGCGGCCTCGACCGTCAGCGGGACGCTCGGGGTGACCACCGCGGGTGGCAACTTGACCCAGTCGGGCGCTGTGAGCGTGGCCGGCGACACGGTGCTCGCCGCTGGCACGGCCAACGACATCACGCTCAACAACGCGGGTAACGACTTCGCGGGCGTCGGGATCAGCAGCGCCAACGACGCGACGCTGGTCGACGCCAACGCCATCGCGATCAGCACCACCACGCTCACCGCCGGCGCCTACTCGCTGACCGCCGGCGGCGCGGTCACGACCTCGGGCACGCTCACTGGCGCCACCACCGTCGGCATCACCGGCGTCGGCGTCGCGCTGTCGAACAACGTCACCGGCTCGGGCGCGGTCTCCGTCAACGCCGGCACCGGCGTGTTCTCGGTCGCGGATGGCGTGACCCTGACCTCGTCGGGCAGCACCATCGCGGTCACCTCGGGCAACATCGACCTCGCCACCAGCGGCGCGCTCTCGAGCTCGGGCACCTCCACGCTGACGGTCGCGGGCGGCGGCTCCATGAACCTCGGCGGCGGCGGCGTCGGCTACAGCCTGATCAACACCGAGCTCGATTCGATCACCTCAAGCGCGCTCAACCTGGTCACCACCACGACCGCGGGCGACGTGTCGGCCATCGGCGTCACCCTGGCCGCCACCGCCAACACCGGCAACGTCACCATCAGCTCGGGCGGCACCACCACGTTCGCGACCACGGCCTCGAGCTTCACCAGCGGCCTGACCGTCAACGCCAACGACGGCGTGGTCGCGGCGATCGGCGTGACGGCGACCAGCATCGCGCTCAACGGCGACGCCAACAGCAGCGCCGACACCGGCTCCGATGGCATCACGATCAACAGCGGCTCGCTGACCGCGAGCGCCGGCGGCGTCACGCTGGCCGCGATGACCGTCGGCGCGATCACCGGCACCGGCACGGTCGCCATCGACGCCACCAACGGCATCACCATCAACGACGGCGTCAGCGGCAGCGCGACGTTCGACTTCGACGCCAACACCGACGCCAACGCGACCGGCACGTTCACCGTGGCCGCCAGCCAGACCGTCACCACCACCGGCGCGGGCGCCGACATCAACGTGACCGCCGCCGACGTCGACCTGGTCGGTTCGCTCAACGCAAACGGCGGCGTCGGTTCGACCGTCACCATCAGCGGCACCAGCACGCGGACCATGGGCGTGGGCGGCTCGACCGGCGACCTCACCATCTCGAGCGCCGAGCTCAACCGCATCACCTCGGCCGACGGCCTGTTCCTCGCCACCAGCGGCGTGGGCGGCACCATCACGGTCTCCGCGATCACCCAGGCCGACACCGATCAGATCGGCGGCGGCATCGGGTTCAGCGCCGGCGGCGCCGGGCTCACTTTCAGCGGCGCCAACACCTTCGAGAACGGCATCGTCGGCTCGGGCACCACCGTCGCGGTCACCGGCAACCTGACCGCCGCCACCGGCAACGCCACCCTCGACCTGACCTCGACCGTCGGCGACATCACGCTCGGCAGTGGCAACACGCTCACCGCGGCGTTCGGGATCGACCTCGATGCCGCCGACGAGATCACCAGCACCGGCGCCGTGACCCTTTCGGCGCAGGAAGGCATCGTCCTCGACGCCGTAAACGGCATCGGGATCGGCGGCGCGTTCAGCGCCAACGCCGACGCGGAGGTCGTCAACGGCGACGGCAGCGGCACCTTCACGCTCAACGGCGTGATGGCGACGACCGGTGCGGTCACCATCGAGGCCGCCGACATCGTGCTCGGCAGCACGCTCAACGCCGGCGTCAACCGCGTCACCCTGACCAGCTCGTTCGGCGGGGCGATCGACCTCGGTACCGGCGGCACGGCGACCTTCGTCCTGACCGACGCCGAGCTCGGCCAGGTCATCGCCGGCACGCTGCAGATCGGTGACTCGACCGTGGGCGCGATCACCGGCTTCGAGGTGATCGATGGCACCGGCGACTGGGCCACGCTGCGCCTGAACACGGGCGCCAACATCGACATCGGCGGCACCACCGCGACCGCGGGCATCGTCGTCACCAACCTGGCGGTCCAGTCGACCGGCACCGCCGTCATCGGCGAGCAGGGCGTGGCGTTCACCGGCCAGACCACGGTCACCGACGTCACCAACTTCGCCGCCTCGATCGGCGACGGCGGCGCGCTCTTCATGCGCGAGTCGAACGGCATCACGATCGGCACGGTCGATGGCATCGTCGGCATCACCACCGCCGACAACACGGCCGGTGCGCTGCAGGGCGGCCTCGTCAGCCTGCGCGAGTACGGCGGCGGCATCGTGGTCAACGCGGCGGTCACCGCCGGCGACTCGACCATGACCGGCACTGCCGGCGTCGACAACGTCGGCGGTGCCGAGAGCGCGGTCTTCCTGCGCGTGTTCAGCGGCAGCGGCGGCGTGTCGGGCGCGGCCGCGATCACCGCCGGCGACGTCAGCTTCGACGCCAGTGGTGGCGGCGGGCTCGGCGCCGACCAGGCGAGCGGCGGCGGGGTGTTCCTTCAGAGCGCCGGTGCCGACATCACGGTCAGCGGCGTGGTCACGGCCGGCGACGTCATCATCACCAACGCGACCGGCGACGACATCGCCTACGGTGGCGTGGTCTCGCTGGTGGTGCAGAACACCACGCTCGGCGACGTCGGCGCCTCGGGCGCGGCGATCGCGGTGGTGGTCGGCGAGTCCTCTGGCGGCGACACCAACGAGTTCGGTTCGTTGCTACTCAACTCGCGCGGCGACATCTACGTCGACGGCAGCGCGGCGACCGCGGGCGGCACGATCGAGATCAGCCAGCTCATCACCGACGCCACCGCCAACGTGGTCCAGATCACGGTCGACGGCAGCGACCAGCTGTCAGTCTTCCCGGCCACCAGCAACCTCGGCAGCGACTCGATCTCGATCAGCACCGGGACCGGCAACCTCACCATCGCTGGCGGCTTCACCTCCGGCAGCACTACGCTCGTCACGACCGGCGGCGACGTGATCCTGAGCGCCGCGCTGGCGACCTCGGCCAGCACCACCGGCGGCACGCCGAGCGGTGGCATCAGCATCACCACCGGCGGCAGCGGCGACCTGCTCGGCACCGGCGCGTTCAGCCTGACCACCGGCGCGGCCAGCAACGTCGGCACCGGCGGCAGCGGCAACGTCACCTCCGGCAGCATCGTCGCCAACGTCGGCGGCGTGATCGACGGCCAGATCAACTTCACCACCGGCCTCGCCAACGACACCGTCGCCGGCGGCGACGTCGTCACCAGCGGCTCGATCACACTGACCGCCGACGCGATCGGCAGCTCGGGCGACCGCAACCTGGTGAGCCTCGGCACCGTCTCGGCCGGCGGCAGCCTCGGCAGCGTCACGGTCAGCTCGACCGGCGGCGCCGGCGTCGGCGCGGTCTACCTCGACTCGACCAGCCAGCTCCAGCTCGGCAACACCACGTTCGCGGCGGCCAACGTGCTCGACGTCACCAACAGCTTCGGCGGCAACCTGCTGCTCTCGGGCAGCGGCTCGAGCAACGCCAGCGCGACCATCACCCAGACCGCCGACAACATCTTCATCAACGGCGCGCTGACCTTCGCCGACGTGACGATGTCGGCGGCCGGCAGCATCATCGTCGCCAACACGCTGACCACCGCGGGCGCCACCACCTCCGGGTTCGTCTCGCTGACCAGCACCGGCGGCAGCATCTTCGGCGGCAGCACGGTCTCGACCGGCTCGGTCTCCGGCACCGGCGCACGGACCTCGGGCGACATCACGCTGATCGCGACCCTCGGCTCGATCGACAACGTCACCGTCGCCACCGGCACCGCCACCAGCACCGACGCCAACGCGGCCACCTCGGGCGACGTCTCGCTGAGCGCGGTCTCGATCGCCACCGTCAACCCGGTCTCCGCATCCACCGGCGCGGCCAGCGGCGGCGGCACCGTCAACAGCGGCTCGCTCATCGTCACCGGCACCTCGGGTGCGGTCGGCGCGGCGGGCGTCGCCAACAGCTTCGGCACCGGCAACGCGAGCGGCACCGGCACGGTCTCCAGCGGCGCGCTGACCGCGGCCGGCGTCAACATCCAGCAGGGCAGCTATACCTCGGGCAACGCGACCGGCGGCACCACCGCCACGGTCGGCGCCATCGACCTGACCAGCAGCAACGGCATCGGCACCACCGCCGTGGTCAGCGCCAACACCGGCGTCGCCAGCGGCGCGACCACCAACACGAGCGGTGAGGTCAACCTCAACGCCGGCACCAACATCAACCTGTTCTCGAGCAACAACCTGCGGATCGGCACGATCGTCACCGGTGCCGGCGCGGACGCGGTCAGCATCAGCGCGTCGGGCGCGGCCGGGGTGACGTTCGTCACCGCCAACGCCGATGCCTCGCTCGCGACCGATTCGATCTCGGTCGACATCGCGGCCGGCGACGTGGTGTTCGCGGCCGACCAGACCGCGGGGTCCTGGAGCATCGACACCGACGGCGCGGGCGTGGGGCAGGGCGACGTCGTCCTCAACGCCGGCGTGACGCTGGCGAGCGCCGACGTCGACACCTACTTCGGCGGCGGCTCGGCCACCAGCGGCAACGTCGTGGTGACGGTCAACGGCACCAGCGGCACGATCAGCGGTGGCGCCGGCAGCACCATCCGCACCGGTGACGTGATCGCCGACGATGGCGGTGCGTTCACCGTGGCGAACTCCGGCACCATCACGCTCAACTCGGTCGGCGGGATCGACGGCCTCGCGCTCGTCACCGGCGATGCGTCCTACGATGACTTCTTCGTCTTCGGCAGCGGCGGCGCGGCGTTCACGGGTTCCATCAACCTGTACAGCTCGCACCTCGGCTCGAGCGGCACCCCGCTCAGCGTCACCATCGGCACGGCCACCGACCTCACCGGCGGCGGCAACACGGTCGCCACCGGCGGCGTCGCGATCGACGAGAGCGTCTACGGCGGCGGCGGCGCGGGCAACAGCGACGTCTGGATCACCTCGGCGGGTTCGCTGCGGATCGACGCGATGTTCACGGCGGCGAGCCAGGTCGATGCGCTGCACATCACGGTCGGCGCGGGACAGACCATCACGCTCGCCAACGGCACCAGCGGCACGGTCGGCCTCGGCGACCAGCTGTTCTTCGTCACTGGCTCCGGCGGCGTCTTCAACGGCGGCGCCCAGACCATCGACCTCGAGAACGGCACCGGCGCGACCGCGCCGAACGGCACGCTCTCGATCACCGCCGACACCATCACCAACCTCGGCACCATCGACGCCCGTGGTGGCGTGACGGTCCAGGCCGCGACGGCCTCGGCCAACGTGTTCCTCGGCGCGGCGGCCGGCGTCGGCTTCAACCTCAACAACGCCACGCTGGTCACGCTCGCCAACGCAGGCGGCGGGTCGCTGACCATCGCCTCGAGCGGCACCGGCACCATCACGCTCGACAGCGTCGACCTGTCGACCGTCAGCGCCGGCGTCGGCGGCAACCTCACGCTCAACAGCGCGACGACCATCGCCGGCATCAACAACGCGGTGGCCGATTTCACCTCGACCGATCAGGGCACCCTGACGATGTCGTCGACCGGCGCGATCGGCTCGCTCGTCAACCCGCTCGAGGTCACCACCGGCTTCACCGTGGTCACGTCGAGCGGCGGCAGCGCCGTCAGCCTCGAGACCAACACGATCGCCAACACCCTGGCCGCGACCTACCCCGGCCCGTCGGTCAGCGTCGCCACCGGCGGCGCCGGCGCGGTGTCGGTCAACCACTTGTCGGGGTCGCAGGACCTGTTCATCGGCCAGATCTCGACCACCGGCGCGGTGTCGATCGCGAGCGCGTCGTTCATCAACGACTCGCCGTTGCTCGGCGACTCCGCGGTCGACATCACCGCCGGCAGCATCACGATGACGGCGACCAGCAACATCGGCGACCTCGATCCGCTCGAGCTGGCGTCGGGCTCGATCACGCTGTCGTCGACCAACGGCCTGATCGCGGTGTCGAACGCGTTCGCGACCGGCGCGGTCACGGTCGACCTCACCGCCGGCGCCAGCAACATCAGCTATGCGCAGACCGGCGGCCAGGCGCTCAACATCAGCAACGCCACGGCCGGCGGCGGGCTCTCGATGTCCAACGCCGGCGGCGCGATCAACGCCAGCTTCGTCGAGGGCGGTGCCGTCACGCTCACCACCACCACCTCGGGCAACATCAACCTCGACGACGTCGCGGCGTTGACCACCAACGCGGTCATCAACTCGGCGGGCGCGATCAACGAGCTCAACGACGATGGCGGCACCGACCTCGGCGCGACCGGGTCGATCACGCTGGTCGCCGCGTCCGGCATCGGCATCGGCGCCAACGGCACGCTCGACCTCAACTCGGCGACGATCTCGGCCACCACCACCACCGGCAACGTCGACCTGTCGAACAACATCGGCGCGGCGACCACGGTCTCGTCGCTCGTCACCTCGACCGGCAACATCGCGTTCGCCCAGGTCGGCGGCGGCACCCTGGCGGTGACGTCGGCGTCGGTCGGCACGGCCGGCGACATCGCGATCAGCAACACCAGCGCCAACCTGACCGTCACCGCGGTGACGGCGGCCGGCGCCGGCAGCGACATCACGCTCTCCACGATCACCAGCGGCAACCTGTTCGTCGACGCGGCGACCGCGACCGGCGACCTCATCACCCTCAACTCGGCCGGCACCGTCGACCAGAGCGGAGCGGCGGAGGGCGCGGTGTCCGACCTGACCGCGCTGACCATCGACATCAACGCCGCGGGCGCGATCGGCGCATCCAACGACCTCCACGTCGATGCGACCAACCTGAGCGCGGACACGACCACGGGAGCCGTGCGCGTTCACAGCGTGGGATCGGGCGCCATCGCCGTCACCTCGCTGAGCTCGGGTGCTGCCGGCGGCGGTCTCGTGCTGTTCGACCAGGCGGGAACCGGCGCGGTGACCGTCACTTCGGCGACCGCGACCAACGGCTCGGTGCAGATCAGCGCCGCGACCGCCAACCTCAGCGTGGCGGCCGCTTCGGCGACCGGCGCGGGCAGCCAGGTCACCCTGCAGACCGGCGGTACCGCCGGCGTGACCGGCGCGGTCAGCGCGGTCGGTCCGGTCGTGATCAACGCGACCTCGGGCATCACGCTCGGCGCGGCATCCAGCATCGTGAGCGGCGGCCTCGACCTCGATGCCAGCGGCGGCGCGATCACCATGACCACCGGCTCGACCATCGACGCCGGCAGCGGCGCGGTCGACATCGACGCCAGCGGCGCGGTCGCGATCTCGAGCATCACGACCACCAACGCGACCGCGACGGCGATGTCGGTGACCTCGACCGGTGGCGCGATCACCGACGCGGACGCGGGCGCGGGCGCCGACCTCGTCGCGGCCTCCGGCACCATCACGCTCTCGGCTTCGAGCGGCATCGGCAGCGCCAACGCGCTCGAGATCGATGCGGGCACGCTGAACGGCACCACCGCCACCGGCGGCATCGTCATCAACGAGGCCAACACCGTCTCCGTGTCGGGCCTCACCACCACCACCTCCGGCGCCATCACGCTGGTCGCGGCGACCTCGTTCGCCACCAGCGGTACCATCAGCACGACCTTGAACGGCGCGATCTCGCTGACCTCGACCACGGGCTCGGCCACGGTCGGCGGCGCGGTCTCGGCGAACGGCAGCGGCATCGTGACCATCAACGCGGGCAGCACGGCGGCGATCGACGCCGCGGTCAGCTCGGGCACCGGCAACCTGTCGGTCACCGGCGCCACCGGCGTCAGCTTCGGCGCCGCTGGCAGCCTCGCGACCACCGGCGCTGGCACGGTCGGCGTCACCGCGACCGCCAACAGCGTGTCGATGGCGGATGGTTCTGCCATCACCGCCGCTGGCGGCGCGATCACGGTCACCGCGGCGACCAACGTCGCGGTCGGCAGCATCGCCAACACCGGCGGCACGGTCGGCATCACCGCCACCGCGGGCCAGATCACGGACAACACCGCGCTCGAGGCTGCCAACGTCAGCGGCACCGCGCTCACCCTGGGCGCCGCGACCGGCATCGTCGGCCTCAACACCGCTGCGACCTCGATCACGGCTTCGACCTCGGGCATCGGCTCGATCAGCATCGACGAAGCCGACGCGGTGACGCTGACCAGCGTGACGGCGGCGAACGGCGGCATCGCGGTGACGGCGGGCGGTCTGCTGACCGTGACCAGCGTCACTTCGACCACCGATGCGGACGCCAACGACATCTCGTTGAGCGGCAACGGCATCGCGCTCAGCGCGGTCAACGCCGGCGCGACGGCGGGCGACGTGACCCTCGACGCTGGTACGGGCGCCATCACCGACGGCAACGGCGCGACCGTGAACGTCACGGGTGACGCGCTCTCGCTGACCGCCACCACCGGCATCGGTGCGGGCGACGCGATCGAGACCACGGTGCTGTCGATCACGGCGTCGAACACCGGCGCGGGCGCGATCAGCCTGGCCGAGACCAACGCGGTCACCCTGACCAGCGTGACGGCGGCGAACGGTGCGATCACGGTGACGGCGGGCGGTCTGCTGACCGCGACCGCGGTGACTTCGACCACCGACGCGGACGCCAACGACATCAGCCTGACCGGCGTGGGCGTGGCGCTCGGGGCGGTCAGTGCGGGCGCGACGGCGGGCGACGTGACCATCAACGCCGGCACTGGCGCGATCACCGATGGCAACGGCGCGACGCTGAACCTGACGGGCGATGTGCTCTCGCTGACCGCGACCACCGGCATCGGCGCGGGCGACGCGATCGAGACCACGGCGCTGTCGATCACCGCCTCGAACACCGGCGCCGGTGCGATCGGCCTGGCCGAGACCGACGCGGTGACGCTGACCAACGTGACGGCGGCCAACGGCGGCATCACGGTGACGGCGGGCGGTCTGCTGACCGTGACCTCGGTGACCTCGAGCACCGACAACGACGCCAACGACATCAGCTTGACCGGCGTGGGCGTGGCGCTCGGCGCGGTCAACGCCGGCGCGACGGCCGGCGACGTGACGCTGAACGCGGGCACCGGCGCCATCACCGACGGCAACGGCGCGACCGTGAACGTCACGGGTGAGGTGCTGAGCCTGACCGCGACCACTGGCATCGACACCGACACCACTGCGGTCTCGATCACGGCGTCCAACACCGGCGCAGGCGCGATCAACCTGGCCGAGACCAACGCGGTGACGCTGACCAGCGTGACGGCGGCCAACGGCGGCATCACGGTGACGGCGGGCGGTCTGCTGACCGTGACCTCGGTCACCTCGACCACCGACGCGGATGCCAACGACATCAGCCTGACCGGCGTGGGCGTGGCCCTCGGCGCGGTGAACGCGGGTGCCACGGCCGGCGACGTGACGGTCAACGCCGGCACCGGCGCCATCGTCGACGGCAACGGCGCGACGCTGAACCTGACGGGCGACGCGCTGAGCCTGACCGCCACCACCGGCATCGGCGCGGGCGACGCGATCGAGACCACAGCGCTGTCGATCACGGCGTCGAACACCGGCGCCGGCGCGATCGGCCTGGCCGAGACCGACGCGGTCACCTTGACCAGCGTGACGGCGGCGAACGGTGCGATCACGGTGACAGCGGGCGGTCTGCTGACCGCGACCGCGGTCACCTCGACCACCGACAACGACGCCAACGACATCAGCCTGACCGGCGTGGGCGTGGCCCTCGGCGCGGTCAACGCGGGTGCGACGGCGGGCGACGTGACCATCAACGCCGGCACCAATGCGATCACCGACGGCAACGGCGGCACGGTCAACCTGACCGGCGACGTGCTGAGCCTGACGGCGACCACCGGCATCGACACCGACACCACCGCGGTGAGCATCACCGCGTCGAACACCGGCGCGGGCGCGATCGACCTGGCCGAGACCAGCGCGGTGACCCTGACCAGCGTGACGGCCGCGAACGGCGCGATCACGGTGACGGCGGGCGGTGCGTTGACGGTGACCAGCGTCACCTCGACCACCGATGCGGATGCCAACGACATCAGCTTGAGCGGAAACGGCATCGCGCTCAGCGCGGTCAACGCGGGTGCGACGGCGGGCGACGTGACCCTGGACGCCGGTACCGGCGCCATCACCGATGGCAACGGCGCGACCGTGAACGTCACGGGTGATGCGCTTGCGCTGACCGCCACCACCGGCATCGGCGCCGGGGACGCGATCGAGACCACGGCGCTGTCGATCACGGCGTCGAACACCGGCGCGGGCGCGATCAGCCTGGCCGAGACCGACTCGGTCACCCTGACCAGCGTGACGGCGGCCAACGGCGCGATCACGGTGACCGCGGGCGGTCTGCTGACCGCGACCGCGGTGACCTCGACCACCGACGCGGATGCCAACGACATCAGCTTGACCGGCGTGGGCGTGGCCCTCGGCGCGGTCAATGCGGGTGCGACGGCGGGCGACGTGACCATCAACGCCGGCACCGGCGCCATCACCGACGGCAACGGCGCGACCGTGAACGTCACGGGTGACGTGCTGAGCCTGACCGCGACCACCGGCATCGACACCGACACCACGGCGACTTCGATCACTGCCAGCACCACCGGCGCCGGCGGCATCGACATCAGCGAGACCAACGCGGTGACGCTGACCAGCGTGACGGCGGCGAACGGTGCGATCACCGTGACGGCGGGCGGCGGGCTGACCGCGAACAGCGTCATCTCGACCACCGACAACGACGCCAACGACATCAGCTTGAGCGGCACCAGCATCGGGCTGTTCGTCGTCAACGCCGGCAGCGCCGGCGACGTGACGATCAGCGCCAGCACCGGTGCGATCTCGGACGGCAACGGCGCGACGGTGAACATCACCGGCGATGCGGTGTCGCTGACCGCGGCTACCAACATCAACACCGACACCACCGCCAACGCGATCAGCGCCAGCAGCTCGGGCACCGGCAGCATCGACCTGGCCGAGACCAACGCGGTCACCCTGACCAGCGTGACGGCGGCCAACGGCGGCATCACGGTGACGGCGGGCGGACTGCTGACCGTGACCAGCGTCACCTCGAGCACCGATGCGGACGCCAACGACATCAGCCTGACCGGCGTGGGCGTGGCCCTCGGCGCGGTGAGCGCGGGCGCGACGGCCGGCGACGTGACGGTCAACGCCGGCACTGGCGCGATCACCGATGGCAACGGCGCGACGCTGAACCTGACGGGCGACGTGCTGAGCTTGACCGCCACCACCGGCATCGGCGCGGGCGACGCGATCGAGACCGCGGCGCTGTCGGTCACCGCCTCGAACACCGGCGTCGGCGCGATCGGCCTGGCCGAGACCGACGCGGTCACCCTGACCAGCGTGACGGCCGCGAACGGCGGCATCACGGTGACGGCGGGCGGTCTGCTGACCGTGACCGCGGTGACCTCGAGCACCGACAACGACGCCAACGACATCTCGCTGAGCGGCGTGGGCGTGGCCCTCGGCGCGGTCAACGCCGGCGCGACGGCGGGCGACGTGACCATCAACGCGGGCACCGACGCGATCACCGACGGCAACGGCGGCACGGTCAACCTGACCGGCGACGTGCTGAGCCTGACGGCGACCACCGGCATCGACACCGACACCACCGCGGTGAGCATCACCGCGTCGAACACCGGCGCGGGCGCGATCGACCTGGCCGAGACCAGCGCGGTGACCCTGACCAGCGTGACGGCCGCGAACGGCGCGATCACGGTGACGGCGGGCGGTGCGTTGACGGTGACCAGCGTCACCTCGACCACCGATGCGGATGCCAACGACATCAGCTTGAGCGGAAACGGCATCGCGCTCAGCGCGGTCAACGCGGGTGCGACGGCGGGCGACGTGACCCTGGACGCCGGTACCGGCGCCATCACCGATGGCAACGGCGCGACCGTGAACGTCACGGGTGACGCGCTCTCGCTGACCGCGACCACCGGCATCGGCGCGGGCGACGCGATCGAGACCACGGCGTTGTCGATCACGGCGTCGAACACCGGCGCCGGCGCGATCGGCCTGGCCGAGACCGACGCGGTCAACCTGACCAGCGTGACGGCGGCCAACGGCGCGATCACGGTGACAGCGGGCGGTCTGCTGACCGTGACCAGCGTCACCTCGACCACCGACAATGACGCCAACGACATCTCGCTGACCGGCGTGGGCGTGGCTCTCGGCGCGGTCAACGCGGGTGCGACGGCGGGCGACGTGACCCTGAACGCGGGCACCGGCGCCATCGTCGACGGCAACGGCGCGACGCTGAACCTGACGGGCGACGTGCTGAGCCTGACCGCGACCACCGGCATCGGCGCGGGCGACGCGATCGAGACCACGGCGCTGTCGATCACGGCGTCGAACACCGGCGCGGGCGCGATCGACCTGGCCGAAGCCAACGCGGTGACGCTGACCAGCGTGACGGCGGCGAACGGCGCCATCACGGTGACGGCGGGCGGTCTGCTGACCGTGACCAGCGTCTCCTCGACCACCGACAACGACGCCAACGACATCTCGTTGACCGGCGTGGGCCTCGCGCTCGGCGTGATCGACGCCGGCGCCACCGCCGGTGACGTGACCCTGGACGCCGGCACCGGCGCGATCACAGACACCAACGACACGTTCCAGAACGTGGGCGCGGCGGGCATCAACGTGACCGCCGACTCGCTGGCCGCCACCGCGACCACCGGCATCAACACCGATACCGACGTGGTGACCGCGGACTACGCCGTCACCGGCGCCGGCAACCTGCGCTTCGACGATGCGCAGTCCTTGACGCTCGGCACCGTCAACGTCGCCAACGGCACCATCACCGCCTACGCGCTGGGTGACATCGCGATCGGCAGCGTCATCGCTTCCGGCGACATCGCGGCGTTGGCCGACGGCGGCAGCATCTTCGACGACACGCTCGGCAACGACGTCGACCTCGACATCACCTCGACCGCCGGCAGCATCGACCTCACGGCGAACGCGCTGAACCAGGGCATCGGCGTCCCCAACGCGCTCGAAGTCTCGGCGGCCACCGCCTTGACGTTCGACGCCGGCACCGGCGGCCTCGGCATCAACGACTTCTCTGGTGGCGACGCGATCCTGAACGTCTCCTCGATCGGCAACGTGGTCTACAGCACGGGCGGCAACATCCTGGTCGACGTGATCAACGCCGGCGGCGACGTCACGCTGCTCTCGGTCAACGGCTACATCGGCGACTTCCAGGACGACCTGGCTGCCGACATCCTCGCTGGCGGCATCGTGACCCTCACCGCGCAGGACGGTATCGGCGGCGTCGGCGCACCGGCGTCGGTCACCGACACGCGCCAGGCGCTCGAGATCACCGCGCCGACCATCGATGCCTCGGTCACCGGCACGGGCAGCATCGTGCTGACCTCGACCGGCGGTGCCCAGCTCGGTTCGGCGACGGGCCTCGTCACGACCGACGGCGCGATCGACGTCCGGTCGGGCGGTGCTCTCACCACCGGCAACGTCATCACCACGGGCGTCGGCGGCGACGTCTCGTTGGTCACGACCGCGGGCTCGATCACGGTCACCGACTCGGTCACCGCTGACGGCGCTGGCGCGGTCACGCTGTCTGCGAACGGCACGCTGTCGGTCGATGCGGCTGTGAGCTCGGGCTCTGGCGACCTGTCGCTGAGCGGCGCCGGCGTCACGCTCGGCGCGACCAGCACGCTCAGCACCTTCGGCACGGGCCAGGTCGGCGTCACTGCGACCAGCGCCGGAAACGACATCACGATGATCGACGGCGCGACGATCTTCGCCGACGCTGCGATCGACTTGACCGCCGCCGACGCGGTGGCCCTCGGCTCGATCTTCGGCAACGGGACGCTGGACGTGACCGCCACCACTGGCGCGATCACCGATGCCACCGCCGCCGATTCCACCGACCTCACCGGCACGGTCATCACCTTCACCGCGGCGACCGGCATCGGCGCGGCCGGCGCGGGCGCGCTCGACACGGACGCATTCACCTTGGTCGCCACCACGGGCACCGGCGGCGTCTACCTCAACACGCTGGGCGCCATCGACCTCGGCGCGATCTCGACCACCACCTCTGGCGACGTGGTCGTCACAGCCGGCGGCGCGATCACGACCTCCGGTGCGATCGGCACCGCCGGCAACGGCGGCATCTCGCTCAGCAACGTGGCTGGTGCGATCACGCTCTCGAACGCCCTCACTGCGAACGGCAGCGGCGGTGTCTCGGTCCTCGCTACCGACGCATTGGCGGTCGACGCCGCGATCGGCACCGGCACCGGCGACATCGTGCTTGCCGGTTCGGCGGTGACCTTCGCCGCGGGCGGCGATTTGACCACCGGCGGCGCCGGTCTGGTCGACGTTTCGGCGACCGGCCCGGGCGGCGACCTGACGATGGACGATCTCAGCGTGATCACCGCTGGTTCCGGCGCAGTCACGCTGAGCGCGGACCAGTCGGTCGTGCTCGGAACCGTCAGCGGCGCGGGCACCATCGACGTCACCGCCACCAACGGCTCGATCAGTGATGCGACGACGGCGGAGACCGCCAACCTGACCGGCACGACGATCACGTTGAGCGCGGCGACCGGCATCGGTGGCGCAGCTGCGGCCGACATCGACACCGCGGCCGACGCGTTGGTCGCGACCACCGACACCGGCGGCATCACGCTGGCGGACAGCGATGGCGTCGACCTGGGTGGCATCGCGACCCTGACCTCGGGCGACATCAGCGTCACCGCGGGCGGAGCGATCACGTCCTCGACGGCCACCAGCGCGGCCGGCGACGGCAGCATCACGCTGAGCGGCGCGGGCGTCAGCCTCGCAGCGACCGCTAGCATCACCACCGTCGGCCTGGGCGCGGTGACCATCACGGCCAGCGGCGCCGGCAACGACATCACGATGGCGGATGGTTCGTCGGTCACGACCGGCACCGGTCTGGTGACGTTCACCGCCGCCGACTCGATCGTGCTCGGCAGCGTTATCGGCGATGGAAACGCCTCGTTCACGGCCACCACCGGCAGCATCAGCGACGGCACTGCGGCGGAAGGCCTCGACCTGACCGCCGATGTGCTCACGGTCGTGGCGGCGGGCGGCTTCGGCGCCGGCGATGGCATCGACCTCGACGTCAACCGGATCGACATCACCTCGTCCGCCGGCGACGTCTCGTTCACCGACGCCAGCGACCTCCAGCTCGGCGTGGTCGACCTCACCGCCGGCGACTTGACCGTGGTGGCGGCCACCGATGTGACCGTCGACGACGTGTTCGCCGACGGCGCGATCAGCGTCACCTCGACCAACGGCAGCATCGTCGACGACAACACCGACAACACGCTGGTCGCCGGCAACCTCGATTTCGAGTCGAACACCAGCCTGACCCTGAGCGCCGCCAACGGCGGCGTCGGCCAGCCCGACGCGCTTGAGATCGACGTGCCGGCGATCACCATCACGGCCGGTGCCGGCGGCATCGGCCTGCAGGACCTGTCGGGTGCGACGGTGACCCTGTCGCTGACCTCGGACGGCGACATCCTCTACGGTGCGACCGGCGACATCCTGGTCCAGGACGTGGTCTCGAACTCCGGCAGCGTGACGCTCAACACCACGCTGTCGATCAACGAGGAGGCGGGCGACGACGTCGGTGCCGACGTCACGGCCGCGACCTTCATCGACCTCAACGCCGGCACCAACATCGGTGGCGGCGTGGCATTCGAGGTGACGGCACCCGACCTGAGCGCCGACACCACCACCGGCGCGATCGCGTTGAACAGCGTCGCGACCGGCTCGGTGACGGCGAGCAGCCTCAGCACTGGCAACGGCGCGATCACGTTCAGCCAGACCGGCGGGGCGCTCTCGGTGACCACGGCTTCGACCGGCACGGGCGACGTGTCGATCACCAACGCGGGCGCGGACCTCACGATCGCTTCGGCGACGGCGGGCGGGGCGGGCAGCGACCTGACCCTGAGCACGACCGGCAGCGGCAACCTCACGCTGGGCGCGGTGACTGCGGCGGACATCGCCACCCTGACGGCGGCCGGCGCGATCGTCGACGACATCAACGACGGCTCGGCCGACGTCAACGCGACGACGGTCAGCCTGATGGCGGCCTCGGGCATTGGCACCGGCAATGGGTCGATCGACCTCAACGCCGGCACGGTGAGCCTGGCGACGACCATCACCGGCGGCATCGACCTCAGCAACGCGGTGGCCTCGACGTTCAACAGCGTCACCACCACGGGTGCGGGCAACATCGCCATCGCCGGCACGGGCGCCACGACGTTCACGATCGTGACCTCGAGCGGCGGCACGATCGACCTGACCACCACCGGCGGCGACCTGACCGCGGCGACCGTGATCTCGGGCGGCACGAGCGCGGTGACGCTGTCGACGACCGGTAGCGGTGACGTGTTGGTCAACGACGTGTCGGCGGCGGGTGCGCTGCTGACGGTGACCTCCGTCGGCGCGATCGTCGAGTCGGGCGCCGACGTCGGCGCCGACCTGACGGCGGCGACCCTCGACCTCAACGCGGCGACCGGCATCGGCCCGGTGGCGGCGATCGAGATCGCGGCGGGTTCCCTGGCGGCCGACACGACCGACGGCAGCATCACCCTGGTCAACGCGGCGACCGGTGCTACGACGGCGACTAGCCTGACCACCGGCATCGGTGCGATCTCGTTCAGCCAGACCGGCGGCACGCTGGCGGTGAACTCGGCCTCGACCGGCTTGGGCAACATCTCGATCACCAACGCCGGCGCCAACCTGAGCGTGGCTTCGGCGACAGCGGCCGGGGCGGGCAGCGACCTCACGCTCTCGACGACCGGCAGCGGCAACCTGGTGCTGGGCGCGGTGACGGCGGCGGACATCGCATCAGTGACTTCGGCGGGCACGATCGACGACGACGGTGACGCTGCGGTCGACCTGACCGCGGGCACCCGCGTCGCGCTGCTCTCGGCACAGACCGGCATCGGCTCGCTCGACCTGAGCAGCACCCTCGTCACCACGGTCAGCACCAACACCGGCGGCATCGACCTGACCAACGCGGTCTCGTCGACCTTCGGCACGGTGACCACGACCGGCGTGGGCAACATCTCGATCGCGGGTACGGCAGCGACCGGCTACGCGACGGTGACCTCGGCCAGCGGCGCGATCGCGCTGTCGACCGACAGCGGCAACATGACCGCGGCCACCGTCACGGCTGGCGGCGGCCAGGCAGTGACGCTGAACACGACCACGTCGGGCAACGTGTCGGTCAACAACGTCAGCGCGGTGGGCGCGCTGATCACCGTGAACTCGGCAGGCGCGATCCTCGATGCGGGCAACGATGCGGGCGCCGACCTCACGGCGACGACGCTCGACCTCAACGCGGCGACCGGCATCGGATCGGCGGGCGCGATCGAGCTGGTGACGACCTCGTTGAGCGCGGACAGCACCAACGGCAACATCCTGTTGACCAACGCGGCGACCGGCGCCACGACGGCGACCAGCCTCACCACCGGCGTGGGCGCGATCTCTTTCGGCCAGACCGGCGGCACGCTGGCGGTGACCACGGCCTCGACCGGCCTGGGCAACATGACCATCACCAACGCGGGCGCCAACCTGAGCGTGGCTTCGGCGACGGCGGGCGGCGCCGGCAGCGACCTGACCCTGACCACGACCGGCAGCGGCAGCATCGCGCTCGGCACGGTGACGGCGGCCGACATCGCGACGGTGAGCTCGGCGGGTTCGATCACGAGCGCGAGCTCGGCGGTCAGCGCGCTGACGGCGAACCTGACGGCGGCGGGCGCGATCGGTGCCAGCGGCAACCGGATCAACACCACGGCCGGGACGCTGAACCTGACGACCACGGCGGCGGGCGACGTGTTCCTTGCGGAGGCCGATGGGCTGACGCTCGGCACGGTGGTGGTGGCGAACGGCGCGTTCGACCTGATCACCGGCGGGTCGCTGACGGTCGGCTCGCTCGTCTCGACCACCGATGCGGAACTGAACGATGTGATCCTGTCGACCACCGGCAACGTGCTGGTCGGCACGATAGCCACCGGCGCCACGGCCTCGGACGTGTCGATCACCGCGAGCGGTAGCATCCAGGACAACGTCAACGACAGCGTCACCGACATCACCGGTCAGGTGATCACGCTCAACGGCGCGACCGGCGTCGGCAGCCTGGCCAACGACCTCGACCTGTTCGGCTCGAGCTACGTGGTCACCGGCGGCAGCGGCGGCATCGGCATCCGCGACAACTCGGGCGCGACCGTGACGCTGACGCTCGCGGCGACCGGCGACATCTCGTACACCACCAGCACCGGCAACATCCTGGCGGCGAGCGTGGCCTCGAGCGCGGGCAGCGTGACGCTGACGGCCCTGGCGGGTCGGATCGACGCCGCGGCGGCGGTCAACGGCACGGCGGACGTGACGGCGGCGACTTTCATCGACCTCAACGCGGTGACCGGCATCGGCGGGGTCGCGCCTCTCGAGCTGACCGCGCCGTCGTTCAGCGCGGACTCCACCGGCGGCGCGATCGCGCTGACCAGCCTGGCACTGGGCCCGGTGACGGCGAGCGGCCTCAGCACCGGCGTCGGCACCATCACGCTGGCGCAGACCGGGGGCCAGAGCCTGGCGGTCACCACGGCCTCGACCGGCGCGGGCAACGTGTCGATCACGAATGCGGGCGCCAACCTGAGCGTCGCCGCGGCGACGGCGGGCGGGGCGGGCAGCGACCTGACCCTGAGCACGACCGGCAGCGGCAACCTCACGCTGGGCGCGGTGACGGCGGCGGACATCGCCACGCTGACGGCGGCCGGTGCGATCGTCGACGACTTCAACGATGGCACGCCCGACGTCAACGCGACGACGGTCAGCCTGACGGCGGCCTCGGGCATCGGCACCGGCAGTGGCTCGATCGACCTCAACGCCCCGACGGTGAGCCTGGCGACGACCACCACCGGCGGCATCGCCTTGAGCAACGCGGTGGCCTCGACGTTCAACAGCGTCACCACCACGGGCGCGGGCAACATCGCCATCGCCGGCACCGGCGCCACGACGTTCACGACCGTGACGTCGAGCAACGGCACCATCGGCCTGACCACCACCGGCGGCGACCTGACCGCGGCGACCGTGACCTCGGGCGGCGCCAGCGCGGTGACGCTGGCCACGATCACCTCGGGTGACGTGGCGGTGAACAACGTGACCGCAGCGGGTGCGCTGCTGACCGTGACCGCGGCGGGCGCGATCGTCGAGTCGGGCGCAGACGTTGGCGCCGACCTGACGGCGGCGACGCTCGACCTCAACGCGGCGACCGGCATCGGCCCGGTGTCGGCGATCGAGATCGCGGCGGGTTCGCTGGCGGCCGACACGGCCGGCGGCAACATCACTCTGGCCAACGCGGCGACCGGCGCGACGACGGCGACCAGCCTCAGCACTGGCATCGGCGCGATCACGTTCAGCCAGACCGGCGGCACGCTGGCGGTCACCACGGCCACGACCGGCACGGGCAACGTGTCGATCACGAATGCGGGCGCCAACCTGAGCGTCGCCGCGGCGACGGCGGGCGGGGCGGGCAGCGACCTGACCCTGAGCACGACCGGCAGCGGCAACATCGCGCTCGGCACGGTGACCGCGGCGGACGTGGCGACGGTGAGCTCGGCGGGTGCGATCACGAGCTCGGGCTCGGCGGTCACGGCGCTGACGGCGAACCTGACGGCGGCGGGCGCGATCGGCGCCAGCGGCAACCGGATCAACACCACGGTCGGGACGCTGAACCTGACGACCACGGCCGCGGGCGATGCGTTCCTGGCCGAGAGCAACGCGCTCACGATCGGCACCGCGACGGTGGCGAACGGCGCGTTCAACCTGACCACCGGCGGGGCGCTGACGGTCGGCACGATCACCTCGACCACCGATGCGGAGCTGAACGACGTGACGCTGGTGACGGCGACCGGCGACGTGCTGGTCGGCACCATCGTGACCGGCGGGACGGCCTCGGACGTGACCATCACGGCCACGACCGGCAGCATCCAGGACGACATCAACGACTCCGTGACCGACATCACCGGTCAGGTGATCACGCTCACCGGCGCGACCGGCGTCGGCAGCCCGGCCAACGACCTCGACCTGTTCGGCACGAGCTACGTGGTCGCGGGCGGCATCGGCAGCGTCGGCATCCGCGACAACACGGGCGCGACGGTGACGCTGACGTTCACCGCGATCGGCGACATCTCGTACACGACGGCGGGCAACATCCTGGTCGCGAACGTGGCCTCGAGCGCGGGTGGCGTGACCCTGACCACGACCGCGGGCCGGATCGACGCGGCGGCGGCGGTCAACGGCACGGCCGACGTGACGGCGGCGACGTTCATCGACCTCAACGCGGTGACCGGCATCGGCGGGGTCTCGGCCATCGAGCTGACCGCGCCGTCAATCAGCGCGGACACCACCGGTGGCGCGATCGCGCTCAACAGCCTGGCGCTCGGCACGGTGGTGGCGGACAGCCTGACCACCGGCACCGGCACGATCACGCTGGCGCAGACCGGCAACCAGGACCTGATCCTGACCAACGCCGTGACCGGCACCGGCTCGATCGCGATCAGCAACACCAACGGCGACCTGTTCGCCGGCGGCCTGGTGCTGGGCGCGGAGATCGATGCCGGCGGCGCGGGCAGCGACGTGACCCTGACCACCATCGGCTCGGGCGACATCGACGTCCGCCAGATCGTGGCGGCCGACGACATCTCGATCGTGTCGGCGAGCATGATCACGGAGTCGTTCGGCAACATCACCGGCGATGCGCTGACGCTGTCGGCCCAGACCGGCATCGGCACCCTCGCCACGCCGGTCGACACCGCGGTCGGCTCGCTCCTGGCGACCACCACCACCGGTAGCATCTACATCAGCGAGACCGATGGCGTCACGCTCGACGTGCAGTCGGGCGCCGGCGACGTGGTGGTGGCCACCGGCGGCGACACCACCGTGACCAACCTGGTCGCGGGCGGCAACGCCAGCGCCGACCTGCTGGTCGCGAGCGGCGATGCGACCCTCGGCAACGTCGATGCCGGCACCGGCAGCGTGGTCCTGGTGGCCACCAGCGGCAGCCTGCTCGACGATGGCAGCGCGGCCACCGACGTCACTGCGAGCAGCGTCCAGCTGACCGCCGGCGGCTCGGTCGGCGATTCGGGCGACGCGCTCGAGATCAGCGCCGGCACGCTCGACCTGGTGGCGGTCACCGACGCGTTCCTGACCGAGTCGAACGGCCTGTCGGTCGATGCGCAGGTCGGTGGCACGCTCGGACTCGACCTGACCGCGGGCGACCTCACGGTCAGCGCGCTCACCGCGAACGACGCCGACCTGTCGACCACGGCCGGTGACATCAGCCTGGCCGGCACCGTCGTCATGACCGATGCGCTGGTGGTCGACGCCAGCGGCGACCTGACGGTCGGTGCGCTCATCGACTCCGGCGGCGACGTGACCTTGGTCGCAGGCAGCTTGCTCAACGTGAACGCCGTCATCGATACGGCCGGCGGCGTCTCGCTCGACGCGGGCACCACGATCACGACCACCGCCGCGGGCGACGTCATCGCCACCGGCGACATCGTGATCGGCGCGGCCAGCCCCGGCAGCGCGGTCCTGGCGGGCGACCTCAGCAGCGGCGCCGACGTGGTGCTCGATGCGGCGGTCGCCCTGAACGGCCCGGTGCAGATCACCGCGGCCGGCGACGTCTCGGTCACCGGCGCCTTCACCAGCGCCACCGCGGCCGACGACCTCGCGATCGACGCCACCAACGTCAGCTTCGGCAGCACGGTCACCACCGCGGGCGGCGACTTTGCCGTGACCAACAGCGGCACGCTGAGCCTGGTCGGCAACGTCGCGCTCAACGGCGGCGCGCTGGTGCAGACCGGCGGCGGCGACGTCCGGCTCACCGGCGACGTCCAGACCGGCGGCGGTTCGGCCTCGTTCGCCGACCTCGTGGTCCTCACCGAGGGCACCGGCACGGTCACGATCGGCACCTCGGGCGGCAACCTCGTGTTCACGACCGGCGTCGCCGGCGAGCTCGGCGGCTCCGTCGAGTCGCTGGTGGTCAACGCCGGCGCGGGCACGATCACGCTGCACGACGCCGACACCATCGACCTGCTCGACCTCAACACCAGCACCGGGCTGGTGCTGACCGGCGGCACGATCGTGGTGAACCAGTTCGAGGCGACCGGCCTTTCCGGCGGCCTCTCGAGCACCGGTGCGACCAGCATCAGCTCCAGCTCGTCGCTCGACCTCGCCGGGGTCTCGATCTCGGGCACCGCGTTGAGCCTCGACTCCGATGCTGGCGCGGTGTCGCTCGGCACGGTCAGCCTGACCGGCGCCTTCTCGGTGCAGGCCGCGACCGGCCTGACCCTGAACTCGAACGTCACGGCGGGCTCGGTCGCGATCAGCGGCGACACCTCGTTGTCGACGGTGCCGGCCTCGATCGCGGTCAGCGCCACCGGTGGCGCGGTCTCGTTCGGCGGCACGGTCGACGGCGCCCAGGACCTCTCCGTCAGCGCCAGCGGCAACGTGCTGTTCGGTGGCGAGGTCGGCGGCACCTCGGCGCTCAACAGCCTGACGGTCGTGGCCTCGTCGACGACGCTGACCACCGTGACCACCACCGGCGATCAGGACTACAGCGGCACCGTCAACGTGGTCGGCGACGCGACCTTGACCTCGATCGGCGGCGGGCTGTCGTTCGCCGACGCGGTCAACATCGACAACCAGGGCGGGACGCCGAACTTCGACACCGGCGCCCAGTTCATCGCCGACTCGATCGGCCTGAACGGCGGCGACGGCTCGGTCAACGCGATCAACAACTCGTTCCTGGTGCTGATGTCGCAGACGGATGGCGTCGACGTCGCGATTGGAGGCGTCGGCAACGTCGGCGACCTGGTACTCGATGCCGGTGCGCTCGGCGGTTACGGCGGCCACCTCTCGATCGGCGGCTACACGTACATCGACACCTCCGGCCTGACCCCGGTCCAGCGGGTGGTCATCCCGACCGCCAGCCCGATCACGGTCGCCACCGACCTGACCAACGTGACCGTCAACGAGAGCATCCTGGTCGGCAACACCGTGGGCACCGAGATCGCGGTGTTCGCGACCGGCAACATCGAGTTCACCCAGGACGGCGTGCTGCTCACCGGGTACAACGCGACCATCGCCGCGGTCGGCCCGGACAGCCAGATCATCAACTCGGCCGGCATCACCGACGCGCCCGGCATCAGCGCCCACACCGGCGTGATCGTCGGCGTCAACGCGATCGGCATCAACGGCACCGGCACGTCGGCGGCGGACATCAAGTTCGTGGCGATCGATGCCTCGACCGCCACGCTGCAGATCGAGACCGCGGCGACCAACGTCACCCTGGCCAAGACGCCGAACACGCTGAACGCGCAGGAGAACACCAACACGGTGGCCTTCGCGCTGGTCAACGCGGCGTTCCTGAGCGGGTTCCTGACCACCAGCGACGTCAACAGCATCAGCGGCAGCACCGCGTTGGTGACCAGCGTGGCCCAGAGCTCGGCGGCCAAGGAGCAGTCGGGCGGCCTGGTCGACGAAGGGTTCATCGACCCCTCGCTGTTCCAGGAGATCTCGCTGTACGACACCGCCGGCACCGGCATCGCCCTCCCGGCCGACCAGCGCGAGGAGGAGTGCCAGCCCGACGACCCGGCCTGCGAGGTCCAGGAAGACGAGGCCTCGTCGGGGACGTCGAACTGATGCGACAGGCGCTGCGGCGGAGCAGGCAGCGCTCCGCCGACGCGCCGGTCGCGCGTCGGCGGGTCCGATGAGCCTGTTCGACCGCTTCCGCGCCCGCCTCGAGGCCGCCGCGCCGTCCGCGGTCCGCGAGCTGTCGCTGACCATCGAAGGCCAGCCGTTCCACTTCCAATCGCCGCTCGAGCTCGAGCTCGCGCTCGCCCCGCGCACCGAGGTCCCGGCCTCGCTGCTGCGGCAGGTGGCGCGGATGACCGATGACGACCTCCGCGCCGACCTCAACCTGACCCGCTCGGTGCACAAGAAGATGACCCACATGCTGCTGCGGACGCGCGAGACCGGCGTGACGCTGGGGCAGGTCTGGCGCGAGATCGACTTGTCGAAGATCTACGAGGAGCACCAGTGGCAGCCGTTCCTCTATGCGCTGAGCGACCCGCAGTCGGTCTCCGACGCCTACCGTCAGGTCGCCCTGGTCAAGTACCTGCAGTACCTCAGGAACCGACGCGAGACGCTGCAGGACCTGCAGCGGGAGCGGGGCAGGGCGGAGGCCAACGGCCCGATCGACGCGCCGACCCGCATGGTCAAGATGCCGGTGCAGACCGGCGATGAGCTGACCTACACCTCGATGCAGCGCAGCAACGAGTACAGCCGGCTGCCGCCGCGCCACTCGGTCGAGCTGACGCTCACCATCGGCGAACCGGTGACGCTGTTCCTCGCCCATCGCCGGATGCGGCTGGTCATCAACGAGGATGGCGCGGTGCTGACCGACGACCGCGGCCTGACCGTGCCCTTGCACGAGGGTCGCCTGGTGATCGGCCGTTCCAACGATTGCGACGTGGTGCTGCGCGACGCGCCGGCCGACGTCTCGCGCAAGCACCTGATGATCGAAGCCGGGCACCAGGAGGTGCGGCTCACCGACCTCTCATCCCACGGCACCTACGTGCCGAAGCGCGCGCTCGGCAACACCCAGACCCGGCACTAGATCCGACCCCGCAGAAGCGAAGGGCCCGCCAAGCGGGCCCTTCGGCTGTCCGGTGCGGTCGCGCCGGGTTCAGTGCAGCGCCTGGGCCACCTTGTCGGCCTCGTCGCGCAGCGCCTGCGGGGCACGGTCGCCGAACTCGTCGAGGTAGGCCCGGATGTCGGCCATCTCGCGCTGCCACTGCTCGCGATCGACCGCCAGCAGCCGCTCGAGCGTCTCGGCCGGGATGCTGAGGCCGTCGAGGTCGAGCGCGCCCGGGGTCGGCAGGAAGCCGATCGGGGTCTCGACCGCCTCGCCCTCGCCCTCGCAGCGGTCGAGGATCCACTCGATCACCCGCAGGTTCTCGCCGTAGCCCGGCCACAGGAACTTGCCATCCGGCCCACGCCGGAACCAGTTGACGTGGAAGATCTTGGGCAGCTTGGCGCCGCCCTTGCCGGAGCGCTGGCCCATCCTGAGCCAGTGCGCGAAATAGTCGCCGAAGTTGTAGCCGCAGAACGGCTTCATCGCCATCGAGTCGCGGCGGACCACGCCGACCTGGCCGGTGGCCGCGGCGGTGGTCTCGGAGGCGACGCCGGCGCCGACCAGCACGCCGTGGGCCCAATCCTTGGCTTGCAGCACCAGCGGCGCGACCTCCTTGCGCCGGCCGCCGAAGATCAGCGCCGAGATCGGCACGCCGCGCGGGTCATCGGCCTCGGGGGCGTAGCAGGGGTTCTGCTTCGCGCTCACGGTGAAGCGCGAGTTCGGATGCGCCGCCGCCGACTTGCCGTCCCAGGGCTGGCCCTTCCAGTCCTTCACCGGGGTGCCTTCGTGCAGGCCCTCCCACCACGGCTGGTGGTCGGCGGTCACGGCGACGTTGGTGAAGATGGTGTTGCTCTGGATGATGTCGTGGGCGTTCTTGTTGGTGAGCGTGTTGGTGCCGGGCACCACGCCGAAGTAGCCCGACTCCGGGTTGATGGCGCGGAGCTGGCCCTCGTCGTCGAAGTGCAGCCAGGCGATGTCGTCGCCCACGGTCCAGACCTTCCAGCCCGGCATCGAGGCGGGCGGAATCAGCATCGCGAGGTTGGTCTTGCCGCAGGCCGAAGGGAAGGCGGCGGCGACGAAACGGCGCCGGCCCTGGGGATCCTCGATGCCCACGATCAGCATGTGCTCGGCCAGCCAGCCTTCCTCACGCGCCTGCCACGAGGCGATGCGCAGCGCGTGGCACTTCTTGCCGAGCAGGGCGTTGCCGCCGTAGCCCGAGCCGATGCTCTTGATCGAGAGCTCCTCGGGGAAATGCATGATGAAGCGGCGCTCGGGATCGAGGTCGCCGATCGAGTGCAGCCCCTTGACGAACTTGTCCTCGCGCTCGATCCGGGCGAGCGCCGCGGCGCCCATCCGGGTCATCACCCGCATGTTGGCGACGACGTAGGCGCTGTCCGTGATCTCGACGCCGCAGCGGGCGTAGGGCGAATCGATCGGCCCCATGCAGTACGGGACAACGTACAGGGTCCGGCCCTTCATGCAGCCGGCGAACAGGGCGTCGATCTTGGCGTGGGCCTCGGTCGGCGCCAGCCAGTGGTTGTTGGGACCGGCGTCGGCGCGGTCCTGGGTGCAGACGAAGGTCAGGTGCTCGACCCGCGCCACGTCCGAGGGGTGCGAGCGGTGCAGGTAGCAGTTCGGATGGGTCGTCGGGTTGAGCTGCTCGAGGGTGCCGTCGGCGACCATCTCGGCGATGAGCTGCTGGTTCTCGGCCTCGGACCCATCGCACCAATGGATGCGGTCGGGCGTGGTCAGGCGGGCGACTTCGTCGACCCAGCGCGCGAGGGCAGCGTTCTTGGTGGGCATCGAACGTCCTAAATCCTTGTTCCGATTGGGGTTTCAGCGCTTTCCCGGAACGGGAGCGCCGGCGGGGCGCGCATTATAACGGACGACGCCCTCCGGAGAGGGCGTCGTGCGGGGCCGTCGGTTGGGCGAAGCGCCGGCCATGACCAGGCGCTCCATCCATGCCGTGGAGCCGATTAGGCCGCTGCAGCGGCCGGCGTTGCGGTCTTGCGGACCTTCTTGTCGACCAAGGCCACCTTCGGCGTAACCCAGGCCAGCACCTTGCGCTGCATCGCAGCGTCGAAGTCCGCCTTGGTCGAGAAGAACATCTCGAGGTACTTGCGTGCCTCGCCGAGCGCGGCAGCCTTGGTCTCGGGGAACAGGGCGACCTGAGCCTTGACCAGCCCATCGAGGCTCTCGGCCTCGCTGGCGGCCTTGAGACGCTTGGCCCCCATGGTCGCGACCACCTCGAGGGTCTCGAGCTGGGCTTCGACCACCGGGGTGACCAGTGGCTCGGCCCGAGCGACCAGGCTGCGGGCGCCCTTGATCGCACCACGGGTGCGAGCCGGGATGGTGGCGACGAGGTCGGCCGACTGCGCAAGCGCCTTCTGGGCGGTGGTCGCGGCGGTCTCGCCGTACTGGCGGGCCATGACGTCGAGCTTGGAACGGATCTTCATGTCGGCTTCCTCGATGGACTTGCTGCGGCGCAGCAATCTTGTTGCGGTGCACAATAGTGGCGAGCCGCTTTGAAGTCAAGCAACTGTTTGAATCCGGGGGTCGCCCCGCTTGAATGCCAGTACCGTAAGAATATCAGGGAGTTACTGGACTCTTCTCGACGACCACCGGGTTGGGGTGGCCGAGGAAATCCTTGATCTCGGGGGCCAGGGCCTCGGCCTGCACCAGCAGGAACAGGTGACCACCGCCCTGGACGACCCGCAGCCGCGAGTTGGGGATGAGAGCCGCCATCAGCCGGGCGTTCACCAGCGGCACGATCGGGTCGTCGTCGCCGGCCAGGATCAGGGTCGGTTGGCGCAGCCGGTGCAGCCAATGGACGCTGGTCCAGCCCGCGCCGGCCAGCAGTTGGTAGAGGTAGCCGCGGATCGAGGGCGGCCGGATGCGGGCGGCGTGCTGGGCGATGAGCTCGGGGTTGGTCCGGATCTCGCCGCCGTAGATGTCGCCGGCGACCGCGTCCATGTAGCGACGCGACAGGTAGCGGCGGGGGGTCGCCATCTTCCACAGCACCTTGGGCGCGCCCGGGACCATCACCGCGCCGGCCGAGGTCGCGGCCAGCACCAGCCGGCGGCAGCGGTCGGGGAACTGATGGGCGAACTGCTGGGCCAGCGCGCCACCCCAGGAGATGCCGGCGACGTCGACCTCGCCGTAGCCCAGGCGGTCGAGCATCTTGGCTGCCAGCGTCGACAACCCCGAGAAGCGGCGCGGCATCAGCTCGGGGTCCGAACCGCCGATGCCGGGCGCGTCGAACGCGATCAGCTCGACGCCGCGCAGCGCGTCGAAGAACGGGTAGGCGAGCTCCATGTTGGCGCCGATGCCGTTGAACAGCAGCAAGGGCGGGCCGTGACCGGACTGCTGCCCGACCCGCAGCGTGACGCCGTCGACCTCGAGCCGTTCGAACGCGATGCGCTCCGACATCTAGCTGGTCATCTCAGCGCTGATGCACGTAACGGCCCGGGGCGCGGTCGCCGGGCGGATGGGCCGGGCTCCCGAGCGCGGCCGGTGCGGCGACGAGCTCGCCCGAACGCGTGCCGATCCAGTTCCGCCAGTGGTCCCACCAGGTGCCCTGGTGGACCTTGGCGCTGGCGAGCCAGGCGTCGGCGTCGAGCGCGAGGTCGGGGTTCGAGTAGTACTTGGCCCGGTCGTTGCCCGGCGGGTTGACGATGCTCTGGACGTGGCCGCTCGACGACAGCACGAACTCGAGCTGGGCGCCCTTGAGCACCTTGCGCGTCTCGTAGCAGGCCTTCCAGGGCGTGATGTGGTCGGTGATGCCGGCGACCACGTAGCCGTCGCAGGTGACCGCGCCCATGTCGATCGGCGTGCCGAGCACCTCGAGCCGGTCCTTGCTGACGAGCGGGTTGTGCTGGAACAGCGACAGCATGTCGGCGTGGAACTCGGCCGGCAGCCGGGTGTTGTCGGAGTTCCAGTAGAGGATGTCGAAGGCGGGCGGGTCGTTGCCCATCACCCAGTTGTTGGCGAAGAAGGACCAGATCAGGTCGTTGGGCCGCAGCCAGGCGAAGACCCGCGCCATCTCGCGGCCCTCGAGCACGCCGGTGGCGCGCGATCTCTTGATCGCGGCGGCGATCGCCTGGGGGCTCGAGAACAGGCCCATCAGCGTCTCCGCGCTCGAATCGAGCACCGTGACCAGCAGCGTGATGGAGTTGACCTTGCGCACGCCGAGCGCCTGGTAGTGGCCGAGCAGGGTCGCCGCGGTGTAGCCGCCGGCGCAGGCCGCCAGCAGGTTGACGTCGCGGCTGCCGGTGATCTCGCAGCAGACGTCGATCGCGTGCTTGCAGGCCTTGAGGTAGGTCTCGAGGTTCCAGTCGCGCTGGGCCGCGGTCGGGTTGCGCCAGGAGATGGCGAAGAACTGGATGCCGTGCTTGGTCGCGTACTCGGCGAACGACTTCCCGGGCGCGAGGTCGACCATGTAGAACTTGTTGATCTGGGGTGGCACCAGCAGCAGCGGGCGGGCGTGGACCTCGGTGGCTTGCGGCGAGTACTGCAGCAGCTCGAACACCTCGTCCCGGTACACCACCGCGCCGGGCGTGACCGCCAGGTTCTTGCCGACGCGGAACGCCTTCTCGTCGACCATCCGCGGCATGCCGCCGTTGTCGACGATGTCCTCGACCATGTGGCGGGCGCCCTTCACCAGCGACATGCCCTTGGTCTTGATGATGCGGTCGGCGGCGCCCGGGTTGCCGAGCAAGGTGTTGGTCGGCGCCACCGCCTCGGTCAGCAGCGAGAGCGCGAAGCGGGCCCTTTCGCGGTCCTCGCTGCCGGCCTCGGCCGACTCGAGGATGTCGAACATGGTCTTGCGCCAGGCCAGGTAGGACTGCATCACGCGCTTGTAGTAGCCGTTGTTCTGCCAGACCTCATGGGCGAAGCGACGGTCCTTCCTGTCGGGCTGGATCTGCGATGAGCCCATCGCGACCCGACCCAGTTCCTCGGCCAGCGCGAGGTGCTCCTTGACGATGGTCTGCGGTTTGCCGGCCACGAGCCGGAACAGCCGGCCGACCGCGTCGAGCACTTCTTCGCGGCTGATGCCGATCGCCGGGTTGGCGCCGAGGATCCCGTCGGCGGCGCGTTCGATGTCGGCGTTCGACATCCGGTCGTCGCGCGGCGCGGCGCTCGCCGTCGGCGTTGCCGGGGCAGCCGCGTCAGCGTCCGCTGACGCGGGGCGTGCTGCCGTCTTGCGCTTGCGCGGGGTGGGCTCGGACGAGGGGGTTTTCGGCATGGGGCGCCTCGACTGGTGCAGTGCAGCAAAAGTATCCTCTGCGACCGGGTCGACGGCAACCCAAGAGGTCGGGTGCTAGATTGCCGGCCACACGGACCAACCGTATCGCTTTCCGCAGGGGTATCGATCGATGGGTGATTACACGGTCAGGGAGGTGCTGCGCCGCCGCAGCGCCGAGACCCTGCGCAAGATCCAGCAGCGCCGCGACCAGCACAAGAAGCCGGACGAGCCGACCAGCGGCACCGCTTGGCTGATCCTGGCGTTGATCGTGTTCGGACCGCCCCTCGGTTACGCCTGGTGGGTCGGCTCGGGGGCGCTCGACGAGGGCCTCAAGGGCGGTCCACGCAACACCCAGGTCTTCATGCGGCCGCTCCAGCTCGCGCCGGGCGCCGCGCTCGACCCGATGGTGCTGCGCGAGGAGCTCAGCCTGCTCGGCTACCGTCCGGTCAGCGGCGACGCCGAGCTCGGGATGGGCGAGTTCCGCGCCACGCCCGATGCGGTCGCGTTCCATGCCCGCGGCTTCAAGTTCCACGAGGGCGCCGAGCCCGAGCGCAACGTGGTGGTGCGCTTCGCCGACGGGAAGATCAGCGCGCTCGAGGCCGAGGGCCAGGCGATCGACAAGCTGCGCGTCGAGCCGGTGCTGCTCGGTTCGATCGTGCCGTCGGGCGTGCCGGAGCGGGTCCCGCTCTACGGCGACGAGATCCCCGACCGCGTGCGACGGATGACGATCGCGGCGCTCGATCCCCGGTCGGCCAGCCGCGGTGCTTTCGGCGCCGCGCTCGATCCGGACTCGCTGGCGCGCCGCTTCGCGGCGCTGCGGCTCGAGGACAGCTCGCGGCCCTGGGCCCGCGCGATCGACGATCCGATCGTCGCCGCCGCCTTCGGACTCGCCCATCGCCAGAGCGAGATCCTCGACGCCTTCATCAACGAAGCCCACGTCATCAACGAGAACGGTCGTGAGGTCCACGGCCTCGGCCTCGGCGCCAACGTGATGTTCGGCAAGCCGCTGGTCGCGCTCGAGCACCATCAGCTCGCGCTGCTGATCGCGATGATCGGCGACCACGGCAGGCTCGAGCCGCGCCAGGATCCCGCCACCGCGCGGGTCGCGCGCGACTCGGTGCTCGACCTCGCGGTCGCCGGCGATGCGCTGGTGCAGGCCGAGGCCGATGCGGCCAAGGCTCGCGAGCTCGACGTCCTGCCGGTGGCGCCGACCACCACCGCCTTCGACCCTGACCTGCTGCAGGTGGTGCAGGTCGAGCTGATGCGCGATTACGTCGCGGCCGGCGAAGCGCTGCCCGGCGGGCTCCGCGTGTTCACCTCGCTGGCGCCCTCGGCACAGCGCGCGGCCCGTGCCGCGCTGCTCGGTGCGCGCCAGCGCAGCGGCTTGTCGGCGGCGGGCGCCGAGGTCGAGGGTTCGGCGGTGGTCGCCGACCATGCCAGCGGCGAGCTGGTCGCCGCGGTCGGCGGTCTCGCCGTCAAGCGACGGATGAACCTCGCGATCGACAACCTGCGGCCGGTCGGCGTGCTGGCGCTGCCGGCGACCTACGCCGCCGCGGTCGGGGCGGGCTTCGGTCCGCTGACCACCGTCGACGACGCGCCGCTCGAGGTCGAGCTGCCGGGCGGCGCGGTCTGGGCACCGCGCAACGCCGACGGCCGCTCGCACGGCCGCGAACCGCTGATCGTCGCGCTCGCCGGTGGCCACAGCGTGGCGCTGACCCGCGTCGCGCTCGAGATCGGGGTGCCCGAGGTGGTCGACAGCCTGCGCCGGCTCGGCGCACCGCGCGCGATCCAGGCCCATCCGGCCGTGGTCGGCGGCGAGGTCGCGCTGTCGCCGTTCGAGATCGCCCAGATGTACGCGACCGCCTTGCAGGGCGGGCGGCGCGCGCCGCTCCACGCGGTGCGTCAAGTCGCCGACATCGACGGTTCGCCGCTGGCGCGGCGTCGAGCGATCGGCGTGACCCGCACCGGCCCGGAACGCGAGGGCTACCTGCTGGTGCGCGCGTTGCAGTTCGTGGCGAAGAGCGCGCCCTGGCGCGGCTCGATGCCGGCCAAGTCCGAGGCGGCGGCGATGGCCGGTGTCGACGGCGGCGGGCGCGATGCCTGGGCCGCGGGCGGCGACGGCGCGCGGGTGGTCGCGGTCTGGTTCGGTCGCAGCGCGCCCGGTCTCTCGCCGCAGGCGGGCGGCGCCGCAGCCGACGTGCTCGGCGACATCATCGATAGCCTCGGCGTGGTGCCGTTGGTGCCGGAGCGTCCAGCCGGCGTGAACGAGGCCTGGGTCGACATCGAAGCTGGCACCGCGGTCGGTGCGGCCTGTCCCAACGCGACCCAGCTCGCGTTCCCGGCGCCGCTCACCCCGGCGTCCACCACCGAGTGCCGCGGCGGCGCGGCGGCGGCCTTGCGCCGGATGATGGGCAGCGGCGGCAACTGAACGCCGCACGGGACAGGGACGCCCGATGCCCGACGCCATGATCGACGTCGCCGACCTGCTCGGACCCCACGGTCCGTTCGCGGCGAGCGTGGCCGGCTTCCGGCCGCGCGAGGCGCAGCGGCGGATGGCGCGGGCGGTCGCCGACGCGATCGCCGACCGTCGCACGCTGCTGTGCGAGGCGGGCACCGGCATCGGCAAAACCTTCGCCTATCTGGTGCCGGCGCTGCTCTCGGGCCGGCGCGTGATCGTCAGCACCGGCACCCGCCATCTCCAGGACCAGGTCCAGCAGCACGACCTGCCGGCGGTGCGCGCCGCGCTCGGCGCGCCGGCCTCGGTCGCGGTGCTCAAGGGTCGCGCCAACTACCTCTGCCTGCACCGCTACGAGGCGCTCGACCGCGAGTGGCGGATGCCGTCGCGGGCCGCCGCGCTCGAGCTCGCCGCGGTCAAGCGCTGGATCCCGACCACCCAGAGCGGCGACCTCGCCGAGGTCGCCGGCCTGGGCGAGGATTCGACGCTGCTGCCGCGGCTGACCTCGACCAGCGACAGCTGCCTCGGCTCGAAGTGCGACCGCTACTCCGACTGCTTCGTGGTCAAGGCCCGGCGCCGCGCGCAGGAGGCCGACCTGGTGGTGATCAACCACCACCTGCTGCTCGCCGATCTGGTGCTGAAGGAGCAGGGTTTCGGCGAGCTGCTGCCGACCGCCGACGCGATCATCGTCGACGAGGCCCACCAGCTGCCCGACCTCGCCGCGCAGTTCTTCGGTGACAGCTTCGCCGCACGCCAGGTCAGCGCGCTGGCCGAGGACGCGCTGGCCGCGCTCGGTGCCGAGGCGACCGAGGCGGCGGTCGCGCAGCGGATCGGCGCGCTCGAACCGGCGCTGCGCGAGCTCAGGCTCGCGCTCGGCGCCGAGGTCCGGCGAGCCTCGTGGGACCAGGTCGCGGCGCGACCCGAGCTGCACGAATCGCTGGCCGCGCTGCAGACCGCGCTGCGCGGGGTCGCCGCGCTGTTCGCGGCGCGCGCCGCCGACGGCCGCGAGCACGAGACGCTGCAGGCCCGCGCCGATGCGCTGGCCGGCGAGCTGCAGCCGTTCCTCGGCGGGGCGCTCGAAGGCGATGACGAGCCCGAGCCGATGGTGCTGTGGTTCGAGACCTACACCCGCTCGTTCGCGCTCCACGCGACGCCGCTCGACGCGGCCGAGCGCTTCCGCAAGCACCTCAAGGCCCGGCCCCAGGCCTGGATCTTCACCTCGGCGACGCTCGCGGTCGGCGCCGATTTCGGCCACTTCACCCGGCGGCTCGGCGTCGGCGCCGCGCCGCCGCGCGAGGGCGATGCGCCTGACGATGACGGCGGCGCGGACGAGGTCGAGCGGCTGGTGCTCGAGAGCCCCTACGACTACCGGAACAACGCCTTGCTCCACCTGCCGACCGGTCTGCCTGATCCCGACGCGCCCGGCTACACCGAGGCGGTGGTGCGCGTCGCGATGCCGCTGCTCGAGGCCAGCCGCGGCCGCGCCTTCATGCTGTTCACCAGCCATCGCGCGCTGCAGGCCGCCGCCGCCGCGCTGCGCGGGCGCATCGACCATCCGCTGCTGGTGCAGGGCGAGATGCCGCGAGCGCGCCTGATCGAACGCTTCCGCGCCGCCGGCGACGCGGTGCTGCTTGGCACCGCCAGCTTCTGGGAGGGCGTCGACGTCAAGGGTCCGGCGCTGTCGCTGGTGATCATCGACAAGCTGCCGTTCGCCTCGCCCGGCGATCCGGTGATGGCGGCGCGCATCAACGCGGCCAAGGCCCTCGGCGGCAACGCGTTCGGCGAGCTCCAGCTGCCGCAGGCGGTGCTGGCGCTGAAGCAGGGCGTCGGCCGGTTGATCCGCGACGCCGACGACACCGGGGTGATGGTGCTGTGCGACCCGCGGCTGCGGACGCGAGCCTACGGCCGCGCCTTCCTCAAGGCGCTGCCGGCGATGCGGGTCACCGCCGAACGTGACGAGGCGATCGCGTTCCTGCGCGACCACACCGGGCTCGGCGCGGCGGTGGCATGAAGGTCCTCGCGCTCGACACCGCGACCGACGCCTGTGGCGTCGCGCTGTGGCTCGACGGCCGCTCGATCGCGCGCGAGCGCGTGATGCCGCGCGGCCACGCCGAGCTCGTGCTGCCGATGGTCGAGTCGGTGCTGGCGGAGTCCGGCCTCGCGCTCGGCGCGCTCGATGGCATCGCCTTCGGCCGCGGCCCGGGCTCGTTCACCGGGGTACGGATCGCGACCAGCGTCGCGCAGGGCCTGGCGTACGGCGCCGGGCTGCCGGTCGCCGGGGTCTCCGACCTCGCAGCGCTGGCGCGCGGCGCCTGGCGCGCGCACGGCTGGACCCAGGTGCTCGCCGCGCTCGATGCGCGGATGGGCGAGCTCTACGCCGGTGCGTTCCGCGTCGACGCTGACGGCAGGCCGACGCTGGTCGGCGTCGAGTCGGTGGCGTCGACGGCGACGGTGCAGATCCCGGAGCAGGGCGAGTGGGCGGTCGCCGGGCCGGGCTGGGTGGTCCACGGCGAGGCGCTACGCGCGCGGCTCGGCGCCCGGTCGGTGGGCGGCGATGGCGCGTTGCTGCCGAGCGCGATCGACGTCGCGGCGCTCGGCGCGACCGCGTTCGCCGCCGGCGGGGGCGGGCCCGCCAGGAGCGCCCAGCCGGTCTATCTGCGGGACAAGGTCGCCGAACCCAAAGCCGGCTGAGCATGCGGAGCGAATCACCGGGGTTTATGACGGCCTGAAACGCCGCTGTCATATTGTGGTGGTCCAATGCCCGCGGCCCTCGGAGGGCCGAACATGACCGGCAAGACCATCCTGATCGTCGAGGACGAGGACGCCATCCGGCAGATGGTCGCGTTCGGTTTGAAGCGCGCCGGCTTCGAGGCGCTCGAGGCCGCCGACGTCGCCGCGGCCCGGACCGCGGTCGCCGATCGCGCGCCGGACCTGATCCTGCTCGACTGGATGCTGCCCGACGTCTCGGGGGTGGAGTTCGCCCGCAGCCTGCGCCGCGACCAGGCCACCAAGCAGATCCCGATCATCATGCTGACCGCCCGCTCCGACGAGGACGACAAGGTCCGCGGCCTCGACGCCGGCGTCGACGATTACCTGACCAAGCCGTTCTCGTCGCGCGAACTCGTGGCCCGCATCAAGGCCGTGCTGCGACGCTCGGCGCCGGGCGGCGAAGACGAGGTGCTGACGGTCGGCGAGCTCACGCTCAACGCGGCCAGCCACCGGGTCAGCGCGCGCGGCGCCGAGATCACGCTCGGGCCGACCGAGTTCAAGCTGCTGCGCTTCTTCATGGGCAACCCGGACCGGGTCTTCAGCCGCAGCCAGGTGCTCGACCGGGTGTGGGGCGGCAACGTCTATGTCGAGGAGCGCACCATCGACGTCCACATCCGGCGCCTGCGCAAGGCGCTCGAAGGCACCGGCTGCGAGGTCTACGTCCAGACCGTGCGCGGCTCGGGCTACCGCTTCGCCGCGTCGGCCCCGTGATCCTCGGTCCCCACCTTCGCGAGGAGCTCGCCCGCGTCGCGTTGCTGTTCTTCGCCGCGCTGTTCGGCGGTTGGTTGCTCGGCCGGACCCTGCTGATGCTGGTGGTGGCGCTGCTCGGCTACCTGCTGATCACGCTGCTCCAACTCGCCCAGCTCGAGCGCCGGTTGGCGAGGGGCGGGCAGGGTGCGCCGAGCGCGCTGCCGCCAGGGCTGTGGCGTGCGATCGACGAGCACCTGCACGACGCGTGGCGGCGCGACCACCAACGGCGCGGCGAAGCGGTGCGGTTGATGCGCGCGTTCCGCGAGGCGACCAGCGCGATGCCCGATGGCGTCGTCGCGCTCGACCGGGAGTGGGGGATCGAATGGGCCAACCCGGCGGCGGACGCGCTGGTCGGCGTGCGCGTCCCGCGCGACGTGGGCCAGCACATCGGCAACCTGCTGCGGGTGCCGGCGTTCATCACCGCGCTCAAGCAGGCGCAGCGCGAGCCGATCGAGTTCGCCTCGCCGCGCGCCGCCGACCGCTGGCTCACCGTCACCCTGGTCGACTACGGCGAGGGCCAGCACCTGCTGTTCGCGCGCGACACCACCCGCTTGCGCCGCCTCGAGCAGATGCGGCGCGAGTTCGTCGCCAACGCCTCGCACGAGCTGCGCTCGCCGTTGACCGTGATCGGCGGCTACCTCGAGGCGATGCACGAGGACCACACCCTGACCGGCAGCTGGTCGGCGCCGCTGGCCGAGATGGAGCGCCAGTGCGCGCGGATGGCGGGCATCGTCGACGACCTGCTCGAGCTGTCGCGGTTGGAGACCGAGGCCGGCGAACCACCGCACGACGCGGTCGACGTGCGCGGCCTGCTGGCGCGGATCCGCGAGGAGGCGCTGGCGCTGGGGGAGGGTCCGCGCGAGGTCGAGCTCGAGCTCGACGCCAACAGCGGCCTGCTCGGCTCGGAGCGCGAGCTCTACAGCGCGCTGTCGAACCTGGTGTTCAACGCGATGCGCTACACGCCGGCCAACGGACGGGTGACGGTGCGCTGGGGGCTCATCGAGGGCCGGCCGACGATCGAGGTCATCGACACCGGCATCGGCATCCCGCCCGAGCACATCCCACGCCTGACCGAGCGCTTCTACCGGGTCGACCCGGGCCGGGCCCGTTCGCGGGGCGGCACCGGCCTCGGCCTCGCCATCGTCAAACACGTGGTCCAGCGCCACGGCGGCCAGCTCCAGATCGAGAGCGACGTCGGCCGCGGCAGCCGCTTCACGGTCCGGCTGCCCATTGATCGGCTGGCCGGGGCGCTCCGGCTGTAACCGAACCGTCATCGGCCGGTAAGGCGAGCGTCACCGCCGCCGCGCAACATCCGCATCCGGATGGGCCCTGCGGCCCGCTGTCATCACATCCCAAGGAGATCCAGCGATGAAGACCCTGGCCACCCAGCTGCTCGGCGTGCTCGTCGCCGCCGGCGTCTCGGCGAGCGCGCTCGCCGCCGAACTTGCCGTCGACCCCAAGCTGCCCAACTACAAGGCCGCGAGCGGCGTCTCCGGCAACCTCTCGAGCGTGGGCTCCGACACGCTCGCCAACCTGATGACGCTGTGGGGCGAGCAGTACAAGCGCACCTACCCCAACGTCAACATCCAGATCCAGGCCCAGGGCTCCTCGACCGCGCCGCCGGCGCTGACCGAGGGCACCGCCAACCTCGGGCCCATGTCGCGCAAGATGAAGGACGAGGAGATCCAGGCCTTCGAGGCGAAGTACGGCTACAAGCCGACTGCGATCCCGGTCGCGATCGACGCGCTCGCGGTGTTCGTCAACAAGGACAACCCGATCAAGTTCCTGACCCTGCCGCAGGTCGACGCGATCTTCTCGTCGACCCGCAAGTGCGGCGACGCGGCGGACGTCACCACCTGGGGCGGCGTCGGCCTCAAGGGCGCCTGGGCGAGCCGCGAGATCCAGCTCTACGGCCGCAACTCGGTCTCGGGCACCTACGGCTACTTCAAGGAGAAGGCGCTGTGCAAGGGTGACTACAAGACCAACGTCAACGAGCAGCCGGGTTCGGCCTCGGTGGTGCAGTCGGTCAGCACCAGCGTCAACGCCGTCGGCTACTCGGGCATCGGCTACGTGACCTCGGGCGTCCGCGCCGTGCCGATCGCGAAGAAGGCGGGCGATCCGTTCGTCCCGGCCGAGTCCAAGTACGTGCTGAACGGTCAATACCCGCTCTCGCGCTACCTGTACGTCTACGTCAACAAGGCGCCGAACAAGCCGGTCAACCCGCTCGAGGCCGAGTTCGTCCGGATGGTGCTCTCGAAGCAGGGCCAGACCGAGGTGGTCAAGGACGGCTATATCCCGCTGCCGGCGAAGATCGCGGAACAGGCGCTCGCGTCCCTGAAGTGACCCGCCGGCGCCCGGTGGAGATGGACAGGAGGCCCCGCCATGCGGGGCCTCCTCGTTCCCGGACCCGGCACCGTCGTCATGGACCCGTCACGAAGGCTTCATCGGACCGCAACCGAGGCCCCTTACGATGCGCGCCGATATGGTTCATCGTTCGTACCAAACAAGGAGTCTGCAGATGAAGAACAACCTCGCGATCGTCGGCGCCATCGCGCTCGCGCTCGGCACGGCCCCGGCGGCCTTCGGCGCAGCCGAGGTCAAGACCAAGGGTGGCTTCGAGATCAAGGACGGCGACTTCAGCTTCAAGCTGGGCGGCCGGATCATGCTCGACTACTCGCTGCCGAGCGACGACGTCACGCCGATGGGCGCGAACCTGTTCTTCCGCCGCGCTCGCCTCGAGTTCAGCGGCACGATGTTCAAGGACTACGACTACGCCGCCGAGTTCGACATGGCGGAGAACGCCGTGGTCGCCAAGGACCTGTTCGTGACCTACAAGGGCTTCGAGGACCAGGAGATCCTGATCGGCCAGTTCAAGCAGCCTTGGAGCCTCGAGGAGCTGTCGTCCTCGAAGCAGCTGGCGTTCCTGGAGCGCTCGCTGATGAGCTCGGCCTGGTCGACCGCGCATCGCGCCGGCCTCGGCTACCGCCACCATGGCGACAACCACTCGTTCACCGCGTCGGCCTACGGCAAGGAAGCGGGCGTGGTCAACGGCGGCGCGGGCGCGACCGCCAACGCTGATGAACCGATCTCGTACGGCTTCCGCCTGGTGTGGGCGCCGATGCGCTCGGACGACTCGCTGCTCCACGTCGGCGTGGCCTACGCCGAGGAGACCGTCGAGGACGGCGCCGGCGTGCGCTTCCGCGCCCGGCCCGAGGCCCGCGTCTCGAACGCCAACGTCCGCCTCGTCGACACCGGCAACATCGCCGATGCGACCGCGGTGACCAAGTCGGGCTTCGAGGCCGCCTGGATGAAGGGTGGCTTCTCGGTCCAGGGCGAGTACCAGCTGGTCTCGGTCGACTCGGTGACCGAGAACGACCCGCAGTTCAGCGGCTACTACGTCGAGGCCCGTTGGTTCCCGGGCGGCGAGGTCCGTCCCTACAGCATGCGCACCGGTGCGTTCTCGATGATCAAGCCGATGTCGATCGAGGGCGCCTGGGAGTTCAAGGCCCGCCTCTCGAACGTCGACCTAGAGGACGGTTGCGTCTCGGCGGTGGTCGCGGCGCCTTGCGTCGGCGCCAACGCCGAGGCTGGCACCGAGGACAACCTGTCGGTCGGCGTGACGTTCTACCCGAACTCCAACGTCCGCTACATGCTCGAGTACATCCAGGCCGACGTCTCGTCGCAGAACGCGGCCCAGGAAGAGAGCCCGACCTTCATCCAGGCCCGCTTCCAGCTCTCCTGGTAAGCCCAGCACGGATGCCGAGGGGTGGGCCCCACCGGTGACGGTGGGGCCTTTCCTCTTGTAACCGTTCCGTCATGAACCGTCCCTAGACTCGCGCGATGCCTCAATCCGCCCCGACCCCTTTGGCCCAGCAGGGCCCTGGCCAGCGCCGGCTGCGGGCGTTCAAGGACGCGGTCGCCCGCTACCTGGTGGCGATCGGCGGCGTGCTGGTGGTCGTCGCGCTGCTCTCGATCTTCGTCTACTTGATGGCCGAGGTGCTGCCGCTGTTCCAGGGCGCCTCGACCAAGGTCCGCGCCGAGTACCCGGCGCCGGGCGGTGGCGAGGCGCTCTCGATCGCGGTCGACGAACAGACCGAGGTCGGCGCCCGCTTCACCCGCGACGGACGGGTGGTGTTCTTCCGCACCGCCGACGGTGGCGTGATCTCCGACCAGCGCCTCGAAGGGCTCGGCGACGCCAGCATCACCGCCTGGGCGGTGGTCAACGAGGCCCAGCACTCGCTCGCGTTCGGCCTGTCGGACGGCCGGGTGATCGTCGCGCGCCACGACTACCTCGAGACCTTCCCCGACGACAAGCGCGTGATCAAGCCGCGGCTCGAGTACCCGCTCGGCGTCGAGCCGCTGGTGGCCGACGAGCACGGCCGCCCGATCGCGCGGCTGGCGCTGCAGTACTCAGACGACGGCGTCCTGCTCGCGGCGTCGTTCGCCGACGGCGAGAACCTGCTGGTGCCGTGGACGGTCGAGACCTCGTTCATCGACGAGAGCACGACGCGGGTCCGCGGCACGCCGATGGTCCTGCCCCAACGCTTCGACCACGGTCCGCGCGCCGACTTCGCCCTGATCGACCCGCAGCTCGACTGGCTGTTCCTGGCGGCCGCCGACGGTGAGCTGCTGTTCATCGACGTCCGCGACCCTGGCGCGCCGACCCTGCTCAGCCGCGTGACCATGGCGGGGAAGGGCGAGCAGATGACCTCGCTCGGCCTGTTGGGCGGCGGCATCTCGGTGATCGCGGGCTACAGCAGCGGTCGGGTCGACCAGTGGTTCCCGGTCCGCGACAAGGACAACCGCTACAGCTTCCAGCGCGTGCGCGGCTTCGCGGCGACCGGCGCGCCGGTCGTCGCGCTGGGCATGGAGCAGCGCCGCAAGGGCTTCGTCGGCGTCGATGCCTCGGGCACGATGAGCGTGTACTACGCCACCTCGCAACGCGTGCTGTTCGAGGAGAAGGTCATCGACGGCGCGGCGCGGGCGGTCACGGTCTCGCCGCGGGCCGACGCGGTGCTGGTGGAGGACGGCGCCGGCGCCATCCACCTGTGGGATGTGCACAACGAGCACCCCGAGGTGTCGTGGAAGGCGCTGTGGGGCAAGGTCTGGTACGAGAGCTACCCGAAGCCCGACTACATCTGGCAGTCGTCGGCCGCGACCCGCGACTTCGAGCCCAAGCTCTCGCTCGCGCCGCTGTCGTTCGGCTCGCTTAAGGCCGCGTTCTACGCGATGCTGGTGGCGATCCCGCTGGCGCTGATGGGCGCGATCTACACCGCCTACTTCATGTCGCCGGCGCTGCGCCGGACCGTCAAGCCGACCATCGAGGTGATGGCCGCGCTGCCGTCGGTGATCCTCGGCTTCCTCGCCGGCCTGTGGCTGGCGCCGTTCCTCGAAACCTACCTGGTCGGCGTGTTCCTGTTCATGCTGCTGCTGCCGCTCGGCATCGTCGGGTTCGGTTGGTGCTGGGACCGCTTCACCGGCGCCTTCGGTCGCCGGCTGCCCGAGGGCATGCTCGGAGCCTTCTTGATCCCGGTGGTGATCGCGATCGGCGCGGTCGCGTTCGGCCTGAGCGAACCGATCGAGATCGCCGTGTTCGGCGGCAACCTGCCGCATTGGCTGTCGGGCACGCTCGGCATCGACTACGACCAGCGCAACGCCTTGGTGGTCGGCATCGCGATGGGCTTCGCGGTGATCCCGATCGTGTTCTCGATCGCCGAGGACGCGATCTTCGGCGTGCCGCGACACCTCTCGAACGGCTCGCTCGCGCTCGGGGCGACGCCGTGGCAGACCCTGGTCCGGGTCGTGCTGCCGACCGCGAGCCCGGGCATCTTCTCGGCGCTGATGATCGGCATGGGCCGCGCGGTCGGCGAGACCATGATCGTGCTGATGGCGACCGGCAACACGCCGGTGATGGACCTCAACCTGTTCGAGGGCATGCGCACGCTGGCCGCCAACATCGCGGTCGAGATGCCGGAGTCCGAGGTCGGCAGCACCCACTACCGGGTGCTGTGCCTCGCCGCGCTGGTCCTGTTCACCTTCACCTTCGTGCTCAACACGGCGGCCGAGATCGTCCGCCAGCGGTTGCGCGAGAAGTACAGCAACCTCTGAGCCCACCCATGTCAAAGGTAAAGAACACCAAGCAGTGGGTCGCGTCCGGGGCGCCGTTCATCTGGCTCAACGCCGGCGCGGTGGCGGCCTGCATGATCATGGTGCTCGGGCTGCTCGGCCTGATCGCGGTGCGCGGCCTGGCCCACTTCTGGCCGGCCGATGTCGCCGAGCTCGAGTACCGGGTGCCGGGCGAGGGCGCCATGGTCGAGCGCATCATCGGCGAGGTCCGCAGCATCGAGACCGTCACCGTCGCGCGCCTCGAGGAGGCCGGGATCGAGGGCCTGCCGCAGGGCGTCGACGAAGTAGAGCGGATGCTGCTGCGGGTCGGCAACCGCGAGGCCTACGGCGGTGACTTCCGCAACGTGATCGGCCCGTTCGTGGTCGCCGAGCGGACGCCCGACGACCTCATCGCGGTCGAGCGCCGCGAATGGGGCAACCAGTACGGCTACCTCCGGGAGGTCCGCGAGTCCGGCCGCACGGTCGTCACCGGCGCCGAGGCCTGGCCCGAGTTCCAGCGCCGGGCGGCGCGGGTCGCCCAGTTGCATGGCGAGCTGATCGCGCTCCAGCGCTACGACATCGGCAGCATCAACCACCGCATCGAGCGGGTCCGCCTGGCCCAGCGCAAGCTCGAGCTCGCCGACGGGTTGACGCCGGAGCGGATCGTCGAGCTCGACGCCGAGCGCGCCCAGCTGATGGCCGAGTTCGGTGGCCTGCAGCAGCGGCTCGCCGACCTCAACCGCGAGATCGAGCGCGACACCTACCTGATCGAGATCCAGGACGGCCAGGTCCTCGAGAAGCGGATGGCGCAGGTGGTGCACGCGATCAAGCCCAACGCGATGGGCCCGCTCGACAAGCTCGGCTACTACTTCGTCCAGCTCTGGGACTTCCTCAGCGGCGAGCCGCGCGAGGCCAACACCGAGGGCGGCATCCTGCCGGCGATCTTCGGCACCGTGATGATGGTGATCGTGATGTCGATCATCGTCACGCCGTTCGGCGTGGTCGCCGCGGTCTACCTGCGCGAGTACGCCCACCAGGGCGCGCTGACCCGCACCATCCGGATCGCGGTCAACAACCTCGCCGGCGTGCCGTCGATCGTCTACGGCGTGTTCGGCCTCGGCTTCTTCGTCTACACGCTGGGCGCGGGCGTCGACCGCTCGCTGTTCCCGGAGGCCGCGCCGGCGCCGGTGTTCGGCACCCCCGGTCTGCTGTGGGCCTCGCTGACGCTGGCGCTGCTGACCCTGCCGGTGGTGATCGTCGCGACCGAGGAGGGCCTGGCCCGCATCCCGCGCTCGGTGCGCGAGGGCAGCTACGCGCTGGGCGCGACCCAGGCCGAGACCCTGTGGCGGATCGTGCTGCCGATGGCAAGCCCGGCGATGATGACCGGCCTGATCCTGGCGGTCGCCCGCGCCGCCGGCGAGGTCGCGCCGCTGATGCTGGTCGGTGTGGTCAAGCTCGCGCCGACGCTGCCGGTCGACATGAACGCGCCGTTCGTGCACCTCGAGCGCAAGTTCATGCACCTCGGCTTCCACATCTACGACGTCGGCTTCCAGAGCCCGAACGTCGAGGCCGCACGGCCGCTGGTCTACGCCACCGCCTTCGTGCTGGTGTCGGTGATCGTCCTGCTGAACCTGACCGCGGTGCACATCCGCAACCGTCTGCGCGAGAAGTACAAGGCCCTCGAAACATGAGTACTCAGATCATGAACGAACCCCGGCTCACCCACGGCGTCGACATGGCCGCGCTCGGTCGCGAGGGCATCCGCCGCTCGCTGGTCGAGGAGGAGATCTGCCTCAAGGTCGAGGGCCTCGACCTCTACTACGGCGAGAAGCGCGCGCTGAACGGCATCTCCATGGACATCGCCCGCAAGCGGGTGACCGCCTTCATCGGCCCGTCGGGCTGCGGCAAGTCGACGCTGCTGCGCTGCTTCAACCGGATGAACGACCTGGTCGACGGCTGCCGGATCGAGGGCGCCATCCGGCTCGACGGCGAGGACATCTACGGCAAGGAGGTCGACGTGCCGGCGCTGCGCCAGCGGGTCGGCATGGTGTTCCAGAAGCCGAACCCGTTCCCCAACTCGATCTTCGAGAACGTCGCCTACGGTCTGCGCCTGCGCGGCGTCACCGACCGCCGCGAACTCGCCGACCGGGTCGAGTGGGCGCTCAAGAGCTCGGCGCTGTGGGAGGAGGTCAAGGACCGGCTCCAGGAGAGCGCGTTCGGGCTGTCGGGCGGCCAGCAGCAGCGCCTGGTGATCGCCCGCGCCATCGCCATCGAACCCGAGGTCATCCTGCTCGACGAGCCGGCCTCGGCGCTCGACCCGATCTCGACGCTCAAGATCGAGGAGCTCATCTACGAGCTCAAGTCGAAGTACACGATCCTGATCGTGACCCACAACATGCAGCAGGCGGCGCGGGTCTCCGACTACACTGCGTTCATGTACCTCGGCGACCTGGTCGAGTTCGGCGACACCGATACGCTGTTCACCAAGCCGTCGAAGAAGCAGACCGAGGACTACATCACCGGCCGCTACGGCTGAGCCGGGAGGACACCACGATGGAGAAGGTCAAGCACGACACCCACATCTCGCAGCGCTTCAACGAGGAGCTCGAGGAGATCCGCAACCTCGTGATGGCGATGGGCGGCGTGGTGGAGCAGATGATCGCGGACGCCAACCAGGCGCTGGTGACCGGCGACTCGGCGCTGGCGGAGAAGGTCCGCGCCGCCGACCGCAAGGTCAACGAGTTCGAGCTCTCGATCGACGAGCAATGCGCCAAGGTGATGGCGCGGCGCCAGCCGGCGGCCAGCGACCTGCGCCTGCTGATCTCGTCGATCAAGATCATCAACGACCTCGAGCGGATGGGCGACCAGGCCGAGAAGGTCGGCATCATCGGCACCCGGCTTGGCCAGACCGAGGGCGCCGAGTGGGGCCGCCACGCGCTGGAGCGGATGTGCGGCAACGTCCGGCGGATGTCGCGCGACGCGCTCGACGCCTACGCCCGCCACGACGCCGACCTCGCGTTCGCGGTGGCGCGCGACGATCAGACCGTCGACCGCGACTACGAGGCAATCACGCGCCAGGCCATCACGGTGATGATGGAGGACCCGCGCACCATCCGCACCGCGCTCGACGTGCTGTGGACGGCGCGGGCGGTGGAGCGGATCGGCGACCACGCCAAGAACGTCGCCGAGTTCGTGGTCTACCTGGTGCACGGCACCGACATCCGCCACGCCTCGATCGACGAGAAGGAGCAGGAGGTCCGGCGCAACGGCTGAACGGCGTCCCGCCCGCTCGCCGACCCTCCCGCCGCGAGGCGGGCGCTGCTAGCATCGCCGCCTCACCGGAGGCCCCGATGCCGTTCCTTCCGAAGATGCCTTCGAGCTTGACCAGCCCTCGCGCGCTCAACCTGCTCGCCGCCGCGCTCGGGCTGGCGATGCTCTGCTACGCCTGGTTCGTCCAGTTCGGGCTGGCGATCGAGCCCTGTCCGCTGTGCATCCTGCAGCGCGTCGCGCTGATCGCACTGACCCTGGTGTTCCTCGGCGCCGGCATCCACGGCGCGCGCGGCGCGGGCCGCTTGGCCTGGGCCGGTCTGATCGTCACCGCAGCGGGCATCGGCGCCGCGATCGCCGCGCGCCACGTCTGGCTCCAGAGCCTGTCGCCCGACCAGGTGCCGGCCTGCGGCCCGGGCCTCAACTACCTGATCGACGCGCTGCCGCTGTTCGACGCGTTGGCCGAGGCCTTCCATGGTTCGGGCGAGTGCGCCAAGGTCGATTGGACCTTCCTCGGCCTGTCGATGCCGGTCTGGACGCTGCTGTGGTTCGTCGCGCTCGGCGCGGGCGGCCTCTGGAACAACCTGCGCCGGCCTGGCGACGCGCGTTGATCGCTGCTGGTCCGTCTAGCGCGGCGCGCGCAGCCGCTCGCGCACCGTGCTGAGCGTCCGGCCGAACACCATCCCTTTCTCGGTGCGCGGCGTCTGCGAGGCGCGCGAGTAGACCGGCAGGTCGATGCGCATCACGCTGTCGACCTCGTGGCAGACGGCGCCGCCGTAGGCGGTGAGCGTCTTGATGAAGCGGTCGTTCTCGGCCAGCACCTGGCAGCGCAGCGTGCGCAGGCCCTGGGCCGCCGCGGCGAGCTCGAGCACCGCCAACAGCAGCGTGCCGATGCCGCGGCCCTGGTAGGCGTCGGCGACGATGATCGCCCACTCGGCGATGCCCGGGTCGTCCTTGCTCCGGATCCAGCGCCCGACCGCGACGCCCGGCAGCTCGGGATGGTCGTCGTCGAGCACGCCCCAGGCGACATGGTCGACCTGGTCGACCTCCGTGAAGAAGCGGATCTGCTCGTCGCTGAGCTCGGTGATCGGGGCGAAGAAGCGGCGGTAGAGAGTCTGCGGCGAGAACTGCGGCAAACCATCCTTGAAGCGTTGCTTGTCGGCGGGCTCGACCCAGCGCGCGGTGACGCGGGTGCCATCACGGAGGCGGGTCCGGAAACGCTTCTTGAGCGGGTGGCGCAGCCGGGTGGTCATCGCGGTCAGCCGATGAGGAGCCGGGCGATCAGCCGCTCGTAGACCGTGACCAGGCGCTCGAGGTCGGCGACCGCGACCCGCTCGTCCACCTTGTGGATGGTGTCGTTGAGCGGTCCGAGCTCGATGACCTCGGCCCCGGTCGGGGCGATGAAGCGTCCGTCGCTGGTGCCGCCGCCGGTGTCGAGCATGGGCTCGACGCCGAGCGTCTCGCGCACCACCGCCCGGGTCGCGTCGATCAGGGTGCGGCCCTGGGTCAGGAACGGCCGGCCCGCGTCCTTCCACTCGATCGCGAACTCCACGCCATGGCGGCGCAGGATGCCCTCGATCCGCTCGCTCAAGCTGTCGATGGTCTGGGCGGTGGAATAGCGCAGGTTGAAGCGCACCACCGCCTCGCCGGGGATCACGTTGTTGGTGCCGTGACCGGCGTTGAGGTTCGAGACCTGGAAGGTGGTGGGTGGGAAACCGCCGACCGCGGGATCGCCGACGCCATCGTCCCAGTGGGTGGTGGCGAGCTCGGCGAGCGCCGGCAACGCCTTGTGGATCGCGTTGACCGCGCGGTCGGGGTAGGCGACGTGGCCCTGGACGCCCTTGACCGTGAGCCGGGCCGAGAGCGAGCCGCGCCGGCCATGGCGCAGCGTGTCGCCGAGCGCGCGCTGGCTCGAGGGCTCGCCCAGCACGCACCAGTCGATGCGCTCGCCGCGCGCGACGAGGCGTTCGACCACCTTGACCGTGCCGTCGACGCTCGGCCCTTCCTCGTCGCCGGTGATCAGGAAGGCGAGCGCGCCGCGGTGGCGCGGATGTTCGGCGACGAAGCGCTCGGCCGCCACCACCATCGCCGCGATCGCGCCCTTCATGTCGGCGGCGCCGCGGCCGTGCAGCATCCCGTCCTTCACCACCGGCTGGTAGGGCGGCGTCGACCAGCTCTCGAGCGGTCCGGTCGGGACCACGTCGGTGTGGCCGGCGAGGCAGAGCAGCGGCGCGGCGCTGCCGTGCCGGGCCCACAGGTTGTCGATCTCACCGAAGCGCATCGGCTCGACCGCGAAGCCGGCACGAGCGAGGCGCTCGGCCAGCAGCGCCTGGCAGCCGCCGTCCTCGGGCGCCACCGAGGGCCGCGCGATCAGCGCGCTGGCCAGCTCGATGACGTCGGACGCTGCGCCCATCACCACTTCACGTCGCGCAGCAGCTCGTTGAGCGCGGTCTTGCTGCGGGTGCGGGCGTCGACCTTCTTGACGATGATCGCGGCGTACAGGCTGCACTTGCCGTCGCCCGACGGCAGCGAGCCCGGCACCACCACGCTGCCGGCGGGGACCCGGCCGTAGCCGACCTCGTCACGCTCGCGGTCGTAGATGCGGGTGCTCTGGCCGAGGAACACGCCCATCGACAGCACCGAGCCCTGCTCGACGATCACGCCTTCGGCGACCTCGGAACGGGCGCCGATGAAGCAGTCGTCCTCGATGATGCAAGGCGTGGCCTGGACCGGCTCGAGCACGCCGCCGATGCCGGCCCCGCCGGAGATATGGCAGTTGCTTCCGATCTGGGCGCAGGAGCCGATGGTGGCCCAGGTGTCGATCATGGTGCCGGCGCCGATGTGGGCGCCGATGTTGACGTAGCTCGGCATCACCACCGCGCCGGGCGCCACGAACGCGCCCCAACGCACCACCGCCGGCGGCACGAAGCGGGCCTGGTCGTCGCGGAAGCGGTCGGCGTCGTAGCTCTGGTGCTTGAGCGGGACCTTGTCCCACCAGCGGACGAAGCCGCCGTCGATGACCTTGTTGTCGTGGAGCCGGAAGTAGAGCAGCACCGCCTTCTTGATCCACTCGTGGGTGATCCACTTGCCGTCGACCTTCTCGGCGACGCGGATCGCGCCGCGGTCGAGCATGTCGACCGCCTGGTGGACGGCGTCGCGCAGCTCGATCGGAGCGGAGGCGGGCATCAGCGAGGCGCGGTGCTCCCACGCATCCTCTATCGTCTGTCTCAGGTCGAGCATGGCGTCCCTCTACAGTCCTTCGACGAAACGGCGGATGCGGCGGGCGGCCTCGGTGCACTCGGGCACCGGTGCCACCAGCGAGATGCGGATGCGGCCGGCGCCCGGGTCGGCCACCTCGGCGCGACCATCGACTTGCGCGGCGCGAGACAGATAGCGCCCCGGCAGCACGGTGACGTTCTCCTGGCGGAAGAGCTCGCGGGCGAAGGTCTCGTCGTCGATCGAGGTCCGCGGCCAGAGGTAGAACGCGGCCGCCGGCTGGGTCACGTCCATCACCGGCGCCAGGATCGCCATCGTCGCCGCGAACTTCTCGCGGTAGAAGCCGCGGTTCTCGACCACGTGGGCGTCGTCGTCCCAGGCCGGGATGCTGGCGAGCTGGGTCGGCAGCGGCGTGGCGCAGCCGTGGTAGGTGCGGTAGAGCGCGAAGCGCTCGATGATCCGGGCGTCGCCGGCGACGAAGCCCGAGCGCAGGCCCGGCAAGTTGCTGCGTTTCGACAGCGATTGCAGCGTGATGCAGTTGCGGAAGTCGTCGCGACCGATCGCGGCGCAGACCTCGAGGATGCCGGGCGGCGGGCTCGCCTCGTCGGCGTAGATCTCGGAGTAGCACTCGTCGCTGGCGATGACGAAGCCGTGGCGGTCGGACAGCGCGATCACGCGCTCGAGGTAGGCGCGGTCCATCACCGCACCGGTCGGGTTGCCGGGCGAGCACAGGTACAACAGCTGGCAGCGGCGCCAGACGTTCTCGGGCACCGCGTCGAGATCGGGCAGGAAGCCGGTCGATTCGGGCGTCGCCATGTACCAGGGCGTGGCCCCGGCCAGCAGCGCCGCACCCTCGTAGATCTGGTAGAACGGGTTGGGCATCAACACCAGCGCATCGCGCGAGCGATCGACCACCGCCTGGGCGAACGCGAACAGGCCTTCGCGCGTCCCCGACACCGGCAGCACCTGGCGCTCGGGGTCGAGCAGCCCGTCTTTCAGACCGAACCGCCGCGTGCACCAGCGCGCGATGCTCTGGCGCAGCTCGGGCAGGCCGCGGGCCTGCGGGTAGCCGCCGAGCCCGGCCATGTTCGCGATCAGCGCATCGATGACGAAGCGCGGCGGCGCGTGCTTGGGCTCGCCGATCGAGAGCGCGATGTGGGCGCGGTCGGCGGGCGGAGCGATGCCGGCCTTGAGGCGGGCCAGGCGTTCGAACGGGTAGGGCTTGAGCAGCTCGAGGTCGGGGTTCATCGCGTCGGGTGGGCTCGGAGGGTGGACGGATTGTACGGGGCGGCCGCGCGCGGCGTTCAGGCCGACGGCGCGAGCCGTTCGCGCAGCAGCGCGACCAGCTCGGCGCGCACGCCGGCATCGGCCAGCGGCAGGCCGGCGCGATCGGTGACGTAGAAGACGTCCTCGGCGCGTTCGCCGACGGTGGTGATGCGCGCGGCGTGGACGCGGACGCCGAGCTGGTCGAAGACCTGGCCGACGTCGCAGAGCAGCCCGGGCCGATCGCCGGCGGTCAGTTCGACCACCGTGCGGCCATCGACCGGCGGATCGGCGAAGCGGACGTCGGGGCGGGTCATGAACAGGCGGACCTGGCGCGGCGCGCGGCGGGCCAGCGCCGCCGGTCGGGCGGCGAGCTGCATCATCTCGCGGGCGACGCGGCTGCGGACCTCGGCGCGGCGCTCGGGGTCGTCGAGCGGTTGGCCGCCGTCCTCGAGCACGACATAGGTCTGCAGCGCGCGACCGTCGTCGAGCTCGGCGATCCGTGCATCGAGCACCGAGAGCCCGAGCCGCTCGAGCGCGGCGGTGGCGCGGACGAAGCCGCCGGCCGCGGCGGGGGCGCAGACCAGCACCGCGGCGCCGCCGTGGTCGGGCAGCGTGCCGACCGCGACCAACGGCGCCTCGCCGCGGTGGCCGATCAGCGCGGCGGCATGCCAGGCGACCTCGGCCGGGGTGTGGCGCAGGAAGTACTCGGCGCCGAAGCGCGCCCACAGCGCCTCGACCGCGTGACCATCCTGACCGGCGGCCTCGAGCTCGGCACGAGCGCTGGCGCGGGTCGCGGCGATCCGTTCGATCGCGTCGATCGGCGCCTCGAGGCCGCGACGCAGCGCGGCGCGGGCCTGGGCGTGCAGGTCGTGGAACAGGCGCGCCTTCCACGAGTTCCACAGGTCGGGGTTGGTGCCGCGCACGTCGGCGATGGTCAGCAGGTAGAGGCAGTCGAGGTGGAGCTCGTCGCCGACCGCAGCGGCGAAGCCGCGGATCACGCCGGGGTCGCTGAGGTCGCGCTTCTGCGCGGTGACCGACAGCAGCAGATGGTTCCGCACCAGCCACGAGACCAGGTGCGCGTCATAGGGCGAGAGCTCGTGGGCCAGGCAGAACGCCTCGGCCTCGTCGGCCCCGAGCTCGGAGTGGTCGCCACCTTGGCCCTTGGCGATGTCGTGGAACAGCCCGGCGAGGTAGACCACCTCGGGGCGCGGCAGCGCCTGCATCAGCCGCGAGCAGGCCGGGAACTCGTGGTCGTAGCGGCTGAGCGCGAAGCGCCGCAGGTTGCTGACCACGAACAGCGTGTGCTCGTCGACCGGGTAGGCGTGGAACAGGTCGAACTGGGTGCGGCCCTCGACCGCGCCGAAGGCGGGGATGATCCGGCCCAGCACGCCGTAGCGCGCCATCCGCCTGAGCTCGTGGGTCACGCCGGCCTCGCCGCGCAACAGGGCCATGAACGCAGCCCGGTGGCGCGGATCGGCGCGGAACCCGGCGTCGATGCGTCCGCGCGCCGCGCGCAGCCCGCGCAGCGTGGTCGGGCCGAAGCCGCGCAGCCCGGGGTGGCGTTGCATCAGCAGGAACGCGTCGAGCATCGCGCCCGGTTCACGCTCGAACCGCGCGGGGTCGCAGAGCTCGACCAAGCCGTCGCGGTTCGCGAAGCGGGGGTCGTCGGCGAACGGCTCGGAACCGCTGGCGTCGGTCGCCGCGCGCCGCTCGAGCTCGACGAACACCAGCTCGCGCAGCATCCCGAGCTCGCCGACGGTGCGGAAGAAGCGGCGCATGAACGACTCGACCGCGCGCTCGTTGGCGAGGTCCTCGAAGCCGAACTGCCGGGCGAGCCGGAGCTGGGCATCGAACGACAGGCGCTCCTCGCGACGGCCGGCGAGCAGGTGCAGCGCGCAGCGGATGCGGGCCAGGAACGCATGGCCCTCGCGCAGCAGCTCGAGCTCGGAGGCGGTGAGCACGCCGTGCTCGGCGAGCGCGTCGAACGCGTCGGCACCGGGCTGGTCGGCGCCGAGCACGCGATGCGCCAGCCAGCCGATCGCGTTGAGGTCGCGCAGACCGCCGGGCCCGTCCTTGACGTCGGGCTCGAGCCGGTAGGCGGCGTCATGCTGGCGCAGGTGGCGGACCTCGAGCTCGTCGCGCTTGGCGGCGAGGAACGCCGCCGGTCCCCAGAGGTCGGCAGCGCGCGCGATCAGGACCGCGCCGCACAGCTCGTCGCCGGCCAGGGGCCGGGCCTCGAGCAGGGCGGTCGCGAGCTGGTGGTCGCTGGCGGCGGCCGTGAGGCAACCGTCGAGCGTGCGGACGCTGTGGCCGACCTGCAGCCCGGCGTCCCACAGCAGGGCGACGAAGCGACCGATGCGCTCCTCGAGCCGCGCCGCGGCGGGTGCGCCGTCGCGCTCCGGCACCAGCACCAACAGGTCGATGTCGGAGCGCGGGAACAGCGCACCGCGGCCGTAGCCGCCGAGCGCGAGCAGCGCAGCGCGGTCGCCGGGCTCGAAGCACATGCGCCAGGCGCGTTGGACCACGTCGTCGACGCGGTCGGCGCGCGCCAGCAGCAGGTCCTCGACGTTCTCGCCGAGCGTGAAGCGCTCGGCCAGGCCGCGGTCGGACTCGCGCAGCGCGTCGCGCAGCAGGCGGGCGGGGGAGTTGAGGGTCGAGAGCGTCACGAGACGCTGCTGCGGCGAGCGCCGCTCACAGCACCTCGTCGGCGCGCTTGGTCAGCACCTCGTGGCCGGTCGCGGTGACGAGCACGGTGTGCTCCCACTGCGCCGAGAGCGTGTGGTCCTTGGTCACCACGGTCCAGCCGTCGGGCAACAGCTTCACGGTTCGCTTGCCGGCGTTGACCATCGGCTCGATGGTGAAGCACATGCCGGTCTCGAGCTTGATGCCGGTGTTGGGCTCGCCGTAGTGGAGCACCTGCGGGTCCTCGTGGAACTCGCGGCCGATGCCATGGCCGCAGTACTCGCGGACCACCGAGAAGCCCTCGCCCTCGACCAGCTTCTGGATCGCGTGACCGATGTCGCCGAGCCTGACCCCGGGCTTGACCATTCCGATGCCGAGCAGCATCGCGCGGCGGGTGGTCTCGACCAGGCGCTTGCCCAGCACCGAGGGCGCGCCGATGAAGAAGGTCATCGAGGTGTCGCCGTGCCAGCCGTCCTTGATCACGGTGACGTCGACGTTGACGATGTCGCCGTCCTTGAGCGTCTTGTCGCCAGGGATGCCATGGCAGACCACGTGGTTGACCGAGGTGCAGATCGACTTGGGGAACGGCGGGCGGCCGTAGCCGTCGCCGCCGTAACCGAGCGGGGCCGGGACCGCCTGCTGGACCCCGACGATGTACTCGTGGCAGAGCCGGTCGAGCTCGGCGGTGGTGATGCCGGCCTTGACGAAGGGGGTGATGTAGCCGAGGACCTCGCCGGCCAGGCGACCGGCGACCCGCATGCCGTGCTGTTCCGCAGGGGTCTTGATGGTGACGGACGACATGGGGGCGGAAATCCTAGGCGGGGCGGGGGCTTACGGTATCCCGGTCGTTGTCCGAGCGGGGGGCCTATGGTATAAAGCGCCGCCTTTTTTACCAACCCCACACACGATCCCATCGCACGCACGGCTGGGTGCCCCCACTTCAAAAAGGGGGTTGCCGCGCGGGGATCGTGGAGGCTCAACCCCCAGGAGTCCATCTCGATGGCTAGCGTCCCTTCGTCCACGCCTTCCGCCGTGTCCATGCGCCAGATGCTCGAGGCTGGCGTCCACTTCGGACACCAGACCCGCTACTGGAACCCCAAGATGGCCCCGTTCATCTTCGGTGAGCGTAGCCGCATCCACATCATCAACCTCGAGAAGACGCTGCCGCTGTACGGCGACGCGATGAACTTCGTCGCCCGCCTGGCCGCCGGCCGCGGCCGCATCATGTTCGTCGGCACCAAGCGCGCTGCGCGCGACATCGTCGAGCGCGAGGCCCGCCGCTGCAACATGCCGTTCATCAACCAGCGCTGGCTCGGCGGCATGCTGACCAACTTCAAGACCGTCAAAGCCTCGATCAAGCGCCTGACCGACCTGTCGAGGATGCTCGAAGAGGGCACCATCGACCGCTACGGCAAGAAGGAAGGCCTGCTGCTGCGCCGCGAGCTGACCAAGCTCGAGAAGAGCCTCGGTGGCATCAAGGACCTGACCTCGGTGCCGGACGCGCTGTTCGTCATCGACACCGGCCACGAGAAGATCGCGATCGCCGAGGCCCGCAAGCTGGGCATCCCGATCGTCGCGGTGGTCGACACCAACAACGACCCGGACCTGGTCGACTACGTCATCCCGGGCAACGACGACGCGATCCGCGCCATCGAGCTCTACGCCGCCGGCATCGCCGACGCGGTCATCAACGGCAAGGACGCGGTCCCGCAGCAGCTGGTCGAGAACAGCGACGACTTCGTCGAGCTCGACGAGCAGGGCGAGGTCCGCAAGTCGGCCAAGCGCGAGCCGCGCAAGCCGGCCGCCGCGCCGCGCGGCGCCCGCCGTTCGGCCCCGGCCCGCGATGGCGAGGGCGCGCCGAAGGCCGCCGCCCGCCGTCCGCGCGCCGGCGACAAGAAGCCGGTCAAGAAGGACTGACCGTGAGCAACATCTCCGCTTCGCTCGTGATGGAGCTCCGGGGCCGCACCGGCGCCGGCATGATGGAGTGCAAGAAGGCGCTCGCCGAGGTCGGCGGCGACCTCGAGGCCGCCATCGAGCACATGCGCAAGACCGGCATGGCCAAGGCCGACAAGAAGGCCGGCCGCATCGCCGCCGAGGGTCGCATCGCGTTCGCCTTCGCCCCCGACGCCTCGCGCGCCGCGGTGGTCGAGGTCAACAGCGAGACCGACTTCGTCGCCGGCAACCCGGACTTCGTCGCCTTCGCTGACGCGGTCGCCAAGGCGGCGCTCGCCGCCGACGCGACCACGGTCGAGGCGCTCGGCGCCGCCAAGCTCGCCGATGGCAGCACGGTGGACGAGACCCGTCGCGAGCTGGTCGCCAAGATCGGCGAGAACCTGGCGCTGCGCCGGGTCGAGCTGGTCGTGGGCGTGGGCAAGCTCTACTCGTACATGCACGGCGCCAAGATCGGCGTGCTGGTGGACCTCACCGGCGGCACCGAAGCCCTCGGCAAGGACCTCGCGATGCACGTCGCGGCGTCCAAGCCGATGTGCGTCTCGGGCGACCAGATCCCGGCCGAGGTGCTGGCCAAGGAGCGCGAGATCGTCGAGGCCCAGGCCGCCCAGAGCGGCAAGCCCGCCGAGATCGTGGCCAAGATGGTCGACGGCCGGCTGCGCAAGTACGCCGCCGAGGTCTCGCTGCTGGGCCAGCCTTTCGTCAAGGACCCCGACCAGACGGTCGAGAAGCTGGTCAAGGCGGCCGGCGCCAAGGTCGAGCGCTTCGTGCGGCTCGAGGTCGGCGAGGGCATCGAGAAGCAGAAGGGCGATTTCGTCGCCGAGGTCATGGCGCAAGCGCGCGGCGGCTGAGCCACGCGGACCCTGCGTTACAATCCGACCCCACCGACGAGCCCCGCATCTGCGGGGCTCGTCACGAACGGGTCCCCAGCGAAGGTGTCGAGATGAGCAAGGCCCCGGCCTTCAAACGCATCCTGCTCAAGCTCTCCGGCGAGGCGCTGATGGGCAGCGCCGACTACGGCATCGACCCGCCGGTCATCGCGCGCCTGGCGCGCGAGATCGAGGCGGTGCGCCAGGCCGGGGTCCAGGTCGGCGTGGTGATCGGCGGCGGCAACATCTTCCGCGGCGCCGGCCTCGCCACCGCCGGCATGGACCGGGTCGCGGCCGACCACATGGGCATGCTGGCGACCGTGATGAACGCGTTGGCGATGCAGGACGCGCTCGAGCGGGTCGGCTGCTACGCCCGCGTGCTCTCGGCGATCCGCATCAACGAGGTCTGCGAGGACTACATCCGTCGCCGCGCGGTGCGCCACCTCGAGAAGGGGCGGGTCTGCATCTTCGCCGCCGGCACCGGCAACCCGTTCTTCACCACCGACACCGCCGCCGCGCTGCGCGCGGTCGAGGTCGGCGCCCAGCTTCTGCTCAAGGCGACCAAGGTCGACGGCGTCTACTCCGCCGACCCCAAGAAGGACAAGACCGCCAAGCGCTTCCAGCGCCTGTCCTACGACCAGGTGCTGGTCGACAAGCTCGGCGTGATGGATGCCACCGCGATCGCGCTGCTGCGCGACAACCGCCTGCCGCTGCGCGTCTACGACATGGGCGCGCCTGGACACCTGCACCGCATCGTCGTCGAGGGCGACGCGTTGCTCGGAACGACCGTTGAGAACGAGGGAGCCGCCGCATGATCGAGAAGGTCAAACAGGACGCCACCACCCGCATGAAGAAGTGCATCGATTCGCTCAAGGACGGCCTGGGCAAGCTCCGCACCGGCCGCGCCAGCACCTCGCTGGTCGACCACATCCGGGTCGACAACTACGGCAACATGGTGCCGCTCAACCAGGTCGCGACCGTCAACACCCCCGACGCGCGCACCATCGCGATCACCCCGTGGGACAAGGGCATGGTCTCGGTCATCGAGAAGGCGATCACCGCCTCCGACCTCGGCCTCAACCCGGTCACCGCCGGCACCACCGTGCGCATCCCGTTGCCGCCCCTGACCGAGGAGCGCCGCAAGGAGATCATCAAGGTCGCCAAGACCGACACCGAGCACGCCCGGGTCGCGATCCGCGGCGCGCGCCGCGACGCCAACGATGCGTTGAAGAAGCTGCTCAAGGACCACAAGGTGACCGAGGACCAGGAGCGCAAGGCCCAGGACGACGTCCAGAAGCTCACCGACAAGTTCATCGCCGAGGCCGACGGCGTGCTCGCGGCCAAGGAGAAGGAGCTGATGGAGGTCTGAGGTGCCTGCCTCGGATACGCCCACCGCCGCGCTGCCGCGCCACGTCGCCGTCGTGATGGACGGCAACGGGCGCTGGGCGCGCAAGCGCGGCATGCCGCGCGAGCTCGGCCACCGCGAGGGCCGCAAGGCGACCAAGAGCATCGTCCGCCGCTGCGGCGAGCTCGGGATCGGCACCCTGACCCTGTTCGCGTTCTCGAGCGAGAACTGGCGGCGGCCGGCCGGCGAGGTCGGCCTGCTGATGTCGCTGTTGCTCGAGGCGCTCGAGTCCGAGGTCCGCGAGCTGCACGAGCGGGGCGTTCAGTTGCGGTTCATCGGTGACCGCGCAGGCTTCGCGCCGGAGCTGCAGGCCCGGATGCGGACGGCGGAGGAGATGACCGGTGGCAACCGCGGGCTCACCCTGGTGATCGCGCTCGGCTACGGCGGACGCTGGGACGTGGTCGAGGCCGCGCGGCGGATCGCAACCGAGGTCCGCGCCGGCACGCTCGATCCCGGCGCGCTCGACGAAGCCGCGTTCGCCGAGCGGCTCGCGCTCGCCGGCGTCCCCGAACCCGACCTCTTCATCCGCACCGGCGGGGAGCAGCGCATCAGCAACTTCCTGATCTGGGACCTGGCCTACACCGAGCTCTACTTCACCGACGTGCTGTGGCCGGACTTCGATCCCACCGCGCTCGACGTCGCGCTGGCTTGGTTCGCCGGTCGCGAGCGTCGCTTCGGCGGCGTGACCGACGCCGCGGCGCGGGGCGGCGCCTGATGGACCTGCAGGACCTCCGTCGCCGGGTGATCACCGCCGTGCTGCTGGCGCCGGCGGCGGTCGCCTTGATCCTCTACGCGCCGAGCGGCGCGATCGCGCTGGTGCTGGGCGCGCTGCTGATGGTCGCCGCGCTCGAGTGGGCGCCGCTCGCCGGCTGCACCGACCCGCTGCGGCCCTGGCTCTACGCGATCGGGATGGCGGGCCTGACCGGGCTGGCCTGGTGGTACGCGTTCGACCACGGTGCGGTGGCGCGCGCGCTGCTCGGCGCTGGCCTGCTGTGGTGGGCGTTCGCCGCGGCCTGGGTCGCGCGGCGCTGGCCGCTCGGCCGCAACGCCAAGCTCGCGATCGGGCCGTTGGCGTTGGTGCCGGCCTGGTTCGCGGTGGTCGCGCTGCACCAGCAGCTGCACGGCCCCGAGCTCGTGCTGCTGCTGCTCCTCATCATCTGGGGCGCCGACGTCGGCGCCTATTTCACCGGCCATCGCTTCGGCAAGCGCAAGCTCGCGCCCGAGGTCAGCCCGGGCAAGACCTGGGAAGGCGTGTGGGGCGGTGCGGCGCTCGCAGCCGCGGTCGCCTGGGTCGGCGCGGCGCTGATCGGGCTCGACCCCGTGCGCACCGTCACCATCGCGCTGCTGACGGTCGCGGTCTCGGTGGTCGGTGACCTGACCGAGAGCCTGCTCAAGCGCCAGGCCGGGGCCAAGGACTCGGGCACGCTGCTGCCCGGCCACGGCGGCGTGCTCGACCGGCTCGATTCGCTGTTCGCCGCGGCCCCGGTGTTCCTGGTCGCCTGGCTCATCACCGGAGCGTCGTCGTGAGCGCTGCGATCGGCGTCAGCGTGCTCGGCTCGACCGGCAGCATCGGCGTCGCCACGCTCGACGTGGTCGCGCGCCATCCCGACCGCTTCCGCATCGTCGCGCTCGCCGCGCAGCGCTCGGCCGACAAGCTGTTCGATCAGATCGTCGCCCACCGACCGGCGCTCGCCGTGCTCGCCGACGCCAGCGCCGCGCCGGCGTTGGCTTCGCGGGTCCGCGCCGCTGGGCTCGCCACCGAGGTCCGCGGCGGCGCGGCGGCGTTGCTCGAGGTCGCGACCCACCGCGACGCGCGGGCGGTGATGGCGGCGATCGTCGGCGGGGCGGGGCTGGTGCCGACGCTGGCCGCGGCGCGCGCTGGCAAGCGCGTGCTGCTCGCCAACAAGGAGGCGCTGGTGATGGCCGGCGCCTTGTTCATGGACGCGGTGCGCGCCGGTGGCGCCGAGCTGCTGCCGATCGACAGCGAGCACAACGCGCTGTTCCAGTGCATGCCGGCCGGCTTCGCCGCGGGCTCGCCGCCGCCCGGCGTGCGCCGCGTGCTGCTGACCGCCTCGGGCGGTCCGCTGCGCGAGTGGCCGCTCGAGCGGATGCGCGAGGTCACGCCCGAGCAGGCCTGCGCCCATCCCAACTGGTCGATGGGCCGCAAGATCTCGGTCGACTCCGCGACCATGATGAACAAGGGCCTCGAGGTGGTGGAGGCGCATTGGTTGTTCGCGCTGCCTCCCGAGCGGATCGAGGTCGTGGTCCACCCCCAGAGCGTCATCCACTCGCTGGTCGAGTACGCCGACGGCTCGCTGTTGGCGCAGCTCGGCAACCCGGACATGCGCACCCCGATCGCCCACGCGCTGGCGTTCCCGGCGCGGGTCGCGGCCGGCGTCGCGCCGCTCGACCTGGTCGCCCGCGGCCGGCTCGACTTCCAGGCCGCCGACCTGCGCCGCTCGCCCTGCCTCGCGCTCGCCTACCAGGCGCTGCGCGCGGGCGCCGCCGCGCCGGCGGTGCTCAACGCCGCCAACGAGGTCGCGGTCGCCGAGTTCCTCGCCCGGCGCCTGCGCTTCGACGGCATCGCGCCGCTGATCGAGGACGCGCTGGCGCGCTTCGCCGGCGCCACCGCCGACGCGCTCGACGCGCTGCTCGCGCTCGACGGCGAGGTCCGCGCCCACGCCGCGGCCCAGGCCCGGCGCATGGCGCAGGCGGAGGGCGCGGCATGAGCGGCGCGCTGTGGTCGTTGCTCTCGTTCGTGGTGGCGATCGCGCTGCTGGTCTCGGTCCACGAGTACGGCCACTTCCTGGCCGCCCGCCGGCTCGGCATCCAGGTGCTGCGCTTCTCGATCGGGTTCGGCCGGCCGCTGTGGTCGCGGCGCGCAGCCGACGGCGTCGAGTACGTGATCGGCACGCTGCCGCTCGGCGGCTACGTCAAGATGCTCGACGAGCGCGACGCCGAGGAGCCGATCGCCGACCCCTCGCGCGCGTTCAACCGGGCGCCGAAGTGGAAGCGGGCGGTGGTGCTGGTGGCCGGCCCGCTCGCCAACCTGCTGTTCGCGGTCGCGGCCTACTGGGCGATCCTGATGCTCGGCGTGCCCGGCCTGCGACCGCTGGTCGCGGCCGCGCCGGCCGCGACGCCGGCGGCCATCGCCGGCCTGCGCGCCGAGGACGAGATCATCGCGGTCGGCGGCGAGCCCACCCCGACCTGGGAGGCCGCCGCGCTGGCCTTGCTCGACGCCGTGCTGGCGGGCGACGACGCCGTCGCGCTCGAGCTGCGCGGGGTCGACGGCGCGGACCGCCAGGCGACCCTCGCCATCGCCGACCACCACGGCCTGACCGAACCGGGCGCGCTGCTCGAGCGCCTCGGCCTCGCGCCGTTCCAGCCCCGCCTGCCACCGGTGCTAGGCGAGGTCGTGGCCGAAGGCCCGGCCGGCCGCGCCGGCCTGCGCAGCGGCGACGTCGTGCTGGCGATTGATGGCGAGCCGGTCGATGACTGGCGCGCGCTGGTCGAGCGGATCCAGTCCCGACCCGGCGAGGTGGTGACAATCGCCTACGAACGCGCGGGGCAGGCCACCACGATCCCGGTGGCGGTCGCCGGCGTCGAGCTCGATGGCCGGCGGATCGGACGGATCGAGGTCCGGCCGGCGGTGCCGGCGGGGTTCCTCGAGCGGTTCCGTGCCGAGCAGCGCTTCGGCGCGCTCGAGGCGCTGCCCGAGGCGGTGGCGCGGACCCGCGACCTCAGCGTGCTGACGGTGAAGATGCTGTGGCGGATGTTGACGGGCGGGGCCTCGCTCGCCAACATCAGCGGCCCCATCAACATCGCCCAGTACGCCGGCGTGACCGCGTCGATCAGCGCGGTCGCGTTCCTCGGCTTCCTGGCGGTCATCAGCGTCAGCCTCGGGGTGCTCAACCTGCTGCCGGTCCCGATCCTGGACGGCGGACAGCTGGCGTTCCTCGCGGTCGAGACCGCGATCGGCCGGCCGGTCCCGCCCGAGCTCGAGCTCCGCGGCCAGCAGGTCGGCATCGTGCTGCTGGTGGGGCTGATGGGGCTGGCCTTGTACAACGACATCGCGCGGTTGCTCGGATGAGCGGCCCGCACGGAAGGAACTCAGTGCTGAACCGTTGGCTCCCGGTCACGACCCTCGCCCTGGCGCTGCTCGCCGCAGCCGCTGGTGCCGCCGAGCCGTTCAAGGTCGCCAACATCCGGGTCGAGGGCCTGACCCGCATCTCCGAGGGCACCCTGTTCAACTACCTGCCGATCCAGCCCGGTGACGTGGTCGACGAGGCCAAGCTCGCCGCGGCGGTGCGCTCGGTCTACCGCGCCGGCTTCTTCCGCGACATCGAGCTGCGCCGCGACGGCGACGACCTCGTGATCCTGGTCGACGAGCGGCCCGCGATCGAGAGCTTCACGATCGCCGGCAACAAGGAGATCAAGACCGAGGACCTCGAGCACGTGCTGGTGCGGGCCGGCCTGGCCGAGGGCCGCATCTTCGACCGCTCGGTGCTCGACGCGGTGACCCAGGAGCTGATCCGCCAGTACCACAGCCGCGGCCGCTACGGGGTCGAGGTCGGCAGCGACGTGGAGGAGGTCGGTGCCAACCAGGTACGCGTCGCAATCAACGTCAAGGAAGGCGAGATCTCCGGCATCCGCCAGATCAACATCGTCGGCAACCAGTCCTTCACCGACGAGCAGCTGCTCGGCAACTTCGAGCTCAGCACGCCCGGCATGTGGAGCTGGTTCAGCGAGGACGACCGCTACGCCCGCGAGAAGCTCGGCGGCGACCTCGAGAAGCTGCGCTCCTTCTACATGGACCGCGGCTACGCCGACTTCCGCATCGAATCGACCCAGGTCACGGTCTCGCCCGATCGCCGCGGCGTCTACGTCACGATCAACCTGCGCGAGGGCGATCAGTACACGATCAAGGACACCAAGATCGTCGGCGAGCTGCCGGTGGCCGAGGCCGAGCTGCGGGCCTACCTGCTGGTTCGCGAGGGCTACCAGTACTCGATGTCGCGGGTGAACGGCTCGGGCGACCTGATGACCCAGCGCCTGGGCCAGGACGGCTTCGCCTTCGCCGAGGTCACGCCGTACCCCGAGCTCGACCGCGAGAAGAAGACCGTGTCGTTGACCTACCTGGTCGAGGCCGGCAAGCGCGCCTACGTCAAGCGCGTCAACTTCCGCAGCAAGTCGGGCACGCTCGACCAGGTCTACCGCCGCGAGATGCGCCAGCTCGAGGGCACCTGGCTCAGCAACTCGCTGATCGACCGCTCGCGCCTGCGCATCGCCCGCCTGCCGTACGTCGAGGACGTCCAGCACAAGGTCGAGCGCGTGCCGGGCAGCGACGACGAGGTCGAGATCAACTACGACATCACCGAGCGATCGGCCGGCACCTTCAACGCCGGGCTCGGCTTCGGCGGCACCACCACCGGCGCGTTCGTCCAGTTCGACGTCACCCACACCAACTTCCTCGGCACCGGCAACCGGGTCGCGGTGACGCTCAACTCGCGCTCCTACGCGCAGAGCTACAACATCTCGGTGACGCAGCCGTACTGGACGCTCGATGGCGTGTCGCGCACGCTCGCCGCGTTCTACAACACCTCGGATGCGCTGGGCAACGACCTCGAGACGTTCTCGCGCGAGAACTTCGGCGCCACGATGTCCTTCCGCTGGCCGCTGTCCGAATACGCGTCGATGCAGGCCGGCTTGAGCGCCAGCCGCACCGACCTCGCGGTCAGCGCGTTGACCGCGTCGCCGTCGTACTACGACTTCGTCACCAACCCGAACCACGGCGATCCGTACGAGCTCAACAACGGCTTCGGCAACATCACCAACGGCCTGAAGTACCGGACCTTGCTGATGTCGACCGGCTACAGCTTCGACACCCGCAACCGCGCGGTCTTCGCCGACCGCGGCTACCTGCGCTCGGTCGGCTTCGACGTCGCGGTGTGGCCGGGCGACGTCAACTGGTTCTCGCTGCGCGGCACCCAGCTCAGCTACTTCCCGCTCGGCGGCGGCTTCACCATCGGCATGAACGCCGAGGCCACGCTGGTCCAGCCCTACGGCACGACCTCCGACGTTCCGCCCGACCGCCGGCTGTTCGGCGGCGGCGCCGATTCGGTCCGCGGTTTCCGCGACGCCTACCTCGGACCGAGCTACCGCAACGCGTCGGGCGTCAGCTATCCGGTCGGCGGCGAGCTGCGCGTCTCGCTCCAGAACGAGCTGCTGCTGCCGAACCTGTTCGCCGACGATCCGTTGGCGCCGCCGAAGAACGGACGCTTCGGCGTGTTCCTCGACATCGGCATGGTCTACGAGACGCCCGAGGACTTCGCGTTCCAGGAGTTGCGCGTGTCGACCGGTCTGGCCGCGTCGTTCCTCACGCCGGTCGGCGCGATGCGCTTCAGCTTTGCGTATCCGTTGCGGTACGAGGATACTGACCAGACCGAACGGTTCCAGTTCACGATCGGGACGTTGTTCTGACGTCCCGCCCCGCAGTCCAGGAGATCCAGAAGATGCCGTCGAAGATGAACCATCGCCTCGCGCTCGTGCTCGCCGCGACGCTCGCCGCGCCCGCCGCGCTCGCCGCCAACCCGACCAAGGTCGCGGTGGTCGACCTCAACCGGGTCGTCGCCGAATCGCCGCAGGGCAGGGCCGCGATCGAGAAGCTCAACACCGAGCGCACCGAGAAGCAGCGCGAACTGGTCTCGCAGCAGAAGGACCTCCGTGCGATGGAGGAGCGCCTCAACCGCGACGGCGCGATCATGGCCGAGAGCGAGCGCGCCGACCTCGAGGCCCGCTACCGCACGCTGGGCCAGCGCATCGAGCGCCGTGGCGCCGAGATCAACGAGGACCTCAACGCCCGCCGCCAGGAAGAGCTCAACCGCGTCCAGCGCACGGTGCTCAACGAGATCCGCAGCTTCGCCAAGGAGAACGGCTACGACGTGGTGCTCGGGCCGGGCGTGGTCTACGCCGCGCCGGAGGTCGACATCACCGAGGGCGTCAAGAAGCGGCTCGAGGCGATCGCGCTGCAGGCCGCGCCCAAGACCGATCCGGCCAAGCCGGCGCCGCCCGCGATCAAGAAGTGAGGCGACGGGGCCGATGGGTGGGGTGAGCCTCGGCGAGCTCGCGGGTCGCTTCGGCCTCACGCTGCACGGCGACCCCGCGCTCGCGGTCAGGCGCGTCGCGACGCTCGGCGGTGCGGAGGCGGGCGCGCTGACCTTCCTCGCCAACCCGGCCTACCGCAAGCAGCTCGCCTCGACCCGCGCCACCGCGGTGGTGCTGGCAGAGGCCGACCGCGCCGCCTGCCCGGTCGCGGCGCTGGTCGCCAAGGACCCGTACCTCGCCTACGCCCGCATCGCCAAGGTCCTCCATCCGGAACCGAGCGCGACCGCTGGCATCTCGCCCCACGCCAGCGTCGACGGCAGCGCCCAGATCGGCGAGGGCAGCAGCATCGGCCCGCGCGCGGTGGTCGGCGCAGGCGCGCGGATCGCGGCCGGCGCCATCGTCGGTCCGGGTTGCGTGGTCGGGGCCGGCGCCGTGGTCGGCGAGGGCACCCGCCTCACCGCCAACGTCACCCTCTATCCCGGCGTCAGGATCGGCGCCCGCGGCCTGATCCATGCCGGCGCGGTCATCGGCGCCGACGGCTTCGGCATCGCCCGCGGTCCCGATGGCTGGGAGAAGGTGCCCCAGGTCGGCAGCGTCGTGATCGGTGACGACGTCGAGGTCGGCGCCAACACCACCATCGACCGCGGCGCGATCGAGGACACCGTCATCGAGGACGGGGCCAAGCTCGACAACCTGATCCAGGTCGGCCACAACTGCCGGATCGGCGCCCACACCGCGGTCGCGGGCAGCGCCGCGATCGCCGGCAGCGTCACCATCGGCAAGCGCTGCCTGATCGCCGGCGGGGTCGGCATCGCCGGCCACCTCCACATCGTCGACGACGTGGTGGTCACGGCCCGGACCCTGGTCACCCACAGCATCGAGAAGAAAGGCACCTACTCGGGCAGCCTCGGCTTCGACGAACAACGCGCCTGGCGGCGCAACGCGGCGCGCTTCCATCGGCTTGACGCCGTCGCGCGCGGCACCAAGGATAGCGGCGGAGGAGAGGACGATGCCTGATTCGGTCGGCACGGTGCAGGACGGCACCGTCACCATGGACATCCAGCAGATCATGCGGCTCCTGCCGCATCGCTACCCGTTCCTGCTGATCGACCGGGTCATCCGGTGCACCCCGGGCGAGAGCCTGACCGCGATCAAGAACGTCACGGTCAACGAGCCGTTCTTCACCGGCCACTTCCCCCACCGCCCGGTGTTCCCCGGCGTGCTGATGCTCGAGGCGATGGCGCAGGCCACCGGCCTGCTGGCGTTCGCCTCGCTCGGCCCCGAGATGGGCAAGGACAAGGTCTTCTACTTCGTCGCGATCGATGGCTGCCGCTTCCGCGAGCCGGTGGGTCCCGGCGACCAGATCCACTTCACGGTGCGCCACATCACCAACAAGCGCGGGATCTGGAAGTTCGCCGGCGTCGGCGAGGTCGACGGCCGGTTGGTCGTCGAGGCCGAGCTGATGTGCGCGGCGCGCGAGGAAGCGCACTGATGTCGGCGAGCGGACGCCTGATCCACGCGACGGCCGTCATCGATCCGAGCGCCGAGCTCGACCCCAGCGTCAGCGTCGGGCCGTACGCGATCATCGGCGCCGGGGTGCGGATCGGCGCCGGCACCGTGGTCGGTCCGCAGGTGATCATCGGCGGCCCGACCACCATCGGTCGCGACAACCGCTTCGTCGCCGCCTGCTCGATCGGCGGCCAGCCCCAGGACAAGAAGTACCAGGGCGAGCCGACCCGCCTCGTGATCGGCGACGGCAACACCTTCTTCGAGTACTGCACCGTCAACCGCGGCACCGCCCAGGACCTCGGCGTCACCACCATCGGCAACGATGGCTGGTTCATGTCGTACATCCACATCGCGCACGACTGCACCATCGACGACCACGTGATCATGGCCAACACCGCGACGCTCGCCGGCCACGTCCACATCCACCAGTGGGCGATCCTGGGCGGCTTCGCCAAGGTCCACCAGTTCTGCCACGTCGGCGAGCACAGCTTCTGCGGCATGAACGTCGACCTCACCCGCGACGTGCCGCCCTACGTGATGGTCGCCGGCACACCGCCGGCCCCCTACGGCATCAACTCCGAGGGCCTGCGCCGCCGCGGCTTCACGCCCGAACAGGTCAGGCACATCAAGGAGGCCTACCGCGTGCTGTACCGCGCCGACCTCCGGCTCGAGCAGGCGCTGGTCGAGCTGCGCAAGCTCGAGACCGACCAGCCCGAGCTCGCCATCCTGACCCGCTTCCTCGCGGACTCCGCCCGCTCGATCGTCCGCTGAGCCCCTCCGCGATGGGGAAGCTGCGTATCGCCATCGTCGCGGGTGAGGCCTCGGGCGACCTGCTCGGCGCCGGCCTCTGCCGCGCGCTCAAGCAGCGCCATCCCGACGCGGTGTTCGAAGGCATGGCCGGTCCGGCGATGGTCGAGGCCGGCGTCGCTCCGCTCTGGCGCACCGACCAGCTCTCCGTGATGGGCCTGTTCGAGGTGCTCCGTCACCTGCCGCGCCTGCTCGGTCTGCGCGCGGCGATCGTCGAGCGCTTCAGCCGCGAGCCGCCCGACGTCTTCATCGGCATCGATTCCCCCGACTTCACGCTCGGCATCGAGGCCCGGCTCAAGGCGCGCGGCGTGCCGACCGTGCACTACGTGAGCCCGACGGTGTGGGCCTGGCGCCCGGAGCGGGTCAAAGGCATCGCCGCCAGCGCCGATCGCGTGCTGTGCCTGTTCCCGTTCGAGCCCGCGCACTACGCCGACAGCGGCACGGTCGCCGAGTTCGTCGGCCATCAAGCGGCCGACGCCCTGGCGCCGGTCGACGATCCGCGCCCGGCGCGGCGCGCGCTCGGGCTGGCGGAGGAGGGCGAGCTCATCGCCGTGCTGCCGGGCAGTCGCGGCAGCGAGGTCGGCCGGCTCGGCGTGCCGTTCGCCGGGGCGATCGCCCGGATCCACGCCGCGCGTCCGTCGACGCGCTTCGTCGCGCCGATGGTGACGCCGGCGCTCGACGCCCGCTTCGCCGCGCAGCTCGCAGCCCACGCGCCCGGCGTGCCCGTCGTTCGGATCGCCGGCCGCTCGCGCGAGGTGATCGCCGCCAGCGATGCGGTGCTGGTCGCGTCAGGGACGGCGACGCTCGAGTGCATGCTGCTGGCGCGGCCGATGGTGGTCGCCTACCGGCTGGCTCCGCTGACCCACTGGCTGCTGCGGCTGTTCGGCGTGATGCGCATCGAACGCTTCGCGCTGCCCAACATCCTGGCCGGCACCGAGATCGTGCCCGAGCTGATGCAGGGCTCGTGCACGCCCGAGCGCATCGCCGACACGATGCTGGCGCTCCTGAGCGTACCGACGCGGCACCAGGCGCAGACCGCGCAGCTGCGCGGCCTGCGCGCCGCGCTCGCGATCGGCGCTGACGCGCGCGCGGCCACCGCGGTCGACGCATTGCTCGAGGGTCGGCGCAGCGCGATGGGTCCGGCCGGCTGATGTCTGCCCCACGCACCTGCTGCGGCGTCGACGAGGCGGGTCGCGGTCCGCTCGCCGGACCGGTCGTCACCGCCGCCGTGATCCTCGATCCGGCGCGAGCGATCGCCGGGCTCGCCGACTCCAAGGCGCTGACCGCCGCCGAACGCGAGCGGCTGGCGGTCGAGATCAAGGCCCGCGCCCGCTGCTGGGCGATCGCCGAGGCGAGCGCGGCCGAGATCGATCGCATCAACATCCGCCAGGCGACGCTGCTGGCGATGGCGCGGGCGGTGGCCGGCCTCGCGCTGACGCCGGACGAGGCGCTCGTCGATGGCGATGCGCTGCCCGCGCTCGGCGTCCCGGCGCGGGCGATCGTCCGCGGCGACGCGCTGATCGCCGAGATATCGGCGGCCTCGATCCTGGCCAAGGTCCACCGCGACGCGCTGATGGTGGAGCTCGATCGGCGCTTCCCGGGCTACGGCTTCGCCCAGCACAAGGGCTACCCGACGCCGGCCCATCGCGCGGCGCTGGCGGCGCTCGGGCCTTGCCCCGAACATCGGGTCAGCTTCGCGCCGGTGCGCGCCTGCCTGCCGGCGACGGCGGACGCCCGATGAGCGGTTTCGTCCACCTCCGGGTCCACACCGAGTACTCGCTGGTGGACAGCACGGTGCGGATCGACGCGCTGATGGCAGCCGCGGCCGAGGCCCGCATCCCGGCGGTCGGCGTCACCGATGCCGGCAACCTGTTCGCGGTGATCAAGGCGGTCGCCGAAGCCGAGAAGAAGGGCGTCAAGCCGATCATCGGCGTCGACCTGCAGGTGCTGGGCAGCGATCCCGAACCGACCCGGCTGACGCTGCTGTGCATGGACCTGCAGGGTTACCGCGACCTCGCCGCGCTGGTGACCCGCAGCTACCGCGAGGGGCAGCGTCGCGGCCTGCCGCTGGTGCGCCGCGAGTGGATCGCCGCGCACGCGTCGCGCCTGATCGCGCTGTCGGGCGGCAGCGAGGGCGACGTCGGCAAGGCCTTGCTCGCCGACCACGCCGAGCAGGCCCGCACGCTGCTCGACGGCTGGCGCGCGCTGTTCGGCGAGCGCTACTGCCTCGAGGTCTGGCGCACCGGCCGGCGCGACGACGAGCCGCACCTCGCCGCCGCCGCCGCGCTCGCCGCCGCCAGCGGCACGCCGCTCTGCGCGACCAACGACGTCCGCTTCCTGGCGCCGGGCGACTTCCAGGCCCACGAAGCGCGGGTCTGCATCCACGAGGGCCGCACGCTCGACGACCCGCGCCGGCCCAAGCGCTACAGCGCCCAGCAGTACCTGCGCACGCCCGAGGAGATGCGGGCGCTGTTCGCCGACCTGCCCGAGGCCCTCGACAACGCGGTCGAGATCGCGCGGCGCTGCAACCTCGAGCTCGAGCTCGGCAAGAGCCACCTGCCGCAGTACCCGCTCGAGCCCGGTCGCACCGCCGAGCAGGAGCTGACCGAGCAATCGGAGCGGGGGCTGGCGACGCGGCTCGCCGACGATCCGCAATCGCCCGACCCGGCGCCGTACCGGACCCGGCTCGCGATCGAGATCGCGACCATCTCGGACATGGGTTTCGCCGGCTACTACCTGATCGTCGCCGACTTCACGCGTTGGGCGCGCAGCAACGGCGTGCCGGTCGGCCCGGGTCGCGGCTCGGGCGCCGGCTCGCTCGCCGCCTATGCGCTCGGCATCACCGACCTCGATCCGATCCGCTACGAGCTGCTGTTCGAGCGCTTCCTCAACCCCGAGCGTGTCTCGCTGCCCGACTTCGACATCGACTTCTGCGTCGCCGGCCGCGACCGCGTGATCGACTACGTCGCCCAGCGCTACGGCCGCGATCGGGTCTCGCAGATCATCACCTACGGCTCGATGGCCTCGCGCGCGGTGGTCCGCGACGTGGCGCGGGTGCTCGGCCATCCGTACTCGTTCGCCGACGGCATCGCCAAGCTGATCCCGGTCAAGCAGGGCATCGTGTTCTCGCTCGACGAGGCGATCGCGGCCGACCCAGAGCTCAAGCGCCGCTACAAGGACGAGGAGGAGGTCCGCGCGCTGATCGAGCTGGCGCGGCCGCTCGAGGGCCTGGCCCGCAACGCCGGCAAGCACGCCGGCGGCGTGGTCATCGCGCCGCGGCCGCTGACCGACTTCACCGCGCTCTACTGCGAGGAGGGCGGCGAGAACGTCGTCACCCAGCTCGACATGGGGGACTGCGAGAAGGTCGGCCTGGTCAAGTTCGACTTCCTCGGCCTGACCACCGTGACCATCATCGACCGCACGCTCGGGATCGTGAACGCGAGGCGCGCCGCCCGCGAGCTGCCACCGGTCGACCTCGAGCGGGTCGCGCTCGACGACCCGGCGACCTACGCGCTGCTGCGGCGGGCCGAGACCACCGCGGTGTTCCAGCTCGAATCGCGGGGCATGAAGGACCTCCTGCGAAGGCTTCAACCGGACCGCTTCGACGACATCATCGCGGTCAACGCGCTGTTCCGGCCCGGCCCGCTCGGCTCGGGGATGGTCGACGAGTTCATCGAGCGCAAGCACGGCAAGCGGCGGGTCGAGTACCCGCACCCCGACCTCGAGCCGATCCTGGCGCCGACCTACGGCGTGATGGTGTACCAGGAGCAGGTGATGCAGACCGCGCAGATCCTCGCCGGCTACTCGCTCGGCGGCGCCGACCTGCTGCGGCGCGCGATGGGCAAGAAGAAGGCCGAGGAGATGGCGATGCAGCGCCAGACCTTCACCGCCGGCGCGGCGGCGCGCGGCGTCGCCGCCGGCACCGCGACCCACATCTTCGACCTGATGGAGAAGTTCGCCGAGTACGGCTTCAACAAGTCGCACGCCGCGGCCTACGCGCTGCTCGCCTACCGCACCGCCTGGCTCAAGGCCCACTTCCCGGCCGAGTTCATGGCCGCGGTGCTGACGCTGGCGATGAGCAACACCGACTCGGTGGTGACGCTCATAGAAGAGTGCCGCACGCTCGGGCTCGAGGTGCTGCCGCCCGACGTCGACCGCTCGAGCTTCGCCTTCACCGTGCTCGGCGACCGCACCGTGATGTACGGGCTGGGCGCGATCCGCGGCGTGGGCGAGGGCGCGGTCGCCGCGCTCGAGCAGGAGCGCGTCGCGGCCGGCCCGTACCGCGACCTCGACGACCTCTGCCGCCGCATCGACCACGGCAAGCTCAACAAGCGGGTGCTCGAGGCGCTGGTAAAGGCCGGCGCCTGCGACCGGCTCGCGCCCAACCGCGCCTCGGCGCTGGCCCACCTGCCGAAGGCGATCGCCGGCGCCGAGCAGGCCCAGCGCGCCGCCGCCACCGGCCAGACCGACATCTTCGGCAACCCGACCGGCGGCGCGAGCGCGGCACCGGCACCGGCGATGCAGGCGCTGCCCGACCTCGACGAGCGGACCCGGCTCGCCGGCGAGAAGGAGACGCTCGGGCTCTACCTCACCGGCCATCCGATGGACCGCTTCGCCGACGAGGTGCCGCACCTCGCCTCGGGTCGCATCGGCGACCTGATCGCCGAGAGCCCGCCCAACTTCGAGGGCGAGGACCGCTTCAAGCAGCGCGCCCGCACCATCGCGGTGGTCGGCATGGTCCACGAGGTGCGTCGGCGCCAGGGCCGGGTCTCGCTGCTGCTCGACGACCGCAGCGGCCGCATCGAGATCACGCTGTTCGAGGAGCAGGCCCAGCAGTTCCGCCACCTGCTGGCCGAGGACGCGGTGCTCTACGTCGAGGGCCGCTTCTCGTTCGATGAGTTCTCGAGCGCGTGGCGCATCGGCGCCAAACTGGTCAAGCCGATCGCCGAAGCGCGCGCCCGCGCGCTGCGCCGCGTCACGGTGCCGTGGCCGGCGGGCGCCGGACCGGAATCAGCGGCGCGGCTCAAGCAGATCCTCGAGCCGTTCCGCGGCGGTGCGGTCGCGGTCGCGCTCGATTACGGCGCGGCGAGCGGACGCGGCGAGGTCGCCTTGCCCGACGAGTGGAAGGTGCAGCCGACCGACGAGCTGCTCGATCGCCTGCGCCAATGGAGCGGTGGCAAGGTCCGGATGGCCTGGGGCCCGCGCGGCGGCGCCTAGCGGCATGGCCAGCCGGCCAGTAAACTCGTCCCCCGACGCCACCTCTGCCGAGCGCCGATGAACCTCAACTTCCTCGACTTCGAACAACCGATCGCCGAGCTCGAGGCCAAGATCGAGGAGCTCCGCTTCGTCGGTGACGACAGCGCGGTCAACATCTCCGAGGAGATCCGCCGGCTGCAGAGCAAGAGCAAGCAGCTGACCGAGAGCATCTTCTCCAACCTCTCGGCCTGGCAGGTCGCCCAGCTCGCGCGCCACCCGCAGCGCCCGTACACGCTCGACTACATCGGCAAGTGCTTCACCGACTTCGAGGAGCTCAAGGGCGATCGCGCCTTCGCCGACGACCCGGCGCTGATCTGCGGCGTGGCCCGGCTCGACGGCCGGCCCTGCGTGGTGATCGGCCAGCAGAAGGGCCGCGACACCAAGGAGAAGCTCAAGCGCAACTTCGGCATGCCGCGGCCCGAGGGCTACCGCAAGGCGCTGCGCATCATGAAGCTCGCCGAGCGGATGCGGCTGCCGATCTTCACCTTCATCGACACGCCGGGCGCCTACCCGGGCGTCGGCGCCGAGGAGCGCGGCCAGAGCGAGGCGATCGCCCGCAACCTGTTCGAGATGGCGCACCTGCGCACCCCGATCATCTGCACCGTGATCGGCGAGGGCGGCTCGGGTGGCGCGCTCGCGATCGGGGTCGGCGACCGCGTGATGATGCTGCAGTACTCGATCTACTCGGTGATCTCGCCCGAGGGCTGCGCCTCGATCCTGTGGAAGAGCGCCGAGCGCGCCCAGGACGCGGCCGAAGCGATGGGCATCACCGCCCAGCGCCTGAAGGAGCTCAAGCTGGTCGACCAGGTGCTGCCCGAGCCGCTCGGCGGCGCGCACCGCGACCCCGAGGCGATCGCGGCGACGGTCAAGAAGGCGATCGTCGACGCGCTGGCCCGGCTCGAGAAGGGCTCGACCGACACGCTGCTGGCCCAGCGCCACAAGCGCCTGATGGGCTACGGCGCGTTCACGGAGTCCTGAGCCCGTGGCGGAGGCGGCGATACATGTCTTCGACCGCCACCGTGCTGGATCCCCACGCGCTCGCTGAGCGCATCGCATCGCTCGCCGATGGCGAGCCGCGGGGCATGGTCGTCGTCGCGCTCTCCGGCGGCGCCGATTCCTCGACCTTGCTCCACCTGCTCGCGCGCGGCCCGCTCAAGCCGCGGCTGCAGGCCGTCCACTGCGACCACGGGTTGCAGCCGTCGTCGGCTGCTTGGGCGGATCGTTGCGCCGCGCTCTGCGCCCGGTTCGAGGTCCCGTTCGAGGTCGTCCGCCTGCTGATCGACGCGCGCTCGCCGGCCGGCCTCGAGGCCGCCGCCCGCAGCGAGCGCTACGCGGCGCTCGCCGAGCGGCTCGGACCGGACGACCTGCTGCTGACCGCGCACCACGCCGACGACCAGGCCGAGACCTTCCTGCTGATGGCCTTGCGTGGCTCGGGGATCGCGGGCTTGGCCGCGATGCCCGAGGCGGCCCGGCTCGGGCGCGGCCGCCACCTGCGCCCGCTGCTCGGGGTGCGGCGCGCCGAGCTCGTCGCCCACGCCAAGCGCCACGCGCTCGAGCCGATCGAGGACCCCTCGAACGCCGACCTCGCCCGCGACCGCAACCGGATCCGCCATGCGGTGCTGCCGCAGCTCGCGCCGCGCTGGCCCGACGCCGCCGATGCGCTGGGACGGGCCGCCGCCTGGTGCGGCGAGGCCGTAGGCCTGCTCGCCGAACACGCCGACGAGGACCTCGTGCGCTTGGTCGACGCCAGGTCACCGCATCGGCTGGCGGCGGCGCCCTTGGCCGCGCTGTCGGCGCCGCGATCCCGCAACGCGCTGCGGCGCTGGCTCGCCCGGCTCGAGCTGCCGCCGCCGCCGGCGACCGCGATCGAGCGCGTGCTCGCCGAGCTGCTGCCCGCGCCGCGCGACGGGCGGGCGCGGGTCGACTGGCCGGGCGGCTGGATCGCCAAGCATCGCGAGCACCTCTTCGCCGGCACGCCGCTCACGGCGTTCGAACCGGAACCGCTCCGCTGGGACGGCCGCCGACCGCTCGAGCTGCCGGGCGGGGGCGTGCTCGCGCTCGAACCGGGCCTGGAGCCGGAGCCGGCACCCGATCGCGGACCGGTGCCGGGCGGCGTGAGCTGCCTCGCGCTCGACCACCTCGGCCGCCACCTCGAGGTCCGCTTCCGCGTCGGCGCCGAGTCGATCCGGCCGGCCGGCAGCGCCCACCACCGGACGCTCAAGAAGCTGCTGAGCGAGCGGGGCGTGCTGCCCTGGATGCGCGGGCGGCTGCCGCTGCTGTTCGTCGACGGCGAGCTCGCCGCGGTGCCGGGGGTCTGCGTCGCCGAGGGCCACGCCAGCCCGCGCGGCAGCCCGGGCCTCGCCGTGGTCTGGCGCGGTCATCCGCCCCTTCACTAGCCGCGCCGCAAGTCAAGGTCGCGGCCGCGGGGCCCCGTCCGGTAGACTGCCATCCCGACTCGCGGTCGCCGGCCGCGCCAAAGCTTCGGGAACCACTCCAAGATGACCAACTTCGTATTCGTGACGGGCGGCGTGGTGTCGTCGCTGGGCAAGGGCATTGCCTCGGCCTCGCTGGCCGCCATCCTCGAGGCCCGCGGCCTCAAGATCTCGATGGTCAAGCTCGACCCGTACATCAACGTCGACCCCGGCACGATGAGCCCGTTCCAGCATGGCGAGGTGTTCGTCACCCACGACGGCGCCGAGACCGACCTCGACCTCGGCCACTACGAGCGCTTCGTGCGGATCACCGCCTCGCGCAACAACAACTTCACCACCGGCCGCATCTACGAGAACGTGATCCGCAAGGAACGCCGCGGCGACTACCTCGGCGGCACGGTGCAGGTCATCCCGCACATCACCGACGAGATCAAGCGCTGCATCCGCCAGGGCGCCGGCGACGCCGACGTCTGCATGGTCGAGATCGGCGGCACGGTCGGCGACATCGAGTCGCTGCCGTTCCTCGAGGCCATCCGCCAGATGGCGATCGAGCTCGGCCGCAACCATTGCGTGTTCATGCACCTGACGCTGGTGCCCTACATCCCGACCAGCGGCGAGACCAAGACCAAGCCGACCCAGCACTCGGTCAAGGAGCTGCGCAGCATCGGCATCCAGCCCGACGTGCTGCTGTGCCGCTCGTCGGACGCCATCCCGGTCGACGCCCGCCGCAAGATCGCGCTGTTCACCAACGTCGAGGAGCGCGCCGTCATCAGCGCGCCCGACGTCGACGACATCTACAAGATCCCGGTGTTCCTGAGCGAGCAGGGGCTCGACGCGATCGTCTGCGAGAAGCTCCACATCGAGGCGCCCAAGGCCGACCTGCACGAGTGGCGCGCGGTGGTCGAGGCCAAGGCCGACCCCAAGCACCAGGTCGAGGTCGCCTTCGTCGGCAAGTACGTGAACCTGACCGACGCCTACATGTCGATCAACGAGGCGCTGACCCACGCCGGCATCCACACCCGGACCAAGGTCGTGATCCGCTACGTCGACTCCGAGGAGATCTACCGCAACGGCACCGGCGTGCTCGAGGGCGCCGACGCGGTGCTGGTCGGGCCCGGTTTCGGCGAGCGCGGCATCGAGGGCAAGGTCGCGGCGGCGCGCTACGCCCGCGAGCGCGGCGTGCCCTACCTCGGCATCTGCCTCGGCATGCAGGTCGCGGTCATCGACTTCGCCCGCAGCGTCTGCGGGCTCGAGGGCGCGCACTCGACCGAGTTCGACGCCGAGACCCCGCATCCGGTCATCGCGCTGATCACCGAGTGGCGCGACCGCAGCGGCAAGGTCGAGCAGCGCGGCGCCGACTCCGACAAGGGCGGCACGATGCGGCTCGGCGCGCAGGAGTGCCACCTGGTGAAGGGCACCCAGGCCCACCGGGTCTACGGCAAGGACGTGATCGTCGAGCGCCACCGGCACCGCTACGAATACAACAACAACTACCTCGACCGGATGAAGGCCAAGGGCCTGGTGTTCTCCGGCAAGTCGGTCGACGACCTGATGGAGATCGTCGAGCTGCCCGGCCACCCGTTCTACCTCGGCGTCCAGTTCCACCCCGAGTTCAACTCGACGCCGCGTGACGGCCACGCGCTGTTCACCGGTTTCATCACGGCGGCGGTCGCCCACCAGACCGAGGGCCGCAAGTTGGCCAAGGCGGCCAACTCATGAAGCTCTGCGGTGTCGAGGTCGGCGTCGATCGGCCGTTCTTCCTGATCGCCGGTCCCGACACGCTCGAGAGCCTCGGGATGTGCGTCGAGGTCGCCGGTCACCTGAAGGAGGTGACCGGCAAGCTCGGCATCCCCTACGTGTTCAAGGGTTCGTTCGACAAGGCGAACCGCTCCTCGGGCACCTCGTACCGCGGCCCCGGCATGGCCGAGGGCTTGAAGATGCTCGACGAGATCCGCAGGCAATGCGGCGTCAAGGTGCTGACCGACATCCACGAGGACACCCCGATCGAGGAGGTCGCATCCGTCGTCGACGTGCTCCAGACGCCGGCGTTCCTCTGCCGCCAGACCAACTTCATCAAACGCGCCGCCGCCGCCGGCAAGCCGGTCAACATCAAGAAGGGCCAGTTCCTCTCGCCGTGGGAGATGAAGAACGTGGTCGACAAGGCGCGCACCACCGGCAACCCCGGGATCATGGTCTGCGAACGCGGCTTCTCGTTCGGCTACAACAACCTGGTGGTCGACATGCGCGGCCTCGCCGCGATGCGCGAGACCGGCTGCCCGGTGGTGTTCGACGCGACCCACTCGGTGCAGTTGCCGGGCGGGCAGGGCACCTCGAGCGGTGGCCAGCGCGAGTACATCCCGGTGCTGGCGCGGGCCGCGATCGGCGCCGGCGTCGCCGGCGTGTTCATGGAGACCCACCCCAAGCCCGACGAGGCGCTCTGCGACGGACCGAACTCCTGGCCGCTGCACCTCGCCGCCGACCTGCTCACCTCGTTGAAGGAACTGGACCTGGTCGTCAAAGCGCGACCGCTGGTCGAGAAGAAAGTCGAGACCAAGCTCTGAAGGAAATCCCATGTCGAAGATCGTGAAGGTCGTGGGTCGGGAGATCATCGACTCGCGCGGCAACCCCACCGTCGAATGCGACGTCCACCTGGCCGACGGCGCGGTCGGCCGCGCCGCGGTGCCCTCGGGCGCCTCGACCGGTTCGCGCGAGGCGCTCGAGCTGCGCGATGGCGATGCCAAGCGCTACGGCGGCAAGGGCGTGCGGAAGGCGGTCGCCAACCTCAACGGCGAGCTCAGCCGGCTGGCGCTGGGTCTCGACGCCGACGACCAGGTCGCGCTCGACCGCGCGATGATCGCGCTCGACGGGACGCCCACCAAATCCCGGCTCGGCGCCAACGCCATCCTCGGCCTCTCGCTCGCCAGCGCGCACGCGGCGGCGAGGAGCCATGGCGTCGGCCTGTTCCGGCGCCTGGGCCATGACCCCAAGGCGCCGTACACGCTGCCGGTGCCGATGATGAACATCATCAACGGCGGCGCCCACGCCGACAACAACGTCGACGTCCAGGAGTTCATGGTCCTGCCGGTCGGCCTCGCCAGCTTCAGCGAGGCGCTGCGTTGCGGCGCCGAGATCTTCCACGCGCTCAAGAAGGTGCTCAAGGGCCGCAAGCTCAACACCGCGGTCGGCGACGAGGGCGGCTTCGCGCCCGACCTGCCGAGCAACGAAGCGGCGCTCGCGGTGATCATGGAATCGATCGAGCTCGCCGGCTACCAGGCGGGCAAGGACGTGTTCCTCGGCTTGGACGTCGCCTCCACCGAGTTCTACAAGTCCGGCAAGTACCACCTCGAAGGCGAGGGCCGCGCGTTCTCGAGCGCCGAGTTCGCCGACTACCTGGCGGGCCTGGTCGACCGGTACCCGATCGTCACCATCGAGGACGGCATGGCCGAGGACGACTGGGCCGGCTGGAAGGGGCTGACCGACAAGCTCGGCGAGCGGATCCAGCTGGTCGGCGACGACCTGTTCGTCACCAACCCCCGGACGCTCAAGGAAGGCATCGACAAGGGCATCGCCAACTCGATCCTGATCAAGCTCAACCAGATCGGGACGCTGTCCGAGACGCTCGAGGCGATCGCGCTCGCCACCGCGCACGGCTACACCGCGGTCGCCTCGCACCGCTCGGGCGAGACCGAGGACGCGACCATCGCCGACCTCGCGGTCGGCACCGCCGCGACCCAGATCAAGACCGGCTCGCTGTGCCGCTCCGACCGCATCGCCAAGTACAACCAGCTGCTGCGGATCGAGGCCGAGCTCGGTGCCGCGGCGCGCTATGCCGGTCGCCAGGCGTTCCCGCGCGGCATCGCGGTGGGCGCTTCCCGGTGAGCAACTAGGGAGTTCGATGGCGATCGAGCTGCCAAGCCTGCGCCCCGCCCGCCTGATGATCGGCGTGCTGATCGCGCTGCTGCTGATGCTGCAGTGGTCGATCTGGTTCGGCGCGCCGGACGCCTTCGACGCGCTCTCGCTGCGGGCCCAGATCGCCGACCAGCGGATCCAGAACGAGGGGCTCAGCGAACGCAACCAGGCGCTGGGCGCCGAGGTCCGCGACCTCAAGCAGGGCAGCGAGGCGGTCGAGGAGCGCGCCCGCAGCGACCTCGGCATGGTCCGCAAGGACGAGACGTTCTACCAGGTGGTGGCACCGGCGCCCGCCACCGGCGCCGCGGCGACCGCGAGCACGAGCCCGCCCGCGGCGACCGCCGCCACCGCACCGCCCGAGCGTCCGTGATGGCCGCCGGCTACTGGGCCGTCGTCCCGGCCGCCGGCTCGGGCCTCCGGATGGGCGGCCCCACGCCCAAGCAGTACCTGCCGCTCGCCGGTCGCAGCGTGCTGGCGTGGACGCTCGACGTGCTGCTCGCGCATCCGCGCATCGCGGGCGTGATGCTGGCGGTGGCCAAGGACGATGCGCGCTGGACCGAGTGCGTGCCCGCCGGCGCGCAGGACCGCGTGCGCCACGTGGTCGGCGGCGTCGAGCGCGGCGATTCGGTCGACGCCGGGCTCGAGCAACTGGCGCGGGTGCGGCCGACCGAGGAGTGGGTGCTGGTGCACGACGCGGCGCGGCCCTGCATCCATCCCCAGGACCTCACGCGCCTGATCGAAGCGGTCGAGGACGACGAGGTCGGCGGGCTGCTCGCGGCGCCCTGCACCGACACCATCAAGCAGGCCGACGACGCCTCGCGGGTCGGCGCCACGCTCGACCGTCGCACGCTGTGGCGCGCGCTGACCCCGCAGATGTTCCGGCTCGGCGAGCTGCGCGCCGCTTACGCCGCCGCGCGCGCCGCCGACCGCGTGCCGACCGACGAGGCCGCCGCGATCGAAGCGACCGGCGCCAAGCCGCGGCTGGTCGCCGGCCGCATCGACAACGTCAAGGTCACCCAAGCCGAGGACCTCGCGCTGGCCGAGGCCATCCTCCGCACCCGGGGCCTGCTGTGAACCTGCGCATCGGCCAGGGTTTCGACGTCCACGCGTTCGGCCCGCTTCGCGAGGGCGGCGACCACGTGACGCTCGGCGGCGTGCGCATCGCGCACCCGCGCGGCATCGTCGCCCACTCCGACGGCGACGTGCTGCTGCACGCGCTGTGCGATGCGCTGCTCGGGGCCGCCGCGCTCGGCGACATCGGCCATCACTTCCCCGATAGCGATCCGCGCTGGAAGGGCGCCGACAGCCGCCAGCTGTTGCGGGCGGTCGGGACGCTGTTGGTCGAGGCGGGCTTCGCGGTGGTCAACGTCGATGCGACCGTGATCGCCGAGACCCCCAAGGTCGCGCCGCATGCCGGCCGGATGCGCGAGAACATCGCCGCCGACCTCGGCGTGGCGCTCAGCGCGGTGTCGGTCAAGGCCACCACCACCGAGAAGCTCGGGCTGGTCGGCCGCGGCGAAGGCATCGCCGCGCAGGCCGTCGCGCTCGTCGCCGCCCGCTGAACACCGCCGAGGATCCCGCATGATCGTCACCACCCGCCACGGCAGCCCGGACGCCGGCGTGCTCGAGCTCCGGCTCGACCGTCCGCCGGTCAACGCGCTCGATCCGGCGTTGGTCGATGCGCTGCACGAGGCGCTGGTCCAGGCCTGCGCCAGCGCGGCCTCGCAGCGGGTCGGCGCGCTGGTGCTGTCGGGCCGGCCCGGGATGTTCTCGGCCGGGCTCGACGTGCCGGCGCTGCTGGCGCTCGATCGCGCCGGGATGACCCGCTTCTGGCAGCGCTTCTTCGGCCTGATGCGCCGGTTCGCCGAATGCCCGTTGCCGATCGCGGCGGCGTTCACCGGCCACAGCCCGGCCGGCGGCACGGTGCTCGGCATCTTCTGCGATGCGCGCTTCGCCGCCGCCGGCGAGTTCAAGATCGGGCTGAACGAAGTGCAGGTCGGACTCTGCGTACCCCCGATCGTGCTCCATGCGTTCAGCACGGTGGTCGGCGAGCGCCAGGCCGCTTGGCACGCGATGCATGGCACCTTGATGTCTCCGCAACAGGCGCTCGAAATCGGTTTGGTCGACGAAGTTCTGCCGCTGGAGCAGGTGGTACCGCGGGCGATCGCGTGGGCGGAGAACCTCGCCAAGCTGCCACCGCGCGCGTTGTTCCATACCCGCGACTTCACGCGCACGCCGCTGATCGAGGCGACCAAAGCGCTCGAGTCCTGGACCAACGAGCGGATGCTCGAGGTTTGGTTCAGTGACGAAGCGCAGACCGCGCTCCGCGCGATGATGGAAAGGCTCAAGAAGAAGAGTTGACGGCTTGTGCGGTCGCGGCCGGCTTAGCGCCGGGTTCCCCGGCCTCCCTCAGATGCGGACGCAACCCGGTCGGCCGGGGAACCCGACGCTCTCCGGCCGCGAGCGTGAGCTCGTCAGCGCTCTGACTTGAGCAGCACCAGCGTCGCGCCCGAACCGCCTTGGTTGGTGGGTGCGGAAGAGTAGGCGAGCACTTCGCTGCGACGGAGCCAGGAGCGCACGCTTTGCTTGATGACCGGGCCGCGAGCGCCCGAGTGTTGGCCCTTGCCGTGGATGATCCGCACGCAGCGAGTCTGCGGACCCCGCATGGACGCGATGAACGCGACCAACTCTGCGTGAGCTTTGTCTCGAGTGAGCCCGTGGAGGTCCAGTTCCGCATCGACTCGATAATGACCACGCCGCAGTTTGCGAACGACCGCGTCCTGAACCCCAGCCTTCTTGTACTGGTGGTCTTCGCCCGATTCGACATCGGCGTCGGGAGGCGGCGGGAGCAGGGACTCGCGCAGCACCGCGCGCTCGTCAGCGATCCGTGAGCGGGGTTTCGGAGACGGCGGTTTGCGCTTCGGCGGTGCGGGCCTTCCGCCCTTGACCGGTTTGACCTTGCCGACCGTTCGGCGGAACAGCTCGCCGTCGTCGAGGCTCGGGTCTTCGGCGGGCGGGTCGACCGTCCGGTTCGGTTTCGGCTTGCGCATGGCGGGATGTTACCCTGCGGCCATGAAGATCCTGGTCAGCAACGACGACGGCCATCGCGCCGAAGGCCTCCGCATCCTGGTCCATCACCTGCGCGAGCTGGCCGAGGTCACCGTCGTCGCGCCCGACCGCAACCGCTCGGGCGCCAGCAACTCGCTGACCCTCGACCGGCCGCTGCGCATCCACCACGAGACCGATGGCACGGTCGCGGTGGAGGGCACGCCGACCGACTGCGTCCACCTCGCGCTGACCGGGCTGCTCGACAAGGAGCCCGACATGGTGATCTCGGGCATCAACGCCGGCGCCAACCTCGGCGACGACGTCCTCTACTCGGGCACCGTGGCGGCGGCGATGGAGGGGCGCTTCCTCGGCCTGCCCGCGATCGCGGTGTCGCTGGTGTCCGAGCATCCGACCCACTACGCGACCGCGGCGGTGGTCGCCTGCACGCTGGTCCGCCGGCTCGTCGACGATCCGCTGCCGGCCGACACCATCCTCAACGTCAACGTGCCCGACCTGCCGATGGCCGAGATCAAGGGCTTCGAGGCGACCCGCCTCGGCCATCGCCATCGCTCGTCGCCGGTCGTCAAATCGACCGATCCCAAGGGCCGCACGGTGTACTGGGTCGGCCCGCCCGGCGGCGAGCAGGACGCCGGCCCCGGCACCGACTTCCACGCCGTCAGCCGCGGGCTGGTCTCGATCACGCCGCTCACCGTCGACCTGACCCGCTACCAGGCGCTCGACAAGGTCTCCGGCTGGTTGCGCGGGCTCTGAGCCGAGCCGCGATGGCCGCCGACCCCACGACTGGCATCGGCATGACCTCGCTCGCGACCCGCGAGCGGCTGGTGAACCGCATCCGCGAGCAGGGCGTGCGCGACGAGCGCGTGCTGGCCCGCATCCGCGAGGTGCCGCGCCACCTGTTCGTCGACGAGGCGCTCGCGAGCCGCGCCTACGAGGACACTGCGTTGCCGATCGGCCACGGTCAGACCATCTCGCAGCCCTACATCGTGGCCAGGATGACCGAGTGCCTGCTCGCGCATGGTCCCGGGAAGGGCGTGCCGGCCAAGGTGCTCGAGGTCGGCACCGGCTGCGGCTACCAGAGCGCGGTGCTGGCCGGACTGGTGCCCAAGGTCTACAGCGTCGAGCGCATCGAACCGCTGCTGGTCGCGACCCGCCGGCGCTTGAACGATCTCGGCATCCGCAACGTGCGGACCCAGCTCTCCGACGGCAGCTGGGGCTGGCCGGAGCAGGGGCCGTACGAAGCGATCATCGTCACCGCCGCGCCGCTCGAGCTGCCGCAGGCGCTGGTCGACCAGCTCGCTGACGGCGGTCGGATGATCATCCCGCTCGGGCCGGCCAACCAGCAGACCCTGACGCTGGTGCGGAAGCTGGGCGCCGAGCACCAGCGCACCGCGCTCGAGGCGGTCAGCTTCGTGCCGCTGCTGGGCGGGGTGCTGAGATGAGGATCGACCGGGTCGCGATGGCGGCAACCCGACCGGCGCGCCGCGGCACCGCGCTCGGCCTGGTGCTGGCGGCCGCGCTGGCGCTCGGTGGCTGCGGCGCCGCGCTGCGCTTCGAACCCCAGGCGCCCGGCGTCCACACCGTGCGCAAGGGCGACACGCTCTACTCGATCGCGATGCGCTACGACCAGGATTGGCGCGAGGTCGCGCGCTGGAACGGCATCGCACCGCCCTACACGATCGAGGTCGGCCAGGCGCTGATCGTCGACGAGGCGCAGGTCACGCCGGCCACCACCGCGGCCAACGCGCCGGGCGTGGTGGTCGGTGGTAAGCCGTCGCCTACAGCGCCGGGCGCGCGACCGCTGCCGCGGCCGAAGCCGCCGCCGCAACCGCCTCCGACCAGTCGCTACGCATGGGACTGGCCGGCCCGGGGACCGGTCATCGCGCGGTTCCGGCCCGGGATCGCGACCGCCAAGGGCATCGACATCGCCGGCGAGCGCGGCGACGAGGTGCGCGCCGCCTTCGACGGCAAGGTCGTCTACGTTGGCAGCGGCCTCGTCGGGTACGGTAGAGTCATCATCGTGAAGCACGACGACCGCTACTTGAGCGCCTACGCGCACAACGATCGGTTCCTCGTCGAGGAAGGTGCGACCGTGAAGCGCGGACAGGCGATCGCCGCGATGGGCCTCGGGCCCGGGCAGCGACCGATGCTGCACTTCGAGGTCCGGCTCGACGGTCGCGCGATCGATCCACTGCCGCTGCTGCCCAAGCGCTAGCCGAGGTCACCGCACTCGATGGGCCGACGCCCCGCCGACGAGCCACCCGACGCCGAGCCGATCGTCGCGACCGATGAGGCCGCGGCCGAGATCGAGGTCGAGCTCGACGCCGAGCCCGAGGTCGACGCCGGTCCCGAGGCCGCCGAGCTCGCCGCGCTCGAAGCCGAGGCGGAGGACGATGACGCCGACGAGGACCTGGAGAAGGCGGTCGAAGCGGTCGAGGAGACCGTCGCCGAGACCGAGGTCGCCGATGGCGAGGTCGCGCGGGCCGACGGCACCACCACCGAAGAGGCCAAGCCCCGGCCGCGCATCCGCGCCAACGAATCCCCCGACGCGACCCGCATCTATCTGTCGCAGGTCGGCTTCCGGCCGCTGCTGACCGCCGAGCAGGAGGTCAGCTGGGGCCGGCTGGTGCGGCAGGGCGACGCCCACGCCCGCAAGATCATGATCGAGAGCAACCTGCGGCTGGTGGTCAAGATCGCGCGGCGCTACACCAACCGCGGCCTGCCGTTGCTCGACCTGATCGAAGAGGGGAACCTGGGCCTGATCCATGCGGTCGAGAAGTTCGACCCCGAGCGCGGCTTCCGTTTCTCGACCTACGCCACCTGGTGGATCCGCCAGACCATCGAGCGCGGTCTGATGAACCAGACCCGCACCATCCGCCTGCCGATCCACGTGATCAAGGAGATCAACGTGTTCCTGCGGGCGGCGCGCAAGCTGTCGCAGAACCTCGACCGCGACGCCACGCCCGAGGACGTCGCCGCGTTGCTCGACCGGCCGCTCGACGAGGTCGAGCGGATGCTGGGCCTCAACGAGCGCACCGCCTCGGTCGACCGGCCGATGGGGCCCGACGGCGACCGCTCGCTGCTCGACTCGATCCCCGACGAATCCGGCCGCGACCCCTCGCAGCAGCTGCAGGACGCCAACGTGGTCGAGGTGGTCAAGCGCTGGATCGGCCAGCTCTCCGACAAGCAGCGCGAGGTCGTGATCCGCCGCTACGGCCTCAACGGCCACGAACGCGCGACGCTCGAGGAGGTTGGCGCCGAGATCGGCGTCACCCGTGAACGCGTCCGCCAGATCCAGATGGACGCTCTCAAACGCCTTCGCCGCATCCTCGAAGCCGAGGGTCACGGCGAGGACTCCCTGCTCGAGTAGGAAAAGGGGTCGAACTGGATTTCCTTCAACGCAGTCCCGCGCGCCTAGGCGACGCGAGGATGCGCCAATGGGGTGCCGCGCCAGGCGGTGCCGCTCCGATTCGCCTCCTCGCTCGGAAGCCTCGCTGCGGTGGCGAATCCTCGCGTCACCGCGGCGCGGGCTACGCTGGTCAAATCATGAGGAGTCCCGCCACGACCTTGCGGCCATCGGTGACGAGCAGGTTGTAGGTGCGGCAGGCCGCCGCAGTGTCCATCACCTCGATCCCAATCCGCTTGGCGCGCGCGGGGGCGAGCGCGGTCTGCGGCGGGAACACGAGCTTGGCCCCGGTGCCGATGATGATGACCTCGGGCTCGAGCGCGACCAGCTGCGCGACGTGCTCGGCGGTGATGGCGGCGGCCGAGGTCGGCGGCCACTCGGCGATCGAACCGGGGGCGAGCACGACCGGGGTCGTCACCGTCTCGCGTGAGGTCGTGATGCTGCTTGCGGCGTAGGCGCGTATCATCCGCGTCGCCGGATCGTTGGGCAGGTCGCGCGTCAGTTCCATCGCGCGACCGTACCTCAAGGCCTCGACCGCTTCCACCCTCAGGGCACCCCGATGACGCGCGCGCCCAAGGTCGTCCACCGCCCCTCGAACGACGCGAGCGCGCTCGCCGGTCTGCACCCGTTGCTGGCCCGGCTCTACGCCGCGCGCGGCGTGACCGCGGCCGACGAGGTCGGCGGTGAGCTCGATGCGCTGATCCCGCCGACCGCGCTCGGCCACACCGCCGAGGCCGCCGCGCTGCTGCACGAGGCGATGCGCGCCGAGGGTCGGATCCTGATCGTCGGCGACTACGACGCCGACGGCGCGACCTCGTCGGCGCTCGGCGTGCTCGGGCTGCGCCGGCTGGGCGCCGTCCACGTCGACTACCTCGTCCCCAACCGCTTCGAGTTCGGTTACGGGCTCACGCCGCCGGTGGTCGAGGTGGCGCGGACGCGCAAGCCCGACCTCATCGTCACCGTCGACAACGGCATCGCCAGCCACGACGGCGTCGCCTACGCCAACGCGCTCGGCATCAAGGTGCTGGTCACCGACCATCACCTGCCGCCGACGACGCTGCCGGCCGCCGCCTGCATCGTCAACCCGAACCTCGAGGGCGATCCTTTCCCGAGCAAGGCGCTGGCCGGCGTCGGCGTGATGTTCTACGTGCTGCTCGCGCTGCGCCGCCGCCTGCGCGAGGTCGACTGGTTCGCGAGCCGTAGCATCCCTGAACCGAACCTCGCCGAGCTGCTCGACCTGGTTGCGCTCGGCACGGTCGCCGACGTCGCCAAGCTCGACCGCAACAACCGGATCCTGGTGGCACAGGGCTTGAAGCGCATCCGTGCCGGCTCGGCCACCGGCAAGGGCCGGCCCGGGATCGAGGCGCTGGCCCGGCTCGCCAAGCGCGACCCGCGCCGGATGACCGCGCGCGACCTCGGCTTCGCGGTCGGCCCCCGGCTCAACGCCGCCGGCCGGATGGAGGACATGTCGGTCGGCATCGAATGCCTGCTCGCCGATGACCCCTATCAGGCGCAGGCGCTCGCGGCCCGGCTCGACGCCATCAACCTCGACCGCCGCGCCCGCGAGAGCGAGATGCGCGACTCGGCGTTCGCGGTGGTCGAACGCCTCGAAGCGGCGGCGGCCGAGGAGGGCGGCGTGCCGCTGCCGTTCGGCCTCGCGCTGCACGAGGCGGATTGGCACGAGGGCCTGGTCGGCCTGGTCGCGAGCCGGGTCCGCGAGCGCACCCACCGGCCGGTGTTCGCGTTCGCCAAGACCCAGAGCGGTGGGCTCAAGGGCTCGGGGCGTTCGGTCGACGGCTTCCACCTGCGCGATGCGCTGGCGCTGATCGATGCGCGTGAGCCGGGCCTGATCGAACGCTTCGGCGGCCACGCGATGGCGGCGGGGCTCTCGCTCGCCGCCGATCGTTTCGAGTCATTCGCCGCCGCCTTCGACCGCGTCGCCCGCGATCAGCTCGACGCCGACGCGCTCCACGGCGTGCTCACCACCGACGGCGAGCTGCCGCCGGAGTGGCATTCGGCCGAGCAGGCCCGCCTGCTGCGTGAAGCCGGACCGTGGGGCAACGGTTTCCCCGAGCCCTCGTTCGATGGCGTGTTCACGGTCCATGACACGCGGGTGGTCGGCGGCCGCCACCTGCGGCTCGGCCTGCGCTTCGCGGACGCCGCCAACGCTGCGCCGGCGGCCAAGCCGCTCTCAGCGATCGCGTTCGGCTGGGAGGACCCGATCCCGCCCAGCGGTTCGCGCTTGCGCTTGGTCTACCAGCTCGAGCTCGACAGCTTCCGCAACGAGACCGAGGTCCAGCTGCTGGTGCTGCACGCGACGCCGGTCGAGTCCTGAGCCGGCGCGGGCCGGCGAAGGACCCGCATGCTAGATTCCAGACCCATGCCCCCTCGCCGACTCGTGCGCTCAGGTCTCTGCGTCCTCGCCCTGGCGTTCGGCCTTGGCGCGTCCGCCGCGCAGGCTGCGTCGGCGACCGAGCAGGCGCTGGCCCAGGCGCCCGGTCATCCGGTGATCGTGCTCAACCGCGAGGTCGTTCGCTTCCATGCGCCGCTGCTCGGCTATCCGCCGGCCCAGCGGGTGGCCGCCACGACCGCGCGCATCGAAGGCCTGCTCGCGCTGGAAGGTCCGGGTGTGGTGACCATCACCGCGCTCGAGGACAACGCGATCGTCAACCTCGACGGCCAGCTCGCGTTCGTCGTCGCACCCGGCGATGCGGATCCTCTGCTCGACCAGGACCAGGCTGCGGTCGCCAAGTCCGCCGCCGCGCGGCTCGAGCTGGTGGTGCGCGAGCATGCCGAGGCGATGAGCCAGCCCAACCTGCCGACCATCACGCTGGTGATCGGCATCACCGTGATCTGGCTGATGGTGCTGTTGCTGCTCGGGATGCTGCGGCGCTGGGTGCTGCGGGTGGCGACCGAGCGGGCCGAGGCCAAGGCTGAGGAGCTCCAGGCCACCGGCACCAAGCTCATCGACCGCGACACCGTCCGCCACATGGTCGGCGGCGGCTTGCGGCTGCTGTTCCTCGGCATCGTGCTGCTGGTGACCTACGAATGGCTCGGCATGATCCTGCGGGCCTTCCCCTACACCCGGCCCTGGGGCGAGCACCTCGCCGGCTACCTGATCGAGTTCAGCCAGGACCTGCTGATCGCCACCGCCCAGGCCGCGCCCGGCCTGTTCGTGGTGGTGGTGATCATGTTCGCGGCCCGCGGCATCAGCGGCATCAGCGCGCGCTTCCTCGAGCGGGTCCAGAACGGCGAGACCGAGGTCGGCTGGGTCGGTCCGGAGACCGCGCTGCCGACCCGCCGCCTGTTCAACGTCATCATCTGGTTGTTCGCGTTGGCGATGGCCTATCCCTACCTGCCGGGCTCGGGCAGCCAGGCGTTCCAGGGGCTGTCGGTGCTGGTCGGCCTGATGATCTCGCTCGGCGGCGCCAGCACCATCGGCCAGGCCGCCGCCGGCCTGATCCTGATGTACGGCCGCGCGCTCAAGGTCGGCGAGTACGTGCGGGTCGGAGACCAGGAGGGCACCGTCACCGAGATCGGCGCGTTCCAGACCCGGCTCCGCACCGGCATGGGCGTCGAGGTCGTGATGCCGAACGGCGCCATCATCGGCAGCGTGGTCCACAACTACTCGCGGGTGGTCCACGGCAAGGGCTTCGTGGTCGATTCGGTGGTGACCATCGGCTACGACGCGCCATGGCGGCAGGTCCACCGGTTGCTGGTCGACGCCGCTCTCGCCACCGAGGGCGTGCTCGCCGACCCCAAGCCGATCGTGTTCCAGACCGCGCTCAGCGACTTCTACGTCGAGTACCGGCTGGTGTGCCAGGCGACCTCATCGATGCCGCGGCCGCGCGCCGAGGTCATGAGCCTGCTGCACGCCAACATCCAAGACCAGTTCAACGCCGCCGGCGTCCAGATCATGTCGCCGCATTACTTCGGCGACCCGGCCGCGGCCAAGCTCGTGCCCAAGGAGCGTTGGGACCCAAAGTAGGGCGGTTCATATAGAATGCGCGCCCTATGGAAGTGAACCCGCTCCGCCTCAAGATCTCCGACCTCCGCGAGCGCTCCGAGGCTCTCCGGAGGCACCTTTGACTACGCTGAACTGAAGGACCGGCTCACCGAGGTGAGCCGCGAGCTGGCCGACCCCAAGGCCTGGGACGTCCCCGAGAAAGCGCAGGAGCTGGGCCGCGAACGCGCCCGGCTCGACGAGATCGTCGGCACGCTCGAGAAGGTCGGCCGCGAGGTCGAGGACGCCGCCGAGCTGCTCGAGATGGCGGTCGAGGCCGGCGACCACGCCTCGGTCAACGCCATCACCCACGACCTGCGCGACATCGAGAAGCACGTCGCCAAGCTCGAGTTCCGCCGGATGTTCTCCGGCGAGATGGACCCGGCCAACGCCTTCGTCGAGATCACCTCCGGCGCCGGCGGCACCGAGGCCCAGGACTGGTGCGGCATGCTCTACCGCATGTACCTGCGCTGGTGCGAGGGCCGCGGCTTCAAGACCGAGATCATCGAGGAGTCCTACGGCGAGGTCGCCGGCATGAAATCGGCCACCTTCCGGGTCGAGGGCAGCTATGCGTTCGGCTGGCTCCGCACCGAGACCGGCGTCCACCGCCTGGTCCGCAAGTCGCCCTACGACTCCAACGCCCGCCGGCATACGAGCTTCGCCTCGGTGTTCGTCAGCCCCGAGGTCGACGACGACTTCGAGGTCGACATCAACCCGGCCGACCTGCGGATCGACACGTATCGTGCTTCTGGAGCAGGTGGCCAGCACGTCAACCGCACCGAGTCGGCGATCCGCATCACCCACGTGCCATCGGGGATCGTGGTCGCCTGCCAATCGGACCGCTCGCAGCACAAGAACCGCGCCACCGCGATGAAGATGCTGAAGGCGCGGATGTACGAGCAGGAGATGATGAAGCGCAAGGCCGAGCAGGCGAAGCTCGAGGCCTCCAAGGCCGACATCGGCTGGGGCAGCCAGATCCGCTCCTACGTGCTCGACCAGAGCCGGATCAAGGACCTCCGCACCGGCCACGAGGTCGGCGACACCCAGCGCGTGCTCGACGGCGACCTCGACGGCTTCATCGAAGAGTCGCTGAAGCAGGGCCTCTGACCCCGCTCTATATATAGTGGACACCTGATGACCCAACCGACCGACAAGCCCATCGATGAGTCCGCGGATGAGAACAGCCTGATGGCGCAGCGCCGGGCCAAGCTCGACGCGCTGCGCGCGGCGGCCGGGCAGGGCAGCGCCTACCCCAACGACTTCAAGCGCGACGCATTGGCGGGCGACCTCGCCGTCGGCTACGGCGCCAAGACCGCCGAGCAGCTCGACGCCGCGCCGATCAGCGTGCGCGTCGCCGGCCGGATGATCGCCAAGCGGATCATGGGCAAGGCCTCGTTCGCGCAGGTCCAGGACTCGAGCGGCCGGATCCAGCTGTTCCTGCAGCAGACCGCGCTGGGCGAGAGCTACGAAGCGTTCAAGCACATGGACGTCGGCGACCAGCTCGCCGCCGTCGGCACCCTGATGAAGACCCGCACCGGCGAGCTCTCGGTCAAGGTCAGCGAGCTCCGGCTGCTGGCCAAGGCGTTGCGGCCGCTGCCCGAGAAGTGGCACGGCCTCACCGACACCGAGACCCGCTACCGCCAGCGCTACGTGGACCTCATCGTCACTCCAGAAGCGCGCGAGTGCTTCAAGCGCCGCACCGCGATCGTGGCCTACATCCGCCGCTACTTCGACGCGCTCGGCTTCATGGAGGTCGAGACCCCGATGCTGCAGCCGCTGGCCGGCGGCGCGGTGGCACGACCGTTCACCACCCACCACAACGCGCTCGACATCCCGCTGTTCCTGCGCATCGCCCCCGAGCTCTACCTCAAGCGCTTGGTGGTCGGCGGTCTCGAGAAGGTCTACGAGATCAACCGCAACTTCCGCAACGAGGGCGTCAGCACCCGCCACAACCCCGAGTTCACGATGCTCGAGTTCTACCAGGCCTACGCCGACTACGGCGACCTGATGGACCTCACCGAGCAGCTGCTGCGCGGGCTGGCCGAGAGCATCACTGGCTCGACGGTCGTCAAATACCAGGGCGCCGACTACGACTTCGGCAAGCCGTTCCGCCGGGTCTCGGTCGAGCAGGCGGTGGCCGAGGCCGGCTTCGACCGGGCCAAGCTCCGCGACCGCGGGTTCCTCGCCGGCGTCTGCGGCGAGCTCAAGCTGCCGGTCGCGAAGGAGTCGGGCGCCGGTGCGCTGCTGATGCAGCTGTTCGAGACCAAGGTCGAGCACACCCTGCACGACCCGACCTTCGTCACCCAGTACCCGATCGAGGTCTCGCCGCTGTCGCGGCGCAACGACTGCGATCCCTGGCTCGCCGACCGCTTCGAGCTGATGGTCGGCGGCCGCGAGATCGCCAACGGCTTCTCCGAGCTCAACGACCCCGAGGACCAGGCCGCGCGCTTCCGCGACCAGGTCGCCAAGAAGGCCGGCGGCGACGACGAGGCGATGCATTTCGACGATGACTACATCCGCGCGCTCGAGTACGGCATGCCGCCGACAGCGGGCGAGGGCATCGGCATCGACCGCCTCGCCATGCTGCTGACCGACTCGGCCTCGATCCGTGACGTGATCCTGTTCCCGCTGATGAAGCGCGAATGAACCCGCGCGACTTCGAGCCGACGCTGCAGGCGGCGCCATCGCCGAACCGGCCGACCGGTCCGACCGAGCGGGTCGACCCGCAGGTGTTGGCGTTGCTGATCCTGGTCGGCGGCGCCGCGGTCGCGGCGGTCGCGCTGCTGCTGCCCGGCACCTGGGGCGAGTACTACGCGACGCGGCTTTGGCTCCCGCTGTGGGTGCTGGGCTGCCTGGTGTTCGGCGGCGCGCTGCTCGAGAACCGCTCGCGCTGGGTCATCCGCATCTCGCGGGTCTCGCGCAACCGGCTGGTGGACTGGGGCGGCGGCGCCTACGGCGCGATCGCGTTGGTCTGCTTCGGCTGGTCCGAGTTCGACCAGCTCCGCGAGACCGCCGAGTGGCTCTCCAGCATCGATTGGCAGGCCGGTGGCGGCGCCGTGCGCGAGATGGCCCAGGGTCTCGCCCACAACATGTTCCAGCTCGTCTTCCAGTCGATCATGAACGGCATCCAGGCGTTCATCTGGCCGGCGTTCTGGAAGCAGTCGTTCTCCGCCGGCAACATGTGGCCGGCCGCGGTGGTCGGTTGGGGCGTGTTCGAGAGCGCGCGCTACGCGGTGTTGCAGGTCGCCCGTCCGGCGAAACCCTAGGTGATCACGATGACGCATCGGCTGCTGTTGGCCTCGATCACCTCGCTGGTGTTGTCCGCCGGCTTGGCGAGCGCTGCGCCCGCGACCCCGGCCAAGGATGCGCCGCCGAGCTTCGAGACCGCGATCAAGGGCCTGGCCCAGGTGCCGGGCTTCGTCGAGGTCTACCGCGATCCGGCCAAGGGCCGGGTGCTGATCGGCGTCAGCGCGCTGCGGGCGCCGTTCCTGCTCTACAGCTCGCTGCCCTGGGGCGTCGGCTCCAACGACATCGGCCTCGACCGCGGCCAGGTCGGCGACAGCCGGCTCGTCGAGTTCCGTCGCATCGGCAACAAGCTGCTGTTGGTCCAGCTCAACCCCCGCTTCACCGCCAGCGCCGCCGACCCGGCCGAGCGCTTGAGCGTGCAGCAGGCGTTCGCCGAGTCCGTGCTGTGGGCGGGCGAGGTGATCGCCGAACGCGCCATCTCGGGCACGCTGCTGGTCGACTTCACCTCGTTCCTGACCGGCGACCGCCACGGCGTGGCGCGCCGGCTCGACGACGCCAAGCAGGGCAAGTACGCGCTCGACGCCGCGCGCAGCATGGCGCTCACCGACGACGCCAAGAGCTTCCCCGACAACGCTGAGTTCGAAGCGCTGCTGACGTTCGCAGGCAGTGGGCCGGGGCGCGATGCGCCGGGCTGGATCCATGACGTCGCGGTCGATGCCGAGTCGATCTCGGTGCGCCAGCACCTCTCGCTGGTGCGGCTGCCGCCGGCCGGCTTCGCGACGCGTCCCTACCATCCGTACTCGGGCGGTTGGGACGAGGCCGCGTTCGACTTCTCCAAACCGTTGACCGCGAGCCTCGATACGCGGGTCCAGCGCCGGCATCGGCTCGAGCGGGTCGACCCGGCCGCGGCCAAGGGGCCGGTCAAGGAACCGATCGTCTATTACCTCGACCCCGGCACGCCGGAGCCGGTGCGCTCGGCGCTGCTCGACGGCGCGCGCTGGTGGGCCGCGGCGTTCGAGGCCGCCGGCTTCGAGGACGCGTTCAAGGTCGAGCTGATGCCGCCGGGCATGGACCCGATGGACGTGCGCTACAACGTGATCGTGTGGGCGCATCGCGCGACCCGCGGTTGGTCGTACGGCTCGTCGATCGTCGACCCGCGCACCGGCGAGATCATCAAGGGCGTGGTCACGCTCGGCTCGCAGCGGGTGCGCCAGGACATCCTGATCGGCGAGGCGCTGACCGCGCCCTACGCCAAGGACAACCTCAAGGACGGCGTGCCCTCCGACGCGGCGGTGCAGATGGCGCTGGCCCGGCTACGCCAACTCTCGGCCCACGAGGTCGGTCACACGCTCGGTTTCGAGCACAACTTCGCCGCCTCGTGGACGGGCAACGGCTCGGTGATGGACTACCCGCACCCGCTGCTCAAGATCAAGAACAGCAAGGTCGACTTGAGCGATGCCTACGGCGTGGGCGTCGGGCCCTGGGACATGTACATCGTCAAGCACGCCTACCTGCAGGTCGCGGCCGCGGACGAGGCCGCGGCGCTCGCCGCGCTGCGCGCCGAGGCGCGCACGGCCGGGCTCAAGTTCGTCGGCGACGCTGATTCGCGGGCGGCGAGCTCGGCCCATCCCGACGGCCAGCTCTGGGACTACGGCGGCGACCCGCTCGAGACCTTCGAGACCCTGATGGCGGTGCGGCGCAAGGCGCTCGATGGCTTCTCGCTCGGCGTGCTGCCACCGGAGCGCCAGGTCGGCGAGCTCGAGGCGCGGCTGGTGCCGGTCTATCTGTTGCATCGCTACCAGGTCGATGCGCTGGCGCGCCGGCTGGGCGGGGCGCGCTACGACTACGCGCTCGCCGGCGAAGGCCTGGTCGGGACCACTCCGGTGCCGCCGAAGGAGCAGAAGAAGGCGCTCAAGGCGCTGATGACCACGCTCTCGGTCGCCGAACTCGCGTTGCCGGAGGCGGTGCTCGACCTGATGACGCCGCCGGCGCGCGGCTACGAGCGCGGTCGCGAGCACTTCGGCAGCAAGCAGTCGCCGCTGTTCGATCCCTACGCCGCGGTCGCGGCCGCCGCGTCGCTCACCGCCGGCTACCTGTTCGAAGGTGAGCGGCTCAACCGCATCGCCTGGCAGCACGCCCGCGATGACGACCAGCTCGGCATCGCGGATCTGATGGACGCGGTGTACGAGGCGACCTGGCAGGGCGCCACCCCGCGCAGCGCCGAGGCCCGCGACGCGGTGCGCAGCACCGTGAGCTGGGCCGTGCTCGACCAGCTCATCGCGACGCTCGACGGCCGGAAGCTCCAACCGGCGGTGGTGGCCCAGGTCCGCGCCGAGCTCGCCCGCTGGCAGGACAAGCTCGAAACCCTGCGTGAGGCCGACGACGACCGCAAGGCGGCGGCGGCCTGGCTCGAGCTGTACCTGACCGACCCCGTCAACGCGCCGCGCCGGCCGCTGCCGACCATCCCGCCCGGCGCGCCGATCTGATGTCGCGCGCCCAGACCCTCACGCTCGCGCTGCTCACGCTCCACCTCGTGCTCGGGGTGCTGTGCCTCGCGGTCGCGCGCGGCGAGCGGCCGAGCGCGTCGCTGCGGTTCTGGGGTTGGGCGCTGCTCGGCTTCGCCTTCGGCGCGATGCTGACGCTGATGACCTTCCTGCCGCTGCACTTCCGGCAGATCGCCGGCAACACCCTGATCACGCTGTCGGCGGCGTACTCGGCCTCGGCGCTGCTGCGCCACACCCGCTTCCACATCACGACGCCGTGGTACGCGGCCGGCGTGCTGCTCTGCGCCGTCGGGCTCGCGCTCAACCATTTCGTGGTCGGCTTCGGGCTGGCGGTCGACATCGCGATCCCGACCCTGTGGGCCTCGGGTCTGTTCATGTTCTCGATCTTCGCGCTGCTGCGGGCGCCGGTGACCGCGACCCGACCCGCGATCCTGTTCCTGGTCGGCACGCTGGTGGTCACGGTGCTGGTCTGGACGCTGCGCGCGATCGCGATCTTCCAGGCGCTCGGCGGCACCTGGGACCGTGACCGTGCCGACCTCGTGATCGCGTTGTTCGCGATCGGCCAGCTCGTCACGCTGGTCGGTGCCACGCTCGGCCTGGTATGGGTCGAGGTCCGCAGCATGGGCTGGGAGCTCGAGCGGATGGCGCTGTCCGACGTGCTGACCGGGCTGCCCAACCGCCGCGCGATGCTGGCGCGCTTCGCCGAGGAGGTCAGCCGTGCCGAGCGCAGCAGCGGCCGCTTCGCGGTCGCGCTGTTCGACGCCGACCACTTCAAGCAGGTCAACGACCAGCACGGCCACCTCGCCGGCGATGCGGCGCTCGCCGACATCGCCAAGGCCCTCAGCACCACGGTGCGCGGGGCCGACGGGCTCGGCCGCATCGGCGGCGAGGAGTTCCTCGCCATCCTGTCCGGGCTCGACCGCGCCCACGCGGTCGATGCCGCCGACCGGATCCGGCTCGCGGTGCACGCGCTGCGTTCGGCGCCCGGCGGCACGCCGATCAAGCTCAGCCTGAGCGGCGGCGTCGCGTTCTACCCCGAGGAGGGGACGACCTGGGACCAGCTCTACTCGACCGCCGACCGCCGCCTGTACAAGGCCAAGTCGCTCGGTCGCGACCGGGTCATCAGCAAGGACTAGCGTCCCGACCGACGCTCGCCGCGTCAGGTCTTCACCGGATGCCCCTCGCGCCCGCCGCTCGGCAGGCTGGTGTCATGACACGACACTGCTGGACTCGATACGGACGCGACGCGCTGCTGGCGCTGCTCGTGATGTGGATGGCGATTTGGGCCGCACCGGCTGAGGGCGCGGCGGCCGATTGCGCCGCGAGCCACCTCACCCGCGAGGACCAGTTCACCTGCCTCGACTCGCGGAGGAAACGACTGGAGAAGCACGAGGAGGCGCTCCGCGCCGGCATCACCCGCCGGATCGAGCGCGACGCGTTGCTCAAGCAGGGCGCCAAGCAGGCCTACCTCGAGGCGGTGAAGGCCTCGGCGCAGGCCTGGGACCAGAGCCGGGCCGCGACCTGCGCGATGGTGCCGCACTCCTGGACCGACGCCGAGTCGCTCGGCCGCAAGGTCGCGAGCGAGCGCTGCCAGGTGTCCGAGCTCGAGGCCCGCATCGGCCAGCTCACCCGCATCACGGGCGCGACGCCGATCGCGAGCATGCTCGAGGTCCCGGTCGAGGTCGCCTCGCGCAAGGCGCTGCTCGGGCCCGGTCATGTGGTCCAGATCAATAACCTGCTCGACGAGTCGATCACCGTTCAGCTGACGCTGATGCGCAACGCGGTGGGCGAGAAGTCGCACCAGACCGTGACCATCGGCGCCAGCGGGCGGGTCGAGCTCGGTCACAAGGAGGGCCTGCCGTTCGCCCCGGGCGACGAGCTCATCGTCGAGAGCGGCGAGTACATGCCCTTGCGGGCCCGCATCCGCCAATAGGGGTCAGGTCCTTCAGGTTGCCGATCAGGCGCGCAGGAGCCCCCGCCGGATCGCGTAGCGCACCAGGCTCGCGACCTCGTGGATGTCGAGCTTCTTCATCATGTGGGTGCGGTGCGACTCGGCGGTCTTGTACGAGATGCCGAGGTCGCGGGCGATCTGCTTGGTCGAGCGGCCTTCGGCGATCAGCTGGAGGACCTCGCGTTCGCGCCGGGTCAGGGTCGCGGACCCGCCGCCTTCGTCGAGGAGATGGGCGCCGACCACCGCCGACATCACGCTCGGGCTCAGGTAGGAGGCGCCGCGCATCACCTCGCGGATCGCGTGGAGCAGGTCCTCGGCGGCCTGTGACTTGAGCACGTAGCCCTTGATCCCGATCCGCACCGCATTGGTCACGTAGTGGCGCTCGGTGTACATGGTCAGCAGCACGATCCGCCGCTGCGGCGAGAGACGCAGCAGCTCGCGCGCGACGTCGAGGCCGTTCAAGCGCGGCATCGCGATGTCGAGCACCACAACGTCGGGGTGGCAGGTCCCCGCGAGCGCCAAGGCCTCGTGACCATCGGCGGCCTCGGCCACGACCTCGTGGCCGGCTTTCTCGAGCAGCGCGCGCAGACCTTCGCGCGCCATCCGATAGTCGTCGGCCAGCAGGATCCGGTAGCCGGTCATCGCGACGGGGCCTGGACCGAAGGCGCCCGGCCATGCGGTGGGGGCGTGGTCTCGTCGAGCGTCTCAGGCGGGACGAGGGGCTCGGCCGTGGCCGGCGCAGTGGCCGTGGTTTCAGGAACCGTCGGCGCCGCTCGCGCGGGGGGTGGCGCGGGCAGGGTCGCGGGCGCCGAGCGCGGCGCCGCGCGCATCGGCGAGCTCTCGTTCGGCAGCACCTTCGGTGTCTTCGGCGAGGTCGCTGGCACGCTCTTTGGGAAGAGCCGCACCGTCTTCATCTCGGGCGCCACGATCGGATCGGCGACCGGCAGGTCCTCGGGCGCGATCACGACCGTCGCTGGCAGTGGCGCGGGCTCGACCAGTTGCGGCTCCGATGGGCTGGTCCAGAACACGATCATCTGCGCCAGCGCGAGCGCGGCGCCGATCAGCAACAGGTAGGGCCAGAGCCGGAAGCGGCTCTGCCGCTCCCGCGCGCGCGCGGCGTTCGCTTCGGCGGCGCGGCGCGCCTCATCGAGCACCACCGCATCGAGCATCGGCGAGGGCTTGCGGCGTCCGGCGAGGTGGGCGACCGCGACCGCCGGGTCGTGGAGCGCGGACGGATCGAGGATCGGCGCGTCGAGCCCGTCGCGCAGCGCGCTCAAGGCGCGGCGCACCCGCTCGCGCGCGACCTCGGGGTCGATGCCGAGGATGTCGCCGATCTCGATCAGCGTGAGCCCGCCCTCTTCGTAGAGCAGGTAGGCCTCGCGCTCGTGGGTCGAGACCTGGCGCAGCGAGCGCTCGAAGCGCTGAGCGCGCTGGCGGGTGCGCTGGGTGAGCTCGGGCAGCGTCGACTCCGGCGTCACCACCGCTTCGGGCGCGACGCGTTCGACCTCGGCGTGGGCGAGCCCGAACAGCTGGGCAACGAACTCGTGGTCGGTGTCGACCGCGTCGCTGGTCGCCGCCGCGCGCCAGGTGGCGCGGAACGAGCTCTCGGCGAGCGCGCCGCCGCAGCGCCGCATCAGATAGGCGAAGGTCGGGACCCGATAACGGGCGTAGAGGGCCTCGAACGCGGACTGATCTCCGGCTTGGTGGGCGCGGAGCAGTTCGATGTCAGGCTCGGCATGCATATTTGCGGACATGCCCGGAGCGTGGCTCGTCGTTCCCACGGGGACTGTGCGCGAGTTCGCAGATTCGGGCCGTGCCCAGGGCCGCGCGTGGTCCGGCCTCCCGTTCTGTGAGGCAGGTTTTAGGCGAGCCGAGCGGCGAGCGCGAGCGCCTGCGACTCGCGCTCCCAGCGTTGCTGCAGGTTCGCGGTGCGCGAGGCGACCCAGGTCAGCGCCTGGAGCGCATCGTGATGCGAGCCTTCGGCGACCACGCCGCCGGCCGGGAGGTCGAACGGCTGCGCACCGGGCACCGGCGCGAAGTCCTCGACGCTGCGCGCCGAGGGCGATGCGGTCTCGAACGGATCGGCCGCGACCACGTCCATGCCGCGGGTCGTGACATGGAACACCCGCATCGCGGTCAGCGCGCCCCAGGCCGACTTCACCTCGTGGTCGCACCACTCGCCGACCGCGGCGGCGGTGACCCGCGCCACGGAGAGGCCTTCGAGCGCGCGGCGCATCGCGTCGGCGCGCAGCAGCTCGCGCTCGACGATCTCGGCCAGCTCGCCGAACGACAGCCCGCTCACATGGCGGCGGCGCAGGCTCATGCCGGCGTAGGGGATGACGAGGCCGTTCATGCAGATCAGGCGGAACCAACCGAGATTGGCGCGCAGCGCCGACTTGCCGTCGACCGAATTGCTGAGCATCACGGTCGGCAGCAGCGGCTGGCCGTCGCGGGGCAGGGCGCGGTGCAGGCCGGGCACGGTGAAGCGCGCCACCATCTGCTCGCCCTGGGGCGAGAGCTCGACCGTGACCTCGCAGCCGGCGACCGGGATGCCGAGGCGGGTGAGGCCCTCGGCCGCGGCCTGGAGCACGTCGGCGTGCTGGATCAGCGCGTACTCGGGCGAGACCACCCCGATCGGGATGCCGGTGGATTCGTTGACGATCGCGTGCAGGTGCGGGTTCGCGGGCGCGAGCGCGTGGTGGAGCGGAGGAAGGGGCGCGAGATCCACCCCGAACTGGCGGCGACCGAACTCGGGCAGCTCCGCGGCGACCGCGCGCAGCGAGCCCCGCAGGATGCGGTTGGGCGGCGGCGTGCGGCCATGACGACGGTGTCTGATCGGGAAGGCGATGACGCTGGACATGATTGGATCCTCCTTGATCGATGGCACGACGCTAGGGCGTCGCGGGCTCAATCCGTGAGCCTGAGAATTCAATAAAGGGGTCGAACTGAATTACCGGTAAATGAGTTCGACCCCTTTTTCAGTAGTGAGCCTCAATAACGAGCGGCGGCGGCCTTGAGCGCCGCGGCGACCTCGGCGCGCAGCTCGGGCGGGCCGAGCACCTCGACGTCGGCGCCGTAGCGGAGCAGGTCCATCACCAGCTCCTGGGGATGGAGGTAGGGGAGCTCCATCACGATGCTGCCGTCCGGCTCCTCGGTCTGGGTCTGACCCGGATGCCAGAGCTCCTTGCGGACCCAGCGGGCGCGGTTCGGCGCGAAGCGCATCCGGGCCAGTCGGTCGGCGCGGCCGGCGAAGATCCCGTACGACGAGGCGAAGTGCCCATCGAGCTTGGTCGAGCTCAGCGACTTGGCCGGCGTGTCGAGCAGCGTCGCTTCCTCCAGCGCGTCGAGCGCGAAGGTGCGCAGGTCGTCGCGCAGGTGGCACCAGGCGTCGAGGTACCAGTTGTCGCGGTAGTGGACCAAGCGCTGCGGCGAGAGCTCGCGCACCAGCCGCTCGTCGCGGCCGCGATGGTGATGGCAGACCTTGACCTGGCGCCGGCCGAGCACCGCCATCGACACCACCTCGAACACGACCGGGTTCGGCGGTCGGTGGGCGAGGTGCAGCACGCGGATGCGATCGGCCATGAGATCGGCGGGGATGCCCTCGCGGCTCAGCTGCTTCTGGAGTTTCTCGATCAGCGGCGCCAGATGGGCGCCGAGCAGGCCGGGCTCGAGCGACTCGGCCAACCGGTAGAGCGTGAGCAGGCCGTGGATCTCGCCCGAGGAGAACCACAGCCCGGGCAGGTACTCGCGATCGGTGCCTTCCTGCTCGCGCAGCACATAGCCACGGTCGCGGTCGAACTCGACCGGCGCATCGGCGCGGTCGCGGAGCCAGGCGAGGTCGCGGGTGATGGTGGCGCGCGAGGCCTCGAGCGCCTGCATCAGGTCCTGCTTGCTCATGGCGCCACGGGCGCGGAGTAGGCGGACGATTTTGTGGCGGCGTTCGTGGTCGAGCATGGAGGTCCCCTCACCTGACAGCGTGGACAGAGTAGCCGGGGCGGGGGCTCAGGGCGTGAGCCCGGGACGGGCTGGACCCGGAGGGCACCCAAATCTTGAGGTCACATTCTGTGACTTCAAGATCAGTGCTGGATATCCACCCAAGTTGCGCTATGACGCAACGCGTCATAGGCTTGGCCTCAGGATGATCCGGCACTTCAAGGGTGAAGGCCCCCATGTCCCGCAAGCGCAAGTCCCTGACCCCGATCCACCCCGGTGAAATCCTGGCGGAGGAGTTCATGGCTCCGCTCGGGGTCTCGATTAACGGCCTTGCGCGCGCGATCGCCGTCCCGCCGGGCCGCATCAGCGGCATCGTCAACGGCAAGCGCGCCATCTCTGCTGACACCGCCCTTCGGTTGGCACGCTACTTCGGGACCACCCCAGAGGTCTGGACAGGACTCCAAGCTGACTACGACCTGCGCGTCGCCGAGCGCGAGATCGGCGCGGTGATCGAGAAACGCATCAGTCGTCACGCGGCCTGAGCCGGGATGCCCCGCGCCCCCAGCACGCTGACCACCTGGGCCTTGCTCCAGTGGGATGCGCTCGCCGCGCGCGGGCTCGAGCCCGAGCCGCTGTTCCGCAGCGCCGGGCTCGACCCGGCCGAGCTCCGCGACCCCGAGGCCCGCTACCCGATCATCAAGATGCAGCGGCTGTGGACCGCGGCCTCGATCGCGGTCGGCGAGGAGACCTACGGCCTCGAGGTCGCCCAGCGCATGCGACCGACCACCTTCCACGCCCTCGGCTACGCCTGGCTCGCGAGCCCGACGCTGCAGGAGGCGCTCGAGCGCGCCACCCGCTACTTCGCGGTGGTGAGCGATGGCCTCTCGCTCGAGCTCAAGCGGCCGCGCGCCGGCGAGAGCGTGCTCGTCTTCAAGACCACCGCCGCCGGCATCGGCCGCTTCGCGATCGCCTCGACCGATGCCGGTCTCGCCGCGATCGTGATGCTGTGCCGGATGAGCAACGGCCCCGAGTGGCACCCCAAGGCGGTGCGCACGGTGCGGCCAAAGCCCAAGGCCGCCGCCACGTTCGCCCGGTTCTTCGGCGCGCCGATCGAGTACGACGCGCGCGAGGCAGCGCTGATCTTCAGCACCGATGACCTCAGCCGGCCGTTGCCCTCGGCCAACCGCGAGCTCGCCATCGCCAACGACGCGGTGCTGAAGCGGCTGATCGCGCGGCTGCGGATGGGCGACATCGAAGGCCAGGTGCGCGGCGCGATCGTCGAGCGGCTGGCCTCGGGCGCGGTGCTGCAGGGCGAGATCGCCACCGGGCTCGCGCTCTCCGAGCGCACCCTGCAACGCAAGCTTGCCGAGGCCGGCACCAACTTCCAGCGCGTGCTCGACGGCGTGCGCCGCGAGCTCGGCGAAGCCTATGTCCGCGAGGGCAGCCGCTCGATCACCGAGATCGCCTACCTGCTCGGGTTCTCCGACCCCGCCAACTTCACCCGCGCGTTCCGGCGCTGGCTGGGGGTGGCGCCGAAGGGGCTTGCGGCCAAAGACAAGCGGATGGCGGCCAGGGACCGGTCCCGCTAGACCCCAATCCCTAGGGTGGTCCTCACACAACGAGGACCACCCCATGAAGAAGAAACTCCTTATCGTCCTCGGCGCGTTCGCGCTCTACGGAATCGGGTTCCTGTGCGCCGCGCTCGATCGCGGCGAAGCCGCCGAGCGCACCGCCGGCATCCGCGGCGTCACGCTCGAGCAGGTCGTCTGATGAGCGTCACCCTGCCGTTCCGCCGCATCGGCACGCACCTGTTCGTCGAGGTCGAGAACGAGCTGCTGCTCATCGACACCGGCTCGCCCGATTCCTATTCGGAAGGAAAGGTGCGCCATCTCGCGCCTGGCCTGCGGATCCAGCACGACCGCTCGCTGATCGTCGAGTCGAGCGAGCTGCGCCGCGCCACCGGGGTGCCGATGCTGGGCTTGATCGGAATGGACATCCTCGGCCGTTGCGACGTGGTGTTCGACCTGCCGAGCGGCCACCTCACGCTCAGCCTGGCGACCTTGCCGCGCCCGGAACGCTCGCATGACCTGCGCCCGGTGATGGGCGTGCCGGTGCTCGACTTGCCGTTCCACGACGCGCTGGCTTCGGCGTGCTCGACGCTGCCGGTGTTCCTCGACAGCGGCGCCCAGTACTCCTACCTGCCGCAGACCCGCATCGTCTCGTCCAAGATCGGCAAGGTGAAGGACTACAGCCCGATCCTGGGGCCGATCAACGCCACGCTCTACAAGACCCTCCAGCTCTGCAAGCCGACGCCGGGGCGGTTCAGCGTGCCGGCGAGCTTCGCCGCGCCGCCGCGCGGGCTCGCAACCCTGCTCGGCCTCGCCGGCGTCGAGGGCATCCTCGGCATCGACGCCTTCGACCGCACCGTGCTGCTCTCGGCGCGCGAGCGGTGGGTGTCGAGGGTCTAGTCGGAGGAAGAACGGATGGCCGCCCACCTCGACCGGCGTCAACGCCGCAAGAGCCTGATGGCCCTTCGCCGTGCGACCTGGGCGCGTCGCGCGCCCGGCATCGCGTTGCGGTCGAAGCCCGATCGCGCGAGGCGATGACCATGGCCAAGACACCCATCACCCGCGCCGCCGATGCCCTCGGTCGCGCCATCATGAAGGTCGAGCCGCGGCCCGATCCGCGCCTGTGGCATCACCGCAGCTGCGGTGCGCTGCCACGGGTCGGCTACCACGAGGCGAGCCCGGTGCCGTTCCTGGCCGTGAGCCGTGCCCCGGGCCATCCGCGCCACGAAGGGATGCAGGCGCTGTGGCGCGCGCATCTCGAAGGGCGCGATCAGTTCGATGCGTTCCGCGCCTGGCAGCATGAGTCGCGCTTCGTCTGGACCGACCGCGTCCATCTGAACGGCATCCGCCGGTACCTGAGCGAACTGCTGCTGGTGCCGGAGGCCGAGGTCTGGCGCGAGGCGGCTTATACGCCGCTAATCAAGGTCTCGCCGCGCGAGAAGCTCCAACCGCTGCTGCCCGAGTGGGTGGCCGAGTGGTGGCCCTGGTTCCAGAAGGAGGTCGAGCTGTACCGTCCGGCGCTGCTCATCGCCCTGGGGACCGAGGTCGCCAGCCACCTGCGGACCCGCATCGATGCCGGCCAGCTCAAGCCGTTGCCGCTGCTGGTGCTGCCGGAACCGAACTTCAAGGCCCGCTGGCCCGAGGCGCTGGCGCGGATCCACGCGGCGCGGCCCTTGCTTGATGACCTGCTGGAGAGCTGGCGGGAGCAGAGGCGCGAGGTTGCCTGAGGCGGCAACCGGCTAGGAGATCATTGGATCCAACAGTCGTCGCCCATGGACTACCGTGACGACGACGATGGTGTCGTCGGCCACACGGTAGATGACGCGATACGGGTAAATGATTCGTTCGCGCAACTCCGGATCCGCGAACTCAGGCACGACCCGGCCCGCGAGCGGATAATCCGCGGCGGACTCCACGACTGTGATGATCTCTCTCGCGATGCGTGTCGCGTGGAGGGGCGAGTCGCGTTCGATGTATTCGGAGATAGCGACGAGGTCATCGATCGCCACCGGCGACCAGACTATTCGCGCAGCCATCGTTCCAGGCGTTCCTTCGCCTCGTCGTGGGACGCTCCGCGTCCCTCGTTCACTGCCGCTTCGCCACGATGGACCTTGGCGCGCAAATAGAGGCTGTAAGCGATGTCTTCCAGAGTGCTCGACTCGGGAAGGCTCGCCAGCAGCTGTTCCGCTTCCTTCTTGGGCGTCAGTGGCACGGTCGCCATAGAGACCTCGCTGTACTTAGGGCGATTGTAGGCATGCCGTCGCACTTGCGCGAGAGGCCGGCTCACGCGGTGAGCCCAAGCCCGCTCGGTTGTCGTGTTGAGAGTGAAGAGTGACATGGGCCTCTGATAGATTGCCCGCCATGCCGCTGAGCCTCCGATCTTTCCTAACCGCGTGCGCCATGCTCGGGTTGGGTGTCGTCTCCGCCGCGACCCCCGGCCAGGACGCCGCCCTCCCGGCGCCGCCGCCGGTCCCCAAGACGCTCGATGAGCTGAAAGTCCGCATCGCGGCGATCGTCAAAGACTCCAAGACCCCCGGCGCCGGCGTCGCGCTCGTCACCCGCGAGGGCGTGACCTTCGTCGGCGGCTTCGGCTTGGCCGATGTCGCGAGCAATCGCGCCGCCGATGCCGACACCATGTTCCGCATCGGCAGCACCTCCAAGGCGTTCGTCGCGCTCGCCGCGCTCAAGTTGGTGGAGCAGGGCCGGCTCGACCTCGAGGCGCCGCTCAAGAGCCTCGCCCCCGAGATCGCGTTCGAGAACCGCTGGGAAGCGACCGACCCCGTGCGGATCGTGCACCTGCTCGAGCACACCACCGGCTGGGACGACATCCACCTGCGCGACTACGCGCACGAGGACACCCGGCCCGACTCGCTCAAGGACGCGCTCGACTACGACCCCGACTCGCGCGTCTCGCGCTGGCGGCCGGGCACGCGCTCGGCCTATTGCAACGTGGGGCCGGCGGTCGTGGCCTATGTGATCGAGAAGCTAATCGCAAAGAGTTCGGGCCAGCGGTTCGAGGAGTTCGTCGCGCAGGAGCTCTTCCAGCCCATCGGCATGCCGCGGACCTCGTATTTCCTCACCGACGAGGTCAAGCGCACCCAGGCCACCCTCTATAAGAGCGACAGCGTGAGCCCGGTCGCGTATTGGCACATCGCGCTCAGGCCGGCCGGGTCGATCAACTCGAGCCCGCGCGAGATGGCCGAGTACCTGCGCTTCTATCTGAACCGCGGGGCGGTGAACGGCGTGGCGCTGGTCTCCCCTGAGTCGATCGCACGGATGGAGACGCCGAAGACCAACCTGTCGGTGGCCGACGGGCTCACCACCGGCTACGGCCTGCACAACTACAGCTCGCTCGATGACGACGGGTTCCTGTGGCACGGCCACAACGGCGGCGTGCTGGGCGGGGCGAGCGACATGAGCTACCTGCCCGAGGCGGGCGTCGGTTACTCGCTGTTCGTGAACGGCATCCAGGCCGAGGGGTTCCCCAAGCTCAGCAAGCTGCTGCGCGCGTACCTGACGCAGGGGCTGCCGAAGCCGAAGCCCACCGACCCCGCGGCCACGCTGGATCCGGCGCTCGCGGCCAAGTACCAGGGCTTCTACCTGCCGGCGAGCCCGCGGGTGGCCTTGATCGCGCCGCTCGAGCGGATCGGCGCGGTGCTGGTGGTGGATGCGAAGGACGACGGCTCGGTCCTGTTCGGCCCGTTGATCGGCGAGAAGAAACGCTTCGTACCGGTGGCGGAGGGCGCGCGCCTGTTGCGGCGCGAGGATGCCGCGGCGCCCACGCTCGCGCTGCTGTCGTCGGACGAGCTCGGCGCGCCCGGGATCGTCACCGAGTTCAACACCTTCGCGCGCACGCCCGAGGGCCTGGCGCTCGCGCCGTTCGGCTTGTTCGCGCTGATGAACCTGCTGGTGAGCGCGTTGGTCCTGTACCTGATGGTCTGGGGCATCCGCCTCGGGTACCGCACCGTTCGCCGCCGTGATCGGGCCGACCTCACCCAGCACCTCGGCCTGCGGCTCTGGCCGTTGGCCGGCAGCGTGGCGCTCATCGGCTTCATCACCTGGATCGGGCTCGTGTTCGTGGACGACGACCTGTTCGCGCATTACGGGGCGGTGACCGGCCATTCGCTCGGGCTCGCGCTGATGAGCGTGGTGGGCGTGCTCATGACGCTCTACGCCACCTGGCGGGCGACGCGGCTGGAATACCGCGTCGCACATCGCGGGGTGAAGTGGTTCGCCTGGCTCACGCTCGGGGTCGAGAGCCTCTGCGCGCTGTACCTGCTGGCAGTGGGGATGGTGCCGTTCGTGACCTGGGGCTGAGCTGCGGACGGCGCCTCCATCGGGCTTGACTAGATAATGTAAGTAGTCATAATCTAGTCATAACTAAACCACCGGCCAAGACCATGCCGCGCCCCCGTATCCATGACATCGAAGCGCAGGTAATCGGACTCCTCGCAGCGCATCCGCAGGGGCTCGGTGCGCCTGAGCTCCGGTCGATGCTCGTCGCTCGACCGAGCCAACCCACGCTCTCGCGTTGCCTGATCGGGCTGCGGGCCCAAGGGCGTGTGATCGCTGACGGTCAGGCCCGGGCAACGCGCTACCTCCTGGTCAATAGCATGGAGTTGCCCAAGCTGCGGTCTCGCCTGTTGCATGAGCGGGTGGCGGTCAAACTGGTCAACGACCCCGCGTTGATCGAGCGTGCGCGGTCGCGCCTTGAGAAGCTCCGCGGCACCAACCCCTCGGCGCGCCGCTACCACGCGCGCTGGGCCGAGCTCCTCGGCGGACCGCGGGAGGCGTTGCTGCGGACGCTCAGCGAGGACTCCGAGGCGGCGGCCGAACTGCGCAAGGAGTCGCCGTTCACCACGCTGCTCGAACCCCGGGAGCGTGCGCGGGTGCTCCGGCGCCTGCATCCCTGAGCCGTGAACCGCGAGCAGCTCCAACACGTGATCTTCGAGCTCAACCGCAGGTTCGGGCTCGAGCTCGTGTACGTGGTCGGGTCGTCGGCGGTGTTCGCGTCCTTGCCAACCGCGGCGGCCGAGGCTTTGACGGCCACCCGCGACGTCGACATCGCATTGCCGCCAGACGCTCCGATCAACGCTGATCAGATCGATTTCGTCATCGGCGAGATGAGCGACTTCGACGAGGAGTACGGCTACTACGCCCAAGGCGTCGGTCTGGAAACGCCGTCGTTCGCCCCCGCGGGCTGGATGACGCGGACCGTCGAGCTCCGGGTCGGCGGCATCACCGCACTCTGCATGGAGATCCACGACCTGGCGCTGGCCAAGTACGGGGCCGCTCGCCCCAAGGACCTCGAGTTCAACCGAGCTCTGGTGGCGATGGGCGCATTGCGTCGGACGGTGCTCGAGGCGCGATCTGAGGCGATCAATGCGACGCCGGACCGCAAGGAGGCTATCGCGCAGAGAATCGCGAGGGACTTCGACGCCTTGCGGGGTTGAACACGAAGTTCAAAAGACGCTCGAGCAGCTTGCCGAGCCACTCGAACAGGCCGTAGACCAGACCCAGCGCGAACAGCACATCCCAGTTCAAAAGTCGTCGCCCTCGAAGCCGTTGTGCACGCCCGGCATCGCCCGGTCGGTGAGGTGCTCCTTGTCCAGCTGCCGCTCGCGGTTGTCGCGCACCCGCCGCGCGACTTCGACCCCGTCCTTGATCTTGATGTGCAACTCCTGGGCGTAGACCGAGCCGAAGCCCATGTGCACGTACATCAGCATCTCGCCGCGCGGGATCCGCAGCACGCCGCTGAACCAGTCCGCGAACAGGGGCTCGGGGCTGAGCAGCTCGAACGCGCTGTCGGGCTCGAACCCCACCAGCAGGAACTGGCCCTCGCGGAGCGCCCAACGCCCGACGTAGCGGCGCCAACACGCGGTGCTGATGCGGCGCGGGCCCTCGGGGCGCTGCCAGATCAGCGGGTGGCGCCGGGGCAGGGGCGGCTCGAACGTCATCGCGACCCATTCGCCCTCGAGCTCGAGCTTCTCGGGCACTTGGGCGGTCATGCTCAGTGCCTCCAGTAACGCTGGTCGCGATGGCCGACCGTGAACACCCGGGTGCTCGCGGCCCCGCACACGAGGTAGGTCCGCAGCTGCTTCTCGACCCGGCGGCGCAACGCCGGTGCCATGGTCGCCAGCAGGCGGCGTTGGAGTTTGCGCGGCAGGAAGACGAGCTTCGCGCCGTGGTGGTCGTAGCGCGTCTTGCCGTGCTCCATCACGAGCTCGAGGGCCTCCGGGCCGATCGCACGCTGCTGCATGCGGGTGCGGGCATGGGACGAGAGTTCGTAGGCGGGGACTGACATGGCGCCTCCTCGGGCCCGGACGATCCGGCCGTGGGGCCAACCTAGTAGGGGCTGGGCTCAGGAGCTGAGCCCGACACGCGGCAGATTGCTCGCAAGCAATTGAACCGGTGCGAAGGGTCGCTTGACGCTCGTGCGGGTGCCGACTACGGTTAGGTAAGGTTTACCCAAGAGGGCGTCCACCATGGCCGTGGTCAATTTCTCCATCCCCGATGACGTGAAGAAGGCCTTCGACCGCGCGTTCAAGGGTCAGAACCGCAGCGCGATCGTGACCGCGCTCATGCGCAGCGCGATCCAGCACGCCGAAGCCCAGGTGGACCAGCGGGAAGTGTTCGCGGAGATCCGGCGGCTCGCGCGCGAAATCCCGCCGCTGAGCGACGACGAGATCCGCGAGGCCCGCGAGGAACTGCGCAAGTGAAGCGGCTCGTCGTGGACGCGAGCGTGGTCTGCAAGTGGTTCCTAGCCGGGGCCTACGACGAATCGAACCTGCGCGAGGCGCGCGCGGTGCAAGCCGACCTCGAAGCGGGGCGCGCGAGCTTGGTTCAGCCCGTGCATTGGCGCTTCGAAGTGCTCGCCGTGATGGCGCGTCGCCGGCCCGAACATGCGACGAAGGTCGCGAAAGTTCTCGCGCAGATGACGCTCAGCGTCGTCGACAATCCGGTCGTGGACGAGATCGCGCTGCGTCTCGCGCGCGCGACCGGTGCCCACCTTTTCGACACGCTCTACCATGCGGTCGCGTTGGCCACGCCCGAGGGCCTGTTGGTGACCGCCGACCAGCGCTACCTCGCGATGGCGTCCCGGTACGGGCAGGTGGTCCCGCTCGAGGGCTACGCCGGCGGCGTCGAGGAGCCGGCGCTCGATTACCGCGCGATCGTGCAGCGGGCGTTGGCACGGGCCGTCACGGCGTAACGCGCCGTCGCCGATGGCGCGCAAGGCTCAGGCCCTGAGCCCGAGGCGGCGCAGTGCTGGGCGCTGCTGACGTCGTTCCTCGCCCAGCATGGGGTGGCCATTCCGACCGAGTCAGCGTTGGCGCACTGCCAGGCCGCGCTCGCGCGGCTGGATCAGCTCACGCCGGGGGATTTCGCGGCTGTTGCGCGGGGCCGGCGCTTAAAAGGCGGTATCAAAGACGCCGAAGAGGTAATCCGTGATCTGGCGGCGGAGTGCGCGAGGAAGTGGGGGGAGCGGCGGGGGATTGGGATTTTTGCTCTGCAATGACGTAGACATCGCCTTTAGGGTTATCCACAGACATTGCGCGCTTGTGCTTTGTGACTACTGACATACTTCGGTCCCATGGCCCCACCCAACCCCGAAGCCCAAGCCCGCGAGGAGATCGACCGTCTCCTAACCGCTGCCGGCTGGGCGGTGCAGGACGTCAAGGCCGCCAACATCCATGCTGCACAGGGCGTCGCACTCCGAGAGTTCCCCCTCGAATCCGGTCACGGTTTCGCCGACTACCTGCTCTACGTGGGCGGTAAGGCGGCCGGCGTGATCGAAGCGAAGAAGGTCGGGTACACGTTGACCGGCGTCGAGAACCAATCCGCGCGCTATCAACAAGGTTTGCCCGCGAACCTCCCAGCGTGGCGCCGCCCGCTGCCGTTTTCGTATCAGTCCACCGGGGTCGAAACACGGTTCACCAACGGGCTCGACCCCGAGCCGCGCGCCCGCAATGTGTTCGCGTTCCACCGCCCGGACGCGCTCGAGACCTGGCTCGACGGTTCCGGTCCCGGTGCAGCCTTCGAGCAACAGGAAGCGGCGCCCAACTACACCGCGCCCGCGACCATCCTCTCGCGCCTCCAACACATGCCCCCGCTCAAAGAAGAGGGCCTGTGGTCCGCGCAGGTAAAGGCCATCAAGAATCTGGAGCTCTCGCTCGCCGCCAACAAGCCGCGCGCGCTGATCCAGATGGCGACAGGCTCGGGCAAGACCTTCACCAGCATCAGCGCCATCTACCGGATCATAAAGTTCGCCGGCGTGCGGCGCGTGCTGTTCTTGGTCGATCGCGGCAACCTCGGCCGCCAGACCAAGAAGGAGTTCGACCAGTACCTTTCGCCCTACAACAACTTCACGTTCGGCGAGGAATACATCGTCTCGCACCTGACCAGCAACACGTTGGACACCACTGCGCGGGTCACCATCTGCACCATCCAGCGCATGTACTCGTTGCTCAAGGGCCGTGAGCTCTCCGAGGACGACGAGGAACGCTCCACTGCCGGCGTCGAGGGCCTGTTCAAGGAACAGGCTCCCATCGAGTACAACCCGGCCATCCCGATCGAGAGCTTCGACCTCATCATCACCGACGAGGCGCACCGCTCCATCTACAACCTCTGGCGCCAGGTGCTGGAGTACTTCGACGCCTACCTCGTGGGCCTCACCGCCACCCCCAGCAAGCAGACCTTCGGCTTCTTCAACCAGAACCTGGTCATGGAGTACGGCCACGAACAGGCGGTGGCCGACGGCGTGAACGTGAACTACGACGTCTACCGCATCCGCACTCAGGTGAGCGAGCAGGGCGGTACGGTCGAAGCGGGCTACCAGATCGACTTGCGCGACCGCGCGACCCGCAAGCTGCGCTGGGAGAAGCTCGACGAGGACTTCGACTACGACCCGAACCAGCTCGACCGCGATGTGGTGGCGATCGACCAGATCCGCACGCTGGTGCGCACCTTCCGAGACCGGATGTTCATCGAGATCTTCCCCGGCCGGACCGAGGTGCCGAAGACGCTGATCTTCGCCAAGGACGACAGCCACGCCGAGGACATCGTCAAGATCGTCCGCGAGGAGTTCGGCAAGGGCAACGAGTTCGCGCAGAAGATCACCTACCGCACCACCGGCGCCAAGCCCGAGGACCTCATCGCGTCCTTCCGCAACAGCTACCATCCCCGCATCGCAGTCACGGTGGACATGATCGCCACCGGCACCGACATCAAACCGCTCGAGATCGTGGTGTTCATGCGCGCGGTCAAGAGCCGCAACTTCTTCGAGCAGATGAAGGGGCGCGGGGTGCGCGTGATCGACGGCGATTCGCTGCGCAGCGTGACGCCGGACGCCCGCGCCAAAGACCACTTCGTGATCGTGGACTGCGTGGGCGTGTGCGAGCGCGACCTCACCGATTCGCGGCCGATGGACCAGAAGAAGAGCGTGCCGCTGGACAAGCTCCTGCAGGCCGTGGCCCTGGGCAACACCGAGCCCGAGGTGCTCTCGTCCGTGGCCGCGCGCCTGGCGCGGCTGGAGAAGGACCTTCCCGAGCCCGCCAAGGCCCGCATCGCCCAGGCCGCTGGCGGGCGCACGCTCAAGGACCTCGCCCGCGGCATCGTCAACGCGCTCGACCCGGACCAGCAGGGCTCGCGCGCCGAGGCCGTCAAACCGCTCTGCGACCCCAAGCTCCGCCAGCTCATCCTCGACATCAAGGCCCAGAACGACCAAGTCATCGACACCGTGACCCAGGACCAGGTGCTAGAGGCCGGGTTCAGCGCAGCGGTGCGCGAGCGCGCCCAGACCCTGGTGCAGAGCTTCGAGGCGTACATCCAGGAGCACAAGGACGAAATCACCGCGCTGCAGATCCTCTACAGCCGCCCGACCAAGGCGCCGCTCAAGTTCGACGACCTGAAGGCGCTGGCGGATTCACTGCACGCGCCGCCCCGGCTGTGGTCCGAGGGCCAGCTCTGGCAGGCCTATGCCGCGCTCGAGCAGGGAAAGGTCAAGGGCGCCAGCCGCAAGCGCATCCTCACCGACCTCGTGAGCCTGGTGCGCTTCGCCATGCATCAGGAGAACGAGCTCGTGCCGTACCCCGAGCGCGTGGCCGCGAACTTCAAGGCCTGGCTCGCGCAGCAGCAGGGGGGCGGCAAGCGCTTTAGCGCCGAGCAGCAACGCTGGCTGGAGATGATCCGCGACCACATCGCCGCCAACCTGCGGTTCGAACTGGACGACTTCGAGTACGCGCCGTTCGACCAGGCGGGCGGGTTGGGGAAAGTGCATCAGCTATTCGGGGCGGAGCTGCCGAAGGTGATTGAAGAGTTGAATCGGGAGTTAGCGGCGTGAGCGCGGCGCTTGAAACCTTCGAAAGGGTGCAACTGCCCGAAGGTTGGAGGTGGACGACCCTTGGGAGCATCTGTTCCAAGCCGCAGTACGGGTGGACCACGAAGGCCAGACACGTTGTTGGCGTCATCAAGCTGATTCGTACAACTGACATCACATCCGGCGCGATTGATTGGGCGACTGTGCCCTACTGTACCGAGCAACCGGAGAAGTTGGATAAGTATCTCGTCAGGGAAGGCGACATCCTGATTTCCCGTGCGGGGTCGGTGGGTTTCAGCCACCTCGTTACACACGTAGAGCCGGCTGTCTTTGCGTCATACTTGATTCGCTTTCGTCCTTCAGACGAAGTCTCCGCGAAGTACATTGCCTATTTCCTACGCAGCCCGGGCTATTGGAGGCAAATCTCCGACAGTTCAGCGGGAATCGCTGTTCAGAATGTCAATGCATCGAAGCTCGAACAGATCGTTCTGCCGTTGGCTCCACGCGACCAACAGGATGAAATCGTTGCAGACTTCGAAAAGCAGTTCTCCCGTCTCGACGACGCCTTCACAAACCTCCAGCGAGTCAAGGCCAACCTCAAGCGCTACAAAGCTGCTGTTCTCCAGGCGGCAATGTCTGGAGAGTGGGAGCGGACACCGCTGGCCGAGATCGCAGAGACAGCGAGTGGAGGTACCCCGAGCAGGGGCGATAAGAGAAACTTTGGTGGTCACATTCCCTGGGTGAAATCCGGAGAGCTTGGGGACGGCATCGTAACGGAATGCGAGGAGCGAATAACGGAATCAGGGTTGGAGAACTCGAGCGCGAAGGTCTTCCCGAAGGGAACGCTGTGCATCGCTATGTACGGAGCCACGGTCGGTAAGCTAGGAGTTCTTGGGATTGAAGCCGCGACCAATCAAGCCGTTTGCGCGATCTTCCCGGGCGAACGCGTGTCGCGAGATTTTCTGAAGCTCAATCTGTTGTCAGTCCGTGACGAGTTGATTCATCTCGGACAAGGTGGCGCTCAGCCGAACATCAGCCAGAGAATCATCCGGAGCCTACAAGTACCGATTCCATCACGCGATGAACAGGACCGCATCGTTGCTGAGGTCGAGCGTCGCTTTTCGCTAATCGCAGGCATTGAGTCTCAGGTTGAAGCTTCGTTGGCGCGTGCATCGGCGACAAGAAGCGCGATCCTGCATCGAGCGTTTTCCGGCTAGGACGGTGAGGCAGTGCGCCGTGCCGCATGAGTAATGCGCCGGACCGCTGGGTTGTTTGCCAAGCGGCTTCGGAATGGCGACCTACGCGCTCACAGTGCGCGTAGGTCGCCTGTCAGACTAGGAACAGGACCAGGGGTAGGTGTCCCCCTTCTCACGGTTGGTGCGCCAGAACAACGGCTGGAGATTCGCCAGATCATCAGAGCCGCCTTTGGCGACCGGCTTGATGTGGTCGATTTCCCAGCCGAATTCGACTTCGCTACCGTGGAGTGCGTACTTCATCGCGTGTCCGCACTTGTCGCGCCGCCATTCGTCGGGCGAGTAGCCCTCGATAGGAGAGCCCTTCGACCAAACTGCGCGCTTCAACTTTTCGTCAGCATTCGAATATCGGTAAGACATTTCCCATCCTTCCTTGGGGGGCTTCAGGCGGTCCTTGCCCTTCGAGCGAATTCGATGGTGTTCCGGACCTCTGGTGTATCCCCGACTGCCAATTCAGCGTAGTAGAGGATTGGCACTCGTCAAGTGAGAGTGCTAATCATCAGTAGGGGGAAGGTGGTCGAAAGCTGATTCACCCTTGAACGCTTGGGTATTCCGCCAATCGGTTCGATCTGCACTCCGTGGACAGGGGGGGGGGGCTGGGACAGGTGAAATAGGTCTGGCCCACTTGTGGGAAACCGTTGACAGATATGTATAACTGTCTACACTTCGCCACATGTCCGAGAAGAGCGCCCACTACCAACTCACCCGTCTGGCCCGCCGCAAGGGCGGGGTTAGCGCGCGCCAAGTCGCGGCGGCAGGCATCCACACCCAGAACCTGAGCCGGCTGGTGGAAGAAGGCGTGCTCGAGCGCATCGCCCGCGGCCAGTACCGGCTGGCCGAGGCTCCGGTGACCGAGCACCACGGGCTCGCGATTGCCGCGGCTGCGGTGCCGAAAGGCGTGGTGTGCCTCCTGTCCGCACTCAGCTTCCACGGCATCGGCACCCAGCTGCCGTTCGAGGTGTGGCTGGCGCTGGACCGCCGCGCGCGTCGGCCCATGCTCAAGTACCCACCGCTGCGCGTCGTCCGGTTCAGTGGCAACGCGCTGAACGCAGGGATCGAGACGCATGAGATCGAGGGGCGCCAGGTCCGCATCTACAGCGTGGCCAAGACCATCGCCGACTGCTTCAAGTACCGCAACAAGATTGGGCTTGATGTGGCGCTCGAGGCGCTGCGCGAAGGATGGCGCGCGCGCCGCTTCACGATGGCGGAGATCGGGCGGCAGGCCAAGGTCTGCCGCGTGGAGCGGGTGATGCGGCCGTACCTGGAGGCGCTGACGTGAGCGCCGGCCGTGCCGCCTCCATCCATGCGCGTTTGCTCACGCTTGCGAAGTCCACGGACCAGGACTTCAACCTGGTGCTCAACCACTACGCGGTGGAGCGCTGGCTGTACCGGCTCTCGGTCTCCGACCAGCGTGAGCGGCTCTGGCTGAAGGGCGCGATGCTCTTCCACCTGTGGTTCGATGCACCACACCGGCCCACGCGCGACGCGGACTTCCTGGGGTTCGGCGCAATCGATGCCGCCGCGCTGATCGCCACCATGAGAACGGTGAGCGCGATGGAGGTCGACGACGGGATGGTCTTCGACCCGGATTCCGTGACGGTCGAGCCCATCCGAGAAGACGCGCGCTACGGTGGCTTGCGTGCCTTGGTGAAAGGGCGCTTGGGCAACGCCAGGTGCCAGCTCCAACTCGATGTGGGCTATGGCGATGCGGTGACGCCCGGCGCCCAAGAAGTTGAGTTCCCGACGCTGTTGGACGACGTGCTCGTACCGCGGCTGATGGTGTATCCACGGGAGACCGCGGTCGCCGAGAAAGTCGAGGCGATCACACGCCTCGGCGAGAACAACAGCCGGATGAAGGACTTCTACGATTTGCGAGCGCTCGTCCGAGAAGGGGCGATCGATGAGGGCGTGTTGATCCAAGCGATCGCCGCGACCTTCGAGCGCCGTGCCAGCGAGTTCCCGGAGGGGTTGCCGCTTGGCTTGACCGCGGCGTTCGGGGAGAACGCCGACAAACAACAGCAGTGGCAAGCCTTCCTGCGTAAGAACAAATTGGAAGGCCCACCGCTCGCAGCCGTCGTCGCTGAACTCGGGGCATACTTCGCCGCACCTTTTGAAGCCGCCCGCCGAAGGAATTCGTCCCGATGAGCCCCTCGACCCTGGTTCAGAAGCTCTGGAACTACTGCCATGTCCTGCGCGACGACGGTATGTCGTACGGCGACTACGTCGAGCAGCTGACCTTCTTGCTGTTCCTCAAGATGGCCGACGAGCGGACCAAAGCACCCTACAACCAGGAGAGCCTGGTTCCCAAGAAGTATTCGTGGCCGACGCTGCTCAAGCTCGACGGCGACGCATTGTTCGACCACTACCGCCATGTGCTGGATGAGCTCGGCAAGCAGAGGGGCACAGTCGGGCTTATCTACGGCAAGGCCCAGAACAAGTTCCAGGACCCGGTCAAGCTGCGCCGCGTCATCGTCGACCTGATCGACGACGAGGAGTGGTTGGCGATGGGCGTGGACGTAAAGGGCGACGCTTACGAGGGTTTGCTCGAGAAGAACGCCCAGGACACGAAGTCCGGTGCGGGCCAGTACTTCACGCCGCGGCCATTGATCCAGGCGATGGTGGACTGCGTCGCGCCCCAGCCCGGTGAGATGGTTTGTGACCCTGCTTGCGGCACGGGCGGCTTCTTGTTCACCGCCCACAACTACGTGGTCGAGCACAACCGAGAGCTGACCAAGGCGCAGAAGCTGCACATCAAGGAGGGCGCGTTCACGGGCTACGAGCTGGTGCAAAGCACTGCGCGCGTCTGCGGTATGAACCTGCTTCTCCACGGCATCGGTTCTGAGAAGCACGTGCCGGTAAAGGTGGGCGATGCATTGGCCGCCGACCCCGGCGAGCGCTTCAACATCGTCCTGGCGAACCCTCCGTTCGGCAAGAAGAGCAGCACGGTGATCGTCGGCGAGGACGGTCGTACGACGACCGAGAAGGACATCATCGAGCGCGACGATTTCTGGGCCACGACCTCGAACAAGCAGCTCAACTTCGTCCAGCACATCAACACGCTACTCAAGGTCCACGGCCGGGCGGCGGTGGTCGTGCCGGACAATGTGCTGTTCGAGGGTGGCGCCGGCGAGACCATACGCCGCAAGCTGTTGCACGGCTGCGACGTGCATACGCTGCTGCGGCTGCCAACTGGGTTGTTTTACGCACAGGGTGTGAAGGCGAACGTGCTGTTCTTCGAGAAGAAGCCGGCCGCCGAGACGCCGTGGACCAAGAAGCTCTGGATCTACGACGCGCGCACCAACAAGCACTACACGCTCAAGACCAATCCGCTTAAGCGCGCGGACCTCGACGAGTTCGTGAAGCTCTACAACCCGGCCAATCGCCACGCACGCAAGGCGACGTGGAGCGAGAAGAACCCGGAAGGGCGCTGGCGCGCATACGATTTCGATACGCTGCTGGCGCGCGACAAGGCGAGCCTCGACATCTTATGGCTGAAGGACGAGAGCCTGTCCGACAGCGACAACCTTCCGGAGCCGGGCGTCATCGCGGCGGAGATCGTTGAGGACCTGGAGGCAGCGTTAGAACAATTCCGGTTGATCGAAGCAGACTTGAATGGGGCAGGGAACGGGAAGTCAGCCAAATCTATTGAGTAAGAGGGGGCGATATGGCACGACGCAGGCGGAAGATGCGGAAGCAGGGGGTTCGTACCCTGGTCACGCAGAAGCTCGAGCACGTCTCGAAGGCGGTGTTCGAGCGCTACCTGGACCAGATCACCCAGCTGGTCGGCGATTCGCCGGGCGTTTACGCCTTGTATGACGAAGGCGAGCTCTACTACGTGGGCAAGTCCGTCGACCTTCGCAATCGGGTCAAGCACCACCTTAAAGACCGCCATGGAGCGAGTTGGACGCATTTCAGCGTCTATCTGACCCGGCGTGAGGAACACATACACGAGATCGAGTCGTTGCTCGTGCGGATAGCGAACCCCACGGGGAATCGCGTGGTCCCGAAGGGCCGGTCCAGCGGACCGCTGCTGAAATTGCTCCAGCGACACATCAAGCAACGGCAGCAGGAGGAACTGGCGTCGCTGTTCGGGCGAAGGCCATCTCGGCGCGCAGTGGCGCCCGACCGGAATGAAGAAGGGGAGCTGGTCGGACTTGTCAGCGTAAAGACCCGCCTGCGGCGTACCTATCGAGGCAAGGACTACACGGCGGTGCTTTTGCCGAAGGGGCAGATCGTTGTTCGCGGTAGGCGGTTCCTGTCGCCGAGCGCGGCAGCCCAATCGATTGCGCGAGGCGGTATCAACGGTTGGTACTTCTGGTGGGTCGAGAAGCCAGACGGCGAGTGGGTGAAGCTCAAGGAGATCCGTCGTTGAAGCAGCGCAAGTACGCGATGCCAGACTTTCTGAGCGGCGTCTTGACGCAAGCGAACTACGAAAGATGGCTGCGTAGAAAGGCGGCTGCGCACGTCAAGCGCGATCGTAAGCGAGGTAACAGTCGGGCGATTGGGCTTGAGTATCGACTCGCAATCCACGGCGCAGTGCTAGAAAGCAACGGGAATGACACATATACCGGGGAGGCTCTTGAATGGGGCCTCGTGAGCAAGTACGACAACGAGAAGTCGAAAAGCGGCACACGACGCTATAAGGCGACGTTTGCGCTGCTGCCCACGGTGGATCATGTTGGCGATGGCCTTGGATCGGCGGACTTCAAGATTTGCGCGTGGCGCACCAACGATGCGAAGAATGACCTTTCGGAACCGGAGTTCATCGCCCTTTGTCGCCGCGTGGTCGAACATCTTGGACGCGGAGTTGCTAGCCCCAAATGATGCAGGTTGTCTCCCCCGTTGCGAGAGACCTCGGCGGCTTCTCGGTCCGCCGCATTCTGCCGTCGATCGAACGCCGTTCCATCGGACCATTCGTGTTCTTCGACGAGATGGGCCCGCTAACGCTTAAAACAGGCCTCGAGCTCGAGGTCCGGCCGCACCCGCACATCGGGCTCGCCACGCTCACCTGGCTGTTCTCGGGCGCGATGATGCATCGCGATTCGCTGGGCAGCGTGCAGGTGATCCACCCGGGCGCGGTGAACCTGATGACGGCGGGGCAGGGCATCGTCCACTCCGAGCGCGTCTCGCAGTCCGGCATGAAGGTCGGCGACACCATCCACGGCGCGCAGTTCTGGCTCGGCTTGCCGCAATCGCACGAGGCCTGCGAGCCCGCGTTCGCCCACCATCCGGCCGCCGAGATCCCCGAGTTCCACGAGCCGGGCGTCACCGGGCGGGTCGTCATTGGCTCTTATAGGGAGCACCGCTCGCCGGTGCCTTTCCCCGATTCAACAAGTCCGCATCCGGTGCTCTGCCTGGACCTCACACTCGAACCCGGCGCCGCGTTCACGCTGCCGCCGGATTCGCGCTGCCCCGAGCGGGCGTACTACTCGGTCGACGGCGAGGGCGCGCACACCTTTTTCATCCCCGACGCCGGCGCGCCGCTGACTGTCTCGGTCGAGACCCCGACCCGGGTGCTCGTGATCGGGGGCGCGCCGCTCGACGGCCCACGCCACCTCGATTGGAACTTCGTGGCCTCAAGTCGGGAGCGTCTCGCCCAGGCGCGCGACGACTGGAGGGCCGGTCGTTTCGCGTCCGTCCCGGGCGAGACGGAGTTCATCCCTTATCCGGACAGCAAGCCGGCTTAACGCCGCGCGCCGAGCAGCGCGAACCGACCATCGCCGAGCGCGAAGTGCGCGAGGCTCGCGACGACCAGGAACACCGGGTACTCCCAGCCACCGCCGGCGGCGGAGAACACCCAGCCGTTGCCGATGTGCACGCTGGCGGCGCCGATCATCACCGGCACCATCGCGAGCGAGACCAACCGGCCGTGGACGCCGAGCAGGATCAAGGCGCCGGCACCGATCTCGGCCGCGATCAACGGCGCCGCGGTCCACGCCGGGAAGCCGATCGTCGGCAGCCAGCCGGCGAGGCCCGACACACCGAACACCATCAGCTTGAACATGCCGTGGGCGAGCCACATCGTGCCGAGCGCGACGCGCAGCAGGGTGGCGCCGTAAGGGGCGAAGTCGCCGTCGTCGATTTTGTTGAGCAGGGTTTCCATAACGATCTCCGGGTGTGAGGGTTGAGGTAAGAGTTAAGAGGCGTGAGAGATGAGCCTGGTAGCTAGGCGGCGAGCCGCGTGGGCGCGGTCAGCTGCTCGATCGTCGCCGCGGCCTGGGCGAGCGCCGCGTCGCGCTGGCCCATCGCCATGCCTTCGGCATAGACGAACTCGACGTCGGTGATGCCGAGGAAGGCGAGGAAGTCGCGCAGGTAGGCGCTCTGCGTGTCGCGCGCGGTGCCGGCGTACATCCCGCCGCGGGTCGCGATCACGAACGCCTTCTTGCTCGTGCCGTCCGGGCGCGTCAGCAGGCCGACCGGCCCCGTGTCGGTGTACTTGAACGTCACCCCGGCGCGCGCGACATGATCGAAGTACGCCTTGAGCGTCGAGGGGATGCCGAAGTTGTACATCGGCAGGCCCAGCACGAGCGTGTCGGCGCGCTTCAGCTCCTCGATCAACGCATCGGACTCGGCGGCGACCGCCTGCTGCGCGGGCGTGCGCGCTTCGGGTTTCGCCAGGAACGCGGCGAAGCGTTCGGCGGTGAGGTGGGGCACCGGATCCGCCGCGAGGTCGCGTTCGATCACGCGCGGCGCCGCGGCGCCGGCCTCGGCGACCAGGCGCGCGGTGAGCTGGGCGGCGAGCCGGCTCGAGCTCGCGTCGTCGCCGTGGATGCTGGTGGTGAGCGTCAGGAGGGTCGGGGTCGAGGTCATGGCGGGCTCCGGGGCGGTGGTGGGCGGCAAGTGCTTGCCTTCAGGTGCCGACAGTTTTAGTATCGAAAACCTCGATAGAAAAGCAGAAAGAACCGCTTAAACCGGTCAGAAAAACAGATACATGAGCACGAACCCCCGCATTTCCCTGGAGCAATGGCGCGCGCTGATCGCGGTCGTCGACGATGGCGGCTATGCCGCCGCGGCCACCGCCTTGAACAAGAGCCAGTCGGCGGTGACCTACGCCGTGCAGAAGCTCGAGGCGCTGCTCGGGGTGAAGGCGTTCCGGATCCGCGGCCGCAAGGCCGAGCTCACCGACGAAGGGCAGATGCTCTACGCCCGCGCTCGCGTGCTGCTCGACGAGGCCGGCGACCTCGAGCGCGCGGCGCAACGGGCCTCGGCCGGCTGGGAGGCCGAGATTGCGGTCTCGGTCGAGGTCATCTTCCCGACCTGGCTGCTGCTGCAGGCGCTCGACCGCTTCGGCGCGGAGGCCCCCCACACCCGCATCGAGGTCGTCGAGTCGGTGCTCGGCGGCGCGCCCGAGTCGCTGACCGAACGGCAGGTCGATCTCGCGCTCACCCCGGTGGTGCCCACCGGCTTCGCCGGCGAACCCGTGATGCGGATGCGCTTCATCCCGGCCGCGGCGCCGAGCCATCCGCTGTTCGCGCTCGGCCGGCCGCTCACGCTCAAGGACCTGCGCAAGCACCGCCACCTGCTGGTGCGCGACACCGGCGCCAAGCGCGACAAGCGCAGCCGCATCCTCGAGGCCGAACAGCGCTGGACCGTGGGCCACATGGCGACCTCGATGCAGGCCGCCAAGATGGGTTACGGCTTCGCCTGGTACCCCGAGGACAAGATCCGCGAGGAGCTCCGCGACGGCGTGCTGAAGGCGCTGCCGCTCAAGGACGGCGGCGAGCGCTTCGCCGAGATCTACCTCGTGCTCGCCGACCCCGACGCCGCGGGCCCGGGCGTGCGGCGCTTGGCCGAGGTCATCAAGGAGACCACCGCCCGCGTCTGTGCGGTCGAGAAGGCGCTGGAGAAGGGCTAGTCTCGACGGGTGAACCTGCTCGACCCGCTGACGCTCGCGACCTTCTCCGCCGGCACCGGCCTGCTGCTGGCGTTGCTCACGCTCGTGTTCTGGCGCACCCGCCGGACCTACCCCGGCTTCGGCCAGTGGGTGATCGCGGCCGGGCTGTTCGTGGTCGCGATGATCATCCTCGCGGCGCGCGACTGGATGCCGGTGCCGTTCTACAACCTGGCCCCGACGCTGCTGCTGCCGTTCGCGATGGCGATCGCCAACCACGGCACCCGGACCTACTTCGGCATCACCCGGCCCGACCGCATCTCGCAGGCGCTGCTCGCGCTGGCGTTGCCGGCGGTGGTGGTGGCGTACTTCAGCGACGTGACCACGATGCGGGTGGTGGGCTCGCTCGCCGCCGGCCTGTTCTCGGTCCATGCGGCCGTGACCTTCCTGCGCTTCGCGCCCGACACCCTGCGCTGGCCGGCGGCCGCCTGCGCCGGCACCTTCGCGCTGTTCGCGCTCCAGCGCGCGCTGCGGATCGAGTTCTACCTCTCGCCCGGTGCCGAGACCGACCTGTTGAAGGCGGTCCCCTCGTCGGCGTTCAACTACGTGATCAACGCGCTGTTCGCGATCTTCTGGCCGACCAGCTTCCTGTTCCTCAACGTGACCCGGATCGAGGCCGAGCTCAACGCCTCGCGCGACAAGCTGCAGACGCTGGCGCTGACCGATCCCTTGACCGGGGTGCGCAACCGGCGGGCCTTGATGGACGCGTTGCGCCAGGAGATCGCGCGGGCCGCGCGCTCCGGGCAGGCGGTCACGCTGTTGATGGTGGATGTGGACCACTTCAAAAAGGTCAACGACCACCACGGCCATCTGGTCGGCGACCAGGTGTTGCGCGAGACGGCATCGGCGCTGGCCGGCACGCTGCGCGCCTCCGATGTGGTCGCCCGCTTCGGCGGCGAGGAGTTCGCGGTGCTGTTGATCGAGGTCGGGGCCGACGAGGCCCGCGCCAGCGCCGAGCGCTTGCGCCAGGCGGTCGCGGCGCTCGAGGTGCGCGCGCCCGCCGGACCGGTCAAGGTCACCGCCTCGATCGGGATCGCAGCGGAGCGCGGGGTCGAGATCGACCTCGACGCCCTGTTGCGTCGCGCCGATGCCGCGCTCTACATGGCGAAGCAGCAGGGCCGCGACCGGGTGGTCGCCGCCCCGGAGGAGATTCGATGACGGAGCGAAGCGCAACGGGCGAGGGGGCTGGCGCCAACACGCCCTATCCCTACGAGACCCGCCTCGACATCAAGTACCGGCCGCTCGAGCTCGTCGACCTGCCGGCCGTGATCGGCGCGGTCAAGCACCCCTGGTTCAACCAGACGCTGTGCCGGGTCAACGACTCGGTGGTGCGCCTCGGCGTGATGCAAGGCGAGTACCACTGGCACAAGCACGATGACCTCGACGAGTTCTTCTACTGCGTCGAGGGCGAGTTCCACATCGACCTCGAAGGCCGCAGCGTCGCGCTCAAGCCGCTGCAGGGCTTCACCGTGCCGAAGGGCGTGATGCACCGGACCCGCGCGCCGACCCGCACCATCATCCTGATGGTCGAGGGCGCTGGTATCGTCCCGACCGGAGACTAGAGAAATGACCAGGACACGCGCACTGTTGGCTTCGATCGCGTTCGGCATGATCACGACCGGCGCGCTCGCCGAGCCCTTCGCCCGCGGCATGAGCCTGACCCAGCGTGCGGTGCTGGGGCCGCTGCGCGTGCTGACCGTGGTGGTGCAGGACGAGCTCGGTGCCCAGTACAGCACCCGCAGCACCACCGCCAAACTGCTCGACACCGCCCAGATCAGCGGCATCGCCTTCGACATCGACGGCACGCTCTACATCGGCCCCGCGCCGGATTCGATGACGCCCTGGATCGACACCAGCGCCTACCTGGTGAAGGACGCCGCCGACCTGCCGTCGGTCGCGGCCGCGCTCGATCCGGGCAAGGCGATCCAGACCGCGACCAAGATCGCGCTCGCCCCGATCCTGCGCAGCACCGAGCGCAGCGAGCACGGCCAGTCCGGTCGCGAGGCCTATGCGCGGATCGCGCCGGCCCGCGCGGCCCTGAAGGGCTTCGATGTGCTGAAGCTGCTGCACGACGACGCCGAGCGCGCGCTCGCCGAGCAACCCAGCCTCACGGTCGCCTCGCACAACACCATGAGCGCCTGGCCGACCCAGGTCCTGGCCCAAGCCGGGATGCGCGAGACGCCCTTGTTGTTGCTGTTCACCCAGTACGCGCTGGCGCCCGACCTGCGCACGCTCGAGGTCCGCACCGAGGCGATGCTGCTGCGGCCCGCCGATGCCGCGGATTCGCCGGTCTATCGCCAGCGCTTCGTCTACCTCTCGCCGCGCCTGCCGCTGCCGGGCAAACCGTTCGAGAGCACCGACGCGGGTTCCAAAGAGGGTGCGAAGCGCCCGGAATGGACCCGCGCCGAGATGGCCCAGCTGCTGCTCGACCGCTGGCTCGCGCACGAGGGGGCCTTGCTCAAGGCCGAGCTGAGCCGCGCCTCGGCGGTGACCGCGCGCGACCTGGCGGCCGACCTCACCGCTGCGCGCTAAACTCGGGCCGTGGGGGAGCTGCGCCACAACCGGGTCCCGGGTCCAGGGCTGCCGCCGATCGCGGCACTGCTCGTGTCGTTGCTGCTCACCGCCTGCGCCGACAAGCCGACCTTCGAGCGCGGCCTGTCGGACGACACGCGCAAGAAGCTGGGTCCGGTGCGCCTGCTCACGGTCGTGGTCCAGGACGAGCTCGGCGCCCAGTACCGCACCCGCAGCACCACCGCGCGCCTGCTCAACACCGCGCCGATCCATGGCGTGGTGTTCATGAACAAGGGCGCGCTCTACATCGGTCCGGCGCCGGATTCGATGACGCCCTGGATCGACACCAGCGACTACGTGCCCGAGGGGATCGAGGACATGCCCGGCGTGGTCTCGGCGTTCGACCCGAGCAGCGCGTTGCGCCTGGTGACCAAGACCGCGTTCGCCCCGGTGCTGCGCGCCACCGAGCGCAGCGAGCACAAGTCGGGCGGCACGGCCGCCTACGAGCGGATCGCGCCGGCGCGCGCCGCGATGCGCAAGGTCAAGGTCAAGGCGATGTTCCAGGAAGACCAGACCCGCGAGCTCAAGAACCACCTCGGGCTCAAGTTCGCGTCGCGCGAGGTCTCGAGCGAGTGGCCGCTCACGATCCTGCAGAGGGGCGTGCAGCCGAAGGAGAAGCCGCTGGTGGTGTTGTTCACCCAGTACACGCTGACCGCCGACCTGCGCCAGATGCACGTGCAGACCGAAGCGACCGTGATGCGGGCCGGCGACACGGTCGAAGCGCCGTCCTACCGCAACCGCTTCAGCTACGAATCGCCGCGGCTGCCGGTGCCGGGTCGGGCGACCGAGGCGGGCAAGGAGCCCGAGCCCTGGGAGAAGGAGCTGCTGACCAAGATGATGCTGTCGCGCTGGAACAAGGACGGCGGCGCCATGCTCCAGGCCGAGCTCCACCGGGCTTCGAACATCATCGCCGCCGACCTGGCGATGGACATCGAGGGCCGGGTCCAGGCGGCGGCGCAAGCCGCGGCGCACAAGGACGCCAAGTCCAAGAAGGACGAGAAGAACAAGTAGACGAGCCCGAGGCCTGCGGGGGCCTCGGCGCTAGCGCGCTGCCGCGACCTCGGCCATCGCGCGCCTGATGGTCTCGGGTGCGGAATCGTAGAGATCGTTGTGGTGTGCACCCGGCAGGGCCTCGAACCGCGTCCAGGGCGCGCCGGCGGCGAGCCGCTGACCTTGCTCGAACGGGATGATCTCGTCGTCCGCCCCATGCAGGATCACGATCTTCGGGCGGCGGGCCGAATCGAGACCGAGCTCGGCGAGCCGCGCCGGGTTGTCCCAACGCTCGGTCAGCACCGGCAGCACGACGCGGCCGTAGTGATGCGCGGCGATGTCGGCGAGCGAGGTGAACGGCGCGGTCAGCACGATCCCGCGCGGGGGCTGCTTCACCGCGAACTCGAGCGCCGCCGCCGCGCCCAACGAGTGTCCGAGCAGCAAGGTACGCGCCGCGAGCCGCTCGGGCGGGACATCGAGCTGGGCCGCGAGTGCGAGGAACGCGGCCGGCCCGCTCTCGACGATGCGGGCGCGGTTGGGCGTGCCGGCGTTGAAGCCGTAGCCGGGGTAGTCGATCAGCAGGAACGCCGCGCTCGGATCCGGATGGCGGGTGGTCCAATCGAGCCAATCCAGCGCGGTCATCGCGTTGCCGCCGAACACGATCCACAGCGGCCCCGGGCTCGCTTCGGGACCGGCGGACCTCGGCGGGAGGTAGACGGCGCACTGCGCGCCGGCGCTGGTGGAGTAGATCAGCGGCTGGAGCGGCGCAGGAAGCGCGCCAGGCGATTGCGCGTAGCGACGGGGGAAGTAGATGAGCCGTTCCTGGAACAGCCAGAGCAGGGCGTAGAACGCGGCGACGAGACCGGCGAAAAGCAGCATCCATCGCAGCATGGTCCGAGCCTAACCCACGGAATTTCCCCGGGATATTGAGCGTCCCTGTATGCTCCGGGTGTCCCGCCGCCCTGGCGGGACATGCGCGCCCGGGGGGTTGGGATGTCGCTGATCGCGGAGCTCAAACGCCGATCCGTGTTCAAAGTAGGAGCCGCCTACCTCGTGGTCGGCTGGCTCGTGATCCAGGCCGCCTCGATCGCGTTCCCGACCTTCGAAGCGCCGGCCTGGGCGCTGCGCGCGTTCATGTTGGTGGTCGCGCTCGGCTTCCCGCTCGCCCTGGTGCTGGCCTGGGTGTTCGACGTGACGCCCGAGGGCGTCAAGGTCGATGAGTTCGGCGTCGGCACCAAGCGCGTGTTCGTCGCCGCGGCGGTGATCGCCGCGCTCTTGGTCGGCTGGTTCATGCGCGGCGGCCTCGGCGGCACCGATGTGATGGTGTTCGAGGCGCCGCTCGGCGAGCAGAGCACCGCGGTGCTGCCGTTCGTCAACATGTCGTCCGACAAGGAGAACGAGTACTTCTCCGACGGCCTGACCGAGACCCTGCTGCACAAGCTGGCCCAGGTCCCCGAGCTCAAGGTCGCGGCGCGGACCTCGTCGTTCGCGTTCAAAGGCAAGCAGCAGGACATCCGCGCAATCGGCCGCGAGCTCGGCGTCGCGACGGTGATGGAGGGCAGCGTCCAACGCTCGGGCGACACGCTGCGCATCACGGCCCAGCTCGTCCGCACCGCCGATGGGGCGCACATCTGGTCGCGCAACTACGACCGCAAGGTCCAGGACTTGTTCGCGATCCAGGACGAGATCGCGGGCGCGGTGACCGAGGCCCTGATCGGCGCGTTGCTGCCCGAGGCCAAGGCCGCGATCGCCAAGGGCGGCACCCAGGACCTCGCCGCCTACGACCTCTACACCAAAGCGCTGTCGCTGCGCGCGATCGGCAGCTTCGACTCGCTCAACGAGTCCGAGGCGCTGCTCAAGCAGGTGATCGAGCGCGATCCCAAGTTCGTCGACGCGATGAACGCGTTGAACTGGACCTGGCTGCGGATGGCCGCCACCGGCAGCATCAAGTCCAGCGACGCGGAGGCCCGCATCGACCAGATGATCGACCGCATCGACGCGCTCGATCGGGACAACCCCACGCTGATCGTGACCCGCGGCGTCCGCGCCATCCAGCGCGGCGAGAAGGACGCGGCCTATGCGCTGTTCGAGCGCGGCATCGCGCTGGCGCCGGCCGACCCGCAGCTGCTGATGGCCTATGCCATCAACCTCGACACCAACATCCCGGCCGAGGGCGCCAAGGCGGTCGAGCTCATCGCCCGCGCGGTCGAGATCGATCCGCTCAACGGCCAGCTGCTCGATCAGTACTCGAGCATCCTGCAGGGCCTCAAGCGCACCGACGAAGCCATCGCGATGACGGAGCGCTCGATCAAGGTGGCGCCGACCAGCCCGTTCGCCCACCAGTCGCTCGGCAGCTTGATGGTGGAGAAGGGCCGGCTCGCCGAGCAGTTCCTCCACTGGCGCAAGTCCCAGCCGCTCGACCCGACCGATTTCGAGCTCGCCGCCGAGCTCGCGCTGCAGCTCGACGTGCTCGGTGACCGCGCCAACGCCGACCTCTGGCTGGCGAAGGCGAAGTCGATCGCGCCGGGCGAGTTCTACCCGAAGGCGATGGAGGTGCAGCTCGCGTTCCGGCGCGGCGACACCGCGGCGGTCCATGCCCAGGCGCTGCCGCTGCTCGGCGGTCATGAATGGAACCGACGCAACAACTGGGGCATCGCCGGCGGCGAGGGCTGCCTGGCCGCCATCGCGCTCGGCAAACGCGACGAGTTCCGGGCCGCGCTGATGGCGACGCGGATGGTGCCGGACGGCTTCTCGGTCGCGGCGTTCAAGGCGGTGACGGCGCCGGGCCTGGATGCCAAGCACCTCTTCAACCACATCGGCAACTTCGCGCCCTGCCTGTTCGACGATGGCCCGACCGGACAGTCCCCGACCGGCCGGGCCCAGCGCGCCGAGCTGCTGGCGACCGCGAGGACGCTCGTCGGCGCGGACTGGCTCGCGGACGAGAACGGCGGCGCCTACCTGACCGCGGTCCTGACCGGTGACCGCGCGACGGTCGCGAGGTTCTTCGTCAAGGGCTTCCCGCGCGACGGCAACCTCACGCGGGCCGAGGCCCAGGCCCGCTGGCAGGGCGTCGACACCGACCCGGCGGTGGTCAAGGCGTTCGCCGACCAGCGCGCCGCGGTCGCGCGCGAATCCGCACGCCTGGCGCAGGTGCTGACCGCGGCCGGCGTGAGCGCGGCGCCGTGAGGACCCTATGTCACTAGTCGCGGAGCTCAAGCGCCGATCCGTGTTCAAGGTCGGCGTCGCCTACCTCGTGGTCGGCTGGCTCGTGATCCAGGTCGCGGCCACGGTCGCGCCGCAGCTCTCGCTGCCCGAGTGGGCGCCGCGCCTGATCACGCTGGTCGTGCTGCTCGGCTTCCCGATCTCGCTGGTGCTGGCCTGGGTGTTCGACGTCACGCCCGATGGCGTGAAGCTCGATGCCGCCGGCGTCGGCAGCAAGCGCGTGTTCACCGCGGCGGCGATCATCGCCGCGATCGCGGTCGGCTGGTTCATGCGCGGCGTCGGCCAGGTGCCGGCACCGCTCGACGGCGAGGGCAGCGGCGAGGGCGCGCCCGCGGCGACGGCCGCCTGGGTCGCGCCGCTCGGCGACAAGAGCACCGCGGTGCTGCCGTTCGTGAACATGAGCTCGGACAAGGAGAACGAGTACTTCTCCGACGGGCTCACCGAGACGCTGCTGCACAAGCTCGCCCAGGTGAGCCAGCTCAAGGTCGCGGCGCGGACCTCGTCGTTCGCGTTCAAGGGCAAGCAGGAGGACATCCGCGCCATCGGTCGTGAACTGGGTGTCGCCACGGTCATGGAAGGCAGCGTGCAGCGCGCCGGCGACACGCTGCGCATCACGGCCCAGCTCGTCCGCACCGCCGACGGCAGCCACATCTGGTCGCAGAACTACGACCGCAAGATCCAGGACCTGTTCGCGATCCAGGACGAGATCGCGATCGCGGTCACCGAGGCGCTGGTCGGCGCGCTGCTGCCCGAGGCCAAGGCCGCGATCGCCAAGGGCGGAACCCATGACCTCGCCGCCTACGATCTCTACACCAAGGGGCTCCAGCAGCAGGCGATCGATACCTTCGCCTCGCTCACCGAGGCCGAGTCGCTGATGCAGGCGGCGCTCGCCAAGGACCCGAAGTACCTCGACGCGATGTTCGGGCTCGCGTCGGTGTGGAACGACATGGCCACCACCGGCATGTTCAGCTACGCCGAGCTCGACCGGCGCATCTCGCCGGTGCTCGACCGCATCGAGGCGATCGACCCCGGCAACGGCCTGCTGCTGGGCTACCGCGGCGCGCAGGCGCGGCGGCGCGGCGATGGCGATTCGGCGCGCAGCTTGCTCGACAAGGCGCTCGCAGCGCTGCCCGGCAGCGCCCAGCTGCATTCGATGAACGCCGACGACCGCCGGGTGGCCCGCGACTTCGAGGGCTCGCTGACCGAGCGCGATGCGGCGATCGCGCTCGACCCGCTGAACTCCGGTGCCCACGCCGACCGCGCGTTCGCGCTCCTCAGCCTGCGCCGCGTCGACGACGCCGAAGCGGCGGCGCGGCGCGCGATCGAGCTCGACCCGCGGGTGCCCACCGGCTACACGCTGCTCGGCGACATGGCGATCGGACGCGGCGACCTGATCGGCGGCTTCATCGGCTATCGCCAGGGCAACCGGGCCGATCCCAACGATCACGAGTTGGCGGCCGAGCTCGCGGGGTTGGCCGCGGATCTGGGCGAGGACGCGGCCGCCGAGGCCTGGATCGCCGAATCACGCCGGCTCAAGCCCGGCAACCTGAACGCCGCCAGCGCCGAGCTGCTGCTCGCGTTCGGCCGGGGCGACCACGCACGCGTGCTGGTGCTGGGGACGCCGCTCCTGTCGCGTCACGACGAGGAGCGTCGCACTAACTGGGCGAGCGCGATGGGCGCGACATGCTCCGCGGCCATCGCGCTCGGTCGCCTGCCGGAGCTGCGCGCGGCGTTGGTCAAGGCGCGCGCGATGCCGACCGACTACAGCGCGGCGAGCATCAGCGCCCTCGCCACTCCGTTGCAGGGCGTGGGTCATCAGATCAGCCACATCATCCGCATGGCGCCGTGCTACCTCGAGCCGGGCGAGGCGGGGGCCAAGGCCCGCGCGCAACTGGCGACGGCCATCGCCGCGCTCCTGGGCCCCGACTGGACCAAGGATGCGAGCCTCAAGATGCTCGGCCTGATCCTCGCCGACGACCGCGCGGGTCAGGTCGCGACGCTGATCGAGAACGAGCGGTCGGCCGCGGGCGCGCCGCGCGCGCTCCGCGACCACGCGCGCAACTTCGCCAATGTCGATCATCGCGGCCTGGCGACCGACCCGCGCACCAAGGCGCGCCGCGCCGAGCTCGCCGCGGCGCTGGTCGAGCAGCGCGCCGCGTTGCCGAAGCACCTCGCCGCCGAGGGTCTCTCGCTGTTGCCGGCCGCCGCGTCGACGAAGGCGCCGTGAGCCCTTCCATGGGACTGGTCGCCGAACTCCAACGCCGCTCCGTGTTCAAGGTCGGCGCCGCCTACCTGGTGGTCGGCTGGCTCGTGATCCAGGCCGCCTCGATCGCGTTCCCGACCTTCGAGGCGCCGGTGTGGGCGTTGCGCGCGTTCATCTTCGTCGTGATGCTCGGCTTCCCGATCGCGCTGGTGCTGGCCTGGGCGTTCGACCTCACGCCCGACGGCGTGCGGGTCGAGCCCTTGAGCACCGGCAGCAAGCGCCTGTACGGCGCGGCCGCCGCGATCGCCGCGCTCGCGGTCGCCTGGTACTTCGTCGGCCAGCCGGCGGTCCGGGGCGGCGATGCCGCGGCACCCGCCGCCGATCAGCGCTCGATCGCGGTGCTGCCGTTCGTCAACATGTCGACCGACCCCGAGAACGAGTTCTTCGCCGACGGCCTGTCGGAGGAGATCCTCAACTCGCTGGTGACCATCGAGGGGCTGCGCGTCACCGGTCGGACCTCGTCGTTCCAGTTCAAGGGCAAGAACGAGGACCTGCGCCGGATCGGCGAGGCGCTCGGCGTCGCCAACGTGCTCGAAGGCAGCGTGCGTCGTTCCGGCGAGCAGGTCCGCATCACGGCCCAGCTGGTGCGCGCCGCCGACGGTTTCCACCTCTGGTCGCAAACCTACGACCGCGACTTCAAGGACACCTTCAAGGTCCAGCTCGACATCGCCCAGAACGTGACCCGCGCGCTCGACATCCTGCTCGACGACGCGGCGCAGGCGCGCATGGCGGCGACCGGTGCCCGCGACGTCGAGGCGTTCATCGACTACCAGCGGGCCGGCGCGCTCTACAACGAGGCGCACGAGGACTACATCGACATCGCCAAGATGGAGCAGGGCTACGCCGCCTACAGTCGGGCGATCGAGCGCGAGCCGCGCTTCGCGGCCGCGTACTACACCCGCACCGACCACTACGCCCATCTGCTCGGGCAGAACACCCGCCCGCCGGCCGAGCATGCCGCGCTCAACGCCCGCTACCGCGAGGACCTGGCGCGCGCGGCGCAGCTCGCGACCGTGCCGGTGCAGCGCGCGTTGATCGAGATCGACCGGCTGCTGACCTCGGACGATTGGCGCGGGCTGCCGGCCCAGCTCGAGACCGTGTTCGCGGCCGAAGGCTGCGGCATCCCGGTGTGGGTCGACGTGGTCACCCCGTTCGTCGATGTCGAGCGCTTCCTGGCCTGGCGCGAGCGCTTCCGTGCCTGCGACCCGTTGAACTCCTCGCAGCTGAGCCAGCTGGCGACCGAGCACATCCAGGCCGGCCGCCCCGAACGCGCGCTCGAGCTCGGCGAGTTCCTCCATGCCCATGGCCTGTCGATGAACCTCGGCGGCGCGGACGTGCAAGCCTTCCTCGCGCTGGGCAAGCCCGACGAGGCCGCGCGGCGCGCGAGCTCGGCCCCGCCCTGGCTGCGCGACTTCAAGGAGCTGCAGATCGCGGCGCATCGCGGCGATCGCGCCGCGGCCCAGGCCGCGCTGGCGCGGTGGTTCGCGTCGCCGCGCGCCGCGACCAACATCAGCGCCGACAACCGCATCAACGCCTACGCGCTCGCGGGTGATCGCAAGTCCGCCGACGACACCGCCGCTGCGCTCGACACCAACCCGATCGGCCCGATGATGCTGGCCGCGGCCGTCTCGGAGTGCATGTGCGGCGCGCTGTTCGACATCGGGAAGACCCCGCGCTTCAAGGCCCGGCTGGCCGAGGCGGGCTGGACCTGGCCGCCGCCTGACGCCATGCACTACAAGACGATGGAGCGCTGACCGTGTCGCTGGTCGCCGAACTCCAACGCCGCTCCGTGTTCAAGGTCGCCGCCGCCTACCTGGTGGTCGGCTGGCTGCTGATCCAGGTCGCGGCGACCGTCGCGCCGCAGCTCGATCTGCCGACCTGGGCGCCGCGCCTGATTACGCTGCTGGTCGCGCTCGGCTTCCCGGTCGCGTTGCTGCTGGCCTGGGCGTTCGAGCTCACGCCCGAGGGCGTCAAGGTGGACGCGAGCGGTGTCGGCAGCAAGCGCGTCTTCACCGCCGTCGCCGTGCTGATGGCGCTCACGCTCGGCTGGTGGCTGCGCACGCCGGACGCGCGCGACGGTGGCGCGGGCGCGTCGGGCAGCACGGCGGACGCGCGCTCGATCGCGGTGCTGCCGTTCGTGAACATGTCGGGCGATACCGATAACGAGTACTTCTCCGATGGCATCTCCGAGGAGATCCTGAACGCCTTGGCTCAGATGCCCAACGTCAAGGTCGCGGCGCGGACCTCGTCGTTCTCGTTCAAGGGCCACACCAAGGAGATCCCGGACATCGCCCGCGAGCTCGAGGTGCGGATGGTGCTGGAGGGCTCGGTGCGCAAGCAGGGCGAGCGGGTGCGCATCACCGCCCAGCTCATCGATGCGAGCAAGGGCTTCCATGTCTGGTCGCAGACCTACGACCGCGACCTCAAGGACATCTTCGCCATCCAGGACGAGATCGCGCATGCGATCGCCAACGAGCTCCAGGTCAAGTTGACCGCGGCCCACGACGACGGCAAGGCCGATACCGACGACCTCGTCGCCTACGACGAGTACCTCAAGGGCATGCAGCTGTGGCAGGCGCGCGAGGAGGCGAACCTGCGCGAGGCCGATCGGCTGTTCCGCTCGGCGCTCGAGCGCGATCCCGGATTCGCGAAGGCCCGCGCCGGTCTGGCGCTCACCTGGCTGGTGCTGCCGGAGTGGACCACGGAGCCTCTCGTGCCGGGCTGGGCAATCGCCCGCGATGCGGCGGAGCACGCCTCGGCGCTCGATCCTTCGCTGCCCGAGCCCTACGCGGTGCTCGGCTACATCGCGCTTGCCGAGAACCGTCTCGCCACCGGTCGCGCGCTGTTCGAGCGCGCCCATGCGCTCGCGCCGTCGCACGCGACCGCCTGGCAGTGGCAGGGCGAGGGGCTGCTCTACGTCGGCGATTTCGACGGCGCGATCGAGGCGACCCGGCGCGCGACCAAGCTCGATCCCAAATCCGCGGTCGTGCGCCAGGCGCACGCCAACGCGCTGTTCTACGCCGGCCGCGATGCCGAGGCGCTTGCGGTGTGCGAGGCGGTGCTGAAGGACTTCCCGCATTGGTTCAACTGCTCGCTCATGAAGTACGACGCCGCGCTCGACCGCAGGGACTTCGCCACCGCTCGGGCGCTGCTCGGGGAGATGGCCGCGTCGCGCGACCCCGACAACGTGCGCTTCGCCGAGCAGATGAGCGACGCGCTCGAAGGCAAGGGCGACAGGAGGGCGGTCGCCCGTCAGCTGGCGACCCTGTTCGACGGCACCGTCGATGCCAGCGCGCTCTCGCCGCTCGCCGATGGCGACGCGCTGTTCTACGGGATCGCCGCGGGTGAACCGGCGCTCATGTTGCCGCGGGCGCGGGCCATCCAGGCGCGTCTGCCCTACAACCTGCGCGCGTTGATGCAAGACGTGCACTTCCGGTCGCTGCATTGCCTGCCCGAGTACGCGCCGCTGATCGCCGAGCTCGGGATCGACGCCGCGAAGAGCGCCGCGTTCTGCGCCGCCTCCAAGCAGCCCCGTCGCGCGCCGCCGATGGCGCCGCCGAAGAAATCGTGACGCGCCCATGAGCCTCTTCGCCGAACTCCAACGCCGCTCCGTGTTCAAGGTCGCCGCCGCGTACCTGGTGGTCGGCTGGCTCGTGATCCAGGTGGCCGCGACGCTCGCGCCGCAGATGGGCCTGCCCGAATGGGCACCGCGCTTCGTGAGCCTGATCGTGATGCTCGGCTTCCCGGTGGCGCTGGTGCTGGCCTGGGTGTTCGACGTGACGCCCGAGGGGCTCAAGGTCGACCCGGCGCCGACGGGCAACAAGCGCATGATCGCGGTGGCGGCGGTGCTCATCGCGCTCGCGATCGGCTGGTACTGGAAGGGCGCTCCGGCTGGCGCGGGGTCGGGTGCCTCGGCGCGCACCATCGCCGTGCTGCCGTTCGCGAACATGTCCGGCGACCCGAGCAACGAGTACTTCTCCGACGGCATCTCCGAGGAGATCCTCAACGTGCTGGCGCGCACGCCCGAGCTCTCGGTCGCGGCGCGGACCTCGTCGTTCGCCTACAAGGGCAAGACCCAGGACATCCCGCAGATCGCCCGCGACCTCAAGGTGCGGATGGTGCTCGAGGGCTCGGTGCGCAAGCAGGGCGAGCGGGTGCGGATCACGGCGCAGCTCATCGACGCCGAGACCGGCTACCACGCCTGGTCGCAGACCTACGACCGCGACCTCAAGGACATCTTCGCCATCCAGGACGAGATCGCGCGCGCCATCGGCAACGAGCTGAGGGTCAGGGTCGGTGGCGCGCAGGCGACGGAGGGTGGCACCGCCGACCTCGAGGCGCATGACCTCTACCTGCGCGCGCTCGCGCTGTGGAACCTGCGGCGCGGCGAGAAGATCTGGGAGGCGATCGGGCTGCTCGAGCAGGCGGTGGCCAGGGATCCTGGGTACGCCGCCGCCCACGGCGGTCTGGCACTCGCCTATGCCGTGTTGCCGGACTACTCGACCAAGATCAGCTATCGCGAGTCCTATGCGCGCTCAGCGGACGCCGCCGAGATGGCGCTGGCGCTCGACCCGACCCAGGCCGAAGCCTACGCCGCGCTGGCCAACGCCGCGATCGCCGACCGACGTCGCACCACGGGGCACGCGCTCTATCGGCGCGCGATCGCGCTGCGTCCCTCGTTCGCGACCGCGCACCAGTGGTACGGCACCTCGTTGATGTCGGCTGGCGAGCCGGTCGCGGCGCTCGCCGCGGCCGAACGCTCCACCGCGCTCGACCCGCGTTCGCGGGTCGTGGGCCAGAACCACGCGATCGTGCTCCAGGCTCTTGGGCGTTACGACGAGTCGCGCGCGGTCTGCGAGCGGGTGCTCGAGTTCAACCCGGACTACTCCGGTTGTCTTTCGACGATCGGCGTGGGCGAGCTGATGCGCGACCAGGCGGAGGCGGCGCGTCCGTTCCTGGCCCGCGGTGGCGAGGTCGATTCTCCGACCGCGGTGCCGCAGGCGATGCGGGTGGTCGATGCGCTGGTCGGTCGCGGCGACAAGCGCGCGGTCGCGATCGAGATCGCCTCGGGCAACGGCCGCAGCTACCTCGAGCCTGGCACCACACATTACTTCTCGGTGGCCGACGCCCCGATCGTCCTGGTCAAGCTCGGCGCGCCTGACCTTGCGCTCGCGTACCTCGAAAGGGTCGCGGGCGAGGAGGGCGGTGTGCCGGAGTGGGCACTGGTGATGCCAGCGCTCGACCCGATCCGCTGCGACCCGCGGACCGTCGCGCTGTTCGCGAAGTTGATGTCGAAAGACGTGCGCCACGCGCAGGTCTGTGGCGCGGCGACAGCGAAGGCTGCGCCATGAGCCTCTTCGCTGAGCTCCAACGCCGCTCGGTGTTCAAGGTGGGCGCCGCCTACCTGGTGGTGGCCTGGCTGGTGATCCAGGCCGCCAGCATCGCGTTCCCGACCTTCGCGGCGCCGGCCTGGGCGCTGCGCGCGTTCATCTTCGTGGTGCTGCTCGGCTTTCCCATAGCGCTGGTGCTGGCCTGGGCGTTCGAGATCACGCCCGAGGGCGTCAAGGTCGACGCCGCCGGCGTCGGCAGCCGACGCGTGCTGGTCGGGGCCGGCGCCTTGCTCGCGCTCGCGATCGGTTGGTATTACATCGGCCAGCCGTCGTACACCAAGGACGACTCGCAAGCCCACGCGGGCCCGCGCTCGCTCGCGGTGCTGCCTTTCGCGAGCCTGGGCGGCGACGCCGAGTCGAGTGGCCTCGCCGGCGGCCTGCACGACACGCTCATCACCCAGCTGTCGAAGCTCAAGGGCCTCGAGGTCCGCTCGCGGACCTCGGTGATGAAGTACAGGGATTGGAGCGGGGGCCTCAAGCCGATCGCCGACGAGCTCGGCGTGACGGTCGTCCTCGAGGGCAGCGTGCAGCGGATCGGCAACCGTACCGTGGTCAACGCCCAGCTCATCGACGCGCGCACCGACGGCCACCTGTGGGCCGAGACTTTCGACCGCACCGGCGATGACCTGTTCGCATTGCAGTCCGACATCGCGCAGAAGGTGACCAAGGCGCTGGCCGTGGCGCTCACGCCGGCGGAGCAGCAGGTGCTGACGGCCGCGCCGACCCAGGACACCGAGGCCTACGGCTTGTACGTCGAGGCCTTGCGCCTGATGAACGAGGCCGGCAACGAGACCCAGAGCGCGGTGCGCGAGGCGACCCAACTCGAAGCAGCGCGGTTGCTCGAGGCTGCGGTGGCGCGGGACCCGCAGTTCGCCACGGCCTGGGCGATGCTGGCGCGCACCTACGCCTTCATCACCTGGAACACCCGTGAACTGCCGTACACCGAGTACGCGGCCAAGACCCGGGCCGCGGCGCAGCGCGCGATCGCGCTCGGCCCGGACCTGCCCGAGGCGCAGTTCGCGGCGGGCACCGTCGCGCTCCAGCTCGATTTCGATTTCCCGCGCGCGGTGCGTGAGCTGACCGCGGCTGCTGCTGGCATGCCCAGCAACGACGTGGTGCTCTCGCGGCTGGCGAATGCGCAGGCCTACAACGGCGATCTCGACGGGCAGATGGCGACCCTCGAGAAGGCGCTGGCGCTCGCGCCGAACGAGGCGTACCTCGGCTACGCCCTCTGCGACGTCTACCTCGCGACGGGACGGGTCGACGACGCACGGGCGATGGCGCGGATGATCGCAGCGCGATACCCGGACAGCTATCGCGCCGCCCGGCAACCGGCGGCCACGGAGGTCGCGATCACGGGCGATCTCGCGCCGCTGTTCGCGTTCGTGCGCAACGCGGGGAATCGCTTCCGGGCCAGCCCGGGACCGACCGCCGACCGCTTCCTGGTCGAATACGCGGCCGGCGATTTCGCGGCAGCGCTGGCGGTCGTGGACGGGGCGAACGAGACGGCCCGCCCTGAGAATTACCCCATGATGCGCGCCGAGATGCTGCGTCGGCTCGGGCGTAAGGCAGAGGCCGACCAGATGTTCGCCTTCGTCAAGGCGCATTTCGAGAAGATGCTGGCGACGCCGCGCGATCCCTACATCGAGGCGATCGTGCGGGGCCAGCTCGGTTGGGTGCAGGCGCGGCTTGGCGACTCGGCTGGCGCGCGCGAGAACGTGGCCGCGGCCGACCGCCTATGGGGGGTGAAGCGCGAGCCCAGCGATGGCGCGGGCGTGTGGTTCGGGCTCGCCGCGGTCCAGCTCGCCGCCGGCGACACCGATGCCGCGCTCGACAAGCTCATCTGGCTCGCTGAGGAGCGCACCGCCTTCAAGGCTGGGGTGCAATGGACCGACCCGCGCTTCGCGCCGCTGCATTCGAACCCGCGCTTCCGCGCCTTGATGCAGAAGCACGGCATCGACCTGAAGAACGAGCCGTTCGCCGAGAACCGTGCGGCGACGAAGCCGAACAGCGCGAAGTGAGCACGCCATGTCACTAGTCGCCGAGCTCCAACGCCGCTCCGTGTTCAAGGTCGGCGCCGCCTACCTGGTGGTGGGCTGGCTGGTGGTGCAGGCCGCGTCGATCGCGTTGCCGGCGTTCGAGGCCTCGCCCGGGCTGTTGCGCGGCTTCATCCTGCTCGTGCTGCTGGGCTTCCCGGTGGCGCTGGTGCTGGCCTGGGCCTTCGAGATCACCCCCGAGGGCGTCAAGATCGACACGGCCGGCTCCGGCAGCAAGCGGATGTTCACGGTCGCTGCGGTGCTGGTGGCGCTCGTGCTCGGTTGGTTCGTGCGCGGCGGCTACGACACGCCATCGGCGACCGCGCCCGTCGGCGCAGAGTCGCGCTCGATCGCCGTGCTGCCGTTCGTCAACATGTCGGAGGAGAAGGAGAACGAGTTCTTCGCCGACGGCCTGTCGGAGGAGATCCTCAACTCGCTGGCGCAGATCGAGGCGCTGCAAGTGGTGGGGCGGACCTCGTCGTTCCAGTTCAAGGGCCAGAACGCCGACCTGCGCGAAGTCGGCGCCAAGCTCGGCGTCGCGACCGTGCTCGAGGGCAGCGTGCGCCGCGAGGGCGACCGGGCCCGCATCACCGCCCAGCTGGTGCGGGTCGCCGACGGCTTCCACCTCTGGTCCGACACCTACGAGCGCACGCTCGACGACAGCTTCGCGGTCCAGCACGAGATCGCGGAGAAGGTCGCCGGCGCGCTGCACGTGATCCTCGACGAGCGCCAGCGCGAGCTGCTGCGCGAGTCGGGGGTCAAGAACGTCGAGGCGTTCATCGCGTTCCAGAAGGGCATCGCCTTGAGCACCCAGGCGCACGACCCCGGGCGCAGCGACGACCTGATCGCGACCCTGCGCCTGGCCAACGTCGAGTTCGGGCGCGCCGCAGCGCTCGACCCGGGGTTCGCCCTGGCGCACTTCGGTGCCACCGACCTCTACGGCCACATCCTGATGTCCGACGGCCACGAGGCCGAGCGTGCCGACGCGATGCGCACGGTGCGCCAGGCGCTCGCGCTCGCCGCGCAGAGCGCGCGCGACCCGCTGCTGCGCGCGCACATCGAGATCGACCGCCGGCTCTACTCCGACGATTGGCGCGGACTGGCCGCGCAGTTCGAGATCGCCCGGACCACGCCGGGTTGCGCCCAGGACGGCTGGTTCCTGGTCGGCAGCGGGCTCGGCGCCGCGGCCGGCATCCTCGAGAAGTCGGCGTCGCGCATCGCCTGCGATCCGCTCGACTTCGCCGAGCACCGCAAGGCGGCGGAGGCCGCGCTCTGGCTCGGCCAGCCGGAGCGGACGCTCGAGATCCTCGCGGCGGGCGAAGCGGTGGGCGCGAGCTCGACCATCCTCACCGTCACCCACGTCAAGGCGCTGGTGATGCTCGGCCGTGTCGACGAGGCGCGCCGGGTGCTGGAGACGCGCGACCCCACCAACCCGGCGGTCGCTGCGGCGCAGCTGCTGATCGACGCGAACACCGGCATGGAGCCCAAGGCGTTGCGCGCCAAGGCCGACGCCTACACCCGCGGCGGCTGGTACCCCGAGCGCTGGAGCAACGTCGACCTGATGGTCGACGCGATCCTCGGCGACCGCGCCGCCGCCAATCGGCGGATGGCGGCGATCGACGCCCGTCCGGGCGGTCCGCTGCGCATCGCCGCGACGCTCACCGATTGCATGTGCGGCGTGCCGTTCGACATCGACGCCACGCCGAACTTCAAGGCGCGGATGGCGGAGTCGGGGTTGACGCTGCCCAAACCCTTGTTCGCGGTGGGCGTGATGAAGCCGGCGGTGGCGCCGTGAGCCTCATCGCCGAACTCCAACGCCGCTCGGTGTTCAAGGTCGGCGCCGCCTACCTGGTGGTGGCCTGGCTCTCGGCGCAGGCCGCGGGCCTGGCGTTCCCGGCGTTCGAGGCGCCGGCCTGGGCGTTGCGGGTGTTCCTGTTCGTGCTGATGCTCGGCTTCCCGATCGCGCTGGTGATGGCCTGGGTGTTCGACGTCACGCCCGACGGCCTGAAGGTCGAGGCCTCGCGCGGCAGCGACACGCGCTTCTTCGCCATCGTCGGCGCCATCGCGCTGCTCGCGCTCGGCTGGTACTTCCTCGGCCAGCCCTCGTACACCACGGACGACCCGCAGGCACAGGAGGGCCCGCCCTCGGTCGCGGTGCTGCCGTTCGCCAACCTCTCGGGCGACCCGGCCCAGGAGTTCTTCTCCGACGGCATGACCGAGGAGATCCTGAACGTGCTGGTCAAGATCCCCGACCTCAAGGTCGCGGCGCGGACCTCGGTGTTCGCGTTCAAGGGCCAGGCCGCCGACGTCCGCGAGATCGGCAAGAAGCTCGGCGTGACCCACATCGTCGAGGGCTCGATCCGCCGCGACGCCACCACCATCCGCATCACCGCCCAGTTGATCCGGGTGTCCGACGGCTTCCACGTCTGGTCCGAGACCTACGACCGCGAGCTCAAGAGCGTGTTCGCGGTCCAGGACGAGATCGCCAAGAAGATCGCCGGCCAGCTCAAGGGCTCGCTGGCCAAGGCCGAAGCGCCGGCGGCCCGGACCGACGTCGATCCCCTGGCCTACGAGGAGTACCTCAAGGGTCGCAAGCTCTACCGCGCGCGCGACCGCGTGCCGGCGGCGATCATGCACCTCAAGTCCGCCGTGGCCCGCGCGCCGGAGTTCGGCCAGGCCTGGGCCTCGCTCGCGCTGGCCCACGAGGTCGCGGTGTACTTCACCACGCCGCTCGAACGCGAGGTGTTGGGCGAGGCGCTGCCCCAGATCAAGGCGGCGGCGGCCCGAGCCGCAGCGCTCGAGCCGGAGGCGCCGATGACGCTGCACGCGCTCGCCAACGTGGCGCGGGCCGAAGGGCGCTTCGTCGAGGCCGAGGACCTCTACCGGCGCTCGATCGCCGCCGACCCGACCTACCCCGACGTGCGCGAGGACCTCGCCGAGCTGCTGACCAACGTCGGTCGCCTCGACGATGCCCAGCGCGAGGCCGATGCCCTCGTCGAGCTCGAACCCTATACCTGGATCTTCCTCAACCGGCTCGGCGCCCTGGCCATCGCCAAGCGCGACGTCACGCAGGCCGAACGCGCCAAGGCGTTGATGAAGCAGATCGCGCCGGAACTGGACTGGGGCCTGCTCTACGGTGTCCAGGTCGCGCTGGCGCGTGGCGACCTCGCCACCGCTCGGACCGAGATGGAGGCGGCCTGGCATGAGGCGCCGGCCGTGATGATCGAGGAGTACGGGCTGTGGCTCTGGTCCCAGCGCGACCCGTCGATCGAGGACGGCGCCGCGCTGCAGGCGATGGTCAGCGTCTACGGCGACTCCCTGTACGCCGGCCTGCGGGGTGACGATGGACTGTTCTTCGATCAGGTGTCTGCGCCCAAGACCGAACACACGCGTTACAACGCTTTCGCCGAGCTGCGCGGGACGCCGCGCTACCTCAGCCACCCGCGCGCCAAGCAGATGCTGCGCGACTACGGCTTCGAGGCGTATTGGCGCGCGCGCGGTTGGCCGGAGCAGTGCCATCCGAAGGGTGAGAAGGACTTCGAATGCGCGGCGGTCGGGCTCGTGGCAGGCGCCAAGTGAGCACGCCATGTCACTGATCGCGGAACTCAAGCGCCGCTCGGTGTTCAAGGTCGGTGCCACCTATCTGGTGGTCGCCTGGCTCGCGGCCCAGGCCGCCGGCCTCGCGTTCCCGACCTTCGAGGCGCCGGTCTGGGCGCTGCGCGTGTTCATCTTCGTGCTGATGCTGGGCTTCCCGATCGCGCTCGCGATGGCCTGGGTGTTCGACCTGACGCCCGAGGGCCTCAAGGTCGAGACCGCCGCGGTCGGCAACAAGCGGATGTACGCGATCGTGGCGGGGCTGGCCGTGCTCGCGGTCGGATGGTACTTCCTCGGCGCACCGGCGGTGCGCGAGCTCGGCGCCGCGGAGCGCTCGATCGCGGTGCTGCCGTTCGTCAACATGTCCGAGGACCCGGCCAACGAATACTTCTCCGACGGCATCGCCGAGGAGATCCTCAACGTGCTGGCGCAGACCCCTAACCTCAAGGTCGCCGCGCGGACCTCGTCTTTCTCATACAAGGGCAAGGACCGCGAGATCCCCGACATCGCCCGCGAGCTCGAGGTGCGGATGGTGTTGGAAGGCTCGGTGCGCAAGCAGGGCGACAAGGTGCGCATCACCGCCCAGCTGATCGACGCCGCGCAGGGCTTCCACCTCTGGTCCAAGACCTACGACCGCGACCTCAAGGACATCTTCGCGATCCAGGACGAGATCGCGCGCGAGATCGGCAAGCAGTTGCAGGTGGAGCTCGGCGGTGAAGGTGGCACCGGCAACGTCGCGGGCACCACCGACCTCGAGGCCCATGACCTGTACCTGAAAGGGCTTGCGCATTTCCAGCAGCGCGGCGGCAAGAACATGCACGCCGCGGACGACGAGTTCCGCGCGGCCATCGCGCGCGATCCCGATTTCGCCAAGGCTTGGGCGGGCTTGGCGCTGGTCCACTCGGCGATGCCGAGCTGGGACCCGACCACCGATCGCATCGCCGGCGACCGCATCCGGCTCGATGCCGCGCAACGCTCGATGGCGCTCGACCCCAACCTGCCCGAGGGCTGGCTCGTGATGGCGGTGCAGGCTTACGACGAAGGGCGTTACGAGACCGGCGAGGTGATGTTCCAGCGCACGCTCGCGCTCGCGCCGTCCTACGCCCAGGCCTACCAGTGGTACGGCGAGGCGCTCGCCGCCGCGGGGTTCCTCGAAGAGGGCCTGGTGCAGACCCGCAAGGCCATGGCGCTCGATCCCAAAGCCTTGATCAACCGGATCGCCGTCGCGAACCAGCTCGCATTCCTCGGCCGCTTCGATGAGGCCGCGCCCCTGTACCAGACGCTGATCGTGGATATCCCCGATCAACCGCGGGGCTACGCCCAGATGGCGATGGTCCATCTGCTGCGCGGCGAAGCGGAGCAGGCGCGGCCGCTGTTCCGCAAGGCGCATGAGGTCCGTGGCCGGAACGCCGCCTCGATCGCCGCGGGCGATCGCATCATCGACGGCTTCGCGGGCAAGCTCTCCAAGAGCGAGTTGCTTGCGTTGGCGGATAAGCTCGCAGCGCTGCCCGAACCCGGCACCGGCTCGCCGGACCACCCGGTCATCGGCACCCAGCTCCGCCTCAAGTTCTTCCAGGTCGCCGGTCGCGACGAGCTCGCCGCTCCGGAATTGGTGCGCTACGCGAAGCTGCTGCCCGATGTCGCGGCGACGCTCTACAACGCGCCGATCAACGACCACTTCCGATGCCGCGCCGATTGGGTGGCGCTGGAGAAGCCCTTGAACGTGCCCGATCGTCGCCGCGCGACGGTCTGCGGCGCCGGCGCGAAGGCGGGCGGATGAGCGCTGCGCCATGATCCTTTCACGCATCACTCAGCACCTGAAGCAGCAGAACTGGACCGCGGTGGCGCTCGAGTTCCTGATCGTCGTCGTCGGCGTGTTCGTCGGCTTGCAGGTCTCGAACTGGAACGCCGCGCAGGCCGACAAGCGCCTCGGGCGTCTCTACACCGAGCGGCTGGCCGCCGACCTGCAGCGGGACCTCGCCGCGCATCGCGCGGTCCTCGCGTACTACACCGCCGTCCTCGACAGCGTCGAACGGGCCAACGCCTTGCTGGCCGACCCACGCTCCGATCCGCGGGAGCTCGTCATCCATGCCTACCGGTCGAGCGAGGTGGTCAACGCGCCGCGGACCCGTGCCACCTGGGGGGAGATCGTGTCCTCGGGGGACACCGGGCTGCTGCCGCCGGGCGCCCTCGCGAGCGGGATCGCCGATTACTTCGCCGGCGACGCGATGCGCGACGCTTTCGAGCCCTTGGCCAACTCGCCTTATCGTGCCCGCTTGCGTTCCATCATCCCGCTCGAGGTGCAGAAGGCGATCCGGGCGGGCTGCAGCGACATCAGCGCCGGATCGAGGCAGACCATCGGCTTCGTGAGCGGGTGCACGATCGAGATCGATGACGCGACGCTCGCGGCGACCGCCGCGGCGCTGCGAGCCGACCGCCAGCTTCTCGCCGACCTTCGTTCGCAGTACTCGTCCGTGATCTCGTCGCGGGGTGTCATCGCCAGCGCCGCGCAGTACCTCGAGGGCGCAGTCGCCGCGCTCGGTGGCGAAGCGGCGGCCACCGGCGGGGAGCGGGAATGAGCCTCATCGCCGAGCTCAAGCGCCGCTCCGTGTTCAAGGTCGGCGCCGCCTACCTGGTGGTCGCCTGGTTGGTGATCCAGGCCGCCTCGATCGCGATGCCGGCGTTCGATGCGCCGGGTTGGGTGCTGCGGGTCTTCATCCTGTTCGCGATGCTGGGCTTCCCGATCGCGTTGGTGATGGCCTGGGTGTTCGACGTGGCGCCGGACGGGATGGTCAAGGTCGACGGCGGCGGCCACAGCGCGCTCGCGTTCTTCGGCGTCGCCGGTGCGCTCGCCCTGCTGTCGCTCGCCTGGTACTGGCTCGGCCAGCCGGCGACCCGCGAGGGCGCGATCGACGATCGCTCGATCGCGGTGCTGCCGTTCGCGAACATGTCGGGCGACCCCGCCAACGACTACTTCTCCGACGGCATCTCGGAGGAGCTGCTCAACCAGCTCGCCAAGATGCCTGAGCTGCGGGTCGCGGCGCGGACCTCGTCGTTCTCGTTCAAGGGCGAGAAGGTCGAGATCCCCGAGATCGCCCGCACGCTCAAGGTGCGGATGGTGCTGGAAGGCTCGGTGCGCAAGCAGGGCGAGCGGGTCCGCATCACCGCCCAGCTGATCGATGCGGCCGAGGGCTTCCACGTCTGGTCGGAGACCTACGACCGCGACCTCAAGGACATCTTCGCGATCCAGGACGAGATCGCGCGGGCGATCTCGAAGGAGCTCAAGGTCAAGCTGGTGGGCGGCGCCGGAGCCACCGGCGGCGCGGGCGGCGCGACCGCCGCGGCTTCGGCTGCGGGTGGCACCGCCGACCTCGAGGCCTACGACCTCTACCTTCGCGGGCTGACCCAATGGCAGCAGCGCACCGCCGCGTCGTTGCACGAAGCCGAGCGGCTGTTCGAGCAGGCGGTGGCGCGCGATCCCAAGTTCGCGCGGGCCTGGGCCGGCATCGCCTTGGTCAACACGGTGATCCCGTACTGGGACACGGTCGACATCCCGACGGTCGAGCGCAAGGGACGCGCGGCGGCATCGCGCGCGCTCGAGCTCGACCCCGACTCGGCCGAGGCGGTGACCGCGCTCGGCAACCTCGATCGGCTGCACACCGACCGGATGGTCTCGGCCACGGTGCTGCTGCGGCATGCGGTGGACCTCAACCCCTCGTACCCCACCGCGCACCAATGGCTCGGCCTGCAGTTGATGGCGCTCGGGGACCTGGACGGCGCGTTGCGCGAGACCGAGATCGCGCTCGAGCTCGACCCGCGCGCGGCGGTGATCGGGTCGAACCGCTCGCAGGTGCTGATGATGATGGGCCGGGTGGACGAGGCCGAGGCGCAGTGCCGCGAGGTCATCCAGCGCAACCCGGAGTTCGTCCAGTGCCTCCACCAGTTGCTGATCGTCGCCCTCCATCGCGACGATCACGCCGCGCTGCGCCAGCGGCTCGACGAGCTGGTGCGCAGCAAGCCGGTCGCCGGCGCGCGCGAGCTCGCCGATGCCATCCAGTCGGCGTTCGAGGGCAAGACCGACAAGCGGGCGGTCGCGCTGCGGGTCAACTCGTTCCCGCAGCTCAGCAGCTACGACCTCGCCAGCCCGAACGTCCTCAACGAGTTCGCGCGGGCCTACCTGCTGCAGAAGCTCGGCGCCCCTGATCTGGCGGTGGCGCGGCTCGCGGCGCCGCTGCCGCTGCGCCCCGACGCGCCGGCGCTGACCATCTGGGGCGAGCTGTTCGACCCGTTGCGGTGTCGCGCCGATTTCAAGGACATGGTCGTTCGCATCGGCATCCCCGACCCGCGCGCGGCGCAGGTCTGCGGCGCGGCTGCCAAGGAGGGCACATGACCTCGGCGCCTGGACTGTTCGCCGAGCTCAAGCGCCGCTCGGTGTTCAAGGTCGGCGCCGCCTACCTGGTGGTCGCCTGGCTCGCGATCCAGGCCGCCTCGATCTTGTTCCCGACCTTCGAGGCGCCGGTCTGGGCGCTGCGGGTGTTCGTGCTCGCGATGTTCATCGGCTTCCCGATCGCGCTGGTGATGGCCTGGGTGTTCGAGGTCGGTGGCGGGGGCGTGCGCGTCGAGTCGGGCGGTCACAGCGACCTCAAGTTCTACGGCCTGATCGGCGCGATCGCCGCGCTGGCGTTCGGCTGGTACCACTTCGGCCAGCCCGCGGTGCGGCCGGCGGTCGACGCCGACCAGCGTTCGATCGCGGTGCTGCCGTTCGTGAACATGTCGGGCGACGCCGAGAACGAGTACTTCTCGGACGGCATCTCCGAGGAGATCCTCAACCAGCTGGCGCGGATGCCCGAGCTCAAGGTCGCGGCGCGGACCTCGTCGTTCGCGTTCAAGGGCGAGAAGAAGGAGATCCCCGACATCGCCCGCGAGCTCGGCGTGCGCATGGTGCTGGAAGGCTCGGTGCGCAAGCAGGGCGGCAAGGTGCGGATCACCGCCCAGCTGATCGACGCGGCCGAGGGCTTCCACCTCTGGAGCGAGACCTACGACCGCGACCTCAAGGACATCTTCGCGATCCAGGACGAGATCGCGCGCGCCATCGCCAAGCAGCTGCAGCTCAAGCTCGCGATGTCCACGGTGCCCGCCGCGTCGAGCGCGAGCGGCGACGCTGCGTCAGGGGTCGACGTCGAAGCCTACGACCTCTACCTGCGCTCGCTCGGTCTGCTGCCGCGGCGCGACTTCCGCGAGCTCGGCGAGGCGGTCGCGCTGCTCGAGCGCGCGGTGACCAAAGCGCCGACCTTCGCGCGTGCGCACGCCACCCTCGCCATCGCCCTGAACCTGCAGGCGCTCTACGCGCCCGACATGCCGGTCCGCGAGCTCCGCGAGCGCGCCAGCGATTCCGCCCAACGCGCGATCGCGCTCGACCCGACGCTGGCCGAGGGCTATGGCGCGCTCGGGTTGGTGGCGACCAACACCGCTCGTGACGCGACGGCGCTGCTCCTGTTCGATCGCTCGATCGCGCTCAACCCGTCGTTCGCCGCGGCTCACACCTGGCGCGCGCTGTCGCTGCGAGCATCGGGTCAGTGGGTGGAGTCCGAGCGCGAGAGCCGCATCGCGCTCGAGCTCGATCCGCGCTCGCTCAACATCTACAGCAACCTGATCTGGCACATGGCGGCGGACGGCCGCTACGCCGAGAGCCGCGCGCTGGCCGAACGCAAGCTCGAGCTCGAACCGACGTCGCCTTCGACCCACATCGAGCTCGCGGTGCTCGACCTGATCGCGAAGCGCAACCAGGACGCTCACGGGCATCTGTTGAAGGCGATCTCGGACGATCCGCGCTCGCGAAGCCTGGTGGACGACCTGTACGCCGCGCTCGAGGGCCGCACCGCCAAGGCACCGGTGGTCGCGGCGGTCGCGGCGCAGCTGCGCTTCGTGTTCCGCCCCGAGACCAACCCCTACAGCCTGGTGAACGTCACTCCAGCGGCATTGCTCGCGCTCGGTGAGCGGGAGCGCGCGCTCGAGGAGGTCGAGCGGTTCGCCGCGCAGACCGACGACACGCTCCGCCTGCGCGGCGTGCTGCGCGTCGCGCTCGTCTCAGCGGCGGTCGGCGACCTGCGCTGCGAGCCACGGTTCCAGGCTGCGGTCCGACGCGTCGACGCGGTGGATGGGCTGGCGACCACCCTGTGCCAGAGGTGAGGGCGCGATGTCGTTGATCGCGGAGCTCCGGCGCCGCTCGGTGTTCAAGGTCGGCGCCGCCTACCTGGTGGTGGCGTGGATCGTGGTCCAGGCCGCCTCGATCGCGCTGCCGGCGTTCGATGCGCCGCCCGGCTTCCTGCGCGGCTTCATCCTGCTGGTGATGCTCGGCTTCCCGTTGGCGCTGGTGCTGGCCTGGGCCTTCGAGCTCACGCCCGACGGCGTCAAGGTCGACACCGCCGGCGCGGGCCGCACGCGGATCCTGATCGGTTCCGCTGCGCTGGTCGCGCTCGCGCTCGGCTGGTACTTCGTCGGCCAGCCGGCGTACCGCTCAGGCGACGTCGCCGACCGCGATCCCAAGTCGATCGCGGTGCTGCCGTTCGTCAACATGAGCAACGACCCGGAGCAGGAGTACTTCTCCGACGGCATCGCCGAGGAGCTGCTCAACCGCTTGGCCCAGTCGCCCGAGCTCAAGGTCGCGGCGCGGACCTCGGCGTTCCAGTTCAAGGGCAAGACGCTCGACGTCGCCGAGATCGCCCGCCAGCTCAAGGTCGCCCACGTGCTCGAGGGCAGCGTGCGCAAGCAGGGTCCGCGGCTGCGCATCACGGCCCAGCTGATCGACGCCCGGACCGGCTTCCACATGTGGTCGCAGACCTACGACCGCGACGCGACCGATGTGTTCGCGGTGCAGGACGAGATCGCGGCGGCGATCGCCAACGCGCTGGAGTCCAGGCTGAACAGCGGCAGTGCGGCGGTTGGGGCGGACGCGGGCAGTGCGGCGACCGCGAAGCCCGCGCCGACCGTCGATCCCGCGGCCTACGACGAGTACCTCCAGGCCCGCGCGCTGGTGGCACAGCGGGTCAACGGCGCGACCTGGCGCGCGGTGCAGGGCTTCGAGCGCGCGATCGCGATCTCACCGGACTTCGCCGCGGCGCATTCGGGCCGGGGCTTCGCCCTGACGCTGTCGGCGTTCTGGGCGCCGCAACCTGGCCTCACCACCGCCCAGCTGTTCGCGATGGCGAACACCGAGGTCGGCAAGGCGATCGCGCTCGACCCCGACCTGGCGGAGGCCTACCTGGTGCGCGGCGTGCTCGGGCTCGGCGCCCTGCGCATCGCCCCCGCGCGCGCCGACATGGACCGCGCGTTGGCCTTGGCGCCGGGCAGCGTCGACGTCCTCAACTTCTACGGCGACATGCTCAACTTCCTCGGCGACCTGCGCGGCGCCGAACGGATGAAGCGCAAGGCGATCGCGGTCGACCCGCTCTCGTTCATCCATCCGGCGAACCTCGGCCAGATCCTTGGCCAACAGGGTCGCCTTGAGGAGTCGCTGCAGATGGCGCAGCGCGCGGTCACTCTGGGCAAGGCCAACGGCGCCCGCAGCCTGCATGCGCTGGCGATCGACGCCCGGCTGCGGCTCGGCGACCTCGACGGCGCGGCCAAGGAGATCGACGCGTTCTGCAAGGATGGCGAGGACGGCCCGCTGCGCTGCATCAGCATCCGCGCGATGTTGCACGCGGCGCGGGGCGATCGGGCTGGGGCGGCGAAGATCGTCGCCGAGATCGAGCAGCGCGTCGCCAAGGGCGAGGTGGTCCAGCTCCAGAACCTGCAGGGCGATGCGATGTTCGCGGCGCTGCACGTCTACGCCACCGGCGAGCCGAAGCGCGCGGCGGTCGAGCTCCGTCGCTCGCTCGGCGAGCCGCAGTGGTTCGCCTACCAGACGCTGTTGGCGATGCAGGGCGCCCAGCTGCCGGAGGAGATCAGCCAGGATCCGGAGTGGCTGGCGGCCTGGGACGATCCGCGCTTCGCCGAGTACATCGCGGCCTGGCGGTCCAACATCAAGGCCTTCCGGGCAGGCAACTAGCCGCGCCGGGGATCGACGAGGAGGGGACGATGCACTGGGAACCGATCCTGAGCGTGCTCGCCACGCTGCTCGCGACCTTCCTCGGCCCCTGGTACGCGTTCCGGCTGGCGCGCCAGCACCAGGAGCAGAAGGACGCCCGCGAGAAGCAGGCCGCCTGCGTCCACCTCACGCTGTCGGTGCTGCGCGACTACGAGGACCACGAGTTCTCCAAGCGCCGCATCACGCTCGCCGAGTTCCAGCGCGACTGGGCGGCCAAGCAGGACCTGATCCTCGACATCGTGTTCCCGAGCCACGGCCAGCTCGCCACCAGGTTCTTCAGCGACGACCCCAAGGCGGCGGAGTACCTGGCCCAGCACCAGAACGTGAACCGCTTCGTCGCCTACCTGTACATGCTCACGGCCTACGCCGAGTCGGGGCTGATCGACGTCAAGCTGCTGCAGGCGTTCGAGCCGCGCTATGCGGCCTACCGGCGGCTGGTGAACGACCTGCGGCTCGCCGTGATGGCGCGTGCCGCCGAGGAGGACGTCCACACCCCGGTGTGGTGCGCGGCGATCCCGAAGCTCGAGGCGATGCTCGGGTTGAAACCGCTCCTCGAACATGTGTCGCCGAGTGAGGCCGAAACTCGGCGCGCCTAGTGCTGGGCCGCCGCCTCGCGCGCCATCGCGCTGATCAGCGCGTCCTTCTCCAGCCACAGCTCCTCGAGCCAGCGTTGCACCTGCACCCGGTGGCGCGGGTCGGCGTGGGCCGCCTGGTCGAGCAGCGCGTCGGGGATCTCGCGGGTTTTCACCTCGACCATGATCCCCGGCACCCGGTCGGAGAGGTAATCCCACATGGTCGGGATGCCGGCGGTGTAGTGGATGGTGACGTCGAGCGCGGTGTGGAACTGCGAACCCATCGTGGCGAGCGCGACCGTCATGCCACCCGACTTGGGCTTGAGCAGATGGGCGTAGGGCGAGCGCTGCTGGGCGTGCTTGGCCGCGGTGAAGCGGGTGCCTTCGCAGAAGTTGATGACCGAGGTCGGGATCAGCTTGAACTTCTCGCAGGCGCGGCGGGTGGTCTCGAGGTCGACGTGGCCGGGACCTGTGCCGCCCTTTTTTCGCTTCAAGAACGGCAGGTCGAGCGCCCACCAAGCGAGGCCGAGGAACGGCACCCAGATCAGCTCCTGCTTGAGGAAGAACTTGAGGAACGGGATGTGGCCGAGGAAGGTCCGCTGCAGCACCGCGATGTCGACCCACGAGGCGTGGTTGCTCATCACCAGGTACCAGCCCTGGGGGTCGAGCTCGTCGACGCCGCGGATGGTCCAGCGGGTGCGGTTGACGTTGGCGATGTAGTGGCTGTTGATCCAGACCCAGCCGGTGGCGAGCGCGGTCAGCGCCCGGTCCATCGCCTTGCGGACCCAGATCACCGGCACCAGCAGCTTGATGAGGGCGACCGGCACCATCAGCGAGAACGCGACCACCGTGTTGATCACGCAGAGCGTGAAGGTGAACGCGCCCTTGATATGGAGCAGGACTTCGATCATTCGCTCAACACGATCTCGAAGAAGCCCCAGTCGGTGGGGTTGCCCGGGATCGACCAGGTGCCGACCACCTGGACGAACCCGGACTGCGGGTCGTGCTTGATGGTGCCGACGTAGAAGACCCACTCGGGGTAACCCTCTGGGCGCGGCTCGGGGTACTTCTTGCTCATCTGGAACACGAGGCCGTCCCAGGTCGCGACCACCTTGGCCTGCGGACCGCCCTGGTCGCGGACCATGCCCTTCCAGCGGCCAGCGCCGTCGGACTGGAGCGAGATCGTGAACGGTCCCGGTTCGCGGCCGTCGAGGTAGAGGAACTGACCCTCGAACATCCCATCGAGCGCCTTGGGCGAGAACTTCGCTTCGGCGCCAGCCTGGTCGCGGAGCGCGGCAGCGTTCGGCGTTTCGGCGCCGAGGGCCGGCAGCGCGGACGAGGCCAGCGCGACGGCGAGGAGGGCGGCGGGGATGGTGCGCATGACGGGCTCCGTTCCGGGGTGCCCGAGGGTAAACGACTGGGGCGGGTCCGGGGCAAGTATCCTCGACCGATGTCCGCCTCCGACGAACCGCTGCGACGCGAGCTGTCCGCGATCGGGCTCTGGCTCATCGCCATCAACGGGATGATCGGGGCCGGCATCTTCGGCCTGCCGGCCGAGGCGGCGCGGCTCGCCGGCGCCTGGAGCCCATGGATCTTCCTCATCTGCGCGGCGCTGATGCTGCCGATCGTCCTCTGCTACGCCGACCTCGCGCGGCGCTTCACCGCGACCGGCGGGCCGGTGCTCTACGCCGGCACTGCGTTCGGGCCGCTGGCCGGGTTCCAGGCCGGCTGGATGTACTACGTCGCGCGGCTGACCGCGTTCTCGGCCAACGCCAGCCTGCTGGTGGCGACGGTCGGGTACTTCTGGCCGCAGGCCACCGATCCCCTGCCGCGGACGCTGCTGCTCGCCGCCCTCATCGGCGCGTTCACGGTCGCCAACGCGATCGGCACCCGGCGCGCGGTCACCACGCTCGGGGCGCTGACGCTGCTCAAGTTCGTGCCGCTGCTCGGGCTGACCGTGGTCGGCATCGCGCTCGCGCCGGGCGCGGCATGGGACGCGCTGCTCGGCGGCGGCGCCGCGTCGGCGCCGCTGAGCGCGGTGCCGGCCGAGCTCGGCGCGGCGATCGTGCTGGTGTTCTACGCCTTCGTCGGCTTCGAGTCGGGGGTGGTGCCGGCGGGCGAGGCCAAGGATCCGCAGCGCGATCTGCCGCGGGCGCTGTTGTGGGCGCTCGCCGTGGCGAGCCTGCTCTACGCGCTGCTGCAGTCGGTGAGCGTGGCGCTGCTGCCAGCGCTGGCGACCACCGAGCGGCCGATGGTGGCGCTCGGCGGCCTGATGCTCGGCGATCTCGGTGCGATGGTGGTGGTGGCGGGCGTCATCGTCTCGGTCGGCGGCAACCTGGCGAGCAACATGCTGAGCACGACCCGCGTCACCTACGCGCTGGCCCGCGACGGCAGCCTGCCCGCATGGTTCGGCGCGGTGCATCCGCGCTACGCGACGCCCGCGCGCTCGATCGTGTTCTACGGGGTCATCACCTTCCTGCTCGCCGCGGCGGGGACCTTCGTCTACCTCGCGGTGCTGAGCGTGCTGACCCGGCTGCTGCTCTACGCCCTGTGCTGCGGTGCGTTGCCGCGGCTCGGTGGCAGCCGCACCCTGAGCGCGTTGGCGCTCGCGGTCTGCGCCTATCTGTTGTGGCAGGTTCCGCCGGAGGCCTGGCTCGCGACCGCGGCGTTCGTCGCGGTCGGCAGCGGGCTCTACTTCTTCGCGCAGCGCGCGTGGTCGGCGTAGGCGCGGCAGAACCCGACGAGCTCGCGCGCCGCATCCTCGGTCTTGCCCTCGGCGATCAGCCGGTCGATCTCGGCGAGCCAGCTCCCGGCGTCGCGGGTCACCGGCATCGCGCCTTCGAGCTGGGTTCGCTTGGCGCGCGCGCCGGTGACCTCGAGGCGCTCGAGCTCGGCCGCGACGTCGTCCGAGCGGGGCGCGGGCGCGGCCGGAGCCACGACCGCGGGCGCATCGAGTTGGAGCAGATCGGCCGTCGCTTGCGTGGGGGCGGGCGCCACGGCCTGTGGTCGCGCGATGGCGCGCAGCGCGGCAGGCGCGGCTGATGCGGGAGCGGCCTCGGCGGTCAAGGGCTCGGAGACGACGCTCGGTGCCGGCGTGACCACCGCGCTTTCGCGTTTGCGCTGGAGCAGCGGGTCGAGCGGAACCGGTTCGACCGGTTGGACCGAATCTCCGACCGGGTTGCCGTTGCGGTCGTATTCCTCGGTCGGCGTGACCAGCACTTGCAGCGACAACGCGAGCCCGAGCACCAGCACCGCGGCGACCGCGAACGAGCCGCCCAGGCGACGGATCCGCTGCAGGCGGCGCTGCTCGGCGGCGCGGCGGGCCTTGGCCAGGATCAGCGCGTCGAGCATCGGCGGCGGCGACTCGCGCTGGGCGCGGTACACGCCGGCCAGGCGGTCGGTCAGCTCGTCGCTGCGTTCTTCTTCGGGGCGGTTCATCGTCCGTACTCCTCGCCGAGCGCGGCGCGCAGGGCCTTGATGGCGTAGCGCAGTCGGCTCTTGGCGGTCTCCATCCCGACGCCGGTCTCGCGCGCGATCTCGTGCAGGTCGAGGCCGGCCTCTTCTCGCAGCAGGAACGCCTCGCGTTGCTCGGCCGGCAGGCGCTCGAGCGCGGCGCGCAGGCGGGTGCTGCGCTCGGCCGCGATCGCGGCCTCGGCGGGTCCGTCCTCGACCGGCGGCGCGAGCGCCTCGAGGTCGGCAGGGTCGGCGTAGCTGACCGGGTCGCGCACGCCGCGCCGGACCTGGTCGACCATCGTGTTGTGGGCGATGCGGAACAGCCAGGCGCTGAAGCGGTCGTCGACCTCGTAGCGCTCGAGCGCGTCGATCGCCTTGAGCCAGGTGTCCTGGAACAGCTCGTCGGCTCGCCCGGCCTGCGGTCCCAGGTGGCGGCGCAGGTAGTTGTAGAGAGTGACCCGATGGCGGAGGTAGAGCCGCTCGAAGGCCGCGGCTTCGCCCTCGCGGTAGGCGCGGACCAGGTCGTCGTCGCTGCGGTCGTCGGGCATCACGCCCGCAGCGTAGGCGATGGTCCGCGCCCCCGGAAGGGCGCGCGCGCTGGCCTCAGTCCGCGGGATCGCGGCTCGCCACGGCGTCGCCGCCGGCCAGGGACCCGGCGAGGCCGACCAGGCGCAGGAACTCGCTGCGCTCGCCGCGCGGATCGTCGCCTCGCGCGCCGCGCGCCAGCCGCTCGATGTCGTGCCAGGCGTAGGCACCGAGCCGTTCGCCGCCGCGCAGCTTCTGGCCGAACGCGGCCACCGCGGCCGAGAAGCGCAGCTCGGTGCTGGCCTGGGCGAGCTCCGGGATGCGGGTGGCGCGGATCGGCTGCTGGATCAGCTCGGACGCGCTCTGGCCCGGACGCTTGAAGCGAAGCTTGAGGTAGGCGAGTTCGCCGTCGTGGTGCTGGATCCGCTCGATCGCGGCGTGGGGCGGCGTGGCAGCACCGTAGCGCAGCGGGTCGACCGCGGGGCGCGTGGCGCCGGTGAGCGTGAGCTCGTAGAGCGCGACCACCGAGTGGCCCGAGCCAATGTCCCCGGCGTCGACCGCATCGTCGTTGAAATCCTCGCGGGCGAGCACGCGGTTCTCGTAGCCGATCAGGCGGTACTCGGCGACCCGCGACGGGTCGAACTCGACCTGGGCCTTGACGTCCCCGGCGATGACCTGGAGCGTGCCGGCGAGCTGCTCGACCAGCACCTTGCGCGCCTCGAGCAGGGTGTCGACGTAGGCATGGTTGCCGTTGCCCTTGTCGGCGATCTGCTCCATCAGCGCGTCGTTGTAGTTGCCGGTGCCGAAACCGAGCGTGGTGAGCGTGATGCCGCTCTGGCGCTCGCGCTCGACCAGGTCGACCAACGCCTCGTGCGAGACCATGCCGACGTTGAAGTCGCCGTCGGTGGCGAGCAGCACGCGGTTGATCCCGCCGCGGACGAAGGCCTGGTGCGCCACCTGGTAGGCGAGGCGGATGCCGTCGCCGCCGTTGGTCGAGCCGCCGGCCTGGAGCTGGCCGAGCGCGGCCTCGATCTCGGCCTGACGGTCGCCGGGAGTCGGCGGCAGCACCAGGCCCGAGGCGCCGGCGTAGACCACCATCGCGATGCGGTCGCGGGCGCCGAGCTGGCGGGCGAGCAGGCCGAGCGAGCTCTTGACCAGCGGCAGCTTGTCGGGCGACTGCATCGAGCCGGAGACGTCGATCAGGAACACCAGGTTGGCGGGCGGCCGGGCGACCGGCGGCACCGCGTAGCCCTTGAGCCCGATCCGCAGCAGCACGCGGTCGGCGTTCCACGGCGCGCGGGCGAGCTCGGTCGTCACCGCGAACGGCGTCGCGGCGTCGCGCGGCGCCGGGTCGTCGTAACCGAAGTAGTTGATGAGCTCCTCGGTGCGCACCGCGTCCTCGGGCGGCAGCCGGCCCTCGTTGAGGAAGCGGCGGACGTTGGCGTAAGACGCGGTGTCGACGTCGACGCTGAAGGTCGAGACCGGGTCACGGGCGGCGAGCTGGATCGGGTTGTCGATGCGCGGAGCGTAGCGCTCGGTGTCCTGGACGGGCATCGCTGCGTGCTTCGCCTTGTAGGACGGGGCCCCGCCGTACGCGGGGGTGGTGGGCATGGCGCCCTGGAGTTGCTCGCGCCTCACCCGCGTTCCGGTGACCTCCACCTGCTCGAGCGCCGCAACGTCCTGGGCGGGCTGAGGGACCGGGACGACCGCGGTCGGGATGACCGGCGGCGGGACGGTGGCGGCGGTCGCGGCCACGCTGCGATCGGGCTCGGTCTCGGTCGAGCGGGTCACGCAGGCGGTGAGCGCGAAGGCGAGGGCGGCGCTGGCGAGCAGCGCGGTCGAACGGCGGGCGGACATGGCGAGCCTCCTGTGGGGTTCACCTGAGCCAACGACCGACCACGCCGGAACGGGTTAATGCGCCCATTCCGCGCGGGCCGGTAGGTCGCGGCAGCGCGAGCGCGTATCCTTGCGCCCCATGAGCACCCCCGACCCGACCGACGGCCCGAAGTTCTCCGACCTCGGCCTCTCCAAGGAGGTCATGACCGGCCTCGAGGCGGTCGGCTACGAGACCCCGTCGCCGATCCAGGCCCGCATCATCCCGTTGGTGCTGGCAGGGCGCGACGTGATCGGCCAGGCCCAGACCGGCACCGGCAAGACCGCGGCGTTCGCGCTGCCGCTGCTGACGACGCTCGACCTCAAGGCGACCACGCCGCAGGTGCTGGTGCTGGCGCCGACCCGCGAGCTCGCGATCCAGGTCGCCGAGGCGTTCCAGAAGTACGCCGCCAAGCTCAAGGGTTTCCACGTCCTGCCGATCTACGGCGGTCAGGAGTACCGCGGTCAGCTGATGCAACTCAAGCGCGGCGTCCATGTGGTGGTCGGCACGCCGGGCCGCGTGATGGACCACATCCGCCGCGGCACGCTGGTCCTCAAGGACCTCAAGTGCATCGTGCTCGACGAGGCCGACGAGATGCTGCGGATGGGGTTCATCGACGACGTCGAGTGGATCCTGTCGGAGACCCCGGCCGCGCGCCAGGTCGCGCTGTTCTCGGCGACCATGCCGCCCGAGATCAAGCGCATCGCCGACAAGCACCTCAAGGAACCGGTCGAGGTCGCGATCCGTGAGGCGACCGCGACCGCGGCGACAATCCACCAGCGCTTCGTGCTTGTGCATGCCTCGCACAAGATCGAGGCGCTGACCCGGGTGCTCGAGGTCGAGGAGACCGAGGGCGTCATCATCTTCGTCCGGACCAAGATCGCGGCCAACGACCTGGCCGAGCGGCTCGAGGCCCGCGGCCATGCCGCGGTCGCGCTGTCGGGCGACGTGGTCCAGAAGCAGCGCGAGGCGATCGTGGCCCGGCTCAAGGCCGGCCAGGTCGACGTGGTGGTGGCGACCGACGTCGCCGCCCGCGGCCTCGACGTCGAGCGCATCTCGCACGTCATCAACTACGACATGCCCTACGACCCGGAGACCTACATCCATCGCATCGGCCGCACCGGCCGGGCCGGTCGCGCCGGCGAGGCGATCCTGTTCATCACCCCGCGCGAACGGCGGATGCTGCAGTCGATCGAGCGCGCCACCCGCCAGCCGATCGAGGAGATGCACGTGCCGTCGGCCGACGTGATCGCCGACGCGCGGCTCGGCCGCTTCCACGCCGCCATCACCGAGGTGCTGCAGTCGGGCGACCTCGAGCCGGCGCGCGGCGCGGTCGCGGCCTACATCGCGGAGCACGAGGTCGAGCCGCTCGAGCTCGCCGCGGCGCTGGCCCAGATGCTGCGCGGCGAGGGCGCGCCGGTCGAGGACATCCCGGTGCCGCACCACGAGTCGCGGCCGTCGTTCGAGCGCGAACGCCCCGGCTTGCCGCGCTTCGGCGGACGGCCCGGCGACGACCGTGGTGGCGGACATCGCGAGGGTGGCGGTTACCGCGACGCACCGCGCGAGCGCAGCCGCGACGCCTGCAGCACCGACGACGATCGTCGCGGCCCGCGCGGTCGCGACAGCGGACCGGCGCGCGGGATGGAGCGCTACCGGCTCGAGGTCGGCACCGCGCACGGCGCCAAGCCCGGCAACATCATGGGCGCGATCGCCAACGAGTCGGGCCTGTCGGGCCGCGACATCGGCCGCATCACGATGCTGGAGGACCACAGCACGGTCGACCTGCCCGAGGGCATGCCGCCGGCGATGTTCCAACATCTCAAGAAGGTGCGGGTGGCGGGTCGGCCGCTCGATCTGAAGAAGGTCTAGTAGAGGGGGATCGACGATGAAGCTCTCGACGCTGCTCGCGGCGGCCCTGATCGCGGCCGCCACCACCTTCGCCAGCACCGCCGTCGCCGGCGACGACGACGCCTTCGACCCGGCGGCGTACGCCGCCAAGCCCTGGGACGTGACCAAGTCCTACTACAGCGACACCGGCTTCAAGAACTTCAAGGGCACCAAGCGGGTCGCGGTGTTCTCGTCGGTGACCTTCAAGCTCGACTCGACCGTCTCGGCGGTCGCGATCGACGCGCTCGGCGGCAACCGCACCGGCACCGCGGCGAGCAGCATGACGATGTCGCTCGAGGGCGTGTCGCAGGCCGCCTTGCAGCGCATCGCCAACGCCTTCCACGACAAGCTGGTCGCCGACCTGACCGCGATGGGGCTGACCATCATCCCGCCCGAGGAGTACAAGGCGGCGCCGACCTACGCCGCGCTCGCCGCGTTCGACGACCCGGTCCGCCGCCAGCCCTACGTCGACAAGAACTACATGGGGCAGGGCAAGCCGGCGACGCTCGCCACCATCACCGCCTACGACCAGCCGCTGTTCCTCGACTCGGGCACCGGCATCTTCAAGTCGATGGGCGCGGCGATCAAGATGTCGATGGCGATGGGCGAGGACATGGCGATCGTCTACGCCAACCCGCAGATCGATTTCGTGCAGATGTCGGCCTCGGGCGGCATGCTGGCCAAGAGCGCCAAGGTCTCGGGCAAGCCGCTGCTGCAGCTGTTCACCAGCCAGATCGGCTTCGTCCACAGCTACAACCCGGCGGGACTCACGCCCAAGCGGCCGCTGATCTCGCCGACCGACTACGGCGCCACCGTGCGCAAGACCGGCAGCGACGATCGCGCCAACTGGTTCACCGGCAACGCCTCGAGCGTCTCGACCTTCGTGGTGGCGGCCGACGAGGCCAGGTACGAGGCGGCGATGATCGAGCTGCTCGGCTTCCACAGCGGGATGTTCACCACCTACCTCGCCGAGAAGAGCAAGTAGCGACGGCTCGGTGGGTCGCGGGATGCCCGTCGCTGCGCTGTACGCCTCGGCTGACCGGGACCGCGTGGGTGCGTGCTAGATTCCTCGCCCGACCGCAACCTCAACTCGAAACCGAACCTCCAGGGGGGATCCATGAAGAGCAATTTCGCCCGTTCGCTTGCGATCGCGGGCACCGTGATCGCTGCGTCGATGGCCCAGGTCGCTGAGGCCAAGCGCAGCTTCGCCGACATCTACATCGAGTGCGGCCTGGGCGCGATGATCGCCCCGAGCACCGGTTGGGTCGCCGTGATCACCAACATCACCTGGGACTGGGGCACCACCGCGATCATGTCCGAAGCATCGTCGCCGGAATCGTGCAAGGGCGGCCAGGCCAAGACCGCGATGATGATCTACGAGGCCTACCCGAGCCTGGAGACCGAGCTCGCGCAGGGCCGCGGTGAGCATCTCGACGCGCTGTTCGCGTTGTCGGGGCGCGAGAAGGCCGACCATGCCGCGCTGATCGCCGAGCTCCGCTCCGGCTTCGCCGCGCTGGTCGCCGACCAGGGCTACACCGAGCGCAGCCGCTACGAGAAGGCCGAGCGCTTCTTCGTGCTGTTCCACGGCGTGGTCGAGGTCGATCCGACCTCCAGCTGATCGCGTTGCGGACGGCAGGCATCGGGACGCCCGACCTTCGAGGTTGGGCGTTCCTCGTTGTGGGCCTGTGGTCGGCGCCCGCGGCGCTGGCCGAGACGACGCTCGCCGAGCTCCAGGCGAGCGCGCAGGCCCGATCGCTCCACGAGGCGCCGACCTGGCGCCGGCTGCTCTACGTCCGCGATGGCGCGAGCGAGGTCATCTCGACGGACTTCTTCCTCGCTGCGGACGGCGCCGGCGATCCGGCGGCCGAGCTCGCGGCCACGCTCGCCGCCTGGTACGGCGATGAGGTCGGCGACGCCAGCCCGCGCTGCCGGTTCCCGGCCCGCTACCTGTGGCTGGGACGGGAGCTCGCCCTGCCGCCACGCCCGGACCCGGGTTGCGTCGCGTTCGAGCGCTGGGCGGGGTTCGAGCGGCTCGATTCGATCAGCGCCCTGATGGTGAGCGGCTACCTCGGCAACCCGGCGTCCTCGTTCGGCCACAGCCTGTTCAAGCTCAACCGGCGCGCCGCGAACGGCGAGGACATCCGGCTGCTCGACACCAGCTACAGCTTCGGCGCGTTGGTGCCGAAGGACGAGAACGTCATCCGCTACGTCTACCGCGGTCTGACCGGCGCCTACGAGGCCGGCTTCACCGACAAGCTCTACTACGCCCGCGACCAGGTCTACACGCGGACCCAGTTCCGCGACATCTGGGAGTACCGGCTGGCGCTCGACCCGCAGCAGCAGCGCCTGCTGGTCAGCCACCTGTGGGAGGTGCTGGGCCGCAAGTACACCTACCGCTTCCTGAGCCGGAACTGCGGCTACCGGATGGCCGAGCTGGTCGCGCTGGCCACCGATCGCGAGCTCGCTCCGGACGAGGTGGCCTGGTACGCGCCGGCCGAGCTGTTCCACGACCTGATGGGAGTGGCGGGCGACCACGGAGCCTCGGTCGCCGGGATCGGGTTCATCCCCTCGTCGCAGCGCGTGCTGCACCATCGCTTCGCCAGCCTCAGGCCGTCGGAGCAGGCCGCGGTCAACCGCGTGATCGCGAGCGAGGGCGTCGCGCTGGCCGCCCTCGTGACCGAGCTGTCGCCGACCGCGGCGCGCCGGGCGCTCGACGTGCTGGTGGTCTACTACGAGTACCGCCTGGCGGCGCACGATGAAGCGGCCGAACCTGCGCTCCGCAAGCTCAAGGACCGCGTGCTGCTCGCGCGCCTGGCGCTGCCGGTGTCGACCGAACCCGAGCACCCGGTGCCGATGCTGCCGCCGGTCTCCGACCGTCATCCGCCGCTCGCGTTCGGCGCCGGCCTGCGGGCGGTCGACGGCGAGCCGCAGGTCACGCTGCGGACCACCGGGCATCTCCAGGACCTCGCCGACGATCCGGCCTCGGGCACCGAGCTCGCGGTCGGCGACATCGAGTTGGCGGTCGCCGAAGGCGGTGACGTCGCGGTCGATCGCTTCGACCTGATCCGGGTCCGGCGGCTGCAGTCGAGCGCGGTCGGCATCCACGGCGAGAGCCGGCGGTCGTGGCAGGTCCGGTTCGGTTGGCGACGCGACAGCTTCAGCGAGGGCGATGCGCGGGCCGAGGTCGCCGGGGGCGTCGGGCGGGCGACGCTGCTGGGCGAGGCCACGCTCGCCTACGGCATGCTCGACCTCGTGCTCCGCGATGGCACGCCCGCCGACGAGGACGCGTTCGCTGCGCTGCTCCAGCCGATGTTGGGGGTGGTGACCCGCAGCGGTCGGTTCAGCCTCGAGCTCGAAGTGGCCGATCGCGCGGACCTCGGTGCGGGCAGATGGACGCCGCGCGGGCGGCTCGCGGCGCGTTGGCGCAGCGGCCGACAGGCCGAGCTCCAGGCCGGGGTCGAACATCTCGCCGGCGAGGACGCGATCACGCTCGGCGTCGTCGGCTACTGGTGAGCCGGGTAGACTCGGACGGCGTGCCGCCCCAGGGTCGCCGCATCCCGCATCGCCCAGGAGCCCGCTGATGGAACCGATCCTCCGCCGCCTAGCGCCGCTCGCCATCGCCGCGTTCGCCACACTCGGCGTCGGCGCCGGCGAGCCGGTCGGCTTCGGCCGCGACACGCCAGCCCAGCTCGCCGAGGCGGCCGATGCCTCCACCGCGCAGCTCGCCTCGTTCCTCTACGGTTCGCTGTTCACCGACGACCAGATCGTGGTGCCGGAGCAGCTCAAGCGTCGGGCCGGCGAGCTCGCCGCGATGTCGACCGACCTCGACCCGCGGGTCCGGGTCCAGGGTTCGTTCGCGCTGGCCCTGATCGGCCGGGGCGAGGTGCTGACCCGCACCGCGTTCGAGCCGGTGGTGGGATCGCCGCCGTTCGAGAAGGCCAACGCGGTGTTCCTGACCTGCGCGGTGCGACGCCAGTGCCCGGCCGCGGTCGTCGCGCTGCGCAAGATGGGCGCGGCGCCGGCGAAGAAGGCCAAGACGCCCCAGCTCGCCAACCTCGAGGCCACGCTGCTGCTGAGCCTGATCCAGCAGGACGGCTTCGCCGCCTACGTCGATTCCCTGAAGACCAAGGACCTCGGCCAGCAGGACGCGCTGGCGGTCGCCAAGCGGCGCCACGCAGCGACGTTCAAGGACTCGCGTTAGCACGAGAGGGGTCGAGCGACCTCGACCGGATCGACTCAACCGAACGGGATGACGTCCTCGAGCGCGACCGCCGGCTCGGCCAGACGATGGACGCTGCTCTCGCGCGCTGCGATCAGCAGCGCGAACCCGGCGCCGTCCGGCGCGCCGCTGACCACTTCGCCGAGCGCGCCGCCGTCGGCACCGACGATCTTGCTGCCCGGCGTCGCCGCAATCGCGCAACGCGCGGCGAACAGCCGCTGCTTGACCACCCCGAGGTAGTGGGTGCGGGCGACGATCTCCTGGCCGGTGTAGCAGCCCTTCTTGTAGTCGATCGCGCCGAAGCGCTCGAGCCCGAGCCAGAGCGGCACGAAGTGCTCGCGGGTCTCGGCGACCACGGTCGGCAGGCCGGCGCGGACGTCGATCAGGCGCCAGGCGTCGCTGCCGTCGGCGAGCGCCTCGGCCCGGGCCTGCGGCGCCACGATCAGCTCGCGTGCGCCGGGCATCTCGATCGCGAGCTCGCCGTCGGCGGAGGCCGCGGCCAGGTGGTGGCCGACGTCGGTGGCCGCCGCGCGGTGGTCGCCGATCCGGCCGATCAGCGCGAGGTCATTGGCGACCTCGACCGTGGCCTTGCTCCGCAGCACGTACATCCGCAGCTTCTGGCCCAGCGCTTCGGTGACGCTGCGTTCGGTGATCAGCAGGTGGGCGTCGTCGCCGGTCGCCGCCAACACCGCGATCGCGTAGCAACGGCCCTTGGGGTTGCTGAACGAGGTGAGCTGGGCCATGGCCGGCGTGACGCGACGGGCGTCGTTGCTGGCCTGACCCTGCACCAGCGCGATGCGGTCGGCACCGGTGAGCCGCAGCACCGCGAGGTGGGGGAGGCGGGCGAGCGTGGTGTTCATGGGGCTGGCATCCTAACCCTGCGTTTGCCGCTCTGCCGCCCGGGTGCCACAATGCGCGCCGCATGTCCGACCAACCCGAAACGTCCGACGGCGCCGCCCCCGCACCCATCCCGTTCCTTCAGACCCGCGTTCCGACGCCGCTCCCCGTGGCTATTCCGATGGAAAGCGGCGGCCGGCGGCGCGACGTGAGCAAGGGCCTCGAGCCCACGCGCTTCGGGGATTGGGAGAAGGACGGCCGTTGCATCGACTTCTGAACATCCCGAGCTGAGGACGCCCATGTCAGCGCCACGTTATCGGCCACTAAGCCCGTTCTGGATCTACCGCCTGGGCTGGACCATGTCGTTGTCGGGCACCCACCGCGTGACCGGCATGCTGCTCTCGATCGGCTCGCCGCTGTTCGTGTTCTGGCTGCTGGCGGTGGCGGCGGGCGAGACCGCCTACTACGACTTCGCCGCTGCGATGGTCTCGCCGCTGGGCTGGGTCGTCTACTCGGGCTTCATCTTCTGCATCGCGTACCACCTCTGCAACGGCCTGCGCCACATGGCCTGGGACCTCGGGCTCGGGCTCGACCTGCCGACCGCCAAGGCCAGCGGCCTCGGCGTGGTGATCGCGGCGCTGGCGCTGACCGCGCTGACGCTGGTCGCGACCTTCGGGAGGGTGGCATGAGCGCCGACGCCCGGCTCCGCCATCCGATGAAGACCGCGCGCGGACTGGGTGCCGCGAAGTCGGGCCTCCACCACTGGTGGATGCAGCGCGTCACCGCGGTGGCGCTGGCGCCGCTCTCGGTCTGGTTCGTGTGGAACGCGACCTGGCTGTTCTCGGCCGATTACGCCGCGGCCCACGGCTTCCTGTCGCAGCTCTGGAACGCGGTGTTCATGACCGCGTTCGTGGTCGCGTTGCTCTACCACTCGTACCTCGGGCTGCAGGTGGTGGTCGAGGACTACGTCACCCACGAGCTCAAGAAGCTGACCACGCTGGTCGTGCTCCAGTTCGCGCACCTGCTGCTGGCGTTGGCGGCGCTGTTCGCCGTGCTCAAGGTCGCGCTGAGCGGCCCGGTCGGAGGCCTGTCCTGATGTCCTCGTACAAGATCATCGACCACAGCTACGACTGCGTGGTGGTCGGGGCCGGCGGCGCCGGGCTGCGCGCCACCGTCGGCCTGGTCGAGCTCGGCTTCAAGACCGCCAACATCACCAAGGTGTTCCCGACCCGCAGCCACACCGTGGCGGCGCAGGGCGGCATCTCGGCGGCGCTCGGCAACATGGGGCCGGACCACTGGACCTGGCACATGTACGACACGGTCAAGGGCTCCGACTGGCTCGGCGACCAGGACGCCATCGAGTACATGTGCAAGGAGGCGCCCCAGGCGGTGATCGAGCTCGAGCACTACGGCGTGCCGTTCTCGCGCACCGAGGAGGGCCGCATCTACCAGCGTCCGTTCGGCGGCATGACCACCGAGTTCGGCAAGGGCATCGCCCAGCGCACCTGCGCCGCGGCTGACCGCACCGGCCACGCGATGCTGCACGCGCTCTACCAGCAGTCGCTCAAGCACCAGGCCGAGTTCTTCATCGAGTACTTCGCGCTCGACCTGATCATGGAGGACGGCGCCTGCCGCGGGGTGATGGCCTGGGACCTCTCGACCGGCACGCTCCATCGCTTCCGCGCCCAGATGGTGATCCTGGCGACCGGCGGCTACGGCCGCGCGTTCTTCTCCTGCACCTCGGCCCACACCTGCACCGGTGACGGCAACGCGATGGTGCTGCGCGCCGGGCTGCCGCTGCAGGACATGGAGTTCGTCCAGTTCCACCCGACCGGCATCTACGGCGCCGGCTGCCTGATCACCGAGGGCGTCCGCGGCGAGGGCGGCTACCTCACCAACAGCAAGGGCGAGCGCTTCATGGAGCGCTACGCGCCCAACGCCAAGGACCTCGCCTCGCGCGACGTGGTGTCGCGCTCGATGACGGTCGAGATCCGCGAGGGCCGCGGCGTCGGTCCGCTCAAGGACCACATCCACCTCCACCTCGAGCATCTCGGCCCCGAGGTCATCCACGAGCGGCTGCCCGGCATCGCCGAATCGGCGCGCATCTTCGCCGGCGTCGACGTCACGAAGGAGCCGATCCCGGTGCTGCCGACCGTGCACTACAACATGGGCGGCATCCCGAGCCTCTACACGGGCGAGGTCGTGACCAAGAAGGACGGCGACCCCGACCACGTGGTGCCGGGCCTGATGGCGGTGGGCGAGGCGGCCTGCGTCTCGGTCCACGGCGCCAACCGGCTGGGCTCGAACTCGCTGCTCGACCTGGTGGTGTTCGGCCGCTCGGCGGCCAAGCGTTGCGGCGAGATCCTCACGCCCAATGCCTCGCAGAAGCCGCTCAAAGCCGACGCCGGCGACGCGGCGGTGGCGCGCTTCGACCGGCTGCGCCACGCCCAGGGCTCGCGCCGGACCGCCGAGGTCCGGCTCGAGATGCAGCGCACGATGCAGGACCACGCCGCGGTGTTCCGCGACGGCCCGGTGATGCAGGAGGGCCTGCAGAAGCTGCGCCGGACGTTCGCCTCGTTCGCCGACGTCTCGGTCGCCGACCGCGGGATGATCTGGAACTCCGACCTGGTCGAGACGCTCGAGCTCGACAACCTGCTGTCGCAGGCGATGGTCACGCTGACCGGCGCCGAGAACCGCAAGGAATCGCGCGGCGCCCAGGCCCGCGAGGACTTCAAGGACCGCGACGACCCGAACTGGATGAAGCACACGCTGGCCTGGTGCGACACCACCATCGGCGGCGAGGGCAAGGTCACCATCGACTACCGGCCGGTGCACATGACGACCCACTCGGGCGAGATCCAGCCGATCCCGCCGAAGGCGAGGACCTACTGATGGCGCAGCTGACGCTCCCCAAGGACAGCCAGGTCACCACCGGCAAGTCCCATCCCGCGCCAGCCGGCGCGACCGACCTGCGCAAGGTCAAGGTCTACCGCTACGACCCGGACGCCGGCGGCAACCCGCGGCTGGACACCTTCGAGATCACGGTCGACAAGAGCACGCCGATGATCCTCGACGTGCTGATCAAGCTGAAGAACGAGGTCGACCCGACGCTGACCTTCCGCCGCTCCTGCCGCGAGGGCATCTGCGGTTCCTGCGCGATGAACATCGACGGCAAGAACACGCTGGCCTGCACCAAGTCGTGCGAGGACGTCAGCGGCGACATCACGATCTACCCCTTGCCCCACATGCCGGTGATCAAGGACCTGGTCCCCGACATGACGCACTTCTACGCCCAGTACGCGTCGATCGAACCCTGGCTCAAGACCGATTCGCCGGCGCCCGACCGCGAGCGGCTGCAGAGCAAGGACGACCGCGCCAAGCTCGACGGCCTGTACGAGTGCATCCTGTGCGCCTGCTGCTCGACCTCGTGCCCCTCGTACTGGTGGAACCCCGAGAAGTACCCGGGGCCGGCGATCCTGCTCCAGGCCTACCGCTGGATCGTCGACTCGCGCGACGAGGCGACCGGCGAGCGGCTCGAGGCGCTCGAGGATCCCTACAAGGTGTTCCGCTGCCACACGATCATGAACTGCGCCGACGCGTGTCCCAAGGGCCTCAACCCGGCCGCCGCGATCGTCGAGACCAAGAAACTGATACTCGAACGGAAGGGTTGAACATGCTGAACTTCGGAGTTGCCGCGATGACGCGGCGGTGGACGGCTGCGGCCGTCATCTGGTCGACGATGTTCGCCGCGCTCCCGGCGCTGGCGGTCGATTGGGGTCCCTACGACGAGCTGGTCGGCACCGCGTGGCAGGCGCCGAGCGGTTTCCCGCGCAAGGCCTGGCGCTGGTCCGACGACGGCTCGAGCATCCTCGAGATCGAGCTGCGCGACGCCTACGACACGGCGCGCGTCACCACCCTCAAGCCCAACAAGAAGGGTGATGCGCTGGTCGCGATCGCGCCCGGCGGCGGCAAGAGCAAGGCGCGGCTCGGCGTCGACGGCTCGGTGCTGTGGATCGACGAGGGCGGCGGGCAGGTCGCGACGCGGGTCGCGATCCAGAACGGCGCGCTGCTCGAGCAACGGGTCGTGATGGAAGGCGGCCACCCCAAGAAGCTCAAGGACGAGATCCGCTTCGCGCGCAGCGCCGACAGCAAGTGGGCCGACGCCGCGGGCGGCGGCAAGGGTTCGGGCAAGGGCAAGAAGAAGTCAGGCTTCGCCGACCTCATCGCCGAGGCCCAGGGCAAGAACAAGAAGAAGGGCGGGCAGAGCGGCGGCTCGATGCCGGCGCCGCAGTCCTCGAGCAGCGTGCCGCCCCAGGTCCCGGTCCCGCCGGTGGTCGCCGCTCCGACCGCACCGGTCGAGAACCACGGCGAGAGCCTCGACTGCATGATGGCGGCGCCCGAGGTCAGGGCGCGGGGCTGCAAGCCGCCGAGCGCGACCACGGCGCCGACGCCGTCGCCAGCGACGGGGTCCGCCGCCGGCGCGGTACAGACCGTCTCGATCGACGGCCGGAGCGTGCCGGTGTCGCGGTCGTTCCCGCCGCAGATCCTCGGCCGCTACCTGTACGAGAAGAAGGGCGAGCCGATCATCGAGCTGCGCGGCGACGGCAGCGGCGCGTTCCAGGCCCACATGATCGCGCCGATCCAGATCCGCTGGTGGCTCAAGGCCGGCGCCAACGGCGCGCCCGAGAAGATCACCGGCCACAACGGCAACTACCGCTACACCGTGGTGTTGCAGTACCTCAACAGCACCAACGGCAACTACCCGAGCGGCAGCTACGCCAGTTGGTACCTCGATACCGACGTGGCGGCGGGCTGCTCGATCATCCTCGGCGAGCGCTTCAAGTGCCGGTGACGGCGGCGCCACCCTCCGGGGCAGGCGCCCGTTGGCCCACCGCCGCGCGGGCGGCGGATACAGTACCCTTCGTCCTCGGCGGCCGCTGCGGCCGGAGTTCAAGGTCCTCGACGATGACGCATGCCCGGTCCGTTCCCTCGACGCTCGCGACGCTGACGGCGCTGCTTGGTGCCGGCCTGGCGTTCGCCGGCGCGCCCAAGTTCTCGCCGACCCCGCCCGAGGGCCTGACCCCGCTCGACCGGGTGATCGTGATGACGACCGGCGAGCCCGAGACCATCGCCGCGCTCAAGGTGTTCGACCTCACCACCGGCGTCGCGCTCAAGGACTGCCCCAAGGGCAGCTGGCGCGGCAAGGTCGTGTTCGTCGGCGGGCTCGGCGGCGACATCGAGTACGAGGGCCAGCTCTGGCGCTGCTTCCCGTTCGGCCAGGGCAACGTGCGCTACCCCAACGAGACCTCGTACGTCGGCCAGGTGAACTCCTATCTCGGTGGCGGGATCAAGAACGCGCTGGTCGCCAACGACGTCGAGGCGCGCGTGGTCGACGCCAGCTCGCTGCGCCCCGCGGTGCGCGAGGGCAACGGCGTCGCGACCCGCGCCGACGGCAAGATCGTCGGCGGCGTGTTCCGCCGCGGCGAGCCGTTCGAACCCGAGCCCAAGCAACCCGACCAGCGGCTGACCAACTTCGTCAGCGCGCTCGCCACGATCGAGCAGGCCGGCCGGGAGGCGGTGATCGAGGCCGCGCGCAGGCGCGAGGAGGCGCGGCTGGCCGAGGAGCGGCGCAAGGCCGAGGAGGCGCGGTTGGCCGAGGAAGCACGGCTCGCCGAGCTGGCCCGGCTCGCCGAGGAAGCGCGCCTGGCCGAGGAGGCACGGCTCGCGGCCGAGGCGGCCGCGGCCGCCGCCGCGGCCCACCGCGTCGCCGAGGAGAGCCGCCGCCGCGCGGCGCTGGTCACCGATGCGTCCCATCTCCGCGCGATGCTCGACGGCTCGCAGCCGCTCGAGATCTCGGGCGGCCCGGTCGCCGAGGGCTGCAGCAACGCGCTCGCCAGCCAGCGCAAGTTCTTCGCCGCGGTCAACCAGCGGCGGCCATCGGACGCCACGCTGTTCGACGACCTGCAGACCACGCTCTACGAACTCGATGCGCGCATCACGCTGCTCGATAAGGTCTGCACCGAGGGGTCCGATCGCGGCGAGCGCGCGCTCGACGTGGCGGCGCGCGAGCGGCTGTTCAAGGGCTGCCTCGTCTACGCCGGCTCGCCCTCGCGCTGCGAGCCCGACATCGCCTGGTGATGGAGCAGGGGATGGTGCTCCCGACCGACCTCCCGCTCGGCAAGATCAAGGCCCGCTCTCGGCGCGGCATGAAGGAGCTCGACGTGCTGCTCGAGCGCTGGATCGAACGCGACCTGCCGGCGGCGGACCCCGCGACCGTCGAGCGCTACATGGCGCTGATCGCGCTGCAGGACCCCGAGCTGCTGCGCTACCTCGTCAACGGCGAGCCGCATCCCGATCCGGAGACCGCCCGTGTCGTCGCACGGATCCGCACCGCCGATCGAGCTTGAGCTCAAGCGCTCGCGCCGGCTGGCGGGCTTCCTGTTCGTGGGTCACGCGCTGGCGCTCGGTGCGGCGGCCTACGCCCATCTGCCGCCGTTCGCCGCGGCCGCGATCGCGGCGACCGTGCTGACCAGCTTCGTCTTCAACTTCCGCCGCCTGTGCCAGCTCGAAGGCCGGCGCGCGGTGCGGCGGGTGGTGTGGACCAGCGATGGCCGCTGGCGGGTGACCGATGGCACCGGCGCCGAGCACGAAGCGACGCTCGAGCCTTCGCCGACCGTGGCGCCCGAGCTCGTGATCCTGCGCTTGCGCGGGACCGACGGGGTGCTGCGCACGGTGCTGCTGCTCGCCGATTCCGCCGATGCCGACCAGCAGCGGCGGCTGCGCAGCCGGCTGCGCCTCAGCTGACTATCGGCTCCAATGCACGCCGCGCTCGGCGCCGGCGAAGTTGGGTGGCACCAGCACGCTGTCGCGGGCCGGCTTCGAATCGTCGCGCTCGGGGAAGTCGAGCGTGTGGTGCAAGCCGCGGCTCTCCTTCCTCGACAGCGCGCAGCGGATGATCAGCTCGGCGCAGAGCGCCAGGTTGCGCAGCTCTATCAGATCATTGGTGACGCGGAAGTTGCCGTAGTACTCAGAGATCTCGCGCTGCAGCAGCGCGACCCGGTCCTGGGCCCGGCGCAGCCGCTTGGTGGTGCGGACGATGCCGACGTAATCCCACATCAGGTGGCGCAGCTCGTCCCAGTTGTGGGCGACCACCACCTCTTCATCCGAATCGGTGACCCGGCTCTCGTCCCAGGCGGGGACCGGCAGCGTCGGCGGTGCGTCGGCGAGCCGCTTCTCGATGTCCTCGGCCGCGGCCTGGCCGAACACCAGGCACTCGAGCAGCGAGTTGGAGGCCATCCGGTTCGCGCCATGCAATCCGGTGCAGGCCACCTCGCCGACCGCGTAGAGCCCGGGCAGGTCGGTGCGGGCGTTGAGGTCGGTCAGCACGCCGCCGCAGGTGTAGTGGGCGGCCGGCACCACCGGCAGCGGCTGGCGGGTCATGTCGAAGCCGAACTCGAGGCACTTCTCGTGGACGGTCGGGAAGTGCTCGCGGACGAAGGCCGGGTCTTTGTGGCTGATGTCGAGCAGCAGGTGCTCGGCGCCGAGCCGCTTCATCTCGTGATCGATGGCGCGGGCGACCACGTCGCGCGGCGCGAGCTCGGCCATCGGATGGAAGCGCGCCATGAACGGGCTGCCATCGGGCAGCGTGAGCCGGGCGCCTTCGCCGCGCAGCGCCTCGGTCAGCAGGAACGATTTGGCCTTGGGGTGGTAGAGGCAGGTCGGATGGAACTGCATGAACTCGAGATCGGCGACCCGGCAGCCGGCGCGCCAGGCCATCGCGATGCCGTCGCCGGTCGCGCCGTCGGGGTTCGAGGTGTAACGGTAGACCTTGCTCGCGCCGCCGGTGGCGAGCGCCACCACCGAGGCGGGCAGGGTGCGGACCCGACCGGCCTTGCGGTCGAAGGCGTAGAGCCCGAGCACGCGGTGGGGCGACAGGCCGAGCTTGGCCGTGCTGATCAGGTCGAGCGCGACGTGGTCCTCGAGCACCGTGACGTTGGGGCGGGCGCGGACCAGCGCTTCGAGCGAGACCTGCACCGCGCGGCCGGTGGCATCGGCGGCGTGGACCACCCGCCGATGGCTGTGGCCGCCCTCGCGGGTCAGGTGCAACCGTTCGTCGTCGTCCCGGGTGAAGGCGACCCCGGTCTCGGCGAGCCAGCGGATGAGGGCCGGGCCGCGCTCGACCACGAAGCGGACGGTGGCCGGGTCGCAGAGCCCGGCGCCGGCCTCGAGGGTGTCCTCGAGGTGGGACTCGATCGAGTCGGTGGCGTCGAGCGCCGCCGAGATCCCGCCTTGGGCCCAGCGGGTGCTGCCGGCATCGAGCGGCCCCTTGCTGAGGACGGTCACGCGGACCGTGGCCGGCAGGTGCAGGGCGAGGGTCAGGCCGGCGGCGCCCGAGCCGACGATCAGCACGTCGCAAGGCGGGCGGGGGGCGAGGGGGCGGGCTGGGCTTTCGGGAGGGCTCATCGGGCCCTCAGGATAACGCGCCAAGCCGCTGTCCCGGCTTGAACTTTCTCCCTCCGGGAGGGTCTAGCGGATAGGCTGCAGCTCGATGGGCGTCGAAGAAACTGACCGACAACTCGTCGAGCGGGTGCAGCGCGGTGACAAGACCGCGTTCGACGTGCTCGTGCGCAAGTACCAGCACAAGATCGTGAAGCTGGTCACCCGCTACGTCCACGACCATGCGGAGGCCCAAGACGTCGCCCAGGAAGCGTTCATCAAGGCCTACCGCGCGTTGCCGCGCTTCCGCGGCGACTCGGCGTTCTACACCTGGATCTACCGCATCGCGATCAACACGGCGAAGAACCACCTGGTGTCGGCGAGCCGGCGGCCGGTGGACGAGACGGTCGACCTGCAGGACCCTGAGGAGTACGAGGCCAACGCCCGGCTCAGCGACAACGACACGCCCGAGCGCTTGCTGCTCACCGAGGAGATCAAGCGCACGGTCGATGCCGCGATCCGCTCCCTGCCCGAGGAGCTGCGCACCGCGATCGTGCTGCGCGAGCTGGAAGGGATGTCTTACGAGGAGATCGCGCAGGCGATGGAATGCCCGGTGGGCACGGTGCGATCGCGGATCTTCCGCGCTCGCGAGGTGATCGAAGCGCGGCTCGCGCCGCTGCTCTGAGAGATGCAAGGGACATGACCATGGAGGACACGATGAGCAACCCCAACGCGATCGACGAACAGCTGAGCGCCTTCGCCGACGGCGAGCTCGGCACGGCCGAGGCCGAGCTGCTGCTGGCCCGCCTGAGCCGCGACCCGGCGCTGCGCGAGCGCTGGGAGCGCTTCCATGCGATCGGCGAAGCGCTGCGCGGCGGCCTGCCGGCGCGCTACCCGCGCGGTCTCGCCGATGGCGTCGCCGCCGCGATCGGCGCCGAACCGGCGCATGCCGCCGCTCGCCGCGCCGTGCTCGGCCGCTTCACCATGCCGCTGATCGGGGTCGCGGTCGCGGCCAGCGTCGCGGTGGTCGGCGTGCTGGTGGTCCGCTCGCAGACCATGGCGCCGGCTTCGCCGGTCGCGCCGCTCTCGGCCAGCGCCGAGCGCGACCTCACCGGTGGGGGCGTGATGGTCGACTACTCGCCGCAGATGCAGGCCCGCCTCGGCGCCTACGTCGTGCGCCACGGCGAGCTCGGCGGCCAGGCGCTGCCGGCGGTCGCGGTGCATGCGCGGGTCGCGGCCAAGGACGTCGAGGAGGTCCCGGCGGCGGCGCCGGCCTCGACCGCGGGAGCCCCGGCACCGGACGCCACCGGCACGCCGCCCTGACCCATCGACCGGACCGATGCCCATGTCCATCCGCACCTTCGCGCTGATCGCCGCCCTGCTGGGCGGCGCGGCGGCGCGCGCGGCGGCGCCGTCGCCCGAATCGCAGCTCGATCGGATGGGGCAGGCGGTCCGGGGTCTGAGCTACCAGGGCACCCTCGTCTACATCAACGGCGACTCGGTCGAGACCATGGAGCTGGTGCACCGGGTCGAGGGCGACGTGGTGCGCGAGCGCCTCACCACCGTCAGCGGCGCGCGCCGCGAGGTGGTCTGCGAGGGCGACAAGGTGAAGTTCTTCCTCGGCGACGAGCGTGCGGTGCTGGTCGAACGACGCGGCGGACGCTCGGCGCTGCCCCGCGTGCTGCCGGCCGAGACCGCTGCGCTCGCGACCCAGTACCGCATCGCCGACCAGGGCCGTCGCACCGAGGCCGGCCGCAGCTGCCGCAGCATCGGCATCGTGCCGAAGGACGCGCTGCGCTACGGCTACCGCCTGTGCCTCGACGAGGAGACCGCGCTGCCGCTGCGCACCGAGGTGCTGGCCGAGGACGGTCGCCGGGTGATCGAGCAGGTGGTGTTCACCCAGGTCTCGTTCCCGAGCCGCATCGACGACGCCGCGCTCAAGCCGCGCTCCGACGCCAAGGGCTGGACCTGGCGCGTCAACGAGAACGAGCCGCTGCCGAGCGGCGGGCCGTCGCGGGTCATGATCGCCGACCTGCCGGCCGGATTCGTCGCGACCCGCGAGGGCGCGGTCAGCGGCCCGCAGGGCGCCCACCTCGCGTTCAGCGACGGGCTCGCCTCGGTCAGCGTCTTCATCGAACCGGTCGACCCGGCCAACCAGGGCCTCGAGGGCGCGGCGCGGATGGGCGCCACCAACCTGTTCGGCCGCACCGTCGGCGGCCAGCAGGTCACGGTGGTCGGCGAGGTCCCGGCCGCGACCGTGCGGGCGATCGCCGAGGCGGTCTCACCGCGCGCCGAGCGCCCGGTCGACCTCGTCTCCGACCAGTGATCCGCGAACGCGCCCGGGTGCTCGAGGCCTTCGCCGGCGGCGGCTGGGTCCGCACCGAATCCCAATCGGGTTGCCCACGCTGTGCCGCGGGGCAGGGCTGCGGCTCGGCCACGCTCGGCCGCCTGCTCGGCGACCGCCTGCGCCGGGTCGAGGTCTCGAGCAGCGAACCGCTCGCCGCCGATGCGCTGGTCGAGATCGCGGTCGACGAGCGGGTGCTGTCGACCGCCGCGACGGTGGTCTACGGCCTACCGCTCGCGTTGCTGCTGGTGGGCGCGCTCGCTGGCGCCTCATTCGGTCCCGCGACCAGCGCCGACCTCACGGCCGCCACCGGCGCGGCGCTCGGCCTGCTGATCGGGACGATCTCGGCGCGTGCCATCGCCCGTCGGCTCGCGCCGCGTGCGCTGCGACCGCGCGTGGTGCGCACGCTCGCCGCCGACCAACGCTGCGCCGGCTGAGCCCGGAGCCCATCGAGTACACTGCGCCTCCCCGGAGGTCCCGCGTGTCCACGTTCGCCGCCCTGACCCTCGCCGCGGCCACCGCTGCGGCGCCCGCCAACGTCGCGCCCGACTTCACCCGCCTGGTCGACGCGGTCGGCCCGGTCGTGGTCCACATCAGCGCGACGGGCGTCGAGGCGCCGTCCGAGGCCGAGGTGCCCGAGACAGATCCGGCCGACGAGGGCGTGCCGCCGCCGTTCGACGAGTCGGCCGGCTCGGGCGTGATCATCAGCGCCGACGGCTACATCGTCACCAACCATCACGTGGTCGAGGGCGCCGCCGAGATCGTGGTCCGGCTCGCCGACGGTCGCGAGCTGACCGCGACGCTGGTCGGCGCCGACACGCTGTCCGACATCGCGGTGATCAAGGTCAGCGCCACCAAGCTGCCGGTGGCCCGGATCGGCGATCCCTCCAAGCTCCGGCCGGGCGAGTGGGTGCTGGCGATCGGCGCGCCGTTCGGCTTCGAGCATTCGGCGACCGCCGGTATCGTCTCGGCCAAGGGCCGCGCGGTCGGCGCCGAGCAGTACGTCCCCTACATCCAGACCGACGTCGCGGTGAACCCCGGCAACTCGGGCGGGCCGCTGATCAACATGCGGGGCGAGGTGGTCGGGATCAACTCGCAGATCTACTCGCAGACCGGGACCTACATGGGGATCTCGTTCGCGATCCCGATCGACCTCGCGGTCGACGTGGTGGCCCAGCTGCGCAAGCAGGGCCGGGTGGTGCGCGGCTGGCTCGGGCTCAACATCCAGGACGTGACCCGCGAGCTGGCCGAGACCTTCAGCGTCGGCCGGCCCTCGGGCGCGCTGGTGCGCGGGCTGGCCGAGGGCGCGCCGGCCGCGGCGGCCGGGGTCCAGGTCGGCGACGTGATCCTGTCGTTCGACGGCCGCGCGCTCGACCGCTCGAGCGAGCTGCCGCCGCTGGTCGGTCGCACCGCGCCGGGCAAGAAGGTCACCCTCAAGCTGCTGCGCGCCGGCAAGGCGCTGACCGTCAGCGCGACGGTCGGCGAGCTGCCGGTCGAGGCCGCGCCCAGCGCGCCCGAGCCGGCCGCCAGCGGTGGCACGCTCGGGCTCGGCGTGCGCGACCTGCGGGACGCCGACCGCGCCGAGCTCGAGGTCGGCGAGGGCGGGGTGTTGATCGAGCGGGTCGGGGCCGGTCCGGCCGCCGACGCCGGGCTCGAGCCGGGCGACGTGGTGCTGATGGTCAACCAGACCCGCATCCTGGGCGCCGCCCAGTTCGGCGAGATCGTCGGCGCGCTGCCGGCCGGCCGTACCGCCGCATTGCTGGTGTCGCGCGGTGGCGAGACCCAGTTCGTCCCGCTGCGGATCCCGGCCTCGCCCAGCCCCCAGTGAGCGGCTTCGAGCTGATCGGCCGCGCCCGCTGCGGGCTGTGCGACGAACTGCACCAGGCCCTGCTCGCCGAGCTCGCCCGCCGCGGTCTGACGCTCGCGATCGCGTACACCGACGTCGACTCCGACCCCGAGCTCGCACGCCGTTTCGGCTGGCACGTGCCGGTGCTGCGCCTCGGTGGGGCGGTGCTCTGCGCCCATCGGCTCGATCTCGGAAGGCTGGAGATCGCGCTCGCCGGCCAGCACTGGGAGCCGCTCGAGCTGCGTTGAACGCTTCCGCCGCAGCGCGACCCGCTCCCGACGATTCCCGGTAGAATCGCGCCCGCGCTGGGCCGGCCCGGCCCTCCCCGGACACCTTCTGACGGCGCCTGCCGTCCGAGAACCTCTACGAGCATATTCGATCGATGGACCACATCCGCAACTTCTCGATCATCGCCCACATCGACCACGGCAAGTCGACGCTCGCCGACCGCTTCATCCAGATCTGCGGCGGACTCGCCGACCGCGAGATGCAGGCCCAGGTCCTCGACTCGATGGACCTCGAGCGCGAGCGCGGCATCACGATCAAGGCCCAGGCGGTGCGCCTCGACTACAAGTCGCGCGACGGCAACACCTACCAGCTCAACATGATCGACACGCCCGGGCACGTCGACTTCTCGTACGAGGTCTCGCGCTCGCTGTTCGCCTGCGAGGGCGCGCTGCTGGTGGTAGACGCGGCGCAGGGCGTCGAAGCGCAGTCGGTCGCCAACTGCTACACCGCGATCGAGCAGGGCCTCGAGGTCCTGCCGGTGCTGAACAAGATCGACCTGCCGAGCGCCGACCCCGACAAGGTCATCACCGAGATCGAGGAGATCATCGGCATCGATGCCACCGACGCGGTGCTGGTCTCGGCCAAGACCGGCCTCAACGTCATCGAGCTGCTCGAGCAGCTGATCGCGCGGATCCCGGCGCCGCTCGGCGAGCCCGACGGCCCGCTCCAGGCGCTGATCATCGACTCGTGGTTCGACAGCTACGTCGGCGTGGTCTCGCTGGTGCGGGTGGTCAACGGCCGCCTCGACAAGGGCATGAAGCTCAAGGTGATGTCGACCGGGCGGGCCCACCAGGTCTCGATGCTCGGTACGTTCTCGCCCAAGAAGGTCGAGCGCGAGGCGCTGCTGACCGGCGAGGTCGGTTTCGTCATCGCCGGGATCAAGGAGATCGACGGCGCGCCGGTCGGCGACACGCTGACCTCGTTCGATCGCGCCGCACCCGAGCCGCTGCCGGGCTTCAAGCAGGTCCAGCCGCGGGTGTTCGCCGGCCTGTTCCCGGTCAACGCCGAGGACTACGAGGAGCAGCGCGAGGCGCTGCGCAAGCTCAAGCTCAACGACTCGTCGCTGCACTTCGAGCCCGAGAACTCGACCGCGCTCGGCTTCGGCTTCCGCTGCGGCTTCCTCGGCATGCTCCACATGGAGATCGTGCAGGAACGGCTCGAGCGCGAGTACAACCTGAACCTCATCACCACCGCGCCGACCGTGGTCTACGAGGTGGTCAAGCTCGACGGCGAGACCACCATGGTCGACAACCCGTCGCGGCTGCCGCCGCCGCACACCATCGACGAGATCCGCGAGCCGATCATCGCCGCCAACATCCTGACCCCGCAGGAGTACGTCGGCGCGGTGATGACGCTGTGCCTCGAGAAGCGCGGGGTCCAGACCAAGATGCACTACGTCGGCAACCAGGTGCAGATGACCTACGAGCTGCCGATGGCCGAGGTCGTGCTCGACTTCTTCGACCGGCTCAAGAGCATCAGCCGCGGCTACGCCTCGTTCGACTACGAGTTCGTGCGCTTCCAGGCCGCGCCGCTGGTCAAGCTCGACCTGATGGTCAACGGCGACACGGTCGACGCGCTGTCGATGATCGTCCACAAGGACACGTCGTATCCGCGCGGTCGTGAGCTGTGCGAGAAGATGCAGGAGCTGATCCCGCGCCAGATGTTCGAGATCGCGATCCAGGCCGCGATCGGCTCGCACATCATCGCCCGCAGCACGGTCAAGGCGCTGCGCAAGAACGTGCTGGCCAAGTGCTACGGCGGCGACGTCTCGCGCAAGCGCAAGCTGCTCGAGAAGCAGAAGGAAGGCAAGAAGCGCATGAAGCAGGTCGGCAACGTCGAGATCCCGCAGGAGGCGTTCCTGGCCGTGCTGCAGGTCAGCAAGAAGTGACCACGACCACCGCGGTCGGTCTCCCGCTGCTGCTGGTGGCGGCGACCGCGGGCTGCGGCGCGATCTGGGCCTGGGACCGCTGGTCGGGCGCGCGCCGGGCGCGGCTGGCGAGCGGGGCGGCGCACCCGGCCTGGGTCGAGAACGCGCGGGTGTTCCTGCCGATCCTGCTCGCGGTGCTGGCGCTGCGCTCGTTCGTGGCCGAGCCGTTCCGGATCCCGTCGGCCTCGATGCTGCCGACGCTCGAGCCCGGCGACTTCATCCTGGTCAACAAGTACGCCTACGGCCTGCGCCTGCCGGTGCTCGACCACCAACTGGTCGAGGTCGGCCGGCCGGCCCGCGGCGACGTGGTGGTGTTCCGCTGGCCGCCCGACCCGACCCAGGACTTCATCAAGCGGGTGGTCGGCCTGCCGGGCGACGTGGTCGAGTACCGCGCCAAGGCCCTGACCGTGAACGGCACGCCGATCGCGCTCGACCTGACCGGCGTCCACGGCGGCCCCGACGCGCTCGGCGCGCGCGAGGGGCTCGAGCACCTGACCGCCGCCGGTCACCGCGTGCTGGTGAAGCCCTGGCAGCCCGACCCGGAGGGGCGCTGGGTGGTCCCGGCAGGGCACTATTTCGTGATGGGCGACAACCGCGACAATAGCCGCGACAGCCGGATCTGGGGGTTCGTCCCCGAGTCCAACCTGGTGGGTCGAGCCACCCTGGTCTGGATGAGCTGGCGCCCGACGGCGGGCACGCCGCGCTGGGAGCGCGTCGGCCAGCGCATCGACTGAACACCTAGCACCACGAGGAGACCACCATGATCACATCCAAGCGCCAACGGGGCATGAGCATCATCAGCCTGATCATCGGCATCGCCGTCATCGGCTTCCTGGCCGTGATCTTCATGCGCCTGCTGCCGCTCTACCTCGACTACAACGCGATCAAGTCGTCGATGGAGTCGGTCGCCGCCGAGGTCCCGCCCAACGCCTCGATCAACGAGGTCCGCAAGCGCCTCAACAAGAACCTCGAGATCAACAGCGTCAGCGTGGTCAAGGGCGTCGACTTCGAGCTGGTCAAGGACGGCGAGATCGGCGTGATCTACATCGAGTACGAAGCCCGCGCGACGTTCATCGCCAACATCGAGTTCGTGGTGACCTTCGAGCACGAGGCCCCGCTGGGTGGCGCAGGCTTCTGATCCGGTCGGATCGTTCGCCGAGCGCATCGGGCATCGCTTCGGCGACCGCTCGTTGCTCGAGCGCGCCTTGACCCATCGCAGCGCCGGCCGCGACAACAACGAACGCCTCGAGTTCCTGGGCGACGCGGTGCTCGGCCTGGTGGTCGCCGATGCGCTGTTCCGCGGTCGCGCCGCCGGCGTCATCGACGACGGTGACGAGGGCGAGCTCAGCCGGCGACGCGCCAGCCTGGTCAACGAGCGAACGCTGGCCGAGGTCGCGAGCGAGCTCGAGCTCGGCGACGCCATCAAGCTCGGGCCGGGCGAGCTCAAGAGCGGCGGCTTCCGCCGCGGCTCGATCCTCGCCGACGCGCTCGAGGCGGTGGTCGGCGCGGTCTACCTCGACGCCGGGCTCGATCCCGCGCGCGCGTTGACTCTGCGCCTGCTCGGCCCGCGGCTCGCAGCGCTGCCGCCGGCCGGCACGCTCAAGGACCCCAAGACCCGCTTGCAGGAGCGCCTCCAGCGCGACGGCATCGCGTTGCCGGCCTACGCGGTCGCCGCGGTCGAGGGCGCCGACCACGACCAGACCTTCCGCGTCGCCTGCCGGGTCGAGTCGCTCGGCCTGATGACCGAGGGCGTCGGCAAGAGCCGCCGCGATGGTGAGCAGACCGCGGCGGCCGCCATGCTGGCGCGCCTCGAGCAGGAGCGCGCCGATGGCTGACCCCAGCGCCGCCCATCGCGCCGGACTGGTCGCGCTGGTCGGCCGGCCCAACGTCGGCAAGAGCTCGCTGCTCAACCATCTGGTCGGCAGCAAGGTCAGCATCGTGACGCCCAAGCCGCAGACCACGCGCTGGCGCGTGCTCGGGATCCTGTCGCAGCCCGCCACCCAGTTCGTGTTCGTCGACACGCCGGGCCTGCACAAGGACACGCCGCGGGCGGTCAACCGGATCATGAACCGCACCGCGACCGGCACGCTCGGCGGCGTCGACGCGGTGGTGCTGGTGGTCGAGGCCGGGCGCTGGACCGAGGACGACGACCACGCGCTCAAGATGCTCGGCGATGACGTCTCCAAGGTGGTGGTGGCGGTCAACAAGACCGATCGGCTCAAGTCGACGATCGAGCTGTTGCCCTACCTCGAGGAGCTCCAGGCCCGCGCCGGGTTCGCCGCGCTGATCCCGGTCTCGGCGCGCACCGGCGACAACCTGGCGCGGTTGCTCGACGCGGTGCGCGAGCAGCTGCCCGAGGCCGAGGCGATCTACCCGGCCGACCAGGTCAGCGACCGCGACGACAAGTGGCTGGTCGGCGAGCTGGTGCGCGAGCAGCTGATGCTGCGGCTCGAGCAGGAGGTGCCGTACTCGGTGGCGGTCACCGTCGACCAGTTCGAGCCTTCCGAGGGCATCACCCGGATCGCCGCGACCATCTGGGTCGAACGCTCGGGCCAGCAGCCGATCGTGGTGGGCAAGGGCGGCGCGATGCTCAAGGAGGTCGGCACCGCGGTCCGGCTCGAGCTCGAGCAGCGCTGGGGCCGCAAGGTGTTCATCCATCTGTGGGTCAAGGTCCGCGCCGGCTGGTCGGACGACCCGCAGGAGCTCCAGCAGCTCGGATTGGACGAAGGCTGACCATGCGCGGCGCGGGTCGCAGCCTGCTGGTGGAGGGTTTCGTGCTCCACGGCCGGGATTGGCGCGAGACCAGCCGGATACTCGATTGCGTCTCGCGCGAGCACGGCCGCTTCGGCGTGGTCGCGCGCGGTGCGCGGCGGCCCGGTTCGCCGTGGCGCGCGCTGCTCCAGCCGTTCCAGCCCTTGACGCTGTCGTGGACGATGCGCGGCGAGCTCGGCACGCTGATCGCGGCCGAGGCGAGCGCGCCGCGACCGCGGCTCGCTGGCGGGGAGCGCACGCTCGCGGCGTTCTACCTCAACGAGCTGTTGCTGCGCGGCCTCGCGCCGCACGACCCGCACCCCGAGGTGTTCGACGCCTACGCCGCGGCGCTCGCCGCGCTCGCCGCCGGCGCCGACGAGGCGATCGTGCTCCGACGCTTCGAGCTCGAGCTGCTCTCGGGCGTCGGTTACGCCGTGCACCTCGAGGCCGAGGGCGACACCGGCGAACCGCTCGCGCCCGAAGGCTGGTACCGGCTCGACGCCGAGCTCGGCCCGCTCGCGCTCGGCGTCGCTGAACCGGGGCGCGAGGAGGCGGCCTGCCGCGGCGCCGACCTGCTGGCGCTCGCCGCCGGCGCGCCCGACGCCGCCGCCGCCCGCGGATCGCTGCGGCGGGCCCTGCGCGGCGCGCTCGATGCGCTGCTCGGCGACCGGCCGTTGCGGACCCGCGCGGTGGCGCGAGAGCTCCGTCGCCATGCGGTCGAGGAGACCTGATGGCCGCTCCGCGCATCGCGCTCGGCGTCAACGTCGACCACGTCGCGACCCTGCGCCAGGCTCGCGGCACCGATTACCCGGACCCGGTCGCGGCGGCGCTGCTCGCCGAGCGCGCCGGCGCCGACAGCATCACCGTCCACCTGCGCGAGGACCGGCGCCACATCCAGGAGCACGACGTGCGCCGGATGCAGGCCGCCATCGCGACCCACCTCAACCTCGAGATGGCGCTGACCCCGGCGATGCTCGCGCTGTGCACCGCGGTGGCGCCGCGCGACTGCTGCCTCGTCCCCGAGCGCCGGGCCGAGCTGACCACCGAAGGCGGGCTCGACGTGATCGGCCAGCTGGTCGCGGTGCGCGAGGCCTGCACGACGCTCGCCGCCGCCGGCGTGAGGGTCAGCCTGTTCATCGACCCCGACCCGCGCCAGCTCGACGCTGCGCGCGCGACCGGCGCGCCGGTGGTCGAGCTCCACACCGGCGCCTACGCCGAAGCCACGCCGGGCCCGGCCGCGGCGGGCGAGCTCGAACGCCTCGCGCGCGCCGCCGCCCATGGCGCCGCGCTCGGCCTCACGGTCCACGCCGGCCATGGTCTCAACCTCGACAACGTCGCCGCGGTCGCCCGCCTGCCCGAGCTCCGCGAGCTCAACATCGGCCACAGCCTGGTGGCGCGGGCGCTGTTCGTCGGCCTCGATGCGGCGGTGCGCGAGATGCGCCAGGCGATCGACGGCGTCGGCTCGGCCGGCGGGAGCGGTGCGTGATCTACGGCATCGGCACCGACCTTTGCGAGCGGGCCCGGATCGCGGCGGCCTGCGAGCGCTTCGGCACGGATCGCTTCGCCAAGCGCATCCTGCGACCCGAGGAGCTCGCCCAGTTCGCCCGCGCCCGCGACCCGGTGCGCTTCCTGGCGATGCGGTTCGCCGCCAAGGAAGCGCTGGTCAAGGCGATGGGCACCGGCTTCCGCCAGGGCGTCTGGTTGCGCGACGTCGGGATGGTGCAGGAGCCGTCCGGCAAGCCGGTGCCGGTGTTCTCGGCGGCGGCGCGCGCGCGGCTCGACGCCGCCGGCGCCGGCGAGGGTCACATCACGCTGAGCGACGAGGCCGGCATGGTGGTCGCGGTCGCGGTCATCCTGCGTCGCCCCTAGAGCCCGCGCTTGGTGCGCAGCGCGTCGAGCACCGCGACCAGCCGCTCGTGCTCGACCGGCTTGACCAGGAAGTCGTCGAAGCCGACCGCGTAGGCCTGCTCGCGGACCTCGGGCAGGGCGTTGGCGGTCACCGCCACCAGCCCGACGCCGTCGGCCGGCGGCGGCAACGAGCGGACCATGGTCGCGGCGTCGATGCCTGACATCCCCGGCATGTGGACATCGAGCAGCGCAGCGTCGAAGCCGCCAGCGGCCAGCAGGTCGAGCGCGATGGTGGCGTTGTGGGCTGGCACGCCGATCGCGCCGGTGTGCGCCAGCATCCGCAGCAGCAGCTCGCGGTTGATCGCGTTGTCGTCGGCGACCAGCACCCGCAAGCCGTCGAGCCGGCCGGCCTCGGTCCGGCCATCGAGGCGCGGGTTGCCGCTGCCGGTGAGCGCGTGCGCGGTGAGCGCCACCCGCTCCATGTGGTCGGCGAGCGCCTGGACCTCGGCGCGCTCGAGCACGCCGCTGTTGGCCGAGAGCTCGACCGCCGCCGCCAGCCGCTCGAGCGTGTTGAGGCGGCAGAACGCGCCGGTGCCGCGTATCCGATGGGCGAGCTCGCGGGCCTCGGCGGTGCTGCCGGCGGCGGCGAGCGAGAGCAGTCGCTCGCGCTGCGGCGGCAGCTCGTCGGCGACCATCAGCCGCACGTCGGGGTCGAGCGCGCCGAGCGCGGCGCTCAGCACCGAACCGGGGTCGACCGTGCCCGAGCGCGATTCGATCGCGCGATGGATCTCGGCGATCACCGCTTCGGGGCTGGAGTAGCGGGGCAGCGCGACGCCATCGATGCGGCGCGCGGCGCGCTTGAGCTCGAGGCGGTCGATGGTGCGCAGCATCACGATCCGCGGCAACTCGGGGCGCCGCCCGGCCTGGGTCGCGAACCGGGTCAGACCGGCGTCGACCTCGTCGCCGATCCCGGCCAACACCACCGCTTCGCGGTCGGCGGCCAGCGGCGCCAGCGTCGCAGCGAGCTCGTCGAGCCGCGGGCAGGCCACGACCTCGGCGCCGGCGCGGAGCAGGGCGCGGCCGAGGCGGGCGCCTTGCTGGTCGGCCGGTTCGCACAGCACCACGGTCACGCCGGCGAGCGGCGCGGCGGCCTGGGTCGGCGCGGCGGCCCGTGCGACGCGGAACGAGACCTCGATGGTGAAGCGGCAGCCGCGACCGATCGCGCTCTCGAGCGTGAGCGTGCCGCCGAGCGCCTCGGCCAGCCGACGCGAGATGGTCAGGCCGAGGCCGACGCCGCCCTTGCGCTGGGCATCGCCGGCCTCGAGCTGGGTGAAGGCGTCGAACAGGCGGGCCTGGTCGGGTGCCGCGACGCCGCGGCCGGTGTCGCTGACCACGATCGAGAGCGCGCAGCGGTCGGCGCCGCGCAGGACCCCGTCGAGCGCCACCATCACGCCGCCGGTGTCGGTGAACTTGACCGCGTTGTGGACCAGGTTCGAGACCACCTGCTGGAGCTTGCCGGCGTCGCCGCGCAGCAGCAGCGGCAGCTGCGGGCCGCTGTCGCAGCCGAGCTCGAGCCCCTTGGCGTAGGCGTCGCGCGCGTGCCGCACCAGGACGTGCTGGACCAGCTCGCGCGGGTCGAAGTCCTCGTCCTCGAGCGCGACCGTCCCCGATTCGATCCGCGACAGGTTGAGCACATCTTCGAGAAGGCGCAGCAGCTCGCGCGAGGAGCGCTCGATGGTCGCGACGTAGTCGCGCTGGTCGGGGTCGAGCTCGGTGCGCGCCAGCAGACCGGTGAAGCCGACCACCGCGTTCATCGGGGTGCGGATCTCGTGCGACATGTTGGCGAGGAACTCGGTCTTGACCTTGCTCGCGCTGAGCGCGCGTTTGCGGGCCAGGTCGAGCTCGACGTTCTTGATCTCGACCGCCTCGAGGGTCTGGCGCAGCTCGGTGGTGGCGGCGTCGATGCGGTGCTGGAGGTCCTGGCGGGCGGCGTCGATCGCATCGGCCATCCGGTTGACGTCGCGTTCGAGCGCGCCGAGCTCGCCCTGCGAGCGCTCGCGGACCCGCGCGCTGAGGTCGCCGCGGGCGACCCGGCGGACGGTCTCGGCGATCCGACCGAGCGGCGCCTCGAGCGAGGCGCCGATCCGGAGCGCGATGCCCATCGCCACCACCAACAGCGCCAGGCTCAGGCCGAGGCTGATCAGCAGCGCGTCCTGCTGGCGTTCGAGCAGGCGCTGCTGGGTCAGGCGGACCTCGACCGCGCCGATCCGACGCAGGCGGTCGCTCGGCGTGCCGCTGTAGGGGTCGTCGTCCTGCGGATCGTCGAGCAGCACCGGCGCGCTGAAGCTGGGGTCCTCGGCCTGGCGCAGCAGGCCGCGCAGGGTCGACAGCGGGCCTTCGTCGACCGCGATCGGGTTGTAGAGCTCGACCACCGCGCGCTGCTCGGCGTCGAGGATGGTGACCCGCTGGACGTCCGGCTCGCGCAGCAAGCGCGCGGCCAGCGCCCGCAGCGCCTGACGGTTGTTGGCGAACAGGCCGTACTCGGACGCCGCGGCGAGCTGGTTGGCGTAGGTCTCGCCCAGCGCGCGCTGGGTCGCGCGCAGGTCGTCGAGGCGCACCGCGATGAAGAAGCCGCCGAGCACCAGGCCGACCAGCGTCGCCGGCACCACCGCGAGCAGCAGCACGCGGGTCCGGATGCGGGCGGAGCCGCCGATCATCGGCGGGCCTCCATCGCGCGCAGGCGCTCGGCGAGCGCCGTGGGATCGCCGAGCGCGAGGCCGAGCGCGCGGGCGACCTCGGGGTTGGTGGCGACCTCGAACTCGCGCGGATGGCGTGGCGCTGGCAGGTCGAGCGTCACCGCGCCGAGGTCGAGGCGGGCGATCAGCGCGACCAGCTCGTGGGCGACCTGCAGCGGCGTCGAATGGACCGCGGCGACCGCGCCGGCCCGCACGTAGGTCGGCGAGAAGCCGACCAGCGGCCGTCCGCCGCGGAAGGTGGCGAGCAGCAGCGGCTCGACGGTGACCCGGTTCCAGGCCGCCGGTTCCGGCAGCGCGAGGACCACGTCGACCTCGTCGATCAGCGCACCGAGCGCGAGCTTGGGATCGGAGCCGGTGGCGACCATCCGCACCCGCAGCTCGCAACCGACCTCGGCGGCGGCGCGCTCGAGGCCTGGCCGCTGCGCGAGCGTCGCGGCGCCGAGCAGGACGCCGACCTTGCGCGCGCCGGGCACCGCGAGCTTGACCAGCCGCAGCTCGCGCTCGGGCGGTTGGTCGATCCACAGCGCGGTCGCCGGCCCGGACGCGGCGCCGACCATGGCCTGGTCCCAGGCATCGCGCGGCAGCAGCGCGGCCAGCACCGGCCGGCGCGGCGCGGCGCGCAGCGCGGCGTGCGTGGCGCGCGAGCCGAGCGCGATCACCAGCGCGGTCCCGGCATCGGCGCGCCAACCCTCGAGCGCGACGCGCTCGACCTCGACGCCAGCCCGGTGGAGCTGAGCGACGAGCTCGCGCGCGGTGGTGGTGTAGGCCTCGCCCTCGGCCGGCGCCAGCACCTGGACCCGCGCTGCGCCGAGCGCGGTCGGCGCGACCACGGCGAGCAGCAGGATGAACAGGGCGGGGCGCATGGGCGGCTGTGGTTTTCTTGGGTCAGAGCCCGACGCTGAGCTCGAGGATGACCCGCGGCGCGAACTCCATGTCGTTGCGCGAGTCGAGGTGGGCGCCCTCGATCCCTTGCAGCACGAGCTCGAGGTGCGAACCGCCGTCGGGCGGCCCGACCGGGACCGAGAACCGCAGGTCGACCCGTGCGTGCTCCGACACCAGGTCGAGGTTGTCGAGGCCGTCGTAGCTCGAGCGGTAGTAGACGCCGATGCCGACCGCGAGGTGCTCGAAGCGCCGGTCGACCAGCAGCGAGGCGATGTTGGACGGGGTCGAGGCGTCGTAACCCTCGGCCACGTCGGTCGCGGTGAAGTCGGTGTACGAGTAGTTGGTGATCACCCGCCAGTCGTCGTTCGGCCGCCAGTCGAGCTGGGCCTCGATGCCGTCCATCGCCGCGCGGTCGGTGTTGGCGAAGTCGCGGGTGGTGCCGTCGGGATCGGGGAACGGCGCGATGTAGTAGGTGATCAGGTCGTCGAGCTCGTCGTGGAACGCTCGCACGTCGAGCAGCAGGCGCCGCTGCGGGAAGCTGCCGAGGTAGGCGACCTCGTAGGAGGTGATGGTCTCGGGCCGCAACGGCTGGGTCGCCAGCAGCACCTGGTCGACCAGCGTGCCGGGCAGGTAGGCGACGATCTGGTCGGCGAACTGCTCGGCGATCACCGGCGTGCGGGTCGCCTCGGAGGCGCCGACCCGCAGGGTGTGGCCCTGGCTCAACGCGTAGGTCGCGGTGATCCGGGGCGCGAGGTCGGGGTCGGTGAACCCGGTGTCCTCGAACATCGCGCCGAAGTTGAACAGCCAATCGTCGGTCGCCTGCCACTCGGCGTGGCCGAACGCCCGGTAGAGCGTGTTGCGGCGCTCGTCGGCGCTGCCGAGCCAACCTGGCGAGCGGACCCGGTCGACGCGGGCCGAGGCGCCGTAGACCAGCCGCAGGCTCTCGTCGACGCGGACCACGTGCTGGACCTCGAGGTCGGTGCGGCGCGAGTCAGCCGAGTAGTCCTTGGTGCCGACCTTGCCGTTGTAGGGCGCGCTGCCGGCGCCCAGCACCAGCGTGTCGTAGACCTCGTCGACCTCGTCCCGGGCGTCGAACAGCGCGATCGAGAGCTCGGAGTCGGCGCTGAGCGCGCTCGACCAGCGCAGGTTGTAGTACGCGCTGCCGGTGGTGCGGTCGTGCGGCGGGTCGGGCCGGCGGGTCGGACGACCGGCCGAGCGCCAGCCATCGGTGGCGCCGGTCTCGAACATCAGCGCGCCGCCCTCGGCGAGGTCGAGGTCGATGCGGGCGTTGACCAGGCTGGTGCGCTCGGAGTCGAGCCATTGGCGCAGGGGATCGAAGCCGTCGTCACCGCTCTGGGCCGCGGTGACCCGGGTGCTCCAACGGTCGCCGACGTGCTCGACGGTCAGCCGCTGGTCGCTGACGTCGTCGCTGCCGGTGCGGGCCTCGGCGGTGACCGAGGCTCCGGCCCGCGCCCGCCGGGTGGTGATGCTGATGGTGCCGAGGTAGGCGTTGGCGCCGTAGGCCGCGGCGTTCGGTCCACGCACGATCTCGACCCGCTCGATGTCATCGACCGTGATCGGCAGGTTCGACCAGTCGACGCCGCCGAAGGCGGGCGAGTAGACCGAGCGGCCGTCGATCAGGACCTGCATCCGGCGCGCGTAGCGGTCGGCGATCGCGTGGTAGGTGACGAAAGCGGTGCTGCCATCGGCGTGGCCGACGATCATGCCAGGCGCCAGCCGCAGCACGTCCTCGAGCTCGCGTGCGCCGGAGGCCTCGATCATCTGGCGGTCGATGACCGAGATCGCGACGGGCGAGGCGTCGAGGCGTTGCGGCAGGCGCGCACCGGCGAGCACCGTCGGCATCTCGTCGAAGTACGCCGACTCCGGCGAGCTGTCCGGCGCGTCGGCGGCGCGCGCTGGGACGGCGAACGCGAGGAGGAGCGCGACGCTGCTCGCCTGCAGCAGCAGGTGGCCGCGGTGTTCGATCGTCATGGGGTCCCCTTGGATCCGTCCCGGGGATGGACGGACCTCGCCATGGTCGGGGTTCGGCGCGGTCCCGTCAAAGGTCCGTCGCGCAAGACGCTGACCCTGTTAGGATTCTTCGCTCACGCCTGTGAGCGCGGAGCCCTATGACCGTCCTCGCCTTCGACATCGAGACCGTCCCCGACGTGGCGGCCGGCCGCCGGCTGCTCGGCCTCGGCGGCTTGAGCGATGCCGAGGTCGCCGAGGCGATGTTCCAGCACCGCCGGCAGCAGACCGGCGGCAGCGACTTCCTCCAGCACCACCTCCACCGGGTGGTGGCGATCGCCTGCGCGATGAAGACCCGCGAGACCTTCAAGGTCTGGAGCGTGGGCGACCCGGGCTCGAGCGAGGCCGAGCTGCTGACCCGCTTCTTCCGCGGCATCGAGGAGTACACGCCGGACCTGGTGTCCTGGAACGGCAGCGGCTTCGACCTGCCGGTGATGCACTACCGGGCCCTGTTCAACGGGGTCGAGGCCTCGCGCTACTGGGAGATGGGCGAGGGCGACCAGTCCTTCAAGTGGAACAACTACATCTCGCGCTTCCATTGGCGCCACCTCGACCTGATGGACGTGCTGTCCGGGTTCCAGGCCCGCGCCACCGCCAAGCTCGACGAGGTCGCCCAGCTCTGCGGCCTGCCGGGCAAGCTCGGGATGGACGGCAGCGCGGTCTGGCCCGCGGTCCGCGACGGTCGGCTCGCCGCGGTCCGCGACTATTGCGAGACCGACGCCCTCAACACCTACCTGCTGGCGCTGCGTTTCGATCGCATGCGCGGCCATCTCGACGCCGCCGGGCTCGCCGCCGAGGAGACGCGGGTGCGCGAGGCCTTGGTCAAGGACGGCCGGCCCCACCTCGCCGAGTACCTCGCCGCCTGGCCGGCCTCGGCGTGAGCCGGCGATGAGCGCGACGTTCAAGGCCCGCGACCAGCGCCCGGCCCGGTCGGCGAGCGCGACCGAGCTCACCATCGACGACCTCGCCCACGACGGTCGCGGTGTCGCCCACCTCGAGGGGCGCGCGGTGTTCGTCGAGGGCGCCTTGCCCGGCGAGCGGGTCAGGGCGCGGATCGACCATCACCGCGACGGTGAGGTCGCGGCCACGCTCGAAGCGGTGCTGACGCCGTCCCCCGATCGGGTCGAGCCGCCGTGCCCCCACTTCGGCACCTGCGGGGGCTGCGCGCTGCAGCACATGGAACCGTCGGCGCAGGTCCGCGCCAAGCAGGCGATCGTGCTCAGCACGCTGGCCCGCATCGGCAAGGTCGTGCCGGAGCGGGTGCTGGCGCCGCTCGCCGCCGCGCCCTGGGGCTACCGGCGCCGGGCCCGTCTCGGCGCGCGGCTGGTGCGCAAGAAGGGCCGCGTGCTGGTCGGCTTCCGCGAGCGCAAGGGCCGCTACATCGCCGACCTTGCCGCCTGCCGGGTGCTCGACCCGCGCGCCGGCGAGCTGATCCTGCCGCTCGCCGCGCTGTTCGGCGCGCTCTCGATCCCCGACCGCTTGCCGCAGGTCGAGGTCGCCTGCGGCGACGAGGTCACCGTGCTGGTGCTGCGCCACCTCGCGCCGCTCACCGCCGCCGACCACGACGCGCTGCGCGCCTTCGCCGCCGCCCACGCCATCGAATGGTGGTTGCAGCCCGCTGACGAGAGCAGCGCCGCGCCGCTCGACCCGCCGGGTTCGCCCTTGCGCTACGCGCTGCAGTCCGACGACGCCGCGCTCCGCGCCGAGATCGAGTTCCGCCCGACCGACTTCATCCAGGTCAACGCCGCGGTCAACCGCCTGATGGTCGAGCAGGCGCTCGCGCTGCTCGAGCCGCAGCCCGGCGCGCGCGTGCTCGACCTGTTCTGCGGGCTCGGCAACTTCACCCTGCCGCTGGCGCGGCGCGGGGCCGAGGTCATCGGGGTCGAGGGCGACGCCGGGCTGGTGGCGCGGGCGCGCGCCAACGCCGCGCGCCAGGGCATCGCCGCCGACTTCCACGTCGCCGACCTGTTCCAGCCGCTCGACGACTTCCCCTGGGCGCGCCAGCGCTACGACGCCGTGCTGCTCGACCCGCCGCGCGCCGGGGCCTGGGAGGTGGTGCAGCGGATGCCGAAGTTCGCGCCGTCCCGGATCGTCTACGTCTCCTGCCACCCGGGCACGCTGGCGCGCGACGCGCAGCATCTCTGCCACGAGCAGGGCTACCGGCTGGCGGCAGCCGGCGCGATGGACATGTTCACCCACACCGCCCACGTCGAGGCGATGGCGCTCTTCGTCAAAGACGCCGTCAAGGGCGGGCGCTGATGGCGATCGAGGTCGAGCGCAAGTTCCTGGTGGTGGGCGAGGCTTGGCGCGCCGCGGCCACCGAGCGCATCGCGATGCGGCAGGGCTACCTCACGCGCGAGGGGCCGAGCTCGGTGCGGATCCGGATCACCGGCGCCGAGGCGCGCCTCAACCTCAAGAGCGCCGAGGTCGGCACCACCCGGCTCGAGTTCGACTGGGAGGTGCCGCGCGCCGAGGCCGAGCAGATCCTCGATCGGCTCTGCCACCGGCCGCTGATCGAGAAGGTCCGCCACCTGGTGCCGCTCGGCGCCCACCTGTGGGAGGTCGACGAGTTCGCCGGCGACAACGCCGGGCTGGTGGTCGCGGAGATCGAGCTCGGGCACGCCGACGAGGCTTTCGCCCGACCCGACTGGCTGGGCCGCGAGGTCACCCACGAGCGGCGCTACTACAACCAGGCGCTGGTCGAGCATCCGTTCCGGGCCTGGGGCGCGGCGGAGCGGGGCGGCTGACGATGGACGCCGGACGCGCGCTCCGCATCGCGATCGACCTCGGCACCCAGCGCCTGACGCTGCGCGACGGCGCGCGCGAGGTCGCCAGCTACCCGGTCTCGACCGCGGCCCGCGGTGCCGGCGAGCAGAGCGGCTCGTTCTGCACGCCGCGCGGCCGGCATCGGGTGCGGGCCAAGATCGGCGCGGGCGCGCCGCTCGGCGCGGTGTTCGTCGGCCGTCGGCCGACCGGTGAGGTCTGGAGCGCAGCCCTCGCGGCGCGCGAACCGGCCCGCGATTTCGTGCTGACCCGCATCCTGTGGCTGTCGGGCTGCGAACCCGGTCGCAACCGGCTCGGCGCGGTCGACAGCATGCGCCGCTACATCTACATCCACGGCGCGCCCGACGACGCGCCGATGGGCGAGCCGCTCTCGCACGGCTGCATCCGGATGCGCAACGCCGACGTGGTCGAGCTGTTCGACGCGGTGCCGGTCGGCGTCGCGGTGGAGATCCACGAATGAAGCGCGGCGAGCACGAGGCCCGCATGGCCCTGGGTCCTCTGATGATCGACGTCGCCGGCCTCGAGCTGACCGCCGAGGACCGCGAGCTGCTGCACCATCCCAGCGTCGGCGGCCTGATCCTGTTCGCCCGCAACTACGCCGAGCCGGCCCAGGTCGAGGCGCTGGTGCGCGAGGTCCACGCGCTGCGCTCGCCGCGGCTGCTGGTCGCGGTCGATCACGAGGGCGGCCGGGTCCAGCGCTTCCGCGACGGCTTCACCCGACTGCCGCCGATGCGCAGCTGCGGCCGGGAGTTCGCTCGCAGCGAGCAGCGCGCGCTCGAGCTCGCCGCCACGCTGGGCTGGACCATCGGCGCCGAGCTGCGCGCGATCGGCGTCGACCTCGCGTTCGCGCCGGTGCTCGACCTCGACTTCGGGGTCTCTTCGGTGATCGGTGACCGCGCGTTCGCGGCCGACCCCGACGCGGTGGCCCGGCTCGCCGGCGCCTGCATGCACGGCCTCAAGAAGGCGGGGATGGCGGCGACCGGCAAGCACTTCCCCGGTCACGGCGGGATCGCCGCCGACTCGCATCTCGAGCTGCCGGTCGACCCGCGACCGCGCGCGGACCTCGAGGCGGCCGATCTCGTGCCGTTCCGGCGCCTGATCGAGCACGGCCTGCCGTCGGTGATGATGGCGCACGTGGTGTATCCGGCGATCGATCCGCTGCCGGCGAGCTTCTCGAGCCGTTGGATCCGCGGCGAGCTGCGCGAGGCGCTCGAGTTCCAGGGCGCGGTGTTCTGCGATGACCTGTCGATGGCGGGCGCCGCCGTGATCGGCGACCACCCGGAGCGGGCACGGGTCGCGCTGGCGGCGGGCTGCGACATGCTGCCGATCTGCAACGATCGCGCGGCGACCGTCCGGGTGATCGACGCGCTCGAGGTCGACGACGACCCGGCCCGCCACCTGCGCCTGCTGCGGCTGCACGGTCGCGGCAACCCGAGCCGCGCCGAGCTGCTGGCGAGCGAGGACTGGCGCCAGGCCAGCGAGCGCATCGCCCGCGCCGCCCCCGAGCTCGATCTGGCGCTCGACGCATGAGCCAGCGCGCCGACCTCGACGGCGTGCTGGCGCGGTCGGTGGTGGTCCACGACGCCGCCGCGGTCGCCGCAGCCTACGACCGGATGGCGGCGGCGATCACCGCGCGCCTCGCCGACCAGGCACCGCTGGTGCTGGCGATGATGGTCGGCGGCCTGGTGCCGACCGCCGAGATCGTCCGTCGGCTGCGCTTCCCGTTCCAGCTCGACTACCTGCACGCGACGCGCTACCGCGGCGCCACCACCGGCGCCAAGTTGCGCTGGGTGGCGCGGCCGTCGCAGCCGCTCGCCGGCCGCTGCGTGCTGTTGATCGACGACATCCTCGACGAGGGCGTCACCCTCGCCGAGGTGCAGGCCGAGTGCCGCTCGCTCGGTGCGCGCGAGGTGCTGACCGCGGTCCTGACGCACAAGCAGCACGACCGCGGTCTGCCCGGCATCGGCGCCGAGTTCATCGGCCTCGAGGTGCCGGACCGTTACGTGTTCGGCTGCGGCATGGATTACAAGGAATGGTTCCGCGACCTGCCCGAAGTCCGGGCGCTGGTCGGATCGGAGGGTGGGGCATGAGCGATCTGGCGGTGATCGGCGGCACGGGCCTGACCGAGCTCCCCGAGCTCGAGATCGAGCGCCGCGAGGTGGTGACGACGCCGTGGGGCGTGCCCAGCGGACCGCTGACCCACGGCCGCTTGCACGGGCGCCGCGTGGTGTTCCTGGCCCGCCATGGCCACGGCCACAGCATCCCGCCGCACAAGGTCAACTACCGCGCCAACCTGTGGGCGCTGCGCGCCGCCGGCGCGTCGAAGGTGCTGGCGGTGGCGGCGGTCGGCGGCATCCGCGCCGACCTGCGGCCCGGGTTGATCGCGTTCCCCGACCAGATCATCGACTACACCTGGGGCCGCGCCCACACCTACTTCGAGGACGACCTCGAGCAGGTGACCCACGTCGACTTCACCGCGCCGTACCACGAGCCGCTGCGAGCGACGCTGGTCGCCGCCGCACGCCGGGCGAAGCTCAGCGCGGTCGAGGACGGCGTCTACGGCGCGGCCCAGGGTCCGCGCCTCGAGTCGAAGGCCGAGATCGACCGGATGGAGCGCGACGGCTGCGCGCTGGTCGGCATGACCGGCATGCCGGAGGCCGCGCTCGCCCGCGAGCTCGAGCTCGCCTACGCCTGCTGCGCGGTGGTCGCGAACTGGGCGGCCGGTCGCGGTGGGGCGCAGGACATCCATGCCCAGATCGCGCAGCACCTCGACGAGGGGATGGGGCGGGTCCGCAGGCTGCTCGGCGAGCTGCTGCCCGCGCTGTGACGCGCCGCGCCTCTCCCTGGCTGGGTTCCCTGACCGGATGCCTCGCCGGGCCTGCTAGCGGGCGGCGGGCTCCGGCAGCGGCAGGCCGGTGAGCGGGTCGATGAGCTCGGGCGGCGCCGGCCGCGGCGTGATCAGCACGATCGCGCTGAACAACGGATGGTCGAAGTAGTGGAGCTCCTTGCTCCGCATCCGGCGCGTCTCGGTGAGGCGGAACGGCGGCATCGGCGTGCCGTCGACCAGCGGCGGCAGGTCGCCGGGTTGGAACACGAGGTCGAGCGCGAGGTAGAGGTAGCGCTGGAGCCCGACGGTGATGGTGCCGTCGAGCGGGGTGCGCAGCGGTGGCAGCGAGGGCTCGAGCGACGGTGCGTCTGGTCCTGCGGCGAACGCGAACGCGGGCGCCGGCGGGGCGGTGGCGGCGACCGGGTCCGGGGCGATCGCGACCGGCACCGGCGAGGCGATGCGGATCGCGGGCGACTTGCCGCGCTCGAGCGGCGGCTGGAGCCAGGCGAAGTAGCCGATCGGCTCGTAGCGCGAGCTCTTCTGCAGCTTCTTCTGCTGCTCGACGAGCCGCGAGGCGGCCGGCGGCAGCGCCATGAACGGCGCGAGCACGATCGCGGTGGGATCGAGCGATCGCGCGTCCTCGACCGCGGGACGGCCGGGGTCGGCAGGCCAGGTCTCGCTCGCGCCAGCGCCGGGCTGGGTGTGGCGGAACACCAGCACCTCGACCTCGAACCAATCGGGAGGTGGAGGCGGTGGAACGACCGGTGCCGGCGCAGGCGTCGCGGCGGCCATCGTCGCCACGAGCAGGAACGGGATCGAGACCGAGCAGGAGGCTGAGATCGATCGAGCGCGCATGGGGCCCAGTCTAGCCTCGCGCGCCGTGCTCATCACGCGCCCGGCGCGGCGTCGATCAGCGTGCCACCGAGCGCCACCAGCACCCCTTCGACGGTGGCGAAGCGCTTCTCGGTGTCGCGCAGCTCGAGCGTGAAGCGCAGCTTCTCGCGGCCTTCGAAGCGCCAGACCTTGGCGTCGCGCTGGACCAGCTTCGCGACCCGGGTCGCGTCGACCTTGGCCTCGGGCCCGAAGCGCAGCACGCCACCGCGCGGACCGACCTCGAGCCGGCGTACGCCGAGCGGCGAAGCCGCGATGCGCAGCTTGGCGACCCGGAACAGGGCCTGGGCCGCCGGCGGCAGCGGCCCGAGCCGGTCGACGATCTCGACCTTGAGCTCCTCGAGCGCGGCGTGGCCGGTGGCGCTGGCGATGCGCTTGTACATGACCAGCCGGAGGTGGACGTCGGGCAGGTAGTCCTGCGGCAGCAGCGCCGGCACGCCGAGCTCGACCTCGGTGCCGCGCTGGGGGTCGCGGTCGAGGTCGGGGATCTCGCCGTTCTTGAGCGCGGTCACCGCGCGCTCGAGCAGCTCGGCGTACATGGCGAAGCCGACCTCGTGCATCTGGCCCGACTGGCCTTCGCCGAGCAGCTCGCCGGCGCCGCGGATCTCCATGTCGTGGGTCGCGAGCGTGAAGCCGGCGCCGAGCTCCTCGAGCGACTCGATCGCCTCGAGCCGCTGCACCGCGTCGGGGGTGAGCGAGGCGCGCGGCGGCGTGACCAGGTAGCAGTAGGCGCGATGGTGCGAGCGGCCGACCCGGCCGCGCAGCTGGTGGAGCTGGGCCAGTCCGAGGCGGTCGGCGCGGTCGATCACCATGGTGTTGGCGGTCGGCACGTCGATGCCGCTCTCGACGATGGTGGTGCAGCACAGCAGGTTGAAGCGGCGGTGGTGGAAGTCGAGCATCAGCTGCTCGAGCTCGGCCTCGCGCATCTGGCCGTGGGCGACCCGCACCGAGGCCTCGGGGACGAGCTTGCGGATCGCCTCGGCGGTCTTCTCGATGGTCTCGACGTGGTTGTGGATGAAGTAGACCTGGCCGCCGCGACGGATCTCGCGCAGGCAGGCCTCGCGCAGCAGCGCGTCGTTCCATTCGGCGACGAACGTCTTCACCGAGAGGCGGTCGGCGGGCGGCGTCGCGATCAGCGACAGGTCGCGGATGCCGGCCAGCGACATGCTGAGCGTGCGCGGGATCGGCGTCGCGGTCAGCGTCAGCACGTGGACCTCGGCCCGCAACGCCTTGAGCTTCTCCTTGTGTCGCACGCCGAAGCGGTGCTCCTCGTCGATGATGACGAGGCCGAGGTCCTTGAAGCGGACCCGTTCGCCGAGCAGGGCGTGGGTGCCGACCACCACGTCGAGCGTGCCGACGGCGAGCTCGGCGAGCACGGCCGAGGTCGCCTTGGCGGTGTTGAAGCGCGACAGCACGCCGACCCGCACCGGCCAGTCGGCGAAGCGATCCTTGAAGGTCTGGGCGTGCTGCTGGGCGAGCAGGGTGGTCGGCACCAGCACCGCGGCCTGCTTGCCGGCCTGGACCGCGGCGAACGCCGCGCGCACCGCGACCTCGGTCTTGCCGAAGCCGACGTCGCCGCAGACCAGGCGGTCCATCGGTCGGGTGCCGGCGAGGTCGGCGATCACCGAGTCGATGGTGCGTTGCTGGTCGGGGGTCTCGTCGAACGGGAAACCGGCGGCGAAGGCGGCGAGGTCGCGGGCCTGGGCGGCGAGCGGCGCGGTGACCCGTGCGGCGCGCTTGGCGTAGACCTCGAGCAGTTCGGCGGCGGAATCGCGGGCCTGCTCGGCGGCGCGGCGGCGGGCCTTGGGCCATTCCTCACCGCCGAGCTTGTGCAGCGGGGCGGTCTGGTCGGAGGCGCCGGTGTAGCGCTGGACCAGGTGGAGCGAAGCGACCGGCACGAACAGCTTGTCACCGCCGGCGTACTCGAGCGTCAGGTACTCGGCCGGCGAGCCGTCGTGCTCGAACACGGTCAGGCCGCGGTAGCGGCCGACGCCGTGGTCGACGTGCACCACCGGTGCGCCGATGCGGAGGTCGGTGAGGTCGCGCAGCACCGCTTCGGGGTCGCGGACCCGGCGGCGGACGCGTTGCTTGACCCGCTCGCCGAACAACTGGGCTTCGGCGATCAGCGACAGCCCGCAGGCCGGGAAGTGGGCGCCCTCGGCGAACGGCCCGACCGCGAGCCCGGTGCGCGCCCCGGCGGCGACGAACGCCGGCCAGCCCGACACCACCTCGACGGGCGCCTCGCGGTTGCGCAGCAGCTCGAGCAGCGTCTCGCGCCGGCCGGCGCTCTCGGCGACCAGCAGCACGCGACCGTCGAAGCCGGCGACGAAGCCGGTCAACGCCGCGGCCGAGTCGGGGCGACGCGCGTCGAGCAACAGCGGCGGCGGCTGGGCGCTGCCCCAGTTCTGCTTGGGCGCGGGATCGTCGTCGGCGACCGGCAGGTCGGCCTCCTCGCGCAGCGCGAAGCTGTCGAGCGCGATGGTCGGGTGCGTCGCGAGCGCGGCGACCAGCGCCTCGGGTTCGCAGCAGACCTCTGCCGGGTCGAGCAGCGGCCGCTCGAGGTCGTGACCGAGCTGCTGGTGGCGCGCCACCACCTCGGCCCAGGCCTCGGCGAGCGCCTCGAGCGCGCCGGGCAGCAGGGCGACCGTGGTGCCCTCCGGCAGATGGTCGAGCAGCGAGCTGGTGCCGGCGAAGAACAGCGGCAACCAGGCCTCGAGCCCGCCCGGCGCGTTGCCCTCGCTGACCTCGCGGTAGACCGCCGCGCGGGTCGGATCGCCCTCGAAGCGCTGGCGCCAACGGGTCCGGAACTCGCGCACTGCCGGCTCGTCGAGCGGGCACTCGCGGGCCGGCAGCAGCGCGATGCGCTCGAGCTTGCCGGCGGTGAGCTGGGTCTCGGTGTCGAACGAGCGGATCGACTCGAGCTCGTCGTCGAACAGGTCGAGCCTGAGCGGCGTCGCGCTGCCCATCGGGTAGAGGTCGAGCACCGCGCCGCGGACCGCGAACTCGCCATGCTCCATCACCTGGCCGACCGCGCGGTAACCGGCGCGCTCGAGCCGGGCGCGGAACGCAGCGAGGTCGAGCCGGTCGCCGACCTTGAGGTCGAAGGCGTGGGCCTCGATGTGGCTGCGCGGCGGCAACCGCGGCAGCAGGGTCGGCGCCGCCACCACCACCGCGCCGCGCGCCATCGTCGGCAGGGCAGCGAGCGTGGCGAGCCGCTCGGAGACGATGTCCTGGTGCGGCGAGAACGCGTCGTAGGCGAGCACCTCGCGGTCGGGGAAGCTCTTCACCGGCAGGCTCGCGCCGTCGGTCGCGGCGGCCTCGAGCAACCAGGCGAGCTCGGCGGCGAGCTGTTCGGCGCGGCGCACGTCGGCGGCGACGATCAACAGCGGCGCGTCGGAGCGCGCGACCGCGGCGGCGAGGGCGAAGCTGGCGGCGCTGCCGTAGAGCTGACCCCAACGGACCCGCGGCTGGACGGTGTCGGGCAGCAGGGGCGCGGGGATCAGGGTCATCGGCGAGCCGGGACGAAGGGGCGAGCATTCTACTCGACACCTCGCTCGCGTAGCATGCGCGCCATGTCAGGACTCCCGCACGGCTTCGACCCGAACGGACCGGCCAGCGCCGCCGACGGCATCTTCGGCTTGCCGTTCGGCGAGGCCGAGGCCGCGCTCGTGCTGTTGCCGGTGCCGTGGGACGCGACCACGAGCTACCAGGCCGGCACCGCGCGCGGCCCGGCCGCGATCCTCGCCGCCAGCCCGCAGCTCGACTTGTTCGATCTCGACCTGGTCGCGCCCTACGCACCGGGGATCCACCTCAAGGACGAACCGGCCGAGCTCGCCGCGCTCAACCGCGAGGCGCGCCGCGATGCCGAGCGCGTGATGGCGGACGGCAGCGACGACGCGGCGCGCGCGGCCTGCCTGGCGCGGGTCAACGCCGCCTGCGGCCGGATGGTCGACCACGTCCGCAACGAGACCCGTCGCTTGCTCGACGCCGGCAAGCTGGTCGGAATCGTCGGTGGCGACCACTCGGTGCCGCTCGGCGCGATCGCCGCGCTCGGCGAGCGTCACCCGGCGTTCGGCATCCTCCACTTCGACGCCCACCACGACCTGCGCGATGCCTACATGGGGTTCACCCACTCGCACGCCTCGATCATGCACAACGTGCTGGCCCAGGTGCCGCAGGTGACCAAGCTGGTGCAGGTCGGCATCCGCGACTTCAGCGAGGACGAGCACGCCCAGGCCCGCGACGCGGCGCCGCGGGTCGAGGTGTTCTACGACCAGCGCCTGGCCGAGGCCCGCGCCGAGGGCGTCAGCTGGCGCGAGCAGGCCGAGCGAATAGTTCAAGCGCTGCCCGACGACGTCTACGTCTCGTTCGACATCGACGGCCTCGACCCGCGCTTCTGTCCCCACACCGGCACGCCGGTGCCGGGCGGCATCGCGTTCGAGGACGCGGTCCACGTGATCCGCGAGCTGGTGCGCTCGGGTCGCCGCATCATCGGCTTCGACCTGGTCGAGGTCGCGCCGGGGCCCGACGGCGACGAGTGGGATGCCAACGTCGGCATGCGGCTCCTCTACCGGCTCGCCTGCTGGACGATGGCCTCGCAAGGGCTGGTCTCGCGGCGGCCGCGGTGAGCATGTTCGCGCCTTACGAGCTGGCGCTCGGCCTGCGCTACGTCCGCGCCAAGCGCCGCAACCACTTCATCTCGGTGATCTCGTCGATCTCGATGCTCGGCATCGCGGTCGGCGTCACCGCCTTGATCACCGTGCTGTCCGTCATGAACGGCTTCGAGACCGAGCTCAGGGCGCGGATCCTCGGCATGACCGCGCACGCCACCGTCACGGTGCCGGGCGGCGCGCTGACCGGCTGGGAAGCGGTCGCGGCGCGCGCCGCGCAACGGCCCGAGGTCATCGGCGTGGCGCCCTACGTCCAGGGCGAGGCGATGCTCGGCTTCGGCAGCAAGCTCTCGGGCGCGGTGGTGCGCGGCATCCTGCCCGGCGAGGAGCCCAAGGTCTCCGACGTCGGCGAGCACATGCTGGTCGGCGAGCTCACCGACCTCGCGCCCGGCGAGTACGGCATCGTGCTCGGCCGCGAGCTGGCCTACGCCATCGGCGTCGCGCCTGGCGACAAGCTGATGATGCTGGTGGCGCAGGGCAAGCTGACGCCGGCCGGCTACATGCCGCGGATGCGGCGCTTCACGGTGACCGGCATCTTCGAGGCCGGGATGTACGAGTACGACCGCACGGTGGCGATGGTCCACGCCCGCGACGCCGCCGCGGTGTTCGGCCTCGGCGACGGCATGAGCGGCGTGCGGCTCAAGCTCGCCGACATGTTCGAGGCGCCGCGGACCTCGCAGGCGCTGGCCGACGAGCTCGGCCCCGGCTTCCACGCCAGCGACTGGACCCGCCAGCACGTCAACTTCTTCCGCGCCATCCGCACCGAGAAGACCGTGATGTTCGTGATCCTGACCCTGATCGTGGCGGTCGCGGCGTTCAACATCATCTCGACGCTGGTGATGGTGGTGACCGAGAAGGAGGCCGACATCGCGATCCTGCGCACGCTGGGGGCCTCGCCGCGCTCGATCATGGCGGTGTTCATGGTCCAGGGCACGCTGATCGGCCTGGTCGGCACGCTGCTCGGGGTCGGCGGTGGGGTCGGGCTCGCGCTCAACGTCGAGACCATCGTGCCCTGGCTCGAGCAGTCGTTCGGGGTCCAGTTCCTGCCCGCCGACGTCTACTACATCAGCCGGCTGCCCTCCGAGCTCCACCTCGCCGACGTGATTCAGATCGGCGCGCTGTCGTTCGCGCTGTCGTTCCTCTCGACCCTGCTGCCGGCGTTGCGCGCCTCGCGGGTCCAACCGGCCGAGTCCCTCCGTCATGAGTAGCCCGGTGCTCGAGGCCGTCGCGCTCGCCAAGCGCTACGAGGAGGGCCCGGCGACGGTCGAGGTCCTGCGCCAGGTCGACCTCGCCATCGCCAGGGGCGAGCGCATCTCGGTGATCGGCGCCTCGGGCTCGGGCAAGAGCACGCTGCTCCATCTGCTCGGCGGGCTCGATCGCGCCAGCGCCGGCACGGTGCGTTGGGATGGCGTCGCGCTCGATGCGCTCGACGACGCCGAGCTCGGCGCCCGCCGCAACCGCGGCATCGGCTTCGTCTACCAGTTCCACCACCTGCTGCCCGAGCTCAGCGCGCTCGAGAACGTCGCGCTGCCGCTGCTGGTGCGGCGCGAACCGACCGCCGCGGCGCTCGACGGCGCGCGAGCGCTGCTCGAGCGCGTCGGCCTGGGCGCGCGGCTCGAGCACAAACCGGGCGAGCTCTCGGGCGGCGAACGTCAACGCGCGGCGGTCGCCCGCGCGCTGGTCGGTCGGCCGGCGATCGTGCTCGCCGACGAACCGACCGGGAACCTGGACGCGCGCAACGGCGCCGGGGTGTTCGAGCTGATGCTCGAGCTCAACCGCGAGCTCGGCACCGCCCTGCTGGTCGTGACCCACGACGTCGCGCTGGCGCGACGCCTCGACCGGGTCCTCGAGCTCAAGGACGGCGCGTTGCGTCCGGTGGCCGCCTGACGGCCCGCCGCTGGGCGAAGTCGCGGCGGACCGACCAGAGCCAGAACGTGTTGACGAACAGGTAGCTCAGCACCGCGGAGCCCACGCCGAGCACCAGCGAGCCGAGCAGGAACGCTTCGCCCAGCGCCTTGAACTGCTCCCAGTAGCGTTGCAGCGTGTCGAGCGACGTCGCCGCTTCGCCGACGGTGGCCGAGACCTCGGGCGGCACCGGCGAGGCCCCGATCAGGAACGCGCCGATGGCGTGGGCGACGTAGACAATCGGCGCCGCGGTGATGGGGTTCGTGATCCAGCAGGCGGCGATCGCGACCAGCACGTTGACCCGCAGCCAGATGCAGGTCGCGGTGGCGAAGAAGCTCTGCAGCGGCACCGGCATGAAGGCCCAGAACATGCCGACCGCGAAGCCGCGCGCCACCGCGCGCCGGTGGGGCACGACCAGCGCCGGGTCGTGCAGCACGGCGCGGAACGGGCCGAGCCACCGGTTCTCCAGCAGGGTCCGGTGCTCGGGCAGCAGCTTCTTGATAAATTTGCGGGGCATCGGACGGCGCTCAGGATAGCAGAGCGTCCGCTCCGGCCAGGGAAGGTCACCGATGGGCAAGGTCGCCCTCGCATCGCTCGCCACGATCATCGCGATCGCGTTCGCACCGCAGGCGTTGCCGGTGGCCAGCGCGCTGGTCGCCGTGCCGATCCTGCTGATCGCCTTGCACCGCCCGGCCTGGCGCGCCTCCGCGACGGTCGCGGCGATCGGCGCGCTCGCGGTGCTGCAGGTCGATGCGCGGCTCGCCGCGCGCGTGCCGCCGGCCCACGACGGCGCGACGCTCGAGCTCGCGCTGCGGGTCGATTCGCTGCCCGACGCCGATGCGCGCCGGACCCGCTTCGAAGCGGTGGTCGAGGACGGCCCGCTCGCCGGTCGTCGGCTGGCGGTCGCGTGGTACGCGGCGCCGGCACGACCCGCGGCCGGCGAACGCTGGTGGGTGAGGGCGCTGGTCCGCAGGCCGCGCGCCCATCTCAACCCCGGGGCGGCGGACCTCGAGGCGCTGTGGTTCGAGCGCGGGATCGACGGGCTGGCCACCGTGCGCGAGGGCCGTCGACTGGCGACCGCCGCGCCCGGCGTGCTCGCCGCGCGCGCCGCGGTCGTCGCGGCGGTCGAGAGCGCCTGCGGCGACCGACCGACCGCCTGCGGCGTGGTCGGTGGGCTGACCGTGGGTCGCGCCGCTGGCATCGACGATGGCGCCTGGCGCGCGTTCCGTCGCACCGGCACGGTCCACCTGGTCGCGATCTCCGGCCTGCACGTGACCTTGCTCGGCACCATCGCCGCGTTGATCGCGTTCGCGCTCGCCCGCCGTTCGGCGCGGCTGACCGCCTGGGTCCCGGCCCAGGCGGTCGCCGCCGCGACCGGGCTCATGGTCGCCGCCGGGTACGCGCTGCTCGCCGGCGCCTCGCTGCCTTCGCGTCGCACGGTGCTGATGTTGGCGGTGGTGGCGACCGCGGTCTGGTTGCGACGGCCGGCGCCGGCGCGCCGGGTGCTGGCGGCCGCGTTGCTGGCGGTGCTGGTGACCGACCCGCTCGCGGTGTTGGCGCCGGGCTTCTGGCTCTCGTTCCTCGGCGTCGCCTTGCTGGTGGCCGCGGTCGACGATGGCGGATGGCTGCGCAACGCGGTCCGCGCCCAGCTCGTCGCCAGCCTGGGCCTGGCGCCGGTGCTGCTCGCGGCGTTCGGTGCCGTGCCGCTGGTCGCGCCGCTCGCCAACCTGGTCGCGATCCCGGCGTTCAACCTCGCCCTGGTGCCGTTGGCGCTGGCCGGCTGCGTGCTGCTGCCCTGGGCGCCCGGGCTCGCGGACGGTTGCTTCGCGCTCTGCGCCCGGCTGGTCGACCTCGGGTTGCCGGTGCTCGCCGCGCTCGGCGAGGCCAGCCCCGAGCTCGCGCGCGGGCCGGCCAGCGTCCTGGCGATGGCCGCGGCCTGCGTCGGCACGCTGTGGCTGCTCGCGCCGCGCGGCGTGCCTGGCCGCGCCTTGGGCGCGGTGCTGTGGCTGCCGCTGTTGTGCGCGCCGCCGCGCCTGGCCCCCGGCGAGTTCGACGCGCGGGTGCTCGACGTCGGTCACGGTCTCGCGGTGGTGGTGACGACCCGCGAGCACACGCTGCTCTACGACACCGGACCCGGCGGCCTCGATGGCGACGCGGCGGGCTGGGCCATCGGTCCGACCTTGACCGTCCTCGGCCGTCGTCCCGACCTGATCGTGGTGAGCCACGCCGACCGCGACCATTCCGGCGGGGTCGCGCGGCTGACGCGCGAGCAACCCGATGCGCGCTGGCGGGTCGGCGCCGGCCTCGACGGGGTCCCGTGCCGCGCCGGCCAACGCTGGCGTTGGGACGGGATCGACTTCGAGCTGCTGCACCCGCCGGTGGCGGGTGCGCCGGGCAACGACGGGTCCTGCGTGCTGCGGATCTCGGCGCCTTCCGGGGTCCTGCTGTTGACCGGCGACGTCGAGGCCGACGGCGAGCGCGAGCTGCTGGCGAGCGGCGCCTCGCTCCGTGCCGATGCGTTGGTCGCGCCGCACCACGGCAGCGCGAGCTCATCGAGCGCGGCCCTGGTGGCCGCGGTCCGGCCGACGCTGGTGGTGCATTCGGCGGGCTGGCGCAACCGTTGGGGCTTCCCGCGCGCCGAGATCGTCGCGCGCTACCGAGCGGTGGGCGCACGGCAATCGGTGACGGGCCGGGACGGCGCGGTCGACCTCGAGTTCAGGCTCGGTCGCGCGCCGCGGGCGATCCCGGCGCGGCGCGAACGGCGGGTCTGGCGCGAACCTTGAGCTGGCCGCGGCGGAGCGGCGGCGGGGCGGGACGGGGGTTCCGGTATCATGCCGCGGGTCGCGACTCACGAGGGACAGCGGATGTTGGAGATCATCAAGGCCGGCGGATGGATGATGTGGCCCATCATCGTCTGCTCGGTCATTGCGACGGGGATCGTCCTCGAACGCGCCTGGACGCTGCGCGCCTCGCGCATCATCCCCAGCCATCTGGTGGCCCAGGTCTGGCACATGCTCCGTTCGGGCGAGCTCAACGACGAGCGCATCGCCCAGGTCCGCGACTCGAGCCCGCTCGGCCGGGTGCTGGCCGCCGGCCTGACCCTGCGCGACGCCCCGCGCGAGGTCATGAAGGAGCGCATCGAGGACGTCGGCCGCCACGTCGGCCACGAGATGGAGCGCTACCTCAACACGCTCGGCACCATCGCCGCGATCTCGCCGTTCCTCGGCCTGCTCGGCACGGTCAACGGCCTGATCCGGGTGTTCGGCTCGATCACCGAGGCCGGGCTCGGCAACCCGACCGTGCTCGCCGGCGGCATCTCGGAGGCGCTGGTCGCGACCTTCGCCGGCCTCGCCATCGCCATCCCCGCGCTGGTGTTCTACCGCTACTACCGCGGCCGGGTCACCGAGCTCGTCCTGCTGATCGAGCAGGAGGTCATCCGCTTGGTCGACGCGCTCCACCTGCAGGACGCGAAAGCCAACTCCGGGAACGCCCGGCGATGAACCTGGGGCGGGTCCAGCGCGACGACGAGCCGGAGATCAACCTGATCTCGCTGATCGACGTCCTGCTGGTGCTGGTGCTGTTCCTGGTCCTGACCACGACCTTCGCCCGCGAGGCCCGCCTCAACGTCCAGCTGCCGCAGGCCGACGTCGAGCCGCGGACGCTGCCGCTCAAGCCGCTCGAGGTGGTGGTCGACGCGCAGGGCCGCTGGTACGTCGCCGAGCGCGAGGTCATCGGCACCAGCGCCGACGCGCTCCAGCGCGCGATCGAGCAGGTCGCCGGCGACGAGCGCGAGCAGCCCCTTACCATCCGCGCCGACGCCAAGGCGCCGCACCAGGCGGTGGTCACGGTGATGGAGGTGGCGGGGCGGCTCGGCTTCGCCGACCTCGCCATCCTGACGGTCAAGGCCGAGCGATGACGCCGGTCGCGGCCGACCAGAGCACGGCCCAGGTCTACCGGCGGCTGCTCGGCTACCTCCGGCCGCACCTGCCCAAGGTGCTCATCGGCTTCGTCGCGATGCTGGCGGTGGCGGCGAGCCAGACCGGGCTGGCCGCGGTGATGAAGCCGCTGCTCGACGAGAGCTTCGTCGCCCGCCACGAATCGACCATCCGCGTGATGCCGTTCGCGATCGTCGGCCTGTTCCTGCTCCGCGGCGTGGCGACCTTCGTCTCGACCTACACCATGAACTGGGTCGGCCGCCAGGTGATCAAGCGCCTGCGCAGCGACGCCTTCGAGCACCTGCTGCGGCTGCCGGTGCGCTACTTCGACCAGACCTCGTCGGCGGCGCTGATCTCGCGCGTCACCTACAACATCGAACAGGTCGCCGAGGCCACCACCAACGTCATCACCGTCGCGGTCCGCGACTCGCTGCAGGTGATCGGCCTGCTGGCCTGGATGGGCTGGCTCAACTGGAAGCTGACGCTGTGCTTCGTGTTCACCGCGCCGGTGATCGCGGTGCTGATCAAGGTGGTGTCGAAGCGGTTCCGCCGCTACTCGACCCGGATCCAGACCTCGATGGGCGACGTGACCCGGGTGGCGCAGGAGGTCATCTCCGGCCAGCGCGTGGTCAAGGTGTTCGGCGCCCAGGAGCAGGAGACCTCCCGCTTCGAGCGCATCAACGAGGAGAACCGGCGGCTCCACAACAAGCTGACCATGACCAAGGCGACCGCCGCGCCGGTGGTCGAGCTGCTGGCCTCGATCGGGATCGCGCTGATCGTCTACGTCGCGACGCTCGACGGCGTGCTCAGCACCATCTCGGTCGGCACCTTCGTCTCGTTCCTGTCAGCGGCGATGCTGCTGGCCAACCCGATCAAGCACCTGACCGAGATCAACGCGCCGCTGCAGAAGGGCGTCGCCGCCGGCGCCAGCATCTTCGCGCTGCTCGACGAGCCGGCTGAGGACGCCGGCCGCGGCCGCGCCCTGGCCCGGGCCCGCGGCGAGGTCGCGTTCCACGACGTGCGCTTCGCCTACTCGAGCGACAAGGGCGAGGTCCTGCGCGGGGTCTCGCTCGAGGCCAAGGCCGGCACCACCATCGCGATCGTCGGCCGCTCGGGCAGCGGCAAGAGCACGCTGGTCAGCCTGCTGCCGCGGTTCTACGAGCCGGGCAGCGGCATGGTGATGGTCGACGGCGTCGACGTCCGCGACTACGCGCTCGGCGACCTGCGCCGGCAGGTCGCGCTGGTGAGCCAGGACGTGGTCCTGTTCAACGACACGCTGCGCGCCAACATCGCCTACGGCGCACTGGCCAGCGCCAGCGACGCCGAGGTGCGCGAAGCGGCACGCCTCGCCCACGCCCTCGAGTTCATCGACGCCTTGCCCGACGGGCTGTCCACCATGGTCGGCGACCGCGGCATGCTGCTGTCGGGCGGCCAGCGCCAGCGCATCGCGATCGCCCGCGCGCTGCTCAAGGACGCCCCCATCCTGATCCTCGACGAGGCGACCTCGGCGCTCGACACCGAATCGGAGCGCCACATCCAGGCCGCGTTGGACGGCCTGATGCGCGGCCGCACCACGCTGGTGATCGCCCATCGGCTGTCGACCATCGAGCGCGCTGACCAGATCGTGGTGCTCGACCGCGGCCTGGTCGCGGAGCAGGGGCCGCACGCCGCGCTCATCGCCCACGATGGGCTCTACGCCGCGCTCCACCGGATGCAGTTCACGGAGGCGCCCGAGGCGCGCGGATGAGCCGGCCGGCCGCCCCGCCCGCGTCGCAGCTCGTCGCCGGTTGGTACGGTGCGACACCGATCTGGTGGCTGCTGCCGCTGGTCCCCCTCTACATCCTGCTGGCCTGGCTCGACCGCTGCTGGCAGCGATCGCGCTCACAGCGCCTGCCGGTGCCGGTGGTGGTGGTCGGCAACCTCACCGTCGGTGGCACTGGCAAGACGCCCTTGGTCATCCATCTCGTCGAACTGCTGCGGGTGCGCGGTCGGCGGCCGGGGGTGGTCTCGCGCGGTTACGGCGGCGACGGCGTCTCGCGCGTGCTCGACGGCGGGTCGAATGCGGCTGAGGTCGGCGACGAACCGCTGCTGATCGCGCGGCTGACCGGTGCGTCGGTCGCGGTGGGCAGCGACCGGGTCGCCGCGGCCCACGCGCTGCTGGCGGCGGACCCCGAGGTCGACGTGATCGTCAGCGATGACGGCCTCCAGCACCTGCGCCTGGCACGCGACCTCGAGCTCTGCGTGATCGACGGCGCACGCGGCCTCGGCAACGGCTGGCGCCTACCGGCTGGCCCCTTGCGCGAGAGCGCGGCGCGTCTCGAGACCGTGGACCTGGTGGTCCGCAACGGCGGCACCGCGGTGACGGGGCAAGCAACGATGACGCTGGCGCCGGGGCCGGTCAGACGGCTCGGCGACGGCGAGACCCGGCCGCTGGCCTCGTTCGCCGGGACCACCGTCCATGCCATCGCCGGGATCGGCCATCCGGCGCGGTTCTTCGCCATGCTCGAAGCGGCCGACCTCGAGGTCGAGCCGAACCCACGACCCGATCACGCGCCGCTCTCGCTCAGCGACCTGCCGCCGGCCGACGGTCGAGCCGTGCTGCTGACCGAGAAGGATGCCGTGAAGCTCTCCGACGCCGGTGGCCGCGACGACCTGTGGGTGGTGCCGGTGGTGGCGCGCTTCGACGCCGCCGCGGCCGAGCGGTTAGGCTCGCTGCTGGACCTGCTGCGCAAGGTGGACGATCGTGGATGAGGCGCTGCTGCGATCGCTGGTGTGCCCGGGCTGCAAGCAGCCGCTGCGTTGGCAGGCGCGGACCCAGGAGCTCATCTGTCCCGCCGAGCGCCTGGCGTTCCCGGTCCGCGATGGTCTGCCGGTGATGCTCGCCGACGACGCCCGCACGCTCGCCGCCGGCGAGGAGGTCGCATGAGCTTCCGCATCGTTATCCCAGCGCGTTATGGCGCGCAGCGCCTGCCGGGCAAGCCGCTGCGGCCGCTGGCTGGGCGGACCCTCATCGAGCACGTCTGGCGCCGCGCCAGCGAAGCCGGTGCCGAGGAGGTGGTGGTCGCGACCGACGACGCGCGGATCGCCGAGGCCGTGCGCGGCTTCGGCGGCAGCGTCGAGATGACCGCGCCCGAGCTGCCATCCGGCACCGACCGCTGCGCCGCGGTCGCGGTCGCCCGCGGCTGGGACGAGGACGAGGTGGTGGTGAACCTGCAGGGTGACGAACCGCTGATGCCACCGCGGGTGCTGCGCCAGGTCGCCGAGCTGCTGGCGACCGACGCCGCGGCCGGCATCGCCACGCTCTGCGTCCCGATCGCCGGTATGGCCGACCTGCTCGACCCGAACGTGGTGAAGGTCGTCAGCCGCGAGGATGGCGGTGCGCTGTACTTCTCGCGGGCGCCGATCCCCTGGGACCGCGACGCGGGCAGCGGCGGGGCCGCGCTGGTGCTCGGCACCCAACCCAGCCATCGCGGCGCCTGCCGCCACCTCGGGCTCTACGCCTACCGCGTCGGCGTGCTACTGCAATTGACCGCGACGCCGCCCTGCGAGCTCGAGCAGATCGAGAAGCTGGAGCAACTGCGCGCGCTCCATGCCGGGGTGCGGATCCGGGTCGAGACCGCGCGCGAGCCGGTCGGGCAGGGCGTCGACACGCCCGAGGACCTGCTGCGGGTCGAGGCCCTGCTGGTGGCGCGCGAGCGCTGAACATCGGAGCAACGCCCGTGCGCGTGCTGATGGTCTGCATGGGCAACATCTGCCGCTCGCCGACCGCCGAGGGCGTGCTGCGGGCGCTGGCGGCACGCGAGCGGGTCGAGCTCGAGGTCGACTCCGCCGGCACCCACGGCTACCACGTCGGCGACCCACCTGACCCGCGGGCCATCCACCACGCCCATCGCCGCGGCTACGACCTCACGCGGCTGCGCGCGCGGCAGGTCGTGGTCGATGACTTCGAGCGCCACGACCTCGTCCTGGCGATGGACGAGCCGAACCTGGCGAGGCTGCGCCAACTCTGCCCGCCCGGGCAGGCCCACAAGCTCAAGCTGTTGATGGAGTACGCGCCGCAGGGCGGCGTGCGTGAGGTCCCCGACCCGTACTACGGCGGGGCCGAGGGCTTCGAGCGGGTGCTCGACCTCGCGGAGGACGCCGCGCGCGGGCTCATCGGGGAGCTCCGCGCGCGGCGTTGATCGTCGACCGCGGCGGCGCCGCGGCCAAGCGCTCAGTTCGAACCGTTGGTCGAGCTCGGGTCGCTCGCGCCGTCATCGCTCGGCGTCGGCTCGGGGCGCGCCGCCGGCGGAGCCGGGGGCTCGAACGCGACCGGCGCCGGCGGCGGCGTCTCGCGTTGCACCACGTTCGGCACGGTCAGCTCGGGGTCGTGACCATGCGATGCCGGATGCTCGACCTGTGCGCTTTGGTGCTCGGAGCGCGGCGCATCGCCGACCCGCTCGTAGCCTTCGAAGCCGTGGTCGTCCGCCGCGTGATCGTGGGCATGATCATCGTGATGGGCATTTTCCTGCGCATGGTCGTGGTGCGGCGCGACCGGAGCGTCGTGACCGGCGCCCTCGTGGCCCGCGACGACCATCGCTCCCGCTGCCACTGCCGCGTTGCCGTTCGCCGGCATGCCCTCGGTGCGCTCGCCCGCACCACGGCCGCGACGACGACGGCCGCCGCGACGACCGCGGCGTGACCGCCGCGCCTCGTCACCGTTGGCGCTGGCGTTGGCGCCCGCGACCGCCGCGGCGCCTTCCGGCGCCGAGGTGCTGGGACGCTCGTCGCGCCGCGGTTCCTGCGGCGGACGCTGCTCGCGGGGCGGCTGCGGCGGACGCTCGGCCTGCGCCTGCTGCGGCGCACGGTCGGGCTGGCCCTGGCCGCGGCTCGGGTTGTTGCCCCCCGGACGGCCATCACGGCGAGGTTCGTTGCGGCCGTCGCGACCGCCCTCGCGGCGCGGTTCGTCGCGGCGCGCGGGACGGTCGCTGCGCTCACCACCACGGTCACGATCGCGACGGTGGTCGCGGTCGCGGCCACCACGGCCGCCGTGGCGGTCGCCACGGTCACCGCGCTCGTTGCGATCGCGTCGCGGCTCGCGGCCACGCTCGCCCTCGCGACGCGGCGCCGGTGCGCTGGCGCCGCCGGTGCCGAACATCGAACGCCAGAGGCGGACGAAGAAACCGGGACCTTGGGCCGCCGGCGCCGCCGCCGTCGGCGCGGCCGGAGCCGCGACCGGCGTCGGCACCGCGGTCGCCGGCAGCACGCGGCTCACCGCGGCCTGCTCGGTCGGCGCCTTGCCCGGGTCCTCGATGTACTTCTTGGCCGCCTCGTCGGTGACCACGGTGGTCATCCGGAAGCTGTGCTGGGAGTTCTGCGGGTTCTTGATCTCGTCGTCGCGCACGCGCCGGATCTCGTAATCCGGGGTGTCCATGTGCTGGTTGGCGACGATCACGACCTGGACGTCGGTGCGCTTCTCGATCGAGACGATCGGGGCGCGCTTCTCGTTGAGCAGGTAGGTCGCGACCTCGACCGGGACCTGGGCCACCACCCGCGCCGTGCGCTCCTTCATCGATTCCTCCTCGATCAGGCGGAGGACGGCGAGGGCGAGCGACTCGACGCCGCGGATGCGGCCTTCGCCGCGGCAACGCGGGCAGACGATCTGGCTCGATTCGGTGAGCGCCGGGCGCAGGCGCTGGCGCGACATCTCGAGCAGGCCGAAGCGCGACAGCTTGCCGATCTGGATCCGGGCGCGATCGTTGCGGGTCGCATCGCGCAGCCGGTCCTCGACCGCCTTCTGGTTGCGGCTGGCCGACATGTCGATGAAGTCGATGACGATCAGGCCGCCCATGTCGCGGAGCCGGAGCTGGCGGGCGATCTCGTCGGCGGCCTCGAGGTTGGTGTTGAGCGCCGTCTCCTCGATGTCGCTGCCGCGGGTGGCGCGCGCCGAGTTGATGTCGATCGAGACCAGGGCCTCGGTGTGGTCCACGACCATCGCGCCGCCCGAGGGCAGCCGGACGTCGCGCCGGAACGCGGTCTCGATTTGGCTCTCGATCTGGTAGCGGGTGAACAGCGGGATGCGGTCGCTGTAGGCCTTGAGCTTGCCGATGTTGTGCGGCATGACCTTGGACACGAACTCGTGGGCGAGGTCGTAGGTCTCCGCGTCATCGATCAGGATCTCGCCGATGTCGTTGCGCAGGTAGTCGCGCAGCGCCCGGATGAACAGGTTCGACTCCTGGTAGATCAGGAACGGGGCGGGGCGGGCCTTGGCCGCGGCGTCGACGCCGGTCCAGATCTGCATCAGATAGTCGAGGTCCCACTGGAGCTCCTCGACGGTGCGGCCGACGCCCGCGGTGCGGACGATCATCCCCATGTTGTCGGGGACCTTGAGGTCGGCCATGACCTCGCGCATCTCGTCGCGGTCGTCGCCTTCGGCGCGGCGCGACACGCCACCGGCGCGCGGGTTGTTCGGCATCAGGACCAGGAAGCGACCGGCCAGGCTGATGAAGGTGGTGAGGGCGGCACCCTTGTTGCCGCGCTCCTCCTTCTCGACCTGGACCACGATCTCGATCCCCTCGGGGACCGCTTCCTTCATCGAGAACTTGCCCTCGGGGGCATCGCGGAACTCGGGGCGGAAGTACTCCCGCGAGATCTCCTTGAGCGGCAGGAAGCCGTGGCGCTCCTGGCCGTAGTCCACGAACGCGGCCTCGAGCGACTGCTCGACGCGCGTGATGCGGCCCTTGTAGATGTTGGCTTTCTTCTGTTCCTTGGAAGGAACTTCGATGTCGAGGTCGTACAGCCGTTGGCCGTCGACCATGGCAACCCGCAGCTCTTCAGCCTGGGTCGCGTTGATGAGCATCCTCTTCATTGCGTCGTACCTTGTTTGGCGCGGCCGACGCGGGGCACGGTCTATCGATCGCCTAGGACGGGCGGGGCGGGGTCTCGATGCAACGGGCGCGGCGGTCCACCCCGGAAGGGTGTCGCTGCGGCCTGGAGGATCCTGCCTGCATGTCGGTCGGCGCTACGTTGACCGCACGGTTCCCCGCGCGGGAGCGCTTGACTCCAGCACCCGTCCCACAGGGGAGGGTGCACCATTGAAACCACGGACCCAACCGTCACCAGCAGGTCCACCCTTGGATCCAACCTCGTGAGCGGAGCTCGGCGAGGTCGGGCGCACCTGGCTCCCCTCGAGGGGACGCGGGCGCAGCGGACGGGTAAGATATCGGATGTAAGTGCTTGAATCAACGAGAAGTTGTGACCACGAAACCGCCGTCCGACTCGCCCCCGGATCCGTCAGTCGAAGCGACCGCAAACCCTAGCCGGCCAGCGGGGAACGCGGTGCAGACGGTGCTTGTGACTGAGGGCGACGCCGGCCAGCGGATCGACAACTTCCTGATCCGGGTCCTGAAGGGCGTCCCCAAGACCCACGTCTACCGGCTGCTGCGCACCGGGCAGGTCAGGGTCAACAGCGGCCGGGCCAAGCCCGATCGTCGGTTGGTGGAGGGCGACAAGGTCCGCCTGCCCCCGGTCCGCCGGCCCGACCCGACCGCACCCAAGCGCCCGCCCGACGCCTTGCTCGAACGCCTCGAGCGCGGGATCGCCTACGAGGATGACCAGCTGATCGTGTTCGACAAGCCGGTCGGGCTCGCCGCCCATGGCGGCAGCGGGCTCGAGTTCGGGATCATCGAAGCGGCGCGGTTCCTGCGCCCCCACCCCGAGGAGTTCGGCTTGGTGCATCGCCTCGACCGCGACACCAGCGGGCTCCTGGTGGTCGCCAAGAAGCGCAGCGCCTTGCGCCGCATGCATGCCGCGCTCCGCGAGCGGGACATGGCGAAGCGCTACCTGGCGCTCCTGCTGGGCCCTTGGAGCGAAGGCGAGCGGCGCATCGACCTGCCGCTCGAGGAGCATCGGCCGGAGGGTGGCGAGCGGATCACCAAGGTCTCGACCCGTGGGCGCGCGGCGGTGAGCGTGTTCCGCCCGATCAAGCGCTTCGCCGACGCGACCCTGGTCGAGGTCGACATCGAGACCGGGCGGATGCATCAGATCCGGGCCCACGCCGCCCACCTCGGCCACCCGGTGCTGGGCGACCCCAAGTACGGCGATGCGGCGGCCAACGCGTTGTGGCGCGGACGAGGGCTGCGACGGATGTTCCTGCATGCGGCCCGGTTGCGGTTCGCCCACCCGTCGACGGGCGCGACGATCACGGTGGAGGCGGGCTTGGACGAGGAACTTCAGGCCGTCCTGGCCGCTCAACCTGAGCTGTGAGGTACTCGAGGTTTATCGTCTAACCCGTTGTTTATCCGATGACTATTAGACCAGATTCGCGGAGCATCCGGGCCACCGCGATCAAGGGCAAGCCGACCAGGGCGGTCGGATCCTCCGACTCGATGCGATCGAACAGTGCGATCCCCAGCCCTTCGGAGCGGAAGCTGCCGGCGCAGTCGAGCGGCTGGTCGCGCTCGACGTAAGCCGCGATCTCCTCGGCAGCCAAGGGCCGGAACCGCACCACGGTGCGATCGAGGTGCTGCCGGACGCTGCCATCGCGGCCGTCGACGACCGCGACCGCGGTCAGGAACTCGACCTCGCGGCCGCTCGAGCGGGCGAGCTGGGTCCTGGCGGTCGCCGTATCGCCGGGCTTGCCGAGGACCATCCCATCGAGCTGCGCGACCTGGTCGGAACCGATGACCAAGGCCCCCGGCCGCTGGACGGCGACCGCCTGGGCCTTGGCCAAGGCGAGCCGTTGGCAGAGCGCGCGCGGCGCCTCCTCGTCGATCGGGGTCTCAACGACCCCGGGCGGAACGCATTCGAACGGATGCCCGAGGCGCTCAAGCAGGCCCCGACGGTAGGGCGAGGTCGAGGCGAGGACGAGCGTTCGCGATCGGACCATGGAAGGGGCCATTTAGGAAGGGTCGAGCAAGGGCGGGGCGGCGGAGTCTACCTGTCGGAAGCATATGAGAAACAAAGGGTTGCGCGTGGTTTTCGCTTTACTCCCGAAGTGCACCTCAATAGAATGCGCCGCTTATGTCGAAGGTCCTGCCCGAGCGGATCGATATCGCTCGGCTCGCCGACTCCCAGGCGACGCTCGATGGTTCGGTCCCGGTCGCCCGATTCGTGCGCCTGGCCGAACAGTTGGCGTCGCGTGAGGGCTCGGTCGCTGCGACGTTCGTGTTCGGGCGCGAGGATGGCCGCGAGGTCGTCAGCGGTCGGATCGAAGGTCGGCTGACGCTGGTGTGCCAACGCTGCCTCGGTGGCGTCGAGGTGCCGGTGGTGGCGCGGGTCGACCTGGTGCGGGTGGCGGACGACGCCGGCGCAGCCGAGGTCGATGGCGCGCACGATCCGTTCGTGGCGCCGACCCGCGAGGTCGTGCTCAGCGAGCTGATCGAGGACGAGCTGATCCTGGCGTTGCCGCTGGTGCCGATGCACCAGGACGACGCGGGGTGCACGCCACCGGGCGTCGCGCCGCAGGGTGGTGACCAGAGACGAGAGAACCCGTTCGCGGCCCTCGCTTCGCTGAAGAAGCAGCCGCGCCACAAGAAGAACTGAAGTCAGGAGATCACCATGGCCGTCCAAAAGGACCGCAAGACCCCTTCGAAGCGCGGCATGCGCCGTGCCCACGATGCGCTGAGCGGTCCGACCCTATCGGTCGACAAGACCACGGGCGAGACGCACCAGCGCCATCACGTCACCAAGGACGGCTTCTACCGCGGCAAGCGCGTCGTCGCCTCCCGCAGCAAGGACTGAGAAGGCATCCGGCGCGCGATGCGCCCGATCCGCATCTCGCTCGACGCGATGGGCGGTGACCACGGTGTCGCATCCGTGGTGCCCGCCGCGATCCGTGCCGTGGAGCGCGACCCCGGGATCGAACTGATCCTGGTCGGCGACCAGACCATCCTCGAGGCGCGCCTGGCCAAGGCGCCGGCTTCCGCGCGCGCGCGGATCTCGATCAAGCACGCCACCCAGGTGGTGGCGATGGACGAGCCCGCCGCCGACGCCCTGCGCCGGAAGAAGGACTCCTCGATGCGGGTCGCGATCGACCTGGTGAAGGAGGGCGAGGCCCAGGCCGCGGTCAGCGCCGGCAACACCGGCGCCCTGATGGCGACCGCCAAGTTCGTGCTCAAGACGCTGCCCGGCATCGACCGGCCGGCGCTGTGCTCGGCGATCCCCTCGGTCGGCGGCCACACCCACATGCTCGACCTCGGCGCCAACGCCGATTGCTCGTCGGAGCAGCTGTTCCAGTTCGCGGTGATGGGCTCGGTGCTGGCGAGCGCGGTCTACGGCATCGACAAGCCCTCGATCGGCCTGCTCAACATCGGCTCCGAGGAGATCAAGGGCAACGACGTGGTGCGCGCCGCGGCCCAGCTGATCCAGTCCAACGGCTCGCTCAACTACATCGGCTTCGTCGAAGGCAACGACATCTTCTCCGACCGCGTCGACGTGGTGGTGGCCGACGGCTTCGCCGGCAACGTCGCGCTCAAGACCGCCGAAGGGCTGGCCAAGATGGTGGCGCGCTTCCTGCGCGAGGAGTTCGAGCGCAACCTCTACACCAAGTTCGCCGCGCTGGTCTCGCTGTCGGTGATGCGGAGCGCGGGCAAGCGGCTCGACCCGCGACGCTACAACGGCGCCAGCCTGCTCGGGTTGAACGGCATCGTGATCAAGAGCCACGGCAGCGCCGACGAGGTCGCCTTCGCCCACGCCATCCGGATCGCGATGCTCGAGGTCGAGAAGCAGGTCCCGGCGCGGATCGCCTCGCTGCTCGGCGCCCAGCTCGCGGCCAACGGCACCACCGCAGGCACCGCATGACCCAGACCCGCAAGTACTCCCGCATCGCTGGCACCGGCCGCTACCTGCCGGCGAACGTCGTCACCAACGCCGACCTCGAGAAGCGGGTCGACACCACCGACGCCTGGATCCGCGAGCGCACCGGCATCGAGCGCCGCCACATCGCGGTCGACGGCGAGACCACGCTCGACCTGTGCGAGAAGGCTGCCCGCAACGCGCTCGACATGGCGGGCATGACCGCCGACCAGCTCGACATGATCGTGGTCGGCACCACCACGCCGGACCAGGTCTTCCCCAACATGGGCGTGCTGCTGCAGGACCGACTCGGCGTCCACGGCTGCTTCGCGATGGGGCTCGAGGCCGCCTGCACCGGCTTCATCTACGCGCTCGGCATCGCCGACAAGTTCGTCCAGACCGGCACCGTGCGCTCGGCGCTGGTGGTCGGCGCCGAGACCCTGTCGCGGATCGTCGACTGGAACGACCGCGGCACCTGCGTGCTGTTCGGCGACGGCGCCGGCGCGGTCGTGATCACCGCCGCCGACGAGCCGGGCATCGTCAATACCCACCTCCACGCTGACGGCGCCTACAAGGACCTGCTGTTCTTCCCGACCGGGGTCTCGAAGGGCTTCGACGAGCTCAAGCACGGCCGCTCGAACATCCAGATGAAGGGCAACGAGGTGTTCAAGGTCGCGGTCAAGACCCTCGCCAGCATCGTCGACGAGACGCTCGAGAAGAACGGGCTCGAGGCCAAGGACATCGACTGGCTGGTGCCGCACCAGGCCAACATCCGCATCATCGAGGCCACCGCCCGCAAGCTCGGGATGCCGATGGAGCGGGTGATCGTGACCGTCCAGGACCACGGCAACACCTCGGCCGCGTCGGTGCCGATGGCGCTGGACGTCGCGGTCCGCGACGGCCGGATCAAGCGTGGCGATACCCTGCTGCTGGAGGCGTTCGGCGGCGGCTTCACCTGGGGTTCGGCGCTGGTCCGCTACTGACCGCGGTGTGCGGGATGGCGGGTTGCGTTATGGTGTCCACCGGGGGCATCGCCCGAGGTCGCTCCAGGTGACTCAGAGATCGGGTAACCAACCAGCGTCGAAGCGTTGCCGCACCGCGGTCGTGGCGGCGCTGCTCATCGTCGCGTGCCAGGTGTCCGCCGCCGCCGCGCTCGATCGCGAAGGCAACGAGGCGATCGCCCTCGGCACCAACATCCGCTTCACCCGCATCGGCCTGGAAGAGGGCCTGGCGCAGAGCTCGGTGCCGGCGGTCATCCAGGACCGCCAGGGCTACATGTGGATGGCGACGCAGGACGGCCTGCACCGGTTCGACGGCTACTCCTTCCGGATCTTCCGCAACGATCCCGCCGACCCGTCCTCGATCTCCAATTCCTCGATCAGCGCGCTGTTCGAGGATCGCGACGGCATGCTGTGGGTCGGCACCTCCGGTGGTGGCGCCAACCTCTTCGATCCGGCCGAAGGTCGCTTCACCCGCTTCATCAAGGGCGAGGCGCTCGACACGCTGTCGGGCGACGAGGTCGCTTCGTTCATGCAGGACCGCGCCGGCGCGGTGTGGGTCGCCACGCTCAGCGGCATCAACCGCATCGAGCGGCCGAGCGGCAAGGTCACGCGCTTCGCGGTCGCCGAGCCGGCGGCCGAGACCGAACGCGACGGCTGGGCCCTGCACGCGCTCGAGGGCGCCGACGGTCGGCTGTGGGTCGGCACCGACCGTGGCCTCAACCGACTCGATCCCGCGACCGGCAAGGTCGAAGCGTTCCCGCTCAAGACCGCCCACATCAACGTCGACACCTCATCGGTCTCCGCCCTGCGCTTCGACGCCGCGGGCCGCCTGTGGGTCGCGACCAACCACGGCCTGGTGGTGCTCGACGCGGCGCTCAAGGTCGAGAAGGAGTTCTACCCGGTCGAGCGCGGCGGCACCCTGCCCGAACGGCGGGTCGCCGACGTGCTGTTCAATCGCGGCGGTGAGACCTGGCTCGCGCTCTATCGCGGCGGCCTGGTGCAGATCGACTACGCCAGCGGGCGCCTCACCGCGTTCCGCCACGACCCGGCCGACCGCACCAGCCTCAGCACCGACAACATCGTCTCGCTGTTCGAGGACCGCGGCGGTGTGCTGTGGGTCGGTACCGATTCCGCCGGCCTCAACCGCTTCAACCCGGCGACCCGTTCGTTCACCCACTACCGCCACCAGCCCAACAACCCGCGCTCGCTGGTCGACGCGGTGGTGTGGGCGGTGCTGCCGGCCCGCGACGGTTCGCTGTGGGTCGGCACCGAGAACGGCCTCAACCGCATCGACCGCGCCCGCGGCGAGTACCGGCGGTTCCAGCCCGCCGAGGGGCGCACGGGCACGCTGAACGGGACCTGGGTCTCGAGCCTCCTGCAGGACGCGCGGGGCTCGATCTGGGTCGGCACCAACAAGGGCGTCCAGCGCCTGCGACCGGACGGCGCGACGTTCGAGGACTTCCACCTCCGCACCGAGGGCACCGGCGACGACCAGGTGCTCAACGACATCACCGCGCTGCACGAGGGCGACGGCGACCGGATCTGGGTCGGCTCCTACCAGGGCCTGGTCGCGCTGTCGTCGCAGTCCGGCGCCCAGCGACGCTATCGTCACGACCCCAAGGACCCGCGATCGTTGCCGTCCGACACCGTGATCAGCCTGGCGCGCACCGCCGACGGCACGCTGTGGATCGGCACCGACAAGGGCGTCGCCTGGCAGGCGCCGGGCGGCGAAGGCTTCGATCGGCTCGGCTTCGGCGGCGATCCGAAGCTGACCCTGACCAGCCCGTACGTCCAGTCGATCAACGAGGACGACCAAGGCGCGGTGTGGTTCGGCACCTCGGCTGGGCTCGAGCGCTTCGACCGCAAGAGCGGAGCGGTCGAGCGCTTCGGCGCGGCGCAGGGGTTGCCGAACGAGACGGTCTACGCCATCGAGCGCACCGCCGACGGCGCGTTCTGGCTCAGCACCAACCGCGGCCTGGTGCGCTTCGACCCGCGGACCCGCGCCTTGCGCACCTGGCTGGTCGAGGATGGCCTGCAGAGCAACGAGTTCAACGGCGGGTCGAGCGCAATCGCCGCCAACGGCGAGCTGTTCTTCGGCGGCATCAACGGCCTCAACGCGTTCTTCCCCGAGAACCTCTCGCCGCACAACGAGGCGCCGACCGCCGGCATCACCCAGGTCGAGGTCGTCGATCGCGAGCTCGAGCTCACCGGCGAGCTCGGCCGCAGCCGCCGACTGACGCTGCTGCACACCGAGCCGGCCATCACGATCCAGTTCGCGGTGTTCGACTACGCTGCCCCGCAGAACAACAGCTTCCGCTTCAAGCTCGAGGGCTTCGACCGCGATTGGCGCGACGCGCGCGGACGCCACACGGTCACCTACACCAACCTCGACGCGGGCGAGTACGTCTTCAGCGTCCAGGGCGCCAACACCCACGGCATCCTGTCGAACGAGCCGGCCACGCTGACCATCGTGGTGCTGCCGCCACCCTGGCTCTCCTGGTGGGCCTACCTCGGCTACGGCCTGGCGCTGGCGCTGACGCTGTTCGGCGTGGCGCGCGCGCACCACTCCAAGCTCAAACGCGACCACGAGCTCGCCGCCGAGCAGGCCAAGCGGCGCTGGTCGGAGACGCTCCATCAGCTGTCGCAGTCGCTGGCCTCGTCGCTCGACGCCCACCAGATCGCCGAGCTGCTGATGGACTCGCTGCGCCGGATGGTCAACTTCCGGGCCGCCAGCCTGTTCGTGGAGAAGGGCGTCGAGATCCAGCTGGTCGGCACCCGCGGCCTGGCCGAGGAGCAGGTCCGCCTGATGCGGACGCTGCCCGAGGTCCGCGCCCGGCTGTTCGCCGAGTGCCGCCATCGCCGCGACCCCACCGCGCTGTCCGCCGAGGACGTCAAGGACACGCCGCTCGCCAGCGACGGCGGCGCGCCGATGCACGTGCTCGCGATCCCGACCTTCTCGCGCGCCGAGGAGTTCTCGCTGCTGCTGATCGGCCGGAGCGAGACGCCGTTCTCGCCGCAGGAGCAGGAGATCGCGGCGGCGGTCGCGCGCCAGGCTCTGGTCGCGCTCGACAACGCCCGTCTGTTCTCCGAGCTCCAGAACCTGGCGACCACCGACAACCTGACCAAGGTCAACAACCGGCGCTACTTCTTCGAGCTCGCAGAGCTCGAGTTCGCGCGCAGCCGGCGCTACGGCCGCAACCTGGCCGTGATCCTGCTCGACGCGGATGGCTTCACCAACATCAACGAGAGCTACGGCCACGAGGTCGGCGACCGGGTGCTGCGGCTGATCGCGAGCACTTGCCGCGCCAACCTGCGCCACTTCGACATCATCGGTCGCTACGGCGGCGAGGACTTCGTGGTGATGCTGCCGGAGACCGCGCTCAACGTCGCCGCCGACGTCGCCGACCGGCTGCGCAAGGCGGTCGACAGCATGGTGATCGAGACCCACAGCGGCGAGCTCAAGGTCTCGGTCAGCCTCGGCGTCGCCGTGTCGTCGCCCGAGGTCCCCGACCTCGCGACGCTGATCAACCGCGCCGACATGGCGCTGTACGAGGCCAAGCGCTCGGGCCGCAACCGGGTGGTGGTCTCGGAGCAGAGCTGAGCGCACCTGCGCTCGCGGGTCAGAACCGCGGCAGCTCGCCGGCGTAGCGGAAGCTCACCTGGTCCGGCCCGCTGGACCGGCCCAACATCGGCAGCACCTGCGCCAACACCGGCGGCGCGCCCGGCCGGGCGCCGGCGTTGCCGGCCAACAGGAACCTTCCGTCCGCCGCCAGGCGCAGCTCGGCGTCGAACGCGAGCGGCCCACCGCGGTCCACCACCTTGACCGCCGGTCCGCCCGGTTCGGTCGCGCACGCCACGTCGAGGTCGCCGAGCGCGATGGCCTCGGCGCCGGCTCCGCCGCGCACGCCGCTGACCGTGCCGGTGCACTCGAGCTCGGTCAGCGCGCCGGACTGCCAGGTCGCCGCGACCCCGTCGAGCACGAGCGCACCGTCGAGCATCGAAGGCGGCATGCCGAGCGTGGTGGCGAGCGGGGCCAGGCCGGCGCTGAGCGTGCCGTCGCTGAGCGCGATCGCACCGTCCCAACGGCGGACCACGGCGCCGGTCAGGCGGGCCGCTCCACGGCTGGCCTCGATCCGGCCGCCGTAGCGACCGGTGACCAGCACCAACGGGTTGGCGACGAAGCGGACCTCGACACCATCTGCGAGCCGGGCACGCCAACCAGCGACGCTGCCTTCGAGCGCGGCGCGTTCGACGACCGTGCCCGCGCCGGCCAGCCGCAGCGCGACCCGCAACGGCAGGTGGTAGGTCAAGCCGGCGACGAAGCTCGCGGCGAGCGCCGCGCCCCAGGCCCAGCGTGGCAGTCCGGTGGTCATCCCGCCGGCGCCAAGGTCAAGGTGACGTCGACCAAGCCCGAGGCCTGGCCGCGCGCGATCAACATCGCCTCGATGCGCGCTCCGCTGCTGCGCTGGACCGCGCCGAGCCAACCGGCGAAGGCGCCGAACGAGGCGCCCTCGAGGCGGACCCGGACCTTGCCATCGTCGTCCTGGGCCAGTCGCTTGAGCGATGCGCCGAGCGCGGCCTCACGCGCCGCGCGTTCGGCGGCGGCGAGCAAAGGCTCGGAGCCAGCCGGGCGGTCGGGCGCCGCGGCCAGCTGACGCGCGATGGCGACCGCCTCGCGGCGCGCCGCGACGCCGTCACGCAGTCCATCGATGCCACCGCCGATGCCCTTGGCCAACAGCTGGACCAGCGTCAGCGCCGCCAGCGCGAGCGCCGCGGCGACCAGGATCCGCTCGCGGCCGGCGAGCGAGCGCCACCAGCGCCGGGCCTTGTGCACCAACTCGTCAATGGCTTGGTTCATGGCTTGTTTCATGGAATGGGCCGCGCGCCGACCGCGAGGCGCGCCTCGGCCTTGCCGCCGCTGCTGGTCGCGCCGCGCAGCTCGACGCCGCGGCCGAGCGCGTTGGCCACCGCGCCGCGCGCGGCGTCGAGCGCGGCGAGGTCGGCGGCCCGCACCCCGAGCTCGAGCGCGCCGTCGCGGGCATCGACCAGCACGAGCTCGGTGCCGCCCACGGCGCGCAGCGCACCCGCGGCGCGGACCACGTCGTCGAGCGCCACGCCACCGGCACCGCCGCCGCGACGCGCGATCCGGCGGTCGAGGTAGAGGCGGGGATCGGGTTGGCCGATGGCCTCGGGGGCCGCACTCGGCAGCAGCGTGGCGAGCTCGACATCGAGCGCGCGTCGTTCGCGCAGCAGGCGACCGACCTCGACCGCGGTCGCGACCACCACAAGCACCAGCCAGGCCGCGGCGAGCGCCGCCGGCAGCCGCCACGGACGCCAGCGCTCGCGGTCGGCGCCGTGGCGACGGTAGCGACCCTGGCGCAGGTCGAACGGCGCGGCGGCGCGAGCACCGCGCAGCAACGCGCGTTCGAGCTCGTGGCGCGGGGTGGGGCGATCGTCGACTGCGATGCCGCGCGCGGCGAGCGCGGCGCGCAACGGCGCGCCGGCGGCATGGTCCTCGTCGGCATGGGCGAGCTCGATGCGCTCGCCGAGCGCTTCCGAGGCGAGCAGCAGGGCGGCGACCGCGGGGACCACCGCCGCGGCGCGTTGGCGCGTGCGGAGCAGGACGCGTCCGCCGAGCAGCACGAGGCGGTCGCCGCGCTCCGGCAGGCACAACGCGTCGGGAACCATCACCTCGGGGTCGAGGCCGGCCGCGGCGAGCGCGCCCAGCAAGTTGGTGAGCGTCGTGTGCTCGATCGCGACCACCCGCAGCGTGCCGTCGTCGGCGACCGGACCGGCGACCAGCTGCATCGATTCGACGTCGTTGGTGAGGCGGTCCTCGACCAACGCCGGCAAAGCGCGCAGCAGCTGGTTCCGCTCGCGCACCGGCGAACGGACGTCGAGCACCAGGCAGCGCTCGGTCGCGAACAGGACGGTGAGCTTGCGACCGCCGGCCACGCGCGCGACCTCGGTCAACGCGCCGTGCTGCGGCGCGCCGATGCCGTTGCCGAGGTGGTCGGTGGCGAGCCACCAGCCGGCCGCGGCGTCAGGGTCGAGGTGGAGTAGCAGCGCGTCCTTCATGGGGTCGGGTCGGTCGTGCGGCGCAAGGGGCGCGTCGCGCCGCCCGAGGCGCGCGCCAGGACACTGTACATCGTGCTGGTGATGCCCTCAATCGCGACCGTGGTGGAGAGCGAGAAATGCGAGGTCCGCACGTCGAGCGCGATGCCGTTGGGGATGCTGCGGCCGAAGGCGGCAGCGAACTCCTGGGTCGAGGCGAACGGCGCGTCCTGCTGGCGGGCGAGGACGTCGTCGAGAGGCGCGCCGCGGGCGTCGTCGGACAGCGACTGGAGCACCGCCAGCGTCGCGGTGTTGACGTTGATGGGCGTGCCGCGGGGCAGCGCCGCCAGGTGGGGCACGAGCAGCGCGTAGGCCGCGGCGTCGATGCCCTCGACCAGCCGGAGCTCGCCGATCCAGCGCAGCGGCGCATCGGCGGTGCGGTAGGGCGGCTCGCGGCGGAGGTAGTTCGAGTCCTCGGCGCCCAACGGCTGGCGCGGATCCTGGTCGGGATCGATCCAGTCGACGACCGCGGCGGCGACGCGATCGGTCTCGGCCACGCCGACCGCGTCGAGCAGCCGCTTGAACTGCGCGAACGCGACCTCGTCGACGGTGCCGTCGGCCTTCACCAGGTTGTTGACGTTGAAGCGGCCCTGGAGGTCCGCGATCGCGCCGACCATCCGTCCGCCCTCGATCGGCAGCACCACGCCGTCCTGGCTCCAGGGTTCGGTCAGGTCGTCGACGGTGTCCTGCTCGGCGTCGCGGCGCAGCAGGTGACCGGCCCAGTCCTCGGCACCGAGGTGGTAGGCGAGCGCTTGGCCGGCGAACACGAGGTTGGTGGTGCGCCGGACCTCGAGCGCGGCGCGGTACTGCGCGGTCGCGACCACCGCGACCACCGCCGCGGTCAGCGCGACGACCAGCAGCAGCGCGACGCCGCGTTGGCGGACGCCGTTCATGGCACGTCCCCGATCAGCTCGACCACCCGTTCGAGGCGGCCCTGGTCGCCGAGCGTGAACGCGACCCGCACCGCGCGCGGCCGCTCCAGGCTGGGCGCTGCGCCGGCGACGGTCGTGCTGGTCGCCGGCCAGTCAGCCTGCCATTCGCCGCCGGCCAGGAACGCGACCTCGAGCGCACGGACGTCGGTCAGCAGCACGCGGCGCTGCGGCGCGGTGCCTGGTGCGCGATCGAGCACGCGCCAGGCGTAGCGCACGAGCTGGTCCTGCTCCAAGGCGTAGGCGATGCGTTGGCTCGGCGCGCGCGCGGCGTGGGTCGGGTTGCGCCAGCCGGCACGGGTGAACTGCAAAGGGTAGGGCGAGCCCCCGCCGGCGAGCGCGGGCTCGGGCGAGCCGTGGTAATCCTCGCGGACGCCGCGGCCGTCGGCCTGGAGCAGGTCGCGTTGCAGCAGCGCGAGCGCGCGCTGGACCTCGGTCAAGCGGGTCGCGATCTCATCGCGTTGGGCCGCGGCCTGGGTCAGTTGGCTGAACCCGGACCAGGCGAACGCCGCGAGCAGGCCGAGGATGGCGAACGCCAACAGCAGCTCGTAGAGCGTGAAGCCGCGCGCGCGAGTCACGGCGGGGTCCCGGCGGGCGGCGGTCGCGGCTGGGGTCGGCCGACGAAGCCGATTAGGGTCCCGGCGCGCACACCGTCGGCATCATCGACCACGAGGTCGAGCCGACGCACGTCGGCATCGTCGGTCGTGGTCACGACCGCGCGCCAGCGCCAATCGCGGCCGGCCTGCTGCGCGGTGCCGGACAGCGCGCCGGCCTCGGGCCAGGAGTCGCGCGCCCGCATCTCGGCCAGCACGTTGGAGGCGACCAGGTCGGCGTAGGTGCGGGCGCGCAGCACGTCGGTGGTGCGCAGGGTGGCGGCGGCGGCGCTGAACAGCGCCAGCAATGCCAACGAGGCGATCGCCATCGCCACCAGCACCTCGAGCAGGGTGAAGCCGCGGGGCCGCCTCATGGTTCGACCCGCGACAGGGTCAAGGTCCCGGCGGCGTCGCCGCTCAGGCGCGCGGCGGGCGCGCTGCCGGTGCGCGGCGACAGCGTCAGCTCGAACGGCGTCATCTCGCCATCCGGCAGCAGCAGCACCTCGGGATCCTCGTCGCCACCGTCGGCCGGCACCGCTTCGACCCGGAGCTCGACCCGCAGCCGTTCGCCCAAGGCGATCGGCGTCGACAAGCGGTCGCCGGTCGCGACCGGCTGCCAACGCGGTTCGCTCTCGCCATCGGCGAGCTGGAGCTCGACGAACGCGAGCACCTCGTCGCCGTCGCGGGTCCGGTCGTCGTCGAGCCGCAGGCCGATCACGCGGCCGCTGAACGCGCTCTCCTCGAGCAGCAGGCCGATCCGGTCGGCGAGCGCGCGGGCGTCCTCCTCCGGGCGAGGGTCAGCGATGCCGCCGATGCTGAGCGTGACGAAGGTCGCGGCGAGGCCGATCACCGCGATCGCGACCATCAGCTCGAGGAGCGAGAAACCCCGGCCGCGCGCGCGGCGGGGCTCAGCGGCGCTGCGGATCCCAGTTGCCGATATCGGCATCGTCACCTTCGCCCCCGGCCTTGCCATCGGCGCCGAGCGAGAACACGTCGATGGTCCCATGCTGACCAGGGCTCAGGAACTGGTAAGGGTTGCCCCAGGGGTCCTGCGGCAGCGACGTGACGTAGCCGCCGTTGCGCCAGTTGCGCGCCTCCGGCGCGGAGTTCGGCCGCTCGGTCAAAGCGCGCAGACCTTGCTCAGTGGACGGGAAGCGGAAGTTGTCGAGCTTGTACATGTTGAGCGCCGACTCGAGCGCTCGGACGTCGGCCTGGGCCTTGGTCACGCGCGCCTTGTCGACCTCGCCGGCGAGGTTCTGGACCACCACCGTCGCGAGCAGGCCGATGATCACGATCACGATGATGACCTCGAGCAGCGTGAAGCCGCCCTGGCGGCGTGCGGTCGAGGCGGAGGGTCGGCGGGTGCGGCGCATCGGTCCGGTCGGGTGGCGCGGTGCATCGCGACCGCGGCGCCATCATACTCGATGCCCCCAACGCAGCCGGGTGCACGCATGTCGAGACCAAGGACGGACCACGCCGCGATCGCGCGCTGGGCGCTGCCGGCGGTCCTGACCGCATCGGCGGTCGCGATTGAGCTCGGCGGTGACTCGGCGCGGCTCGCCTTGCGCTACCAGCGCGACGCGGTGCTCGACGGCGAGTGGTGGCGCCTGCTATCCGGCAACCTCGCCCACCTCGGGCCCCGCCATCTGATCCTCAACCTGGTCGGCGTCGCCTTGGTCGCGGCGCTCGGCGGTCGACTGCTCGAAGGCTGGCGCGGCGCACTGGTCGCCCTGGCGTCGATGCTCGGCGTCGGGACCGGCTTGCTCCTGGCATCGCCGAGCGTCACCTGGTACGTCGGGCTGTCCGGCGCGCTGCACGGTCTGCTCGCCGCCGCGGCGCTCGAGGCGGGAGTCGTCCCGACGACGCGGCGCTGGGGCCTCGCGCTCGGCGCTGCGCTCGCCGCCAAGCTCGCCTGGGAGCAGCTGGCGGGACCGCTGCCGCTCACGGCGGTCGCGGCCGGCGGTCCAGTGATCGTCGCCGCGCACCTCCACGGCGCGATCGCCGGCGCGCTAGCGGCGGTCGCGATCGTCGTCCACGACCGTCGCCGGACGGCGATGGAGGCGCGGGTATAATCCCGCGCCTCGTCGTGCAAGGGAGCGCTCAGTGACGCAGTCGAAGTTCGCCTTGGTGTTCCCGGGGCAGGGTTCCCAATCGGTCGGCATGCTCGACGCGCTGGGCGCCGCCGAGCCGATCGTCGGCCGGTGTTTCGCCGAGGCGTCCGAGGCGCTCGGCTACGACCTGTGGCAGGTCGTCACGCGCGACCCCGACGAGCGGCTCAACTCGACCGAGTGCACGCAGCCGGCGCTGCTCGCCGCCGGGATCGCGGTGTGGCGGGTCTGGCAGCAGCGTGGTGGGCCACAGCCGGCCGCGTTCGCCGGCCACAGCCTCGGCGAGTACACCGCCTTGGTCGCCGCCGGCAGCATCGGCTTCGCCGACGCGCTCAAGCTGGTCGAGTTCCGCGGTCAGGCGATGCAGGCGGCGGTGCCGGCCGGGACCGGCGCGATGGCCGCAATCCTCGGCCTCGACGACGACGAGGTGCGCGCGGCCTGTGCCGAGAGCGCCCTCTTCGAGGGGAAGGGTTCGGTGGTCAGCGCCGTCAATTACAACTCACCGGGCCAGGTGGTGATCGCCGGCGAGAAGGCGGCGGTCGAGCGCGCCATCGAGGCCTGCAAGGCGAAGGGCGCCAAGCGCGCCGTGCCGCTGCCGGTGTCGGTGCCTTCGCATTGCGCGCTGATGCAGCCGGCGGCCGAGCGGCTCGCCGAGCGCCTGGCCGGAACGGCGGTCGCCGCGCCGACCATCCCGGTGCTGCACAACTTCGACGTCGCCAGCCACGATGACCCGGCCGCGATCCGTCGTGCGCTGGTCGCCCAGCTGCACTCGCCGGTGCGCTGGGTCGAATGCGTACAGGCGCTCAAGGCCCGCGGCGCGACCCGGCTGGTCGAATGCGGCCCGGGCAAGGTGCTGGCCGGCCTGACCAAGCGCATCGACAAGGAGGTCGAGGGCCTGGCGGCCTTCGATCCCACCACCCTCGACGCCGCGCTCGCCGCGGTCCGCGCCTGAAGGAGCCCAGCACATGAGCCAGCACAGGATCTTCGACGGCGAGCTCGCCATCGTCACCGGCGCGTCGCGTGGCATCGGCAAGGCCTGCGCGCTGGCGCTGGCCGGTGCCGGCGCCAAGCTGGTCGGCACCGCGACCTCCGAGGCGGGCGCCGCCGCGATCACCCAGTACCTCGCCGCGGCCGGGCTCGCCGGCAAGGGCATGGTGCTCGACGTGAGCAAGCCCGGGTCGATAGAGGCGTTCCTCGCCGCGGTCGAGGCCGAGCACGGCACGCCGTTCGTGTTGGTCAACAACGCCGGCATCACCCGCGACAACCTGCTGCTGCGGATGAAGGACGAGGAGTGGCAGGCGGTGATCGACACCAACCTGTCGTCGATCTTCCGGATGTGCAAGGGGGTCCTGCGCGGGATGATGAAGCAGCGCAAGGGCCGCATCGTCAACATCGCCTCGGTGGTCGGACTGATCGGCAACCCGGGCCAGGCCAACTATTGCGCGGCCAAGGCCGGCATCATCGGCTTCAGCAAGTCGATGGCGCGCGAGGTCGGCTCGCGCAACATCACCGTCAACGTGGTCGCGCCGGGCTTCATCGACACCGACATGACCAAGGGCCTGACCGACGAGCAGCGCGCCGGCATGCTCGGCAACGTGCCCCTGGCGCGGCTCGGACAGCCCGAGGACATCGCTGCCGCGGTGCTCTACCTGGCCTCGCCGGGCGGCGCCTACGTCACCGGCGAGACGCTCAACGTCAACGGTGGCATGCACATGCCTTGAGCGAGGCTAGAAAAGCAGGGGTCCCGCGTCTGGCGGCACCCCGGTCGCTCGCGTAGAATCTGCGCCCGCGGCACGGTGCGATCATCGATCGGCCGGTCGCGCAGTCAAATCCGGAGGTCTTTAAGAACATGAGTACGGTTGAAGAACGGGTCAAGAAGATCGTCATCGAACAGCTCGGCGTGAAGGAAGAACAGGTCACGCCGCAGGCCTCGTTCGTCGACGACCTGGGGGCCGACTCGCTGGACACCGTCGAGCTCGTGATGGCGCTCGAGGAAGAGTTCGAGTGCGAGATCCCGGACGAGGAGGCTGAGAAGATCACCTCCGTCGGCATGGCGATCGAGTACATCAAGGGCCACCTCGGCAACGCCTGAGGTTCCGCACCGTGCGATGCCGTCGCCGCCTCGGGTGGCGACGGCATCGCCGTTTATATAGTCTGGAAACCCATCCCAGCGGCTCCAACGGAGGGGTCCACCGTGTCCAAGCGGCGCGTGGTCGTCACCGGTCTCGGCATCGTCTCCCCGGTCGGGAGCCAGGTCGAGACGGCGTGGCGCAACATCTGCGAAGGCAAGAGCGGCATCGGGCCGATCACCCATTTCGACGCCACGGTCTACCCGACCCGCATCGCGGGCGAGGTGCGTGACCTGAACCTGGACGACTACCTGTCGCCCAAGGAAGCGCGTCGGATGGACCCGTTCATCCACTACGGGATGGTCGCGTCGATCCAGGCGGTCAAGGATTCCGGCCTCGACTCGGCCGGGCTCGACCCGACCCGGATCGGGGTCATGGTCGGCGCCGGCATCGGCGGCCTCCATTCGATCGAGAACACCTCGATAAACATCTACGAGAACAAGGGCCCGCGGAAGGTGAGCCCGTTCTTCGTGCCGATGAGCATCATCAACATGGTGTCGGGCAACCTCAGCATCATGTACGGATTCCGCGGTCCGAACCTCGCCATCGTCACCGCCTGCACCACCGCCAACCACAACATCGGCGTGGCCTGCCGCTTGATCGCCTACGGCGATGCCGACGCGATGGTCGCCGGCGGCGCCGAGTTCGCCAACACCACGCTCGGCGTCGGCGGCTTCTGCGCCGCGCGAGCGCTGTCGACCCGCAACGACGAGCCGACCAAGGCCTCGCGACCCTGGGACCGCGACCGCGACGGCTTCGTGCTCTCCGACGGCGCCGGCGTGCTGGCGATCGAGGAGTACGAGCACGCCAAGAAGCGTGGCGCCAAGATCTACGCCGAGATTATCGGCTTCGGCATGAGCGGCGACGCCTACCACATGACCTCGCCGCCCGAGGACGGCGAGGGCGCGCGGCAGTGCATGGCGCACTGCCTGAACGACGCCAAGCTCAACCCCGAGCAGGTCCAGTACCTCAACGCCCACGGCACCTCGACCTTGGTCGGTGACAAGGGCGAGACCATCGCGATCAAGCGCGCCTTCGGCGACCACGCGACCAAGCTCGCGGTGTCGTCGACCAAGTCGATGACCGGGCACCTGCTCGGCGCCGCCGGCGGGGTCGAGGCGATCTTCTCGATCCTCGCCCTGCGCGACCAGGTCATCCCGCCGACCATCAACCTCGACAACCCGGACGAGGGTTGCGACCTCGACTACGTGCCGGGCAGCGCACGCCAGGCGAAGCTCGAGGTGGTGCTCTCGAACTCGTTCGGGTTCGGCGGCACCAACGGCACGCTCGCGTTCAAGCGGACCTGAGCGCGGGCGCGGACGCGGCCGTGGCGGCGTCGACTGCAGCGACCGCTGAGTTCGGCGCGCCCGCGCTCGACCTGCTCGCGCTCCATCGGCTGCGGCCGGCGCGTTACCCGTTCCTGCTCGAGAGCGCGGCGCGCGGCGGCGCCCGCGCCGGCTGGGACATCCTGTTCGGCGACCCGGGTGCCACGCTCACGCTCGACGCGTCGGGCGCGGTGACCGGTCCTCACGCGCAGCGCTCGTTCCTCGACGCGCTCGACGCCTGGTCCGCCGCCGAGCGCCATGATCCCCGCGACGACGGACTGCCGTTCCACGGCGGTTGGTTCCTCTACCTCGGCTACGAGCTGGCCGAGGAGATCGAGCCGACCTTGCGCCTGCCCCGCGACGCGCGCCTGCCGGTGGCGGTGGCGACGCGTTGCCGTTCGGCGTTGCTGCGCGACCGCGCCAGCGGCCGGCTGGTCGCGGTGGCGGAGGACGGCATCGCCGCGCTCGATCGCATCGCCGAGGACCTCGCCGCGATCGCGATCCGCGCGCCGACGGCGCCGAAGACCGGCGCGATCGAGTTCGAGGAGGAGGCGCCCGAGCGCTACCTCGATGCGGTCGCCCGTGCGCGGTGCTACATCCGCGACGGCGACGTGTTCCAGGCCAACCTGTCGCGCGGCTGGCAGGCCCGCGGCGGGCCGCAGCCTGAACCCGCCGAGCTCTACCACCGGCTGCGGTCGGCGAACCCGGCGCCGTTCGGCGGGCTGGCCTGCTTCGACGGCTTCGCGGTCGCGAGCTCATCGCCGGAGCGCCTGGTCGAGGTCAGGGGCCGGCGGATCGAGACCCGTCCGATCGCCGGCACCCGGCGCCGCGATCCCGATCCGGCGCGCGATGCAGCGCTGGTCGCCGAGCTGATCGCGCATCCGAAGGAGCGCGCCGAGCACGTGATGCTCATCGACCTCGAACGCAACGACCTGTCGCGGGCCTGCGTGCCGGGCAGCGTGACCGTCTCCGAGATGATGGGGATCGAGAGCTACGCCACGGTCCACCACATCGTCTCCAACGTGGTCGGTCGGCTGCAGGACGACGCCACCCCGGGCGCCGTGATCCGCGCCACCTTCCCCGGCGGCACCATCACGGGCTGTCCCAAGGTGCGTTGCATGGAGGTCATCGCCGAGCTCGAAGGCGTCCCGCGCGGGCCCTACACGGGTTCGATGGGCTACCTCGACCGCGACGGCGACCTCGACCTCAACATCCTGATCCGCACCGCGCTGGTGGTGGACGGAGCGGTCGAGCTGCGCGCCGGCGCCGGGATCGTCGACGAGTCTGACCCTGAGCGCGAGCTCGAGGAGACCCGGCACAAGGCGCGCGGCCTGCTACGCGCGTTCGGCGCGGAGGCGTCGTGACCCTGGTCGACGGCGAAGCGCGCGATGCGGTGCCGGCCGACGACCGTGGCCTGGCCTACGGCGACGGCGCGTTCGAGACGCTGCGGGCGGTGCGCGGCATCGCGCCCTGGCTGACGCGCCACCATGCGCGGCTCGACGCGACCTGTGCCGCGCTCGGGTTCGCTGCTCCGTCGCTCGCGACGCTCGCCGATGAGATCTCGCGGGTCGCCGCCGGCGCCGAGCGCGCCGTGGTCAAGGTCATCGTCACCCGTGGTTCGGGCGGACGCGGTTACGCGCCGCCGCGCACGACGCGACCGCGACGGATCGTGATCGCCCACCCCTGGCCCGACCATCCGGCGATCCACTGGCGCGACGGGATCCGCGCGCGCTACTGCGGCGTCCGGCTGGCAGAGGACGCGCCCTTGGCTGGTGCAAAGCACCTGGCGAGACTGACCCAGGTGCTGGCCCGCGCCGAATGGGACGAGCCGGCGATCGTCGAAGGGCTGTTGCTCGACCGCAGCGGCCACGTGGTCGAAGGCACCGCCAGCAACCTGTTCGCGGTGATCGACGGCGCGCTGTGCACGCCGCCGATCACCGGCGAGGGCGTCGCCGGCGTCACGCGCGCGTGGATACTGGAGCGCGCCGCGGCGTTCGCCGGCAGCGCGACCGAGCGTCGGCTCACGCCGGCCGACCTCGCCGCGGCCGCCGAGCTGTTCGTCTGCAACGCGGTGGTCGGCGCCTGGCCCTTGCGCGAGCTCGACGGCCGCGCCTACACGGTCGGTCCGGTCACGACCAAGGTCCGCGATGCGCTCGCCGCCGAAGGCTGCGGGCCATGAGGCGCCGGCGCTCGCGCACGCTGCTGGTCGCGGTCCTGCTCGCGGTGGTCGCCGCCGGACTGTTCGCGTGGGGCGAGTACGCGCGGTTGGTCTCGCGGACGCTGCCGCTGGCCGCGCCGGCCACGGTCCAGATCGCGCCCGGCAGCTCGGTGCGCGGGATCGCGCGGACGCTCGCCACCGAGGGCGTCATCGCCGAACCCGACGATCTGGTCTGGGTCCATCGGCTGTGGGGCGGGGCGCCGCTCCAGGCCGGCGAGTACCTGGTCCAGCCGGGCGGCACGGTGATCGACCTGCTGCGCCAGCTCGAGCGCGGCGACGTGCTGCAGCACTCCTTCACCATCGTCGAGGGCATGACCGTCCGCGAGCTGCGCGCGGCGCTCGGCCGCGAAGGCGCCTTGCGCCACACGCTCGTCGGCGTCGCCGACCGCGACCTGTTGAGCGCGCTGGGCTTCGCCCCGGGCCATCCCGAAGGGCGCTTCCTGCCCGACACCTACAGCTTCCCGCGCGGCACCAGCGATGCCGCCTTCCTGCGCCGGGCGGCGGCGGCGGGCGCCGAGGCCTTGGCCGCGGCCTGGCTGGCGCGGCTGCCCGAGCTGCCGCTGAGCAGCCCCGACGAACTGCTGACGCTGGCTTCGGTGGTGGAGAAGGAGACCGGCATCGCCACCGAGCGCGCGGCCATCGCCGGCGTGTTCGTGCGCCGGCTGCGGAAGGGGATGCGCCTGCAGACCGACCCGACCGTCATCTACGGCCTGGGCGAGCGGTTCGACGGTAACCTACGCAAGCAGGATCTGATGACCGACACGCCCTACAACACCTACACCCGACGCGGTCTGCCGCCGACGCCGATCTGCCTGCCGAGCCGCGCCGCGCTCGCGGCCGCCGCGCAGCCGGCGCCGGGCGACGCCCTGTACTTCGTCGCCTCGGGCGACGGCGGCCATGTGTTCAGCGCCACGCTCGAGGAGCACAACGCGGCGGTGCGGCGCTTCCTCCAGCGCCAGCGCCAGCAACGGCGGAGCGCGCCATGAGCGGACGCTTCATCGTGCTCGAGGGCATCGAGGGCGTCGGCAAGAGCACCCAGCTCCAGCTCGCCCGTGAGCATCTCGAGCAGCTCGGCCACGAGGTGCTGGTGTCGCGGGAGCCGGGTGGCACCGCGCTCGCCGAGCGCATCCGCGATCTAGTCATCGCGCCGCAGCGGCACGAAGCCATGCCGCCCACCGCCGAGCTGTTGCTGATGTTCGCGGCCCGCGCGGTGCACGTCGAGAACCTGATCCGCCCGGCGCTGGCGCGCGGGGCCTGGGTGCTCTGCGACCGCTTCGTCGACGCCACCTACGCCTACCAGGGCGGCGGCCGCGGCGTGCCGGACGCGGAGATCGCCGCGCTCGAGACGCTGGTGTTGCGCGGCTTGACGCCCGACCTGGTCGTGCTGCTCGACGCCCCGGTCGCCTTGGCGCTCGGTCGTGCTCGTGGGCGACGCAACGGGCCCGACCGCTTCGAGCAGGAGCAGACCGAGTTCTTCAGCCGGGTCCGCAAGAGCTACCTCGCCCGGGTCCGCCTCGCGCCACAACGCTACGCCGTGGTCGATGCCAGCGGCGAGCTCGACCAGGTCCGCGCCCTGATGATCGGTGCGCTCGACCAGGCGATCGCGCGCTGGCGCGCTTCGTGAACGCTCCCCCCCCCTGGATCGCGCCGGCCTGGGACGCGCTGCGCCGACGCCGGCGCGACGGCAACCTGCCGCATGCGCTGTTGGTCACGGCGGAGCCTGGCTACGGTGCCGAGGCCTTGGCCTCGGCCGCGGTCGCGGCGGTCGCCTGCGCCGACCCCGAGGGGCCCTGCGGACGCTGCGACGCCTGCACGCGGCTGGCCGCCGGCCAGCATCCCGACCATCGCTTCGTGACGCTCGAGCTCAACGAGGACACCGGCAAGCTGCGCAAGGAGATCGCGGTCGACCAGGTCCGCGCGCTGATCGGTGAGCTGCAACAGTCCAGCCTGATGGGCGGATGGAAGAGCGCGATCATCGATCCGGCCGAGGCCATGAGCCACGCCGCGGCCAACGCGCTGCTCAAGACGCTCGAGGAGCCGCCGGCAGCGACGCTGCTGGTCCTGGTCACCGCGCGCCCCGACCGGCTGCCGGCCACCCTCCGCAGCCGCTGCCAGGTGGTGACCGTCCCGCATCCGGCGCGCGACGTCGCCCGCGCCTGGCTCGAGGCGCAGGAGCCGCGCAACGACTGGGCCCTGTGGCTGGCGATCGCCGGCGGCGCGCCGTTGGCGGCCCGCGAGCTCGCCGCGTCGCCGTTCGCGCCGCACCGCGCCACCGTCGCGCAGGCGCTGCTCGGCCTGCCCGAGGGTCGTGGCGACCCGCTGCGGCTCGCCAACGAGCTCGGCGACCAGGACCCGGCGGCCTTCGTGCGCTGGTGGGAGAGCGTGGTCCGCGACCTGATCGTGCTCGCGCAGGCGGGCGATGGCGACCTCCGCAACCCGGACCTGGCGCCGGCTTTGAGGAACCTCGGTCCTCGCTTACACTTGGCCGCGCTGCACCGTTTCGTCCAGGCGCTGCAGCAGGCGCGCAAGGCGCTGGAGGCCACCAACGTGACCCCGGCGCTGTTGGTCCAGAGCCTGCTGGTGGCCTGGGCCGCGGCACTGGCGCCGGAGACGATGCGCGCGATCACGGTCGAGGACTAGGCACCAAGGCACGGGGAAGGGGAGAGCGACTCGATGGCAGCACCGACTCCACGCCAGGGCATCCTGACGCTCACCATCAAGGACAAGAGCGCGCTCTACGTCGCCTACATGCCGTTCATCAAGAACGGCGGCCTGTTCATCCCGACCAGCAAGCCCTACCGCCTCGGCGACGAGGTCTTCATCCTGCTGACCCTGATGGACCAGGCCGAGCGCCTGCCGGTCGCCGGCCGCATCGTGTGGGTCACGCCGCGCGGCGCGCAGAACAAGCGCGCGGCCGGCATCGGCGTCCAGTTCTCCGAACAGGACGGCGGTCAGACCCAGAAGAAGATCGAGTCCTACCTCGCCGGCGCGCTGGGCGCCGACCGTCCCACTCACACCATGTGATCCCGCGACGCGGCGTCACCGGGCACCGTCCCGGGGCGCGTCCTCGCGTCGCGCCGCCTCCCGCCGTGGCCGCCCGATGATCGTCGATTCCCACTGCCACCTCGACATGCTCAGCGCCACCAAGGCGAGCGGCAGCGTCGACGCCGCGCTCGCCACGGGCCGGGCCGCCGGCGTCGGTCACTACCTCTGCGTCGGCGTGCACCCGGTTGATCAGCCCGCGATGCTCGCGCTGTGCGGCGACCGCGTCGAGGTCTCGTGCTCGGCCGGCCTCCATCCCTGCGGCGTCATCGCCGTCGAACCGAGCGCCGACGACATCGTCGGCTGGTGCGATGATCCGCGCATCGTCGCGGTCGGCGAGACCGGGCTCGACTACGCCTACGCCGACCGCATCCCGCCCGCGGTGCAGCAGGCGCGCTTCCGCGCCCACCTGCGCGCGGCGCGCGAGCTCGGCCTGCCGGTCATCGTGCATACCCGCGATGCCCGCGCCGACACCATCGCGATCCTGCGCGAGGAGGGCGTCGAGCGGAACGGCGGCGTGATGCACTGCTTCACCGAGGACCTCGATACCGCGCGCGCAGCGATCGACCTCGGGATGGCGATCTCGTTCTCGGGGATCCTGACCTTCCGCAACGCCGACCCGTTGCGCGCGGTGGCGCAGGCCTTGCCGCGCGAGAGCCTGCTGATCGAGACCGATGCGCCGTACCTGGCGCCGGTGCCGCTGCGAGGCCGCGAGAACGAACCCGCCCTGGTGGTCCATGTCGCGGCCAGGCTCGCCGAGCTCCGGGACGAGAGCGTCGCCGCGATCGCCGAGCTCACCACCGCCAACTTCAGGCGCGGGTTCCCGCGCGCCGCAGCGCGGATGGACCGCGCGTCCTGACCCACAAAAAGCGAAGGCGGCCATCGGCCGCCTTCGTTCGCGTCTCCGCTCGAAGCAGCCTCAGCCGCCGGCGCCCTGCAGACCGCCCTTCAGGACGGTGGCGTTGAAGCCGCGCTCGGACAGGATGTAGGCGGCGGCCGACGAACGCCGACCGGTGTCGCAGCACACGATGTAGTGCTGCTTCGGGTCGAGCGTGTCGAGCTTGAGCCGGATGAAATAGAGCGGGATGTTGAGCGCGCCGTCCTGGTGGCCGGCCTCGAACTCGCCGGGCAGCCGTACGTCGAGCCACTTGCCGCCGCCGGCGACGATCGCCTGGGCGCCCTTGTAGTCGAGCTTGGCCTGGGTCGGCTCGGTCAGGAGGTTGCGGAAGTCCTCCTTGGCCAGGCGCATCAGCATGCCGTCGGTCAGCATCGAGATGGTGGCGTTGCGCTTGGATTCCGAGATCAGCGCTTCCTCGCCGAAGCCGTCGCCCGGACCGAGCTCGGCGAGGCGGATGCCGGCCTTGTTGGTCGGCGTCTCGCGCGTCACCACGCACTTGCCTTCGGTGATGATGTAGAAGAAGTCGCCGTCCTCGCCCTGCTTGATGACGTTCTCGCCGGCCTTCTTGGTCACCGGCTGCATGCGGATGAAGACCGCCTGGATGTTGGCGGGCGGGATGCGGTGGAAAGCCTTGGCCTGGAGCAGCTTGGCCATCCAGTCGTCGCCGCCGCCTTCCTCGTGGGCCAGCTCACCGACCTCGAAGGCGCCGGTCTGGTCCCAGGTCAGCATGATGTCGAGCAGGTCGGAGTCGACCGGCAGGAACTCGATGTCGGTCTTGGCGCGAGCGCTCACGGTGCGCGGGCTCTGCGGCGCGATCGGGTGCTTGGCCTCGTCGGTGCCGCCCTTGATGACGCGGACCACGTTCTCGCCGACCCGCAGCTCGACCTCGCCCGAGACGATGTAGATCGTCCGCTTGTCGGTCTCGCCTTGCTTGAAGAGGTATCGACCCGCGCCGAGGTCCTGGATCATCGACTTGTTGGCGAGGTCGGCGATGTTCTCCGGCTTCAGGCCGTTCAACGGCGTCAGGCTGCGGAGGAGGTCGCGATCTGGGGCTCTCGGGGGCATGGCTCGCTCAGGCTCTCAGGTGTTCGAGACGGTCACCGGGGTCCCCCGGACGCGGCCCTCGGGGCGGTACCAGGGGCGGGAAGCATAACATAGGGTCCCGCCGGCCCTGGCTCAGGAGGTCGGGACCGGACGCGGCCGACGGTCGCGTCCGACGTGGACGTAGGCGATCTTGGCCTGCGCCACCTTCACGTGGTCCACCCGTCCTTCGTCGCTGCGCTCGACGAACATCGTGACGTCGACCGTGATGCTGGTCGTGCCGACCCGCGCGATGTCGGTGTAGAAGCTGACCAGGTCGCTGACGAACACCGGGTTCAGGAACTGGAACTCGCTGACCGCCACGGTCACCACCCGGCCGCCGGCGCGCCGCATCGCGTGGAGGGCACCGGCCACGTCGGCGTGGGACATCAGCCAACCGCCGAAGATGTCGCCCAGGCCGTTGGTGTCCTTGGGCATGGCGTAGGTGCGGAGGGTGGCCTCCTGGTCGGTCGGCATCGAATCGCGGTAGCTCATGGGCGGGTTCCCTCGGCGCTCACAGCGCGTCCCATCCGGCGTCGGGCTTGAAGCGGTCGCCGTACTTGCGGTGCAGTTCGTGCATCCGTTCCCTCATCCGGGCGACCCCGGCCGGGCCCTGGGCGCGGATGTGGTTGATCGGGCCACCGCGGAAGGGGGCGAACCCGGTGCCGAAGATGACCCCGGCGTCGAGCTGGTCGGCGTCGGCGACGATCCGCTCGCGCAGGCAGGCCACCGCCTCGTTGAGCATCGGGTAGACCAGCCGGTCAGCGACCTCGGCGCTGGCGCCGCCGGCCTTGCTGCGGTCCTTCCGCGGCTTGCCCTCGACCCACTTGTAGAAGCCCTCGCCCGACTTCTTGCCGAGGCGCTTGTCCTCGACCGCCTGGGCCAGCTCGGCCGGCACCGGGATGTCGAAGTCGGCGGCCAGGATCTTGCCGACGTGGAGGCAGACGTCGAGGCCGACCGTGTCGGCGAGCTCGATCGGCCCCATCGGCATGCCGAAGCCGGTCGCGGCCTGGTCGATCGACTCGTAGGACTGCCCTTCCTGATGGAGGACCACGGCTTCCATCAGGTAGGGCATCAGGATCCGGTTGACCAGGAAGCCGGGCGACGACTTGCACGGCACCGCCAACTTGTCGATGTGACGGCAGAACGCCAGCGCCTTCTCGACCATCGCCGGGTCGGCGTCGGCGGTCTCGATCACCTCGACCAGCGGCATCAGCGGCACCGGGTTGAAGAAATGCACGCCGATCAGCCGGCGCGGCTCGGCCAGCGCGGTGCGCAGGGTCTCGAGCTTGATGCTCGAGGTGTTGGTCGCCAGCAGCGCGCCGGGCTTCATCCGCGGCTCGAGGTCCCGATACAGCGCCTGCTTGGCCTCGACGTTCTCGTAGATCGCCTCGATGATGACGTCGGCGTCGGCGACGCCCTTCGACTCGACGTCGGCGTGCAGCCGCGACAGCGCGCCGGCGACCTGGGACGGGGTCCGCAGTCGCTTGGCGAACAGGGCGGTGGCGCGATCGAGCGCCGGCCGCACGAAGCGCATCTCGCGGTCCTGCAGCGTGACGTCGTAGCCGCGCATCGCGCAGACCGCGGCGATGTCGCCGCCCATCACCCCGGCGCCGATGACGTGGACCCGCTTGAGGTCGAGCGCTTTCTTGTTGCCGAGGCCCTTGAGCTTGTCCTGGAGCAGGAACACCCGGACCAGGTTGCGGGCGGTGTCGCCGACCATCAGATGGGCGATCGAGCGCGCCTCGGCCTCGTACATCGCGGCCTCGTCGCCCCAATGCAGGCGCCAGAGGTCGATGATCGCGAACGGCGCCGGGTAGTGGGCGGGGTCGGCCTTGGCGCGGGTGGCCGCGGCGATCTTGCCGGCGATGAAGCCGCGGACCAGCGGCCAGCCCAGCGCGCGCGCCGCCAACCGCGGCCGACGCGGGGCGGGCTTCGCCGCCAGCAGCTCGGCGCAGTGCTTGCGCCAATCGGCGTCGCTGGTGAGCCGGTCGACCAGCCCGAGCCGTGCCGACTTCGACGCGTCGAGCGAGCGGCCGGTGAGCATCAGCTCCATCGCCGGCTGCACGCCGATGAGCCGGATCGAACGCACCGTGCCGCCGAAGCCGGGATGGATGCCGAGCTTGACCTCGGGCAGACCGAGCGAGACCTTCTCGTCGTCGAGCGCGATGCGGTAGGTGCAGGCGAGCGCTACCTCGAGGCCGCCGCCGAGCGCGAAGCCGTTGATCATCGCCACCGAAGGGCAGGGCAGGGCCTCGAGCCGCTCGAGCACCTGCTGGCCACGGCGGATCAGGGCGTAGGCCTGCTCTTCGGTCTGCAGCCCGGTGAACTCCTTGATGTCGGCGCCGGCGATGAAGCCGGACTTCTTGCCCGACCACAGCACCACGCCCGCAGCACCGGCCGCCGCGATCTCGGTGATGCGCTGGTCGAGCTCGAGCATCACCTGTCCCGACAGGACGTTGGTGCTGGCCTCGTGCTTGTCGAAGCACAACCAGGCGATGCGCTGGGCGTCGATCTCGAGGCGCCAGTTCGGGCCAGGGCTGGGGGCGGTCGCGGGCATGGGCGTCACCTTACGGGGGATGGGTGCGACGGGGCGCGCAGCCCCGCCGTGATGAAGGGCACCAGCTCGCGCGCGGCCCGGTCGAGGTCGTGGCCACCGGCGTCACCGAGCATGCGCAGGTAGACGGTGTCGGCGACGGCGTGGTTGACCGCGCCGACCATGAACTGCACGCGCCAGTCGAGCTCGGACGGCGCCAACTGGGGCAGGGCGCGCGCCAGCGCGGCGCGGTAGCGCTTGATCACGCTCTCGTACTCGCGGCCGAACAGCTTGTGGAAGTACTGGGCCGCTTCCGAGTAGGTCTGCGCCAGCAGGCGCATGAACACGATGCCGTCCTTCGCGTCGTGCGATGACAGCGCGACGATCGGATCGACGAAGGCGCGCACGATGTCCTCGACCGACGTGGTGCTGCCGCGCTGCTCGAGCTGGTCGAGGTTGGTGAGGCGGGCGCGGTTGAGCGGTCCGAGGCGGCGCTCGTAGACCGCCTCGATCAACGCTTCCTTCGAGCCGAAGTGGTAGTTGACCGCGGCGAGGTTGACCCGCGCCAGGCTGGTGATGGTGCGCAACGAGGTGGTCGCCACGCCGCCCTCGGCGAACAGCTGCTCGGCGGTGGCGAGGATCCGCTCGCGGGTCGTGTTGAGGAGCGGCTTCACGGTGCGACGGTCCCGAGGTGATCGGAGGTCGTTTCAAACGACCGTTCGGAGCCTACTCGGGTCACGACCGGCATCGCAACTCAGGCCGCGGTCGGGTTCGGAGCGTTGCCGCGGAACTGCGCGCCCGGGGGCAACTGCAGCAGGCGCCGCTTGAGCTCCTGGTCGACGGTGCGGATCGCCGATTCGCGCGGGTCGGCGGCGTCGCCGGCCAGCGAGCGTTCGAGGAACGCGCGCACCGACGGCTGCTTGAGCTGCGCGGCGCGCTCGTAGACCGCGAACCAGTCGTTGGCGGCCTTGTCGCCGTAGCGCAGCGCGGCGTACTCGCGAAGCACGTGCAGCCGCCACTCGTTGGCGGCGATGTAGCGACGGGCTTCGTCGTCGGTCTGATGCGCGTCGCTGGAGCGGGCCCGGACCTCGGCCCGCTGCTGGTCGTTCAGGCGCAGGATCTCGGCGTTGAGCATGCGGCGGTCGACGCTGGCCATGATCTCCTCGCGCACCGCGACCAGCGGTGCGCGGGTGGCGACCGTCGCCACCTCGAGCCGACGCAGGTCGCCCAGCACCGCCGCCAGCGTCGGCGGATCGAGCCGCTCGAGCAACGCGGCACGCAGCGTGCGCTCGGCGTCGCTGAGCGCACGACCGTCGATCCAGCGGGTCCAGGCATCGTCGACCGTGGCGTCGCTGATGGTGTGGGTGCGACGGCGGTGGTGGACCGCGCGCGCCATCGCCAACGCGACCACCAGCGCGGCGACCACCAGCACCGTCAACAGGATGGTGATGAGCAGCAGCCAATCCATTCAGTGCAGCGTGAGGTCGCAGACCAGCGGTCGATGGTCGGAGAAGCGCACGTCGTGGACCGCGATGGCCTGGACCTGCACCTCGGGCGCGACCAGCACGTGGTCGAGCGCGAGACGAGGGCGATGGGCGGGCCAGCTCGCCGGCAGGCTGTGGTCGGCGGGCCGCAGGCCGGTGGCGGCGAGGAACGGCGCGAGCTCGCGACCGGGTGCCAGCGTGTTGAGGTCGCCGGCGACCACCGCCGGGCTGGGCGCGGCCTGCACCAGGTCGGCGAGCTCGTGGAGCTGGCGTCGGCGATGGTTCGGCCGCAGCGCCAGGTGGACCACGAACAGGCTGAGCGACTCGTGCTCGGCTTCGATCACCAGGCTCTTGCTGCCGGACGAGAGCTCGTGGAACCGCAGCGCGCGAAGCGGCAGGCGCGAGAGCACGGCGTTGCCCTGGGTCCGCAGCAACGGCAGCCGTCCGAGCCACGAGCCCTCGCGGTACTTGCAGCGGAAGCCGTGGTCGTGGCCGAGCCGGTCGGCCAGCACGTGGTGCTGCGGGCGCGGTGCGCGGCGCGAGCCGCCGTCGACCTCGAGCAGCGCGACCAGGTCGGGGCCGAGGTCCTGGAGGTAATCGCCGATGCGGCTGAGGTTGCCGCTCGCGTCGCGCAGGTAGCCGGAGCCGGGCAACGGCAGGTTGAAGCGCCAACCCGCGCCGGCGCCGTAGCGCATGTTGTAGACGACGAGGCGCATCGGGCGATTATGAGCCAATCATGCGTCGGTCGCGGACGGGGCAGCGTGGAACGACGCCGCAGCGAGGAGGGCGAGCGCGCTGGCGATGCCGAACGCGAGCGCCGGCCCACCGCGGTCCCAGAGCAGCCCGACCAGCACCGCACCGGGAAGGGCGGCGAGGCCGGGGGCGGCTGCGTACCAACCGAACGCCGCTCCACGCCGGCCGCTCGGCGCCGCGCGAGCGATCAGCGCGCGCTCGGCGCCCTCGGATGCCGCCAGCGCGACGCCGTATCCCGCGAACACCATCGCCAGCGTCGCCATCGAGGCGTCGGCGGCTAGCGCGGCGCCTGCTGCCAGCACCGCGGCCCGCGTGCACCAGCCGATCAGCACCACCTTCTCGCGACCGACGGCATCGGCGAGCGCGCCGGCCGGGTAGGCGACCGCGACCTTGAGCACGTGGACCGCGGCCCACAGCGTCGCGATCCCGATCACGGACCAGCCGGCCTGGAACGACCACACCACCATGAAGGCTTCCGGCAGGTTGGCGAACGCCATCAGGCTCGCTGCGATCACCAGGCGTCGACCCTGGGGGTCGAGCGGGACCGGAGCGATGGCGTTCGATCGGGCGGCCACCACCGGCAAGGGCGCGCGCCAGATCAGCCAGACGGTCAGCGCGCCAGGCACCGCCGACCACAGGATGACCTCGTGCAAGGACGATCCGCCGGCCAGCAGGCCGACCGCCAGCAGCGGGCCGAGGGCGGCGCCGAGATGGTCCATCGAGCGGTGGAAACCGAACGCCCGCCCGCGCTGGTCCGGGGCCGCGGCTTCGGCCAACACGGCGTCGCGGGGCGCGGTCCGCAGCCCCTTGCCGATCCGGTCGATGGTCCGCAGCGCCAGGGTGGCCGGCCACGCGGGTGCCACGCCGATGAAGGGGCGTGCGAGGTTCGAGATGAAGTAGCCGCTGATCGCCCAGCGCCGGTGGTGACCGCTTCGGTCGACCCAGCCTCCGACCAGCGGCTTCAGGGCCTGGGATGCCGCTTCGGCGACGCCTTCCATCAGGCCGACCAGGGCTGCGGTGCCACCCATGGGGCCGATGACCAACAACGGGATCAGCGGCGTGACCATCTCGCTGGCGAGGTCGTTGGCGAACGAGACCCACCCGAGCGAGCGGACGGCGGGCGGGAGCGGATGCTTGGGTTGGGGCGGGTTGGCGGGCATGGGTGACGGGGTTGATGAGTGGAGGGTGGTCGGAAGGGAAGCTCGAGGACGCGCTGAACTGTCGCCGCTCGCGAAAGTCTTGAGTTTCCACTCGTCATAACTCATTGATTATGTTGGACTGCAGTTTGAGGGCAGACCTGAAATCGTACGAATCGCGGGGCACACCTGCCTCGGAAGATCACAATTTGGCGTGGGATCACTCGAGATTCCTCCATTCGGCCGACGGTCGCCTCGTGAAATACCCGGTTGCCATGCCGTCGAGGCGTGCCGCCCTCGAAACTTCGTCGTGCAGTACTACGCTAGCAGAGGGCCGGTCCTAGGTCCCGCTGGCGCGCGTTCCGCTTGCTCGCGGGTGCCGCAGAGCGCACAGCGCGACGCTTCGCCGGTGCTCCTCGATGGCGCCGCCTCGGAGCGGCTAGGTGCTCGGAGTCATTCAGTTGAGACACTCCAAACAGGCGCTAGCAGTCCGCGAGCGGTTGGTGTCGCGTTCTCGTGCGCTCTCAGGTGCCTCCCTCACCTTGCGTCGTGACGGCTTTGCGCCGTTCGAATCGACTTGGTCGTTGGTCAACAAGATCGCCTATCTGAACGCCTTGGGATCATCCGAGATCCAGGCTCTGCTGGCGTCCGAAAAGGCGCTCGCTCGCGTCGATTCCTTAAAGTGGCCGGGCTGCCTCAACGATTCAACTGTGCTGTCGCCACGCAAGCTGGCGATGTTGCTCGAGATTCCCTCGCATTGGGCCTGCTACGCGTTTGGGGACGCGATGTCTCTGCCGGCCACGCGCTCCGCAGACACGCTTCGGTTCTGCGAGACCTGTGCACAGCATGGATTCCATTCGGCAGCATTCCAGGCGCTGCCCTTCGAGCGCTGCCCGTTGCATGACGTACCCATTCGCGAGACGTGTCCGAAATGCGAGCGGCCGATCCCGCTTACCTTCGTGGCGCGGTGCCTCAACAATCCGTGGACTTGCACGCATTGCGGTCACCGGTTCTGGCCTGAGATCGACGAACCTAAGTGGAACACACTTTCGCCTCCCGCTGTCGCGTCAACGTTCCAACCGGTTCGAAAGTGGGTGCTCAGACTGCGACAGCACGATCGTTCAAGAATTCGACTCAGCGAAGAGCACCATCAGCTGCCGTACAAATCTCGGCAGTGGTATTGGATTTCTCGACATAGGTTTAATCCCTTAACTGCCGTCGAGGCCTATCGACTTTGGGCGAGCCTGGAGCCCGCGCCCAAAGCCATCGCGCGCTGTCTTCCGCGTATGGCGCCCGCCGAGCTTCGCGTTCACTCCCTGCCAGCGCGGTTGGCACCGCGTCCCCGGATCGACGAAACATCGATGCTGCGGAGCGCGAAACCGAACTCGATCGATCATGTCGAAGCACGCGCACTGGCGGCAGCGCAAAGCGTTCGTAAACGGATACGAGCTCGCATGAGTTCGATGCTTCACGAACATCGAGCCTGCGAAGATCGCCGGCTTTCGTGTGACTTTCGCTGCGACGCGAGTAGGGCGCTGCGAATGTGGCAGTTCTACTGGGATATCCAGGACTCGCATTGCTTCATCAAGCCACTTCTGGAATCTCATGTGCATCAACTGATCCGCCACCTCAACACATCGGCGCCTCCCGACTGCGACGTTGGCAACCTCGTGGTGCGCATAGTTGCTGTCGACCTCGTAGAGTCTTTCTGGGATGTCGCACAGTTCTGCCGGGACTCGAGCGACACGTGGCGCAACGGGTTCGAGTGCGCAATCATGAACTTCATCCGGTTCCGGCGACCTGTGCTGCTCCTCACCGCGCCGGCGCGCGGGCTGGTAGGAACGCGCATTGCATACGTCGGAACCTCCATAGGGAGATCGGCGGCATCGTTCTATTGCGGACGGCCGCGCCAAGCGCCGGAAAGCCGACGTTAAAGCACGCCGGGAAGCTGCCACGCAAGACGCAATTCGCGTGTGACGGCGGCGATTGCACCAATCGCGATAATTCGGGTTGCCGGGGCTACGTGATTTGTGAGCGCGCTTGGTTGTGCACAGAGCGAAAGGTGGTGGGGCACGATCCAACTGCTCCCCATTCGCTCGCGATGGCTCAGTACCTGACGCTCGTCGTTCAGGTTGAAGCTGAACCACACCGACCAAGCGCGGGTCACGTGCGTCGGCAAGTCGCGCAGCGCGACTGTGTTCGGTGCGGGCTGCCATGCAGGGAAGTAGCCCAGGCCCTCCGGAATGAACCAGTGTCCGTACCACGACGGCGGTTGCAGAACTGTCCAGAACCGACGGCCGCTGACCAACGGTGCGAGCAGGGCGTGCAAGGCGTTGATGGCGAAGACGGTGAATCCTGGTCGCACGAGCGGAAACTCCGTCGCCTCGAGCGTGAGGCCGAAGACCGCGTGAAGTTCACCGTGCGTGTTAAGTCGAACGTTCGGGGTACGCGCGAGCCACTGGTCGGGATCGATGCTTAGGCGCCTGAGCTCACGCGCGAATCGGTCCATTCGGATGCGCTGGCCGTCGGCCAGCATGCGGTAGGCGCGGCAAACGCCGGGCAGATCCTCGAGGAAGGCGGGGTGGGGCAGAGTGCCGAGCGCAGTCGCCGCGGCACCCATCTGGCGACTAGCGGACCGGTCGCGGGCGTCGATGACGTCGGGCGACCGAGGACATCGAGGCCTAGTCGATCAGGTTCAAGGCGTAGAGTGCTCGGAGTTCGTCGGGGCCGACGGTGCCCGCAGCATCGTCGGCACCGAGCCGCGCGAACTGGACCTCGACACCGCGCTTCACCAGCGCGCGCGTGCGACGGTCGACCTTCTCGGCAAGCGAGAGCGGGGTCTCCCCCATCCGAACGGCAGCCAGGGCCAGAAGGGTTGCTGGGATCTCGCCCACCCCTCGCTCGTAGCGCGACCACCTGGCCTGGTTTGTTCCGAGCGCTGTGGCGAAGGCGCTCTGGGTCAGGCCCCGAGCCTTTCGGAGGTCGCTCAGCACATGTCCCAGGACCACGGCATAGCGAATCCGCAGGGACTTGCTCCGGCCGGGGTGGGCGGGAGGGTGTGTTTCCTTCGGAGGCATGACCAGGCTCGCGTGCATCTGGGCACCCGCTCCAGCCGAGAACACCCGGCCGTCTTAGGGGGTTGACAGATTAGGCTATAGCCGAAAATATTAGGCCATGCAAGCGATTGATTTAATGCGGCTTTCCGGTGTGGCTAAACCTTGCTTCGACGACTGGATCGCGAGGAAGGTCATTGTGCCGCTGCGGCCTTGGGGAGGACGTGGCCGCCCGGCCGAGTACGACGCCGCCAACGTCGTCACGCTTCGATTGGCGCTCGCCTTGCGCGCGCAGCACGTGGTGGTGCGGCACTGGGGGCCCGGGTTTCAAGAGCTCACCGCCTGGCTGCGTGAGACTCCCGAGGCCGACTGGCGGAAGCACCGCGTAGTGGTCCGCGCGGATACTGCGCGCTTCAGCCGGATGGAGTTCCCGCTGCAGGTGGTCGGTGGAGCCTTCGTCTACGAACTCGCGCGCCTTATCGACGACCAGATCGAGCGGCGTCCGGCGGGCCGCAGCATCAAATCCAAGCGGGCCGAATAGGGCCGCCAGCCTCGGTCAAGCGCGCCGTCAATCGGTTCGCAGTGCTGGGAACAGGAGGCCAGCGCCGAGAGTCAGCGTTTCTTGCCGCGCCCGGTATCGCCGAACCCCGGGTTCGGGACGCGCTCCCGGACCGTAGTGGCGGGGCGCCGAGCGGCTTCGCCGGGCGGGACGAACTGGCCGGTCCGGGTATCCCGGACCGCCGGGTGGGTCTTGTTCTTGCTCATGGAGCACCTCGGTTGCGAATGATCGCTCGCCGCGTGGGCCAGCGCATACCACCAATCTAGTCTACTTGACAAAACTTGACAAGCACCTAAGACTGGGTGGGATGGCAGACCGCAAACTTCGGATCGACACCCTGACCGAGGCCATGGGCCGCGCGGGCTTGAACCCCGCCGGATTGGCCAAGGCCCTCGACGTCTCCCGGGAGGCGGTCTCGAACTGGCTCCAGGGCGAGAGCCAGCCCCGGCCCGACAAGGTCCTGAAGCTCTCGGCGCTCCTGCGGGTGCGCTACGACGAGCTGCTGGCGGCGCGCGAGGAGGCACTTGAGCCGGTCGTGGCGTTCCGCATGCGCCGTAACCGCCGGGTCACCGAGGCGCACATCCAGCATGCCCGGGCCATGGGGCGGCTGCTCAAGCCGCTCGTGCCGCATGTGCCGTTCGAGACCGTGCTCGCCCCTCGGCCGTTGCGCCAGCCACAGTTCGATTACGACTACTTACAGAGCGCAGCCGCTGAACTGCGCCCCGAGCTCGGCGTTGGCCCGACCGAACCGATCGACTACCTGCGCTTCATCCGCACCTTCCAGGCGCGCCAGGTGATGCTCATCCCGGTGATGTGGGGCGATCGCACCGGCCACGAGAACGCGCTGCACATCCATCTGCCCGAGTCGCAGACGACTTGGATCTACTTGAACCTCGACACCTCGATCGTCGACTTCAAGTTCTGGATGGCCCACGAGCTCGGCCACGTCCTGACGCCGGCGCTGCGCGGCGATGAAGCCGAGGACTTCGCCGACGCGTTCGCGGCCACGCTCTTGTTCCCCCGCACGTTGGCCGAACCGGCCTACGCGGAACTCATCAATCTACCCAAGAAGGCGGCGCAGATGGCGGTCGTGCGCGCGCTCGGCATCGACCACCAGATCTCGCCAGTGACCGTGTATCGCCAGGTCAACTCATTTGCCGAGCGGGTCGGCGCGCCGAAGCTCGAGCTCGACGATGGCATCTACGGTCTCGACGTGAACCTCAAGAAGGCGGTGTCGAGCGTGCGTGCGACGCTGTTCCCTGGTGGTGCGCCCGAGCCCGCGGCCTTCCTGCACATGGCGGAGCAGGTGTTCGCGACCACGTTCTTCGTCGCGCTCAAGCGCTACCTCGTGGAGTCGAAGAAGCCGGCCGGGTTCGTGAAGGAACTGCTCGACGTACCGCTCGTGGACGCCAAGGCGATCCACGCGGCGCTGGCCTGAGGGGCTCGGGTGCCGCGGCCTCGCGTGAGGTCCCACCGCGCCCACCGCCGCCCATGCCGCAGACCAAGGTCCTCCTCGACTCGAACAGCTATTTCCGGTTGGCGCGCAGCATCCACCCGCTGCTGTTCGTCGAGTTCGGCGAGCCCTGCTACTGCTTGTACGTCTTGCAGGCGCTGGACGAGGAGTTTGGGCGCAGCCCGCGCCTGCAGTCGAAGTTCAGCTGGGTGACCGAGGCGCAGTACGTCGAGAACCGCGGTCAGCGCTTGACCCTGTCGCGAGCGCAGCATCGAGAAGTCGAGCAGCTCACCGAATCGATCCGCGACTACGCGTTCGACGTCGAGCGCTCGGTGTCGCGGGTCGATGCCGCCGCCATCGCACACTGCCAGGTGCTCGGCATCGAGCTCGTCACGGATGACCTCGAGGCGGCGCAGACCGCGCGTGACCTTGGCGTCCAGACGCTGAGCACGCTCGAACTCCTCCACCGCGCGGTGGACTGCAAGCACATCACGCTGGAGAAGGTGAGGGAGGCCGTCGCCTACTGGCGCTATGACGACGACTGTCCGGCTGAATGCGGTCGGGAATACGAGCGTCTGTTCCACGAGAAGCCACTCTTCTGAGCGCGAGGACGCCGATGATTCCCGACGACGCACGATCGAAGGATTCGCCCCATTCGGAACAAGCCCGGACCATCCTCAAGGTGTTCTCGGCGGTCTGCGTCGCTGCCGGTGGCGCTATCGCGGCCGCGGCGCAGAAGGACCTGCTGCCCCCGTGGGCGGTCGTGGTCGGCTTGTTCATCATCGTGGTACCGGCGCTCTACATCGCCGGTCTGGCGGCGCACCGGCACTGGCGTGCGTGGCGGTCGGATCGCCTGAGGCGCCGGCTGGAGTTCCAGTACCGTGATGAGATCGCCGGCGCGCTGGCGCGGCTTGCCGACCTCTATGACGGCTCGTACACATATAGCTTTGGACCGTTGACCCAGACGATCGTCGAATCGCGGCTGCTGCACCCCGACGTCCTGCAGGGCCATTCGGCGCATGGTCATTCGCTGGCGATGTGGATTCGGGGGCTGGAGCGACGCGTGGCGAGGGGACAGTTGGACAGCCTCGAGGCGCTGCACGACGGCCATCAGTCGCTCGCCGCGTTCCTCAGCATGTGCCGAGGTCTCGTACCACCGCTGGAGGCCGCAAAGCAGAGCCTCCCAGACAAGGTCGCGTCGCCCGACATGGTCCGCCGGGTGTTGCGCAGCTATGACGAGTTCCGCACTGTGGCGCAGAGCAGGGCAGACGAGCTGGTCCGGCTAAGCCAAGCCATCGATCGACAGCTGCCGAGCCCGCGGCTGCCGCTGCACCACCTGGCTCTACCCCCTATCCTTTAAGTTCGCCCGCAGCGCCGTTTCCCGCTCAGCGGCACTGGCGCCTATACTTCCCCCACAGGGCGGGAGCGGAGCGTCCGCTTCCCCTGGGGAGTGGCGATGGACCTGGATGAACTGACCCGGGCGGTGTCCCTTGCACTCGGCCGACTCGAGTCGGTGGGTCGCCCCGTCTCACTCGCCGAACTTCGCCGCGTGATCGAGACGGAAGGCGGCGAGTCCCTGGCGACCGTATCGGATGCCGAGCTTCGGCGTGCGCTGCTCGAGCTGCACGGCCCGGGGCACGCCTCCGCCGTGCTCAGCGGTCCCGGGGACTCCGTGACCTGCTCCCCGTTGCCGGACGGGTGGATCCCTGCGGGCCAAGGCCCGCACCGAACATGAGATCGAAGGCGGGTACCCGGGCACTCGTGGTACCGCCGACAGGCGAAGGGGGCAATCGATGAGTCAGCGCGCCATGCTGTTCGCCCATGCGGACGGCGACGGACACCTTGCGGCCGAACAAAGCCGGCGCAACCTCTTGGACGCCGGAATCGACGTGAAGGTAGTGGTCGACCCCGAGCACACCCGCAACTGGCGGTTCTGGACGCACCACTTTCAGCATGCGGACTTCGGCGATGCCGACACCGTCTACGTCGTCGACATCATGCTCGGGTCGAAGGACCCCTACGCGAGCTACGCGGCGCTCTGCGAGCGCGTGCGTCGCGAACCAGACCGCCGGTTCGTCGTCATCGACCACCATGTGGTCGAAGGGCTCGAGCCAGCGCCGCGGAACCTTGAGCTCAGGCTCGTCGAGTCCGTCTTCGAATGCTGCGTCGGCAAGCCGTCCGACCTGATGGTGATCGCCTCGATCTGCGACCCCGACGAGGAGCCGGTGAAGGCGCGGATCACTGAGCAGCACCGCATGTGGGCGCGCGGCATCAAACGCGCGGTCTCGGAGCGGAGCGTGCTGACGGGAGACCCGATCCTGAACATGCTCGCCCAGGGGTTCTGGGCGGTGTTCGAGCAGCTCGCCGCCGAGCCTGCCGAATTCCATCGCACGATGTATGGCAACCGAATAGACAAGACGCCGTCGAGCCCGCTGCTGCAGATGGCGTACGCGGTCCGCGGCAGTCGCTGAGCAGCCGCGGCGTGGGGGGTGCGTCGCTCGACTTCGCAGAGTTGCCAAGATCGCTCCACGCGGACGTGGGCGGTACTCCTAAGGCGTTCTCCACGCGCGCGGATTTCATCGGCTGGCTGGTCGCGCACGGCCATCTCGGTGGGCCGCACGATTTCGCCAAGCAGCCTGACGTCGTCGAAGCGGTCTATCGCCACTGGCAGGGGCAAGGACAGGTCGCGTGCCGGTTCGCACAGCAGATGGGACGTGCCCCGGAGAAGTACGGCATTCGGACCGCCGTCTCGGCGAACCTCGACGAGGGTAAAGTGACCGATGCGACCAAGGACTGGCTCGGCGACGTCGTCTCAGGCGCCTGCCAGGACGCAGCGACCGAAGCCCTCACGCTCCTGTTCCCCACGATCGACGACCCTGCGGCGCTCGTCCGGTTCCTGCGATCACTCGCCGACGTCTCCGGGTGGTACCTCAACGCAGAGCTCAACCCATCCGATCGATTGGGGCGTGTCTACGTGCGCGTCCATGTTGCGGTTTGCGAAGATGGCGTCGCAGAGGTCCTCGGCTTCGGGCCGTTCGATTTCCTGCCGCTGACGCGGCGCGCCCCCATCGTCGCGCTCGAGATCCGGACAAAGAAAAATCAACCCAAGGCGGGGAGCGGCCCGGGCAAGCCGTTGCGCTTGCACCTGGCCGACATGCCGCTCGGCTGGGAGCAGGATCACGTGCGCAAGGTGTGGGAACTCACCGAGCAGTCGCGGCGTGCCACGCTCGGGGGCGACGATTCCGCCGCCAAGGCCAAGGTCACCTACGCCATCCCGCAGCCCGTCTGGGCCGCGCCGTAACGAACCGCGCGGCCAGCGCACAGGACCTGCCAGTGGCCGAGAAGCGCTACCGCATCTTCGTCCTGGGCGCGGGTTTCTCGAGACCCGCAGGCCTGCCGGTGGCCAAAGAGCTCTGGCTCGAGATTCTCGAGCGCGCCAGAAAGCTCGACGGCCGCGCCGCAAAGTTCATGGACGACGTGGAGGGGTACCTGCGCTATCGCAGGCGCTGCGATGGCGCAGCCCTCACGCCAGAGCAGATGGACTTCGAGGACTTCCTGGCGTTTCTCGACGTCGAACATCGACTGGGCCTGCGCGGTTCGGACACCTGGAGCGAGGATGGCAACGAGGGCCAGGTCGTCGTCAAGACGCTAATCGGCAGGATCCTGACCGAACGCTGCCCGGCGGTGAACGCCGTGCCGCAGCTGTACCTTCGGTTCGCTGCGCTGCTCCAACCCGACGACATCGTCCTCACGTTCAACTACGATCTGCTGCTCGAACGCGCGCTCGAAGCGCTTGGCAAGCCCTACAGGCTCTTCTCCGACCGGTACGAGTCGGTGGGCGAGTACGGCGCTACCGTCGATGACAGCCGCAGCGAAGTCATCGTCCTGAAGATGCACGGCTCGATCGACTGGTTCGATCGGGCGGAATACCGAAGGCACGAGGCTGTATTTCGACAGCAGGGCGTCCCGCATCCGCCCGAGCATCTGGTCTTCAGCAACGTGGAGGCGCTCGGCGTGACGCCGCTGACGGACGGTCCGCGGTTCGACAACGATCCGCTGCGCGAGACCTACCGCGTGCGCGACATCGATGCGCTCTACGCGCAGAACCTCATGTTCCGCGCAACGCCGCGGCTGTTGAGCCCCTCCAGCGCGAAGCTGATCTACCACGACACGATGGGCGATTTCTGGCAGGGCCTGGGCGGCGCCGGTCTGTTCAACTTCGGTCTCGCGGTGATCGGCTACTCGCTGCCCGATGCCGACGAGTACGCGCGGCGCGTGCTCTACGGCATCGTCTCCAACTACCAGCAAGCGCATTGGGGCGGGGAGCACTTCGGTCGCGTGAAGACGCCCTTCGTCATGGTCGATCGTTGCACCGAAGGCGACGTGACCCATCGACGGCTGTTGGGGCGCTACGCGTTCGTCGATTGGGGCCGGGCGCACCCGTTGGTGACGTCGGGGTTCGACGAGGCCGCCGTCGCGCTCCTCGAGCGCGGGGCCTAGCGCGGCTCAACGAACTGCCTCAAACGCGAAAGCGTGGAGGCGCGCTACGCTGAGCCGCGCTTGGCTCTCCGGCGGCCTAGCCAATCTTCCAGCGTTCGTACAGGCGCACGAGGTAGGCGTGGAGCGGCCAGAAGATCGGGTCGGATGGCGAGACGAGCGGATCGGGCATGTTCCCGCCGAGCGCGTCGTGCACGGCGTTGTGGAAGGGAACGACGCGGTTGTTGAGCGTGCGGTAGGTCCTGATCGAATGGAGCGCCGAGTCGCGTAGCTCGGCGGGAAGCGGGACGTTGATGCTCGTGTTGTTGTCCTTGTCCAACGCCGCCGGCACGCGGTTCTTCGGGTCCCAGTACGGCAAGGGCACGAAGCGCTCGCCGCCGTTCATCAGCATCCAGAGCTCGCACTTGGAGATGAACCCTTGATGCCACTGCAGGAAGTGAAGGTGGTGGATGTGCATGTCGGGGTCCGCCCCAGCGGCGAGGTGTTCCGCGACCGGGTTGGCTTCCGGATCCGCGATGAAGCGGTCGAGCAGCGTACGGAGCCGCTTGCGTTCCAGTGACGTGAGCGCAGTCGAGACGTTGCGGCGTTTCTCGTGTGCCATAGAGCCCCCTTGTTCGTCCTATGTAGCGAAGTGCGGGCTTGACCACAGACGACGGTGCGCCCGCGGTACCGTCGCGCCGATGCATCGACTTGGTGACCCCCAGTGGGCGCGCGTCCGGTCGCTTCTGCAACCCGGCAGCGCTGACAGGGTGGGCGATGCGATGGACTGAGTCTCAGACATGCCCCGACGGGGTACCCAAGGGAATTACATGGTGTTGACCTGGGTCAGTGGTATTGAGCAGCACCGCGGTGTAGGGTGCAGTCGCAAGTGGTGGAGGGCAGGTTTTGAGCAAGCGTCGGCAGCGTTGGGTCGCCTGGGTCCTGGCAGCGTGGCTGCCAGCGGCCGGCGTCGCCTCCGCGGTCGAGGCGACCATGATGATGCTGCCTTCCACGACGCCGGCCGCAACCGTCGCATCGAGCGCGGGCCAGGAGCATGCCAGTCCCATGGGCTGCCATGGCGAGCACCAGATGCCGATGGCGGCGCCTGCCGCGGGCGCGACGCTCGACCACGCTCAGGGCGATGACAACTCGCCCAAGGCCTGCTGCAACGCCGGCCTGTGCTTCTGCAGCTGCTCGATCTCGTTGAACGCGCTCGCGCCGAGCGTTACGCCGGCCTGGGCGCCGAAGCAGACCGTCGTCAACCTCTGGGCGGTCGGCAGCATGCCGACGACACCGCCCGCACATCCCTTCCGACCACCGATCGTCTGACCTCCGTCGCCACCGCGAGGTGGCGTGATGCGTCCTGCGCGTCGCGCAGGGCCCTCGGTGCACGTCGCCATGACCCGCGACGGGCGCTCACCGGATCCACGGAGGTGTTCCATGGTCACGATTGCTCCGCGAGCGCGCACCGCGTTGCTCGGGCTCCTCTTCGGCTGCGGCGTCGTGCTGCCAGCGGCGGGTGCTGACGAGCCGCAGCCCGCCAGCTACGCCCGCACGGCCGGCGGCTCGCTCTTCCATCTCGCAGGCTACGCGTTCGCCGGCTATTCGTCGGCGGACGGCGACGACGCCTTCAACACGGTCGGGTTCAATCCGATCGTCCACTTCACCTACCGCGATCGGTTGCTGTTCGAAGGCGAGCTCGAGATCACGAGCGGTCCGGATGGCGAGACCGAGGTCGAGCTCGAGTACGGCTCCATCGACCTGTTCCTCGGGGAGAACGCGATCCTCGTGGTCGGCAAGTTCCTGAGCCCGCTCGGCAACTACTTCCAGAACCTGCACCCGGCGTGGGTCAACAAGATGCCGGCGGAGCCGCTCGGCTTCGGCCATGACGGGGCGGCCCCGTTGACGGAGAACGGGGTGCAGCTCCGCGGCGGGTTCGCGCTCGAGGGCGATGCCCGGCTCGGTTACGCGGTCTACCTCGGCAACGGCCCAGAGCTCGAAGGCGAGATGGGCGAGATCGAAGCCGTGATGGGCGAGGGCTTCGCGCGCGACGTCGATGGCCAGAAGGTCGTCGGCGGGCGCGTGTCCTGGTGGCCGCGCGGCGACGTGGAGGTCGCCGCGTCCTACGCGACGGGACAAGCGGCGGTGACGACGATGGATGGCCTCGAGGTGGTGGGTGATCCTGCCCGCGACTACGAGGCGCGTGGCATCGATGTTTGGTGGCGGCCGCGCTCGCACATCGAGATGCGCGGCGAGTACATCGCCCAGGAGGTGGGCGATTCGCCGACCAGCGTGGCGCCGGACGGCGGCACATGGGACGCGTGGTACGCGCAGGGCGCCTACCGAATGAACGGCTCCGATTGGGAGGTCGTGCTGCGCTACGGCGACTTCGCCACACCCCTCAACCCCGCCGGGCAGCAGCAGTGGACGGGCGGCGTCATCTACTACGTCGCGCCGCACGCGCCGCTGAAGCTCGCCTACGAGAGCAACAGCGGCGACGTCGCCCCAGGGATGCCACCGCTCGAGAACCGCGTGCTGCTCCAGCTCGCGTACGGCTTCTGAGGAGGCCCGTCATGAAAGCCCGTTACCTCGTCACTATCACCATTGCGCTCGGGTTCCTCGGGCTCGCGCCGCTCGCGCGCTCGGAGAACCCACCGGCGGCGCCCATGGCCGCGACCCAGCCCGATCCGATGGCCTTCGTGCGTGGCGCGCAGAAGTGGGCCAACACCTGCAACCGTTGCCACGCGATGCGCGATCCGAAGGAGTTCGACGATGCCCAATGGCAGGTCATCGTCGCCCACATGCGCGTCCGGGGCAGCCTGACGGAGTCGGACGCCGCTGACATCCAGCGCTTCCTGCAGGAGAGCAACTGACATGAAACCCCAGATGCTGTTGATCGGGACCCTGGTCCTCGCCGCGGTACCGGCGCTGGCCGCGCCGGACGGCAAGGCGTTGTTCCAGCAGACCTGCATCGCCTGCCACGGCCCTGCGGCCAAAGGGGCGTTCCCGGGGATCCCGGACCTCACCCGCAAGGGCGGCCCGCTCGCGAAGCCCGATGCCGAGCTCATCGCGAACGTGTTGAACGGCTACCAGTCGAAGGGCTCGCCGATGGCGATGCCGCCGAAGGGCGGCAACCCGGCGCTCACCGCCGAGGACGCGGCGGCCATCGTCGCCTACCTCCGCACACTGGAAGGGAAGTGACGTGGCACGCCAGCTGAACCGCATCGTATCGCTCCGCGTCGTGGCGTTGGTGGCGCTCGGCAGCGGCGGGCTGCTCGCCGGTCTCGCCAGCGCGGCCGAGCCGTCTCCGACCCTCGGCGCCACGCTCGAAGGCATCCGCGCGCAGGTGCTCGAGGCGAACCCCGAGCTGCGCGCGCTGGCGCTCGAGGTCGAGGTGGCCGAGGCGCGCGAGAGGCCCGCTGGTGCGTTCCCGGACCCGATGTTCTCGATCGAGTGGCGCGACATCGACAACGCGGACCCGTCGTTGAACCCGAGCAAGGTCGGGGCGACGGCCTACACGTTCGCGCAACGGTTCCCGCTGTGGGGCAAGCGCGGGCTCGCCCGCGACGCGGCGCGCGCCGCGACCCGGGCCGCGGACGCCGAGCGGCAGGCTCGAGCCTTGGAACTCCTCGCGCGGGCCGAACGGGCGTATGCGGGCTACTGGTACGCGGCGGAGGCTGAGCGCGCGGTGGACCGCGTGCTTTCGACATTGGGAGATATCGAGCGCCTGGCCACGGCGCGTTACCGCTCGGGCCTCGTGCCGTTGCAGGACGCGCTCAAGGCGCAGGTCGAGCTCACGGAGATGCAGCGCGAGCGTATCGAGATCGACGCCGAGCGCGCCGAAGCGGTCGCGATGCTGAACGCGGTGCTCGGTCGGGCGCCCGACGCCTCCTTCGCTCCGCCCGTTGACCGGCCGACCCTGTCCGTGCCGTGGACGCTCGAGCAGGTCGTGACGCGGATCGAGCAGGGGCATCCGATGGTCGTGCGCGCGGCGAGCGACATCGAGGCCGCGCGCCGCAAGCGCGAGCTCACCTACCGCAACCGGTACCCGGACCTCACGGTGAGCCTCGCGCCGATCCAGATGGGCGACCGCGTCGAGACGTGGGACCTGATGCTCGGCATCGAGATCCCGCTGCAACAGGGGCGCCGCCGAGCGGAGGAACGGGAAGCACGGCTGATGGAGCAGTCGGCGGAGACCCGCCTCGAGGCGGTGCGCGCCGAGCTCCGCGGCAGCGCGGGCGAGCGCTACGCGCGCTGGCAGGCCGCCGAGCGCCAGCGCGCGCTGATCGAGGGCACGCTGCTGGGGCAGACCGAGGCGGGATACCGCGCCGCGCTCGCGAGCTACCAGGTCGGCGCCGTCGACTTCACCACCTTGCTCGAAGCGCTGCGCGCGTGGCGCACCGCGGAGTTCGCGCGTTTCGAAGCCACCCGCGACGCGCTTGAGCGCGCCGCTGACCTGCGAGCACTGATCGGGAGCCTCACGCCATGAACCGCAAGCTTCTCATCCTCATCGTCGGCGGGCTGCTCATGAGCTTCGCCGCAGGCTGGTGGCTGCGCCCATCGGCGCCAGCACACGCGCCGAACGCCGAGGCGTCGTCCTCGGCCACCACGGCCTCAGGCGAGCGCGAGGTCCTCTACTACCGCAACCCCATGGGGCTGCCGGACACCTCGCCGGTGCCGAAGAAGGACAGCATGGGGATGGATTACGTCCCGGTGTTCGCCGACGAGCTCGAGCGTCCTGAAGGCATGGTCGTGCTCGGGCCAGAGAAGGTCCAGAAGCTCGGCGTGCGCACGGCGCTCGTCGAGCGCCGCAGCATCGACCGGACGGTCCGCGCGAGCGCGAGCGTCGCGGTCGACGAGCGTCGCTTGCACACGATCGCGCCCAAGTTCGAGGGCTGGGTCGAGGGGCTGCGCGCGAACCAGACCGGGATGGCGGTCCGGCGCGGCGCGGCGTTGGCCCAGGTCTACAGCCCGGAGCTCGTCTCGGCCCAGGAGGAGTACGTGATCGCCCGGCAGGCACTCGACAAGGTCGAGGCCGGCGCGCCGCGGAGCGCGATGGCCACGCTCGCCGACGCCGCGTTGCGCCGCCTGCGCAACTGGGACATCGCGCCGGCCGAGATCGCAGCGCTCGAACGCGGCGAGGTCAAGCGGACCTTGACGGTCGTCTCGCCGATCGACGGTGTCGTGCTCGAGAAGCGCGCGACCGAGGGCATGCGCTTCATGGCGGGCGAGGTGCTGTTCCAGCTCGCGGACCTGAGCGAGGTGTGGGTGCTGGTCGAGGTCAGCCCCCTCGATCTGGCTGAGGTACGGCTGGGACAGACGGTGCGGTTCTCGACGCCAGCGCTGCCGGGCCAGGCGTTCGAGGGACGCGTCGCGTTCATCTACCCCACGGTGTCCGAATCGACCCGCACCGCGCGCGTCCGCGCGGTGCTGCCGAACCCGCGCGGCGCGCTCCGGCCTGCGCTGCTCGGCCAAGCCGAGATCGTGGCGGCATCCGGCACGACGCGGCTCGTGGTCCCGCGCTCGGCGGTCATCGACAGCGGCACGCGGCAGATCGTGCTCGTGGCCCACGAGGGCGGGCGCTTCGAGCCGCGCGCAGTGACGCTCGGCCGGCGCGGCGACGACGTCATCGAAGTGCTCGCCGGGGTCGAGGAGGGCGAGTCGGTCGTCGTCTCGGCGAACTTCCTGATCGACGCCGAGAGCAACCTCAAGTCGGTGCTGCAAGGCCTTGGTGCGCATGGCGGGCACGGGGCGGCTGCCGAATCGGAAAGCGGCGAGCCCGAGACGTCGACGACTGATGCGATGTCCGAGCACAAGGGGCACTGACATGCTGAACCGCCTCATCGAGTGGTCAACGCGCAACGTGTTCCTCGTCCTGATCGCGACGCTGCTGACCGTCGGCGCCGGCATCCATGCGCTCGTCAGGACGCCGCTCGACGCCCTGCCGGACCTCTCGGACGTACAGGTCATCGTCTTCACCGAGTACCCGGGCCAGGCGCCGCAGGTGGTCGAGGACCAGGTCACCTACCCGCTCACGACCGCGATGCTCGCCGTGCCGCGCTCGAAGGTCGTGCGCGGGTTCTCGTTCTTCGGCGCCTCGTTCGTCTATGTGATCTTCGAGGACGGCACCGACCTCTATTGGGCGCGCACGCGGGTCCTCGAGTACCTGAACTTCGCCGCCGGTCGCCTGCCACGCGGCGTGACGCCGGCGCTCGGGCCCGACGCGACCGGCGTCGGCTGGGTCTACCAGTACGCGCTGGAGGGCGAGCAGCGCTCGCTCGACGAACTGCGCGCCGCGCAGGACTGGTACCTGCGCTACCAGCTCACCAAGGCGCCTGGCGTCTCCGAGGTCGCGAGCGTCGGCGGCTTCGTGCGCCAGTACGCCGTCACCGTCGATCCGACCAAGCTCCGCCTCCACGGCATCCCGCTCGAGCGGGTGAGCGAAGTCATCCGCCGCAGCAACACCGACGTCGGCGGCCGCGTGCTCGAGATGAGCGAGACCGAGTACATGATCCGCGGGCGCGGCTACCTCAAGGGCATCGCGGACCTCGAACGGCTGGTGCTGAAGGCGGAGCGGGGCGCGCCGGTGCTGGTGCGCGACGTGGCGCGCGTCGAACTCGTGCCCGACGAGCGCCGCGGCATCGCCGAGCTGAACGGTGAGGGCGAGGTCGTGGCCGGCATCGCGATGGCGCGCTACGGCCAGAACGCGCTCGCCGTGATCGAGAACATCAAGGCCAAGATGGCCGAGGTCGCAGGCGGGCTCCCGGAGGGCGTGCGCGTGACGCCCGTCTACGACCGCTCGGCGCTCATCTACCGCGCCATCGACACGCTGAAGCGCACGCTGCTCGAGGAGGGGATCATCGTCGCGCTGGTCTGCGTGGTGTTCCTGTTCCACGCGCGCAGTGCGCTGGTCGCGATCGTGATGCTGCCGGTCGGCGTGCTGATCGCGTTCGTCGCCATGCGCTGGCTCGGGCTCAACTCCAACATCATGAGCCTGTCGGGCATCGCCATCGCCATCGGTGCGATGGTGGACGCGGCGATCGTGATGATCGAGAACGCCCACAAGCACATCGAGCGGGCTGGGCAGGACGCGCCACGTCTGCCGCTGATCGTCGAGGCCTGCAAGGAGGTGGGGCCGGCGCTGTTCTTCAGCCTGCTCATCATCACCGTGTCGTTCCTGCCGGTGTTCACGCTGGAGGCCCAGGAGGGGCGGTTGTTCCAGCCGCTCGCCTACACCAAGACCTTCGCGATGGCCGGCGCAGCGATGCTGTCGGTGACCCTGGTCCCGGTGCTGATGCTGCTGTTCATCAAGGGTCGAGTGGTGCCAGAGCACGCCAACCCCATTAACCGTGGGCTGATCCGTGCCTACCGACCGATCATCGAATGGGTGCTCGCGCATCGTGGCAAGACGCTCGTGCTGGCCGCTGCCACCCTGGCCGTGACGCTGTGGCCCGCGACGCGTCTGGGCAGCGAGTTCATGCCGACGCTGAACGAAGGCACGCTGCTCTACATGCCCTCGTCGCTGCCCGGCATGTCTGTCACCAAGGCGGCCGAGCTCTTGCAGCAGCAGGACCGCATCATCAAGGGCTTCCCGGAGGTCGAGTCCGTGTTCGGCAAGGCCGGGCGCGCGCTCACGGCCACCGACCCCGCGCCCATCGAGATGTTCGAGACCGTGATCAACCTCAAGCCCGAGGCCGAGTGGCGGCCCGGGATGACGACCGACGCGCTCATCGCCGAGATGGACCAGGCGCTGCAGTTCCCAGGCGTCGCCAACGCCTGGACCATGCCGATCAAGGCTCGCCTCGACATGCTCGCGACCGGCATCCGCACCCCGATCGGCATCAAGGTCTTCGGCCGCGACCTCGCGGAGATCGAGCGGGTCGCGAAGCGCATCGAGGAGGTCGTCCGCGCGGTGCCTGGCACCACCAGCGCCTACGCCGAACGCCTGACTGGGGGCTACTACCTGACCATCGAGCCGGACCTCGACGCGCTGGCGCGCTATGGCCTCGTCGTTGGCGACGTGCAGGAGGTCATCGCGACCGCGCTCGGTGGCGAGACGGTGACCACGACAGTGGAAGGGCGCGAGCGCTTCGGCGTGATCGTGCGCTACCCGCGGGAACTGCGCGACTCGCCCGACACCATCGCGACCCAGGTGCTCGTGCCGACGATGGACGGCGCCCAGGTGCCGCTGGGCGAAGTGGCGCGAATCCGGCTGGAGCGCGGCACGCCCGGCATCCGCACCGAGAACGCCCTGCTCTCGGCCTACATCTACGTCGACCTGCGCGGCCGTGACATCGGGTCGTACGTGGCGGACGCGCAGGCCGCGGTCCGCGAGCAGGTCGAGTTCCCGCCCGGCTACTACATCACCTGGAGCGGGCAGTTCGAGTACATGCAGCGGGCGCTCGACAAGATGAAGCTGGTCGTGCCGGTGACGCTCGCGATCATCTTCCTGCTGCTCTACCTCAACTTCCGCCGCGTCACGGAGACGGTGATCGTGATGCTGTCGGTGCCGTTCGCGCTGGTCGGCGGCGTGTGGCTGATGTGGGCGCTCGACTACAACCTGAGCGTCGCGGTGGCGGTCGGCTTCATCGCGCTCGCCGGCGTCGCGGCCGAGACCGGCGTGGTGATGCTCATCTACCTCGACCACGCGCTTGCGTCCGCCCGCGAGCGGCGGGCCGCGGCCGGGGAGTCCGTGACTCATGCGGACCTGACTGCCGCGATCATGGAAGGCGCCGTCGACAGGGTCCGGCCGAAGATGATGACCGTGGTCGCGATCATGGCCGGGCTGCTGCCGATCATGTGGTCGTCCGGCACGGGGTCGGAGGTCATGCGGCGCATCGCCGCGCCGATGGTGGGCGGGATGGTCTCGTCGACCGTGCTCACCCTCGTGGTGATCCCGGCGCTCTACTCGCTCGTGAAGGGGCTGCGCCTCGATCGTGAACAGGAAGCTGGCGCGGCCTGACGCCGCAGGAGGCTCATATGACAGCGTTCTTTCGAGTAGGCATCGCCGGGATCTTCAGCGGCGCGTTGTTCGCCGCCGCGGTGTTCGCCGCGTCGGATGCACCGCCCCCGGTCGCGGCGAGCGCGCCCGCTCTCGTGGTCTACAAGTCGCCGACCTGTGGCTGCTGCGCGAAATGGGCGGAGCACATGCGCCATGCCGGGTTCGCGGTGACGACGGAGCATCCGACGGACCTCGAGGTGCTCAAGCAGCGCTTAGGAGTGCCACGCGCGCAAGGCTCCTGCCATACCGCGACCGCGGGCGGCTACGTCATCGAGGGGCACGTGCCGGCGGCCGACGTGAAGCGGCTCTTGAAGGAGCGCCCCGACGCACGTGGGTTGACGGTGCCAGGGATGCCGGTGGACTCGCCGGGCATGGACGGCCCGAGCGCCCGGGGCTTCGACGTGCTGCTGATCCACCGCGATGGGACAACCAGCGTGTTCGCGCACCATGGACACGACGCGACGCACGCGCGTTGATCGAGCGTAGGCGACCCGCGCGGTCACGAAGCATGAATCGCTGGATCATCGGCGGCGCGGTGCTGCTCGAACTGGCCATGGCGGCAGGCGCGATGGTGTGGGTGGTGAGGAGGAAACGAGAAGGCCAACCGCATGGGCTGAACCGCGTCGACGTGGGTCGCGAAGGCCCGCACTTCGTGTTCCTGCACGGGCTCGGCGGGACCCACCGCTACTGGTTACGGGCGTTCGAGGGCTTCCGACCGCTGGCGCGCCTCACCTTCATCGACCTGCTCGGGTTCGGCGACTCGCCTCGGCCCTGGTGTCGTCACACCGTCGATCGCCACCTCGAGCAGCTGCACGAGCGTCTCGCGAACGACGAGGTGTTCACGCTCGTCGGCCATTCGTTGGGTGCGGCGCTCGCGATCGCGTATGCCGCGCGCTACCCGACGCAGGTCCGGCGCCTCGTGTTGCTGAGCCTGCCGCACTTCGGCGGCGAGGCGGCGGCTTATCGCTGGCTCAGACAGACGCCGGAAGGGTGGATCCTCACCAACATCATCTTGATGTCGATCGCGTGCGTCATCACACGCCGGCTCGCCTCGGGACTGCTGCCGTACCTGCGGCCCGACCTGCCGCGCGAAGTGGCTCAGGACATCGTCAAGCACTCGTGGGCCGCGTCCACGACCTCCCTATGGGACGTGATCTATCGGCACGACCTGCAGCTGGAGGCGGACGCCCTCAGTCCAGCGCTACCGGTGACCTGCATCCACGGCGCGCGCGACATGACCGTTCCCGCTGACCGCGTCGAGCGGCTCGCCGCAGGGCGCCGCCGCTGGCAGGCGGTGGTGCTACCGACGGTGGACCACCATCCATGGCTGAGGGAGCCCGGTCGCTGCCGGGACCTCGTCTTCGGCTCCGATGCGGCGTCCACTCAGTAGAGCGCGCGCGTGACCGCTTCGACCGCCTTCATGCCCTGTCCGAATCGTGCCATCGCGTGGCGATGGTTCTCGAGCTCGCTGTATGGCAGGAACCGAACCGCAAGCTCGCGCACCCGACTGAACGCCGGACGCAGCAGCTGGGCACGGACCTCATCCTCGCGGTCGTCGGGTGCGACGAGGAACAGGCCATGAGGCGCCGCGCCGCCGGAACCGAGCGCGAGGTCGAGCAGGCGCACGATGCCGGAGTAGATCGACGTCGTGTGCTCGACCTCGAAGGCGGCGACCACGCGGTTGTCGCCGTCGAGCCAGATCACGTCGATCAGGCGCACGGCGTCCGCACCGGCGCTGGCCTCGAGCGCCGGAGGCAGGGTGCTGAGGCAGCCATCACCGAGACGGGTCCCGGCGTAGTCACGCCCGCGGTCGTTGGCGGCTATCCACACCTGGAAGCCCAGCGCGCGCCCGAGGTCGCGCAGCCAGCCTTGGACCTCGGTGTGGGTGCGGTCGCCTTCGGCGGCGGCCTTGAACTGGTTCGCCGCGCGCGTATTCTCCTGGCGCACGCGCGCGAGGTCCGCCTCCCAGGCCTCACGCGCGGCGGCGTCGTCGATCCGCGGCGGCGCGGGATAGCGGCCCGAGCCGACGTCGAACAGGAGCCCGGCGACCGCGCCGAGGTCGTTGGAGAGCAGGGCACGGTGCTGGGCGTTGAGATCGAGCACGCCAGCGCGCATCGCGAGGTACTCGTCCCAGCGGCCGAGCTTCACCCGTGCGCCCATCAAGGCGTTGTAGCCCTTGACGATGGCGGTGTTGAACGGAGGGATCCAGGTCGGGTGGAGGAAGTAGAGGAGGTTCGCAGCGGCGGGACCGAGCCCCTTGATGCGGCGTTCGTCGAGCTGGCGGATGGCGCTGAGCACGCCGTCCTCGCCGGTGCAGCAGATGCAGGTGTCGAGGAAACGGCCGAAGGCTTGCTGGTTCTCGCGGTCCTCGTAGATGTCGGGGATGCGCAGCTTAGGCTTCCACAGGAAGGCGTGGTCAGCCCCCTTGAAGACCTGGCGTTGCTCAGCAATCGACCCGACCACCGTCTCGAGCGACGAGCCTTTGTAGACGTTGCCGAAGCTGTCAGCGGCGATCTCTTCGATGACCTGGCTGATGCCGCGACGGATCGAGCGGAAGTTCTTGAGGCGCTCTTCCCACAGGAACCAACTGCGGTAGGCGCCGTGCGAATCGTCGCGCCACCGGCGGATCAGGGCTTCGAGCGCCTGCGCATGCTCCGACATCTCCGCCTCCTGCGTGTCCCGTTTTGGCGCGAGACCCACTTTAAGGGGCGGGCCGGTCGCACGCGAGAGCAAGCGCCACACTTGACAAACGATATATACCCCCATAGGGTATCTACATGAAGCACGCCAGCCACAAATCCCAGCTCCACCGGCTCCACCGCATCCATGGGCAGGTGGCCGGGATCACCCGCATGGTCGAGGAGGAGAAGTACTGCCTCGACATCCTCACCCAGCTCCGGGCCGTCCGCGTCGCCGTCCAGCGCGTCGAGGAGCAGGTGCTGCGCGAGCACGTCGAGCACTGCGTGCACGCCGCGGCCCGCTCAGGGTCCGACCGCGAGGTCGATCGCAAGCTCGATGAGCTTTTCGAGCTGCTCTCGAAGTTCAGCAAGTAAACCCCGTCCAACCCCTCACCGAAGGAGACGCGGCCTGGCCGCGGCACACCCCGTCATGAACCTGGACCCCGTCGTCGTCCACCAGATCTTCGGCGCCCTCGTCGCCGCGTTCGCCTTGGCGCTGCTCGCGCACGAGACGGCCCTCTTCCGCTATCGCGCCGCGGACTATCTCCCAGCGGCCGGGCTCATCATCCTCGGCCTCCTGCTGTTCGCCGACCCGTGGCTGTTCCACGGCGGCGACTTCGGCGAGGAGGGGCACCAGCACACGCTGCAGGGGCTGATCGCGGTCGCGGCGGGCGGGCTCGAGGCCTACCGGGCTGCGCGCGCGCCGGAGCATCGCGTCCTCGGCCTCGTGATCCCAGCCTTGCTCGCCGTGTTCGGCGTCGCGTTCCTGCAGCACGCGCAGCACGACGGCGGCGACGCCCTGCTGCAGACGGTCCAGCACCGCATCATGGGCGCGACGTTCCTGCTCGGTGCAGGCGTGAAGCTCGCTGCCGTGCTGAAGCTCGGGCGCGGCAACTGGGCGAGCGCCGGCTGGCTGATCGTGCTGCTCGCGATCGCGTTGCAGCTCATCTTCTACGTCGAGGCCGGGGTCGCCGCCCACGGCATGCACCACGGCTGACCGACCGTACTTCCACGACCGCAGATACCCCGGCACGAGCGCCACGCACCGAGGCCCACGATGGCTCACGATCACGCATCACACCATGCCCACCATCGCCCGAAGTCCGACCACGCGGCCGGGAACTGTTGCGCGCAGACCCACGCCACGGAAGGGGAGGCGTGTCACGCACCCGATGAGGCGGACCGCGCCCCGGCCGCCTCGATGTTGGGCGCGTACACCTGCCCGATGCATCCCGAGGTCCGGCAATCCGGCCCGGGGGCCTGCCCCAAGTGCGGCATGGCGCTCGAACCCGTGGTCCCGACGCCATCCCGGGCGCAGTGGACCTGCCCCATGCATCCGGAGATCGTCCGCGACGCACCGGGCAGTTGCCCGATCTGCGGCATGGCGCTCGAGCCGCGGGTGCCGACGGGGGAGGCTGACGAGGACCACGAGTTCCACGACATGACGCGGCGGTTCTGGGTGAGTGCCGCGTTGTCGATGCCCCTCGTGCTGCTCGCGATGGTCCACTTGCTGCCCGATAACCCGCTGACCCACCTGCTCATGGGAGCGACGCGGGTGTTCGTCGAGCTCGCGCTCGCCACGCCCGTCGTGCTCTGGGGCGGTTGGCCGTTTTTCGTGCGCGGCTGGCAGTCGGCCGTCAATCGGAGCCTCAACATGTTCACGCTGATCGGGCTCGGGGTCGCCGTCGCCTACGGTTACAGCGTGATCGCAGCCTTGTTCCCGGACCTGTTCCCGGCGGCGTTCCGCGCCCAGAGCGGCGAGGTCGGCGTCTACTTCGAGGCCGCGGCGGTCATCGTGACGCTGGTGCTGCTCGGCCAGGTGCTGGAGCTCAAGGCCCGGAGCTCGACGAACTCGGCGATTCGGGCGCTCCTCGACCTCGCCCCGAAGCTCGCCCGGCGGATTCGTGCGGACGGCGTCGAGGAGGACGTGGCGCTCGAACTCGTCCAGGTCGGCGACCGCTTGCGGGTGCGCCCGGGCGAGAAGGTCCCGGTCGATGGGCGGGTGGTCGAGGGCACGAGCCCGGTCGACGAATCCATGCTCACCGGCGAGCCGATCCCGGTCGAGAAATCGCCTGGCGCACGGGTCATCGGGGCGACGCTCAACACCACCGGCGCGCTGCTCATCGAGGCCGAGAAGGTCGGCGCGGAGACCATGCTCGCGCGCATTGTCGCCCTGGTCGCGGAGGCCACGCGTAGCCGTGCCCCGATCCAGAAGCTCGCCGATCGGGTCTCGGCGTGGTTCGTGCCGGCGGTGGTGTTGATCTCGCTCGCCACCTTCGCTATCTGGGCCGTCGTCGGCCCCGAGCCGCGCTTCGCCTATGCGCTCGTCAACATGGTCGCGGTCCTCATCATCGCTTGCCCGTGCGCACTCGGCCTCGCGACGCCGATGTCGATCATGGTCGCGACCGGCAAGGGTGCGACGCTCGGTGTGCTGTTCAAGAACGCCGAAGCCATCGAGAAGCTCCGGGAAGTGGACACGCTGGTGGTCGACAAGACGGGCACGCTCACCGTGGGCAAGCCCGCACTCCAGGCGGTGATCGCCGCGGCGGGTATCGACGAGGCGACCGTGCTCAAGCTCGCGGCGAGCCTCGAGCGCGCCAGCGAGCATCCGCTTGCGGCCGCGATCGTCGCCAGCGCCGAGGCCCGCGGCCTTGCGCTCACCGCGACGAGCGAGTTCGCGTCGGTGACGGGGAAGGGCGTGCGTGGGATCGTCGAAGGGCGGCGCGTAGCGCTCGGCAACCAAGCGCTGATGACCGACCTTGACGTCAACCTCGGCGGCCTGGCGGAGCAGGCCGACGCGCGTCGCGCGGAAGGTGCGACGGTGATGTTCATCGCCGTTGACGAGAAGGCTGCGGGTCTCGTGGCGGTCGCGGACCCGATCAAGGCGACGACGCAGGAGGCGATCGATGCGCTGCACGCCGCAGGCGTGCGCGTGGTGATGCTGACAGGCGATAACCGTCGCACGGCGGACGCCGTCGGCCGGCGCTTGGGCATCGACGAGGTGCTCGCGGACGTCTTGCCGGACCAGAAGGCCGCAGCGGTGAAGCGGCTCCAGGCAGAGGGTCGCATCGTCGCGATGGCCGGCGACGGCATCAACGACGCGCCGGCGCTCGCCCAAGCCCACGTCGGCATCGCGATGGGGACAGGCACGGACATCGCGATGGAGAGCGCAGGGATCACCTTGGTCAAAGGCGACTTGCGCGGCATCGTGCGAGCGCGCGTGCTCTCGCAGCGCACGCTCAGGAACATCAAGGAGAACCTGTTCTTCGCGTTCGTCTACAACGCGCTCGGGGTCCCGGTGGCCGCCGGGGTGCTGTACCCGACGTTCGGCGTCCTCTTGAGCCCGATCGTCGCCGCCGCGGCCATGGCTTTCTCGTCGGTCTCGGTCATCGGCAATGCGCTGCGCCTGCGGCGAGTGAGCCTCTGAGGGCTACCCCCCAACGACCGGGCCTTTTATAAAAGACTGGGGCTGGGAGCGTCCGCTGAGGGGTGTCGCGACGGGATGACCCGAGCGCCAGCCCATGCTACGGTCCCCTCCCTGTGCGCAAGACCGTCCTCACGCTGATCCTGTCGTTGGTGCTGGCCCCCGCCGTCCAGGCGGCCGGCCATGGGATGTGCCATGGGGGATCGCACGCGCAGCACACCGCGAGTGCCGCGCCGAGCGCTAGCGATCAGGCGCAACACGCCCATCACCAGATGCCCACCGCTGATCAGGCGACGGACGCCTCGTCTGCGGCGGATCCGGCCCCAGGGAAGTGCACCTGTGGCTGCAATTGCCTCCCCGGGCATGCGTGCTCATCCGTGGTGATCGGCGCGATCGCTGCCAACGCCAGCGCCCCCATCGTCTCCGCGGACCTTGCGCCGGCCACCGACGCGCTTGGCCTCCCGACGGTCGACCCGTCGCCTCACACTCGCCCCCCGATCTCGACTCTCCGTTGACCGTAGTCGGCGGGACCTGACGGCAATCGCCGTCGTCCCGTCCACGAGTCATGCGTGGCCCGCCGTGCATCGGCGCCACGCTCGCTGGAGAGCTCAAGGTGTTCGTTGCTCATTCTCGATGGCGGGTCATCGCACCCGCGCTGATCTTGCTGCTCGGCGGCTGCGCCAACGTGCCCGCCGACCTCGGGCGCGGCGATGTCGACGCGCTCGTCACGGCCCACGGCCGCGCGCCCGAAGCGACGCGCACCGACGACGAGGCGGCCACTCTCGTCGCTGAACTGACGGCTGAGGCCCTGTCGCCGGAATCGGCAGTGCGGATCGCCTTCGTGCAGAGCCCTCGGCTCCAGCGCACTTATGCCCAACTCGGGTTCGTCGCCGCCGATGTGTATGCCGCGAGCCGCATGAGCAATCCGCGGCTCGGTGTCGCCGTGCTCGACACCAACGTGGCCGGCGAGGAGCCACAGATCACCGTCGGCCTGGCCCTGTCGTTCACCGACCTGTTGACGCTGCCGACCCGCAACCGCCTCGCCAAGGCGGACTACGCACGTCTGAAGCAGGAGATCGGCGCCGAGATCCTCGAGCTCGCCGCCGACGTCGAGGTCGCGTACTACGACCTGGTCGGCGCCCAGCAGGTCGCCGCGCTGCGCCGGCGCGTCGCCGACGCGGCCACGATCTCTGCGACGTTCGCTGATCGCTTCCGCGAGGCGGGCAACCTCACGCCGCGCGAGCACGCGTTGGAGCAGGCCGCGGCCGCCGAGGCGCGCATCGCGGCGACCCATGCCGAAGCGGACGTGGCGATGGCACGGACGGCGCTCGCGAACCTGCTCGGCTTGCCCACCCGGCGCGGTTGGCGCGTGCCGACCTCGCTGCCGTGGCCGATCGAGGCGGACGATGACGTGGACGCGCTCGTGGCTCACGCCGGCGATGCGCGCCTCGACCTCGCGGCCGCGCGCTCGCGCGTCGCGGTGCTCGCGGACCGGCTCGGCGTCACCCGCTGGACCCGTTGGCTCGGGGACATCGAGGTCGGGGTCGAGCGTGAGCACGAACCCGATGGCAGCCGCCAGCACGGGCCGACGCTCGCGCTCGAGATCCCGGTGTTCGACCAACGACGCGACCGGCTGCTGCGCTCCACCGCGGAGCTGGAGGAGGCGACGATCGACCTGAAGGCCTTGGCGCTGGGGATCGAGAACCAAGTCCGGCTCGCCCATGCCGAGCTCGAGAACGCCCGCTCGCGTCTCCTCGAGTACCGCGACGTGTTGGTCCCGCAGCGCGAAGCCGCCGTGGCTCGCACGCAAGAGGAGGTGAACTTCATGCTCGCCGGCGTGTTCGAGCTCCTGGTCGCGAAGCAGCAGGAGTACGACGCCTATCAGGGGTACCTAGAGGCAGCGCGCGATTACTGGCTCGCCCGGGTCGCGCTCATGCGAGCCGTCGGCGACCCGCTGCCGAGCGCCGCGTCGGCGAGCGACGCGCGCCTCGACCTCGACGAACTCATCACGCCCAAAACGGACGCGATGGACCACGGCGGGCACGAAGGGCACCAGATGATGGACATGGAAGGCATGGACCACGACGGCGCCGAGCCTGAGGAAATGGACCACAGCCAGCATCAGATGCCGCCACCGCCGGCCAAGGAGCCGCCGGCGGAACCGGTCGATCCGCACGCCGGGCACGGCAGCCCACCGAAGTCCGAGGAAAAGGAGGCGCCGAAGCCGCCCCCGCCGCCCGAGGACGGTGATGACGGCCAGCAAGGCCACGACGAGCACCACGGCTCTCACGGAGGCACACCATGACCTCGCGACGCGATTTCCTACGGTTCACGGGCGCCGGCGCCCTGGCTGCTGCGCTGACGGCCTTCCGGCCGGCGGTCGCCGCCGCTGCCGCCGGCGCCCACCACCAAGACCCCGTCCCGTCAGGGGCCGGTGGCGGTCGCTACCGCCCGGTGCGCACGCTCAATGGTTGGACGCTGCCGTACCGCATGAACGGCGGTGTGAAAGAGTTCCACCTCGTCGCCGAGGAGGTCGAGCACGAGTTCGCGCCGGGCTCGAAGGCGAAGTGCTGGGGCTACAACGGCAGCACGCCCGGCCCGACGATCGAGGCGGTCGAGGGCGACCGCGTCCGCATCTTCGTCACCAATCGGTTGAAGGAGCACACCAGCGTCCACTGGCACGGAATCCTGCTGCCGTCCGGCATGGACGGCGTCGGCGGCCTGTCGCAGCCGCAGATCCAGCCGGGCGAGACCTACGCCTATGAGTTCACGCTTCGCCAGCACGGCACCCACATGTACCACCCGCACGCCGACGAGATGGTGCAGATGGCAGTCGGGATGATGGGCATGTTCATCATCCACCCGCGCGGTGGCGAGGCGGTGCCCGTCGACCGGGATTACTGCTTCCTGCTCCACAACTTCGCACTGCATCCGGGCACCTACCGGCCGGATCCGTCGGTGATGCAGGACTTCGACCTGTGGACCTTCAATTCGAAGGTGTTCCCGGCGATCGACTCGATCGTCGCGCGCACCGGCGAGCGGGTGCGCATCCGGGTCGGCAACCTCTCGATGTGGAACCACCCGATCCACCTGCACGGCGTGCAGTTCCACGTCACGGGGTCCGATGGTGGGCGCTGGCCGCGCGGTCTCTGGCGGCCGGAGACCACCGAGATCGTCGGCGTCGGCCAGACCCGCGACCTCGAGTTCATCGGCGTCCCCGGCGACTGGGCGCTGCACTGCCACATGTCGCACCACACCATGAACGCGATGGGCCACGAGATCCCGAACACGCTCGGCGTGGACCAGGCAGGCGTGGAGCGTGAGATCCGCAAGCTGCTGCCGGGATACATGGCGATGGGCAAGGACGGCATGGCCGAGCACCAGGAGCACACCGACTCCGGCCACATGAAGGGCCCCGAGAACACGCTCGCGATGATGACCGGCAAGGGGCCACACGGGAACATCGAGATGGGCGGGATGTTCACCGTGGTGAAGGTCCGCGACGACCTGAAGCGCGGCGACTACTCGGATCCCGGCTGGTACCGGAACCCGCGCGGCACGCTGGCGTCGCGCACGAGCACCGATCCCGCGTTCGGCGCGCCGGTGCGCCGCTCGCAGACCTGAATCGTTCGATCACTAACACACGAGAGGACCAATACCATGGAGATGATCCCGAACTGGCACCCCTTCCTGGTGCACTTCACGGTGGCGCTGACCTTGAGCGCCGCCGGCCTGTTCCTCGCATCGTTCCTGCTGCGTGCGAAGCCCGTGGCGCCGCAGCTCACGCTGGTTGCGCGTTGGAACCTGTGGCTCGCCGCGGCCTCCGCCGTGGTGAGCTTCGTTGCGGGGCTGCAGGCCTACTACACGGTGGCGCACGATGCCCCGTCGCATGCGGCGATGACCGTCCACCTCAAGTGGGCCGTGGGCACGCTCGTCCTGCTGCTCGTCGCGGCGTGGCTCGCGTGGCGCGACCGCACGCGCACCATCGGCACTGCGGCTCCGCTGGGCACCGTCATGCTGCTGGCATCGGTCGCGCTCGCGGTGACGGGCTATCTCGGCGCGGAGAACGTCTACCGCCACGGGCTCGGCGTGATGCGTCTGCCCCAAGCGGAGGGCCCGGGCCACGACCATGCGCACGGCGAAGGCGAGGAGCACGGTGACGCCGCGCCAGCCGCTGCCGGTGACGAGGCGGCAGGCGAGCACGAGCACGCCGAGGGTGAAGGTCACGATCAGGCCGCGCCCGCCAAAGGGGAGGGTGAGCCCGCGCACGACGCGGCCGCGAAAGGGCACGAGGAAGGGGCCGCGCACGGGCACGACGCGGCCAGCCTGTCGCATACCGCGAAGGCGCCGGCGGATGCGGTCGACGCGTTCTTTGCGGCCCTGAAGGCGGGCGACTTCGTGACCGCCGAGTCGCTGCTCGATCCGAACGTGCGCATCTTCGAGTCCGGCGGCGCCGAGCGCTCCGCCAAGGAGTACGCATCCCATCACATGAAAGGCGACGCGGCGTTCCTCAAGACCGCGACCCAGGAGGTCAGCGCGCGGACCGGCGATGCGATCGGTGACCTCGCGTGGGTCGGTTCCGAACAGCGGATCACCGGCACCTCCAAGGACAAGCCGGTGGACATCCTGAGCACTGAGACCATGGTGCTGCGCAAGACGGCCGAAGGCTGGCGCATCGTGCACATCCACTGGTCCTCCCGGCCCTTCAAGAAGGAGTAATCCGTGGCGCGCCCGAAATCGGTCTGGCAGCGGTACGGCCTCGCCCTCGTGGGCGGGGCCGTCACGCTGATCGTGAGCGCTGTGGTGTTCTGGGCCAGGCCACCTGCGCCTCCGCCTAATGCGCCGTATGTCGTGATGTTCAAGAGCCCGACCTGCCAATGCTGTGCGCGTTGGGCGGCGCAGCTACGCGAGGCGGGGTTCGCGGTTCAGGCGGAGCATCCGCCGGACCTCGCGTCGGTCAGAGCGCAGCAGGGCATCGCGCCGGCGCATGCCGCCTGCCATACCGCGTTGGTCGGCGGCTACGTGGTCGAGGGCCACGTGCCGGCTGCCGACATCACGCGGTTGCTCGCCGAGCGACCTGCCGCGCGCGGCCTGGTCCTGCCCGGCATGCCGATCGGCTCGCCGGGCATGGAGGGCTTCCACCCGGAGCCCTACGACGTGCTGCTTCTGCACGAGGACGGGACGACGAGCGTCTTCGCCCACCACGAACCGGACGAGAAGAGGAGACCCTAGATGCGAATCTCAAAAGTCATCGTGCTCACGATCGCGCTCAGCACCGCGGCAGCGCTTGCGCATTCGCCGCCGCGCCCGGACCCGCGGTATGGCGGCCGAGTCGTCATCGCTGAGCGGCTGCACCTGGAGCTCGTCGTGGATGCGAACGCGGCGACGCTCCACGTCCTCGACCCCGGACGTCTCTATCTACGCGTCCCGGCGACCGAGGCCCAGGTGACGTTCTTGTGGGCGGATGGGATCGAACGCCTCGAACTCCGTCCGGATGCGGAAGGGCGATTGAGCGCGCCTAGGACGCGCGCCGAAACGACGCCGCTGCCGAAGGTCCTGGTGCAGGTCGTCGCCGGCGGCCGCACCGTGCATGCGACGTTCCGGCCCTCGACCACCGGCGACCGAAAGGGCTGAGGAGTGCGCATGATGGGGAACGGGCTGCGTAAGCGTCGATTACTGGTCCTGCTGGGGGCGGGCGCCTCGATGGAACTCGAGATTCCGGGCGTCGGGGCGATCGATGTCGAGATGGCGTCATGGGCCACCGCTTGGAGCGCGTCGGCGCGGTTGCCGGTCGTCTGGCCGGATGTCTATGGCCATGTCTGGAGCAGTCTTGAGCGCTATTACGACCGCACCACGAAGGTGGCGCTCCGCCCGAAGCCCAACTTCGAGAAAGCACTGGCCGACATGCTCTCGCTCGAGGCCTGGCTCCGAGAGGCGCCGTTCGGCACGACCTGGAGCGAGGCGTTGGGAGTCTACGGCTGCCGCGACGGGCTGCCGCGAGGGACCACCGACGCCACGGTCCGCCACCAAGCCACGACGCTGCTCGCCATGCTCGCCAAGCATATGCGCACTGCGGCGAACGCCGTCGACCCGAAGAGCCTGAAGGTCCGCCAGCACGACGCGTTCCTCCAAGCATTGGAGCCGGAGTTCGACCTCGGGATCTTCAGTCTTAACTACGACAACCTTGCGACTCGAGCGCTGCCTCGTTTGCGCCGCGGCTTCGACCACGCCGGCCGCTTCGACCCGGCCAGCGTCCACGGCTCGAGCGCCTGGAATTTCCTGTACCACCTGCACGGCTCGGTGCATTACTCGCTGAAACCGGCGACCGGGATCCCGAAGGAGATCCGTTGGATCGATAGCCTCGCCAACGCGAACGACTTCTTCGACGGAGACGTAGGCCTATCCGGAAACGACGGGGAGGGCGGCGTGCATCTGCCGCGCACCACGCTGATCGCCGGCGGCCACAAACTCAGCCAGCTGATGTACGAGCCCCACAAGTCGTATTACGCCGCGCTCATCCGCGCGATCTACGAAGCCGAGGCGCTGCTCATCATCGGTTACGGGTTCGGCGATGAGCATGTGAACCGCGCCCTGGAAGCGCGGTGCGCCTCAACGGGCGGCGACTTGCCGACGGTCGTACTCGACCACCGTGCCGCGAACGCCGACTGCATCGAGCACGACCGATCAAGCCCTTGGACCTATGCCATGGCCCGGAGCCTGCACGCCAGATCCGAGTTCAACGGCGAAGGTCGGCGGAGCCCGCTCGCTATCGACGAACTGCGCGGGCCGGGGTTGTTCGAGGTCGACGAACGCGAACGGATCTGGGTTTGGCACCACGGCTTCCTCGATGCGTCACGGCGCCTCGATACGATCATCGACGTGCTGCATCGATGACACCACGGGCTTTGCGCGACGCGTTTTCAGCTGCGACGAGACAACGGAGGTAACGCCATCATGGGAATCGGGTTCAAGGAAATTCTGCTCATCTTGCTCGTCGTGCTGCTCATCTTCGGAGCGGGGCGATTGAAGACCATCGGCACGGACCTCGGCGAAGCGATTAAGGGATTCCGACGTAGCGTCAAGGAAGACGGCGCCAGTTCGGGTAAGGAGTCCTGAAACTAGCCGGAGCTTGCCGTCGGCCCATTCGTCGACCACGTATGGCTGGCGTCACGCAGCACGCCCCAGGCGGTGTGCAGGAACACCACGGCGAGTACGCCACCAACCACGAGGTCGGGCCAGAAGTTCCCCGAGACCGCGACGGCGACGCCTGCCACGATCACGCCTAGATTGCCAAGTACGTCGTTGCGCGAGCACAGCCACACCGACCGCATGTTCACGTCGTCGCCGCGGTGCTTCATCAGCAACATGAAGCAGGTGAGGTTGCCGAGCAGGGCGATAGCCGCGACCCCCATCATGATGGCGCCTATCGGTTCGGCGCCGTGGATTGCCTTCATCACCACTTGGCTCGCGACCCCGATCCCGAACGCGAGTTGGATGAGTCCTTTGACGAACGCCGCACCCGCCCGCCAGCGCAGGCTTCGATAGAGCACGTACAGGCTCAACCCATATACGAATGCGTCGCCCAGGTTGTCCGCAGAATCCGCAAGCAGCGCCACGGAATCTGCGAGGAGGCCGGCGACGAATTCGCCGATGAACATCACGACATTGATCACCAGCGCGATGACGAGCACTCGCTGCCGCTCGTGCTGAGTCCGTCCATCCAGAGTCGCCGCGCTCGTCGCACTCTGATGGTCTGGGTCGCACGTGATGCGACTGTCGTCGCGACCGGGCTCGGGCTCGTTGCAACTCATCCTGGTCCGCCGATCGGCATAGCTTGGTCTATGGGGCTGACGTAGACGTAGCCACACACGTGCTCATGCTTCCCTATCTGGCCTGCAGTTCGGATGATCGAGGTCACGGCGTCCACCTTCCCGTCCTCGACGACCAGCGCCAGTTTCACCTCCGAGATGATGGATCCCGCTGCTTCGAGCGAGTAGTCGCGCTCCCGCTCGGTGATCGGGCGGAGCATGCCCTTGACGTCGTGCAGCGTCACGTTGCGATAGCCGGCGTCCGCCAGTGCGTCGACCACAGCAGCGATGCGAACCTGATGGAGATAGGCTTCGATCCGTTTCATGCAGGCGACTCCACGGGCGTTGCGGGACTTGTGTCCGATTCGGGGTCCGACCGCCATGCCATCCGATACAGGCCCGGCAGGATCAGGAGCGTGAGGAGCGTGGCGGAGATGATGCCGCCGATGACGACCGTGGCGAGCGGACGCTGCACCTCTGCGCCGGTGCTCGTGTTGAGCGCCATCGGCAAGAAGCCCAGGGCCGCGACCAGCGCGACCATCAGGATCGGGCGCAGCCGCAGCATCGCGCCCTCGCGGATCGCGATCTCGATGTCCGCGCCATCCGCCAGCCGGTCGCGGATCGCCGAGACCAGCACGACGCCCGTGAGCACCGCAACACCGGACAGCGTGATGAACCCGACGCCGGCCGTGATGGAAAGCGGGATGTCGCGCAACCACAGCGCGACGACACCACCGGTGAGCGCTAGTGGAACGCCACTGAACACGAGTGCCGCATCCTTGGCTGATCCGAAGGTCAGCATCAGCAGCGCGAAGATCATCACCAGCGTGACCGGGACCAGGAGCGTCAGGCGTCTCGTCGCGGACTCGAGCTGCTCGAAGGTGCCGCCGTAGGCCAGCCAGTAACCCGAGGGCAGATCGACCTCCTGTTCTATGCGCTTGCGCGCTTCCGCGACGAAACCGCCGAGGTCCCGGCCTCGGACGTTGGCGGAGACCACTAGGCGGCGCTTGCCGTTCTCGCGACTGATCTGGTTGGGGCCAGGCGCGATCGTGAGCTTCGCCACCTCGCTGAGCGGCACATACCCGCCGTTCGCGCTGTCTTCTTCCTTGGGCAGGGACACGGGAAGCCGCTCGAGCTCAGGGATGTGACCACGCAGGTGCTCCGGCAGGCGCACCACCAGTGCGAAACGCCGGTCGCCTTCGAATAGCTGACCCGCTTCGGCTCCGCCCGTAGCCGCGGCGATCACATCCTGGACGTCGGTGACGTTCAATCCATAGCGATAGAGCGCCATACGGTTCGGCTCGATCGACAGCACCGGCAGTCCGGCGACCTGCTCCACTTTGACACCCTGAGCGCCCGGGATGCTCGTGAGGACCTTGGCGATGCGGTTGCCCGCGCGCAGCAACAGGTCGAGGTCGTCGCCATAGACCTTTATGCCGAGGTCCGAACGAACACCTGATATCAACTCGTTGAAGCGCAGCTGGATCGGCTGACTGATCTCGAAGGCGTTGCCTGGAATCGCCTCGAGCGCGACCTCGATCTCCTTGATGAGCGTCGCTTTGGATTTGTCTGGGTCCGGCCACCGGTCGCGGTCCTTCAGCATCACGTAGCCGTCGGAGATGCTCGGCGGCATCGGGTCGGTCGCGACTTCGGCCGTACCCACGCGCGAGAAGTAGGTCTCGACCTCTGGCATCTGCAGCAGCGCTCGCTCAAGCTGGAACTGCATCTCCAAGGACTGGGAAAGGCTAGTACCCGGGATGCGCAGCGCCTGGACGGCGATGTCCCCCTCATCGAGGCTCGGGATGAACTCGGACCCCAGCCGCGTCGCCAGCCAGCCGCAGGCCATCACCAGCGCTACGGCGCCGCCGAGCAACGGCAGGCGCAGTCTGATCGCGACGTCCAGCACTGGCGCGTATAGGGCCTTGGCGTGGCGGACGATGGCATTGTCCTTCTCCTCAACCTTTCCGGTCATGAACAACGCCAGGGCCGCAGGCACGAACGTCAGAGACAATACGACGGCGGCGAGCAGGGCCATGATCACGGCCAAGGCCATGGGCTGGAACATTTTCCCCTCGACGCCGGTGAGCGCGAGGATTGGCAAGTTGACGAGGATTACGACCAGCACGCTGACGAAGCTGGGTGTGAAGACTTCGCGCGTCGCCGCGTAAACCGCATGGAAGCGCTCCTGTGTATCGAGCAGCCGCCCGAGGTGATGTTGCCGCTCGGCCAGACGCAGGACGCAGTTCTCCACGATGATCACCGCGCCATCCACGATCAGGCCGAAGTCCAGCGCGCCTAGGCTCATCAGGTTCGCGCTGACCTCGGACTCCACCATGCTGGTCATCAGCATCAGCATGGACAGCGGGATGACCATCGCGGTGAGGCACGCCGCGCGCACGTTGCCGAGCATGAACAGCAACACGGCCACGACCAGGATCGCGCCCTCAAGAAGGTTCTTCTGCACCGTGGCAATCGTTTTCTCGACCAGCACCGTGCGGTCGTAGACCGGGTCGGCCGTGACGCCCGTGGGCAGTGTCTTGTTTATCTCGGAGAGCTTCGCTGAGACGGCCCTGGACACCGTGCGACTGTTCTCGCCGATCAGCATCACCGCGGTGCCGAGCACGGTCTCCTCGCCGTCGCGCGTCGCCGCACCGGTGCGCAGCTGCTTGCCGAAAGCGACGTCTGCAACGTCGCGCACCGTCACCGGAACGCTGCCGCGATGGGCCACGATGATCCGCTCGAGAGCCGGGATGTCGGCGACCTGACCTGGCGAGCGAATCAGGTACTGTTCGCCGTTCCTCTCGATGTAGCCCGCGCCGACGCTCGCGTTGTTCTTCTCGAGCGCGCTGACCACATCTTCGAACGTCAGCCCGAACGCGAGCAGACGCGCGGGATCGGGTGTGACGTGGAACTGCTTCTCGTAGCCACCGATTGTGTTGACCTCGGTGATGCCGGGAACCTGTCTGAGCTGGGGCCTGATCACCCAGTCCTGCAGCGTGCGCAACGCAGTCGCGTCGTAGGGCTGGCCGTCTGGTTGGCTAGCGTTCGCGTCGGCATGCACGGTGTACAGATAGATCTCGCCCAGGCCGGTGGCGATCGGCCCCATCATCGGCTCGATGCCGCCGGGCATCTGGCTCTTTACCTGCTGCAGGCGCTCATTGATCAGGTTGCGTGCCCAATAGATGTCGGTGCCGTCGCTGAACACGACTGTGACTTGCGACAGGCCGTAGCGCGACAAAGAGCGCGTGTACTCGAGCTGCGGCAGCCCCGCGATGGCCACCTCGACGAGGTAGGTGATGCGCTGCTCCACCTCGAGCGGGGAGTAGCCGGGTGCGCTGGTGTTGATCTGCACCTGGACGTTGGTGATGTCGGGCACCGCATCGATTGGCAGGCGCTGGTAGTTCCAAGTACCGAGCGCTGCGACTACCGCCACCAGGAACATGACGATCCAGCGTCGCGCGATCGAGAAACGGACGAGAACATCGATCATCGGTCAGTCCTCGTGGGCGGCCGCGCCCTTGCCCAGTTCTGCCTTGAGGATGAAGCTATTGGTCGCCACGTAGGTCTGTCCCAGATCGAGGCCGGACAGCACCTCAGTGAACTCGCCATCGTTGCGACCCAACATGACCTCCGTCGGCGCGAAGCCCTCGTCGCCCTTGACGAACACGACGCTGCGGCCGTCCAGCGTCTGCACGGCCTCGCTTCGGATGCCGAGAGGCGCGGTAGTCTCAGAGAGCGTGACCTCTGCCGTGACGTAAAGGCCCGGTGCCCAGCGTCGCTGCGGGTTGTCGACCAAGACGCGCGCGGTGAGCGTCTGGTTCACCGACTGCCCGAACGGCGCCACGTAGACGAGCTTCCCGTTGGTCTCGAGCCCCGCGTCGTCGCTCCTCACACGGACGGACTGCCCCACGTGGACCTTGGCGATGTCGCGCGGGAACAGCGAAATCTCGACCCAGACCGTCGACAGATCGGCCACGGTGAACAGCGTCCTATCGCCGGTCTGCTCACCGGGATTCGCATTTCGCGCCGAGATGACCCCGGAGAGCGGTGCAGTCACGGCGTAGGTCTCGAGGCTTTCATTGGCTTCGACCGTTGCCAACGTATCGCCCTCGCGCACGTGGTCTCCGACTTTCCTGACAACCTCGCGGATGACGCCCGGGAAACGCGCGGCGACATCGCGCACGCGTTCCGCGTTCGGCGCAATCACGCCGTAGAGGGGCAGTACCTCGCGGATGCGGCGCGGACCGACCTCCGCGAGCGTGATGCCGCTCGACTGGAGCTGCGCAGGCGTGAGCGCGACGTGCGCAGTTTCGGTGAGATGGTCCTCGGCCGCCTCGCTCGCGCCTCCCGTCTGGGTCGACGAGCCTTGGGCGGGTTCCGGCTCCCGGCCTCCGCAGGCGGCAAGTGCGAAGGCCAGGACGGAGAGACCCAGGATTAGCTTGCGGTTCATAGTCGATGTCATGACTGCGTTCTTCCCGTTCATGGTGCGGCTCCTTCGAGCGCCGAGTTGGTGAGGCGCTCGACTTCCGCGCGCAGCGTGTGAGCGGCAGCGGCCGCATCGATCAGCGCGGCCTCCACCGCCAGGTACTCGCGCTGTGCGTCGACCAGCTCCAGGTAGCTGTACCGCCCGCGCTCGTACGCGTATTCGGTCTCCTTGAGCGCTTCCGCGCTGCGGGGCCGGATGTCGTCCTTGAGCGTCTGGGCCTCCAAGACGGCACGCGTCATCTGGCGGTGCAGTTCGTAGAGGGTCGCCTTGGCCTTGACCTCGGCTGCCCGCCGCTCCGCGCCGGTCAACTCGCTCGCCGCCTTGGTCTCGGCGAGGAGCCCCTCGGCACGTCGACCGGCGAACAGTGGAACCGACAGCGACGCGACGAAGGCCTGTTCCCCCGTGGACTCGAACCGTCGCAGGCCGACGCCAAGCGTGAGGTCGGGTCGGCGGCCGCTCGCGGCGAGCCGTGATTCGGCGTCGCGCAGCCGCGCCTCCGAAGCGAAGCGCAGGAAATCCGGATGCCCGGTGATTCGAGCTACAAGAGTCTCGAAATCGCCGGGAGAGGGCAGCTCGAAGAGGTCCGCTTGAACGTCTCCGAAGGAGCGGCCGTCGATGACGGGTTCCACCTGTCCCCAGGTCGCCGCCAGCTGCCTGCGCGCGGCGTCCAGCTCCAATAGCGCGCCGCGCTCCGCCAGACGGGAGCGATCAAACGCTATGCGCGCGCGGTCCAGCTCCGCGTGCGGCGACTTGGCCGCCTCGACCCGACGTTCTGACGCCGACACGATCTTGGCGGAAAGTTCCGTGGCGGTCCTGGCGAGCTGCACACGCTGTTGGCTCTGCGCTACGGCGATGAAGCGGCGGGCGACCTCGGTCAGGACGTCGAGCTGGGAGGCTTGCTTCTCGACGTCGATCACGTCGCGATCAGCTTGGGCAACCCCAACACGGGCGTCGCGCTTCCCGCCGAGCTCGATTACCTTCGACAATGCGAACGTGGACTCAGCGGCGTCGAACCCCGCGGTCCCGCCGCTCCCGGCGAAATTCTCCAACTCGATAGACGCTTCCAGCGGCGGCGTGAGACGGGCCTGCACGAGACGCGCGTCGCCTACCCGCAGTCGGAAGGCGAAGGTCTGGAGCTTCGGGTTGCCCTGCAAGGCCGCAGCGATGGCCTGACGTAGTGTCAGCGGCTCCGCAGCATCAGTGCGAAAGGGAGCGGAGACGAACGCGATTGCCGCGACGAGCGCGAGCGGCCGGAAGAGAGCCGATTCCATGAAGAGTCCTCGAACACGGGAGAGACGCCGGACCGCACGTGCTAGACGTGCGACCGAACCCGGTCAGTACGCGGACTCAGGCGGACGGCGGTTCGAGGAGCGGGGGGTCGGAGCGGGAGACGAAAATAGAAGGTCCGTATCCGACGCGATGGTGGTACGCGTCGTACCGCACGTCGAGGGCCGCGGTCGGGACAGCGATCGGGAACACGCATCCGTGGCAGCAATGTTCGACATCGTCCGCGCTCGTACCGGATTCGGGCTGGACCCCGTCGCCGTTAGCCACCACATGCTGACTGTGGCTCCCCGACATTGCTTCTTCGTCTGAATCGGATGCCCGTGCGATGCCCGAGGACAGCAGCGCAAGAATCAACAATGCGGTGAGGAGACGAATCATGCGGCTGGCATTATCCCTAATCGACCCTGGCAACGCAATATCGTAAGCGCGCATTCGAGTCACTAGTACACGCCCGCAGCTGTTGCGGCGCGCCTGGGCATCGCATCGGTGACACCAATCCAATCCTGTGTTGGTCTAGCTGCCCTGCAGCGCGGCGATCAGCGGGCAGGTCACCCGGCCCTTGTTCGTGCCGCACCTGCGCACGAGCGTGGCCAGGGCTGACTCGATGCGGCGCAGGTCCACCAGTTTCGCGCGAACATCCTCGAGCTTCTCCGCTCCAAGCCGGCTCGCGTCTCTGCAGTGGGTGCCATCGTCGAGCCGTAGCAGATCGGCAACCTCCGCCAAGCTGAAGCCGAGTCGCTGCGCCGCCTTCACGAACCTTACTCGAGCGACATCGGCTGCGCCGTAGCGACGGATGCGCCCCAGGGGTCGGTCCGGCTCGGGCAGCAGATTCTTGCGCTGATAGAAGCGGATCGTCTCGACGTTGACACCCGCAACCGCAGCAAACGCACCGATGGTCAGGTGTTCCATGGGCCTTTCCGATCGCGTTTTCATCCCAGTTGACTCCGTACCGAACTACGGAAGTAAGGTTAGCGCGTCGATCGAGGTTCCGAAAGGAGGAGTCCCATGTCCGAGAAGCAGCAAGGTCCCGACGCGGCGCTGGCGGTCGGCGGCGTCGCCGCGCTCCTCGCCTCCACCTGTTGTCTCGGACCGCTCGTGCTGGTGACGCTCGGCGCCAGCGGCGCTTGGATCGGCAACCTGACGCGGCTGGAGCCGTATCGGCCGATCTTCCTCAGCGCCGCTTTCGTCGCGATGTTCTTCGCGGGGCGCTGGATCTACCGACCGGCCCAGGAGTGCGCTCCGGGCGACGCCTGCGCCGTGCCGCAGGTGAGGACCGCGCACAAGGTCCTGTTCTGGATCGTGGCGGTCCTAGTGCTGGTCGCGCTCGCCTTCCCGTATCTCATGCCGTTCTTCTACTGAGCCACTTCGCCCGAGGGATTCCACCATGAACAAGCTGCTGTTCGCTCCATTGGCCGCCTTCATCGTCGCCGCCGCTCCCGCCCAGGCCGGGACGCAGACGGTCACGCTCTCCGTGCCCACCATGACCTGCGCGACCTGCCCGATCACGGTGAAGAAAGCGCTGTCGAGGGTCGACGGCGTGATCGACGCGAAGGTGACCTGGGAGCCCAAGGAAGCGGTCGTGACCTTCGATGACACGAAGACCACGGCCGAGGCGCTGACCCAGGCTACCGCGAACGCGGGCTACCCCTCGACGCTGAAGCGCTGAGCGCACCGCCATGACGAACGTTCTCGAACGGCTCGGTCGGATCGGCGACAAGCTGGGATCCCTGGGCGCGGTCGTCTCCGCGATGGGCTGCGCGGCCTGCTTCCCGGCGATCGCGAGCCTCGGCGCTGCCATCGGGCTGGGCTTCCTCGGCCAGTGGGAGTGGGTGTTCATCAACACGGTGCTGCCGCTGCTCGGCGGGTTCGTGCTGGTCGTCAACGCGCTCGGCTGGTTCAGCCACCGGCAGTGGCACCGCAGCCTGCTCGGGATGCTCGGCCCGACGGTCCTGCTCCTATCGCTCTACCCGTGGTTCAAGTACGGCTGGAGCGCCTACGCGACCTACGGGGCGCTCGGGATGATGGTCTCGGTTTCGATCTGGGACTTGATCTCGCCGGCACATCGCCGCTGCGGGCCCGAAGGCTGCGAGCTTCCTTCCGAACGGACTTGAGGTTCCCGACATGGACACGACCTACCTGAAGATCACGGGCATGACCTGCGATGCCTGCGCCGTGCACGTCAAGGAATCCCTCGAGAAGGTGCCGGGCGTGAGATCCGCGAAGGTGTCTTACGGTCGGGGGATGGCACAGCTCACCACCGAGCCGGGCACGCCGCCCGAAGCGCTGACCGCTGCCGTGGCACGGGCCGGCACTGGCTACCGCGGCGTGCTCACCGACGCCCCAGCCGCATCGGGACTCGGTGCGCTGCTCGGCAAGGCGCTGGGACGGCGGGGCGGCGATGACGCCCCTGGTGAGGGCGGCCCACTTCACGTCGCGGTCATCGGCAGCGGCGGCGCGGCGATGGCGGCCGCGCTCAAGGCGGCCGAGCGCGGCGCGCGCGTGACGCTGATCGAGCGCGGCACGCTCGGCGGCACCTGCGTGAACGTCGGCTGCGTGCCCTCCAAGATCATGATCCGCGCCGCCCACGTCGCCCACCTGCGCCGCGAGAGCCCGTTCGACGGCGGCATCGCCGCCGCGCCGCCGACGATCCAGCGGCAGGCGCTGCTGGCGCAGCAACAAGCGCGCGTCGACGAGCTGCGGCGCGTCAAGTACGAAGGGATCCTCGAGTCGAACCCGAACATCAACCTGGTGCGCGGCGAGGCCCGCTTCAAGGACGGCCGCACGCTCGTCGTGCGGCGTGCCGACGGCAGCGAGCGCGAGGTCGGCTTCGACCGCTGCGTCATCGCGACCGGCGCGAGCCCCAGCGTGCCGCCCATCCCGGGGCTCAAGGACACGCCGTACTGGACCTCCACCGAGGCGCTCGCGAGCGACGCGATCCCGGCGCGCTTGGCCGTGATCGGCTCGTCGGTGGTCGCCGTGGAGCTTGCCCAGGCCTATGCCCGGTTGGGCAGCAAGGTCACGATCCTGGCGCGCAGCACGCTGTTCTTCCGCGAGGACCCGGCGATCGGCGAGGCGGTCACGACCGCGTTCCGGGCCGAGGGCATCGAGGTCCTGGACCAGACGCAGGCCAGTCGCGTTGAGCATGCCAACGGCGCGTTCGTGCTGCAGACGAACCGAGGCGAGGTCCGCGCCGACCGGCTCCTGGTCGCGACCGGTCGCTCGGCCAACACGCGGGCCCTCGCGCTCGATGCGGCCGGGGTCGCGGTCAACGGCGCCGGGGCCATCGTCGTCGATCCGGCGATGCGAACGAGCGCCGCGAACATCTATGCAGCCGGGGACTGCACCGACCAGCCGCAGTTCGTCTACGTCGCGGCGGCGGCCGGCACCCGCGCAGCGATCAACCTGACCGGCGGCGACGCGACGCTCGACCTTGCCACGATGCCGGCGGTGGTCTTCACCGACCCGCAGGTCGCCACCGTCGGCCACAGCGAGGCAGAGGCCCACCACGCGGGGTTCGAGACCGACAGCCGCGTGCTGGCGCTCGACAACGTGCCGCGTGCGCTCGTGAACTTCGACACGCGCGGCTTCATCAAGCTGGTTGTGGAGGCCGGCAACGGTCGGCTCATCGGCGTGCAGGCGGTGGCGCCCGAGGCCGGAGAGCTAATCCAGGCAGCGGCGCTCGCGATCCGGGCGCGGATGACGGTGAACGAGCTCGCCGATCAGCTGTTCCCGTACCTGACGATGGTCGAGGGCCTCAAGCTGGCCGCGCAGACCTTCACCAAGGACGTGAAGCAACTGTCGTGCTGCGCGGGGTAGCGCGGATGGGCGGCGCGATGGACGCCTACACGACCTCTCGGCTCGCTGACGCAGCGGGTGTCAGCATCAACGTCGTGCGTGATTACGTCATGCGCGGACTGCTGCATCTGCTGCGGCACTACTGGATCCTGTTCAAGCTGCTGCTGACCGCTGTCGCGACCGCCGTGCTGCTGATGAAGTTGGGCCCGGTCGGCGCCCTCGCCGAGTCGGCCGCGGACGCGGCGGTTCCGAGCGCCAACCTCCTCGGCTTGCGGATGTCGATGTTGGTCCACGCCGGAGGTGGGCTGCTAATCCTGCTCGCGATTGTCACGCTCGCCGGCTACTAGTAGCCACGGGGTGTGACGCCGTATGCGCGTGGCTCAGCGCCGATCGAGAGCACGCCAGGCTGGGTCAAGCACTTCGGGATGGGTCTCGCGATCTTGATGCTCGCGATCCTGGCCAAGCCGCTGCTCGGCGAACATGGCCCAGGGGCTCAGCTTCCGAGCTGGTAACCACCGGCGGCTCTGATTGGCGGCCTCGGCATCGTGATGAGTGCTGCGGTCCCTCCGCCGCGCGACGCCTGCACTTCGAATATGAGATTCAATCCCCGGCCGATTAGGACGCAACGTCTACGACTGGCGTGGGTGATTCGTGGGTATGCGCGCCAACCCGTATAGCGAATCGCGCGGTCAGGGAAAGAGCCGAAACGTCCGGTTTAAAGCGATTACGTCATCGCCTTGGATGGCGGTGGCGGAGCGACGCTCGCCGCCTCGCGTGGTGACGATCTCGATCACCTTCATACGGTAGAGCTCGAACAAGACGTTCCTGAACTGCGTGCTGTGCGCAGGGGACTGGTTGCAGTTCTCGCGGAACAACTGCTCGAACGTGATCGGTTTATCAAAGCTCAGATGCGCGGGGATGTCCTCGAGCAGCGCGTCGTGAGTGCGACGCAACGCGTTGTCATCGAAGTAGAAGTCGAACATCGTCTGACCGAGATCCTCTTTCTCCGGGTCGAACCCGAGCATGTCGAGCCCGGCCTTGCCGTAGTGACAGAAGTGGTTCTGCAGCTGCCAGTGGACCGCGGTCATCTCGTCACGCGCCTTCGGATGCGACGACAGGTGCACGAGCCAGTAGGAGCGCCGGCTAGCCGGCGAGCGGATGAAGAACGGCGTGAAGAAGCGCGCGCCGCTGTTGCGATGGATGTGCTCGCACAGGATCTTCTCGACGGCGAATCGGGTCAGCTTCGACTCCTGCAGGCGCTGAATCGCATCCGCATCCAAGCCCAGTGGCTCCATCGCCTTCAGAAACTGCGGTTCGGTCGACATGTAGTTGATGAGGGCATCGGTGGCGAACGTGAGGATGACCTCGGCGTGCGGCAGCGTCCCGATGATGAGGCGCAGGCTGTCGAACGGGACGTCGGAGTACCCGTATTGGTCGAGCAAGAAGACCGTTCGCTTCTGACCACCGTCGGTTTGGATCGACCGGAAAATGGCCGGCAGCACGTCGACGAAGCCGCCGTGCGTTAGATTCAACCCGTCACTGCCGTTCGCCAGCGCCCCTGACTGCTTGAGGTTGTGCTTCAGTGCGTCGTGCGTGGCTCGATCCTGCTCGACGAAGTAGTACCGGGCACGGATGGAGAAGGGCTTGGTCCGCTCGGCGCTGATCTCGCGCTCCAGCCGAGCGATCGTGTCGAGCAGGAGCAGCGGCGAGCCGAGGTGGGTTGCGCCGTTGTGGCGATACAGCCCGCCGCCGGCGAAGCCGTCGACGAAGTTGACGCGCAGGACGTCGATGCGCGGATCGGCCGTGAGCACGCGAACATAACGCTCGACGTAGGCGCGGATGACGTTGTGCTTGGCGACGCTGTGCGCGTCGATCTCAGGCGGTCGGTTGAGGTCGCTCCAGTCGTAGCCGTGCTTTGCGACCACGACGATCGTCCCTCACGCGAGCAAGCTGGGCAGGGCAGGGCCTCTCATGCGAGCGACGGCATCTCGTCCCAGGTGCTTCCTTCGAGCAGCCTGCCGTTGGCCTTCTTGCTCCGGCGTTGACCGTCGGCCCCCCAAAGGCCCCACTGCTTGAAGAAGAAGGCGATGTCGGCGGCTTCGCATTGGCGTTTGACGTTCTGCGCCCAGGCCGGGGCCATCGGGCGGGCCTGCGGCCCCGACTCGCCGCCCACGATCACCCAGTGGATGCCGCGCAGGTCGATGGTGCCGAGATCTTCGAGCAGCGGCTCGACGGAGAGGAAGCGCACCGCCGCGTGCACCTGCCGCAGCGCGTCAATGCGCGGCAGGCCGTGTTTGCGGTTCTCGACCGACACGCCGAGCCAGACGTTGGTCGGCACCGTGCGTTGCGCGAAGTAGTGCGGCAGCCGCTCGGCGCGCTTGGTCAGGATTTGGAACACATGGTGGGGCGTCTGACGCATGACGTCGAACACCTGGTCGATGAACGCATCCGGTACGCGCTCGTGGAACAGGTCGCTCATCGAGTTGACGAAGTACTTGGTCGGCTTCTTACGCTTGAGCGGCTCGCCGAGTCGATTGGGGAGGAGGGTGATTGTCGTGAACCCCTGCTCGTAGCCCGGTGTGCCCATGGCACGTAGACGACGGGCCAGGGACTCGGCGTAGCAATGCTTGCAGCCAGGCGACACCTTGGTGCAACCGGTCACCGGGTTCCACGTCGCCTCCGTCCACTCGATGCGAGAGTTCGCCGCCATGTGCCGTCCCCTTAGTCGCGCTTCGGATCCGATGGTGAACCTTTCTTGGGCCGCTGACGTTCGCGTTCCTGCAAGCGCGTAGTGAGCTCAACAACCTGGTCGCGCGCCTGCCGCAGCGCGTCCTGAAGCTCGGCCTGATCGGCGCGCCGCTGCGTAGCCTCGGCACGCTCGCGGTTGAGCTCGGTTGTCAGGCGCGCGAGCTCGAGGTGGTCCGCCTCGCGCCCGGTCCGTAGCGTCGCATGGTCGGCGTCGAGCCGCTGGAGGGCGGCGGCCTGCGAGTCGGACAGCTGGCGGAGGCGGGCAAGCTCGGTCTGTGCTTGGCCAAGCTCCTGCCGCAATCCCATCTCCCTGTCCCGGGCCTCCTTTTGGAGGGCGATGAGCCGAGCGTCCACGCGCTCGCGCGCGCTCTTGTGCTCGTCGATCTGGGCGACGAGCCGTTGCTCCATCCGGTCGTGGCGTTCCTGGGCGAGGGCGAGTTGCGCGTCGTGCTGTCGACCTTGATCCACGGCGCGCTGGGCCGCGGCCTGGACCTGACCCTGGAGGTCGGCCAACTGGCCACCGAGGGCCTCGACGCGGGCGTGCTCGGCCGCCAGCGTCTGCTCCGCTTCCCGCAGCGCGCGCTGACCGGCCTCAAGTTCGCGGGCGAGCGTCTCGGCACGCTGGGTGGCCTGGTCACGGGCGAAGAGGGCGGTTTCGACCTTGGCATCCGACTCCTCACGGGCCAGCTGCAGGGCGCGTCGGTCGGCGGCGAGCCGGGCGTCGGCGGCTTCGAGGGCGGCGTTCCAGACGGCAACCGCCGCGCGCCATGCCGGCTCGGGGACATCCGGACGGGGGCCCTGGGCGAACCGCTCGGCAAGGCCCTGCCACCAGTCCTGCAGTGCGGCGTTGATCGTGCTCGCGCTGCCGCGACCGATGCGCTGCCGTACGGAGGCGACGGTGGGGCGCAGCCCCTCGGCGAGGAGAGCGTCGGCGGCGGCCTTGGTGGCTGACCGGGTGTCGGGCGCGGTGGTGGGCACGGAACCTCGCGGCAGCGCCAGAAATCTGTATGGAATACTAGTGTACATGACTCGTAATGAATATTACAGAATGAGACGGAATTTCATGATTATGCTTCTTATCATGAACTAAACTGCCTTCCATGCCCGGTTCGCTCACGCCGACCCCCGCCCCCTTCGGAACCCCTCAACCGCTCGAGGTCCAGGCCGCTCTCGGCGGCTTGGACGGCCGCGACGGCACCAACCGCGCCCGGGGTGGCGCGTGCCAGCTCGCCGCAGTGAACGATCTCGAAGCCATCCGGGCCTGGCTCACCGAGTACCAGGGGTCCCCGCACACCTGGCGGGCCTACCGTCGGGAGGCCGAGCGGCTGCTCAGCTGGGCGTTGATCGAGCGGGGACTGGCGTTGTCCAGCCTGGCCCGCGAGGACCTGCAGGCCTACGCGGCGTTCTTGTCGGACCCGGCCCCGAGGGCACGGTGGTGTGGTCCGCGCCGCTCGCGTGCGCACCCGGCCTGGCGGCCGTTCCAGGGTGCGCTCGAGCGGTCCAGTCGAGACCAAGCCCTGGCGATCGTGCGTGGGCTCTTCGCCTACTTGGTCCGCGCCGGATACCTGGCCACGAACCCCATGGGCCTCGAGCCGAGGGTGCGGCGCCGGACGGCCCGGCTCGAACCCCTCGAGCGTGCGCTCGATGCACGCACTTGGGCGTTCCTGTGGCATCACATCGCAGCCCGGCCGACGGCGACCGCTCGGGAGCGCCGCGAACGGGCGCGGCTTCGGTTCGTGTTCGGCGCCGGTTACTTGCTTGCACCACGGGTCGAGGAGCTCGCGCTCCACGCCATGGGGTCGCTCAAGCGCTTGCGCGGTCGCTGGTGGTGGGCGGTGCGAGGCAAGGGCGAGAAGGACGCGCGGATCCCGGTGCCGGCCGCGCTGCTCTCACTGCTCGCCGAGTACCGCGGAGCCTACGGACTCCCGGAGCTCCCGGAAGCGGGGGAGGGGACCCCGCTCGTCCTCGACCTCAGCGGGACGCGTGGCGTCACCGCCAACATGATTTACCGACTGATCACGTCGACGTGCCGAGCGGCCGCCGCCGCGCTCGAGGCAACAGACCCCGGGCGCGCGGCAGTGCTGCGACGTGTGAGCCCACATTGGTTGCGGCACACGAGCTTGAGCCACCAAGCCGACGCCGGCGTCGACCTCCGTTATCTCAACTTGAACGCACGTCATGCGAAGTTCGAGACGACGCGCAGGTACGTGCACGCCAATGACGCCGCGTGGCACGCCGCGATGGATTCGTTCGCGATCGGCGGCATCGCGCCGACCACAACACCGAACGAAAGTTGATCGCCGATTGCGACCGGGCCTCGAGGGACCGGTCCGTCGGGGTCCGGTTTTGCGTCTCGATGCGCCGCCTTGGGAAACAACTCGATTCGATTCCCAGTGTTTCCCAAGAAAAATTCTCTAGGTGAGTAGCACTCATCTGGCTTGCATGCGCGGCCATCCCGGACTTGACTCAAAGCGCCAGCCGCGAGGTGCACGCGGCGACCGTGCCGGTGCCACGTCGAGCACCAAAGGATTATGGAGTTCCCGTGGTTAGCTCACGACACCAAAGCCTCTGGAATCTACCGGCGCCCGAACCTGAGAAGATGTCGTGGGGGCGGCGCATGCAGGCGAATCTGCACACGTTCTACTGCATCAAGTCTCAGAGCGTCGTCAGCGTCGAAAGTCGCTTCGAGTCTGACGCCGCATGCTTGATGACGGTCGACCCCCAGATCGTGCGGATCCGTGTTCAGCCTCAGGCCGTGGAGCTCACCCGGCCGAACGGGCGCCGCTACCGGCGAAAGCTCGACTTCTGGCTTCGCTACACCAACGGTTACTCCTGCTACGTCGAAATGCGCCCGAAGGTGCGGATGGCGCGGCAAGAGGATGGCTCGTATCGGCCGGAAGGCTGGGTCGACCTCGAGACCTGGGCGCACGACAACCAGCAACACGTGGATTCGTTCCACGAAGGTGATGTCTACGCCAACCTGATCCGCGTCGGGAATGCCCGCAAGGTCGCCGTGCTCGCGTCCTGGGGCTTCCGCGATCCTCTCGATGACATCAAGCGCCAGATTCTCGATCGACTCAGGTACAGCGAGCGCACGACCATTGGCGCGCTGCTAGGCATGCTCGTCTGTCACGAATCCTCGCGCGTGGAATCCGCGTTGGCGTATCTGCACTGCATCGGGGAGCTCCGCGTTGATCTCGACACGCGACGCTGGGACCGGGAAACAACCGTGGAGTATGTCCATGAGCAGGCGTAGGCGGTTGCGCGATGGTCGCATTAAGGAGCGGTGGCGCGACCCCAAGAACTGGCCGCAGCTCGACGAAAAGTCCTACCCAAACGGGGTGCCGCGCGATGTGCTCTGCCGGCGCAACGCGGTGGTCGAGTACGTGACCACCGACATGACGTTCAAAGAGCTCGAGCGGCGACATGGCGTGAAGCCCTGGCGTCTCGATGACGACGTCGAGCGCTGCCTCGTCGAACTCGAGTCAGGCGATATCGTCGGCTTTCCCGCGCTGCAGCCGTATAAGCGAATCAAGGAGTACACGCGCGAGCGGGCACTGGATGGCTCTCCGCGCTTGCGAGGATCGTACAGCGGTTGTTACCTCCAGCTGTGTCGGGAGTACCCATTCGAGGAGTTCCTGCAGGCATGGTTGAAGGGCCAGGCCCCTGAGGTGCGCAAGGAGAAGCGCGTCCCGTTCAAATCTATCCACAAAGCTTGGCTCAAGGAATTGCGCCGTCTGGGCGTCCCGGAAACGGCATATCCGTTCTGCTCGAACACTCAGGCGAAGGAGCCGCTCCGGCTGCACCTCCATCGCCTGATGGCGAAGGAGATGATGGCGACGGCAAGCGACAGGTTCGCGGCGGAGGGCGAGCAGCTCTACGACGCTTCGCTGGTCGTGACGCCACGGATCGCGGTGCTGCCGTTCGACGTCTCGCAGTTGGACGAGACCGACACGGACATGATGTTCGTGCTCACGGTCGACGATCAGAACGGCGTTCCGATCGAGATCGACGTCAAGCGGCTGTGCTTGCTCTGCCACGCCGATGTCTCGAGCCACGTCTGTTGGGGCTACGAGACCGCGATAAACCAGCGCTACACCGGGGACCTGGTTGCGCAGACGATCCGAAACGGACTGCTGCCTTGGCAACCGCGGCAACTCGGGATCCCGGGTCTCGTGTATCCACCAGGTGCGGGCATGCCCAGCGGCGTGATCCCCGAATGCGCGTGGGCGCTGCCGCCCCGTATCGAACTCGACAACCTACGCTCGCACCACTCCGACGGCTTGATGGCGTTCCTCGCCGGCGACCTGTTGTCGATGGTCAACCACGGCAAGGTGGGGGTCGGGTTCGGGCGGGCGACGATCGAGCGCACGTTCAGGACGCTCAAGCAGACGGTGTTCCATCGCACACCGATGACCACGGGTGCCAATACCGACGACCCGAGGCGTAACGACCCGGAAGGCGCGGCACGCGACAATCGCGTGAGCTACTCAGATCTGCTCGACATCATCGACGTCACGATTGCGACCTACAACTCGACACCACAGGAGGGGCTGGGCGGGTTGTCACCCTTGGATTACTTGAGGACCGCGATCCGCGCTGGCGTCGTCACGCCATTCCAGGTGCCGCAGTGGGCGCGTCCGCGAATCGCCGTCGCGACGCGTCGTTACGAGTGCACTGTGCGCGGGTCAATAGAGAAGGGCAGGCGACCGCACGTCCAGGTGCTCGGTGCGGTCTACTCGAACGCCAAGCTCGCGAACCGAGCCGACCTGCTCGGCGCCACCGTGTACCTCGACATCGAACTCACGGACGGTCGCAAGGGCGAGGCGTTCACGGAGGGCGGCGAGCCGATCGGCACGTTGATCGCGCAGGGCTTGTGGGGTGCCGTCGAGCATACGTTGGGGGCCCGACAGCTGCTGCAGCGCCAGGCCAAGCACGCGACGCTCTTCGGTTCAGATCTTAATGCCCTTGCATCGATGATCCGACGCGGGTTGATGACCCGTCGAGAGTTCGTCGCGCTCGGGCCGAAGCGAATCGCCAAGGCATTGCAGGGCGCCGCGGCGTCGCGGGCGCCGGCATCAGTAGACAACGCTTACGCGGCGGCGCGCTACTTGCTCCCGACGATGCAGCTGGCGAGCCCGTCGCGAACGTTGATCGGTCGCACATGAGTGCCGACGCGCGACCGGCCATCGAGCGCGGTCAGCATCCGCTGCTGACCGGGAACTACACGCTGCAGACGCCGCCGATAGACCGCTTCGCAGGCTTCATCAGCCACCTGCTCGAGTTCAATCTCCCAGGGGGTTACGCGTGGGGCAACTCGCGCATCGGGAAGTCCAGGGCGACGCGCTTCGTGCGCGGCACGCTGAGCGAGTACATCCGGGCGCCGATTACGACCTTCGGCGTTCATTGCAACAGGGATCACATCGTCACCGAACGAAAGTTCTACGAGATGATGCTGTTGGGCGCGCGCGTGGGGTTAATCAGCTCCGGTACAGCTTGGCAGCTGCGGTCCCGCCTGGTGCAACACCTGATCGCGGAGACGCAGAAGCGGGACTATCCTCGGGTCGTAGTGTTCGTCGATGAGGCGGTGCTGCTGGCACCGCTGCAGTTCAGTTGGCTGCTCACGCTCCACAACGACCTCGACGCGAACGACATCCGGCTTGTGACCATCTTGGTGGGCTCAGAGGCGCTGAAGTGGCGCCGTGATCAATTCATGGCCCAACACGAACAACAGTTGATTGGCCGCTTCATGGTCAAAGGACACGGCATCGCCGGCATCCAGACCCTTGAGGAATGTCGGATTGTCATCGCGGCGTATGACGACCAGGCTCGCTTCCCGGCGGGCACCAACTGGTCCTTCACCAGGTACTTCGCGACGACTGCGTTCGAGCATGGCTGGCGGCTGGCGGCTTTGGCCGAGCCGGTTTGGGAAGCGCTGATGCTCGCTCGGGCGTCAGCGGGCCTCCAGGGCGCGCCGAACGTCCCGATGCAGGTCTTGGTGACTGTGGCGAGAGCCCTGCTGGTCCGCGCAGGGGAGATGGGAAGCGAGAGGCCTGAGTTCGACAAGGAGACGGTCCAGGCGTTGATCACGCTGGCCGGATACCCAGACCTCGAGTACGGGACGGACTGATCGTCGTTGAATCCCCGCGGTCCCGGGCCCGGGTCCAATGGATTTCACGCCAGGTTGCGCACGTGCGCGCAGACAGCGTATTTGCCCTTCGCCTAGCAAACGCGCGAGAAGCCGAGCGACGGTCAACCAGCGCGTTCACTGGACGATCTCAGGGGAAATCGGGTTTCTACGAGGATGCCTAGCGGAGAAGGGGCACTTATCGGACTGAAATCGCGAGCGGGGACATGAACCGCTTGGTTTCAGCGAGCTGCCGTCTCCGTTGCCTGCCTCATGTAAGACGCATAATGTATATTATGGTACGCGCTATCAACATGAGATATACCGTCTATCCCATTGATATTACGGTGCTTCCTAGCATTCTCGAAACCACATTAAGTCCCCGCCTCGCTCGCCTTCCGTGCTCGCTTCTCGGTGTACATCCGTTCGTCGGCCTCGGCCATCAGGTCGGCAAGGCTCCGGTTGTCGCCCCCCTCGAACACGACCTGACCCAGGCTGTAGCCGACCCGTTCGCCGGCATCGACCTCGCTCTGGGCCGTCTCCAGGGCCGCCGCCAGACGCTGCACCGTGACCCCGGCCACCGCCGCGTCGGCGTCCACCAGCAAGGCCACGAACTCGTCGCCACCCAGGCGCGCCACCAGGTCCGAGTCCCGCACCGACGCCCGCAGCGCCCGTCCCATGCGCTGCAGGACCCGGTCGCCGGTCTCATGGCCCAGCCGATCGTTGACCCCCTTGAACCCATCCAGGTCGAGGTACAGGAGCGAGATCGGCTCCCGGCGCCTCAGCGAGCGCTTGCGATGCTCGGCGGCCAGCGTCAGGAACCCCCGGCGGTTGTGCAGCCCGGTGAGCTCGTCCTTGAGCGACATGTCCCGCAGCGCATCGACCAAGGCACGCCGCTCGGTGATGTCCCGCACGATCAAGGTATGGGCCGTGCGTCCCGCGTCGGTCCACGCCGCGATCGAGATCTCGACCGGGAACACCCGACCATCCCGCCGTCGCGCGTTGAGCTCCAAGGCGCCCCCGGCGCCACCGCCGACCACCGAGCGCGACATCGCTTCGTCGAGCGCCCCGAGCGAGCCGCGGTCGAACAGCTGCTCGACCGGCCGGTTCTTCACCTGCTCGAAGCCGGTGTCGAACGTGCGTTCCGCGGCGGCGTTGAACAGCGTGATGCGTCGGTCCTCGGCGACCGTGATCAGGGGGTCGAAGGTGGTCTCGGCCAGGGTGCGGAAGCGCTCCTCACGCTCCTCGAGCTCGGCGGTCCGCTCCTTGACCCTTTGCTCCAGGCGCGCCGCATAGGCGGTGGCCTCGACCTGCGCCCGCCGCAGCTCGGCCATCATCCGGTCGAGCTCGGCGCCCAGCAGCGCCAGCTCGTCGTCGCCGCGGGTGGCCGCCGGATCGAGCCGGACCTCGTCGCCGCGGCGGAACGCGCGCACCGCACGCTCCATCCGCCGCAGGCGCGAGGTCACCACCCGCGAGAACAGGAAGGCGACCCAGCCGCCGGCCACCGCGACCAGGCTCGCCACCACCGCCAACCAGCGCCCGAGCGCGGTGACCGGGGCATAGGCTTCGTCGGCGTCGAGCTGCACCACCAAGCACAGATCGAGGCCGTCGATCCAGCGCACCGCAGCGATGGCCTCGGCGCCCCGCAAGTCGGCTGCTTCCAACACCGTGTTGGAACGCTGGGCGCAGGCGGTCGCGGCGGCCACCCCGAGCCCTGGTGAATCGGCGTGGCGTGAGGCCACCAGCGATCGCCCGCTGGCGTCGGTCAACACCGCGTCGAAGCTGCGCCTGATGCCGGGCCGACGCGCGACGATCGTCGCCAGACTGTCGACCGCCACGTCACCGACCGCGAGCCCGACGCGCCGGTTGGCGTCGTCGTACATCGGTGCGATGAAGACGAAGCGGCCGGCGTCGAACACCACCTCGTCGCGACGGGCCCGGGCCCAGGCCGCGTCCGCCAGCAGCCCGACCTCGCGCCGGTCGCTGGCCGCCACCACGCTCGGGGTCGGCGTCAGGGCGACGATCCGCAGGCCCTGGAACCCGACGCCGACCGCGCCGCGCGCGAACTCGCCGAAGCGAGAGCCGTCGCCACCGAGCGCGATCGCCGACTCGTCGGATTCGGCCAGCCGGCGCAGATGGTCGAGGTGATCGGCGAACCAGCCGCGCACGGCGGCCTCCTTCTCGAGGCCGGCGGCGAGCACCTCGCCGACGCTCGCGGTGCGCAGGCTCTCGCGCGAGGCGCGATGGCTCGCCACGCCCATCACCAACGCGGTCAACGCCACGCCGAAGGCCAGCGAGGCGGTGAGCTTGGTGGCGATGCGCATCTGCATGGTCCGCCTCAGCGCCGATCCGGGGCGCTGATCCCGCTGGCGCGCAGTCGGCGCACCGCCATCGCCGCGGCCCCCAGCGCGAGCACCAGCAGCAGGCCGGGCAGCACACGTTCGGCCGCCGCGAGCCGACGCCCCTCGGCGCGGGCCGCCACCAACAGACGGCCCCGGTCCTCGACGCTGTAGCGCCAGCTCCAGGTCTGGGCATCGCCGAGCGGCGCAGGGTCGTCGCTGGTGACGTACCAGGCCTCGGCGCGCTGCTCGCGGTCGACGATGCGGCCAGAGCGCGGTTCGACCAGCATCGAGGCCGCCAGCACCCGGCTCCGCACCCGGTAGCGCTCGGGGACCAGCGGCAGACGGTCGTAGGTCGCCGTCGCGTCGACCACCGCGCCGCCTTGCGGCGCCAGGCGGTAGCGCAGCAGCTCGAGGCCTTCGCGCTGCTCGACGGACTCGAAGCTGAAGACGAGCGGCCCGGGATGGAAGCTGTCCCACAGCACGAGCTGGCCGCGGGGCGGATCCGGCGGCGGCGCGAACGCGCCGTCGCGCTCCTCGTCGCCGTAGCCCTCGACGTTGCGGTGCAGGCGTCGGTCGACGCCGTAGAGGCCGGTGGTCTGGTTGAGCGGCGCGATCCCGCCGAGGTCCGACCAGGCCAGCGTCGACTGGAGCACCGCGACCTCGCCGCTGGTCACCAGCACCTCGTCGGTCCGCCGCAGCCGCAGCCGCTGGACGCGCGGCTCAGCGCCCGGGATGTCGCGCAGGCTCGAGGAGACGTCGGCCTCGACCGTCTCGCGGTGGGCAGCGCCGAGCGTGAGCACCGCATCGCGCACCACGGTCCGACCTACCAACGCCAGGCCGATGCAGGTCAGCGCCAGCGCGACCCAGGGGCCGGCGCCGCTGCGTCGTCGCGAGGCTCCGCTCGGTTCCGTCGCCATCGCGTCCTCGCCGTGGCTGGTGCTAGAGTTGCCGGCGCGCGGGCTCGGCCTCGAGCGCGCGTCGAGTATAGCGCCGGCGCTCGCGCGCACGGTCCGCATCCACGATGAGGGTCGTGTCCGAGGAAGCCCATGGATCGTCGCAACTACCCGCGCCTCTACACCAGCTTCCCCGCCGAGCTCACCGCTGGCGGCAAGCGCGCGGTCGATCGCGTGCTCGCGGTCGACGTCTCGATCACAGGGCTGCAGGTGGTCTGCGACAAGAAGGTCGCCGAGCGCGTGGTGCCGAAGCGCGACCCGAGCAAGGTCGCCGCGGCCAAGCCGGTCGGGGTGCGCGTGGTGCTGCCGCTCAAGGACGGCACCCACGTCGAGGTCGCCGTGCGCTGCAAGCTCCGAACCATCCGCGAGCACATCAACGACGAGTACCGGCTGGGGCTCGAGTACGAGTACTTCGAGGGCACCAGCTACAGCGCGCTCGAGGCCTTCATCGACGATTGGGTCGAGTTCCCCGACGAACCGGCCGCGCCCCGCTGATCGATCCGGAGGTCCGATGCGTCCGCTGACCCTGCTGCTCGCGCTCGGCACCGCGTTCGCCGCGCTGGCCGAGGAAGCCACCATCGCTCCCGCCCCGCCGCGCGACCGCGGCGAGGGCCCCTACTCCCAGCTGATCCTGCGCAACGCGACCGTGATCGACGGCACCGGCGCACCGGCCAACGGTCCGCTCGACATCGTGGTCGAGGGCGATCGCATCGTCCGCATCGTCTCGGTCGCCGACCCGGTGTTCGCCAGCTCGTCGCGGCGACCCAAGCTCGCCACCGGCGGGCGCGAGATCGACCTCGGCGGCGCCTACGTGATGCCGGGGCTGGTCGACATGCATGGCCATCTCGGCGGCGTCGAACAGGGCACGCCCGCCGAGTACGTGCTCAAGCTCTGGTTGATGCACGGCATCACCACGGTCCGCGACCCGGGCAGCGGCAACGGCCTCGCGTTCGTGCTCGACCATGCGCGCAAGAGCGAGCGCAACCAGATCGTGGCGCCGCGGTTGGTGCCCTACGTGTTCTTCGGCCAGGACGCCAAGGCGCCGATCACGACCGGCGAGCAAGCGCGGGCCTGGGTCCGCGAGGTCGCCAAGCAGGGCGCCAAGGGCGTCAAGTTCTTCTCCGCCTCGCCCGAGGTGCTCAAGGCCGCGCTCGACGAGTGCCGCAAGCTGGGGCTGGGCAGCACGATGCACCACGCCCAGCTCTCGGTCGCGCGCGCCGACGTGATCGACACCGCGCGCTGGGGCCTGCGCGGCATGGAGCACTGGTACGGCTTGCCCGAGGCGCTGTTCATCGACCGCACCGTCCAGGATTACCCGACCGACTACAACTACAGCGACGAATCGCACCGCTTCGGTCAGGCCGGCCGGCTGTGGGCGCAGGCCGCGCCGCCCGGCAGCGCGCGTTGGGACGCGGTCCGCGACGAGCTCATCGCGCTCGACTTCACGCTCGACCCGACGCTCACCATCTACGAGGCGACCCGCGACCTGATGGCGCAGCGCACCGCCGAGTGGCACCAGGACTACACGCTGCCGAGCCTGTGGGACTTCTTCGCGCCGAGCCGCAACGCGCATGGTTCGTTCTGGTTCGACTGGACCACCGCCGACGAGGTCGCCTGGAAGCGCAACTTCCAGCTCTGGATGCGCTTCATCGACGACTACAAGGACCACGGTGGCCGGGTCACCGTCGGCTCGGACTCCGGCTACATCTACAAGCTCTACGGCTTCGGCTACGTGCGCGAGCTCGAGCTGCTGCAGGAAGCCGGGTTCCATCCGCTCGAGGTGGTCCGCGCCGCGACGCTGTCCGGTGCCGAGTCGCTGGGGATGGCCGACCGGATCGGCTCGATCGAGGTCGGCAAGCTCGCCGACCTGGTGGTGGTGGGCGAGAACCCGCTCGCCAACCTCAAGGTGCTCTACGCCACCGGCCAGATCCTGGTCACCCGCGACGACAAGGTCGTCCGCACCAGCGGCGTGCGCTTCACGATCAAAGGCGGCGTGGTGTACGACGCCGGCCAACTGCGCGACGACGTCAAGCGCATCGTGCGCGAGGCCAAGGAGAAGGCGGGTCGGCCGACCCTGCTCCAGCCCGGCATCGAACCTCCCACCCGCTGATCACCGCCGTCCCGGAGCGCGCCCATGATCCCGACCAAGCCCGTCCTCGCCGCCCTCGTCCTTGCCTTGGGGTCGGTCGCGCTCGCCGGTTGCAGCAAGCCGGCCGACGCTCCGGTCGCCGCGACGCCGGCAAAGCCCGACCCGCTGGTGCAGCGCGCGACCGATCGCCTCGCGACCTACGCCTCGGTGCAGCTCACCGCCGACCTCGGCACGCTGTCCGAGAACGAGCGCGCCATGCTGGTCCACCTGGTGCGCGCGGCCGAGGTGATGGACGGCCTGTTCTGGCGGCAGGCCTACGGCGACAAGCAGGCCCTGCTCGCCTCGATCGATGACCCCGCTCAGCGTCGCTTCGCCGAGCTCAACTACGGTCCCTGGGACCGGCTCGACGGTGATGCGCCGTTCGTGGTCGGCGTCGGAGCCAAACCGGCCGGCGCGAACCTCTATCCCGCCGACATGACCAAGCAGGAGTTCGAGTCGTCGACGTTGCCGGACAAGACCGACCAGTACTCGCTGATCCGGCGCGATGCCGCTCGCGCGCTGACCGTGGTGCCCTACCACGTCGCGTTCAAGCCGGAGCTCGAGGCCGCCGCCGGTCATCTGCGCGAGGCCGCCGCGCTCGCCGAGGACGCCGGCCTCAAGCGCTACCTCGAGCTGCGTGCCGCCGCGCTGCTCTCCGACCAGTACCGCGAGAGCGACCGGGCCTGGCTCGACATGAAGCACAACCGGCTCGACGTCGTGATCGGGCCGATCGAGAACTACGAGGACAAGCTCTACGGCTACCGCACCGCGTTCGAGGCCTACGTGCTGATCAAGGACCTGGCCTGGAGCGAGAGACTGGCGAAGTACGCCAAGTTCCTGCCCGAGCTGCAGAAGGGCCTGCCGGTGCCGCCCGAGTACCGCCGCGACATGCCCGGCACCAACGCCGACCTCAACGCCTACGATGTCATCTACTACGCCGGCGACAGCAACGCCGGCAGCAAGACCATCGCCATCAACCTGCCCAACGACGAGCAGGTCACGCTCGAGAAGGGGTCACGCCGGCTCCAGCTCAAGAACGCGATGCGGGCGAAGTTCGACCGGATCCTGGCGCCGATCGCCGACGAACTGATCGTGGCCGAGCAGCGGCCGCAGGTGAAGTTCGAGGCGTTCTTCGCCAACGTGATGTTCCACGAGGTCGCCCACGGCCTCGGCGTCAAGAACCTGGTCAAGGGCAAGGGCACCGCGCGCGAGGCGCTGCAGGAGACCTACGGTGCGCTCGAGGAAGGCAAGGCCGACATCCTCGGCCTGTACATGATCACGCGGCTCAAGGAGCGTGGCGAGCTCTCCGAGACCCAGCTCACCGATCACTACGTGACGTTCCTCGCCGGCTTCTTCCGCTCGGTGCGTTTCGGCGCCACCAGCGCCCACGGCCGCGCCAACATGTTCCAGTTCAACTTCCTGCAGAGCCAGGGCGCGTTCAGCCGCGATCCGGCGACCGGCAAGTACTCGGTCGATCCCGAGAAGTTCGGGCTAGCGGCCCAGGCGCTCGCGACGCGCCTGCTCAAGACCCAGGGCGACGGCGACTACGCCGGCGCCCAGCGGATGCTGGCCGAGGAAGCGGTGATCCCGGCCCAGCTGCAGGCCGACCTCGACCGGCTCGGGACCCGCGGCATCCCGGTCGACATCGTGCTCGACCAGGGCATCGGGGTGCTCGGGCTCGCTGCGCCGGCGGCGCCGCCCGCCAAGCCCTGAGCCGCGGCGCGCTCAGTCGGCAGGTTGCACCGATCCGGAGAGGTGCAAGCGCTCGCCGCCGTCGTCGCGCAGCTCGAAGCCGATGCGCTCGCCATCCCGACGTTGAGCGAGCATCACCCAGGCCGGCAGGAGCACCGGCAGCCTGAACTCGACGTCGAAGCGGGTACGGCCCTTGGGCCAGCGCTCCTCGAGCTCGGCCGCAATCCGGCCCAGCGTCCACATCCCGTGCGCGATCGCGCGCGGGAAGCCGAACGCCTTGGCGGTCACCCCGGCGAGGTGGATCGGGTTCCAGTCGCCCGACACCATCGCGTAGTCGCGGCCGATCGAGCTCGATGCAGCGAAGCTGCTCAGCTCCGCGTCGGCCAGCGGTTCGGGACCCTTGCGCGGGCCCTTGTCGCCCTCCTTGCGCCGGCCTTTGTCGCGGGCGAGGAAGGTGCAGCACTCCTCCCACACCAGCTCGTCGTCGACCTTGAGGTAGGTCAGCAGGTCGAACTCCTGGCCGCGCTCGGTCTCGCGATGGCCCTCGATCACCGATTGCAGGTCGAGCGTCTCGTCGACCCGCGCGCGGCGGTATTGGGTGATCGAGTTGCGGACGTGGACCAAACCCATCAGTCCGATCGGGAACGCGGGGTGGGTCAGCATCTCCATGTGGAGCGGCATCGCCAGCACGTGCGGCAGCGTGATCGGCAGGTAGGGGCGCTCGGCGAAGCCGCAGACCTTGCGGTAATCGATGAGCTTGCCGCCGTCGAGCTCGTAGGCCGCGAGGCGGGCCTCGATGCGCGGCACCGCGCGGCCCTCGCGCACCAGCGATGGCTTACGCTGCATGAACATCCGCGGCATGCTGCGGCGCAGTTGCGGCATCCGCGAGAACGCGAGCTCGACCGGTCCGCGTTCGAGACCCGCTTCGGATCCGTCCCCTTCCACGTCACGCTCCTTGCTGTTGTTTGAGCTTGGCGACCAGCTTGGCGTAGCCCTGCTTCGCGTCGTCGGCCTCGAGCCCCTTGAGCTTGGCCCAGGCGTCGAACTTGGCCCGCGCCTCGACCGCCAGGATGCCGGGACGCTCGCCGCTGGCGTCGCCGACGGTGGCCTGCTTGAACAGACCGTAGAGCTTGAGCAGTTCGTCGTTCGACGGACGCTTGGGCAGCGACTTCACGTCGGCCGCCGCGCGCTCGAACTCCGCGTCCAGGTCAGACATCCGTCCTCCTAAGCTTCGACCATCCTAAACCCTAACCCGCGCCGGCCTCGCGCGGCTGCCCGGCGCGATGGAGCGCCTCGAGCTCGCGTGCGATCGAGCCGAGCCTGGCGCTGGCCCGCTCGCGTTGGCGCGGGGTCAGGCTCGCGATCAGCTCGGCCATGGCGTCGGCGGTGCTCCGCCGGCCGCGCTCGAGGCGTTCGGCATGGGCCGGGTCGAGGTGGCGATCGCCCAACCACCACTCCTCGATGAACCGCGCGTAGGCCGGTGCGTCCGCGCGCGAGCGCATCAGCGCGAGCAGGCCGCGCTGGCGGACCTGGCGATGCTCGAACCACGCCCGCGAACCGTCGGGGACCTGCTCCACCAGTCGGTCGAGGATGGCGCGTTGCGCCGGCTCGAGCTTGCCGGTCCAACGCTCGATCTCGAGCCTGAGCTCCTTGCGCCGCTCGGCCTGGCGCTCGACCGGATCGACGTCGAGGTCCTCTTCGAGCTGCTCGGCGTTGCTCTCGGCGAGCTCGCGGGCGAAGTGCCCGACCTGGGTCGGCGCGAGCTCGGCGAGCGTGTCCGACATCAGCGGCAACGAACGGCGCAGCGCCTGCTCGAACAGACCACGACCCCGGTCGAACAGGGCATCGACCTCGGCCGGCGCCGGCCGGCCTCCGACCAGGCGCACCGCCTCGTCGAGCAAGGCCGCTGCCTGGGGCAGCTCCTCACGGCGGTTGACGACCATCCGCTCGCGGACCCGCGATCGGAAGCGCGAGGATTGTCCGGCATCGAAGTCGAACCAGCGGTCGGCGTAGTGCTCGGCCAGCAGGTCGACGCGGCCGTAGGCGAACGACAGCATCGAGCAGCCGCCGAGCGCGAGCGCGAGCCCGAGCGCCGCGACCAGCGGCAGCCGCCGGCGGTTCACCGGACCTCGGCGTCGATCACGATCCGGGCGCGACCCGGTGTGCCGCGCTCGATCGCGACGGTGCCCTCGAGGTCGCCGGCTCCGCGCGTGGCGGAGCCGCGCGCCGAGATCCGGGCGCCCGCGGTCAGCGCTCCCTTGCCTTCGAGCGCGGCCGCGCCGCCCAGCAGATCGGCGCTGGTCAGCACGAAGCGGGCCGGCAGGCGCACTTCGTTCGACCGTCGCACCAGCAGCGGGGCGCGCCCGGTGCCTTCGCGCACGAACACGAACAGCGTGGCGCCGGCCTGGACGCGGGCGGCGAGCGCTGGTGCGAGCTCGACCTCGAGCTCGAACAGCGGCGTGCTCTGGTCCGCGCCCGGCTCGGGCGGCGTGGCGGCGACGCTGGGCGTGGCCGGCGCGGTGCCGAGCTGCATCTCGAGCGCGTGGCGGAGCTCGGGCGGGATGTCCTGCGCCAGCAACCGCCGCCAGCGCTGCTCGCCGAGCACGCGGTCGCCGCGCTCGATCGCGGCGTGGCCGCCGTACCACAGCGCGCGCGGTTCGTCGGGCGCGAGCGCGAGCGCGCGTTCCAACAGCGGCGCGACCTCGGTGGTCAGCCGGCCCGGGTCGCCGAGCAGACGGGCCTCGGCGTAGCCGACCAGCGCGGCGACGTCCTCGTCGCCGGACAGCGCTCGAGCCTTGGCGTAGGCATCGGCGCCGGCCTCGTAGCGGGCCTGGCCGACGCGCAGGCGACCGAGCATGCGCCAACCCTCGACGTTGGTCGGGTCCTGGTCGAGCCGGGCCTCTAGCTTGGCGGCGAGCGCGTCGACCGGGTCCTGCGGCGGGGCGATCTGAGCCGGGCTGCCGAGCACGAGGTAGAGGACGGCGGTCGCGGCGACGGTCGCGGCGACGCCTGCGACCCGCCACGCCCGGCGCGCGCCAGCGCCCACCCACCACGCGAGCGGCAGCAGCAGCGCGAGCGACACCCCCACGAACGTCAGCGCGCCGCTCATCGGCCCTGCTCCATGCCGTCGGCGCGATCGGCGAGCGCAGCGCGACGCCGCACCGCGCCCCACCACAGCGCGGCGGCGATGCCGAGCAGCAGGAACGGCCCCAGCCACAGCAGCACCGTGAGCGGAGAGAGCCGCGGCTTGTACAGCACGTAGTCGCCGTAGCGCGAGGTCATGAAGGCCACGATCTCGTCGTCGCTGGCACCCTGCAACAGCATGTCGTGCACCTGATGACGGAGGTCGGTGGCGAGCGGCGCGTGCGAATCGGCGATGGTCTGGTTCTGGCACACCAGGCAGCGCAGCTCGCGGTTCAAGGCGTCGTAGCGCGCGGCGAGCGCCGGATCGGTGAAGCTGGCGTCGAAGCGTTCGTCGGTCGGCCCGTCGGCGGCCGCTGGCACGAGCGCGACCAGCAGCAGCGCGGCCAGCACGGCCAGGGTCGGCGCGCGCCTCACGGCGCCTCCGCCTCGAGCGCGGCCAGCAGCGGCAGGATCGTGCGCTCGGCGTCCGCGGCAGTCAGCGGGCCGACGTGCTTGTGGCGGATCACACCGCGGCGGTCGATGACGAACGTCTCGGGTGCGCCGTAGACGCCGAGGTCGATGCCGGTGCGGCCCGCGGCGTCGAACGCCACCCAGGCGTAGGGATCGCCGAGCTCGGCGAGCCAGGCCCGCGCCGCGTCGCCGTCGTCCTTCCAGTCGAGGCCGACGATGTGCACGCCGCGATGCGCGAGCTCGAGCAGGACCGGATGCTCGACCCGACAGCCTGCGCACCAGGTGCCGAAGACGTTGACCAGCGCCGGCCGACCGCGCAGGTCGGCGTCCGAGACCGTGCGCGCGCCATCGTGTAGCGTCGGCAGGACGAACGCAGGCACCGGTCTGCCGATCAACGGCGACGGCACGTAGGTCGGGTCGCGGCCGAGGCCGCGCCACGACGCGAGCACCAGCAGCGCCAGCACCAGCAGCGGCACCGCGTGCACGATGCGGATCTTCATCGAGCGGCCTCCCGCCGACCGGCGCCGAACGCGAGCAGTCCACCGAGCGCCATCAACAACGCGCCCGACCAGATCCAGCGCACCAGCGGCTTGATCTGCACCCGCGCGGACCAGGCGTCGTCACCGATCGGCTCGCCGAGCGCGACGTAGACGTCGCGCAGCGGACCGGCGTCGATCGCAGCCTCGGTCATCGGGTTGCCGCCGGCGCGATAGCTGCGCTTCTCGGGCTGCAGCAGATGGCTGGCGCCGCGCCCGTCGCTGACCACCACCTGCGCGCGGGTGGCGTCGAAGTTGGGGCCGGCGCGCTGCTCGAAGCGTTCGACCGTGAACGTCCGCCCGGCGACCTCGACCGGCACGCCGACCCGGAACGCGACGTCACGCTCGACGCCGAGCACCGAGACGAACGTGATGCCGAGCGCGGTGACGCCGACGCCGAGGTGGGCGAGCGCCATCCCCAGCACCTGGCGCGGCACGCGCCGGCTCTCGCGCCAGTGCCGCAACGGTTCGATGCCGGCGGCCACCACCGCCCAGGCCGCCGCGACCGCCGCCACCGCCGCGGTGAGCAACCCGCTGCTGCCGCGCGCGGCGTCATGGGTCAGGACCAGCGTCCCGACCAGCGCCGCGGCGAGCAGCACCGCCAGCACCGCCGGCACGCGCAGCAGCGCCTGGAGGCGGCCGGGCTCGTCGCGCTTCCAGCGCACGGTGGCGCCGATGCCGGCGGCGACCAGCAGCGGCAGCATCAACGGCGCGAACACGGCGTTGAAGTACGGCGGACCGACCGAGATCCGGCCCAGCTCGAGCGCGTCGAGGAACAGCGGGTAGAGCGTGCCGAGCAGCACCGCTCCCGCCGCGGTGACCAGCAGCGCGTTGTTGAGCAGCAGGAAGGTCTCGCGCGAGACCGGCTGCGAACCGACCTCGCTGGCGAGGGTCTGGGCGCGCGCCGCGAACAGCGCCAACGCGCCGCCCGACACCGCGACCAGGAACAGCAGGATGAAGATGCCGCGCATCGGGTCGCTGGCGAAGGCGTGGACCGAGACCAGCACGCCGGAGCGGACCAGGAACGTGCCGAGCAGCGACAGCGAGAACGCGATGATCGCGAGCAGCAGGCTCCAGCCGACGAACGCCCCCCGCTTCTCGGTGACGATCAGCGAATGGAGCAGCGCAGTGCCGACCAACCAGGGCATGAACGAGGCGTTCTCGACCGGGTCCCAGAACCACCAGCCGCCCCAGCCCAGCTCGTAGTAGGCCCACCACGAGCCCAGCGCGATGCCGATGGTGAGCGCGATCCAGGCCAGCGTCACCCACGGTCGCACCCAGCGCACCCACTCCCGCTCGAGCCGGCCGGTGAGCAACACCGCGACCGCGAACGCGAATGGCAGCGCCATCCCGACGTAGCCGACGTAGAGCATCGGCGGGTGGGCCGCCATCGCCGGGTCCTGCAGCAAGGGGTTGAGGTCGCGGCCCTCGACCGCGGCCGGCAGCAGGCGCACGAACGGGTCGGAAGTGAACAGCATGAAGGCGATGAAACCCAGGCTGACCAGGCCGAGCGCGCCGGAGAGCCGGGCCCGGAGCGCGGCCGGCAGCGCCCCGCTGCTGACGCCGGCGACCACGATCCAGGCCGACAGCAGCAGCGCCCACAGCAGCAACGAGCCCTCGTGCGCGCCCCACACCGCGGCGAGCTTGTACACCGCCGGCAGCGCGGTGTTGGAGTTGGTCGCGACGTAGAGCACCGAGAAGTCGTCGCGCTGGAAGCAGACCGCCAGCGCGACGAACGCCGCCGCCACCAGCACGAACTGGGCATACCCGGCGCGGCGGGCGATGCCTCCGAACAGGTCGTCACCGCCACGCTCGACGCGGACGCCGCCGAGCAGGCCGCCGCCGGCCTGGACCAGCGCCGCGATCAGCGCCGCGATCAGCGCGACCTGGCCGAGCTCGGCGATCATGGCGCGCCGCCGCTGGTTGGCGTCGCCGCGGGCAGCGTGGTCGGAGCGGTCCCGGCGCCCGCACCCCCGGCCTTGGCCCGCGCGACGCCCTCCTCGTGCGCCTTCTTGATCGAGTCGGCGACGTCGGGCGGCATGTAGGTCTCGTCGTGCTTGGCCAGCACCTCGTCGGCGACGAACACGCCGTCGGCGCCGAGCGCGCCGTGGGTGACGATGCCCTGCCCTTCGCGGAACAGGTCGGGGAGGATGCCGGTGTAGCGGACGCTGACCTGCTGGACCGTGTCGGTGAGCGTGAACGCGACCGTCAGCGAGCCCGCCACGCGCTGGACGCTCCCCGGCACCACGATGCCACCGACCCGGAAGCGGCGGTCGGCCGGAGCCTCGCCGCGCACCAACTGCGACGGGCTGTAGAAGTAGAGCAGGTTCTCCTGGAACGCGCGCAGCCCGAGCGCGACCGCGATGCCGACGCCGATCACGGCGGCGAACACCAGCAGCGTGCGTTGCTGGCGCGGGCTCATCGCGCGCCCTCGCCCGCCGCGCGCCGGACCGCGTCCTGCGCCGCGCGCAACGCCGCGAGCGCGCGCCAAAGCTCCCAGGCCAGCACCAGCAGCGTCAGACCGACGCTGCTCCAGACGTAGCCGCCGTAACCGCCCATCGCGAGGTCCATCAGCACGCCTCCTTGGCCCAGGGTTGGTGGCGTTCGCGCTCGAGCGTGATCGCACGGGTGCGGATCAGGGTGAGCGCGATGAGGTACAAGGTCGCACCCAGCCACATCAACAGCAACGGCCACAGCATCTCGAACGAGATGGTCCGCTTGCCGAGCGCGGTGATGGTCGCCGGCTGGTGCAGCGTGCTCCACCATTCGACCGAGTACTTGATGATCGGCAGGTTGACGATGCCGACCACCGCGAGCATGGCGCTGGCCCGGTCGCCCTTGCGCCGGTCATCGAACGCGCTGGCCAACGCGAGGTAGCCGAAGTACAGGAACAGCAGCACCAGCTCCGAGGTAAGCCGGGCGTCCCACACCCACCAGGTGCCCCACATCGGCTTGCCCCAGATCGAACCGGTGGCGAGCGCGAGGAAGGTGAACGAGGCGCCGATCGGCGCCACCGCATGGGCCACCCAATGGGCGAGCTTGATGCGCCAGATCAGCCCGACCAACGACGCGCCAGCGAGCACGGCGTAGCCCGACAGCGAGAGCCAGGCGCTCGGCACGTGGACGTAGATGATGCGGAACGCGTCGCCTTGCTGGCGATCGGTCGGCGCCACGAACAGGCCGGCCCCCAGGCCGACCGCCATCAGCGCCAACGCCGGCCACAGGAACCAGGGAGCCAATCGTCCGGCCAGCGCATAGGAGTGCGGCGGCGACGACAGCCGATGCATCCATTGCGGCATCGTGCCGGCGAGCCAACGGGTGATGCTGCCTTGGGCCATGGTCACTCCAGCGCGATGCGCAACGCGGCGGCGATCGCGGCCGGCGCGAGCGAGAGGGTGAGGACGCTGAGCGCGGCGACCAGCAGCAGCGGACCGCTGGGGTCTTCGCCACCGGCGGCGAGCGCGACCGCGCGGGCGCCGAAGATCAGCAAGGGCACGGTCAACGGCAGCACCAGCAGCGGCAGCAGCAACGCGCTGCGCCGGGCGCTGACCGTGAGCGCGGCGCCCAGCGCGCCGAGCAGCGCGAGCATCGGCGTGCCGAGCAGCAGGCCGACGATGAGCGCCGGCAACGCCGCGTGCGGCAGCGCCAGCAACTCGGCGCACAGCGGCGCGACCAGCACCAACGGTAGACCGGTGACCAGCCAATGGGTCGCGACCTTGCCCAGCACCGCGAGCGCGAGCGGCGTCGGCGCCAGCACCAGCTGCTCGAGCGTGCCGTCCTCGTGGTCGGCGGCGAACAGCCGCTCGAGACCGAGCAGCGCGGCGAGCAGCGCACCGACCCACAGCGTGCCGGGCGCGATCGCGGCGAGCAGCGCCGGATCGGGTTCGAGGCCGAGCGGGACCAGCGTGGTGACGACGATGAAGAAGAACAGCGGGGTGGCCGCCTCGCTGGCGCGACGCATCGCGACCTTGAGATCGCGCTCGACCAGCGCGCCGAGCGCGCTCATGCCGCGCGCCGCCCGGGAGCCGCGAGCTCGAGCTCGCGCACCGCTCCGACGGACTCGAGCGGAAGGTGCGAGGCGACCACCGCCACGCCGCCGCCGGCGAGGTGCCGTTCGAGCAGGCGCGCGACCACGCTGCGCCCGGCCTGGTCGAGGTGGGTGGTCGGCTCGTCGAGCAGCCACAGCGGTGCGCGCGACAAGGCGAGCCGGGCCAGCGCGACGCGCCGGCGCTGGCCGGCGGAGAGCTGGGCCACCGCGAGGTCGGCGGCCGCGGCGAGGCCGAGCGCGCCGAGCGCGGCCTCGATCGCGGCGGCGTCACGGGCGGGACCCGCGCCCCCGCGCAGCGCGCAATCGGCGCTGAGGTTCTCGCGCGCCGTCAGCGCGCGCTTGAGCGCGTCGAGGTGGCCGAGGTAGAGCAGCTCGTCGCGCAGCGCGTCGCTCGGGCCGCGCGCATCGCGACCGCGCCAGGCGATGGTGCCGCGCTCGACGTGGCCGAGGCCGGCGAGCGCCCTCAGCAGGGTGGTCTTGCCGACGCCGTTGTCGCCACGCAGCCAGAGCAGCTCGCCGGCGTCGAGCGCGAACGAGAGGCCATCGATCAGGCAGCGCTCGCCGCGCCAGACGCAGAGGTCGTCGATCGCGAGCATTTCGGTGGGGGCCGGTGTGGGCTGGGACATCGGACGGAGTATCGCCCGGTCCACGGCCTGGCGGTGCTGACGACGGTCAGGTGCTGGCGCGATGATGGTGCCCGGAGCAGGACTCGAACCTGCATGCCTTGCGGCCGCGGATTTTAAGTCCGCTGCGTCTACCGGTTCCGCCATCCGGGCGTGGGAGCTCAGGCGATCGATGTGGAGGCTAGGCCCGGAATCGAACCGGGGTACGCGGCTTTGCAGGCCGCTGCATGACCACTCTGCCACCTAGCCCCTGATGGTCAAAGACCCCGAGGGCAACCCCGGGGTCTTCGCTCAGCCCGCCGAGGCTGAAGGGATACTGGAGCGGGAAACGAGGCTCGAACTCGCGACCTCAACCTTGGCAAGGTTGCGCTCTACCAACTGAGCTATTCCCGCACGCGAGGGCCGGTATTCTAGGGGCGGGCCATCGGGAGTCAAGGCTTTAATGGCGCGGCGCCCGCCGGCGCTACGCCTGCCGAGGTCCGCGAGGCCCCCGCCGGCCCGGTTCAGGCGCCGCCCGCCATCAGCCGCGGCCAGGCCGCGCGCAGGTAGACCCACATGCTCCAGACCGTGAGCACGGTCGCGATCAGCAGCAGGATCAGGCCGCTGTCGTAGACGCCGAGGCCGAGCACCGGCCACCACAGCGTGTCGTTGCGGTAGAGCAGGAAGCCGACCGCGGTCATCTGGAAGATGGTCTTGAGCTTGGACAGGCCGCGCACCGCGACCACGTCGCGTGCGTTCTCCTGGGCCAGCCACTCGCGCAGCGCCGAGACCAGCATCTCGCGCGAGATGATGACGATCGCGGGGATCACCAGCACCAGGCGCGGGTCGTGCTGGACCAGCACCAGCAGCGAAGCCACCACCATCAGCTTGTCGGCGACCGGGTCGAGGAACGCGCCGAAGCGCGACTCGACGCCCCACTTGCGCGCATAGAAGCCGTCGAGCCAATCCGACAGCGCGGCGGCCGAGAAGATGAAGCAGCAGATCGGACCGGTCTCGGCCGCGAGCTCGGTGTAGGGCAAGCCGTAGAACGCGAGCAACAGCAAGGGCACGCACCAGACCCGGCCCCAGGTCATGCCCAACACGATCGAACGCCTGCTGATCATCGTCCGCCGTCCTCCCCGTCTCCGGTCCCGCTGTGAAGCACCGCGTGGATGCGGGCCGCGATCTCGCGCGATACGCCACGCACCTGGATCAGGTCCTCGACGCCGGCGCGGGCCACGCCCTGCAGGCCACCGAAGCGCTTGAGCAGCTCGGCCCGTCGCTTGGGCCCGAGCCCGGCGACCTCCGCCAGCGGCGAGGTGGTCCGGGCCTTGGCCCGGCGCGCCCGCATGCCGACGATCGCGAAGCGATGCGCTTCGTCACGGACCTGCTGCACGAGATGCAGGGCCGGCGAGTCGGGCGGCAGCATAACAGTCCCGTCCGCGTCGGCGACGCTCGAACCCAGACCGAGCACCAGCGTCTCGAGCCCGGGCTTGCGGCTGGGGCCCTTGGCCACCCCGACGATGGCGACGCCCTGGACGTCGAGCTCGGCCAGCACCTCGCGCGCCACCGCCTGCTGGCCGCTGCCGCCGTCGATCAGCAGCACGTCGGGCAACGGCGCCTCGCCGCGCTTGAGCCGCGCGTAACGCCGGGCCAGGGCCTGGCGCAGCGCGCCGTAGTCGTCGCCCGGCGCGACCCCGCTGATGTTGAAGCGCCGGTACTCGGCCTTGGTCGGGCCGCGCTCGGTGAACACCACGCAGGACGCGACCGTCGCCTCGCCCTGGGTGTGCGAGACGTCGAAGCATTCGATCCGCTGGGGCACCGCCTCGAGCGCGAGCGCGGCACCCAGGGCCTCGAGCCGGGACCGGATGGTGGCGTCCTCGGCCAGGCGCTGGTCGATGGCGTGCTCGGCGTTGCGCGCGGCGAGCTCGAGCCAGGCGGCGCGGGTCCCGCGCACGCTGCTCTTGAGCGCGATCGCGCGACCGGCGCGGGCGACCAGCGTCGCCGCGACCAGTTCCTCCTCGGGCAGCTCGGCGCCGAGCACGATCTCGTCGGGCGGCGGCTTGTCGAGGTAGTACTGCGAGACGAAGGCCTCCAGCACCTCGCCCGGCAGCGCGCCGGCCGCCGCGCTCGGGAACAGGGTGCGGGTGCCGAGGCTGCGCCCTCCTCTTATGTAGAGCACCCCGAGCGCGACGATCCCGCGCCGCTCGGCGACCGCGATCACGTCGGCGTCCTCGCTGCCGCCGCCGGAGACGTGCTGGTGCTCCTGGACGTGGCGCAGCTTGGCGATGCGGTCGCGCAGCATCGCCGCCTCCTCGTAGCGCTGGGCCAGCGCCGCCTCGTCCATCCGCGCCACCAGCCCGTCGACCACCGCCTCGTTGCGGCCCTGCAGGAAGCGCACCGCGTCGTCGACGTCGCGGGCGTAACCCGCCTTGTCGATCAACCCGACGCAGGGCGCGGTGCAGCGCCCGATCTGGTGCTGGAGGCAGGGCCGGCTGCGGTTGCTGAAGAAGCCGTCGCTGCAGTCGCGCAAGCGGAACAGCTTCTGCAGGAAGTTGAGCGACTCGCGCACCGCGGTGGTGCTCGGGTAGGGCCCGAAGAAGCGGCCCGGCTCGCGGCGGTTGCCGCGGTAGAACGCCAGCCGCGGGAAGCCGTGGCCCGAGAGGTGGAGGTAGGGGTACGACTTGTCGTCGCGCAACAGGATGTTGTAGCGCGGCCGATGCTGCTTGATCAGGTCGGCCTCGAGCAGCAGGGCCTCGGTCTCGGTGTGGACCACCGTGACCTCGACCCCGGTGACCTGCGCCATCAGCGCCGCGGTCTTGGCGGAGCCCCCTCTTCCATCGAGTACTTCCTTGCGGAAGTACGAGCAGACCCTGCGCTTGAGGTTGCGGGCCTTGCCGACGTAGAGGATGCGGCCCTCGGCGTCGAGCATCCGGTAGACACCGGGGCCGGACGAGAGCGCGGCGAGGAAGCGTTCGGCGTCGAACGCCGCCGGCGGGTCGCCCAGCGGGCGCTCGGTCAGGCGCGATCCCCTTCGGCGAAGCCGTGGCGGATCGCGAGGCGGGTCAGCTCGACGTCGTTGCCGACCCCGAGCTTCTCGAACAAGCGATAGCGGTAGGTGCTGACGGTCTTGGGCGACAGCCGCAGGCGCTCGGAGATCTCCTGGATCGACTGGCCCTGGGTCACCATCATCATCACCTGCATCTCGCGCTGGCTCAGCAGCTCGAACGGCGACTCGCTGGTCTTGCGTCCGCCGACCGCGCCGAACGCGAGTGCGCGGGCGATCTCGGCGGTCAGGTAACGCTCACCACCGTCGACGCGGCGCACCGCGGTGACCACCTCGTCGGCGGCGCAGGCCTTGGTCAGATAGCCGAACGCACCGGCCTCGAGCAGCTTGCCCGGCACCGGCTCCTGGGCATGGACCGAGACCACGATCACCTTGGTCGACGGGTCGTGGGCCAGCAGCTGGCGGGTGGTCTCGAGCCCGCCGATGCCCGGCATGCTGACGTCGAGCAGCACCACGTCGGGCTTGAGCGCCTTGGCCAGCTCGATGCCGCGCTCGCCGTCGTCGGCTTCGCCCACCACCTGGATGCCGGCCGACTCCTCGAGGATCTTCCGGATCCCGGTGCGCACCAGCTTGTGGTCGTCGATCAGAAGGACCTTGATCATGCGCGCCTCACATGTTCGCGATGATGGCGTCGCCGAAACCCTTGGTGCCGACCAGCGTCGCCCCCGGGACCAGCATCTGCATCTTCTCCTCGACCGGCTTGCGACCGGCGAGCTCACGCTTGTTGACGTGGATCGCCTCGCGCAGACGGGCGAGGTCGAACGTCAGGATCTTCTTGCCGATGGTCGTGCGCATGCCGCCGATCACGAGGTCGGCCGCTTCGCGCCAGCCCAGGTGGCGCAGCATCATCTCGCCCGAGAGGATGATCGAGCCCGGGTTGACGCGGTCCTTGCCGGCCAGGCCGGGCGCGGTGCCGTGGGTCGCCTCGAACACCGCGACCTCGTCGGCCAGGTTGCCGCCCGGCGCGATGCCGATGCCGCCGACCTGGGCCGCGAGCGCGTCGGAGATGTAGTCGCCGTTGAGGTTGAGGGTGGCGATCACGTCGTACTCCTCCGGCCGCAGCAGGATCTGCTGCAGGAAGTTGTCGGCGATCACGTCCTTGACCACGATGTCGTGGCCGGTGCGCGGGTTCTTGAACTTGCACCACGGCCCACCGTCGATGTCGATCGCGCCGAACTCCTCCTTGGCGACCTGGTAGCCCCAGGTCCGGAAGCCGCCCTCGGTGAACTTCATGATGTTGCCCTTGTGCACCAGCGACACCGAGGTGCGGTCGTCGTCGACCGCGAAGCGGATCGCCTTGCGCACCAGGCGCTGGCTGCCCTCCTTCGACACTGGCTTGATGCCGATGGCGGAGGAATCGGGGAAGCGGATCGACTTGACGCCCATCTCGCGCTTGAGGAAGTCGATGACCTTGTGGACGTCGGCGGTGCCGGCGGCCCACTCGATGCCGGCGTAGATGTCCTCGGTGTTCTCGCGGTACACGACCATGTCGGTGAGGTCGGACTGCTTCATCGGGGTCGAGACGCCGGGGAAGTACTGGATCGGGCGGACGCAGGCGTAGAGGTCGAGCTCCTGGCGCATCGCGACGTTGAGCGAGCGCATGCCGCCGCCGACCGGCGTGCCGAGCGGGCCCTTGATCGAGACCACGAAGCGCTTGAGCGCATGCAGCGTCTCGTCGGGCAGGTACTGGTCGTTGCCGTCGCGGCCCTTGCCGTAGAGCTTGGCGGCCTTCTCGCCGGCGAAGACCTCCATCCAGTGGATCTTGCGCTTGCCGCCGTAGGCCTTCTCGACCGCCGCATCGACCACCGCGATCATCACCGGCGTGATGTCGACGCCGATGCCGTCGCCTTCGATGTAGGCGATGACCGGGTCGTCGGGCACGACCAGCGAATGGTCGGGGTTGGCGCGGATGGCGGTCCCCGCGGTCGGCACCTTGATCTTCGAGTACTGCATGGATCCCCCTCGATGTGCCTGGTGAGGATAGCATCGGGCCGTGCCCACCCTGCTCTTCAACAAGCCCTACGGCGTGCTGTCGCAGTTCACCGACGGCGACGGCCGGCCCGGCCTCAAGCGCTTCGTTCCGGTGCCGGGCGTCTACGCTGCTGGCCGGCTCGACCACGACAGCGAGGGACTGCTGGTGCTGACCGACGAGCCCGGCCTGGTCGCGCGCATCAGCGATCCGCGCTCGAAGATCGCGAAGACCTACCTGGTCCAGGTCGAAGGGCTGGTCGACGACGCGGCACTCGCCAAGCTGACCGGCGGCCTGCGGCTGAACGACGGCCCGGCCCGTGCGCGCGCCGCCCGCATCATCGCCGAGCCCGCGCTGTGGCCGCGCGACCCGCCGGTGCGCTTCCGCAAGTCGATCCCGACCTCGTGGCTCGAGCTCGAGCTCGACGAGGGCCGCAACCGGCAGGTCCGGCGGATGACCGCGGCGGTCGGCCTGCCGACCCTGCGGCTGGTGCGCTGGACGATCGGACCCTGGTCGCTGGACGGCATCGGGCCCGGCGAACGGCGCGAGGTCGAGCTGCCGCCGGAGCTGCGCGGCGTGCGGGCAGCGGCGAAGCGCAGCCTGCCGCCGACGACCGAGCTCAAGCGCGCGCGCGGGCCTCGGCCGCCAGGTCGAGGTAAACCGCCTCGAGCTCGGCGGTGAAGCGGCGGGCGTCGAACAACGGCGCCGTCGCCCGCCCCTGCTCCAACCTCGCGCGCAGCGCGCGCAACCGCACCGGATCACGAGCGAGCGCGATCGCCTCCTCGACGTAGCGTTGCCGCGAGCCGACCGCGAGCTCGGGCAGTCCGACCGCGTGCAGCAGACTGGTCGCGACGCGCGCGGCGAAGCCCGCGCCCGTCTCGCTCAGGACCGGGCAGCCCATCCACAGCGCGTCGCTCGCCGTGGTGTGCGCGCCGTAGGGGAAGCTGTCGAGGAACAGGTCGACGACCAGGAACCGCGCCAGGTACTCGGCGTGCGGTGCGCGCGAAGCGAACACCAAGCGTGCCGGATCGACGCTGGCCGCGTTCGCCGCGGCGCGCAGCGCGCCGGCGAGCCCGTGGCCGGGGTTGGCATCGAGCAGCCAGAGCACCGCGTCCGGCACCGCCCGCAGCACCGCCATCCAGTCGGCGAAGCGCTCGGCGTCGATCTTCCAGCCTGCGTTCATGCAGCACAGCACGACCGCCCCTGGCGGCAGGCCGAGCGCATCGTGCGCCGGCGTCGCGGTGGGCCGCGTGCGCTGCGGGTCGTTCGGTTGGTAGCAGGTCGGCAAGCGCACCACCCGCTCGCTGTAGTCGGCCTCGCAGCCCGGTGACGTCACGATCGGATCGCCGATCACGGCGTCCCAGGCCGCGCCACCGAGCGTGCCGGGATAGCCGAGCCAGTTGATCTGCAGCGGCGCGGCCCGCGCGGTGAACAGCCCGGGACGAGCGTCGGCGGTGTGGCCCTTGAGGTCGACCAGCAGCTGGACGCCGTCGGCGCGGATGCGTTCGACCGCGGCGGCATCGCCCAGGCCGCGCAGGTCGACGAACGAGTCGCAGCAGGCGCGGACCTTCGCCCGCGCCGCGCTGCCGTCGTCCGGTCCCCACGAGTAGGCGATCACGCGGAAGCGCGCGCGGTCATGCTGGGCGAGCACCCCCGCCAACAGGTGCACGGTGGGATGGTCGTGGAAGTCGGCGCTGGCGTAGCCAAGCGTGATCCGGCCGTCGGCGGCCTCGCGCAGTTGCGGTCGCGGCGCGACCGCGCCGAACTGCGCGGACCACAGCGCCGCCGCGCGGCGCTGCTCCGCCGGCGGCGCGCGCTCGGCGAGGAACGCGAACGGGGTGAGGCCTTCGACGCCGGCCGCGAGCGCGGCGCGGAAGCGCGCGCCGAGCACCGCGCTCTCGGCGAAGTCGCCGCACGAGCGGGCCAGGAACAGCGCCTCGGACAGCGCCGGGCCGTGCAGCGGGTCGAGCGCGAGCGCCGCAGCGTAGGCGGCGCGCGCCGCGCGCCATCCACCGGCGCGGTCGTGGGCGAGCCCGATCGCGTAGTGGAACTCGGGCGCGCGGCAACCACCCGCGAGCGCTGCGGTCGCGGCCTGCGCCGCACCGGCATGGTCGCCGTGCGCCTGCAGCACCGCGATCAGGTTGGCGTGGACCGGCGCGAGCGTCGGCGCGAGCGCGACCGCGCGACGCGAGGCGTCCTCCGCGCCGGCGCGCTCGCCGGCCGCGAGCAGCACGCCGGCGAGGTTGACCCAGGCGCCCACCGCGCCGGGCTCGACCGCCAGCACCGCGCGATAGCCCCGCTCGGCTTCGTCAAGGCGCCCGGCGGCGTGCGCCGCCTGCGCGGCGGCGAACGCGGTGCGCGCGTCGTTCAAACGCGCAGGCCGAGGCGCGCGTCGAGCGCAGCGGTCCGCCGCTCGGCGATCCGCAAGGCGAGCTCGAGCGCCTGATGATGGTTGAGCCGAGGGTCGACCTGCGAGCGGTAGTTGCGCGCGAGCCCGCCTTCGTCGATGGCCTGGGCGCCGCCCAGGCACTCGGTGACGTCCTCGCCGGTGACCTCGACGTGGATGCCGCCGAGCGGCACGCCGACCCGGGCGTGGATCGCGAACGCGCGCTCGAGCTCGAGCAGTATCCGTTCGAAGCGACGGGTCTTGATCCCCTGCGGCAGGGTCTCGGTGTTGCCGTGCATCGGGTCGCAGCACCACAGCACCTGACGGCCGGTGGCGCGGACCGCTTCGATCAGCGCCGGCAGCTGGGCCTCGATGCGGTCGGCACCGAGCCGATGGATCAGCGTCAGGCGTCCAGGCTCGTGCCTGGGGTCGAGGATCTCGCAGAGCCGGGCCAGCGTCGCCGGCTCGTGGCGCGGGCCGACCTTCATCGCGATCGGGTTGGCGATTCCGCGGAAGTACTCGACGTGGGCGCTGTCGGGTCCGGCGGTGCGCACGCCGATCCAGGGGAAGTGGCAGGACAGGTCGTAGTGACGACCGCCGACGCCGTCGGGCGACGCCACGAAGCGGGTCTGGGCCTGCTCGTACGGCAGGTGCAGGCCTTCGTGGCTGGTGAAGACCTCGGCGTCGAGCGGCGGCAGCGGCCCGGCGGTGACCTGGTCGAACAGCGCCAGCGAATCGAGCAGCGCGGCGCGCAGCGCGCGCCAGCGCTCGGCGGTGGCGCCGTCGCGCGCAGCGAACACCGGCAGGTCCCAGCGGTCGGCACGGCGCAGGTCGGCGAAGCCGCCCTCCTTCAACGCCCGCACGTAGTTGAGCGTGAGCGCGGCGCGTTCGTAGCCGCGCAGAAGCAGCTCGGGGTCGGCGGCGCGCGCCTCCGGCTCGAACGCGGCGCGGTTGATGAGGTCGCCCTTGAACGACGGCAGCGTGGCATCGCCGCGTTGCTCGAGCTCGGCCGAGCGCGGCTTGGCGTACTGCCCGGCGAGCCGGCCGACGCGGACCACCCGGGTGCGCAGGCCGTGGGCCAGCACCAACCCCATCTGCATCAGGATCCGGAGCTGGGCATGGATCCGCTCGGCGTTGCAGTCGGCGAACGACTCGGCGCAGTCGCCGCCCTGGAGCAGGAAGCGTTCGCCACGCGCAGCAGCGGCGAGCTCGGACTTCAGGCGCTCGACCTCGGTGTCGCTGACCAGCGGCGGCAACCGGTTGAGCAGGCCCATCACCCGGCCGACCGCGGCCGGATCGGAGTAGACCGGTTGGTGCAGGGCCTGGCGCGCGCGCCAAGTCTCGGGCGACCAGTCGGGGAATCGGCTCGGAGACGACGACGACATGGAGCGATGTTAGCGGAAGTGCTTGATACCCAACGGGAAACGCCACCTGCGGGGTGGCGGCACCCGGGGCCTTCGGGCAGAATGCGCGCCCTCGCGGCCCGGGACCGGGCCCTCAACGTCATCTGATAAGCCTCTGGCTGGAGCACACCATGCACCGCGTCCTCGTCCTCGGGTCCGGCAAGATCGGCTCGCTCATCTCCGGTCTGCTCGCCGAATCCGGCGCCTACCACGTCGACCTCGCCGACGTCTCCGCGACCTCGGCCCAGGCCGTGGCCTCGGCCCATGGCCTCAAGAACATCACCGCCTACGGCGTCGACGCCACCGACCTCGGCGCGCTCGAGAAGCACCTCAAGGCCCATCCGGTGGCCGCCGTGCTGTCGTCGCTGCCCTACCAGTGCAACCGCACGGTGGCCAAGGCTTGCCGCAGCGTCGGCGCCCACTACTTCGACCTGACCGAGGACGTCGAGACCACCCGCGCGGTGATCGAGATCGCCAAGGGCGCCGACACCGCGTTCGCGCCGCAGTGCGGCCTCGCCCCCGGCTTCATCTCGATCGCGGCCAACGAGCTGATCAGCCACTTCGACGAGGTCCACGACGCCAAGCTGCGGGTCGGCGCGCTGCCGCAGAACCCGAACAACGCGCTCAAGTACTCGCTGACCTGGTCGACCGACGGCCTGATCAACGAGTACGGCAACACCGGCTACGGCCTGATCGACGGCAAGGTGGTCCCGCTCCAGCCGCTCGAGGGTCTCGAGACCATCCAGCTCGACGGCGAGCTCTACGAGGCGTTCAACACCTCGGGCGGGCTCGGCTCGTTGGCGGACACCTACGCCGGCTCGGTCCGCAGCATGTCGTACAAGACCATGCGCTACCCCGGCCACTGCGCCCAGATGCAGCTGCTGATGTTCGACCTGCAGATGAACCAGGACCGCGACACGCTCAAGCGCATCCTCGAGCGCGCCGTGCCGAAGACGCTGCAGGACGTGGTGCTGGTCTACGTCTCGGTCATCGGCAAGCAGAACGGCGAGCTGATCGAGGAGAGCTTCGTGCGCAAGGTCTACCCGCAGCAGATCGCGGGCCGACTGTGGGGCGCGATCCAGGTCACCACCGCCGCCGGCATCACCGCGGTGGTCGACCAGGTGCTGGCGAACCCGGGCAAGTACCAGGGCTTCGTCACCCAGGAACAGTTCCGCCTCGGCGACATCCTCGACAACCGCTTCGGCAAGTTCTACGCGCTGAAGGACGGCGCCGAGGTCTCGGCCCGCCTGGTCGCGACCGGCCAGACCGGCAAGCAGCGGAAGTCAGCATGAGCATCGACGTCAAGCAGCTGCTCGCGGCGCTCGATCTCAAGGACGAGAACCCGGGTGCATACGCGCCCACGAGCGGCTGGTCGAAGGCGACCGGCACGACGCTGATCGAGTCGCGCAACCCGGCGACCGGCGAGCTGATCGCCAAGGTCCGCTCGGCGTCGGCCGCCGACTACGAGGCGATCGTCGCCGAGTCGGTCGAGGCGTTCCGGCAGTGGCGCGAGATCCCGGCGCCCAAGCGCGGCGAGCTCGTCCGCCTGCTGGGCGAGGAGCTGCGCCAGAACAAGGACGCGTTGGGCAGCCTGGTCGCGCTCGAGATGGGAAAGATCAAGGCCGAGGGCGACGGCGAAGTCCAGGAGATGATCGACATCGCCGACTTCGCGGTCGGCCAGTCGCGCATGCTCTACGGCAACACCATGCACTCGGAGCGTCCCGGCCATCGGATGTACGAGCAGTGGCATCCGCTGGGCGTGGTCGGCGTGATCTCGGCGTTCAACTTCCCGGTGGCGGTGTGGGCCTGGAACGCCTGCCTCTCGGCGATCTGCGGCAACGCCACGGTCTGGAAGCCCTCGCCCAAGACCCCGCTCTGCGCGGTCGCGGTGCAGAAGATCGTCAACCGGGTGCTCGAGCGCAACGGCTACCCGGGCGTGTTCTCGTTCTACGTCGACGCCGACAGCGCGCTGGGCCAGAAGATGGCCGAGGACCACCGCGTCCCGCTGGTCTCGTTTACCGGCTCCACGGCGATCGGCCGCAAGGTCGGTCACACCGTGCAGCAGCGCTTCGGTCGCGCCCTGCTCGAACTCGGCGGCAACAACGCGATCGTGGTCGACGAATCGGCCGACCTCAAGCTCGCCGTGCCGGCGATCGTGTTCGGCGCGGTCGGCACCGCCGGCCAGCGTTGCACCACCACCCGGCGCCTGATCGTCCATAAGAGCCTCGAGGCCGACCTGGTCGCCAAGCTCAAGAACGCCTACGGCCAGGTCAAGGTCGGCGATCCGCTCGAGAGCGGCACGCTGATGGGCCCGCTCACCGACGCCGGCGCGGTCACCCGCTTCGAGCAGGCGGTGGCCGACGCCGTCGCGGCCGGCGGCGAGCTCGTCACCGGCGGCAAGCGCAAGACAGTCGCTGGAAAGAGTGGTCACTTCGTCGAGCCGACCATCATCCGCAAGGCCAGGAACGAGTGGCCGGTGGTCCAGACCGAGACCTTCGCCCCGATCCTCTACGTGATGACGTTCGAGACGCTCGACGAGGCGATCGCGTTGCACAACGGCGTGCCGCAGGGCTTGTCATCGGCGATCTTCACCATGGACGTGCGCCACGCCGAGCGCTTCCTGTCGGCGACCGGTTCCGATTGCGGCATCGCCAACGTCAACATCGGCACCAGCGGCGCCGAGATCGGCGGCGCGTTCGGCGGCGAGAAGGAGACCGGCGGCGGTCGCGAGTCCGGTTCGGACGCGTGGAAGCAGTACATGCGCCGGCAGACCAACACCATCAACTGGTCGAACCAGCTGCCGCTGGCCCAGGGCATCAAGTTCGACCTCGGTTAGAGGGCGAGCTCCCAACGCCAGGTGACGCCGACCTCGGGGTCGGTCCCTTCGCCGTGGCGCACGAACCCGCACTTCTCTAGCACGCGGCACGAGGCGTTGAGTTCGGGCAGCGTGAACGCCAGCAGCCGGCGCACGCCGCCGTTGCGGCGCGCGACCTCGACCAACGCACCGGCCATCAGCGTTGCGTAGCCGCGACCCTCGCCGCCCGGCAGCGTGAAGTAGGCGAGCTCGACCGCGCCGTCGGGCGATGGGTTGGCGGTGAACCCGCAGCTGCCGACCACCGCATCGCGCGCGCCGTCGATTGCGAGGTAGCAGAGCCAGGGCGCGACCGGCTGCACGCGCTGGTAGAGCGCCAGCGACTGCGCCACCACCCCACGCAGCGGTTCGAGGTGCGCGGTCGCGTCCACCTCGTAACGGTCGCGGAACGCCGCGCCATCGCTGAGCGCATCCGCCATCGCCGGCTCGATCGCGAGCAGCCGGATCACCAGCGGCGCCGGCGCGCCGTAGACCGAATCGTCGAGGCTGGGCGGCTTCATTTCCAGCTCTTGCCGCGCTGCTTGATCAAGCCCTGGCAAACGACCTCGGTCCACTCGTCGGCCGCGGTCGCGCTCCGGCTCCACTTCGCGTCGAACTCCGCGGTGAGCTTGAGCGCCTTGATCTCGTCGATGGTCTTGCCCTGCTTGATCGCCTTCTTGAAGCGGGGCGCCATCGCCGCGAGCATGTCGCGGTAGGCGATGAGCTCGGCCTTGTTCGAGAGCGGGCCGTGGCCGGGGATGACCTTGCTCTGATCGTCGAGCAGTGGCAGCACGTGGTCGACCGCCGCGATCACCCCGTCGATGTGCCCGCCGGACCCCCAGTCGATGGTCGGGTAACGCCCGTTGAAGTAGACATCGCCCATGTGGACGACGTTGGCGCCCTTGAAGATCACCACGCTGTCGCCATCGGTATGGGCCGGCGGCAGGTTGATCGCCATGATGGTCTGGCCGTTGACGTGGAACGTGACCTGACCGTCGAAGGTGATGACCGGCAACGCATCCTTGGGCGCCGGCGCCATCTCGCGCTTCATCATCTCCATCAGGCCGCCCGCCTCCATCCGTCGGCGCACGCCGTCGGCGGCTACGATCAAGGCGCCCTGCTTGCCGAGGTTCTCGTTGCCGCCGGTGTGATCGAAGTGCCAATGCGTGTTGAGCACGAAGCGCACCGGCCGGTCGGAGATCAGCGCGAGCTGGGCGCGGATCCGCGCGGTCAGCGGCGCGTACTGGTCGTCGATCAGGAACACGCCGTCGGCGCCGGCCGAGACGCCGATGTTTCCGCCGCGTCCGCTGAGCATCCAGATCCCGTCGGCGACCACGGTCGGCGTGATCACGACGTCGGGCATGGTGGGGTCGGCGGGCGCGCCGGCGCCGGCGAACGGCGTGGCGATGGACAGGAGCACCGCGAGGGTCGGGCTGCGCATGGCGGACCTCTCAGAGCTTGGTATCGGCGAGGAAGTACGGGATGTCGAGCTCCTGGACCGTCACGCCCAGGCGCTCGGCGGCGGCGGTGATCTGGCCGCGATGGTGCGTGCCATGGTTGAACAGGTGCGCCAGCACCGGCGCGAGCGGGACGTCCATCGGCTTGCCCTCGGTCGTCAGGTACTCGATGCGCGGCGGCAGCGGATCGGGCAAGGCCTGCATCGCGCCGCGGGTCAGCGCGCCCTGCGCGTAGAGCTTCGCCACCAGGCCGGCACGGCTCGGATCCTGTTCATCGTTGAGGCTCTTGCCGGTCCAGCGCTCGCCCTTCAGGCGTCCGAGCCAGAGCTGCTCGACCACCAGGATGTGGTTCAGCGTCAGGTGGATGCTCTTGAAGAACAGCCCCTGGTCGGCGTGCCAGTCGGCATCGCTGAGCCCTGCGAGCCCGTCGACCAGGCGGCGATCGGCCCACAGGCCGTAGTCGGCCAGCAGCGTGAAGTGCGCGCGATGGTCCATCGTCAGATCTCCGTGAACCGGTTCCGCTCGCGGTCCTTGCGGACCTTGTCGCCGGCATAGACCCGGCCGTTGACCACCACCCACACGCCCGGCGGCAGCGTCCAGACCGCGGCGACCGCGCCACCGACGTTGAAGATCGCGTCGGTCCAGCGGAAGCGCGCCGGGAAGAGCCCACCGGTCAACACCACGACCTTGTCGGCGATGCCGGCCAGCGCACGGGCGGTCTCCGGCATGGTGTCGGTGCCGTGGGTGATCAGGATGTGGCGCTCGGGTGCCGCCATCACCGCGGCGCGGATCGTCGCGCGGTCGGCGTCGGTCAGCTCGAGGCTGTCCTTCTTCATCAACGAGACGATCTCGTAGTCGAAGGCGACCTCCGACTCCTGGAACATGCTGGCGACCATCGGTTCGCCGACCTCGTAGGTCGACTTGGCGTCGAAGTAGACCTTGTCGATCGTGCCGCCGGTGGCGATCACGCGCAGCCGCTTGGCGTCCATCTAGAAGCTCCGTCCCAGCGAGAAGTAGTAGGTGATCCGGCTGTCCTCGGCCATTCCGACGGCGAAGTGGATCGGCCCGACCACGGTCCGCATGCCGACGAACAGCGAGCCGCCGTAGCGGAGGTCGTCGAGGTCGATGTCCGATGCGCCGGACCAGGTGTTGCCGCCCTCGACGCTGAGGCCGAGGTAGAGGTCGTCGGCCAGCGCCTCGGGCAGGCCCGGTACCCGGTTGTAGTAGATCGCGCGCGCCGCGACGAAGCGGTCGCCGCGCAGCTGCTGCTGGCGGTAGCCAGCGAGGTCGAGGAAACCGCCGAGCGTGAACTGGTCCCACAGCGGCAGGCCGGTGCCGCGGTCGTCGCCGTACGAACCCTCCAGCACCCAGGTGTTGCGCTCCCAGGACACGGCGCCGCCAGCGACGAACGAGAGCTTGTCGTAGTCGGTGCTGGCACCGAGGTTCTGGCGCGAGAAGTCGCCGCCCAAGCGAGCGTAGAACCCGCTGGTCGGGAAATACGGATCGTCGAGCTGGTCGACCGTGGCGCGGAACCGCGCCATGCCGACGTCCTCCTCGTCGGCCAGCCCCGCCAACGGCACGCCGATCATCCGCTCGTTGCTGACCCGGCCGTTGCGATAGCCGAGGCGCAGCTCGCCGAAGGTGCTGATCTGGCGGCCGAAGTCGAAGCCGAGCTCGGTCAGCCCGCGACGGTAGGTCGAATCCTGGACGTCGCCGGTGAAGTAGTCGTCCTCGCGGCTGTCGTGGCCGGCGCCGACCGCGAAGAACCAGTCGTCGAAGGTGTCGAGCGGCTGGTAGAACTCGGTCGCGATGCCGCGCGGCATGCCGATCCGCAGCTCGTTGCGCCACTCGCCGCCGCGTCGGTTGACGTTGGTGCGCAGGTGGTTGATCAGCAGCGAGAAGCGGGTCGAGCCCTCGAGGTCGTCGGCGATCTTGACCCCGAACTTGAGGTAGTTCGGGCCCCACGATTTCTCGCGGACCCGGACCTCGAGCCCGGTGCGGCCGCCCTCCTCGACCAGGTCGAAGTAGACCTGCTCGAAGTCGTCCATCGCGTAGACCCGCTCGACGTCGCGGTAGACGCGCTCGAGCTTGAGCGGCTCCCCGGGCGCGGTGCGGATCCGCGATTCGATCAGCTCGGGGGCGACCCGCTGGTTGCCGGTGACGCGGATGAACTCGATGGTCGGCACCGCGTTCTCACCACGGCGCTGGTGCTGGAGCCAGCGCTGCCACTGCTGCTCCGGCACCGCGAGCCGCGCCAGCACCTCGCGCTTGGCCCGGGTCGCCTCGGCGCCGATGCCGACCGCCTCCGGGCCGCGCTCGAACGCGGTGGCGCCGAGCTCGCCCAGCGGCGGCAGGATCAGCACGTCGTCGGCGCGCAGCTGCTCGAGCGACTGGTCGACGTTCTGCTGGGTCAGCACGTTGATGACCTGGACCGAGAGCCCGACCAGGTCGGCGAGCTCCTGCTTGCCGGCCAGCGGGGTGCCGGCGTCGACCGCGATGATCACGTCGGCGCCCATCACCCGTGCCACGTCGACCGGCAGGTTGCGGACCAGGCCGCCGTCGGCCAGCAGCCGGCCGTCGATCTCGACCGGCGCGAAGATCGCCGGCACCGACATGCTGGCGCGCATCGCCCGCGCCAGGTCGCCCTTGCCCAGCACCACCATCCGGCCGGTGTTCATGTCGGTGGCGATGGCGCGGAACGGGATCGCGAGCTCGTCGAAGGTGCGCGCCGACGAGGCGTGCAGCGTCGCGGTCTTGAGCAGCGTGTTGATGTGCTGGCCGGCGATGACGCCCGACGGCAGCCGGAAGCCGCCGCCGACGATGCCGAGCTCGAGGTTGCCGAGGAAGGCGGCGTCGTCGAGCTTGCGGCGGAACGAGCGGGTGCGGCGCGAGGGCCGGTCGCTGAAGGCGCGGTTCCAGTCGACGTCGACGTAGACCTTCTGCACCTGGTCGGGATCGAGGCCGGCGGCGTAGAGGCCGCCGACGATGGCGCCCGAGCTGGTGCCGGCGATGCAGTCGATCGGGATGCGGAGCTCCTCGAGCACCCGCAGCACGCCGGCGTGGGCGGCGCCGCGGGCGCCGCCGCCCGACAGCACCAGGCCGACGCTCGGTCGGCCGGGGATCGACGGCACGCAGATCGCGCCGTCCTCGGCCGCCCGGGCCGCCGCGGCGCTGAGGAGCAAGGAGGCGAGGAGGACGGCGGATGAGGCGCGGCGCAGCATGTGCGCCGCATGTTAGCGGACGCAGGCAGGAGCGGCTACGCGGGTCCGTCGGCGGGTAGCGGCCGCTCGCCGCCGCGGGCGCGGAGGTGCCTCAGCGGCCGGTGAGCTCGACCTCGCCCGACAGCGTGTTGATGCGGATCCGCGCCGCGCCCTTGCCCTCGGTGAAGCGCAGCTCGTAGCCCGGGGCGTACTCGCTGGTGCGGCGCGCCTTGGGCCCGAACGCGTTGTCGATGTCGCCGCTGAAGGTGCTGATGTCGTAGGTCGCGTCGCGGGCGCCCTCGAGCGCCACCTTGACGTCGCCGCTGACGGTCTGGAACTCGAACGAGCCGTTGCCGGCGATGCCGCCGGCGTAGCCGACGTCGCCCGAGGTGCTCTTCATCGACAGCCGGGTGACCTTGGAACGCTGGACCTCGACGTTGCCGCTGACGCTCTCGACCTGGAGCTCGGCGCTGACGCCCTGGATCCGGACGTCGCCGCTGACGCTGCGGGCCTCGACCCGGCCGTCGGCGCCGTTGCCCACCACCTCGACGTCGCCGCTGACCGAGCTGGCCTCGATGTCGCGCGAGCGGGTCCGCAGACCGACCTCGCCGCTGACGGTGTTGATGCGCACCTGTCCGGCGGCGTCGGCGATGGTGACGTCGGCGCTGACCGTGTCGGCATCGACCCGCGCCACCCGCGGCACGCTGATGCGGATGTCGCCGTCGCAGTCGTCGTCGCAGTTGCGGACCCGCGACGGCAGCACGACCCGGATCGTCGTGTAGTTGTCGCCGCCGCCGAACTCGAGGCGCTCGACCTTCTCGCCGACCACGCCGGTGACCTCGACCTCGGAGCGGTCCCACGCCACCACCTCGACCTTGCCGGCGACGTTGGAGATGCGGACCTCGCCGTCCGGCGCCATGGTGCGGCGACCGCTGACCGGCCGGCGACCTTCCTTGTCGACCGCGCCCGGGACGACCGAGTTGGTGGGCGGCGTGGTCGCCGCTGGCGCGCCGAACGCGATGAGCGCGGCCAGCGCGACGAGGCTGAGCTTGAGGGGGTTCATATGTCGGTCCTCCGGGTGGGCGCGATGCTGAGTCGTTGCGTGCGCTCGATGAGCGCGGATTCCTGCAGGTGGATCTCGATGAGCAGGCGGCGCAGGTTCGGGTCGTTGGGGTCGGCCTGGACCGCGGCCTCGATCTCGGCCAGCGCGGCGTGGATCACCTTCATGTTGTGCTCGACCGCGGCGAGCGCGGCCGGCTCGAGGTCCCGGCCGTCGCCGGTGCCGTCGCTGACCAGGTGGGCGCGGCGCTCCATGGTCGGGTTGGCGACCGCATGGACCGGCGCGCCGAGCGGACCAGCCGGCGCGAGCGCCACCGGCGCGCTCGGCGGCGCGCTGAGCTGATGCCCGACCAGGCCACCGATCGCGGCGACCACCGTGGCGGCCGCGGCGTAGGCGAACCAGTGCGCGCGCGAGGCGCGGCGGCGGGCGACGGTGCGCGAGGCGACCGCCGACCACAGCGCGGCCGGCGGCGACTGCTCTTTCGGCAACGCGGCGGCGGCGATCAGCAGCGCGCGCGTCTCGGCCAGGGTCCGACCGCAATCGGCGCAGGCGGCGCAATGCGCCTCGACCGCGCCGGCGGTCGCGGCGTCGAGCGTGCCGTCGACGAGATCGTCGATCAGCGGAACGCAGCGGTCGTGGTCGATGTCCATCTGCTCTCCTCCTCGGTCCGGTTCAACCGAGCCGTTCGCGCAGCAGTCGCCGCGCTCGATGCAACTGGGCCTTGCTGGTCCCGACCGCGAGCCCCAGCTGCTCGGCGATCTCCTCGTGCTGCCAACCCTCGACGTCGTGCAGCACGAACACGGCGCGGGCCCCCGGCGGCAGCCCGGCGATCCCCCGCTCGAGGTCGAGGCCCTCGTGCGGCGCGCTGATCGGCGCGGCCACCGATTCGAGCAGCTCGTCGTCGAGCCCGCTCACCACCTTGAGCCGCCAGCGCTTGCGCGAGCGCAGCCCGCCGAGCGCGACGTTGGCTGCGATCCGGTGCAGCCAGGTCGGGAACCCCGACTCGCCGCGGAAGCTGGCGAGGTTCTCCCAGGCCCGCACGAAGCAGTCCTGGGTGTGCTCCTCGGCCAGCGCCCGGTCGCCGGTCAGTCGCAGGCAGAGCGCGAAGATCCGCGCCGAGTTCGCCCGGTACAGCGCTTCGAACGCGGCACCGTCGCCGCGCGCGGCGCGCGCCACCAGCCCGGCGTCGGCGCTCGCGGCGGCCGACCTCGGTATGGTCTCGGGCGGGTCGATCCGGCTCACCGCGCTCCTCATGCCTATTCCGATGCCTGGGCCGGGGGGAGGGTTTGAACCCGGCCAGGGCGCCGGTGGCAGCGGATTATGTAGGTGCCCCCGGCCGCCCGCACCCCGTTCCGACGCGGTAGGGTTGGACCGATGAACCCACCTTCGATCGACCCCGAACTGGCCCTGCTCAAGCGTCGCCGCACCAAGATCGTGGCGACCGTCGGGCCCGCCTCCGCCGACCCCAAGGTGCTGGCCCGGCTGATCGAGGCCGGGGTCGACGTGTTCCGCCTCAACATGTCGCACGGCGAGCACGCCGGCCACGCCGAGGCGTTCCGCCGCATCCGCGCAGCGGCGGCCGACGCCCAGCGCCACATCGCGGTGCTCGGCGACCTCTGCGGCCCCAAGATCCGTTGCGGCCGCTTCGCCGGCGGCAGCATCCAGCTCGAGGACGACGCCGCCGTCACCGTGACGATGCGCGACGTCGAGGGCCGCCCCGGCCTGATCCCGTCGCAGTACACCGCGCTGGCCGGCGACGTGAAGGCCGGCGACCGGATCCTGCTCGACGACGGCAACCTCGAGCTGCGGGTGCTCGAGAGCTCCGGCACCGAGGTCGCCTGCGTCGTGGTCCACGGCGGCCTGCTCAAGGATCGCAAGGGCATCAACCTGCCCGGCGTGGCGGTCTCGGCGCCCTCGCTCACCGCCAAGGACCGGGTCGACGCCGAGTTCGCGCTCGGCCTCGGGGTCGACATGCTGGCGCTGTCGTTCGTGCGCCGTGCCGCCGACGTGCTCGAGCTGCGGGCCCTGATCGACTCCAGCGGCAAGCGCTGCGGCATCGTCGCCAAGATCGAGAAGCCCGAGGCGCTCACCGACTTCGACGCCATCCTCGAGGTCACCGACGCGGTGATGGTCGCGCGCGGCGACCTCGGCGTCGAGCTGCGGCCCGAGCAGGTGCCGGTGGCCCAGGACCAGCTGGTGCATCGCGCCCGCGCCCGCCACCGACCGGTGATCGTCGCGACCCAGATGCTGGAATCGATGATCGACCACGCCCGCCCGACCCGCGCCGAGGTCTCCGACGTCGCCCACGCCGTGACCAGCGGCGCCGACGCGGTGATGCTGTCGGCCGAGTCGGCCAGCGGCAAGCACCCGGTGCTGGCGGTCCAGATGATGGACCGCATCGCGCGCGAGGCGGAGGCCTACCTCTGGCAGCAGGGTGCGTTCGGCTCGATCGCCGACCACCGGATCGCGACCGATGCCGCGATGCCGGTGGTCGACGCGGTGGCGCGCTCGACCGCGCACTTGTCGCGCGACCTGCGGGTCCGCGGCATCGTCGTGATCTCGCGCTACGGCACCTCGGCCGCGGTGGTGTCTTCGGCGCGCCCGGCCGCGCCCGTGATCTCGGTCAGCGCGATCGAAGCGACCTGCCGCCGGATGAACCTGCTGTGGGGCGTGGTGCCGGTGAAGTGCGCCGAGGCCAGCCTCGCCGACCACGACCGGCTGGCTCGCGACACCGTGCGCGAGCTCGCGCTCGCCGCCAAGGGCGAGCACGTGCTGCTGGTCCAGGGGTTCAACGACGACCCGGCGCGCTCGGCGCCGAGCGTCACCGTGTTGACGGTCTGACGCTGGCTACGCGCCAGCGTAAGCCCTATTCGGCGCCGATGTAGCCGAGCGCGAACGCGCCCGGGCCGACGTTGATGCCGGCCGTGGTGCTCATTACCGCCAGCATCGTCTCGATGCCCTGCTTCTCGCAGTGCTTGACGAACTCTTGGTAGCCCTTCATCGCGCGGATCACCTCGGGGTTGCCGGCGTAGCTCATCGACACCAGCTTGCTGCGCAAGCCCTTCTTGATGTCGGCCCGCGCGATGTCGAACAGGCGGTCGAGCGCGGTGTCGTAACCGATGTGCTTCTCGAGCGGGAAGGTGTCGCCGCGGTAGGCCTTGAGGATCGGCTTGATGTCGAGCAAGCCGCCGAACTTCATCTGCAACCACGACACGCTGCGGTCGCCGCGCTTGCGGGCGCGGGTGTAGACGTAGAACAGGTCGTTCGGCACCAGGTAGGCATGGACGTGCTTGGACAGCTCCTCGACCGCCGGGCGCAGCTTGTCGAACGGCAGCTGCTCCTTCTCGAGCAGGCGGAGGGCCTCGTGGACCAGCACCGCTTCGCCGGTGAAGAAGGTCTTGGAGTCGAGCACGCGCATCTGGAACACGCCCTCGACGTTGGCCTTGTCGCGCCGCGCCTTGTAGCCGCTGAGGATCGCGAACGAAGCCTTGGTCGCGTTCTCGTAGATCAGGCTGCGGCTCGAGGCGATCGAGATCACCAGCACGCGGTCGTAGTTGAGCACCAGCTTGTCGAGGAACAGGTTGGTGATCTGCTGGACCGAGAACGGCTGGGTCTCGGCGTCGAGGCTGCGCTCCTCGGTGTAGCGCTTGTAGAACGCGATGGTCTGGGTCTGGTCGCGCTCGTCGATGAAGATCTCGTCGCCGATCTTGAGGTTGATCGGCATGATCTCGAGGCCATGCTGTTCGATGTAGCTCCGCGGCAGGTCGCAGGCGGAGTCGATGACGATGCCGACGCGCACTGAGGGCTCCTTCGCGCCGTCCTGGCGCCGGTGTGGCGGTGGATTCGGCGCCTCCCTGGCGCCGACCTCATATATACACCCGCGCGAGGCGGGTTGCCTCGCCGCGGCGTGGTCGACCATCCACCGTTGGGCGGCGCGACGCCCGCAGGGACGCCGCGCCCGCGCGCCCTACTTCGCGCCGCCCTTGTCCTCGACCTTGTAGACCACCGGCTGCCAGTTCGCGGCCTTGCGGTCGACGAGCTTGGCGCCGACCAGGTAGCGCTTGCCCGCCACCACGTCGATCTCGAGCGTGCGGTTGGCGTCGTTGTTGTTGACGTTGCTCCGCATCACGTTGGCCGAGCTGTCGAGCAGCGCACCCAGCCGCAGCGTGTGCTTGCCCGGGGTGAGGTAGTAGACGTCCTTGTACGGCAGCGGCTGGACCTTGCCGTCGAGGTCGAGGATGAGGACCGGGAACACGTCCTCGGTCTTGCCGTCGTAGGCGACGGCGACCACGCCCTTGTCGGCGTCGGGACCGGCGCTCGCCGCGGTCGCCCACAGCGCGAGGCCCAACGCGATCGTCAGGCGACGGATGTTGATGGTGCTCATCTTCGACCTCCTGGGTTGCCCCCACAGCGAGGGCATCGTCTCAGGTCATGGAACGCCTGGCGACCGCCGCGGTTGACCGCCGCGGTTGACCGCCGGACCGGCCATCAAACCGGTGGCAGCCGCACGGTGACCTCGGCGCCGCCCAGGTCGCTACGGCTCAGGGTGACCGTGCCGCCATGCAAGGCGACCAGGTCCTGGACGATGGCGAGCCCGATGCCGTGGCCGGGCGTCGCGGTGTCGCCGCGGACCCCGCGCTGGACCAGCTCCGCCATCCGCTCGGGCGGGAACCCCGCGCCGTCGTCGCCGACCACGATCCGCAGCCCGGGCCTGGTGCCCGCGGCGCCCGTCTCCGGCACCGCCCCGACCACGATCCGCCGACGCGCGTGCTTGCAGGCGTTGTCGGCCAGGTTGCCGAACAGTTCGAGCAGGTCACCGGCATCGCCGTGGAAGCGCGCCGCCGGATCGACGAACAGCTCGAACGCCAGCGCGCGGTCGGCGTGGACCTTGCGCAACGAGGCCAGCACCTTCTCCGCCACCGGTCGGACCTCGACCGCGCCGCCGAAGGTGGTGCCGCCGGCAGCGGCGGCGCGCTGCAGCTGGTGCTCGACGATCTCGTCGATCCGCGCGACCTGCTCGGCGATGGCATCGCGCCCGGCGGATGGGTCACGGCTCTCCTCGAGCGAACGGCGGACGATGGCGAGCGGGGTCTTGAGCGCATGGGCGAGGTCACCGAGCGAGTTGCGGTAGCGCTCGAGCCGCAGCCGCTCGTTGCGCACCAGCGCGTTGAGCGCGGCGGTCAGCGCATCGAGCTCGGCCGGATAGGACCCGCTGAGCCGCTCGATCCGACCGGCCTGGATCGCGTCGACGTCGTCGGCGACCTGGCGCAACGGCCGCAGGATCCCCCGCAGCAGCAGGCCCTGGGCGACCAGGAACAACAACGAGATCAGCGCGAACCAGCCGAGCAGCTGGCCGCGGAAGCGCGACTGCTGCTCGCGCACCGCGCGTTGGGTCTCGGCCACCGTGAAGCGGAACTCGCGGCCGTCCTCCCATTCGACCGCCAGCGTCAGCGCGAACAGCGGTTCGTCGCCGAGCGCGAGGTCGTCGCGGAAGCGCCGCTCGCCGAGCGGCGGCGCCTTGGGCGGGACCAGCGTGTAGCCGACCGCCGAACGCGAGCGCCACACCACCACGCCCTCGGCGTCGGCGACCAGGGCGTAGACGCCGCTCGACGGCTGGTCGAGCCGCGGATCGGGCGAGCGCTCGGGCAGCGCCAGCGCGCCGCCGGCGCCCGGTTCGGCCGCCGCGATCAACGCCAGCAGCTGCCCGTCGAGGCGCTCGCGCGCGGCGCGTTCGAGCGCGCGCGAGAAGGCGTTGTCGAGCGCGACGATGGTCGCGCCGAAGAACAACACGAGCAGGACGCTCAGCGTGACCAGCAGCCGGCCGCCGAGCGATCGGGTCATGCTTCGGCGCGCGCCAACGTCAACCGGTAGCCGCGACCGCGCAGGGTCTCGATCGGCTCGAGCCGACCCTCGGGGTCGAGCTTCTTGCGCAGGCGACCGACGAAGACCTCGATCACGTTGCTGTCGCGGTCGAAGTCCTGGTCGTAGAGGTGCTCGGTGAGGTCGGTCTTGGAGACCACCTCGCCGGCGCGCAGCATCAGGAACTGCAGCACCTTGTACTCGTAGGTGGTGAGCTCGATCGGCGTGCCGTCGACCGAGACCTGCTGCGAACGGGTGTCGAGCGCGACCGGCCCGCAGCGCAGCACGGGCTGGCTCCAGCCCGCGGCGCGCCGGGTCAGCGCGTTGATGCGGGCCAGCAGCTCCTCGACGTGGAACGGCTTGACCAGGTAGTCGTCGCCGCCCGCCTCGAGACCCTCGACCTTGTCCTGCCAGCGGCCGCGCGCGGTCAGGATCAGCACCGGGAAGCGCTTGCCGGCGGCGCGCCAGCGCTTGATCACCTCGATCCCGTCGAGCTTGGGCAGGCCGAGGTCGACCACCGCGAGGTCGCAGGTGTTCTCGATGCCCATGAAGTGGCCGTCCTGGCCGTCGGCAGCGGCGTCGACCGCGTAGCCCTCCTGGCGCAGGCGCTCGACCAGCGGTTCGCGCAGCTGCGCCTCGTCCTCGATCAACAGGATCCGCATCGGGGTCCTCCCGGTTCAGTCGAGCATCGCACCGGTGGCGGCGTCGAAGCGATAGACCATCAGCTTGCCGTTCTTGCGCAAGGCCTTCACCACGTGGACCCGGCCGTGCTCGCCGTCGCGGGTCTCGGCGCCGACGATGTCGGCCTTGGGATGCTGCTTGCGGACCTTGGCCACCGCCTGGTCGAGCGTGAACCGACCGCGATCAGGCTCGGCCGGCGCGGCGAAGCCGAGCTGCTGGCCGCCCGGTTGCTTCCACGAGGCGGCCGCGGATGCCGCCGGCGCCGACGCGACGAGGCCGAGCGCGGCTCCGATCAGGAGCGCGCGCCAGGCATCGCCGCGACGATGGAGGTGGAGGTTGGTCAACCGCAGCCCGTCAACCGCCGACCGGGCGCACCGAGACCCAGACCTTGAGCTCGTCGCCCGGGTCGTGGCTCATGCGGGTGCGGAAGCGATCGCCCATGTACTCGTAGGTCACGTCGTAGCCCTCGATGCGCTCTTCTTCACGCCAGGCGTCGTCGACGTCGCAGCGGGTCCGGCTGCGGGTCTCCTCGTGGGCCCCGCCGTAGCGCTCGCCGTCGCGGACCGCGCGGTCGTGGCCGATCGAGGACCCGATCAGCACTCCGGCGACGGTCGCCGCGTCCTTGCCCTTGCCGCTGCCGAACGCGTTGCCGACGGCGCCACCGATGATACCGCCGAGGATGGTGCTGCCGGCGGTCCCGCCGCGACGGTGGCCGCGGTCCTCGTGGCGGACCACGTAGTCCTCGTCCCAGCAGCGGCGCCGCGGCTCGCTGACGCGGACCACGGTGACGATCGGCTCGACGCGGACCACCCGCGCGGTGTCGTAACGGCCGCGGGTCTCGGCGCTGACGCTCTCTTCATGGCCAGCAGCAGCGGGAAGCGCGGCGATGAGGCCGACCCCCACCAGCGCGACCGCGACCAGGTTCTTGACGTTCATGTTCGATCCTCCTTCCGTGAGACGGCATCTCCCACCGTCGACGCGAACTCTAGGAGGGGGGCGATGAACGCTCCCTTAACGCGGAGAAGCGCGGGGAATCTGGGGGCCGCGCGAGCGTTCAGCCAGCGGGTGGGGCCTACCTTCTGGAGTCCCGCCCTCCCTAAGACGCGGACGCGATCCGGTCGGGCGGGACTCCAGAAGGTCTCCCCACCCGCCGGGAACGGGTCAGCGCGATTGCGGTTCCGAGCGCTTAACTTCGTCCCAGAGAGAGTCCATCTCCTCGAGGGTCGACGACGCGGGATCCTTGCCGCGTTCGCGGAGCTTCGCTTCGACCGCCCTGAAGCGGCGCTCGAACTTGAGGTTGGCGTCGCGAAGCGCAGCTTCGGGATCCAGTTCGAGCTTGCGTGCGACGTTGCAGAGCGCGAACAGCAGATCGCCGAACTCGTCGTGCAGTCGCTGTTTCGGTGCGCGCTGCTCGTGTTCGCGCCGGAGCTCGCCGACCTCCTCGACCACCTTGTCGAACGCCCCGGCGTGGTCGGGCCAATCGAAGCCGACCCGCGCCACGCGTTGGCCGAGCTTATGGCCACGGGTCAGCGCCGGCAACGCGAGCGGCAGGTCGTCGAGCACGCTTTCGCTGGCGCGTAGCCCCGCTGCACCGCCCGCGGCGGCCTTCGCTGCTGCTTTCTCGTCGGACTTTAGCTTTTCCCAACGCGCGCTCTGATCGCTGGCGGCCTTCACCGTCCCGGCCTCGTCGCCGAACACGTGCGGATGGCGGCGGGTGAGCTTGTCACCGATCCCTGCCGCGACCTCGGCGAAACCGAACGCGCCGATCTCCTCGGCCAGGCGCGCGTGGTAGACGACCTGGAACAGCAGGTCGCCGAGCTCGTCGCGCAGCGCGACGAGGTCGTCGCGGGCGATCGCGTCGGCGACCTCGTAGGCCTCTTCTATGGTGTACGGCGCGATGGTCGCGAACGACTGCTGGCGGTCCCAGGGGCAGCCCTCGGCCGGGTCGCGCAGGCGACGCATGATCCCGAGCAGGCGGGCGAGCTCGGCGGCCTCGCGGCTCAAGCGGCCTCGTCCATCAGCAGGCGGCGCAGGTCGGCGAGCATGTAGGCGGTGGCGCCCCAGATGCGGTGGCCGTCCCACTCCCAGTACGGCAGCGTGAAGCGGCGGCCGAAGGCCTCGCGGGTCTCGCTGCGCTCGGTGGTCGGATCGATCAGGTAGGCGAGCGGCACCTCGAACGCGCTGGCGACCTCGCGCGCGTCGAGCGCGAGCGGGAAGCCGGGCCGGACCAGGCCGACCACCGGCGTGACGGCGTAACCGGTCAGCGTCATGTGCGCGCCGAGGTAACCGATCACCTCGACCGCATCGGGTGGGATGCCGACCTCCTCGGCGCTCTCGCGCAGCGCGGCGGCGACCGCATCGACATCGCCAGGCTCGAGCCGGCCGCCGGGGAACGCGATCTGGCCCGGATGCTCGGGCAGGTCGGCGTTGCGCTGGGTCAGCAGCACGGCGAGTCCCTGTGGTCGGTCCATCAACGGGACCAGCACCGCGGCCGGCCGCATCGGGCCCTGCGCCATCCACTCATCGACCGGAAAGGTTCCGCGCAACCGCGCGGCGGCTTCGGCCACCACGTCGCGCGGCGGTCGGGTGCCGGCGAGGCGCTGGCGGACGAGCTGCTTCAACCGCCGCCGGCGCCGGGCGCCTTGATCCCGCCGGTGGTCAGCTCGCGCGGGTCGAGCAGGCGGTCGAGCTCGGCGTCGGGCAGGCCGGTGGTCTCGCGGGCGACGTCCTTGATCGGACGCCCTTCCTTGTAGGCCTGCTTGGCGGTCGCGGCGCCCTTCTCGTAGCCGATGATCGCGTTGAGCGCGGTCACCAGGATCGGGTTGCGCTCGAGGGCGTCCTTGAGGTTCGCCTCGTTGACCGTGAACCCGCTGATCGCCTTGTCGGCGAGCAGGCGCGAGACGGCGGCCAGCAGCTCGATCGACTCGAGCAGGTTGCGCGCGATCATCGGCAGCATCACGTTGAGCTGGAAGTTGCCGGACTGGCCGCCGATCGTGATCGCGGCGTCGTTGCCGATGACCTGGGCGGCGACCATGCAGGTCGCCTCCGGGATCACCGGGTTGACCTTGCCCGGCATGATCGACGAACCGGGCTGCAGCGCTGGCAGCGCGATCTCGCCGAGGCCGGCGAGCGGGCCGGAGTTCATCCAGCGCAGGTCGTTGGCGATCTTCATCAACGACACAGCGACCGTCTTCACTTGCCCGGAGGTCTCGACCGCGGCGTCGGCAGCAGACAGCGATTCGAAGAAGTCGGCGTTGGGGACGAACGGGACCTTGCAGCGGGTGGCGAGCTTGCGGGCGAAGGTCGCGCCGAAACGCTCGTCGGCGTTGATGCCGGTGCCGACCGCGGTGCCGCCCTGGGCCAGGCGCTGGAGCCGGACGCAGGCCGACTCGACCCGCTCGATGCCGTACTCGACCTGGGTCGCCCAACCGCCGAGCTCCTGGGAGAGGCGCACCGGCATCGCGTCCATCAGGTGGGTGCGGCCGGTCTTGACCACCGCGTCGGTGGCGGCGGCCTTGGTCCGGATCGCGCCGGCGAGGTGGGCCAGCGACGGCACCAGCCGCTCGCGGATCGCGAGCGTGGCCGAGACGTGGATCGCGGTCGGGATCACATCGTTCGACGACTGGCCGTAGTTGACGTGGTCGTTGGGGTGGACCGCTTTGCCCAGGCGCTTGGTCGCCAACGCGGCGATGACCTCGTTGGCGTTCATGTTCGAGCTGGTGCCCGAGCCGGTCTGGAACACGTCGATCGGGAAGTGCGCATCGTGCTTGCCGTCGGCGACCTCGAGCGAGGCGCCGACGATGGCGTCGACCATCTCGCCCGTCAGCACGCCGAGCTCGCCGTTGGCCTCGGCCGCGGCGGCCTTGATCAGGCCCAGCGCGCGGATGAAGCCGCGCGGCATGGGCTGGCCGCTGATCGGGAAGTTGTCGACCGCGCGCTGGGTCTGCGCGCCCCACAGCGCGTCGTTCGGGATGCGCATCTCGCCCATGCTGTCGCGTTCGATGCGGAACCCGTCGTGCTTGCCGGCCATGCGTGTCGCTCCGAGTATTTTTCGCTGGAATACCGATGGAACCCGTTGAGCGTCCGCAGGCGTCGGCGCAGAATATGCGCCCTTCCTCGCGCTCGTATGCAGGCGCGAATCGTACCACCGTCGCGGAGAACCGATGGACGTCGCGCCGATCACCGCCCTCTCCCCGCTCGACGGACGCTACGCCGCCAAGGCCGATGCGCTCCGCGCCACCTTCAGCGAGTACGGCCTGATGCGCGCGCGCGTCACGGTCGAGGTCCGCTGGCTGCAACACCTCGCCTCGATCGCGGCGGTGCGCGAGGTGCCGCCGCTGTCGGCCGACGCCGAGGCGCTGCTCGACGGGATCGTCGCTGGCTTCTCGGTCGACGACGCGCTCGCGATCAAGCGCATCGAGGCCCGGACCAACCACGACGTGAAGGCGGTCGAGTACTTCCTCAAGGACGCGATCCAGCGCCACGACGAGCTGGCCAAGGTCATGGAGTTCATCCACTTCGGCTGCACCAGCGAGGACATCAACAACCTCGCCTACGCGCTGATGCTGACCGAGGCCCGCCGCGAGGTGTTGATGCCGGGTCTCGGCCGGGTCACCGACTCGGTGCGCCAGCTCGCCCATCGCCACGCCGCGCTGCCGATGCTGGCGCGGACCCACGGCCAGCCGGCGACGCCGACCACGCTGGGCAAGGAGATGGCGAACGTGGTGGCGCGGCTCGAGCTCGCGTTCGAGCGTTTCGCCGAGGTCGAGGCGCTCGGCAAGCTCAACGGTGCGGTCGGCAACTACAACGCCCTGCTCGCCGCCTACCCGGAGGTCGACTGGCACGAGGAGACCGCCCGCTTCATCGACGGCCTGGGCCTGACCCAGAACCCCTACACCATCCAGATCGAGCCGCACGACTGGGTCGCCGAGTACTGCGATGCGCTGGCGCGCAGCAACACCATCCTGATCGACTTCGCCCGCGACGCTTGGGGGTACATCGGGCTCGGCTACTTCAAGCAGCGCACGATCGACGGCGAGGTCGGCTCGTCGACCATGCCGCACAAGGTCAACCCGATCGACTTCGAGAACGCCGAAGGCAACCTCGGCGTGGCCAACGCGCTGCTCCGCCACTTCGCCGAGAAGCTGCCGATCAGCCGCTGGCAGCGCGACCTCACCGACTCGACCGTGCTGCGCAACCTCGGCGTCGCGCTCGGCCACACCATGATCGCGCAGGACGCGCTGATGAAGGGCATCGGCAAGCTCGAGGCCGACGAGGCCCGGCTCGCCGCCGACCTCGACGCCAACTGGGAGGTGCTGGGCGAGGCGGTCCAGACCGTGATGCGCCGCCACGGCATCGCCGAGCCCTACGAGAAGCTCAAGCTGCTGACCCGCGGCAAGCGCATCGACTCCGCCAGCCTGCACGCGTTCATCGACAAGCTCGAGATCCCGGAGGACGCCAAGCAGCGGCTGCTGGCGATGACGCCGGCGTCGTACGTCGGCGACGCCGCGCGGCTGGCCGAAGACGTCTGAGCGCCTCCGCACAACCCGCGCGCCCGCTCGGCGAGCTTTCGGTCGAGCGCTTCCTCGCTGAGCATTGGCAGAAGAAGCCGCTGTTGGTGCGGGGCGCGTTCCCGGCGTTCCGCGCAGCACCTCCGCTCGCCCCCGACGAACTGGCCGGCCTCGCCTGCGAGCCCGAGGTCGAGTCGCGACTGGTCCGCAGCGGTTCGGCGCGCACCATCGGTGAACCGGCGTTCGTGGTCGAGCACGGCCCGTTCGACGAGCAGCGCTTCGCCGCGCTGCCCGAGCGCGACTGGACGCTGCTGGTCCAGGACGTCGACAAGCAGGCGCCCGAGCTCGCGGACCTGCTCGACCCGTTCCGTTTCGTGCCCGATTGGCGGATCGATGACCTGATGGTCTCGTACGCGACCGACGGTGGTGGCGTCGGCCCCCACCTCGACCAGTACGACGTGTTCCTGGTCCAAGGCCTGGGTCGTCGTCGCTGGCGGATCGCGGCGCCGCAAGCCGGAGAAGCCGCGCTCGTCGACGGTCTCGAGCTCAAGGTGCTGGCGCGCTTCGAAGCGGCCGACGAGTGGGTGCTCGAACCCGGCGACCTGCTCTACCTCCCGCCCGGCGTGCCGCACGAGGGGGTGGCGCTGGGCGACTGCATGACGTTCTCGGTCGGCTTCCGCGCGCCGTCCGGCCGCGAGCTGCATGCCGACCTCGCCGAACTGCTCTACCAAGGCCTGCCGGAGGCGGCGCGCTTCGCCGACCCCGACCTCGAGGCCGCCGACCCTGCGATGCGCGGCGAGATCGATCCGAACGCGCTGGCCCGGGTCCGCGCCGCGGTGCGCGCCGGCTTCGCCGCCACCGATGCCGAGCTCGACGCCTGGTTCGCGCGCTTCGTCACCGAACCCAAGCCGCAGCTCAGGCCCGAGGCGCCCGACCAGCCGCTCGACCCTGAGGCCCTCGCCGACGAGATCCGCCGCGGTGCGGCGCTCGCCCGCGACCCGCGCAGCCGGCTGGCCTGGGTCGCGTCGCCCGGTGGCGACCTCGTGCTCGCCGCCGACGGCGAGGCCCATCCGCTGCCGGCGAAGCTGCGGCCGCTGGCGGTGCTGCTGTGCGCCGAACGCGAGCTCCCGCCGGACGCGCTGCGGCGGTATCTTGATGACCCGGTCGCCCGCGCCCTGCTCGCCGCACTCCACGCCCAGGGCTGCCTCGACCTCGATCCAACCTAGGGAGGGAGCGTCGCGCATGGCCGAGTTCACCGTCAGGACCGCCGATTGGGACCACGACCGCGACCGCGCCGACTGCGAGGCGGTGCGCACCGCCGTGTTCGTCGAGGAGCAACGCATCCCCGAGCACGAGGAGTGGGACGAGCACGACGACACCAGCCTGCACGTCATCGCCCGCGATGCCAACGGGACGCCGATCGGCACCGGGCGGCTGCTGCGCGACGGCATCATCGGCCGGATCGCGGTCGTAAAGGAGTGGCGGGGTCGGAACGTCGGAGACGCGATCATGCACCACCTGCTGGCCGAAGCCCGTGCCCGCGGCCTCAAGGAGAGCGTGCTCCACGCCCAGTCCTATGCGATCGCGTTCTACGAGCGCTTCGGCTACGTCGTCGAGGGTCACGAGTTCATCGAGGCCGGGATCCCCCATCGCCGGATGCGGCTGGTGCTGGTGCCGGTCCCGGCCGACGACCGCAAGCCGGCGGTGCGTTGGGTCCGTTCGATGGACCAGTGCCGCGCTGCGGCGCTCGAGATCGCCAAGCTCGCCCGCTACCGGCTCGCGATCATGACCCCCGACCTCGAGCCCGCGATCTACGGCACCCACGAGTTCCGCGACGAGCTCAAGCGCATCGCGCGCAGCAGCCGCTTCGCCCAGGTGCGGGTGCTGGTCCGCGATGCCCAGCGCGCCACCCGTGAGGGCCACCTGCTGGTCGAGCTGTCGCTGGCGCTGCCGACCTACGTCCAGATCCGCGTCCCCGACCCCGACGACGAGCAGCGCACCGACGCCTTCGTGCTCGCCGACGACGACGCGATCCTCTACCGCGTCGCGGCCGAGGTCGCCGACGGCGTGGTCGAGGTCGAGGGCTCGGCGATCGCGCGCGAGCGGCTGCGCAGCTTCGACCGGCTCTGGCAGCGCGCCCAGCCCGACCCCAACCTGCGCCGCCTCGGGATCTGAGCCCAGGATGGTGTGGAAGCCCCACGTCACGGTCTCGGCGGTGATCGAACGCGACGGGCGCTTCCTGATGGTCGAGGAGCTGGTCGAGGACCGCGCGGTGTTCAACCAGCCGGCCGGCCACCTCGACGAGGATGAATCGCTGGTCGAGGCGGTGGTCCGCGAGGTGCTCGAGGAGACCGCCTGGGAGTTCGCCCCCGAGCACGTCACGGGCCTCTACCTGTGGAAGAGCGCGAGCGGCCGCACCTTCCTGCGCGTCAACTTCTTCGGCCACGGGCTGCGCCATCACGCCGAGCGCGAGCTCGACGACGGCATCCTGCGCGCGGTATGGATGACGCGCGACGAGCTGCACGCCGAGGCCGACCGGCTGCGCTCGCCGATGGTGCTGCGCTGCATCGACGACCACCTCGACGGCCGGCGCTACCCGCTCGACGTGCTGACCCACCTCGAGACCGACCACTGATGGCGGACGTCTGATGGCCAGGGTGGTCGTCGGCCTGTCCGGCGGCGTGGACTCCTCGGTCGCCGCGCTGCTGCTCAAGCAGCAGGGCCACGAGGTCCACGGCGTGTTCATGGACAACTGGGACGCCGAGGACGCCTACTGCACGGCGGCCGAGGATTTCCAGGACGCGCGGCGGGTCTGCGACGCGCTCGACCTGCCGCTGCACAAGGTCTCGTTCGCCGAGCAGTACCTCGAGCAGGTGTTCGCGACCTTCCTCGCCGAGCATCGCGCCGGGCGGACCCCCAACCCCGATGTGCTGTGCAACAGCGAGATCAAGTTCCGCTGCTTCCTCGACTACGCGCTCCGGCTCGGCGCCGAGCGCCTCGCCACCGGCCACTACGCCCAGGTGGTCCGCGACGCGGACGGCGCGCGCTTGGTCCGCGCGGTCGACGCCGACAAGGACCAGACCTACTTCCTGCATGCGATCGCGCCCGCAGCGCTGGCGCGCGCCGATTTCCCGGTCGGTGCGCTGCCCAAGGCCGAGGTCCGTCGCCTCGCGTTCGCCCACGGGCTCGTCACCCACGACAAGCCCGACTCGACCGGCATCTGCTTCATCGGCGAACGCCGGTTCCGCGAGTTCCTGCAGCGCTACCTGCCCACCAAGCCGGGCCCGATCGTCGACGAGCACGGTGCGGTGGTCGGCGAGCACCAGGGGCTCAGCTTCTACACGCTCGGCCAGCGCGCCGGGCTCGGGCTCGGCGGCCGGGTCGGCGCCGCCGCGCTGCCCTGGTACGTCGCCGACAAGCGGATCGCGAGCGACGAGCTCATCGTGGTCCAGGGTCACGACCATCCGCTGCTGCAGCACCGGGTGGTCGAGCTCGAGGCCTTGCACTGGCTCGGCGCGCCGCCCGCGGAAGGCGAGCCGCTCGCCGCCCAGGTCCGCTACCGCCAGCGCGCCCAGCCCTGCCGCCTCGATCTCGCGGCGCGACGCGCGACCTTCGACGAGCCGCAGCGGGCGGTCACGCCCGGGCAGTACTGCGTGTTCTACCGTGGCGAGACCTGCCTCGGCGGTGGCATCATCCGCGCCCGCACATGAGCCGCAACTCCGACACCGACCGCGCCCTCGCGCTCGCCGGCGTGTTCAACGCCGCCGCCTTGGTCGACGAGGTCGCCTACCGCAGCGAGCCCGACGCCGCGACGCTCGACCTCGCGCTGGCGCCGCTGTTCCGCTTCGACGCGCCCGACACCGCCGCGGTCTACGGCGGCGCGGACAAGCTGCGGCTCGGGCTCGAGGCCTTGGCGCGATCGCTCGGCGCGCCGCGCGGCCCGCACGACGAGCTGATCGTGCGTTACGCGCTCGGCCTGCTCCACTTCGAGCGGCTCTACCTCGCCGACCAGACGATGCAGGGCGAGCTCAAGTCGTTGCTGCGGCGGGCCCAGCTCCAGGCCGATGCCAGCGGCGTGACCGGCGAGACCACGGTCGGCACGCTGGCCGAGGGCTGGAGCAAGACGCTGGGCCGGATCCGGCCGCGGATCCTGGTCAACGGTGAACCGGCGCGGCTGCGCGAGCCGCGCAACGTGACCCTGATCCGCGCGCTGTTGCTCGCCGGCCTGCGTTCCGCGGTGCTCTGGCGCCAGGTCGGCGGTTCGCGCTGGTCGTTGATGCTCGGTCGCGCCAGCCTGCGTCGCGCGGCGGAGCGCCTGCTCGAAGCCTGAGGCGCCGTCGCCGAACGCATATAATCGCCATCCCTCCCCTCCACCGCACGTCTGGAAAGGCATCGGAGCCGCGCATGTCCCTCGACTCCTTCAAGACCCGCCGCACGCTCAAGGTCGGCTCCAAGGAACACGCCTACTACGACCTCAAGGCCTTGGCCGCGACCTTCCCCAAGGCGGCGAGCCTGCCCTTCTCGCTCAAGGTGCTGCTCGAGAACCTGCTGCGGCTCGAGGACGGGGTCTCGGTGACCAAGGCCGACATCCAGGCGCTGGCCGAGTGCGAGCCGGCCAAGCTGGCACCGAAGGAGATCGCCTTCACGCCGGCGCGCGTGATCATGCAGGACTTCACCGGCGTGCCGGCGGTGGTCGACCTCGCCGCGATGCGCGACGCGATGAAGCAGCTCGGCGGCGACGCCAACAAGATCAACCCGCTGATCCCGGCCGAGCTCGTGATCGACCATTCGGTGATGGTCGACCACTACGGCACCGCCGACGCGATGGACCTCAACGCCAAGCTCGAGTTCGACCGCAACGAGGAGCGCTACAAGTTCCTGCGCTGGGGCCAGACCGCGCTCGACAACTTCAAGGTCGTGCCGCCCGACACCGGCATCGTCCACCAGGTCAACATCGAGTTCCTGGCCCGCGTGGTGTTCGCCAACGAGCGCACCGGCGAGTGCTACCCCGACACCGTGGTCGGCACCGATTCCCACACCACCATGGTCAACGGCCTCGGCGTGCTGGGTTGGGGCGTCGGCGGCATCGAGGCCGAGGCCGCGATGCTCGGCCAACCCTCGACCATGCTGATCCCCGAGGTCATCGGCATGAAGCTCACCGGCAAGCTGCCGGAGGGCGCGACCGCCACCGACCTGGTGCTGACGGTGACCGAGATCCTGCGCAACCGCGGCGTGGTCGAGAAGTTCGTCGAGTTCTTCGGCGACGGCCTCAAGGGTCTGCCGCTGGCCGACCGCGCGACCATCGCCAACATGGCGCCCGAGTACGGTGCGACCTGCGGCATCTTCCCGATCGACGGCGACACGCTCGAGTACCTGACGCTGACCAACCGCTCGGCCGAGCAGATCGCGCTGGTCGAGGGCTACGCCAAGGCCCAGGGCCTGTGGCGCGAGGAAGGCGCCGCCCAGGCCCGCTACACCGACGTGCTCGCTCTCGACCTCGGCACCATCAAGCCCTCGCTCGCCGGCCCCAAGCGGCCGCAGGACCGCGTGCTGCTGTCCGACATGAAGAAGGCCTACCAGAGCGCGTTCGACAAGGATCAGGACAAGTGGACGTCCGCCGGTCCGGCCCAGGTCACCGATGGCGGCAACCGCTTCGAGCTCAAGGACGGCGCGGTGGTGATCGCCGCGATCACCTCCTGCACCAACACCTCCAACCCGGCGGTGCTGATCGCCGCGGCGCTGGTCGCGCGCAAGGCCCGGGCCAAGGGCCTGATGGTCAAGCCCTGGGTCAAGACCTCGCTGGCGCCCGGCTCCAAGGTCGTCACCGACTACCTCAGGAAGGCCGACCTGCTCGGCGACATGGAAGCGATGGGCTTCAACGTGGTCGGCTACGGCTGCACCACCTGCATCGGCAACTCGGGACCGCTCAACGCGCCGATCAGCGACGCGATCGCCGCCCACAAGCTGTCGGTCGCCTCGGTGCTGTCGGGCAACCGCAACTTCGAGGGCCGCGTCCACCAGGACGTGCGGATGAACTTCCTCGCCTCGCCGCCGCTGGTGGTGGCCTACGCGCTGGCTGGCACGGTCGATGCCGACCTGACCAAGGACCCGCTCGGCTTGGGCAGCGACGGCAAGCCGGTCTACCTGAAGGACGTCTGGCCCGCCCAGTCCGAGATCCAGGCGATCATCGCCAAGGTGCTGTCGGCCGACCTCTTCAAGAGCTCGTACGCCGACGTCTTCGCCGGCGACTCGCGCTGGCAGGGGATCAAGACCACCAAGTCCGAGACCTACGGCTGGGACGGCAACAGCACCTACATCCAGAACCCGCCCTACTTCGTCGGCATCAAGAAGAGCGCGCCCGGGCTCCGCAAGGTCGAAGGCGCCCGCTGCCTGGCGGTGTTCGCCGACAGCATCACCACCGACCACATCTCGCCGGCCGGCAACATCAAGAAGGACGGACCGGCGGGCAAGTACCTGCAGGCCAACGGCGTGCTGCCGCCCGACTTCAACTCCTACGGTTCCCGGCGCGGCAACCACGAGGTGATGATGCGCGGCACCTTCGCCAACACCCGGATCAAGAACCAGATGGTGCCGGGCGTCGAGGGCGGCGTGACCAAGCACCAGCCGGACGGCGAGCAGATGAGCATCTACGACGCCGCGATGAAGTACGTCGCCGCCGGCATGCCGCTCGTCGTGCTCGCGGGCAAGGAGTACGGCACCGGTTCGTCGCGCGATTGGGCGGCCAAGGGCACCAACCTGCTGGGCGTCAAGGCGGTGATCGCCGAATCGTTCGAACGCATCCACCGCTCCAACCTGGTCGGGATGGGCGTCTTCCCGCTGACGTTCAAGGACGGCCAGTCGGCCGCCGGGCTCGGCCTCGACGGCACCGAGGTCTTCGACGTCACCGGTCTCACGGTCGGATCGAAGACCGCCCAGGTCAGAGCGCGCAAGGCCGACGGCAAGTCGGTCTCGTTCGAGGCCAACCTGCGCGTCGACACCCCCAAGGAATGGGAGTACATGCAGAACGGCGGCATCCTGCACTACGTGCTGCGCCAGCTCGCGGCCTGAGCCGGCACCGCCCGGCGCCTGACGCCGGTCAATGCGGACCCGCCGCCGCGGGTGTCGGATGGTGCCAGCGCAGGCCCACCCGGCGCCTGCGGGGAGCCCGCCATGCACCTCATCACCCAAGCGTTGCGCGCCGAACACCGGCGGCTGGCCAAGGTCCTCGCCGTGCTCGAGGTCCAGGCCGCCGACCTGCTCGAGCTGCGCGAGGTCGACTTCGATCTGACCCGCCGCATCGTCGTCTACTGCGACGAGTACGTCTCGGCGCTGCACCATCCGCTCGAGGAGCTGCTGGTCGCGCGCCTGGTGATGCGCTCACCCGCGGCGGTCGCCGTCGTCGAACCCGTGCTCGAACAGCACACGCTGCTCAACGCCAGCACCGACGAGCTGCTGCGCTTCACCGAGCTGCTGCTGACCGATGCGCCGATCCTGCGGACCGAGCTCGCCGACAAGCTGCGGCGCTTCGCCCGCCACTACGAGGAGCACCGCGACTACGAGGAGCGCGAGCTGTTCCCGCTCGCCGAACGGATGCTGACCAAGGGCGACTGGGAGTTCCTCGCCCGCTTCCGCCAACTCGAGCAGCGCTTCGACCGCTCTAAGCCATCGCACCACGGCCACCAGGTGCTGCGGGAGCTGCTCGCCGACACCGGCTGAGCCGGTGCGGCGGGTTCAGGCCGAGACCACCTGGTCGCGGCCGGCCTGCTTGGCGCGGTAGAGCGCGGCGTCGGCGTAGCGCAGCAGCTCGTCGAGCTCGACGTCGCCATCGGCCACCGAGGCGACCCCGATCGAAGCGGTGGTGCCGAACAGGTTTCCCAGAGACTCGACGCTGAGCGTGGAGATGGCGCGGCGCAGACGGTCCGCGGTCGGGATCGCGTCGGCCGTCGGGCTCTGCACCAGCAGGACGATGAACTCCTCGCCACCGAAGCGGGCGTGGATGTCGGTGGTGCGCAGCTCCGCCTGCAGGCTCGCCGCGATCCGGCGCAACATCTCGTCGCCGGCCAGGTGGCCGAAGCGATCGTTGATCTGCTTGAAGCGGTCGATGTCGAGCAGCAGCAACGAGACCGGCAGCTTGTAGCGTCGCGCCCGGCGCAGCTCGGCCTCGGCCTCGGCGAAGAACGCGCGGCGGTTGCGCATCCCGGTCAGCGGGTCGGTGGCGGCGAGGTGCTCGAGCTCGGCGCGCGAGGCGTCGAGCTCGGCTTCGAGCCGTCCCGAATTGAGCAGGATGAAGCCGAACGCCCACAGCGTGGCGAACGTCGCGTTGACCATGAAACTGATGGTCGCCGGCAGCGAGACGGCGAGGATGTCGATCTCAGGGCCGGCCGCGTAGAGGTAACCGGCGCGCCAGATGCGGACCGCGCCGAACAACCCGACCACGACCGCGCAGAACAGCGCCGCCTCGCGCAGGCCGCTGGCGCGCTCGCGGCCGAAGCCCCAGGCCGCATAGAGCGCCACCACGCCAGTGGTGCCAGCGCCAGCCATCGCGCGCAGGGCGACGTCGTCGAGCAGCAGGTCGGCGCCGACCATCGCGGCGAGGCCGCCCGCCGCGACCGCGAGCGCCGGCGCCATCGGCAACGGCGTCGCGCAGAACCCCTGCTGGCCGCGCAGGATGGCGAGCATCGCCGCCGCGCCGAACACCGTGCCGCCGTAGTCGGTCAGCAGCGGCCAGACCTGGCCGCGCAGCGCGATCGCGCCGAGGGCAGCCGAGACCAATACCAGGGACGCAGTCCACCAACCGAACCCCGGATAGACGCGGCGCATGCGCCCGTAGCCCACCGCCAGCGACGCGAGCAGAACGCTGATCGCCGCGGTGTACGACGCCAGCGTGCGCGGGTCGAGCTCGAGCAACGCGATCTCCCGATGAGGCCCAGCCGCCATCTTGCCCGTTCCGAGGCCCGCGGGACTACACTGCGCACATCCCCAGGGAGGGCAACCGATGTCGGACGTCTCGATCGCAGTTCTGCCGTTCATCGATGGCAGCCCGAACAAGGGCCAGCATGCGTTCTGCGACGGCGTCGCGAACGACATGATCAACGCGCTCGGCAACGCGGCCAACCTCCACATCGCGCCCCGCTCCGCGTCGTTCGCGTTCGGCGGCGGCGTGCCCGACTTCAAGCAGGTCGGCCAACGCCTCGGCGTCGGCTACGTGCTCCACGGCACGCTCACCCGCGAAGGCGACAAGGTCGCGTTGATCGCCAAGCTGACCCGCACCGCCGACGGCACCGACCAGTGGGCCAAGCAGTACGCCGGGGCGATCACCGAGACCTTCAACTTCGCCGACGACGTCCTCTCCAACATCACCGCCTCGCTCAGCGTGCAGGCCGTCGCCGGCCGGCGCTTCACGGTGCGGGTCGGCTCGACCGGCAACGTCCGCGCCTACGAGCAGTACCTCGAAGGCCTCGGCATCTTCCACCAGCGCTACAACGAAGCGCAGTGCACCCGCGCGATCGAGTCGTTCAGCAAGGCGGTCGAACTCGACGGCAACTTCGCCAAGGCGCTGGCCCGGCTCGCCGACTGCCACTCGACCTACTACAACCTGTTCGATGCGCTGACCGACACGCATCGGGCCAAGGCGCTCGATGCCGCCGAGCGCGCCGTCGCCGCGGCGCCCGACCTGCCGCTCGCCCACACCTCGCTCGGCATCGCGCTGACCCAATGGAAGCGCTTCGACGAGGCCGAGGCCGCGTTCGAGAGGGCGTTGGTGATGAACCCGCGCTACTTCGAGGCGCTCTACAACTACGCCCGCGCCTGCTTCCAGCGCAGCAACCTCAAGAAGGCGGCCGAGCTGTTCGAGCGGGCCGAAGCGGTCCGCCACGAGGACTACCAGGTGCCGCTGCTGTTGCGCCAGGTCTACCTCAGCCTGGGCCGGCTCGACGACGCGATGAAGACCGCCCGTCGCGGCATCCTGATCGCGCAGCAGGCGCTCGCGCTCAACCCGCGCGAGGCGCGCGCGATCTACCTCGCCTCCGGGGCGATGATCCAGCTCGGCATGTACCGCGAGGCGGTCGAGTGGGCGCAGCGCGCGTTGGCGATCGACCCTGACGATCCGATCATCAACTACAACGTCGCGTGCTCGTACGCCCAGGCCGGCGAACCGGAGCTGGCGCTCGACTGCCTCGACAAGGCCAAGCGCTCGGGGATGATCAGCTACGGTTGGCTCAAGAACGATTCGGACCTGGTCGCGCTGATCACCCAGCCCCGGTTCCAGGCCCTGCTCAAGGAACTCGAGGCCCAGCAGCGCTAATCAGTGCATCAGCGGCCCGGCGGCCGCGCGCTTGGGCACGTAGGTGCCCTGCGACGAGAGGTCGACCAGCCGCAGCGAGCCGGCCTCGCATTCGATGACCAGGTGGTGGCGCGAGACATCGGGCGGCGCGCCGTGCAACACCACGTCGCAGTCGCTGGCGCGGCCGATCACCGTCCGCCCCGGGCGCAGCTCGAACTCGACGTCGCGCGCATCGCGCAGCGCCCAGCCGGTCTCGGTCGCGACCAGCTGCACCCGTCGATGGGCGAGGTAGACCGGGATCGGGCGGCCGAAGTCGCGCTCGACCACCACCGGCTCCTGCGGTGGCAGCCGTCCGAACGCCGGGTTGCGGCGCATCGAGGTGAAGCTCGGGTCGGTGAACCCGTCGCGGACCCGCGCGTCCGGTCGGTCGCGCCGGTCGATGCCCTCGGGCAACGGCAAGGCCCAGGAACCGACCTGGCGTCGCGGCCCGGAGGCGAGCTCGTGCTCGATCGCGGCCCGCCGCGAGTCGAGGTACTGGACGAAGCGATGCAACGCGACGCGCCGGTAGGCATCGTCGACGTCGTCGGCCAGCGCGCGCAGGATCACCGGCCACTGGTGCTCGTCGACGAAGCGCGCGTCGGTGAGCTCGCGCCAGCCGGCCCGCACCGGGTCGCCGGTCTCGAAGCACCAGGCCTGCAGACCGTCGAGCCGCTCGCGTAGCGCGATGGTGCGCAACAGCTCCTCGCGCAACGAGTCGGCGTTGATCTTGCTGAAGCGTTTGCAGAGGTCGGCGGTGGCCTCGGTCCGGCCCCGCAGCAGCGTGCCGAGGTCGCTGGGGGTGGCGAGCCGGATGCGGTTGCCGTCGAGCTCGAGCTCGATCGCGCCGACCATGCCGAGCAGGCGGCGGATCCGGGCCAGCAGCCCGGCGCGTTTGGAGGTCACCCAGCCGTGGTAGGCACGGCGGGAACGGAGGGTCGGGTTGTCCATGTCAGTGCACCGAGGGAGTGTCGAGCAGCGCGCGACGCGGCAGGTAGGTGCCCTGCGACGAGAGGTCGATCAAACGCACCTCGTCGTCGTGGCGCTCGATCGCAAGGTGGTAGCGGGAGACGTCGACCGGAGCGTGGCGCAGCACCACGTCGCAGTCGTCGGCGCGGCCGATGATCAGGCGGCCCTCCTGGAGCCGGACCTCCAGGCCGTGCTCGTCCTTGAGCACCCAGCCGCCGTCGACGGCGACCAGGCGGATGCGCAGGTGCGCGAGGTAGACCGGCACGGTCTCGCCGGCGTCGAGCGAGAGCTCGACCGCGCGGTTGGGCGGCAGGCGGCGGTAGAGCAGGCTGCGCTTGACCGAGGTGAAGGAGATGTCCTCCTTGTCCTGGCGCTGCGCCTTGTCGGAGCGCTCCTCGTCGAGGCCTTGCACCGGGCGCGAGCGCGGATGCCGGCGCGCCCCGCCGACCGCCTCCTCGAGCGCGGCGCAGCGCGACTCGAGGTAGCGCATGAAGCGGACCAACGCGACGCGCCGGTAGGGATCGGGCACCTCGGGGCCACCGAGCGCCTTGAGGATCGGCCGCCACTGGTGCTCGTCGACGAACGAGGCCTCCTCGAACTCGCGCCAGGCGGTGCCGACCGGCTCACCGGTCTCGAAGCACCACTGCAGTATCTCGGTCAGGCGCCCGTGCAGACGCTTGGTCTGTTCGAGCTCGACCTGCAGGATCTCGGCGCCGAGCCGGGCGTTGTGGCGCGCGAACGCGGCGGTGACCTCGGTCCGCGGCCGCAGCGCGACGCCGAGCTCGTCGGGGGCGCGGAAGTGCAGCTTGCGGCCTTCCAGCACCAGTTCGAACCCGGGCAGCGCCTCGTCCCGCGCCCGCCCACCGATCAGTCTTTTCAGTCTGTCCATGGCTGAACACTAGCGGATATGCACGCGCTCACCGTGACGGGGTTCGCGGTTCGGACCTCTGGTGGCACGAGAGTTCGACCGCGGGTGCCCGCGACGCGACGGACGGCGACCAACCTTCCGAGCGCCGGGCCGTAGCCGATAGACTCCCGCGCATGCCACCCCCGGTGACCCGATGCGCCTCGCCCGACCGCCCTGCTCCTTCGCCCTTGCAGCGCTGGCGATGACCGTCGCGGTCGCCTGCAGCCGCCCGCCCGAGGAACCGGTCCGCGCGCCGATGGCGATCGCCTATCCGGCGACCCGCAGCGTCGACCACCAGGATCCCTACTTCGGCGAGCGGGTCGCCGACCCCTACCGCTGGATGGAGGAGCTCGCCGCGCCGGAGCTCGCGGCCTGGGTCCGGGCCCAGAACGCCGTCGCCGAACCGGCGTTGGCGGCGATCCCGGCCCGTGCCCGGATCCTGCGGCGCCTCACCGCGCTTTGGCAGCACGAGCGCTTCGGCGTGCCGGTCGCGGAAGGCGGTCGCTACTTCATCACCCGCAACGACGGGCTCCAGGCCCAGGACGTGCTCTACGTGTTCGACGCCTGGGGCGCCGCACCACGGGTGCTGATCGACCCCAACGGCTTCTCGACCGATGGCACGGTCGCGCTCGGCGGCTTCGTGCCGAGCCCCGACGGCGCGCGGGTCGCGTACTCGGTGCAGGACGGTGGCAGCGATTGGCGGACCTGGCGGGTGCGCGACGTCGACAGCGGCCGGGACCTCGCCGACGAGCTGGCGTACACCAAGTTCACCGGCGTGTCGTGGTCGCGCGATGGCGCGGGCTTCTACTACAGCCGCTACCCGGTCGGCCCCGGCCCCGATTACCGGGGCGACGACCAGCAGCCGGTCGCGATCTGGTACCACCGCGTCGGCAAGCCGCAGAGCGATGACCGGCGGGTGCTCGACCTCGGCCATCCCACCCGCACGCCCTACGGCACGGTCAGCGAGGACGGCGCCTACCTGGTGGTTTCGGTGTTCGACGGCTACGACAGGAGCGCGCTGCAGGTGATGCGGCTCGACCGTCTGTCGCCGAAACCCGAGCCGCTCGCCGACCGCTGGGACGCGCTCTACTCGTACCTCGGCAACCAGGGCCCGATCTTCTTCGTCCACACCACCGAGGGCGCGCCCAACGGTCGGGTGGTCGCGATCGACCTGCGCGATCCGGCCCCTGCGCGTTGGCGGGAGGTGGTGCCGGAGACCAAGGACGCGCTCGAGTCGGCGAGCTACGTCGGCGGGCGGATCGTCGCCCAGTACCTCCGGGACGCCCGCGCCCGGGTCGTGGTCCACGGCGGCGACGGCGCGCTGCAGCGCGAGGTCGAGCTGCCGGGGTTGGGTTCGGTCAGCGGCTTCGCCGGCCATGCCGACCGCGACGAGACGTTCTTCGCGTTCCAGGGCTTCACCCAACCGCCGACCATCCTGCGCTACGACGTCGCGACCGGATCGTCGGAGGTGTTCCGCCGCGCCGCGGTGGCGGCCGAGCTCGACCGCTTCGTCACCGAGCAGGTCTTCGCCACCAGCAAGGACGGCACCCGGGTCCCGCTGTTCATCGTCCATCGCCGCGACCTCGCGCGCGATGGCCGCAACCCGACCCTGCTCTACGGCTACGGCGGCTTCGCGGTCTCGGAGACGCCCGCGTTCTCGGTGGCGCGCGCGGTGTGGCTCGAGATGGGCGGCGTGCTGGCAATCGCCAACCTGCGCGGCGGCGGCGAGTACGGTGAAGCCTGGCACCAGGCTGGCACCAAGCTCCGCAAGCAGAACGTGTTCGACGATTTCATCGCCGCCGCCGAGCACCTGGTCGCGGCCGGCTACACCTCGGCCGACCGCCTCGCGATCCAGGGCGGCAGCAACGGCGGCCTGCTGGTCGGCGCGGTGCTGAACCAACGGCCCGAGCTGTTCGGCGCGGCGCTGCCCGCGGTCGGGGTGATGGACATGCTGCGCTACCAGACCGCCAGCGCCAACGCGCGCCAGTGGTCGAGCGACTTCGGGACCGCCGAGGTCGAGGCCGAGTACCGCGCGCTGCGCGCCTACTCGCCGTACCACAACCTGCGAGCGGGGACCTGCTACCCGCCGACGCTGATCACCACCGGCGAGCGCGACGACCGGGTGGTGCCCTGGCATTCGTTCAAGTACGCCGCGGCGCTGCAGGCGGCGCAGCAAGGGGCATCGACTTGCGACTCACCGGTCCTGATCAGGGTCGAGACCCGCGCCGGCCACGGCGCCGGCAAACCGACCTGGATGCGGATCGAAGAGATCGCCGACCAGTGGGCGTTCCTGGCCTGGGCCTTGCGGATGGACCCGGCGCGGATGTTCGCCGCGACCTAGGGCCTTAGGAAGCGCCTCAGGAAGGGCCTCGGCTCAGCGACCACCCTCGACGATCGTGCCGTGCGCCGCCGGCGGCGGGGTCTGCATCTTGCGCATCTGCTTGTTGTTGTCTTCGGTCGACTTGGTCGCCTCGGCCAGCGTCCGGCAGCGGTACTGGGTCCGGTTGCTGCCGAGCGGCTTGTACTTCTCGCACTGGACGCGCTCGTCCTTGGTCAGCTCGACCTTGCCCTCTTCCTTGGCGATGTCGATGACCTCGGGGCTGAGCTTGACGCCTTCGATCCGCTGGCCCTCCGCCGCCACCGCGGCGTCGGGCTTGACCGGATCGCTGCCGCAAGCGGTCAACGCCGCGGCGAGCGCGAGACAGGCGGTGAGGCTGATGCGACGGTTCATGGCGGTTCCTCCGATTGCGGTCGGGCGCGACGGGGCCCGTCAGTTACCGATGCCGCCCGCGCCGGCGCTCGGCGGCGGGGTCTGGATCTTGCGCATCGCGGCGGCGTTGTCTTCCTTCGACTTGGCCTCTTCGGCGAGCGTGGTGCAGCGGTACTGGGTCCGGTTGCTGCCCAAAGGCTTGTACTTCTCGCACTTGACCCGGTCGTCCTTGAGCAGCTCGACGTTGCCTTCCTTCTTCGCGATGTCGGCGACGCCCGGGGTCAGGTTGACGCCCTCGATGCGCTTGCCCTCGACGGCCGCGGTCGGCTCGGGCTTGACCGGATCGCTGCCGCAGGCGGCCAGCGCCAGGGCCAGGAGGAACGAGGCAGGGATGCGCATCGACATGGGAGCTCCTTTTGGGACCGAAAGTGACGACGAAGGTTGTAGTACGAAAGACTTAGTAGACCCGAATGTAGTCAAGACCGGCCGGGCGGTCAAGCCCGGTTCAGCGGGTTTCCACCGGTCGCCAGCCCGGCCCCCGCACCACCCGGCCCGCGGTGGCGCCGGTGTGCTCGCCCCCCACCAGGACCGGGGTGCCGTTGACCACCACGTGGTGCATGCCGGTCGCGTACTGGTGGGGTCGGTCGAAGCTGGCGTGGTCCTGCACCTTGGCGGGATCGAACACGGCCAGGTCGGCGTGGAAACCGACCTCGAGCCGACCGCGCTCGACCAGTTTCAGGTTCGCCGCCGGCAGGCCGGTCAGCCGCCGGATGCCCTCCTCGAGCGGCATCAAGCGCTGGTCGCGCACGTACTTGGCCAGGAAGCGGCTGAAGTTGCCGTAGGCGCGCGGGTGCGGGTTGCTCTTGAGGAACACGCCCTCGGGCGCCAGCGCTTCGGCATCCGAGCCGAGGCTGACCCACGGCCGCGCCAACTGCATCGCGATGTTCTCCTCGCTCATCAGGAAGTAGACGGTGCCGACCCGCGAACCGTCCTCGACCACGAGGTCCATCGCGGTCTCCTCCGGCGACTTGCCCCGCAGGCGTGCGACCTCGGCCAGGGTCTTGCCGGTGAGCGGCTTGAGCGCGTCGTTGCGGAACGCCACCAGCATCACGCGCTCGGGCGACCCGGCGGCGAGGTAGAGGCTCTCCCAGGCGTCGGTGCGGGTGCGCATCTCGGCGGCGACCTTGGCGCGGATCGCCGGGTCCTGCAGCCGCGCGATCCACTGCTTGAGGCCGCCCTCCTGCACCCACGGCGGCATGGCCGCGTCGAGACCCGTCGCGCCGGCCGGGTAGGCGTACATGTCGGCGGTCACCGCCTGGCCGGCGGCGCGCGCCGCTTCGATCCGGGCGATGACCTCGCGCATCTTGGGCCAGTTGTCCTGTCCCGCCGCCTTGAGGTGGTAGACCTCGACCGGCAGGCGTGCCTCGCGGCCGATCGCGAGCGTCTCGTCGACCGCCTCGAGCAGGCGGTTGCCTTCGCTGCGCATGTGGGCGATGTACATGCCACCGTGACGGCCGGCGACCTCGGCCAGCGCGATGAGCTCCGGGGTCTTGGCGTAGAACGCCGGCGCGTAGATCAGCGACGCGCCGACACCGAGCGCGCCGTCGCGCATCGCCTGCTCGACCAGCGCCCGCATCCGCTCGAGCTCGGCCGGATCCGGCACACGATCGGCGTAACCGAGCTCGTGGATCCGGACCGTGGTGGCGCCGACGAACGAGGCGACGTTGACCGACACGCCTTTGCGCTCGAGGTGCTCGAGGTACTGGCCGAGCGTGGTCCACTCGATCGGGAACCTGACGTCGCCCTGCTCCTCGAGCATGGTCGCCTTCATCGTCGGGTTGAGCGGGCCCATCGACCAGCCCTCGCCGAAGACCTCGAGCGTCACGCCCTGGCGGACGTCGCTCTGGGCACGGCCGTCGACTAGCAGCGACTCGGTCGCCCACGACAGCATGTTGATGAAGCCCGGCGCGACCGCGAGGCCGCGCGCGTCGAGCTCGCGCTTGGCGCTCGACTGCGACAGGTCGCCGATCGCCGCGATGCGGTCGCCGCGGACGCCGACGTCGGCGCGCCGTCCCGGCGCACCGCTGCCGTCGTAGACCGTGCCGCCGCGCACGATCAAGTCGTACTCCGGCGCGGGCGGCGCGCTGGCGCAGGCGACGAGGACGAGCGCCGCCAGCACGGCGGTCGGGAGGAGCTTGGGCATCGGGGGATCCTCGGCGGTCAGATCAAGGTTTGTCGCCGGTGCGGACCGGGCGCGACTCGTCGCGCACCCATTCGCTCCAGGAACCGGCGTACAGGCGCGCGCCGTGCAGGCCGGCATGCTCGAGCGCGAGCAAGTCCTGGCAGGCGGTCACGCCGGAGCCGCAGTAGACGACGGCCGCGTCGGCGTCGCGATCGCCGAGCAGCGCCGCGAAGCGCGCCTTGAGCTCGCCGACCGGCAGGAACCGGCCATCGGCGTCGAGGTTGCCGGTGAACGGCGCGTTCGCCGCGCCCGGGATGTGACCGGCCTTGGGGTCGATCGGCTCCTCGGCGCCGGAGTAGCGCGCCGCGCCGCGCGCATCGAGCAGCAGGCGCTGCGGGTCGGTCAGCGCCGCCTCGACCTCGGCGCTGTCGAGCCAACGCTCGTCGTCGGGCGCAGCGCGGAAGTGGCGCGCGTGCACGACCGGCGGTTCGCGCTCGAGCTCGCCGCCCGCCGCGCTCCAGGCCGCGATCCCGCCGTCGAGCACCGCGACCGCGTCGTGGCCGAGCCAGCGCAGCAGCCACCACAGCCGCGCGGCGTAGGCACCGCCGGCGTCGTCGTAGGCGACGACCTGGACGTCGTCGCCGATCCCCCAGGCACCAGCGCGACGCGCGAACGCTTCGGGGTCAGGCAGCGGATGGCGCCCGGACTGCGGGGTCCGCGGACCGGACAGGTCGGCATCGAGGTCGGCGTAGCGCGCGCCGGGGATGTGGCCCTCGGCGTAGCGCCGCGGGCCGTGGCGCGGATCGTTCAGCTGCCAGCGGCAGTCGACCACGACCCAGCGCGGATCGTCGCGGTGCTGCGCGAGCGTCGGCGCGTCGACCAGCGTGTGGTGCGGGCGCGGCATCGGCTCAAGCCTCGACCCACTTGGGGACCTGGGTCCAGGCCTCGTCGAGCTGGTCGTCGAGCGCGCGGGCGCGCGGCTCGAACACGCCGACCAGGTTCCAGAACGCGCGCGAATGGTTGAAGTGCCGCAGATGGGTGAGCTCGTGCAGCATCAGGTAGCGGACCAGGTCGGGAGCGAGGAAGGCGAGCTTCCAGTTGAGCGAGATCGTGCCGCGCGTGCTGCAGGAACCCCACAGCGTGCGTTGGCCGCGGACCTGGACCCGCTGGTAGCGCAGGCCGGTGGCGTTGGCGAGCGCCGCGAGCCGCGGCATGAACTCGACCCGCGCGCGCTGCGCGGTCCAGTGCTTGAGCGCACGACAAGCATGCACCGCGTCGGGCGCCTGCAGCGTCAGCACGCCGTCGCGACCGCGCACCGCGACGTGCTCGTGACCGAGCTCGGTGCGGACCTCCCAGCTCTCGCCGAACGCGGGCAGCTCGAGGCGCTCGGGGACCCGCGCGCCGACCTCGCCCGGGAACAGCCGGATGACCTCGGCCCAGACCTCGGCGATCCAACCCTGGTTGCTGGCGACGAACGAGGCGATGCGGCGTCGCGACTGACGCGGTGGCACGATCACCTCGACGCCGTGGAACGGCGTGACCTCGATCATCAACCGCCGGGTGCGGCGGCTGACGCGCACCCGGCACGGGGGCGCGGGCAGCGAAGCGTCGCGCGTCGGCCCGAGGTCCAACGGCAGCTGCGAGCCATCGAGTTCAGAGCGGCGGGACATCGGTGCCCTCGAACGGTTGCGGTTTGACACCCTCGACGCGCGCCAAGCGCGCGCTGGGATGGACGAAGAGCCTGATCGGGCGCTCGGCCCTCAGCGTACCGCGGACCTGGGCCCCGACGCCGATCACGACCACATCGGTGGTGCCGCCGGCGCCATCGGGGGCCGCCAGCACCACGTCGCCCTCGACCAGCGTGCCGTCGAGCAGGCGCAGGTCGCCGGCATGGTTGGTGACCTGGCCCCGCACCGTGACCCCGCGCAGTTCGATCGGACCGTTGACCGTGCTGACGTCGCCGTCGACGATCGAGCCGCCCCCGGCGCGCAGGCGGCCGTTGACCGTGCGCAGTTCCTTGCCGACGCGGCCACGCATGCCGAGCGTCAGGTCGCCGTTGACCGCGGCGATCCGGCCGGCGCCGACGTCGTCGCCCACCAGGATCGAGCCGTTGACCGCGTCGAGGTCACGGAGCCGGGCCCCTGGGCCGATCTCCACCGACCCGTTGACGGTCCGGAGGTCGGAGACCACCTCGGCGTCGCGGCCGACCGCGATGCGACCGTTGACCGTGGTCGCGCCGTGCTGGCCGGTGGCGCCGGCCGCGATCACGACCTCGCGGTTGAGCGAGGTGTCGCAGGCCGCCAGCGCGGCGGACACGAGGACGACCAAGGCCAACGCAGGGCAGCGCATCTGTGCTCCAGGGAGCGCCCCGACTGGGCAGGGTCGCGGATGTAGGCTAGCATGCCACTTCGGGTGCACTTTTTTGTCATTACTCCTTGATTAATCAATGAGTTACGAGGATTTTCTATGAACCACTTCAACCGAGTCCTGGGCCTGTGCGCGGGCCTGCTCAGCGCCGGCGCCACCCTCCCTGCCCTGGGCGGCGAACCGGCGGGCGAGAAGAAGGACGAGAAGCCGAAGTGGAGCGTCGAGACCCCCTCGGGCGCCCCGACCCTGGCCCCGATCGACGTCCGCCAGGGCACCTGGATGAACCTCGACGTCAGCCCGGACGGCAAGCAGGTCGCGTTCGACCTGCTCGGCGACATCTTCGTGATGCCGATCGCCGGCGGCGACGCCACTGCGCTGACCGACACGGTGGCCTGGGACATGCAGCCGCGCTGGAGCCCCGATGGCAGCCGGATCGCGTTCACCTCCGACCGCGGGGGCGGCGACAACCTGTGGGTCATGGGCCGTGACGGCAGCGCACCCAAGGCGCTCTCCGACGAGTCCTTCCGCACCGTCAACGGACCGGCCTGGTCGCCCGACGGCCTGTTCGTCGCGGGCCGCAAGCATTTCACCAAGACCCGCTCGGCCGGCAGCGGCGAGGTCTGGTTGTGGCATCGGGACGGTGGCAAGAAGGGCCTGCAGCTGACCGAGAAGCCCAACGACCAGAAGGACGTCAACGAACCGGTGTTCTCGCCCGACGGCGCCTGGCTCTACTACTCGATCGACAACACGCCCGGCTCGAACTTCGAATACAACAAGGACCCGGCCAAGGGCATCTACACCATCCGCCGCGTCGAGCTCGCCACCGGGCGCACCGACGACGTGGTCAGCGGCCCCGGTGGCGCGGTCCGGCCGACCCCGTCGCACGACGGCCGCCGCCTCGCCTTCGTCCGTCGCGTCGACGGCAAGAGCTGGCTCCACCTCAAGGACCTCCGCTCGGGCGAGGTCACCCGCCTGCACGGCCCGCTCGATCGCGACATGCAGGAGATCTGGGCGATGCAGGGCGTCTACCCGAGCATGGCCTGGACCCCCGACGACAAGGCGCTGGTGTTCTGGAGCGGCGGCCGGATCTGGCGCCTCGACCTCGCCTCGCGCCAAGCGGCCGAGATCCCGTTCCGCGTCCGCAAGCAGATGAAGGTGTTCGAAGCGGCGCGCACGCCAGTCGAGGTCGCGCCCGACAAGGTCCACACCAAGATGCTGCGCGGCGTGGCGGTCTCGCCCGACGGCGGCCGCGTGGTCTACGAGGCGCTCGGCAAGCTCTGGATCCGTGGCCTGCCCGATGGCACGCCCAAGCGCCTGACCAAGCAGTCCGACCACTTCGAGCTGTTCCCGGTCTGGTCGCGCGACGGCAAGCAGATCGCCTACGCCAGCTGGGACGACGAGGACCTCGCGCGTCTGCGGGTGGTCGGCGCCGGCGGCGGCGAGGGCCGCGTCATCACGCCCGACCCTGGCCACTACGTCGAGCCTGCGTTCTCGCCCGACGGCAAGGCGATCGCCTACCGCGCGATCACCGGCGGCTCGCTGCGCGCGCCGCTGTGGGGCGAGGACACTGGCGTGTTCGTGGTGCCGGTCGCCGGCGGCAAGCCCAAGCGGGTCACCCGCGACGGTTCGCAACCGCAGTTCGGCGCCAAGGGCGATCGCCTGTTCGTGCTCCGCTCGCCCGCCAACGACAAGCGCGAGCTGGTCTCGATGGCGCTCGACGGCGCCGACCCCACGACCCACGTCACCAGCGAGTACGCCAGCGAGTTCCGGGTCGCGCCGGACGGCCGCTGGATCGCCTGGACCGAGCGCTACCAGGCCTACGTCGCGCCGCTGGTCGCCACCGGCAAGCCCTACGCCATCGGGCCCAAGGCCGACGGCCTGCCGGTGACCCGGATCTCGAAGGACACCGGCGACCACCTGCAGTGGAGCGGCGATTCGTCGCGCCTCTACTGGAGCACCGGCCCCGAGCTGTTCCAGCGCGACCTCAAGGACGCCTTCGCCTGGGTCCCGGGCGCGCCGGAGAAGATGCCCGAGCCCGCCGCGCTGCTCGATCGCAAGGGCATCGACATCGGCTTCGACTTCGCTGCCGCCAAGCCCAAGGGCAGGCTGGCGGTGGTCGGCGCCCGCATCGTCTCGATGAAAGGCGACGAGGTGATCGACGACGGCACCGTGGTGGTCGAGGGCAACCGCATCGTCGCGGTCGGCCCGCGCGCCAGCACCGCGGTCCCCACCGGCGCGACCGTGATCGACGGCAAGGGCCGTACCCTGCTGCCGGGCCTGGTCGACTCGCACTGGCACGGATCGCAGGGCGACGAGGAGTTCATCCCCCAGCAGAACTGGTACGACTTCGCGGCGCTGGCTTACGGTGTGACCACGGTCCACGACCCGTCGAACGACACCTCGGAGTTCTTCGCCGCCGCCGAGCTCGCCCGCGCCGGCGAGATCGTCGCGCCACGCCTGTTCTCTACCGGCATGATCCTGTACGGCGCCACCACCGGCTTCACCGTCCAGATCGATTCGCTCGACGACGCCCGCACCCACCTGCGCCGGCTCAAGGCGATGGGCGCGAGCTCGGTCAAGTCGTACAACCAGCCGCGCCGCGACCAGCGCCAGCAGGTGCTGGCGGCGGCCCGCGAGCTCGGCCTGAACGTGGTGCCCGAGGGCGGCGCGATGTTCAACGCCAACATGTCGATGGTGGTCGACGGCCACACCACGCTCGAGCACTCGCTGTCGGTCGAGAACGTCTACGACGACGTGGCCCAGCTGTGGTCGAAGTCCAGCATGGCCTACACCCCGACGCTGATCGTCGCCTACGGCGGCATCTGGGGCGAGAACTACTGGTACGACACCACCGAGGTGTGGAAGGACGAACGCCTGATGCGGTTCGTGCCGCGCTCGATCGTCGAGCCGCGCGCCCGCCGCCGGGTCAAGGCCCCGCTCGAGGACTACAACCACTTCGCGATCTCGCGCAGCGCCAAGCGGCTCGCCGATGCCGGCGTGACCGTGACCACCGGCGCCCACGGCCAGCGCGAGAGCCTCGGCCTGCACTGGGAGATCGAGATGCTGGTCCAGGGCGGGATGACGCCGCACCAGGCGCTGCGCGCCGCCACGCTCAACGGCGCCAAGGCCCTTGGCTACGACAAGGACATCGGCTCGGTCGAGGTCGGTAAGCTCGCCGACCTGGTGCTGGTCGAAGGCGATCCGCTCAAGGACGCCGCCGACGCCCGGCGTGTGACCCACACCATCGTCAACGGCCGGGTCTTCGACGCCGCGACCATGGACGAGCTCGGCGCCACGCCGCGCAAGCGCGCGCCGTTCTGGTTCGAGCGTTGGTCGGCAACGCCGGCCGCCGCGACCAGCACCACGAGCGAAGACTGAGCCGCCGATGGCCGACGCGGGCATCGGCTTCGGCGAGCGCGCACCCGACTTCGCCCGGCACGACGCCGACGGCACGGCGCGTTTCCTCTACGACCAGGCCGACGGTCGGCCCTTGCTGCTGGCCGTGCTCGGCGGCACCGAGCCTGCCGACCTCGCGCTGCTCGCCGCGCTCGCGCCGCTGCCGCTCGCTGCGGTGCGCATCGCGCTGGTGCCGCAGCCGCCCGCGGCGCTCGCCGCCGGTCCGGTCGGCCGTCTGCCCGGCGTGTTGGTGCTCGCCGACGACGGCCAGGTCGGCGGCTGGCTGCGCGGCGAGCGCGGTCGCGGCCATCGGCTGACGCTGCTGGCGCTCGACCCCAACCAACGCGTGCTCGAGCGCCTCGACCTCGACGATGCGGCCGCGCTGCCCGGCGCCATCGCTCAGCTCGGTGCCACGATGGCCCGCCCAGCCTGGTCGTCGCCCGGCGTCATCAGCGCCGGCGCGCCGGCGTTGATGATCCCGCAGGTGTTCGAGGACGCGCTGTGCGCCGAGCTAATCGCGCTGTTCGAGGCCGACGGCGGCGCCCAGAGCGAGGTCTTCGAGCTCGAGGGCGGCGCCGAGCGCTGGAAGGTCGACCCACGCTACAAGATGCGCCGCGACTACCAGCGCTTCGACGAGTCCTGGAACATGCGCTTCGCCGAGCTGCTGCGGCGGCGGGTGCTGCCCGAGATCGACAAGTGCTTCGCCTTCCGCGCCACCGGCTTCGAGGCCTTCAAGCTCTCGCGCTACGACGCCGAGCAGGGCGGCTACCACCGGCCCCACCGCGACAACGTCAGCGCCGACGTCCACCACCGCCGCTTCGCGATGTCGATCAACCTCAACTCCGGCGACTACGAGGGCGGCCAGCTACGCTTCCCCGAATACGGACCCGAGCTCTACCAGCCGCCGCGGGGCGGCGCGGTGGTGTTCTCGAGCTCGTTGTTGCACGAGGCGCTGCCGGTGACCCGCGGGCGCCGCTACGTGTTCCTGACCTTCTTCGATTCGGACCAGGCGCGCGGGCCGCACCTGTACCACGCGCCGCGCTAGTCCCCTTCGGGGATGACGATCCAGCACATCAGGTAGATCACCACGCCGAAGAACGCGGTGCAGACGGTGGCGACCGCGAACACGACCCGCAGCAACGCGACGTCGAGCTCGAAGTGGCGGGCGAAGCCGGCGAGCACGCCCGCGATCACGCGGTCGCGGCGCAGGCGACGGAGCGGCGCGGTGCCAGCCACGCTCAGCCGGTGCCCGAGGAGTCGGCGCCGTGCGCCGCCATCTGGGTCGGGTTGCCGATCATGGTGCGGTCCGAGTCGAACAGCTCGGGGATCACGAACTCGAACTCGTGGCGATGGACCCGGACCATGTCGCCATGCTTGAGCGGATGCTCGCCGGTGATGCGCTGGTCGTTGACGAAGGTTCCGTTGACGCTGCCCTCGTCCCGGATCCAGAAGGTCTGGCCGCGGCGCTCGATGGTGGCGTGCCAGCGACCGACGGTGCGCTCGTCGACCACCACGTAGTCCATCTTGGGGTCGCTGCCCGAGACCCGGCCGATCACCACTGGTTTCTCGCCGACTTCGTGGCGCTTGATGTCGGCGGGGTCGTAGACGTCGTAGAGCACCGCGGTCAGGCCGTGGCCATCGAGGTCCGCGCCCGCGCCACCGGCGCCTGCTTGCGGCAGCAGCGTCGCCAAGCGCGCGCGGTTCTGCCAGACGGTCCAGGCCAGGGCCGCGAGCACCACGACCGCCAGCGACCACAGCAGCGCTGAGACGATGCCACCGCCGGTCGACGGCGCGGTGGTGGCGGCGTCGGCCGCCGGCAGGTACACGATGCGTTCGGTCGGGGTCGCGACCGCCCCCTGGTCCTGCGCCAGGCCCGAACGCGGCGCCTCAGGCGATTGGTACTGCGGCGCGGCCGGCGCCGGCGCGACCCGGGCCGTGTTGCCGATCGTCGAGTCGATGCGTTGCAGCGTGCCGTCGAGGTCCTCGGGACGCAAGGCGCGGAAGTACTCGGCGCCGGTGGCGCTGGCGATCGACTCCAGCAACAGGTAGTCGGCGCGCTCGGTGAAGGCGATGCCGTAGATCTGGATCCCGTCGGCGGCGGCTTGCGACGCGAGCGAACCCCGCAGCCAGCTCGACAGCTCCTCGTCCTTGCGTTTGTCGCCGGTGTCGATCAGCCCGTCGGTCATCACCACGACCGCGCGCAGCGCGCCGGGCCGGCCGTTGATGCGCAGCTCGTAGAGCGCGCGCTCGACCGCCCCGGCGGTCTGGGTCCAGCGGCCGGTGTAGTCGAGCTTGTCGGTGGCGCGCCGGAAGTCGTCGAAGCTGGCCGACCCGGCCGCGGTCAAGGGCGTGACGAGCTCGGCCGACTCGCCGAACAGGACCACGCCGACGCGGGTGTCGGGCGACTGGCGCTGGATGAACTGGGCGACTGCGCTCGGGGCCAGCCGCTGCGGGTCGTTCTTGCGCATGCTGCCCGAGTTGTCGAGCACCAGGATCACGTCACGGCTGGCGAGCGCCGCGTCGGCGCAGGCCGCCGCGACCACCACCACCATCGCCTTCATCCATCGGCTCATGTTCGAACGCGCTCCCCGGGACCGACCTTCGGACATCCTACACATCCGCAAGCGGCCGCGGACGGCCTCAACGCACCGGGCCGCGCAGCAGCGGCGCGGCCTTGACCAGCGCCAAGGTCAGCGGCACCGCCAACAGCGCGCCGAAGGCGCCGAGGATGAAGCCCCAGCACAGGAACGACAGCGCGATCACCGAGAACGGGATGCCGAAGCCCTCGCCCATGAACTTGGGCTTGATCACGTTGTCGGCGATCGAGTTGATGACCACGAAGGCGACGAACACGCCGGCCGCCCAGGCCCCGCCGCTCTCGAGCGCGGTCAGCGCCATCGGCGGCAGGGCCGAGACGATGAAGCCGAACGGCACGAACGCCAGGAAGAATCCGACCACCGTCCACAGCACGGCGTGGTCGGTGCCGGCGACCAGCATCACGACCAGGTTGGCGATCGCGGCGCCACCGGCGACCGCGCCGTTGAGCGTCATGTAGCGCTGGACCACCGAGTAGATGTCGCCGAGCCGCGCCTGCAGCTCGAGGTCCTTCATCCGGCGCGCCTCGGGCAGCGGCAGTTCGAACATCAACAGCGCGATCAGGACCAGGCCGAGCACCGCCCAGCCCATCACCGCGAGCACCCCGCCGACCACCGCCTGGGCCACTTCGACCACCCGGTTCGCGCTCGGCGCGAGCGCGGTGACGTCGATGTCGTAGCCGGCGAGGAAGGCCTCGCCGCGCGCCATCACCCCGGCGAGCTGCGCCTCGTACTGGGGCGCCTGGCTGGTGAAGTCGGAGATGGCCGAGACCACCGCGCCGACCAGCAGCGCGCCGCCGACGAACACCGCGCCGAGGATGATCAGCACCGCCAGGCCGCGCGAGGCCCCGCGGCGCATCAGCGCCTGCTTGGCCGGCAGCAGCGTCAGCGCCAGCAGCGTGGCCAGCAGCACCGCGTTGACGATCGGCGCCGCTGCCCGGAGGCCGGCGGCGATGACGACGAGGCCCGCGCCGATCAACACCGCGCGCAGGAGAGGGTCGTTCCGGCCGAGGTCGTTCATGGGGTGCTCCGCGGGCCGCGGCGGATGCGACGACCGGTCCAGATGGTAGCAGCGTGCCGCCCATCGACGCCCCCGCTTGCCCTATGCTCGGCGCGTGTCCACGCCGTCCCCCATCCTCGAGGTCCGCGACCTCCGCAAGCGCTACCCGCAGGTCGAGGCGGTCGCCGGCGTGTCGCTCGCGATCGCGCCTGGCATCTGTTTCGGGCTGCTCGGCCCTAACGGCGCGGGCAAGACGACCACGGTCGAGATGATCGAGGGCATCACGCCGCCGACCTCGGGCGAGATCCTCTACAAGGGCGCCCCGGTCGACGCCCGCTTCAAGCTCGAGGCCGGCATCCAGTTCCAGAGCACCGCGCTGCAGGACTTCATCACGGTGCGCGAGAACCTGCGGCTGTTCCGCGCCTTCTACCCGCGCGGGATGGACCTCGACGAGCTCACCAAGCTCTGCTCGCTCGGCGAGTACCTCGATCGCGACGCGCGCAAGCTCTCGGGCGGCCAGCGCCAACGGCTGCTGTTGGCGCTGGCGCTGGTCAACGACCCCGACATCCTGTTCCTCGACGAGCCGACCACCGGCCTCGACCCGCAGGCCCGGCGCAACTTCTGGGAGCTGGTCCGCAGCATCAAGGCCCGCGGCAAGACCGTGCTGCTGACGACCCACTACATGGAGGAGGCCTACGTGCTCTGCGACCGGGTCGCGATCATGGACCGCGGTCGGATCGTGGCCGAGGACGCCCCCGACGCGCTGCTCCACGCCCACGGCTGCGCCACGCTCGACGAGCTGTTCCTCAAGCTCACCGGCCACGAGCTGAAGGACTGAGGCGGTCCTCTGGACGGAACATGAACCTGCGCCGCTACCTCGCCCTGCTCCATTGCCGCAACCTCGAGTTCCTGCGCGATCGCGGCACCTTCGGCTGGAACGTGGTGCTGCCGCTGATGCTGGTGTTGGGGATCGGCTTCGCGTTCTCGGGCCAAGGTCGGCCGCTGTTCAAGGTCGGGGTGGTCGCGCCGCCCGGGGTCTCGGCCCAGGCCGCCGCGGCGCCGCACCTCGGCGACCACTACATCCAGTTCATCGCGGTCGACGACCTCGCGGTCGCGGCGACCAAGATCGAGCGCCACCAACTCGACATGGTCATCGACCTGCGTGACCCGGCGGCACGACGCTACTGGGTCAACTCGACCTCGCCGCGGGGCTATGCCCTGGAGCGGATGCTCGACGGCGGCCACCCGCCGGGCTGGGAGCGCGCCGCGATCAGCGGCCGCGAGGTGCGCTACGTCGACTGGCTGGTGCCGGGCGTGCTGGGCATGAACATGATGTTCTCGTGTCTGTTCGGCGTCGGTTACGTGATCGTCCGCTACCGCAAGTCGGGCTACCTCAAGCGGCTCTACGCCACGCCGCTCACCGCGTTCGAGTTCCTCGCCGCGCAGGTGACCTCGCGCCTGATCCTGACCCTCTCGATCACGGTGGTGGTGTTCGCCGCGACCCACGCCCTGCTCGGCTTCTACATGCTGGGGCGCTGGTTGGACCTGCTGGTGATCGCGGCGCTCGGCGCGGTCTCGCTGATCTCGCTCGGGCTCCTGATCGCATCGCGGGTGACCAGCGAGGAGCTCGCCGGTGGCCTGCTCAACCTGCTGACCTGGCCGATGATGCTGCTGTCGGGCGTGTGGTTCTCGATGGAGGGCACGCCGCAGGCGCTGCAGTGGATCTCGCAGGCGCTGCCGCTGACCCACATGCTCGAGGCGGCGCGCGCCGTGATGCTCGACGGCAAGTCGCTGCTCGAGCTGTGGCCGAACCTGCTGGCGATGGCCGGCGTCGGCGTCGGATCGCTGGCGCTCGGCTCGTGGTGGTTCCGCTGGCGGGTGGACTGAGCCCGGGTCGATCGGCCCGGCGGCTCAGCCCATCCGCAAGGCGGATGCGATCGGCAGGCGCGCAGCGCGGATCGCCGGCGGCAGGCCAGCGACGAACCCCAGCACCAACGCATAGACGATGCCGGTCACCAGCAGCGACGGCGTGACCGCGAACTCGAACGCCACCTGCGAGAAGCTCAGGAAGTTGAGCGTGCTCGCCTGGTAGCCGTTGAACATCAGCCAGGCCGCGCCGCCACCGAGCAGGCCACCGGCCAAGCCGAGCAGCATCGCCTCGAACACCACCGAGACCAGCACCGGGAAACGGCTGAAGCCGAGCGCGCGCAGCGTCGCGATCTCGAGCGAACGCGAGACCACCGCCGAGTACATCGAGTTGACCGCGCCGAAGATGGCGCCGAGGCCCATCAGGAACGCGATGGTGAAGCCGGCCGCCGAGACGAAGATCGCGAGCGCCTCGGTCTGGGCCTTGAGGTACTCGTCCTGGCGCTGGACCGTCACGTTGAGCTGGGGGTTGGCGGTCAGCGAATCCTTGAACCCATCGAACGCCTCGGCCGATTCGAGCCGGGCGTAGGCGGACTGCCAATAGGCGCCGCGGTCGAACGCGGTCTGCAGCGTGCGGTCGTCGGTCCAGATCTCGGACTCCTCGAGCCCGCCGCCGGCCTCGAACACCCCGACCACCGTCCACTCGAAGCCCTGCCAACGACGCTTGGCGCCGAGCTCGAGGCCGGCGAACTCGGAGGCCGCCTGGCGTCCGACGATCACCTCGCCGCGACCGGGCTCGTACATGCGGCCGTCGATGACCCGGACCTTGGGGTGCAGCCGGTAGCCCTGGTCGCCGACGCCGCGGAACGGCACGTTGGAGTCCTTGCCGGTCGAGCGTTTGGGGACGTCGACCACCACCAACACCTCGGCCGAGACCTCGGGCGTGCCCTCGTTCTGGCGCACTCCCGGCGACTGCCCGACCGCGCGCACCGCGTCGGTGCCGAAGCCGCTGCTGATCTCGCTGGTCGAGCCGCCGCGCATCACCACCGCGACCTCGGGGCTGCCGTTGCGGGACACCGCCGCGGTGAAGCCGGCGCTGATCGACAGCATCCCGGTCAGCACCAGCACCACGCCGGCGAAGCCGAGCACCGCGACGAGGGCGGTGCCGCCGCGCTCGGGCAGGCTGGCGATGCCGACCCGCACCACCGCGAAGGTCTCGAGCGCGAAGACGATCAAGCCGCGCATCTCAGGCCTCCCTCAGCGCGTCGACCACGCGCATCCGCATCGCCCGCCAGGCCGGCCACACGCCCGACGCGATACCGAGCACGGTCGCCGCCGCGGCGCCGAGCACGATCGCCTCGCCGGTCAGCTGGAACGCCGGCAGGAAGCGGCTCAGGCTCGTGGCGAGGCCCTCGCACATCCACCAACCGAAGCCGAGCCCCAACAGCGCGCCGAGCAGCGTGATGGCGAGCGCCTCGCCGAGCACCATCCCGAACACCATCCGCTCGCTGAAGCCGAGCGCCTTGAGCACCGCGAGCTCGGCGGTGCGCTCGCGCACCGCCTGGGCCATCGTGCTCGCGGTGACCAGCAGCATCGAGAAGAACACCGCGCTCACCACGTAGGTCACGATCGCGCCGATGTTGCCGAACTGCCCGACGAAGCCCTCGTTGAACGCCTTCTCGGCGCTCGACTTGGTCTCGCGCGCCGAGTTGGCGAACAGCACGTCGATCGCCTTGGCGACCTCGGCCCCCTCGCGCGGGTCGGCGAGCTTGATGATCCACCAGCCGACCGTGTCGCGTTCGTAGCTGCGCCCTTCGTTGAAGAAATCGTAATGGACCCACACCGACTCGGTGTCGAACACCTTGCTCGAGACGTCGTAGATGGCCGAGACCTCGTACTCCCAGGAGTTCGAGCCATCGGGCTTGACCCAGATGCCGGAGCGGATCGGCACCACGTCGCCGACCTTCCAGCCGTTGCGGGCAGCGATGCCCTTGCCGATGATCGCGCCGTTGCGGGTGTCCTTCCAGCGCGCGGCCTGCTCGGGCGGCACCAGGATCTCGGGGTACATCGCCAGGATCTCGCGGTCGACCGCGATCAGCGGCACGAAGTTCTTCTGCTCCTTCCAGTAGCCCTGGAGCCAGACGCCCCACGACACGGCTTCGACGCCATCGACCGTCGCGATCCGCTGCTTGTAGGCCATCGGCAGCGAGAAGATCAGGCCCGAGCGATGGATGGTGACCAGCCGCTCGTCGCCGATCAGGTCGAGGCCGCCGATGAACGCCTGGCGGGTCGAGGCCAGCACCGAGAACAACAGGAACGCGGTGAACACCGACAGCAGCGTGACCACGGTGCGGGTCTTGCGCCGCCAGAGGTTGGCCCAGATGAGACCGGCCCAGCTCACGGGCGGTGCTCCGAGCTGACCCGCCCGTCCTCCATGTACAGCGTGCGCTTGGCGCGGGCCGCGGCGTGCGGGTCGTGGGTCACCATCACGATGGTCTTGTCGAAGCGGCGGTTGAGCTCGGCGAGCAGCTCGAGAATCGCATCGCCGGCCTTGCGGTCGAGGTCGCCGGTCGGTTCGTCGGCGAGCAGGATGCCGGGGTCGGTGACGATGGCGCGGGCGATGCCGACCCGCTGTTCCTGGCCGCCCGAGAGCTCGCCCGGCTTGTGGTGGAGACGGTCGGCCAGGCCGACCAGCGTCAGCGCGGCGGTCGCGCGCTTGCGACGCTCGGCCGACGACAGGCCGGTCAACAGCAGCGGCAGCTCGACGTTCTTGACCGCGGTCAGCATCGGCAGCAGGTGGTACATCTGGAAGATGAAGCCGACGTTGCGCGAGCGCCAGGCGGCGAGCTTGCCGTCGGACATGCTCTCGAGATGGGCGCCGCCGAAGCGGATGGTGCCGGTGTTGGGGCGGTCGATGCCGCCGAGCAGGTTGAGCAGCGTCGACTTGCCCGAGCCCGACGGGCCCATCAGCGCGACGAAGTCGCCCTTCGGGATCTGCAGGTCGAGCCCGCGCAGGACCTGGACGTCCTCGGCGCCGCGCCGGTAGGTGCGGGTCACCCCGCTCAGCTGGACCAGGTCGCCGCCGGCCTGGGATCCGATGGGTTGCGCGCTCATGCTCTGCTCCTCACTTGGTTCTGACCCGGGTGCCGTCGGCGAGCTCCGCCGGCGGCGCGACCACGACCGTCTCGCCTTCGTCGAGCCCCGACTGGACCTCGACCTCGTCGCGCAGCGCGCGCCCGACGGTGACCGCGCGCCGTTCGACCGCGTCGTCGCGCAGCACGAACACCACGCTCTTGCCGTCGCGGACCACCACCGCGCTCGCCGGCACCAGCAGGCGCGTCCGCGGCGGCGGCGCATCGGCGGCCGCGGTCGCGCTCGGTGCGTCGAGGAAGGTCACCTGCACCCCCATGTCGGGCAGGATCCGCGGATCGAGCGCATCGAACTCGATGCGGACCCGGACCGTCGCCTTCTGGCGGTCGGCGGTGGGCACGATGCGGGCGACCCGTGCCGCGATCCGCCAGTCGGGGTAGGCGTCGAGCACCGCTTCGACCTTCTGGCCGGAGACGACGCGGTTGATGTAGGCCTCGTTGACGTCGACCTCGACCTCGAGCGAGGACATGTCGACGATCGAGCAGATGCCGGTGCGGGTGAAGCCACCGCCGGCCGAGACCGGCGAGATCATCTCGCCGACCTGGGCGTTCTTGGAGACCACCACGCCGCTGAACGGCGCGCGGATGGTGTAGTCGTCGAGGCTCTGCTGCGAGAGCGCGACGCTGCGCTCGGCGACCTCGACCGCGCCGCGTGCGCTGTCGCGGCGGGCCTTGGCCGTCGCGTAGGCCGCCTCGGCGGTGTCGAGCGTGGCCTGGCTGGTCAGGTTCTGGGTCCGCAACGAGCGGTTGCGCTCGAGCGTGCGCTCGGCGTCAGTGAAGTTGGCGTCGGTCTCGGCCACCGCGAGCTTGGCCGAGGCGAGCTGGCTGCTGATCAAGGCGAGCTGCTTGCGCGCGATCGAGTCGTCGAGCCGGGCCACCACCTGGCCGGCCTTGACCGCCATGCCTTCCTCGACCAGCACCTCGCGCACCATCCCGGTGACCTTCGACGAGGCGACGGTGAGCCGCTCGGCGACGACGTAGCCGGAGGCGCTGAGCACCGCGCCGCCGCTGATGGCTTGCGACGCACCGCGATCGACCCGCACCGGAGCGACCGAGACCAGCACCGCGACCGGCCGGGTCGCGAACCAGGCGGCCAACGCGACCAGCACCAGCAGGGCCAGCCCGCCGCCCACGACCCAGGGCCGAGCCCGCCCATGCGCCTCGGCCTCGAGCGACGGGCGGTCCATGCGCAGCGAGTCGAGCGCGTCCTGATCGAGAGCCATCGAGTTCCCCATGCCAAGGTGGTCCGTTCGGAGCGCGGTATCTTACACGGCGACCTCCGCGACACCGGCAGACGAACCGCTTGATCGACATCGGCATCAACCTCGCCAACCCGGGTTTCGACGCCGACCGCGATGCGGTGATCGAGTCCGCGCGCGCGGTCGGCGTGACCGGCCTGATCGTGACCGGAACCAACGCCGAGCAGAGCCGCGCCGCGCTCGACCTGGCGCGGACCCGGCCCGGCGCGCTGTGGTGCACCGCCGGCCTCCACCCCCACCACGCCGAGGAGTGGGACGACGAGGTCCGCGCCGCGCTGGCCGCACTGCTCACCCAACCCGAGGTGGTGGCGGTCGGCGAATGCGGGCTCGACCGCTTCCGCGACCTGGCGCCCGCCGCGGCGCAGGAGCACGCCTTCCACGCCCAGCTCGAGCTCGCCGCCGAGCACCGATTGCCCCTGTTCCTGCACCAGCGGGCGGCGCACGCGCGCTTCCTCGCCATGCTGCGCGAGCACGCGGCCTGCCACGGCGTGGCGCATTGCTTCACCGACGGCCCGGACGAGGCCGCGGCCTACCTCGACCACGGCCTGCACCTCGGGGTGACCGGCTGGCTCTGCGACGAGCGCCGCGGCGATGCCTTGCGCGAGGCGGTGAGGATCGCGCCGCGCGAACGGCTGCTGGTCGAGACCGATGCGCCCTACCTGATCCCGCGCGACCTGCCGGCGGCGCTGCGCGGTCCGCGCAAGCCGCACCGCAACGAGCCGCGTTGGCTGCCGCACGTGGTCGCCACGCTCGCCGCGCTGCGCGACGAGGACCCGCGCGACGTCGCCGATTACACCCGCGCCAACGCGGTGCGCCTGTTCGGGCTCACGCCCGCCGGCTGAGCGGGACCGGGGCTCTACTTGAGCTTCTTCAGCGCCGCCTTCGATTCGGCGTGGTCGGGGTCGAGCTTGAGCGCTCCCTGGTACTCGGCGCGCGCCTCGGCGGGCTTGCCCATCAGTTCGTAGAGCATGCCGAGCCGCCAGTGCGCCGCCGCCAGCGGCGGGTCCTGCTCGCCGGGCTTGGCCGAGAGGTACTTCTTGAGCGCCGCTTCGCCCTCGGCATGGCGCGAGTTCGACAGGACCGCGGTACGGCCGATCTGGTACCAGGCCCCGAGCAGCAGCGGATCGCGGGCGACCGTCCGCTGGAAGTGGGCGAACGCGTCGTCGTAGCGCTTCATGTCCTGCATCAGGATGCCGACCTGCAGCCCGAGGCGGGCGTCATCAGGTCGCTTGGCGGAGGCCGCCTGGACCCGGGCCAGCGCCTCCTCGGGTTTGCCTTCGACGCGGGCGATGGTCGCGTAGGCGAGGTCGCCCTTGGCCGGGTCGCGCTTGGCGATCTCGGCAGCCTGGACCCTGGCTTTGTCGACGCCGCCACCGGCGACCGATGGCGCCATCGCGTAGAACTGCAGCAGCGATTCGCGGTAGTCGACCGACTCCGGCGCGAGCTCGACCGCGCGCTCGAACTCGTCCTTGATCTTGCCGACCAGCCGCAGCTTGCCGAACATGCTGGCGGCCTGGGCCTGGCGGCCATAGGCCGCGCCGAGCAGGTGGTGCGCTTCGGCATGGGCCGGCGCGAGCTCGACCGCCTCCTCGAGCGCTTCGGCCGCCTCCTCGAGCTTGCCCTCGCGGAGCAGCGCCTGGCCCAGGCGGAACGCGTCATCGGCCGGAGTGGCAGGAGCGGCCGCGGCGAGCGCGCTGGCCAGGGACAACGCGAGCAGCAGGGGCTTGGTCATGTGCATGGCGGGCGGCCTTCGGTGTGGTTCGGCGGTCGGAGAGTTCGACGGCAGGTTACCCCCGTGGGTTTGAACCGGCGCTGAACCGGACGTCCCCGTGGTCGGCGATGGGGATGGTGCGGGCATCCCGCAACTTAACGGGACCCTTACGCCCTGCTTGTTATAGTCCCGGCCCTTCGCGATCACCGCCCCGGAGCTCCGATGGACCTCGCCCGCCTGCAGCGTTTCGCCGACCAGGTCTGGATGGGTTCGATTCTGCCCACCATCACCGAGTACGTGCGGATCCCGAACAAGTCGCCCAACTTCGATCCCGATTGGGAGAAGCACGGCTACATGGACCAGGCGGTCGCGCTGGCCGAGAAGTGGTGCCGCGCCCATGCGCCGAAGGGGATGACGCTCGAGGTGGTGCGCCTGCCCGGCCGCACCCCGCTGTTCTTCATCGAGGTCCCCGGCGACACCGCCGACACCGTGCTGCTCTACGGCCACCTCGACAAGCAGCCCGAGTTCACCGGCTGGGAGCCGGGCCTCTCGCCTTGGGAGCCGGTGCTGCGCGGCGACAAGCTCTACGGCCGCGGCGGCGCCGACGACGGCTACGCGATCTTCTCCTCGCTCACCGCGATCTCGGCGCTGCAGGAACAGGGCGTGCCGCACGCACGCTGCGTGCTGATCATCGAGTGCTGCGAGGAATCGGGCTCCTACGACCTGCCCTTCTACATCGAGCACCTGGCGCCGCGCATCGGCGCGGTCTCGCTGGTGGTCTGCCTCGACGCCGAGTGCGGCAACTACGACCAACTGTGGGCGACCACCTCGCTGCGCGGCAACCTGGTCGGCAACCTCACGGTGCGGATCATGAGCGAGGGCGTGCACTCGGGCATGGCCAGCGGCCTGGCGATGTCGTCGTTCGACGTGATGCGCCAGCTGCTCGACCGGGTCGAGGACAGCGCCACCGGCAAGCTGCTGGTCGCCGCGCTCAACACCGCGATCCCGCCCGACCGCGATGCGCAGGCGCGCGAGACCGCGCGGGTGCTGGGCGAGGAGGTCTGGCGCAAGCTGCCGTTCGTCGACGGCATGCAGCCGATGTCGAAGGACCCCTACGCGCTGGTGCTCAACGGCACCTGGAAGCCGACCCTGACCGTGACCGGCGCCGAGGGCCTGCCCGCGCTGGGCCAGGCCGGCAACGTCATGCATCCGTACACCACGCTCAAGCTCTCGTTCCGCCTGCCGCCGAACTGCGACCCGGCCACGGCGGCGGCCGAGGTCAAGCGCGCGTTCGAGCACGACGCGCCGTTCGGCGCCCAGGTCGAGTTCGCTCCCGGCTCGTCGATGGGCGGTTGGAACGCGCCGCGGGTGGCGGGCTGGCTCGACGCCTCGATGCAGCGCGCCTCGCAGGCGCACTTCGGCAAGCCGGCGATGTACATGGGCACCGGCGGCAGCATCCCGTTCATGGGCATGCTCGGCGAACGCTTCCCGGAGGCGCAGTTCCTGGTCACCGGTCTGCTCGGGCCCAAGTCGAACGCGCACGGCCCCAACGAGTTCCTGCACGTGCCGACCGGCCGCAAGCTGACCGCCTGCGTCGCGCAGGTGCTGGCCGACCATCGCGCCCGCTGAGCGGGGCTAGCGCTGCGGCGACTGGCCGGCCTTGAGCTGGTCCCAGGCCCGCTGCACGAACTCGTTGATGCCCGCCTCGCGCGGACCGCCGATGCGCTCGACCTCGGCGGCGAGCTGCGCCAGGCCGATCGACAGCGGCGGCTGGCCCTTGGGGAAGCGGCCGCGGGTCGAGAACACGATCCGGCCCTGGACCTCGACCCCGTCTCCGAGGTGGTGGCGCAGCGCCGCGAGCCGGTCGTGGAGCGCGAACAGCGGGTTGCGGAAGGTGAAGCGCTTGACCCCGTCGAGCACGGTCCACTCGTCCATCTTCTCGGCACCGAACACCGAGCCCTCGACGTCGCGCAGGTCGAGCGCGACCAGGCCGCGCGGCGTGAGCAGCACGCACTCGAGGTAGGTCTGGCCGTCGACGCCGTCGGGGATGACCACCTGGCGCAGGTGCTCGACCGCGACCGCCGCCAGCGCGCGGTCGAGCTCGCGCCGCACCGCGGTCGCGCGCCACCACAGCGCGCCGCCGACCAGGGCGGCGACGACGAGCAGGAGCGGCAGGATCCACCAGAGCTCGGCCCATTCGGCGGGCGTGCGCGGCAAGGCTTCGAGCATCGGTGGTCCGGGATCCGGGACGCCAGGGCGGCGAAGGGCGCGGAGTCTACCCGAGCCGCCCGTCGACCGTTAGAGTGCCGCCCCATGCACGACCTCACCCAGGGCTCCATCGCCGGCCACGTCGCGCGCTTCGCCGCCTTCATGTTCGCCACCATGATGGTCCAGACGCTCTACTTCCTGGTCGACCTCTACTTCGTCGGCCACGTCGGCAGCGAAGCGGTCGCCGCGGTCAGCATCGCCGGCAACCTGATGTTCCTGGTGATGGCGGTGACCACCGCGCTCGGCGTCGGCACCACCACGCTGGTGTCGCAGGCGGTCGGGGCCAAGGACGTGGCCGGGGCCGAGCACGCGGTCAACCAGAGCCAGGCGCTGTCGCTCGGCGTCGGCCTGCTGTTCGGCGTGGTCGCGTTCGCCACCCGCCGCGACTTCGCCGCGGCGTTCGCCGCCGACCAGGCGACCGCGACGATGGTCGTCGATTACCTCGACTGGTTCATCCCGGCGCTGGTGCTGCAGTTCACGATGATCGCGGCGGCCGCCGCGCTGCGCGGCGCGGGCGACGTCAAGTTCGCCTCGCTGGTGCAGGGCGTGACGATCCTGGTCAACATCGTGCTGGCGCCGGTGCTGGTCGCCGGCTGGGGCACCGGCCGACCGCTGGGCGTCGCTGGCGCCGGCCTCGCCACCTTCATCTCCATCCTGGTCGGCATGGTGTGGGTGATGTGGGCGTTCACCCGCCCCGACGCCAGGATCAAGATCCACCCGGCCAAGGGTGCACCCGACCTCGCGCTGTGGCGGCGGATCGGGGCGATCGGCGCGCCGGCGGGCGGCGAGTTCCTGATGATGGCGGTGATGCTCGGCACGCTGCAGGCGATCCTGGCCGGCGTCGGCGCCGACGCCCAGGCCGGCTTCGGCGTCGGCCTGCGCCTGATGCAGGCGATCTTCCTGCCGGCGATGGCGGTGGCGTTCGCGGTCGCCCCGATCGTCGGTCAGAACTACGGCGCCCGGCTGCCCGGGCGCATCCGCGAGTGCTTCCGGGTCGCGCTGATCGGCTCCTGCGGGGTCATGCTGCTCGCGACCGGCATCGCGCACCTGGCGCCGGCGGCGATGGTCGGCGCGTTCGCCCGCGAGGCAGGCGCCGCGGCGATCGGCGTCGAGTACATCCGGATCGTGTCGTGGATCTTCGTCGGCAACGGCATCATCTTCGTCGCCTCGGGCATGTTCCAGGCCTTCGGCAACACGCTGCCGGCGCTGCTGGCCTCGGGCACGCGGGTGGTGGTCTACATCGTCTCGGCGATCTGGATCTCGCAGCAGCCCTGGTTCCGGCTCGAGCACCTCTGGTACCTGTCGGTGACCACGGTCACGCTGCAGATGGTGCTGTCGTGGGCGCTGGTGCGGCGCGAGATGCGCATCAGGCTGGCGCCGATGGAGAGCGCGGCCCCCGGAGCGGCGCCGGCACCGGCCGCGACCTGAGCCGCCCCGCGACGACCGCGCTCAGAACGGGATGCGGCCGCTCAGCACGTCGCGGTACATCGCCCAATCGCCGATGAAGCTGTAGAGCGGATGGCGGAAGGTCGCCGGGCGGTTGCGCTCGAAGAAGTAGTGGCCGACCCAGGCGAAGCCGTAGCCGGCGACCGGCGCGGCCCACAGCCAGACGAGCTCGCCCGAGAGCACGGCGTAGCCGACGATCGCGAGCACCAGCGTCGACCCGACCACGTGCAGGCGCCGGCAGGTCGGATCCCGGTGCTCCGACAAGTAGTAGGGATAGAAGTCGCCGAAGCTCGCGTAGCGGACGATCGGGTCGCTCATGGCCCGACCATGGACGAGGGCCGTCCTGCGCGCAACGGTCGGGGATTCCAGTGGAATGGCGTATGGGACTAGAATAGTCCCCTATCAGGACGCCGCCCTCGCCCCCATGCTCAAGCTCTCGCGACTGACCGACTACGGCACCGTGGTGCTCGCCCATCTGGCGCGCGACCCGGGCGCGCGCCTGTCGGCCTCGGAGCTCGCCCAGGCGACCCGGCTCGCCGAGCCCACCGTGCGCAAGCTGCTCAAGATGCTGACCCGCGGCGGCGTGGTGGTCTCCCATCGCGGTGCCCAGGGCGGCTACGCGCTGGCCCGCGCCGCCGCCGCGATCACCGCGGTCGACATCATCGACGCGCTCGAAGGTCCGGTCGCGTTGACCGAGTGCAGCGGTGCCCACAGCGCCTGCGAGCACGAGCGCACCTGCGCGCTCAACCACGAGTGGCCGGCGATCAACGCCGCGGTCCGCGACGCGCTCAAGGCCGTGACCCTGGCCCAGCTCGCCCGCCTCGGCGGCGAAGCCGGTGCGCGGATCTCACCGCTCACCTTCCATCCGCGCCCGGCGCGACAGGAGGGCTAGATGGCGAACGAGCAGTTCGACGCGCTGGTCGCCCGCGAGTACCAGCACGGCTTCGTCACCGACATCGAGTCCGACACCCTGCCGCCGGGGCTCGACGAGTCGGTGGTGCGCGCGATCTCGCTGCGCAAGGGCGAACCCGGGTTCATGCTCGAGTTCCGGCTCAAGGCCTACCGCCATTGGCTGACCATGACGCCGCCGGCCTGGGCCAAGCTCAGCATCGCGCCGATCGACTACCAGGCGATCTCGTACTACTCGGCCCCGAAGTCGAAGTCCGACGGCCCCAAGTCGCTGGCCGACGTCGACCCCAAGCTGCTCGAGACCTACGACAAGCTCGGCGTCCCGCTCCACGAGCGGGCCCGCCTCGCCGGCGTCGCGGTCGACGCGGTGTTCGACTCGGTCTCGGTCGCGACCACGTTCAAAGGCAAGCTGCGCGACGCCGGCGTGATCTTCTGCGCCTTCTCGGAGGCGGTGCACGAGCACCCCGAGCTGGTCGAGCGCTACCTCGGCACCGTGGTCCCGTACACCGACAACTACTTCGCCGCGCTCAACAGCGCGGTGTTCTCCGACGGCTCGTTCGTGTTCGTGCCCAAGGGCGTGCGCTGCCCGATGGAGCTCTCGACCTACTTCCGCATCAACGCCGCCAACACCGGCCAGTTCGAGCGCACTCTGATCATCGCCGAGGAGCGCGCCACGGTGTCGTACCTCGAGGGCTGCACCGCGCCGATGCGCGACGAGAACCAGCTCCACGCCGCGGTGGTCGAGCTCATCGCGCTCGACGACGCCAACATCAAGTACTCGACCGTCCAGAACTGGTACCCGGGCGACGCCGAGGGCAAGGGCGGCATCTACAACTTCGTCACCAAGCGCGGCGAGTGCCGCGGCGCGCGCTCGCGCATCTCGTGGACCCAGGTCGAGACCGGTTCGGCGATCACCTGGAAGTACCCGTCCTGCGTGCTGCGCGGCGACGGCTCGGTCGGCGAGTTCTACTCGGTGGCGGTCGCCAACAACCTGCAGCAGGCCGACACCGGGACCAAGATGATCCACCTCGGGCGCGACACCCGCTCGACCATCGTCTCCAAGGGCATCTCGGCGCGGCGCGGCCAGAACACCTACCGCGGGCTGGTCAAGGTCCTGCCCGGCGCGGTCGGCGCCCGCAACCACACCCAGTGCGATTCGCTGCTGATGGGTCCGCGCTGCGGCGCCCACACCTTCCCCTACCTCGAGGTCCAGGAACGCAGCGCGGTGGTCGAGCACGAGGCGACCACCTCGCGGATCTCGGACGACCAGCTGTTCTACCTGCAGAGCCGCGGCATCGCGGCCGAGGACGCGGTCAACATGATCGTCAACGGTTTCTGCAAGAGCGTGTTCAAGGAGCTGCCGATGGAGTTCGCGGTCGAGGCCCAGAAGTTGATCGGCGTGAGCCTCGAAGGCGCGGTCGGATGACGACGGTGGCGCCGATGCTGAAGGTCGAGGGCTTGCGGGTCGCGGTGGCCGGCCGCGAGATCCTCAAGGGCGTCGACCTCGAGCTGCGCCCGGGCGAGGTCCACGCCGTGATGGGACCCAACGGCTCGGGCAAGAGCACGCTGGCCCACGTGCTGGCCGGGCGCCCCGGCTACACGGTGCTGGGCGGCCGGGTCGACTACCGCGGCATCGACCTGCTCGCGCTGGCGCCCGAGGTCCGCGCCCGCGAGGGCGTGTTCCTGGCGTTCCAGTACCCGCTCGAGATCCCGGGCGTCAACAACGTCTACCTGCTCAAGGCCGGCGTCAACGCGGTCCGCAAGCACCGCGGCCTGCCCGAGCTCGACGCGATCGAGTTCCTGCAGTTCGTGCGCGGCCGGATGAAGACGATGGCGATGGACGAGTCGTTCCTGTCGCGCGGCGTCAACGAGGGCTTCTCGGGCGGCGAGAAGAAGCGCAACGAGGTGCTGCAGATGCTGGCGCTCGAACCGGCGCTCTGCCTGCTCGACGAGACCGACTCCGGACTCGACATCGACGCGCTGCAGGTGGTGGCCCGTGGCATCGAGGCGCTGCGCGGCCCGGAGCGCGCGATGCTGATGGTCACCCACTACCAGCGCCTGCTCGACCACGTGAAGCCCGACCGGGTCCACGTGTTGGCCGACGGCCGGATCGTGCGCAGCGGCGGACCGGAGCTGGCCCACGAGCTCGAGGCCCGCGGCTACGACTGGCTGCGGAGCGGGACCGCGGCGTGAGCGCGACCGGCCGCCAGGCGCTGCAGCCCTTCCTCGACCGGTTCGCGGCCGAGGCCTGCCTCGCGCGCGCCGCGCCCGACGTGCTCGGCGCGCGGCAGGACGCGCTGGCCCGCGCGGCGGCCCTCGGCCTGCCGACCCGACGCGACGAGCGCTGGCGCTACACCGACCTGCGACCGCTGGCGCGGCGACGCTTCGACGCCAAACCTGCGCCGACGGATGCCATCGTGCCGGCCCTGCCGTTCCCCGCCGCCTGCGAGATCCTGCTGATCGACGGCCGGGTCGTCGCACCCTCAGTGCTGCCGCGCGGCGTCACGCTGACGATCGTCGAAGCGACCACCGCCGGCGCCAGCGCTGCGCTGGCGCTCGACGCGCCGGCGCCGGATGCCTTCGCCGCGCTCAACGCTGCGCTGGCCGCGGGCGGGATCCGGCTCGCGATCGGCGCCGACGCCGCGCACGCCGCGCCGATCGTGGTCACCCACCTGCTGCCGCCGGGCGCCGACCGCGCCGTGCATCCGCGTTTGGTGGTCGAGCTCGCGCCCGGTGCGCAGGCCGAGCTGGTCGAACGCTTCGTCGGCAGCGCAGCGCCCGAGCAGGGCCTGTGCAATGCGGTCACCCGCGTCGCGCTCGGCGCCGGCAGCCGCTTCGAGCATCTCCACCTCCAGGATCAGCCCGACGGCGCGACCCACTTCGCGCTGCTCGAGGCGACGGTGGGCGCCGATGCGAGCTTGACCCTGCGCGCTTTGCACCTCGGCGCCCTGCTCGGCCGCTTCGCGGCCGCCGTCACGCTCGCCGGCCGCGGCGCCTCGGTCGAGGTCCACGCCCTCAACGCGATCGATGGGCGTCGCCAGGGCGACCTCCAGCTCGAGGTCATCCACGCCGCCGGCGACACGACCAGCCGTCAGACCTACCGCGGCCTCGCTGCCGGGCGCGGCAAGGCCGCCGCCACCAGCCGCGCCGTGGTGCTGCGCGACGCGGCCGACTGCGACGCCGCCCAGTCGCTCGGCAGCCTGCTGCTCTCGCTGCACGCCGAGGCCGATGCCCGGCCCGAGCTCGAGATCCAGAACGACGACGTCCGTTGCCGCCACGGCGCCACCATCGGCCAGCTCGACGAGGCGGCGCTGTTCTACCTGCGTTCGCGCGGCCTCGACGAGGCCGAGGCCCGCGCCGCGCTGGTGTTCGCGTTCGCCGACGACGTGCTCGCCACGCTGCCGCGCGCAGCGCTGCGCGAGCACCTCGAGGCCCGCCTGCGGGCCCGGATCGGGACCGGCATCGAACCGCCCATGGCAGGGTCCGCATGAGCGTCGCCCGCGATCGCAGCGCGGCCTACGATGTGATGGCGCTGCGCGCCCAGTTCCCGCTGCTCGCCCGCAGCGTGCGCGGCAAGCCGCTCGCCTACCTCGACAACGCCGCCACCACCCAGAAGCCGCGCGCGGTGCTCGAGGCGCTCGACCGCTACTACCGCGAGCACAACGCCAACGTCCACCGCGGCGTGCACTGGCTGTCGGAACGGGCCACCGCCGACTTCGAGGGCGCCCGCGAGACGCTGCGCGCGTTCATCAACGCCGCCAGCACCCGCGAGGTGGTCTTCACCCGTGGCACCACCGAGTCGATCAACCTGGTGGCCCAGAGCTGGGGTCGCGCCGAGCTCAAGGCCGGCGACGAGATCCTGGTCTCCAACCTCGAGCACCACTCCAACATCGTGCCCTGGCAGATGATCGCGGCGGTGACCGGCGCGCGGGTGGTGGTCGCGCCGATCCTCGACGACGGCTCGCTCGACCTCGCCGGCTTCGAGGCGCGGCTCTCGGACCGCACCCGGCTGGTCGCGGTCGGCCACGTCTCCAACGCGCTCGGCACGGTCAACCCGGTGGCGCGGATCGCGGCGCTGGCCCGCGCCCGCGGCGCGCTGACGCTGGTCGACGGTGCCCAGGCCGCGCCCCATCTCGCGGTCGACGTCCTCGCCCTCGGCTGCGACTTCTACGCGATGTCGGCGCACAAGATGTACGGCCCGACCGGCATCGGCCTGCTGTGGGGGCGCGAGGCGCTGCTCGCCGCGATGCCGCCCTGGCAGGGCGGCGGCGACATGATCAAGGCGGTGTCGTTCAGCGGCACCGTCTACAACGACCTGCCCTACAAGTTCGAGGCCGGCACCCCCGACATCGCCGGCGCGATCGGCTTCGGTGCCGCGGCGCGGTTCCTGACCGAGGTCGGGCTCGGGCGCATCGCCGCCCACGAGCACGCGCTGCTCGAGCACGGCACCCGGGTGCTGGGCGCGGTGCCGGGCCTGCGGCTGGTCGGCACCGCACGCGACAAGGCGGCGGTGCTGTCGTTCACGCTCGACGGCATCCACCCCCACGACGTCGGCACCATCGTCGACGGCGAGGGCATCGCGGTCCGCACCGGTCACCATTGCGCGATGCCGGTGATGGAGCGCTTCGGCCTGCCGGCCACGGTCCGCGCCTCGCTCGGCCTCTACAACACCGCCGACGAGCTCGACCGGCTGGTCGCCGCGCTCGGCAAGGTCCGCCAGGTCCTTGGCTGATCCTCATCCCATGGAACGCTGATGGACCTCGCCGACCTCTATCGCGACGTGATCGTCGACCACAACCGCGCGCCGCGGAACTTCCGCAAGCTCGTGCCCGCCGACCGCGAGGCGCAGGGCTTCAACGCGCTGTGCGGCGACAGGCTCACGGTCTACGCCCGGCTCGACGGCGAGCGGCTGGCCGAGGTCGCGTTCGAGGGCTCGGGTTGCGCGATCTCGGTCGCCAGCGCCTCGCTGATGAGCGAGCGGGTCAAGGGCCTGACCCTGGCCGAGGCCCGCGCGCTGCACCGCCAGGTCCACGCCCTGCTCGCCGGCGATGCCGACGCGTTCGACCCCGTCGTGCTCGAGCCGCTGGGCAAGGTCGCCGCGCTCGCCGGCGTCCGCGAGTACCCGTCGCGGGTGAAGTGCGCGACGCTCGCCTGGCACACGCTGCTCGCCGCGCTCGAAGAAACCACCGCCCCCGTCTCCACCGAATGACCCCACGGAGCCTCGCCGCATGTCCTGCCGCTTCGCCGTCGCCCTCGCGGGCCTCGTGCTCGCCGTCCCGATGAACGCTCCGGCCGCCGTCGCCGTCCCGCCCCAGGCCGAGGCGCGTCCGCACCTGGTGCGCTCGCCCAACGGCGACCGCCAGGACGAGTACTACTGGCTGCGCGACGACTCGCGGAAGGATCCCGCGATGCTGGCCTACCTCAAGGCCGAGAACGCCTACAAGGAGTCGGTGCTGGCGCCGACCGCCAGGCTGCGCGAGACGCTGTACCAGGAGATCGTCGGGCGCATCAAGCAGGACGACTCGACCGTCCCTTCGCGCAAGGACGGCTGGTGGTACTACAGCCGTTACGAGACCGGCAAGGAGTACCCGGTGTACGCCCGGCGCCGCGATACCGCGACCGGCTACGACGCCTCGCTGCCCGAGCAGGTGCTGCTCGACGGCAACGCGATGGCCGCGGGCCACGCCTTCTTCGCGATCGGCAACTACGAGGTCAGCTTCGACGACACCAAGCTGGTCTACGCGGTCGACGTGATCGGTCGACGCCAGTACGAGATCCGGGTCAAGGACCTCGCCTCCGGCAGGACGCTCGCCGACCGGATCACCAACGCCGATCCCTCGCTGGCCTGGCACGCCGACGGCAGATCGTTCCTGTGGGTCGAGAAGGACCCGACCACCCTGCTCGGCTTCAAGGTCCGGCGCCACGTCATCGGCACCGCGCCGGCCACCGATGCGGTGGTCTACCAGGAGAAGGACGACTCGTTCTACCTCGACCTGTTCAACAGCCGTTCCGACCGCTTCATCTACATCGCGCTCGAGAGCACCGTCAGCAGCGAGTGGTGGTACGCCGACGCCACGGATCCGGCGCTGGTGTTCAAGCCGGTCCTCGCCCGCGAGCGCGACCACGAGTACCAGGTCGAGGACCTCGGCGACGACTTCGTGATCCGGACCAACTGGCAGGCCAAGAACTTCCGCATCGTCAGGACCCCGATCGCGAGTGCCAGCGACCGCGCCAACTGGCGCGACGTGGTCGCCCACCGCGACGACGCGCTGGTCGACGGCTATGCCAGCTTCGAGCGCTTCATCGCGGTCGACGAGCGTTCGGGCGGCCTGCACAAGGTCCGGCTCAAGGACTGGCGCTCGGGCAAGGAGGAGCTGATCGCCGCCGACGAACCGGCCTACACGATGGACATCGGCGCCAACCCCGAGCCGGGGACGACCGTGGTGCGCTACGCCTACACCTCGCTGACCACGCCGCTCACCACCTTCGAGCTCGACACCGCGACCGGCAAGCGCTCGATGCTCAAGCGCGACCCGGTGCTCGGCCCGTTCGACCCCAAGGACTACGTCACCGAGTTCATCACCGCGCCGGCCGCCGACGGCACCGCGATCCCGGTCTCGTTGCTGTACCGCAAGGGCACCAGGCTCGACGGCAGCGCCCCGCTCTACCAGTACGCCTACGGCTCGTACGGCAGCTCGACCGATCCCGAGTTCCGCTCGACCCGCCTGTCGCTGGTCGACCGCGGCTTCGTCTTCGCCATCGCCCACGTCCGCGGCGGCCAGGAACTCGGCCGCCAGTGGTACGAGGACGGCAAGCTGCTCAAGAAGCGCAACACCTTCACCGACTTCATCGCGGTGACCGAGCACCTGGTGGCGAAGGGCTACGGCGCCAAGGACAAGGTCTTCGCCCAGGGCGGCAGCGCCGGCGGGCTGGTGATGGGCGCGATCGCGAACCTGCGACCCGATCTCTACCGCGGCATCGCCGCCCACGTGCCGTTCGTCGACGTGGTCACCACCATGCTCGACGAGAGCATCCCGCTGACCACCGGCGAGTTCGACGAGTGGGGCGACCCCAAGCGGAAGCCGTTCTACGACTACATGCTCGGCTACTCGCCCTACGACAACGTCGCGGCCAAGGCTTACCCCGCCCTGTTCGTGACCACCGGCCTGTGGGACAGCCAGGTCCAATACTACGAGCCGGCCAAGTGGGTGGCGCGCTTGCGCGCCCGCGGCACCGGCACCGCGCCGATCCTGTTCCACGTCAACCTGGAAGCTGGCCACGGCGGCCGCTCGGGGCGCTTCCAGCGCTACCGCGAGATCGCGCTCGAGTACTCCTGGGTGCTGCAGACGCTCGGCACCACCGACGCCGCGGCCGCGGCGCGCTGAGGCAACGGCGATGTACGACCGCGAACCGGTGGCCCTGACCCGCGACGTCGAAGCGGTGATGATCCCGCACGGCCACACGGTGACCCTGCCCAAGGGCACCGAGGTCAACGTCGCCCAGGCCCTGGGCGGTTCGTTCACGGTCTACGTCGGTGGCAACCTGGCGCGGATCGCCGGCAAGGACGCCGATGCGCTCGGGCGCGAGGAGGCGGTGCTCCCCGCCCTGCCGCCCGATGCGACCGACGCCGACGTCGAGGCGCTGGTCTGGTCGCAGCTCAAGACCTGCTTCGATCCCGAGATCCCGATCAACATCGTCGACCTCGGCCTGATCTACGCCTGCGACATGACCCACGCTCCCGACGGCTCGCGCCGGCTGGCGGTGAAGATGACGCTGACCGCGGCCGGCTGTGGCATGGGCGGCGTGCTCGCCGCCGACGTCAAGGAGAAGCTCGAGGCCATCCCGAGCGTGTCGAGCGCCGACGTCGAGCTCACGTTCGACCCGCCCTGGAACCAGTCGATGATGTCGGACGCCGCCAAGCTCCAGACCGGGATGTTCTGATGAGCGGATGGACGAGCGTCTGCCCGCTCACCGAGCTCGTCCCCGGCGCGCGCCGGACCGTCGAGCTCGACGGCGTGCTGGCCCTGGTGGTGAACGTCGACGGCCGCGTGTTCGCGATCGAGGACGTCTGCACCCACGACGGCGCGCCGCTCGGCGATGGCGCGATCGAGGGCGACCAGGTGGTCTGCCCGCGCCACGGCGCCCGCTTCTGCCTCCGCACCGGTGCCGCGCTCGCGCCGCCGGCCTACTCGCCCACCGCCTGCTTCCCGACCCGCGTGGTCGACGGGATGGTCGAGGTCCGCGACGACCGTTGGGACTGAACCCGATGCCCACTCCCTCGTCCAAGAAGGCCCTGCCCGAACGGCCCGCCCCGACCGGCACCGCCATCGATCCGCTGCTGGCGCGGCGCTGGAGCTCCCGCGCGATCGATCCGACCGCGACCGTGGCGCGCCCCGCGCTCCGCGCGCTGCTCGAGGCGGCGCGCTGGGCGCCGTCGTCCGGCAACAGCCAGCCCTGGCGCTTCGTGGTCTGGGACCGCGCCCGCGACCCGGCCGGCTGGCAGCGCGCGCTCGACGCGCTCGAGCCCGGCAACCGCGAATGGGTGGTGCGCGCGCCGGTCATCGTCCTGTGCTGCGCCGACCTGCTCGACCGCAAGGACCAGCCCAACCGCTTCGCCAGCCACGATGCCGGGCTCGCGACCGAGAACCTGCTGCTGCAGGCCACCGCGCTCGGCCTGGTCGCCCATCCGATGGCCGGCTACGACGCCGACGCGATGCGCGCCGTCGCCGCGATCCCGCCCCGCTTCGACCCGCTCGCCTGCATCGCGGTCGGGATGCCCGGCGATCCCGCACCGCTCGCCGAGCGCCACCGCGCGAAGGAGTCCGGCGCGCGCCAACGCCGCGCGCTCGAGGAGAGCGCGTTCGAAGGCGGTTGGGGGCGCGCGCTCGAGTAGCGCGCGCGGCGGGTCAGCGGTCGCGGACCCGCAGGGTGGTCACCGGACCGAAGCGCGGCACGGTGACGATGAAGACGTTGTCGTACTCGGTGTCGGGCACCTCGGCCGGCGCTTCGCCGCCCAGCGCCTGCACGATCGGTCCGATGGTGTTGCTGTGGCCGACCACGAACACCTTGCCACCGTGGTGGTCGTCGACGACCCGCTCGGCCAGACCGGCGGCGTCCTTGGGGTCGGCGGTGACGACCTCGAGCCCGGCGGCGACCGCGACCGGCGCGGCGGTCTCCTGGGTGCGCTTGTAGGGCGTGGCGTAGACCGCGGTCAGCCCGGCGGCACCGAACTCGGCAGCGTAGCGCGCCGCGCGCGCCGTCCCCTCCGCCGTCAGCGAAGGGTCCTTGCTGCCGTCGGCCGCCTTCTCGGCGTGCCGCACCACGATCACCGTGGTGACATCCTGCAGCGACCACAGCATCGCGCCGCTGGCGAACAGACCCGCCAGCAGCAGCGCCGGCACCATCAGCGGCGCGAACAGCGGCCGCCGGCGCAGCGCGCGGAGGTCCGGGCGCAGCGCGGGGTCCGAGGTGTTGGGCATCAGTGGGCCAGCTTGCTGAGGTTGGCGTCGTCGCTGCGGACCGCGGCGAGCTGCTTCCAGTACTTGCGTGCCTCGTCGTGGAACTGCAGCTGGTCGAGCCAGGCCGCGTAGGTCACCATCTCCGCGATCGGCGCGTTGGCCGCCGGTCGCACCGCCTCGACCTCGCGGCGCAGGTCGGTCGGTGCGACCGTGAAGTCGCCGGCGTTGGTGTACTTGCGGCCGTCGGACATCGTGGTCCCGACCAGCCAGGTGTAGGTCCTGCCGTCCTGGAGCGCGACCGACTCGGGCAGCGCGAACGAGACGCCGCGCACCTCGGTCTCGATCAGGATCCGGCCCGAATCGTCGGTCAGCTCGAAAGAGTAGCTGAGGCCCTGCTCCGGCGCCTGCCACTGGAACACCGGCCGCCGATCGAGCACCCGCGTGCCGACCATGTTCTCGAGCTTGATCCGGGCGCTCTGGTTGGCGCCGCGCATCACCACCGCGGCCTGGATCTTGCCGACCGGCTTGATCTTGCCGGCACCGGCGACCCTGCCCATCAGCGGATCGCGGCTGGCGGGCTTGTCGCCGGCGACCATCTCGGGGGCGGTGCCGGCGAAGCGCACGGTCGCCGGGCCCTTGAAGGTGAACTCCTTGCCCGACTGGAAGTAGACGACGACCAGCGCGCCGCCGTCGGCGACCTGCAGCGTCGCGCCGGCCTCGATGCTGGCGAGGATCGCGGGCGGCTCGGCCGGGCCCTGCACCTTGCCCTGGAGGTCGGTGATCATCGCCACCGGCTCGGCGCCGACCGGGGTCGCGACGAGCACGCCGGCGAACGCCAGCACGGCGAAGGTGTTGCGGAGAGCGGTGGTGTCGCGCATGTCGAAGACCCTCATCTCTGGTTGTCGGCCGGCCGCCAGCCGTAGATCTCGACCGGCGTGTGGCCCTTGATCGGTCGCGCGCCGAGGGCGTGCAACCCGTTGTCTTCGGTACCGCCCAGCGCGTCGGCGACCGCGCGCGAGCAGACCAGCGGGAAGCCGACCTCCTTGGTGACCCCCTCGAGCCGCGACGCCACGTTGACCGTGTCGCCGATGGCCGTGTACTCGTGGCGCGCGGCCGAGCCGATGTGGCCGACCACCGCATCGCCGCAGTGGAGGCCGATGCCGATCTCCAGCGGCGTCAGCCCTTCGGCGGCGAGCGCCTGGTTCAGCGTCGCCAGGCGCGCCAGCATCTCCTGCGCCGTGGCGAACGCCGGCTGGGCCGGGTTCGCGAGGCTCTTGGGTGCGCCGAAGAACACCATCACGCCGTCGCCGATGAACTTGTCTATCGTACCACCGTGGGCATGGACCGCCGCCGTGACCTCGCTGAAGTAGCGGTTGAGCAAGGCGATCAACGCTTCCGGTGCCATCGACTCGCTGCGGGTGGTGAAGCTGCGGATGTCGGCGAACAGCACGCAGAGGTTGTGACGCGCGCCGCCGAGGCCGCTGCCGAGCCGACCGGCGAGGATCTCGTCCATGATCGCGGGCGAGACGTACCCGCCGAACGCCTGGCGCAGCGACTGGCGCTCGCGCGACTGCAGCAAGCCCTCGAACGCGACCCGGCCGCCGAGCGCGAGCGCGGCGACCCCGCCGAGGGTCGCGGTCGGAACCAGCAGGCCACCGTGCAGCGCGACCAACGACGCGACGACCAGGGCAAGCGCCACGCCGGCGCCGACCAACAGCACGCGGCGTCCGCTCGGGTTCACCTTCCACAGCAGCGCCATCGCCAGGATCGCAGCGAACAGCGCCAAGCCGTCGAGCCGCTGGATCGGTCCGCCTGACATGAACGAGCGCAGCGCCTGGATGTGGAGGAACACGCCCGGTGTGTAACCGTTGTTGTCCTCGTCGCCCTTCCACCCGGCGAGGTTGACCGGCATGAAGTGGCGGTCGTCGAAGCGGTAGACGCCACCGACGATCACGGGATGACCCTCGATCTTCGCCCGCAGCTCCTCGATCCGGCCCTCGCGCCAGGCTGCCACGACCTCGTGGAACGGCAGGTAGTCGATGCGGTCACCGCGCGAGAAGTCGATGTAGCCGGCGCTCGGCTCGCGCTTCATGCGCCGCGCCATCTGGCCGGACAGCGTCGGCCGCCAGCTCTGGTCGGCGCCCAGCCGCTCGTCGAAGTAGCGCGCGACCTGGTCGGCGGAGACCCCCGGATCGTTGGCGATGAAGACGTAGCCGGTGGCGTCACGGCCGGCGACCGACAGGAACGGCGGGTAGACCTTGCGGGTCTCGCCCTCCGGGTCGATCGTCAGGCCCAACACCACCGGGACCTTGGCGCTGCGGACCGCGACCAGGCCCTCGAGCAGCGCGCGGTCCGCGCCCGGCAGCACCGGGTCGTACGAGCGCTCGGGGAAGATCAGGTCGAAGCCGACCACGCCGGGCTTGAGCACGGCCATCGCCTTTAGCAGGTCGCCGAGGTGGCGGTGCCACAGCGACATCGGCTCCGGGAACGCCGTGGTGGTGGCGTCGTCCATGCCGATCAGCACCACGTCGTTGTCGACCGGCCGCGGCGCGTGCTCGCGCAGGAAGCCGAAGCCGTGGTCGAGCAGGCGGACGTCCTGCAACGCGAGCAGGTGGAGGCCCTGGACCCCGACGCCGATCAGGAAAACCCCGAGCCAGCCCCAGCGCCGCAGCCGCGCCTCCATCCTCACGCTTCTCTCGCTCGCCACCTCAACCCCCGTAGAGCACGAAAGGCGCCCAGTAGATCGGCGCCACGAACCGCTTGCGCGGGTCGAGCAGGAAGCCCCGCTTGACCGCGTTGAGCGCCGCGACCTGGCCTTCGCCGGCGCGCAGCCGGCGGAACAGCTCGCCCATGAACTCGGCGGTGCTCTCGTCGACCACCGGCCACAGCGACAGCAGCGTGTTGCGGTTGCCGGCGACGTAGAGCGCGAACGGCAGGCCGGTGACGCCCTCGCCCTGCACGATGCGGCCGACGCCAGTCTCGCACGCCGACAGCACGATCAGGTCGGACTGCAGGTCGTAGCGGGTCCATTCGCTGGCGGTGACGTAGCCGTCGTTGTCGGGATCCTGCTGGTCCTGCGACAGCACCACCGCCGACAAGGCCGGCTCGGTGGTGCTGAGGTAGCCGTGGGTCGAGAACAGCAAATAGCGGAACTGGGCCAGCTCGCGGGTGGTGTTGCGCTCGGCGAGCTCGCGCTCGCTGGCCTGGTCGCCCTTGAGCACGGTGACCTGCTCGGGCGGGAACAGCGCGGCGATGCTCTCGACCTCGCGCACCGAGCCCGGCAGGTCCTCCCACTCGATCCGCATCTGCTCGAAGGCCTGGGCGATCGCCGAGCCGCCGCGCAGCAGCTCGGCGCCGCTGGCCGCGCCCTGGTGCTGCTCGCCGTAGTGCGCGCCGCCGACCGCGAACAGCGTGCGGCGCGCGCCGAGCGCGGCGTAATCCTTCTCGCGAGCGCGCAGCAGGCCGAGCATCGACAGCGACTGGGCGTAGCTGATGTCGTGGTCGGCGACCGCGCGCTTGTCGCCGTCGATGAGGGTCTCGAACGGCAGCAGCGTCAGCGCGCCCTCCGGCGAGATCAGCCAGTGGCGCTTCGGCCCGAGCTGCGCCCGCAGCGGCGCGAGCAGCCGGGCGCCGAGGTGGCGCGCCAGTTCATCGGCGTCGCGGACCCAGACCGCGGCCGGGTCCGGCGCCTTGGGCGCGATGGCGTAGGCGCCCGACGGCAGGCGCCAGATGCGGATCCCGGCCGCCGCCAACCCGGTCGAACCCTGCGGGTCGGAGATCAGCAGCCGGTAGCCCTCGATCGCGCGGGCGAGATCGGGCACCAGGCCGAGCTCGAAGCCGGCCAACGCGTTCTGGCCGTCGAGCGTGAACGCGACCACCCGGTCGCCGAGCGTGAGGTAGGAGACGAACACCGCATCGGGCGCGATCAGCTGCTTGCCGGCGCTGGCGCCGAGGAGCTGGACGTCGGTCAGCGCGGCGTACTTGGGGTACTTGCGGGTCAGGCCGCGGCGGAACTCGGAGAACTGCTGGATCAGGCGGTTCTTCTCGGCCTCCAGCGCCAGGCGCTGCTCGGGCTTGTCGAACGACGAGGCGATCCGGTCGCCGAGCGTGGCGATGCGCGACTCGAAGGCCTGGACGGTGAGCGCCTCCTCCGGATCGAGCACGCCGCTCTGGTTGGCGCGGCGCACCGCGCTCGATTCGAGGAGCGTTCGGGCCTTGGACAGCTCGGCGAGCTCGAACGCACGCTCGAAGCGCCGCTCGACCAGCAGCACCTGGACGTAGCCCTTGTAGGCGGCGACCCAACGCGCGAACAGCGCCTGGCGGTTCTCCGGCGAGAGGTCGCCGCTGGCGCGGATCCGCTCCACCGATTGCACCATCCGCTCGTAGAGCGCGAGCCCCTCGGCACGCTTGCCGCTCGCGTAGTAGAGCGGCGCGAGGTTCGGCAGCACGCCGACCGTGCTCGGGTGGAGCTCGCCGAGCAACGCGGTGTAGCGCGCCAGCGCCTGCTCGAACAACGGCAGCGCCTGCGCCGGCCGGCCGAGGTAGTAGTAGACGGTGGCGAGGTTGTCCTGCGCCCGTACGGTGTCGGGATGGTCGGGCCCGAGCAGCTCGAGGTAGGCGGCGTAGGCCTTCTCGGCGTTGGGCGCGGCGAGGTCGTAGCGGCCGACCGCGAACTGGCCCGAGGCCAGCGCCGCCTGCGCCGCGATGGTCGAGGGATGCTTCGGACCCAGCGTCTCGGCGCGGACCCGCAGGATCCGCTCCTGGATCGCGACCGCGTCGCCGGCCCGACCGAGGTGGGCCAGCGCGCGGGCGTAGTTGCCGAGCGCGGTGAGCGTCGACGGGTGGCGTTCGCCGAACGCCTCGGTCCACAGCGCGATCGCCTTCTCGTGCAGCTTGAGCGCATCGTCGTCGCGGCCGAGGAACTCGTAGGTCGCGATCAGGTTGTTGAGCGAGGCCAGCGTCTCCGGGCTGCGGTCACCGACCGTCTCGCGCCGCCCGGCGTAGGCCAGCTCGTGCAGCGGCAGCGCCTCGGCGTAGCGGCCGAGCGAGTTGAGGTCCTCGGCCACGCTGTTGAGGCTGCGCAGCGTGTCGGCATGTCGCTCGCCGAGAGTCGCACGTCGACCGGCGAGCGCCTTCTCGTCGAGCGCGTGGGCGCCGGCGAAGTCGCCGAGCGCGCTCCTGACCGCCGCGGCCTCGCCCATCGCCTGCAGCGTCTCGGGATGGCCGGGCCCGAGGACCTCCTCACGCAAGGCCAGCGCCTTGAGCGCCAGCGGCAGGGCCTCGTTGGCGCGACCGGCCTTGAGCAGGCCGGCGGCGACGTTCTGCAACGCGGTCAGCGTGCTCGGGTGGAGCTCGCCCAAGCCCACCGTGGCCTGCGCCAGCATCCGTTGGTGGACGACCAGGCTCTCGTTGATCTGGCCCATGCCGGAAAGCGCGAGCGCGAGCTTGTTGAGCGCCGCCAGCGTGCCCTTGCCGACCGGACCCTGGCTCGCGGTGTAGAGCTCGACCACCGATTCGTAGAGCGCGCCGGCCTCGGCGTAGCGGCCGGCGCGCAGCGCGCCCTCGGCGTCGGCCTGCCGTCGCGCGGCCTCGACCTCGCGCGGGTCGATTCCCGCCGCGCTCAGCGCGTCGGTCGCGCTCGGCTCGCCCGCGACCGCGCTGGACGCGACCGGAGGCGCGAGGGCGACGAGGACGGCGAGGAGGAACGGGCGGGATGACCGGTGCACCGCGCTAACTTATCAGTAGAGTGGCGGCGAGGGTGGCGGAGAGGGTGGGATTGCGGCCGCCGCTATGCGGCGACCGCATCCGGTACGGCATCCGTTCGGAATTGGCGGAGAGGGTGGGATTCGAACCCACGAACCCCTTTCGGGATTGCCGGTTTTCAAGACCGGTGCCTTAAACCGCTCGGCCACCTCTCCTTCTCAGATGATCTCGTCGCCGCCCATGTAGGACCGCAGCGCCGCCGGGACGCGGACCTTGCCGCCCGGCTCCTGGAAGTTCTCGATGATCGCGATCAGGGTGCGGCCGACCGCCAGCCCCGAGCCGTTGAGCGTGTGCAGCAGCTCGGGCCGCTTGGTGACCGGGTTGCGCCAGCGCGCCTGCATCCGCCGTGCCTGGAACGCCTCGAAGCTCGAGCACGACGATATCTCGCGGTACTTGCGCTGGCTCGGCAGCCAGACCTCGAGATCGTAGGTCTTGGTCGACGAGAAGCCGACGTCGCCGGCGCACAGCGCGACGCGCCGGTACGGCAGCTCGAGCGCCTCGAGCACCGCCTCGGCATGGCCGGTGAGCTGCTCGAGCGTCGCCAGCGAGTCCTCGGGCCTGACGAATTGCACCAGCTCGACCTTCTCGAACTGATGCTGGCGGATCATGCCGCGGGTGTCCTTGCCGGCCGAGCCCGCCTCGCTGCGGAAGCACGGGGTGTGGCAGACGTAGCGCTTGGGCAGGTCGCCCGGCTCGAAGATCATGTCGCGGGCGAGGTTGGTGACCGGGACCTCGGCGGTCGGGATCAGGAACCAGTCCTGGCCGCCGTCGTGCGACTTGAGCGCGAACAGGTCGTGCTCGAACTTCGGCAGCTGGCCGGTGCCGACCAGCGACTGGCGGTTGACGATGTAGGGGACGTGGATCTCGGTGTAGCCGTGCTGGCGCGCGTGGAGGTCCATCATGAACACGATCAATGCCCGCTGCATGCGGACCAGTGGTCCCTCGACCACCACGAAGCGCGAACCGGTGAGCTTGGCGGCCTGCTCGAACGAGAGCCAGCCGCGCTGCTCGCCGAGCGCGACGTGGTCGAGCGGCTCGAAGCCGAACTCGCGCGGCGTGCCCCAGCGCTTGAGCTCGAGGTTGGCGGTCTCGTCGCTGCCGTCGGGCACCGACTCGTGCAGCAGGTTGGGCAGGGTCAGCGCGATCGCCTCGACCTCGGCCTGGACCGCGGCGAGCCGCTCCTCGGCGGCCTTGAGCCGGTCGCCGAGCGAGGCGACCTCGGCCAGCAGCGGCGCGACGTCCTCGCCCTTGCCCTTGGCCATCCCGATCGCCTTTGAGCGCGCGTTGCGCTCGGCCTGCAGCGACTCGGTCTCGACCTGGTGCTGCTTGCGGCGCTCCTCGATCGCGCCGAGCGTCGCGACGTCGAGCGTCACGCCGCGCCGGGCGAGGTTGGCGGCGACCGCGGCGGGGTCGGAGCGCAGGAGCTTGGGGTCGAGCATCGGGTCCTCGGGTCTTCTATATGGTCGTGACCAACTGCCGGACGATCGTCGCGCCGCCCCAGCAGGCCGCCAGGCACAGCACCACGCTCGCCGCGGCGTAAGCGCCGGCGCGCAGCAGCTGGTCCGCTTCGACCAGCAGCAGCGTCTCGAGCGCGAACGCCGAGAAGGTCGTGAAACCGCCGAGCAGCCCCGCCATCAGCAGCCCGCGGAGCGGCAACGATGCGGCGAGACGCTCGACGAGCAGGACGTAGAGTACCCCGATGGCGAGCGAGCCCGCGACGTTGACCACCAGCGTCGCGACCGGGAAACCGGCCACCGCGCCGAGCCGTAGGTCGAGCCCCTGGATCGCCGCCGACAGCCAGACCCGCAGCACCGCACCGGCCGCGCCGCCGACCGCGACCGCCGCCAGCACCTGCCAGGCGAGCGGGTTCATCGGCCGCCCTCCTTCGTCGCCGCAGCGTCGCGGGCGCGGAGCTCGGCGAGCTTGGCCGCGATCTTGGCCTCGAGCCCGCGCTCGACCGGATGGTAGTAGCGGGTCACCGGCATGCCGTCGGGGAAGTAGCGCTCGCCGGCAGCGTAGGCATCGGGTTCATCGTGGGCGTAGCGGTAACCGCGGCCGTGGCCGAGCTCCTTCATCAGCTTGGTCGGCGCGTTGCGCAGGTGGGCCGGGACCTCGAGCGTGCCCTGGCTCGCGACCTCGGCCTTGACCGCGTTGAGCGCGGCGTAGACCGCGTTGCTCTTGGGCGCGACCGACAGATAGACCACCGCCTGGGCCAGCGCGAGCTCGCCCTCGCCGGCGCCGAGCCGCTCGACCACGTCCCAGGCGTCGAGCGCCAGCGCCAACGCGCGCGGGTCAGCGTTGCCGACGTCCTCGCTCGCCATCCGCACCACCCGCCGCGCGAGGTAGAGCGGGTCGCAGCCGCCGTCGATCATCCGCACCATCCAATACAGCGCCGCATCGGGGTCCGAGCCGCGCACCGACTTGTGGAGCGCCGAGATCTGGTCGTGGAACAGCTCGCCACGCTTGTCGAAGCGGCGCCCGCCGCCGGCGATGACCTGGCCGAGCGTGCCGGCATCGATGGTCCCAGCGGTGCCGGCGAGCTCGGCCGCGATCTCGAGCAGGTTGAGCGCGCGGCGGGCGTCGCCGTCGGCGGCCTGGGCCAGCGCGTCGCGTTCGGCGTCGGCCATGGTCAGGCGCGACGCGCCGAGCCCGCGCTCGGCATCGGCGAGCGCACGGTCGATGACCTGGCGCAGCGCCGTGGCGTCGAGCGCCTTCAGCACGTAGACCCGCGCCCGCGACAGCAGCGCCGAGTTGAGCTCGAACGACGGGTTCTCGGTGGTCGCGCCGACGAACGTCAGCGTGCCGTCCTCGACGTGGGGCAGGAAGGCGTCCTGCTGCGACTTGTTGAAGCGGTGGACCTCGTCGACGAACAACACGGTGCGCTGGCCGGACCCGGCGCGCAGCTGCTGCGCCTCCTCGACCGCGGCGCGGACCTCCTTGACCCCGCCCAGCACCGCCGACAGCGCGATGAAGTGGCAGGGCTTGCCCTGCACGCCGAGTTGGGCGATCAGCCGCGCCAGCGTGGTCTTGCCGCTGCCGGGCGGACCCCACAGCACCATCGAATGGGCCTTGCCGTCCTCGAGCGCGCGGCGCAGCGGCTTGCCCGCACCGAGCACCTGGTCCTGGCCGACCACCTCGTCGAGCGAACGCGGGCGCATCCGGTCGGCGAGCGGCGCGCTCATCGCGCCAGCAGCCGCTCGGCGAAGACGAAGCAGCGCGGCGCGACGTGGCGCGCCAGCAGCCAGCCGAGCACGATGCCGACGCCGTCGGCGATGAGGTCGCGGTGGTCGGCCGAACGGTAGCCCGAGAGGCCCTGCGCGACCTCGATCACCGCGCCCAGCGCGAGCAGGCCGAGCGCGACCCAGGGGTGCGCCCAGCGCGGCGACAAGCCGCCGAACCAGGCCATCAGGACGAGGTAGGCGAAGGCATGCTCGGCCTTGTCGAAGTCGACGATCCCGACGCTGATCGGCAGGTTGGGCGTCAGGCTCAGCAGCACGACCGCGACCACCATCAGCCAACCCGCCGTCAACCAGCGCAGGTGCCAGCGCAGCTGCACCGCGGCGTCGTTCACTTCTCGTCGCCGGCGACGTCGGCGCCGGCGGGCAGCGTGAAGCGGAACAGCTTGGGATCGAGCTTGCCGTTGAGCTCGCCGCTCTTGAGCAGGATGCGGGTGGTCTGGCCGAACGCGTCCTTGAGCTCCATCACCTCGACGAAGTGGTCGCCGAGGCCGAGCCGGACGCGCTCGAACTCGGCGTCGTCGACCTTGGGCGTGAGCTCGAGCCAATGCAGCCCGCCGTCGACGCCGAGGTCGGCGACCCTGAAGTTCTCGGCCAGCTTGCCCGCGCCACCGAGCAGCGCGGCCGGCGAACGCGCCAGCGTGCCGTCGAGCGGCTTGACCGTGACCTGGGCGAGCTCGGGGTCGTAGACCCAGAGCTTCTTGCCGTCGCTGACGATGGTCTGCGCCGCCGGCGGCGCGTAGTCCCAGCGGAAGCGGTTGGGGCGTTCGAGCGCGAACTCGCCGTGCGATTCCTTGACCGTGTTGAGTTCGGCGTCGAGCAGCACCTGCTCGAAGCGGGCCTTGACCGTGCGGGTCGCCGCGAGCATGCGTTCGAGCTTGGCCTCGCCGGCCGAGACCGGTGCGGCCGGTGCGGCCGGTGCGGCGGCGGGACCCGCGACGCTCGACAGCGCAATTCCGCAACTGACGACGACGAGCGCGGTGCGCAGGACGGTGGTGGCGATGTTCATGGCGTTCTCCCGATCGGTACAGCGGTCATGGTCGCGCGTCCGACCTGAACGCGAGCCGAATCAATCCGACGGCGGCGGCGGCGCGATGACCTCGCGCGAGCCGTTCGACTGCAGCGGGCCGACGATGCCGGCCGCCTCCATCTCCTCGATCATGCGCGCGGCGCGGTTGTAGCCGATCTTGAGCCGGCGCTGGACGCCGGAGATCGAAGCCTTGCGCGATTCGGTGACGATCTTGACCGCCTGATCGTAGAGCGGATCCTGCTCGCCGGCCGCCTCGCCCTCCTCGCCCGGCAGGCCCGGCACCGCCGGAGCGCCTTCGCCCGGCCCGGCCAGGACCTCGTCGAGGTAGGTCGGCGTGCCGCTGCGCTTGAGGTGCTGGACGACCTTGTGCACTTCGACGTCGGAGACGAACGCACCGTGGACGCGGTTCGGGATCCCGCCGCCGGGCGGCTGGTAGAGCATGTCGCCGTGGCCGAGCAGCGCCTCGGCGCCCATCTGGTCGAGGATGGTGCGCGAGTCGACCTTGCTCGAGACCTGGAACGCGATGCGGGTCGGGATGTTGGCCTTGATCAGGCCGGTGATGACGTCGACCGAGGGCCGCTGGGTGGCGAGGATGAGGTGGATGCCGGCGGCGCGCGCCTTCTGCGCCAGGCGGCAGATCAGGTCCTCGACCTTCTTGCCCACCACCATCATCAGGTCGGCGAGCTCGTCGACCACCACCACCACGTAGGGCAGCGTCTCGAGGTCGCGCGGCTCGAGGCCCGACTCCGCCTTCCAGAACGGGTCCTTCAAGGGCTTGCCGGAGATCTTGGCGTCGGTGACCTTCTTGTTGAAGCCGGCCAGGTTGCGCACGCCGAGCGCGGCCATCAGGCGATAGCGGCGCTCCATCTCGACCACGCACCAGCGCAGCGCGTTGGACGCTTCCTTCATGTCGGTGACGACCGGCGCCAGCAGGTGCGGGATGCCGTCGTAGACCGAGAGCTCGAGCATCTTGGGGTCGACCATGATCAGCCGGACCTGCTCAGGCGTGCTCTTGTAGACCAGCGACAGCACCATGGCGTTGATGCCGACCGACTTGCCCGAGCCGGTGGTGCCGGCGATCAGCAGGTGCGGCATCTTGCCGAGGTCGGCGACCGAGGGCTTGCCCGAGATGTCCTTGCCCAGCGCCAGCGTCAGCGCCGAATGCGACTGGTCGTACTCGGCGCTCTTGATGATCTCGCCGAGCGTCACCGTCTCGCGGTTCTCGTTGGGGATCTCGAGGCCGACCGTGCTCTTGCCCGGGATGACCTCGACCACCCGCACGCTCGGCGCCGACAGCGCGCGGGCGAGATCCTTGGCCAGGTTCGAGATCTGCGACGATTTCACGCCGGCGGCGGGTTGCAGCTCGAAGCGCGTGATGACCGGGCCGGGATGGACCGCGACCACCTGGACCTCGATGCCGAAGTCGCGGAGCTTGAGCTCGACCAAGCGCGACATCGCCTCGAGCGCGTCGGCCGAGTAGCCCTGCTTGCGCTCGGGCGCATCATCGAGCAATGCCAGCGGCGGCAGGCCACCGGCGCTGCCAAGCTCGAACAGCGGCACCTGCTTCTCGCGCTCGACCCGCATCGAGGGCTCGATCTTGGCCACGGTCGGCTCGATCTTGGGCTTGGGCCGTGCCTTGCGCTCGGCGGTCTTGACCTCGACCAGCTCGACCCGCTCCTCGCGCTTGCGTTCGGTCTCGACCGTCTGCTGCATCCGCTGCCAGCGGTTGCGCAGCTTCTCCCAGGACAGCAGCGCGAGCTGGCCGGTGCGGTCCATCACCTCGAGCCACGACAGGCCGGTGCAACCGGTGACGCCGGCGAGGAACAGCGCGAGCCCGAGCAGCGTCGCGCCGATCGCACCGAACGAGCCGACCATCGCGTCGCTCAGCATCTCGCCGAGCGCGCCACCGGCGCCGGCCGGCAGCGCGTCGGGCGCGGCGTACCAGTGCTGCGAGGCGAGCGCCGCGCCGAACAGCAGCGCGGCGAGGAACGACAGGCCGATCACGGTGGCCATCGCCCGGGTCCGCGGTTCATCGCCGTCACGCTCGCCGTGGAACACGCGCAGCGCGAGCCAGCCGATGAGGACCGGGAACAGGAACGCCGGGTAGCCGATCAGCAGGAACAGGCCGTCGGCGAGGTAGGCACCGGCCGGGCCGATCCAGTTGCCGGTGGTCGCCCCGCCGGTGGAGGTCAGCGAGGTATCGCCGCGGGAATGGGTCAGCAGCGCCAGCAGCAGGACCGAAGCGAGCCCGAGCAGCGCCCACAGCGCCGCTTCGCGCAGCGCCTTGCGCACTGCGGGGCTCAGGGCGTGGGCGTCGTCGGCCTTCCGGGTCGCCTGCGGCAACGGCGCGCTACTTCAACAGCGCCGGGTGGACGACCTTGCCGCCCTCGACGTTGAGGCCCTTGGCCAGGCCGGCGTGCTTGCGCCAGTCCGGACCGGCCGCGAGCTTCGAGGCGTAGGGCGCGATCGCCGCCGACAGCGCCTGCGACGAGGTCCGCGGCACCGCGCCCGGCATGTGGGTGACGGTGAAGTGGATGACGCCGTGGACGGTGTAGACCGGATCGTCCCAGGTGGTGGGCCGCGCGGTCTCGATGCAACCGCCCTGATCGATGGCGATGTCGACCACCACCGAACCCGGCTGCATGCTCTTGACCATCTCCTCGGTGACGACGCGCGGGGCGCGCTCGCCGGTGATCAGCACCGCGCCGATCACGACGTCGGCGGTGCGGACCGCCTCGGCGATGTCGGCCGGGTGCGAGTAGAGCGCGGTGACGTTGGGGCCGAGCGCGCGCATCCGCTCCATCTTCTCGCGGTCGATGTCGAACACGGTGACCTGGGCGCCGAGGCCGGCGGCGACGGTGGCGGCCGCGCCGCCCGAGACGCCGGCGCCGATGATCACGACCTTGCCGCGCTTGGCGGCCGGCACGCCGCCGAGCAGCACGCCCTTGCCGCCGTTGGGTGCGTACAGCAGCGTGGTCGCCCACTGCATCGAGAGCCGGCCGGCGATGTCGGACATCGGCGCCAGCAGCGGCAGGCGGCCGAACTGGTCCTCGACCGTCTCGAACGCGACGTTGCAGTTGCCGATCGCCTTCAAGCGCTCGGTCAGCTCGGGCAGCGCCGCGAGGTGGAGGTAGCAGAACAGCAGATGGTCCTTGCGCAGGTGGGCGAGGTCGGCCTCGATCGGCTCCTTCACCTTCACCATCATCTCGGCCTTGTCCCACACCGCCTTGGCGGTCGGCAGGACCTCGACCCCGACCTTCTTGTACTCCTCGTCGAGGTAGCCGGACTTCACGCCGGCGCCGGCCTCGATGAACACCTGATGGCCCTCGCGCACCAGACCCGCGGCGGCGGCCGGGATGAGGCCGACCCGCCCTTCGAGCGGCTTGAGTTCACGAGGGATGCCGATGCGCATGGAGGACTCCTTGATGGTGTGGAGCGGCGTGGCTAACATGCCGCCGCGCTCGCGCTGCCGACCCTTGGGCGTCATCCCTTGGAAAAGCCGTCGGGGACCTCATATCGAGGTCCCGCATGCAAGCGGGCGCGGATTATACATGACCACCTCCACCCATTCGCGATTGATCATCCTGGGCTCGGGCCCGGCGGGCTACACCGCCGCGGTCTACGCCGCGCGCGCCAACCTCAAGCCGGTGCTCATCACCGGCATGGCCCAGGGCGGCCAGTTGATGACCACCACCGACGTCGAGAACTGGCCCGGCGACGCGCATGGGCTCACCGGCCCGGCGCTGATGGAGCGGATGCAGAAGCACGCCGAAGCGTTCGGCGTCGAGATCGTGTTCGACCACATCAACGACGCCAAGCTCGACGCGCGCCCGTTCCTGCTCACCGGCGATTCCGGGACCTACAGCTGCGACGCGCTGGTCATCGCGACCGGCGCCAGCGCCCAGTACCTCGGCCTGCCCTCGGAGACCGCGTTCATGGGCAAGGGCGTCTCGGCCTGCGCCACCTGCGACGGCTTCTTCTACAAGGGCCGCAAGGTCGCGGTGGTCGGCGGCGGCAACACCGCGGTCGAGGAAGCGCTCTACCTCTCGAACATCGCCGAGCACGTGACGCTGATCCATCGCCGCGACACGCTGCGTTCGGAGAAGATCCTGCAGGACCGCCTGTTCGCCAAGGAGAAGGCGGGCAAGGTCTCGCTGCTGTGGAACCACCAGCTCGACGAGGTGCTGGGCGACCCCTCAGGCGTCACCGGCCTGCGGGTCAAGAGCACCAAGGACCAGACGCCGCAGGACCTGGCGTTGCACGGCGTCTTCATCGCGATCGGCCACAAGCCGAACACCCAGCTGTTCGAGGGTCAGCTCGAGATGAAGGGCGGCTACCTCAGGGTCAAGAGCGGCCTCGAGGGCAACCACACCATGACCTCGATCCCCGGCGTGTTCGCCGCCGGCGACGTGATGGACCACGTCTACCGCCAGGCCATCACCTCGGCCGGCACCGGCTGCATGGCCGCGTTGGACGCCGAACGTTGGCTGGAAGCGCAAGCTCACGCGTGATCCCGCCCGCGCCGCACGTCGCCCCGTGCCGCGCGCGCTGATCTCGATGCGCCTGCCGCTGATCGCGCCCGGCTCGCCACCCGACTCGTTCCCGGATCCCGCCCGCGCGCTCGGCGAACCGAACGGTCTGCTGGCAGCCGGCGGCGACCTGTTGCCCGAGCGCCTGGTCGCCGCCTACCGCGCCGGCATCTTCCCCTGGTTCGACGACGGCGACCCGATCCTGTGGTGGTCGCCCGATCCGCGGGCGCTGATCACGCCGGACTCGCTCGATGTCTCGGCGAGCCTGGCCCGCACGATGCGGCGCGGCCGCTACCGGCTGAGCTGCGACCTCGCGTTCGAGGCGGTGGTCGAGGGCTGCGCCGGACCGCGCCCCGGCAGCAAGGGCACCTGGATCGTGCCAGCGATGCGCGCCGCCTACGCCCTGCTCCACCGCGAAGGCCTCGCGCATTCGGTCGAATGCTGGGACGACGAAGGCCTCGCCGGCGGGATCTACGGGGTGGCGGTGGGCGGCGTATTCTGCGGTGAGAGCATGTTCAGCCGCCGGACCGACGCCTCCAAGGTCGCGCTGGTCGCGCTGCTCCGGATGCTCGTGCGACGCGGAGGCCGGGCCTTGGACTGCCAGCTGATGAACCCGCACCTGGTCTCGCTCGGCGCGACGGCGGTCCCGCGCGCCGAGTTCCTCGGGTTGCTCCATGCCGAACGCGACCGGCCGCTCGACGGCGATTGGTCGATCGAACCCGCGGACCTGCGGCCGTGACCGACGCCGCCCGCCCCGCCTCCAAGCTCGGGTTCTTCCTCACCCCCGAGCACGACTGCAACTACCTCGACGACCGCGTCGCCCGCACCGTGTTCGCCGATCCCGACGCGGCGCCCGACAAGCGGATGCAGACCGCGCTCGCCGCCGCCGGCTTCCGCCGCAGCGGCCGCTTCATCTACCGGCCGCAATGCGCCGCCTGCCGGGCCTGCATCCCGGTGCGGCTGCCGGTGTTCGACTTCACGCCCGACCGCAGCCAGCGCCGCACGCTGGCGATGAACCGCGGGCTGCGGGTGGTGCCGGCCGCGCTCGAGCGCAACCCCGAGCATCTCGCGCTCTACGTGCGCTACCAGGAACAGCGGCACCTGGACGGTGCGATGCACACCGACTCGGCCGACGCCTTCCTCGAGTTCTTCGCCTCGGCGTTCTCCGACACCTGGCTCTACGAGATGCGCGAGGGCGATGCGCTGCGGGGCGTGATGGTGGTCGACCGGCTCGACGACGCGCTGTCGTCGGTCTACACGTTCTTCGACCCCGAGCTGCCCAAGCGCAGCCTCGGCACCTGGGCGGTGCTGTGGCAGGTCGCCGAGGCACGCCGGCTCGGGCTGCGCTGGGTCTACCTCGGCTACTGGATCGAGGAATGCCGGAAGATGGCCTACAAGGGCCGCTTCCGGCCGTTGGAGCGCCTCGCCGACGGCGTGTGGCACCGGGAACCGTAACCGGGCAGAATGCGCCGCCGCCGGGCCCCCGGCTGACGCCCACAGACAGGTTCATGGCCAAAGAAGATGCGATCCAGATGGAAGGCGAGGTCATCGAGACCCTGCCCAACACCACCTTCCGGGTGAAGCTCGAGAACGGCCACGTCGTCACCGCCCACATCAGCGGGCGCATGCGCAAGAACTACATCCGTATCCTCACCGGCGACAAGGTCACGGTCGAGCTGACGCCCTACGACCTGACCAAGGGCCGCATCTCCTACCGCGCGCGCTGAGCCGCGAAGCTTCCAAGGAAGAATCGCAGATGACGAACGGGGCGCCTTGGCGCCCCGTTCGCGTTCCAGCACCCGATCCCTTGCGGACCAGGTCGCTTCGCAGGCCTCAGCTGCGCGGTGCGCGCAGCAGCATGAAGGCCCAGACCGACAGCGCGCTGGTGACGATGAACACCACCGCCGACGCCGCCATCGGGATCTCGACGCCGGCGATGACCACCGGCCATCCCAGGAACATCCGCAGGAACTGCAGCAGCGCAACCAGGTCGAACACGGCCAGCGAGACGATCAGGTACTTCCGGCTGTCCATCAGCGGACGGTCTCCGTCACCGGCTTGAGCGCCGGCGCTTCCATCGCGAGCGTCAGACCCTCAGGTCCGGCGCCGACCCGCACGATGCCGCCGTGGACGAGCTTGCCGAACAGCAGCTCCTCGGCCAGCGGCCGCTTGATCTGCTCCTGGATCACCCGCGCCATCGGCCGCGCGCCCATCTTGGGATCGTGGCCGTGGACCGCGAGCCAGGCCCGCGCCGCCTGGTCGACCTCGAGCTCGACGTTGCGCACCTCGAGCTGGGCCTCGAGCTCGAGCAGGAACTTGTCGACCACCCGGGCGATGGTCTGGGCGTCGAGCGGGCCGAACTGCACCACCGCATCGATGCGGTTGCGGAACTCCGGCGAGAACAGGCGGCGGATCGCCTCGAGCGCGTCGCTGGCGTGGTCCTGGTGGACGAAGCCCATCGTCGCCCGCGCCATGTCCTGGGCCCCGGCGTTGGTCGTCATCACCAGGATGGTGTGGCGAAAGTCGGCCTTGCGACCGTTGTTGTCGGTCAGCGTGCCGTGGTCCATCACCTGGAGCAGGATCGAGAAGATCGCCGGGTGGGCCTTCTCGACCTCGTCGAGCAGCACCACGCAGTGCGGGTTCTTGTGCACCTGCTCGGTCAGCAGGCCGCCCTGGTCGAAGCCGACGTAGCCCGGCGGCGCGCCGATCAGGCGCGAGACCGCGTGCTGCTCCATGTACTCCGACATGTCGAAGCGGATCAGCGGGATGCCGAGCGCGAGCGCGAGCTGGCGGGTGACCTCGGTCTTGCCCACGCCGGTCGGGCCGGCGAGCAGGAACGAGCCGACCGGGCCGCGCTCGTGGCGCAGGCCGGAGCGCGCCATCTTGATCGCGCCGGCCAGGGTCTTCACCGCCTCGTCCTGGCCGAAGATCACGAGCTTGAGGTCACGCTCGAGGTTGCGCAGCACGTCGCGGTCGCTGGTCGAGACGCTCTTGGGCGGGATGCGCGCCATCTTCGCCACCACCTCCTCGACGTCCTCGACCGAGACGCTCTTCTTGCGCTTGGCCGCCGGCTTCATGCGGATGCTGGCGCCGACTTCGTCGACCACGTCGATCGCCTTGTCCGGCAGGTGGCGGTCGTTGATGTGCTTGGCGGCGAGCTCGGCGGCCGCGCGCAGCGCCTTGGCCGGGTACTTCACGCCGTGGTGGTCCTCGAAGTAGGTCTTGAGCCCCTTCAGGATCTCGACCGTCTCCTCGACCGTCGGCTCGACCACCTCGACCTTCTGGAAGCGGCGCGCCAACGCGCGGTCCTTCTCGAAGATCGAGCGGTACTCCTGGAACGTGGTCGAGCCGATGCAGCGCAGCTCGCCCGACTGCAGGATCGGCTTGATCAGGTTGGATGCGTCCATCGTGCCGCCCGAGGCGGCGCCGGCGCCGATGATGGTGTGGATCTCGTCGATGAACAGCACCGCGTCGGGATGCTTCTTGAGCTCGGCCAGCACCTGCTTGAGGCGCTTCTCGAAGTCGCCGCGGTACTTGGTGCCGGCGATCAGGGCGCCGAGGTCGAGCGAGAACACGGTCGCGGCCGACAGCACCTCGGGCACCCGGCCGTCCTCGATCAGCTTGGCCAGGCCCTCGGCGATCGCGGTCTTGCCGACGCCGGCTTCGCCGACCAGCAGCGGGTTGTTCTTGCGCCGGCGGCACAGCACCTGGACCACGCGCTCGACCTCGGCCTCGCGACCGATCAAGGGGTCGATCTTGCCCTGGCGCGCGAGCTGGTTGAGGTCGGCGGCGTAGAGCTCGAGCGCGGTCTTCGACGCGTCCTCGCTGCCCTCGCCCTGCTCGCTTTCCTCGGTCCGCTCGCTGCTGCCGCCCGGCTCCTCGCCGCCCTTGGCGATGCCGTGCGAGATGAAGTTGACGACGTCGAGCCGGGTGACGCCCTGCTTGCCCAGCAGGTAGACCGCGTGGGATTCCTTCTCGGAGAAGATCGCGACCAGCACCATCGCGGCGGTGACCTCGCGCCGACCGGCCGACTGGAGGTGGAACACCGCGCGCTGGAGCACGCGCTGGAAGCCGAGCGTGGGCTGGACCTCCTCGGCATCGCCGGTCGGCAGCCGCGGCACGCTCTCGTCGATGAAGCGCGCGAGCTCGGCGCGCAGCGCGTCGGAATCGCAGCCGCAGGCGGCCAGCACCTCGGCGACCTTGGGCGCATCGAGCACCGCCAGCAGCAGGTGCTCGATGGTCATGAACTCGTGGCGGTGGTCCCGCGCGTCGGCGAAGGCCTCGTTGAGACGGACCTCGAGCTCCTTGCTCAACATCACGCTTCCTCCATCGTGCACAGCAGCGGATGCTGGTGCTTGCGCGAATGCTCGTTGACCATCGCGACCTTGGTCTCGGCGATCTCGAACGGGAACACCCCGCAGACGCCCTTGCCGCGGGTGTGGACGTGCAGCATCACCTGGGTCGCGGTGGGACGGTCCATCCGGAAGAACCGCTGCAGGACGTCGACCACGAAGTCCATCGGCGTGTAGTCATCGTTCAGCAGCACCACCTTGAACAGCGGCGGCCGCTTGACCTGCGGCAGCGCCTCCTCGAGCGCGAGGCCGCGTTCCGGCTGGTCAGGGTGCTGGCGCTCGTGGTCGGTCATGGCGCCATTCTACTGCTGTCGTGGGGGCCGTCGGCCTACTTGGTGGTGTAGGTGAACACGCCATCCCACTGGGCCGGCGGCGGTTCGCGCCGGAAGTGGTTGATGCGGTCCAGGTAGACCTGGTGGTAGACCTTCTTGTGCTCCTGGTACAGGCCGAAGAACTCGCGCTCGGCGTCGTCCCAGCGCTGCTCGCGGTAGAGCGCGAGCGCCTGCTTGTGGCGCGTCGCCATCTGCTTGACGCCCTTTTCGAGCGCTTCGCGCATGCCGACCGGCGTGTAGGTCGCGACCGGCAGCTCCTTGCCCTTGACCCGGACCCGGTCGATCTCGATGAACTGGACCTCCGGCACCATCTCGCGGGTCGCCTCGCTGACCAGCACGGTGATGCCGTAGTTCTTGGTCAGGCCCTCGAGCCGCGAGCCGAGGTTCACCACGTCGCCCATCACCGTGTACTGCTTGCGGAACTCGGAACCCATGTCGCCGACCCGCATCGGGCCGGTCGAGAGGCCGACGCCGATGTGGATCTCGGGCCAGCCCTTGGCCTTGAACTCCTCGGAGATCGCGGCGGCGGCCTTCTCCATCTCGATCGCGGCCAGCACCGCGTGGCGAGCGTGGTCGGGGTCGGCCAGCGGCGCGCCCCAGAAAGCCATGATCGCGTCGCCGATGTACTTGTCGATGGTGCCGCGCTGGTTGTGGATCACGCCCGTCATCGGCGTGAGGTAGGCGTTCATCAGCTCGGTCAGCTCCTTCGGCCCGAGCCCCTCGGAGATGGTGGTGAAGCCGCGCACGTCGGAGAACAGCACCGTCATCTCGCGGGTCTGGCCCTCGAAGGTGAACGAGTCGCCGGACTGCTGGGCCATCTCGGCGACCAGCTCGGGCGGCACGTACTGGCCGAACTGGGCGGTGAGCTGGCGCGCGCCGCGCGACTCGACGAAGAAGCCGTAGAGGGTGTGGACCAGGAACAGCAGCAGCACGAACACGATCGGCGAGGCGACCGGCACGATGAAGTCGCCGGCCTGCCACATCAGCAGGTTGGCGACGATGCCGAGCACCAGGAACGCCACGGTCGTCGCGGTCGCCCACACCACTCCAGCGCGGACCTGGATCACGGTCAGCACGATGGCCGAGAAGAGCAACATCAACAGGTGGATGCCGCGGACGTACTCGGGATGGTGCTTGACCCGCTGGTCGAGCACGCCGGAGATGATGTTGGCGTGGACCTCGACGCCGGTGAACGCCTCGCCGACCGGCGTGTTGCGCAGGTCACGCAAGCCGGGCGCCGAGGTGCCGACCAGCACGATCGCGTCGCGCAGCACCGCGGGGTCGGCCGTGCCGCGCAGCACGTCGGTGGCCGGGACGTAGGGGAACGAGTACTGGGGCCCGCGGTACGGCACCCAGACCGCGAGCTGCTCGTCGACCGGGATGCGCAGGTCGCCGAGCAGCACCCACTCGAGATCGAGGTTGTCCCTCCGCGAACCAGCGCCCGAGCCGAACACGAACTCCGGGCGAGTGCCACCTGCGGACAGGCGCAGCGTGGCGAGCGCCAACGACTCGTAGACCGCGCCCTGGTAGGACTGCAGCAGCGGCACCCGTCGGAACGAGCCATCGGTGTCGACCAGCTGGGTGCTGAAGAATCCGCCGGCCGGCGCCGCTTCCTGCAGCTTGGCCAGGTTGCCGGTGTAGCCGGCGGCCACCTCGTAGCGCAGCGCGGTGCCATCGCGACCCTTCTCGAACAGCGGCGGCGGCAGCACGCCAATCTTCTGGCCCACGCCGGCCGAGCCCTCGGGCTGGAACACGTAACCCATCACCACCGGCCGACCGGCGAGCGCCTCGGCGAGGCGGGCGTCGGTGTCGAGCGTGGGGCGGACCTCGGCGTAGGTGGCGGCGAACTCGGGGTCGTCGCGCAGGCCGCGGGCGGCGAGCGCCTCCAGCAGCTCGACCGCACGCTGATCGTCGGGCTCCGGGAAGTTCATGTCGAAACCGACGACGCGGGCGTGGTACCGGTCGAACAGCTTCACCACCAGCGTGGCGACCTTGTCGCGCGACCAAGGCCAGCGGCCCTCGGCGGTGATGCTGCGCTCGTCGACGTCGAGGATCACGACCCGGGGATCGATGGTCTCCGACATCGTCAAGCGCACCCGGGAGTCGTAGGCGATGTCTTCGAGGCGGTCGAGCAGCGGCATCGGCAGGTCGCCGGTCACGTGCAGCGCGAACAGCAGGAAGAGCACGCCTGAGATCGCGACCCTGATCAGCAGGCGCATGTTCACTCGGCGTCCCCTCGGTCCGGCCCCTGCGCCGCAGGCCTGCGGCGCGGGTCGATTCTAGCCCCTGGGCGTGCTCGGCTCGGCTTGTGAGCCTGCGGGACCGGCCCGTATCATGAGAGCGAGGCACACCTCTATATCCGCCCCTTCGCGTCGGAACGGTGTGCGCCAACCGATTGTCCAGCGACGCGAACCCGACCATGGCCGCAGGCCCCGAACGCACGCTCGAGCGCGCGCTGGAGACGGCGCAGGCGCGCCTTCGTCCGTGGCTGCCGCGCCTGCCGGGCGCGCTCGCGCTGGTCTGCGCGATCGGCGCCGGGTTCGCCGGCGCCCGCCTGGTCTGGCTGGTGCACGACCTGATCTCCCCGCCCCCGCCGAGCCCGATGGTCGACGCACGCACGCTGGCGCCGACGATCGACCCGGCCGCCGCGGCGCAGCAGCTCGCCGCGACCCAGGCCTTCGGCCCGCTCGATGCCACTGTCGACGCCCGCGAGGCACCCGATTCGCGCCTCGCGCTCAAGCTCCGCGGCGTGATCAGCGCCGCCGACCCGCGTTACTCGCGCGCCTTCATCGCCAGCAACGAGGACGACGAGCGCGGTTACCCGATCGGCGCGACGCTGCCAGGCGGCGCGATGGTGCAATCGATCCTCCCGGACCGGGTGGTGCTGGCGCGCAACGGGTCGCTCGAGACGCTGCGGTTGCCGCGCGAGTCAGGGAGCCCGAGCGAGACCGCGCCGGCGTTCCAGGCCGCCGACCTGCGCACCGCGCAGCAGAACCCGTCGCGTCTGCTCGACTGGATGCGCCCGGTGGTGGCGACCGAGAGCAACACCGGCCGCCAGCTCGGCTACCGCGTCTACCCCGGCCGCGATCCCGACCGCTTCACCAAGCTCGGCTTGCTGCCCGGTGACCTGGTCACCGCGGTCAACGGCCAACCGCTCGACGACCCCAGCCGGAGCATGGAGCTGATGCGCAACCTCTCCGGCTCCGACAACATCACCCTCACGATCGAACGCGACGGCGCCCAGCGCCTCGTCCAGATCCCGGTACTCCAGTGACGCCCACCATGACGCTCGCCCGCCTCCTCGCCCCCGTGGTCCTGCTCTGCGCCGGCGTCGCCGCCGCCGGGGCGCCGACCATCACGCTCAACTTCAAGGACACCGAGATCCGCGAGGTCGCGGCCAGCATCGGCGAGATCACCGGCAAGAACTTCATCCTCGACCCGCGGGTGAAGGGCAAGGTCACGGTGGTCTCGGCGCGGCCGATCCCGCTCGAGGCGGTCTACCCGGTGTTCCTCTCGGTGCTGCAGGTCAACGGCTTCTCGGCGCTGCCCTCGGGCAGCATGGTCAAGATCGTGCCGGTGGTGGACGCCTCGCGCACCCCGGGCCGCTCGCTCGGCAGCGGCGGCGCGCCCTCCGACGAGGTCGTGACCCAGGTCGTCGAGCTCAAGAACGCCTCGGCCAACCAGCTGCTCAACGCGCTGCGTCCGCTGCTCGGCATCAACGCCCACATCGCGCCGGTCCCGGGCGCCAACGTGCTGGTGATCGCCGACACCCAGGCCAGCCTGGCCCGCATCACCGCCATCGTCGAGCGGGTCGACCAGGCCAGCGAAGGCGACGTCGAGGTGGTGGCGCTCGAGCACGCCAGCGCTGGTGAGATCGTGCGGGTGCTGACCACGCTGTCCGCCGGCCAGCCCAAGGACGCCGGCACCCCGCCGCCGGCGATCGTCGCCGACGAGCGCACCAACAGCGTGTTGATCGGCGGCAGCCGCGGCGACCGGGTCCGGCTCAAGACCCTGGTCGCCCACCTCGACACTCCGCGCGACGGCGAGGGCAACACCCAGGTCATCTACCTGCGCTACGCCAACGCCGAGAACCTGGCCAAGATCCTGCAGGGCTACGCGACGCAGAGCCGCAGCAGCGGCAGCGCCGGCGGCGCGGCGCCCGCCCCAGCCGCGAGCTCGGGCGCCGGCAGCCCACCGCTCGAGGGCGTCTCGGTGCTGGCCGAAGCCGAGACCAACGCGCTGGTGGTGACCGCGGCGCCGCGCCAGATGCAGGCGGTGCGCAACATCATCGACAAGCTCGACATCCGCCGCGCCCAGGTGCTGGTCGAGGCGATCATCGTCGAGATGTCGGCCGAGAAGGCCGCCGAGATGGGCATCACCTGGGCGGTCGACGCCAGCGCCAAGGGCGCGGTCGGCTTCACCAACTTCCCGCGGGTCGGCCCCGGCCTGATCCAGCTCGGCGCGGCGGGCAGCGGCACCGCGGCCCAGGCCGTCAACCTGATCCCCGACGGGCTCACGCTCGGCGTCGGCCGCATCGACGCCGGCGGCGGCGTCTCGTTCGCGATGCTGGCCCGTGCGCTGGCCGGCGACGGCGACACCAACATCCTGTCGACGCCCTCGCTGCTGACGCTCGACAACGAGGAGGCGGAGTTCACCGCCGGCCAGGAGGTGCCGTTCGTGACCGGCCAGTACACCGGCACCGGCGGCAGCACCACGCCGACCAACCCGTTCCAGACCATCGAGCGCAAGGACATCGGCATCAGCCTCAAGATCAAGCCGCAGATCAACGAGGGCAGCGCGGTGTTCCTGAACATCAAGCAGGAGGTCTCGAGCCTCGGCACCAGCGCGGTGGCGACGGTCGACGCGGTCACCAACAAGCGCACCATCTCGACCCGGGTGCTCGCCAACGATGGCGAGATCATCGTGCTCGGCGGCCTGACCGACGACCAGGTCCAGCAGAGCGAGCAGCGGGTGCCGGTGCTGGGCTCGATCCCCGGCCTCGGCGCGCTGTTCCGCTACAACAAGTCGAGCAGCATCAAGCGCACGCTGACCATCTTCCTGCGGCCGCGGATCATGCACGACGCCAACGACATCGCCCGCTTCACCGAATCGAAGTACAACGCGGTGCGCGGTCAGCAGGGCGCGCTGAACAAGGACGACGTGCGCGGACTGCAGGGGACCAAGCGCCCGACGCTGCCGGAGTACGACGACGGGAAGCAGGCCGACCTGCCGGCTGACGGTTCGACGATGCCGGTCGTTTCGCCGACCCAGACCACCACGCCGGTCAGCCCGCCACCGCCCAGCGCGCCGGCCAGCACACCGTCGACCGCACCGCCGAACAGGGCTGCCGATGGCGGTCGCTGAGCCCGCCACCCCGCTCCCGTTCGCGTTCGCAAAGCGCAACGGCGTGCTGCTGCTGGGCGGCGCCGACGGCCGGCTGGTGCTGCGCGAACCGATCGCGCCCGACGCCCTGCTCGAGGTCCAGCGCCACCTCGGCGGCAGCCTGCCCGCCTACGAGACCGTCGACGCGGCGCGCTTCGACGCGCTGCTGCAGCAGGCCTACCAGGACAGCACCGGCGAAGAGCTCCGCGCCGTGGCCGGTATCGAGGGCGACCTCGACCTGACCCGGCTGGCCGAGGACCTGCCCGAAGCGGCCGACCTGCTCGAGAGCGACGACGACGCGCCGATCATCCGCCTGATCAACGCCCTGCTCGGAGGCGCGATCAAGGAGAACGCCTCCGACATCCACGTCGAACCGTTCGAGAACCGGCTGGTGGTGCGGTTCCGGGTCGACGGCGTGCTGCGCGAGGTGATGGCGACCAAGCGCGCGGTCGCGCCGCTGGTGGTGTCGCGGATCAAGGTCATGGCCCAGCTCGACATCGCCGAGAAGCGCCTGCCGCAGGACGGCCGCATCTCGCTCCGGGTCGCCGGCCGCGCGGTCGACGTCCGCGTCTCGACCATCCCTTCCGGCCACGGCGAGCGGGTGGTGATGCGCCTGCTCGACAAGCAGGCCGGCCGCCTCGACCTCGAGCACCTCGGGATGGACCCGGCGACGCTGATCGCCTGCGACGAGCTGATCCGCAAGCCGCACGGCATCATCCTGGTCACCGGCCCGACCGGCTCGGGCAAGACCACCACGCTCTACGCCGGGCTGACCCGCATCAACGACCGCAGCCGCAACATCCTGACGGTCGAGGATCCGATCGAGTACTACCTCGACGGCATCGGCCAGATGCAGGTCAACCCCAAGGTCGAGATGACGTTCGCCCGCGGTCTGCGCGCGATCCTGCGCCAGGACCCCGACGTGGTGATGGTCGGCGAGATCCGCGACCTCGAGACCGCCGAGATCGCGGTCCAGGCCTCGCTCACCGGCCACCTCGTGCTGTCGACGCTCCACACCAACTCGGCGGTCGGCGCGGTCACCCGCCTGCGCGACATGGGGGTCGAGCCGTTCCTGCTCTCGTCCTCGCTGCTCGGCGTGCTGGCGCAACGCCTGGTTCGACTGCTGTGCACCGCCTGTCGCAAGGCGCACGCGCCCGACGAGCGCGAACGCCAGCTGCTCGGCCTCGCCGCTGACGACGCCCGCACGCTCTACCGACCGGTCGGCTGCGAGGACTGCAACCACCTCGGCTACGCCGGGCGCACCGGCATCTACGAGCTGATCGTGGTCGACGACCCGATGCGGACCATGGTCCACGACGGCGCCAGCGAGCAGTCGCTCGAGAAGCACGCCCGCGCCCGCACGCCCTCGATCCGCCACGACGGCGTCCGCCGCGTGCTGGCCGGCGAGACCACGCTCGAGGAAGTCCTGCGCGTGACCCGCGAGGGCTGATGCCGACCTTCGAGTACACGGCGCTCGACCCGACCGGCCGCGAGCAGCGCGGCACGCTCGAGGCCGACACTCCGCGCCAGGTCCGCGGCCAGCTCCGCGAGCGCGGCCTGACCGCGCTCGAGGTGACCGAGACCGCTGCGCGCGAACGGGAGGCCGGCGCGCTCGGCTTCCGCCGCGGCCTGCCGGCCGACGAGATCGCGCTGATCATCCGCCAGCTGGCGACGCTGGTCCGCGCCGCGATCCCGCTCGAGCAGGCGCTCAAGGCGGTCGCCGACCAGACCGAGAGCGAGCGTGCCCGCCACGTGGTGCTGGGGGTGCGGACCCACATCCTCGAGGGCCACACGCTCGCCGACGGCCTCGGCCAGTTCCCCCACGTCTTCCCCGAGATCGATCGCGCCACGGTCGCTGCCGGCGAGCAGGCCGGTCACCTCGACGTGGTGCTGGAGCGGCTCGCCGACTACGCCGAGGCCCGCCAGACCCGCGGCGCCGCGCTGGCCACCGCGCTGTACTACCCGGCGTTCCTGGTGGTCACCGCGATCGCGGTGGTGATGTTCCTGATGACCTACGTCATCCCGAAGATCGTGGTGGTGTTCGAGAACTGCCACAACCAGCTGCCGCTGGTGACCCGGGCGCTGGTCGCGACCAGCGGCTTCATGGCCGCCTGGTGGTGGTTGCTGCTGACGGCGGTGATCGCGACCGTGTTCCTGGTGCGCAGCGCCTTGCAGCGCCCCGAGGTCCGCCGCGCCTGGCACCTGCGCGTGCTGGGGCTGCCGGTGATCGGCCGGGTGGTGCGCGCCGCCAACGCCGAGCAGTTCACCCGCACGCTCGCGATCCTCTCGGCCAGCAGCGTGCCGGTGCTCGAAGCGCTGCGGATCTCCGCGGCGACGATGTCGAACCTGCCGATGCGCGAGGCGGTGCTCGCCGCCGCCGGCCGGATCCGCGAGGGCGCGCCGATCGCGCGCTCGCTGGCCGCGAGCGGCCTGTTCCCACCGCTCACCATCCAGCTGATCGCCTCGGGCGAGGCCAGCGGCACGCTCGACGACATGCTCGGACGCGCCGCCGACCACCTGGAACGCGAGGTCGACAACACGGTGCGGCGGGCCCAGGCCCTGCTCGGCCCGGTGGTGTTGCTGTTCATGGCGCTGATCGTGGTCACGATCATGGCCTCGGTGCTGATCCCGATCCTGCAGATGAACCAGCAGCTGACCTGCTGACAAGATGCGAAGGAGCCTTCCGTCCCTGGTCGGCTCCGTCGCCACGGCGGGTGGCTTCCGTATTCGCCCGCGACGCACTACGCGATGACCGGCGGTGCGAACCGCCTCCGATGACGCCCCCTGCTCGACGCGTCCCTGCGTCCGTCATCGTTCCTCCATGCCCCCTAAGGGACCATCGCGCGTCGTGCGACGCAGCGGCGCGTCCGTTGCGCCTGGGCGTCGGCCCCTCGCCGACGCTTGCATCCGAATCTACGGATGCGGTCCGGGATGTAAAGTGTGATTCCGTCCACTCGACGAAAAATGAATGCCATTCAGCGTATTCGTAGTCCAACGGCTACAGCGCGCCGGGCGGAATTCCTAGCGTCGCGGACGCGCCGCACTTGGGGGTAGGAAATGCCTTACTTCGAGATCGCCATCGCGCTGGTGTTCGCCACCGTGTTCCTCAAAGGCGGCGAGCAGGAAGCGCGGATGGGGCGCTCCAACCATGGCGTGCTGTGGGCCGCGCTCTCGGTGCTGGTGTCCGTGCTGGTGGTAGTGGTGATCGGCCGCGGTGGGATTTGGCTAATCGCGGCCCAGCTCACGCTGTTCGTCGCGATCGGCGCCGTGCGCGCCCACTGGGAACGCGATGGAGGCTGACCGGCGAGGGACCGCCAGACCAACGCCGTGCCGCGCCGAGCGCGACGCCTTCGCGGCTAAGATGCGGTGGGTCAACGCTCCGCATCGGGGGTCAGGTGCGACAGTCCGCCGGCGTGAGCCGGACTCTTCGATCGCGAGGCGCCACGCGCTGGTCCATCGCGCTGGCGATCGCGGTCGTCGCCGCGCAGAGCGGCACGCTGCAGGCCGTCGACCCGGCCAAGCCCTTCCATCGCTACGTCCGCGACGCCTGGAGCGTCGAGTCGGGCCTGCCCCAGCTCTCTGCGATGGCCCTGGCGCAGACCGCTGACGGCTACATCTGGGTCGGCACGCAACGCGGGCTCGCCCGCTTCGACGGCATCAACTTCCGCGTCTACGGCTCCAAGGACTACTCCGAGCTGCCGTCCGACTACATCAACGCGCTGTTGACCGATTCGCGTGGTCGCCTCTGGATCGGCACCATCGCCGGTGTAGCGCGGATCGACGGCGATGGCGTGCTGCGACAGGTCGCAATCCGGCATGGCGACCGCGGCAAGCCGATCGCGCTCGACGTCACCGGCTTCGCCCAATCGCCGTCGGGCCTGGTGTTGGCGGCCTCCCCCGCCGGGTTGCTGCGCGAGAGCGCGGCGGGCGACCTGCAGGCCGATCCCGCCGCGGCTCAGAGCGTGCATGCCGTGGCGAGCGTCGGCGACGCGATCTGGCTCGGCGTCGATGGCGGCGTGCTGCGCGTCGCAGCCAACGGCAGCAGCGCACGGTTCCCGTTGCCCGCGGTCCACGGCGGCGTGCCGGTGCGCAAGCTCGGCTGGCGCGACGGCGGGCTCTACGCCGGCACCGAGGCCGGGCTGTTCCATCAGGTCGAGGATCGGCTCGCGCCGGTGAGGCTGGCGGGGATCCCGACCGACGCACCGGTCTCGATGCTCCACGCCGACCGCACCGGCGCGCTCTGGATCGGCTTGCGCGATCGGCTGCTGCGGCTACGACGCGACGGCAGCGCCGAGACCATCGACGACCCGGCGTTGAACCACGTCGAGGCGGCGCTCGAGGACGCCGAGCAGAACCTCTGGCTCGGTTCGCGTCGCTCAGGCGTCCACCGGGTCTGGGACGGCTGGGCCGAGCGCTTCGCTCGGCTCGATGGTCTCGACCGCCCCATCGTGTGGAGCGCGGCGGCACGGCGCGCCGGCGGCATGTGGATCGGGACCTCGAGCGGCTTGCGCCGCTTCGACGGGTTGCGCTTCGAAACGCCGCCCGGATACGCGGCGCTCGAGAGCGCCACGATCAATGCCCTGCTCGATGAGGGCGATCGCCTGCTGATCGGCACCAACCTCGGACTGAAGGAGGCGCGCGGCGGCCGGGTCGGCCCGGTGCCCGGCGGCGAAGCGCTGGAGTCGTTGCGCATCTTCGGCCTGGCGCGCGACCGCGCAGGCGCGCTGGTGCTGGTGACCTCGGGCGGCGCCTACCGGCAGCGCGGCGGCGCCATCGAGCGCATCCAGAGCGTGCCGTTGGAGGCCAGCCTCAACATGCGCAGCTTGGCCGTCGCCGGTGACGGCCGGATCTTCGTCGCCGCGCTCGGCGGCGTGTTCGAGGTCGCCGAGCGGCTCGAACCGGTGCCGATCGAAGGCGAAGGCCGCGGCTTCAACGGCATCACGGCGGACGTGGACGGTCGCCTGGTGGTCGGCGACATCGCCGGGCACCTATGGGTGCAACAGGGCGGCCTGCTCAAGCGCTACGGCACGGCGCAGGGGCTGCCGGAGAACTTCCCGACCGCGTTGCACATAGATCGCCGCGGCGTTCTGTGGGTGGCAGGGCTGCTCGGCCTCTACCGTGTGCCCTACGCCGACTTCGACGCGCTCGCTGAGGGCCGCATCGCCGCGGTCCGCGCCGAGATGGTGCTGAGCATCACCGGACGGGTCCCCGGCGCGCAGCATTCGTTGTGCTGCAACGGCGGCGGCGCGCAATCGGCGCTGGCCTTCGGCGACGACCTGTGGCTCACAACGCCCGACGGGATCGTCCGCATCCCGACCGCGGAGCAGATCTCGAACCCGGTCATCCCCAAGGTCCACGTCGAGCGGGTCCATCACTCGGACGCCTGGCATCCGGTCGGCGCCGATCTCGATGAGCTGCCGCTCGGCGCGCGCGACGTCGCCTACGAGTTCACCGTGACCTCGTTCCGCGACCCCAAGAGCGCGCGCTTGCGCTACATGCTCGAGGGCTACGACCGCGACTGGCGCGACCTGCCGGACGTGAAATACCGGCGCGCGAACTACACCAACCTGCCGCCCGGCGACTACACGTTCAAGGTCCGCGGCGCGAACGACCGCGGCAGCTGGTCCGAACAGGAAGCGGTCCACCGTTTCCGGGTCCCGGCGCGCTTCGTCGAGACGCGTGGGTCGATCGCGTTGCTGGTACTGGTGCTCGCCAGCTTCGGTTACGGCGCCTACCTCTGGCGGGTCGCGGCGCTGCGCCAGGACCGACACCGGTTGCAGGCGGCGGTCGAGCGTCGGACCGAAGAGCTCGCCGAGGCCAACCGCCAACTGCTCGAGGCGAGCGAGACCGACCCCCTGACCCGGCTCAAGAACCGTCGCTTCATCTACGACCAGCTGCCGGCCGACATCGCCAACCTGCAGCGCCGCCTGCTCGGCGACGATGCCGAGGCCGGCGCGATCGGCTTCCTTGTCGTCGACGCCGACCACTTCAAGCGGATCAACGACGAGCACGGTCACGACGTCGGCGACGACGTGCTGCGGCGGATCGCGAGCACGCTGCGCACCGCGGTCCGGCCTGGCGACTACGTGGTCCGCTGGGGCGGCGAGGAGTTCTTGATCGTGCTGCGCGAGCTGCAGTCGGGCGACCTCGCCCTGGTCGCCGAGAACCTGCGCCGCGCCATCGCCGAGGCCGGGTTCGCCGCCGAATCGGGTGCGCGGCTGGCGATCACCGCCTCGATCGGCGGCGTCGAATACCCGCTGGTACGGTCGGCGCCCAAGGCCTTGAGCTGGCAGAAGCACGTCGAGCTCGCCGACCTCGCGCTCTACGCGGCGAAGAAGGCCGGCCGCAACACCTGGGCGCTCAAGGTCGCCGCGCCTGAAGCCGCCGAGCTGCTGTCGCCGCGGCTGTCGAACGGGCCGACGGTCGACATCGTCAGCGCCGGCGTCGCCGAGACGAGGCACAAGGAAGTTGGTCGGGGCGAGAGGATTTGAACCTCCGACCACCTGCACCCCATTCGCGTTGTGACGAAACAACGCGCAACAGTCCGGAACGAATTGAACCCATAGGCATAGGTCGAAACTTGATTTTGTTGTTTCCGTGGGTAGGATGCGGTTACACGGAGTTTCATTCAAACGCATACACAAGCGCCGGCCTGTGTAACAGCTTCAGCCCAGGGAGGGTCAGCTGATGAGATTCACGGATGCGAAGTTGCGATCACTCGCGCCACGCGGCGCGCGATACGACGTGCAAGGTGACGGTACGCAGGGCCTCGTGCTCCGCGTCGAGCCCACCGGCCGCAAGACTTGGTACTCGGTCTACAAGTTCAAGGGACGACTGCGGCGGATGACCCTGGGCGTCTACATGCGCGGGGCGGGCTTCCCTGTACGCGTCTCGCTCGCTGCGGCACAGGCGCAGCACCGCCAAGCGCTTGAGCAGGTGGATCGCGGAATCGACCCCGGGCTGGAGCGGCGCGAGCAGTTCGAAGCCCGCAAGCGCGACGCCGAGCAGCGAAAGACCATCGAGCAGTTGCTAGACGAGTACGAGCGCATCGAGATTCAGCACCTAAAGTCGGGCGCTGAGTTGATGCGACTCCTTCGCCGCGACATGCCGGAGAGTTGGCTTCACCGCCACGCTGACAGCATCGCCATGCGCGAGGTGGTCCTGCTGATCGACGACATACGGCTTGGACGCGGACGCACGCGCCCCGTGCCATCCACCGCCGACCACTTCCACTCCGCCCTGGTCCGGCTTTTCGCCTTCGCGGCCGAGCGCGGTGTGGTGCCGGTTTCGCCAGTTGCTGGACTGCGCCGCCGAGGCAAACGACCGCCGGGCCGTGCTCGAGTGCTCAATGATGCCGAGCGCGCCTCGTTGTTCGCGCGTCTCCGTAATCCCGCGGATCTGGCAATAGAGCCCTACGTTGCGGACGCCCTACTGTTCCTGCTAATCACCGGACAACGGCCGGGCGAGGTCTCCGGGATGGCGTGGAGCGAGGTCGAGGGCAGCGTCTGGACCATCCCCGCAGATCGATACAAGACCCGTACAGCTCACGCGGTCCCGCTGTCTCCGCTGGCGTTGGAGATTCTGGCGCGCCGGCGACAAGACCCAGTTGCGCACAAGTTCGCCTTCCCCGACTACAGGGGCGTGTTCCCGAAACGCACGGCCAATAGCCGAGGGCGTCGCGTGCCGGAGGCCGGCGGGCAGAGGCCCTTGGTGGTGTCGGCACTCTCGCGCGCCATGCGCCGCAACCGCGAAGGCTTGGGGTTGGAGTCACCGGCTACTCCCCACGATCTGCGCCGGACCATGCGGACCGGCCTCTCGGCACTCAAAGTGGACTACATCACCGCCGAGCTCGTCGTTGGCCACCGTCTGCCGACCAGGATGGGCCAGGTCTATGACCGCTTCGACTACCTGGACTCGAAACGCGAAGCGCTTGAGCGATGGGCGGCAGCCCTCTCGTCAGTGGTGGAGGTGCAGCGTGCCGCGGCCTAATGGCTGGCGACCGGATTGGCGCAAGGCTTCGGACTATCCCAGTGACGTTGCCCCTGAGCGATGGGCATGGGAGTTCCTGCGCCGATCAACGAAATACCAGGAAGCATGGAAGCAATGGGGAGATCAAGTCTCCTGGACTCTTGATGACAGCAGCCAAGCTCGCGGCTTCGCTGCATACGAGAAAGCGAGGGAGGCGCTCTCCGTTGGCGCGTTCCTTGACCCCGCCACACAATTCTCGGCTGCCCTCGCGCTCAAGCTTGGGTTTCGTGCGCACGGACCGGCCTATACACATGCCTTGGGAGGAGCAACGCCGGCTCCGATGGTCCCGCAAGGTCAGGAGGTGGCGCTATTGTTTCGACTAGACCTCCCGCACAAGCCACAGCTCCTGCGAGCCGAGCGCATTCTTCGTAATCTCGCGAAGGTCGCCGGCCCGGCCCCGAAGCAACGTCACAACCCTCGGGCCTATCGTGACTTTCTCCGGATCCTCGACGCGCGCGCCTGCAACCTTTCCTTTACCACCATCGCGACGTCATGGAGCTCCTCCGACACCAGCAACGAGCGCGCCCTTTCGAGATTGCACGCAGGCGCACAACTGCTGGTTGACGGGGGCTGGCGGCAGCTACTCCTGACGGGCACAAAGCGGACACTTAGAAGCGTTCGCTAACCGTACCGCCGCCCGCCCCCCGCTGTTTCATGGTGCTCCCGTTCGGTGCATGTGCGCCCAAGGGAGCTTCAAATGAGCGACGAGAAAGACCCTCAGCGAGTGCTGAGGATGCGGGCGACCTGCGAACGGGTCGGCCTTTCAAGGACCACCATCTGGCGGCTCGCTGCCGTCAACGGCTTCCCCAAGCCCATCCGGCTTGGGACTCACAGCGTCGGCTGGAGGGCGAGCGATCTTGACGCGTGGATCGAGTCAAGGCGTTACGCGTGAACGCGCCGGAGTGGCTCGACAAGGACAGCGCCGCCGCGAGGCTACAACGGTCCGCCACTGAGTTCGAGCACCTGATGCTTTGTGGCGTGGTCCCGCGCCCATACGTGACCGTCAACGGGATGCGATGGAAGGCTGACCAGATCGAGACCCTTGCCTGCGCCTGGGGGTTGGCCTCACCGCGGGTGGTGCCATGAGCCGCTCCACCACCTCGAGAATCCGCTGCCGAGGGCGGGGCGGGCGCGCTCGCCAGAAACCGCCGCCTCAAAAGAAACGGCCCGCGACCGATTGGCGTCGATCAGCGGGCCGGAGGACTACGCAAACCGGGGGGAGTGCGCAAGGGCGAGCATCGCGCCGGAGCGCGTGTCCGGTCAAGTGGGCGTGCGCTCAGGAGGCTGGATGACCAGGACCCGCCGAAAGGTTCGCGGTCGCATGGAGCAAGCGCCATTCCTGGCGCTCCCTCGCCACATGCTCCAGAGCCCCCAGTGGGCGGCTCTCTCCGCCCACGCCCTCAAGTTGCTACTGGACCTCGCCGCGCAACACGACGGAAAGAACAACGGTGACCTCTGCGCGGCGTGGCGACTGATGGCCGCGCGCGGATGGCGTAGCCGAGACACCTTGGGTAAGGCGCTAGCCGAACTTGAAGAAAGCGGCTGGATCGTGCGAACCCGACAGGGAGGGCGACACCGCGCGTCGCTATACGCAATCACCTGGCGCGCCATTGATGACTGCGGCGGCAAGCTCGACCTTGCCCAACCAGGGCCCGTGGCGCTCAACCTGTGGAAGTTGAAAACAGTTTCGGTAGCCCGCCCGCCGGCAGAGGTAGCCCGCCCCCCGTGTCAGTCGGGGTCTGACTCCACATGACCCACTCCGAATTGCCCCGCCCGCCGTGTCAGTCGGGCTGCTTTCTCGCAAGCAATTGCCCCGCCCGCCGTGGACCTTCTAAGAATCTTGCCAGGTGGCAAGCACCGTGAGTACGCCGGACAGAGACGCTCAGGGGGATGGTCTGGTGTTGGGCGCGCTCACGCTCGATGAGTTCGCCGCGCGGTTCCGGGTCCCCCGATCGCAGCTGTTCAAGTTGCTGAGGGCCGGATACGGGCCTCGGACCTACAAGCTCGGCCGTCGTCGCTATGTCTCCGTGCAGGCAGCTCTCGACTGGCAGCGGGACCTAGAAGCGCAGTCCAGTGTTCACAGATAGACCTCCGGAGACTCTCGCAACTCCTGCTTATGTTTTGCTTCGAACATGAAACACAAAACGCTCAGCCTTCCCATCGCTCCGGACCAACACCGGCAGATCAAGCGCACTGCCGCTGAGCGCGGGGAGTCAATGACGCATCTTGTGGTCGCCGCACTCGTTGCAGCCGGTGTGCTGAGCGACAAGCAGCGAGACGCGAACACGACTCGCGACCGGCAGGCCGCGTGATGCGCCGTGAGCTCGCGCCCCCCATGGGGGCCGTTCAAAGTCGATTCGATGGCCCAGGTGTACCGATGTTGGGCCTTCGCTTTGTGAAACGTCCGTAGTTCTTAGGACCCCATGCCCAACGTGACCGGCCTTCCGCAGCGCCTTACCCCGCCCGACTCGCTTGGGAAGGACGAGGCGCGCGTGTTCCGTGAGTTGGTCGCCGCGTGCGACGCCCGACACTTCGACCGAAGCGATCTGCCGCTGCTGTGTCGGTACGTGGAGGCCGCGGTGCTCGCGGAGAGAGCCGCGAAGGAGATGCGGGAGAATGGGCCGGTGTTGAAGGGGGGGCGCGCGAGCCCCTGGCTGACGATCCAGGAGAAGTCAGTGCGCGCCCTGGTCGCGCTCTCGCTCCGCTTGCGCATCGCCCCACAGTCCCGACTCGACCCAAAGACTGCCGGCCGACGCGCCGGCCGACCGGCCAGCCCCTACGAAGGGGGTTCGGCATGACGGCTCTCAACCAGCGCATCCGCGCGCTGTGCCAGGAGCGCGGGCTCCAGTTCCGCCCCTGGGAGGTTCGCCCTTGGGAGGTCACGTCCGGGCCATCGCCCTACCGACCCGGCACCGCCGGAGCGGACGCTTGGCCGAAAGCCCAGAAATTGCGTACCGAGCTGATCGCGGAGCTTAAAGCGCCCGCGTCGGAGTCGGCGCGATGAAGGACCTCCAGCCCGTTCGGATGCCCCCCATCGCGGACTGCCCACCCGCATTCCGCGAGCCCATCGCGCGATTGCTGGCACAGGCGATGGCCTTGGCCGGGGGCCTCTCGCTCATCGGGCAGCAGCTCAAGGAAATCGATGCGCTCGCACAGGCGGGGCATCACAGCCAGGCGCTGGACCGGCTACATCGGCTCGCCCTTGGGGTGGAGGACGCCGCGCGCGACCACGAGCCCGACCCCATCCCTTCACGCGGTGTGCAGCACTGATGCGCGCCTACTACGAACAACTGCCCACCTCGAGCTGCGTGATGCAGCCACCTGGTGGCGACCGCCGACGCGCGCGACCTGGCGCCGGCGTAACTCGGAAGCGCTGTGTGAGACAGCGCTTCCGATCGGCCCTGAGTGATTCAGGCGCATCGATGGCCGCAGCAGAAACCAATGACAACAGGTGCCGCGCGCTGCGCGGCCCAACGACAAGGATCACAGCACATGACAACTGAAACGGAAAACGAAGCCGTCGTAAAGGCGCTCGACGGCCTCAAGAAGAGGCTCGACGCCAAGCTCGCGGAGCAGGATGCCATCCTCATCGACCTCGCCCAGAGGGCGCCGGGCGGATACCGCTCGATGCCCCACATGGGCGGTGGTGCCCCCTCGATCAGCTCCAGGGTGTTCGCCTCGGATGGCGTCAAGGCGCTGCTCTCCAAGCAGTCTCGCAGCGCCACGGTGACGCTGGAGGGTTCGACCTTCCTGACCAAGAACACCATCACGGGCGATGGTGGCTCGCCGACGTCCCCCAGCGATACGCTGGTGGAACCGATGCGCGCCGGTTTCATCCCCGGCGCGTTCCGCAGGCTGCGGATGCGCGAGCTGATCCCGGTGGTCCCGTGCTCGAGCAACATGGTGAACGCCACCAGGGAGCTCTCCTGGTCGAACGATGCGGCCGAGACCAGCGCGGAAGGAGCTTCGAAGGCTGAAAGCGACCTGAGTTTCGAACTCAAACAGACGCCCGTCTCGACCATCGCGCACTTCATCAAGGCGTCCAAGCAGGTGCTCGACGACGCGCCGCTGCTCGGCCGGTACATCGACATGCGGCTCTCGCATGGCGTGCTCCAGCGCGAGGACTCGCAGATCATCAACGGCACCGGAAGCTCGGGCGCGCTGAGCGGGTTCCTCGACTCGGGCAACTACACCGCCTACGGCTACTACGTCTCCGGCATGAGCTACTGCGATCAGATCCGCACGGCTATCGAGCAGCTCGCGGTGGCGGACTACACGGCCACGGGAATCGTCCTGAACTCCCGCGACTGGTCCACCATCGAGCGCGAGAAGGACAACGAGGATCGGTACTTGTTCGCCAACCCGCAGACGTCCGCAGCTCCGATGCTGTGGGGCCTTCCGGTGGTCGCGAGCAACTCGATCGCTCAGGGCAAGTTCATCGTCGCCGACTTCCCGACGGCCGCGGTGCTCTACGACCGCCAGAGCGTCACCGTCGAGCTCGGGTACGTGAACGAGGACTTCACCAAGAACCTGGTGACCATCCGCGGTGAGGAGCGCGTGGCGCTCGCGGTGAACGTCCCGGCGGCGGTGATCTACGGCACCTTCCAGTAACAGGATGCCTCAGCGAGAGCTGGGTCTTGACGGTGTGACGCAGCCGCGAGTGCGTTGGGATTAGCGGGAGTGCCCAGGGTTTCCAGCCTGAAAACCACCGACCGCTCGCGGGACGTTCTCCAACGCTCGTCGCGAGCAACCCAGCTGGCGGCAGGGTCAAACCTGCCGCCAGCTCCTATCACTTGCAACGGATGATCCAGAGCAATGAGCACAGTTCCGGCACTCGTCACCAACCTGCTGGCGGACACCACGAACTTCGACGCTGCGCTCGACAAGAGCGGGCGCAAGGTTCATGCGTTCTCCAAGGAAGTCGAGAAGGCGGGTAAGGCTGCCTCGAAGATTTCGGCCGGCCTCGCGGTGGCAGACATCGCCGGGCTCGAGAAGTTGACGGCGGGCTCCAAGGCGGCACGAGCCGCCGTGGAGGGCGTGACCGGCGCACTCACGCTCCTAGGCCGCATCCCCCTGCCCTTGGCGATCGGAGTCGCGGCCGCAGGTGCCCTGGCGACATTCGTCATGCGCGGCGACGAAGCCGCCAAGAAGGCCGACGAACTCGCCGGCCGCCTGGACAACCTCAAGAAGTCAGCCGTCGACCTAGCGATAGCGCCCAAGATTCTCGACATGGACAAAGCCGGGCAGGAGGTCGCGAAGCTCGAGGCCACCATCTCGCGCATCAAGGGCCAGATCGAGAGCACCGACGTATCGCTTGAAGCTGGGGCGTACATCGATGTTGCGGGGCTGACCCAGCAGCTCGCCGCGTCCACCAAATCGCTCGAGGAGTGGAAGGAGCGGCAACGCAGCGCCTTCGCTGAAGTCGAGCGGGTGCGAAAAGAGTTCGCCTCCAAGTCGCTCAAGGCTTCCGGGGACGACGCTCTCTCCCAGATGGGCGACGACATCCAGAAGGCCGATGCGCAGCTGAGGGGCCTCGTGGAGACCATGGAGCAGGCCTCCATCAAGGAATCCCAGGGCGCGGAGGCCGCAATGCGATACGCACTCGCACACGGCGAACTCGCTCGCCAGGTTGAACTGGACGGCGACAAAGGACGTGCCTACGCAGACGCACTAATCGAGTACGCCCGCAAGCAGGATGAAGCAACCGCGGCAACGCGCGCTCGAGCTGAGGGCGAAAAGATGCTGGCGGCGGCAATCGAGGACTCCAAGCGCATCACCGAGACCTACAACGAGGAACGGAAGCGGGCCTCGGAGACCGAAATCGGGTTGCTCTCGGACGTTGAGAAGGCCTACCTGCAGTTCCAGGCCACCCGTGACGAAATCTACAAACGCCGAGAGGCCGGCGTGATCGATGCCGACCGCGAACGCGAAGAACTCAAACGGGCCGAAGCGCAATTCGCATCATCGACCAAGCGCATGAGCGCCTACGCTGATCAGGCTTCTCGGAACATCCAGAGCGCGTGGGCCGATTGGTTCATGCAGATGGACCAGGGCCTTGATGGACTGCTCAAGTCGTTCATCCAGACCATCCAGCGCATGGTCGCCGAGCAGGCTGCGGCGAAGCTGTTCGGGCCAAGCTCTGAGGGCGGTCTCGGATGGGGCGACGCGATTGCGGGCTTCTTCGCGGGAGGGTTCGCCAAGGGCGGCACAATCCCGGCCGGGAAGTTCGGCGTAGTGGGCGAGAACGGCCCGGAGATCGCGGTCGGCCCGCAGACCATCATCCCGCCGGAGAGGTTGCCGACGGCCGAGGCGTCAGCAGGCGCGACCGTAGAGGTCGCCGTTGCAGCGCCCATCATCAACATCGCCCCCCTCGAGCTCCCTGACTTCATTCTCCAGCCCGCCCCATCGCGCGACTCACCGCTCGGCGTCTCCGCGCCCTCGGCCACCGTCGTCCACTACCACGATGGCGGCACCCACCTAACCATCAACGGTCGAGCTGACCAGGGCGTGCTCCCGGAGGTCGCCGCGATGCTGGCTGCGAACAACCGCGAGCAGGAGAAGAAGATCCGTCGCTTCCTGACGAGGGGCATCTAGCGCGTGAGCAATAGCGTCGTGTGCGACCAACTGGCACGCATGCAATGCACGCTGACAAGAGCGCACGCGGGGCGAGGCTCGGTAGTGCTAGGCGGCGCCACGAGCCTTCCAGTAGACATGACGCGGGTGCCCCATGGTGCGCTGCGAATATCCGCGAACGAGCACGGGTGCCGCTTGGTACGGTGCGACTACATCGCTGCACTCGACGACATTGACGCGCAAACCGCTCCCTGGGGGGCTCCCCGTGTCGCCTCCTATGCTTGGGCGGAGCATCAACTCAAGGGCGCGCCGTTTCCAATCGCGAACAGCGGATGCCTCGCCACTTGGCTGGCCTACATGATGGGCTGTTCGCCCATCCTGATCGCCGGCGTCGACCTCTACCGAACGGGGTACTTCCACAATCCGGCTCCAATACCTAAGCCGACTTCGGAAGTTTCCCGGCTGCAGGAGTGGGCGCGGCTGCGGGATGCCATTCCGGAGGCGAAGGTGTTCACGATGAGTGGCCCGTTAGATACGGTGTTTCCGCGTTGGGTCGATACGTAGTCAATCGCACAAGAATCTAAGGCCACTTGATCTGAGAAATCGTGAAGCAAACTACACGAGCTTTCTGCCAGGCTCTCTAGTACCCCGTCGATGGGGATTCGGCTACTTCACGCCAACTCTCGGAGGCACCATGCGCAAGATTAAACTGACTATGAACGCCGGCCAGCGTTCGCTCGAGCTCGATCCGCACGGCCTCGCGCTCACTATTCATGGCCTGCTCGACACGATTAGCGATCAACTCACGCAGTCCAATGTGGATGAGAACGGACGGACGCTGTGCGTAGCGGACGCGGCGCGCACCCTGACCCGCATCCTGACGGACCACCTGGAGAGCGAGGACGCTCCGCGCCTTCGCGCTGCCAGCTAGCCCTGTCCTGCCAACTTGGGTGCGGGCGGTGGAAGGTGACACGCCACCGCCCGCCGTCCAGGTCAGGCACGATTACGCCGGCTAAGCGGCCTGACCTAGTTGGACTCGATACAACCGCTTGCCAATACCTGCACGAATCGAAAGCCAGGCGCTAGCAGGGTTCGGTCCTCGGGCACCCACACCATCCGCACCTCCCGATCAGGTTCGAATCTAGGTGCTTTTACGAATCCCGGAACACCGATGGGGCGCTCTAGACCCACTGTGTGTTGCCGACCATATTTCACATAGCACAGAGCTGACCACTGCAAGGTGATGCCTTCGCGCTGAAGCTGGTGCCGAATGCGGTGAAACAAACCAACGGGGTTGCGCAATCTGACGACGTGTTTTCCGTATGAGTCCACCTTCGCGCCCTGCGCCTCATCGTGAAAACACAGCACCCATCCATCAACATCCGTAGTCTTTTGCCAACCGCCAGAAATCGTGAAGTTCGTGCAATCAGGTCCTAACGCGAATCCCAATCGGGATGCTTGATATTCCAACGCAGCGTCGCCCGAGTCGCCCGATACAGGTGTGCCGAAATGGTGGTCTTGCCCCTCATGCTCGTCCCGACGAGTGACGTCCTCCATCGTGCGGCACGCGGCCAAGGTGCTAAGCCGAATTCGTCCGGTGCGGAATTGGAAATAGTGATCCTGCTGGCCCAGCGCCCTCGCCAGTCGAGCGCGAGCCGGTAACCGGATGGCATACCCAGCCGCTTGTGCAGCCTCTAGGCTCTGTCTGGTCATAGCGCCCCTAGGCACGACATTCGCGGCGACTGTTGCGAGATACCTACACGAAAGTCTACACAGGGCACCTAAACGACAAACCGCCCCAGAGGGCGGTTCGCTAAGTGCCTATAACGGCAGTAGAAATTGGTCGGGGCGAGAGGATTTGAACCTCCGACCACCTGCACCCCATGCAGGTGCGCTACCAGGCTGCGCTACGCCCCGACTTCTAGACCTGTCGAGTAAGGGGTTCTTGCGAGGGCGCGGATGATACCGGAGCCGCGCCGGGGCGGCATCCGCGTCGTTTCAACGCTTCAGGAGCGTGAGGATCTCTTCGAGCTCCTGGCGGAGCTGCTTCACAATCTGCTGGCTCTGGGTCACGTCGTGGCGGGCCACGTCGCCGGTCAGCTGCTGGCGGGCGCCACCGATGGTGAAGCCCTGTTCGTAGAGCAGGCTGCGGATCTGGCGGATGATCAGCACGTCGTGACGCTGGTAGTAGCGCCGGTTGCCGCGGCGCTTGACCGGCTTGAGCTGCGGGAACTCCTGTTCCCAATAGCGCAGCACGTGCGGTTTCACGCCGCACAGGTCGCTGACCTCACCGATGGTGAAGTAGCGCTTCCCCGGGATCGGGGGGAGCTCGGAGTTATTCCCTGCTTCCAGCATAGGACTCGACTCGAGCCTTCAGTTTCTGGCCAGGGCGGAACGTCACGACCCGGCGGGCCGTGATCGGGATCTCTTCACCGGTCTTGGGGTTGCGGCCGGGGCGCTGGTTCTTCGACCGCAGGTCGAAGTTGCCGAAGCCGGAGAGCTTGATCTGGGCGCCGTCCTCGAGGGCCATCCGGACCTCCTCGAAGAACAGGTCGACGAGCTCCTTCGCCTCACGCTTGTTGAGGCCCAGCTCCTCGAAGAGGGCTTCAGCCATCTCGGCCTTGGTCAGCGCCATGTGCCTAGAGGTCCCTTTTAGAAGCATCCAGGAGGGCCTGGAGGGGGTCAGTCCCGAAGGACCGCCCCCAGCCCGGTGCCCAATGCCTGGGCCACGCGCTTCATGAGGCTGTCCGTCTCGTCGTCAGTAAGGGTGCGTGAAGAATCCTGTAAAATCAAGGTCATGGCGACGCTTTTTTGACCAGAATCTATGCCTTTGCCGCGGTAGACATCGAAGATCTCGACCTCGGCCAAGACCTCGCCCGCCGCGCCTCGGACCGTCTCCAGCAGGGCCTCGGCGGTCACCTGTTCGGCCACGACCACGGCCAAGTCGCGCTGAACCCGCGGGAACCGTGACGGCAGAGTCGCTCTGGGCAGCGCGCGCTGCAGCGAAGCGACGGAAACCTCGAAGAACACAGGGGTGGACGCCAGATCGAGCGCCTTCACCACCCGTGGATGGAGCTCGCCGAGCACCCCGATCGGCGCCCCCTGCCACAGCACCTCGGCGGCCCGGCCAGGATGCAGCGCCGGGTGGTCGGTCAGCGGCCGATAGCGGAGCTCACCGTCGCCGACTGCTGCCCTCAGCACCGCTTCGAGATCGGCCTTGAGATCTGAGAACTCGACCGGCCGGTCGCGCTCGCCCCATTGGGTCGGGAGCGCGGGCCCGATGGCTACCGCGGCCAGGACATTTTCCTCTGAAAAACCAACGGCTTGCGGCGTGAACCTTACTCCATACTCGAATAGACGGACCCGGCTCTGCTGGCGCGCCAGGTTGTGCTGCGTGGCCGTCAGCAATCCGGTCAGGAGCGACGCCCGCAGCTCGGCCATGTCGGCCGCGATCGGGTTCACCAAACTGGGCCGCGACCCCGGACCGAGCACCCGCTCCTGCACCACCGGATCGACGAAGCTGTAGGTGATGGACTCGTCGAAGCCCCGGTCGACCAGCACCTGGCGCAGGCGGTGGACGGCTGGCTTGGCCTCCGGGCTGGCCAGCGGCGCGACCCGGCCCGGGCTCTGGGTGGCCGGCACCTTGTCGTAACCGTGCACGCGCCCGACCTCCTCGATGAGGTCCTCTTCGCGATCGATGTCGAAGCGCCAGGGCGGCGCGACCGCCTGCCAACCGTCGGCGGTGGTGGAGACCACCAAGCCGAGCCCGGTGAGGATCCGCGCGACCTCGGTGTCGGCGACGGCGATGCCGAGCACCGCGGCGAGCTTGGCGCGGCGCAGCCCGACCGATCGGCGGACCGGCAGCTGGGCGGCCTGGCGTTGCTCGACCACCGGTCCGGCCGTGCCGCCGGCGATCCCGATCAGCAACGCGGTCGCGCGTTCGATCGCGCGCACCTGGCCGGTCGGATCGACGCCGCGCTCGAAGCGCTGCGCGGCATCGGTGTGCATGCCGAAGCGACGCGCACGCCCGGCGATCGCGCGCGGTGTGAACCATGCACTCTCGAGGAACACGTCGGTGGTGGCGCGGGTCACGCCCGAGTCCTCGCCGCCCATCACGCCGGCGATGGCGCGGACGCGGCCGTGATCGGCGATCACCAGCACCTCGGGATCGAGCGTGACCGGCTTGCCGTCGAGCAGCGTGAGCGTCTCGCCCGCCCGCGCCCGGCGCACCACGATGCCGCGGTCGAGAGTCGCGGCATCGAAGCCGTGCAGCGGCTGACCGAGCTCGAGCATCACGTAGTTGGTGACGTCGACCACCGGATGGATGGCGCGCAGACCGGCGCGCCGCAGACGCTCGGTGAGCCAGGCCGGCGAGCGCGCATCGGCGCGGATGCCGGTGACGAGACGACCGGCGTACTCCGGGCAGTCGGCCGGCGCTTCGATCGCGACCGGCAACGTGCGCTCGCTCGCCTTCGCCACCGCCACGACCGTCGGCTCTGCGAACGCGAGCCCCGACAGCACCGCCGCTTCGCGTGCGACGCCGAGCTGCGACAGGCAATCGCCACGGTTGGCGGTGATGCCGAGCTCGAGCACGGTGTCGTCGAGCGCGAGCCACTGCTCGAGCGGTGTGCCGAGCGGCGCCGCGGAGTCGAGCTCGAGCAGACCTTCGTGGTTGTCACCGAGACCGAGCTCGCGCGCCGAGCAGAGCATGCCCTGCGATTCGACGCCGCGGAGCTTGCCGACCTTGATGGTCATGGCGCTGGCGCCCTGGCCGATGACCGCGCCGACCCGCGCCAACGGCGCGACCAGGCCGGTGCGTGCGTTCGACGCGCCGCACACGATCTGGCGCAGCGTGCCGTCGCCGCAATCGACCGTGCACACCGAGAGCTTGTCGGCGTCGGGATGCTTCGCGCGCTCGACGATCCGCGCCACCACCACCTGGGTGAACGCGGGCGCGATGCGCTCGATGGCTTCCACCTCGAGCCCCGCCATGGTCAAGCGGTGGGCGAGCGCGTGCGGCGCTTCGGTGGTCGGGACGCTCTCGCGGAGCCAGTTGAGGCTGATCTTCATGGTGCGTCGGCTCTAGCGGAACTGGCGCAGGAAGCGCAGGTCGTTCTCGAAGTAAGCGCGGATGTCGGGCACGCCATAGCGCAGCATCGCCAGGCGTTCGATGCCCATGCCGAAGGCGTAGCCGGTCCAGCGCGTGGCGTCGACGCCGGCGTGGCGGAACACCTCGGGGTGGACCACGCCGCAGCCGGCGATCTCGAGCCAACCGGTTCCCTTGCAGATGCGGCACGGCTCGTTGGTCTGCACGCCCCCGCACTTCATGCACTGCACGTCGACCTCGGCCGACGGTTCGGTGAACGGGAAGTACGAGGCGCGGAAGCGGACCTCGAGCGACTGCTCGAAGAACGCCGAGAGGAAATCGCGCAGGATGCCCTTGAGGTCGGCCAGGCTGACCTGCTCGTCCACCAGCAGGCCTTCGACCTGGTGGAACATCGGGGTGTGGGTCACGTCGGAATCGCAGCGGAACACGCGACCGGGCGCGATGATTCGCAGCGGCAAAGGCAGGCGTTTCAGCGCGCGGATCTGCACCGGCGAGGTGTGGGTGCGCAGCAGCCGGCCGTCGGCCAGATAGAAGGTGTCGTGCATCGCCCGCGCCGGATGGTGGGCCGGGATGTTGAGCGCCTCGAAGTTGTGGAACTCGTCCTCGACTTCGGGGCCTTCAGCGACGGCGAAACCCGCGCTGCGGAAGATGTCGGTGACCCGCTCGAGCGTCAGCGTCACCGGGTGCAGGCCGCCCGGACGCTGTCCGCGTCCGGCGAGCGTGACGTCGATGCGCTCGCTGGCGAGCGCGGCGGCGAGCGCGGCGCCCTCCACCGCCTCGCGCCGCGCCTCGATCGCGGCGTGGACCCGCTCCTTGGCGGCGTTGATGCGCGCGCCGGCGGCGGGCTTGTCCTCGGCGCTGAGCTTGCCGAGCGACTTGAGCTGCTCGGTGATGAGGCCCTTCTTGCCCAGGAACTCGACCCGCACCGCGTCGAGCGCGGCGCGGTCGGCAGCGGCGGCCACCTCGGCTTCAGCGCGGGCGACCAGGGCGTCGAGTTCCGTCATGGGCTGGGGCTCCGTCGGGTGTTCGAGGATGCCAGAAAGGAAGAGAGGGAGGAGGCTTGCGCCTCCTCCCTCTCCGGTTCGTCGGTCGGACCGGGGTCCGACTCGGTGGTCTTACTGGAGGGCGGCCTGCGCGGTCTTGACCAGCTCGGCGAAGCCGGGCTTGTCGAACACCGCGATGTCGCTCAGCACCTTGCGGTCGATCGCGACGTTCGCCTTCTTCAGACCGCTGATGAAGCGGCTGTACGACATGCCGTGCTCGCGGGTCCCCGCGTTGATGCGGGCGATCCACAGCGCACGGAACTCGCGCTTCTTGGTCCGGCGGTCACGGTAGGCGTACTGGTGCGCCTTGATGACCGCCTGCTTGGCGACCCTGAAGACCTTGCGGCGGGCGTTGTAGTAGCCCTTCGCCTTGCCCAGGATCTTGTTGTGTCGGGCTCGGGCAGTGACGCCACGCTTGACTCGTGCCATACGTCACCTCACCCGTTCGGCAGCATCTGACGCACGCGACCGATGTCGGTCTCGTGCACCATCGCTGGCGCGCCGAGCAAGCGCTTACGCTTGCTGCTCTTCTTGGTGAGGATGTGCCGCTTGTGCGACTGTCCCCGCTTGAAGCCCTTGGCGGTCGCTTTGAAGCGCTTCGCCGCGGCTCGGTTGGTCTTGATCTTGGGCATTTCACTCTCTCCGCATTTCGTTTCGTTCTGATCCGGCCCGGCCCGCATACGGATAAGCGGGGCGCGGTCCGTGGACGGCCACCTCGGCCGCCCTTGGTTGCGGTGCTACTGCTGGACCTTCTTCTTCGGGGCCAGCAACATCACCATCTGCTTGCCTTCGAGCCGTGGGAACGACTCGACGACCGCCAGTTCTCCGAGGTCCGTCTGGATGCGTCGCAGCATCTCCCGGCCCAGCTCCATGTGCAGGAGCTCGCGACCGCGGAACCTCAACGTGATCTTCGCCTTGTCGCCCTCGGTCAGGAAGCGCGTCAGGTTCCGCAGCTTCACCTGGTAGTCACCGTCCTCGGTGCCGGGACGGAACTTGACCTCTTTGATCTCGATCTGTTTCTGCTTGCGCTTCGCCGCGTGCGTCTTCTTGTGCTGCTCGTACACGAACTTTCCGTAGTCCATGATCCGGCAGACGGGCGGGTCAGCGGTCGGCGAGACTTCGACGAGGTCCAGACCGGCCTCTTCGGCCATCTGGAGCGCCTCACGGGTGGAAAGGATTCCGACCTGTTCACCGCTGCCGCCGATCAGGCGCACTCGCGGGGTGAGGATCTCGTGGTTCTTGCGTGCCTTCTTCTCGAGAGCGATCTGTCTATCCTCCAAAAATCAGCGGCCGCGGCTCGCGATCTCGGCGGTGAGGAGCGACGCGAAGTCGCTGAGGGTCATGGTCCCCTTGTCCTCACCACCGCGCGTGCGCACGGCCACCGTACCGGTCTCCTGCTCACGGTCCCCGACCACCAAGAGGTAGGGGATGCGAGCCAGAGTGTGGGCGCGGATTTTATAGCCGATCTTCTCGTTCCTCAAGTCGGAAAACACCCTAAATCCCTGATTCTTCAAGGATTCCACGACCTGGTCGGCGTATCCCGCCTGGCGGTCGGTGATGTTCATCACCACCCCCTGCTCGGGGGTCAGCCACGCGGGGAAACGCCCGGCGTGGTGCTCGATCAGGATGCCCAAGAACCGCTCGAAAGAGCCCAGGATCGCGCGGTGGAGCATGACCGGGCGCTTGCGGGTGCCGTCCTCGGCCACGTATTCAGCGTCCAGCCGCTCGGGCAGGACGAAATCGACCTGAAGGGTCCCGCACTGCCAATCCCGGCCGATCGCGTCCCGCAGCACGAACTCGAGCTTGGGGCCGTAGAAGGCGCCCTCCCCCGGGTTGCGTGAGAGATCGAGCCCGGCTGCCGCCGAGGCGTCGAGCAGGGCCTTCTCGGCCCGGTCCCAGGTGGCGTCGTCGCCGGCCCGCACCGGCGGCCGGTCCGAGAACTTGATCCGGACCTCGTCGAAGCCGAAATCCGCATAGACCGACTTCAGGAGCGCGCAGAACTTCACCGACTCAGCGGTGATCTGGTCCTCCGTGCAGAAGATGTGGCCGTCGTCCTGGGTGAACGCGCGGACCCGCATCAGGCCGTGCATCGCGCCCGAGGGCTCGTAGCGATGGCAGGCGCCGAACTCGGCGAGCCGGAGCGGCAGCTCACGGTACGAACGCAGGCCGTGCTTGTAGATCTGGACATGGCCCGGGCAATTCATCGGCTTGATGGCGAGCATGAGGTCTTCCTCCTGCCCGCTGGTGGCGACGAACATGTTCTGGCCGAACTTGTCCCAGTGCCCGGAGGCCTGCCACAGCGACTTCGACATCAGCTGCGGGCTCTTGACCTCCTGGTAGCCGTCGGCCTCCAGGCGTCCGCGCATGTAGTGCTCGACCGCGCGCCACAGCATCCAACCCTTGGGATGCCAGAACACCGAGCCGACCGCCTCGTCCTGCTGGTGGAACAGGTCGAGCTCGCGACCGATGCGGCGGTGATCGCGCTTCTCGGCCTCCTCGAGGCGGGTCAGGTAGGCCTTGAGCGCCTTGTCGTCGGCCCAGGCCGTGCCGTAGATGCGCTGCAGCACCGCGTTCTTCTGGTCGCCGCGCCAATAGGCGCCCGCGACCTTCATCAGCTTGAAGGCCTTGAGCCGCCCCGTGCTCGGCACATGCGGACCGCGGCAGAGGTCCTCGAAGTCGCCCTGGCCGTAGAGCCCGATCTCCTGGTCGGCGGGGATCGAGCCGATGATCTCGGCCTTGTACTTCTCGCCGATCCCGGCGAAGTGCGCGACCGCGGCATCGCGCGGCAAGGTGCGGCGGCTGACCTTGTGGTCGGCCGCGGCCAGCGCCTTCATCCGTTCCTCGATCGCGACGAGGTCCTCGGGCGTGAAGGCGCGATCGAAGGCGAAGTCGTAGTAGAAGCCGTCCTCGATCACCGGGCCGATGGTGACCTGGGCTTGGGGGAACAGCTGCTTGACCGCCATCGCCAGCAGGTGCGCGGTCGAATGGCGGATGACGTCGAGCCCTTCGGGCGACTTGTCGGTGATGATCGCGAGCGGCGCGTCGCGCTCGATCCGGTAGCTGGTGTCGACCAGCTTGCCGTCGACCTTGCCGGCGAGCGCGGCCTTGGCCAGACCGGGGCCGATCGCGGCGGCGACCTCGGCGACCGTGACCGGGCCGGGGAACTGGCGCTGCGCGCCATCGGGGAGCGTGATGGTGACCATCGGCATGACCTCTTCACAGTGGCGGCCTCCACGAACGGCCGCATGTTCCGGGTTGTTGGAGAGCGACGCGCGGGGCGCCGCCGTGGTTCGGGGGTGCGGAACTTACCGTGCGGCCGGGGGCGTGGCAACCGCGGGACCGCCGTCGGGCGTGGGCGGCTCGTGGCGGAGTATCCGCCCTTGCTCGTGGTCGATCGGCAGCACGAACAGCGCATCGGGCGCGCGCGGCAGCTCGAGGCCGAGCGCACAACCCAGCACCTCGGGGTAGAGGTTGGCCAGCGTCCGCAGAGTTCCGAACCCGGCGCGACAGCGCTCCGGCAACCGTGCCGCCGCCAGCACACCGAAGCGCTCGACCAGGTCCGCCCGCGTCATCTCGCCGTGATCGCGCTGGAACTGGCCGCGAAACGCGCTGCCGTGATCGCTGGTGAGGATCACGATCGCCTCGGGGTCGGCGGCGACGAGGTCGGGCAGCAACTCGAGCAGCTGGCGGTCGACGCAGCGCAGCTGCGGCCCGAACGCGGCGCGGCTGCGCTCGTTCCAGTTCACCAGGTACTGGGTGTACGGCTGGAACCGGCACTCGGCGTCGTAGCGCAGCGGCGGATGCGGTGCCATCACGTGGATCAGCGCGATCCGTGGGGCCCGGCTGCGGCTGAGCCGAGGCAGCGACTCGCCGACCGCATCGAAGCCGCGCCACTCGAACGACGGCGCGGTGCCGAACAGCAGCTGGGTCGCGCGCCAGAGACCGAGGTCGCCGGCCGGGCTGCGTCCGATCAACGCCAGCTCGAACTCGCTCAGCGCGGTCGATGACCGGAGGCAGAGGTCCTCGCGCCCGCTGCAACCGGTCATCGTGTCGTAACCGCTGTCGACCCGGACGAAGGCGTAGCCGGCGGCGGTCAGCGCACGCAGCACCCTGCCCTCGCCGCGAACCGCCTCGAGCGTATAGGTCTCGGCGAGGTACTCGGCGAGCGGCGTGGCCTCGGTGATCGGCAGCGCCGCATCGAGCGTCGAGGCCAGCGATTGGCGGGTGAACGGGTAGTTGGCGTAGACGCCGCGGTTGACGGTGAAGCCGAGCTCGGCGAGGCCCGCGAGCAACGGCTCGCCGTCGAGCCCGAGCTCGTCGCGCAGCGCATCGACCCGCGGATAGCTGTCGGCGATCAACCAGTAGATGTTCGGACGCGGGCCGCTGGGTGCCGTGGTGGCGCTCACCGCCGTGCCAGCCGGCATCTCGTCGCGCGGCGCGGCGAGGGCGAGCGTGACCACCGGCATCGCGAGGACCACCACCGACAGCAGCAGCAGGCCATCCGACCAGACGCGGGACGCGCTGCGGCGATGGAGGCCGACGCCGATGGCGATGCAGACCGCCGACCACCCCAGCGCCAGCAGCGCGCACTGCCACACGGTCGGCTCAGCGATGGCTCGTCCGAGCGCCGCGCGCGGGGCGCCGTAGGCGAACAACAGCAGGAGCGTCGGACCGAGCGCGAGCGCAAGCCGCGCCAGCGAGGCGCGCGGCCAGCACAGTTGCAGGACCGCGAGCAGGACCAGCGCCACCGTTGGAGCCCCCAGCAGCGGCGCGAGCACGGCCGCCAGCGTCAGGCCCTGCTCCGGGTTGGCGGCCCAGACCTCGAGCACCGGCGCCGCGGCGAACGCCAGCAGCGTCAGCAACGCGAGCTCGGTCCGGGTCGGCGCGCTCATCCGCCGCGGCGTCGGTAGGCGTAGAGCGAGCGACCGGCGTCGGTGATGCGTTCGGTCCCGACCACCTCGGCCTGCGCCGCGAGCGCGGCGGCGAACGCGGTCTCGTCGTAGTCGGGGAAGACGTCCTCGCGCAGGCTCAGCATGCGCTGCACGGTCGGGTCGATCTTGGGCACGAACTCGATGAGGCCTTGCGGCGCGAGCGCGACGAGCTCGGCGATGACCTCGGTCAGCGGCAGGTTGCGGCCGATCGCGAGGTGGTGGACCACCGCCAGCGCGAGCAAGGCGTCGACGGCAAGGCGGTTCGCGAACGGCTCGTGCTCACGGCCGCGCCAACCTTGGGCCGGGCTCGGGTCGGCGAGGTCGACGAACAGCGGCAGCAGCGCGAGCCGATCGCGGTGCTTGCGCGCGACCGCGCGATCGAGCGCGCCCGGATCGGCGTCGAGCATGACGACCTCGGTCGCACCGGCGCCGAGCGCGAGCGCCGACTGGTCGCCATCGTTGCCGCCGACGTCGAGCAGCCGCGCCGGCCGGATGCCGGCGACGAAGCGCTCGACCGCCGCGGACTTGCGCCCAGCCTCGGCCGTCGAATAGCCATGGGTCTCGCGGTAGTCGGCCCAGGTGCTGGCGCCGCGCCAGGCCGGCGTGAGCTCGGCGATCCATTCGTGCAGGTCGCGGAGCAGCGCGGCGAAACGCGCCGGCTCGAGCGTGCGCGCGCCGGCCGCAGCGAGCTCGGCGGTGGCGAGCGCGGTCGAGCGTCGCTGCAGGCGCGCCGGCAGCATCAGGTGCAGCGCGGTGCCGAGGTCGGTCCAGCCGCGCCAACCGAGCAGGTCGGCGAGCTCTAGCGCCGGCAGGCCGGCCGGGTTGCCGCGGTACCAGGCGTGGTGCGCGACACCGAGCCGCGCGGTCAGCAGCAGCGGCGCCAGGAACTGCTCGGTGAACTGGCGCTGGCCGAGCCAGAGCTCGCCCGGCCGGTAGCGCCGGAACGAGAGCACGTCGATGAACAGCGGTCGGCCGGCGACGAACTGCACGTTGTAGGCCGAAGCATCGCGCAGCACCCAGCCGTGCTCGAGCGCGGTGCGCTGGACCTCGAGGTGGAGCAGCGCCGCTTCGCGCAACAGGCCGAACGGCCATTCGTACGGATAGCTGATGGTCGCGACCCGCGGATGCTCGAACCAGCGGCCCTCGACCGGCGCGCCGGCCGGCGCATCGACGGGCGTGGTCGCGATCAGCTGGCCGCGTTCGCGCAGGATCCGATGCAGGTCGGAGGCGAGGAAGGCTTCGAGCTCGGCGACGTGGTCGGGCGCGACCCAGCGCAGGATGCGATCGCCGAGGCGGTGGACGCGGCCGGCGCGATCGCGATGCGAAGCGGCGACCGGTTCGAGCCCCGGCGAGCCGGCGTCAGTCACGCGGCTCATCGTCCGCGCGACCCATCAGGCGCGAGAGGAATCGTTTGACGATGCGCCAGCTGCTGCGGAGGTAGACCAGGCCCGCGACCAGCGCGGCGAGCAGTCCCTGCAACAGGATCCCGCCGGTGCCGGGGTCGAGGTAGGCCGCGGCGTCGCGCGGCGCGAGCAGCGCGACGAGCGAGACGACGAGGAGGATCGTGCGCGGGATCCGGTCCACGGGGTCTCCCGGTGGGTCCCGATGGGGCGCGGGCTGCACGGCCCGCATGAGGAGAAATTGGTAGGCGCGATTGGACTCGAACCAACGACCCCCACCATGTCAAGGTGGTGCTCTAACCAGCTGAGCTACGCGCCTACGAAGGGCGCGGAAGATACAGGAAGCCGGCCCTCGGCCACAAGACGCGGCCGTCGCATCGTCCCCTAGCCCGCCCGCTTGACCGCGTCGGGACCGTCGTCGAGCCCCAGTCCGATGCGCTTGAGGTGCGCGACCTCGTCGCGCAACCGCGCCGCCTCCTCGAACTCGAGGTCGCGGGCATGCTGCTGCATGCGCTTCTCGAGCTTGCGGACCAGCGCCAGCAGCTTGTCGGTCGGCATGGTCCGGTAGTCGATCGCGGCCTCGGCGACCCGGGCGGCCGAACCGCTCCCGCTGGCGCGTAAGCCGGTGGGAGCCTGGGCCTGCATGTGGTCGCTGACCGCCTTGACGATGGTCGCCGGGGTGATGCCGTTCACCCGGTTGTGCTCGACCTGCACGGCGCGGCGCCGGGCGGTCTCGGCCAGCGCCCGCTCCATCGAGCCGGTGCGCTGGTCGGCGTAGAGGATCGCGCTGCCCTCGACGTTCCTCGCGGCGCGGCCGATGGTCTGGATCAGCGAGCCCTCGGAGCGCAGGAAGCCCTCCTTGTCGGCGTCGAGGATCGCGACCAGCGAGACCTCGGGCAGGTCGAGGCCCTCGCGCAGCAGGTTGATGCCGACCAGCACGTCGAACACCCCGAGCCGGAGATCGCGGATGATCTCGGTGCGCTCGACAGTGTCGATGTCGGAGTGCAGGTAGCGGACCCGGACCTGGTTCTCGCGCAGGTATTCGGTCAGGTCCTCGGCCATCCGCTTGGTCAGGGTCGTGACCAGCACCCGGTCGCCGCGCGCGACGCGCTTGCGCGCCTCGACCAGCAGATCGTCGACCTGGGTCCGCGCCGGTCGGACCTCGACCATCGGGTCGACCAGCCCGGTCGGTCGGACCACCTGCTCGACCGTGCGGTCGGCGTTCTTCTTCTCGTAGGGGCCGGGGGTCGCAGAGACGAACAACATCTGGGGCGCCAGCCGCTCCCACTCGTCGAAGCGCAGCGGCCGGTTGTCGAGCGCCGACGGCAGGCGGAAGCCGTACTCGACCAGCGTCTCCTTGCGGGCGCGGTCGCCCTTGTACATGCCGCCGAGCTGCGGGATGGTCACGTGGCTCTCGTCGACCACCAGCAGCGCGTCCTGCGGCAGGTAGTCGTACAGCGTCGGCGGCGCCATCCCAGCGGCGCGCCGCGAGAGGTGCCGCGAATAGTTCTCGATCCCCGCGCAGTAGCCGAGCTCGACGATCATCTCGAGGTCGAAGCGGGTGCGCTGCTCGAGGCGCTGCGCCTCGAGCAGCTTGTCGGCCGAGCGCAGCTGCGCCAATCGCTCCCTGAGCTCGACCTTGATGTCCTCCACCGCGACCAGCAGCGTCTCGCGCGGCGTGACGTAATGGCTGGTCGGGTAGACGGTGAGCCGCGGCACGCTGCGTTCGATCCGCCCGGTCAGCGGGTCGAAGAACTGGAGGTTGACGACCTCGTCGTCGAACAGCTCGATCCGCATCGCCTGGCGGTCGGACTCGGCCGGGAACACGTCGAGCGTCTCGCCCCGAACCCGATAGGCGCCGGGCGCGAAGTCGACCTCGTTGCGGGTGTACTGCATCGCAGTCAATCGCCGCAGCAACTCGCGCTGGTCGATGCGGTCGCCCTTGACCAGGTGCAGCACCATCTTCAGGTACGAGGTCGGGTCGCCGAGGCCATAGATCGCCGAGACGGTCGCGACGATGATGGTGTCGCGGCGCTCGAGCAGCGAGCGGGTCGCCGACAGGCGCATCTGCTCGATGTGCTCGTTGATCGAGGCGTCCTTCTCGATGTAGGTGTCGGAGGACGGGACGTAGGCCTCGGGCTGGTAGTAGTCGTAGTAAGAGACGAAGTACTCGACCGCGTTGTCGGGGAAGAACTCCTTGAACTCGCCGTAGAGCTGGGCTGCCAGCGTCTTGTTGGGCGCCATCACCAGCGTCGGCCGCTGCACGCTCTGGATCACGTTGGCGACGGTGAAGGTCTTGCCCGAGCCGGTGACGCCGAGCAGGCACTGGCGCGCGAGGCCGCTGCCGAGCCCATCGAGCAGGCCGGCGATCGCCTGCGGTTGGTCGCCGGCGGGGCGGTAATCGGACGCGAGCCGGAAGCGGTCGGACATCGGTGCGGTGCTGGCCGGTGGTGGGCGGTCCGCTATGATACCCGCCCGTTTTCGTTGAGGTCCGTCCGTGGCCATCACCCTCTCGACCCGCGTCCGCCGACTGCTGCCTTCGCCGACGCTCGCGGTCCAGGCCCGCGCCGGCGAGCTGATCGCCCAGGGCAAGGACGTGGTCTCGATGGGGACCGGCGAGCCCGACTTCGACACGCCCGAGCACATCAAGCAAGCCGCGATCGCGGCACTGGCCCGCGGCGACACCAAGTACACCGCGGTCGACGGCACCGCCGCGCTCAAGCGCGCCATCATCGCCAAGTTCAAGCGCGACAACGCCCTCGACTACGCGCCCGACCAGGTGCTGGTGTCTTCGGGCGGCAAGCAGTCGTACTTCAACCTCTGCGAGGCGCTGCTCGACCCGGGCGACGAGGTCATCATCCTCGCCCCCTACTGGGTCTCGTACCCCGAGATCGTCAGCATCGCCGATGGCATCCCGGTGATCGTGTCGGCCGGCGCCGCGACCCGCTACAAGGTCAGCGCCGAGCAGATCGAGCGCGCGATCACGCCGCGGACCCGGCTGCTCTGCGTCAACTCGCCGAGCAACCCGACCGGGGTCGCCTACACCCGCGCCGAGCTCGCCGAGTTCGGCGCGGTGCTGCGCCGCCACCCGCAGGTGCTGCTGGCGACCGACGACATGTACGAGCGGATACTGTGGGCGTCGGAGCCGTTCGCCAACCTGCTGATGGTCTGCCCCGACCTCTACGAGCGGACCTTCGTGCTCAACGGCGTGTCGAAGGCCTACTCGATGACCGGTTGGCGCATCGGCTACGCCGCTGGGCCGAAAGACGTCATCAAGGCGATGAAGAACGTCCAGTCGCAGAGCACCTCGAACCCCAACTCGATCGCCCAGGCGGCATCGGTGGCGGCGCTCGAGGGCGACCAGGGCTGCGTCGCGGCGATGACGGCGGTGTTCAAGCGCCGCCACGACCTGGTCCATGCCGCGCTGTCCGCGATGCCGGGCGTGACCGCGGTCGCCGCCGACGGCGCGTTCTACTCGTTCCCCGACGTGCGCGAGGCGCAGGCCCGCCTCGGCCTGGCCGACGATGTCGCGCTGGCCGAGCACTTGCTGCTGAACCATGGCCTCGCGGTGGTGCCGGGCTCGGCGTTCGGCGCGCCCGGCCACCTGCGGCTGTCCTACGCCACCAGCGACGCCAACCTGCAGAAGGCGATCGAGCGCCTGGCGGCGGGCCTCGCAACGCGCTGATTCTCCGGGGATTCCCGCCGTTTCTGGCTTGACCCGGCGGCGGTCGGCCTCTACCCTACGCCGCCTTCCGAGAGACCTTTCCCCGGTAGCTCAGTGGTAGAGCATTCGACTGTTAATCGAATGGTCGTTGGTTCGAATCCGACCCGGGGAGCCACCTTCGAAGAAAAGGGGTCGAACTGAACTCCCGCCGCGCGGCCGGGAATTGAGTTCGACCCCTTTCCCTTTCTACTTGCCGAAGCGGCTCTTGAGCCAGGCGCCGAACTCGCCGGCCAGGTCGTCGTGCGCGAGCCCGAGGTCGACGGTCGCCTGCAGGAAGCCGAGCTTGCTGCCGCAGTCGTAGCGCCGGCCGCGGTACTCGAAGCCGTAGGCCGGTTCGTGCGCCAGCAGGCGCTGGATCGCGTCGGTGAGCTGGATCTCGCCGCCGGCGCCGCGCTCGGTGTGGTGCAGCAGCTGGAAGACGCGCGGGGTCAGGATGTAGCGACCGACCACCGCCAGCTCCGACGGCGCGTCCTCGGGCCGCGGCTTCTCGACGATCTGGGTGATGCGGTGCAGGCCGGGACCGACCTGCTCGGGCGCGATCACGCCGTAGCGACGGGTCTCGGCGCGCGGCACGGTCTGGACCCCGAGCACCGAATGGCCGCCGACCGCCTCGTACTTCTCGCGCATCTGGGTCAGGCACGAGGCGCCCTCGCCCACGATCAGGTCGTCGGGCAGCACGACGAAGAACGGTTCATCGTCGACCACCTTCTCGGCACAGAGCACGGCGTGACCGAGACCAAGCGCCTCGGCCTGGCGCAGGTACACGCAGGACACGCCCTTGGGCACGATGTCCTGGACCTCGCGCAGCTCCTTGTCCTTCTTGCGCAGCGCGAGCTCGGTCTCGAGTTCGTAGGCTCGATCGAAGTGGTCCTCGATCGAGCGCTTGGTGCGGCCGGTGACGAAGATCAGCACTTCGGCGCCGGCAGCGATCGCGTCCTCGACCGCGTACTGGATGACCGGCTTGTCGACGACCGGCAGCATCTCCTTCGGCATCGCCTTGGTCGCCGGCAGGAACCGGGTGCCGAGACCGGCGACGGGGAAGACGGCCTTGCGGATTCGCATGCGGGGAGCTCCGTGGTGCTGGCCTATCCTAGCCCACGGCGTCGACGGGACCGCGGCGGTCGCTCCGGTCCGGAGCGCCGCCGCGGCCCGCTCCCCGGCTCAGCCGCCGGCGGCGTTCGACTTCTGCGCCTTGGCGTCGTCGACCACGATCTTGGCGCGGTTGCGCTCGACGATCGAGGCGCCGACGCCCTGGACCTTCTTGAGGTCGTCGGCGGTCTTGAACGGCCCGTTCTTCTCGCGGTAGGCGATGATCGCCTTGGCCCGCGACTCGCCGATGCCGTCGAGCTCCTTGGCCAGGGTCTTCACGTCGGCGGTGTTGATGTTGACCGGACCGGCGAGCGCCGGCGCGGCGGCCGCGAGGGCCACCGCCAGGATCAGGGTCGAGATGGGATTGCGCATGTTGCCTCCTTGTCAGCGTCGTGCCAGCGCGTCCTGCGATGGCTGGGCCGAACCTAGCACCGGCGGGCGGTGGCCCCGCAAGTGGACGTTCGGTCAGTGGATGTCGCGGGCCGCCGCGGCGCGCAGGCTGTCGAGCTCGCCCTCGAGCTGCTGGATGCGGGACCGGAGGTGGGCGGCCTCGCGGCGCTGGCGCAGGAACGCGGCGAACCCGCCGACCAGGCCGAGCAGGCCACCGATCGCGAGCGCGCCGAAGATGACGAAGGCGAAGCGGGTCTCGACCACGCCGGCGACGTAGTCGAAGCGCACCAGGCCATCGTTGAACCAGGCGAACAGGAAGCCGGCCGCGACCACGCCGACGAACAGCATCGCGGCGAGCAGGCGTTGGAGGGAGGTCAGCATCGACGGCGGTCCGCGCGCCGCGTCACTCGTCGGAGTCGTCGGACCGCAGCTCGGCCGGGAGGTGGCCGTTGACCCGCTCGCGCAGGTCCTTGCCCGGCTTGAAGTGCGGCACGTACTTGCCGGCCAAGGCGACCGCTTCGCCGGTCTTCGGGTTGCGGCCCATCCGCGGCGGCCGGTAGTGCAGCGAGAAGCTGCCGAAGCCACGGATCTCGATGCGCCGGCCACCGGCCAGCGCGTTGCTCATCTGTTCGAGGACGGCCTTGACGGCGAGTTCGACGTCCTTCGCCGCGAGATGGCTCTGCTTGCGCGAGAGGATCTCGATCAGCTCGGACTTGGTCATGCTCTTGCCGTCACGAGGGGGCGCCATCCATCGTCCTCTGCGTTGGGTCGGACCAGGGGCTGGCGGGCGGCCCCGAGGGACCGCCCGCCGACCTGGATCATCAGTCCTGCTTGCCGGAGATCTGTTCCTTGAGCAGGTCGCCCAGCGTGGCGCCACCGCTCGAGGACTGGCGGTAGTCGGCCATCGCCTGCTGCTCCTCGGCCTGCTCCTTGGCCTTGATCGAGAGGCTGACCTGGCGGGTCTTGCGGTCGACGCCGACGATGCGGGCCTCGACCGAGTCGCCTTCCTTCAGCACCGAGCGCGCGTCCTCGACGCGGTCGCGGGCGATCTCGGAGGCACGGAGGTAGCCCTCGATGCCCTCGCCGAGGTCGATCGCGGCGCCCTTGGCGTCGATCGCCGTGACCTTGCCGGTGACGATCGCGCCCTTCGGGTTGACCGCCAGGAACGACGAGAACGGATCCTTGTCGAGCTGCTTGATGCCGAGCGAGATGCGCTCGCGCTCCGGATCGACCGCCAGCACGATGGCCTCGACCTCGTCGCCCTTCTTGTAGTTGCGCACCGCTTCCTCGCCGGGGACGTCCCAGGAGAGGTCGGACAGGTGCACCAGGCCGTCGATGCCGCCATCGAGGCCGACGAAGATGCCGAAGTCGGTGATCGACTTGATCTTGCCGGCGATGCGGTCGCCCTTGTTGTTGTTGGCCGAGAACTCGTCCCACGGGTTCGGCTTGCACTGCTTGATGCCGAGCGAGATGCGACGACGCTCCTCGTCGATGTCGAGCACCATGACCTCGACCTCGTCGCCGACGTTGACGACCTTGGCCGGCGAGACGTTCTTGTTGGTCCAATCCATCTCCGAGACGTGGACCAGGCCTTCGACGCCCTCCTCGATCTCGACGAAGCAGCCGTAGTCGGCCAGGTTGGTTACCTTGCCGAACAGACGGGTGTTGACCGGGTAGCGGCGAGCGATCGCCACCCACGGGTCGTCACCGAGCTGCTTCAGGCCGAGCGAGACGCGGTTGCGCTCGCGGTCGAACTTGAGGACCTTGACGGTGACCTCGGTGCCGACGGCCACGACCTCGGACGGATGCTTGACGCGCTTCCAGGCCATGTCGGTGATGTGGAGCAGGCCATCGATGCCGCCGAGGTCGACGAACGCACCGTAGTCGGTGAGGTTCTTGACCATGCCGGTGACGGTGGCGCCTTCCTGCAGGTTGGAGAGCAGCTCGGCGCGCTCGGCGCTGTACTCGCTCTCGACCACGGCGCGACGCGAGACCACCACGTTGTTGCGGCGGCGGTCGAGCTTGATGACCTTGAACTCGAGCTCCTTGCCTTCGAGGTACGCGGTGTCGCGCACCGGGCGCACGTCGACCAGCGAACCGGGGAGGAAGGCGCGGACCTCGTCGATGTCGACGGTGAAGCCGCCCTTGACCTTGCCCGAGATCATGCCCTTGACGGTCTCGTTGCCTTCGAAGGCCTTCTCGAGCACGGTCCAGGAACGGGCGCGCTTGGCCTTCTCGCGCGAGAGGCGGGTCTCGCCGAAGCCGTCCTCGACGGAGTCGAGCGCGACCTCGACCTCGTCACCGACGTTCACTTCCAGCTCGCCCTGCTCGTTCTTGAACTGCTCGAGCGGGATGACGCCTTCGGACTTGAGGCCGGCGTTGACGATGACGACGTCGCCGCGGATCGCGATGACGGAGGCGCGCAGGATCGCGCCGGGTTTCATGTTGGAGTTCGCGAGGCTCTGTTCGAAGAGCTCGGCAAAGGACTCAGCCATTTCTCTTTCACCTTCAGTGGGTTGGGTTCTCCCCGACGGCGTCCAGCCGACGGCGGGTGGGTTCTCATCAGCCCGGCGTCCTGCCAGGTCGTCCATCAACGGTGCAAGTCGAATCGATCGCGCGCGAGCCCGAGCACCCTGGCCACCACCTCGTCGACCACGACGCCCGTGGAATCCACCACGATGGCGTCCGGGGCCGGCCGGAGGGGGGCCACCGCTCGGTTCGAGTCGCGCGCGTCGCGCTCGGCGATGTCCCGTGAAAGGGCGCGTAGAGTAGCGGCGTTTCCCTTATCAATCAACTGGTTATGACGCCTTCGGGCCCGTTCCTCGGGGCTGGCGGTCAGAAAAACCTTCAAACCGGCGTCTGGGAACACCACCGTTCCCATGTCCCGCCCGTCCGCGACCAGGCCGGGGACGGCCACGAACGCCCGCTGGCGGGCGAGCAAGGCAGCCCGGACCGCCGGCATCGCGGCGACCTCGGAGGCCCGCGCCCCGGTGGTCTCGAGCCGGACTTCCCCGGTCGCATCCCGGCCGGCGAGCAGGATCCGCTCCTCGCCGGCCGCGGTGACCTCGAACTCGATGTCGAGCGCGGCGGCGACCTGGGCGAAGGCTGCCTCGTCGGCCGCGCCTGCCGCCCTTCCGGCCAGGGCCGTCAGGCGGTAGAGGGCCCCCGAATCGAGCAGGTGGAAGCCGAGCGCGGTGGCGACCTGGCGCGCGACGGTGCCCTTGCCCGAGCCGCTCGGCCCGTCGATGGCGATGACCGGGATGGCGGGCGCGGCGGCGGTCATGTGCTCTCCAGCGCGAGACCGAGCCCGCGCACGATGCGGTCGAAGCCGGGGAACGAGGTGTCGATCGCGGCGGTGCGGGTCACCGTCACCCGCCGGCCGGCGCGCAGCGCGGCGAGCGCGAACGCCATCGCCAGCCGGTGGTCGTCGTGGGCATCGACCGTGCCGCCGTCGAACGCGGCGGCGCGCGGCCGGCCCTCGACCGTCAGGCCGTCGGGGTGCAGCGCGACCGCGATTCCGAGCGCGGCGAGGCCGGCCGCGGTGTTGGCGAGCCGGTCGCTCTCCTTGTGACGGAGCTCGGCGGCGTCGGCCAAGCGGCTGGTGCCGCGCGCGGTGGCCGCGGCGACCATCAGCATCGGCAACTCGTCGATCGCCTGCTGCGCGAGCTGGCCGTCGATCGTCGTGGCGACGAGCTCACGGCCGCGGACCGCGATGCGGCCGGTGGGCTCGGCAGCGTCCGCGGCGCGGTTGAGCTCGACCGTGAGGTCGGCGCCCATCGCGCGCAGCACCTCGAGGAACGCGCTGCGGGTCGGGTTGAGCCCCACCCCTTCGATGGTGAGCTCGGAGCCGGGCGTCATCGCCGCGCCGATCACCAGCGCGGCGGCCGACGACAGGTCGCCGGGCACCGCGATCCGCGCCGCGCGCAGCGTGCGCCCCGGGCCGAGGTGGACCCGATCGCCGTCGCGGCAGCAATCGACGCCGAACGCGACGAGCATGCGCTCGGTGTGGTCGCGGGTCGCGACCGGCTCGTGCACCGCGACCTCGCCCACGGCGGCGAGACCGGCGAGCAGGATCGCCGACTTGACCTGGGCGCTGGCGACCTCCGGCCGCCACTCGATGCCGCGCAGAGGTCGTGCGCCCTGAACTATCAGCGGCGGTCGGCCATCGCGGGTTGCAACCTCGGCGCCCATCGCCCGCAACGGCACGGCGACCCGCTCCATCGGCCGCGCGCTGAGCGAGGCGTCGCCGGTCAGGGTCGCCGCGATCGGCTGGCCGGCGATCGCGCCGGCGAGCAGGCGCAGCGCGGTGCCGGAGTTGCCGAGGTCGAGCGGCGCGCGCGGCGTCGACCACACGGGCCGGCCGCGGATCCGCAGTGTGGAGTCCGCGACAGGATGCGCATCTGGCTGTCCGCCCGGGGCTTCGTCGAAGCGATGCTCGATGCCGCAGGCGGTCAGCGCGGCGAGCAGCGCGAGCGGATCGCCGGCGCGCAGAAAGCCGTCGATGCGGGTCTCGCCCGCGGTGAGCGCACCGAGGATCGCGGCGCGTTGCGAGATCGACTTGTCGCCCGGGACGCGGACCCGACCGACCAGCGCGCCGCCCGGCCCGAGCGACAGCGTCGCCGGCGCCGCGGACGACGCGACCGCGCTAGCCACCCGCGCCCGCATCGCGGCCCAGCGCCTTCCCCAACACCTTGCCGAGCGCAGCCAACAGCCGGTCGTTGTGCTCGGGCCGGCCGACCGAGATGCGCAGGTGGGTCGCCAGCCCGTAGTTGTCGACCGGGCGCACGATCACGCCCTGGCGCAGCAGCGCATCGAACACCTCGCGACCCGGACGGCCGACGTCGACGGTGTGGAAGTTGCAGACCGAGGGGATGCGCGGCAGGCCGAGGCGGTCGAAGCCGGCCGCGAGCTGCGCCATCCCGGCCCGGTTGAGCTCGAGCGTGGCCCGGAGGTGGGCGGCGTCGTCGAGCGCGGCGACCGCGCCGGCCTGGCCCAGCGCGTTGGGGTTGAACGCCAGCCGCACCCGGTTGATGAGGTCGGTGACCTCGGCCGAGGCCAGCGCGTAACCGACCCGCACGCCGGCCAGGCCGTAGGCCTTGGAGAAGGTGCGGGTCACGACCAGGTTCGGGAAGCGGTCGAGCCAGCGCGAGCAGTCCGGGTACTCCGGCTGCTCCACGTACTCGACGTAGGCCTCGTCGACCAGCACCAGCACGGTCGGCGGGACGCGGGCGATGAAGCGCTCGAGCGCGGCGCGCCCGAGCCAGGTGCCGGTCGGGTTGTTGGGGTTGGCGATGAACACCACGCGGGTGGTGGCGTCGATCAGCGCCAGAATCGCCTCGAGGTCGTGGCCGTAGGGCTGGGTCGGATGCGCCGGCGGGTTCGCGGCGGCGACCTTGAGCTCGGCCGAGGCGCCCTGGGTGACGATCGCGTAGATCGCGAAGGCGTAGCGCGAGATCACCGCCGAGCGCCCGGGGCCGAGGAAGGCGCGCGCCACGAGCTCGAGGAGGTGGTCGCTGCCGGAACCGACCGTGATGCGGTCCGTGCCGACGCCGTGCTTGGCGGCGAGCGCCTGCTTGAGCGCGAAGGCGTTGCCGTCCGGGTAGAGCGCGATGCCGTCGAGCTCGGCGCGCATCGCGGCCAGCGCCTTGGGCGAGGGGCCGAGCGGGTTCTCGTTGGAGGCGAGCTTGATCACGTCGGTCAGGCCGAACTCGCGCTCGATCTGCGAGATCGGCTTGCCGGCCTCGTAGGGGCGCAGCTGGCGGATGCCGTCGCAACAATGATCGATGAACTTGACCACCTCGCCTCCCCTCAGATCGCGCGCGCGGTGAGCACGCCGTCGATGGCCCGGATCGCCGCCAGCGTCGAGGCCGGGATCGGCGCGTCGAGGTCGAGCAGCGTCCAGGCCACCTCGCCGCGCGACTTGTTGATGAGGTCGGCGATGTTGAGGCCGGCCGCGGCGAGCGCGGTGGTGACCTGGCCGACCATGTTCGGCACGTTGCGGTTGGCGATGCCGAGGCGATGGCCGCCCTGGACCCGCGGCATCACCACCTCGGGGAAGTTGACGCTGTTGCGGACGTTGCCGTGCTCGAGGAACTCGCGCAGCTGTTCGGCCGCCATCACCGCGCAGTTCTCCTCGGCCTCGACGGTCGAGGCGCCGAGGTGCGGCAGCATCACCACCCGCGGGTCGCCGCGGAAGCGCGCGCTCGGGAAGTCGGTGACGTAGCCGGCGAGACGACCGTCGCCGAGCGCGGCCTGCACCGCCACCTCGTCGACCACCGCATCGCGGGCGAAGTTGAGCAGCACGCAGCCCGGTCGCACCGCGCGCAGGCGCTGGGCGTTGATCACGCCGCGGGTCGCCTCGATCAGCGGGACGTGGACGGTGACGAAGTCAGCGCGCGACAGCAGCTCGTCGAGGGTCTGGGCCTGCTCGACCGCCGCGTCGAGCTGCCAGGCGCGTTGGACCGTGATCTCGGGGTCATGGCCGACCACCCGCATGCCGAGGCCGCGGGCGGCGTTGGCGACCTTGACCCCGATCGCACCGAGGCCGACCACGCCGAGCGTGCGGCCCGGCAGCTCGCGGCCGACGAAGCCTTTCTTGCCCTTCTCGACCGCGTGCTCGAGCGCATCGCCCTCGAGAGCCAGCTCGTCGACGAAGCGCGCGGCCTGGGTGATGTTGCGGGCGGCGAGGAACAGCGCCGCGATCACCAGCTCCTTGACCGCGTTGGCGTTGGCGCCGGGCGAGTTGAACACCGGCACGCCGCGGGCCGAGAGCGCCGCGACCGGCACGTTGTTGGTGCCGGCGCCGGCCCGGGCCACCGCCAGCAGCGAATCGGAGAAGCGCAGCGTGTGCATGTCGGCCGAGCGCAGCAGCACGGCGTGCGGCTCGGCCAGCCCGGCGGCGACCTCGTAGCGCTCGCGCGGCAGGCGTTCCAGCCCCACCACCGCGATGTCGTTGAGGGTCTGGATGCGGAACTTGCCCAAAGCGGTCCCCGACTCAGCCGTGGTTGCGCGCGAACTCGCGCATGTAGTCGATCAAGGCCGCGACGCCGGCCATCGGCATCGCGTTGTAGAGGCTGGCGCGCATGCCGCCGACCGAGCGATGGCCCTCGAGGTTGGCGAGACCGGCCGCCTTGCAGCCGGCGAGGAAGCCGGCCTCGAGAGCAAGGTCGCTCGCGCTGCCGCTGCCGATCATGAAGGGCACGTTCATCCGCGAGCGCCAGGCCGGGTCGACCGGGTTGCGGTAGTACCCGGAGCCATCGATGTAGGCGTAGAGCGCAGCAGCCTTGGCCGCGTTGCGCTCCGCCATCGCCGCGACGCCGCCCTGCTCCGCCAGCCAGTCGAGCGTGAGCCCGAGCAGGTACACCGAGTAGGTCGGCGGCGTGTTGAGCATGCCGTCGGGCGCCGCGAGGTGGGCGCGGTAGTCGAGCATCGAGGCGGTGCCGGGCGGCGCGGCGCGCAGCGCGTCCTCGCGCAGCACGACCACGGTCAGGCCGGCCGGGCCCATGTTCTTCTGCGCGCCAGCGTAGGTCAGCGCGTGCGCCGCGAAATCGAACGGCCGCGACAGGATGCTCGAGGAGAGATCGGCCACCAGCGGCGCCGCGACCGCTGGCACCGCGTGGAACTCGACGCCAGCGATGGTCTCGTTCGGCGTGTAGTGCAGGTAGGCGGCCTCGGCATCCACCGACCACTCGGAGACCGGCGCCACGGTGGTGAACTTGTTCGCCTTGGAATCCGTGGCGAGCGAGACGCGACCGATGCGCTTCGCCTCCTCGATCGCCTTGCTGCCCCAGTGACCGGTGTGGGCGTACGACGCGCTCCGTCCACCCAACAGGTTGATCGGCACCATCGCGAACTGGAGCGAGGCGCCGCCCTGCAGGAACAGCACGCGATGCGAGTCGGGGATGCCGGCGGCGGCGCGCAGCTTGCGTTCGACCTCGCGCTTGAGCGCGACGAACTCGGCCGAGCGGTGGCTCATCTCCATCACCGACATGCCGCTCGCGCCGAGCTCGAGCAGCTCGGCGCGGGCGCGCTCGAGCACCGGGGTCGGCAGGGCCGCCGGCCCCGCGCTGAAGTTCCAGACCCGCGCCATCGGGATCAGGCTCCGCTCTCGCCCTGGCCGGCCTCGTCGTCGGCGAGCGCCTCGCTGCGCTCGACGCCGGTGAGCTCCTCGCCGTCGCCGAGGCGGATCAGGCGTACGCCCTGCGTGTTGCGACCGATCACCGAGACGTCGGAGGCGGCGGTGCGCACCAGCGTGCCGCCGTCGCTGATCAGCATCAGCTCGTCCTCGGCGCCGACCAGGATCGCGCCGACCACCGGACCGTTGCGCTCGGTGGTCTGGATCGAGATCACGCCCTGGCCACCGCGGCCTTGCAGCGGGTAGTCGGAGGTCGGGGTGCGCTTGCCGTAGCCGTTGCTGGTCGCGGTCAGGACGTGGCCCTCGCGCGGGATGACCAGGCCGACCACGCGGGCGTCGCCGCCGAGCGTGATGCCGCGCACGCCGGTCGCGGCGCGACCCATCGGCCGGACCTCGTCCTCGGCGAAGCGGATCGACTTGCCGTTGCTGGCGAACAGCATGACCTCGTCCGCGCCGCGGGTGAGCGCGACGCCGACCAGGCTGTCCTCGGGGCGGAGCTCGACCGCGATGATGCCGCTCGGGCGCGGCCGCGAGAACTCGGCGAGCGCGGTCTTCTTGACCACGCCCGAGGAGGTCGCCATGAACACGAAACCTTCGGCTTTCGCAGGCTCGGAGCCCTTGGTCGCCGCCGCCTCCTCGACCGCTTCGCTGGCCCGCAGCGGCAGCAGCGCGGTGATGCGCTCGCCGTCCTCGAGCGGCAGCAGGTTGACGATCGGCCGGCCGCGCGACTCGCGGCTCGCCAGCGGGATCTGCCAGACCTTTAGCCAGTAGACGCGGCCGCGGTTGGAGAAGCACAGCACGGTGTCGTGCGTGTTCACCACCACCAGCCGCTCGATGAAGTCCTCGTCCTTGACCTTGGTCGCGGTCTTGCCGCGGCCACCGCGACGCTGGACCCGGTACTCGGTCACCGGTTGCGACTTGGCGTAGCCGGCGTGCGACAGGGTGACCACCACCTCCTGCTCTTCGATCAGGTCCTCGATCGTGAGGTCGGCGCCGTCGTGGTGGATCTGGGTGCGGCGGTCGTCGCCGTACTCGTCGCGGACCGTGAGCAGCTCGGCGCGGATCACGCCCATCAACCGACCGACGTCGGCGAGGATCGCGCGCAGCTCGCCGATCTTCTCGAGCAGCTCGGCGTACTCCTGGACGATCTTGTCCTGCTCGAGCCCGGTCAGGCGCTGGAGCTTGAGGTCGAGGATGGCCTGGGCCTGGACCTCGCTCAGGTGATAGCCGTCGTGGAGCAGGCCGAGCGTCGGCGACAGGCCGTCGGGCCGGCTGGCCTCGGCCCCGGCGCGCGCCAACATGTCGCGCACCACGCCCGGCTGCCAGGCGCGGGCCACGATCTGGTCCTTGGCCTCGGTCGGGTTGGGCGCCTTCTTGATCAGCGCGATCATCTCGTCGATGTCGGCGAGCGCGACGGCGAGGCCTTCGAGCACGTGGGCGCGCTCGCGCGCCTTGCGCAGTTCGAACAGGGTGCGGCGGGTCACCACCTCGCGGCGGTGGCGGATGAACGCCTCGAGCAACTGCTTCAAGTTCAGCAGACGCGGTTGGCCGTCGACCAGCGCCACCGTGTTGATGCCGAACACGGTCTGCAGCGCGGTCTGCTGGTAGAGGTTGTTGATCATGATCTCCGCGTTCTCGCCCTTGCGGAGCTCGATCACCATCCGCATGCCGTCCTTGTCGGACTCGTCGCGCAGCTCGGTGATCCCCTCGACCTTCTTCTCCTTGACCAGCTCGGCGATGCGCTCGAGCAGGCGCGCCTTGTTCACCATGTACGGCAGCTCGGTGACGATCAGCGAGTCCTTGCCGTTCCTGGGGTCGGTCTCGACCTCGACCTTGGCCCGCAGCACGATGCGGCCGCGACCGGTGTGGTAGGCCTCGAGGATGCCGCGCGCGCCGTGGATCATGCCCGCGGTCGGGAAGTCCGGACCGGGGATGTGCTGCATCAGCTGCTGGATGGTGAGCGTCGGGTCGTCGATCAGCGCGATGCAGCCGGCGATCACCTCGCGCAGGTTGTGGGGCGGGATGTTGGTCGCCATGCCGACCGCGATGCCCGAGCTGCCGTTGACCAGCAGGTTCGGCAGCCGCGTCGGCAGCACCGCCGGCTCGCTCTCCGACTCGTCGTAGTTGGGGACGAAGTCGACCGTCTCCTTGTCGATGTCGGCGAGCAGCTCGTGGGCGAGCTTGGCCATCCGCACTTCGGTGTAGCGCATCGCCGCCGGCGCGTCGCCGTCGACCGAGCCGAAGTTGCCCTGGCCGTCGATGAGCACGTAGCGCATCGAGAACGGCTGGGCCATCCGCACCATCGTGTCGTACACCGCGGTGTCGCCGTGCGGGTGGTACTTGCCGATGACGTCGCCGACGATGCGCGCCGATTTCTTGTAGGCCTTGTTGTGGTCGTTGCCGAGCTCGCGCATCGCGTGCAGCACGCGGCGGTGGACCGGCTTCAAGCCGTCGCGGACGTCGGGGAGCGCGCGGCCGACGATCACGCTCATCGCGTAATCGAGGTAGCTCTGGCGCATCTCGTCTTCGAGGTTGACCGGGGCGACTTCGCGGGCGATCTCAGCCATCGATGAGGGGCCTGTCCTGGCCGCCCTTCCCGTGAGGGGAAAAGGCAGGATTCCGGTGAGCGAAAGGGGTGTTCAGCAGGGGGCGAATCCTACCATGCCGAATGGCGGATTTGCCAAGGGAATCAGCAGGTTGCGTCGTTTCTGGAGGTCGGTTTCGGACCCCGGAAACCGCCGGAAGTCAACCCCCGAACAGGCGCGCCATCGAGGCCCGATCGGGGTGCCCGACGACCCCCTTCTCGGTCACCAACAGGTCGATGAGTCCAGCCGGGGTGATGTCGAACGCCGGGTTCGCGACCGTGACCCCGGCCGGGCGCGGCGCCGCCCCCACCGCCTCCCAGACCTCGTCCGCGGCCCGGTCCTCGATGGGGATGGCGGCACCGTCCGGCACCCCGAGGTCGACCGTCCCCGACGGCGCCACCACCATCAGGCGCGCGCCGTGGGCCCGGGCCGCGAGCGCGAGGCCGTAGGTCCCGATCTTGTTGGCGAGGTCGCCGTTGGCGGCGATCCGGTCGGCGCCGACCAGCACCCAGTGGATGCCCTCGCCGCGGATGGTGGCCGCCGCCGCCGAATCGACGATCAGCGTCACGGGGATGTGGTCCTGGGCCAACTCCCAGGCGGTCAACCGGCTGCCCTGGAGCCAGGGTCGGGTCTCGGTGGCGAACACCTGCGCGATCCGGCCCTCGGCCCAGGCGCTGCGAACCACCCCCAACGCCGTGCCCCAGCCCCCGGTGGCGAGCGCGCCGGTGTTGCAATGGGTCAGCACCCGGCTGCCCGGCTCGATGAACGCGGCGCCGGTCCGCCCCATGGCCTGGTTCTGGGCCAGGTCCTCGGCGTGGAGGCGACGGGCCTCGGCCTCGAGCACCGCCACCATGCCAGGGCCGGCGCGCTCGGCGGTCCGTCGCATCCGCTCGATCGCCCAGCGCAAGTTGACCGCGGTCGGCCGGGCCGCGGCCAAGCGATCGAGGTCGTCGTGCCAGCGGGCGACATCGAGGCCCTCCGGGCCGGTCCGGTGCTGGGCGGCGATCACCGCCCCGTAGGCCGCGGCGATGCCGATGGCGGGCGCGCCGCGGACCGCCATGACGCGGATGGCGGCGATGACCTGTTCGAGGTGGCGGGCGTCCAGCCAGCGCTGTTCGGCAGGCAGCGCGCGCTGGTCCAGCAGCTCGAGGTGGTCGCCCTGCCAGCGCAGCGCGGTGAGCGGGTCAGGCGGTTGGTTCACCATGAGAAAGTCAGTGTTTTCATGGGCTTGTGCTAATCTCTGAGAGTGAACGCGAAGACCGAATGCATCGCTGACGGGGGCAGCGCGCCGATCCGGCTGCGCCTCGCATTGTCCGCGCTCTGCCTGTTGGCGGCCAGCCTGACGACCACCGCGATGGCGGACGACTCCAGGCGCACGACCTACCGGATCCTGCAGAACTTGGTCCCGAAGCCCTACGCCACCTACACGATGGTCGAGCCGCCGGCGACCGAGCTCGTCCGCTTCATGCCGCAAGCCGCGTTCGGCACCAACCAGGCCAAGCTCACGCCCGAGCTGCGCGCCGAGCTCCACGGCGTCCTCACCGCGCTCGAAGCCTACCAACGGATCGAGCGCGTCGAGCTCATCGGCCACGGCGACGGCAACCCGCGACCCGAGTACGGCCAGTGGCTGGCCCAGAAGCGGACCGAATCGGTCCGCGCCTTCTTCATCGAACGCGGCGTCGCGAACTCGATGGTCCAGACCCGCGGCGTGCCGCAGTCGGCCGCGACCGACCGCGCGCGCGTCGAGATCCTGGTCACGGTGCGCGGTCGCCGCTGAACCCGTGGCCGTCGCCGGCGGCCGGCCGGATGCCCGCATACTAGGCCGATGCCCCCTCCCGTCGAGAACGTCGACCTCCTGATCCACGCCAAGTGGGTGCTGCCGATCGAGCCGCGTGGCGCGGTGCTCGAGCGCCATGCGCTGGCGGTGCGCGGCGGACGGATCGTCGCGCTGCTGCCCTCGGCCGAGGCCGAGCAGCGCTTCGCCGCCGCCGAGGTGGTGCGCCGCGACCAGCACGTGCTGATGCCGGGCCTCTGCAACGCCCACACCCACCTGGCGATGTCGCTGCTGCGCGGGCTGGCCGACGACCTGCCGCTCGAGCGCTGGCTCCACGACCACGTCTGGCCGGCCGAGGGCCGCTGGGTCAGCCCGGAGTTCTGCCGCGATGGCGTCGAGCTCGCGCTCGCCGAGTCGATCCGCGGCGGCGTCACCTGCGTCAACGACATGTACTTCTTCCCCGACGCGACCGCGCGCGCCGCGCTGGCGGCCGGGATGCGCGCCAGCATCGGCCTGGTGGTGCTCGCCTTCCCCACCGCCTGGGCCGCCGACCCCGATGAGTACCTGCACAAGGGCCTCGCCGCGCGCGACCAGCACCGAGCCGACCCGTTGCTGTCGTTCATGCTCGCGCCGCACGCCCCCTACTCGGTGCCCGACGCCGCGTTCGAACGGGTCCGCGTGCTGGCGGCCGAGCTCGAGGCCCGCATCCACTGCCACGTCCACGAGACCGCGGCCGAGGTCGCGGCGGCGGTGGCCGCCGACGGTCGGCGACCGCTGGCGCGGCTCGACGCGCTCGGCATCCTCGGCCCCGACCTGCTCGCCGTCCACATGACCCAGCTCACCAGCGACGAGATCGCGCTCTGCGCCGAGCGCGGCCTGACCGTGCTCCACTGCCCGGAGTCGAACCTCAAGCTCGCCAGCGGCACATGTCCGGTCGCGGAACTGCGCCGGGCCGGCGTGCCGGTCGCGCTCGGCACCGACGGCGCCGCCAGCAACAACGACCTCGACATGTTCGGCGAGCTGCGCACCGCCGCGCTGCTGGCGAAGCAGGTCGCCGGCGACCCGACCGTGCTCGGCGCCCACGAGGCGCTGGCGATGGCGACGCTCGACGGCGCGCGCGCGCTCGGCCTCGGTGCCGACACCGGCTCTCTGCAGCCCGGCAAATGGGCCGACGCGATCGCGGTCGACCTCGGCGGGCTCGAGCAGCAGCCGATGTACGACGTCGCCTCGACCCTGGTCTACGCCACCGGCCGCGAGCGGGTCCGCGACGCCTGGGTCGCCGGCCGGCCGCTGATGCGCGAGCGCGCCCTGCTGACGCTCGACGAGGCCGGTCTGATCGAGCGCGCCCAGCACTGGCGCAGCCGGATCCGCCCTTGAGCGCGCGGCCCAACGTCGATCTCGCCGAGCTCGCCAAGTTCGAGGCGCTCGCGGCGCGCTGGTGGGACCCGGGCTCCGAGTTCAAGCCGTTGCACGAGATCAACCCGCTGCGTCTCGACTGGATCGACGAGGCCGGCGGCCTCGCTGGCAAGCGCGTGCTCGACGTCGGTTGCGGCGGCGGCATCCTGGCCGAGAGCATGGCAGCGCGCGGCGCGACCGTGACCGGCATCGACCTCGGCGAGGCGCCGCTGGCGGTCGCCGAGCTGCACCGGCTCGAGACCGGCGGCGCGACCGCCGAGCGGCTCGGCTACCGGCGCATCGCGGCCGAAGCGCTGGCCGCCGAGGCGCCCGGCACTTACGACGTGGTCTGCTGCATGGAGATGCTCGAGCACGTGCCCGAGCCAGCGCAGACCATCGACGCCTGCGCCGCGCTGGTGAAGCCCGGTGGCCGGGTGTTCTTCTCGACCATCAACCGCAACCCCAAGGCGTTCGCCTTCGCGATCCTCGGCGCCGAGTACCTGCTGCGGCTGCTGCCGCGCGGCACCCACGAGTACGCCAAGTTCATCAAGCCCTCTGAGCTCGAGCGCTGGGCTCGCGGCGCGGGGCTCGACCTCGAGCGCTCGACCGGCATGCATTTCGACCCGCTCGGCGGCCGCTACCGCCTCGGCCCCGGCCTCGACGTGAACTACCTGATGCAGTTCGCCCGACCTCCCGGCGGGGATGCCCGATGAGCGCGCTCGAGCTCGTGCTGCTCGACCTCGACGGCACGCTCGCCGACACCGCGCCCGACCTGCTCGGCGCCCTCAACGCGCTGCGCGCCGAGCGCAGCGAGCCCCCGCTCGACTTCGAACCGCTCAAGCCGGCGATCGGGCGCGGCACGCCGGCGATGCTCGAGGCCGGCTTCGGGATCACCCCCGACGATCCCGCGTTCGCGCCCTTGCGCGAGCGCTTCCTCGACCTCTACGCGGCGCGGGTCGCCCACGCCACCGTGCTCTACCCGGGTTTCGATGCGCTGCTCGACGAGCTCGACGCCCGCGAGCTGCCCTGGGGCATCGTCACCAACAAGCCCAAGCGCTTCACCGAGCCGCTGCTCGCCGAGCTCGGCCTGTTGCGCCGCGCCGCCTGCGTGGTGTGCGGCGACACGCTGTCCAAGCGCAAGCCGGACCCCGAGCCGCTCGCCTACGCCGCGCACCTGGTCGCCGCCGCACCGCACCGCACCGTCTACGTCGGCGACGCCGAGACCGACGTGATCGCGGCGAAGGGCGCGTTGATGCGACCGCTGGTGGCGGGCTGGGGCTACCTCGGACCCGACGACGAGCCGCTGCGCTGGGGTGCCGAAGCCGTGATCACCGCGCCGGCCCACCTCGGCGCCTGGTTGCTGGTCCACGGCGGCTCAGCGCAGGATGGCGCGCCATGAGCGTCATCCTCGTCGCCCTGCTCGCGTTCGCCGCCGGTCTCGCCATCGGGTGGGCGATCGTGCGCGGTCGCGCCGTCGCCGCCCAGCGCGAGCTCGAGCTCGCGGTGGCCCGGCTCGAGGCCGAGAAGGCCGCGACGCTCGCCGCCTCGGCCGGGATCAAGACCGAGTTCGAGGCGCTCGCCGCCGCCGCGCTGCGCAGCAACAACGAGCAGTTCGTGCAGCTCGCCCAGCAGACGATGGCCCGCTTCCATCAGCAGGCCGAGGGTGAGCTCGCCAAACGCGAGCAGGCGGTCGCGACCATGGTCAAGCCGATCGGCGAGGCGCTGGCCAAGACCCACGAGCAGATCCAGCAGCTTGAGAAGCAGCGCGAGCATGCCTACGGCAGCCTGCAGCAGTACCTGAAGACGATGCAGGAGACCCAGACCGCGCTCTCGGCCGAGACCCGCAACCTCGCCACCGCGCTGCGCAAGCCCGACGTCCGCGGCCGCTACGGCGAGCTCACGCTGCAGCGGGTGGTCGAGCTCGCCGGCATGACCGAGCACTGCGACTTCTCGCAGCAGGAGACGGTCAACAACGAGCAGGGTGCGCTGCGCCCCGACCTGGTGGTCCGCATGCCCGGCGCACGCGCCATCGTGGTCGACGCCAAGTTCCCGCTCGACGCCTACCTCGATGCGCTCGAGGCCAAGGACGAGGCCGGCAAGCGCGCCGCGCTCGACCGCCACGCCAAGGCCCTGCGCGAGCGGGTCCGCGCCCTCTCCTCCAAGTCCTACGGCGCGCAGTTCGCCGAGTCGCCCGAGTTCGTGGTGCTGTTCGTGCCCGGCGACCAGTTCCTGTCGGCGGCGCTCGAGCGCGACCCGACGCTGCAGGAGGACGCGCTGCGCGATCGGGTGGTGCTCGCCACCACCAACTCGTTCATGGCGTTGCTCAAGGTGATCGCGTTCGGCTGGCGTTCGCAGCAGCTCGAGAGCAACGCCGAGAAGATCCGCGAGCTGGGCGAGGACCTCTACAAGCGGCTGGCGACCTTCGCCGGCCATCTGGCCGACGTCGGCGACGCGCTCGAGAAGGCGTCCAAGGCCCACAACAAGGCGGTCGGTTCCTACGAGAACCGCCTGCTGCCCGGCGCGCGCAAGTTCACCGAGCTCGGCGTCGACGCCAAGACCCCGCTCCCCGACGTCGAGCGCATCGAGACGCTGCCGAGCCGGCCGTCTTCGACGGAAAGCGCCGTCGACAGCAAGGACTGAACCCGTGGTCGAGGACGACTACTGCGCGTCGCGCACCGCGGCGGTCGGCGGTGACCTCTGGCTGGTCAGCCTGTTCGCCCGCCCCGAACACCGCGCCCCGCTCCAGGCGCTCGCCGCGCTGCGCGCCGACCTCATCCATCTCATCGCCCATCGAGCCGAACCGGCCGTGATCGCGGCCCGCGCCGGTTGGTGGCAGCAGGAACTCTCGATGCTCGGCCTGCAGGCGGGCCAGCATCCCGCGACCCGCGCGCTCGCCCCGCTCGCCCAGGCGCAGCCCGTGCTGCGCGATGCGCTGCTCGAATGGACGCTGCACCTCAACGAGGAACTCGGCGGCAAGAGCGTGCTCGACGCGACCCGTTGGCGGTTGCACCTCGCGCGCGCCGGTCGCCTCAACCACGCGATCGCCTTGCTCACCGATGGCCCGCGCGAGGCGACGCTGGAGCTCGGTCCGACGCTCGCGGCGATCGAGCATCTGGCCACGCTCGGCGAGCGCGTCGCCCAGTCGCGACCGGCACGCGAGATCGGCCCAGCGCCCGACCTGACCACGCCTTCCGTCGATGCCAAGCGTTTCATCGCCGACCGCGCCCGGGCTCTCGGTGACGCGCTTCGCACCTCCCGCGGATCGCTCAAGCATCATCCGCCGCTCGCGGTGATGGCAGCGTTGGGCGCACGACGCGCCGCCCGCCTCGTGCGCTCCCCCGAGCTCGCCTGGACCGCCGAACCCGGCCGCGCTTTGGGTGCCGTGTTCGTCGCCTGGCGCGCCGCCGCCACCGCCCGTTAGAGACCGGAGCACGACATGACCGAGATCCTGCAGATCCCGCCCGCCTACCTGCCGGCGAGCGATGCCCTCAAGGACCGCGTGGTGCTCGTCACCGGCGCCGGCGACGGCATCGGCCGCGCGGTCGCGATCGCTTGCGCCAAGGTCGGCGCGACCGTGGTGCTGCTCGGACGCACCCAGAGCAAGCTCGAGGCCACCTACGATGCAATCGAGCAGCTCGGCGCGCCGCGGCCCGCGATCCTGACGCTCGACCTCGGCACCACCACCGTGCCCGAGTTCGGCGGGGTCGCCGCATCGTTGGCCCAGGAGTACGGCCGCATCGACGGCATCGCCCATGTCGCCGGCGTGCTCGGCGCGCGCACGCCCCTCGAGCAGTACGACTCAAAGGTCTGGAGCCAGGTGCTGGCGATCAACCTGACCGCGCCGTTCCTGCTGACCCAGGCGCTGCTGCCGCTGCTGCGCGCCGCGCCGGACCCGGCGGTGGTGTTCACCTCGAGCGGCGTCGGCCGCAAGGGCCGCGCGTTCTGGGGCGGCTACGCGGTCTCGAAGTTCGCGCTCGAAGGCCTGATGCAGGTCTGGGCCGATGAGTGCTCGGGCGTGTCGAAGCCGATCCGGATGAACTCGTTGAACCCGGGGCCGGTGCGCACCTCGATGCGGCTGGAGGCTTATCCCGGTGAGGATCGCGACAAGCTGGTGATGCCGGAGCAGGTCGCGCCTGCGTTCGTCTACTTGATGTCCGCCGCGGGCGTCGGCCACACCGGCCAGGCGTTCGACGCCCAGACGCGTTAGCGCCCGCGGCCGATGCTCAGGGTTTCTTCCGTCGCACCGGCCGCTGCGACGGCAGCAACACGCGGCGGCCCGGCGCCGCGCTAAGGGCCGGCCTGCTCGGTGACGGCCGCGGCGGCGGCGGTGGGGTCGGCGGCTGCGTCGGCGTGGCGCCCGCCGCGATCTCCAACGAGGCGACCTCCTCCGGCGTGAGCTCGCGGGTCATGCCGCGCTTCAACCAGGGGTCGAGCAGGATCGGCCCGAAGCGCACCCGCATCAGGCGCGAGACCGTGGTCCCGACCGCCTCGAACATCCGGCGCACCTCGCGGTTGCGGCCCTCGCGCAGCACGACCCGGTACCAATGGTTGACGCCCTCGCCACCGCCATCGGCGATCGACTCGAACTTGGCTGGACCGTCGTCGAGCAGCACGCCCTTCGCCAGCTGGTCGAGCGCGGCCTGGCGCGTGACGCCGCTGGTCCGCACCGCGTACTCGCGGGCGATCTCCTGCTTGGGATGCATCAGCAGGTTGGCGAGCGCGCCGTCGTTGGTGAACAGCAGCAGGCCCGAGGTGTTGAAGTCGAGCCGGCCGATCGCGATCCAGCGCGAGCCGCGCAGGCGCGGCAGCTTCTCGAACACGGTCGGGCGGCCGTCGGGATCGTTGCGGGTGGTCAGCTCGCCGAGCGGCTTGTGGTAGGCGATGACCCGGCGCTCGACCTCGTCGCGGTCGCGGATCCGGATCGGATCGCCGTCGAGCGCGAAGCGGTCGCTGACCACCGCCTTGGCGCCGAGCACGGCGGGCAGGCCGTTGATGCTGAGCCGGCCCTCGACGATCCAGCGCTCGATCTCGCGACGCGATCCGACGCCAGCGTCGGCGAGCAGCTTCTGCACCCGCTGCGGCTCGATCGTGCTCGGCAGCATCGCCTGCGGCGCGGCCGGCTCGGCGCTGCGGGTGCTGGCACCGCGCGCGGCGAGGCCGGTGCTGCGGGCATGCGGTGCATCCTGGCGGCGACCGGCGGCGCCCATCCCGGTGGCGTGCTTGCGATGGCGGGCGGCGGGCTTCGCCGCAGCGGACTTGTCGTCGCGCTTGCCGCCCTGCGCATCGCGCACCTCGGGCGGTTTGCGCGAGGTCGGCTTGGCGGTCGACCAGGCGTCACCCTGCGAGGGGCGGCGGCCGGCGGAGCGTCCGGGTCGGCGCGGTCCACCGCTCATCGGCGGGTCACTCCTCTTCCCCGGACCCGTCGCCGAGGGTGGCCGGCTCCTCCATCGCCACGATCCGCGGCGGCGGGACGGCGTCCTCGCCGTCGAAGGGCAGCTGCGGGGTCAGCGAATCGATGTCGCGCAGTTCGGCGAGCGTCGGCAGCTCGTCCAGGCTCTTGACCCCGAAGTAGTCGAGGAACTGCTTGGTCGTGCTGTACATCGCCGGGCGGCCGGGGACGTCGCGGTAGCCCACGATCCGGATCCACTCGCGGTCCTGCAGCGTCTTCATGATCGAGGTGCTGATCGAGACGCCGCGGACGTCCTCGATCTCGGCGCGGGTTATCGGCTGGCGGTAGGCGATCAGCGCCAGGGTCTCGAGCAGCGCGCGCGAGTAGCGCGTCGGGCGCTCCTCCCACAGGCGCTGGACCCACATCGAGACGTCGTTGCGGACCTGGATGCGGAAGCCGGAGCCGACCTCCTTGAGCTCGATCGCGCGGTCGGCGTAGTCGGCGGCCAGCGCATCGACCGCGCCCTGCAGCATCTTCGGGTCGGGACGCTCGTCCTCGGCGAACAGCAGGCCGAGCTGCTCGACGGTCAGCGGCCGGCCGGCGGCGAGCAGCGCGCCCTCGACGATGTCCTTGATCTTCTTCTGGTTCACTCTGGGCTTCCCTCGACGGCCAACGCTTCGCCGCGCCCGGCGCGGACGTGGATCGGGCTGTAGGCCTCGGCCTGGACCAGCTCGAGCAGCGATTCCTTCACCAGCTCGAGGATGGCGAGGAAGGTCACCACCACGCCGAGCTTGCCCTCCTTGGGGTCGAACAGGCTGGTGAAGTCGTGGAACTGGCCGTCCTGCAGCGTGGCCAGCACATCGGACATCCGCTCGCGCACCGACAGCGGCTCCATCTGGACGTGGTGCTTCTGGAACATCTGGGCCCGCGTCATCACGTCCTTGAGCGCGAGCATCAGCTCCTGGAGCGAGACCTCGGCGACCACCCGCACGACCCGCCGCTCACCGGCGTCGACCTGCGCCTGCCAGACGTCACGACCGAGCCGCGGCATCGCATCGACGTCCTCGGCGGCCTGCTTGTAGCGTTCGTACTCCATCAGGCGCCGGATCAGCTCGGCGCGCGGATCGAGCTCCTCGCCCTTCTCGTCCGGCGGGCGCGGCAGCAGCATGCGCGACTTGATCTCGCACAGCATCGCCGCCATCACCAGGTACTCGGCGGCGAGCTCCAGGCGGAGCTCCTTCATCACCTCGATGTACTCCATGTACTGGCGGGTGATCTGCGCGATCGGGATGTCGAGGATGTTGAGGTTCTGGCGCTTGATCAGGTACAGCAGCAGGTCGAGCGGACCCTCGAAGGCCTCGAGGAAGACCTCGAGCGCGTCGGGCGGGATGTAGAGGTCGCGCGGCAGCTGGGTGTACGGCAGGCCCTGGACCACCGCGAACGGCATCTCGGCCTGCTGCGGCTGCTCCTCGAGCGGCGGCTCGGCAGCGACGGGATCGTGGTCGGGGGCGGTCATGGTGCGGACGGTACGCGAGCGCTCAGCGATAGGCGAGGCCCATCGCAGCGCGGACCTCCTCCATCGTGTCGCGGGCGGCCTCGCGGGCCGCGGCGCAGCCGGACTCGACCACCTCGCGGACCCGCTCGGGGTTGGCCTCGTACTCGGCGGCACGGGCGCGCATCGGCTCGAGCTCCTTGTTGATCGCCTCGATCACCGGCTTCTTGCACTCGAGGCAGCCGATGCCTGCCGAGCGGCAGCCCTGCTGCACCCAGTCCTGGGTCGTGGCGTCGGAGTAGATCTGGTGCAACGGCCACACCGGGCACTTGGCCGGGTCGCCCGGATCGGTGCGACGGACGCGCGCCGGGTCGGTCGGCATCTTCTTGATCTTGTCCTCGACCTGCTTGGGCGTGTCGCGCAGCTCGATGGTGTTGCCGTAGGACTTCGACATCTTCTGGCCGTCGAGCCCGGGCATCTTCGAGACCTTGGTCAGCAACGGCTGAGGCTCGACCAGGATGGTCCGGCTCGAGCCCTCGATCCAACCCAGCAGGCGGTCGCGATCGCCGCGGGTCAGCGTCGCGTTCTGCTCCACGAGTTCGCGCGCGGCGGCGAGCGCCTCGGGCAAGCCAGCCTCCTGCCATTGCTTGCGCAGCTGCTGGTAACGCTTGCCGTCCTTGATCCCGAGCTGCTTGACCGCGGCCTTGGCCTTGGCGTCGAAGTCGGGCTCGGTGCCGTAGATGTGGTTGAAGCGACGGGCGATCTCGCGGGTCACCTCGAGGTGGGCGACCTGGTCCTCGCCGACCGGCACCCGTTCGGCCTTGTAGACCAGCACGTCGGCCGACTGCAGCACCGGGTAGCCGAGGAAGCCGTACATCGTGAGGTCGCGCTCGGACAGCTTCTCCTGCTGGTCCTTGTAGGTCGGGACCCGCTCGAGCCAACCCAGCGGCGTCACCATCGACAGCAGCAGGTGGAGCTCGGCGTGCTCGGGCACCCGCGACTGGATGAACAGCTTGCATTGATCGGGGTCGACGCCGGCGGCGAGCCAGTCGACCACCATGTCCCAGGTCGAGCGGGCGATGATCGACGGGTCCTCGTAGTGCGTGGTCAGCGCGTGCCAGTCGGCGACGAAGAAGTAGCACTCGAACTCGCGCTGCAGCGCGACCCAGTTCTTGAGCACGCCGTGGTAGTGGCCGAGGTGGAGCGCGCCGGTCGGGCGCATGCCGGAGACGACGCGGCGGGCGGTCATCAGAGGCCCTCCAGGCCGGTGACCGCGCCGACCAGCTGGCGCAGCAGCTGGTAGGGCGGCGCCATGATCACGCCGAGCAGCTTGGTCACGATCAACGCCAGCACGATCCACAACCCCCAGGGCTCGAGCTGCGAGAACCGGGCCGACAGCGGTCCCGGCAGCAGCGCATCGACGATCCGGCCGCCGTCGAGCGGCGGGATCGGCAGCAGGTTGAGCACCGCCAGCGCGAGGTTGATCGAGATCCCGGCCAGGCCCATCAGATAGAGCGGCTCGGCCGCCCAGCCGAGCGCGAGCTCGTTGGCGAGCGCGACCCTGATCACCAGCGCCCAGAGCAAGGCCTGCAGGATGTTCGAGACCGGGCCAGCGGCCGCGACCCAGGCCATGCCGTAGCGATGGCGGCGCAGGTTCTGCGGCGTGACCGGCACCGGCTTGGCCCAGCCGAACAGGAAACCGCCGACCAGCAGCAGGAACCCCGGCACCAGGATCGTGCCGACCAGGTCGATGTGCTTGATCGGGTTGAGCGTCAGCCGGCCGAGCATGCGCGCGGTCGGGTCGCCGAGCTTGTCGGCGACCCAGCCGTGCGCCACCTCATGGAGGGTGATGGCGAACAGCACGGGGAGCGCCCAGATCACGAGCTGCTGGGCGGGGTGGAGCGACTGCATGGGGCGCGATTATACGGGGTCAGGTCATTCATCTTCCGGCGGGATTCGCTGAAAGATGAATGTCCTGACCCCTTACTGGAACGCGCTGGTGTCGCCCTTGCCGACCCGCAGCAGTCGCGCCTGACCGGCGTCGAGCGCGACCACCGTGGTCGGCTCCGGTGCGCAGTAGCCCGAGTCGATCACCACCTCGACCTGGTGCGCGAGCCGCTCGCGGATCTCGTCGGGCTCGGCGAGCGGCAGCTCGTCGCCGGGCAGCAGCAGCGTCGATGACATCAACGGCTCGCCGAGCTCGGCGAGCAGCGCCTGCGCCACCCGATGGTCGGGGATGCGGATGCCGATGGTCTTGCGCTTGGGGTTCTGCAGCCGGCGCGGCACTTCGCGGGTCGCCGGCAGGATGAAGGTGTAGGCGCCCGGGGTGTGGCGCTTGAGCGTGCGGTAGGCCCAGTCGTCGACCTTGGCGTAGGTCGCGATCTCGGAAAGGTCGCGGCACACCAGCGTGAAGTTGTGGCTGGCGTCGATGTCGCGCAGTCGGGCCATCCGCTCCATCGCCTGCTTGTCGCCGATGTGGCAGCCGAGCGCGTAGCCCGAGTCGGTCGGGTAGGCGATCAGCCCCCCCTCGCGCACGACCTCGACCACGCGCTTGACCAGGCGCGCCTGCGGATCCTGCGGATGGAGCGAGTAGAACAGGGTCATCTGGGAACGGAGCCTTTTCCTAGTAACATGCGCCGCCCACGCCGGCGAGCCGGCGCGGATGTTACCCCCTCCAGGACCACCGCCGCCGATGTCAGCGCTGTTCGACCTGCTGCCCCTGGTCGCCTTCTTCGTCGCCTTCAAGCTCGGCGGCATCTACGTCGCGACCGCGGTGCTGATCGCGACCTCGGTCGGCCAGCTGGCCTGGACCTGGCTGCGCAAGCGCGAGCTGGCCCGGATGCCGCTGATCACCGCCGCCCTCGCGGTGGTGTTGGGCGGCGCCACCCTGCTGCTCCACGACGAGCGCTACATCAAGTGGAAGGTCTCGGTGGTCTACGTCGCGTTCGCGATCGCCTTCCTGGTCAGCAACGTGGTCGGCGACAAGCCGCTGTGGCAGCGCGCGCTCGACGAGCAGTTCCGCGCGCCGCGGGCGGTATGGCTCCGGCTCAACACCGCCTGGGGCCTGTTCTTCCTCGCGCTCGCCGGCGCCAACGCCTGGGTGCTGACGAACTTCGACACCGCGACCTGGGTCAACTTCAAGGTCTGGGGCGTGCTGGCCGCGCTGCTCGGGTTCACCGTGCTCCAGGTCCTGTACCTGTCCAAGCACGGCGAGATGGTCGAACCGCCTGCGGCGAAGGACGGCTGATGCTGTACGCGATCATCGGCGAGGATCGTCCCGACGCGCTGCCGCGCCGGCTGGCGTCGCGACCCGCCCACCTCGCGCGGCTCGAGCAGCTGCGCGCCGACGGCCGGCTGGTGCTGGCCGGCCCGTTCCCCGCGATCGATTCGCCCGACCCCGGTCCGGCCGGCTTCGCCGGCAGCCTGATCGTCGCCGAGTTCGCCTCGCTCGCCGACGCCGAGGCTTGGGCCGCGGCCGATCCCTACGTCGCGGCCGAGGTCTACGCCACGGTCAGCGTGCGGCCGTTCCGCAAGGCGCTGCCGTGAGCGGCCGGACGGTGCGCCCGAAGGTCAGCGCGGTCGGCGACCGGATCGCCGCGATCCGCCAGCGGCTCGAGCAGGCGCTCGCGCCGCTCGAGCTCGAGGTCCGCGACGACTCCGCCCAGCACGCCGGTCATGCCGGCGCGCGCGACGGCCGCGGCCACTACACCGTGCGGGTGCGCGCCGCGGTCTTCGCCGGCGAGCCGCGGCTCGCCCGCCACCGCCGCGTCAACGCCGCGCTCGCCGACCTGTTCCCGACCGACATCCATGCCCTGTCCATCCACGCCCTCGCCCCCGGCGAGCTGTAACGGAGCTTCCATGCCGACCATGCACAAGACCACCCTCGCCCTCGCGACGCTCGCCCTGGTGCTGGTCGCCGGTTGCGAGCGGATCCCGCCCGACGCGGTCGCGGTGGTCGACGACAAGCCGATCAAGCGCCACACCTTCGACGCCTACGTCGCGCGCCACGCCCAGGGCCGCGAGGTCAGCGCCGAGCAGCGCGGCCAGCTGCTCGACCAGGCGGTCAACGTCCAGGTGCTGGCCCAGGAAGCGCTGCGCCAGCGGCTCGACCACCAGCCCGGCGTCGCCGGTGACATCGAGGTGATGCGGATGATGCGGCTGGCCAACGCCCTGCTGCGCCAGCACATGGAGGCGAACCCGGTCACCGAGGAGGCGCTGCGCGCCGAGTACGCCAAGCGCACCGCCAACCTGCGCGAGGTCGAGTTCCAGGCCCGCCACGTGCTGGTGCCTTCGGAGGCCGAGGCCCGCGACGTCATCAAGCAGCTCGACCGCGGCGTGAAGTTCGACCGCCTCGCCCGCACCCGCTCGACCGACCCCGGCTCGGCCCGCGACGGCGGCCAGCTCGGTTGGTTCACGGCCGGCACGATGGTCGCGCCGTTCTCCGACGCGGTGGCCAAGCTCGCCAAGGGCAAGTACACCAAGGATCCGGTGCAGACCCAGTTCGGCTGGCACGTAATCCTCAAGGAGGACGAGCGGATGCGCGAGCCGCCGGCGTTCGAGTCGGTGCGCGAGCAGATCGAGGGCGCGCTGCAGGAGCAGGTCGCCGAGACCTTCATCAACGGCTTGCGCGAGAAGGCCAAGGTCCGCAAGCGCGGCGACGAGACCGCGGCCGCAGCGCCCGGCACCGCGGCGGCACCGGCCACCGCGACGGTCGCGCCGACCGGCGGCTGATCAGCGAGGGGTGGCGGCCCGCTTGGCCTGGAGACGGGCGAAGCGGGCGCGCAACGCGGCGACCCGTTCGATGTTCTCGCCCGAGTCGAGCAGGCCGAGCCGCGCCGCCGAGCGGACGTGGATGATGCGTTCGTTGGGCGGGAACCAGAGCTCGACGTCGTCGATGTCGGAGCGGGCCGCGAAGTAGTACTCGTCGGCCTCCTGGTCCTTGGTCGACTTGCTCGGGAACTCGGCGCGCAGGTAATTGCGGTGGCTCGAGACGATCCGTACCCCGGCGAACGAGTTGATCGCCGCGATCAGGTCGGTACGAGCATCGCGCCGATCGCTGGTGTAGACCAAGGGTTCGACCCTGCGTTCCGGCGCCGGATCCTGGCTCGAGACGCAGGCACGCGATTCCGGGCAGGGGTAGAGCACGCCGCCGCTGATGCCGTACTGCGGCTTGACCACCGACGAGCAGCCGACGACGGCGGCGGCGAGGACGAACAGCGAGTGGCGGATGTGCTTCACGCGGCCATTATCAGCGCCCGGCCGCGTCGTGGGAAGCGTTGCGCGTCGGCTCACGGTCCCACGAGCGCCCGCAACGCCGCGGCGTCGATGATCGCGACGCCGAGCCGTTCGGCTTCGGCGAGCTTGGAGCCCGGCTCGGCGCCGAGCACGAGGTAGTCGGTCTTCTTCGAGACGCTGCCAGTGACCTTGCCGCCGGCCGCGACGATCAAGTCCTTGGCCTCGTCGCGGCTCATGCCGGGCAGCGTTCCGGTGATGACGAAGCTCTTGCCGACTAGTGGACCGGTTCCAGGCGCCCTCGGCGCGCCCTCCTCCCAGCGCACGCCCGCCTTGCGGATGGCATCGACCACCGCGCGGTTGGCCTCGTCGGCGAAGAACTCGACGACCCGCGCCGCGACCACCGGACCGACGTCGGGCACCGCTTCGAGCGCGTCCTGGTCGGCCGCGGCGATCGCCTCGAGCCCGCCGAGGTGGCGGGCCAGCGCCTCGGCGGTGACCTCGCCGACGTCGCGGATGCCGAGCGCGAACAGGAAGCGGCCGAGCGTGGTGCGTCGGCTGTGCTCGATCGCGGCGACCAGGTTGGCGGCGCTCTTCTCGCCCATCCGGTCGAGCCCGGCCAGCTGCTGCGCGGTCAGATGGAACAGGTCGGCCGGCGTCGCGACCAGGCCGGCGTCGACCAGCTGGTCGATGAGCTTCTCGCCCAAGCCCTCGACGTCGAGCGCGCGGCGCGAGGCGAAGTGGCGCAAGGCCTCCTTGCGCTGCGCCGGGCAGCGCAGCCCGGCGACGCAGCGCGCCACCGCCTGGTCCTCGCTGCGCTCGACCCGCGCGCCGCAGGCCGGGCAGCGCGTCGGCAACTTGACCTTGCGCGCCCGCGGCGGCCGCTTGTCGACCAGCACCCGAACGATCTCCGGGATCACGTCGCCGGCCCGCCGCACCACCACGGTGTCGCCGAGGCGGACGTCCTTGCGCTCGACCTCGTCCATGTTGTGGAGCGTGACGTTGCTGACCGTGACGCCGCCGACCAGCACCGGTTCGAGCCGCGCCACCGGGGTCAGAGCACCGGTCCGGCCGACCTGGAACTCGACCTCGCGCAGCACCGTGCTGCGCTCCTCGGCCGGGAACTTGTGGGCGATCGCCCAGCGCGGCGCGCGCGAGACGGTGCCGAGCTCGCGCTGCGCAGCATAGGCGTCGACCTTGTAGACCACGCCATCGATCTCGTAGGGCAGGCGGGCGCGGCCCTTGCCGATCCGGTCGTAATAGGCGAGCAGACCTTCGACGTCCTCGACCCGCTCGGCATCCGGGCAGGTGCGCAGGCCCCAGCGGGCGAGCTGGGCGATGGTCGCGCCGTGGCTGTCGGGCAGCGCATCGCCCACCACCATGCCGACCGCGTAGACGAACATCTCGAGCGGCCGGGCCGCGGTGATCCTGGGGTCGAGCTGGCGCAAGCCACCAGCCGCGGCGTTGCGCGGGTTGGCGAAGACCTTGTCGCCGGCCTTGGTCTGCGACCGGTTGAGCTCGGCGAAACCGCGCTTGCTCATGAACACCTCGCCGCGGACCTCGAGCCGTCGCGGCCACCCCTGCCCCTGCAGGCGCAGCGGCAACGAGCGCAGGGTGCGGGCGTTGGCGGTGACGTCCTCACCGGTGGTGCCGTCGCCGCGGGTCGCGGCACGGACCAGCACGCCGTCCTCGTACAGCACCGACAGCGCGAGACCATCGATCTTCGGCTCGCAGAAATAGGCGAGCCGCGCCGCCGGGCCAGCATCGCCGCCGAGCTTCTCGCGCGCGCGGCGGTCGAAGGCGCGGACCTCGTCCTCGTCGAACGCGTTGTCGAGCGACAGCATCGGCGCGGCGTGGCGGACCTCGGCGAAACCGGCGGCCGGCGCGCCGCCGACCCGCTGGGTCGGCGAATCGGGCGCGACGAGCTCGGGGTGCGCCGCCTCGAGCGCGCGCAGCTCGGACATCAACGCGTCGTAGTCGGCATCGGGGACGCTCGGCTGGTCGAGCACGTAGTAGCGATGGTCGTGGCCGCGGATCTCATCGCGCAGGCGCGCGATGCGCTCGGCCGGAGCCCGGCGCGCCACCGCTCAGCCCTCCGCGGGGCCGCGCAGCCGCTCGAACTCGACCACGCGCTCGCGCAGGTGCTGGATGGTCTGGGGCGTGAGCGACGAACGGTCGGCATCGGCGAGCTCGCCGCGCAGACGCTGCGCCACGCGGCGCGCGGTCGCGATCATGTCGGCGAAGGTGTCGGTGCCGGAACGCGGCCCGGGCAGCACGGCGAAGAACAGCAGACCGGGGACGTGCTCGAAGCGGATCGCGCCGGGCTCGAGCGTGCCGGGCTCGACCATGTTGGCGACGCAGTACATCGAGCGGCCGTCGGGCGCGTGGCGATGGAACACCTGGCGCGCGCCGAAGTGGAGCTGGGCGCCGCCCAGCGTCTCGACCACCTCGGCGCCGAGGAAGGCCTCGCCGACGGCCGGCAGCACGAACAGCGACAGGATCATGTCGCGGGTGGGATCGAAGCCCGGCCCGGGCTCGCCGCGCTCGATGCGCGCCTCGGCTTGCGTTGACGCGATAGCCGGCACGCGAGCCGGCTCATCGCCGAACACCTCGGCGACCTCGGCCGATCGCGGCGGTGCGGCGGCGGCGACCTCGGCCGCCGCATCGTCGGCCGCGCGCAGCGTGGCCGAGGCCTGGGCCTGGACCGCGCGCGGTGCGGTGGTGTCGGGGTCGAACTCGGGATGGTCGGCGGCGCGGCCTTTCGCGTCGTGGGCGACCTCGCGCGGGAGCGACCCGAAGTTGGGCTCGGCGCGCGCCCGCGGCACCTGTTGCGGGCCGGCGCGGCGGGTGCTCCACCACCAGACGCCGGCGACCACCGCCGCGCCGATCAGGAGGAGGATCGTGCGGAAGCCCTCCATCGTCGGCTCAGACCGCCGCCAGCCTGACGGCTTCGTCGACGTCGACCGCGACCAGGCGCGAGACGCCCGGCTCGTTCATCGTCACGCCGGTGAGCTGGTTGGCGAGCTCCATCGTGATCTTGTTGTGGGTGATGAACACGAACTGGGTGCGGTCCGACATCACGCGCACCAGCTCGCAGAAGCGGCCGGCGTTGACGTCGTCGAGCGGCGCGTCGACCTCGTCGAGCATGCAGAACGGCGCCGGGTTGAGCTCGAACAGCGCGAACACCAGCGCGATCGCGGTCAGCGCCTTCTCGCCGCCCGACAGCAGGTGGATCGTGCTGTTGCGCTTGCCCGGCGGACGCGCCATCAGCGTGACGCCGGACTCGAGCAGGTCCTCGCCGACCATCTCGATGTAGGCGTGACCGCCGCCGAACAGGCGCGGGAACGCCTGCTGCAGGCTCTGGTTGACGCGGTCGAAGGTCTCCTTGAACCGGGTCCGGGTCTCGCGGTCGATGCGCTTGATCGCGTTCTCGAGCGTGGTCAGCGCCTCGATCAGGTCGGCGTGCTGCGAATCGAGGTAGGCCTTGCGCTCCGACTCCTGCGCGAACTGCTCGATCGCGGCGAGGTTGACCGCGCCGAGGCGCTCGATGCGCGCCTCGAGCTGCGCCACCCGCTCCTCCCAGGCCGCGACCTCGGCGTCCTCGGCCAGCGCCTCGAGCAGAGGCTCGGGCTGGAGCTCGAGCTCGGCGAGCTGCTCGCGCAGGGTCTGGCTGCGGACCCGCGCCTCGTTCGAAGCGAGCCGCAGCGCGACGACCTTCTCGCGAGCCTCGTTGACCCGACCCTCGGCCTCGTGGCGCTGCTCCTCGAGCGCGCGCATCGTGGCGTCGGAATCCTCGACCTTGCGCCGCGCGGCGCCGAGCTCGGCCTCGACCGCGGCGCGCTGCGCCAGCAGCGCATCGAGCCGTTGCTGCTGCTCCTGCAACGGCTCGACGCCCTGCTCGAGCGCGAGCTGGAGCTGGCCGCGGCGCTGCACGGCCTGCGAAGCCTGCGCCCGCATCCGCTCGAGCCCGGTGCGGAGCTGGTCCTGCACCGAGCGCCGGGCCTCGGCCTTGAGCGCCAACGCCACGGTCCGTTCGCGCGCCTCGCGCATCCGGGCGCGGGCCTGCTCGAGCGCACTGCGACGGGCGTCGCGGTCCTGCTCCTGGCCGCTGCGCCTGCTGGCGTACTCGGCCGACAGGTCGATCGCCCGCTCGAGCTCGCCGCGGGCGCGCTTGAGCTCGGCGCTGGCGCCGTCGCGGCCGGCATCGAGCTCGGCGAGCTCGGCGGCGATCGCGGCGATGCGCTCGCGCGCCTGCTCGACCTGGAGCTGCTGGGCCTGATGCTTGGCGCTGGCCGTCGCGTGCTCGCGATCGACCGCCTTGCTCCGCGCCTGGAGGTCGTCGCGGCGCTGCTCGAGCGCCTTGACCGCGGCCCGCACCGCGCCGAGCTCGGCCTCGAGGCCGGCGATGCTGCGGCGGAGCGCGTCCTCCTCGGCCTTGAGGCGCTTGATCTCGTTCTCGCGGGCCAGCACGCCGGCGCGCGCATCGTCCTCGCGCGTCAGCCGCACCCAGTTCGGTCCGATCCAGACGCCGTCGCGCGTGACCAGCGACTGGCCGGCCTTGAGCCGGCCGCGCAGCGCGCGCGCGCTGGCCAGGTCATCGCAGACGAAGACGTCGCCGACGATGCCCTCGAGACCGGCGATCCCGCCGACCTTGGTCGCCAGCGGCGCGCCGAGCGCGGCTTCGCCGCCCGTCGCGCGAGCCTCGGCTCTTGCCTCGAAGAGCGTGACCGAGCCGCGCTCGAGACCGGCGAGGTCGACGCCCATCGCGTCGCGGCTCTCGACGCAGACCGCCTCGAGGTGGAAGCCGAGCACGGTCTCGGCGGCGCGCTCCCAACCCGGTTCGACCACCAGCCGCTCGGCCAGGCGCGGCAGGCCGCCCAACCCGCGCTGGGCGAGCCAGGCGTTGACCGCATCGCGGCTCTTGCCGAGCGCCGACTGCTGCAAGGCCTCGAGCGAGGCGAGCCGGCCATGGGCGGTCTCGAGCGCGCGGCGCGCCTCGTGGGCCGAGCCGGCGAGCTTGAGCTCGTCGCCCCGCTTGCCGGCGAGTTCGGCCGCCACGCCGGCGGCCTCGGCATCGGTGGCGTCGCGGCGACGGGCGGCATCGGACGCCGCGGCCTCGAGCTCGGCCGCGCTCTCGCCCGCGGCCGGGGCGAGCTTGGCGCGCTCGTCGGCGAGCCGTTCGGCGCGGGTCAGCGCCTGGTTGAGCTGCTGGTCGAGGAACTCGATCCGCGCCCGCTGCACGGTCGCGCGCTGGGTCGCGTCGCTCTCCTCGCGGACGAAGCGTTCGAAGCCGTCCTGCCAATCCTGCATCGCCTGCTCGGCGTCGCCGAGCGCGGTGGTCGCGGTCTGCTCGCCGTCGCGGGCATCGCGCAGCTGGGGATCGAGCTCGGCGAGCTCGCCCGCCGCGGCATCGAGCGCGCCCTGGTCGCGCTCGATGTGGCCCTCGAGCTCGCGCGCCGAGGCGTCGGCCTCGGTCAGGTCGCGCTCCTGGCGCGCGCGCGTCTCGCGCGCGTGCTGGATGTTCTGCTCGTAGCGGGTGATGTCAGCGCCGGCGGCGTAGTAGCGCGATTGGACCTGCTCGAGCGCATCGGCCGAGCCACCGTGCTGGTCGCGCTCCTGTTCGATGCGGTTCTCGACCGCGCGCTGCTCGGCGAGCCGGGCCTCGACCGCCAGCTCCTCGTCGCGGATGGTGGCGTCGGCCTGGCCGACGTCGGCGGCCAGCGACTCCCAGCGCAACGCGATCAGCTCGGCCTTGGCCTGGCGCTCCTCGACCTTGAGCTCGCGGAAGCGCTCGGCGGCGCGGGCCTGGCGCCGCAGCACGTCGATGTTCTTGTCGAGCTCGGCGCGCAGGTCGTCGAGGCGGGCGATGTTCTCGCGGGTGTGCTGGATGCGGCCCTCGGTCTCGCGACGGCGCTCCTTGTACTTGGAGATGCCGGCCGCCTCCTCGAGGTACATCCGCAGGTCCTCGGGCTTGGCGTCGATCAGCCGCGAGATCATCCCCTGCTCGATGATCGAGTAGGAGCGCGAGCCGAGACCGGTGCCGAGGAACAGGTCGGTGATGTCGCGGCGGCGGCAGCGCACGCCGTTGAGGAAGTAGTTCGAGGTGCCGTCGCGCGAGACCGTCCGCTTGAGCGAGACCTCGGCGTAGGCGGCGTACTGGCCGCCCATCCGGCCATCGCTGTTGTCGAACACCAGCTCGACCGAGCATTGGCCGACCGGCTTGCGGGCCGAGGAGCCGTTGAAGATCACGTCGGCCATCGAGTCGCCGCGCAGCTTCTGGGCCGAGAGCTCGCCCATCACCCAGCGCACGGCGTCGATGACGTTCGACTTGCCGCAGCCGTTCGGACCGACGATGCCCGTGAGGTTCGACGGGAAGGGGATCGAGGTCGGGTCGACGAACGATTTGAAGCCGGCGAGCTTGATCTTGCTTAGGCGCATCGAGGTCCGCTGTCCGTGGCCCGAGGGCAGTGGCTTGGTGTAGATTCCGCGGCAGAAACGCTGGAGGACCCGGCGCAGGATATCGGAGAGCGTGGCGATGACCACCCGCCCCAACACCGAACTCGAGACGTTCCCCAACCCGCGCGAGGGTCGGGATTATACCATCCGCATGGAGATCCCCGAGTTCACCTGCGTGTGTCCGAAGACCGGCCAGCCCGATTTCGCGACCTTCACGCTCGAGTACGTCCCGGACCGGACCTGCGTCGAGCTCAAATCGCTCAAGCTGTTCATGTGGTCGTTCCGCGACGTCGGCGCGTTCCACGAGGACATCACCAACCGGATCCTCGACAAGCTCGTCGGCGTGACCGCGCCGAAGTTCATGCGCCTGTCGGCGGAGTGGAACGTGCGCGGCGGCATCTACACCACGGTGGTGGCCGAGCACCACGCGCCGGGCTGGACCGCGCCCCCGCCGGTGGCGCTGCCCTGAGCCGCGGACCGCCCGCCCCAAGCACCGGAAGGCCCGATAATTCAAGCATTGCCAGCGACCTGAGGGGCGCGTATATAGGCCAACCCGCAAATCGAGGTCCGTCCAGGATGACCGCCAAGAAGAAGGCCCCTGCGGCCAAGAAGCCGGTGGCGAAGAAGCCCGCCGCCAAGCCAGCTCACGCGCCAGCGAAGGCCTCCAAGCCCGCCAAAGCGCCGGCGAAAGCCAAACCGGTCGCCAAGAAGGCCGGCCACAAGGCCGCCAAGGCGGCCCCCAAGGCCAACGCCAAGGGCGCGAAGCCGGCCAAGGCGCCGGCCAAGCCGCTGACCAAGCAGCAGATCAAGGCCGCCGCCGAAGCGGCGATGCCGCGCGTCTCGGTGCGCGTGATGCTGCCCAAGGTCGCGCCGTTCACCCGCCCGGCCGCGCTCCAGTCGAGCTCGGGGATCAGCGTCCGGCCGACCTCGGCCAAGTCCAACGCCAAGGCGGTCAAGGCCGCCCCGGCCGCGACCATGTTGCCGTCCGGTCCACGCGGGTTCTTCAAGCTCGCGCCCAAGCCGGCGCCGGCGCCCAAGCGCGTCGCGGTCTCGACCGCGGTCGGCCTGCCCAACGGCATCAAGCCGTACAAGGCGCGCAAGGACGAGCCCTACATGAACGACGCCCAGCGCTCGCACTTCGAGCAGATCCTGCTCGCCTGGAAGCGCTCGCTGATGGAGGAAGTCGACCGCACCGTGCACCACATGCAGGACGAGGCGGCCAACTTCCCCGACCCCAACGATCGCGCGACCCAGGAATCCGAGTTCTCGCTCGAGCTGCGGACCCGCGACCGCGAACGCAAGCTGATCAAGAAGATCGACGAGGCCATCGCGAGCCTCAAGCAGGACGAGTACGGCTACTGCGAGGACTGCGGCGCCGAGATCGGCGTGCAGCGGCTCGAGGCCCGTCCCACCGCGACGCAGTGCATCGACTGCAAGACGCTCGACGAGATCCGCGAGAAGCAGATGGGCGGCTGAGCCGCCCTGACGCTTGAGCACGGCGCGCTACATCGGGCGCTTCGCCCCCACTCCGAGCGGCCCGCTCCACCTCGGTTCCCTGGTCTCGGCGCTGGCCGCCTGGCTCCAGGCCCGCGCCCACGATGGCCGCTTCCTGGTCCGGATCGAGGACCTCGACCGTCCGCGCCTCGACCCCGAGGCCGAAGCGCGGATCCTGTCGGCGCTCGAGCTGCACGGCCTGGGCTGGGACGGCGAGGTCCTGCGCCAGAGCGCCCGCCTCGCGCACTACCGCGATGCTTTGGAGCAGCTACGTGCCACCGGCGCGCTCTACGACTGCGCCTGCACCCGCCGGGAGATCGCCGACAGCGCTTCCGTTGCGGCTCCCGCTACGCGCGTAGCGGGGATCGATGGGCTGGTCTACCCCGGCACCTGCCGCGATGGTCTGCCGCCGGCTCGACGCGGTGGCGGCCCGTTCGCCAAGCGGGTACGGACCGACCGTGCGCCCTACGCGTTCGAGGACCAGGTCCAGGGCGTGGTCGAGCAGCAGCTCGAGCGCGACGTCGGTGACTTCGTGGTGACGCGCGCCGATGGCGTCGTCGCCTACCAGCTCGCGGTGGTGGTCGACGATGCGGCCCAGGGGGTGACCGAGGTGGTCCGCGGCGCCGACCTCCTGCTCTCCACCCCGAGGCAGCTGCACCTGCAGCGCCTGCTCGGTCTGCCGACCCCGGGTTACCTGCACCACCCGGTCGCGACGGCGGCCGACGGTGCCAAGCTTTCGAAGCAGCATCGCGCCGCGCCGCTCGACCCGGCGACCCCCGGTCGCAACCTCGCGACCGCGCTCGAACTGCTCGGCCAACGGCCGCCGCGCGCGCTCGCTCGCGAGCCGGCCGAACGCGTGCTGGCCTGGGGTCAGGCCCACTGGGTGCCGGAGCGCTTCCGGGGTCGGCGCAGCGTGCCGGCCGAGGGGCGATCCACCGATGCCGCCGGGCACGACGCTCATATATAAAGAGCACATGTCCCAGCACGAACTGCATCCCGTCCCGGCCGCGACCGCAGCCCGTGCCTGGATCGACGAGGCCGGCTACCGGGCGCTCTACCAGCGCTCGATCGACGACCCCGACGGCTTCTGGGCCGAACAGGCCGAGCGCTTCGTCAGCTGGAGCCGGCGTTGGGACCGGGTCTCGGACTGCGACTTCGCCACCGCCCGGATCCGCTGGTTCGAAGGCGGCCAGCTCAACGCCGCGTTCAACTGCGTCGACCGCCACCTCGCGACCCGCGCCGACCAGGTCGCGATCCTGTGGGAGGGCGACGACCCGGCCGAGTCGCGGACCCTCACCTACCGCGAGCTGCACCAGCAGGTCTGCCGCTTCGCCAACGCGCTCAAGGCCCGTGGCATCGGCAAGGGCGACCGGGTCTGCATCTACCTGCCGATGGTCCCCGAAGCGGCGGTCGCGATGCTGGCCTGCGCCCGGATCGGCGCGGTCCACTCGGTGGTGTTCGGCGGCTTCTCGCCCGAGTCGATCAAGGACCGCATCCTCGACTCCGACTGTCGGGTGGTGGTGACCGCCGACGAAGGCGTCCGCGGCGGCAAGCGCATCCCGCTCAAGGCCAACGTCGAGAAGGCGCTGGCGAGCTGCCCGGCGGTTCACACGACCTTCGTCCTGCGCCGCACCGGCGCCGCCGTCCCGCGCGCGCCCGCTTCCCATGGCGGGCGCGACGTCGACTGGCAGGCGGCCTGCGCCGCCGCCGCGCCCGACTGCCCCTGCGAGGAGATGGACGCCGAGGATCCGCTGTTCATCCTCTACACCTCGGGCTCGACCGGCAAACCGAAGGGCCAGCTCCACACCACCGGCGGCTACCTGGTCCATGCCGCGATCACCCATCGCTTCGTCTTCGACCACCACGACGGCGACGTCTACTGGTGCACCGCCGACGTCGGCTGGATCACCGGCCACACCTACGGCGTCTACGGTCCGCTCGCCAACGGCGCGATCACCCTGCTCAACGAGGGCATCCCCACCTACCCGACCGCGGCGCGCTTCTGGCAGACCGTCGACAAGCATCGGGTCAACATCCTGTACACCGCGCCGACCGCGATCCGCGCGCTGATGGCGCACGGCGAAGCGCCCGTGCGCAGCGCCTCGCGCGCCTCGCTGCGCTTGCTCGGCACGGTCGGCGAGCCGATCAACCCCGAGGCCTGGGAGTGGTACCACCGCGTGGTCGGCGACGGGCGCTGCCCGATCGTCGACACCTGGTGGCAGACCGAGACCGGCGGGATCCTGATCACGCCGCTGCCCGGTGCGACCGCGCTCAAGCCCGGTTCGGCGACGTTGCCGTTCTTCGGCATCGCGCCGGCGATCCTCGACGCCGACGGCAAGCCGCAGACCGGCGCTTGCGACGGTCCGCTGGTGATGACGCGCTCCTGGCCCGGCCAAGCCCGCGGCATCTACGGCGATCCCCAGCGCTACTTCGACACCTACTTCAAGCAGTTCCCGGGCTTCTACTCGGCCGGCGACGGCGCGCGGCGCGACGCCGACGGCTACTACTGGATCACCGGCCGGATCGACGACGTGATCAAGGTCTCCGGCCATCGCCTCGGCTCGGCCGAGGTCGAGTCGGCGCTGGTCGAGCATCCCGAGGTCGCCGAGGCGGCGGTGATTGGAGTGCCGCATCCGATCACCGGCGAAGCCCTCTACTGCTTCGTCACGCTCAATCTCGGCACCCCGCCGAGCGACGCGCTGAAGGCCGCGCTGGTCAAGCTCTGCCGGGACACCATCGGTCCGATCGCGACGCCCCACGCCATCCAATGGGCGCCCGGCCTGCCCAAGACCCGTTCGGGCAAGATCATGCGGCGTATCCTGAGGAAGATCGCGGTCGGCGACCTCGCCGACCTTGGTGACACCACGACCCTCGCCGACCCGGCGGTGGTCGATGAGCTGATCGAGAACCGCGTCGGCTGAGCCGACGCCGGAGGGGCCATGGACATCCGACCCTTGCCGCCCGACGAAGACCCCGGCCCGGCGCCGACCAAGGCCGAGCCCGCGGTGCGGATCATCAAGAAGTACCCGAACCGCCGGCTCTACGACACCGAGGAGAGCCAGTACATCACGCTCGCAGAGATCCGCAAGCTGGTGGTCGACGGCGTCGAGTTCAAGGTCCTCGACCAGCAGAGCCAGGCTGACCTGACCAACTCGATCCTGCTCCAGGTGATCGCCGAGCACGAGGCGAGCGGCGACCCGATGCTTTCGCGCGAGCTGCTGACCAACCTGATCCGCTCATACGGCGGCCAGATGCAGGGCATCGCCGGCAAGTACCTCGAGCAGTCGATGGGGCTGTTCGTGCAGCAGCAACGCGAGCTGCGCGAGCGGGTCAAGCAGACCACCGGCCACGACCCGGTCGAGCTCGCGCTCGGACTGGCCGAGAAGAACTACCGCCGCCTGCGCTCGCTCCAGGACGAGGTGTTCCGCCGGTTCGGACTCAAGGACGACAGGAAGGACGGCGGGCGCGGCGAAGACGAGCGCTAGATGCTGCGCGAGGTCACCGCCCACCGCGACGGCGCGGTCCGCGAGCCCGGTCGCCGCTGGTGGGCCGACGAGGTCCTCGACCTGATCGTCTGGCAGGACCCCGACGGCACTCTGCGTGCGTTCCAGCTCGCCCACCGCACCCCTGGCCAGCCCGAGCGCGCCCTGCATTGGGACGCCCAGCACGGCGCGCGCCATAGCCACGTCGACGCCGGCGAGGCGCGACCCGGTCGCCACAAGTCCACCCCGCTGCTGGTCGCGGCGCCCGAACGCGACGGCGGCACGCTGGTGGCGCTGCTCGAGGAACGGGCCGGCGCGCTCGAGCCCGCCCTGCTCGCGGCGTTGCGCCGACGCCTGCTCGACCCCCGACCGACCGCGCACCATGGCCGGGTCGTGGCGGCGGGCTTCGATCCGCCGTTCTGGCTCGGCCATCGCCACCTGCAGACCGTGCTGCCCAACGCGATCCGCCGCCGGCCGCGCGGGCTGCCGCTCCGACGCGAGCGGGTCGAGCTGCCCGACGGCGACTTCGTCGACGTCGATTGGCTCGGGCCCGACGGGTCTCCGATCGTGGTCGTGCTGCACGGGCTCGAGGGTTCGATCGAATCGCCCTACGCGGCGAGCCTGCTGCGCTCGCTCAGCCAGGCCGGCTACCGCGGCGCGCTGCTCCACTTCCGCGGTTGCTCGGGCGAGCCCAACCGCCTGCCGCGCGCGTACCACTCCGGTGACACCGCCCACCTCGAGCACTTCCTCGCCCTGCTCGCCGAGCGCGAGCCGGAGGTGCCGCGCGCCGCGGTCGGCTACTCGCTGGGCGGCAACGCCCTGCTCAAGTGGCTGGGCGAGTCCGGCGATTCGACCTGCCTCACCGCCGCGGTCGCGGTCTCGGTGCCGTTCGACCTCGGTCGCTGCGCCGAGGCGATGGACCGCGGCTTCTCGCGCGTCTACCAGCGCCAGCTGATCGCACGGATGCAGCGCAACGGGCGGGCCAAGGCCCGGGTAGTAGCCGGCTTCCCGACCTACCCCGATCACGAAGTGAGGAGCTTCCGCCGCTTCGACGACAAGCTGACCGCGCCGCTGCACGGCTTCCACGATGCGGCCGACTACTACGCGCGGTGCTCGAGCCGGCGCTTCCTGCGCGGCATCCGCACCCCGACCCTCATCATCCACGCCGCCGACGATCCGTTCATGGACCCGGGTGTGGTGCCGACCGCCGCCGAGCTCGCGCCGGCGGTGACGCTCGAGCTCGCCGCCCGCGGCGGCCACGTCGGATTCATCGCCGGTCCTTGGTGGCGCCCGCATCGTTGGGTCGATCGCCGGGTGGTGACGTTGCTGCGCCAGACGTTCGAGTGACCCCGTCGCGCCCGGCTTGACCGCCGTCATGGGCGGGTCGGCGCGCACCGGCGATGATCCAGGGCAGCACCCCGGAGGTCCCATGGAACCCTATCCCCATCGCTACCGAGTCGCGGCGAGCGCCGCTCCCACCGGAGAGGTCGGGCTCGCGAGCCCTGGCCTCGAACCGTTGCGCTCGGCGCCGCCCCGCGAGTTCGGCGGACCAGGCGACCGCTGGTCGCCGGAGACGCTGCTGGTCGGGGCGATGGCGGATTGCTTCGTGCTCACGTTCCGGGCCGTGGCGCGGGCCGCCAAGTACGAGTGGAGCGCGCTCGAGTGCGAGGTCGAGGGCCTGCTCGAACGCCCGGAGCGCGACTCGCTGTTCACCGGGTTCACCCTGGCGGTCCGGCTCACGGTGCCCACCGGTGCCGATCCCGAACGCGGACGGTCGCTGCTCGAGAAGGCCGAGCACGGCTGCCTGATCTCGAACTCCTTGTCGGGCAGCAAGGCGTTGCGCACGACGGTGACCGTCGCCGGCTAGCGCTGGAGCTCGTCCAGCAGGCGCTCGCGCGCCTCGCGACCGTGGATCAGCAACAGCGCGACGTCGCCGGCCCCGCACCAGGCCAGCGCGCGCTGCGCCGCCGCGAACTCGTCATGCTCGACCACCACCCGATCGGCGCCGAGGCCCCGCTCCAGCAGCGCCCGCTCGACCAGCGCCGCGACCGCGCCGAGCTCGCGCCCGCGGGCCATCCCGGAGATCTCCTTGACCACCACCAGATCCGGTTCGAGCGCCAGCGCCGCATCGACCACCCCGCGGATGTCCTCGTCCATCCGGTTGCCGGCATGCCCGAGCAACAGCACGAGCCCGCCGCGGGCGCCGGCGCGCCGGTGCCGCAGCGCGTCGACCACCGGCGCGAGCCGCGCCAGGCCGTCGACGTTGTGAGCGTAATCGACCAGGACCTGCGCGCCGGCGCGCTCGAAGCGCATCAGGCGGCCGAGGTTGTCGGCCGGATCGGCGCCGAACGAACCGCAGCAGCGGGCGATCTCCGTCGCCGGCACGCCGAGCGCGGCCGCGGCGAGCGCCGAAGCCGCGAGGTTGGCGACGTTGTGCGCGGCCCGGCCACCGAACGCGATCGGCATGGTGGTGACCGCACCGAGGTCGTGACGGGCGTCGCCGTGCTCGAGCATCAGATGCCCATGGCGCAGGCCGCAGGTCGCCTCGCCGCGTTCGCGCGCCGCCGCCAACGGCGCGGCGTCGGCGTCGAGCGCGAACCAGGCCGGGGTCGCGGCGCCCGCCGTCAGCGCGGCCGGCGCCAGCGCCACCAGCAGCGCGTCGTCGGCGTTGAGCACCAGCGTGCCGCCGCTGAGCGCGCGGCTGACCGCGAGCTTGACCGCGGCCAGCCCCGCCACGTCGTCGATGCCGTACTCGCCGAAATGGTCCGCGCTGACGTTGGTGATCACCGCGACGTCAGCGAGCTCGACCGCCAGGCCGCGGCGCAGGATGCCGCCCCGGGCGGTCTCGAGCACCGCGGCCTCGACCTCCGGGTGACGCAGCACGGTGCGCGCCCCGGCCGGGCCGGAGTAGTCCCCGCTGGCCTGGACCGCGGCGTCGACCACCACCCCGTCGGTGCTCGATACGCCGGTGACGAGACCGCGAGCACGCAGCATCGCTGCGATCGCGCGGACCGTGGTGGTCTTGCCGTTCGAGCCGGTGACCAGGACGATCGGCACCGCCCCGAGCTGGTCCCAGGGCACCGTCGCGAGGGTCGGCAGCTCCGCCATGCGCCAGCTGTGCGAGGTCGCGCCGGCACCGAGCGTGAGCAGTTCGTCGTCGATGGTGAGCGGCAGGCCACGCCGCGCGGCCTCGGCGGCGAGCGCGCGCAGCACGGGACGGGCTTCGGCCCGGGCGCGGCGCGCGAGCTGCTCGAGCGCGCCCACATCGTCGAGCCCGGGGCGCTCGAGGTAGAGGTCGACGATCGAGGGTTCGCCGGCGGCGGCCTCGGCGACCTCGGCCGGCAGCGTGCGCTGGGCCGCGAGCATGGCCTGCCAGCGCTGCGGTTCGCGTCCGGCGTAGGTCGCGCACAGCGCCCATTCGCCGAGCTCGGTCGCGGTGTAGAGCTGGTCGAGCGGCGCGGCGAACGCGAGCGTGACGCCGCGGGCATGGCGGCGGACCGCGACCGCGCCGTCGGCCGGCCAGCCGAGCGCCGCGCGACCGGCCGCGATGCGCGAGCGCCAGGCGGCGAGCGCGGCCTCGTCGAGCGGCACGACCGCCTCGAGCGTCGCGCCCGGGCCGGCGAAATGCAGGTTGCTGCCGGTCAACCGGCGCGAGTCTTCGAAAGGGAGCTGGATCGGAGGCTCGGACGGCACCGCGGATGGCAGGGGCGCGCTCAGTCCTCACCTTCCGGCGCGAGCCGCACGCCGCGCTCGTCGCGGATCACGCCCTCGAGCAGCGCGGCATCCTCGAACGCCGCCTCGCCGCGCAGCTCGACCGGCGGGATCGGCTTGGGCTTGGGCTTCTCGAGCGGCGCGCCCTCGGGTCGGAACTTGATGACCTGCTTCCACGAGCGGGTCAGGGCATCGGCGAACACCAGCACGAGGTCGCCGGGGCGGCCCATCTTGAGCCCGGCCTCGATCGCCTCCTGCTCGTCGGGGATGATCGCGATCCGGTCGTCCTTGACCCCGAGTTCGCGCAGCGTCGCCGCGATCAGCTTCGGCACCTCGTCCGGCGACCGGCCGCGCAGATGGTCGTCGCGGCGGCAGATGTAATGGTCGAAGCGTCCGGCCACCGCCTTGGCGATGTCGCGGAGGTCCTCGTCGCGACGATCGCCGGGACCGGCGACGACCACGATGCGCCGCCCGGCGACCTCGAGCCGCTGGGCGAGGTCGGCCATCACGCCCACCGCATGGGCGTTGTGGCCGTAGTCGAACAGGACCTTGAACGGATGCTCGTCGAACACGTTCATCCGGCCCGGGGCCTGGAAGAACGTGGTGTCGAAGGTCCGCAGGCCCTGGCGGATCGGGTCGAGCTTGATCCCGAGCGAGAACGCCAGCGCCGCGGCGAACATCGCGTTCTGCACGTTGTGCAGCGCGCGGCCCTCGAGCGTGGCCGGGATCAGGTGGGTCCACAGCAACGGGATGTGCGAGCCCTTGTCGTAGAGCGTGATCATCTGGCCGTTGACGCCGTCCTCGAGCGCGCAAGCCCGGCCGCCGGCGCGGATGTGCTCGCGCACCAGCGCGTGCTTGGGGTTGAGCGTGACGTAGCAGATGTTCTTGGCATCGGTGTGGCTCGCCATCCGCAGCACCAACGGATCGTCGGCGTTGAGCACCGCGCAATCGCGGGCGACCTCGACCACGATGCGCTTGACCTCGGCCAGCTGCTCGAGCGTGTCGATGCCCTTCATGCCGAGGTGGTCGGACTGGACGTTGAGCACCGCGGCGACGTTGACCTCGGTCACGCCCATGCCGGCCCGCAGCAGGCCGCCGCGCGCCTTCTCGAGCACCGCGATGTCGATCTGCGGGTCGGACAGCACCATCCGCGCCGAGACCGGGCCGGTCATGTCGCCCTCGACCGTGCGCTGGCCGTCGATGTAGACGCCGTCGGTGGTGGTCAGGCCGGGCGTGTAGCCGGCCATCTTGGTGACGTGGGCCAGCATCCGTGCCGTGGTGGTCTTGCCGTTGGTGCCCGTGATCGCGGCGATCGGCACCCGCGAGGCGGCGCCGGGCGGGAACAGCATGTCGATCACCGGACCGGCCACGTCGCGCGGCGTGCCTTCGCTGGGCGCGACGTGCATGCGGAAGCCCGGCGCGGCGTTGACCTCGCAGATCCCGCCCCCGATCTTGCGGTACGACTCGGCGATGTTCCTGCTGAGGAAGTCGACGCCACCGACGTCGAGCCCGACCGCGCGAATCGCGCGCACCGCCATGTCGCGGTTGTCGGGATGGATCACGTCGGTGACGTCGGTCGCGGTGCCGCCGGTCGAGAGGTTGGCGGTCGAGCGCAGATGGACGGCCTGCCCGGTCGCCGGCACCGAGCCCGCGGTGAGCCCGGCCTTGGCCAGCATCTGGCGGGCCTGGTCGTCGAGCACCAGCCGGGTCAGCACCTTCTCGTGGCCCACGCCACGACGCGGGTCGCGGTTGACGACCTCGACCAGCTGCTCGATGGTGCTGACGCCGTCGCCGACCACGTGGCCGGGCGTGCGGCGGGTCGCGGCGACCAGCTCGCCGTTCACCACCAGCAGGCGATGGTCGTCGCCCTCGAGGAAGGTCTCGACGATCACCGAGCGCGAATGCTCGCGCGCCACCGCGTAGCCCCGTTCGACCTCGGCGTCGGTGGTGAGGCGGATCGAGATGCCGCGGCCGTGGTTGCCGTTGTAGGGCTTGGTCACCACCGGATGGCCGATGCGGCGCGCGGCGCGGACCGCGCCCTCGGCGCTCTGCACCAGCTCCTGGCGCGGCACCGGCAGCCCGAGCGTGGCGAGGATCTTGTTGGTCTCCTCCTTGTCGGAGGCGAGCTCGACCGCGATGTGCGAGGTCTTGCTGGTGACGGTGGCCTGGATCCGCTGCTGGTGCTTGCCGTGGCCGAGCTGGACCAGCGATTGGTCGTTGAGCCTCAGCCACGGGATGCCGCGCTGCTCGGCGGCGCGGACCAGCGAGGCGGTCGAGGGCCCGAGCGCGCGGCGCTGGGCATAGCGGATGAACTCGTCGCGGGCGGCCGGCCAATCCCAGCCGGTGGGCACGCTGTCGGCGGGCCTCTGGTCGACCGGCAGCAGCGAGCAGAGCAGGCGCAGGGCGAGCTCGCCGGCGGCGACGCCCTCCTCGCGCTGGGCGTACTCGTAGACCACGGTGTAGACGCCGGGCTTGCCCTCGACGCTGCGGGTCTTGCCGAACGAGACGTCCTCGCCGGCGACGTTCTGGAGCTCGATCGCGACGTGCTCGAGCACGTGGCCGAGCCAGGTGCCCTCGCCCTCGCGCATCCGGCGGAACAGGCCGCCCGGCTCGCGGTACGAGCAGCCGTGCTCGGCGAGCGACGGCAACGCCGCCGCCAGCGCATCGACGAAGGCCGGACCGAGCTTGCCGGTCGGCCACGCTTCGAGCGCGCCGAGGTCGAGCTCGAGACGGATCACCGGGAAGTGGGCGTAGAGCGAGGGGCCGACGTAGACCGAGCGATCGACGATGCGCATGCGAGTCAGGCCCCTATGAGGTCATCCCTTGGAGCGGACCAATGTACCCGCAGACGCCTGGCGCGTGTGGAGGTTGAAGGTGGCGCCGGCGACCAGCACGTGGACCGTCAGGCCCAACATGCAGACCGGCTCGCCCTCGGCGACCGTGTCCATCGAGGTGAACGACATCCCAGCCGCATCGACCACCGTGACCCCGCCGCTGCCGACCACCTCGAGGGTGTTGTCGGGGCCGATGAAGGCCGCGGTGTCCTCGTCGAGGCCGATGCCGACCGCGAACGGGTTGTAGGCCAGCGCGGTGAGCAGCCGGCCGAGCCGGTCGCGCTGGCGGAAGTGCTGGTCGATGACGAAGCGGTTGGTGAGCCCGAGGCCGGGCGCCAGCCGCACGCTGCCGGCGATCGGCGAGGAGCCCTCGTCGCCGAACGCGATCATGTGCTCGGACAGGATGCCGGCGCCGGCGCTGGTGCCGCCGACCGTGGCGCCGCTGGCGTTGCGGCGGCGGATGAGCTTGGCGACCGGCGTGCCGCCGAGCAGCGTGGTCAGCCGCAGCTGGTTGCCGCCGGTGAAGAAGATGCCGGTGGCCTGCTCGAGGCGGGCGAGCCGGTTGGGCTCCTGGCAGTCGCGCCGGGTGTCGAAGTCCATAACGTCGACCCGTCGCGCGCCGAGCTCGGTGAACAGCGCTTGGTACTTGCCACCGGTCTCGGCCAGCTTGCTCGCGGTCGGGATCACGACCAGGTCGGCGTCGCCGCCGCCCGAGACCGCGACGAAGCGCTCGAGGATCTGGCGGTCGTTCTCCTTGTTCTCGGCCCCACCGATGGGGACGATGAAACCGCGCGACTCGCCTTCGGGGACCTTGCTCGGCATCGGTTCGCTATCTCGCTGGGTTCAGGGGCGCGCTTCGAACGGACCGAGCACCGTCGGTCGGCCGTCGCGCAGGTGGATGGTACCCCCGATGACGACCGTGCTGGCGCGGCCCTGGTCATCGAGCGCGCAGAGGTCGGCGTCGGCGCCGACCGCGATGCGGCCCTTGCCGGGCAGCCGCAGCAGCGCAGCGGGGTTGCGGGTGAACGCCGGCAGCGCATCGGAGAGCGCGACGCCGCGGGCGCGCGCCTCGGCCAGCGCCGCGAGCAGCCCGCCCGCCGAACCGACCTCGGCGTGGGTGACCCGGCCGTCGGCATCGAAGCACGGCAGGCAGCCGCCGGCGTCCGAGCTCACCGTGAGGTGGGCGCGCGGCGCATCGCTCGCGAGGTAGCGGGCGATCGCCTCGCCGGCCGACCAGGCGTCCTCGCCCTCGGCGACCGGGAACGCGGTGAGGTCGATGGCGCTGCCCTGCTTCGCCAGCGCGAGCGCTTCGTCGAACAGCGCCTTGCGCCGGTTCACGTGCGTCGGGTGGAAGACGCGGGCCGGCAGCTCGCTGCTGGCCAGCGCCTCACGGACCAGGGCGAGCCCGCGCGGGCCGTCACCGAGGTGGAGGTGGAGCAGGCCGGCCTTGCCGGTCATCAGCCCGGCGACGTGGCACTCGCTGGCGAGCCTGAGCAGCTCGTCGAGCGTCGGCTGGCTCGAGCGGTGGTCGGAGATCGCGACCTCGCCGACGCCGATCAGCGCCTCGACGAACACGAGGTCGCCGCGGACGCTGCCGGTCAAGGTCGCCGGTGGCAGGTGGTAGCCGCCACACCAGCCCCAGGCGTTGAGCCCCTGCTCGCGCAAGGCGTAGACCGCGGCCAGCAGCTCGCGGCTTCCGCGCGCGGTGTCGTCGGTGCCGAGCAAACCGACCACGCTGGTGACGCCGGCCGAGGTGAAGCGCGACAGCGGCACCGCCGGGACCCGGCTCGCGAAACCGGACTCGCCGCCGCCGCCGGTGGCATGGACGTGACCGTCGACCAGGCCCGGGATCAGCGTCGCACCGCCGAGCTCGAGCACCCGGCACGAGTCGCGCAGCGCGCGCGGCAGCTCGAGCGGATCGCTGCCGATCCACAGCACGCGGCCACCGCCGCACAGCAGCTGCTGGCGGCCGAGCGGCTCGGGCGCGTGGAGGTCCGCGTCGCGGATCAGTAGGAGCTGGGTCCCGTTCAAACGAGTTCCGATCGATGGCATGAGAAGGGCCCCACGCGGGGGCCCAGACGCGGCGCATTCTACGTTAAGCGCTGGTTCAGGCGTAGGCTGCGAGCCTCCGACGCACCCCACCCCTCGAGGCGCCGCCATGACACCGCTCAGCAAGCAGGCACGGATCGCAGGCTTCATCTACCTGTTGCTCGTGTTCGTCGCCCCGCTCCGCCTGATCTACATCCCGAACACGCTGTTCGTGAAGGGCGATGCCGCGACGACCATGGCCAACATGGCCGCCCACGAGACGCTGTTCCGCCTGGGGATGATGGCCAACCTGGTCGCGGCCACCATCCTGATCTTCCTGGTCCTCGCGCTGTACCGTTTGTTCGAGGGCGTCGACAAGCAGCTGGCGACGATGGTGGTGCTGGTCGGCGGCGTCATGCCGGCGACGCTCAACATCATGGAGGTCGGGATCGATGCCACCGCGCTCGCCTTCGCCACCAACGCCGAATACCTCAGGGCACTCGACCCGCCGGTGCGCGAAGCGCTGGGCTTCGCGTTCCTGCGCCTGAACGGCTCGATGATCACCGCCTCCGAGCTGCTGTGGGGCCTGTGGCTGTTCCCGCTCGCGCTGCTGACCTGGCGCTCCGGCTTCCTGCCGAAGTTCCTGGCCGTGTGGCTGGGCATCAACGGCGTCGCCTACCTCGTGATGTGCGGCATCGGCGTGCTCGCGCCGCAGCACAGCGCGGCGTACTTCGACTACTCGCTGCCCGCCACGCTCGGCGAGGTGGCGTTCGTGCTCTGGCTGGTGATCAGGGGCGCCGAACAGGGCGCCCAGGAGCCCGCCCCCGCCGTGGTGGCTTGAGGCGGCCGAGGCCCTGAAAGCGAAGGGCCCCGTGAGGGGCCCTTCGTCGTCTCGGTCGGGGCCCGAGCTCAGCCTTCCATCAGCGCCTTCATCGACAGGCGCACGCGGCCCTGCTTGTCGACCTCGAGCACCTTGACCTTGACCATGTCACCCTCGTTCAGCACGTCGGAGACGCGCTCGACGCGGTCCACGCTGATCTGCGAGATGTGCACCAGGCCGTCGCGGCCCGGCATGATCGTGACGAACGCGCCGAAGTCCATCAGCTTGGCGACCTTGCCCTCGTAGATCGCGCCGACCTCGACGTCGGCCGTGATCTGCTCGATGCGCTTGCGGCAGGCTTCGCCGGCCGCGCGGTCGACCGAGGCGATGCGGATGGTGCCGTCGTCCTCGACCTCGATGGTGGTACCGGTCTCTTCCTGCAGACCACGGATCACCACGCCACCCTTGCCGATGACGTCGCGGATGCGATCGGTGTCGATCTTGATGGTGATGATGCGCGGGGCGTAGTCCGACATCTCCGGGCGCGGGGTCGCCAGGACCTTGTTCATCTCGGCCAGGATGTGCAGCCGGCCTTCCTTCGCCTGGGCCAGCGCGACCTTCATGATCTCGGCATCGATGCTGTCGATCTTGAGGTCCATCTGCAGGGCGGTGACGCCCTGGGCGGTGCCCGCGACCTTGAAGTCCATGTCGCCGAGGTGATCCTCGTCGCCGAGGATGTCGGTGAGGACCGCGTAGCGGGTGCCTTCCTTGATCAGGCCCATCGCCACACCGGCCACCGGCGCCTTGATCGGCACGCCAGCGTCCATCAGGGCGAGCGACGTGCCGCAGACCGAGGCCATCGACGAGGAACCGTTCGACTCGGTGATCTCCGAGACCACGCGGACCACGTAGGGGTAGGCCACCATGTCCGGCATCACCGCCATCACGCCGCGCTTGGCGAGGCGGCCGTGGCCGATCTCGCGACGCTTGGGCGCGCCGAAGCGGCCGGTCTCACCGGTGCAGAACGGCGGGAAGTTGTAGTTGAGCATGAACTGCTCCTTCCACTCGCCGTTGACCGGGTCGTCGATGATCTGCGCGTCGCGACCGGTGCCGAGCGTGGTGACCACGATCGCCTGGGTCTCGCCGCGCTGGAACAGCGCCGAACCGTGGGTGCGGGGCAGCACGCCGGTCTTGATCATGATCGGGCGCACGGTCTTGCTGTCGCGACCGTCGATGCGCGGCTTCCCGGCCAGCACCATCTCGCGCATGGTCTTGTACTCGAGGTCGCCGAACACGCGCGACACGTCGGCGGCCGGATGCTTCGGGGTCTCGCCGCTGGCGAGCTCCGCCATCACGGTGGCCTTGGCATCGTGGAGCGCCTTGACGCGGGCCTGCTTCTCGGTGACCGCGAACGCCGCGGTGACCGCCTTGCCGGCGACGCGCTCGACGTCCTTGACCAGGGCATCAGCGGTGACCGGGGCGGTGAACTCGCGGAGCGGACGGCCGGCTTCGGCCTTGAGCTCGTTGATCGCCTTGATCGCGACCTGCATCTGCTCGTGGCCGAACAGCACGGCGCCCAGCATCACGTCCTCGGGCAGGCCGGTCGCTTCCGACTCGACCATCATCACGCCCTTGGCGGTGCCGGCGACGATCAGGTCGAGCTGCGAGACCTTGCGCTGGTCGCGCGACGGGTTCATCACGTACTTGCCGTCGACGTAACCGACCCGGGCGGCGCCGATCGGGCCGTTGAACGGCAGGCCGGAGACCGACAGCGCGGCCGAGGCGCCCAGCATCGCCGGGACGTCCGGGTCGATCTGCGGATCGACCGACATCACCATCGCGATGATCTGGACCTCGGTGGTGTAGCCCTCGGGCCACAGCGGGCGGATCGGACGATCGATCAGGCGACAGGTGAGGGTCTCCTTCTCGGTCGGCCGGCCTTCGCGCTTGAAGAAGCCACCGGGGATGCGACCGCCGGCGAAGAACTTCTCCTGGTAGTCGACGGTGAGCGGGAAGAAGTCGCGCGGGGCGGCCTCACGCTTCGAACCGACGGCGGAGACGAGCACGACGGTGTCGCCCATCGACACCATGATGGCGCCGTCGGCCTGGCGAGCGATCTCGCCGGTCTCGAGGGTGACCTTGTGCTCGCCGTATTGGAAAGACTTGCTTACTTTTTTCACTCGCTCACTTCCTCAGTCCGAGCTTCTCGATCAGCGCGGTGTAGCGGTCGCTGTCGGTCTTGCGCAGGTAGTCCAGCATCTGGCGGCGGGCGTTGACCATCTTCAACAGGCCCTGGCGCGAGTGGTGGTCCTTCTTGTGCGCGGTGAAGTGCTCGGTGAGTTCGTTGATGCGAGCGGAGAGCAGCGCGACCTGGACCTCGGGGGATCCCGTGTCGTTCTTGCCCTTGCCGAACTTGGCGATGATGTCTTGCTTGGACTGGGTGCTGAGAGGCATTGGAACTCCGGACTGTGCGAGTTGACTGCGTCGGGGTCGTTTAAGAGGCGCGTATTCTACGGGCGGTCCTTCGCCCTCACAAGGAAGAATTCCTTGTGAATCAGTCGGTTCTGTCGGGTCGGAAGGGCATCAGGGCCGGCTGCCGTACCGCGAGCACCCGCTTGGGCTGGAGCTCCCCGTCGACCCGCCGCTCGGCGATGCCGAGGAAACCGCTGGGACCGTAGACCCGCACCACCTCGGCCGTCCCCGGCGCGCTGCGCACCGGGTTGCCGTTGCGGAAGAACGCCGCGGCGTCGGCCCCGACCCGGACCTCGGGCCAGTCCAGGATCCCGGCATCGACCGGTAGCAGCATCCCGGCGAGCGCCGCCGGGTCGTCGGCCGCCGCGGTCAGCGCATCCAGGGTCACCGCGCGGTCGAGGGTGAACGGGCCGACCGCGGTGCGGCGGAGCTCGGCGACGTGGCCCACGGTCCCGAGCGCCGCCGCGAGGTCCTCGACCAGGGTCCGGACGTAGGTGCCCTTGGAGCAATGGACCTCGAGCTCGAGGTCGTGGCCGCGCTGGGCCACGAGGTCGAAGGAATGGATGGTCACGGCGCGCGGGGCGCGCTCGACCTCCTCGCCCCGCCGCGCCAGCTTGTAGAGCGGCACGCCGTCGCGCTTGAGCGCGCTGTACATCGGGGGGACCTGCTCGATCGGGCCGCGGAGCGTCGCCAGCGCCGCCTCGAGCGCGTCCGCGTCGAACCCCGGTACCGGCTTCTCCTCGATCACCTGGCCATCGCGGTCGGCGGTGTCGGTGCGCGCGCCGAACCGCGCCAGCACGGTGTAGCGCTTGTCGGAGTCGAGCAGGTGCCCGGCGAACTTGGTCGCCTCGCCCAGGCACAGCGGCAGCACGCCGGACGCCAGGGGGTCGAGCGCGCCGGTGTGGCCGCCGCGCTTGGCGCGGTGAAGGACCCTGACCTCCTGCAGCGCGCGGTTGGAGGTGACCCCGGAGCGCTTGTCGAGGAGCACGATGCCGTCGACTTCGCGGTCGAAACGCTTCGGGCTGCCGACCATCACTCCTCTTCGGAGCGGTCGGCGGGCTGGTGGGCCTTGTCCTCGGCCATCGCCTTGTCGATCAGGGCGGTGAGGTGGGCGCCGCGCGCCAGGCTATCGTCGAAGTGGAACGAGAGCATCGGCACGCTGCGCATGCGGACCCGTTCGCGCAGCGCGAAGCGCAGCGCGCCGGCCGCGCCGTCGAGCGCCTTGCGCGCGGCCTGGTGGGCGCCGGGGTCCTCGGCCAGCATCGAGAACCAGACCCGCGCGTGGGACAGGTCGCGCGAGCAGTCGACGCCGGTGATGGTGATGCCGGCGACCCGCGGGTCGCCGAGCATGTCGCGGGTCAGCTCGGCCAGCTCGCGCTGGATCTGCTCGCCGATCCGGCGCGCCCTGGGGAACTCACGCGGCATCGCGGCGCGCCTCGCCTCAGAGGGTGCGGGCGACGGTGACCCGCTCGAAGCACTCGATCTGGTCGCCGACCTTCACGTCGTTGTAGTCCTTGACCGCGATGCCGCACTCGGTGCCGGCACGGACCTCGGCGGCGTCGTCCTTGAAGCGCTTGAGCGACTCGAGCGCGCCCTGGAAGATCACGATGTTGTCGCGCAGCACGCGGATCGGGTTGTTGCGCTTGACGTAGCCGTCGACCACCAGGCAGCCGGCGACCGCGCCCATCTTCGACGAGCGGAACACGTCGCGGACCTCGGCCAGACCGACGATCTGCTCCTTGGTCTCCGGCGACAGCATGCCGGTGAGCGCCTTCTTAACCTCGTCGATCGCCTCGTAGATGATGCTGTAGTAGCGGACGTCGACGCCCTGCTCCTGCATCAGGCGCCGCGCGGTGGCGTCGGCGCGGACGTTGAAGGCGATGATGATCGCCTTGGAGGTCGCCGCCAGGTTGACGTCCGACTCGGTGATGCCGCCGACGCCGCCGCCGACGACCTTGACCTTGACGTCGTCGTTGCCCTGGTCGTTGAGCGACTGGGTCAACGCCTCGACCGAGCCCTGGACGTCGGCCTTGACCAGCAGGTTGAGCAGCTTGGCGCTGCCCTCGCCCATCTGGGCGAAGGCGTCGTGCAGGCGGGTCGCCTGCTTGGCGAGCTTCTGGTCGCGCGACTTGGTGGCGCGGAACATCGCGACCTCGCGCGCCTTGCGCTCGTCGGCCACCACCACCACGTCGTCACCGGCCTGCGGCACGCCCGACAGCCCGAGCACCTGGACCGGGGTCGAGGCGCCGGCCTCGTCGACCTGGGTGCCCTTCTCGTCGTACATGGCGCGGACGCGGCCGAACTCGGCGCCGGCCAGCATGATGTCGCCCTTGCGCAGCAGGCCCTTCTGGACCAGCACGGTCGCGACGGCGCCGCGGCCCTTCTCGAGCGAGGATTCGATGACCACGCCGGAGGCCGGGCCCACGGCGGGTGCCTTGAGCTCGAGGATCTCGGCCTGGACCAGGATCGACTCGAGCAGCTTGTCGACGCCCTGGCCGGTCCGCGACGAGACCGGGACGAAGATGTTCTCGCCGCCCCATTCCTCGGACACGATCTGCTGCTGCGAGAGGTCGTTGCGGATGCGGTCGAGGTCGGAGCCAGGTTTGTCGATCTTGGTCAGCGCGACGATGATCGGGACCTCGGCCGCCTTGGCGTGCTGGATCGCCTCGATGGTCTGCGGCATGACGCCGTCGTCGGACGCGACCACCAGCACCACGATGTCGGTGGCCTTGGCGCCGCGGGCGCGCATCGCGGTGAACGCGGCGTGGCCCGGCGTGTCGAGGAAGGCGATGACGCCCTTCTCGGTCTGCACCCGGTAGGCACCGATGTGCTGGGTGATGCCGCCGGCCTCGCCCGCCGCGACCTTGGTCCGGCGGATGTAGTCGAGCAGCGAGGTCTTGCCGTGATCGACGTGGCCCATGATGGTCACGACCGGCGCGCGCGAGACCGCATCGACCGCTTCGCCGGTCGGCGACAGCACCTGGTCCTCGAGCTCGTTGGCCTTGAGCGGCTTCGGGGTGTGGCCCATCTCCTCGACCACCAGGATCGCGGTGTCCTGGTCGATGGTCTGGTTGATGGTGGCCATCACGCCCAGGCCCATCAACACCTTGACCACCTCGACGCCCTTCACCGCCATCTTGGCGGCGAGCTCGGAGACGGTCAGGGTCTCGGGGATCGCGACCTCGCGCACGATCGGCGCGGTCGGCGCTTCGAACGCGCCACCGGCGCCGGCGACCTGGACCGGGCCGCTGCCGCGGCGCATCGGCCGCTTGGGCGGCGCCTTGCGCTTGGCCGCACCGGCCGCGACATGGAGCTCGGCGCGACCGTACTTGGTCGGCACGTTGCCGCCCTTGTTCTGCTTCTTCTCGTCCTCGGCCGACTGGCGCGCGACCTCGGCCTGCGCCTTCTTCTGCTCGGCCTCGGCGGCGCGCTTGGCGCCTTCCTCGGCGTCGCGCTTGCGGCGCTCCTCGTCGGTCTTGCGCTTCTCCTCGGCGCCGGCGAGGGCCTGCTTGTTGGCCTCCTCGATGCGGCGACGCGACTCGGCGTCGGTCTTCTCGCGCTCGGCGCGGGTGGCTTCCTCGGCCTCGCGGGCCTTGGCGGACTCGGCCTGCTTGGCCTCCTCCTCCTTGAGCAGCGATTCGCGCGAGACGTAGGTGACCTTCTTCTTGACCTGGACCTCGACGGTCTTGGGCTTGCCCGGCGTGGCGCCGGCGACCCGGATCTCCTGCTTCTCGCGGCGCTGGAGCGTGACCTTGGCGGGACGCGAGCCGACCGCGACGGTGGTCTTGCCGTGGCGCGACTTGAGGTGGCCCAACAGCTTCATCTTCTGGTCGTCGCTGATGGTCGCTTCGGCCGTGGCGATGTCGTCCATGCCGGCCTCGGCGAGCTGGACCACGAGCCTCTCGACCGGGACCTTGAGGACCTCGGCGAACTGTCGGACGGTGCTGTCTGCCATGGTGTGTCCTATCTCACTCCGCCGCGGCGAACCAATGGGCGCGCGCAGCCATGATCAGCTTGGCGGCGCGATCGGCATCCATGCCCTCGACCTCGAGCAGCTCGTCGACCGCCTGGTCGGCGAGGTCGTCGCGGGTGCGGATGCCCTTGGCCGCCAGCACGTGGGCCAGCGTCTCGTCCATGCCTTCGACGTCGAGCAGGTCCTGGGCCGGATCGGAGGTCTCGATCGACTCCTCGGCCGAGATCGCCTGGGTCAGCAGCATGTCGCGGGCGCGGTTGCGCAGCTCCTCGACGATCGCCTCGTCGAACTCGGCGACCCGCAGCAGCTCGGCGGCCGGCACGTAGGCCAGCTCCTCGATGGTCGAGAAGCCTTCCTGGACCAGGATCACGGCGACCTCCTCGTCGACGTCGAGCTGGGCCATGAACAGCTCCTTGAGCTTGGTCTGCTCGGCCTCGGTCTTGGCCTCGGCCTCCTGGGTGCTCATCACGTTGAGCTCCCAGCCGGTCAGCTGCGAGGCGAGGCGGATGTTCTGGCCGCCGCGCCCGATGGCGAGCGAGAGCTTGTCCTCCTCGACCGCGAGGTCCATCGAGTGGCGCTCCTCGTCGACCACGATCGAGGAGACCTCGGCCGGCGACATCGCGTTGATCACGAACTGGGCCGGGTTCTCGTCCCACACGATGATGTCGATGCGCTCGCCGGCGAGCTCGTTGGAGACCGCCTGGACGCGCGAACCGCGCATGCCGACGCAGGCGCCGACCGGGTCGATCCGGCCGTCGAGGCTGTGGACCGCGATCTTGGCGCGCATGCCCGGGTCGCGGGCGGCGGCCTTGAGCTCGATCAGGCCCTGGCCGACCTCCGGCACCTCGAGCTTGAACAGCTCCTTGAGGAACTCGGGGCTGGTGCGCGAGACGAACAGCTGCGGGCCGCGCGGCTCGGTGCGGACGTCGTGGAGGAAGCCGCGGATGCGGTCGCCCGGACGGACGGCCTCGCGCGGGACCATGTTCTCGCGCGGGATGAAGGCCTCGGCGTTGCCGCCGAGGTCGATGTAGACGTTGCCGCGCTCGACGCGCTTGACCACGCCGGTGACGAGCTGGCCGATGCGATCCTTGTAGGCGTCGACGACCTGGGCCCGCTCGGCCTCGCGCACCTTCTGCACGATGACCTGCTTGGCGGTCTGGGCGCCGATGCGGCCGAACGGGATCGACTCCATCGGTTCTTCGATGAACTCGCCGACCGTGATCTCGGGCTTGATGTCGATGGCGTCCATCAACCGCAGCTCGCGGTCGGGCGACTCGAGCACCGCGTCGTCGGCGGCCACCGCCCAACGGCGCCAGGTCTTGTACTCGCCGGTGGTGCGGTCGATCTCGACCCGTGCGTCGATGTCGCCCGGGTACTTCTTGCGCGTCGCCGAGGCGAGCGCCAGCTCGATGGCCTGGAAGATGACCTCGCGATCGACGCCCTTCTCGTTCGAGACGGCGTCCGCGACCAGCAGGATTTCCTTGTTCATCGTCTTCTCACCCGTGCCAGCTGCGCTGGTCTTCATGATCGTGTTCATGCCACCAACCGGGCGCGACCGAGCGCGCCCAAGGGGATACCGAAGGTCTTGCCATCGACCTCGAGCGCGACCTCATCGCCCGAAGCGCCCGCGGAGACCGCGAGCACCGTGCCGGTGAACCGCTTGCGCGGCGGCTCGGTGCCGGCCAGCGGGGTGGCGAGCTCGAGCTTGACCCGCTTGCCCACCGCCGCCACGAAGTGCGCCGCGGTCCGCAGCGGCCGGTCGATCCCCGGCGACGACACCTCGAGGGTGTAGTGCCCCGGGATCGGGTCGGTCGCGTCGAGCACCGCCGAGACCTGCTTGCTGACCCGCTCGCAGTCGTCGACCGTGATCCCAGCCTCCGTTGTCGAACCGGAGGCCGCGGCCTTGTCGATGTAGACCCGGACCAGGCCGCTCGAATGCTCGAGCTCGACGAGCTCGTAGCCGAGCTCAGCCACCCTGGGCTCCAAGATCGCGATCAACCTGTCGCGCACCGCCGCCTCTCACCCACATCCTTCGCGTGAAAAAAAAGAGGGCCAAAGGCCCTCTCCCGTATGCCGCATCCTGGCGGCGCGGTCCCCGGAGAACGGCCTCCTGACGGTTCAGGTGGCCGACCTCCCGGACCGGGAAGTTGGTAGCGGGGGCAGGATTTGAACCTGCGACCTTCGGGTTATGAGCCCGACGAGCTGCCAGACTGCTCCACCCCGCATCAGAGGGCGCGGATTCTACGGGAGCAGGTGGCGTCGGCGCAACAGCAGCTTGCGACGGGAACCTGAGGATTCACCTGAGGCGGCGATCCCCGGGAGGTCCGGACGCCCGGTCGGCGCAGGCCCGACCCGGGATCTCCGCTCTGGTTCGGCTCAGCCGATGACCCGGGCGCAGAGCGCGATCAGGCCGGCCGGCAGGATCCCGAGCGCCAGCACCGCGAGGCCGTTGAGCGACAGGAACAGCCGGAACACCGGCCCGCCGCCCACCGGCAGGGTCTCGACCGGGTCGTCGAAGTACATCAGCTTGACGATGCGCAGGTAGTAGAACGCGCTGACGATGGTGAACACCACCGCCGCGACCGCGAGCCAGGTCAGGCCGGCGTCGACCGCCGCCCACAGCACCGCGAGCTTGGCGTAGAAACCGAGGAACGGCGGCACCCCGGCCATCCCGAACATCACGAACAGCATCATCAGCGCGAACCACGGGCTGCGCTCGTTGAGCCCGCGCAGGTCGTCGAGCTGATCGGCCTCGTAGCCGCGCCGGGTCAGCAGCATCACGATGCCGAACGCGGCGGTCGCCATCAGCACGTAGGTGATGGTGTAGAGCAGCGCCGCGCGCTGGCCCTCGGCGGTGCCGGCCAGCAGGCCGATCAGGATGAAACCGACGTGGCCGATGGTCGAGTACGCCAGCAGGCGCTTGATGTTGGTCTGGGCGATGGCGACCACCGCGCCGAGCGCGATTGAGGCCAGCGCCAACGCCTCGAGCATCAGCTGCCAGGCGCCGTGCATGGCGCCGAGGCCCTCGACCAGCAGCCGGATGAACAGCGCGAACGCCGCGATCTTGGGCGCGCTGCCGATGAACAGCGTGATCGCGGTCGGGGCGCCGTGGTACACGTCGGGCACCCACATGTGCATCGGCACCGCCCCGAGCTTGAACGCCAGGCCGGTGACCACGCAGATCAACGCCAGCGTCGCGCCGATGCTCTGCCCCGCCGGGCCATCGAGGGCCGCCGAGATGCCGCCGATGTCGAGCGTGCCGGTGATGCCGTAGAGCAGCGACATGCCGTAGAGCAGCACGCCTGAGGCGATCGCGCCGAGCACGAAGTACTTCATCGCCGCCTCGGAGGCGACCGGCGAATCGCGGTCGAGCGCCACCATCCCGTACAGCGACAGCGACAGCAGCTCGAGCCCGAGGTAGACGGTGAGCAGGCTGTGGGCCGAGATCATCACCATCATGCCGAGCAGCGCCAGCAGGCCGAGCACCAGGAACTCGCCCTTGAACAGGCCGCGCTGGGTCAGGTACTCGCGCGAGAACACGAACGCCAGCATCACGCTCGCGTAGCACACCATCTTGAGCGTGGTCGCGAGCGGGTCGAGCACGAACTGGCCGCCGAACGCGAGCAGCCGCTCGTCGGGACCGACGAAGTAGCTCAGGATCGCCGCGCCGCCGAGCGAGGCGAGCACGAAGGTGAATAGCCAGCCGCGCTGCTCGTCGGTCAGGAACAGGTCGACCAGCAGCACGACGCAGGCCAGCGTCAGGACGTAGAGCTCGGGCAGCGCGGGAACGAGGTCGATGGTCATCGGGGTCGGTGCTCCGTCAGCCGAGCGGGATCTTGGAGGTCAGCGCCTGCTCGAGCAGGTGCTCGATCGTGGCGTGCATCACGTCGACGAACGGCGCCGGCCACAGGCCCATCAGCAGCGTCATCACGGCGAGGGCCGAGAGCACGATCCATTCGCGGGCGTCGAGGTCCTCGAGCTTCGCGACGTGGTCGTTGGCGACCAGCCCGAACACCACCCGCTTCACCATCCACAGGGTGTAGGCCGCGCCCAGGATCAGGGTCAGCGCGGCGACGAACGCGATCCAGAAGTCGGCGCGGAACGCCGCCAGGATCACCATGAACTCGCCGACGAAGCCCGAGGTCGCCGGCAGGCCGGCGTTGGCCATCGCGAACAGCACCATGAAGGTGGCGAAGCGCGGCATGGTGTTGACCACCCCGCCGTAGGCCGAGATCTCGCGGCTGTGGACCCGCTCGTACATCACGCCGACGCACAGGAACAGCGCGCCGGAGATGAAGCCGTGGCTGATCATCTGGACCATGCCGCCCTCGAGCGCCAGCAGCGCCCCGCCCTGGCCGCCGCCGTTGGCGACGATCAGGAACGGCAGGAAGAAGCCGAGCGTGACGAAGCCCATGTGCGCGATCGACGAGTAGGCGATCAGCTTCTTCATGTCGCTCTGGACCAGGGCGACGAAGCCGATGTAGGCCACCGCGACCAGCGACAGCGCCATCACGACCCAGGCCAGCTCGGCGCTGGCGTCGGGCGCGATCGGCAGGCTGAAGCGCAGGAAGCCGTAGCCGCCGAGCTTGAGCATCACGGCGGCGAGGATCACCGAACCGCCGGTCGGCGCTTCGACGTGGGCGTCGGGCAGCCAGGTGTGGACCGGCCACATCGGCACCTTGACCGCGAAGGCGGCGAAGAACGCCAGGAACACCAGCACCTGGGCCGGCAGGCCGAGCGGCAACGCCTGCAGCGCCGCGATCGAGAGCGAGCCGGCGCCGACGTAGAGGTAGATCAGCGCCACCAGCATCAGCACCGAGCCGAGGAAGGTGTAGAGGAAGAACTTGATGGTGGCGTAGACCCGCCGCGGGCCGCCCCAGATGCCGATGATCAGGAACATCGGGACCAGCATCGCTTCCCAGAACACGTAGAACAGCAGCGCGTCGAGCGACGCGAACACGCCGTTCATCAGGCCTTCCATGATCAGGAACGCCGCGAAGTAGCCGGCGACCTTCTTCTCGACCGCGCCCCAGCCCGCGATCACCACGATCAGGGTCATGAAGGTGGTCAGCAGGATCAGCGGCAGCGCGATGCCGTCGATCCCGAGCGCGTACTCGGCACCGAGCGTGCCGATCCAGGGGCTGCGCTCGACGAACTGCATCGCCGCGGTCGTGGTGTCGAAGCCGGCGTAGAGCGGCAGGCTCAGCAGGAACGCGGCGACGGCGACCGCCAGCGCGGTCAGGCGCGCGGCACCGTCGCCGAAGCGTCCCGCGGCGAGCGTGGCGATGCCGCCGAGCACCGGCAACCAGACCACGATCGAGAGCAGCGGCAGTTCGGTCACTCGTCCCCCAGTGTCATCGGCCGAGCAGCGCGGCGGCGTAACCGCGGGCGTCGGCCAGCAGCTCCGGGCCGATGAACCAGGCCAGCACGCCGAACAGGCCGAGCATCATCGCCAACGCGTAGGTGTAGACGTAGCCGGTCTGGATCCGGCGGGCGATGCCAGCGAAGGCGCCGATCGCCTTGGCCGAACCGTCGATCAGCACGCCGTCGATGATCGCGACGTCGCCGCCCTTCCAAAGCCCGGTGCCGAGCAGGCGCGAACCGCGCGCCAACACCAACTCATTGAACTCATCGAACCAATACTTGTTGACGAACAACGAGTACTGCGGCGCGAAGCGCGCCGCGATCTGGGCCGGCAGCTCCGGCCGCTTTAGGTAGAGGTACCAGGCGCTGGCGACGCCGCCGGCGGCGAGCCAGAACGGCACCGTCTGGAACGAATGCAGCGCGAACGCGATCGGGCCGTGCCACTCCGCCGCCAGCGGGCCGAGTACGTCGTGGGCCGGCGCGACGAAGATCGCGCCGCCGAAGTAGTCGCCGAACAGCACCGGACCGGCGGTGAACCAGGCGACCCCGAACGAGGGGATCGCGAGCAGGACCAGCGGCACGGTGACCACCGCCGGCGTCTCGTGCGGCACGTGGACGCCATCCTCGTGCTCGTCGTCGTGGCCGGTGCCGTGATCGAAGTCGTCGACCGGCTCGGTCTCGCGCCAGCGCTCGGGGCCGTGGAACACCAGGAAGAACATGCGGAACGAGTACAGCGCGGTGATGAACACGCCGAGCAGCACCGCCCAGTAGGCGATCGCGGCGCCCGGGGTCTGCGAGTGCCCGACCGCCTCGATGATGGCGTCCTTCGAGTAGAAGCCGGCGAAGAACGGCGTGCCGATGAGGGCCAGCGAGCCGACCAACGAGGTCCAATAGGTGATCGGCAGGTACTTGCGCAGGCCGCCCATCCGGCGGATGTCCTGCTCGTGGTGCATCGCGATGATCACCGAGCCGGCGGCCAGGAACAGCAGCGCCTTGAAGAAGGCGTGGGTCATCAGGTGGAAGATGCCGGCGGCGTAGGCCGAGGCGCCCAGCGCCACCGTCATGTAGCCGAGCTGCGACAGCGTCGAGTACGCCACCACCCGCTTGATGTCGTTGGCGACCAGGCCGAGCAGGCCCATGAAGAACGCGGTGGTCGCGCCGATCAGCATCACCGCCGAGAGCGCGGTCTCGGAGAGCTCGAACAGCGGCGACATGCGGGCGACCATGAAGATGCCCGCGGTGACCATGGTCGCGGCGTGGATCAGCGCCGAGATCGGGGTCGGGCCCTCCATCGAGTCGGGCAGCCAGACGTGGAGCGGGACCTGCGCCGACTTGCCCATTGCGCCGACGAACAGCAGCAGGCAGGCGACCGTCGGCACCGCCCACTGGGCACCGGGCCAGATCTCGAGCGTCTGCCCGACCATGGTCGGCGCCGCGGCGAACGCGGTGCCGTAGTGGAGCGTGCCGGTGTAGGCCACCACCACCGCGATGCCGAGGACGAAGCCGAAGTCGCCGACCCGGTTGACCAGGAAGGCCTTGAGGTTGGCGCGGATCGCCGACTCGCGGGTGTACCAGAAGCCGATCAGCAGGTACGAGACCAGGCCGACCGCCTCCCAGCCGAAGAACAGCTGGAGGAAGTTGTTGGCCATCACCAGCATCAGCATGCTGAAGGTGAACAGCGAGATGTAGGCGAAGAACCGCGAGTAGCCCGGGTCCTCGGCCATGTAGCCGATGGTGTAGACGTGCACCATCAGCGAGACGAAGGTCACCACCACCATCATCAGCGCGGTCAGGCGGTCGACCAGGAAGCCGACCTCGAAGCGCAGCCCGTCGCTGACCATCCAGGTGTAGACCGCGGCGTCGTGGACCGGCGCGCCGTTGAGCTGCTGCCACAGCACCCAGGCCGAGAGCACGAACGAGGTCGCGACGCCGGCGCTGCACAGCGAATGGGCGACCGAGCGGCTCATGCCGCCGATGAACGAGCTGCCGAACAGGCCGACCAGGGTGGCGGCGGCCAGCGGCGCGAGGGCGATGATGAGGAGGACCTGCTCCATGGCTCAGCCCTTCAACGAGTCGAGCGACTCGACGTCGATGGTGCGGCGGTTGCGGAACAGCAGCACCAGGATGGCCAGGCCGATGGCGGCCTCGGCCGCGGCGACGGTGAGGATGAAGAACACGAAGACCTGGCCTTGGAGATCGTCGAGGTAGGCCGAGAACGCCACGAAGTTCATGTTGACGGCGAGCAGCATCAGCTCGATGCACATCAGCAGGATGATCACGTTCTTGCGGTTGATGAACATGCCCGCGATCGACAAGCCGAACAGCATCGCGCCGAGCCCGAGGTAGTGGTAGAGCGTGACCATCAGCGGCGCTCCTCCGAGGCGACCTTGACCACCCGCAGGCGGTCGGCGCGCTTGACCCGGACCTGGACGTTGACGTCCTGGGTGCGGGTGCCCTCGCGGCGGCGCAGGGTCAACGCGATCGCGGCGACGATGCCGACCAGCAGGATCACGCCGGCGACCTCGAAGGCGTACAGGTACTCGGTGTAGATCAGGGTGCCGAGCTCCTGGGTGTTGCTCCAGTCGGCCGGTTTGGCCGCCGGCGCCGGCAGCAGGTCGACCCCGAGCTTGCGCGCCCACACCACGTAGCCGATCTCGACGATCACCAGCAGCGCGATCAGGAACGCGAACGGCGCGTTGCGGACGAAGCCCTGGCGCAACGCGGCGACGTCGACGTCGAGCATCATCACCACGAACAGGAACAGCACCATCACCGCGCCGACGTAGACCAGCACCAGCGCGATGCCGAGGAACTCGGCCTGCAGCAGCACCCACAGGCAGGCGCTCGAGACGAACGCCAGCACCAGGAACAGCGCCGAATGCACCGGGTTGCGCGCGAGCACGACCGCGGTGGCGGCGCCGATCAGCGCGACGCCGAAGGCGTAGAACAGCATCTCCTGGGGTGACAGCGGGATCATCGGTCGGGTTCCTTTGGCGGGCTCAGCGGTAGCGCGCGTCGGTCGCGCGGTCGGCGGCGATCTGGTGCTCGAACTTGGCGCCGACCGCGAGCAGCTTCTCCTTGGTCATGATGTTCTGCCCGCGCTCCTCCATGTGGAACTCGAAGATCCGGGTCTCGACGATGGCGTCGACCGGGCAGGCCTCCTCGCAGAAGCCGCAGTAGATGCACTTGAACAGGTCGATGTCGTAGCGCGTGGTGCGGCGGGTGCCGTCGTCGCGCTGCTCGGAGTCGATGGTGATGGCGAGCGCCGGGCAGACCGCCTCGCACAGCTTGCAGGCGATGCAGCGCTCCTCGCCGCTCGGGTAGCGGCGCAGCGCGTGCAGGCCGCGGAAGCGCGGCGACTGCGGGGTCCTCTCCTCCGGGTACTGGATGGTGAAGCCCGGTCGGAACAGGAACTGCTTGAGCGTGAGGCTGAGGCCCTCGACGAGCTCGAGCAGCAGCCAGGTCCTGAGGAAGTCCTTCATCGCATCACCTCAGGCGAACCACGGCGGGACGCGGCCCAGGATCATCCCGCCAACCACCACGATCCAGACGATCGTGATCGGGATGAACACCTTCCACCCCAGCCGCATGATCTGGTCGTAGCGGTAGCGCGGGAACGTCGCGCGGAACCACAGGAAGCAGAACAGGAAGAAGGCGACCTTGGCCGCCAGCCAGTGCGGGCCGTCGCCGAGCGCCGGACCGAGCACCGGGAGCGCCAGCGTCTCGGCCCCGAGCAGCCCGTGCAGCGGCGAGAGCCAGCCGCCCAGGAACATGATCGCGGCGAGCGCCGAGATCAGGATCATGTTGGCGTACTCGGCGAGGAAGAACCCGGCGAAGGTGGTGCCCGAGTACTCGACGTGGAAGCCGGCGACGATCTCCGACTCGCCCTCGGCGACGTCGAACGGCGCGCGGTTGGTCTCGGCGACGCCGGAGATGAAGTAGACCAGGAACAGCGGGAACAGCGGGATGAAGAACCAGTCGACCGCGCCCAGCGCGCCGGCCTGGGCCTGGACGATGCGGGTCAGGTTCAAGGAACCCGACGCCATCAGCACGCCGACCAGCGCGAAGCCCATCGCGATCTCGTACGAGACGATCTGCGCCGCCGAGCGCATCGCGCCGAGGAAAGCGTACTTCGAGTTCGAGGCCCAGCCGGCGATGATCACGCCGTAGACCGCCAGCGAGGTCAGCGCCAGGATGTAGAGCAGGCCGGCGTCGAGGTCGGCCAGCACCACGCCGTCGTCGAACGGCAGCACCGCCCAGGCGGCGAACGCCGGACCGATCGCCAGCGCCGGTGCGATCACGAACAGGAAGCGGTTCGAGGCCGACGGGACCACCACCTCCTTGAGCAACAGCTTGACCACGTCGGCGAAGGGCTGGCCGATGCCCCAGAAGTGGAAGCCGCCGATGCCGACCCGGTTCGGCCCGATCCGCGCCTGCATCGCGCCGATCACGCGGCGCTCGACGTAGGTCAGCAGCGCGACGCCGATGATCAGCGGCGCCATGATCGCGACGATCGCCAGGAGGATGCGCGCCTCGGGCCACAACCAGTACCAGGCCTGCCAGAAGCCGGCCAGCAACCGCGGGCCGAACAAGCCGACCGCTCCCAGCACGATCAGACCGGTGAGGCCGACCAGCACCGGCATCACCGGGCTGCTGGGCCTACGGTCGTCGTAGACCTCGAGCGGCTTCTCGATCGAGAGCTGGGGATCAGCCACGGCTCACCTTCGGCTCGCGCCCGCCGGCGGCATGCGCCGCGAGCACGGTGGCGGTGGCCGCCACGCCGCGCGGCACGACCAGCAGGCCTTCGGCGACGCCCTGCTCGACCGCGGCGGTGAGCCGCGCTTCGGCGCCGGCCAGGCGCAGAACGACGATCTCGCCATCGGCGATGCCGAGTCCGGCGGCGGTGTTGGGCGACAGCCGGAGCATCGCGCCGCGGCGGGCGTCGAGCGTGCGTTGCAGGGACTCGGCGCGGCGGACCAGCGGATCGGCCGCGTAGAGCGGGGTCTCGGCGGTCAGGCGCAGGCCGCTCGCCGCTGCCGGCAGCTCGACCGCGATCGTCGCGCCGATGCGCGCGCTCGGGGTCCGATCGCCGACCAGGCCGCGCAGCTCCTCGCGCACCTCCTCAGACGAACTGTGCTCGAAACCGCCGACACCCGAGACATTGCCGAGCACGCGCAGCAGCTTCCACAGCGGCCGCGCCTCGCCCGGTGCCGCGGTCGCAGCGGCGAACGACTGCCAACGGCCTTCGGCGTTGACGAAGGTGCCCGAGGTCTCGCCGAACGCCGCGACCGGCAACAGCACGGTGGCGTAGGACTTCATCGCGTCGCTGAGGAACGGGGTGAGCACCACGACCGCGTCGCTCTTGGCGAGCGCGGCGGTCGCCGCGGCCCCCAGCGAATGGTCGAGCTCGGGCTCGCAACCGGCGATCAGGAAGGCGCGGGCGCTGCCGAGCATGGTCCGCGCATCGCGGCCGACCGCGCTCCGCGCCGCGCCGCCGGGACCGGCGTGGGGCAGGAACCCGGCGACGTGCGCGCCGACCGCGTTGGCGCCGAGCGGCAGCAGACCGAACGACGCGCCGCTCAGATCGGCGATCGCGGAAGCGAGCGCGCGGAGCTCGGCGGCACGGGGATGCTGTTCGGCCCAGGGCCCGAGCACCACCGCACGCGGTTCCTTCTCGACCGCAGCACCGACCAGCGCCGATGCGAGCGCCTGGGCGCGCGCGTCGACGCCGGCGGACTTGGCCGCGGCGGCGAGAGGGGCCGGCACCGGCTTGCCGGTCTGGGCGGCGACCACGGCGAGCACGCCGGCGAGCGTGCGCACCGCGTCGGTCTCGCAGACCGCGTGCTGGATGGCGTCGTGTTGCAGCGTCGCGATGCGCGGCCCGAGCACCGCGACCTTGGCGCCCTTGAGCGCGGCCTTGCGGATGCGGTGGCCGAACAAGGGCGCGTCCTTGCGCAGGTCGAGGCCGATCGCGAGCAGGCCGGCCAGCTGTTCGAACTCGGCCAGCGGCCGGCCCAACACCGGCGCCGGCGCGCCGGCACCGTCGCGGAAGTCGCTCTGGCCGAGGCGATGGTCGAGGTCCTCGCTGCCGAGCCCGCGCACCAGCTTCTGGCCGAGGTGGAACTCCTCGAGCGTGCAGCTCGTGCCGAACAGCGCGCCGAGCGACGGTCCGGCGGATTTGAGCGCATGGGCGGCGGCCTCGAGCGCCGCTTCCCAGCCGACCTCGTGCCAGGCGCCGTCGCGCTTGACCATCGGCTTGAGCAACCGGTCGGTGGCGTGGATGCCCTCGTAGCCGAAGCGGTCGCGGTCGCTGGCCCAGCATTCGTTGATCGCGCCGTTCTCGCGCGGCACCACCCGCAGCAGCTTGCCGCGCAGGGTGTGGGCCCACAGGTTGCCGCCGAGCGCGTCGTGCGGGCTGACCTGGGCGTGCTGCTGCATCTCCCAGGAGCGGCCGCGCATCCGGAACGGCTTGCTGTTGAGCGCGCCGACCGGGCAGAGGTCGATGACGTTGCCGGAGAGCTCGTGGTCGACGCTCTTGGCGACGTAGGTGCCGATCCGCATGTCCTCACCGCGACCGGTCGCGCCGAGCTCAGGCTGGCCGGCGACCTCGGCGCCGAAGCGCACGCAACGGGTGCAATGGATGCAGCGGGTCATGTCGGTCGAGATCAGCGGACCGATGTCCTGATCGGCGACCACCCGCTTCTGTTCGGTGAAGCGCGAGACGCCGCGACCGTAGCCCATCGCGAGGTCCTGCAGCTCGCACTCGCCGCCCTGGTCGCAGATCGGGCAGTCGAGCGGATGGTTGATGAGCAGGAACTCCATCGTCGCCTTCTGGGCGGCGAGCGCCTTGGCCGACGCGGTGGAGATCTTCATCCCCTCCATCACCGGCGTGGCGCAGGCCGGCAGCGGCTTGGGCGCCTTCTCGACCTCGACCAGGCACATCCGGCAGTTGGCCGCGATCGAGAGCTTGGGGTGGTAGCAGAAGCGCGGCACGTAGGCGCCCTGCGCGTCGGTGTGCTCGATGATCATCGAGCCCTTCTTGGCGCGGCAGGGCTTGCCGTCGATCTCGATGCCGACGCAGCCATCGTCGGGCGGCTTCCCGCCGGGGAGCGGTGCGGCGACCACGGGCTTGTCGTTCACGGGCGTCGACATCTCAGCGCTCCCCGCCGACCAGGCACTTGCCGTGGTCGATGTGGTGCTGGAACTCGGCGCGGAAGTGGCGGATGAAGCCCTGCACCGGCCAGGCCGCGGCGTCGCCGAAGGCGCAGATGGTGTGGCCCTCGATCTTCTTGGAGACGTCGACCAGCATGTCGAGGTCCTCCTGGCGCCCCTGCCCGTTCTCGATCCGGTTGACCACCCGGTACATCCAGCCGGTGCCCTCGCGGCAGGGCGTGCACTGGCCGCAGGACTCCGAGTAGTAGAAGCGCGCGATGCGCTCGAGCGCCTTGACCATGCAGCACTGGTCGTCCATCACGATCACCGCGCCCGAGCCCAGCATCGAGCCGGCGTTCTTGATCGAGTCGAAGTCCATCGTCATGCCGTCGAGCGCCGCGGCCGGCAACACCGGCGCCGACGAACCACCCGGGATCACGGCCTTGAGCTGGCGGCCCTTCCACACCCCGCCGGCCATCGCCAGCAGATCAGCCCAGGGCGTGCCCATCGGCACCTCGAAGTTGCCCGGGCGCTCGACGTGGCCCGAGACCGAGAAGATCTTGGTCCCGCCGTTGTTGGGCTTGCCGAGCTCGGCGAACCACTTGCCGCCCTTGCGCATGATCTTCGGCACCGAGGCGTAGGACTCGGTGTTGTTGATGGTGGTCGGCCGGCCGTAGAGCCCGTAGTTGGCGGGGAACGGCGGCTTGAAGCGCGGCTGGCCCTTCTTGCCCTCGAGCGATTCGAGCAGCGCGGTCTCCTCACCACAGATGTAGGCGCCGGCGCCGAGATGGCCGTGGAGCTCGAAGTCGATGCCTGAGCCCTTGATGTCGCGGCCCAGGTAGCCGGCGGCGACCGCCTCGGCCAGCGCGGCGTTGAAGCGGGTCCAGGGCTGGTCCATGAACTCGCCGCGCAGGTAGTTGTAGCCGACCGTGGCGCGCATCGCATAGCCGGCGATCGCCATGCCCTCGACCACCGCGTGCGGGTTGAAGCGCAGGATGTCGCGGTCCTTGCAGGTGCCGGGCTCGGACTCGTCCGAGTTGCAGACCACGTACTTCTGCGAGGCGTCCTTCGGCATGAACGACCACTTGAGCCCGGTCGGGAAGCCGGCGCCGCCGCGGCCGCGCAGACCGGAGGCCTTGATCTCCTCGACGATCGATTCGGGGGTCGGCTTCTCGCGCAGGATCCTCTCCCACGCCTGGTAGCCGCCGACCTTGCGGTAGTTGTCGATCGACCACGGCGCGTCGCCGAACTGCAGCGTCTCGAAGCAGACCTGCTCGGTCTTGACCACGCCGGCGCCGCGCGCGCTCATTTCAGCCCCCCGAGGATCTCGTCGACCTTCGCGATGGTGAGGTCCTCGTGGTAGACGTGGTCGACCATCATCATCGGCGCGCCGGCGCAGGCGGCCAGGCACTCCTCCTCCTTCTTGAGGATGAAGCGACCGTCCTTGGTCGACTCGCCGAGCTTGACGCCGTACTTGGCCTCGATGTGATCGAGGATCTGGTCGGCGCCGCGCAGCATGCAGCTGATGTTCTTGCACACCGACACCGAGTGCCGGCCGCAGGGGCTCAACTCGTACATCGAGTAGAACGAGGCGACCTCGTAGACCTGGACGTTGGGCAGGCCGAGGTGCTCGGCGACCGCATCCATCAGCGCCGGGGTCAGGTGGCCGTGGTTGTCGTGCTGGGCCTCGTGCAGCGCGGTCAGCACCGCCGAACGCTTGCGGTCGGCCGGGTACTTGGCGAGCGCCGCGTCGATGGCGTCGCGCGCATGCTGCGACAGCCCGGCCACGCCCGTCGCCGAGCCCCCCTTCGCGCCGCTCATCGGTCGACCTCCCCGAAAACGATGTCCTGCGTCCCGATCACCGCGACCAGGTCGGCGAGCATGTGGCCGCGCACCATCTCGTCGAGCGCCGAGAGGTGGACGAAGCCCGGCGGCCGGACCTTGACCCGGTACGGCTTGTTGGCGCCGTCGGAGACCAGGTAGATGCCGAACTCGCCCTTGGGATGCTCGATCGCGGCGTAGACCTCGCCTTCCGGCGTGCAGTAGCCCTCGGTCGCGAGCTTGAAGTGGTGGATCAGCGACTCCATGTCGCCCTTCATCTCGGCCCGCGGCGGCGGCGCGACCTTGCGGTCGTCGCTCACCACCGGACCGGGGTTGGCACGCAGCCACGCGACGCACTGGGCGATGATGCGGTTCGACTGGCGCAGCTCCTCGATCCGGACCACGTAGCGGTCGTAGCAGTCGCCGGGGCCGACCCCGACCGGGATGTCGAATTCGAGCCGGTCGTAGACCTCGTAGGGCTGCTTCTTGCGCAGGTCCCAGGCGATGCCGCTGCCGCGCAGCATCGGGCCGGTGAAGCCGAGCGCCAGCGCGCGCTCGGGCGAGACCACGCCGATGCCGACGGTGCGCTGCTTCCAGATCCGGTTGTCGGTGAGCAGCGTCTCGTACTCGTCGACGCAGACCGGGAAGCGCGCGGTGAACGACTCGATGAAGTCGAGCAGCGAGCCCTGGCGGTTGGCGTTGAGCCGCTTCATGTCCTTGTCGGAACGGAAGCGCGAGGACTGGAACTGCGGCATGCGGTCCGGCAGGTCGCGGTAGACGCCGCCCGGGCGGTAGTAGGTCGCGTGCATGCGCGCCCCCGACACCGCCTCGTACATGTCCATGATGTCCTCGCGCTCGCGGAAGCAGTACAGGAACATCGTCATCGCGCCGATGTCGAGGCCGTGCGCGCCGAGCCACAGCAGGTGGTTCGAGATCCGGGTCAGCTCGTCGAACATCACCCGGATGTACTGGGCCCGCTCGGGCACCGTGACGCCGAGCAGGCGCTCGATCGCCATGCAGTAGGCGTGCTCGTTGCACATCATCGACATGTAGTCGAGGCGGTCCATGTAGCCGATCGACTGGTTGTAGGGCCGTTGCTCGGCGAGCTTCTCGGTCGCGCGGTGGAGCAGCCCGATGTGCGGATCGCAGGCGCGGATGATCTCGCCGTCCATCTCGAGGACGATGCGCAGCACGCCGTGGGCCGCCGGATGCTGCGGCCCGAAGTTCATGGTCAGGTTCCGGATCTCGGGCATCGGCTACGCCCCACCATCGAAGCGATGGTCCTTGCGGTGGACCCGCGGGACGTTGTTGCGCGGCTCGATGGTCACCGGCTGGTACACGACGCGCCCCTTCTCCGGGTCGTAGCGGACCTCGACGTGACCCGAGATTGGGAAGTCCTTGCGGAACGGGTGGCCGACGAAGCCGTAGTCGGTGAGGATCCGGCGCAGGTCGGGATGGCCGTCGTAAAGGATGCCGTAGAGGTCGAACGCCTCGCGCTCGAACCAGTTGGCGGCCGGCCACACGCCGGTCAGCGACGGCACCACCGGCGGGTCCTCGTCGGCGCAGACCACCCGCAGGCGCAACCGATGGTTGTGGCTGACCGACAGCAGGTGGACCACCGACTCGAAGCGGCCCCGGCGCGCGCGGTCGACCGCGAGCGGCGAGCGGGCGCGCGAGAAGCCGGTGCTGGTCGCGCCCTCGGCGGTCCAGTCACCCTCGCCCCAGGCCGCAAGGTCGAGGCCGCAGACGTCGATGAGCTGCTCGAAGCGGAACGGCTGCTCGTCGCGCAACGCGGTGGCGACCTGCAGCAGGTCGCCAGGCTGGACGCTGTAGGAGAGCTCGCCGACCACCGACGGCAGGCGGACGAGCTCCCCGCCGAAGCGCGCGGCGATCTGACCCGCGAGGGTCTCGTAGTACGGCGAGGTCGGGGTCATCCGCAGTTCATCTCGCGATCGTGTTGGTGCGACCGATCTTCTTCTGCAGCTGCACGATCCCGTACAGCAGCGCCTCGGCGGTCGGCGGACAACCCGGCACGTAGACGTCGACCGGCACGATGCGGTCGCAGCCGCGGACCACGGCGTACGAGTAGTGGTAGTAGCCGCCACCGTTGGCGCAGGAGCCCATCGAGATGACCCAGCGCGGCTCGGCCATCTGGTCGTAGACCTTGCGCAGCGCCGGCGCCATCTTGTTGGTCAGCGTGCCGGCCACGATCATCACGTCGGACTGGCGCGGGCTGGGCCGGAAGATCACGCCGAAGCGGTCGAGGTCGTAGCGCGCGGCGCCGGCCTGCATCATCTCGACCGCGCAGCAGGCGAGACCGAACGTCATCGGCCAAAGCGAGCCAGTGCGGGCCCAGTTGACGACGTCGTCGACCCGCGCGGTGACGAAGCCGCGCTGGGGCACGCCAACGGGCAGAGCGGCGGCTACTCCCATTCGAGCGCTCCCTTCTTCCACTCGTAGACGAAGCCGACCACCAGCACGCTGAGGAACATCAGCATGGCGAGGAAGCCGGTCAGGCCGATGGCCTGCAGCGACACCGCCCACGGGAAGAGGAACGCGATCTCGAGGTCGAAGATGATGAACAGGATCGCCACGAGGTAGTAGCGGACGTCGAACTTGGAGCGCGCGTCCTCGAACGGCTCGAACCCGCACTCGTACGGGGAGACCTTCTCGGTGTCCATCCGGCGGCCGCCGTGGCCGATGTTGCCGAGCACGAAGCCCAGACCGATGAGCAGGAACCCGAAGCCCACGCCGACCGCCAGGAACAGCAGGACCGGCAGGTAGTTCGTCAGCATCATCGAGTCGGCTCCTGGTCAGGGCGTTCGATCGCTGTCAACGCGGCCGCAGGAGGCCGATGGTGCGGATGGAGAGACTCGAACTCTCACGCCTTACGGCACCACCCCCTCAAGATGGCGTGTCTACCAATTCCACCACATCCGCTGAATCGTCAGCCCGCGCGTCTGGCCTGAGGGGCCACGCGGGCGCGCAAGTCTAACGCATCAACCCCCGCCCGTCCCAGAGGTCGCGGTCGAGGGCGCCGCTGCCGGTGATGTCGCTGGCGCGATAGCCGGAGCGACGGCCGGCACCGCGGTGCTCGGCGCCGTCGCCGGCGCGATGGCCGCCGGCACGGTCGCGGTGGTGGCGCCGGGCACGCTGTCGACCACCGAGGAATCGGAGCCGCCGACCTGACGCGTCATGTAGACCAGCGCCATGGTCAGGGCGAACCACGCGATCGCGGTGTACTTGGTGGCCTGGCTGAGGACGTTCAGCGAGCCGCGCGCGCCGAACACCGTCGACGATGCCCCGCTGCCGAACGCGGCGCCGGCGTCGGCGCCCTTGCCATGCTGGATCAGCACCAGGCCGATCAGGATCATCGCGGCGATGATGTCGAGGACGAGCAGTACGTTGGCGAGCATGTGGGTCTACCTGGGTGGGTCGGGTTGGATGTGCCGTGCGGGTGCGACGGCTCAGCGTGCGGCAGCGCAGATCGGCACGAACTGCGCCGCGTCGAGCGACGCGCCGCCGATCAGACCGCCGTCGATGTCGGCTTGGGCGAAGAGCTCGGTCGCGTTGGAAGCCTTGACGCTGCCGCCGTAGAGGATGCGCACGCCGGCGGCGACCGCCGCGTCGGCGCCCGCGAGCTGGGCGCGGATCATGGCGTGGACCTCCTGCGCCTGTTCGGGCGAGGCGGTGCGGCCGGTGCCGATGGCCCAGACCGGCTCGTAGGCGACCACCGCGCGGGCGAACGCCGCGATGCCGGCGGCCTCGAGCACCGCGGTGAGCTGGCGCGCGACGACCGTGCCGGTCGCGCCGGCCTCGCGCTCGGCCAGCGTCTCGCCGACGCACAGGATCGGGATGAGCCCGGCGCGCTGGGCGGCCATGAACTTGCGCGCCACCAGCTGGTCGCCTTCGGCGTAGAGCGCGCGGCGCTCGGAATGACCGACGATGGCGTGGTCGCAGTCGGCATCGCGCAGCATCGCGGCCGAGACCTCGCCGGTGAAGGCGCCCTGTTCCTCGGCGCAGACGTCCTGGGCGCCGAGCCCGAGGCCGGAGTCCTTGAGCGCGCGGGCGACCTCGGCGAGATGGACGAACGGCGGGCACAGCACCACGTCGCAGGCCACCGCCTCGGGCAGCCGCTCGATCACGGCGCGCGCGAGCGCGACCGCGGATTCGCGGCTGCCATGCATCTTCCAGTTGCCGGCGACGAGTGGTTTGCGCATCGGGAGGGGTCTACGAGGGGCGCGCAGGATACCCGCCGGACCCGCGACAGGCAACGCTCGGTCGGCTCAGGCCCCGGCCGCCGCCAGGCGCACCGCCTCGGCGATGCGCTGGGCGTGCTGCTCGACCTCGCGCTCGTCCTGGCCCTCGACCATCACCCGCACCACCGGCTCGGTCCCGGACGCGCGCAACAGCACCCGGCCGGTCTGACCGAGCGCGCGCTCGACCGCCGCGACCTCCGCCGCCACCGCCGCCGACCCGAGGTCGACCTTGCGCTCGGTGCGGACGTTGACCAGCTTCTGCGGGTACTTCTGCATCCCGCCGCGCAGCTCGCCGAGCAGCCGGCCGCTGGCCGAGATCCGCGCCAGCACCTGCAGCGCGGCGACGATGCCGTCGCCGGTGGTGGTGCGATCGAGGCAGATGATGTGGCCGGAGGACTCGCCGCCGATCACGCCGCCCTTCTCCTCGAGCAGCGCCAGCACGTGGCGGTCGCCGACCATCGCCCGCTCGAAGCCGATGCCGCGCTGCGCCAGCGCCTGGGCCAGGCCGAGGTTCGACATCAGGGTGCCGACCACCGGGCCCTTGAGCTCGCCGGCATCCTTGCGGGCGCAGGCGATGATGAAGGTGAGCTCGTCGCCATCGACCAGCTCGCCGCGACGGTCGGCCATCACCAGCCGGTCGCCGTCACCGTCGAGCGCGATGCCGACGTCGCAATCGTGCTCGATCACGGTCTCCTGCAGAGCCCGCGGCGCGGTCGAGCCGAAGCCGTCGTTGATGTTGAGCCCGTCGGGGCGCACGCCGATGGCGTGGACGGTGGCGCCGAGCTCGGCCAGCACCGCCGGCGCGACCTGGTACGCGGCGCCGTGGGCGCAGTCGAGCGCGATCTTCATGCCGCGCAGGTTGAGCCCGAACGGCACCGTCGACTTGCAGAACTCGATGTAGCGGCCGGCGGCGTCGTCGATGCGCTCGGCCTTGCCGAGCGAGGCCGAGGCGACGGTGCCGAACGGCTGCTCGAGCTCGGCCTCGATCTGGAGCTCGACCTCGTCGGGCAGCTTCTTGCCCTCGCGCGAGAAGAACTTGATGCCGTTGTCGTCGAACGGGTTGTGCGAGGCGCTGATCACGACGCCGGCGTCGGCGCGGAAGGCGCGGGTGAGGTAGGCGATTCCCGGCGTCGGCATCGGTCCGAGCAGGCGGACGCCCACGCCGGCGGCGGCGAAGCCGGCCTCGAGCGCGGACTCGAACATGTAGCCCGAGATGCGGGTGTCCTTGCCGATCAGGACGCGACCGCCCGACTTCGGCGCCAGCACGCGTCCGGCGGCGCGGCCGAGGCGCAGCACGAAGTCCGCCGACATCGGCGGCACGCCGACCCGTCCGCGGATGCCATCGGTGCCGAAGTGCTTGCGTGCCATCCCTTCCCTCCCTCGGAACCGTGTCAGCGTAACGCGACCGCGACGCCCAGCGCATCGCGGGTCGCGGCGACGTCGTGGGCCCGCACCAGCTGCGCACCGCGGGCGACCGCGAACGCCGCCACCACCGCGCTGCCGACCGCGCGACCCTCGACCGGCCGGCCGGTGAGCTCGCCGATCAACCGCTTGCGCGAGGCGCCGACCAGCAGCGGGCGCCCGAGCTCGGCCAGGCGGGGCAGCCCGCGCAGCAGCTCGAGGTTGTGCTCGAGCGTCTTGCCGAAGCCGAGCCCGGGGTCGAGCACGATCGCGTCGGCTGCGATCCCTGCTTCGACCGCGGCCTCGACACGCTCGCGCAGGAACGCCGCGACCTCGCCGACCACGTCGCCGTAGCGCGGATCGTCCTGCATGGTACGCGGCTCGCCCTGCATGTGCATGAGGCAGACCGGCACGCCGCAGGCCGCCGCGGCGGCGAGCGCGCCGGGCGCGCGAAGTGCGTCGATCGAGTTGATCAGGGTCGCGCCGGCCTCGACCGCCGCGCGCATGACCTCGGGCTTGGTGGTGTCGATCGAGACCGGCACACCGAGCTCGGCCGCGAGACGGGCCACGATCGGGACCACCCGCCGCAGCTCCTCGTCGATCGCGACCGGCGCCGCGCCGGGGCGGGTCGATTCGCCGCCGACGTCGATCAGGTCGGCGCCGGCCGCGACCAGCGCGCGGGCCTCGGCCAGCGCAGCGTCGGGGGCGAGGAAGCGCCCGCCGTCGGAGAACGAATCGGGCGTGATGTTGAGCACGCCCATGATCCGGGGCGTGGCGAGGTCGAGGGCGTGCGCGCCGAGGACGAGCCGCATGGCGATGCCGTCCGGCGCGAAGCGCAGGTTCAGTGCGTGATCGGCTTGGGTTCGGTGGCGACCGCCGGCGCGCTCGGCGTGGCGTCGTCGCCGCCGTTCGCGTCGGTCCAGCCTTCCGGCACGCGCGCCGGGCGCCCCGACATCACGTCGTCGATCTGGTCGGAGTCGAGCGTCTCGAAGCGCAGCAGCGCGTCGGCCATCGCGTGGAGCACTTCGAGCTTCTCGCGCAGGATCCCCTCGGCGCGCTGGTAGGCGACGTCGATCAGCTTGCGCACCTCCTCGTCGATGATGCGCTGGGTGTCGTCGGACAGGTGCTTGCCGCGCGCGACCGAGTGGCCGAGGAAGACCTCGTCCTGCTCCTCGTTGTAGGACAGCGGACCGAGGCGGTCGGAGTAGCCCCAGCGGGTGACCATGTTGCGGGCGAGCTGGGTCGCGACCTCGATGTCGCTCTGGGCGCCGGTGGTGACCGCGTCGGCGCCGAAGATGATCTGCTCGGCGATGCGGCCACCGAAGACCGAGGTCAGCCGGCCCTCGAGTCGACGCTTGCTCATGCTGTAGCGGTCGCCCTCGGGCAGGAACTGGGTCACGCCCAGGGCGCGGCCGCGCGGGATGATGGTGACCTTGTAGACCGGGTCGTGCTCGGGGACGGTGCGACCGACGATGGTGTGGCCGGCCTCGTGGTAGGCGGTGAGCTTCTTCTCCTCCTCGCTCATCACCAGCGAGCGGCGCTCGGCGCCCATCATGATCTTGTCCTTGGCCCGCTCGAACTCGTCCATGCTGACGGTGCGCTTGTTGCCGCGCGCCGCGAACAGGGCGGCCTCGTTGACCAGGTTGGCGAGGTCGGCGCCGGAGAAGCCCGGCGTGCCGCGGGCGATGATCATCGGCTTGACGTCGGCGGCGACCGGCACCTTGCGCATGTGGACCTTGAGGATCTGCTCGCGGCCGCGCACGTCGGGCAGCGGCACCACCACCTGGCGGTCGAAGCGGCCCGGCCGCAGCAGCGCCGGGTCGAGCACGTCGGGCCGGTTGGTGGCGGCGATGATGATCACGCCCTCGTTGCCCTCGAAGCCGTCCATCTCGACCAGCAACTGGTTGAGCGTCTGCTCGCGCTCGTCGTGACCGCCGCCGAGGCCGGCGCCGCGATGGCGGCCGACCGCGTCGATCTCGTCGATGAAGATGATGCAGGGCGCGTGCTTCTTGGCCTGCTCGAACATGTCGCGGACGCGGCTGGCGCCGACGCCGACGAACATCTCGACGAAGTCGGAGCCCGAGATGGTGAAGAACGGGACCTTGGCCTCGCCGGCGATGGCGCGGGCGAGCAGGGTCTTGCCGGTGCCGGGCGAGCCGACCATCAGCACGCCGCGCGGGATGCGGCCGCCGAGCTTCTGGAACTTGGCCGGGTCGCGCAGGAAGTCGACCAGCTCGCTGACCTCCTCCTTGGCCTCCTCGCAGCCGGCGACGTCGGCGAAGGTGACCTTGACCTGGTCCTCGCCCAGCATGCGGGCGCGGCTCTTGCCGAACGACATCGCGCCGCGGCCGCCGCCGCCGCCCTGCATCTGGCGCATGAAGAAGATCCAGACGCCGATCAGCAGCAGCATCGGGAACCAGGAGATGAAGATCTGCATCAGCAGCGACTGCTGCTCGGGAGGCTGGGCCTCGATCTTGACGCCGTGGTCGAGCAGCGTGCCGATCAGCGCGGTGTTCTCGGTCTCCGGGCTGTAGGTGACGAACTTGCCGCCGCCGTCGAGCGTGCCGGAGATGGTGCGGCCCTCGAAGGTCACCGCTTCGACGCTGCCGTCGCGGACCGAGGTCATGAACTCGGAGTAGCTGACGCCACTGGGCTCGCCGGTCGGCGGGGCGAAGCTGCGGAACACCGCCAGCACCACCGCGAAGATCACGACCCAGAGGAGCAGCTGCTTGAGGAGATCGTTCACCTAGTCCCTTCCCTGCGCGGCTTCCGGCCGCGGCATCTGTGGTCGATCAATGACGCCGGACATTAGACACCATCCACCCGTTTCCGTTTCCGCGCCAGCAGGTAGACCTCGTTGCTGCGCGACCGCGAGGCTTTGGGCTTGCGCACCGTCACACTTTCGAAACCTGCTCGGGCTGCCTTGACGAAATCCTCGTACCCGGCGCCCTGGAACGCCTTGACCAGGAAGTCGCCGCCCGGCCGCAGCACCTGCTGCGCCAGGTCGAGCGCCAGCTCGGCCAGCATCATGGCGCGGGCCTGGTCGACGTCATCCACCCCGCTCATGTTGGGGGCCATGTCGGACAAAACAAGGTCGACCGGGTCGTCGCCGAGCCGCCGGCGGAGCTCGGCCAGCACCTCGTCCTGGGTGAAATCGCCCTGCACGAACTCGACGCCGGGCAGGGGCTCCATCTCGAGGATGTCGGTGGCCAGCACCCGCCCGCTCTTCCCATGGAAGCCCTTGAGCTTCTTGACCGCGTACTCCGACCAACCGCCGGGGGCGGCGCCGAGGTCGAGCACCGTCACACCGGGCCGCAGCAGCTGGTCGCGCTGGTCGATCTCCTCGAGCTTGTAGGTGGCGCGCGAGCGGAGGCCCTCGCGCTGGGCGCGCAGGACGTACTCGTCGGAGAAATGCTCCGCGAGCCAACGCTTGCTGCTCTTCGACCGCTTCGCCATCGCCGTCCACCCGCCCTCTATACTGCGGACCCTATGCTGACCGAACCCCAGAAGAAGTTCCTGCGCGGCCTGGCCCATCCCCGCAAGGTCATCGTCCAGACCGGCAACGCCGGCCTGACCGAGGGCGTGCTGCGCGAGGTCGAGCTCGCCCTGCTCCACCACGAGCTGGTCAAGGTCCGGTTCGTGGCCGGCGACCGCGACGAGCGCGACGAACAGATCGCCCGGGCGGTCAAGACTACGCGCTGCGAACTGGTCCAGCGAATCGGTCACGTCGCGATCCTCTACCGGACCAACCCGGAGAAGGAAGACCGACTCCGCTTGCCGTAACCGCCGTCGTGGCGCGATCTGCCAGCCACCGGCCGACCGGTATCGCGTCCGCGTCTTAGGGAGGCCGGTGGCCGGCGGAGCGCGCCACGACCCCGTGACCGCCTCCGCTACTCGTAGCGGACTTCGATGATCTCGTAGGTCCGGGAGCCGCTTGGCGTCTGGACCGAGACCTCGTCGCCTTCGAGCTTGCCGATCAGCGCCCGCGCGATCGGCGAGTTGATGCTGATGCGGCCGGCTTTGATGTCGGCCTCGTCCTCGCCGACGATCTGCCAGGTGGTGTCGGCGGGCTTGGCCTTGCTCTTCTTGTCGGGGACCTCGGTGACCACCACGGTGGCGCCGAACACGACCTTGCCGTTGGCCTTGCCGCTGGCGGCGAGCAGGGTGACGTCGATGATCTCGGCGTTCGAGAGCTTGCCGTCGATCTCCTTGATCCGGCCCTCGATGAAGCTCTGCTGCTCCTTGGCCGCGGCGTACTCGGCGTTCTCCTTGAGGTCGCCGTGGGCGCGGGCCTCGGCGATCGCCGCGATCACGCGCGGCCGGTCCTCGCCCTTCAAGCGCTTGAGCTCCTCGCGCAGGCGCTCGGCGCCGCGCACGGTCAGCGGGACCTTGCTCATGCGCCGCGCACCTCGCGGTGGAGCTCGTGGAGCTCGTGGACCTCGGGCGTGCCGACGTGGGCCATCGCAGCGCAGGCCGCCTTGCCCGCGGCGATCGTCGTGTAATAGGTGACCTTGTGCTGGAGCGCCTCGCGCCGGATCGAGTGCGACTCGCGCACCGCCTGCTTGCCCTCGGTGGTGTTGACGATGAGGGTGACCTCGTCGTTCTTGATGATGTCGACCACGTGCGGGCGACCCTCGCGGACCTTGGCGATCGTCGCGCACTCCATGCCGGCGGCGCGGATCGCGGCCGCAGTGCCGGCGGTCGCCACGAGCTCGAAGCCGCGGGCCGCGAGCAGCGTCGCGAGCTCGACCGCGCCGACCTTGTCCTGCTCGCGCACGCTGATCAGCGCCTTGCCACCGCGCGGGAGCTTGACCCCCGAGGCGAGCTGGGCCTTGGCATAGGCCTCGCCGAACGAGCGCCCCACCCCCATCGTCTCGCCGGTCGACTTCATCTCCGGGCCGAGGATCGGGTCGACGCCCGGGAACTTCACGAACGGGAACACCGGGTCCTTGACCGAGAAGTACGGCGGCACGACCTCGCGGGTCACGCCCTGCTCGGCCAGCGTCATGCCCGCCATGCAGCGCGCCGCGACCTTGGCCAGCTGGACGCCGGTCGCCTTCGACACGAACGGCACCGTGCGCGAGGCGCGCGGGTTGACCTCGAGGACGTAGACCTCGTCGCCGACAATCGCGAACTGGGTGTTCATCAGGCCGACGACCTCGAGCGCCCGGGCCAAGCCGACGACCTGGACCCGCAGGCGGTCCTGCAGCGCCTTCGACAGCGAGGCCGGCGGCAGCGTGCACGAGGAGTCGCCGGAGTGGATGCCGGCCTGCTCGACGTGCTCCATGATCCCGCCGATCACGGTCGCGCCGGTGCGGTCGGCGATGCAGTCGACATCGACCTCGATCGCGTGGTCGAGGAAGCGGTCGAGCAGCACCGGTGAGCGGTCGGAGACCTTCACCGCATCGCGGATGTAGGCCTTGAGGTCGTCGTCGTTGAAGACGACCTCCATCGCGCGGCCGCCGAGCACGTAGCTCGGTCGCACCACCAGCGGATAGCCGAGCGCCTGGGCCTTGGTCAGCGCCTCCTCGGCCGAACGCGCGGTCGCGTTGGGCGGCTGCTTCAAGCCGAGCTGGGTGACCAGCTGCTGGAAGCGCTCGCGGTCCTCGGCCAGGTCGATCGAGTCGGGCGAGGTGCCGATAATCGGCGCGCCGGCGGCCTCGAGCGCGCGCGACAGCTTGAGCGGCGTCTGGCCGCCGTACTGCACGATTACGCCCTCGGGATCCTCGAGGTGCACGATCTCGAGCACGTCCTCGAGCGTCAGCGGTTCGAAGTACAGCCGGTCGGAGGTGTCGTAGTCGGTCGACACGGTCTCGGGGTTGCAGTTGACCATGATGGTCTCGAAGCCGTCCTCGCGCAGCGCGAGCGAGGCATGGACGCAGCAATAGTCGAACTCGATGCCCTGGCCGATGCGGTTGGGCCCGCCGCCGAGCACGATGATCTTGCGCTTGGCGGTGGGCGCGGCCTCGCACTCGTCCTCGTAGGTCGAGTACATGTAGGCGGTGGTCGAGGCGAACTCGGCGGCGACCGAGTCGACCCGCTTGTACACCGGACGGATGCCGAGCGCGTGGCGCGCGACGCGGACCTCGTCCTCCTTGCGGCCGGTGAGCGCGGCGAGGCGCCGGTCGGAGAAACCCTTCCTCTTCAGGAGGCGCAGGCGGACCGGGTCCGCCAGCGCAGCGCTGCCGCCCGCGGCAATCGCGGTCTCCTCGCGCACCAGGTCCTCGATCTGGACCAGGAACCAGGGATCGATCTTGGTCAGGTCGTGGACCTCGGCGACCGACATCCCGACCCGGAACGCGTCACCGACGAACCAGATCCGGTGCGGGCCGGCCGAGCGCAGCTCGTTGCGCAACAGGTCGAGCTGCTCGGGCGTCGCGCTGCCCGGGGCGAGCTCGAGCCGCGGATCGAGCCCGTGGGTGCCGATCTCGAGGCCTCTGAGCGCCTTCTGCAGCGACTCCTGGAAGGTGCGGCCCATCGCCATCACCTCGCCGACCGACTTCATCTGGGTGGTCAGACGGTCGTTGGCCTGGGGGAACTTCTCGAACGTGAAGCGCGGGACCTTGGTCACCACGTAGTCGATCGACGGCTCGAACGAGGCCGGGGTCGCGCCACCGGTGATCTCGTTGCGCAGCTCGTCGAGCGTGTAGCCGATCGCGAGCTTGGCCGCGACCTTGGCGATCGGGAAGCCGGTGGCCTTGGAGGCGAGCGCGCTCGAGCGCGACACGCGCGGGTTCATCTCGATCACGATCATCCGCCCGTCGGCCGGGTTGATCGCGAACTGGACGTTGGAGCCGCCGGTCTCGACGCCGATCCGCCGCAGCACGGCGATCGAGGCGTCGCGCATGATCTGGTACTCGCGGTCGGTGAGGGTCTGCGCCGGCGCGACGGTGATCGAGTCGCCGGTGTGGACGCCCATCGGGTCGAGGTTCTCGATCGAGCAGATGATGATGCAGTTGTCCGCCTTGTCACGGACCACCTCCATCTCGTACTCCTTCCAGCCCAGCACCGACTCCTCGATCAGGCACTCGCTGGTCGGCGAGAGGTCGAGGCCGCGTTCGACGATCTCGATGAACTCCTGGCGGTTGTAGGCGATGCCGCCGCCCGAGCCGCCGAGCGTGAACGAGGGCCGGATCACGGTCGGGAAGCCGACCTCGGACTGCACCGCGAGCGCCTCTTCGAGGTTGTGGGCGAGCCCGGCCTTGGGCGTGGCGAGGCCGATGTCGCCCATCGCCTTGCGGAACAGCTCGCGGTCCTCGGCCAGGTCGATGGCGTCGCGCGAGGCGCCGATCAGCTCGACCCCGAACTTCTCGAGCACGCCTTCGCGCACCAGGTCGAGCGCCGTGTTGAGCGCGGTCTGGCCGCCCATCGTCGGCAACAGCGCGCTGGGCCGCTCCTTCTCGATGATGCGGGCGATGGTCCGCCACTCGATCGGCTCGATGTAGATCGCGTCGGCCATGTCCGGGTCGGTCATGATCGTCGCCGGGTTCGAGTTGACCAGGATGACGCGGTAGCCCTCCTGGCGCAGCGCCTTGCAGGCCTGGGCCCCGGAGTAGTCGAACTCGCAGGCCTGGCCGATCACGATCGGACCGGCGCCGACGATCAACACGCTCTCGAGGTCGGTGCGACGCGGCATCAGCTGCGCTCCGTTGCGTTCGTCATGTCGTCGATGAAGCGCTGGAACAGCGGTGCGACATCGTGCGGGCCGGGGCTGGCCTCGGGGTGGCCCTGGAACGAGAACGCCGGTCGGTCGGTGAAGGCGATGCCCTGCAGCGAGCCGTCGAACAGCGAGCGGTGGGTGGTCTTGACGTTCTGCGGCAGCGTGGTCTCGTCGACCGCGAAGCCGTGGTTCTGCGACGAGATCATGACCCGGCCGCTCTCGACGTCGATCACCGGATGGTTGGCGCCGTGGTGGCCGAACTTCATCTTGACGGTGGTCGCGCCGGCGGCGAGGCCGAGCAGCTGGTGGCCGAGGCAGATGCCGAACACCGGCAGCTCGCGCTCGAGGAACTCGCGGATCGCCTCGATCGCGTAGGTGCAGGGCTCGGGATCGCCGGGGCCGTTCGACAGGAACACGCCGTCGGGCTTGAGCGCGAGCACCTCGGCGGCACCGGTCTCGGCCGGCACCACCGTCACCTTGCAGCCGTGGTCGACCAGGATGCGCAGGATGTTGCGCTTGACGCCGAAGTCGTAGGCGACGACGTGGAAGCGGGTCTTGTTCGGCGCCTTCGCGAAACCTTCGCCGAGCCGCCAGCTGCCCTCGGTCCAGGCGTAGGGCTCCTTGACCGACACGACCTTGGCCAGGTCCATGCCCTTGAGGCCGGGGAACGCCTTCGCTTTCGCGATGGCAGCCGCTTCGTCGATCTGGCCCGCCATCAGGCAACCGTCCTGCGCGCCCTTGCTGCGCAGGAGGCGGGTGAGCTTGCGGGTGTCGATGTCGGCGATCGCGACGATGCCGCGCTGCTTGAGGTAGTCGTCGAGCGGCTGCGTGCTGCGGAAGCTGCTCGCTGCGAGCGGCAGGTCGCGCACCACCAGACCGGCGGCGGCGATGCCCGCGCTCTCCTCGTCCTCGGCGTTGGTGCCGGTGTTGCCGATGTGCGGGTAGGTCAGCGTGACGATCTGCCGGCTGTACGAGGGATCGGTGAGGATCTCCTGGTAGCCGGTGAGCGCGGTGTTGAACACGACCTCGCCGACGGAACTGCCGTCGGCACCGATCGAGGATCCTCGGAACACGGTGCCATCGGCGAGAGCGAGTATCGCGGGCGCGCGCAAACCGATGACCTCCTCAGGCCTTGGTCGATCCAGGGTCCAGATGTGCGAAGCGGGAAGGCCCGCCTCCGGTCCTTCCCGCCACTCGGCCGTCCGCTGAGCGGGGCCGGAAAAACCTGCGGGATTCTACTTTCGTTCGGGCTTACGTGCCAGCGTCGCGACGCGGAGGCCGAGCACGTCGTCCATCGAGTAGCGCCCGGCCGGCCGGCCGGCGAGCCAGGCGGCGGCGGCGAGCGCCCCGCGCGCGAAGATCCGGCGGTCACCGGCGTGGTGCGCGAGCAGCAGCCGCTCGCCCGGGCCGGACAGCTCGACCTGGTGGTCGCCGACCACCTCACCCTGCCGATGGGAGCGGACCTCGACCGCCGCCTCGGGGCCGCGGCCGGCGCGGACCGCGTCGCGCAAGCGGAGCGCGGTGCCGGACGGCGAGTCCTTCTTGTGCAGATGGTGGGTCTCGTCGATCGCGACCGCGAAGCCGGGCAAGGCGCGGGCCGCCTGGGCGACCAGATGGGCGAGGACCGTGACCCCCGGCGAGAAGTTGGCGGCGGTGAGCACGGCGGTCGCCGCGGCGGCCGCGGTGAGCGCGGCCTCGGCCGCGGCGTCGAGCCCGGTGCTGCCGGCGACCAGCGGCGTGCCCGCATCGGCGCAGGCCCGCGCGGTCGCCGCCACGGCACCAGCGCCGGCGAACTCGATCGCGACGTCGCTGACCGCGAGCGCGGCGGCGAGGTCGGTGGTGTAGGCGATGCCGGCGATCGGGCTGACCCCGCCGAGCGCGGGACTGCCGGCGCGGACCACCAGCGCCGCGATCCGGAGCCCGGGTTCGAGCTCGACGGCCGCGACCAGCGCGCGTCCCATCCGCCCGTGGGCGCCGACCAGCGTGAGCCTTAACTGACCTGCCATCAGGCTAGGATGCCTCATGGCCCACCCCTCAGTCTCCGCCCGTCTCGCCCTCCTGGCGCTCGCGTTCTGCGTGGTGCCGCGCGCCGCCGCCGAGGTCGACTTCGCGTGGAGCATGGTCGGGCGCAGCTACGAGCCGCGGAACGCGACCTACGACGAGAGCGCGAGCGGCCTCGCCTACCGGCTCGACTTCGGTCCATCGACCTGGGTGCTGCGCCCCGAGGTCGAGTTCACCAGCGTGAAGGCGAGCATCTTCTCCAACGACGGGCAGTACGAGTACGCCGCCGGGCTGGCCTGGCGGATGCGCGAGGACGACGTCGGCTTCCGCCTGAGCGGCGGCGCGGCCCAGATCAAGACCTTCGACGGCGCGCTGGAAGCGCGGGTCGATGGCGCCTACCTGCAGGCCGCCGTCATCTGGCATCCGGGCGAGCGCTTCCACCTCGGCCTGTCGTGGCGCGGGTTCGCGGGCGAAGACGCGGTGGTGGCCGGGCGCGAGCTCGGCGTCGATTACCGGCAGTTCGGCCTGTTCCTGGGCTGGCGCTTCGGCGACTGAGCGCCGGCGCGGGGATCACTCCTCGCGCGAGAAGAACTCCTTCACCCCGTCGAACCACGACGCCTCCTTCGGCGTGTGGCGGCCCCCCTTGGCGTGGAGCGACGACTCGAACTGCTCGAGCATGGCCTTCTGCTCGCGGGTGAGCTCGACCGGCGTCTCGAGCGCGACCCGGCACAGCAGGTCGCCCTGCGGCCCGCCGCGCACCGGCTTGACGCCCTTGCCGCGCAGACGGAACACGCGGCCGGTCTGGGTGCCGGCCGGGACCTTGACCGTGGCGCGGCCGTCGAGCGTCGGCACCTCGACCTCGCCGCCGAGCGCGGCCTTGGTGAACGAGATCGGCACCTCGCACTGCAGGTCGGCGCCCTCGCGGGCGAAGATCGGATGGGGGCGGACCGCGATCTCGACGTAGAGGTCGCCGGCCGGGCCGCCGTTCTCGCCGGCCTGGCCCTCGCCGCCGAGGCGGATGCGATCGCCCTCGTCGACGCCGGCCGGCACCTTGACCGAGAGCCGCTTGCTGTCCTCGACCCGGCCGCGGCCGCGGCACGCCCGACAGGGATCCTTCACCAGCTTCCCCGAGCCGCGGCAGCGCGGGCAGGTCTGCTGGACCGAGAAGAAACCCTGCTGCATCCGCACCACGCCGTGCCCGGCGCAGGTGACGCAGGTCTCGGGCGCCGAACCCTTGGCGCTGCCGGTGCTGTCGCAGGTCTTGCAGCCGACCAGCGTCGGCACCTCGATCTCGACGGTCGCGCCGTGCACCGCCTGCTCGAGGTCGAGCGCGAGGCCGTAGCGCAGGTCGGCGCCGCGGAACACCTGCGGTCCGCCGCCGCGCCGGCGGCCGCCGGCACCACCGAAGATCTCGCCGAACACGTCGCCGAACAGGTCGCCGAAGGCCTCGTTGGGGTCGAAGCCCGCGCCACCACCGCCGGGTCCGCCGCGCAGCGACGGATCGATCCCGGCGTGGCCGAAGCGGTCGTAGGCCGCACGCTTCTGCGCGTCGGTCAGGACCTCGTAGGCCTCCTTGGCCTCCTTGAACCTGCCCTCGGCCGCGGTGTCGCCGGCGTTGCGGTCCGGATGGTGCTTCATCGCCAGGCGGCGATAGGCCTTCTTGAGCTCGTCCTCGGACGCGCCCTTCTCGACCCCGAGCACCTCGTAGTAGTCGCGCTTGGCCATGGTCGTCCCTGAGCGCTGGCCTTACTTCTTGTCGTCCTTCACTTCCGTGAACTCGGCGTCGACCACGTCACCGTCGGCCTTGGGCCCACCGGCGGGCTGATGGCCGTCCGCGTCGGCTGACGCGCCAGCGGAAGACTGGGCCTGGGCGTACAGCTGCTCGGCGATCTTGTGCGAGGCGGTCGCGAGCGCCGTGGTCTGGGCCACGATCGCGTCCTTGTCATCGCCCTTCAGGGTCTCGCGCAGCTCCTTGAGCGCGGCCTCGACCTTGGCCTTCTCGTCGGCGTCGACCTTGTCGCCGAGCTCGCCGAGGGTCTTCTCGACCTGGAACGCGAGGTTGTCGCCGGCGTTGCGGGCGTCGACCAGCTCGTGGAAGCGCTTGTCCTCCTCCTTGTGGGCCTCGGCGTCGCGCACCATCTGCTTGATCTCCTCCTCGGTCAGGCCCGAGGACGCGGTGATCTGGATGCGCTGCTCCTTGCCGGTGGCCTTGTCCCTGGCCGAGACGTGCAGGATGCCGTTGGCGTCGATGTCGAAGGTGACCTCGATTTGCGGCGTGCCGCGCGGCGCGGCCGGCAGCCCGGTCAGGTCGAAGCGGGCCAGCGACTTGTTGGCGGCGGCCTGGTCGCGCTCGCCCTGCAGGACGTGGACGGTGACCGCCGGCTGGTTGTTCTCGGCGGTCGAGAACGTCTGCTGGGCCTTGGTCGGGATGGTGGTGTTCTTCTCGATGATCTTGGTCATCACGCCGCCGAGCGTCTCGATGCCGAGCGAGAGCGGGGTGACGTCGAGCAGCAGCACGTCCTTGACGTCGCCTGACAGCACGGCGCCCTGGACCGCGGCGCCGATCGCGACCGCCTCGTCCGGGTTGACGTCCTTGCGCGGCTCCTTGCCGAAGATCTCGCGGACCGCCTCCTGGACCTTGGGCATGCGGGTCTGGCCGCCGACCAGGATGACCTCGGAGATCCGGCTCGGATCGAGGCCGGCGTCCTTGAGCGCGATGCGGCAGGGCTCGATGGTGCGCCGGATCAGGTCCTCGACCAGGCTCTCGAGCTTGGCCCGGGTGAGCTTGACGTTGAGGTGCTTGGGGCCCGCGGCGTCGGCCGTGATGTAGGGCAGGTTGATGTCGGTCTGCTGGCTCGAGGACAGCTCGATCTTGGCCTTCTCGGCCGCCTCCTTGAGGCGCTGCACCGCGAGCGGGTCCTTGGACAGGTCGATGCCCTGCTCCTTCTTGAACTCGCCGGCGAGCCAGTCGATCACGCGCTTGTCGAAGTCCTCGCCGCCGAGGAAGGTGTCGCCGTTGGTGGAGAGCACCTCGAACTGCTGCTCGCCATCGACCGCCGCGATCTCGATGATCGAGACGTCGAAGGTGCCGCCGCCGAGGTCGTAGACCGCGATCTTGCTGTCCTTGGGCTGCTTGTCGAGACCGTAGGCGAGCGCGGCCGCGGTCGGCTCGTTGATGATGCGCTTGACCTCGAGGCCGGCGATGCGGCCGGCGTCCTTGGTCGCCTGGCGCTGGCTGTCGTTGAAGTAGGCCGGCACCGTGATCACCGCCTCGGTGACCGGGTGGCCGAGGTAGTCCTCGGCGGTCTTCTTCATCTTCATCAGCACGCGGGCCGAGATTTCGGGCGGCGCCATCCGCTTGCCCTGGGCCTCGACCCAGGCGTCGCCGTTGTCGGCGCCGACGATCTTGTAGGGCACCATGCCGATGTCCTTCTTGACCACGTCGTCGGCGAACTTGCGGCCGATAAGGCGCTTGACCGCGTACAGGGTGTTCTGCGGGTTGGTCACCGCCTGACGCTTGGCCGGCTGGCCGACCTTGACCTCGTCGTCCTTGGTGAAGGCGACGATCGACGGGGTGGTGCGGTCACCCTCCGCGTTCTCGATCACCTTGGGCACGCCGCCCTCCATGATCGCGACGCAGGAGTTGGTGGTGCCGAGGTCGATGCCGATGATCTTGGCCATGGTCGTGCTCCGAGGGTTGCCGGGACTGCCCCCTGTGTGGGGGCAACCCGCCGGGTTTCAACGGTGATGGTGGACGGTGGGAGGGGGCTTCCCGGTTGGGAAGGCCCTCTTAGAAGAGTCCGTCCTGGCCGGAGGCGGTGCCTTCGGCGGGGTCCTTGGCGGCCGCTTCCGCGGGCCGTTCCGCTGGCGCTTTCGTTGGCACGTCAGCCGGACGGCGGCTCACCACCACCCGGGCCGGGCGGATGACCCGCCCCGCGATGCGGTAGCCGCGCTGGACCACGGCGAGGACGGTGTCCTCGGGGTGGTCGGTCGAGGGCTGGACCACCATCGCCTCGTGGAGGTCGGCGTCGAACGGCTTGCCCAGCGGGTCGAGCTCCTCGACCCCGAGCCGCTCGAGCGCGGCGCCGAACAGGCGCAGGGTCGCGTCCATCCCCTCGACCAAGCGGGCGGAATCGGCGCTGCCGCTGCTGGCAGCGAGGCCGAGCTCGAGCCCGTCCTTGACCGGCAGGAACTCGGCGACGCAACGCTCGAGCGCGGCGCGGCGTTCGGCCTCGATCTCGCGCTGGGTGCGACGGCGCAGGTTGTCGAGCTCGGCGGCGAGCCGCAGGTGCGACTCGCGGTGTTGCTCGGCGCGCTCGAGCGCGGCGCTGAGGTCGGCCTCGAGCTGGCTCAGGCGCGCGTCGCCGTCGGTGTCGGGGGCATCGGCCGGATTCGAGGTCAGATCGGACATGGTGCTCTCGGACAGGGGGCGTGAGCCCCGTTATGGGGGCTAGCGACGCTGGCTCAAGGCGGTCGACATCAGGCGCGCGGTCAGATCGACGATCGGGATGACGCGGTCGTAGGCCATCCGGGTCGGCCCGATCACGCCCAGCACCCCGACCACCTGGCCGTCGACCCGGTACGGCGCGGTGACCACGCTGCACTCGTCGAGCGCGCGGTAGCCGGACTCCTCGCCGATGAAGATCTGGACGCCCTCGGCGCTGACGCACTTGTCGAGCAGGCCGAGGATCTCGCGCTTCTGCTCGAAGGCCTCGAACAGCCGGCGCAGGGTGTCGACGTCGCGCAGCTCGGCGAAGTCGAGCAGGCGCTTCTCGCCGGTCACCATCACGCCGGTGCGCGGCGGCGCGGCGGCGAACATCCGTTCGGCGATGCCGATCGCATCGCGCATCAGCTGGTCCATCGAGGCCCGATGCTGCTGCATCTCGCCGAGCAGGTGCTCGCGGATCTCGGCCAGGTCGCGGCCGGCGAAGCGCTCGTTGAGGAAGGCCGAGGCCCGGGCGAGCGCCGCGGGGTCGTAGCGACGCTCGAGCTGGAGCACCTTGTTCTGGACCTCGCCGTCCTGGAACACCAGGATTGCGAGCACGCGGTCCTCGCCCAACGGCAGGAACTCGATCTGGCGCCAGGCCGCCGGCGCGCGCCGCGGCGTGGTGACGACGCCGGCGAGGCGGGTCATCTCGGCGAGCAGGGTCGAGGCGGCGCTGGCGAGCTCGGCCGGCACCCCGTCGTCACCGCGGAAGGTCTGCTCGGCGCGGCGCATCGCATCGCGCTCGACCGGCTTGACCGTCAGCAGCGTGTCGACGAACACACGGTAGCCGCGCGCGGTCGGGACCCGCCCGGCCGAGGTGTGGGGCGCCGCGATCAGGCCGAGCGTCTCGAGGTCGGCCATCACGTTGCGGACGCTGGCCGGCGAGAGGTCGAGGCCGGCGTCGCGGGCGAGCGCCTTCGACGCCACCGGCTCGCCTTCGCGGATGTAGCGCTGCACCAGCGCGCGCAGCAGATGCTGCGCCCGCTCGTTGAGGACCGTGTCAGGAGGCTGCGGTGTCAATCGGAGACCTTGGGGGTGCGCTTGGCAGTCGCCCCGAGCGAGTGCCAGACGCACGGTAGCAACGGCGGGAAAACCCTGTCAAGGAAGGCACTTGCGCCGCATGCCGGCCCGGGCCGCCCGCGGACGGTCTGCTAGCATCGCGACGCGATGGCCAACCACTACTCACGCATCGGCCTGCTGGCAAAGCGCGGCGACGACCGCATCCGCGCCGTGCTCGGCCACCTCGCGCGCGCGGTCGCCGCGCGCGGCGCGACGCTGACGGTCGAGACCGAGACCGCGCGCGACGCGGGGCTCGAGCTGCCGCAGGCCCCGCTCGAGGCGCTCGCCGAGCGCTCCGACCTGCTGCTCTGCGTCGGCGGCGACGGCACCCTGCTCGCCGCGGCGCGGGCCTGCGCGCCGCGCGGCGTGCCGGTCGCGGGTTTCAACGCCGGTCGGCTTGGTTTCCTCACCGACCTCGCGCTCGACCCCAGCGACCACTCCAAGATCGGCCTGGCGCTGGCCGCGATCCTCGAGGGCCGCGGCATCGCCGAGAGCCGCGACCTGCTCCAGGCCGACGTCGAGCGCGCCGACAAGAGCCGCCACGCCGGCGGCGTCGCGCTCAACGACGCGGTAATCCAGAAGCGCGACGCCGGTCGGATGATCGAGCTCACCACCAAGGTCGACGGTCGGTTCGTCTGCACCCATCGCGCCGACGGCCTGGTGGTCGCGACGCCGACCGGGTCGACCGCCTACGCGCTGTCCTGCGGCGGCCCGATCCTGCACCCCAGCCTCGACGCGCTGGCGCTGGTGCCGATCTGCCCGCACACGCTGTCGGACCGGCCGATCGTGGTCGGCGGCGGCTCCACCATCGAGGTCGCGCTGGCCACCGGCTTCAGCGGCGTCGCCCAGCTCACGCTCGACGGCCAGGTGCGGCTGGCCGTGCTGCCCGGCGACCGGGTGACGGTGCGCAAGGCGGCGCAACCGCTGACCCTGCTCCATCCCCCGGGCCACGACTACTTCGAGGTGCTGCGCACCAAGCTACACTGGGGCCTCGGCAACGGGAACGACAACGACCGCTGAAGGGACTCGGCGATGCTCACCCATCTCAGGATCCGCGGCTTCGCGATCATCGACCAGCTCGAGCTCGAGCTCGGATCCCAGCTCACCGTCATCACCGGCGAGACCGGTGCCGGCAAATCGATCGTGGTCGAAGCGCTCGGCCTGCTGCTCGGCGAGCGCGCCGACGCGGCCGCGGTGCGCCACGGCGCAGCGCGCGCCGAGCTCGAGGCCGAGTTCGACCTCCGCGACTCACCGACGGTGCGAGCCTGGCTCGAGGAGCAGGAGCTCGACGACGGCGACGCGCTGATCGTGCGCCGGGTGGTCGGCGCCGACGGCCGCTCCAAGGCCGCGATCAACGGTCGCGCCGCCCCGCTCGCCACGCTTGCCGCGCTCGGCGAGCGGCTGGTCGACCTCCACGGCCAACACGAGCACCAGTCGCTGGGCAAGCGCGAGGTCCAGCTCGGCGTGCTCGACCATTACGCCGGCGCCGGTGCCGCGCTGAGCGAGGTCGCCGCGCGCTTCGCCGAGTTCCGCGCCCTGCGCGCCGAGCGCGACGCGCTGGCCCAGGCCCATGCCGAGCGCGAGTCGCGGCTCGAGCTGCTGCGATTCCAGTCCGCCGAGCTCGGCGCGCTCGCGCCCGAGCCCGGCGAGCATGCCCGCCTCGAGGTCGAGCATCGTCGCTACGCCAACCTCGGCCGGCTGGTCGAGGGCGGCCAGCGCGCGCTGGCCGGCGCCTGGGAGGCCGACGAGAGCAACGCCTACCGGCTGTTGTCCGCCGCGCTCAGCGAGGTCGAAGCGCTCGCCGAGCTCGATCCCGCGCTGCAGCCGATCGTGACGGCGCTGCGCGATTCGCAGGCCCAGCTGCAGGACGGCAGCGCCGCCTTGCGCCGCTGGCTCGACGGGCTCGAGCTCGACCCCAAGCGCCGCGACGAGGTCGAATCGCGCCTGACCGACTTCACCCGCCTCGCCCGCAAGCACCGGGTCGAAGCCGACGCGCTGGCCGAGGTGATGGCGCGGATCGCCACCGAGCTCGGCACGCTCGAGCGCTCCGACGCGCGGCTCGCCGAGCTCGACGGCGCGCTGGCCAAGGCCCGCGCCGAGTACGAGCGCGCGGCGCTGGCGCTGCGGGCCCAGCGGACCACCGCCGCCACCGCGCTCGGCAAGGCGATCAGCAAGGCGATGGGCGAGCTCGGCATGCCCGGCGGCCGCTTCGCGGTCGAGCTCGCGGCGCTGGCGCCCGAGCAGGGCTCGGCGTCGGGGATGGACGCCGCGGAGTTCACGGTCAGCGCCAACCCCGGCCAACCGCTCAAGCCGATGGCCAAGGTCGCCTCGGGCGGCGAGCTCGCCCGCATCGCGCTCGCGGTCCAGGCGATCGTGGTCGACTCCTCGGCCAAGAGCGGCTCGGGCGCGATCGGCACGCTGGTGTTCGACGAGGTCGACACCGGCGTCGGCGGCGGGGTGGCCGAGATCGTCGGCCGCAAGCTGCGCGGGCTGGCCCGCGACCGCCAAGTGATCTGCGTCACCCACCTGCCGCAGGTCGCGTCGCAGGGCCATCAGCACCTGAAGGTGGCGAAGCAGGTCAGCCGCGAGGGCAAGGTCGAGACCACCCGCACCTCGGTCGAGCAGCTCGACGCGGCGGCGCGGGTCGAGGAGCTGGCGCGGATGCTGGGCGGCGTCGAGATCACGCCCAAGACGCGGGCCCATGCCCGCGAGATGCTCGAGCGCGCCGCGAGCTAGGCGCCGGGGTCAGTTGCGCCCGGCCAGCAGCTTCCGGCAGCGCGGGCAGATGCCGTAGATGTAGAGCGAGTGGTCGGTCATCTCGTAGCCGGCCTCGGCCGCGATCCGCCGCTGGCGCGTCTCGATCTCGGCGTCGACGAACTCGTCGACCCGGCCGCACTTCACGCACAGGATGTGGTCGTGGTGCGAGCCCTCGTTGAGCTCGAACACCGAGTGGCCGCCCTCGAAGTGGTGGCGGGTCACGATCTTCGCCTCTTCGAACTGGGTCAGGACGCGGTAGACCGTGGCCAAGCCGACGTCCTCACCGCCCTCGAGCAGCTCGCGGTAGACGTCCTCGGCGCTCATGTGCCGGCGCGGCGTGCGCTCGAGGATGGTCAGGATCCTGGTGCGCGGCAGCGTGACCTTGAGTCCGGCCTTGCGCAGGTCTTGGCTCGCCAATCGGTACACCCTGGTCGCGCTCGCGATGCGGCGCGGCTATGATGCGCCGCCCCCACCACCCACGCAAACCATGCGCCCCAACCTCCGCAGCATCGCCCCGCCTTTCGTCGCCGCCGCGCTCGCCATCGTTGCGGCCGGCTGCACCGTGTACCGGCCCGAGGTGCGCCAGGGCAACTTCATCGACGAATCCAAGACCGCTCAGGTCCAGCCGGGGATGACGCGCGAGCAGGTCGAGTTCCTGATCGGCCCGCCGATGGTCGTCGACCCGTTCCGCCGCGACCGCTGGGACTACGTGTTCACGCTCGAGTCGATCCTGACCAACCACGAGACCGTCTCCCGGCACTTCATCGTCGAGTTCGACGGCGACCGGGTCCGCTCCGCCAAGATGGTCGACTGACCGCGGGAGCCTCAGCTCCCGCCCTTCGCCTTGCCCATCGTGCGGCCCTGCGCCGCGAGCTGGCGGCGCACCTCCTTGGGGTCGGCGAGCAGCGGCCGCAGCACGTCGACGCGATCGCCCTCGCGCAACGGATGATCGGCCGCGACCTGCTTGCCGAACACCGCGAACGCCGCGGTCGCAGGCTCGAGACCGGCGACCCGCGTCGCCAGGCCCGAACGTTCGACCGCGTCACGCGCGGTGGTGCCGGCGGGCACCGTCAGCGCGATCAGCAACTGGCGCGCCGGCGTGGCGTAGGCCACCTCGACGCTCAGCGTTGACGCGGCGGGATCAGCCACGGGCCCGCTCGTCCGCGCGCTTGATGAACGCGTCGAGCAGCGAGGCGAAGATGTCCTCCAGCATCGGGCCCAACGCGAGGTCGAGCAGGAAGCCGTCGAACTCGAACTCCATGTCGAGCGAGACCTTGCAGCCCTCGCCGATCGGCTCGAAGGTCCAGCGCCCCTCGAGCAGGTCGAACGGACCCTCCTCGAGGGAGATCGCGATCAGTCGCCCCGGTTCGAGCGCGTTGACGGTGGTGAACCATTTGGCGACGCCGGCGCGGGCGAGCTCGAGCCGCGCCCGCATCCGGGTCGGCGAGCTCTCGACCACCTCGGCATCGCGGCACCAGGGCAGGAACTCGGGGTAGGACGCCACGTCGTTGACCAGCGCGTACATCGCCGCGGCGCTGTGCCGCACCAGCGCGGTGCGATGGACCGCGCGCTTCATGCGCGGTCGCCGAACCAGGCCAGGGTCGCGGCCACGCCGCTGCCGAGCAGCGCCAGCGGCACCCACCAGCGCATCGCCGCCCGCCACAGCATGAAGCGCGAGCCGACGCCGATCTCGAGCTCCTCGCTGCTGCTGCTGCGGCACATCACCCAGCCCGAGAACAGCGCGATGCCGATCGCCGACAGCGGCAGCAGGACCTCGCTGGTCAGGAACTCGAGGTTGTCGAACAGGGTGCCGCGCCAGAAGCGGACCTCGGACAGGGCGTTGAACGACAGCGCGATCGAGATGCCGACCACCCAGACCGCGCCGACCACGCCGAGCACCGCGCGCGGGCGCGTGAGGCCGCGGCGCTCGACCGCCCAGGCCACCGCCGGCTCGACCAGCGCGATCGCCGAGCCGAGCGCGGCCAGCGCCAGCAACAGGAAGAACAGCGTGCCGAACAGCCGGCCGCCCGGCATCGCCTCGAACGCGAGCGGCAGGGCGTTGAACACCAAGCCGGGCCCCTCGCCCGGGTCGATGCCGTGGCGGAAGGCGAGCGGGAAGATGGTCAGGCCCGCCAGCAGCGAGACCACCACGTTGGTGACGACCACCGTCAGGGTCGCGCTCGGGATCCGGGTGTCGGGCGGCAGGTAGGCGCCGTAGGCCATCAGCGCACCGACCCCGATCGAAAGCGTGAAGAAGGCCTGGGCGAACGCGGCCACGATCAGTGGCGCGTCGATGCCGGCACCGCTCGCGCCGAACAGGTAGTCGACCGCGCGCGCGGCGTCGCCGTGGGTCATCGACCAACCCACCAGCACCAGCAACAGGAGCAGCAGCACCGGCATGGTGAACGTCACCATCCGCTCGAGGCCGCCCTCCACCCCGCGCGCCACCACCCAGGCGACCGCGGCGAGGAACACCGAGTGCCAGAGCACGAGTTGCAGCGCGTCAGCCTGGAACGCGGCGAACGCGGCACGCGCGGCGTCGGCGCTGCCACCGAGCTCGGGGGCGCTCGCGGCGCGCGCGGCGTGGGCCAAGGTCCAGCCCGCCACCACCGAGTAGTACGAAAGGATCAACAACCCGGTCGCGATGCCGAGCACACCGAGCGCGCTCCAGCCGCGGTGGCCAGCCTCCTCCTCCGACAGCATGCCCATCGTCGAGATCGGGTTGCGCCGGCCGCGGCGGCCCAGCATCACCTCCGCGATCATCAGCGGGAAGCCGATCACGAACACCGCGACGAGGTAGAGCGCGACGAACGCGCCGCCACCGTGCTCGCCGACCGCGAACGGGAAGCGCCAGATGCTGCCGAGGCCGATGGCGGAACCGGTCGCCGCCAGCACGAAGGCGAGGCGCGAGCTCCATTGACCTTGGTTGGATCGGCGTTGGCGCATGGGTGATGCGCGACGGAACACCACGCGCGCAGCTAGGATACACGGATGGCGAAAGGCGCAAGCAAACCAGGCCCGGCGAAGAAGGCGAAGAAGGTCCGCCGCCCGGGCAAGAAGGGCGCTGGCGGCGGCGCCCTGATCGCGGTCAACCGCAAGGCGCGCCATGATTTCTTCATCGAGGAGACGCTCGAAGCCGGCATGTCGCTGCAGGGCTGGGAGGTCAAGAGCATGCGCGCGGGCCGGGCCAACCTGAAGGAAGGCTACGTGATGCTGAAGCGCGGCGAGGCGTTCCTGGTCGGCGCGCACTTCTCACCGCTCGCCTCGACCTCGACCCACGTCCAGGCCGACCCGACCCGGACCCGCAAGCTGCTGCTGCACCGCGAACAGTTGACCCGGCTGTCGAGCGCGGTCGAGCGCGAGGGCTACACGGTCTCGCCGCTCAAGCTCTACTGGAAGGAAGGCCGCGCCAAGCTCGAGATCGGCGTGGCCAAGGGCAAGAAGCACCACGACAAGCGCGCCGATGCCAAGGAGCGCGATTGGAAACGGCAGAAGGACCGCCTGATGCGGCACTGAGCCGCACGGGCACGGACACACGAAGGGGAACCCGATGAGCGAACGGCACCATTGGCGTTTCTTCCGCGCCGGCGGATTCGACCAGGTCAGGCTCGACTCGGTCGACGACCTGCTCCACCTCGACCAGCTCGACCCCAAGCTGTGGGTCGCCCTGTCCTGCCCGGTGTCGGGGATCGAGTTCGACGAGCACACCCTCCGCTACCTCGACCAGGACGGTGATGGCCACGTCCGGGTGCCCGAGCTGATCGCGGCGCTGCGCTGGACCGGCGCCCAGCTCAGGGATCGCGCCCCGCTGCTGGCGGGGACCGACCGTCTGCCGCTGGCGGCGTTCGACGATGCCACCGACGAGGGCCGTCATCTGGTCGGCGCCGCGCGGCGCGTGCTCGAGAGCCTGGGCAAGGCCGCCGCCGACAGCATCTCGATCGCCGACACCGCCGACGTGGCGCGGATCTTCGCCCAGATGCGCTGCAACGGCGACGGCATCATCACCGCCGCCAGCAGCGAGGACGCCGCGGTCGACGCCGCGATCGCCCGCATCGGCGAGGTCGGCGGCACGGTGACCGACCGCAGCGGCGCCCCCGGCATCGGTGGCGAGCACATCGCCCGCTTCTTCGCCGACGCCGACGCGGTGCTGGCCTGGCATCAGGCCGGCGCCGGTGCGGCCGGGATCCGCGGTCTCGGCGATCGGACCGCCGAGGCGGCCGAGGCCTACCGCGCGGTCCGCGCCAAGGTCGACGACTTCTTCACCCGTTGCCAGCTCGCCGGCTTCGACGCCGCCGCCGCCGCGCCGCTCAACCCCGACGCCGCGGCCTACGCCGCGCTCGGCGGCGAGTCGATCGACGCCAGCACCGCGGCGGTGCTGGCGCTGCCGTTGGCGCGTATCGAAGCCGACGCCGCGCTGCCGCTCCAGCGCGGCCTCAACCCGGCCTGGGTCCGCGAGGTCTCGCGGCTGCGCGACCTCTGCGTGGTCCCGCTGCTCGGCCCGCGCGAGACGCTCGATGCCAGCGGCTGGGCCCGGCTGCGCGACGCGTTCGGGGGGCACGAGCTGTGGTACGCGGCGAAGCCGGTCACGCCGGTCGCCGAGCTCGCGCCGGCCGAGCTGCGCGCGCTGGTCGAGGGCGGCGTGCGGGCCAAGCTCGACGCGCTGGTGGCGGAGGACCTCGCGGTCAAACCAGAGGCCGACGCGCTGGCCTCGGTCGACAAGCTGCTGCATTACGTCCGCGACCTGGCGAAGTTCGCCAACAACTTCGTCGCCTTCCGCGACTTCTACACCCGCAAGGGCAAGGCCGTGTTCCAGGCCGGCACGATGTACTTCGACGGTCGCTCGGCCGAGCTCTGCATCAAGGTCACCGACGTCGCCAAGCACGCGACGCTGGCGCCGCTGTCGCGGCTGTGCCTGGTGTACTTCGATTGCGAGCGCGGCGCCGACCGGATCAGCGTGGTCGCGGCGTTCACGGCCGGCGACGGAGATCAGTTCATCGTCGGTCGCAACGGCGTGTTCTACGACCGGCAGGGCCACGATTGGCGCGCCACCATCGTCAAGGTGATGGAGCAGTCGATCAGCCTGCGCCAGGCGTTCTGGGCACCCTACAAGAAGGTCGCCCGCTTCATCAGCGAGCAGATGAACAAGTTCGCCGCAGCGCGCGCCGCCGCTGCCGAGCAGCGGATGGCGAACCAGGCGATGGTGGCGAGCGCGCAGGCCGCTGCCGGGCAACCGATCGTCCCGCCACCGCCGGCGTTCGACGTCGGCAAGTTCGCCGGCATCTTCGCCGCCATCGGCCTCGCGATCGGCGCGATCGGCACCGCGATCGCCTCGCTGTTGACCGGGCTGCTCGGCCTGCCGGCGTGGAAGATCCCGCTCGTGCTGCTCGGCGCGCTGCTGCTGGTCTCGGGCCCGGCGATGCTGATCGCCTGGTTCGCGCTCCGCCGCCGCAACCTCGGTCCGCTGCTCGACGCCAGCGGTTGGGCGGTCAACGCCCGGGCGCTGATCAACATCCCGTTCGGCGCGACGCTGACGGCGGTGGCGGTGCTGCCGCCGGGTTCGGAGCGGGCGCTCTCCGACCCCTACGCCGAGAAGCCGAACCGCTGGCCCTGGTACCTCGCGCTGCTGGCGCTCGCCGCGGCGGTCGCCTGGTGGTGGTTCCGGATGCGCAGCGCCGCGTGATGGTAGGATGGCGTCGCTTCTCTGGGGGCGACCTGGTCTCGACGTGGGTTGCGAAACCGGAGGCGCATGCCGAGGCTGTGGGCCACCTCGTAAAACTGCCTGCACAACGCTAGCTGCGAACGATAGCAACTACGCCCTCGCCGCCTAATCCCGGTGAGCGTTCGACCGGATACGTGCTCATGCGTCCGGACCCGAGCGGAACTCTCATGAGACCGCGCTATGTACGTCCGGTGTCGTAGCGTCAAAAAGTTCCGGGCTGGTCCCACGCGATCCCCGTCCTTCGGGCAGCGTGAGATGAGAACAATGAAGGGCTAAGCATGTAGTGCCGAAGGCGTAGGACTTGCGGACGCGGGTTCGATTCCCGCCGCCTCCACCATCCAAGCGCGTGACGCGCCCGACCATCCGGTCGGGCGCGTTGACGGCTGCGCCTCGCTCCTGTCTGATGGCCCGCGCCGCGCGACGCGGCCGATGGGGGGCCCCGCGATGAGCTCGACGAAGCAACACGACGGCAACCTGCTCAAGATCCTCGGCTACGGCTTCGGCCTCGCGGTCGTGTTCGGCAGCACCGTCGGCAGCGGCATCCTGCGCGCGCCCGGCACGCTCGCCGTGTCGCTCGGCAGCGTGTGGTGGTCGCTGGCGGTATGGGTGCTGATCAGCGTCTACGCCCTGCTCGGCACGATGCTGATGTGCGAGCTCGGCGTGATGATGCCGAAGGCCGGCGCCTGGTCGGTCTACTCGCGCCGTGCGTTCGGCGATTCGACCGGCTTCGCCATCGGCTGGACCAACTGGATGCTGCTGGCCGGCACCGGTTCGTCGCTGGCGGCGTTCATCGCCACCCTGGTCGGCGAGCTCGACCCGGCGTTGGCCGGCGAAGGCGCCCGCACCGGCATCGCGGTCTCGACCCTGGTCTTCTTCACCGTCCTGCACTGGACCGGCACCCGCTCCGGCAGCATGGTCCAGATCGTCACCAGCGTGATCAAGGCCGCCGCGTTCATGATCCTGGTCGCGGCCTGCTTCATCATGGGCAGCGACGGCCCCAACGCCTTCGACGCGCCGACCGCGGCCGCCGCGCCGGTCGAGACCGTCGCGTTGGTGCTCGGTTTCGTCACCGCGCTCCAGATCGTGATCTTCGCCTTCGACGGCTGGTACGGCGCGATCTACTTCGCCGAGGAGGACACCGACCCGGCGAAGAACATGCCGCGCTCGATGATCAACGGCACCTGGGGGATCATCGCGATCTACCTGCTGATCGTGCTGGCGATTTTCTGGGTCCTGCCGTTGGAGAAGGTCGCCAGCAGCGCGGTCGCCGCGGCCGACGCCGCCGATGCGGTGTTCGGCGGCGGCGGCGGCACCGTGATCCTGCTGATCTCGCTGATCGCCGTGCCGAGCGTGCTCAACGCCACCTTGCTCCAGATGATGCGGGTGCTGTTCTCGCTGTCGCGCGACGGGATGTTCTTCCCGCTCGCCCGCAAGGTGAACTCGGTCGGCACGCCCTGGGTCGCGATGCTGATCGGCAACGGCGCGGCGCTCGGCATGCTGCTGATGCAGCAGGCGGCGTTCGACAAGCTCGCCGCGGTCACCTCCTACTTCATGGTGACCATCTACCTGTCCGGCTTCCTGGCGTTCTGGTGCTTGCGCCGCGCCGAGCCCGACGCCGTGCGCACCTACCGCGCGCCCTGGCACCCGTGGTCGACGCTGTTCGTGATCGTGGTGAGCCTGGCGTTCCTGATCGCGGCGCTCTACAGCGACACCGAGAACGTGTCTTGGGCGCTGGCCCTGCTGTTCATGTCGTACCCGGTGTACTACGGGCTCAAGGCGCTCGGCCGCTTCGGCGGCCGCTGAGCCGCGCTCACTCGCAGCGGTAGCGGAAGCGCTCGATCTCGGCGCCGTAGACCTCGGCCACCCGGCGCTGGTCGTCGGCCGACAGCACCTCGGCGGCCCGGCGTCGGTCGGTGCGGAAGCCGCCCTTGGCGCGCGGCAGCTGCGGCAGCGCCGGCATCCCCAGCCTGACCCGGATCGAATCGACCTCGGCAGCGAGGTCCTCGTAGCGACCGATGTGATCGACCAGCAGCTGGCCGTCGGCGGACTGGTACAGCGGCGCGTTGAGGTAGCGGCGGGCCCGGCGCGAGGCGATGAACTCGCCGAGCGAGGGGCGTGGTTCCTGCGGGAAGCGCCAGTAATAGGCCGAGACGATCTTGTCGAACGGGTTGCGCTCGAACGCGAACTTGAAATAGGACGACCACACCGCGGGTTCGAGCGCGCGGCGCGCATCGACCGCCGGCATGTGGTTGTAGAACTCGGGCGCGCGCCCGCCCATCGTGGTCCACAACCGCTGCCCCATCGAAAGTCGCTCGGCGGGGATCGCACAATGCTGCGGCGGCAGGCCGCCGACCTGCGCGCGCAGCGCCTCGTCCTCGGGCGTGATCGGCGTGATCACGTCGTCCGGCCCGCACAGGGTCGACAGCGCAATCTCGAGGCTGGTGCCCCCGGTCTTGCGGGTCTTGATGAAGATGAACTTCCAGCGATGCGAGACGATCAAGGCGCGGCTCCCGGGATGCGGCTACAGGATCGCGCGGTGCTCGAGCGCCATCAGCGACAGGCGTCCGTCGAACGGACCCGGCAGCGCGAACAACCGCGGCTGGCGCGAGAACGCGAACACCCGGTAGATGCAGCAAGCAGCGCCGAGCTCGCCGCCGAGCGCGAGCTCGGCGCCGGTCAGCGCGAACGGCAAGCGGGCGCCGAAGTTGGTGGTCTTGACGATGATGGAGCGCGGCTGGCCCTGCTCGTCGAACGAACGGACGTGGAAGCCCAGGGCATCGCCACGGTCCTGCGCCACCCACTCGATCTTCCCGACCAAGGTCTTGAAACCGGTCTCGCGCAGGCGCGCCCGCTCGTAGGCGAGCACGAATCGCTGTCCCGCGATCGCCAAGGCCTCGTCGCGGGCTTCGCGGGCCCGGAAATCCACGTCGAGCGCGACCGGCGGCGACCAACGCTCGGCGCGGGGCGCGGCGGCGTCGTGCTCGCCGGGCAGCGGCGTCGGCATCAGCACCATCCGCGAATCGTCGAGCTCGACCGGCACCGCGACCTTGCTCGCGTCGCTCGCGATCCACAGTTCGTCGATGGTCTCGGGCTTGGTCTCGAGGTGGCCTTGCACCGCGCTCGCCAGCGCGACCGGCCAGCCGTTGAGCGGCCGGAACCCGTCGACCACCGGCATCCCCATCTCGAGCAGCACCGAGCTGACCTGCTGGAACGCGAGGTCGATCATGTCGGCGTCGCCGAGACCGAGCTCGGTCGCCAGGCGGTGTCGATGATCGGCCTTGCTGAACATCTCGCCGCGCAATTCGGCGCGCAGCATCTCGAGGTAGTCGGAGACGATCGCGGGGTACATCGCGGGCGTCGGAGCGGTCAGTTCGCCGGTGGCCGGATCGGCCTGTGCCGCAGCGGTCGCCGGCTTGGCCGCGGCGGCCGATCTGGTCGGCGCAGCGGCTTTCGCGGGCTCGGGCTTCGACAGCGCCGGCTTGGCCGGCGCGGCCTTCGCCGCCGCAGCCGCCTTGTGGTCCGCTGCCGCCTTGTCTTTCGCCGCGCGTTCGGCGGCGAGCTTGTCCGCGGCCGCCTTCTCCTTCGCCGCGCGCTCGGTCGCGGCCTTCGCTGCGGCAGCCTTCTCGGCCGCGATCTTCTCCGCCGCTGCGCGTTCGGCGGCGGCCTTCTGCGCCGCGCGCTCCGCGACCGCTCGCTCAGCGGTGGCGCGCGCGGCCTGCGCCTTCTCGGCAGCCAGCCGCGCCACCTCAGCCGCGGCGGCGGCCTCGGCGGCAGCCTTCGCTGCCTCCTCCTCTTCGTGCGAGCTCGCGATGTCGGCGCGCTTGCGGTCGGACTCGGCGTTGTCGATGCCGGCCTGCGCGGCGCTGCCCGCGCCGCCGCTGCCGCGGCCGCGCCAGACCGACTCGAGACCCTCGGCGACCGGGTCCGGCAGGACCGTGCCCGACGCCGCGACGTCCCAGTTGAAGCCGGCGAGCACGCCGTGGCCGAGCGCGGTGCGGGTGATGCCGCAGTCCTGGCGCGGCTCGACGATGACGTCGAACTTCACCTCGACGCACAGGCTGCCACGCGACCGGTTGCCGTCCTGGTACTCGTTGTTCGGCGCATCGAAGCTGCCGCGGGTCACGGTGCCCGAGGCGACGATGCCGCGCGGCTCGCGCCCGGAGCGGAGCAGGAACACGCGATCGCCGGGGAAGATGCGGCGCGAGGTGCCGCAGGGCCAGACGCGCAGCACCGGCGTGCCGGCGAGCACCGCCTCCGCTTGGTCCCGCAGGTTGCGCCAGTCCCAACGGGTGGCGTCCCACTTCAGCAGGTAGGTCGGCATCAGGCGCGGCGCGGCCAGAACGACGCGACGGTCGCCGCCAGCGCGAGCACGACCCCGAGCTGGGCGAGCCAGCGCCAGGCGCGCTCGCGCAGGTGGCCGACGAAGGCGACAGCGCAGAAGCCCGAGAGCACCGTGAACAAGGCCGTGGTCAGCAGCAGCGGCCGCCATTCGCCCTCCAGCCGCGAGCTCTCGCCGACCAGCAGGGTCACGATCAGCAGGGTCACCGCCGTGCCGATCGCGATCGCGAGGGAGGTGCCGAGCAGGACACCGTTCAACATTGTCATCGGGCGCATGGCAGGATTATCTCACCGCAAAGGGCATCTGGGCCGGGGGAACTCGCGCGGTCCGGACGGTTCCAAGTATGCTGGAAGCGCCCTCTTCGTCCACCGGTGAGACACGATGAACCGTCGCCTGACCCTGCTGATCTCCTTCGCCGCCGCCCTCGCGATCGCCGCTTCGAGCGCGATCGGCGCCGCCAACCCAGCGTCCGCCCCCGCGGCGCTGAAGCCCGAACCCCAGTTCGCCGTCGCCGAGCAGCTCATCACCCGGCTGCTCTCGACCTCGCACTACGCCCGCCGGCCGATCGACGATTCGATGTCGCGCAAGGTCCTCGACGACTACCTCGACAGCCTCGACGGCACCCGCAGCTACCTGCTCGCCAGCGACGTCAACGCGCTGACCGCCCAGTACGGCACCACCCTCGACGACGCCCTGGTCCGCAACGACGTGCGGCCGGCCTACGCCATCTACGCCGTGTACGCCCAGCGGGTCGAGGAGCGGATCGCGGTGGCCCTGAAGCTGCTGGGCCAGCCGATGGACTTCGCCGCCAAGGAGAGCTTCCAGTTCGACCGCAAGGACGTCCCCTGGCCGGCGGACGCCAAGGCGCTCGACGAGCTCTGGCGCCAGCGGGTCAAGAACGACCTGATCGGCCTGATGCTGACCAACAAGCCGGAGCCCGAGGCCCGCGACCTGCTGCGCAAGCGCTACGAGAACTTCCTGCACCGCGCGCGCCAGGTGAAGAGCGGCGACGTGTTCGAGTCGTTCATGAACGCCTACGCCCAGGCCTACGACCCCCACACCAACTACCTCGGGCCGCGCGACTCCGAGGAGTTCGCGATCTCGATGAAGCTCAAGTACGAGGGGATCGGCGCGGCGCTGCAGGTGCAGGACGAGTACGTCCTGGTGGCGCGGATCCTGCCCGGTGGCTCCGCGGCGCGCGCCGGTTCGCTCAAGGAGCAGGACCGGATCACCGCGGTGGGCCAATCGCCTGATTTCCAGATGGTCGACGTCATCGGCTGGCGGCTCGACGACGTGGTGCGCCTGATCCGCGGCCCCAAGGACACCTCGGTCCGCCTGCAGGTCCTGCCGGCCGGCGCCGCCCCGGGCACCCCAGAGTCCGCCATCACGCTCGAGCGCGGCGAGATCAAGCTCGAGGACCGCGCAGCGAAGAAGGAGATCGTCGAGGTCACCCGCCCGGGCCGCACCTACAAGGTCGGCGTGGTGCGGATCCCGACCTTCTACCAGGACTTCGAAGGGCGCCGCTCGGGCGCCGCCGACTACACCAGCACCACCCGCGACGTCCGCCGGTTGCTCAGCGAGCTCCGCACCGAGAAGGTCGACGGCGTGGTCATCGACCTGCGCGACAACGGCGGTGGCTCGCTGCAGGAAGCGGCCGAGCTGACCGGTCTGTTCATCGACCGCGGCCCGGTGGTCCAGCTCCGCAACAGCTCCGGCAAGGTCGAGGTGATGGACGATCCGGAGAGCGGCATCGCCTACGATGGCCCGCTCACCGTGATGGTCAACCGCTTCAGCGCCTCGGCGTCGGAGATCTTCGCCGGCGCGATCCAGGACTACGGCCGCGGCCTGGTGGTGGGCTCCAACACCTACGGCAAGGGCACCATCCAGAGCCTGGTCGACCTCAACCAGTACGTGCGCCAGGGCGCCAACCTCTGCGGCCAACCGACCTGCCCGCCGGTCGACCTCGGCCAACTCAAGATCACGATCGGCAAGTTCTACCGGGTCACCGGATCCAGCACCCAGCATCGCGGCGTGGTGCCCGACCTAACCCTGCCCTCGCCCATCGACCCGGGCGAGTACGGCGAGAGCGCCCAAGCCAGCGCCCTGCCCTGGGACAGCATCGCCGGCACCGAGTTCGCGGCGACCCAGGTCGCTCGCGGCTTGGTCTCCACCCTGTCCAAGGAGAGCGAGCGCCGGGCCGACGGCGAAGGCGACCTCAAGCTGTTCACCCACGACGTGGCCGAGGCCCGCGATGCCAATTCCAAGGGCAGCGTCTCGCTGGTGCTGACCGACCGGACCGCCGAGCGCGACCGGCTCGAAGCCCAGCGCCTGGAGCGCGAGAACCAGCGTCGCGTCGCCCACGGCGAGAAGCCGTTGGAGAAGATGTCCGACGCTCCGGCCCGCGCCCCGGGCGACACCGGTCCTGACCCGCTGCTCGACGAGGCCGCCCAGATCCTGGTCGATACGGTGAAGCTGACCGGTGGCGCCAACCTGGCCCAGTTGGTGCGTCCTGCCGCCCCCAAGAAGGCGACCAAGCCCAAGCCCTGAGCTCGCCGGTCCGACCTCCCGTCCGGCGTCCCCGCGACCGTCCTCGTCCCCCAGGAATCTTGGGGTGGGGGCTTGCATCCCACCTATATGGTGTTATACTCCACTACAACACTAAGCCGATAGAGCAGCTGCCAAGGCGAAAAAAGCCTTGAAAGGCAACCATCTAGAGGCTCGGGGACTCCAACCGTAACCGTTCAAGACCCGGTGGCCACTGAAGGCCCCGCACCAGAGTAGAAAGCGAGGAACCCATGAACCGCACCGCCGCCCTGCCGCTCGTCGCCCTCCTCACGCTCAGCCTGGCGCTCGCCGGTTGCGGCAAGGGTGAGGCCAAGATGGCCGAGAAGAAGGACGAGACCCCCGCGATCCCGGTCGAGACCGCGATCGTCGCGGCCGGCACCGTGAGCGCCGTCTACAGCGGCACCGCCAGCCTCGAGTCGGAGCAGCAGGCGACCGTGGTGGCGAAGGTCAGCGGTGTGGTGACCCGGATCGTGGTCGAGGAAGGCACCCGCGTGAAGGCGGGCCAGGTCCTGGCCAAGATCGAGGACGCCCGCTACAAGCTCCAGCTCGACAGCGCGCGCGCCAACATGGCCAAGCTCGAGCAGGAGTACAACCGCAACCTCCAGCTCCACGACAAGGGACTGGTCAGCGCCGACGCCTACGAGCGCGTCAAGTTCGACCTCGATGCGCTCAAGGCGCAGTACGACATCGCCAAGCTCGACTTCGAGTACACCGACATCAAGGCGCCGATCGACGGCGTGGTGTCGGAGCGCCTGATCAAGGCCGGCAACATGGTGACGGTCAACCAGGCGACGTTCGTGGTCACCGATTTCGACCCGCTGCTCGCCAACGTCTTCGTGCCCGAGCGTGAGCTCAACAAGCTGCGCCCGAATCAGCGCGCCAGCGTCACCGCCGACGCCTTGCCGGACCGCAAGTTCGACGCCTCGATCGAGCGCATCAGCCCGGTGGTCGACCCCAAGACCGGCACGTTCAAGGTGACGGTGGCGGTGTCCGATCCGTCGCGCCGCCTCAAGTCCGGGATGTTCGGCCGCATCGACATCGTCTACGACGTGCGCAACGACACCCTGCTGGTGCCGCGCAGCGCCGTGATCCAGGAGGACGCCGAGTCCGCCGTGTTCGTGGTCAAGGACGGGGTCGCCTCGCGCCGCACGGTGAGCGTCGGCTACTCGAACAACGGCAGCATCGAGGTGACCGCAGGCGTCAAGGCCGGCGAGCAGGTCGTGACAGTCGGCCAGACCAGCCTCAAGGAAGGCAGCAAGGTCAACGTGGTCGGCGGCGCCAAGGCGACTCAGACCGAGGTCGCCGTCGAGCAGCCCGGCAAGAAGGGCGGCCAGGCCTGAGCCGCGGCACGCCGCACAGGAACGCGACCATGGACATCGTCCGCACCGCAGCACTCGGCGCCTCGCTCGCCCTCGCGACCGCCGCACACGCCGGAACCGTCGACAGCTGCGAGGCGCTCGACGCCGAGATGAAGGGCGTCCACGTCGAACTCGGCGAGACCAACGTCCGCTTCGAGGGCGACGGCCTGGTCCTGCTCGCCGACGGCAACGAGCTCATCCGCATCGATGCGGCGCGGAACCTCACGGTCTCCGGCCGTCCGGTCGCGGTGCCCAAGGAGGCGCGTGCCGACCTCGACGCCTACGTCGTCGGCTTCCGCAAGCTCACCGACGACGCCGAACGGATCGGCCGCGCCGGTGGCCAGATCGCGTCCCAAGCCATCAGCGGCCTGGTGAGCGTGATGTTCACCACCGCGACCATGGACGACTACGAGCGACAGATGGAGGCCAAAGGCGCCGCCATCGAGGCCAAGGCCGACAGCCTGTGCCGGACCGTCGCCGCGCTCCGCCGCACCGAGCAATCGCTGCAGCAGCGGATCCCCGCCTTCCCCAACTTCCTCTCCCCCGCCAACCCCGCGCTCTGACGCGGCCGTCGCGGCCGGAACGCCGCGCCACCTGAGGGACCATCGTGGACCATAACAAGACCCTGGGGATCGTCCGGCTCGCCACCGAGCGCCGCGTCACGATCGTGATGATCACCATCGCGATCCTGGTGTTCGGCTTCGTGTCGGTGTCCCGGCTCAAGCTGAACCTGCTGCCGGAACTGTCGTACCCGACGGTCACCATCCGCACCGAGCTCCCCGGCGCGGCGCCGACCGAGGTCGAGAACCTCATCTCCAAGCCGATCGAGGAAGCGGTCGGCGTGATCAAGGGCGTGCGCCAGGTGCGCTCGATCTCGCGCTCCGGCCAGTCCGATGTGACACTCGAGTTCCAGTGGGGAACCGAGATGGACTACGCGGGCGTCGACATCCGCGAGAAGCTCGACGTGCTGTCGCTGCCGCTCGAGGCCAAGCGCCCGGTGCTGCTGCGCTTCGACCCCTCGGCCGAACCGATCGTGCGGATGGGGCTCTCGTACAAGGCCGAGAGCGCCAAGGCCGCGCTCGACGAGGAGAAGCTCAAGGCGCTGCGCCGCTACGCCGACGAGCAGCTCAAGAAGGAGTTCGAATCGCTCGAGGGCGTCGCCGCGGTCAAGATCTCGGGCGGCCTCGAGGACGAGGTCCAGATCCTGGTCGACCAGGAGAAGCTGGCCCAGCTCCAGCTGCCGCTCGACACGGTGGTCCAGCGCCTGCGCGCCGAGAACGTCAACCTCTCGGGTGGCCGCCTCGAGGAAGGCAACCAGCAGTTCCTGGTCCGCACCGTCAACGAGTTCAAGTCCGTCGCCGAGATCGGCGACGCGATCGTCACCCTCAAGGACGGCCAGCCGGTCTATCTGCGCGACATCGCCACCGTGCGCCAGTCGTTCAAGGAGCGCGAGGCGATCACCCGCATCGGCAGCGAGGAGTCGGTCGAGCTCGCGGTCTACAAGGAAGGCGACGCCAACACCGTCACCGTCGCCGATCAGCTCAACGCCCGTTGGGACGGCATCAACAAGCGCCTGCCGACTGGCTTCGAGCTCAAGAAGGTCTACGACCAGGCCCACTTCATCTCCGAGGCGGTCGACGAGGTCGTCGAGGCGGCGTTGATCGGCGGCCTGCTGTCGGCGCTCGTCATCTACCTGTTCCTGCGCAACTTCTGGGCCACGGTCGTGATCTCGATCTCGATCCCGGTCTCGGTCATCGCGGCGTTCAACGTGATGTACTTCAACAACATCACGCTCAACATCATGTCGCTGGGCGGCATCGCGCTCGCGGTCGGCATGGTGGTCGACGACTCGATCGTGGTGCTCGAGAACATCGAGAAGCATCTCCATGCCGGCGCCTCGGCGCTCGACGCCGCGGTCAAGGGCACCTCCGAGATGGGCCTCGCGGTCATCGCGACCACGCTCACCACCGTGGCGGTGTTCTTCCCGCTGGTGTTCGTCAAGGGCATCGCCGGCCAGCTGTTCAAGGATCAGGCGCTGACCGTCACCTACACCCTGCTGTTCTCGCTGCTGGTGTCGTTGACCCTGATCCCGATGCTGTTCGCGGCCCGCGCCAAGCGCACCGAGCTGCCGCCCGCCGCACCGGAACCGCAGGGCGAGGCCGAGGACGCCGCCGCTCCGACCACGCTCGCCGAGCACCGCGCCGCGCTCGCTGGCAAGCGCCTCGCCAAGCCGCGCGCCGTGGTCGCCTTCGGACTCCACAAGTCACGAGATGGGTTGTTCTGGGCCGGCCGCATGGCCCGCCGCGGGCTCGGCTACGTGCTGTTCGGGGTGCTCGCCGCGGTCGTGATCGTCGGCCGCGCCTTCGCGCGCTTCACCCAGCTCGCCACCGATCCGACGGTGATCCGCTTCCAGGCCTGGTACGCGCGCGTCGAGCACAGCTACGTGCGCGGCCTCGAGTGGGCGCTCGGCCACCGCGCCAAGGTGCTGTACTCCGCGCTCGGCGCGTTCCTGCTGGCGCTGATCGGGTCGACCCAGCTCGGCGTCGAGCTCATCCCGCAGCTCGCCCAGGGCGAGTTCTACGTCCAGGTGAAGCTGCCGCCGGGCACGCCGATCGAGCGCACCGACATCGCGATCCGCGCGGTGCAGGCCGCCGCCGCCGGCATCGACACCATCGAGACCACCTACTCGGTGGCCGGCACCGGCAACCGTCTCGACGCCAACCCGGTCGACGCCGGCGAGAACGCCGGCACGCTCAACGCGGTGATGAAGGGCAGCGCCTCGAAGGCCGACGAGCAGCGCGCGATCGAAGCCCTGCGCGCCGCGCTCTCCGACCTGCCCGGGGTCGAGTACAAGTTCGGCCGGCCGGAGCTGTTCAGCTTCAAGACCCCGCTCGAGATCGAGCTGGCCGGTTACGACATCGATGCGCTCAAGCGCGCCGGCGACCAGGTCGCCGCAGAGGTCGCGGCCTCCGACCGCTTCGCCGACGTGAAATCGACGATGGAATCCGGCCACCCCGAGGTCCAGATCCATTTCGACCAGGAGCGCGCCGCGGCGCTCGGCCTGGTGGTCAGCGACATCGCCGACCGCGTCGTGAAGAAGGTCCGCGGTGAGGTGGCGACCCGCTACACGCTGCGCGACCGCAAGATCGACGTGCTGGTGCGCAACCTCGAGGAGCAGCGCGGTTCGGTCGACGACATCCGCAAGCTGATCGTCAACCCCGAGAGCGACCGGCCGGTGACGCTCGATGCGGTCGCCGACATCGAGGTCCGCAACGGACCGAGCGAGATCCGCCGCGTCGGCCAGGAGCGGGTCGCGGTGGTCTCCGCCAACCTGCGCTACGGCGACCTCGGTGCCGCAGTCGCCTCGGTCCAGGGCGTGATGGCGCGGACCGCGCTGCCGCACGGCGTCGAGTTCCGAATCGCCGGCCAGAACGAGGAGATGAAGTCCTCGTTCGACTCGATGGTGTTCGCCCTGATCCTCGCCATCTTCCTGGTCTACCTGGTGATGGCGTCGCAGTTCGAATCGCTGCTCCACCCGTTCGTCATCCTGTTCACCATCCCGCTCGGCATCGTCGGCGCGGTACTGGCGCTGCTCGCCACCGCCACCACCATCAGCGTGATCGTGTTCATCGGCCTGATCATGCTCGCCGGCATCGTGGTCAAGAACGCGATCATCCTGATCGACGTGATCAACCGGCAGCGCGCCGACGGGGTCGGCGTCCATCGCGCGATCCTCGACGGGGCGCACTCGCGGTTGCGGCCGATCGTGATGACCTCGCTGTGCACCGCGCTCGGCCTGGCGCCGATGGCGCTGGGGTTCGGCGCCGGCTCCGAGATCCGCGCGCCGATGGCGATCACCGTGATCGGCGGTCTGACCGTATCGACCCTGCTGACGCTGGTCGTGATCCCGGTCGTCTACTCGCTGATCGAGGAACGCCGCGCCATGCTCGCGACGGCCGCCGTCGAGCAGGGGACCTGACATGCACCTGACCGAGCTCTCGCTCCGACGGCCCGTCACCACGACCATGCTGTTCGTGTGCTTCGCGCTGATCGGCGCGATCTCGGCCCGCCTGTTGCCGCTCGAGTACTTCCCCAGCATCGAGTTCCCGGCGGTGTTCGTGAACGTCCCCTACCAGGGCTCCACCCCGGAGGAGGTCGAGCGGCTGATCACCAAGCCGATCGAGGAGGCGATCGCGACCATCGGCGGCATCCAGCAGATGGAATCGCAGTCGAACCAGAACGGCGCCCAGGTCGGCATCTTCTTCGGTTGGGACGAGGACGTCGCGGTCAAGGGCGTCGAGGTCCTCGACAAGATCGACGCGATCCGCGGCACCCTGCCCACCGACGTCGAACGCGTTTTCGTCCAGAAGTTCTCGACCAACGACCAGGCGATGCTGCGCATCCGCCTGTCGAGCAACCGCGACCTCAGCGATTCGTACGACATGCTCGACCGCAACATCAAGCGGCGGCTCGAGCGGATGGACGGCGTCTCACAGGTCACGCTCTACGGCGTCGAGAAGAAGGAGATCCGGATCCAGCTGTTGGCGGACCGCATCGCCGCCCACAACCTCGATGCCCAGCAGCTGTCGAAGGTGCTGCGCGAGGCCAACTTCTCGGTCACCGCTGGCCAGATCTCGGACCAGGGCGTCCGGCTCAACGTCCACCCGCTCGGCGAGTTCCGCACCCTGCACGACATCGAGTCGCTGGTCATCGACGGCTCGCTCCGGCTCAGCGACGTCGCAGTGGTCACGCTCGAGTCGCCCGAGCGCACCTACGGCCGTCACCTCGACCGCCGTTACGCGATCGGCCTCGACGTGTTCAAGGAGACCGGCTCGAACATGGTCGACGTCTCGCGCACGGTGCTGGCCGAGCTCGAGGAGATCAAGAAGCTGCCGCAGATGGAGGGGATCTCCCTCTTCTACATGGACGACCAGGCCAAGGGCGTCACCGATTCGCTGACCGACCTCACCGAAGCCGGCTTGATCGGCCTCTCGCTCTCGATCGTCGTGCTGTTCCTGTTCCTGCGCCAATGGTCGACCACCATGATGGTGGCGATGGCGGTGCCGGCCTCGATGTCGGTCGCGCTCGCCGGCATGTACTTCGTCGGCCTGAGCCTCAACATCCTGTCGATGATGGGTCTGATGCTGGCGGTCGGCATGCTGGTCGACAACGCGGTGGTGGTGGTCGAGAACATCTACCGCAAGATGCAGCAGCACCAGATGAGCGCTTGGGACGCCACGCTCGAGGGCACCCGCGAGGTCAGCCTGGCGATCACCGCCGGGACGCTCTCGACCGTCATCGTCTTCGTGCCCAACATCTTCGGCGAGCAGAACCAGATCACGATCTTCCTCAAGCACGTGGCCTGGGCGATCGTGATCTCGCTGCTGGCCTCGCTGTTCATCGCGCTGACGATGATCCCGCTGCTGGCGTCGCGCATCAAACCGCCGCCCGACACCCACGGCGAGAGCTGGATCGACCGGCTCGGCGCCCGCTACGAGCGGCTGGTGGCCTGGACGCTCAGGCATAAGGTCAAGACCTCGTTCATCGCGCTCGCCGCCCTGTTCAGCGTCGCGATCCCGGTCGGCGCCGGCCTGGTCAAGTTCGACATGTTCCCGCAGGAGGGTTCGCGCCGGATCTTCATGGACTACGGCGTCGAGGGTCGCTACAAGGTCGAGCAGGTCGAGGCCGCGGTCAACGTGATCGAAGCCTATCTCTACGAGCACAAGGACGAGTGGGAGATCGACTCGGTCTACTCGTACTACGACCAGGAACGCGCCCAGACGGTCGTCCTGCTGCGCGAGGACGAGGACGCGGTCAAGGATTCAGACGAGATCCGCGACGAGATCCGCAAGGGCATGCCCCAGCTCGCGATCGGCACGCCGCGCTTCGACTTCCGTCGCACCGGTGGCAACGAGGGGCTCAAGGTCTACCTGCGAGGCGATTCGAGCCAGGAGCTCGCCAGCATGTCGCGCGAGGTCGCCCGCGTGCTGGCCAGCATCCCGGGCCTGGTCGACGTCCGCTCCGAGGCTGGGGGCGAGGAGCGTGAGGTCCAGATCGTGGTCGACCGCGATCGCGCCCTGCTCCACGGGCTGTCGACCCAGGCGGTCGCCAGCAACGTCTCGGTCGCCCTGCGCGGGCTCAACCTGCGCCAGTTCAAGGGCGCCGAGGGCGAGATCGCGGTCCGTCTGACCTACGACGACGACGACAGCCAGACCGTCGAGCAGCTCGCCTCGCTGTCGCTGTCGACGCCGTCCGGCGTACGGGTCCCGTTGTCGGCGATCGCCGAGCTCAAGGTGGTGCGCTCGCCGACCTCGATCCAGCGCGAGCAGCGCAAGACCTCGGTCGGGATCAACGCCGGTCTCGACAAGGACATCACCATGGACAAGGTGAGGCCCCAGATCGAGAAGGTGATGGACAGCCTCAAGCTGCCGGCCGGCTACACCTGGAGCTTCGGTCGCGGCGTCGAGCAGGACGACGACACCGGCACGATCATGCTCCAGAACATGATGCTGGCGCTGATGCTGATCTACCTGGTGATGGCGGCGCTGTTCGAATCGATCATGTCGCCGTTCGTGATCGTCTGGACCATCATCTACTCGGTCGTCGGCGTGTTCTGGTTCTTCGCCATCACGCAGACCACGTTCTCGCTGATGGCCATGATCGGGATCCTGATCCTGATGGGCGTGGTGGTGAACAACGGAGTCGTGCTGATCGACCACGTCAACCAGCTCAGGGCGAAGGGGATGGCCCGCGACGACGCGTTGCGCCAGGGCGCCCGCGACCGCCTGCGCCCGATCCTGATGACCACCGCCTCGACGCTGCTCGGCCTGATCCCGCTCGCGATCGGCGACACCCAGGTCGGCGGCGACGGCCCACCCTACTTCCCGATGGCACGCGCGCTGATCGGCGGCCTCACCTTCAGCACGATCGCCTGCCTGCTGTTCCTGCCGGTGATCTTCTGCTGGTACGAGGGGATGGCCGCGATCTGGTCGCGCAAGTGGAGCGGCGCCAACGCGGTCAAGTTGCTCGGCCGCCCCGCCGATCCGGCGGACGAACCGGCCTGATGACCTCGGCCGCAGCGCGAGCCGCTGCTCGAGCGGCTACTTGAGAAGAAGGTCCTTGAGGCCGAAGTAGTCGTTGTCGACGACGTTGACCGGGATCCGCCCGGCGTCGAGGTCGAACGGCTTGACCTCGCGGGTGCCGGCCCCGACCTTGCCTTCGATGGTGAGGTACAGCTCGCGGGCCGGCAGCGGGTCCTCGGGCTTGGCGTAGGTCGCGTTCTCCTGGAGCCAGGCGAAGCGCTGGCCGAGCTTGAGCTGGCGCTCGGTGTCGGTCTTGAGCTTGCCGGCGCTCTCGGCGATCTGGGACACCATCTGCAGGCAGGTCCGGGTGTCGCCGAACACGGTCGCGTTGGGCAACTGGCCGTGGGTGTTCTGGGCGTGCTGCGCCACCGAGTTCCCCATCAGCGTCTGGTACAGGTACTGGGCCAGCGCGATCAGGTGCAGGTCGATGTTGCGCTTGGCGCCGACGGTCAGGCCGGGGTACTCGGGCGCCGGCGTCTGCTTGAGCTTGTCGAGCTCCTCGGCAAAGGTCTGGCGCGCCTTCTGGAGCGGCCCCATCTGCTCGCCGAGCTCGGCGAGCGACACCGCCAGCTTGCGGCGCTTGAAGTAATGCCAGAAGCGCTGCGACGCCGCGAGTTCGACCTCGAGTTGGCGCTTGCGCTCGAGCACGTCCTCGAGCGGACGCTGCGCGGCGAACACGCGCTCCTCCGCCGCGGCGATCTTGAGCCGCTGGGCGCTCGCGAACTCGAGCATCTGGGCCTGCTTCTCGTCGGCCTCGTGGCGCGAGACGAGCTCCTGGCAGCGCACCGCGAGCTGGATGTTGCACTCGGCCCAGAGCGCCGCCAGCTGGTAGTGGACGATGACGCTCTGGCCCTTCTCGGCGTCGGACAGCATCTCGTCGAGCGCGCCGAGCCGCTTGCCCATCTCGCCGGCCTGGCGCTGCAGCGCCTCGGCCTCCTCGTTCTTGGAGGCGAGCTCGGCGGCGGCCTTGTCGTACATCTTCTTCATGACGTGCCGCTTCTGGAACAGGTCCATCAGCTTCTTCTCGTTCTCGTCCTCCTCGGGCACCTCAGGCTCGCCCTTGAAGCGCTTGAACAGGTCGGCGATCGCCATCAGCGGATGCTCCTGAGACGGTTGGGCTCGTCGCCGCGGCCGAGGTGGTCGCGGTAGGCGGCGCGCAGCGAACGGTGGAAGCCATGCAGCGCCGCCTCGTGCTCGGGCGACAGGCGGCCGGGTCGATAGGAACCGGAGGCGAGGTTGCGCTGGACGACCTCGCAGATGTCGGCGTCCTCGGCCTGGATCCGCGCGCTCACCGCGCGGTCCTCGGCGACCAGCGCGCCCATCGCGTCGGGGTCGTCGTAGTAGTAGTCGAACACCACCTCGCAGCGGTCCGGTCCCAGCGGGCGCACCAGGTTGACCTGGACCCGGCCCGGCAGCACGTTGAGCGTCAGGTTGGGCCAGACCCAGACGTACGAGGCCTCGGTCAGCTCCTCGACGCCCTGCTCCTTCATCTCGGCGTAGTAGCCGGCGTCCTCGCCGAGCGGCGCGCGTTGGATCGACCAGCGCTCCTCGACCTGGTAGCGGTAGCCGCCGAAGTCGAGCGTCTTGAAGTACAGCGGATGGATGGTCGGGAGGTGGTAGGCCTCCATGTAGTTGTCGACGTAGGTCTTCCAATTGCAGGCGACCGGGAAGACCTCGCGCAGCACGAAGCGCTTGCGGTGCAGGCGCACCGGCAGCAAGGCCTCGGCGATGCCCTGCATCGCCTGTTCGAGCGACGCCACGGCGAGTTCGGCAGGTGCGGCGTTGACGAACACCAGACCCTGCCACTCGTCGACCCGCACCGGGAACAGCCCGTTCTCGGCCCGATCGAAGCCCTCGGCGCCCTTGAACTGCGGCGTGCCGAGCAGGCGCCCGTCGAGCGCGTAGACCCAGCCGTGGTAGCGGCACTGCAGCCGCGGCACGGTGCAGGCCTCGCGCAGCAGCGGCCCGCCACGATGGCGGCAGACGTTGTGGAAGGCGCGCAGCGTGCCGTCCTCACCGCGCACGATCGCGATCGGACGACCGCCGACCTCGGTCACGGCGCACTGGCCGGCCGCGGCGACCGCGGCCGCGGCGCAGGCGTACTGCCAGGAGTTCCCGATCAGCTCGCGATCGACGGCGTGGACGCGCGGATCGACGTACCAGGACGCCGGCGCGGCGCGGGCGCGCTCGAGCGGCGCCTCGTCGTAGGCGTGCTCGGGATCGGGGAAGTCAGCGGTTGGGTTGGCGTCGCGGGGCATGGGTCCGACATCGCTGGGGGTGCCGCGGCGAGTCTACATCGCCCCCAGCGGAGGACGGTATCAACGCCGGGCGTAGGCCTGCGCGTACGAGGCGGCGCGGACGGTCGCCTCGGCCAGCTGCTCGGGGCTCAGGTTGGCCCGCACCACCGCCAGCGCGTCGCGGCTGTCGAAGCCGCTGGCATCGGCGGCGGCGAACCAGGCGAAGGCCTCGACCTCGTCGCGCGGCACGCCCTCGCCGAGGTGGTAGATCACGCCGAGGTCGTGCTGCGCCAGCGGGTAGCCGCCCTCGGCCGACTTGCGGTAGTGGTCGCGCTCCTTGAGCGGGTCGCGCGGGATACCGCGGCCTTCGTAGTACATGCGGCCGAGCTGGTAGTGCGCCTCGGGCATCCCGCGCTCGGCCGCGGCGGTGAACCAGCGGCTGGCCTGGGCCCGGTCGACCGGCACGCCCTGGCCGTTGAGGTAGAGCACGCCGAGGTTGTAGCTCGCCTCGCGGTGGCCGCGCATCGCGGCCTTGCGGTACCAGTGGATCGCGGCCCGGTAGCGTTCGTTGACCGTGTACATCACGCCCAGGTTGTAGCCGGCGCCGACGTGGCCGAGCTCGGCGAGGTGCTTCTCGTCGGTGATGGCGCGGAGCGAGAACCGGCTCGGCATCTCGCCGGTCGCGAGCCCGTTGTTGCGCTGGTTGAGGGTGAAGACGTCGCCGCCGAGGACCCGCGAGCTCGCGAGCACGCTGCCCGGCCCGGTCGCGGCCGCCAGCACCAGCAACGCCACCAGAGCGCGCAGGCAGTCCTTCAAGAAGCGCTCCGCGCGCTCCGCGGCGCTCGCCCGGCGACCGCGTGGCCGGCGCCGAGCAGGTAGTCGAGCCATTTGCCGAGCATCACGTTCATGATCCAGCGCTGCTCGACCGCCCCGCGCCCCTCCGAGGCATAGGGCGACAGCGCGCGGTGATGCGGCCGCGGGGTGCAGGCGCAGGCCTCGGCCAGCTTGGCGTCGCGGTAGACCCGCACCGTGAGGTCGGGATCGGCGCGCAGCGCGCCGCCCATCGGGAACCAGTAGGTCAGGTGGAGCACGACCGTGTAGGGCGCGCGCTCGAGCACGCGCACGTGCAGCGGCAGGTCGTGGGCGGAGAGCGTGACGAGCTCGTCGGGGAGCTGGCCGGGGTCGCCGAGCAGGCGGCGGAGGCGGACGTGGTTGGTCTCGTAGAGCGACATCAGCCCGGTGAAGCTCCGGGGCTCCACCAACACGACGCCCGTTTCCACGATGGTCACGAACATGGACATGACTATATCATCGCGACCACCGATCGCCGCCGCGTCGCGGCCGATCGTCGAGCAACCCACCAGGACTCCTCCTTCGATGTCGGTCACCATCGTCCCGACCCGCGCGTTCGCCGACCAGCGGCCCGGGACCGCCGGCTTGCGCAAGCGCGTCGCGGTCTTCAAGCAGCCGTTCTACGTCGAGAACTTCGTCCAGGCGGTGTTCGACGCCCATCCCGACCTCAAGGGCGGCAGCCTGGTCCTCGGCGGCGACGGCCGCTACTGGAGCCGCGAGGCGATCCGCAGTTGCCTGCGCGTGATCGCGGCCAACGGCGTGGACAAGGTCTTCCTCGCCAAGGGCGGGCTGCTGACGACGCCGGCCGCGGCGATGGAGATCCGCGCCCGCGGCGCGAGCGGCGGCTTCCTGCTCACCGCCAGCCACAACCGCGGTGGGCCGGAGGGCGACTTCGGCATCAAGTTCAACGTCGCGACCGGTGGCCAGGCCTCGGAGCAGCTGACCGAGCGCATCTTCGCCCGCTCGCGCGAGATCCACCGGCTCAAGCTGCTCGACGACGCGCCCGAGATCGAGCTCGACGAGCTCGGCATCCACGCCTGCGGGCCGCTCGAGGTCCATGTCTTCGACCCGGTCCCCGCCTACGCCGACGCGATGGCCGCGCTGTTCGACTTCGACCGGATCCGCGCCGCGGTGCTGGGCGGCCTGCGGGTGCACTTCGACGCGATGCACGCCGCGACCGGGCCGTTCGCCCACGCCGTGCTGGTCGAGCGCCTGGGACTCGATCCGAAGTCGATCGCCCACGGCACGCCGCTGCCCGACTTCGGCGGCAAGCATCCCGACCCCAACCCGCGCGACTGCGCCCAACTGGTCGCGCTCGCCAGCCGCGACGACGCGCCCGACCTGCTCGCCGCCTCCGATGGCGACGGCGACCGCAACATGATCCTCGGCCGCGGCGTGATGGTCTCGCCCGGCGATTCGCTGGCGGTGCTCGCCGCCAACGCCCACCTGCTGCCGGGCTACCGCGGCGGCCTGAAGGGCGTGGCGCGCTCGATGCCCACCAGCCGCGCGATCGACCGCGTCGCTGCCAAGCTCGGCATCCCCTGCCACGAGACGCCGACCGGCTGGCGCTTCTTCTGCAACCTGCTCGAGGCCGGCAAGGTCACGCTCTGCGGCGAGGAGTCGTTCGGGACCTCGTCGTCGCACGCCCGCGAGAAGGACGGGCTGTGGGCGGTGCTGGCCTGGCTCGACCTGCTGGCCGCGACCAAGCGCTCGGTGCGCGAGGTGCTCGAGCAGCACTGGGCCGAGTTCGGCCGCGACTACTACCTGCGCCAGGACTGGACCATCGCCGACGCCGGTCAGGCCAAGCAGGTGATGGACGGGCTCATCGCCCAGCTGCCGACGCTCGCCGGCCGCGAGGTCGAAGGCCTGACGGTCGCTCGCGCCGACTCGTTCGCCTACACCGACCCGGTCGACGGCACGGTGAGCAAGAACCAGGGCGTGCGGATCGAGCTCGCCGAAGGCGCACGGATCGTGTTCCGGCTCTCGGGCACCGACACCGCCGGCGCCACGCTGCGCATCTACCTCGAGAAGCACGCCCCGCCGGGCGGCGACCACGCTCGGCTGGCCGTCGACGTGCTGGCGCCGCTCGCCGAGACGGCCAAGGCGCTGTCGCGGATCAGCGCGATCACCGGCTTGAACGGCCCCGGCGCGGTGATCTAGGGACCAGATCTGGTCGCTAGAAGAAGCGCCGCGACAGGCCGCGGTGGTGGAGGATGGTGGTCGCGATCTCCTCGATCGAGAAGCTGGTGGTCTCCAGCACCGGGATGCCGTGCCGCTTCATCAGCGCCGAGGCCTCGTTGAGCTCGTAACGGACCTGCTGCGATGAGGCGTACTTGCTGTCGGGCCGGCGCTCGGTGCGGATCTGCATCAGCCGTTCGCCTTCGATGGTCAGCCCGTAGAGCTTGTCCTTGTGCTTCAGCAGCTCGGGCGGCAGGCCCTTGCCCTTGAGCTCCTCGTCGGTCAGCGGGTAGTTGGCGGCGTACACGCCGTACTGGAGCGCGAGGTAGAGGCAGGTCGGGGTCTTGCCGGCGCGCGAGACGCCGACCAGGATCACGTCGGCGCGTTCGAGGTTGCGCAGCGACTGGCCGTCGTCGTTGGCCAGCGCGTAGTTCATCGCCTCGATCCGCAGCATGTACTTCTGGTAATCCGACATGCCGTGGGCGCGGCCCTTGGCGTGGGCCGAGGTCGCGCCGAGCTCCTTCTCGAGCGGGCCGAGGAAGGCGTCGAAGAAGTCGAGGAAATAGCAGCGCGCAGCCTTGACCACGTCGCGGGTGTCCTGCTTGACCAGGGTCGAGAACACCAGCGGCGGCACCCCGTCCTCGGCCGCGGCGGCGTCGATCTTGGCGACCGCCTCGTGGGCGCGCTCGACCGTGCCGATGAACGGGATGGTCTCCTGGCGGAACTCGACGTCGTCGAACTGCGTCAGCAGCGAGTGGCCGAGCGTCTCGGCGGTGATGCCGGTGTGGTCGGAGACGAAGAACACGCGCCGGATGCGGGGCGGCGTGCCATCGCCGGTCGGCGCGATCGCCTTGGCTTCCGTCCTCGTGCCCTTGCTCACGCCCTTGGCCACCCGACTCCCTCCGCGCGGCTTCCCCGCCCGCGCTCGCGGCCCCACAATACGGCCCCTGCTCCCCCCTGCCAACACGGGAACCGCGCCGATGAGCACGCCGAAGACCAGCAAGGATGCGTTCGTCATCGGGCTCGATGCCCTCGGCATGGCCGACGTCGAGCGCGTCGGCGGCAAGAACGCCTCGCTCGGCGAGATGATCTCGCACCTGGCCAAGACCGGCGTGCGGGTGCCGGGCGGGTTCGCCACCACCGCGGCCGCGTTCCGTGCCTTCCTCGAGCACGACTCCGGACACGGAGCCCTCGCCGGTCGCATCGAACAGGCGTTGGCCGGCCTCGACGTCGATGACGTCGCCGCGCTCAAGCAGGTCGGCGCGCGGATCCGCGGCTGGATGGTCGAGACCCCGTTCCCGCCCGCGCTCGAGCGCGAGGTGCGCAGCGCGTACGCCGCGATGATGCAGCGCGAAGGGGTTGGGTCGCATGGAATCGGCATCGCGGTCGCGGTGCGCTCGAGCGCCACCGCCGAGGACCTGCCCGACGCTTCGTTCGCCGGCCAGCAGGAGACGCTGCTCAACGTCACCGGCATCGATGCCGTGCTCGACGCGATGAAGCTGGTGTTCGCCTCGCTCTACAACGACCGCGCCATCGCCTACCGCGTCCACCACGGCTTCACCCACGCCGACGTCGCGCTGTCGGCCGGCGTGCAGCGGATGGTGCGCTCGGACCTCGGCGCCTCGGGCGTGATGTTCACGATGGACACCGAGTCCGGCTTCCGCGAGGTGGTGTTCATCACCGCCTCCTACGGCCTGGGCGAGACCGTGGTCCAGGGCGCCGTGAACCCCGACGAGTTCTATGCCTACAAGCCTTCGCTCCGCTCAGGCAAGCACGCCATCGTCCGCCGCACGCTCGGCGCCAAGGCGATCAAGATGGTGCAGAGCGACGCGCCCGGCGAGCGGGTCAAGACGGTCGAGGTGCCGGTCAGCGACCGCAAGCGCTTCTGCATCAACGACGCCGACGTGACCGAGCTCGCCGAACAGGCGCTGCTGATCGAGAAGCACTACGGCCGGCAGATGGACATCGAATGGGGCAAGGACGGCAAGGACGGGCGGATCTACATCCTCCAGGCCCGACCCGAGACCGTGAAGTCGCGCGCCGGCCAGGTGCTCGAGCGCTGGACCCTCAAGACCAAGGGGGAGGTCCGCGCCAGCGGCCGCGCCATCGGCCAGAAGATCGGCGCCGGCGTGGCCCGGATCGTCGAGAGCGCCCGCGACATGGAGCGGGTCAGGCCCGGCGACGTGCTCATCACCGACATGACCGATCCCGACTGGGAGCCGATCATGAAGCGCGCCGCGGCGATCGTGACCAACCGCGGCGGCCGCACCTGCCACGCCGCGATCATCGCCCGCGAGCTCGGCATCCCGGCGGTGGTCGGCTGCGGCGACGCGACCGAGCAGGTCAAGGATGGCCAAGCCGTCACCGTGTCCTGCGCCGAGGGCGACACCGGCTTCATCTACGGAGGCTTGCTCGCGTTCGAGCGCCACGAGGTCTCGTTGGCCAAGATGCCGCCGCTCGACCTCAAGGTGATGATGAACGTCGCCAACCCCGACCGCGCCTTCGACTTCGCCTCGTTGCCGCACCGCGGCATCGGCCTCGCCCGGCTCGAGTTCATCATCAACGTGATGATCGGCGTGCACCCCAAGGCGCTGCTCGAGTTCGACCGCCAGGACCCCGACGTCAAGCGCCAGATCGCCGAGCGGATGGCGGGGTACACCGGGCCGGTCGAGTTCTACGTCGAGAAGCTGGCCGAGGGCATCGCGACGCTGGCCTGCGCCTTCGCGCCCGAACCCGTGATCGTGCGGATGTCGGACTTCAAGTCGAACGAGTACGCCAACCTGCTCGGCGGCAAGCGCTACGAGCCGCATGAGGAGAACCCGATGATCGGGTTCCGCGGCGCCTCCCGTTACATCGCCGAGTCGTTCCGCGACTGCTTCGCGCTCGAGTGCCGCGCGATCAAGAAGGTGCGCGAGGAGATGGGCCTGACCAACGTCGAGGTCATGATCCCGTTCGTGCGCACCGTGGGCGAAGCCGAGCAGGTCTCGAAGCTGTTGAAGGAGCACGGCCTCGAGCGCGGCAAGAGGGGTCTGCGCCACATCATGATGTGCGAGCTGCCCTCCAACGCCCTGCTCGCCGACCGCTTCCTCGACCACTTCGACGGCTTCTCGATCGGCTCCAACGACCTGACCCAGCTCACGCTCGGGCTCGACCGCGACTCGGGCCTGATCGCCCACCTGTTCGACGAGCGCGACCACGCGGTCAAGACGCTGCTGGCGATCGCCATCGAAGCCTGCAAGCGGCGCGGCAAGTACATCGGCATCTGCGGCCAGGGGCCCTCCGACCACGCCGACCTCGCGCTGTGGCTGCTCGAACAGGGCATCGGCTCGGTCTCGCTCAACCCCGACACCGTGGTCGAGACCTGGTTGTTCCTCGCTCAACACTCGAAGCGCGGGAAGGCCACCTCGAAGAAGAGGCCGAAGTCGAAGAAGAAGGCGAAGCCGGCGCCACGCCGCGCGAAGCCCGCCAAGCCCGCCAAGCGCGCCAAGAAGAAGACCCGCCGGTGACGCGGCTCGCCGACCGCGTCGTCCTCATCACCGGCGCGGCGAGCGGGATCGGCCGGCTGATCGCGCTCGAGTGCGCGACGCGCGGCGCCACCATCGCGCTGTGGGACCGCGACGCGGCCGGGCTCGAGCAGGTCCGCGACGAGATCACCCGCCGCGGTGGTCGCGCCCACTGCACCACCGTCGACCTCACCGACCGCGAGGCGATCAAGGCCGCCGCGGCGGTGACGCTCGATCAGCTCGGCACCGTGACCGTGCTCATCAACAACGCCGGCGTGGTCACCGGCAAGACGCTGCTCGAGGCCTCCGACGCCGAGATCGAGCGCACGTTCCAGGTCAACACGCTGGCCGGGTTCTGGACCGTGCGCGCGCTGCTGCCGCGGATGGTCGCGGCCGGCGACGGCCACATCGTGACCATCGCCTCGGCTGGCGGCATCGCCGGCACCGCCCGGCTGGTCGACTACTGCGCCAGCAAGTTCGCCGCGTTCGGCTTCGACGAATCGCTCCGGCTCGAGCTCAAGCGCACCGGCGCGCCGGTGCGGACCACCATCGTCTGCCCGTTCTACATCGGCACCGGGATGTTCGAGGGCGTCACCACCCGCTTCGCCTGGCTGATCCCGATCCTCGATCCGGCCGAGGTCGCGCGGCGGGTGGTCCGCGCCATCGAGCGCGACCACGCCCGCCTGATCATGCCGTGGTTCGTCCACACGACGTTCCTGGTCCGCATCCTGCCGGTGCCGCTGTTCGACTGGCTGCTCGACTTCTTCGGCATCAGCCGGAGCATGGACGGCTTCCGGGGGCGTCAGCAGGGGCGACGGAACGGCTGAGCCGCGCGGCAGAGGCCGCTCGGGATACGACAGCCGGAAACGGCTGGCCGAGTCGCCGCTCCGCCACTAGGCTCTCCCGCTCCGTCACGCCAGGGAACCAACCGACGATGCCGAACCCACGTTCGACCAGAAGGATGATCCAGCGCACGACCCGGACGCTGCTCGCGCTGGCGTCGCTCGGGTTCGCGCCGGCCGCGTTCGCCGCCGATGCCACGCCGTCGGTCGAGACCCGCCCCATCCGCACCCGCGTCACGCTCCAGCGCATCGCCACGCCGCCGCCGATCGCCGAGATCGTCGCGGCGATGGAGGCCGGTCGCGATCCGGCGCCCGGGATGGCGAAGGTCGAGGGTTTCATCACCCGCTACCCGTTCGATGGCCAACCCGGCAGCGAACGCACCGCGGTCTACCTCGGCTACGACGACCGGAACCTCTACGCGATCTGGTACTGCTACGACCGCGACCCGTCGCTGATCCGCGCGCCGCTGCGCCGCCGCGACAACATCCCGGACGAGGACGATTCGGTCGCGCTGCAGATCGACACCTACCGCGACCAGCAGCACCTGCAGGGCTTCCAGGCCAGCGTCAACGGCTCGATCAACGACGGCACCTACACCGAGGGCCCGGGTTGGGACCTGTCGAACGACTACGACTGGCGCCCCGAGGGCCGCGTCACCGCCAACGGCTACGCCATGGTGATGACGATCCCGTTCCGGGTGCTGCGCTTCCCACCCGGCGAGCGCCAGGAGTTCGGCTTCCTGATGTTCCGCGGCATGGGCCGCCACAACGAAGCCGACTTCTTCCCCTGGTTCTCGACCACCATCGCGAGCCGCATGCTCCAGACCGGCACGCTCGAGGGCATCGAGATCACGCCGCAGAAGCAGCGCTGGCAGTTCACGCCGTTCGCGACCGCCCAGGACACCCGGACCCGTGACGTCAGCACCGGCGCACCGTGGCTCGAGGACCGCTCGGTCGAGGCCGGCCTCGACGCCAAGCTGGTGTGGGACGACCGGCTGGTGTGGGACTTCACCGTCAACCCGGATTTCAGCCAGGTCGAGTCCGACGAGCCGCAGGTGCTCACCAACCAGCGCTTCGAGGTGTTCTTCCCCGAGAAGCGCCCGTTCTTCATCGAGAGCGCGAGCTACTTCGACACCCCGCTCGACCTGCTGTTCACGCGGCGCATCGTCGAGCCCAACCTCGGCCTGCGGCTCACCGGCCAGTCCGGGCGCTGGTCGCTGTCGGGCCTCGCGATCGGCGACGATCATCCGCCGGAGAACCTGGTCGACCCGACGCTCGGCGGCGCGACGCTGGTCTACTACGGCATGCATCGGCGCGGCGAAGGCGATTCGTCGGTCGGCGGCTCGATCATGCGGCGGGTCGGCCCGCTCGACACCTCCGACCTCGCCTCGTTCGACGGTCGCCAGCGGCTCTCCGACCAGTGGGTCACCACCTACCAGTTCGCCGGCTCGTGGACCGCGCCCGAGGCCGCGACCACCCCGGAGACCTCCGGTCACGCCTACTACGCCGCGATCCACGGCAGCGACCAGCTGTGGTCGCTCGACATCGATGCCCGCGACATCAGCAGCGACTTCAACGCGCCGGTCGGCTTCGTGCCGCGGCTCGGCATCACCCAGGTCAACCAGTACGCCAACTACCGCTTCGAGCCCAAGCTGCCCTGGCTGCGCGCGGTCAGCCCCTACGCCGAATCGCATTGGGTCTGGGACGAGGACGGCCTGCGGCTCGACCAGTGGCTCGAGCCCGGCGTGGTGTTCGAGCTGCCGTACGCGACGACGCTCACGTTCCACAGCATCTCGCTCGACGAGCGGGTCACGCCCGCCGACTTCCCGGTGCTGGTCGCGCCGGTCGACTTCGCGCAGTACCGTCACGGCTTCCACTGGCGCAGCGCGTTCAGCGCGCTGGTGCTGCTCGACGGCGCCGCGCACTGGGGCGACTTCGTGAACTTCGTGCCCCCGGCGGGGATGGCGCCGTTCCAGGGTCAGGGCCTCGACCTCAGCTTCAGCGCCAACATCTTCCCGACCCCGCGGCTCGAGCTCGACCTGACCTACCTGCTGACGACGTTCGACCGCGACGACGGCGCGCCGGTGTTCGAGACCCGCATCACCCGGCTCAAGACCGTCTACCACTTCACCCAGGCCTGGGAGCTGCGCCTGATCGTCGACCACGGCCAGACCCGCGGCGACCCGGCCCAGACCTCGCTCACCACCGGTGCCGCGCTGGGCGGCGACCTGCTGCTGCAGTGGCTGCCGACGCCGGGCAACGCGTTCTACCTCGGGCTCTCCAAGCGCCAGGACGCGGTGCCGGCGGCGCCGCTCGGCGGGCTCGACGAGCCGGGCGCGCTGCAGGACTCCGGCAACAGCGTGTTCGTGAAGTACTCGAAGCGGTTCGACCTGTGAGCGCGAACGCGACTAGCGCACGGTGAAGCCCACCGCCACGGTCTCCTGGGGCGGACCGCCGGCGCTCAACCAGACCTTCGCCGCGACGCGATGGGCGCCGCGCACCACCGGCCAGGCGTAGCGCGGCGCGGCCGTCTCGGCGACCACCACGCCATCGACGCGCCACTCCACCGAGTGCACCTCGGGCACGTCGAGCTCGAACTCGAAGGCCTCGAGCGCATCGGGGACGCGCGGATCGGCGGCGAGGAGCAGGCCATCGCTCGGCCGCGCGATCGCGACCGTCGTCGCCACCGGTGACGGTCCGCTCGGCGGACCTGCCAAGCGCCCGTCCGGCTCCGTGCCGGGCACGAACCACTCGTGGCGTTGGGGGCAATCCGCTCGCGCCGGGCCGCCATCGAGCGCACAGATCCCGCGGCCGACCAGACGCGGGCTGAGCCAGAGCGGCTGGCCACCCTCGTCGCGGTTGAGCTCCGCGAACACCGCGCGCAGCACCACCATCGGCCCGGTCGAGCCGGTCACCTCATCGGTTGGACGCGCATCGAGGTTGCCCATCCAGACGCCGACCGTGAAGCGCGAGTCGAACCCCATCGCCCACGCATCGCGGTGGTCGTTGGAGGTGCCGGTCTTGACCGCGGTCTGCACCGGCATCCGCATCAGCGGCGCGCCGCCGAACTCGCGGCGGCGCGCGCTCGGGTCGGACAGGATGTCGCCGATCAGGGAGGCGGCCTCGGGCTCGAACACGCGCCAGGCCCGGCGCGGGCGCGCTGGATCCCAGCGCGGCTCGGCGGCGATGCCACCGCGGGCGAGCGCGGCGTAGCCCTGGGTCAGCTCGTAGAGGGTCACCTCGCCGTTGCCGAGCGCGAGGCCCTCGCCGTAGAGGTTCGGGTCCGTCCCCAGGCTGGTCATGCCGAGCGCGCGCAGGCGGCCGAGCAACGGCCCGACGCCGACGAAGCGCACCGTCCGCACTGCCGGCACGTTGAGCGAGTTGCCGAGCGCCTCGCGCAGCGTGATCGGGCCGTAGTGGTTGCGGCTGTAGTTGCGGAACTCGTGCAAGCCGTTGCCGACGCGCTCCTCGAGCGGGGAGTCCTCGATCAGGGTCGCCGCGGTCCAGCCCCGCTCGAGCGCGATTGCGTAGAGCAGCGGCTTGAGCGTCGAGCCAGGCTGGCGCGGCACCAGCACCGCGTCGTAGTCGGTCGACCGCTGCGCGGCGTCGCCGGCGCGCCCCACCACCCAGGCGATGATCTCGTCGCGCCGGTGGTCGAGCACCAGCACCGCACCGTTGGCGACGCCCTGCGGCGCGAGCGCCTCAATCCGCGAGTCGAGCAGGCCTTGGAACCGCTGCTGCAGCTCCCCATCGAGGGTGGTCGTGCGGCGGGCCTCGCCTCCGCCGTCGGAGTCCGCCACCGCATGGCGCACGAAGTGGCCGGCCTCGACCGGCTCGAGCGGTACGCCGAGCGCGAGCGGCTCTTCGAGCAGACGCGTCGCCTCCCCCGCCGCCAGCACGCCGCGTCGCTCGAGACGCGTCGCGAGGTCGGCGATGCCGCGATCCACCGCCGCGGGATCGCGGCGCAAGTCGTAGCGGGAAGGCGCCCGCACCAGCACCGCCAACGCCAGGGTCTCGCGCCGCGACAACGTGCCGAGGTCGCGGCCGAACCAGTAGCGCGACGCCGGCAGCACGCCGCGGCGTTGCGCCGCGAACGGCACCTGGTTGAGGTAGAACTCGAACAGCTCGCCCTTGGAGAACCGCGACTCGAAGCGCGCCGCCTCGAAGCCCTCGACCCACCGCGTCCACAGCGTGCGCGGCCGCGGCTGCCACATCCGCACCACCTGTTCGGTGATGGTGCTCGCGCCGCGCACCGCACGCCCGGCGCTCAGGTTCTGCCACACCGCGCCGAGCCGAGCTTGCCAGTCGGGGCCGCCGTGGTCGAGGAAGCGTCGATCCTCGGATTCGAGCAGCGCCGCGCGCATCAGCTCCGGCACCGCATGGAGCGGGAGCTGGGCGTGCAGGTTCCAGTCGTTGCGCCAGGTGACGTTGAGCGGCGTCCCGCGGCGGTCGAGGAACTGGGCGCGCGCCGGCGCGCCCTCGAGCACCAGGCGTTCGGGCACCGGACGGAGCGCGGCCAGGGTGGCGCCGACGACGCCGGCGACGAGCGCGGCGCCGACGGCGATGACCCAGCGCCTTCGCGTCACTCGTCGACCACCTCGAGCTGCGCCGGCGGCACGCGCCCGAACACGTCAGGGTCGTACATCTCCTCGGCCCGGCCCGGCATCACGCTGAAGGCACCGGTGGCGATGGCCTGGGCCGAGTACGACAGGTGGTAGCGGCCGGCCGGCAGGTAGTCGGCGTAGAAGCGCGCCGAATCGTGGCGCAGCTCCCGGTGGTAGAAGGACCAGTTCGAGATCCCGAACTCGTCCCAATCCCCGTACTGGTACCACCACGAGCCGCCCGCGGCCTTGAATTCGCCGGCCGCGGCATCGACGCCCGAGGCCGTCGCGAGATCCCGGTTCACCGGTTCGAGGCCGCCCGGCACCGGGTCGTCGACCACCACCATGTGGCGGGCCGTCGGCACCGACACGAACAGGTCGACGCGCACCAGCTCGCCGCGCGCGATCCTCATCGGATCGCTGAGCAGCACCCACTGGCCGTCGCGCTGGACGCTGTATTCGCGCTTGACCTCGAAGCCGGCGTTGACCGCGCCAGCGTCGGCGCCGGTCGGCGCGTAGCTGATGCGGGTGGCGTAGTACATCCGCCCCTCGCCCTCGTGGACCAGCGTCAGGCTGCGGGCAGCGCCGACGTCGTCGGCGCGGATCGCCCGCTGCAGCACCTTGGGCGGGTCGCGGAAGGTGGCGAACGACTGCTTGCCCAGCGATTCCAGGTCGAGCAGCGCCTCGACGGTGAACACCGGATCGGCCTTCTCGTAGACCCGGGCGTAGTCGACCAGCGCGGCCATGCAGAAGGCGTTCTCCTGGGTGTTCTCCCAACGGTCGCGGACGCCCCGCGCGGCGCTGATGGTGCGCACCAGCTTGAACGGCAGGTCCCCGACCAGCGCCGCGCCGTCCTTGGTCTCGCCGTAGGCGGCGAACGCCGACAGCACTGCGCATTGGTCGCGCAGCGGAGTCGCCAGCAGCTGGCGGTAGCTGTCGTTCAGCCGCTCGTTGAACGAGACCTTGCCGGCGCTCTGGATGGTGTTGGCGAGGATCTGCTGCGCGGCCTCCTTCTGGACCGCGGCCGACCCCTTGGCCTTGACCGCCGCCTCGAGGAAGCTCGCCTTGCCGAACAGCGACATCCGAGTCAGGTGCGGCCGGAAACGCTCGAGCTCGGCCTTGTCGAGCTTGCCGCGGTCGGCGAGCGCGGCGAGACCCACCGCGCGGACCGTGGCGGTCATGCCACCGTCGTAGAAGCTCGGCACCGCATCCCGACGCAGCAGGTTCTGCACGTAGCCCTGCAGCTTGCGCTCGACCTCGGCCGGCGGCTCGGTTCCGTTGCGCGCGGACCAGCCGAAGGCGCGCAGCGTGTAGACGCTGAGGTAGGGGCTGACGTACTCGCTGCGCGGCAACCAGTAGGTCATGCCGCCGTCGGGCGCCTGGAACGTCGCTGCGTCGTCGAGCATGCGCCGCGTCAGCGTGCCGGCCTCGGCCCACTCGAGCTGCGGCCCGAGCCAGGGCTTGAGGCGCGTGAAGTGCATCGCGGCGATGCCCTTCGACAGGCGTTGCTCCCAGCACCAGTACGGGTAGTCGCGCAGGTAGCGGAACGCCCCATCGAGGTTGGCGAGCACGGTGGGCGACACCGTGACGCCGATCGTGCCGACGTCCGGTCGCATCTCGCTCGGCAGCTTGAGCTTGATCGTGGTCCGCGGCACGAACGTGGTGCCCCAGTCGGCGACCGACTCGGACGCCCGCACCGGGTTCACCGTCAGCGCGTGGCGCAGGCCGTCCTTGTCGATCGCATCGCGCGCCGCCACGGTGAAGGCGAGCGCGCCGCTGCCCTGGGTCACCACCGGCATCGTCACCGTGCTGCGCGCCCAGGGCGCGAGCGTGAGCTTGCGCTCGAGCGTGGTCGCGCTGCCGGGCGCGAGCGGACCGGCGACCGTCATCGTCACGCTCAGGGTGCGCTCGCCCGCCGTGCGGTTCATGACGCTGAAGCCGGCGTCGAAGCGGTCGCCGGCGGTGAGCTGGTTCGGCATCACCGGGCGGACCTCGGTCGGCCGGTTGACCTTGAAGCCGCCGACGCCCACGCCGAGCCGCTCGCCGGCATCGACCGCCATCGCGATGACCCGCCATCCGGTCAGGTTGTCGGGCACCTTGAACTTGAAGCTCGCCTTGCCATCCGGGCCGGTGCGCAACGAGGGGTTCCAGTAGGCGACGAACTTGAAGTCGGAGCGCGGCGTGAAGTCCAGGCCGCCATCGCCGCCTGGGTTGGCGCCCTTCTTCTCGTACTTGCGCCGTCCGACCAGCGTGCTCAGGAGGTTGAAGTTGCGCATGTCGAGCCCGTCGAGCGCCCAGATCCCGTGATGCGGGTCGTGGTAATCGGCGCCGCCCTGGATGAGGTCGAACACCGCCTCGTCGAGCACGATCACCGCGTACTCGAGCGGCGCGCCGACGCCCTTGCCGCCGGGGCCGGCGTCGAGCTTGACGCTGACCTCGTCCTGCGGCCGGTACTCGGCCTTCTCCGGGGCGACCTTCACCGCCAGGCGCTTGGCCGCTTCGTCGACCTCGAGCTTGATGTAGCCCATCCGCAGCGTCGGCTTGCCGAGGTCGACCTGGCCGGCCTCGAGCGGCTTGTCGACCCGCGGCGAGGCGATCAGCACCGACACGAACGCGCCAGGCACGAAGTCGCGCTCGATCGGGAACTCGATCACCGGCGTGCTGCCGTTGAGCGTCTGGGTCCAACGCTTGATCACGCCGTAGCGCTCGACCGTCACCAGCGCGCGGGCGCCGGGCAGCGGGTTCTGGACCAGGATCCGGGCCTTGTCGCCGACCTTGTACTCGCTGCGCTCGGGGATCAGACGCACCGTGCCGGTGTTGTCGTCCTCCCACAGCACGGCGTCGGGACCGGTGACCCACAGCCGGCGCTCGCCGGAATGGGGACGGCCTTGCGCGTCGCGGACCTCGGCCTGGACCCGGTAGACGCCGGCCTTGGCCGGCGTGAACACGCACTTGCGCGGCTCGACGGTCGCCGCCTGGTCACAGCGCGTGACCGGCTCCCAGCGGTGCGTGTAGTGCATGAGGTAGGCATTGCCCGCGCCCTTGACCCGCGCGCCGGTGGTGATGAGCTGTTCGACGCCGATCTTCGCCTCATCGCCGGCCACCCGCTGGCCGCGCGCGTCGACCACCAACCATTCGACCTCGGCCGGTTCGCCCGCCTTGTAGGTCCAGCGGCTGGTGCGCATGCCGATGTACCGATCGCGCCCATGCCAGCCGGCGGAGGCCACGCTCGCCATGTACTTGCCGCGGTCGTCGCGCACCGCGCTCTCGACGGTCAGGCGACCGTAGACCACCGGGTTCTCGGGCAACGGCGCCGGCAGGTTGAGGTCGCCGGCCTCATCGAGGCTGCCTTCGCCCTGGAACAGCTGGACGACGCCGCCGCGCGCGCGGTACCCGCCCTCGTCGTCGTCGTGGCCCTCCTCGTCGCTCGCGTTCGACCGGTAGGTGTCGAACTGGAAGCTGCGGGCGACGGTGTCTGTGATCGGCAGCGCGGTGGGCTGCAGCATCACCGTCACCCGGGCTTCGGCCTTGCCGTAGGGTCCACCGGCGTGCAACCGCGCGTGGGTCGAGGTGGCGATGGTGTCGCCGGGCCCGAACAGGTCGCCGGCGGTCTCGTTGGTGACGCGGAACGGTGCCGGCGTGAAGTCGGTGACCAGCACGCGCATCGGCCACCAGTCGCGCTTGTCCGCGTCCAGGCGAAGCTTGAACGAGTACCACCCGACCGCGCCGGTCGCCGGGACCTTGAACTCGCCGTCGTAGGCGCCGAACTCGTTGAGCGTGAGGCTCTTCAGCTCGAACACCGTGGCGTCGGTGGGGTCGCTGACCGCGAGGCTGTAGCCGGTACGCGGCGGTGCGACCAGGGTCTGGTTGTCCTGGCCGCGGACGTAGAGCTTGAACTGGACGGTGTCGCCGGGCCGGTAGACGCCCTGGGCCGTGGTGCCCCAGGCGAGCGTGTGACCGCCGCGGTTGCGGGTCGATGGCCACACGCCCGAGAAGTACTCGCGGGTCGCGAAGGTCGGGTCGAGCGGCACGATCGCGAGGTCGGCGCCGCGGTCGACGTAGAGCACCAGCTTGTCGTCGCCGCGCTGCCAGCCCCAGGTCTCCTTGCGCTCCGGATCCAGGGTCTCGCTGCCGGGCAGCGTCGCGATCCCGTCCTTGTCGGTGACGACCTCGGCCAGCACCGGGCCGTCGCCCGGGATGTAGCGGTCGTCGCGCATCACCCGGACGCGGGCGTTGGCGACCGCTGCGCCGGTCTTCATGTCGGTGACCCAGACCAGCGAGTTGAAGTGGCCGAACTTGAAGTGCACCTGCCAGGGCGAGATCTGGGCGAAGAACTTGCCGTGCCCTTCCCAACCGCCCTGCACGCCGGTCCGCGGGTCGCTGGCGACCTCGCCGATGATCGCGCCGGACCGGCCGCCGAGCAGCTCGCGCACGCCCATCGGCGTGTAGAACGAGATGTCCTTGAGCTTGGGCATCGGGATGCGCTTGGTCTGGGTCGGCGACAGCGTCAGGCGGCGCGGCTCGGGCGTGCCGGTCGGCGCGACCTGCTGCGGCAGCTCCATCGTCAGGGTGCGGAAGCTGACCTCGACCGCCTCGAGGTTGGTCACCACCAGCGGCAGGTCGCTGTCGGAGGACTTCTCGAGCGCGGCGATGCGATCGTCGAACACCAGCCGCGGCGGGCGCGGCGCGGTGCGGAAGCGGAAGTCGATCGCTTCGGCGATCGGGCGGCCGAAGCCGTCGGCGACGGTGCCGCCGGGCGCGCTGATGCGGTGCTCCTCATCGGCGCGGATCAGGATCGGGATCGAGACGTAGTAGAGGCGGCCCCGCTCGTGCGGGCCGCGGGCGGCGGGTTCGTAGTGGTCGTACTCCTCGTAGACCTCTTCCTCGGGCGCCCAGGGGTCGAAATCCTTCCGCCCACCGGCGAGGTCGGGCGCGAACTTCAGCTTCTGCTTGACCTCGTCGGCAAGCATGGGCGACGAGAACACCAGCGCCACCTGGCGCATCGGGTCGCAGCGCACGTCGGCGCCGGTCGAGCCGTCGGCGGCGATCAAGCGTCCGCGGTACTCGTTGCTGTCCTCCCAGACGCAGGTGACGCCGAGGAAACGCGGCAACGGCAGCGTCCAGGTGCCGACCAGCGCACGCGACTCGTCGCTGAGCTCGGGCCCGAGCGGGGTGGCGATGCCGGGCTCGACCCACAGCTCGATCTTCCGGTCGGGCCCGACGTCCTGCGCCGGCCGGACCAGCAGCACGGCGGCGGTCGACGGCGGCTCCTCGGGCACGATCGGCGCGGCCGGATCGCGCGGCCGATCGGTGTCGGCGCGCTCGAACACGGTCGCGACCCGCGCACCATCGACCTTGAAGAACAGGTGCTTGCGCGCCGTCTCGGTCACCACCGGGTAGCCGAACGCGACGCGCACCACCGGCATCCCCGGCGAACGCCATTCGGTGAACGGGATGTAGCGCTCGACGCGCGGACGCGCGGTGCCGAACTCGTGGACGTAGGGCTTGGCCAGCCCCATGCCGTCCTCGGCCTTGAGGCCGCGGCCGATCGTGAAGCGGTAGCGGGTGGCGGGCTTGAGCTCGGTCTCGGTGCCGAGCTGGCAGGCGAGGCTGGTGGTGTCGATCCAGCGCCACTCGCAGGCGAGCGCCGGTTCGACCTTCACGTCGATTTCCGCCGCGGTCCGCGACATGTCGCCGAGCGGCACCACCGCGCGGTCGAACGTGAACACCACCTGGCGTTCGCCGCCAGTGTCGTCGCCGCTCGGCGTGGCGCGGAGCACCTCGAGCGAGCCTGAGCCCGGGCGGTCGGCGGTGTCGCTCGCGGCGCCGGCGTGCGAGCCGCAGACCAATGCGAGCACGACGAGCGTGCGACGGATGTTGTCCATGGAGTTCCCCCGAGGCGCAGGGCGGTACGGGCGCCCCGTTCCTTTCTACCCGCCGTCCGCCCGCGCTCGCAAGGGTGCGGCGCCTGACTGCTAGGATGCCCCTGGAAACCCATGCAGCCCCTTGCCGCCCTCGTCCGCAACCCCGCGACCGGCGCCGTGATCGGCGAGTTCCCGTTCATCGACGGCGACGCGATCCGCGCCCGCATCGCCGCGGCGCGCACCGCGCAACCGGCCTGGGCCGCGCGCTCGTTGAGCGACCGCAGCCGTCTCGTCGACGACGCCCGCCAATGGCTGATCGACCACAGCGACCGGGTCGCCGAGACCATCTCCGCCTGCGTCGGCAAGACCCGGCTCGAGGCCTACGCCACCGAGGTGATGCCGGGCGTCGGCGGGATGGCCTGGTACGCGGACCAGGCCTGCGCCGCGCTCTCGCCGCGGGCGCTGCCGGCGGGCTCGTGGCTGCTGGTCAACAAGCGTTCGACGCTGCAGCGCGTGCCGTGGGGCGTGGTCGGCGTGATCGCGCCCTGGAACTACCCGCTCGGCATCCCGCTCCACGAGATCGTGCCGGCGCTGCTCGCCGGCAACAGCGTGGTGTTCAAGACCGCGCCCGAGACCGTCACGGTCGGCGAGCTGATCGCCGAGATGTGGGCGACGGTCGGCCTGCCGGCCGGAGTGTTCCAGCACCTCAACGCCGACGGCCCGGTCACCGGCGAGGCGTTCCTCGCCGCGGGCGGCGTCGACAAGCTGTTCTTCACCGGCTCGAGCCGGGTCGGGCGTTGGTTGAGCCAGCGCGCCGCCGAGCGCCTGGTGCCGCTGTCGCTCGAGCTCGGCGGCAAGGACGCGATGATCGTCTGCGACGACGCCGACCTCGAGCGCGCCGCCGGCTGCGCGGTGTGGGCCGGGATGTCCAACGCCGGCCAGAGCTGCGCCGGAATCGAGCGCATCTACGTCGACCGCCGGGTGCACGGCGCGTTCCTCGCCGTGCTCAAGGCCAAGGTCGAGGCGCTGCGGGTCGGACCCGACCTCGGCGGCCATGCGGTCGACGTCGGCGCGCTGTGCACCGCCCGCCAAGCCGAGCTCGTGCGCAGCCAGCTCGCCGAGGCGCTCGCCGCCGGCGCCAAGGTCCATGCCGAGGCGAAGCTCGATGCCGCGCTCGGTGCGCAGTTCGTGGCGCCGGTGGTGCTGACCGAGGTCGACCACACGATGCGGATCATGCGCGAGGAGACCTTCGGCCCGGTGCTCGGCGTGATGCCGGTCGCCGACGACGCCGAGGCGTTGCGGCTCGCCAACGATTCGATCTACGGCCTGACCGGCTCGGTCTGGAGCCGCGATGCGCGGCGCGCCCACCGCCTCGCCTCCGGCCTGCGCGCCGGCGCGGTGATGGTCAACGATCATCTGTTGTCGCACGGGCTGACCGAGACGCCGTGGGGCGGCTTCGGCGATTCGGGCGTCGGCCGCGGTCACGGCCATTGGGCGTTCGAGGAGGTCACCGCCGCGCGGGTGGTGGTGCGCGACTGGATCGACTTCCTGCCCCGCCAACCGTTCTGGCAGCCCTACGGTCCCGGTGCCTACACCGGTCTGCGCGGGATGATCGAAGCGCTCTACGGCCGCGGCATCGGCCGCCGCTGGCGCGGACTGATCGACGGCCTCGCGCTGCTCAAAGGTTTCTTCCGCTAGGAAGGATCAGCCCGCGGGCTTGGGCACGAGGTGGTGCACCAGCACGCGCAGCTGCCAACGCCCATCGTGCTTCTCCCAGACCGCGAGGTAATGGAACGGCACGGCGCCGGTGGTGGTGCGCTGCTCGCCGCTGCCGTAGCTGTAGCCGAGCTCGCCCGAGTCCGCGACCAGGGCGCCGAACGGCGCCCAACCGTAGGTGGTCGAGCCGTCGCGCAGCGCACCGAGCGCCGCGTTCCTGCCGATCGCCGGCGGGATGCCATCGCGGTGGTAACGCGCCTCGCGGAGCAAGGCATCGCCGAAGGCGTCGGCGGCGTGCTTGCCGGCGCGCGCCGCGAGCTTGCGGTCGACGGCCATCAGGTCCTCGGCGCGCTCCTCGGCCGTCGGGCCCCAGCGCTTCGGGTGCCAGGCACCGCGCTTGCCGTCGCGCGTGGCGCGATGCGCGGCAGCTTCGGCATCCCAATCGGCGATCGCCATCGTCGGCTGCGGCACGCTGGCGCCGATGTCGGCGGCGACCTTCCAGCGGCCGTCGGCCTGCTTGATCCAGACCGAGGTGTAGAAGCCCCAGCGGTAGGGCGTCGCATCGGTCTTGGTCCGGCGGTACTCGGCCGGCCCGGTGGTCCAGCCGAAGTCGGCGGAGCGCGCGATGCCGGCGTCGACCGGCCGCCACTTGAGGTCGATGCCCCAGGGCGGTCCTTCGGTCAGACCGGGGAACGCGGGGCCGGGCACCTTGCCGAACGCGATCGCGTCCGACGCGAACCATTCGACGAAGGCATCGCGCGGATCGACCTCCTGGGCGCGGGCCGCGAACGCGCGCTCGGCGGTCACCACCTCATCCGCCGGGGCCGGGGCGTCGCGGTGTCCGGCGGCAGCGACCGCGGCGACCATCGAGACGACAAGTACGAGCGGGAGCACGAAGGCGTGGCTGCGGCGCATGACGGGCCTCGGACGGCGGGCCGCGAAGGTGCGGCCTCGACGTCGTTCACGCTACCACCCAGCCCTGAACCGGGACTGAACCCGCGCCGGACACCCCCGCCGATGCGGTGGAGGCTGCGTCGCGCGCCGCGGGCGGTGCGCTAGATTGGGGCACCCGCGCATCGATCCGAGGCCACCATGCTCCGACCTTCCGCCGCCCTGCTCTGTGCGTTCGCGCTCACCGCCTGCGCCACTGCGCCGCCCGCGCCGCTGCCGCTCACCGAGCTCGCCCGCGGACAGTACGGGCCCTGCACCAGCGCGCGTCGCGAGGTGGTCCGCGACCACAGAAGCTGGGAGCTGGCCTGGTCCCAGGCCCAGTCGATGCAGAAGACGCCGCCGCCGGTCTCGTTCGACGGTCAGCTCGCGATCGTGGTCTGCCTCGGCGAACGCCGCAGCGGCGGTCACGCAATCGAGGTGGCCGCGGTCGAGCTCACCGACGAGGAGCTGGTGGTGACGGTGCGTTCGAGCGCGCCCGCTCCCGGCGCGATCACGACCCAGGCGCTGACCGCGCCGTACCACATCGTGCGCGTCGCCCGGACCACCAAGCCGGTGCGCTGGGTCGAGCTGCGCTGATCCTCAGGAGGGCCTGAAGCAGGCCTCAGGGTGACTCGCTCAAGTGGGCGAGCGACGCGCCCGCGCTCTCCCAATCGCGGCCATCGAACGGTTCGACCCGCATCGAGGTGACGGTGCCCTCGTCGAGGCAGCGGGCGTTGACGCTCCAGCCCTCGGGGTTGCTGCGCGGCCGGTAGAACGGCTTGATGCCGCAGACCGCGCAGAACAGGTGCTTGGCGACGCCGGTGTTGAAGGTGTAGAGCGTGAGCCGCTCGGCGCCGGCGGTGATCCGGAAGCGCTGCTCCGGCACGATCAGGTGCAGGAACCCGAGCTTGGCGCACATCGAGCAGTTGCACTCGTAGACCTCGAGCGCGGCGGGCGCCTCGACCTCGAAGCGCACCGCGCCGCAGTGGCAACCGCCGCGGTGCACCACGAACCCGCTCACGGCACGCGGGACCAGCTCGTGCTGCGGCCGAGCAGCGAGAAGCCGATGAAGCCGCGCACCCGCAGGGTCTCGCCGTCGAACCACATCCGGCACTTGTAGGTCTTGCCGTTGTTGGGGTCGTAGATGCGGCCGTCCTGCCACTCATCGTCGCGGAAGCGGAAGCCCTCGACGATGCGCAGGCCGATGATCGGCATGCCCTGGCGCTTGGGGTCCGGGTTCTCGCGGTCGACCTTGGGCTTGCCCGCCATCCCGCCGTCGTCATCGGCCGGATAGAGCGGCTCCTTGAGCCAGACGATGGTGCCCTGGTAGGTCTCGCCGATGCGCTCGACCCGCACGTGGGCGTCGGCCTCCTCGGTCAGCCACAGCCCGATCACCCGGTCGGCGGGCGCGACGCCCGGCGCCGCGTCGGCCGCTGCCACGAGCAGGAAGGCCAGCGCCAGGCCGGCGACGCGGCGCGGGCTCATCCGCGGATGCCGCGGGTCTTCATCTGTCGGATCTCGACCACGAACGCGAGCCGCTTGCCGTCGCGGCTGGCGGCGAGCCGCTTGATGTCGCCCGGCAGGTCGGCGAACTCGGCGAGCGTGGTGAAGCCGGCCTCGGGCTTCTTGGGGTCGAAGCGCAGCAGCTTGTTGCTGCGCGCCATCAGCAGCGTGCCGTCGGCGAGCCAGCAGAAGTCCACGCTGCGCTCGTTGTCGCGTTCGCCGGAGACCTTGGGCGTGGCAGCGAGCACGGTCGGCTTGGCGTCACCGGGCGCGATGGTCGAGACGGTCCAGGCCGCGGGGTTGCTCTGGTCGACGAACGTCACCCGGCCGTCGGGCGAACGCCCGAGCGAACGGCCGATGTCCTTGGCCAGCGGCTGCTGCTTGCCGTCGGCGACGGTGGCGAGCACCAGCGAGTTCGGCAGCTTGTTCGGTCCGCCGCCGACCAGGAACAACGCCAGCCGGCCGCCGTCGAGCCAGGCGTGGTAACCGACCCGCTTCCAGTCGGCATGGACCGGCGCGATCGGCTTGCCGTCGAAGCCGTAGCGCCACAGCCGCTGCGAGTCGGTGTAGACGTCGCCCTCGGCCGCCGGTTGCAGCACGCGCACCGCCGAGAAGCCGCTGCCGTCGGCGAGCGGGGTCGGCGAGTACTCGGCCTCCGCGCTCGCGGTGACCGCGGTGTTCTTGCCGGTGGCGAAGTCGTGGCGGAACACCTCGGTGTTGCCGGCGTCGGCCGCCACCACGTAGAGCAGGCCGCTGCCGTCGGCGAGGAACGCCGGCTGGTTGTCGTAACCCGCGCGCTCGGTGATGTTGCGCGGCGCGCCGACCAAGCCCTTCGCGAGGTCGAGCGTGGCGACGAACAGGTCGGTGTCGGGCGGCGGCACCATCGCGGCCGGTGCGGCCGGCGCCGGCGGGACCACCGACGGCGCGCTGACGGTGTAGGGGACGGGCGCGGCGGGTGGCGCGACCACCGAGGGCGCCTTGACCGTGTACGGGGATACCGCTGGCGCGGTAGCCGGAGGCGTGTTCGGTGCCGGTTGGGCGGATGCGCCGAGCGCGACGATCGCGGTGGCGAGAGCGAGGGTGCGGGACATGGGAGCCTCCATCATCGTAGGTCGAGCGCGAACGCCTGGTCGCAGGCGGTGCCGCAGCGGTCCTGCGTCACCGGCGTGAAGCCGAAGGAACGGTAGAGCGCGATCGCGGGGCCGAGCGCGCTCGAGGTCTCGAGCTCGACCCGCGCGAAGCCGAGCCGACGGGCCTCGGCGAGCGCGTGCTCGAGCAGGGCGCGGCCGTGGCCCTGGCGGCGCCACTCGGGCGCCAACGACATCCGGCGCAGCTCGATGCGCGAGGCGTCGAGCGGCCGCAGGCCGACCGTGCCGACCACCCGGCCGGCACCGTCGCAGAGCACGTCGAAGCGTCCGCCCCGCGACCAGTAGCCGCGCTCGAGGTCGACGAGGTCGGCACCGCCGTCGCCATCGGGCGCCAGACCGTGCTCGGCGAGCACGCGTCGCACCAGCGCCGCGGCCTCCTCGCAGTCGGCGTTGCTCGCCGCGCGGCGGATCAGCGGGATGCGGGAGAGGTCGGTGACCGCGTTCATCGGCTCAACATAGCACCGGTGGCCGGCGGGCCCGGCTCTACTTGATGCGGCGCACCGGGACCGAGCGGTGGGTCTCGGCCAGGCGCAGCTTGTAGCCCAGCAAGGACTTCTCGATGGTCACCTCGGGGTCGGTGGCCTTGAAGCGGTAGGTGCCGCTCATCGACTGGCGCCAGTGCTGGCCGTTGTCGAGCTTGAACACCGTCTGGCCGTCCCAGCCCTTGAACTCACCGACCACGCGGGCGCGGATCGCGGTGATGTCGCCGTCGACGTCGTCCTGCTGCAGGCCGAAGGATTCGACGGTGCCGACCGCGGTGCGCATCGGGGGCGCAGGCGGCGCGGCGACGGCCGCGGCTCCGGCGATGGCCGCGCCTGCGACCACAGGGGCCGTTGGTGCTGCTGGCGAAGCCGGCGGCGCCGTGGGCGCGGTCGCCCGCACCCCGAACGAGATGGTCGGCGTCGACATCGGGACCGGCTGGTCGGCGACGCGCTTCTGCAACCACGCCACCAGGCGGGCCTGCTCATCGACGCTGAGCTTGTCGAGGCCCATCGCCTTGTACTCGGCCTCGCTCACCAGCGACTTGAGCGTGACGGTCTCGCCAGCGGCAGCACCAGCAGCAGCGCCGAACGCGCCAGCGAAGACCAGGACCAGCGACAGGCGGCGGACGGCGAGGTTCATGTGCGGTTCCTTCATTTCTTGGTCCAGGGCAGCGCGTCGAGGTCGACGTTGCCACCCGACAGGATGATGCCGATGCGGCGGCCGTTGCAGGGGACGCGGCCTTCGAACAGCGCGGCGAGCGGCACCGCGGCCGAGGGCTCGACCACCAGCTTGACCCGCTCCCAGAGGTAACGCATCGCGCGGACGATGGCGTCGTCGTCGACGGTCACGATGTCGTCGAGGGTGCGGATCAGGATCGGCAGGGTGTTGCGGCCGACCGTGGCGCGCAGGCCGTCGGCGATGGTGTCGGGCTTCGCGATCGGCGTGACCACGCCGGCGCGCAACGAGCGCAGCGCGTCGTCGGCGCCGGCCGGTTCGACACCGTAGAGCTTGCACTTGGGGCGCAGCTGGCGCGCCACCACCGCGGTGCCGCTCATCAAGCCGCCACCACCGATCGGCGCCAGCACCAGGTCGAGGTCGGGCAGGTCCGACATCATCTCGAGCGCGGCGGTGCCCTGCCCCGCCATCACCCGGTAGTCCTCGTAGGGATGGACGACCTCGGCGCCGGTCTCGGCGACCACCGCCTCGAGCGCCGCCTGGCGCGCGGCCATGGTCGGTTCGCAGAGCACGATGCGCGCGCCGTAGCCGGCGACCGCGTTCCTCTTGACCGGCGGGACGTCGTGCGGCATCACGACCGTGACCGCCGCGCCGCGCTCGCGCCCGACCCGGGCCAACGCCGCGGCATGGTTGCCCGAGGAATGGGTGGCGACGCCGCGCTTGAGCGCCGCGCCGTCCATCATCGCCAGCGCGTTGGCCGCGCCGCGGTACTTGAACGCGCCGACCCGCTGCAGGTTCTCGCACTTCAAGAAGACCTCGGCGCCGACCCGACGATCGAGGTCGGCACAGGTCATCAGCGGCGTGCGCACCGCGCCCTTCGCGATCCGCTGGGCGGCGGCCTGCACGTCGGCGAAGCTCAGGTCCTGCGGCACGGGGGCTCGTCCGGTGGTAGGCATCGGCGGCGATGATACGATGCGCCGCGTGAGGAAGGATGACCCCGCGCGCGGCGCGCTCTACGTCGTCGGCGCCGCTGCCGCGTTCTCGACCATGAGCGCCCTGCTCAAGACCGCCTCGACCGAGATGTCGTTCGAGATGCTGGTGTTCCTCCGCAACTCGTTCTCGCTGCTGTTCCTGGTGCCGTTCCTCGCCCGCCTGCGGCTCGAGGGGCTCAAGACCCGGGTGCTCCACCTGCACCTGCTGCGCGCCGCGTTCGGCGTCACCGGCATCTACCTGTTCGTCTACGCCATCACCCATCTGCCGCTGGCCGAGGGCGTGCTGCTCAACCACACCTCGGCGCTGTTCGTGCCGTTCATCGCCTTCCTCTGGCTCGGCGAGCGGCTGACCCGCTGGGTCGGCGCGGCGCTCGTGATCGGTTTCATCGGCATCGCGCTGATCCTCAAGCCGGGCGAGGACCTGCGCTCGTTCGGCACCCTGGTCGGCCTCGCCTCCGGGTTCACCACCGCGATGGCGGTGGTGACCATCCGCCGCAACGCCGAGACCGAGCCCTACCAGCGCATCGTCTTCTACTTCTTCACGCTCGCCTCGCTGGTGTCGCTGGTGCCGGCGCTGTTCGTGTGGCAGGACCCCACCCTGCTGCAGTGGCTGACGCTGGCCGGCGCCGGGTTCTTCGCCACGCTGGGGCAGCTCGGCGCGACCAAGGCCTACTCGCTGGCGCCGGCGACCCGCATCGGCCCCTACACCTACGTGAGCGTGGTGTTCGCGGCGCTGTGGGGCTGGGGGCTGTGGGACGAGGCGCCCGACCTGATGTCGGTGGCGGGCGCGGTGCTGATCGCGTTCGGCGGGGCGCTGGCGTTCCCGCGGGCGCGGATCGAGGGCGACCATGTGAAGGTGGAGCCGACTCCGGGCGGAAAGCCGGGAAGCTGAGGACGCGCGGCCCGTGACCGGCGTGGGGATGTGACGGCGTGTCGTCGGGGCGTGGGGTTGGGTGGATGGCAAGACCCGAAGCTCAAGAACTTCGCCGCGGGACACCCCATACATGTCGTCGCTGCGAGCGTTTTCGCATTGGTAGGTCGTGAGCGGTACGCCCCACGCCCCTCCTCAGCCGTCACATCCCCACACCGGCCACGGGCCCGAGGGTCCGTAGCACCGGTTGGCCGTCGATCGGATCTGCATCCGCCTTCGCGTGGTCGCCCTCGATCCGCACGGATGGAACGCGAGCATCTGTCGAACGCGATCACCCTCGCCCTCGCCGCCTTGGGGTGGTCCTGGACCACGCGTGAGCCAAGCCCAGCACGTCACTCCGCGCGCCGGTTCGTCGCCTAAGGCTCTGCGCCGCGCACCACTTACACCGCCGGGCTGGACGCGGGGGTGTGACGGCTGAGGAGGGGCGTGGGGCGAACCGCCTTCGAACGACGGTCGCGAAGACGCTCGCAGCGACGACATGTATGGGGTGCCGCACCAAGGGCTCTAGAGCGGAGCCGGTCGCACCATCGGCCCGACCCCACGCCCCGACGACACGCCGTCAAACCCCCGCGGCCCGTCCGGCGGAGACCAGGCTTCAGCGCGGCGCCAGGGCCTTGGCGTCGAAGAGGCGCTCGCGGTAATGGCGCAGCTCGGCGACCGAATCGCGGATGTCGTCGAGCGCCAGGTGCTTCGATTCCTTCTTGAACTCGAGCCCCGGCGCCCAGCGCTTGGCCAGCTCCTTGAGCGTGCTGACGTCGAGGTTGCGGTAGTGGAAGAAGCGCTCGAGCAGCGGCATGTGCTTGGCCAGGAAGCGACGGTCCTGGCAGATCGAATTGCCGCAGATCGGCGAGGCGCCTCTAGGCACCCACAGCTCGAGGAACTCGAGGGTCTCCTTCTCGGCCGCGGCCTCGGCGACCTGGCTCGCGCGCACGCGGGCGGTGAGACCGGAACCGCCGTGCTGGCGGGTGTTCCACTCGTCCATGCCGGCCAGCGTGGCATCGCTCTGGTGGATGGCGATGACCGGACCTTCGGCGAGCGTCTCGAGGTGCTTGTCGGTGACGAGCGTGGCGATCTCGATGATGCGGTCCGACAGCGGGTCGAGACCCGTCATCTCGAGGTCGATCCAGATGAGGTTCTCGGGGTTCGGCTGCATGCGTGTGGGATGATAGCGCATGGCCGACACTCCCCCGCTCCGCGAAGGCCGCGTCATCGTCAACTTCAGCCGCCACGTCCTGGTGCAGGAAGACAGCGGCACGCGCGTCGATTGCCAGATCAAGGGCCGCAAGCTGCAACCGGTCGCGGGCGACCGCATCCGCTTCAGCATCCAGCGCTCGGGCTTCGGCGTGATCGAGGAGGTCCTGCCCCGGCGCAGCGTGCTCGAGCGCCACGACCCCAACAAGCGCGCCGCGCCGCTCGCCGCCAACATCGACCGGATGTGCATCGTGGTCGCGCCGATCCCGGCGCCCGAGCCCTACCTGATCGACAAGTACACGGTCGCCGCCGCGCTGCTCGGGCTCGAGCCGTGCGTCGTAATGAACAAGATGGACATGGCCGACGACGATGCCTCTTCCGATAGAAGGGCGCTCCGCGAGGCGCTCGCCGAGCTGGTGGGCGATTACGCCGAGATCGGCCTCAAGGCGCTCAGTACCAGCGCCACCGACGGCCGCGGCATCGAGCCCTTGCGCGCGGCGCTGGCCGGCTCGACCTCGATCGTGGTCGGACCCTCGGGCGTCGGCAAATCCTCGCTGGTGAAGCGGCTGATCCCCGACCTCGACCTGCGGATCGGCGAGATCTCGCGGGCCTCGGGCGAGGGCAAGCACACCACCACCCGCACCACGCTGTTCGACCTGCCGGGCGGCGGCTCGCTGCTCGATTCACCGGGCGTGCGCGACTTCTACCTGTGGCCGATGCCGCTGCGCGAGCTCGCGCGCGGCTTCATCGAGTTCCGGCCGCTGGCGGCGCGCTGCAAGTTCTCCGACTGCACCCACCGCAGCGAACCGCAGTGCGCGGTGCGCGCCGCGGTCGACGACGGCACGCTGCTGACGCGGCGCTACGAGGCCTACTTGGGTCTCACGCGGATCATGGAGAAGCAGTTCGTCGCCTGGCGCGACGCGCCGCACCAAGGCTGATGAAAAGGGGTCGAACTGAATTATCCCGAGGGGTAATTCAGTTCGACCCCTTTTCTTCAGCCCGGTGGCCAGGAGAGCTTGCGGCCGCCCAACAGGTGGAGGTGGAGGTGGAACACGCTCTGCCCCGCCCCCGCGCCGCAGTTCATCGCCACCCGGTAGCCGGACTCGGCGAGCCCGCCCGCCTTCGCCACTTCCTTCGCCGCCAGGAACAGCTCGCCGACCAGGCCGGCGTCGGCCGGCGTGAGGTCGTTGATGGTTGCGATGTGGCGTTTGGTGATGATCAGGACGTGGGTCGGCGCCTGCGGGTTGATGTCCTTGAACGCGAGCACGGTGTCGGTCTCGAACACCACCGCCGGCTTGATCGCCCCTGAGGCGAACTTGCAGAAAAGGCAATCCGCTTCGGACATCACTTGACCTCGCTGCGGCCGCTGAACGCGTGCGCGATCGTGCCGCCATCGACGTACTCGAGCTCGCCGCCGACCGGCACGCCGTGGGCGATGCGGGTCGGCCTGACGCCCTTCTCGCGCGCCAGCTGCGCCAGGTAGTGCGCGGTGGCCTCGCCCTCGACCGTCGGGTTGGTGGCGATGATGAGCTCCTCGACCTCGCCGCCGCTCATGCGGCGCTCGAGCGCCTCGAGCCCGAGCTCGCTCGGACCGATGCCGTCGAGCGGCGAGAGGTGGCCCATCAGCACGAAGTAGAGGCCGCGGTAACCGGTGGCCTGCTCGACCGCGATGACGTCGGCCGGCGACTCGACCGCGCAGAGCAGTCGGCGGTCGCGGCCGCTGGCGGCGCAGATGCCGCACAGCGCGTCGTCGGCGAACATCCGGCACTGGCTGCAGCGCTTGACCCCGTCGAGCGCGCCGTCGAGCGCGCGCGACAGCGCGCGGGCACCCTCGGGGTCGCGGTCGAGCAGGTGGAACGCCATCCGCTGCGCCGACTTGCGCCCGACGCCGGGCAACGCGCGGAGCGATTCGATGAGGTGTTCGACCTTGTTGGAGAACACTTTAGAAGGGCAGTTTCATGCCGGGCGGCAGCGCCATCCCGCCGGTGACGCCGCTCATCAGCTTGGCCGAGGCGACCTCGATCTGGGCCGCGGCGTCGTTGACCGCCAGCGTCACCAGGTCCTCGAGCATCTCGCGGTCGTCCATCACCTTGGGGTCGATGGTCACGCGCTTGATCCGATGCGCGCCGGTGAGCCGGACCTTGACCGCGCCGCCGCCGGCGCTGCCCTCGACCTCGAGCGCGGCGACCTGCTCCTGCGCGCGCTTGAGGTTGTCCTGCATCGCCTGGGCCTGCTTCATCAGGTTGCCGAGCCCGCCGCGCATCACTCCTCCCCCGGTCGCACCGAGCTCGGATCGAGCCGCGCGCCGAACTCGTTGGCCAGCGCCTGCACCACCGGGTCGTGCTCGAGCGTCGAGCGCGCCGCGGCGACCCGCGCCGCGGCGGCGCGATCGGCGGCAGCCGCCGGCGACTCGCCGCTGGTGGTGCCGACCTCGATCCGGAGCTTGGCCGCGGGGCCGACCGCGCGGTTGAGCGCCTCCTGCAGCTTCTGCAGCGCGCTGTCGGTCATCAGCGCCGAATGGGTCGGCGGCAGCGCGAGCTTGTAGAGCCCATCGTCGTGGGACACCAGCACGCAGTTGCGAGCGAGCTCGCGGACCATGCTCTTGAGCGCCATCCGCTCGATCAGCGCGCCCCATTCACCGAACGGGGCGGCCTCGGCGATCGGCGCTGCGGTCGCAACGGCGGCGGTCGGGCTCGGCGCCGTTGCCGCAACCGCCGGCGCGCTCGACGCGACGGGACGCGCCGTCGAAGCGCCACGCGCACCACCCGAGCCGGTCGCATCGGCCTGCGAACCCGCGGCCTCGGGCCGGAACGCCAACATCCGCAGCAGCGCCATCTCGAAGCCCGAGCGCATGTCGAGCGCCAAAGGCAGGTCGCGGCGGCTCATGATCGAGATCTGGTACAGCAGCTGGACCTCGGCCGGGTCGAGCGCGGCCGCCGGTCCGGCGAGCCGCTCGCGGTCCTCCCACTCGGAGGCCGCGGCCGGCACCGCCTTCATGATCGCGACGCGCTGCAGCACGCCGGCGAGCTCGCCCAGCATCGCCTCGTAGTCGGGCGCCATCTCGTCGAGCTCGGCGACCAGCGCGAGCAGCCCGGCCGCGTCGTCGCGGGCCAGCAGTTCGAGCAGCTCGTAGACCCGTTTGCGGTCGACGGTGCCGAGCATGGCGCGGACCTCGCCGACCGCGAGCTTGCCGCCGCCGTAGGCGATCGCTTGGTCGAGCAACGAGAGCCCGTCGCGCATCGAGCCGTCGGCGGCGCGTGCGATCTCGTCGAGCGCCGCCGGCTCGGCCGGCACGCCCTCCTTGTCCATGATGTGGCCGAGGTGCTTGGCGATCGACGCCTGCGGCAGGCGCTTGAGGCCGAACTGCAGGCAGCGCGAGAGCACCGTGGCCGGCAGCTTCTGCGGGTCGGTGGTCGCGAGCAGGAACTTGGCGTGCTCGGGCGGTTCCTCGAGCGTCTTCAGCAGCGCGTTGAACGCCGGCTTCGACAGCATGTGGACCTCGTCGATGAGGTAGACCTTGAACGCGCCGCGGCTCGGGCGGTACTGGGCGTTCTCGATTAGCTCGCGGACGTCGTCGACGCCGTTGTTGCTGGCGGCGTCGATCTCGATCAGGTCCATGAAGCGGCCCTGGTCGACCTCCTGGCAGGCCCCGCACTCGCCGCAGGGCTGCGACGAGATGCCCTTCTCGCAGTTGAGGCTCTTGGCCAGGATCCGCGAGATGGTGGTCTTGCCCACGCCGCGGGTGCCGGTGAACAGGAAGGCGTGGTGCAGGCGCTGCTTGTCGAGCGCGTTGATGAGCGCCTTCAGCACGTGCTCCTGGCCCACCATCTCGGCGAACCGGCGCGGGCGCCACTTGCGGGCGAGGACCTGGTAGCTCATCGGCGCGACTCTAGCATCCGGCTCTCGAGCGTCGACCTGTGACTGGTCGGGGAAGATGGCGGTGACCCGCACCAGCCTGGCTCCGGCGCCCGCCGCGCACCGCTACCGTTGCTCCCTTCCGGGCCTGGCGGGGTTCGCGGGGCGGCGCCGCGGAGGGGCCGATGCGGATCACCATTGAACCGTGTCCGGACCTTCTGCGGGGATGGGTTTCGGTTGGCGGACAGGGAGGGATTCGAACCCTCGAAACGCTTTTAGGCGTTTACACACTTTCCAGGCGTGCGCCTTCAACCGCTCGGCCACCTGTCCAACAACCGAAACCCAGCGCCGCGGGGCGCGGAGTTTACCGCATCAATCCGAGTCGGGCGGCGGCGCGACGACCTGCGGCGGCTTCACCAGGCAGGCGCCCGCGCCGTAGTCGGCGGGCGGCGGGCCGCCCGGGATGACGTGGTCGTCGGTGACCTGGGCTGGCGACAGGCCGTCGGGCGTCTCGAGCCGCTTCTCGAGCTGGGCGCCGTGGTAGCGCTGCGGCGCGGTGCAGTCGATCTCGGAGCAGGCGGCGACCGAGAGCGCGGCCACGACGAGCAGCGGGAGACGACGGAACTTGATCCAAGGAAGGGTCACGATGGGGTTCTCGGGGCTGGGTTCAGGGACGGATGCCGGCCTGGGCCAGCGCCGTTTCGAGGCGCGCATGATACGCGGCATCGAGCGGCGTGAGCGGCAGCCGGATCCCCGCCGGGATGCGGCCCATCCGCCACAGCGCCCATTTGACCGGGATCGGGTTGGCCTCGCAGAACAGGTCGTGGTGCAGGGGCGCGAGCGCGGCATCGAGCGCACCGGCCTCGGTCGCCCGACCGGCGAGCGCCGCGACGCACATCTCGTGCATCGCCTTGGGCGCCACGTTGGCGGTGACCGAGATCACGCCGCGCGCGCCGGCCAGGATCGCCTCGCGCGCGCTGGCGTCGTCGCCGCTGTAGACCTCGAACCCGGCCGTGGCCCCGGCCAGGATGCGGCCGACCCGGGCGACCTCGCCGGTCGCCTCCTTGATGCCGACGATGCCGGGGACGCGCGAGAGGCGGACCACCGTCTCGGGCGCCAGGTCGGCGACCGTGCGGCCCGGCACGTTGTAGAGGATGACCGGCAGCCCGCCCTGCTCGGCGATCGCCCGGAAGTGGCGGTACATGCCCTCCTGGGTCGGTCGGTTGTAGTACGGCACCACCGACAGCGCGGCGATGGCACCGGCGGCCTTGGCCGCGCGCGTCAGCGCGATGGCGTGGGCGGTCGAGTTGGAACCGGTGCCGGCGATCACCGGCACGCGGCCGGCTGCTTCGCGCACGCTGGTGGCGATGACCGCCGCGGCTTCGTCCGCATCGAGGGTGGGGGATTCGCCGGTGGTGCCGACCACGACCAACGCATCGGTGCCTTGGTCCGCGTGCCACTCGACCAGCCGTTCGAGCGCGTCGTGGTCCACCGCACCGGCGTCGCTCATGGGGGTCACGAGCGCGACCATGCTGCCTTGGAACATGGGGCGGTAGGGTACACTAGCGCCCGTGAAGCAGTTGCTCGTCCTTTCCGCGATCGGCGAAGACCGCCGCGACACCTTCCTCGTGCTCACCAAGACCATCAAGGACTGCGGCTGCAACGTGGCCGAGAGCCGGATGCATCTGTTGGGCAGCGATTTCGCCTGCCAGCTGCTGGTCTCGGGCGCCTGGAACATGATCGCCAAGCTCGAGGCGCTGCTGCCCAAGCTCGAGAAGGACCTCAACCTCAAGATCGTCGCCCACCGCACCAACGAACTGGCGGCGCGCAACGACCTCGTCCCCTACTCGGTCGACGTGGTCTGCCCCGATCAGCCGGGCGTGGTGTTCAACCTCGCCGACTTCTTCACCTCGCGCGAGATCGGCATCGAGGAGGTGCAGACGCACTCCTACCTCGCGGCCCACACCAGCGCGCCGATGTTCTCGCTCTACATGGCGGTGTCGGTGCCGACCACCATCCACATCCCGATGTTGCGCGAGGAGTTCCTCGACTTCTGCGACCATCTGAACCTGGACGCGATCCTGGAGCCCGTGAAAGGATGAGCCCGGCATGACGACGGCGAAACGGAAGACCTCGAAGGCCGGCGGGCTCACCGTCGGGAAGAAGGTCCCCGACTTCGCCCTCCCCGCCACCCGCGACCGGACCCTCCGCCTCAAGGACCTCGGCCAGCCCGTCGTCCTGTACTTCTATCCCAAGGACGACACCTCCGGCTGCACCGCCGAGGGGATCGATTTCGCCAAGCATCACGCCGCGTTCAAGCGCGCCGGCGCGCTGGTGCTCGGGCTGTCGAAGGACAGCGTCGCCCGCCACGAGAAGTTCAAGGCCAAGCACGGGTTCCCGTTCGACCTGCTCGCCGACGAGGACGGCGCGGTCTGCGCCGCCTACGGCGTGTGGGTCGAGAAGTCGCTGTACGGCCGCAAGTACATGGGCATCGAGCGCAGCACCTTCCTGATCGGCGCCGACCGCAGCCTGCTCGCCGAGTGGCGCAAGGTGAAGGTCGCGGGGCACGCCGAGGCGGTCCTCGCCGCGCTGAAGCCCGCCCGCAAGGCGAACACGAAGCCTTCCAAGAAGCCCACGACCGCAAGGAGCAGCCGTTGAGCCAACCTCGTCAAGACGCTCGTCCGACGCCGAAGCGTTCCCGCGGCAAGGTGCGCGTCAAGCGCTGCCTGTTCGTGCTCGACACCAACGTGCTGATGCACGACCCGACCGCGATCTTCAAGTTCCAGGAGCACGACATCTACCTGCCGATGGTGGTGCTCGAGGAGCTCGACGCGCACAAGAAGGGCGTCTCGGAATCGGCGCGCAACGTGCGCCAGGTCTCGCGCTTCCTCGACGAGCTGATGAAGGACGCGACCAAGGACCAGATCGACGCCGGGCTGCCGCTGCCGGCGCTGGGCGCCGGCGCCAAGCCCGACGCCCCGGCGATGACCGGCGGCCGGCTGTTCTTCCAGACCAAGCCCCAGCAGATGCTGCTGCCGGCCAACCTGCCGGGCTCGACCAACGACAACAGCATCCTGTCGCTGACCCTGGCGCTGTCGAACGAGATGCCCGAGACCCAGGTCACCCTGGTGTCGAAGGACATCAACCTGCGGATCAAGGCCTCGGTGATCGGCGTCCACAGCGAGGACTACTACAACGACAAGGCGCTCGACGACCTCGACCTGCTCTACACCGGGGTCGAGTCGCTGACCGCCGACTTCTGGGAGCAGCATTCCAAGGGCATGCAGAGCTGGCAGGAGGGCGGCCGCGCCTTCTACCGCCTGACCGGCCCGCGCTGCGCCCTGTGGCACCCCAACCAGTGCGTCTACTCCGAACACGAGGGCGCCATCGAGGCGACCGTCAAGTCGATCGAGGGCGACACCGCCGTGATCGAGCTGATGCAGGACTACCGCAGCCCGCGCCACACGGTGTGGGGCATCAACGCCCGCAACCGCGAGCAGAACTTCGCGCTCAACCTGCTGCTCGACCCCGAGGTCGACTTCGTCACCATCCTCGGCACCGCCGGCACCGGCAAGACGCTGCTGACGCTGGCGGCGGGCCTGGCCCAGACCCTCGAGACCAACCGCTTCCGCGAGATCATCATGACCCGGGTCACGGTCCCGCTCGGCGAGGACATCGGGTTCCTGCCCGGCACCGAGGAGGAGAAGATGACGCCCTGGATGGGCGCGCTGATGGACAACCTCGAGGTGCTGACCCAGACCGACGAGGCCGGCGGCGACTGGGGCCGGGCCGCGACCAACGACCTGCTCCGCAACCGGATCAAGATCCGCTCGCTCAACTTCATGCGCGGCCGGACCTTCCTCAACCGCTTCATCATCATCGACGAAGCGCAGAACCTCTCCCCCAAGCAGATGCGGGCGCTGATCACCCGCGCCGGCCCCGGGACCAAGATGGTGTGCCTCGGCAACGTCGGCCAGATCGACACCCCGTACCTGTCCGAGACCACCTCGGGCCTGACCTTCGTGGTCGACCGGTTCAAGGGCTGGGCCCATTCCGGCCACGTCACGCTGATGCGCGGCGAACGCTCGCGCCTCGCCGATCACGCCTCCGAACTGCTGTGAGGGGCTTGGGCGGGCCGGCCCGAACCCTGCCTGGGCGTCCGGCACCGCGGCGCTGACAGGGCCGGAGCGCTGTGATTCAATGCGGCACGGACCAATTCCGTCAGAGGGGACGAGCATGATCGCCAACACGCATTCGCGCACCCTGGCCGCCTTCGTGAAGGCCGCGCTGGTCGGCGCAGTCGCCAGCGTCCCGGTCGTCGGTTACGCGGCGGGCTTCTCGCTCACCGAGCAGAGCGTGGTCGGCCTCGGCCGCTCGTTCGCGGGTGGCGCGGCGGTCGCTGAAGACGCCTCGACGATCTACTACAACCCCGCCGGCATCACCCGCATGACCCAGGCCGAGGTCGTGCAGGGCGCGAGCTTGATCAAGCTCACCGCCGATTTCGACAAGACCAGCGGCACCGACGCCATCGGCCAGCCGCTCAGCGGCGGCGAGGGCGGCCCGGTCGGCAAGCTCGGCGGTCCGGTCACGCTCTACTACGTCAGCCCGATGGGCGACGACATGGCCTGGGGCATCGGCATCAACGCGCCGTTCGGCCTCGCCACCGACTACGACCGCGACTGGGTCGGCCGCTACCAGGGCGTCTACTCGCGGGTCGGCATCATCAACATCCAACCGACCATCGCCAAGCAGTGGGACAAGCTCTCGATCGGTTTCGGCGTCGACATCCAGTACATGGAGGTCAAGCTGCAGCAGGAGATCGACATGGGCGCGGCCTGCTTCGGCGTCGGACCCGGCCCGGTCACCTGCAGCGCGCTCGGACTCACCCCGCAGGCCGCTGACGGCGCCGTCACCCTCGAGGGCGACAGCATCGGCTACGGCTGGAACGCCGGCATCCTGTTCGAGAACGACGGCACGCGGATCGGCATCGCCTACCGCAGCCAGGTCGGCCACGAGCTCGACGGCACCGCCGACTTCAACCGCGCACCGGCCGCCTTCACCGGGCTCGGGCTGTTCGTCGACACCGGCATCACCGCCGACTTCACCTCCCCCGAGCTGCTGTCGCTGGGCTTCGCCCAGGACATCGGCGAGGACTGGATGCTGACCGTCGACCTGACCCGCACCGGCTGGGACACCTTCCAGGAACTGCGGATCGTCTACGACAACCCGGCCCAGCCCGACACCGTCGAAGAAGAGAAGTGGAAGGACGTCTACAAGGCCTCCATCGGCGTCGACTACGACTGGAACAGCAAGCTGACGGTCCGCGCCGGCTACGGCTTCGACAACTCGCCGATCGAGGACGCCTACCGCACCGTGCGCCTGCCCGACGGCGACCGCACCTGGATGTCGTTCGGCGCGACCTACCGCTTCACCGACCACTTCGAGCTCAACGCCGGCTACGCCTACCTCCAGCTCGGCGCGGGCGACAAGCTGCCGTTCGACCACACCGGCAGCACCAACGACCACCTGATCGGCACCTACCAGGGCGATGCCAGCATCTTCGGCATCGAAGCCCGCATGAAGTTCTGAGCGCCCCGCGCTCCGGGCCTCCGCTCCGGGAGGCGATGGGACCCCGGCTCCGGCCGGGGTTCCGCTTTCTGGGACCTGGGTACAGGTGCGGTTCATGCCCCACCGGTAAACTGCGCCAATCCGAACGACCGCCGCCATCCTCGTCAACATGACCGCCACCCTCCGCACCCTGCTCCTCATCGGCGTCGCCGCGTTGACCGCGACCACGCTCACCGCCGCCGAGAACACGCTGCCCAGCCTCGGCACCGCCGGCGGCGGCTCGATCTCGAGCGCCGACGAGTACCAGCTCGGCCAGCAGATCACCCGCGAGATCGAGCGCTCGGGCGCGATGCTCGATGACGCGCTGGTCACCGAGTACCTGCAGGCGGTCGGCCAGCGGCTGGCCGCCAACAGCGACGACCCCGAACACCCGTTCCGCTTCTTCATGATCCGCGACAGCAGCATCAACGCCTTCGCGCTGCCGGGCGGCTTCATCGGCATCAACGCCGGCCTGATGATGATGACCACCGACGAGGAGGAGCTCGCCGGCGTGATGGCGCACGAGATCGCGCACGTCACCCAGCGCCACGTGGCGCGCGCGATCGAGGCCTCCAAGGGCATGTCGCTGCTCGGGATCGCCGCGCTGCTCGGCGCGATCGCGGTCGCCTCGTCGGGGGCGAGCACCGACACCATGCAGGCCGCGATCTTCGGCTCGCAGGCGCTGATCCAGCAGCAGCAGATCAACTTCACCCGCGCCAACGAGTACGAGGCCGACCGGGTCGGGATCCAGATCCTGGCCGACGCCGGCTACGACCCCGAGGGCATGGTCTCGTTCTTCGAGAAGATGCAGCGCGAATCTCGTTACGCCGAGTCGCGGCGCTACGAGTTCCTCTCGACCCACCCGCTGTCGAGCTCGCGCATCACCGAGGCGCGGATCCGCTCGCAGCGGATCGACGTGGCCCAGACGCCGCAGGGCCGGCTCTACCCGCTGATGATGGCCCGGCTGCGGGCGCTCGGCGCCGACGAGCCGCGCGCCGCGCTGGCCGCCGAGGAGAAGCGCAAGCCGCAGGACGACCCGAGCCGCTACGCCCGCGCCCTGCTGCTCGAGCGGCTCGACCGCCACGACGAGGCGATCGTGTTGCTCGAGGAACTGGTGGGCAAGGACCAGACCCTCGTCGCCTACCAGCTGGCCCTGGCCGAGGCCCAGGCCGCCGCCGGTCGCCACGACGAGGCCGGCGCGACCTACACCCGGGCCCAGCGCCTGTTCCCGACCAACGTCGCGCTGACGATGTCGCATGCGGTGTGGATGATCGACCGCGGCAAGCCGGCCGCCGCCCACGAGGAGATGGTCGACCTGCTGACCCGGGTGCCGGACGAGGCCCGTCATTACCTGATCCTGGCGCGAGCCGCCGCCGCGGCCGGCGACATCGGCGCCTCGCGTTACTACACCGCCGAACGGTTCCTGCTGCAGGGCGACCTGCTGTCGGCGATCGACCAGTTCCGGTTCGCGCTCGCGGTGCCAGGCCTCACCGACTTCCAGAAGGCGCGCTACCAAGCCCGCTACGACCGCCTGCTCGGCGTGCTGGGGACGCTGAACAGCGATCAGCGCCGGGCCTTGGAGCGCGGCCGTGGCGGTTGAACGACGGCTCGCGCTCGCGCTTGCGCTGCTGAGCGCCCTCGTCACGAACAGCGCCGGGGCCGGCGAAGCGCCCATCACGACCGCCGAGCCGCCGAGCGCCACCACCGCCGAGCCGCCGACGCCCCCGCCGCCGATCGTGGAGGCGCTCGACACCAACACCGCGACCACCGACACGCTCAACGGCGAGAGCCACGGCGTCCATGACCCGTGGGAGAAGTACAACCGCCAGATGTTCCAGTTCAACATGGCGGTCGATCGCGGCGTGCTGCGGCCGGTGGCGCGGGCCTACCGCGACACGGTGCCGGCGCCGGCCCGCACCGGGGTCTCGAACTTCCTCGACAACCTCGAGAGCCCGCTGTCCTCGATCAACAACCTGCTGCAGGGCAAGCCGCTCGCGGCCGGCAGCGACCTCGCCCGCTTCGTGGTCAACCTCACGCTCGGTCTGGGCGGCGTCCTCGACCCGGCCTCCTCGCTCGGCCTGACCCAGGGCGACGAGGATTTCGGCCAGACGCTCGGCAAGTGGGGCGTCGGGCCCGGGCCCTACCTGGTGCTGCCGTTCATGCCGGCCCGCGGCCTGCGCGACTGGGCCGGCGAGGTCATCGACCAGCGCGGCGAGCCCTCGTACTACGTCGAGGACGACGTAACGCGGATCCTGGCCAACGGCCTCGACCTCGCCGAGCAGCGCTACCGGATCCTCGACCTCGACGAGGCGCTCGACCAGGCCTACGACCCGTACGCGTTCGTGCGCGACGCGTTCACGCAGCGCCGGCAGTACAAGGTGGACGATGGCGTCAGCGCGCCGGTCGAATACGACGATCTCTACGAGGATCCGGCTGACGTGCCGGCTGACGTGCCGGCTGACGTGCCAACGGAAGAGCCGGAAGCGCCGCCAGCCGAAGCGGCCAACGAACCACCGCCGCGCTGACGCACCCGAACAGTTGGCTCGTCGCCGGCCCTAAGCCCGCGGCAGCAGGTCCTCGACGTCGCTGATCGAGGCGATCGCGACCAACGAGGCCGGCAGGTTGCGATAGGCGAGCGTTCCGCCGCGCTGCTCGGTCATGCGCACCCACTCCAACAGCAGGGCGACCGCCGCGCTGTCGCAGCGCGTGACGCCGGCGAGGTCGAGCTCGATCCGCGGGTGCGGCGCGAACGCCTTCTCGCCCGCGGCGAGCAGCCGGGTGACGGTGTCGAAGCCGAGCTCGCCGGCGAGCGCGAAGCGCCCGTCGCCGGCATCGACCAGGCTCGGCGCGCCGCTGGTCACTTCTTGTCCGACGGCGTCGCCGGCGCCTGGAAGGTGCCGGACTCGAGCCGCTTGATCACGGCCTCGATGCCCTTGCTCGCGTCGCCGCGGCCCTGCTGGGTGATCTCGTCGGCGAACGACTGGCGGTAGTTGCGGACGTAGGAGATGCCCTCCACCACCAGGTCGAACACCTTCCAGCCCTGCGGGGTCTGGCGCAGCACGTAGTCGACCGGGGTCGGCGCGCCGCCCGAGCGGGCGATCTGGGTCTGGACGATGGTGCGCTTGGGATCGACCGCGCCCTTGAGCGGCAGCACCTTCAGCCGGTTGCGCTCGAAGTTCACGATCGCCTTGCCGTAGGTGCGGGTCAGGAAGGCGATGAACGCCTTCTGGAAGCGGGCCTGCTGGTCGGGCGTCGCCGACTTCCAGTTGGCGGCCAGCACCAGGCGCGCCGCGTAGTCGACGTCGAAGTTCGGCAGCAGGATCTGCTCGACCAGCGGCGAGACCTTGTTGGGGTCGGCCTTGAGCGCGGCGCGGTTCTGGTCGAGCGCGGTGAACATGCGCTCGGCGGTCGCGGTGATGACCTGCTCCGGCCCCAGCTTCGAGTAGTCGGGGGCGGCGGCATCGTCGGCGACGGCGACGGTCGCGACGACCGCCGAGACCAGCGCGAGCGCGAGCGCGAGGGGGCGGACGCTCATGGCGGGGTGCCCTCCTCGGCCTTCTGGAACAGGTACTTGCTCACCAGGTTCTCGAGCACGATCGCCGACTGGGTGAAGCTGATGGTGCCGCCGTCGGCGAGGTACTCGGTGTCGGCGCCCGGCTCGAGGCCGATGTACTTCTCGCCGAGCAGGCCGGCGGTCTGGATGCTGGCCGAGGTGTCGGCCGGGATGTTGTCGAAGCGGTCGTTGATCCGCATCGTCACCACCGCCTGGTAGTGCTCCTTGTCGAAGTCGATGCGCACCACCCGGCCGATCGTCACGCCGGCCATGGTGACCGCGGCGCGGACCTTGAGCGAGCCGATGTCGGAGAAGCGGGCGGTGACCGAGTAGCCCTCGGTCGTCTTGTAGGCCTTGTAGTTGCTGGTCTCGATGGTGAGCCAGAACATGGCCCCCAGCCCGAGCAGCACGAACAGACCCGTCACGAAATCCACCGAACCGGAACGCTTCATACCATCACTCCTGCAGCAAGGCAGCGGTCAACAGGAAATCCAGGATCAGCACCATCACCGCGGTGGTGATCACCGTGCGGGTGGTGGCGCGGCTCACGCCCTCGGCGGTGGGATGGGCATGGTAGCCCTCGTACACCGCGACCAGTCCGGCGGCGATGCCGAACACGCAGGACTTGATGATGCCGCCGATCACGTCATCCCAGTAATCGACGGTCGCGCGCATCGGGGCCCAGAAGGTGCCCTCGTCGATGCCCTTGACCTCGACCCCGACGTAGAACGCGCCGAGGATGCCGATCAGCGAGAAGATCGAGGCCAGCAGCGGCATCGAGATCACGCAGGCGAGGAAGCGCGGCACGATCACGCGCTTGAACGGGTCGGTCGCCATCATCGCCATGCCCGAGAGCTGCTCGGTGGCGCGCATCAGGCCGATCTCGGAGGCGAGCGCGGTGCCGGCGCGGCCCGCGAACAGCAGCGCGGTGACCACCGGCCCGAGCTCGCGGACGAGCGCCAGCACGGTGACCGCGCCGAGCGACGAGGCGGCGCCGAACTTGGTCAGCGTGTAGTAACCCTGCAGGCCGAGCACCATGCCGACGAACAGACCGGAGGTCATGATCAGGACCAGCGACTGGACGCCGACCTTGTAGACCTCGGTCCAGACCAGGCCGAAGCGGGCCAGCCCGGCCGGGGTCTCGATCAGCAGGCGGGCGAGGAAGATCGCGCCGGCGCCGAGGCCCTCGATCAGCGAATCGACCGCGCCCAGCGTCGAGCGCAGGGTGTGGAGGAACGGGGCGAACACGCGGTCCATCAGCTCTTTCCGCCCAGCAGGTCGAGCCGCAGCTCGGGCGCCGGGTAATGGAACGGCACCGGGCCGTCGGCGGCGCCGTGCATGAACTGCTTCACGTAGTCGGAGCCCTGCTGGTCGAGCGCCTGGGGCGGGCCGTGGGCGACGATGCGCCCTTCCGACAGCAGGTAGGCCTCGTCGGCGACCGCCAGGATCTCGTGGACGTCGTGCGAGACCACGATGCTGGTCAGGCCGAGCGTGTCGTTGAGGGTGCGGATCAGGCGCACGATCACGCCCATCCCGATCGGGTCGAGGCCGACGAACGGCTCGTCGTAGAGGATCAGGGTCGGATCCATCACGATGGCGCGGGCGAGCGCGACCCGGCGCGCCATGCCGCCCGAGAGCTCGGACGGCATCAGCTCGGCGGCGCCGCGCAGGCCGACCGCCTGGAGCTTGGTCAGCACCAGCTGGCGCACCAGCGGCTCGGGCAGGTCGGTGTGCTCGCGGAGCGGGAACGCCACGTTCTCGTAGGCCGAGAGGTCGGTCAGCAGCGCGCCGCCCTGGAACAGCATGCCCATGCCCTGGCGCAGTTGGTACAGCGCCTTGCGCTTCATGCCGACGACCTCGTGGCCGCCGACCTTGACCGAACCGGCGTCGGGTTCCTGCTGGCCGGTGATGGCGCGCAGCAGCGTGGTCTTGCCGGTGCCCGACGGCCCCATCACCGCGGTCACCTTGCCGGCCCGGATGTCGAGGTCGATGCCGTCGAAGATGACCTTGCGCGACGGACCCGTGCCGCGGGCGAACGAGAGCCCGCGCACTTCGACCAGGTTGCCTTTGGGGTTGGGGGTGAGGTCCATGGGGGTCAGTATCAGGGCAGCGGGCTGAACCGGGGTTGAACGCGGGAAGGCCCGGGATCCCCGGGCCTTCCGAGTGCGCTCGGGCGGCGGGCGGCCTTACGCCGCCAGCTGCTTCTCCATCTCGGTGCGGTAGGCGCCGCTGCAGGCCTTGCTGTTCATCAAGGCGCGGTGCGCGAACCAGTCCTGGGCCTTCTTGACGTTGGCGAGCTCGCCCTTCCAACCCTTGATCGCGCCGTCCTGGAGCGCGCGACCGTAGGAGAACGTCAGGTGCCACGGCAAAGGCCCGAGCGCGTTCATCGCCGACAGATGGGCGGTGGCGAGCTCGGAGCTCTGGCCGCCCGACAGGAACGCGATGCCCGGCACCGCCGACGGCACATGGCGCTTCAAGCAGCGCACGGTCGCCGCGGCGACCTGCTCGACCGAGGCCTGGGTCGGGCACTTGAGGCCCGAGATCACCATGTTGGGCTTGAGCACGATGCCTTCGAGGTGGATGCGGTGCTGACCGAGCGCGTCGAACACGCTCTCGAGCACGGCGTCGGTCACCTCTTCGCAGCGCTCGAGGCTGTTGTCACCGTCCATCATCACCTCGGGCTCGACGATCGGGACGATGCCGGCCTCCTGGCACAGCGCGGCATAGCGCGCGAGGGCCTGGGCGTTGACGTCGATGCCGAACGTGGTCGGCAGCTGCCAACCGCCAGACGATTTTCCGATGGTGATGACCGCGCGCCACTTGGCGAAGCGCGCGCCCAAGCCGTGGTACTCGGCCAGCCGCTCGCGCAGGCCGTCGAGGCCCTCGGTGATGGTCTCGCCGTCGAAGTTGACGAGGTCCTTGGGGCCCTTGTCGACCTTGATGCCGGGGACCACGCCCTTGTCGGCGAGGTACTTGGGGAACGGGACGCCGGCCTTGGTCGACTGACGCAGGGTCTCGTCGTACATGATCACGCCCGAGATGTGCTGCTCCATCTTGGGGGTCGAGAACAGCAGCTCGCGGTAGCCGCGACGGTTCTCCTCGGTGCAGGGGATGCCCGGACCCTTGAAGCGCTTCTCGATCGTGGCGTTGCTCTCATCGGCGGCGAGGATGCCGCGCTGGCCGGCAACCATGGCCAGGGCCGTCTGCTCGAGGGCCTTGAAGTTCATGCGGATGCTCCGAACGAAGGGAAAACTAGGGGTGCGGATTATACCTGCCGGGGTTGGTGGGCCGTGATGGGATCGAACCATCGACCAACTGGTTAAAAGCCAGCTGCTCTACCGCTGAGCTAACGACCCATGACCCGGCGAGGCCTCAAGGGGCGCGAATGGTACCTAATCCCATGGTCGTCCGCCCACCTTGACCGATATACCGCCTAGCGGTATATCGGGACCGGGGAAGGAACCCCGAGGGCGACGATGATCCTGTCGTTCCATGACCGGGCCACGGAGGACATCCACGACGGCCGACGCTCAGCCGTCGCGCGGCGGCGGCTGCCGACCGCCCTCTGGGCTGTGGCTCAGCGGAAGCTCGACCAGCTCGATGCGGCTGCCGCCCTGACCGACGTCGCGGCCCCTCCGGGCAACCGGTTGGAACCGCTGAGAAGCACCCGAACCGGTCAACACAGCATCCGGATCAACGACCAGTTCCGCATCTGCTTCGCTTGGACCCCACTCGGCCCTGAACGGGTCGAGATCGCCGACTACCACTAGGACTCCGACATGGCCCGCGTTCCTACGAACCGCTCACCGACCCACCCCGGCACCATCCTGGCGACCGAGTTCCTGGGGCCGTTCGAATTGAGCCAGGTGGAGCTCGCCGAGCGCATCGGCGTGCCGTTCCAACGCGTGAACCTGCTGGTCAACGGCAAGCGCGCCATCACGCCTGACACCGCCCTGCGGCTGGCACAGTTGTTCGGCACTACGGCGGAGTTCTGGCTCAACCTCCAGCTGAACTGGGACCTGTACCACGCGCAGCATGCACCCGATGCGCGTCGCATCCAGCGGATCCGCCCGTTGGGCCGCGCTCGCGCCTGACCGTCAATCGAGCGGGCTCTTCACGGCCCCCGCCCCGCGCTTCATGACGTGGGTGTAGATCTGGGTGGTGGCGACATCCTTGTGGCCCATCAACTCCTGCACTGTGCGGATGTCGTAGCCGCGCTCGAGCAGGTGGGTGGCGAAGCAGTGGCGGAAGGTGTGGCAGGAGGCCGGCTTGGTGATGCCGGCCTTGCGCACCGCGTTCTTGACCGCGCGCTGCACCGCCTCCTCGCTCAGATGATGGCGACGCTGGATCCCTTCCGGCAGCCCACCGCGAGGGTCATCCGAGGGGTGCTCCGCCGGGAACGCCCATTGCCAGCCCCACTCCAGATGGGCGCTCGGATACTTGCGCTCCAGGGCGTGTGGCAGGAACACCCCGCCGAAGCCGCGCGAGATCGCGACCTGATGGCGCACCTTCACCTGCTCGAGATGCAGGCGCAAAGGTGTGACCATCGGTTCGGGCAGGATCGTGCTGCGGTCCTTCATGCCCTTGCCATCGCGGACGAGGATCTGCCGGTACTCGAAGTCGACGTCTTTGACCCGCAGGCGCATCGCTTCCATCAGGCGCAGCCCGCCGCCGTACATCAGGCTCGCTGTCAGCCGATGCTGACCCTCAAGGTGACTCAGAACCGCACGCACTTCGTCGGGCGACAACACCACCGGTAGGCGCGACGGGCGCCGCGCCCGGGTGACGTTGTCGAGCCAGGGCAGCTCGGCGCGGATCACTTCCTTGTAGAGGAACAACACCGCCGCCAGCGCCTGCGCCTGCGTCCCCGCCGCGACGTTGTCCTTCACCGCCAGGTGCGTCAGGAACGCCTCGACCTCCGGCGCCCCCATGTCCTTGGGGTGGCGGGTGCCGTGGAAATGGATGAAGCGCTTGATCCAGAGGCAGTACTGGCGCTCGGTGCGAATGCTGTAGTGGCGCGTGCGAAGGCGATCGCGGACCAGGTCCATGAGCCGAGGTTGCGCGTCCATGCGGTGTGTCCTCCGTGACCGATTGACGGTCGTCCTGACCGATGGTCTAGTCTAGTCAAGGAGTTACGAGATGCCTCTGGATAAAACCGCACTTCTTCGGCAACGCGTTACCGCATTTATGCGGTCTACTTAGCGTTAGGTGGCTCATGATTCGCGTCGCCGTTTGGGTACATCGTCCCCCATTGCGCTTGATGTTCGGTCTCTTGATTGGCGGCGCGCTTCTTGGAGTTGCCGGCGTCCTTGCGTACCTGTACCTGCCACCGCCTTGCCAATCCAACGCGCTGTGGATGATGAGGTCCGGAACTGTGATCTGCTCTCTAATCTTCGTGGTCCTTGGTCGCCACGCGTATCTCGAGGGTGTGCTCAATCGCAAACGCGCAATCGTCGGTACATTGATGCTGGCGTTGATCTTGCTCCCGTTGTTCTATGGCGCCAGTCCTCCTTCCGCCTGTCTTGGGGGCATGTGAGCCACCTAACCAGCCGCTGCACCCGACGCTACATGGCGCGCGCTTCCGCGCGCACCATTTGCGCGGGTGAGCGCCGGCGTTAGGTTCAACATGAGATTCATCGACACGCACTGTGAGAGGGACCTACGGTTTTCGATCGGCCGCGAGGCGGTCTCAGGTAAGTACTACCTCTCCATTCCCGTGAGCAGTGGAATCGTGGACTACGAAGAGTTCTACGAAATCTCGCAAGAGCTTCACGACGGCTACCCGGGGAATGTTGACGCCCTTACTCTCATTGCCAACCGTTGCCGAGCCCGGGAGTGCGATGACCGGCTGTTTATGAAGCCCGGCACTAACAGGGGGGTGGCATGTTGAACCTAACCAGCCGCTCCACCACGACGCGCATGGCGCGCTCGCTTCGCTCGCGTGCCATGCGCGCGGGTGAGCGCCGGCGTTATACGTGATTCCAAACAAAAACATTGCCGTGCTGCTCGCTCTTGCCGTTGCGGAAGTCGTTGTAGCGGCTACTGCTCAGTTTCCTCCGCGGCTTGCCTCCTTGGTGTCCGACGCAGCGTTGACGAGCCCAATTAGTGCTTGGTGTCACGGTGAATTTCAGGGCAGTGGCTCTACTGCTTACGCCGTTGCCGCGCCTGACGCCGCTGGTGGTGGGAGATACCTAGTTCTGGGCATGAATCAATCGGTGATCGAGCTCGCCCCATACACGGGTGAAGCGGGCTTGTCCTGCTACACGCCCGCGGAAGCACGAAAGCTAAGCGAATACATCGTTAGCGATACATTGGTACATGGCGCGATCACTCCCACCATGCGTACGACCGTAGTTTGCGGCTTCGTGGACGAGACAACCGCGGTGTGTTGGCAGTATTCAACTCGCGAACATGCCTTCATACAGGTAGGCGAATGGGTCACTTAGGAATCACGTCTAACCAGCCGCTCCACCGCGACGCCTCCGGCGGCCTGACGGCCGCCGTCGTCGCGGGTGAGCGCCGGCGTTAGGCTGCGAGCAGGCAATGGACGCGCGAAATCGGCGATCTCAAGAACTTGCGAGCCACAGGCAATCCATTGCGTACATTGCGGCAATGTGCGTTGGCGGAATGATTGCCGTAAGTGCCACCGCCGGTGATGAGCATCCCGCAGTTGTTTCGCTTGGCGTAATCGGAATGCTGTTGCTCTGGTGGGTGTGGAAGCTGACCCTCGGCATTGAATCGATCGAACGGACAGTAATTTGGGCATCTGAGGCAAAGGACTCAGAACAACGGACACGAGCGGAGGAGTCGCTAATGGATCAGGAGTCTCGCTCGGTGTGGACGTACATTCTTCCGTGAGTTTCTGCTCGCACCCTAACCAGCCGCTCCACCACGACGCCTCCGGCGGCCTGACGGCCGCCGTCGTCGCGGGTGAGCGCCGGCGTTAGGTGGCAATCCCACACATGCGCGCCACCTTCACCCTTCGTGTTGTCGCATGCATCGCCGCGCTGGTTCTCGGCATTGCTGCCTACGCCGACACCATGCTGCCGTCCACCAAGGTCGCCCCGTCGAACGCCGCGAGTCTCGGCTTCGAGGTGTATTTCGGTGGTTGTGATGCAGCTTCTGGGTTCTGTGCCGTGTTTGTTAGGGTCCCGTCACAAGTTCATACCGCCACTTGGTATGTTCCTGACCGAAAGAAGGGCGAATCGTTCGTTGACCTGCGGATTATCAGTCGTCCACAAGACCCTAGGTTGCAGCAGGACTCGACTCCCTACGCCAAGTTCTTCGCTCGAGGATTTCGGGGGCTTGAACTAAACATCAGCAAGAATCACATCGCCACCACTTCCCTCATGTTCGCGACCTTAGAAGATCCAGGTCTGGATACGAGCGCCATGACCATGCTTTGGGACTTTGGTGCGTTGTCGCAATGGGTACATCCGAAGTGAGTGCGCCAAGAGGCAGATTGCCACCTAACCAGCCGTTCCACCGGACGCGCTATCGCGCGCTGGCGCGCGCGATGCGCGCCGGTGAACGCCGGCGTTAGGCCTTTCGTGAAAGAGCTCATCGCTTTACACACGCATTGGGTTACGGCAGATGCCGTAAAGCATTTCGTCGGGACTCGGGTTCCGGTTACACATGAACCTGATGGGATTCCCGCACAGGCCATGGAGCATGCGCAGCAGTACTCGATGTTTCTACGATTGTTCGTCTGGTATGCACTCGTATTCGTCGTTGTCGAGGGATACCGTGATTTGAGGCTCCACGATGTTGAGGTCGATCGCCTATTGGCAGACGATGAAAAAGTGGACGCGCTTCGTAGATTCCGAAATGCTGTGTTTCATTACCAGGAGAATCCACTGGGACCGAAACTAATGGCTTTTTTGAGCATTAACGAAAGTGAACTCTGGGTCGGACAGTTGCACTCGGCGTTCAAATCTTTTTTTGAAAGGACGTTTCCAATCGAGCAGTTGCTTTCGAATGAACACCAACGAAAGGCCTAACAAGCCGCTCCACCACGACGCCTCCGGCGGCCTGACGGCCGCCGTCGTCGCGGGTGAGCGCCGGCGTTAGGCCACATTCATGTTCCATACCGATCCACCAATGCATGTAGCTCTCTGGGCATTCGCCGTCTTGATCGGCCTCGTCACCACTCGAGCGTCAGTGGTTATGGGACGCGGCGGTGTGCAACCGGATGCTTTTCCGTTAGCGTTCCTCGCGTTTCTCTCGATGCTCGCTACCTTCGGAAACATAGTCCTTGGGTTTTTTCTTTACGCTTGGTGGATTCCGTTAGTGGTGTTTGTGGGTGCGGCGCTGCTCGTTGGGGGACTCGTAACGAGATCCAACGTTGGCGCGTTCTATCAGGCAACTCCCCTCTCGGGGGCAATCAATGTTGGGCTATGCATTTACGGTTGGTACCAATGGGCTGTGGCCTAACCAGCCGCTCCACCCGACGCTGCGCGCTAGCGCGCAGCGCGGGTGAGCGCCGGCGTTAGGCGTCTTCAATGTCTCGCACAATGTCGCCACCTTCCGCTGCTGATACACACATCCAAAGCGAGTTCAGCGAACCTATTCTTTTTCGAACAACCACCCAGTCGGTCTATCGCTCGACAGTCGAGGGTGGTTCTATCTGGCTGCGTAGCGCGGCGTTCTACCAATCGATTGAAGATCAGGCTCGGGGCGATCCTTCGGAAGGTATTAACTCCGGATCGACCTCAGTGCCTTTAAGAATTAACGGGCCTAACAGTACAAGCATCACAATCACCGGGAATGGGAAAATTGGGTTGGTCAATCAACCCCACTACATTTTTTCGATGCACGGCTCAAGTATTTCGCGAGATCAGCTGAACGCTTTCGGTGGCCATACATTCGGCATCAGAAACGTATCTGCTCTCGCTGCCGAAGTGCTGTATCGAGCTTCAAAGCACATAAAGACACTTGGCTATCGCTATGGACCAGTTTTCTATCAGCACACCGCTTTAGCGTTGTTTAGACAGGTTCGCGGCGGTGCTGCCATCGCATTTAGCGACGGCCCCGGGATGTACCTGAATCCATTGAACACGGACGTACTCCGAAAAGCCCCGGTGAAACCTTTCATTGACCAGGATGAGTGGAGAATTGTTGTGTTTACGGACAAGTATCTGAATGACGACCCACAGAAGCCGTTAGAACTGACCGTCGAGACATCGCACTTTTACCACTACAACTCCGACGTCACTCAGATTCCTAAATGAAGACGCCTAACAAGCCGCTCCACCACGACGCGCATGGCGCGCTCGCTGCGCTCGCCCGCCATGCGCGCGGGTGAGCGCCAGCGTTAGGCTTTGCCTGAAGTCCACCGTTTGTTCTGCTCGTCTCAGCAGTAGGAGTAGTCTCATGTTACGAATCACTGCTCTGTCTCTCGTTGCACTCACCGCCGCGACAGTTTTCGCCTCAGATGAAGTCCGGCCACCTCCGACCTATCCTCGTGCCGCAATTACACAGTGCCTCTCGGGCGAGGTGAAGGTATCAATTACTTTCGGCGCAGCAGGTAGCGTGGCTTCGGCTGAGGTGGTCGACTCAACGCCGAAGGGATTGTTTGATGAGGCAGCCCTTGAGTCAGTGCGTCAGTGGCGCCTTGATCCAGCGAAGCACCCGCAAGGCTCCAAGGAAGTTCAAACCGTTCGCTTCGAGCTACCGAAAGGGCTCTGCGCAAAGTGATGGCAAAGCCTAACCAGCCGCTCCACCGCGACGCCTCCGGCGGCCTGACGGCCGCCGTCGTCGCGGGTGAGCGCCGGCGTTATACGGCATAGTCCTCCGCAGAGTTTCATCAAGAAGGAGCAACGGCTATGAATCGCAATCGTCAGGTCGCTTCGCTGTTCGCTGTAGTCGGTGCTTCGTTGTTTGCGTGGCTTCTCGTGGATGCCTCGAACGTCGCCTCGACCCTTGGGCTTTCCAGCTACCTGGATGAAGCAACCGTTGTGGTTCTGGGGTTCGCGATCGTTGGAACGTGCTTCGTAGCCGCGTTCAGGTTCTCGCGCCGCCCCGCTCTCGCTGCCAATGCCGCATAACCAGCCGCTCCACCCGACGCTTCACGGCGGCCGCTTTGCGTCCGCCGCTTGCGCGGGTGAGCGCCGGCGTTAGCAGCATTGCAGGGCACATGAATCTTCCGCTTCTATTTAGTCTCGCGGAGCAACTGAGGCGCGACACGATTGGTGACCCCACTTTGGTACCGCGAAGTGGCGCATTCGAGTACCCGAACGGTGGCATTGAAGTGGTGGCTGTGCTCAAAGTGCTTCGTGCCGCACAGGGGGTGCGCTCGCTAGAAGTTCTTTGCCGCGAGGGACTGCTGATTGACCTCGGAGTGGTATATCGCTGTGTCGGCGATGCGGTGGCAGAAGTATATTTCCTGCTCGAGAAGTACCCAGAGCGCTCCATTCATGTTGAGCAGTTCGTAAAAGGCTTCTTCGAATCTACCCTCGACAATCATCTTTCTCGTGAAACATCACATGTACCAATGCAGAAGATTCACAGCGCTATGGTGCGAACGCTGACCAATCGCGAGAAGGACGAGGAAACACGAACACGTATCCTGCGCATCTATGAGACCTTCTCTGGCTATGTTCATGCCAACTACGCTCACGTGATGCAAAACTACGGGGGCCGCCCTCCTGATTTGAGTTTCAACCTGGCTGGGGTTCCGTCCGTGCGGTTACGTGAGGATCATATGGAATTGGTGGAACAGGCTTTCCTTTCCGTAAGGCACGTGATGGCATTCACCGCTGGAGCTCTTGGTAAGCCGTCACTGCACAGGGACATCATGCAATGCTGCTAACCAGCCGCTCCACCGCGACGCGCATGGCGCGCTCGCTGGGCTCGCGCGCCATGCGCGCGGGTGAGCGCCGGCGTTAGGTTGCTCGCTGTGACAACCAACACACGACTCCTGGCTGCGACCGCCGCGCTGTTGCTCGCCTTCTACGCTAGCGCTGGCGAGCCGTCGTTGCAGGAGGTACAACGAACTGGCGCCGCTTGTTTCCCGGCGGGAAAAGCATTTCACGACTGCATGCGTCCGTTGCTCGCCCCGAGAATCGACCTTCAACGCCTCAGCCAAGTTCCGAGTGAGGTGCCTCCTGTTTGCAGAGCTCCAGCACCAGCGAAGGGCACTCCCTACTACGAGGTACATTTTCTTGGTCCTGAGCAATTTCTAACTTGCGTGCTCGATACACCAACGAGCGACCTTGGAAACGGACTGTCGTTCCTCAAAGGGCTCGAGGACTGTTTTGTCCACGGTGATTTTCAAGCAACGTTCGGGAACACAGCAGTGGCGACTGGCGAGTTGACCTACTGCAGTTTCAAGACGTTCGAAGGTCGGTTGCTCCTCTACCAGATCGCGGCACGCCCATGATTACGTCATTAGATTGCGAGCAACCTAACCAGCCGCTCCACCCGACGCCTTCGGCGCTAGCGCGCCTCGGCGCGGGTGAGCGCCGGCGTTATACGGCATTGGAGTAGGTCGTGGTTCCATTCGAAACCATCTGGAAGCGCGTCGTCGCACTCGAAGGCGAGACTTTTACCCAGGTCCGCGGCGGTACATTCATGTTCACGCTGGTGGGCACGACGCTCCAACTCGATCGCACCAATCAAAACCTTCCTCGTTCGCAACTTGAGGAAGCTTCAAAGTCCCTGCCCTTCTCGAGCACGCAGGACATTCAGCACCTTCGGGCGCCCTCGTACATTTACGCGATCCTCATGGACCGTCGCGTTAGAGGTACCGACTGGTGATTCCAATGCCGTATAACCAGCCGCTCCACCCGACGCTCCGCGCTAGCGCGCGTCGCGCGGGTGAGCGCCGGCGTTAGGCGCCTTGATGCGATTCACTTGCTTACTACTCGCCGCGTTCTTGGCTGGGTGCACGAGCGGCACACTCGTGGTGCCAGGCGATGCCCCTCCACCTAATGCGTCGCTACTCGTTGGAGCGAAGTCCGACCTGCGAGCGATCCGACCACTCTGGTCGCCCGACTCATGGACATACCCGGTGAACGCAGACCCGTCCCGAAGCGAGTTCTGGCTGCTGTCGGGTTGGTACCGTATCCGATACGTGTGCGACGCAATCGAATATCCTCCTTCAGAGAAGCCTAGTGCCACCATCGCTCGAATCAGAATCAACGATGGACCACTCTCAGAGCGAGATATCAGAATCGCGCCTGGCTTGGAGTATCGTTTTGAGTGCTCGACTGTTGCACTCAACAGCAGTTCAATCAAAAAGGTTGGGCCGGCGCCTAACCAGCCGCTCCACCGCGACGCCTCCGGCGGCCTGACGGCCGCCGTCGTCGCGGGTGAGCGCCGGCGTTAGGGTTCACGAATGGCAACGCTTTCGCTCGATGATGCGCGGGAGTACGTATTTCCCCTGCTGCATGTAAAAGCGGACGCTGAAAAGAACGGAGTCTTTGCCGACGACTCTGTATATCTAGGTACTGCCTTCTTCGTGACGAAGAAAGGCGACGCCATTGCTTCTGCTCACACCATTCCAGCCCCTCAGGACCTGCCCGCTGGGCGGCGCCTAATTGCTGTGGTTGTAATTGACGGAAAGCAAACCCCCTGTTGGATTAACTATGTGGCTGTGTTTAATGAACTCGATCTCGCATTGGTGAAGGTAAACCTGCAGAGCACTAGATTTCTGAATGTCAGCTTTGAAACCGTCTCGAATGGAGTTGACGTTGCGCTAGTAGGGATTCCCGATCACTCGACAATGGGGAAAGGGAGACAAATGCGAACGCTCAAAGGTCATGTAACGTTGTCTGGAGAAACGCTTGAACTAAGCGTTGCCGTCCCAGCCGGAATGAGTGGCGCACCGGTATTCTCCGGAACCAATGTGGTCGCATACGCAGTAGGCGTTGCACGTAGTGAGGCGCTCGAAGAGCTCATTGAGGAAGAAGTCACTGAGAAAAAGACAGGGGAGACATTTAAGAGACGAACCGAGGTGAAGCGCGTTATCCACTACGGTATAGCTCGCCCTTTTTCAGTACTTAAGGAAGTGAAGCAACCTGTGCTTGAGGGTAGGACTCTCAGTGAATTCATCCAGTTTCAAAATCGTGAACCCTAACCAGGCGCTGCACCGGACGCCTTCGGCGCTAGCGCGCCTCGGCGCCGGTGAGCGCCGGCGTTAGGCCGCTCGAGTCAAACCTTTAGTGCCGCAACAGCTCTCCTGGTCGCGCTCGAATCGCGTGAACCGCGAATAAGCCAACCACAGCACTAACTTCGCGTGTCGACGAAATCGAACTCGGGGAGCGCGCTAAGCCCATATACAACTAGCGCCAACTTGTCGATGCGTTGAAAATCTCGCTGCCGAAACGCCTCAACGAGCTTCTTCGACATTGAAGCGGAAATGTGCGTGTACTCCGGCACGCGAATTCGTCTCAAATACTGTGCTTGGAAGCGTAGATATCTGCCGCGCATTTTCACCGCGTAGGACCACACGAAGAACAATGCGACCCGAGAACTCAGTAGTGCGCCAAGCACTTCGAGATCCCACTTGTCGGATGTTACGAAATACAGATTGTGATGAGGGTAGTACCGACCTTCGTCGAAGGCGATTTCGTTAGCCCCTGCAATATCTGGAATCAAGAGCTTCGGCCGAGAAACGAGGTCGGGAAAGACCCTGTCAATGGTTCGATACCAGTCCCGAACATTCTTTTTCGAAACGTGTCTCCCTCGAATCTCATCCTCATGTTTGGACAAATACTTGGCAAGACGAGGGTAATCCGCGAGGTCAACACATCCCCCTGAATCTCGGAAGACGTTGATGACTCGCTGACCCGAATCGACAATCGATCCCTTTTGAATGTCCTTGCGCATGACTAGTGGAACGAGCCTGTCTGGCTCAATATCGCAACTACGGTCGACGAGAAATACCGAGTCTTTGCCGGTCGCAACCCCAATGCCTACTCGTGCATTCTCTTCGAGGAGCGGGAAACGCTCCTCGAGATCTCGAAGAACCGCCAATTGCGCGGGTGTCCCAAGAACCCATGGCGCTTCACCTTCAAACCACTGTGCGTAGATCTGCACGATTGCCTCGGTCGCTTCGGCTGGCCCACTATTGCTCAGCTCGGCACGCAAACGTCGGACCTCGTCGACTGTCCCTTCTTTTAGGTGAGCCACAGCCACATCTCGCGATTTGCCGCGAGCGATGACAAAAATAGACGGGTACGCAATCACTTCAGATTCGAAGGGTGATGCTTGATGCAGATCGATGTACGCCTCAACGCGGAACCTCTCTGCGACCATTGCTCGCAGAACTTTTCCGTAACGATTAACTGTCCATCGATTCGCGCAGATGAACGATAGCTTTCCGCTGCTTGACAGCAGATTCATGCATCTTTCGATGAATGCGACATAAATGTCGGCGCGATCAAAAAGAGATTGGAATCGAGCTCGGTACTCCGCTGCGATGACCGGCGGTATTTGCTCAATACGAATGTACGGCGGGTTGCCGACAATATAATCAAACTCGCCAAGGTCCTCTTGCAGCAGAAAGTCGCCGTGCCTAACCCAGGTGCGCGCGAGCGACGCAGAATCTCTCTCGTTCAGTCCTGCACTCTGAAGCAATGCTCGAACGCGCTCGCGCGTCTCGCGCACATGATTCTCATCAATATCAAAGGTGAGAATCGCGTCACGAAGGCTGCTGTACTCGAGACGTTTACCGTTTTGGGATGCTATGAGTCGAGCAACAGCCGCGGTCACAAACGACCCCGTGCCGCAGGATGGCTCTAGGAGCCTCATGCCCGAGAGTTTCGATTTAGGCTCATATCCGACAAGGTCGAGAATGAGATCGACCACATGAGCACGCGTATGAACTACGCCGTGTGTTTCGCCGGAGGAACGGGCACCAATTTCATATGCTTCTGGTGCCACATTCGCCGGAAATGGGATAGCTCGTTGCATGACACCCTCCTTAGTGACTCTCTAACGTCTTCCTGACGTGTGCCGCTAGCCCGACTAGAAACCCGTGAATCGTCAAGTCTGGCGCCGGTTCGGAATATACGCCGCGCAATCCATCCCTACGATCGGCCATCAAGAACGCCGCGCCGTCGTAAAGCTTCTCCCTCATTAGTTTCCGGAGCAACAGCTCGTACCGCTTAGCGTAGGACGCGCCGTGATACTCCGGAAACACCTCGAAATGGGGTTCTTCAACTCCGATTTCGCTATTTGAACCAGTGCAATCCTCAAGAAGCATCAACCATCCCAACCACGGACGCTGCTGGCGAATGCCAAAGGCACCTTCGCGAAATGCCGTCCAAATATCCGTGGCAGTGCCAAGCGCTTCCTCAGTGCGATTGTTGAAATTATTTCCAAACGACGGTCCCGCCTGCGACTTGAACTCAATCGCAGCGACAAGGCGATTCTCATGAACAATCAACATGTCCCACTTCTTGGTAGGCCGGAAGTATCCCGGCAGCTCAAGCTGACTCTTGATGAAAATACTCGCGTTCGGCATCCCGGAGTGCTTTAGAAGCCACGTAACGAGATCGCAGAATCCATTCATTTGCTGACCGCCCGTTACAGCTGCACGGGCGCCCTTATCGCTAGCCGCCTTGCCTTTCTTTTTCTTGCCTTGGCGCTGTTTCTGACTGGACAGCGTCTGCCAGTACACTTGCACCGCCTTTGCGACGTGCGTCGAATACACTTCCGGGACGAGTTTCAGACTCGAATTGCTCATGTTGAAAGCTCAAGGGTTGTACGCCGGTGGCACATCATACAGCGCGACGAACCTAATCATGATTAATCATTCGAGCGGCCTAACAACCCGCTGCACCAACGACGCACATGGCGCGCTCGCTTTGCTCGCGCACCATGTGCGCGGGTGAGCGCGAGCGTTAGGTGGCGTTGGTGACCTTCTCACTTGGTGATGCCCCACTAGCCATGAGAGTCGGCTGGCTAGTCCTGCTTCTCCCGCTTGTGTCGTGCGCCAACAATCCAACGTGGGATAGCGACAATCGCTCTATCAGTGAGCGTCAGGTCGCCTTCACAACTGCCACACTTCAGGCTACGGTTCCATCCGGCTGGGAAACGCACAATCGGTTGCATTGTTTTAATCGCCCTTGCTTCGGAACCTCGCCCTTGCGCCGGAGCGACAACCGGTACAGCCCCTGGGCATTTCTTGCAGCAAGTACCAAATCACGACTGGCACCCGACGCTACTCCTGACTCTTACTCAGAAACGTTAATCCGGGCTCATGGTGAACGTGCCGTCGTCGTTTCCCCCCCAACACGAACGCACGTCGGTTCGCATCAAGGACTTGAGTTCACCTTGATAATCCAGGTTGGATTGGACGTGATCGGCGAAGAGCCCACGGGGCTTAGTCGCCTCGAAGCCCGGAGGCACTTCGTGTTCGAGCTCGATGACTATTTGATTGATTGCTACATTGAAACGTCGCAGCTTATTTCAGGCCAGCTTCTTGATGCTCATCGTTCCTTCTGCGGTTCAATTGAACGGGCAACGCCACCTAACCAGCCGCTCCACCCGACGACTTCCGGCGGCCTGACGGCCGCCGTCGTCGCGGGTGAGCGCCGGCGTTATACAGCAGAGTGAACGGGGTGAGCCGCATCAACATCTCAGAGGTCGCGCTTCGCAATGACGGCTTCCTGCTGGTCCGGCCAGACCTGCCCGAGAAGTTGGACTACCTGCACATCCATCGCGCAGCGAACGGTATTCGCTGGTCCCAGGAAGACCGCGCGCTCCACCCTTATGAGCTCGGATCGTCATCGCCCGCTTTCTGGTTTGCGCGCATGATTGACGCGGTGAAGAGCGAGTATGGGGACGAACTGGTACTCACCAGTTCCACGTCGTGGAAAGACGTTCCTTCGCCGCTCCGGAAGGAGATTCAAGGATGAGCAAGTTTTCTCTGCTGTATAACCAGCCGCTGCACCGGACGCCTTCGGCGCTAGCGCGCCTCGGCGCCGGTGAGCGCCGGCGTTAGGCTTCCGCGACGCTTGCCTACGGCACACCATTGCTCGCCGCGCCATATACCGTGTTAACGATGCCTATTGGGGGTGGTACGTGAAACTTGTACGACGTGGACTCCATCGAAACCGGGGTGACGAACTTCTGTCAGCGGAAGAGATTGGAGTCGCTGGTGAGCGCTTTTGGGGATCGCCGCGTTGGAATGTCGATACTGGAAAGATAGAAGTCTTTCTCAGGGGCAAGCCAGGCCCAACTACGCACAGCTACCGCTTGGAGTTTCTTCCCAAGGAGTTCGTCACTTTCATGCAGTTTTTTGTGAAAGAACTGCATCGTCCTTCGATGCAACGTGCGTTTAAGAAAAAGAAACCATGACCACGCGGAAGCCTAACCAGCCGCTCCACCGCGACGACTTTGGCGGCCTGACGGCCGCCGTCGTCGCGGGTGAGCGCCGGCGTTAGCCCGCATCGCAACCACTCGTGCGTCTTGCCACATGGAACTGCTGCAGAGGTCCCCTCGCAAAGAAAGTACCTTTGCTCGATCGGTACGCTCCGGATATCTCAGTTGTGCAGGAATGCCCAAGACCCGAGGTGCAAAACGACCATTGCCTATGGTTCGGTGACAACCCGAAGCAGGGCATCGCCGTTTTTGCGAAAGAACCATTCAGCGTCCGCGCTCTCCCTCAGCTCCAGGAAGTGCCGGCCTATGCGTTTCCAGTTCAAGTCATCGGCCCTGTCACATTCGTACTCCTCGCCGTCTGGTCAAAAAAGAATCCTCAGTTTCCTTACATTGAAGGGGTAGTTCGCGCGGTGTCGCTCTACCGCGATCTCATGATCACGTCACCAGCCGTGGTGATGGGTGACCTGAATTCAAACGCAATCTGGGACTCTGACCACCCACAAGAACTCAACCACAGCGCGCTGGTCTCAGTTCTTCAGCAACTTGGCATGGTGAGCAGCTACCACGCTTACTTCAACGAAGAACACGGGAGCGAACGTAGGCCTACCCACTATTTCCGGTGGCAGGAATCGTCACCCTTCCATATCGATTACTGTTTTATTCCTAAAGATTGGGCTAATCGCCTTCGTGCCGTAGAAGTGGGTACCTTCAGCGAGTGGAAAGACGTCAGTGATCATCGGCCTCTCATGGTGGAGATTAATGAACATGCGAATGCGGGCTAACCAGCCGCTCCACCGGACGCCTTCGGCGCGAGCGCGCCTCGGCGCCGGTGAGCGCCGGCGTTAGGCCGCGCCGAGAACCACAAGTGGATCCAACTGTCGCAAAGCTCAAGACGCCGGCCGAATGCCTTCGCTTCGAAAAGAACGCGCTTGACCGCAGCCGCCCCGACCTAGCTCAGGACGCTCGGCGGCGCGCGATAGAGCTTCGTGCTGAGAACTATGGCGCGAAGAACGACGTCGAGAAGGAATGCCTCGAAGCTATCTATGCGTATGAGCGTGTTCTCACGCAGAAACATGGCAGGACAATTACTGCCGCCCGCACCTGGCCAATGGTTAAGAAGTACGGAATTATCGAAGCTGTAGAACGCGTTGTGCTTCGACCGGACGAAACGGTTGGGTACACGTCGCTTCTCGAAATGGGGCTACAGGACTACGCCTTTGAGGCCGTCGTTCTTCGTCATCCCGAGCACTTTTCTGAGGCAGCGGTGAAACAATCGCAGTTGCGAACGAGTGAATAGGCGCGAGCCTAACCAGCCGCTGCACCGGACGCCTTCGGCGCTAGCGCGCCTCGGCGCCGGTGAGCGCCGGCGTTATATGGCCCCGTGACTGGTGCGCGCGTGAACTATAAGAACCTCAGAACATTTCGAAAGCGCGCTGGGCTCACGCTGGCTCAAGTTGCGGCAGAGATTGGAGTCACTCCGTCTGCCGTTGCTCAGTGGGAAACGGGCCTTTCGAAGAACATCAAGACTAGCCACGTAGCGAAACTAGCTCAGGCGCTAGGCGTCACCGTCAATGACCTGTTTGGAGCGGGTAGCGGACTCTCGATTACGAAAGACGAAAAGGCCTTGCTCTCCACTTACCGTTCTCTGAACTCGTCCGATCGCAGGTTGGTGTCTACTCTGGCAATGCGACTTCGGCGGGGAGGGTCATGAGCCAGGGCCATATAACCAGCCGCTCCACCGGACGCTGCGCGCTAGCGCGCAGCGCCGGTGAGCGCCGGCGTTAGACGTCATACACAGTGACACCGTTCGAGCAGTTCCGGCTCAATATCGCGGCAGCGGATTCGCTGCTTAGCATGTATCGCGAGCTTCGCGAACGGCGCCAGCTCGGAGCCCGCGGTCCTCTCGATGCAGACAACATTGAGCTCTTATGGCTTCCGCGCTCGTCCGTCGTCTCAAGTCTTTCTTCACTCGATGCGTACGTGCACCAGGTACTGTTCGAAAGAATTCCGCATGTACTTCGTCGCCCCGTTGCAACTATTCCTTCACCACTTTTCGACCGCTTGTCGAGGACTCTGTCCATTAAGACAGGCGCGACACTTAGGGAGTCGTGGCATCTTTTTACGGTTCCCAACGTAGTGGAGCGACTGTTCCAAGAGCTAAAAGAGAAAGACCTTCAATCACTTCCGATGCAGTCTCCCGATCGCCTCGAGGAGGCCTTCGCTCTAATTGGGCACCCCCAGGTGTTCGATACGCTTGGGGACATGTGGCCTGGCCCAAACGTGAACGCTGCGTACGTTCGCCGGCGATTGAATCAGTTCTATAAGCGACGCAATGAGATTGCCCATGAGGGCGACCTGGACGCCCAAGAACGTCCGCGCCAAATGACGCCAGACTTCGCTGATCAGTGTCGAGCATTCACGGTTTCGCTCGTCGAGCGACTAAATAGAATTGTGTATGACGTCTAACCAGCCGCTCCACCCGACGCTTCGCGCTCGCGCGCTCAGCGCGGGTGAGCGCCGGCGTTAGGGCGCGCAGGATTGGAGAGCCCATGCGACATATAGCCCTCAGCCTATTCTTCGTCCTCATTGCCGGATGTGCGAATCCGGTGAACAAGGTCACGTCGCAGAACTACGCCGATACGTGCGCCGAGGCGGAAAGAAATGATCGCCTGACCGTTGCGGAAGATGCGTGCTATCGCGCGCTCGTAAACGTCGATATCGGGAATCTAGGTGCCGAACTGAAATCAACGCGACTGTACGACTTTGCGCGAGTTAAGCGTCGCCTTGGAAAGTTCAGTGAAGCGGAGACCCTGCTAAATCAATCCATAGACTTGGCCAAAGAGGTCGGGACATTCAGTCCTGAAGCAATGGGGCGGCGGTACATTGAGCTCGCAGTGAATCTTGCTGCACAGAATCGTTGGACGGACGGGTTCGTTTTTCTGGATCAAGCCATTCCGGTTATCGGCACGTACACCGACAAGGAGCGAGACTTCTCGACCATGGTGCTGAGCAAGTACGCCGACGCACTCGATAAGGCCGGTCAAACTCAGGCCGCAGCAAAGTGTCGAACGGCTGCGCAGGTTCAATAGCAGTGCTCCCTGCGCCCCCTAACCAGCCGCTGCACCGGACGCCTACGGCGCTAGCGCGCCTCGGCGCCGGTGAGCGCCGGCGTTAGAGTTCACGAGATGTCATACCAAGGTACAGCGAACCTTCGAATCTTCGGAGCGGATCGCCAATGCATGGTGCGGTTGCAGCCGGACGATGGTCATATCATTGCCCAGTTTCCGATGGATGCGATGAAGGTGATGGACTTCGCCGCGCGACGTAACACGACAACACGAGTCTACGGTCTCACAAATCTGAATATTGATTTGCCGCTTGGTCGTGTACGGAACGCGTCTCTCAAGAAACTCCTGCTGACCACCCTCGCGCCCGGAACAATGTCTATTTATGACTCAACGCTGGTGCGCTCGCTCAGCCTCTATCCGAAAGAGATTGGACTTACCACTCTTACGTTTAAGCCTCAGCAATCGATAGTGGCACTGCCTGTTGCGGACTTGCCCAACGACGGCGAGTCGGAACTAGTATTTCTCGACAACAAACTCACAACCACACCACACTTGCACAGCAGGATTGGTCGCTCTTCGGTCTCACTTACCGGGGATCAGCACATATTGATTGTTAGGGCCAAGCGAAACCTTCTACTAGATCGAGACAGGCTTCGCCGAGCTTTGTCGCTGGCTCAAGGAGGGCGTCTTCTATTTCGCGCTGGTTACTGCAGAAGGCGTCTCGAGCTCAACTTTGTCAAAGCTGGTTCGATAAGACCGTTGGGAATAGCCTTTGAGGCTTTGGATCAATGTTCGGAGTTCATCGAGAAGTATGTTGCCCATGAACGGTCAGTATCCGGAAATGAACTGAACAAACTGATTATGGCTGCTGAGTACGTCGTGGATGGCGCTGCAGGCACAGCGCCGCTTGAGAACAAAGCTATTAGCTTCTTCACTGCGCTTGAGATTCTTGATGGGTCGCGTACTTTGAGTCACAACACATTGACCACAACCTTGGGAATCTCTCGTGGAGCCGCGGATCTTCTAATAGGCGTTCGGAACCGCCTCGTGCATCAAGGGAGATTGTTGGGAGTAGCGATTGAAGAAACCAGGGCCGACCTTGCGGCTAAGGGACGCATGACCGCGCTTCCTTTCTCCGTGAGATCATCGGAACCTCATGTTGTTGCCTCTTCATTTCGCTTCTGGTTTTTAGAACTTCTTATCGCGACAATTGCGCGCTCTGTAGGCGTCGCGAACCCGAAACTTGTCTACCAAAAGAACTTCTCGTGAACTCTAACCAGCCGCTCCACCCCGACGCGCTGACGCGCGCGGGTGAGCGCCGGCGTTAGAAAGCGCCATGACCTTTCGCCGACTCGCTCTAATCGTTCTTGCGGCCATCGCCGCAGGCGTGATCCTCAATGGCTACGTATTCGACGTCTATCGTGAGCCGCGGTCCCCACTCGCCGAGGGACTCGGCCCACTTGTCCTCCTTCTTCATCAAACGCTCCCGGCATTTGCCGTAGGTCTGCTTGTACGCTCTCGCGGTCTCGTTCTGGGTGCAATCACGGGCGTTGGCGTGTACTTCGCGCCCGCATTGCTGACCCTCGTGCTGCCGGGTCTGTTTGGCTACGGCCTACCGTCTCTGAGCTTCGTGCTACTGGCCGCGACAGTTCAGTTTGTCGTGATTTCTGCGTTCGCCTGCGAGGCTGCCGTTCAAATCGCCAAGCGGGCGCTTTCTAACCAGCCGCTCCACCCGACGCCTACGGCGGCCGAAGCGCCCGCCTCCGGCGCGGGTGAGCGCCGGCGTTAGATGGCCCAGGATTCAGCTGTGACACATCAAGACTTCGTCCACCTACAGCAATCGAAAGCTGCTGCCACGGCCGCCGCGGTCCTCGCGCACACCGAAGGAGCCATCCTCGGGGCTCGCACTATCATTGCGCTTCTTCAATCCGCCGACGTTGACTCCGCCGATCCCGATCTATTGGCCCTCGTCGCCTTGGATTCAGAGACAGATGCGCTGCCTGTGGGGCCAGAAATTGCGCACTGGAGTGAAGATGCGCTGTCTCGGCTAAGCCCGGAACTTGCGGACGCGGAGCGCTATGCGCGAACAACCTACTGCTCGCATTTCCAAAACATCGTCAAGCGCTTTGGGCCATCTAACCAGCCGCTCCACCACGACGCCTCCGGCGGCCTGACGGCCGCCGTCGTCGCGGGTGAGCGCCGGCGTTAGACGGCAAGGAGTTGAATGTGATCTACCGTCATCTCACGATCTTTGTGTTCACTTCATTGCTCCTCAGCGGTTGCGCTCAGTTCGGATCGCCCAAGGCAGATCCATGGGTACCTGGTACCGCTGTTCCACTTGGCCACGGAGTCGTACTGGTCGCGGTCACCGGACCGAGTGCCGTGAACTACATGCAGTACTGCCGAGGGAACGGGGGATGTCTCAACTATCGATTCCCGCCCGTTGCCAATGACGTGATTGCGCTGCCGGTTCCAATTCCATCCATCGATGTAGGCATGGACTCAATTACCCTGGCCAATCGCGCTGCGGGGGTCGCTCCAACCGGCGGCGGAGGATCGGTCGAGTACGGTTACATCGCTATACGAGACGAGCCAGTCTTCTCCGTCACGGACGCAACTGTGCGGTTCCACATCACGATTAACACCGCTCAGGGCGGTGGTTATTCGTCCGCCGCAAATCCGGCTGCGATTAAGCGAGCTGCAGAGAAGTACGGACCTTCACTCACTTCCATGAAGCCCGAGAACTTCACTTGGTAACCGCAAGCCCTTGCCGCCTAACCAGCCGCTCCACCCCGACGCTTCACCGCGGCCTGACGGCCGCGGTTCGCGCGGGTGAGCGCCGGCGTTAGGCGGCGCGGTCTACCAATGGCAATGCATCCCCAGTTTCCCTGCCCTCGCTGCGGCTGCGCCTTGGAAGAGCAGATCCCCGGGCTGTGGACGTTCATTGCCCTTGAAGCACTCTCACTTCCACTCCTAATCATGGCGTTCCTCAATGACGCCATCGCCTTGCTAATTGGAGTGCTGGTTCTCGTGGTTGTCTTTGTCGTACTCGCAATGCGTCACAGGTCGGCGTCGCCGCTCACGCTCAAATGCATCAAGTGCGCGCATGTCGTCGAACTGCCTCAGGGCGAATCCGCGCCCCCTAACCAGCCGCTGCACCCGACGCCTACGGCGGCCGAAGCGCCCGCCTCCGGCGCGGGTGAGCGCCGGCGTTAGACGTCACTTCGAATGTCGGAGCCCACATCAAAGCCATCTGGGGTTGGGCTGCGCAGCATGCGCGCCCCGCTCATCTGGCCTGCGCTGTTTGGTCTTGGCGGCTTGGTGGTTGCTTGGTTCATTCTTGGCCACCCTCATGCCTGGCAACTCCTGCCTCTCTACGGGCTGGCATTCGGATTCGCGATCGCAGCGGTCCATTGGCTCGTGCTGGCCTTCGGGCGGTATCTTGGGCCACACCATGAACGTGACGTCTAACCAGCCGCTCCACCGGACGCCTTCGGCGCTGACGCGCCTCGGCGCCGGTGAGCGCCGGCGTTAGACGGCAGCCCATGACCCAAGCGCCAACTCCGTGGAGTCACCTGTGGCACATGCTGCCGCTACTCATATGGCTAGTGCTGCTTGTGCTCTCTGTGCCATTCGGCAATCTCTTGCTGGGGCCAGGTGATCCTGACAGCTCAGTAATCGGTCTCCTTTACGCAGCAGCTTCGGGCCTGCTGATCGGATTCCTAGGTATCGTGCTACTTGTGCGCGACCGGACACGCCATAGTCGACTCAGGTTTGCCATGTACGTTTTTGCCAACATCGTTCCACTGACAATTGGCGCCATTGCTAGCTACTTGGTAGGTTCAGCATGGCTATCGTTTCGCACATGAGTGGCCGCCGTCTAACAAGGCGCTGCACCGCCGACGCCTTCGGCGGCCTGACGGCCGCCTTGGCGCGCGGTGAGCGCCGGCGTTAGATTGCTCGGTGACTGCGATGCCCCATCAATTCCTAACCGTGTACGACTACGGCATGGGTGGCGTCTGGCAGTGGATTACGGCTGAGTCAAAGGAACAGATTCTGGCGAAGTACCCCGCACTGCACGTCTACGAGCGCGGGACATTTCCAGAGTGGTGGTCAGAGCGTGGGTTTGAGATCAAGAGGACGTATCACATCGACGATCCGCCAGATAAGGTGCTCCGTAATTTCATGGTCAAGGATTAATCCAATGCAGTTTCAGCAAGCGAGCAATCTAACCAGCCGCTCCACCCGACGCGCTGAAGCGCGCGGGTGAGCGCCGGCGTTAGGCGGCAGCGATGTCGACGTTCGATTCCAGGTTGTCACAAGAGGTTGCCGCGCAGCTCGTCGCCGGAGCGCCGCTCACCAGGGGGGTGGTGCAATCTGCCTATCTCAAAGTCGCCGCGCTCGAGGGAGTCACTGAGGCATCAGACGTGTCAGAGAAGTGGATTGATTTGGTCCTTGAACGGTGGCGCGCCCTACCAGCGCATGCGCTTAGATCCGGTGGTGTTACGTCCATTGCACAACAACTCTTCCAAGTAATCGCAAAGTAATGGCTTTAGCAATTGAGGAGCCCGCAATCGTGCCGCCTAACCAGCCGTTCCACCCGACGCGCGATCGCGCGCTGGCGCGCGCGACGCGCGCCGGTGAACGCCAGCGTTAGGCCGCAACGATGAATCGCCTCGCCTTTCTTGCAGTCACCATGCTTCTGTCTGGCTGTGCTACGTACGACGCTGGCGATGCCTATATAGGTGGGTGCCTGAACTGGGCTCCTCAGTACATAGGGAAGTACGAGCGTCGAATGGATGTCCTGCCAGAACACGTACTAATTCAGATCTCTCCCGACCATGCCAAGGCGCTGCTATCGCTAACCCCGTTGCCAGTCAATGATGCAAAGCACTGTTGGTACAGGATAGTTAGGACTGGCGGCATTGCCCTGCACACTTCAACTCAGAGCTTCGATTTCGAGCTAAGAGATGGATCCTGGGTGCTAACCCAAACGTACGATGTGGTCACGGTGGACTAGAGGGATTGCCGTTGATTGCATCGTTGCGACCTAACCAGCCGCTCCACCCGACGCTTCGCGCTAACGCGCTCAGCGCGGGTGAGCGCCGGCGTTAGACAGCTGCAAATGTTGCCCCGCCAGTTCCTATCCGCCCTCGCGCTTCTGGCGTTGAACGCCGGCGCGACGCCATGCCTCAGCTACTCGCTCGACCCGAAGGAACTCTCCGGCGTAGTTGAGAAGCGAGTCTTCCCCGGCCCACCGAACTATCAAAACATTGGTCAAGGCGATCGGCCGCACGAAGTGCTGATCCTCAAACTCGCCGCGCCAATCTGCATGGACGGAAGGACTGCGCTCGGGCCAATGGACGTGGATGTTTCCGACGTTCGGGAACTGCAGCTAATCTTCCCGCCAGAGCTCTGGGAACAATCCCGGGGCCTCGTCGGGCACCAGCACTCTTTCCACGGCAGCCTCATGCACCGGCAGAACGCTCAGCACTACACGACAGTCGTCTTGGTAGTTGCCAGTATTGGGCAGCTGTCTAACCAGCCGCTCCACCCCGACGCGCTGACGCGCGCGGGTGAGCGCCGGCGTTAGCCATCACCATGGTTCGTGTGCGTTCATCACCACGTGAGATTGATATTTCCGGCTCCCGCGAAGACTTACGGGTGTTGCGCGACGACATTGAGGCGTTTCTGGTATCTCCATTGACATCCATCACCATTCCAACGGATGCCACTTTCGATCCCGCTCCTTACGGCAGCGCCCTAGATGCCATTCATCTGACAAAAGGCGAGAATCCGCTTCACGCTCAGGTTCAAGGAAAGACGCTACTAATTTCGGCAGAGGTGGGTTTGCTTGGCACCATTTCAGGCAACCTTCCATGCGACGCAGAGCACCCGACGTCTGGAATTCAGGCACACACGCACTTCCCGGAGTACTTATGCACTTCTGCGTCTCCATCCATTGTGCTGTCACTTCGTAGAAATGGTGATGGCTAACCAGCCGCTCCACCGCGACGCGAATGGCGCGCTCGTAAACTCGCGCGCCATTCGCGCGGGTGAGCGCCGGCGTTAGGCCGCGCCGGAGAAGCTGTGGATCCCGCTGTCGCAAAGCTCAAGACTCCCGAGGAGTGCCTTCGCTTCGAGAAGAATGCTCTCCTCAAGAACCGACCTGACCTCGCCAAGGACGCTAGGCGCCGCGCGATCGAATTGCGGGCTGAGACATACGGTGCCAAGAACGACGCCGAACGGGAATGCCTCGAAGCCATTTACGCCTATGAGCGCGTTCTGACCCAAAGGAACGGGCGCACCACTCGCGCCAATCGCACCTGGCAAATGATTAAGAAGCACGGAATCATTGAAGCTGTTGAACGCGCCGTGAATCGGCCAACTGAAACTGTGGGGTACACCGCCCTGCTAGAAATGGGCCTCGAGGACTATGCGTTTGAAGCTGTCATCCTTCGCCACCCTTCTCATTTCACACCCGAGACAGTTGAACACTCTCGTGTACGTATCAAATCAACGGCGCGAGCCTAACCAGCCGCTGCACCGGACGCCTTCGGCGCTAGCGCGCCTCGGCGCCGGTGAGCGCCGGCGTTAGGTGTTTGCGGGGTTGAGCGCTGCTAACAAAGTCTGCTGTGGTATATCCAATTAATCGTGGATCCGGAGAAGCCCATGAGCGCATCGTTAAACTGCCCACATTGCGGCTTCAGTGGAATTCCACACGGCGTGTCCGTATGTCGAGGGTGCCAAGCAGAAATTTCATATCTCACTTGGTTTGAAGCAATACTTTCGGCGATGGTATTGGGAGCCGGGACAGGTTTAGTCGTCTTTACATTACTTTTCGCCTACACGTCACTTCCGGAACTTTTCGATATATGCGTTGGTGTCGTGGTCGCTTGCCTAAGTCCAGTGTTTTTCTTTCGGTTAACTCGCAAATCAATTGGACGAGCAACTTTTAAGCGTAGGTACAACACCACTCGATGGTGATGCATGGGACGAATCTTGCCTATGTTTGGCGACTGCACCCGCCAAACACCTAACCAGCCGGTGGAGCTGACGCGCCATGGCGGCCGCTCGGAAGCCTCGCGGCTCGCCATGCGCGCAGCTCACCGCCGGCGTTAGGCGTTGCCAGAGATATGACCGTGGACTTCACGCACGACGTTCTCCTCGTAACCGGCGTAGTAGTGCTCGTTGCCACCTGCGTACTGTTTCTGCGGACGAGGTCTACTCTCGTCCTCGGTATGCTGATCGGAGCACTTATGGTCGGTGCAAGCGAAGTGATGACCCATTGGGGACCTTTTGTGACCGAACCATTGGTACCAACCGGCTTTGCCCCAATCCAGCCTGACGGAACGTTTGGTTCCGTGACCCGACCGCTAGCGATCGTCGCCCCCCTGTTCATTTTCGGCCTGCTGATATTCGGCGGGTGCTTTTTCGCTTTCTGCGCGAAGGCTCCGCGCAGCGCATCGAATGCAGCTCGTGGCAACGCCTAACCAGCCGGTGGAGCGGACGCGCCATGGCGCGCTGACGCGCGCCAGCCGCGCCGCTCACCGCCGGCGTTAGGTAGCGCCATGCGTACCTGGATGCTCATTGCCTTGGCGCCTGTGGCAGCGCTCGCTGAGTCCCCTGCTCGCATTCAGGACGGCGCACTCACTGCTGCGCTGGCGTTTGGAACGGATCTCGTTCCTATGTATCAAGGTAACTACTACCGCCTTCGCCTGATGGATGTGCCTGAAACTGACGGAGAGTGCTGGGGCAAGGAAACCTCCTGCCCAAAGCACACGCTTTACCTTGCTGTGCTGGAAGGTGAGCTCTACCCGACGACTGCCGTCTACCGACTGGGAGTGGCCTCGGGCTGGGAGTTCTTGGGGTGGAAGGAGCCGTGTTCTGGAAAAGGAACAGTCGGCTTTTCGGTCCGCACCAACCTTCCAGGCGCAAACGTAGATCAAGACAATCGCAACGCGTGGCGTCCGACGACCCTCACGTTGTGCATTGATGGTGGAACACCCATGCTCATTTCGGCGCTACCTAACCAGCCGCTGCACCCGACGCCTACGGCGGCCAAGCCCGCCTCCGGCGCGGGTGAGCGCCGGCGTTAGGCCGCATCAATATTCAACTAGCCTCAGCGGAGACATCACAATGACGCGACTACTTCCTTACGTCCTCGTCCTCTTGGTGCTGGTTTCGACGCCTTTCGCCAAAGCGGAAGATCAATCTGTAGTTAGTGGTGCTGGAGCAGTCTCCTGCGGCAAATGGATTGAGGCTCGTGCACTTAATGACCAAGACATAAACAGCATTTTTGTGGCATGGGTACAGGGGTTTCTTAGCGGAATGAATACTCAACGAAGGATGAGCACGAAGCAGGAGATGTCACTCCTACCTGATCCTCCGACACTACTGGCCTACGTGGACAACGCCTGTCGTGATAAGCCGTTGGAAAACGTCTATCTAGTCTCAATTCGTCTGTATCAAGACATTCAGGCAACGAAGTGATGCGGCCTAACCAGCCGCTCCACCGGACGCCTTCGGCGCTAGCGCGCCTCGGCGCCGGTGAGCGCCGGCGTTAGGTGGCGTTTATGAACCGCGCTCTGCTTGTGGCAATCGTGGCTCTTGCTGGTGCCGCGTGCTCCACAGCCGCTCCGATAACAGCGACTCAGGCTTCTGCTGCTGCCTTAAAGGAAGTTCTTCTACAGGTCTCCATTCAAGCGCAGGTGGAACTCTCCTTCGAAGGAATGACCGACTCGTCCGTTCACATTTCCGCGATCAACGGCGTAAGCACCTGCCTGAAGTCGTCTGAAGCGCAAGTGGTCGCCCTGCAGAAACGCTTCATCGAAACCCCAGGCGTTCACGAGACGTACAGCCTGTGGTTACTGAGCGTGAAAAAGGCAGACGGAACAAAACTCGCCCCTTCGCCCACTCGGTTGGCTGAGTTGGGAATCTTTAGTCGGTGCATCGGCCTGTTCGTGTCTGTGCATGGATAAACGCCACCTAACCAGCCGTTCCACCGGACGCTGCGCGCTAGCGCGCAGCGCCGGTGAACGCCGGCGTTAGGCCGCGAGATTTCGCCTATTGCACCCCATACGGCTCTGCCGTATAGTCTCGCCATGCACACATTCATCGAGACGCCGCTGTTCACTCGGCTCGTCTCGGAATACCTCACGGATGAGGAGTACGCGGCCCTTCAAGGTGCATTGGCCGCGAACCCGGAGTCCGGAGCTCTGATCCGAGGTTCCGGTGGCCTGCGCAAGCTCCGTTGGAGCGTCGCGGGCCGCGGCAAGAGCGGTGGCGTGAGGGTCATCTACTATCTGCGCACGCGAGCTGGCGTCATCTGGATGCTCACCATCTACGCGAAGAACGTGAAAGAGAGCATCCCGGCCAACGTACTGCGAAAGATCGCCCAGGAGATCGACGATGGCGAAGACAAAGCGTGACATCGGGGCGGAGATCCTCGAAGGGATCCGCCACATCAAGAAGGGCCGCGTGGGGCGCGTCATCAACGTTCCTTCGGTCGCGAACATCCGGGAGCGCACGGGGCTCTCTCAGTCGGAGTTCGCGCGACTCATCGGCGTGTCGGTGCGTACGCTTCAGGACTGGGAACAGGGACGCCGTGCGCCATCGGGCCCAGCTCGTGCGCTACTCGCCCTCGCCCACAAGAACCCGCGAGCCTTGCTTGAACTCGCGGCCTAACCAGCCGATCCACCCGACGCCTACGGCGGCCGAAGCGCCCGCCTCCGGCGCGGGTGAGCGCCGGCGTTAGGCGGCTTGGCACTTCATGTCGCTGCTCACTGCACTCGCGCTCGCTGCCGTCGTCCTCGTGGCGCTGTTCTTGCTTGCCCTTGGCACCGCTTCGCTAGTCATGCCTGCCCAGGCCAACCGTTTTTTGCTTGGTTTCGCTGGCTCGCCTTCCGTACACTTCGCCGAGCTGTTACTTCGTCTTGTGGCAGGCGCTGCGCTCGTGCAATACGCACCGAACATGCACTTCTCGTCCGCCTTCTCACTCTTCGGGTGGGTGCTCCTTATCACCACCGCCGGCCTGCTCTGCGTTCCTTGGCAGTGGCATCGTCGTTTCGCGCAACTGGTGGTTCCCCATGCCACGCGGTACATCGCCCTGATCGGTCTCGTGTCCCTGACCCTTGGCGGTTTCGTCATCTTTGCGGTGACGCGTGGCCACTCGGCCTAACCAGCCGCTCCATTCCGACGCGCTGATGCGCGCGGGTGAGCACCAGCGTTAGGCGGCGCGTGCCTCCGGTGATGTTAGGAGAGCCTCGTGTCCGACATTGAAATCGTCACATTGACCTTCTCGTTCGTGCTCGGACTTGGCATCGCCCAGATCCTGAGCGCTACGAGTGCGGCGATAAGGGACCGCAAACAGCGCCCGCTGCACTGGCTGCCACTCGCATTCGCCGCCGCGATCCTCTTCCTCCACATCCAGTATTGGTTCGTCCTGGTCGACTACGACGCATATGTCATCGACGGCTGGAGCTGGTTGACCTACGGTCCGCTCCTGATGGTTGCCGTGATCCTGTTCCTGGCCGGGGGCATCGTGCTGCCGACGCCAGGCGCGGACTCTGGCGTTTCCCTCATCGACGACTTCGAGAAGAACGGCAAGCTCAGCCTGCTGTTCGTCGCTGCGTACCAGGCGTTCTGGATCCCCGGCAACGCGTTGTGGGACGGCTGGCTGAGTGTCGCCGTCTGGTACAACGTCGCGCTGACGATACCGCTGCTGGTCGCCTACCGCGCGCGTCCCGGGGCGCTACGGAATGCGGCCGCCTCCGTGTACTTCATCGCCCTGGTGTTCGCGCTGCTCTTCATCTGGTCGACTCCGGCCGATATCGGCTCGGGTGAACGATCTGCCGAGGCGCCGCTTTACCAGCCGTTCCGTCACGACGCCTCCGCCGGGCTGACGGCCGCCGTCCTCGCGGATGAGCGCCGGCGTTAGTCGCGCCCACCCGCATGTTGCTGCTGTACCGGACCGACAGCCTGGACTTCGCGCATGCGCTCCACGCTCGCCTGCTCGACGAGGGCATCGCATCGAACGTCACTGGCCAGATGCTGCATTCGCTTCGACCTCGCCACTTCGGGTTGGATCTGCTGAGCATCTGGATCGAGGATGAGAAGGACCTGGCGCCTGCACGGCAGGTGCTCCGCGATGAGTTGGGCGATGGACCGTCGCGCCCCGCGACGCCATCGAACAAGGCCTTGGTCGGGTTCATCTCCGCGGCGATCGGTGCCGCCGTGGCGTTCGCGCTGCTACTCTCGCTCAGATGAAGCTGGCATCCGGAACACCGTTGCTCACGATCGCTCGTCGACTGCTGGTCCTGGCGACCCTGGCTCTGGCGTTGGCTCCGAGCGCGGCGCTCGGGGCCTCCGCGACCACCGGCGGCATCCCCGAGGACTGCGACGGGCGATGGTTCGGGGTGAGGGACAAAGGCGAACTCGCCGCCTTCGTCGCCCAGCTGAGGGCTGCGCTGGCCGCGTCGGACCCGGTGCAGTTCGCGGTGCTCGCGCGCTACCCGCTCCAGGTCAACGGCCCCGGGGTCTCCTCGATGTCCGTGGTCACGCCCCAAACGCTGCAACTGCGGTTCAGCGAGTTCGCGCCGCAAGCCTGGCGCGAGAAGCTGCTCGCCACGTCCGCCGAGGACATCTCTTGCTCTTACAGAGGGGTTGGGTTCGCCCACGGGGCGCTTTGGGCGCAGCCGGTCGAGCTCGACGGCGTGCACTCCTACCGCATCACGGTGCTCAACCTGCCGGACACGCCGGGCTCCGTGTTGCCCAAGGGTCGACGGACGATCGAGTTCGTCTGCGAGACCCCCAGGCACCGGGTGATCGTCGATTCCCTGGACCACGACGCCTACCGATACCGGGCGTGGAACAAGCCGCGCCCGATCACGGACACGCCCGACCTCGAACTGGCTGGCGATGACAGCACGCCAGGTTCCGAAGGCACGGGCCCGTGCCGGTACTCGATCTGGAGGTTCCGATCGGGTGAGACCGAGTTCAGCGTCAGCGACATCGGCTGCACCGAGGGCGACCCGCCCGACGGTGCGGTGGGCACCTTGACCGTCCAGAAGAAGGACAAGGTGCTTTCGCGGAAGTGGTGTCAGTGACCGGCCGGCCCGGCCGTCCATGACTACTTCAGCGAGCTCGCGTGCGCCACGAACTGGTCGACCGCGATCTCGGTGCCCTGCTGGAAGCCCGAGGTCCTGTTCTTCTCGAGGTCCGCTTCGTCCCGGTGCAACGCCGTGAACACGTAGCGGGTGCCGTCACCGACGGCCTCCATCGTGACGATGGCGGTGATCGGGATGTCGTCGAACACCGCCGGCCGGAAGCCGGGGAACAGCATCGAGGTCCAGACCAGCCGCTGCATCGGCACGACCTCCAGGAAACAGCCGAGGTTGGGGAACACCTGACCGTCGGCGGTGGCGATGTCGATGCTGAAGATGCCGCCCGGCCGCAGGTCCATCTCGGCCCGCGCCACTCGTCCCCATTGCCGGGGCATGTACCACTCCTTGAGATGCTCCGGCATCGTCAGCGCCTCCCACACCAAGCGGGTGGGTGCGTCGATCGACCGTTCGATGGCGAAATCGAGCTTGGGGTCGAACGCGAAGTGCCTGTTCATGAGCCTGACTCCTTGTCCTTGAGCTGTTTGACGTAGTCGTCGAAGCGGTCGAGCCGGGCGCCCCACAGCCGTCGGCGCTCGCTCAACCAGTCCTCGACGACCTTGAACCGCTCGGGCGCGATCTCGTAGGTCCGCACCCGCCCGCGCTTCCTCGACTTCACCAGCCGGCTCTTCTCGAGCACCGTGAGGTGCTGCACGAACGATGGCAGCTGCATGTCGAACGGCGCGGCCAGTTCGCTGACGGTGGCGGGGCCGACCGACAGGCGCTCGAGGACCTTGCGCCGGGTCGGGTTGGACAGGGCGTGGAAGACCTTGTCGGCGGCTGCGGTCTGGATCATGGCCGGCACCTTCCCGAGGCTCGGGGTGGCCGAGCGGATGGGGCGAGCCTAGGACCGTTTGATACTATTGTAAATACCTAAGTATGTTCTATGCTGGGGGCGTCACCTCCCGCGCGGAGGGCGCTATGCTCTTGCGCCATGCACCTCGTCGCGAGCGCGATCGGATGAACATCAAGGTCGCGAACGCGGCGTGGATCGGGCTGCGCTCCTTCCTCTGGGCGGTGGCCGCAGCCGTGCCGACCGGAGGTCGGGCGTGATGTCCGTCTCGTCACGCGCTGGTCTGGCCTTGGCGGCCCTGTCGCCGCTGGCCGCCCAGGCGTCGTTCGGTGGCACGCCCTGCAAGGCCGACTTCGCTTGTCACTTCGAAGTGTGGGGCCTGCTGCTGGGCGTGGCCGGGGGCATCCAGGCCTCCTCCGTCGTGTTCATCCTGCTCCACTTCTTCTTCTGCCACCCCGAACGATCCAATGGCCGGCAGATCATCCTGGGCGGGATCATCGGGGTCTTCGCGTTCGAGATCGCGGCGCTGTCCGCGTCGTGGATGGGCGCCTGGGGCGAGTCCGCGGGTGGCCACAACGCCGACTATCCGGTGATCGGCTTCGGCGTGGCATACGCCGCAATGGCGCTCGGCACCGTGCTCTACGCGCGCTCGAGCCCGCGTCGTCCGCCGGTCGGGCCGTAGCGCAGCCGAGATGTGCGGTCGATACGTCACTCCCGACGAAGCCGCGATCGAGCGCTTCTGGCACATCGGCCTCCACAACTGGCGCAGCCGGATCCTTCCCGCGTTCAACGTCGCGCCGACCACGCTCGTCCCGATCCTGATCCGCACCGCGGACGGCATCCTCGAGCTCTGCGGCGCCCGCTGGGGCCTGGTGCCGCATTGGTGGTCGAAGGCCGCGCCGCCCTCGCTCACCTTCAACGCCCGGTCCGAGGAAGCCCGCCGCAAGCCGACCTGGCGCGACAGCCTGCGCTCGCAGCGCTGCCTGATGCCGGCCCAGGGCTGGTTCGAGTGGAACGAGAACGAGCCGACCCGCAACGAGGCCGGGCGCAAGGTCAACCAGCCCTACTTCATCCACTGCCCGGAGGCGCCGGTGGTCGCGTTCGCCGGGCTGTGGTCGACCTGGGCCCATCCGAGCGGCAGCGCGCTGTTGTCCTGCGCCCTGCTCTCGAAGGCCGCGGCGCCGAGCATCGCCGGGATCCACCACCGCATGCCGGTGGTGCTGAAGCCCGAGCACTACGATGCCTGGCTCGACCCGGCCACCGCCGCCGAGGCGGTCGACCAGCTGATCGCCGACTCGCGCGAGGACCTCGTCGGATATCCTGTGAGCACCCGCGTCAACAACGCGCGCAACGACGATGCGACGCTCATCGAGCGCCTGCACACCGGCACCCACGCCCGATCCTGAGCGCTTGGAGGAGATGACGATGGCCCGCAAGCGTCCGACCACCGCCGCCGAGTACATCAAGGCCGCGCCGCCCGAAGGCCAGGCTCATCTGCGCAAGCTCCACGCCATCCTCAAGAGCGTCGCGCCCAAGGCCAAGGCCGTGATCAAGTGGGGCAACCCGTTCTTCGTCGAGCCGCGCTTCGTCTACGCCTACTCGGCGCACAAGGCGCACCTGAGCCTGGCGCCGACCGCCGCGGCGATGAAGCCTTTCGCCAAGGAGCTCAAGGCCCACGAAACGACCAAGCATTTCCTCAAGCTCCGCTACGACCGACCCCTGCCGGTCGCGCTGATCCGCAAGATCGCCAAGCGCCGGATGCAGGACCTGCGCCAGCAGACCGGCGACGGGTTCTGGTGACCCGTCGGTAGGGCAAGATGTGCCACCGCTGAGGACCCCGCCATGAACGCACCTGCGGACGAAGCCACGCCGACGGTCGATGACCGCCAGGCCTATGCGATCGCCGCGGTCATCGGCCTCGTGCTCTGGGTGCTGACCGCGCTGATCTCGGGCAAGCGCGAGCCCTGGGACGCCGACCTCTACTGGATGGGGACCTACCCGCTCGCGATCCTCGCCTGCGGCGCGCTCGGCTGGCGTTTCCCCGAGCGCCCCTGGCGCTGGGCGCTGACCCTGATGTGGATGCAGCTGCTGGTGATGGTCGGCGCAGGCGCGGGCCTCGGCTTGCTGCCGCTCGGGCTCATCCTGCTCGGCGTGCTCGCGCTGCCGGGCATCGGGCTCGCCCACTGGCTGGCCGCCCGCCGGCGTGCGGGCGTGCCGGGATGAGCACGCTGCTCGAGCGCCTGCTGCCGGCGCGCGCCGACAACGCCTACCGCGGCCATCCGCTCGCGCTCTGGCTGTTCGGCGCGGTGGTGCTGCTCAAAGCGGGGATCGGCTTCGGCACGCTGTTCAACGGCCGCAACGGCGCGGTCAAGGCCGACGGCATCGCGCTCGAGAGCTTCGGCGCGCAGGGCGCCGACGCGTTCATCTCGCTGTTCGCCGCCTGGGGTCTGGCCCAGGTCACGCTCGCTGCGGTCAGCCTGACGGTGCTGGTGCGCTTCCGCACGCTGGTCCCGGCCATGCTCGTGCTGCTGCTCGCCGAGCATCTGCTGCGCAAGCTGGTGTTCGTCGTGCTGCCGATCGCGCGCACCGGCGTCGCGCCCGGTCTCTTCATCAACCTCGCGATAGTCGCGGCGATGGTCATCGCCCTGGTGCTCTCGCTGCGCGAGCGTCCGCTCGCCGAGACGAACGCGTGACGCGGGTCGGCATCTTCGTCTTCGACGACGTCGAGGCGCTCGACCTCGGCGGCCCCTACGAGGTGTTCACCACCGCCTCGCGGGTCCACCATCGCAGCCATCCCGCGGTGCCGAAGCTGTTCGAGGTGTTCACGGTCGCGCGCGAGCGGCGGCTCATCCGCGCCCGGGCCGGGATGCGGATCGAGCCGGACCACACCCTCGCCGACCACCCGCCGATCGACCTGCTGGTGATGCCGGGCGGCGTGGTGACCGCCGAGCTCGAGCGGCCCGAGGTGGTCGACTGGATCGCGGACCGGGCCCGCAGCGCGACCATCACCGCCTCGGTCTGCACCGGCGCGTTCCTGCTCGCCCAGGCCGGTCTGCTCGAAGGGCGACGCGTGACCACCCACTGGGAGGACATCGCCGACCTGCGGGCCCAGTTCCCGCGGCTCAGCGTCATCGACGGCTGCCGCTGGGTCGATGGGGGCGCGGTAGTGACCTCGGCCGGGATCTCGTCCGGCATCCACATGAGCCTGCACCTGGTGTCACGGCTGGCGAGCTTCGAGCTCGCGCGCGCCACCGCGCGACAGATCGAGTTCGATTGGGATGAAGGAGGCGGACGCTGATGGAGCTGACCGAACCTCGCGAAGGAGTGACCTGATGTTGCGATCGATCTGGGCGGTGGTCGCCGGAGTCCTGTTCGTGGTGATCGTCACCACCGTCGTCGACGTCTGCTTCCACCTGGCCGGGGTCTACGCTCCGCCGCCCGCGCCGTTGTCCGATGCGTTGGCGGCGCTCGCCACCGCCTACCGCATCCCGATCGGCATCGCCGGCGGGTTCCTGACCGCCTGGCTCGCGCCCGCCGAACCGCTGAAGCACGCGCTCATCCTCGGCGTGGTCGGCACCTGCCTCGGTGTCGCCGGGTACTGGTACACCCGCGACCTCGGTCTCGGGCCGAGCTGGTACGCCCCGCTGCTCGCGCTGTTGGCGCTGCCGCAGTGCTGGCTCGGCGGCCAGTGGTTCGTCGCGCGGAAGGCGTGATCGCGCGCAGCGCCGTCGTCGGCCTCGCGCTGCTGCTGGCGTCGCCCGCCCTCGCCGCCGCCGACTCCGACCCGGTGCCGACCAACGGCACCTGGGGCGTGGTGTTCGAGAACGACCTGTTCCGCGAGACCGACCGCGACTACACCGGCGGCATCGCGTTCCTGTGGCTGCCGCGCGAGACCGAACCTCCTGGCTGGGCGCTGCGCGCCGCGCGGACGCTGCCCTGGTTCCCGCAACGGGGCCCGGTGCGTCACGTCTACGCCTTCGGTCAGAACGCGTTCACCGCCCGCGACATCAGCGACCCCGATCCGCCGCTCGATGACCGGCCCTACGCCGGTTGGCTGTGGGGCACGCTCGGCATCGGCGCGCGCACCGGCTCGCGGATCGACCAGCTCGCGTTGACGCTCGGGGTGGTCGGCCCCGCGTCGCTCGCCGAGGTCACCCAGAGCGCGATCCATTCGATCACCGGCTCGGAGCAGCCCAAGGGCTGGAGCACGCAGCTCAACAACGAACCGGGCGTGGTGGTGAGCTACCAGCGCTCGTGGCGCCTGCTCGGCGCCGCGGGCGGCGCGATCGACGTCGAGCTCACCCCCCACCTCGGCGGCGCGCTCGGCAACGTCTACACCTACGCCAACGGTGGGCTCTCGTTCCGCATCGGCCGCGGGCTCGCCCGCGACCTCGGGCCACCCCGGATCCAACCGGCGCTGCCGGGATCGGCGTTGTTCATCCCCGGCGACGATCCCGCCTGGTACCTGTACGTCGGGGTCGACGCGCGGGCGGTCGCGCACAACATCTTCCTCGACGGCAACAGCTTCCACGAGAGCCGCAGCGTGGACAAGGAACCGCTGGTCGGCGACCTCCAGGCTGGCGTCGCGGTCGCGCTCTCGACGATCCGCTTCAGCTACACCGTGGTCGGGCGCAGCCGCGAGTTCACGACTCAGCAGGGACCCGACGAGTTCGGCGTGTTCACCGTGTCGCTGGCGTTCTGAGGGGGCGGATGGACTACGATGGCGTCACCATGAATGTCCCCACGGCCATCCGCGGCACCCGTCACCTGATCCTCGGCACGCTGACGCCCGCCGGGTCCGCGCCGGGCGCGCGCCTCGGCGCCAGCACGGGTTGATCCTGCGGCGATGATCCACCCGGCACCGATCGTGCTCGAGGGCCGCGGCCTGCGCCTCGAGCCGCTGACGGCGGAGCATCGCGAGGCGCTCATCGCCGCTGCCAGCGACGGCGCGCTGTGGGACCTCCATTTCACGACCGTGCCGCGGCCCGAGGAAGCCGCCGGCTACGTCGCGACCGCGCTCGCCGGCCTGGCCGAGGGCCGCATGCTGCCCTGGGCGATCCGCGAGCTCGCCGGCGGCGCGGTGATCGGTTCGACCCGCTACCACGACGTCAAGCCCGAGGCCGACCGGGTCGAGATCGGCTACACCTTCTACGCCGCGCGCTGGCAGCGCTCGTTCGCCAACACCGCCTGCAAGCTGCTGCTGCTCGAGCATGCCTTCGACGCCCTCGGTTGCGGCGTGGTCGGCCTGCGCACCGACATCCTCAACCTGCGCTCGCAGGCCGCGATCGAGGCGCTCGGCGCCCGCAAGGACGGCGTGATCCGGCGCGAGCATCGGCGTCGCGACGGCAGCATCCGCGACACCGTGATGTACAGCATCCTGCGCGAGGAGTGGCCGCAGGTCCGCGCCGGGCTCGAGGCGCGCGCCGCGCGCCACGCTTCCAAATCCGACGCCGCTCGTTCATCCTGAGCCCATGATCGAAACGCTGTTCGCGTTCATCGCCCGCCTGCTCGCCACCCTGCTCGCCCTGGTGTTCGTCTGCGCCACGGTGCTGCTGCTCAACCTGCGCAGCGCCGACGCGGTGCTGTTCGACCCGCTCACCTACCAGCTGGCGTTGGCCGAGACCAACACCTGGCTCAAGCTGCCCGACCTGATCACCGCCGAGGTGGTCCATCTGCGCGAGTCCGAGCCGGGCGCCGGCTCGGACGACCTCGGTGCGACGCTCTACCGCTCGCTCGAACCCCAGGACCTGCGCAACCTGGCGCGGCTGCTGCTGCCGCCGACCGAGGTCCAGCGCCTGGCCGAGGACGCGCTCGAGCAGGGCTTCGCCTACCTCGAGATGCGCCAGGACCAGGTGGTGCTCGACCTCACCGCGCTCAAGCGCAACGCCGCGGGCAAGAGCGGCGCCCAGGCGCTCGAGATCCTGGCCGGCGGGCTGCCCGAGTGCGGCGAACCCGGCTGCCCCTCCTCGACCCAGGTGATGGCGGAGTTCGATCCCAAGGCCTTGGTCGCCGAGGTCCCCGACGAGTACCCGCTGATCGAGGGCGCCGAAGATCCCGATCCGCGCGAGGAGCTCGCCGCCACCCGCGCCGCGCTCGGCTTCGCGCCGCTGGTGCTGGTCGCGCTGCTCGCGGTGGTCTGCCTGTTCGGCGCGCGCTCGCGGGCCGGCTGGCTGCGCTGGTCGGGCGTGCCGTTGCTGGTCGCCGGCCTGATCGCGATCGGCCTCGGCATCTCGGTCGGCCCGGGCGCCGACCTCGGCTGGGCCTACCTCCTCGATCAGGTCGACGACCTGCCCTCGCCGACCACGCTGGCCCAGCTCCGCGCCATCTTCGACGCGATCAACGCCGAGCACGTCCGCCACCTCCAGTTCGAGGGTGGCGCGGTGGCGCTGGTCGGCTTCGCGCTGACGCTGCTGTCGTTCTTCGTGCCCGAGCGACGGCTCGCGGCCTGAGGTCGCCCTCCAGAAAGATGATGATGGTCCCGCCCGAGACCCTGCGGCTCACGCTGCGCCCGCTCACGCTCGACGACGCGCCGTTCACGCTCGAGCTGCTCAACCAGCCCTCCTACCTCGAGCACATCGGCGACAAGGGGGCCCGCGACCTCGACGGCGCGCGCAAGTACCTCACCGACGGTCCGCTCGCGATGTACGCCGAGCACGGGCTCGGGCTCTGGCTGGTCGAGGAGAAGGCGAGCGGCGCGCCGATCGGGATGTGCGGGCTGCTGCAGCGGCCGACGCTGCCCGAACCGGACCTCGGCTACGCGTTCATCCCCGCCTTCTGGGGCAAGGGCTACGCGCTCGAGGCCTGCCGCGCCACGCTCGATTGGGGGCGCGCGACGCGCGGCCTGAGCCGGGTGCTGGCGATCGTGAGCCCGGGCAATGCCGCCTCGATCAAGGTGCTGACCAAGCTCGGGATGGTCGAGGAAGGCCGCCGCGAGCATCGGCCGGGCGACGAAGTGCTGATGTTCGCCTGGTCCGCCCCGTAGGGGGTCAGGTCGTTCAGGTCGGGGCGCGGTAACGAGTAGGGTCGCTCACGCCCGCCGCGGCGAATCCGTCCTTGCGGAAGCGGCAGGAGTCGCAGACGCCGCAGGCGCGGCCGTCGCCATCGGCCTGGTAGCACGACACCGTGAGCGCGTAGTCGACGCCGAGCGTGGCGCCGAGCCGGATGATCTCGTGCTTGTGGAGCGCCATCAGCGGGGCGTGGACCTGGAAGCGGCCACCCTCGACGCCGGCCTTGGTCGCGAGCTGCGCGAGGCCGGCGAAGGCGGCGATGAACTCGGGCCGGCAGTCGGGGTAGCCGGAGTAGTCGACCGCGTTGACGCCGATGAACAGGTCGAGCGCGCCGAGCACCTCGGCCCAACCGAGCGCGAGCGCGAGGAACACGGTGTTGCGGGCCGGGACGTAGGTGACGGGGATGTCGCCGTGCGCGTGGACGTCCTCGGCCCGGCCGTCGACCGGCACCGCGATGGTGGCGTCGGTGAGCGCCGAGCCGCCGATGGTGCGCAGGTCGAGGCGCACCACCTTGTGGGCGACCGCGCCGAGCGTCGAGGCGACCCGCGCTGCCGCCGCGAGCTCGGCCGAATGGCGCTGGCCGTAGTCGAACGACAGCGCGTGGCACTCGAAGCCGTCGCGGCGCGCGACCGCGAGCGCGGTGGCCGAATCGAGCCCGCCCGAGAGCAGCACCACGGCCTTCTTGGACGACGATGGGCTCATCGCGCCTTCTTCATCGACCACGGGCCTCGCCCCACAGCAGCTTGTGGAGCTGGAACTGGAATCGCACCGGCAGATGGTCGGCGAGGATCCACTCGGCGAGATCGCGCGGCGCGACCTGCCCGTACGAGGGCGAGAACAGCACCGCGCAGCGGTCGCTGAGCCCGCGCTCGCGGACCAGCGCGCGCGCCCACTCGTAATCGGCGCGGTCGCAGAGCACGAACTTGAGCTGGTCGTGGGCGGTGAGCCGAGGCAGCAGCTCGAGCAGGTTCTTGCTCATCTCGCCCGAGCCCGGGGTCTTGACGTCGACCACCCGCGCGACGCGGACGTCGACCGCGGTCCAGTCGATGGCGCCCGAGGTCTCGAGCGAGACCGCGTAGCCAGCGTCGCAGAGCGCGGCGAGCAGCGGGAAGGCGTTGGGTTGGGCGAGCGGCTCGCCGCCGGTGACGCAAACCCGGGCGCCCAAGGCGCCGGCCTGCAGCTCGGCGACCTTGGCCAGCACCTGGGGGATGGTCCACCACTCGCCGCCGTGGAAGGCGTAGGCGGTGTCGCAGTAGCCGCAGCGCAGCGGGCAGCCGGTCAGGCGCACGAACACGGTCGGCCAGCCGACCGACTCGGCCTCACCCTGCAAAGAACGGAAGATCTCGGTGAGGCGCAGCCGCTCGCCGGCCGGCAGGTCGTCGCGCTTCACTTCTTCTCTGCTGACATCTGCTTGAGGCGGGCCAGCGCGCGCTTGGCCGCCTCGCTCTCCGGGAACTGCTCGGTGACGGTGGCGAAGGCCTTGCGCGCCGCCTCGGTCTGGCCGAGCTCGGCGTTGCAGTAGCCGACCCGCAGCCAGGCCTCGGGCAGCTTGTTCGAATCGGGGAAATCCTTGATCACCTTCTGGAACTCGGCCAGCGCCTGCTTGAAGCCCTTCGACACGTACCAGGTCTCGCCGAGCCAGAACTGGGCGTTGTCGCGCAGCGCGCTGTCGGGGAACTTCTTGAGGAACGCGGCGAAGCCCTCGCGGGCCTGCTCGTAGCGCGCCTGCTTGAGCAGCTCGAACGCGGCGTCGTAGGCGACCTGGTCGCCGCCGGCGGTGGTGGCGGCCTTGCCGGCCGCCGCGCCGGCGCCGGCCGCCTCGAGCGCGCGCAGCCGCTCGTCGAGGTCAGCGGTCAGCGCCTTGTCGCGCTCGCGGCCCTGGTCGGCCGCGTGCTGCAGGGTCTCGAGCTCGCCGCGCAGCGCATCGACCTCGGCCCGGGTCTCGTCGAGGCGCTGGGCGAGCTCGAGCAGGCTCTGGTTGTTGACCACCCGCTCGATCTGGCCGAGCCGCTGCTCGATCTCGCCGAGCTTGGCGTAGACCGGATCGTCAGGCTGGACCGGGCCGAGGCAACCGGCGAGCGTGAGGCTCAGCACCGCGGCGCTGAGGAACGCGAGCGCGCTGCGGTCCTTGACGAAGGGGCGGATGGTCATCCAGGTGCCTCGTTGCAGGGTCAGCGCGAGTAGACGAGCTCGACCCGGCGGTTCTGCGACCAGGCGCCGTCGTCGTGGCCATCGGCGGCGGGACGCTCCTCACCGTACGAGACCGAGACGATCTGCGCGGCGCCGACGCCCTGGAACATCATCAGGCGGCGGACCGCCTGGGCGCGGCGATCGCCGAGGCCGATGTTGTACTCGCGGGTGCCGCGCTCGTCGCAATGGCCCTCGAGGCGGACCTTGACCGTCGGGTTGGCGACCAGGAAGCGGGCGTGGGCCTCGAGCTGGGTCACGAACTCGGGCTTGATCTCGCTGCGGTCGAACTCGAAGTAGACGATCCGGTTGGCGAGCGGGCTGCGCGGATCCTGCAGCGCGAGCATCGGGTCGACCGGCGCGGGCGCCGGCGCAGCCTGGGCGCGCGCTGCAGCAGCGGCAGCGGCAGCAGCCGCTTGCGCGTCCGGGCTCGGCGCGGCAGCGACGGCGGGGGTGTCCTCCTGGACGGTCTGTTGCTTCGGCGTGCAGGCGCCGAGCGCGAGGCCGAGCAGCACGGGGAGGACGAGGGCGAAGGCCGGGGTGCGTTGGGTGGACATCGAAGGCTCCAGACTTTTGCGTGGTTCGTAGGGTGCGGTCAGGTGTGAAGGATAGCCCGATGCGGGCTTGGATTCCGTGACTCAGTTCTGCGCCGGCGGATACGGCGACCAGGCCGGCTCGCGGACGTCGCCGTCGGTCAGCGCCAGGCGCTGGCGGACGCGGCCGTCGACCGACACCGCCGACAGCACGCCGCGGCCTTTGTGCTCGGTGGCGTACAGGATGATGCTGCTGTTGGGCGCGAACGAAGGCGACTCGTCGAGCCGGCCGTCGGTCAGGACGCGGAGCACCCCTTTCGTGACCTCCATCACACCGACCCGGAACTGGCCGCCCTCGCGGGTGATCAGCGCGATCGAGCGGCCGTCCGGCGCGACCACCGGCCGCGCGTTCCAGTCGCCCTCGAACGAGAGCCGACGGGTCCCCTTCCCCTCCGCGTCGACCTCGTAGATCTGCGGGCCGCCGCTGCGGTCCGAGGTGAACGCCAGGCGCCTGCCGTCGGGGAACCACGAGGGCTCGGTGTCGATCGCCGGGCTGGTGGTGAGGCGGGTCAGCTTCTTGGTCTTGAGCTCGAGCGTGAAGATGTCGAGGTTGCCCTCCGAGCTCGACAGCGCGATCGCGAGCTTGCTGCCGTCGGGCGACCACGACGGCGCGCCGTTGACGCCGGCCCGCGACGAGACCACCTCGCGCTTGCCGCTGGCGAGCTCCTGGACGAACACCTGCGGCAGCCGGCTCTCGAACGAGACGTAGGCGAGCCGGCGGCCGTCGGGCGACCATGACGGCGACATCAGCGGCTCGACCGACTGCACGATGATGTTGGGGTTCTCGCCGTCGCTGTCGGCGACCACCAGGTCGTAACGACGGACCGTGCCGTCGCGGACCTCGGTGATGTACGCGATGCGGGTCGAGTAGGCACCGGGCTGGCCGGTGAGCTTCTCGTAGACCATGTCGGAGATGCGGTGGGCGGCGCGGCGCAGCTCGGGTCCGATCACCGGGATCGAGTAGCCCAGCACCTGGTTGCCGCGCAGCGAGTCGAACAGCTGGAAGCGGACCATGTAGCCGTCCTTGCCGCTGACCTTGGCCCGCGCGATGCGGCCGATCACCACGTAGTCGATGCCGGCGGTGCGCCACAGCGCCGAGTCCATCTTCTGCGCGGCGGTCGGGTCCTGCGGGTGGGCCTCGGCCGGGATCGGCTTGAAGCGGCCCGAGCGCGCGAGGTCGGCGGCGATCACCGCCGCGACGTCCACGGGGGACTTGCCTTCGCCCTCCCACAGGAACGGCACCGCGGCGACCGGTTGGGCACCGTCGATGCCCTGGGTGATCTCGATGCGGATCGCGGCCGCGGCGGGCTGGCCCAGCGAGAGGGCGAGCACGAGGGCGAGGGACAGCGCGGCGATGCGGGTCGGGTTCATCGGTTGGTAAGTCTCACTCGGTCGGCCTCTACTTCGTCGGCTTGAACACGAAATCGATGTTGCGGTCGTAGAGCGCGCGGCTCGACGGCGTCGGCAAGGGCGAGGACTTGAGCACGGCGTCCTCGATCGAGCGCTGGATGATCTCGTCGCCGTTGCAGCGGGTCACGGTCGCCCGCACCACGTCGCCGGTCGGCAGCTGCTCGACCCGCACCACGCACTCGAGGCCGTCCGGGATGTGGGCGGGCCTGAGCCAGTTGCGGTTCACCTTCTGGTTGAGCGCCAGCATCCAGGCCGTCAGCGCGCCCGACTGCTCGGCCTTGCGGCGACGCTCCTCGGCCGCGATCTGGGTCTTGAGCTCCTTCTCGCGCTGGGTCTGGTCGGCGGCCTCGCGCTTCTCGCGCGCGACCTCGCGGGCCTTGGCCTCCTGCTCGGCCTTGGCCTTGGCCGCGACGGCCTCGAGCTTGCGACGGTCGGCGGCTTCGCGCTCGGCGGTGAGCCGGGCATCGTCGATCCGCTTCTGCTCGGCCATCGCCCGCTGCTCGGCGAGCGCCTGGTCCTTGGCCCGCTGCTCGGCCTCGGCGGCCTCGCGCAGGCGGCGGGCCTCGGCCTCGAGCACCCGCGCGTCGATCACCTCGGCCTCGATGATCTGGGGCTGCGCGATCGGCGCGAGGTCGCGGCTCGGCAGCGTCAGCGTGGAGACCGCCATCCAGGCCGCGAACCCGTGCACCGCGAGCGCGCCGACGATCGCGATCAGCGCATCGCCGCCGTCGGCACGATCGGGGTGGTAGGCGAGCGCGGTGGTCATCGCGGGCGTCCGCCGCTCGTCAGCTGCCGCGCCGCGGCGGCTCGGTGACGAGCCCGACCCGCGGCGCCCCGGCCTGGGTCAGCAGGCTCATCGCCCGGACCACGTCGCGGTAGCGCAGCGAGGCATCGGCCTTCACGAACACCTGGGCGTCGGGTTTGTTCTTGAGCACGGTGGCGACGAGCTCGACCACCTGCTCGCCGGTGAGCTGGCGGTCGGGGTCGTCGCCGATGTCGAGGAACATCTGCCCCGCCGCGTCGACCGTGAGCGTGACCCGCTCGATGGCGGCGTCGACCGCCTTGGCGTTGGCCTTGGGCAGCTCGACCCGGATGCCCTGCGCCAGCAACGGCGCGGTGACCATGAAGATGATCAGCAGCACCAGCATCACGTCGATGTAGGGCACGACGTTGATCTCGGCCATCAGCCGGCGCTTGCGACGCTTGGCGATCCCGACGGCCATCGCGGATCAGCCGCCCTGCTTCGCGGTCGAGGGGCCGAACGCGGTGCGGCCGAGGATGGCGACGAACTCCTCGAGGAAGTTGTCGTAGCGGGTCTCGAGGCGCTCGACCCGGTCGGCGTAGCGGTTGTAGGCGACCACCGCGGGGATCGCGGCGAACAGGCCCATCGCGGTGGCGACCAGCGCCTCCGAGATGCCCGGCGCGACCATCGCCAGCGTCGCCTGCTGCACGCCGCTGAGAGCGCGGAACGAGTTCATGATCCCCCACACCGTGCCGAACAGGCCGACGTAGGGGCTGGTCGAGCCGACGGTGGCGAGGAAGGCGAGGTCGGACTCGAGCTTCTCGGTCTCGCGGACCTTGGCCACCAGCATCGCGCGGCGCGCGGCGTCGAGCAGCGCAGCGCCCTCGACCCCGGTCTTGCGCAGGCGGACGAACTCGCGGAAGCCGGAGTCGAAGATCGCCTCCATCCCCTGCATCTTGTCGCCCGCCGCCGAGACCTCCTTGAACAGCGTGGTGAGGTCGCCGCCCGACCAGAAGCGGGCCTCGAAGGCCTCGGCGTTCGAGCGCGCCCGCGACAGCTTGATCTGCTTGCCGACGATCATCACCCAGGAGGTGAACGAGGCCGCCAGCAGCAGCGCCATCACCAGCTGGACGGTCAGGCTGGCGTCGAGCATCAGCTGCAGGATCGAATGGTCGGTGGACATCAGGCGGCTCCGGGGTCGAGGTTCTGGGTCAGCGCCGCGGCGAGCGCGGGCGGCAAGGCGGTGGGCTTGAACGAGACGGTGTCGACGCAGGCGACGCGGACCTCGGCCTCCACGATCAGCTCGTCGCCACGGCGGACCTGCTGGGCGAAGGTCAGCCGCGCCCTGCTCTGCTCGCGGATCGACGCGCTCGCGGTGAGCAGGTCGTCGAAGCGCGCCGGGCGCTTGTACTCGATGGTCACGCCGGCGACCACGAAAACTACGCCCGGGTCGGCGGCGAGCGCCTTCTGGTCGAAGCCCAGCTGGCGCAGCCATTCGGAGCGGCAACGCTCCAGGTACTTGAGGTAGTTCGCGTAGTACACCACCCCGCCCGCATCGGTATCTTCGTAGTAGACGCGGATGGGTACCGTGAAGTGGTTCATGGAATGAGCCATGCCCGCCGTCACGAGAACAGGTCCGGATCGACGTCGGCGCGCTTGGGCGGCGCCAGGCCGAGGTGCAGGTAGGCGGTCTTGGTCGCGACCCGACCGCGCGCGGTGCGCATCAGGTAACCCTGCTGGATCAGGTACGGCTCGATCACGTCCTCGAGCGTGCCGCGCTCCTCGCCGACCGCGGCGGCCAGCGATTCGATGCCGACCGGCCCGCCGTCGAACTTCTCGATCACCGCGCGCAGGAAGCGGCGGTCGAGCACGTCGAAGCCCTGCGGGTCGACCGCGAGCAGGTCCATCGCGGCCTTGGCGATCGCGGCGCTGATGCGGCCGTCGGCCTTGACCTCGGCGTAGTCGCGGACCCTTCTCAATAGACGATTCGCGATGCGCGGCGTGCCGCGCGAGCGGCTGGCGAGCTCGGCCGCGCCTTGGGCGTCGATCTCGACCCCGAGGATGCCGGCCGAGCGCGCCACGATGCGGGCGAGGTCCTCGGTGCCGTAGAACTCGAGGCGCTGCACGATGCCGAAGCGGTCGCGCAGCGGCGAGGTCAGCAGGCCGGCGCGGGTGGTCGCACCGACCAGCGTGAACGGCGGCAGGTCGAGCTTGATCGAGCGGGCCGCGGGGCCTTCGCCGATCATGATGTCGAGCTGGAAATCCTCGAGCGCCGGGTAGAGGACCTCCTCGACCACCGGCGAGAGCCGATGGATCTCGTCGATGAACAGGACGTCCTTGGGCTCGAGGTTGGTCAGGATCGCGGCGAGGTCGCCGGCACGCTCGAGCACCGGGCCCGAGGTCTGGCGCAGGTTGACGCCGAGCTCGTTGGCGACGATGTGGGCGAGCGTGGTCTTGCCCAAGCCCGGCGGCCCGAAGATCAGCAGGTGGTCGAGCGCCTCGCCACGCTTGCGCGCCGCGCCGATGAAGATCTCCATCTGCTCGCGGACCAGCGGCTGGCCGGCGTAGTCGGCGAGCCGTTGCGGCCGGACGCTGCGCTCGAGGCGCTCGTCTTCGGGGCTCGCCGCGGCGGCGGTGAGGCGGTCGTCCTTGGTCGGGGGTCGGTGGTCGGGCATCGCTATTCCCTCGCTCAGCCTTTTCTATGGAGGGCGCGCGACAAAGCACGGCGCAGGAGGTCTTCGGTGCTCTGGTCGCCGCCATCGCGGAGCGCTTCGCGCACCATCGCCGCAGCGTCGTTGGGCCGGTAGCCGAGCGCGATCAGCGCGGCCTGGGCCTCGTCGCTCGGCGTGCCCGGCGTGGCCAGGCGCCCCGGCGTGGCATCGAGGTCGAGGCGGTCGCGCATCTCGATGATCAGCCGCTCGGCGGTCTTCTTGCCGATGCCGGGCAGGCGGGTGAGCTGGGCGGCGTCGCCATCGCGGATGCAGCGGGCGAAGTCGTCGACCGAGGCGCCCGACAGCACGGTCAGCGCGAGCTTGGGGCCGACGCCGTTGACCTTGATGAGCGCGCGGAACAAGCGGCGCTCGCCCTCGGTGGCGAAGCCGTAGAGCAGCTGGGCATCCTCGCGGACCACGAGGTGGGTGAGCAGCGTGAGCGGCGCGCCGACCGCCGGCAGCACGAAGCAGGTGCTCATCGGCGCCTCGACCTCGTAGCCGACGCCGTGGCAGTCGACCGTCACCAGCGGCGGATGCTTGGCGACCAGCGTGCCGGTGAGCGAACCGATCATCGCTTGGTCCTTGTGCCCGGGCGGATGCGGCGGCGGGCCGAGCCGATCCTTGGAAGAAGGCGGACGCCGGCGGGCAGGCCGCCCTTCGTCGCCAGCGCGCTGGCCTTGATGCGGGTGTTCAAGCCACGGCTGTGGGCGTGGGTCAGCGCGCAGGCCAGCGCGTCGCTGGCGTCGACCGCGACCTTGACCTGCAATGCCAACAGCGCCCGCACCATGTGGGCGACCTGCTCCTTGGTCGCCGCGCCGGTGCCGACCACCGCCTGCTTGACCTCGCGCGGCGCGTACTCGTGGACCACGGCGCCGGAATCGAAGCTGCCGCAGATCGCGGCGGCGCGGGCCTGGCCGAGCTTGAGCGCGGCGCCGGCGTTCTTGTCGACGAACACCCGCTCGACCGCGAGCTCGGCGGGCCGGAACTCGGCGCACAGCGAACGGACCTCGTCGTGGATGCGCTTCAAGCGCGTGGCGAGGTCGCTCGAGGGGTCGGTGCGGACCGTGCCGCAGGCGACGAAGGCGATGCCCCTGGCGTCGGCATCGACGATGCCCCAGCCGGTGCAGAGCGAGCCCGGGTCGATGCCGAGGATGCGGCTCACGCCATCCCGCCTTCGGGGCTTCCATCCGGATAAGACGCGTTGGAATAGACGTGCTGCACGTCGTCCAAGTCCTCGAGCGCTTCGATCAGATCGAACGTCCGCTCAGCGTCGCTCTGGCCGAGCGGCACGCTCAGCGACGCCCGCATCGTGATGCCGGCGGAAGTGGCGATGAGCTCGGCGGCGGTCATCGCCGCGCGGACCGCGTCGAAGCCGTCGGGGCTGGTGATGACCTCGACCGTGCCGTCGTCGGCGGTGACCACGTCCTCGGCGCCGGCCTCGAGCGCGACCTCCATCACCCGGTCCTCGCTGGTGCCCTTGGCGAACGCCAGCACGCCGCAATGCGAGAACAGGTAGCCGACCGAACCGTCGGCACCGAGGTTGCCACCGTGCTTGTTGAAGGCATGGCGCACATCGGCGACCGTGCGGGTCCGGTTGTCGGTCAGGCAGTCGACGATCACCGCGACCCCGCCCGGGGCGTAGCCTTCGTAGCGGATCTCGGCCAGCACCACGCCCTCGAGCTCGCCGGTGCCGCGCTTGGTCGCGCGCTCGACGGTGTCCTTGGGCATGTTGGCGGTGAGCGCCTCGTCGACCGCCCGCCGCAGCCGCGGGTTGGTCGCGAGGTCACCGCCGCCGGTGCGGGCGGCGGTGGTGATCTCGCGGATCAGCTTGGTGAACAGCTTGCCGCGCTTCTTGTCCTGGGCGCCCTTCCGGTACTGGATGTTCGCCCACTTGCTGTGGCCGGCCATCCGATCAGAACTCGAGCGAGATGCCCGCGTGCAGCCCTTGGTCGATGGTCGCCTCGACCCCGCCGATGAAGTCGGCGCTGACGTCGCGGTAGCCGAGGTAGAGCGAGGCCTGCTTCATCACCCGGTACTCGACGCGCAGGCCGTACTCGAGGTAGCGCTCCATGTCGCCGAACGAGGTCACCGCCGGCGCGATGTAGGCGTAGCCGCCGAACGCGAAGCGGTTGTAGTCGGGCTGCACGTAGTCGAAGAAGCCGCCGATGGCGACCGCGCTGCCGTCGACGCCGTTGGCGTCGAGCGTGACCGCACGGACGCCGAGACCGACCGTGAACGCCTCGGCGCCGCCGCCGGCATCGCCGACCAGCTGGAGGCCGCCGAAGATCATGTCGCCGTCGTCCTCGTGGTGGAGGATGCCGACGTCGGCGTGGAGGCCGGTCTGGGTCACCGGGAAGCGGAAGTCGAAGCGGGCAGCGCTGTTGGACAGGTCGAAATCGAGGTCGCCGGCGGAGGCCGCGGCCGGCGTCAGCAGGCTGCCGAGCGCGAGGCCGAGGGCGGCGCACAGGGTGCGGCCGTGGTTCATGACAATCTCCTGATTCGTAAGGGTTTTCTGCCTGGGGCAGCGATGGTCTAATGATAACCGGAATCCCGCCCGATGACCTCCGCGAACCCAACGACCGCCGTCGAGGCCCTGCTCGCCGCGCTCCCTGACCGTGCGCTCGTCGCGCGCGGGCATGCGCTCGCGCGCGCGATCGCGGTGTTCACCCGAGTCGACCCCGAGGCCGCGATCGGGGACAGCGCCCCGCTGACCAGTGCGGCGCGGCTGCTGCCCGCGGCCGAGGCCGGCGCGCTCGACGCCAAGGCGCTCGCCGCGCTCGGCGAGGTCGCCGCCCTGATCGCCGCGGTGGTCCGCCTGCCGCGGCCGCGCGCGGCGGTGGCCGGCGAGGACGAACGCGGCGGCTATCCGGCCGAGGGCCTGCGCCGGATGCTGCTGGCGATGGTCGATGACCCGCGGGTGGTGGTGCTGCGGCTGGCCCAGGAGCTCACGGCGCTGCGCGCCTTGCGCGCCGAGCAGCCCGGCTCGAGCGCCGAACGCGCCGCCGCCCAGGTGGTGCGCGACGTCTACGCCCCGCTCGCCAACCGGCTCGGGCTCGGCGTGTTCAAGTGGGAGCTCGAGGACCTCGCGTTCCGCGCCCTCGAGCCGCAGGCCTACGACGAGATCGCCGCCGCCCTCGCCCGCACCCGGCAGGCGCGCGAGGCCGAGGTCGCCGCGGCGGTCACCGACCTCCACCAGCGGCTGGCGGCCGCCGGCATCGAGGCCGAGGTCGCCGGCCGGCCCAAGCACATCCACAGCATCCACCGGAAGATGGTCAAGAAGGGCGTGCCGCTCGAGCAGGTGTTCGACGTGCGGGCGCTGCGGGTGCTGGTGTCGTCGGTCGAGCGCTGCTACGCCGCGCTCGGCGTGGTCCACGCCACCTGGCCGCCGGTGCCGGGCGAGTTCGACGACTACGTCGCCCGGCCCAAGGGCAACGGCTACCGTTCGCTGCACACCGCGGTGATGGCGAGCGATGGTCATCCGCTCGAGGTCCAGATCCGCACCCCCGAGATGCACGAGTCGTCCGAGCTCGGCGTGGCGGCGCATTGGCGATACAAAGGAGCCACCGTCCGCACCGACGGCGCGAACCGCGCCGCGGCGGCGCCGGCTCACGCGCCAGCGAACGCCAAGAGCGATGGGCTCGACGCCCGCCTCGAATGGCTGCGCGGTCTGCTCGAATCGAGCGGCGACGAGCGCGACTTCGTCGCCCGCTTCCGCACCGAGCTGTTCGAGGACCGCATCTACGTGCTGACCCCGCAGGGCGCGGTGATCGACCTGCCCGCCGGCGCGACCCCGCTCGACTTCGCCTACCACGTGCACACCGAACTCGGGCATCGCTGCCGCGGCGCCAAGGTCGACGGCCGGATGGTGCCGCTCACCTACCAGCTCTCGAACGCGCAGCAGGTCGAGGTCGTTGCCGCCAAGCACGGCGAGCCCTCGCGCGACTGGCTCAACGCCGAGCGCGGCTTCCTCGCCTCGGGCCGGGCCCGCGACAAGGTCAAGGCCTGGTTCCGGGCCCAGGACCACGAGGTCAACGCCAAGGCCGGGCGCGAGATCGTCGACCGCGAGCTCGCCCGGCTCGGCGCGCGCGACCTCGGCTACGACGCCTTGGTCGAGGCGACCGGCGCCGGCACGGTCGACGGCCTGATGGCGAAGGTCGGCGCCGGCGACGTGAGCGTGGCGCAGATCGCGGGGGTGGCGCACCGCGAGCTCAAGCTGCACGCTCCGCAGGTCCATCCGAGCGCGAAGCTCGGCGCCGCGCTCGCCAACGAGGCGCTGGCGAAATCGACCGCGATCACCATCGGCGGCGTCTCCGACCTGCTCCACCAGCTCGCCAAATGCTGCCGGCCGCTGCCACCCGAACCGGTGGTGGGTTACCTGACCCGCGGTCGCGGCGTGACCGTGCACCGCAAGGACTGCGGCTACCTCGCGCGTGCCGCGGCGCGCAGCGCGCTCGACGGCCCGGTCCGCACCATCGAGGTCGAATGGGGCGCGACCGAGGGCGAGCGCTTCCGCGTCGGCATCGAGGTCCGCGCCAGCGACCGCATCGGCCTGCTCAAGGACCTGACCGCCGCGCTCGCCGACGGCGGCGTCGACATCGCCGCGGTGCAGAGCGAGGCGCGCGAGGGCGAGGCCCGGCTGACGCTGATCGTGCAGGTCGGCGACCTCGGCCAGCTGTCGCGGGCGCTGGCGCGGCTCGAGCGCCTGCCGGGCGTCGACCACGCGCGACGGAGCGCCGGCTGATGCCGCTCGCGACCGCGCGCACGCTGCTGCGCATCGCGCTCCACGTCACGACCGCGGCGCTGCCGCTGCTGCTGGCGTTGTGGATCGTGAGCAAGGCGCCGCGGCCCGGACCGGCCGCGGCACCGCGACCGCTGGCGATGACCACGGTCGAGCTTCCGACCGTCGACCTGCTCGACGCCTGGTTCACCGAGCAGGGCTACGGCTGGCCGCCGGCGCGGGCGATCCCGGCGATCGCGCTCAAGCGCCTGCCGGCGGGCTTCGATTCGCTCGAGCCCGGCCATCGCAAGGCGTTGTTCCTGCGCATGCTGCTGCCGATCGCTCTGGCCGAGGTCCGGCTGGTGCGCGAGGAGCGCCGCTTCATCGCCCATGCCTTCGCGCGAGGCGAGCTCGACGTCGCGGTCGAACCGGGCCGCAGCATCGCCACCCTGCTCGGCGCCTACCGCGTCGAGGGCGGCATCAACGACCCGCGGGCGCGCGAGATCCTGCTGCGGCGGGTCGACGAGGTCCCGGTCGGGCTGGTGCTGGCGCAGGCCGCCAACGAGAGCGGCTGGGGCACCTCGCGCTTCGCCAACGAGGCCAACAACCTGTTCGGGGTCTGGACCTGGGACGAGGACTCCGGCGTCGCGCCCGAGCGCCGACGCAGCGGCCAACGCCACCTGGTGCGGGTCTACCCCGACCTGCGGCTCTCGGTGCGCTCGTACCTGCACAACCTCAACGCCGGCCACGCCTACGTAGAGTTCCGCCGCCTGCGCGCCGAGCAGCGCGCGCGGGGCGAGCCGCTCGATGCGGTGGCGCTGGCGGCCGGGCTCGCCGCCTACTCGCAACGCGGCGAGGGCTACGTCGCGGACATCCGCGCGATGCTGGTGGTCAACGGGCTCGACGCCTTGGCCGAGGTCGCGCTCGAGGACGAGGCGCTGGCGACGCTGGTCGCCGGGGACGAACGGCCGCCGCGCTGAGCGGCGCCGCGGATCAATCGCGGCTGGCGAGCAAGCCGGGCAGGTCCTCGGGCGTGCGGACGTAGAGGTCGGCGCCGGCCTCGTCGAGCTCCTCGAACGAGCCGTAGCCCCACAGCACGCCGACCGCGCGCACGCCGTGGGCGTGGGCGCCGGCGATGTCGTGCTTGCGGTCGCCGATCATCACGAGCTCGCCGGCCTTCATCCGCTCGTGCTTGAGCAGGTGGGCGACGAGCTCGTCCTTGTCGGCGCGGGTGCCGTCCATCTCGCTGCCGAAGATCTGCTTGAACGGGGTCGCGATCCCGCACTGGGTCAGGATCTTGCGCGCGTAGTTGGTGGGCTTGGAGGTCGCGACGTAGAGCTGCAGGCCCGAGGCCCGCAGCGCGTCGAGCATCTCGGGGATGCCGGGGTAGACGTTGTTCTCGAAGATGCCGCTGACCGCGAAGCGCTCGCGGTAGATCGAGACCGCCTTGTCGACCAGCTGCTGGTCGTCGGTGCCGAGCAGGGTGCGGAACGCGGTCTGCAACGAGGGGCCGATGAACTTGGCGAGCGCCTCGTGGTCGGGGCTCTCGACGTCGAGCCGCTCGAGCGCGTACTCGAAGCAGGCGACGATGCCTTCCTTGGGATCCACGAGGGTGCCATCGAGGTCGAAGGCGACGGCGCGCGGGACGGATTCTGTGGCGCTCTGCTTCGGCATGCGCCGCTACTCTAGCGCAGCCGTCCGCGACGCGCCCGGAGGTCCGATCGACCGTCCCTACTCGACCACGAAAGGTTGGCTGAACCAGTACCACTCGCCCTTGGGGTCGCGACCGGTGCAGTTGTAGCGATGGCGGCCGACGCCGAGCGCGGTCGGCGCGCGCGTGCTGAGCTCGCGGCCGTCGTCGCTCCACGACGCCTTCAAGCGCTCGGCGTTGAAGTAGCAGGCGACCCGGTCGCGCCATGCGTCATCGGCGAAGCGCAGCTTGAGCGCCGGTGGGTTCGCGGTCCCTCGCCCGAGCAGCGGATCGGTGGGCGCGCGCACCGTCACCGGCAAGGCGCGGGCGCTCGCCTTCTGCGCGAACTCAGGCGAAGCGGCGTAACGCTCCGACATCGGGAAGCGCGGCAGCGCCGGCGAACCGAGGTCGGTGCCCGACGCGATGGCGCCCGAGTGCTGGCCGAACGCGACGTAGCGCATCTGCGCCACCAGCGCAGCCGAAGCCGAGTCGTACTCGCCGTAAGGGTAGGCGAGCAGGCGCGGCTCCTCGTTGGCGGCGGCGCCGAGCTCGGCCTGCAGCCGCTGCTGGCAGCGGCCGACGTCGGCGCGGATGCGCGCCGTCCACTGCGCTTCGCTCTCGTCCTTGCGCCGCTGCCAGATCCGGTCGTGGGTCGCGAGGTGGTTGGCGAAGCGCGCACCGTTGGCCGCCATCTCCCTGGCCTGGTCCCAGGAGAGGTAGCCGGCGCGACGCTGGTCGATGGCGTCGCTGTTGACGAACACCGTGAACGGGAAGCCGCGTGCCTTCAGCCGCGGGTAAGCCTTGGTGTAGATGCTCTCGAAGCCGTCGTCGATCGTGATCGAGACCACGCGCGGCGGCAGCTCCTTGCCGTCCTGCAGCGTGGCCACCACCTTGTCGAGCGACCACACGGTGTATCCGCCCTTGGCCAGATGCTCGAGGTGCGCATCGAACTGGTCGAGCGTGACGCTGGTGGTCGGATATTCGCTCTCACCGAAGCGGTGGTAGATGAACGCCACCGCATCGGCGTGCGAAACCGCCGGTGCCAGGACCACCAACGAAGCGAGTGCGATCACGAGGGCGCGCATGGCGGCGACTTTACACCGCGGCCAGCGGCACCCTTCGGAAGCGGGTCACAGAACTCGGCGTGCGGGCCCGGGCCTAGCGTCGGGGCCTGGAACTCGCTCAGTCACGCAAGAGGAACTTGCGCTCTCGCTCGGCCCAGGCCCCGACGCTCTCCCGGGCCCGGGGTAAGGTCAGTGCTGCGCTACTTATTTATGCCGTGGATGGCTCGTTTATCGACGGCAAGAGCGGCTTCGTGGATCGCCTCGCTCAATGTCGGATGACCGTGGATGGTCCGCTGCAGGTCTTCTGCTGATCCGCGGAACTCCATCACCGCCACCGCTTCGGCGATCAGCTCGCCGGCCATCGGGCCGACGATGTGGACGCCGAGGATCTCGTCGCTGTCCTTGTGCGCCAGCATCTTGACCATGCCGGCGGTGGACTCCATCGCCTTGGCCCGGCCGATGGCGGCGAACGGGAACGTGCCGCTCTTGTAGGGGACCTTCGCGTCCTTGAGCTGCTCCTCGGTCTTGCCGACCCAGGCGATCTCGGGCGCGGTGTAGATGATCGAGGGGATCACGTCGTAGTTCATCTCAGCGACCTTGCCGGCGATGTGGTCGGCGACCGCGACGCCCTCCTCCGAGCCCTTGTGCGCCAACATCGGGCCGCGAACGAGGTCGCCGATCGCCCAGACGTTCGACTTCTTTGTCCGGCACTCGTCGTCCACCACCACGAAGCCGCGCTGATCGACCTCGACGCCGCAGCCCGGCTCGAGCAGGCCTTCGCTCATCGGCTTGCGGCCGACGCAGACGATCAGCTTGTCGAAGGTGGTCTTGTGCTCGCCCGATGCGTCGGTGTACGTCACTTCGACCTTGCCGCCTTTCACGGTGGCGCCGCCGACCTTGGCCGAGAGCTTGATGTCGAGGCCGAGCTTCTTGAACTCGCGCTGGGCCACGCCCGCGATCTGCTGGTCGGCCATGAACAGGAACTTGTCCATCGCCTCGAACACGGTGACCTCGCTGCCGAGGCGCTTCCACACCGAGCCGAGCTCGAGGCCGATCACGCCGCCGCCGATCACGCCGAGCTTGCCCGGCACGGTGCCGAACTCGAGCGCGCCCCAGGAGTCGACGATGTGCTTGCCGTCGAACGGCGCGCTCTTGAGCTCGATCGGGGTCGAGCCCGCCGCCAGCACCACGTGCTTGGCGGTGTAGCTTTGCTTGGCGCCGTCGGCGCCGGTGACCTCGACGCTGCCGTCCTTCTTCAGCATCGCCTTGCCCGGGATGGCGGTGACGCCGTTGCCCTTGAACAGCTGGGCGATGCCACCGGTGAGGCCCTTCACGATCTTGGCCTTGCGGTCCTGCATCGCGGCGATGTCCATCGCGACGCTCGGGATCTTGATGCCGTGGACCGCGAACTCGTGGCCGGCGCGGTGGTAGAGCTCGGACGATTCGAGCAGCGCCTTCGACGGGATGCAGCCCGCGTTCAGGCAGGTGCCGCCCCAGGAATGGCTGCCGTCGGGGTTCTTCCAGGCATCGATGCAGGCGGTCTTGAGGCCGTTCTGCGCGGCGCGGATCGCGCCGACGTAACCGGCGGGACCCGCCCCGATGAAGATGACGTCGAAGTTCGTGCTCATTATCCCTTCCTTTAGAAGAGGCTTAGATCTGGAGGAGGAGCCGCGTCGGATCTTCCAGCGCGTCCTTGATGGAGACCAGCGTCAGCACGGCCTCGCGGCCGTCGACGATGCGATGGTCGTAGGTCAGCGCGATGTACATCATCGGCCGCGGTTCGACCTTGCCGTCGACCACCACCGCGCGCTCCTTGATGGCGTGCATCCCGAGGATGGCGCTCTGCGGCATGTTGAGGATCGGCGTGCTGAACAACGAGCCGAACACGCCGCCGTTGGTGATGGTGAACGTGCCGCCGGTGATGTCGTCGAGGCCGATGGTCCCGTCGCGGGCCTTGCTGGCGTAGCCGGCGATGGCCTTCTCGATCTCGGCCAGCGACATCTGCTCGGCATCGCGCAGCACCGGCACCATCAGGCCCTTGGGCGTGGCGACCGCGACGCCGACGTCGCAGAAGTCGTGGTACACGATGTCGTTGCCCTCGGTCGAGGCGTTGACCACCGGGTACTTGCGGAGCGCCTCGCAGGCGGCCTTGACGAAGAAGCTCATGAACCCGAGCTTGACCCCATGGTCTTTCTCGAACTTGTCCTTGTACTTCGCGCGCAGGGCCATCACCGCCGACATGTCGACCTCGTTGAACGAGGTCAGCATCGCGGTGGTCGACTGCGCTTCCATCATCCGCTCCGCGATGCGCCCGCGCAGGCGCGTCATCGGCACGCGACGGACCTCGCGCGCGCCCCGCGGCGCGCTGGGCGCGGCGGGAGCCGCGGCTTTCGCTGGCGCGATGGCGGGTGCGGCCGCCGCAGGTTTGGTCGCCGCTGGCGCCGGACCCTTTTCGATGTGCTCGAGCACGTCGCCCTTGGTCAGGCGGCCGTCGCGGCCGGTGCCCGCGATCGCGGCGGGATCGAGCTTGTGCTCCTCGACCAGGCGACGGACCGAGGGCGAGAGCCGATCGTCGCCCTCCGCGTCCGGTGCGGCCTTGGCCGCCGGCGCGCTCGCGGCGGCGGGGGCAGCAGCGACAGCGGTCGCACCCTCCTCGACGATCGCGATCACCTGGCCGCTGGTGACGGTGGCCCCGTTGGCGACCAGCACCTTGACGACGCGGCCGGCGGCGGGCGCCGGGACCTCGAGCACGACCTTGTCGGTCTCGATGTCGACCAGGTTCTCGTCGCGACCGACGGCGTCGCCTTCCTTCTTGTGCCACGACACCAGGGTCGCATCGGCGACCGACTCGGGCAGCTGCGGGACCTTGACCTCGATGCTCATGCCTTCTCCTTGCGATCGATCTTGAGCGCGGCGCCGACGAGCGCGTGCTGCTCCTCGACGTGGACGTTGTGGTGGCCGACCGCGGTCGACGCCGAGGCGTCGCGACCGGCGTAGTGCAGCGTGTGGCGGGCCTTGAGCGGCGCGATCAGGCGATGGTGGATCTGCCACCAGGCGCCCTGGTTCTCGGGCTCCTCCTGGCACCAGACCACGTCGCGGGCGTTGGCGTAGCGCGCGATCTCGGCCTCGTACTCGGCGGCCGGGAACGGGTAGAGCTGCTCGATGCGGACGATCGCGACGTCGCCGCGGTGAGCGGCGCGGCGTGCCTCGAGCAGGTCGTAGTAGACCTTGCCCGAGCAGAACACCACGCGCTCGACCTTGGCCGGCTTGATGTCCTCGACCTCCGGGATGAGCGTACGGAACTCGCCGACCGCGAGCTCGGCCAGGGTCGAGGCCGCGAGCTTGTGGCGGAGCAGGCTCTTCGGCGTCATCACGATCAGCGGCTTGCGCACCGGGCGCACCACCTGGCGGCGGATCATGTGGAAGGCCTGGGCCGGCGTGCTCGGCACGCAGACCTGCATGTTGCGCTGGGCGCAGAGCTGGAGGTAGCGCTCGAGGCGGGCCGAGGAATGCTCGGGGCCCTGCCCCTCGTAGCCGTGGGGCAGGAACAGCGCGAGGCCGTTCATCCGGCGCCACTTGGCCTCGCCGGCGGCGATGAACTGGTCGATCACGGCCTGGGCGCCGTTGGCGAAGTCGCCGAACTGCGCCTCCCAGATCACGAGCGCGGTCGGTTCGGCGCTGGCGTAGCCGTACTCGAAGCCCATCACCGCCTCTTCGCTCAGCAGCGAGTCGATGACGGTGAACTTGCCCTGCTTGGCGCCAGCGTCAAGACCGAGCGCGTTGAGCGCGGCGTGGGTCGCGCCCGACTTCTGCTCGTGCCACACCGCGTGGCGGTGGAAGAAGGTGCCGCGGCCGGCGTCCTGGCCGCAGAGCCGGATGCCGAAGCCCTCGGCCAGCACCGAGGCGTAGGCCAGGGTCTCGGCCGCGCCCCAGTCGAGCGGCTGCTCGCCGCCGAACATCTTGACCCGGTCCTCGACGATCTTGGCGACCCGCGGGTGGAGCTCGAAGCCGGCCGGGATCGCGGTCAGCGCCGCGCCGAGCGCCTTGAGCGCGTCGAGCTTGACGCCGGTCGCGAACGGCGCCTTGTCGGCGCCGGGCTTGTTGTACTTCGACCAATCGACGGTGAACTCGTCGCCCTTGTCACCGACCCGCTTGGCGGCGAGGCTCTTGCCGGCGTCGAGCCCGGCCCGGTAGGCCTCGACCATCGCCTCGGCGTCGCCGGCGCCGAGCGCGCCGGAGGCGGTGAGCTTCTCGGCGTAGACCGCGCGGCCGGTCTTCTGGGCGCGCACCTTCTTGTACATGGTCGGCTGGGTCGCGGCCGGCTCGTCGGCCTCGTTGTGGCCGTGGCGGCGGTAGCAGACCAGGTCGATGATCACGTCCTTGCCGAACGTCATCCGGTAATCGAGCGCGAGCCGCGACACGAACAGCACGGCCTCGGGGTCGTCGCCGTTGACGTGGAACACCGGGACCTCGAACATCTTGCCGAGGTCGGTGCAGTAGCGGGTCGAGCGCGCGTCGTCGGGTCGGTGGGTGGTGAAGCCGACCTGGTTGTTGATCACGACGTGGACGGTGCCGCCGGTGCGGAAGCCGCGGGCGAGCGAGAGCTGCATCGTCTCCATCACCACGCCCTGGCAGGCGAACGCGGCGTCGCCATGGACCAGGATCGGCACGACCTGCTTGCCGGCGGCGTCGCGGCGGCGGTCCTGCCTCGCGCGGACCGAGCCCTCGACCACCGGGTTCACGATCTCGAGGTGCGAAGGGTTGAAGGCGAGCGCGATGTGGACGTTGCCGCCGGGCGTGGTCACGTCCGACGAGAAACCCATGTGGTACTTGACGTCGCCGGAATGGTCCTCGTGATGACCCTCATGGTCATGTTTGCCTTCGAACTCCGAGAACAGGTCCTTGGGCGACTTGCCGAGGATGTTGACCAGCACGTTGAGGCGCCCGCGGTGGGCCATGCCGATGACCATCTCCTTGACGCCCTGCGCGCCGCACTGCTGGATGGTGTCCTGCAGCAGCGGGATCAGCGCGTCGCCGCCCTCGAGCGAGAAACGCTTCTGGCCGACGTACTTGGTGTGGAGGTACCGCTCCAGACCTTCGGCGGCCGTCAGATGCTCGAGCAGCGCGCGGCGCTCGTTGGCGTTCCACTGCGGGCGACTGCCCTCGATGCGCTCGGCGAGCCATCGGCGCTCCTCGAAGTCGCTGCAGTGGAGGAACTCCCAGCCGACGGTATCGCAGTAGGTGTGGCGGGCGCGCGCGACCAGGTCCTTGAGCTTCATCCGCTCGGCGCCGTACATGCCACCGACCGCGAACTCACGCTCGAGGTCGGCATCGACGAGACCGTGCGCGCGCGGGTCGAGGTCGGGGACCTCGGGGCGCTCGAGGAACTTGATCGGGCAGAGGTCGGCGCGCAGGTGGCCACGCAGGCGGAACGCCTCGATCAGCGAGATCACCGCGGCCTGCTTGCCGAGCTCGGCGCCGCTCGCTGCGGCACCGTTCGACGCAGCGGCGGCGCGACGCGGGGCATGCGCCCGACGCTCGAGCTCCGCGATCACCGGGCCGTGGGCGACGTCGCCGCGCGCGCCGTGCTCGGCGAACCAGGCCTGCCAGTCGGCGGGCACCGAAGCGGGATCGGCGAGGAAACGCTCGTAGAGCTCTTCGACGAACGCGGCGTTGCTGCCGGACAGCGGCGTCGAAGCGAGTCGCGATTCGAGTGTGCTCACGGGATCTGCTCGGATTTCGGAAGCGGGCCGCGAGTGTAGCCCAGGGTCGCAGAGCGCTGTATGGCTGAAACCGCTTGTGGGTCAATGGGTTACAAGCGTATCAGAATAGTGATTCTTAACGAGATTGCAACGCGGACGCCATCGGGGATTCACCCGAGGTGCCTATCGTGCGCCCACCAGAAGCGAGAACGACCGGAAATACCAAGAGGAACCCATGAAGACCTGGCAGATCCTTGCATCCACGGTGGTCGGCGTCAGCCTGATCGCCTCCGCCACCGTCCCGCGCCCGGCCCGCCGCGTCACGGCGTCGGCGCAAGCGAGCGTCATCGTCCCGCCCCGCGAGACCCCGGCCCGGCTCGAGACGCTCGTGGTCACCGTATCGGACACCGTCGTCGTGACCACGGCCCTGCTCGCCGAGCAGCGTCGGGCGCTGGTGGCCGAGGCACGCGCGCAGACCCGGGCCACTCGGATGGCCCCGCCGACCGCCGTTGCGCCCTGATCGGTTGTGGAGTGGTGCCCCGGGCAGGAGTTGAACCTGCGACCTTCCGCTTAGGAGGCGGACGCTCTATCCACTGAGCTACCGGGGCCAGGGTCGGATGGAGATTCGACGGTCGGAATGTAGCCCACCGACGGGAGCCCGAAACGACGAAGCCGGCCCTGGGGCCGGCTTCGTGGCTCCGTACCGGAGCAAGAGGTTGGTGGAGCGAAGGAGGATCGAACTCCTGACCTCTGCATTGCGAACGCAGCGCTCTCCCAGCTGAGCTACCGCCCCACGCCTCGCCGGGGGACCCCCGCGAGGGCGCGAATCTTACCCCCGGTCCCGCCCCCCAGCAACGGATATCCGGGCATCTCGGAAGGTCCGCGACCCCCGGCCGGGCTATTAATATGACCGCCCTCAGTCCCCAGTGCCCCGCGACCGCCGCGGGTGGAGTCCCGATGCCGTACCCGACCCGCACCCTGCCCCGGGGGCTCGCCGCCCTCGCCTTCGTCGCGACCCTGCTCGCGCTGCCAGCCGGCGCCGTTGCGCCGAAGCCCAGCCCGCAGCGCGATCCCGGTTTCGTGCCGGGTGAAGCGGTCGTGGTCTGGCGCCGCGAGGCGAGCGTGGTCGAGCGCGATGCGCAGATGGTGCGGCTCGGCGTGATCGGCGAGTCCCGCCTCACGCGGTTCGAGGCCCAGGTGTTGCGCTTCGGCCGCGACGCCGACGTGCGCAAGGCGATCGCCCGGCTCAAGGCGAGCGGCCTGGTCGAGGCCGCCGAACCGAACTACACCCGGCGCCGGCTCGAGGAATGCCAGGTGATCGCCGTGGCGCACTACTGCCCCAACGATCCGGACTTCTTCAACAACCTGCAGTTCGGCCTGCATGACCACACGCTCGACGCCGACATGGACATGCCCGAGGCCTGGAGCATCATCCGCAACGCCAACGGCGTCGTGCTCGCGATCGCCGACGACGGCTTCAACCTGACCCACGAGGACCTGACCGGCGACTTCACCGGCGGCACCACCTGCCAGAACAACTGCGCGGGCTCGGCCGCGGCGCAGAGCAACAACGAGGACCACGGCACGATCGTGACCGGTTCAGCGGCCGGCCGCGCCGACAACGCCAAGGGCATCGCGAGCGCCGCGTTCGACGCCAACGTCCTGCCGATCCGGCTCGGCCTCACCGGCGGTGGCGGGTTCGAGAGCGGCTGGGTCGCCAACGCGATCGACTACGCGACCACCCACAACGCCGACCTGCTCAACCTGAGCCTCGGCGGGCCGGGTCTCTCGACCACGGAGTTCAACGCCGCGAGCGCGGCGAACACCGCCGGCATGCTGATCGTCGCCGCTGCCGGCAACGACGACTCGGAGACCGACGAGGCCGTCGCCGCCTACCCCGCGAACTTCGACCTGCCGAACGTGATCGCGATCGCGGCCAGCGACAACCGCGACCGCATCGCCTACTTCTCGACCTGGGGCCCGACCAAGGTCGACCTCGCCGCTCCCGGCGCCGGCATCCGTTCGACCTGGGTCGGCACCAACGCCGCCTACACCAGCGCCAACGGCACCTCGTTCGCGGCGCCCTACACCGCCGGCGTCGCCGCGCTGCTCGGCCAGCGCCTGATCGACCTCGGCTACACCAGCTTCGACTACCGCGAGCTCAAGGCCCTGCTGTTCGCCGGCGCCGACAACACCTCCACCAACGGCGACCTCCCGCTGCGCGGCCGCGTCGCCGCCGGGCGCGTCAACGCAGCGAACTCCGTCAACAAGGTCCCCGCGCTGATCGCCGGCACGCTCGGCGGCGTGCTGGTCGCGGACTCGATCGTGGTCGACGACCCGCCGGGGCTCTCGGCCAGCAACGATGACGACGACCAGCCCGATGCGGGCGAGACCGTCGACCTCATCGTGACGCTGTCGAACGCCTGGCAGGCGGCCGGCACGGTCGGCGCGACGCTGACCTCGGCCGACACCGACGTCACGGTGGTCGACGGCAGCGACACCTCGACCGCGATCGGCGCGTTCGGCCTCGGCAGCGTGACCTTCCGCGTCACGCTCGGCGGGACGCTCAACAAGCAGGCGCTGTTCAAGCTCGACCTCGCGCCGACGACCGGTTCGGCCCAGACCCGCTACTTCTACCTCGAGTACGCGCCGCCGCTGCGCAACGGCGAGCTGCGGACCCAGGCCATCGGCCGCAGCGACTGGGACGAGTTCCACGCCTGGAACGTGACCGTGCCGACCGGCGCGACCAACCTCGTGATCGAGACCACCACCATCGGTACTTTCGACATCGACCTGCTGGCACGCAAGGGCCAGAAGCCCGAGTACCAGATCACCATCGGCGTCGATCCCGACAGCCTGGACAGCTCGTTCTACGCCGGCAACGAAGCCAGCAACCCGGCCTACGTCAGCGCCGGCGCGGTCGGCGCCGAGCGCATCGGCGAACCGGGCGCCCCCGGCGGCGACATCAGCGGCGTCGAGGCCGGCCTCTGGCACCTGGTGGTGGTGAACTTCTCGCAGACCCCGCGCGACTACACGCTCAAGGCCTCGTGGGACGCGGCGGGCGCCGGCACCATCCGCTTCAGCGCCGGGTCCGCGACGGTCGACGAGACCGCCGGCACCGTGACGCTGTCGGTGGTCCGCTCCGGAGGCATCGGCGCGGTCAGCGCCAGCTACGCGATGGCCTCGGGCACCGCGACCGCGGGCGCGGACTTCACCGCCGCGACCGGCACGCTCAACTGGGCCGACGGCGACACGGCGGCCAAGACCATCGTCATCCCGATCGCCAACGAAGGCGTGGTCGAGGCGGCCGAGACCTTCACCGTGACGCTCAGCACGCCGACCGGCGGCGCCGACCTCGGCCGCTTCCAGACCAACACCGTGTCCATCAACACCCAGGTGACGGGTGGTGGTGGAGGCGGTGGCGGTGGCGGCGGCGGCGGCGGTGGTGGAGGCGGCGGTGGCGGCGGCGGTGCGACCGATGCGCTCAGCCTGCTCGCGCTCGGCGCCCTGCTCGCAGCCCGGCGGCGTCGCGCGGCACGCTGAACCGTCCCCGATGAGGACGACCTCCGCGATGGGCATCGCGATCCGCGACGCGCGCGCCACGGACGCGGCGACCATCGTCGCGTTCAACGCCGCGCTCGCGCTCGAGACCGAGGGCAAGACGCTCGAGCGCGGGCTGATCGAGCCCGGCGTGCGCGCCCTGCTCGCCGACCCCGGCAAGGGGCGCTACTTCATCGCCGAGCTGGACGACGCGGTGGTCGGTCAGACCATGATCACCTACGAGTGGAGCGACTGGCGCAACGGCACGTTCTGGTGGATCCAGAGCGTCTTCGTGCCGGAGGCCCACCGCCGCAGCGGCGTGTTCCGCGCCCTGCACGCCCACATCCTCGCGCTCGCCAAGGCCGACCCGACGGTCTGCGGCCTCCGGCTCTACGTCGAGCACCACAACGCCCGCGCGCTCGAGACCTACGCCTCGCTCGGGATGGCCGACTCGGGCTACGCCTTGCTCGAGCAGGACTTCCGCGCGCCACCGAAGCGGGCGGGCTGAGCATGCTCGCGATCGGATCGAAGGCCCCCGAGTTCTCGCTGCCCGACGAGTCCGGCACCCTGCGCACCCTGGCCGACCTCACGCAGGACGGCGACCTGCTGCTCTACTTCTATCCCGGCGACTTCACGCCGATCTGCACCCGCGAGGCCTGCGCCTTCCAGGAGGCGCTGCCCGAGATCCGCAAGGACGGGGTGCGGGTGGTCGGCGTCAGCGCGCAGGACCCCGAGATGCACGCCAAGTTCAAGAAGGCGTTCGGCCTCGAGTTCACGCTGCTCGCCGACGAGCAACGCCAGGCGATCAAGGCCTACGATGCGACCGGCCTGTTCGGCCTCGGCACCGGCCGGGTCTCGTACCTGATCGGCCGCGACGGGATCATCAAGGATGCGGTCGGCGCGCGGTTCGGCGTCGCGCCCCATCTCGCGCTGGCGCGTGGCCCCCGCCCGCGCTAGGGCGCGAAGCGGTCCGCGAGCCACGAGCCGACCAGCATCGCCGGCAGGAACACGACCGCCTCGGCCGGGTTGATCGCGAGCGCGGCGATCGCCGGGCCGGGACAGTAGCCCGCGATCCCCCAGCCGATGCCGAACAACGCGGCACCGCCGAGCAGGCGCCCATCGAGCTCGCGCCGCGTCGGCAGCTGCAGGTGATCGGCCAACAGCGGCCGACCGCGTCGCCGGGCCAGCCACACGCCGCCCGCGCTGAACGCGAGCCCGCCGCCCATCACGAACAGCAGCCGCGGATCCCAACCGCCGAAGGGATCGAGGAAGCCCAGCACCACGCGCGGATCGGTCATGCCGCCGAGCGCGAGCCCGGCGCCGAACAACGCGCCGATCACGCCGGCGAGCGCAGCGCGCCGGCGGTTGGCGCCGCGATGCGCGACCGGGTCGGCGGCGCCTGCGGGATGCGCCGGCTCGGCGTGGAGGATCACGGCAGCGCCCCCAGCGCATGGCGCAGGACGAACACGGTCGCGACACCGGTCGCCATGAACACCGCGGTCGCGGCGACGGAGCGCGGCGACAGCCGCGCGATGCCACAGATGCCGTGGCCGCTGGTGCACCCGCTGCCGAGGCGCGTGCCGGCCCCGACCAGCAGCCCGGCCACGGCCAGCGCCCAACCCGGGAACCCGGCGCGCGGCGTCGGCGCCGCCGACCACCAGGCGACGACCGCGGCGCCGAGCACCAGACCCACCAGCGTCGCGACGCGCCAATCGACGTCGCCCCGCCGTCCCTGGTGGCCGGGCCGGAGCGCGCGGTCGAGCACGCCGTTGACGATGCCGCTGACCCCGAGGATCCGACCGTGGAGGTTGAGCAGCAGCGCTGCGGCGAGACCGATCAGCGCGCCGCCGACCAGCGCGATCCCGAGCGTCCGCGGCGCGAGCGCTCCATCGACGAGCTCGATCACGTCGGTCCCAGCGGCTTGCCGAGCACGTCGAGCGGCATCTTGAGGAAGCGCACGCCGTCGGGCCCGGGCTCCGGCAGGTGGCCGGCGCGGATGTTGACCTGGATGCTGGGGACGATGAGGTTCGGCATCGCGAGCGTCGCGTCGCGCGCCTCGCGCATCGCCGCGTAGGCATCCTCGCTGGCGTCGCCCTTGAGGTGCAAGTTGCCGTTGCGCTCGGCCTCGATGGTCGTCTCGTAGCGCAGCTCGCGGCCGCCCGGCTGGTAGTCGTGGCACATGAACAGGCGCGTCGCCGGCGGCAGCGCCAGGATCCGCTGCAGCGAGCGGTAGAGCTTGCGCGCGTCGCCGCCGGGGAAATCGCAGCGCGCGGTGCCGCCGTCGGGCATGAACATGGTGTCGCCGACGAACGCCGCGTCGCCGATCAGGTAGGTGACGCTGTCGTCGGTGTGGCCCGGGGTGTGCAGCACGCTCGCCACGATGCCGCCGAGCTGGAACAGCTCCTGGTCCTGGAACAGGTGGTCGAACTGCGAGCCGTCGGTGGCGACCTCGCCGCCGAGCCCGAACACCTTGACGAAGGTGCCCTGCACCGCGGTGATGCCGCGGCCGATCGCGACCTGACCGCCGAGCGCGCGCTTGACGTGCTGCGCCGCCGAGAGGTGGTCGGCGTGGGCGTGGGTCTCGAGGATCCAATCGAGCGTCAGACCCTGCGCGCGGACGTAGGCGATGACCTCGTCGGCGGCGAGCGTGCCGGTGCGGCCCGAGGCCGGCTCGTAATCGAGCGCCGGATCGATGACCGCGGCGCGCTTGGCGACCAGATCGGCGACCACGTAGGTCAGGGTCGAGGTCGGGCGATGGAAGAAGGCGCGGACGTCGGGGCGCATCGTGCGGTCCAGTTCCAGTGGGGGGCGGTCGAGCCGGGTCTATATACTGCCCGCATGACCGCCTCCGCGCTGCTCGGCGCATTGCTCATCGGCCTCACCCTCGGATTGCTCGGCTCGGGCGGCTCGATCCTGACCGTGCCGGTGCTGGTCTACCTGTTGCACCAGCCGGAGAAGCTCGCGATCGCGGGCTCGCTGGCGATCGTCGGCGGCATCGCGCTGTTCGCCCTGTTGCCCTACGCCCGGGAGCGCCGCGTCGAATGGCGCAGCGTGGCCTGGTTCGGCGTGCCGGGGATGACCGGCACCTGGCTCGGGGCCGATCTCTCGCACGCGGTGCCGGGCGCGGTGCTGCTCGCGGTGTTCGCGCTGGTCATGCTGGCCGCCGCGTGGTCGATGTGGCGCGGCGGGTTCGCGCCGTCCGCGGCCGCGCCGCCTGCGCCGCGCGCGGCCTGGAAGGTCGTCGGCGACGGATTCGCGGTCGGCCTGCTGACCGGTTTCGTCGGCGTCGGCGGTGGGTTCCTGATCGTGCCGGCGCTGGTGCTGCTCGGCGGCCTGCCGATGTCGCGGGCGGTCGGCACCAGCCTCGCGATCATCGTGCTCAACGCGCTGAGCGGCCTGCTCGGCCATCGGCTCCAGCTCGCCGGCCAGGGTCTCGCGCTCGATTGGAGCGTGATCGGCGCGTTCATCGCGGTCGGCGGCATCGGCAGCCTGCTCGGCCACCGGGTCGCATCGCGCCTGCCGCAGGCCGCGCTCAAGCGCGGCTTCGCGCTGTTCCTGGTCGCGATGGCGGTCTTCATCCTGTGGCGCACGCTGCCCGGCGTGTTGGCCGCGACGCCGGCATGACGCCCGAGCGCCTCGCCCGCTTGAACGCCGTGCTCGACCGACGCCAGCCGGACCTCACCGTGCTGATGGACGACGTCCACAAGTCGCACAACCTGGCCGCGATCCTGCGCACCTGCGATGCGGTCGGCGTGCTCGCCACCCATGCCGTGAGCCCGGGCGGCGAGGTCGCCCGCCACATGCAGCGGGCCGGCGGCAGCGCGAAGTGGGTCGAGGTCACCGCCCACGCCAGCGTCGACGCCGCCTGCGACCGGCTCGAGGCCGACGGCTTCCGCATCGTCGCCGCCCACTTCTCCGAGCGCGCGGTCGACTTCCGCAGCATCGACTACGCCGCACCGACCGCGCTGCTGTTGGGCGCCGAAAAACGCGGGGTCGGTGCGCGCGCCGCCGCGCGCGCCCACGCCCACGTGACGGTCCCGATGCACGGCCAGGTCGCCTCGCTCAACGTCAGCGTGGCGGCGGCGGTGGTGCTGTTCGAGGCCGAACGCCAGCGCGCGATCGCGGGGCTCTACGCCCGACCCCGGTTGATACCTGAGCAGCGCCGGCGCCTGCTGTTCGAGTGGGCCTACCCCCGGCTCGCCGGATGGTGCCGCGCGCGCGGCAGACCGTATCCGATGCTCGACGAGCACGGCGCGCTGATCGGCGACCCGCGCGCCTGAGCCTTCGCGGGCCGGGTAGAATGCGCGTCCCGCAACCCCCCGCCAGGCTCCCCCGAATGATCAAGCGTACCACCGTCGTCGCGCTCAGCGCGGTCATCCTCCTGTTCGTCGGCATCTTCGCCATCAAGTTCTGGCCTCTCATTTCGGGCAAGGGCTTCGGTGGCTTCAAGCAACCACCGGCCGCGGTCGCGGCAGCGCCCGCCGTCCAGCGCGACTGGCAGCCGACGCTGCGCGCGGTCGCCACGCTGTCGCCGGTCAACGGCGTCGAGCTCGCGACCGAGGTCGCCGGCGTGGTCTCGAGGGTCGACGTCCGCTCCGGCGCCGTGGTCAAACGCGGCACGCTGCTGATCCAGATCGACGACACCTCCGACCGCGCCGAGCTCGCCGGCCTCGAGGCCGACCTGGCGCTGGCCAAGAACAACCTCGACCGCACCGAATCGCTGATCGAGAAGAACCTCGCCTCGCGCGAGGGGCTCGACTCGGCGAAGACCGCGCTGCAGCGCGCCGAAGCCGCGGTCGGCAGCAAGCGCGCCTTGATCGCGAAGAAGCAGATCCGGGCGCCGTTCGACGGCACGCTCGGCATCCGCAACGTCAACGTCGGCCAGTACGTGACCTCAGGCACGGTGCTGGTCGGCCTGCAGGACCTCGACTCGCTGTACGCGAACTTCTCGGTGCCGCAGCAGCAGATCCGCACCCTGGCGCCGGGCCAACCGGTGCGCACCACCGTCGATGCCTATGCCGGACAGGCCTTCGACGGCCGCATCACCGCGATCGACTCGCAGGTCGATGAGGTGACCCACACGCTGCGGGCCCAGGCCACCATCATCAACACCGGCCGCCAGCTGCGCCCCGGCATGTACGCGGTGGCCGAGGTCGAGCTGCCGCTGATGAAGGGCGTGGTGGTGGTGCCGAAGACCGCCATCACCTACTCGCTGTACGGCGACTCGGTGTTCGTGGTGGTCGAGGAGAAGGCCGAGGACGGCAGCGCCGTGCTCAAGGTCAAGCGCACGCCGGTCAAGCTCGGCTTCGAGCACGACCAGGAGGTGGTGGTCGCCTCCGGCGTCGCCGCCGGCGACCAGGTGGTGGTGGCGGGCCAGCTCAAGCTGCAGGACGGCGCCGCGGTCACGCTCGCCGAAGCGCCCTCGGCCGCGACGGCCGCCGCGCCGACCAAGAAGTAAGGGAGCGCCCGCCCGATGCGCTTCACCGACCTGTTCATCAAGCGGCCGGTCCTCGCGACCGTCGTCAACCTGGTGATCCTGCTGCTCGGCCTTAAGGCCGTCGGCGACATCGAACTGCGCCAGCTGCCCAAGCTCGAGGCCAACACCATCTCGGTGACGACCTTCTACGCCGGCGCCAGCGCCGAGCTGATCCAGGGCTTCATCACCACGCCGCTGCAGCAGGTCATCGCCCAGGCCGAGGGCATCGACTACCTCACGGCGTCGAACTCGCAGTCGGTCTCGACCATCACCGCCTACCTCAAGCTCAACTACGACCCCAACAAGGCGCTGACCCAGGTGATGGCGAAGGTCGCCCAGGTCCGCGGCCAGCTGCCGCAGGAGTCCGAGTCGCCGGTGATCCAGGCCTCGGCCGGCCGCGGCATCGCGTTGATGTACCTCGGCTTCTACGGCGACGTGATGTCGCCGGAGCAGGTCACCGACTACCTGATCCGGGTGGTCCAGCCCAAGCTCGAGACCGTCGACGGCGTCGGCGCCGCCAACGTCTTCGGCAACCGCGTCTTCGCGATGCGGATCTGGCTCGACCCGCAGAAGATGGCCTCGCTCCAGGTCACCGCCGCCGAGGTGGTCGCCGCGCTGCGTGCCAACAACTTCCTCGCCGCCGCCGGCGGCACCAAGGGCAGCGACCTGGCGATCAACGTCGGGGTCTCGACCGACCTGCACAAGGTCGAGGACTTCGAGCAGATCGTGGTCAAGCGCAAGGACAACGACTACGTCCGGATCCGCGACCTGGCGACGGTCGAGCTCGGCTCGGAGAACTACGAGAGCTCGGTCTACTTCAGCGGCGAGCAAGCCATCTTCATCGGCATCGAGCCGGCGCCCGAGGCCAACCCGCTCGACGCGGTCGACAACGTCAAGGCGGCGATGGGCGGGATCCTCAAGGACCTGCCGCCCGGCCTCGAGGCCAAGATCGCCTACGACGGCTCGTCGTTCATCCGCGCCTCGATCGAGGAGGTCGCGATCACCCTGCTCGAGGCCGGCCTGATCGTCGCGGTGGTGATCTTCCTGTTCCTCGGCAACGTCCGCTCGGTCGTGATCCCGGTCATCACCATCCCGCTGTCGCTGGTCGGCGTGGTGTTCTTCATGTGGGTGCTGGGCTACTCGCTCAACCTGCTGACGATGCTGGCGATGGTGCTGGCGATCGGCCTGGTGGTCGACGACGCGATCGTGGTGGTCGAGAACACCCACCGCCACATCGAGGAAGGCCTCAAGCCGCTCGATGCCGCGCTGCAGAGCGCGCGCGAGATCGCCGGACCGGTGATCGCGATGACGCTGACGCTGGCCGCGGTCTACGCGCCGATCGGCTTCCTCGGCGGCCTGACCGGCATCCTGTTCAAGGAGTTCGCGTTCACGCTGGCCGGCGCGGTGATCATCTCGGGCGTGGTGGCGCTGACCCTGTCGCCGATGATGTGCTCGAAGCTGCTGCAGTCGCACGGCACCGAGGGCGGCTTCACCAAGACCCTCGACCACTACTTCGAGGGGCTCAAGGGCCGCTACCGCACGCTGCTCGCCCATGCGCTCGAGCGGCGCGGCGCGGTGGTCGCGGTCACCGCGTTCCTGATCATCGGCTGCCCGGCGCTGTGGCTGACCTCGCGCACCGAGCTCGCGCCGACCGAGGACCCCGGCTTCATGTTCGGTTTCGTCCAGGCCCCGCCCGGCCTGACGCTGTCCAAGCTCGAGCAGTCGACCCGCCTGGTCAACGAGGCCTACCGCGACGTGCCCGAGCGCGAGGAGTACTTCCTGGTCCACACCGGCGCCGGCGCGTTCGGTGGCATCCGGCTCAAGGACTGGGCCGACCGCGACCGCACCGCGATGCAGATCCTGCCCGAGCTGCAGATGAAGATGAACGCGATCCCGGGCGTGCGGGTGTTCCTGCAGATCCCGCCGTCGTTGCCGGTGCCGGGCGGCGGTCTGCCGGTGCAGTTCGTGATCACCTCGGTCGCCGAGCACCGCGCGCTGGCCGAGGTCGGCCAGGAGATCCTGGGCAAGGCGATGGCGTCGGGCAACTTCATGTTCCTCGACACCGACCTCAAGTTCGACACGCCGCGCCTGCAGCTGCTGGTCGACCGGGCCAAGGCGGCGCGGCTCGGCATCCCGATGCAGGAGATCGGCGGCACGCTCGCCACCCTGCTCGGCGGCAACTACGTCAGCCGCTTCAACATGGAGGGTCGTGCCTACAAGGTGATCCCGCAGGTCAAGCAGGACTTCCGCCTGTCGTCCGACCAGCTCGCCGAGTACTACGTGCGCGCCGGCGACGGCACGCTGGTGCCGTTGTCGTCGGTGGTGACGATCTCCACCACCACCGAGCCCGGCAACCTCAACCAGTTCCAGCAGCTCAACGCGGTGACGATCTCGGGCATGGTGATGCCGGGCAAGACGCTGGGCGACGCGCTCAAGGCGCTCGACGGCATCGCCGACACCACGCTGCCGGAGGGCTTCGGCGTCGACTACTCGGGCCAGTCGCGGCAGTTCGTGCAGGAGGGCTCGTCGCTGACGGTGACGTTCTTCTTCGCCGTGATCATCATCTTCCTGGTGCTGGCGGCGCTGTTCGAGTCGTTCCGCGATCCGTTCATCGTGCTGTTCTCGGTGCCGCTCTCGATCTGCGGCGCGCTGATCTTCATCTCGCTCGGGGTCGGCGGCGCGAGCATCAACATCTACACCCAGATCGGCCTGGTCACGCTGGTCGGCCTGATCTCGAAGCACGGCATCCTGATGGTCGATTTCGCCAACGACCTGCAGCGCAGCCGGGGCCTGCCGATCCGCGAGGCGATCGAGGAGGCCGCCGGGATCCGGCTGCGACCGGTGCTGATGACCACCGCGGCGATGGTGGTGGGCGTGGTCCCGCTGCTGACCGCCTCGGGCGCCGGCGCCGCCAGCCGCTTCAACATCGGCCTGGTGGTCACCTCGGGGATGCTGATCGGGACCCTGTTCACCCTGTTCGTGGTCCCGACCATGTACACGCTGTTCGCTGGCCGGCATGAGCGGGAGGCGGCTTCGACGCCCTAGACCGGCCGTCCGGACCGGGTCGCCCGGGGGCCCGGCCCGGACAGGCGTTGACAGCCCCCCGCGCCCTCCGTATATAGGCGCCCCGGAACGAGGCTCTCAATACAGATGGGTATGGCGAACAGATCTGGCGACCTCGAAGGCTTCCTCGACGACGCTGACGCCTACGACGGCGGTGAGGAGTCCACCGGCGAAGACCGGCGGCGCAGCGCGAACCGCAAGGTCCCACCCAAGGGTCCCAAGACCACGGCGTGGCGCGACATCGAGGACAAGAAGGAAGCGCAGCGGCTCAAGCGTGCGCTGTCCGAGTTCTACGACGACGAGAAGTGACCCGCTGGTCGTCCGGCTAGTCGTCTAGAAGGCCCGCCCCGCGCGGGCCTTCGCGCTCCAGCCTCTCCGCTCCCGTGCGCGTCCCCCGTGGCACACTCGGGGCGCATGGCCGCGACCCCCGCCCCCCGGATGCGCCCGCCGCGCCAAGCGCGCAGCCGGCAGACCCTCGATCGGATGCTCGCCGCTGCCGAGCGCCTGCTCGCTGAGCGGGCCTGGGACCGCATCGGCGTCGCCGAGATCGTGGCCGAGGCCGACGCTTCGGTCGGCGCGTTCTACGCCCGCTTCGACGACAAGGACGCGCTGCTCGACCTGCTGGCCGACCGCTACCGGGTCGACATGGCGCGCTTCGCCGAGCAGCTCGGCGCCGCGGTCCGCGCGGCGCCCCAGCGCGACCGCGAGCAGGCGCTGCGCAACTTCATCAAGTCGCTGGTCAAGGCCCATCGCTCGCGGCGCGCGCTGCTGCGGGCGCTGGCGCTGCGCGCCCTGCTCCGGCCCGACGACCGGTCGGCGTCGTTCCCGCAGCTCTCGATGGCCGAGCTCGCCGAGCAGATCCGCAGGCCCGGCACCGATGCGCGCTCGGCCGCGCTGTTCGTCGAGTCGGCGGTCGCGCTGCTGCGCGGCCACATCGTGTTCCCCGAGCTGTGGGAACCCGGCAGCGACGACGACGACGAGCTGGTGGCGCGGTTGATGGCGCTGGGCCGCGCGCTGCTGGGCTGAGCCCGAAGGCACTGGACGAGGCCCGCGCCGCGGGCCGATGGGGGTATCGATGGGACGCAACATCCTCGCCGTGATCGGCGGGTTGGTGGCCGGCATGGTCGTGATGACCTGCCTCGAGCTGCTCGGCATGGCGCTCTTCCCGCTGCCGATCGACATCGACCCGATGGACTCGGCGGCGCTCGCCGCCGCCGCTCACCTGATCCCGCTCGGGGCGCAGGTGATGGTGGTGCTGGCCTGGTTCGTCGGCTGCGGCACCTCGGTCGCGGTGGCCGGCACGATCGCACCGGCCAAGCGCGACCGTTTCGCGCTCGGGCTGTTCGCGTTCTACCTGCTGTCCGGCATCTTCAACCTGTACAACATCCCCTCGCCGCTCTGGATGTGGGTCGCCGGGATCGCCGCGTTCCCGACCGGCGCGTTCATCGGGCACCGGATCGCGGAGCGCCTCGCCCCTGGTACTGCGGCGAGCTGATCGTCCGCTGGTGGCCTCTTCAATGGCTTCTTCAATGGAAGTCGCGGCTGCGGGTGGAGAGCCGCCCGAGCAGCCGGCTCTGGTCGAACAATCGCCGCGCGATCAGGTGCACCACCTCACCCTCGCGCTGGACCACGCCCGCCACCAGCATCAGGCGTGAGCCGACCAGCACCGCGCGCTGCTTGTCGGCGAGGTCGCGCCAGACGATGACGTTGGCGTGGCCGGTCTCGTCCTCGAGCGTCATGAAGGTGACGCCGGTCGCGGTGCCGGGCCGCTGGCGGTTGATGACGATGCCGGCGACCCGCGCCGGCGCGCCATCGGGCAGCTCGCGGATCCCGGCCGCGGTCTGCGCCCCGAGCCGGAGCAGCCGCTCGCGCAGCAGCGCCAGCGGATGGCGGCCGAGCGTGAGCCCCACGCTGGCGTAATCGGCGACCAGGTCCTCGCCCTCGGTCGGCTTGCTGAGCAGCGGCAGGCCCTCGTTGAAGCGCGGCGTTCCCAGCACCGGCATTTCGCTGCCGCGTAGGCCCTCGACCCCGGCCACCGCCCAGCGCGCCCGATGCCGATGGCCGGCGAGCGCGGCGAGCGCACCGGCCGCGGCCAGCGCCTCGAGCGCGCCGCGCTCGAGGCCGGCGCGGGCGGCGAGGTCCTCGACGCTCTCGAACGGCCGCAGCGCGCGGACCCGCTCGATGCGGCGCGCGGGCTCCTCGCCCAGGCCCTTCACCAGCCGCAGCCCCAGGCGGATCGCGGCCTCTCCGTGGCGCTTGCCGTCGGAGCGGCCGTCTCCTCCTTCTGGAAGGCGACGCTCGAGGCTGCAATCCCATCCGCTCAACCGCACGTCGACCGGACGGACCTCGACGCCGTGACGCTGGGCGTCCTGCACCAGCTGGGCCGGCGCGTAGAAGCCCATCGGCAGCGAGTCGAGCAGGCCGGCGGTGAACGCCGCCGGCTCGTGGCGCTTGAGCCAGGCCGAGACGTAGACCAGCAACGCGAACGAGGCGGCGTGCGACTCGGGGAAGCCGTATTCGCCGAAGCCCTGGAGCTGGCGGTAGAGCCCTTCGGCGAACTCGCTGGCGTAACCGCGTGCCAGCATCCCGCCGATCAGCTTGTCGCGGAACGGTCCGATGCCGCCCTTGCGCTTCCAGGCCGCCATCGCCCGTCGCAGCTGGTCGGCTTCGCCGCCGGTGAAGCCGGCGGCGACGATCGCGAGCTGCATCGCCTGCTCCTGGAAGATCGGCACGCCGAGCGTGCGCTCGAGCACCGCGCGCACCGCCGGGCTCGGGTAGCTGACCGGTTCCTCGCCGGTCCGGCGCCGGAGGTAGGGATGGACCATGTCGCCCTGGATCGGACCGGGGCGGACGATCGCGACCTCGATCACGAGGTCGTAGAAGCAGGCGGGCTTGAGGCGCGGCAGCATCGACATCTGGGCCCGCGACTCGATCTGGAACACGCCGATGGTGTCGCCCTGCTGGATCATGGCGTAGGTCGCCGGGTCCTCGGGCGGGACGTCGGCCATCTCGATCCGCGCGCCGCGGAAGCGGGTCAGATGGTCGAACGCGCGGCGGATCGCGGTCAGCATGCCGAGCGCCAGCACATCGACCTTGAGCAGGCCGAGCGCGTCGAGGTCGTCCTTGTCCCACTGGATCACGGTGCGCTCGGCCATCGCCGCGTTCTCGATCGGGACCAGCTCGCACAGCGCGCCCTGGGCGATGACGAAGCCGCCGACGTGCTGCGACAGGTGGCGCGGGAAGCCGAGCAGCTGGGCGGTGAGCGCCATCACCCGCCGCATCACCGGGCTCGCTGGATCGAGGCCGGCCTCGCGGACGCGCGCCTCGTCCATCGCGCTCTTCGACGACGAGCCGTCCCACCACTGGAACGCCGAAGCCAGCTTGTCGACCTGCGAGGGGTCGAGGCCGAGCGCCTTGCCGACGTCGCGCACCGCCGAGCGCGGCCGGTACGAGATCACGGTGGCGGTGAGCGCGGTCCGCTCGCGGCCGTACTTGGCGTAGATGTACTGGATGACCTCCTCGCGCCGCTCGTGCTCGAAGTCGACGTCGATGTCGGGCGGCTCGTTGCGCTCGCGGGAGATGAAGCGCTCGAACAGCATGCTCATCCGGCCGGGGTCGACCTCGGTGATGCCGAGGCAGTAGCAGACCGCCGAGTTGGCGGCCGAGCCGCGGCCCTGGCACAGGATCGCCTGGCGGCGGGCGAACGCCACGAGGTCGTGGACGGTGAGGAAGTAGGCCTCGTAGCCGAGCTCGCCGATGAGCGTGAGCTCGCGCTCGACCTGGGTCACCACCTCGGGTGGCGCGCCCAGCGGCCAGCGCCGGCGCAGGCCCTGGGCGGTGAGCTGGCGCAGGTGGGCGGCCGGCGTCAGGCCGGGTGGCACGAGCTCGGCGGGGTACTCGTAGCGCAGCTCGTCGAGGCTGAAGGTGCAGCGCTCGGCGATCGCGACGCTCTCGGCGAGCAGCGCCGCGGGGTGGCGCTTGGCCAGCGTCTCGCGCGACCGCAGGTGGCGCTCGCCGTTGGGGGCGAGCGCGAGGCCGCAGTCGGCGACCGGGACGCCGAGCCGGATCGCGGTCAGCGTGTCGGCGAGCGCGCGCCGGCCGCGGGAATGCATCAGCGCGCCGCCCGCCGCGACGCAGTGCAGCCCGAGCCGGGCGCCGAGCGCCTGGAGCCGCGCGCAGCGCGCGCGGTCATCGCCCGCGGCATGCAGCTCGATCGCGAGCCAGGCCTGCGCGCCGAAGCGCTCGCGGACCCAACGACCCTGCTCGTCCGCCTCGGCGCTGGCCGGCCCCGCCGATGCGCCTCCTCGGGGAAGACCCTGCGGTGGCGCATCCGCGTGTCCGGCCACGCGCCGGGACCGGATCGCTTCGTCGGGCGGCAGCCAGAGCGTGCACCAGCGCTCGACCGGCAAGTCGTCGAGATCGGCGCGCGACAGACGGTAGGCGCCCTTCTCCGCCGCGCGCCGGCCGCGGGTGATCAGGCGCGACAGCGCGGCGTAGCCCACGCGGTCGCGCGCCAGCAGCACCAGCCGCGTGCCGCAGCCGAGCGTGACCTCGCTGCCGATGATGAGCTTGAGCCCGCCATCGGTGCCGTCCTTGACCCGATCCTTGAGCGCGGAATGGGCGCGGACCACGCCGGCGACCGAGCACTCGTCGGTGATCGCGAGCGCGCGGTAGCCGAGCCGCGCGGCGCGGGCGACCAGCTCCTCGGGCTGCGAGGCGCCGCGCAGGAACGAGAAGCTCGAGCTGCAATGGAGCTCGGCGTAGGCCGGTGGCTCGCCGCGCAGTGGCGTGCTCATGCGATCTCGTTCATGAGAGCTGGTTCACGCGAAGAGTCCGTGCACGAACCATGCCGCCGACCGGCGGCGGGTGCGGAACACCCACAGCCGGGTGCCGTCGGCGGCGCGCGCGAGGTAGTAGTCGCGGGCGACGTCGTCGCCGTCCCACCAGCCCGACTCGATGCGCTCGGGCCCGGCGACGAGCTCGAGCGGCCGCCCGCGCAAACGCGGCACGCCGCGCAGCGCGGCGAGCGGTCGCGGTTCGGTGAGCAACCAGGTCGGTCGCGCTTTGGAAATATCCTCGAAAACGATCCGGTGTCCGACCCCGATTTTCTCGTCGGCGGCGAGGTCGCGGGTGCGCCAGGCGCGCTCGGGACGATGGTCGGCGACGGCGGCGAGGCCGTGGACCGCGTCGGCGCCGAGCCGCGCGCGCAGCGCCTCGATCAACGCGGTCGGCGTGCCGTCCTGTCCCGCCCTCCGCTCCGTCCTCTTCTCGAAGAGAAGCTCGAGCGCGGTGGCGCCGAGGACCTCGACCTCGAGCGCCTCGAGCGCGAGCCCGCGCACCGGCGCCGGCAGCACGACGCGCTCGATCCGCGCGCCGAGCAGGCGGTCGAGGTGGGCAGCGGCGCGGGTCGGCGCGAGCATCCCGAGCAGGAGCTCGGTGTGCGGCGGCTCGCGATGGCGGAGCTCGAGCCGCAGGCGTCGGACCCCGGCGCCGCGCGCCGCCAAGCCGCCGGCGAGCTCGGCGGTGAGGCGCGCCGCGGCGTGGGCGAGCCAGTCGCGCGAGACGGTCTCGTGGGAGAGGTCGAGCGCGCCGGCGAAGCGCAGCGGCGCCACGAACGACGGCCGGGGGTCGGGGGCGCGGCCGAGCGCGCGGTCGAGGTCGGCGCGGAGCTCCGCGCCGTAGCGCCGGGCGAGGCCATCGCGCGGCAGACGGGCGAGGTCGCGCAACGCATGGACGCCGAGGCCCTCGAGCTCGGCCAGCCGCTGCGGGGCCCAGCCCGCCACGCCGAGCGGCAGCGCGCCGAGCGGCCCGGCGAGCTCGGCCAGGCCCTCGATCCGCGCCGGGATGCCGGCGCGCGCGAACCACAGCGCGGCGTTGGGGGTCGGCGCGAGCGCGAGCCCGGCCTGGTACCCCAGCGGTCCCAGCAGCGCCGCGACCCGCGCCGCCAGCGGCTCGACGCCGCCGAACAGCTTGACGCTGCCGCGGACCTCGAGCAGCAGCGCGTCGGGCGGCGCCAGGCACACGGTCGGGGTGAACTGCTGGGCCCAGGCCGCCAACCGCGCCAGCGCCGCGCGTTCGCGCCCGGGATCGCGCGGCGCGAGCACGAGCTCGGGCGCGAGCGCGAGCGCCGCGGCGACCGAGTGGCCGAGCCGCACGCCGCGCGCGGCGGCGGCGGCGTCGAGCGCGACCACCGCGCGGCGGGCGCCCTCGCCCTCGACCACCGCGAACGGCGGCGCGGCGGCGAAGACCTGATGGGCGAAGCCGGGGAAGCGCAGCGCGAGCCACAACGACGACGGCGGCGGCCGCTCGTGGTGCTCACCGGCGCGGACCAGGCCGACGGCGGGGAGCGCCGACGACGGAGCGACGCTGGACAGCGGGCGGCGACGGGCGAGCGGCATGGTGCGAGGTCCGATCCCGGTCGGCGCCCACGGCGCCGCGCGGCGATCAACCGCTGGCGGTGGCCGGCGTCGGATCCCGGGGGGCGAAGCCGTCGTCGAGCGCGATCGCGACGGTCGCGCGCACGCTCGAGCCACGGCACTTGAGCACCTCGACCCGCAGGCCGGCGGCGGCGGGCGCCAGCGCGAGGCGCAAGGCGGCCGGCGAGGAACTGCGGCGCGCCGCCCAGGGGCGGTAGAGCAGACCGAGCGTGCCGCCGACCTCGGCCGCGAGCTGCAGGCGGCGCAGGCCGGCGACCAGCGCATGGTCGAGCCAGGCCAGCACCGCGCCGCAACCGCCGTCGCGCAGCGCCTGCTCGGTCGCCCAGGCGACGTCGCGCGCATCGCGCGCCTGGACCACCACGATGCGTTCGAGCGCGATGCCGGCGGCGGCGAAGGCCGCGGCGTAGGGCACCGCGGGCGGCGCCACCAGCGTGATCAGGCGGTCGGTCGAGAGCCGAGCCAGCGCCGGCAGGACCAGCGCGAGCTCGCCCTTGCCCGCGATCGGCTCGACGCTCGGCACGTAGATCTCGGTGAGCGCGGCGGCGGGGAACCCGCCCTCGGGGAGCGCGGCATCGAGCGCGAGATGGCCACTGGGGACCCCTCTTTTGCCGGAAGGCTGGCCGAGGAACCCGGCCTCGTGGACGCGATGCCCGCGCCAGATCCGGTGCTGGAAGCGGTGGTCGAGCAGCAGCGGCGCCAACGGGTCGTCGCCCTCCTCGATGCGCTCCTCGACAAGATGCGCCGCGCCCTCGAGGGGCGCGGCGTCGGGAAGAATGCGTTCGGTGACGGGGCCATCCATGCCACATCGCTCCTTCGATCGTTCACCGAACGCAGCGGTCCATGCCGTGCGTGCTCACCGAAAAGATACGTCCCTGTCGACCGTCCCTGGATGACGCGCGCGGTGATGGGGCGTCCTTGCCACATCGCATCCCTGCGAACCCTCACCGCGCGCTGGGCGTCCTGCCCTCCCTCACCCTCACTCAGATCATTGCAGCGTCCGATCGCGGACGACGCCCACCACCACGCCCTCGATGACCATCGCGTCGTGCTCGAGGTCGAGGTGGATGGGCTTGAACTCGGTGTTCTCCGGCAGCAGCCAGACTTCCTTGCCGACCTGCCGGTAGCGCTTGACCGTGACCTCGTCGTGGTTGACCCGCGCGACGATGATCTGGCCGTTGCGGACCTCGGGCGAGCGGTGGACGGCGACCAGGTCGCCATCGAGGATGCCGGCGTCGCGCATGCTCATGCCGGCGACCCGCAGCAGGTAGTGCGCAGTGGGGCGGAAGATCTTGGGGTCGACCGCGTAGCGGGTCTCGATGTGCTCGACCGCCAGGATCGGGTGGCCGGCAGCGACCCGGCCGACCACCGGCAACGAGGCGGCAGCCGCCACCGGCACCAGCGCGTCGGACATCAGGTCGAGTTCGGGATCGCCTTCCAGACCGCCGAGGGTCGGGACGGGGATAGGGCTGCCCGACGCCGTCCGCCTAACTACCGGAGACTTGGGAGGATCGGTAATTCGGATTCCACGGGCGGCGCCGGGCAGCAACGCGATGATACCTTTCCGCGCCAGGGCTCGAAGATGGCCCTCGGCGGCGTTCGGAGACTTGAAACCGGCAGCTCGGGCGAGCTCCACCCGGGTCGGAGGCACGCCCTTCTCCTCCATAAGTCGTTGAATGACTTGGAGGATTTCCTTCTGGCGCTCGGTCAGTTCGTCCATGGCTCCTGGGCCTCTCACGGGGCTCTTGGCGCCCCTCGACTGGGTTAAAAACCAGTAGTGGTTATGTATACAGCACTCCTGCGGAGCGCGTCAAGCCCTGGGGACGCCTAGGGAGGCCTCGCCAGGGGCTCCGGGCGGCCGACCGCCCAGCCCTGGGCCAGGTCCACCCCGAGCTCGCGCATCAGGTCCAGGGTCGCCTCATCCTCGACGCATTCCGCGATCGAGCGCACCCCGAGCCGCCGCGCCACCGCCTGGACGGCCTGGACCACCTCCCGGTCGACCGGGTCTTGGAGCGCGTGGCGGACGAACGAGCCGTCGACCTTCACGAAGTCGAGCGGCAGCCGCCGGAGGTAGGCGAACGAGGCCAGCCCGGTCCCGAAATCGTCCAGGGCGGTCCGGCAGCCCGCCGCCCGCAGCCCCTTCAGGAACCGGACCGCGGCATCGAGGTCGGCGATCGCCACCGACTCGGTGACCTCGAAGCACAGCCGGGTCGGATCGACCCGGCTCGCCGCGAGCTCGGCCCGCACGAAGCCCTGGAAGCGCGGGTCGGCGACTGCCGGCCCCGACAGGTTGAGGGCGTAGCTGCCCTGCTCCGCCGGATGCGCCGCGAGCCAGGCCAGCGTGCGACGCACCACCCAGCGCTCGAGCCGCGGCATCACGCCGTAGCGCTCGGCTGCGCGCAGGAACGCCTCGGGCGGCACCAGCCGGCCGTCGCCGTCACGCATCCGCAGCAGCAGCTCGTAGTGGACCGGCGCCTCCCCTGCGCCGGGCTCCGGCCGCAGCACGCGCAGCGGCTGGCGATGGAGCTCGCAGCGGTCGGCGTCGAGCGCGGCCTCGAGCTCGCGCGCCCAGCCGAGCTCACGACCGCGGCGCTTGAGCTCCTGGTCGTCGCGGCGGGCGACGTGGACCCGGTCGCGGCCGGCGTCCTTGGCCGCGTAGCAGGCGGAGTCGGCGGCGGCCAGCACCTCGGCCGCCGCGCTGCTGCCGACCGCGACCACCCCGATGCTGGCGCCGAGCCGGAAGCGCTGGCCGCGCCAGACGAAGCGCAGCGCGGCGACCGCGCCGCGGAGCGTCTCGGCGACCTCGGCGGCGCGACCGAGCTCGTGGTCCTCGAGCAGCACGCCGAACTCGTCGCCGCCGAGGCGCGCCACGCTCGCTCCGGCCGGGACCGCGGCGCGCAGCGCGGCGCCGAGCTCGGCCAGCAGCGCGTCGCCCGCGGCGTGGCCGCAGCTGTCGTTGAGCACCTTGAACTGGTCGAGGTCGACGTAGAGGAAGGCGTGGGCGATGCCCTGCTCGCGCACCGCGTCGACCGCGCGCGCCAGCCGGGCGTCGAGCTCGCGGCGGTTGAGCAGGCCGGTGAGCGGATCGTGGCTGGCCTGGTGGGTGAGCCGCTCGCGCAGGGCGCGGGCCTCGCTCACGTCGCGCAGCACCACCACCGCGCCGCGGGTCGCCCCGCCCGGCTCGAGCAGCGGCGCGACCGTGCCGGCGACGAAGCGCGGCGGCAGCTCGCCGGCCAGCGGTGACTCGACGATCTCGCGCGGCGCGCCCTCCAGCACGCAGCGCTCGAGCGCCGCGGTGAGCGGCGCGCCGAGCGCGACCACGCCCTCGATCGGCTGGCCACGCACCGCGGCCAGCGGTCCGACCAGCCGTTCGGCCGCCGGGTTGGCGTACTCGACCCGCCCCGCCGCATCGAGGCCGACCACCGCGTCGCCGAGCGCGGCGAGCGTGGTCCGCATCCGCTCGTGCTCGCGCTGGAGCCGGCGCTCGACGCTGACCTTGTCGCTGACGTCGAGCACGGTGCCGATGGCACGGGTGAGATGGCCGTCGCGGTCGCGGCCAGCCTGGAAGCGGACCCAGGCCCAGAACCACGAACCGTCCTTGCGCCGACCGCGGAAGCATTCGTCGAAGCACTCGCTCTGGCCGTCGAAGTGGGCCGAGACCGCGGCCTCGACCCGCGCCAGGTCCTCGGGCCAGACCAGTTCGTTCCACAGCGAGGACTCGGGCGGATCGCCGGCCTCGTAGCCGAACAGCGCCCGCAGTCGCGGCGACCAGTCGATGCGGCCCTGCTGCAGGTCCCACTCGAACCAGCCGGCGGCCGCGCCGAGCACGGTCAGCGCGAGCCGCTCCTCGGCACGCTCGAGCGCGCTGCGCAGGGCCTGGGCCTGGCGCAGCGCGGCCACCCGCGCCGCAGCGAGCTCGAGCAGCGCGCGCAGCGTGGTGTCGGGCGCGGGCGCCGCGGCGCTGGCACAGATCCCGAGCACCGCGCAGCGCGAGGGATCGAGCGCGACCACCGTCAGGCGCCCGACGTTGGCGCGCAGCAGGACGCTGGCATCGGCGTGGCGCTCGTGGGCGGCGAGGCTGGCGTAGCCCACGCGGCGCAGGCGCGCGGCGAGCTCGGGCAGCTCGTCGGCCGGCCAGGCGCCGTCGCCGGCGTCGAGCAGCGCCCCACCGCCGCAGGCGCTGGCCACGATGCGCCAGGCCGCGGCCGGCGGGTCGAGGTCGGCGACGAACGCGGTCTCGCCCTCGGCCGCGACCGCGATCGCGTGCAGCAGCTCGGGCAGCGAGGCATCGCTGCGCGACGCGTGCAGCCGCTGGGCGAAGCGCAGCGCGCGCGCGAGCCGGCCGCGGGCACGGCGCGGGCCATGCGCGGGTTCGACGATGATGGGCGAAGGCGCGACCGCATCCCTTGCGGTCCGCCCCAGCACGGGAGGCGTTGCCATGGCGACCTCCTTGTCGCGATGTCGGTCCGAACCTAACGCCGCGCCGCGATGCTTGGCAAGCGGGGCCTATACTGTTCGCGCATCCAGCCTTCCCATCCCGGCGCGCCCGGCACGAAGGAAAGATCGATGATGCACCTCGTCTCCCGCCCGCGTGCGTGCACCACGAACCTCTTCGTGTTGGCGCTCGCGTTCTTGCCGCTCGGCGGCTGCGTCACCGGCGCGATGAGCGCGCGCGACCAGGCCCTGATTGAGGGCCGCTTCTCCGACCTCGAGAGGATCGCCGAGGCCCAAGTCGCGACCAAGGCCCAGCCCCTGACCTCGACCCTGTTCCCGCTCTGCGTGAGCTACGCCAAGCTCAAGCGCTACGACAAGGTGTTCCCCTGCCTCGACCAGCTCGAGGCCAACTTCGCCCGCGGCGACATCAGCAACGTCAACCTCGACGAGAGCCTCGACAGCGGGTTCATGAAGGGCATGGCGTCGATGGGCATGGTGATGATGGGCACCGCGCCCGGTGGCCAGGCCAAGCCCGGCGCGCTCGGCGACTCGCGCGCCTGGCCACCCTACATCCGGGCCGAGATGCTGGTCGATCTCGGCCGGCACAAGGAGGCGGTGGCCGAGGCCAAGCGCGCGATCGCGATCGCGCCGACCACCGGCATGGGCGAACGCCAGCTCACGATCTACGCGCTGTCGGTGCTCGGGGTCGCCGAGGTCCACGCCGGCCGGCCCACCGACGCCCGCGCCACCGCCCAGCGCCTGGCCGACGTCGGCACGTTCTACCCCTACCTCCTGCTCAAGACCGACAAGATCGTCGGGCTGGCCCGCATCCACGTCGCGCTCGGCGACTACGAGACCGCCTACGGCTGGATCACGCAGGACGATTCCTCGGCGTTCCGCGCGGTCGCCTCGGTCGCGACCGCGGTGTTCGTCGGCCAGGCCGACCTGTTCACGATCCAGCAGCTGCCCAAGCAGTTCATGCGCGCCAAGTCGGCGCTCGAGACCGGCCGCATCGACGACGCGCGCAAGGGCTACGACGTGCTCCTCGCCCACCCCGCGATCGCCGACCTCGGCGAGTACTACTGGATGCTGCTCTACGACCGCGGCCGGATCGCGCAGCGCGACGGCGACCCGGCCAAGGCGATCGAACTGTTCCGGCGCTCGATCGAGGTGATCGAGGCGCAGCGCGCCACGGTCGGCTCGGAGGCGAGCCGGATCGGCTTCGTCGGCAACAAGCAGGACGCCTACCGCGCGCTGATCGATGCGCTGTTCACGGCGAAACGCTTCGACGAGGCCTTCGACCTGGTCGAGCGCTCGAAGTCGCGGGCCCTGGTCGACATGCTGGCGGCCAAGAAGGACTTCTCGATCCCGAGCGGCAGCGTCGAGCAGGTCAACGCGCTGCTGGCGATGTCGACGGCCGAGCATCAGCCGCAATCCGGCGCACCGGTCGGCAGTGACGAACGGGCACGCAGCCGGGCCGTGACCCTGCAGGCACGCCAGCAGCTGCGGACCCAGGCCCCCGAACTCGCCGACCTGGTGACGGTCTCGGCGCTGTCGTTGCCCGCGATCGCCGGGCTGTTGCCGCCGGGCGAGACCCTGCTCGAGTACTACCTCGATGGCCAGCAGCTCTACGCGTTCGTGCTGCGCGACGGCAAGCTCAGCGCCCACCGTCGTCCGGCGCCCGAGCTCGGCGCCCAGGTCGCCGCCGCGCGGCGCGCGGTCGCCGACCCCAGCCGCGACCCGCTGCCGGCGCTGCAGGTCCTCCATCGCGAGCTGATCGCGCCGCTCGACGACCTGCTCGGCGACCGGCTCACGGTGGTGCCGCACGGCGCGCTCCACTACGTGCCGTGGGGCGCGCTCCACGACGGTCATTCGTTCCTGCTCCAGCAACGGGCGGTGCGCCTGCTGCCGGCGGCCAACGTGCTGCCGTTCGTCAACAAGCGGCGCGGGGCGCAAGCCGAGGGCGCGCTGCTCGCGTTCGGCAACCCCGACCTCGGCGATGCCCGCATGGATCTGCCCTCAGCGCAGGCCGAGGCGCTCAAGGTCACCGACGGCCGGGCCCGCTCGCGGGCGATGACCCGTCGCGACGCGACCGAGACCGCCTTGCGCGACTACGGCAGCGGCTTCCGCTGGCTCCACTTCGCGACCCACGGCGAGTTCGACCCGGCCGATCCGCTCGCCTCCGGGCTGCTGCTGGCGAAGGACGCCCGCCACGACGGCCGGGTCACCGCCGGCGAGCTCTACTCGATGAAGCTCGACGCCGACCTGGTCACGCTGTCGGCCTGCGAGACCGGCGTCGGCAAGGTCTCGGGCGGCGACGACGTGGTCGGCCTGGTGCGCGGCTTCCTCTACGCCGGCGCCAGCAGCATCGTCGCCAGCCTATGGCAGGTCGACGACGCCGCGACCAGCGAGATCATGACGATGTTCTACGAGAACCTCGAACGCGCCGACAAGCGCGACGCGCTGCGCAAGGCGCAGCTCGAGATGTTCGACCTGAAGCCGCACCCGTTCTACTGGGCGGCGTTCCAGCTCACCGGCAACACGCGCTGATCAGAGGCCGAAGAAGCGCCGGACCCGCGTCAGCAGGTCGTCGTTGCCGGCGTTGGCCGCCGTCACGCCGCGGCTGGCGAGCGCCAGTTCGCGCGAGCGACGGCGCTGCTCGAGCACCGGTGCGATCTGCTCGGCCAGCGCGGGCCGGGCCTTGAGGATCCGGCCGAAGCTCTGCTTGTCCAGGCGGTAGCACTCGCAATCGGTGCGGGCGGTGACGGTCGCGGTGCGCGGCTCGCCGGTCAGCAGGCTCATCTCGCCGAAGAACATCGGTGGCGTGATCACGCCGATCGGAGTCCGCGTGCTGTCGTCATCGTGCTCGACGAAGACCTCGGCCTCGCCGCCGACCAGGATGTAGAGCCAGTGCGCCTCGGCGCCCTGGCGGGTGATGACGTCACCGGCCGCGAACGGCGCGTAAGTGAGGCCTTCGGCGGCCTGGGCCAGCTCCTGGTCGGTCAGCGAGCGGAACAGGTCGATCTGGCGCAGCGCGGCGAGCCGGCGCTCGAGCTCGCGGCCGCGGACCGCGCTGCGATGGGCCTCGTCCTCCGACACGGTGTGGATGCTGTACTCCATCGCCGCGATGCGGATGCCGGCACGCTGGAGCGCCGCCAGCACGTGGACCCGGACCCGCGAGTCGGTCGGGTCGTCGGCCTCGATGTTGGTCAGCCAGTAGCGCAACGCGTAGCTGCCCCCGCTCGGCTCGAGCTCGACCAGCACGCAGCTCGGCAGCGGCAGGCGGGCGACGTTGTTGATCTCGGCCTCGGCCACCGCGCGCTCGGCGACCTCGATCACGCGGCTCGGCGGATGCTCGTAGCCGACGCTGAACCTGATCCAGCGCCGCCACTGCTGGGACTGGCCGCTGCGCCGGCCGAGCACCGAGAAGCGGTTCTTCATCAGCACCGAGTTGGGGACGACCACCGTCTCCCAGTTGCGGGTCTCGATCAGGGTCGAGCGCCAGCCGATCTCGACCACCCGGCCCGAGAGGTCGTCGACCTTGATCCAGTCGCCGACCGCGACCGAGCGGTCGGCCTGCAGCGCGAGGCCGCCGAGCACGTTGCCCAGCGTGTCCTGCATCGAGAACGCGATCACCGCGGTCAGCACCGCCGAGGTCGCGACCAGGCTGCCGAGGTCGAGGCCGGCGAAGCGCAGGCGGACGAAGAACCACGCCAGGTAGGCGAGCGTGACGACCACGTCCTCGATGAAGCGGGTGTGCTCGATCCCGAACCGCGGCAGCAGCAGGCGGAACAGGAAGAAGCCCCAAAGGCGGATCACCGCGATGCCGCCGACCACCAGCGCGCCCTCGCGCAGCACCGCGCCGGCGCGCTCGTAGCCGATGGTCGCCAGGCCCGCCGCGACCCACAACGCGGCCACGGTCAGGAGCCAGAGCACCAGCGTGTGCCAGACCGAGCCGCGCTGGGACGGCGGCAAGCGCCACCACAGCACGGCGCCGAGCACCGCCACCATCGCGACGACGGACCACGCTTCGCCGCTCATGGCGAGGTCAGCGGTCTGGCCGAGGAAACCGTCCATGCGCTCGAGTATACGGCCGGAGAAGAAGCGAGCCGGCGTGCGCCGGAGGTGCTCCAGAAAGAGGAAGGCCGGCTTGCGCCGGCCTTCCTCGCGATCAGCGCTGGCGCGCGATCACTTCTTCTTCTCATCCTTCTTCGGCGCGGCGGGCGCCGCGGCCGGAGCCGGCGCCTTCTTGGCGAGCGCCTCGAGGCCCTTGCTCAGGCCCTTGACGCGGAACTTGACGGTCACCGCCTCCGGCTTCATCGCCTGGTCGGGACGGGTCACGCGCATCGCGAGCACCAGCGCGCCCTGCGAGTCCTCGGGCTTGAGCTCGAGCGCCTCGGCGGCCTTCACCGCGTCGAGGAACTCCTTCTCGAGGCCGATCGCGATCGTGGTGCAGCCCGACTGGTCGCAGACCAGGTACGGGAACGCGACGTCCTTGTGGCCCGGCACCTTGAGCACCGGCGCCTGGAGCAGCGAGCCGAGCGGCGCCTTGACGACCATCTGCGCCTTGTCGGCGGCCGGCAGCTTGAGCACGCCGATGGTGGCCAACAGCTGGCCGCGCATCTGATCGGGGTTCTTCGGGTCGGCGCCGGTGACCTGGACCAGCGGCTGGACCAGCTCGCAGATCTCGGCGGTCGCGCCCTCGGGCTTCTGGCAGTTGAGGCGCCAGCTGTCGAACTGGTTCGGATCCTTCGCCGCGGACTTGTCGTCCTTCTTCGCCTCGGCGGCCTTCGCGGGCGGAGCCGACTTGGCGGCCGGGGCGGCGGTGGCGAAGCCTGCGGTCAGCGCGAGAGCGCCGGCGACGCACAGGGCGGTGAGCTTCTTCATCTGCATTCGGCTACTCCTGGATCCCACGGGACTGCGGGGGCGACACTATAAGGTACCGGCCGCTCAGCATTCCACCACGTTGACGGCGAGGCCCCCCAGGGACGTCTCCTTGTACTTGGACTGCATGTCCAAGCCGGTCTGGCGCATGGTCGTGATGACTTGGTCGAGCGAGACCTTGTGGCTGCCGTCGCCGCGCAGCGCCATCCGCGCTGCGTTGATGGCCTTGACCGAGCCGATCGCGTTGCGCTCGATGCACGGGATCTGGACCAGGCCGGCGACCGGGTCGCAGGTCAGGCCGAGGTTGTGCTCCATGCCGATCTCGGCGGCGTTCTCGACCTGCTCGAGCGAGGCGCCGAGCGCGGCGGCGAGCCCGCCCGCCGCCATCGAGCAGGCCACCCCGACCTCGCCCTGGCAGCCCATCTCGGCGCCCGAGATCGAGGCGTTGCGCTTGTAGAGCATGCCGATCGCGGCGGCGGTCAGCACGAAGTCCTGGGCGCCCTTGCTGCCGGCGCCGGCCACGAAGCGCAGGTAGTACTCGAGCACCGCCGGGACGATGCCGGCCGCGCCGTTGGTCGGGGCGGTGACGACGCGGCCGCCGGCCGCGTTCTCCTCGTTGACCGCCAGGGCGAAGACGTTGACCCACTCGATCACCGCGAGCGGGTCGACCGTGCCCCCCGCATCGCGCTCGCGCTCGAGCGCCTGGCGCAAGGCGCTGGCGCGGCGCTTGACGTTGAGACCACCGGGCAGGATGCCCTCGGTGCGCATGCCGCGGTCGACGCAGGCCCGCATCGCCGCGATCAGCTTGTCAATCGCGAGGCGGGTCGAGGTCTCGTCGCGGAACGCGCCCTCGTTGCGCAGCACGAGCTCGGCGATCGAGATGCCCTCGGTCCGGCAGCGCTCGAGCAGCTCGTCGGCCGAGGCGAACGGCCGCCGGACCTCGACCGCGCTCGCCACCGACTCGGGCTCGTCGCCGCGGACGATGAAGCCGCCGCCGACCGAGAAGTACTCGGCCGAATGCAACGGCTGGTCGTGCTCGTCGAGCGCGGTGAAGCGCATGCCGTTGGGATGGCGCGCCAGCACCTCGGTGCGCAGGAACAGCAGGTCCATCGGCTCGTCGAACGGGACCACGTGCTTGCCGAGCAGCGCCAGGCGCTGGGCGTCGCGGGCGTCCTGCACCAGCGCCTCGATCTGCTCGGGGTCGACGCCGTCGGGCGTCTCGCCGAGCAGCCCGAGGATGATGGCGCGGTCGGTGCCGTGGCCCTTGCCGGTCAGGGCCAGCGAGCCGTAGAGCTGGGTGATGACGCGCGCGGTGCGGGCGAGCTGGCCGCCCTGCTGCAGCGAGAGCGCGAAGGCGCGCGCCGCGCGCATCGGGCCGACGGTGTGCGAGGACGACGGACCGACGCCGATCTTGAAGATGTCGAGGACGGAGATGTTCATCGGCGGGCAGTATACGGCGAAGCGACGCTGCGCCTCGGTCGCGCGCTCGCTATCGCGCCCAGCGGACCATGAAGGTGCGGACCGGACGCTCGAAGCCCTTGAGCGACATCGCGTCCTGCTCCTGGAAGTCGATGCCCTTGCCGAGGCAGGAATCCGCGACCGCGCTCGAGACCAGGATCTGGTCGGGCGCAGCGGCGGCGCACAGGCGGGCGGCGAGCTGGACGGTCGCGCCGAACAGGTCGTTGTTGTGCTCGACCGGCTCGCCGGCGGCGGCGCCGATCCGGAGCTGGAGCGGCAGCGCGTCCTGCGCCGTGGCGCGCTCGGCAAGCTCGGCTTGCACGCGGCAAGCGCCGCGCATCGCGCCGACCGCGGACGAGAAGCAGGCCATGATGCCGTCGCCGGTGTGCTTGACCTCGCGGCCGTGGCAGTCCGCGATCGCCGCGCGCACGATCGCGTCGTGAGCCTTGACCAGCTCCATCGCCAGGTCGTCGCCCAGGCGCTGGGTCATGCCGGTCGAGCCGACGATGTCGGTGAACAACACGGTGCGGGTGCCGGTGTCGCGCTCGACGCCCGCCGCTCCGGTCAGGACCGCGGCGCCTGCGGCGTTGACGCCGACGTCGCCCAGGAAGGCCTCGGCGATCTCCGGCGTGACCTCGATGATCCGCTGCGCGAGCAAGCCGTGCGCTTCGCGATGCACCGCGGCCGCGGCCTCGGCGTCGGGCGCCTCGACCAGGCAGAAGATCTTGCCGCAGCTCGGGTTGTGCCAGTACTTGAGGTAGTTGACGCCGTGGTCGCCCTGGACCTTCATGTCCGCGACGTGGGCCTTGGCGACATCCTCGGGCGTGGCGCCGTCGATCTGATGGATGTCGATGTAGAGCGGCATCGGATCAGCTCCCGAGCGACAACAGCGAGGCGTTGCCGCCCACCGCCGCCGTGTTGATCGTGATGGTGCGCTCGGTCGCGAAGCGGTGCAGGTAGTACGGGCCGCCCGCCTTCGGACCGGTGCCCGAAAGGCCCTGGCCGCCGAACGGCTGCACCCCGACCACCGCGCCGATCATGTTGCGGTTGACGTAGACGTTGCCGACCCGGACCCGGCGCTGGACGTAGTCGACCTGGCGGTCGATCCGCGAGTGGATGCCGAGCGTGAGGCCGAAGCCGGTGCGGTTGATCTGGGCGATGACCTCGTCGAGCTCGCTCGCCTTCCAGCGCACGATGTGCAGCACCGGACCGAACACCTCGCCCTTGAGCACGTCGAGCGACGGGATCTCGACCGCCAGCGGCGAGACGAAGGTGCCGTGGGCGCAGAGCTCGGGCAGCGCGAGCTCGTGGACCACGGTGCCCTGGGTCTTGATCCAGGCGCGGTGGGCATCGAGCCCCTCCTTCGCCGCCTTGTCGATCACGGGACCGACGTCGGTCTCGAGCAGCGCCGGATCGCCGACCTTGAGCTGCTGCATGTAGCCCTTGAGCACCTCGAGCGTGCGCTCGGCGATGTCCTCCTGCACGAACAACACGCGCAGCGCGGAACAGCGCTGGCCGGCGCTGTTGAACGACGAGGCGACCACGTCGAGCACGACCTGCTCGGGCAGCGCCGAGGAGTCGACCAGCATCGCGTTCTGGCCGCCGGTCTCGGCGATCAGGGTCGCGATCGGCCCGCTGTCGCGCTCGGCCAGGGTGCGCTGGATGGTGCGGGCGGTCTCGTTCGAGCCGGTGAAGCAGACCCCGGCGACGCGCGGATCGGCGATCGCGATCTTGCCCACCACCGAACCGCGGCCAGGGATGAAGTTGAGCACGCCACCCGGCACGCCGGCCTCGTGCATCAGCGCGACCGCGCGCGCGCCGATGATCGAGGTCTGCTCGGCGGGCTTGGCCAGCACCGCGTTGCCGGCGGCGAGCGCTGCGGCGACCTGGCCTACGAAGATCGCGAGCGGGAAGTTCCACGGGCTGATGCAGACGAACACGCCGCGACCCTGGAGCCAGAGCTCGTTCGACTCGCCGGTCGGGCCGGGCATCTTGAGGCCGGCGCCGAAGTCGTGCTCGGCCTGCTGCGCGTAGTAGCGCAGGAAGTCGACCGCCTCGCGGACCTCGGCGACGCCGTCGGACAGGCTCTTGCCCGCTTCGCGGGTGCACAGCGCCATCAGCTCGAAGTAGTTCTGCTCGAACAGGTCGGCGGCGCGGCGCAGGATGTCGGCGCGCTGCTTGGCCGGCGTCATGTCCCAGGCCGGCTGGGCCGCGACCGCGGCATCGACCGCCTGCTTGATGGCGTCGGCATCGGCCTCGAGGATCAAGCCTGCGATGCGACGGTTGTCGGTCGGGTCGAGCGAGGGCTTCTCCTTGCCGGAGAGCGTCCTGCCGTCGACCACCGGCGCGGCGACGTATCGCTTCTCCAGAGCCGCGGCCATGGCCGCGGACAACTGCCCCAATACGACCGGATCGTTGAGGTTGATGCCACGCGAGTTCATGCGGCCCTTCCCATAGATGTCCTTCGGCAACGCGATGCGCGGATGCGGTTTGACGGTGAGCGCCGCGACCTCGGCGACCGGGTCGGAGACGATCTCGGACACCGCGACGCGCTCGTCGACGATGCGGTTGACGAACGAGGTGTTGGCGCCGTTCTCGAGCAGGCGGCGCACCAGGTACGGCAGCAGGTCCTCGTGCGAACCGACCGGTGCGTAGACCCGACAGGCGACGCCGAGGTGGTCGGCGCCCACCACCTGCGCGTAGAGCTCCTCGCCCATCCCGTGCAGGCGCTGGAACTCGAAGTCGCGGCGCGCCCCCGCCATCTCGAGCACGCTCGCCAGCGTATGGGCGTTGTGGGTCGCGAACATCGGATAGACGGCGCGGCCGGCGCCGAGCAGGGTGCGGGCGCAGGCGAGGTAGGAGACGTCGGTGTTGCACTTGCGGGTGAACACCGGGTACGCCGGCAGGCCGCGTTCCTGGTGGCGCTTGACCTCGCTGTCCCAGTAGGCGCCCTTGACCAGGCGCACCGGGATGCGGCGGCCGACCTCGGCGCTGAGCGCGACCACCCAACCGACCGCGCCGATGCCGCGCTTGAGGTAGGCCTGGACCGCGAGGCCGAAGCCGTCGTAGCCGGCCAGCGTCGGCGAACGGTAGACCCGCTCGAACACCTCGAGCGAGAGGTCGAGGCGCTCGGACTCCTCGGCGTCGACCGTGAGACCGATGCCGGCGGCCTTGGCCCGCTCGGCCAACATCAGCAATCCGGGCACGAGCTCGGCCAGCACCCGCTCCCGCTGGGCGTAGTCGTAGCGCGGGTGCAGCGCCGAGAGCTTGACCGAGATGTTGGCGCGTTCGACCAGTTCGGCACCGCTCGCGGCGCGACCGATGGCGTCGATCGCGGTGGCGTAGGCGTCGAGGTAGCGCTTGGCGTCGGCGGTGGTGAGCGCCGCCTCGCCCAGCATGTCGTAGGAGTGGCGGTAGCCGATCGCCTCGGCCTCGCGGGCCCGCTCGAGCGCAGCCTCGATGGTCCGGCCCATCACGAACTGCTTCGCCATCAGGCCCATCGCCTGTTTCAGCGCGAGCCGAACCACCGGCTCGCCGACCCGGGCGATGAGCTTGCGCCACAGCGCCGACGGCTCGGCGGCGAACGCAGGGTCGAGCTGGACGAAGCGGCCGGTGATCAGCAGGCCCCAGGTCGAGAGGTTGACGAACAGCGACGGCGATCGGCCGAGGTGCTCGTTCCAATCGCCCTTGACCAGCTTGTCCTCGATCAGACGGTCGGCGGTCGCGGCGTCGGGCACCCGCAGCAGCGCCTCGGCCAGGCACATCAGCACCATGCCCTCGTGCGAGCTGAGGTCGTACTCGCGCATCAACGCGTCGACGCCGGACCCCTTGACCCGCGCGGCGCGGGTCTGCACCACCAGGCCCTCGGCGGTCTTCATGACCCGCGCGGCGGCGGCCGGCTCGAGCCGCGCGATCGCGATCAGGCTGTCGACCACGGTCGCCTCGTCGGCGAACCACAGCGCGTTGGCCGCCGCACGCGGGCCGTCGAGCCGATGGTCAGGACCGCTCCAGACGAAGCGGGACCCGGTGGGCGCGGGCTGGCTCATCGGCTCAGAGGTTCTTGATCACGGCGTCAGCGAACGCCGAGGTCTTCACTTCCTTGGCGCCCTCCATCTGGCGCGCGAAGTCGTAGGTCACGACCTTCTGCGCCACGGTCTTCTCGTAGGCGTGCTGGATCGCGTCGGCGGCCTCCTGCCAGCCGATGTACTCGAGCATCATCACGCCCGAGAACAGCAGCGAGCCGGGGTTGGCCTTGTCGAGGCCGGCATGCTTCGGCGCGGTGCCGTGGGTGGCCTCGAACACCGCGAGGTGCTCGCCGATGTTGCCGCCGGGCGCGATGCCGACGCCGCCGACCTCGGCCGCGACCGCGTCCGAGAGGTAGTCGCCGTTGAGGTTGGGCGTGGCGAGGACGTCGAACTCCTCCGGGCGCAGCAGCATCTTCTGGAACATGATGTCGGCGATCTCGTCCTTGACGACGATGTCGCGACCGGTGCGGGGGTTCTTGAACGACATCCACGGGCCGCCGTCGAGCAGGGTCGCGCCGTACTCGTCCTTGGCGACCTCGTAGCCCCACTGGCGGAACGCGCCCTCGGTGAACTTCATGATGTTGCCCTTGTGGACCAGGGTCACCGACTTGCGGTCGTACTTGATCGCGTAGTCCATCGCCTTGCGCATCAGGCGCTTGCTGCCGAACGCCGAGATCGGCTTGACGCCGAGGCCGGCGTCCTCGAAGAACTTGGCGCCGAGCTCCTCGCGCAGGAACTTGGCGAGCTTCCTGTTCTTGTCGCTGCCGGCCTGGTACTCGATGCCGGCGTACACGTCCTCGGTGTTCTCGCGGAAGATCACGACGTCGACCGGCTCGGGGTTCTTCAACGGCGAGGGCACGCCCTTGTAGTGCTTGACCGGGCGGACGCAGGCGTAGAGGTCGAGGTCCTGGCGCAGCGTGACGTTGAGCGAGCGGAAGCCGCCGCCGACCGGCGTGGTCAGCGGGCCCTTGATCGAGACCACCAGGTCCTTGATCGCGGCCAGCGTCTCGTCGGGGAAGAAGTTGCCGTCGTAGAGCCTCTGCGCCTTCTCGCCGAGGTAGATCTCGCACCAGTGGATCTTGCGCTTGCCGCCGTAGCTCTTGGCGACCGCGGCGTCCCAGATGCGGAGCGAGGCCGGCGTGATGTCGACACCGATGCCATCGCCCTCGACGTAGCCCAGGATCGGGTTGTCGGGGACGACGAGCTTGCCGCCCTGGATCGAGATCTTGGCGCCGCCGGTGGGCAGCTTGACGTGCTGGTAGGACATCGAGGCCTCCTGAAGGGGCCGCGATTATAGCGGGGGGTGGCCCGCATCCTCATGGCGCAGCACCGGCACCCCGTCGCGCCATCCGATCGGGAAGCTGACCACCCGCCAGTTATGGCCGCGATCGGCCGATTCCTGGACCACCAGATGAGCGCCGCCGTCGCTGTCGCGGAACACCGAGGGCGAGGCGCGCTCGAGCGGCGCGCCATCGATGCCGCCCTGGTAGGGCAGCAGCGGGCCGCCGAGCCGGGTCCAGCGCAGGCCGTCGGAGCTGCGCGCGCAGCCGACCTGCTGCGGCCGCGTCCAATAGCCGCCGCCGTAGAACATGTACCAATCGCCGTCGTGCCGGATCACCGAGGGCGACTCGGTGCTCTCGTGCTCCCAGCCCTCCTCCGGTCCGAACGCCTCGCCCCAGCCGACCTGGGTCCAGGCCTCGGGGCCGAGGTCGCTGTGGGCCGCCGCATCGGCGACCACGATCGACTGGCGCGACATCTCGGGGTCGCGGGTGCAGGCGTACATCCGCAGCCGGCCGTCGTGCAGCACGACCGAGGGCGAGATCGCGCGACCGCAGTTCCAATCGCCGAGGGCGCGGAAGATCGGGTTGCGCGGATGCGGCGTGAAGCGGATGCCGTCGTCCGAGGTCGCGAGGCAGATCGAATCGTTCGCGCCACTGCCGTAGGTGAAGTAGAACATCAGCAGCCGGTCGCCCAGCACCAGCAGGCTGCCGATGCTGACGCCGTTGTCCTGGCCGAGCACGGCGGGCGTGAGCTCGCCGACCTTCTCGAAGCGCTCGAGGTCGTCGCTGACCGCGATGCCGATGTGCCAAGGCAGCCGGCGGACGCCCTGGCCGGGCGCCAGCGTGTAGTAGAGGAACCAACGGTCGCGGAAGCGCACGACCTCGGGGTCCTCGGCGCAGCGGAAACCGCGGCTGTCGTCCTCGTAGACCATCGGACCGATGCTACGGCCGCCCCGCCGAGGGGCGTGTCAACGGAATGTGAAAGGGCGTCGGCTCAGGAGCGGGCGCGGCGCGAGCGGTACTCGGCCAGGATCTGGGCGTGGTCGAAAGCGAGCTCGGGGAGCTCGCCGGCCGGGTCGAAGGCGCGCGCCGCGGCGGCGTCGTCGCCGGCCCGCAGCTCGCCGGTGGCCTCGCCGACGTAGACGATGCCGATGGTGTGGCCGCGCGGGTCGCGATCGGGATCGGAGTAGACGCCGAGCAGCGCCTTGATGGTGACGTCGAGCCCGGTCTCTTCCTTGGCCTCGCGCGCCGCGGCCTCCTCGACCGTCTCGCCGACCTCGACGAAGCCGCCCGGGATCGCCCAGCCCGGCGGCTCGTGGTTGCGCTCGATCAACACGATCGGCCGGCCGGGCCGGTCGGTGAGCTCGATGATGCAGTCGGCGGCGACGGGAGGGGTGTTGGGACGGCCCATGCCGCACTCTAACCCAACCGCCCGCGCCGAGCGCTGAGGACGAGGCGACGCCGTTCTATAATCCGCGCCCGCCCCGCGTCCCCCGAGAGGCCACCGTGAAGCAGGACTTCTACGAGCACCTGCGCCGAGAGATCCACGGCCTGCACGAGGCCGGGTTGTACAAGGACGAACGGGTGCTGGCCTCGCCGCAACGCGCCGCGATCAAGACCACCCAGACCGCCGAGGTGATCAACCTCTGCGCCAACAACTACCTCGGTCTCGCCGACGACCCCGACGTCATCGACGAGGCCCATGCCGCGCTCGACCGCTACGGCTACGGGATGGCCTCGGTCCGCTTCATCTGCGGCACCCAGACCGTGCACAAGGAGCTCGAGCGGCGGCTGTCGCTGTTCCTCGGGATGGAAGACGCCATCCTCTACTCTTCGTGCTTCGACGCCAACGGCGGCCTGTTCGAGACCCTGCTCGGCGAGGAGGACGCGATCGTCTCCGACTCGCTCAACCACGCCTCGATCATCGACGGCATCCGCCTGTGCAAGGCCAAGCGCTTCCGCTACGCCAACAACGACATGGCCGACCTCGAGGCTAAGCTCGGCGAGGCCAAGGCCGCCGGCGCGCGCTTCATCATGGTCGCGACCGACGGCGTGTTCTCGATGGACGGAATCGTCGCCGACCTGCGCCGGGTCTGCGACCTGGCCGAGCGCTTCGGCGCGATCACGATGGTCGACGACTCGCACGCGGTCGGCTTCATGGGCGCCAAGGGTCGCGGCACCCACGAGCACTGCGAGGTGATGGGCCGGGTCGACCTGATCACCGGCACCCTGGGCAAGGCGCTCGGCGGCGCGATGGGCGGCTACACCGCCGGCAAGCGCGAGGTGGTCGAGTGGCTGCGCAACCGCTCGCGGCCCTACCTGTTCTCGAACTCGCTGGCGCCGGTGATCGCGGCGGCCTCGCTGCGGGTGCTCGACATCCTCGAGCGCGACGACGTGCTGCGCCGCAAGCTCCACGACAACTCGAAGCATTTCCGCGGTCGGATGGAGGCGCTCGGCTTCCGCTGCGCCGGCCGCGACCATCCGATCATCCCGGTGATGCTGGGCGACGCCAAGCTCGCCAAGCAGTTCGCCGACGAGATGATGAAGGAAGGCGTCTACGTCATCGGCTTCTCGTTCCCGGTGGTGCCCAAGGACCAGGCCCGGATCCGGACCCAGATGTCGGCGCGGCTGACCCGCGAGCAGCTCGACCATGCGATCGGCGCGTTCGAGCGGGTCGGCAAACACCTAGGAGTGATCAAGTGAAGGCATTGGTCAAAGCCCAACGCGGCGAAGGCATCTGGATGCAGGACGTGGCCAAGCCCGTCTGCGGCCACAACGACCTGCTGATCAAGGTCCGCAAGACCGCGATCTGCGGCACCGACATCCACATCTACAACTGGGACGAGTGGGCCCAGGCCACCATCCCGGTGCCGATGACGGTCGGCCACGAGTTCGTCGGCACCGTCGCCGAGGTCGGCTCCGAGGTGGCGGGTTTCAAGGTGGGTGACCGGGTCTCGGGCGAAGGCCACATCACCTGCGGCCACTGCCGCAATTGCCGCGCCGGTCGCCGCCATCTCTGCGCCAACACCATCGGCGTGGGCGTGAATCGTCCGGGCTGTTTCGCAGAATTCATCGCGATCCCGGCCACCAACGCCTACCCCCTGCCCGACCACGTCTCCGACGAGGTCGCCGCGTTCCTCGACCCGCTCGGCAACGCGACCCACACCGCGCTCAGCTTCGACCTGGTCGGCGAGGACGTGCTGATCACCGGCGCCGGGCCGATCGGCATCATGGCGGTGGCGGTGGCCAAGCACGCCGGCGCGCGCAACGTCGTCATCACCGACGTCAACGACTACCGGCTCGACCTCGCCCGCAAGATGGGCGCGACCCGCGCGGTCAACGTCACCCGCGAGAAGCTCGAGGACGTCACCCGCGAGCTCGGCATGAAGGAAGGCTTCGACGTCGGCCTCGAGATGTCGGGCAACCCGACCGCGTTCCGCTCGCTGATCGACGCGATGGTCAACGGCGGCAAGGTCGCCCTGCTCGGCATCCCGCCCAAGGACACCGCGATCGACTGGAACAAGGTCATCTTCAAGGGCCTGTTCATCAAGGGCATCTACGGCCGCGAGATGTTCGAGACCTGGTACAAGATGATCGCGATGCTGGAGTCGGGCCTCGACGTCACGCCGGTGCTGACCCACCGCCTGCCGGTGGCGAAGTTCCAGGAAGGCTTCGACGCGATGCGCTCGGGCAAGTCGGGGAAGGTCGTCCTCGACTGGGGCTGAGCGCGCTCAACGCGCGCGCGGTTTCGCCCGCGCGGTGCGGTCGGGTTCGACGCCGCGTTCGAGCGGGTCGATGCGGGCCCGGACGCCCTTGGGCAGCGCCACCTTGGCCTGCTTGAAGTAGTCGAACGCGACGACCAGGCCGCCACCTTCGGCGGCGACCTCGCCGAGCTTGCCGCTCACGATCCGGTACTCCATCGCGATCCGATCCTCGCCGACCTCGGTGACCCGAGCCCCGACCCGCAGCGTGTCGGGATAGCCGAGCGGCCGCCGGAAGCGGCACATCGTCGAGTGCAGGATCGGCCCGACGCTGGCCGGTGGCCCGCCGAGGAACCCGATCGCATCGAGGTAGGCGATGCGGGCGTCCTCGAACCAGCGGAAGTAGACGGTGTTGTTGGCGTGGCCGAAGGCGTCGAGGTCGCCCCAGGCGACGTTGACGATGACCACGATCGGGAACCCCTTGAGCGGGTCGCCGTTGCGCTTGCTGTCGTCCATGGTCACCACCATAGCGCAACTTGTCGCTGCGTCCGGCCATCGCTAGGCTGGCCCTACCAGCATCGAGCGCCGTTCAGCGCCGATACAGCCCAAGGCGCCGATTCTCGCCCGCGCGCCCCTTGTCGAAGATGCCCTGAGGTCCACCATGCGCCACGCCCGCCCGCTGCCCTTCCTCCTGCTCTGCGTCGCCGCGCTCGCCGGTTGCGCCGCCAACCCGGTCACCGGCAAGCGCGAGCTGCACATGGTCTCGCAGCAGGAGGAGGTCCAGATCGGGCGCCAGCAGTACGCGCCGTCGCGCCAAGGCCAGGGCGGCGACCTCGTTACCGATCCCGCGCTCACCGCCTACGTGCAGAAGGTCGGCGCGCGGGTCGCCCGCCACGCCCAGCGCGAGCTGCCTTACGAGTTCGTGGTGCTGGCGAGCGGCGTGCCCAACGCCTGGGCGCTGCCCGGCGGCAAGATCGCGGTCAACCGCGGGCTGTTGCTCGAGCTCGAGGACGAGGCCGAGCTCGCCGCGGTGCTCGGCCACGAGGTCACCCACGCCGACGCGCGCCACGGCGCCCAGGGCATCGAGCGCGGGATGATGGCGCAGATCGGCATGATCGCGGTCGCGGTCGGCGTGCAGGGCGAGGACAACGCCGCGGTGGTGACCGGTGCGGCGATGCTCGGCACCCAGCTCATCACCACCAAGTACGGTCGCGACGCCGAGCTCGAGGCCGACAAGTACGGCACGCGGATGCTGGCCAAGGCCGGCTACGACCCGCGTGCCGCGGTCTCGCTGCAGGAGAAGTTCGTGGCGCTGGCCAAGGGCCGGCAGGGCGGCTGGCTCGAGGGCCTGTTCGCCTCGCACCCGCCGTCGCAGGAGCGGGTCGCCGCCAACAAGAAGAGCGCCGAAGCCTTGCTGCGCAAGCACGATGCTGCGGCGCTCGAGCGCGGCCGCGACGCCTACCAGGCGGCGACCGCCGGCATCCGCCGGAGCAAGGAGGCCTACGCCGCCCACGACGAAGGGATGGCGAAGCTGGCCAAGGACCCCAAGGCCGCGTTGGTGCTCGCCGACAAGGCGATCAAGCTCGAGCCCAAGGAAGCGCTGTTCCACTCGCTCGCTGGCACCGCCAAGCAGAAGCTCGGCGACCCGGCCGGGGCGCGCAAGTTCTACGACGCCGCGCTCGAGCGCAACCCCGCCTACTTCGAGTTCTGGCTGCGGCGCGGCCTGCTGCGCCAGAAGCAGAACGATCCCGGCGCCAAGGCCGACCTCGAGAAGGCCCACTCGATGCTGCCGACCAAGGCCTCGGCCGAGGCGCTTGGGCTGCCGACGAAGTAGTGCTGCCGACGAAGTAGCGCCGCCGACCGAGCGAGCCCGGCCGCTAGCCGGACGCGAGCCGGCGGTCGCCCAGGACCGCGATCGCGACGCCCGTCAGCACCAACACGCTGCCGGTCCAGGCCCCGGTCGGCAGCTGTTCGCCGTTGAAGGTCGCGCCGACCCCGAGCGCCAGCAGCGGCGTGACCAGCGTGATCAGCGCGACCTGCGACGCCGGCAGGTGCTTGAGCGCGTAGTAGAACAGCAGGAAGCCGAGCACGTTGCCCATCACGCCCAGCCACAGCACCGACCACAGCGCGCGGTCGGGCACCGCGTCCGGGATGCGGCCGTCGAGCGCCCACCACACCAGCACGAACGCCGGCAGCCCGAGCCAGACCGAGGCCGCGGTCAGCGAGGCGACCGGGATGTCGCGCGCCATGCGCTTGACCACCAGCATGCTGGTGCAGTTGACCGCCATCGACAGGACGTTGAGCAGCAGGCCCAACGCCGCGCCCGGCCCGAGCCCGGCGGCGGGGTCGAGCCCGGCGCCGAAGATCAGCGCGATGCCGCCGAAGCCGAGCAGGCAGCCCGCCGCCTTGGCCGCGGTCAGCCGTTCGTCGCGGAACACCATGCTCGCGAGCAGCGCGGTCACGATCGGCGACAGGCCGTAGACCACCGACATCAGGCCGGACGGGATCAGCGGCGCGCCGGCGTACATCAGCAGCATCCCGGCGACGAAGAACGCGGCGACGATCGCGCCCAGCCGCCAGACCCGCGCCGAGTGCTCGAAGCGCTGCAGGGGCGAGGCGAACAACAGCAGGAACACCAGCGCGCCGATCGCGGTCCGGCCCGCCACCGCGGCCCAGGGTCCGAGGTCCATCGCCGACCACTTGATGGTGAGCGGCGTGGTGCTCCAGACGAACACCACGCCGAGCCAGGCGGCGAGCGGCGCGCCGCCGTCCTGGACCTGGCGGCTCACCGCGGCTCGCAGAAGCAGTAGGCGTAGCGCCCGGCCGGGTCGTTGAAGCGACCGAGGCGGTCGAGCTCGCGACCGACGTCGCGCACCAGCACGCTGTCGGACCAGCGCGGCCGCGGCACGACGACGCGGGCGAGCCGCGCCCCGCCGCCCTCGCCGAACACGTCGACCAGGAAGCGCTCGCCGAAGGTGAGGTCGCGCTCGATCCATTCGACGCGGTAGTCGTCGGGCTCGAGCTCGGCGCGCGCAGCGGCCGCGGCGATGGCGTCGTGGAACGAGCCGAGCTGGTCGACCAGGCCGAGCTCCTTGGCCCGGGCGCCGATCCAGACCCGGCCGCGGGCGATGCCGTCGACCTCGGTCCTCTCCATGCCGCGCGCCTCGGCGACCTTGCCGATGAACTCGGCGTAGCCGTGCTCGACCGAGAGCTGGAAGATCTTCCTGACCTCGTCGCGCATCGGCCGGTCGGGTCGCAGCGCGTCGCTGTAGGGCGTGGTGCCGACGCCGTCGCTGCTCACGCCGATCTTGGCGAGCGTGCGCTCGAAGGTCGGGAACATGCCGAAGATGCCGATCGAGCCGGTCACCGTGCTGGGCGAGGCCCAGACCTCGTCGGCAGCGAGCGCGATCCAGTAGCCGCCCGAGGCGGCGACGCTGCTCATCGAGACCACCACCGGCAAGCCGTCGGCGCGGGCCAGCTCGAGCTCGCGCCGGATGTACTCCGAGGCGTACTGCGATCCGCCCGGGCTGTCGACGCGGAGCACGATCGCCTTGACCGAGTCGTCGCGGCGCGCCTTGCGGATCAGCCGCGCGGTCGACTCGCCGCCGACGCTGCCCGGCGGCCGCTCGCCGTCGACGATCTCGCCCGCCGCCACCACCACCGCGATCTTGTCGCTGGGGCCGGAGCTGAGATGGCGCTCGGTGCGGATCGCGCGCAGGTACTCCCGGGCGTCGACCTGGTCGAACTCGTCGGCGTCCTCGTCGGCGCCGACCAGCTCGACCATCCGCTGGCGGACCTCGTCGCGGGTCACCAGGCGGTCGACCAGGCCGGCATCGAGCGCGACCTTGGCGAGGTCGCCCCCGGCGGCGGCCGCCGCCGCCGCCATGCCGGCGACGTACTTCGCCACCGCGTCATCGGGCAGCTCGCGCGCCGCGACCACGTCGGCCTGGTAGGCCTGCCACAGCGCGCCCAGCCACTCGGCGTTGGCGGCCTTGGCCTCGGGCGACATGTCGATGCGGGTGAACGGTTCGACGAACGACTTGTACTCGCCGACCCGGAACACGTTCCAGGTGATGGCGAGCTTGTCGATGGCGTCCTTGTAGTAGAGGTGCCAGGAGCCGTAGCCCTCCAGCAGCACCAGGCCCTGGGGGTCCATCAGGACCTCGTCGGCGTGGGCCGCGATCAGGTATTGCTCCTGCGAGTAGCCGCCGGAGTAGGCGACCACCTTCTTGCCCGAGGCGCGGAAGCGGTCGACCGCCGCGGCGAGCTCCTGCAGCTTGGGCAGCCCGCCGCTCCACAGGCCGTCGAGGTCGAGCACCAGCGCCTCGATCCGGTCGTCGGTCGCGGCGTGGTCGATCGCCTCGAGCATGTCGCGGAGCACGGTCTCGGGCTCGCGGTCGTCGAACGAGGAGCCGATGGCGCGATCGACCGGGTCGCCGCTGCGCTCCTCGACCAGCTCGCCCTGCGGCGCGATCAGCAGCGCGACGCCCGAGGGCAGCAGCGGCTTCTCGCTCGAGGAGATCGCGGCGACCACCAGGATCACGATCAGCAGGAAGACGAGGTTCAAGGTCAGCCGGCGCGCGAAGTCGAGCGCGCGCCACGCGCCCTTGATCAGTGCGACGAGAGTCTCCATCGATGGACCGCCTTCCGGGACGCAACCGCGCGATCAGCGCGTGGTCCCGATGATAAGGCAGTCCGCGCCGGCCCGTGGGCCGGCGCGGCGGGTCGGCTCAGCGGTTCTCGACGAACAGGTAGACGCCGACGCCCACCCCGACCCGCTCGACCCCGGCGACGCCGTTGTCCAAGGCGTGGTCGGCGAGCCAGGCGTCGAGCGCGGCCAACACCGGCGCCGCCCGCTCGGCGGTCAGGTTCTGGAAGCGCGCGATTGAGTGCGCCGGCAGGTCGCGGTTGACGACGCTGCGCTGGAGGCGGAGCTCGCCGTCGCCGGCGGTCAGGTTGTGCTCGGCGGTCTCGAGCAGCGAACCGGCGTCACGGCCGAGCTGGGCGATCCGGTCCGGGTCGTCGGTCCGCGGCTGGTAGCTGCTGACGCGCAGCGCGAGCTTGCCGTCGGAGCGGCGCTCGACCGCGCCGACCCGCTCGAGCTCGTCGAGCACGGCGCGCGGCGGGGCGTCGCCCGAGTAGCGACGCACCAGCTCGGCGAAGTTGGGGGCCGAGCCCTCGATCGCGAGCGCGCGCGGCGCGGCGCCGTCGTGGAACTCGGCGTCCTCGGTCCAGCCGCTGACCACCCGCGCGGCGCGGTTGTACTTGACGTAGGCGGCGGCGTCGGCGGCCGGGGCCAGCGCTGCGACGCGCTTGACCTCCTTGCGCGAGAGGCCGGTGATCACCGCGATCCGCGAGTCGCTCTGCTTGCGGCCTGGGATGCGGAACTCCTCGGCGGCGACCTGCACGAACACCACCTTGAGGGTCTCGGCGAAGGCCTGGTAGGTCACGCCGTTGCGCAGCAGCATGCGGACGATCGGCCGCATCACGCGCATCAGCGCCTCGGAGATCGCGCGGTAGGTGCGCGAGGTGGCCGCGGCATCGGCGTTGCCGATGGCGGTGGCGGTGCCACGGACCGGCGCCGGACGGCGCGGCTCGTTGGCGGCGGTCTCGACGGGATGGGGAGCGTTGCGCATGGCGGCCTCTCTGCTGCGGGCGGTCCCGGCGAGGGGCCGGGCTGGTGGTCCCGAAACTAGGCCCTCGTCCCTCGTCGCCACAAGAAGCAAAGGAAAACGATTCTTCAAAACCACGCGCGCGACGCCGAACGTCAACGGAAGGTCAACGCACCTTCAACCCAGGGCGATCAGCGCGCCTCGGTGGCCGCGTCGAGACGGCGCCAGAGCTCGGGCAACCAGGCGAGATGCTCGGGCTTCATCAGCACCGAGCGCATGCAGGTGACGGTGGCGCCGTCCCAGCCGAGCGCATCGCCCCACCACGGCTCGAGCAGCGCGCGCGGCAGCCGGACCTTGGCGAGGTGGAGGTCGCGGGCGGCGGCGGCATCGAACAGCGCGTCGGCGGCCGCGCTCGCCTCGCCCGCGCTCGCGCGCGCGACGCCCCACACCACGATGTCGAGCTCGGGCGGCAGGGCGACCCGGAAGCGCGGATCGGCGGCGAGCCGCGAGTGCAGCTCGCGCGCGGCGGTGATCCCGGCGTCGAGGCCGCGCGCGAACTCGCCGCCGCGCACCATCGGCAGCAGGCGCTGGGTCGCCCACAGCGCGACCGCGCTGGCGCCGGCGCGCGAGCATTCGAGCGAGATCTCACCGAGGTGGAGCTCGGCCGAGCTGAAGTAGGTGTAGGGCGAGTCGTGCGAGTAGTGGCGGCCGACCCTGGGGTCGGCGAACAGCACCGCGCCGCAACCGTAGGGCTGCAGGCCGTGCTTGTGCGGGTCGACCACGATCGAATCGACCTCGGCGAGCGCGTCGAACGCGGCGCGCGCCGCCGGATGCAGCGACGAGGCCAGCATGAAGTAGCCGCCGTAGGCGGCGTCGGCGTGGACCCGCGCGCCGTGCTGGCGCGCCAGGGCGAGGATCTCCGGCAGCGGATCGACCGCACCGAGCGCGGTGGTGCCGAGCGTCGCGACCACGGTCGAGACGCCGCCCTGCTTGAGGCGCTGCTCGAGCGCGTCGAGCGCCATGCGGCCGTGGCGATCGGTGGGCAGGCTCTCGGAGCCGAGCCCGAGCACCGCCGAGATCCGCGAGTGGGTGTAGTGGGCCTGGTCGCTGGCCAGCACCACGCCCGGCCGCTCCTTGCCGCCGACCCACAGCGCCTCGAGGTTGGCGAAGGTGCCGCCGCTGGTCAGATGGCCGAGGTGCGAGGCCAAGCCGAACATGGCGGCCAACGCGGCGACCGCCTCCTTCTCCATCGCGCTCGAGGCGCGACCGCCGTCGAGCGCGTGGTTGTTGGGGTTGATCGAGGTCGCCAGCGCGTAGGCCAGGCGCGCCACCGGATGCGGCGGCTTGAGCATCTGGCCGGCGTAGAGCGGATGGAAGTACGGGAAGTTGTCCTGGAGCCGGACCGCGACCTCCTGCAGCACCGGCCGCATGCGGTCGAGCTCGGCGGCGAGGTCGTCGCACCCGCCGCGGTCGGGAAGCTCGCGGAAGCCCTGCTCGAGCGTGGCCAGCGCCTCGTCGAGCAGCGGCAAGGCGTCGCGGTCGAGCGGGTCCATCTCGGCCGCCTCGCGCTCAGCGCACCAGCGCGAGCGACAGCCCCGGCCAGTAGGTGATGATGATCACCGACAGGAACAGCAGGCCGATGAACGGCAGGCAGGAGCGCACCACCTCGGGGATCGGCACGTTGAAGCGGAAGCTGGCGATGAACAGGTCGAGCCCGGCCGGCGGCAGCAGGAAGCCGATCTGGAGGTTGGCGAGGAAGATGATGCCGAAGTGCAGCGGGTCGATGCCGTAGCCGACCGCCACCGGCAGCAGCAGCGGCACCACCAGCACGATGGCCGAGAAGATGTTGAGGATCGAGCCCAGCGCGAGCAGGAACAGGTTGAGCAGCAGCAGGAACATCAGCGGGCTCGAGACGTGGGCGGTGACCAGCGCGGCGAGCTGCTCGGGGATGCCGGCGTCGATCATCACGTTGGTGGTGGCGAGCGAAGCGCCGAGGATCACCATGATCCCGCCGACCAGCACCATCGACTGGCGCATCACCGCCGGCAGCTCGCTCCAGCGCACCTCGCGGTGGATCACGGTCTCGACGAACAGCACGTAGAGCACGGTGACCGCGGCAGCCTCGGAGACCGCGAAGTAGCCGCCGTAGATGCCGCCCAGCACCACCACCGGCAGCGGCAGCTCCCAGGCGCATTCGCGCAGCGCGAGCTTGGCCGCCCGGGTCGAGAACGGCGCCAGCGGCACCTCGTGGTCGCGGTGCACCCACATCGAGTAGCCGCCGAGAAGCACGATCATCAGCAGGCCGGGCAGCGCGCCGGCGATGAACAGCTGGTCGATGCTGACGGTGGCGCCGGCCGGCAGCTGCTGGGCCACCACGCCGTACAGGATCAGCGGCAGCGACGGCGCGAACAGCAGGCCGAGGCAACCGCCGGTGGTGACCAGGCCGAGGTTGAAACGCTTGGGGTAGCCGGCCTGCTCGAGCGCCGGGTAGAGCAAGGCACCGAGCGCGATGATGGTGACGCCGGTGGCGCCGGTGAACGCGGTGAACAGCGCGCAGGCGGCGAGCGCGACCAGCGCCAGCCCGCCCGGCATCCAGCCGAAGAACGCCTGGGTGATGCGCACCAGCCGTCCGGGCGCGCCGCTCTCGGACAGCACGTAGCCGGCGAAGGTGAACAGCGGGATCGCGACCAGCACCGGCGTCTCGGCGATGCGGTAGAGCTCGATGGTGATGGCCGAGTAGTCGATGCCGGCGTCGTGGTAGCCGACCAGCGCGCCGGCCGCGATCACCACGAACAGCGGCACGCCGATCAGAGCCAACAGCAGGACGAACAGCAGCAGCATCAGTGCGTCTGCCCTTCGGTGGGCCGGCGCGGCATCGCGCCGCGCGCGGCGAGCACGGTGTAGACGGCGTAGCGCCAGGCGATCAGGCCGAAGCCGAGCGGGATCGCGAGCTGGAACGGCCAGGCCGGGACGTCGCCGAACAGCGCCGCGCCGAACGCGCTCTCCTCGCGCACGAACAGCGCCGAGTGCCAGGCGATGAAGCCGCAGAGCAGCGCGGTGACGGCGCAGACCGCGCTCTCGAGGATGCGCTTGGGCAGCGCCGGCAGGCGGTGGACGACCAGGTCGATGATGGCGTGGCTGTTGTCGCGGGCCGCGGCCACCGCGCCGAACATCGCGACCCACAGCACCAGGATGCGCAGCACCTGGTCGCTCCAGACCAGCCCGCCGTTGCCGAAGTTGCGGACCAGGATCTGGGCGCCGGCCAGCAGCACGATCGCCGCCAGCAACGCGACGATCGCGGCGTCCTCAGCGCGACGGCCCCAACGGCCGAGCGAGGCGACCAGCCCGGTCAACGGTCAGCGGCCGCCGGCCGCGCGGTACGCCGCGATGCGGGCGCGGACGCGCTCGAGCAGCTTGGGGTCGAACTGGCCCTCGGCGCCGAGCGTGGTCGCGACGCCATCGCCCGCCTTCTGCCAGCGTGCGACCTCCTCGGGCGTCGGCGTCACCGACTGGATGCCGACCTTGGTCAGCGCGGCGCGCGCCTGGTCGTTGTCCTTGCGGTTCTGGGCGTTGAGCTTGCGGAAGGTCGCGGTGAAGACCTCGCGCACCGCGGCCTGGTCGGCGGCGTCGAGCTTGGTGAAGGCCTTCTTGTCGATGGTGAAGACGCCGGCCAGGAACACCAGCGGCACCTCGGTGACGTAGCGGACCTTGGTGTGCCACTGGAACGCGACCGCGCCGAGCGGCGAGGCGCCGACCGCGTTGATCAGGCCGGTCTGCAGGCCGGTCAGCACGTCGGTCAGCGGCAGCGTGGTCGGCGAGACGCCGAGCGCCTGCATCATCGCGTACGACACCGGGTCGCCTTCCGGCACCCACACCTTCTGGGCCTTCATGTCGGCGACCGAGCGCATCGGCGTGACCGACATCGCCATGCCGAAGCCGCCCTCGGCGAAGCCGAAGTTGACGAAGCCGGCGGCGTCGAGCCCGTCGGTGAAGACCTTGTCGAACTCCTGGCGCACGTGGTCGACCTCGGCGCCGCTGCGGAACAGCATCGGCAGGCCCCAGATCCGGCTGTCGGGGTAGATCTCGCCGAGCGAGCCGATCGGGAACGCCGCGCCGTGGAGCTGGCCGATGCGGATCTTGCGCAGCACCGAGGTGTCGTTGCCCATCACGCCGCCCGGATAGAACTTGAACAGCACCCGACCGGCGGTGCGCTTCTCGATCGCGGCGCCGGCGGCGCGCATCTCGACCATCCACGACGAGCCGTCGGGCGCGATGGTCGCGATCTTGAGCGTGTGCTGGGCCGGACCCGCGGCCACCGGCAGCGCGGCGCAGAGGGCGGTGGTCAGGAGCAGGCGGCGCAGCATCGGCGGATCCTCGTCTGTCTAGAAGTAGTCGTCGGCGGATGCGAGCAGCGCCTGGGCGCGCTGCTTGGCGAAGGTGTTCTGGAGCGTGAGCCGCGGCGCCTGGACCGGCGCGGCCAGCACCTCGTTGAGCAGGCGGTCGTGCAGCTCGCGGTCGAACACCAAGCGCGCGTAGCTCTCGGCGAACTGGACCTTGGCCGCGAGGTCGCGCCCCTGGCCGAGCTCGATCGCGCGCTCGAAGTGCAGCCGCCCCTCCTCCGGCTTGCCGCCCAGCGCCGGCGGCCGGAGCGTGGCGAGCACGCCCATGTAGAGATGGGCCTCGGCGTTGCGCTCGTCGAGCGCGAGCACGCGCTCGAGCAGCAGCCAGGGCTTGGGCAGGTCGGCGACCGCGCCCCAGTCCGAGGCGCGGGCGCGGATGTCGAGCAGCCACGAGCGCGCCAGCGTCAGCAGCGGCGCGGCGTCGGCCGGCTCCTCACCCCAGGCGGCGACTGTGGTGGCGAAGCCCTCGAAGTCGACCTCGCGCAGGCCGCACAGCGCCTCGTCCTCGGCGCAGGCCGCGCGCAGCGCGTAGTCGAGCGAACGGTCGGCGAGGCGGACCTGGCGCTCCGGGTCCTCGACGAAAAGCGCGGCATAGGCCGCGTAGAGCTGGGCCGCGCCCGACAGCCGGCCGGCGTCGGTCGGCGCCCCGTTGACCATCGCGTCCATCAACAGCAGGTAGGCGGCGGCGCCATCGCGGACCGTCTGCGGATCGTCGTGCTCGAGCACCGCACGCGACAGGTCGTCGGTGGTGCGGGCGATCAGACCCGAGCAACCGACGGCGAACGAGGCGAGGACGACGAGGACGATGCGGCGGGCGGGGTTCAAATCGGGGTCCGGTGGTGGAGCGAGCCCGGATTATACGGGGGCCGGCTCAGGGTTCCGTGCGGGCGGCGGCCTCGGCCGGACGGACCCGTTCGGCCATCAGGGACAGTTGCTGGAGCTCGTGGCGCAGCACGGCCTGGCGGGCCGGGTCGCTGGTGGCGTTCTGCAACGCGATGAACTGGCGCCGCGCGTCGGCGTACAACCCACCCGTCGCCATCTCCTGGGCCGCGCGATAGCGCGCGGTCTGCGCCCAGGGGTCCATCGCGAACGGATCGAGGGCGGTGGCCGAGCTGAGGTAGTGGCGGGCCGCCTCGGCGTGCTCGCCGAGCGCGGCGTAGGAATCGGCGGCCCAGAACAGCAGCTCGCGGTGCTGCGACGCCGGCAGCGGCTGCAGCAGCAGCGGCTCGAGGTAGCGCAGCGCGCCACGATGCTGCTCGAGGGTCTGGAGGTCGAACACCACCTGCAGGAAGCGGTCGACCTCGAACGGCGCGCCGCTCGCGAGCAGCGCATCGAGCGCGGCGAGGCCCTCCTCGATGCGGCCGGCCAGGACGAAGACCCGCGCCCGGCGCAGGTGCCACTCGGCCGGATCGGCGCCGTCGGGCGGCGCGTCGAGGCCGGACAGCAGGCGCGAGGCGAGCGGGATGTCGGGCAGCGCGAGCACCGGATCGATCAGCAGGTAGCGCACCGGCGCCGGCACCTCCTCGGGCGTGGCGAAACGCGTGCCGCCGAGGTAGAGCCGCTCGAGCAGCGCGCCGCCGTCGCGCTCGCGCGCGACGAGCTGGGCGAACTGCCACTCGGCGACCACCCGCTGCTCGGCGTCGAACGCGGTCTCGGCGATCACGAACGACAGCGCGCGCGCCGCCACCGGCTCGGCGTCGAAGCGGTTGGAGGCGGCCAGGAACCAGTCGCGCTCGCTGCCGACCACGAGCTCGAGCTGGTTGCCGAGCGCGAGGCCGAGCTCGCGGTAGCCGGCCCAGACGTCGTCGCTGCCGACCGCCAGCAGCGCGCGACGGTCGGGGTCGCGGCCCTGCAGCACCAGCGCCTTCTCGAGCGCGGCGATGCGCGCGGCGGGGACCTTGGCCGCGGCGGCGGCCTCGGCGGCGACCGCCCAGGCCAGCGCGCGGTTGGCGTCCGGCACGTCCTGCTTCACCGCCAGCTCGGCGGCGAGGTCGATGGCGGCCTTGAGCGCGGGCGCCGGCTCGAGCGCGCCGCGGCGGAGGTCGGCGAGCAGCGCCAGCGCGCGCGAACGCGAGTCGATGCGGTTGCCGAGCGCGACGCGGGCGCGCTTGGCGTCGCCGCCGCGCAGCAGGAGCTCGGCCTCGAGCGAGCGCCAGGCGGCGGCGCCCTTGGCGTCGTCCTGGCGATGGCGTTGGATCGCGACCGCCGCATCGGCGTAGGCGGCAGCGCCAGCATGGGCCCTCACCACCTGGCGGCGGGCGCGATCGAGCGTCGCGGCCGCGGGCGGTTCGGCACCGCCGAACAGCATGGCGCGTGCCGCGACCAGAGCGGTCTCGGCATCGCCGAGCTCGAGCAGCGCGTCGGCGCGCAGCGCAGCGGCGCGAGCGCGCAGCGCATCGGGCGCGGTGGTCGGGACCGCGCCGGTGCGCGCGGCGAGCGCGCGCCAATCGCGACGCGCCTGCAGGATGTCGAACCTGACCTCCTCCCACGCGCTCCAGGCCGCGAGGTCGGCCGCGGGGTCGGGCTGAGCGAGGTCGACCCGCACCAGAGCGAGGTCGGGTGCGCCGGAGCGCATCAGACGGCGGACCTCGTCGACCGCGGCGGACCACGGCGGCAGCGGTTCGGCGACCACGGCCGGCGCGGCGACCGGCGGCGCGTCAGCGGCGGCTGCAGCCTTGGTCGCGGGCACGGCGGCGGCGAGCGCCGGCGACGCCGCGCCGAGCATCACGAGCAGGCAGACGACCGATCGCGACATCGAAGGTCCCCGGGTGGAAACGATGACGGGCGCCCGGTCACCCGGACGCCCGTCATCGTAACAGCGCGACGCCGCGCCCCTGGCGGGGCGCGGCGGAGGAAGGTCGTTAGACCTTCTCCTTGATGCGCGCGGCCTTGCCGGCGCGATCGCGCAGGTAGTACAGCTTCGCGCGACGGACGTCGCCGCGACGCTTGACCTCGATCGCCGCGACCGCCGTGCTGAACGTCTGGAAGGTGCGCTCGACGCCCTCGCCATGCGAGATCTTGCGGACGGTGAACGACGAACCGAGACCGCGGTTCTTGCGGGCGATGACGACGCCTTCGAACGCCTGGAGGCGTTCCTTGTCGCCTTCGACCACGCGGACCTGCACGACCACGGTGTCGCCGGGGCCGAACTCCGGGATCGTCTTGGTCGCCATCTGCTCGTCTTCGATCTGCTGGATCAACTTGCTCATCGTCCTATCTCCGCTCCGCGAGGAACTCCTCGAGGAGTTCACGTTCATGTTCGCTCAACGCGCGTCGCGCGATGAGATCCGGGCGACGCAACCACGTGCGCCCCAATGCCTGCTGCAGTCGCCACCGCGCCACCAGGGCGTGGTCGCCGGAGAGCAGCGTCTCCGGCACCTTGCGCTCGCCACCCGCGTCCGAGAGAGCCTCGGGCCGCGTGTAGTGCGGGTGGTCGAGCAGCCCGGCGACGAACGAATCGGCCACCGCCGACTCCGCGTCACCCAGCACCCCGGGCACCAACCGCGCGCACGCGTCGATCACTACGAGCGCGCCGAGCTCACCGCCCGAGAGCACGTAGTCGCCGATCGAGAGCTCGAGGTCGACCTCGGACTCGATCAGGCGCTCGTCGACGCCCTCGTAGCGGCCGGCCACCAGGATCATCCCCGGGCCGCGGGCGAGGCGCTCGGCCTCGCCCTGGTCGAACACCCGGCCTTGCGGGCTCAGGTACACGACCGGTCGCTCCGGTCCAGCCTCGCGCGCCTGCCGGATGGCGGCGCGCAGCGGCTCGACCTTCATCACCATCCCCGGACCACCGCCGTAGGGCCGGTCGTCCACCGTGCGGTGCTTGTCCTGCGCGAAGTCGCGCGGGTTCACGCACCCGAGGTGCACCAGGCCGCGCTCCAGCGCCCGCCCCGTCACCCCGTGCCCCGCGGTGCTGAGCACCATCTCGGGGAACAGCGTCACCACCTCTATCCGTAGAGGCCCGATGCGCAGCGGTCCCTCGCGCATCTTCAGAACTCCGGGTCCCAGTCGACCCTGATCGTCCGCCGCTCGGCGTCGACCTCGACGATCACGTCGGGGATGTAGGGCAGCAACCGCTGGCGCTCGCCTTTCACCACCATCACGTCGTTGGCGCCGGTCTCGAAGAGGTGGTCCACCTCGCCGAGCTCGACCCCGTCCACCGTCACGACCTTCATCCCTTCGAGGTCGTTCCAGTAGTGCTCGCCTGCCGCGGTCGGCGGCAGCGCGCTGCGCGGCACCAGGACCTCGGCACCGATCAGCGCACGCGCCTGGTCGATGTCGGTCACTCCCTGGAGCTGCACGACGACGCCCTTCCCGTGGGCCCGTCCCATCGCCACCGTGCGCTCGTCCAGCGCGTCGTCGGTGGAGCCACCCTTCCTCAGCAGCCAGGGTGTGTAGCTGCAGATCCCAGCGCGCGGTTCGGTGTACGACTCGACCTTGAGCTCACCGCGCAGGCCGAACACTCCGGCGATGCGACCGAGCACGACGAAGCGTCCGGTCGCAGCGTCCATCGCTGGATCAGGCCGCGGTCTTCGCCGCCTTGGCGTGGTCCTTCAGGAGGCGCGTCACGCGGTCCGAGGGCTGCGCACCCTTCGAGACCCAGTGGTCGACGCGCGCGCGGTCGATGGTCAGCGGCAGCTCGGCACCGGCGGCGACCGGGTTGTAGTACCCGAGGCGCTCGATGTAACGGCCGTCGCGCGAGCTGCGGCTGTCGGTGACGACGATGTAGTAGAAGGGGCGCTTCTTGGCGCCGCCGCGAGCGAGTCGGATGGTGACCATGGACGTTTTCCTGGATTGATGCGGTCCGGGAACCCCCCGGAAAGGCCGCGCATCTTAGGGGGAAAGGGCGGAAAAGCCAAGCGCTTTCGGGCACTTACGCGTGCCTGTGGGGGGGCTCGTGAGCCGCCCTGCTCGGCTAGCGCTTGGGGGGCAGCAGCCCAGGCATCCGCCCACCGAGGGAGCGCATGAGGCCCTTCATCCCGCCCCCCTTGAGCTTCTTCATCATCCGCTGCATCTCGTCGAACTGCTTGAGCAGGCGGTTGACGTCCTGGACCTGGACCCCGGCCCCGGCCGCGATCCGCCGGCGGCGGGAGCCGTTGATGACCGCCGGCCGGCGGCGCTCCTGGGCGGTCATCGAATCGACGATCGCGGCCTGGCGCTTGAGGGCCTGGTCGTCGGCCATCGCTTTGGCCCCTGGCGGCAGCTGCCCCCCGCCCGGCAGCTGCTCCAGCAGGGCCCCCAGCCCGCCCATCGCCATCATCTGCCGGAGCTGGTCGCGGAAATCGCTGAGGTCGAAACCCTCGCCGCTGCGGACCTTGTCGACCAAGGCGGCAGCCTTGGCCGGGTCGGCCTGGGCCTGGACCCGCTCGACCAGCGCGACCACGTCGCCCATGCCGAGGATCCGGCCGGCGAAGCGTTCGGGGTCGAACAGCTCGAGGCCGTCGAGCTTCTCGCCGACGCCGAGGAACTTGATCGGTTTGCCGGTGAGCCGGGCGACCGACAGCGCGGCACCACCGCGGGCGTCGCCGTCGGCCTTGGTCAGGATCACGCCGGTGAGCGGCAGCGCGGCGCCGAACGCGGTCGCGGCGTTGGCGGCGTCCTGGCCCGCCATCGCATCGACCACAAACAGCGTCTCGACCGGCGCCACCGCGGCATGGATGCGACGGACCTCGTCCATCAGCGCGGCATCGACCGCGAGCCGGCCGGCGGTGTCGACGATCAGCACCTCGATGCCGCTCCGCTTCGCGTCCTCGAGCGCGGCGCGCGCGATCGCTTCGGGATCGTCCGAAGCCACCCGCAGCGAGCGGGCGCCGACCTGCTCGGCCAGCCGCTCGAGCTGCTCGATCGCGGCGGGGCGGCGCACGTCGGTGCTCACCAGCATCACGCGCTTGCGCTGCTTCCCGATCAGGTGCTTGGCGAGCTTGCCGGCGGTGGTGGTCTTGCCGGCGCCCTGCAGGCCGGCGAGCAGCAGCACTGCCGGCGGCACGACCCTGAGGTCGAGCGCCGACCTGTCCGAGGGGAGGCCCGCCGCGAGCGTGTGCTTGAGCTCGTCGTGGACCATCTTCACCAGCGCCTGGCCCGGGGTCAGGCTCCGGCTGAGCTCGGCGCCGACCGCGCGGGCGCGCACCCGCTCGACCAGGTCCTTGACCACCGAGAGCGCGACGTCGGCCTCGAGCAATGCGAGGCGCACCTCGCGCATCGCGGCCGCGACGTCGTCATCGGTGATGCGGCCCTTGCCGCGCAACGAGGCGACGAGGCCGGACAGGCGCTGGGTCAGCTGGTCGATCATCGGCGGACGAGCGAGGGATCCGTTGGCACGACAACCGGCACGATGGCCGGCGCGGCGGTCAAAGCTCGAACGATTCACCGCCCTTCAGGCGGTGGAAGCGGCGACCGGGGACGGCGGCGCGGATCTCCTCGAAGATCGGATCCTCGGCGCCCGGCTTGAGGTGCGTGATGTGAACGTCGACGTCGTGCTTGAGCTTGGCGAGGTCGGCGGCGAGCGACTTCGGGCAATAGTGCCGCGAGATCCAGGCCAGCTCCTCGTTGTGGTTGGCGAAGGCGGTCTCGACGATCAACAGGTCGACCCGCGGCAACGCGTTGAGCGCTTCCCAGAACGCGTCGTTGGCGGCGGTATCGCCGGTGAAGGCGAAGATCTTGCCCTTGCTCTCGACGATGTAGCCGAGCGCCGGCACGGTGTGGTTCATCTCGATCGGCAGGAAGCTGCGGTCGCCCGCCGCGACCTTGCGCCCGGCGGTCACGGTCGAGAACCGCATGCAGGGCCGGGTCGCCGAGGGCAGCACCGAGAAGTCCGGCCACATCACCCAGTTGAAGACGTGGGCGCGCAGCGCGTCGATGGTCTCGGCCCGGCCGTGGATGATCAGCGGGTCGGAGAGCTGGTCGAAGATGGTGTCGATCAGCAGCGGCAGGCAGGCGACGTGATCGAGGTGGGTGTGGGTCATGAAGACCTGGCGGATCCGGCGCAGTTCGGCGAGCGATAGGTCGCCGACGCCGGTGCCGGCATCGATCAGGACCTCGCCGTCGATGAGCAGCGAAGTGGTGCGCAGACCCGCACCGATGCCACCGCTGCAACCCAAGACCCTGACTCTCATTCCGGCCTTCCACCAGGCGGACACGATGAGAATCGATGCTAGCACAGGGTCCCCGCGCGCCCCTCGCGCCAGCGGGACCTTGTGCGATGATTCCGCGCCCTGAGGGAACCGATGAACCCGACTCCGTTCGTGCTCGCCGCCGTCGTCCTCGACGCCGCTGCCACCGTGGCGCTGTGGCGGTCGTTGCAGGCCCGCACCGGCGACCGCCCGTTGCTGGCGCTCGGCGCAGCCGCGCTCGCCGCCCTCGCCCACGCCCTGGCGTTGGCCTCCGCGATCCATACCGACCAGGGCTTCGCCCTCGATCTGATCCGCGTCGGCTCGCTGCTGGCCTGGGAGGCTGGCGCGCTGACCGTGCTCGCCGCCCTGCGCCTGCCGGTCGCCCCCCTCGGGCTGGTCGCGTTCCCGCTCGCCGCGCTCGGCGCCGCCGCGCTGCTCACCGACGTCGCCCCACCCCACCTCACCGCGTTCGGGAACTGGGCGCTCGAGGCCCACGTCGTGCTCTCGCTGCTGGCCTACGGCGTGCTGATGCTGGCGGCGGGCCAGGCCCTGCTGCTGTGGTACCAGGAGCGCCGCCTGCGCGCGCGACGGGTCGAGGGTCTGCTCGGGCTGCTGCCGCCGCTGTCGGTGATGGAGGACCTGCTGTTCCACATGATCGGCGCGGGCCTGGGCCTGCTGACGCTCGCGCTGGTCGCCGGCGCGCCGGCGGTGGTCGACCTCCGCGAGCAGCACCTGACCCACAAGGTCACGCTGTCGCTGATGGCCTGGCTGATCTTCGCGGTGCTGCTGTGGGGGCGCGTCCGCCGCAACTGGCGCGGCCCGCGCGCGGTCGCCTTCACCTTCGCCGGCTTCGGCATGCTGGCGCTCGCCTACTTTGGCAGCCGCTTCGTGCTCGAGGTGCTGCTCCACCGCAGCTGGGGCTGAGCGATGCCCGCCGCGGGCGCGCTGACCGCCGCGCTGGTCGCCTCGGGCGGCCTGCTGCTGGCGGCCTGGAGCGAGCTCGCCGCGGTCGCGATGTTCACCGCCAACCGCTTCCGCCTGCGCCACCTCGCGCGCGGCGGCAGCCGCGGTGCGCGCGACGCCGACGAGCTGCTGGCCCGCCCTGATCGGCTCGCCGCTCTGTTCGCGCTGCTCGGCGCCGGCGGACGGGTCGCCGCCGCCGGAGGCGCGTTCACGCTCGGCGCCGCAGCGTTCGGCACGATCGGCGCCTGGAGCGCGCTGCTGGTCGCCGCCCTCGTGCTCGCGCTGCTGGCCGGGATGCTGCCGCGCGCGTTCGCCGCGCCGCGGCCCGAGCGCTACGCGCAGCGCTGCGCCCCGTTGCTGCGGCTGGCGATGTTGCTGCTCGGGCCGGCGGCCGACGCGGCGCTGTTCGCCCACCGCGGGCTGGCGCGCGGCACCGGCGCGGCGCGCAGCGTGCGCACCCGCAGCCTCGAGGAGCTGGCGCATGCCAAACCGCTGGTCGCCGGCGAGCAGCGCCGCGCGGTGGTCGACGACCTCATGCTGCTGTCGGCGACCGTCGCCGACGCGATGGTGCCGCGCGCCGAGGTGGTCGGCCTCGACGTCGACGCCGAATGGTCGGCGGTGGTGCACGGCATCGAGACCGCACCGCATCGGGTGTTGCCGGTCTACCGCGGCTCGCTCGACCAGCCGATCGGCATGCTGACGGTGCGCCGCGCGCTGGCCCTGCTGCGGCGCGACGCGCTCGATCGCGCCGCGCTGTTCGAGTCGCTGGCGCCCAACTACTTCGTGCCGTCGGCGACGCCGCTGCAATCGCAGCTGGTCGAGTTCCTGCGCGCCGAACGCGACGTCGCGTTGGTGGTCGACGAGTACGGCGCGGTCCTGGGCCTGGTGGCGTTGGCGAACGTGGTCGCCGAGCTCGCCGCGGCGTTGGTGCCGGCCTCCGGCGTCGACCCGCGCGAGGCCCGTCCCGACCGCGACGGCGCCTACCTGGTCGGTGGCAGCACCCAGCTCCGCACGCTCAACCGCCTGCTGGGCTGGGACCTGCCGATCGACGGGCCCCGGACCGTCAACGGGCTGCTGCTCGAGCATCTCGAGAGCATCCCGCCCCCCGGCACCACCGCCCGCATCGGCGGCTACACGTTCGAGGTCCTGCAGGTCGGCGGCAGCGCGGTGAAGACGGTGCGCATCAGCCCGGCCTCGCCGGCTGGCGTTCCCAAGAGGCTCGGGACCAAGGGCCCTTAGTTATACTGCTGCGCAGCCGCCCGGGCTTCGGGCGGACCAGCAGGGGGAGCGGGTGCGCAAGGGTCTCTGGTCGTCCGACGGGTTCGTCGGCCTCGCGTTCTCGCTGGTGTTCTTCGCCTTCGCGTGGCTGTTCGCCGCCGACAGTTTCCGCGGCCTCGAGACCGCCGCCTACGACCTCGGCGTGCGCGGCGCGACCGCCGCGCCCAACGACCGCATCGCGGTCATCGAGATCGACGACGCCAGCATCGAGCGCCTCGGCCGTTGGCCGTGGTCGCGCAAGCTCCACGCCGAGATGGTCGAGCGCCTGCAGAAGGCCGGGGCCAAGGTCATCGCGCTGTCGGTGTTCTTCTCCGAGCCGCAGCAGGATGCCGGCGCGCTCCACCTCCAGGACCTCGCCGCGTTCTACGACGGATCGAACCTCGGCGCCTACGCGCCGAAACCGGTCGAGCCGGATCCCGCTGCGGTGACGGACCCGGCCGCGACGCCGGCTAACGTGCCAACGGCAGGCACTGCGCCTTCGGCGCCGGCTGCCGCCCCCGCCGCAGCCCCAACGCAAGGGCTGGCCGAGATCCCGGCGCCGCTGCGCACCGACCTGCTCGAGCTGCGCGGCCGCCTCGACGAGGCCGAGCGCGACACCAACGCCGACCGCATCCTCGCCGCCCGCATCCGCGGCGCCGGCAACGTGCTGCTGCCGATGGCGATGCAGCTCGGTCTGCCGAAGGGCAACCCCGATCAACCGCCGCCCGAGTACGTGCTGCGCAACGCGCTGTTCGACGTCGAGGATGGCGCCGACGGCGCGATCCCGCCGCTGCCGACCATCGCGCTGGTGCCGCCGATCGCCGACCTCGGCGACGCCACCGCCGGCATCGGCCACCTCAGCACCATCCCCGACGTCGACGGCGTGGTCCGGTTCGAGACCCTGGTGCTCGAGCACGACGGCGTCTACTACCCGTCGCTGGCGCTGGCGATCGCCTCGCGCGCGCTCAACCTCAAGCAGGAGGAGATCAGGATCACGCTCGGCGAACGGATCGTGCTCGGCGGAATCACCATCGACACCACCGAACAGCTCGAGATGTACAACTTCTTCTACGCCGACTCGCCCGAGCGCCACGCCTTCCGCACCGACTCGTTCTACGACGTCTTCACCGGCAACGTCCGGATCGAGGACTTCAAGGACAAGGTCGTGATCATCGGCGCGAGCGCGGCCGGCGTCGGCGATTTCTTCGCGACCCCGGTCTCGCCCAGCATGTCGCCGGTCCAGACCCTGGCCCACACCGTGTCGGCGATCCTCGAGGCCCACTTCTTCACCCGGCCGCCCTGGGCCCGCTTGGTCGAGCTGCTGGTGGCGGTGCTGCTGGTCGCCTACCTGTGCCTCGGCGTGCCGCGTCTGTCGCCGACCGTCGCTGCGGCGGCGACCGTGGCGCTGGCGCTCGGTCTGTTCATGGTCGAGCTCGCGCTGATGTCATCGCAGCGGATGTGGCTGCAGCTGATGACCCCGGCGGTGTTCCTGCTCTCCGGCCACCTGCTGATCACGGTCAAGCGCTTCAACCTGACCGAGAAGCTCAAGCTCGCCGGCGAGGCCGAAGGCGCCGAGAGCAACAAGATGCTCGGCCTGTCCTACCAGGGCCAGGGCCAGCTCGACATGGCGTTCGAGAAGTTCCGCAAGCTCGAGAAGTCGCCGGCGACGCTCGACCTGCTCTACAACCTCGCGCTCGACTTCGAGCGCAAGCGCCAGCACAACAAGGCGCACGGCGTGTACCAGGACATCGCCAAGACCGACCCCGGGTTCAAGGACGTGGCGACGCGCATGAAGCGCTCCAAGCAGCTCGAGGAGACCATCATCCTTGGCGGTGGCGGCGGCGGCACCAACGCCGGCACCCTGCTGCTCGACTCGGGCGACGTCCAGAAGCCGATGCTCGGCCGCTACGAGGTCGAGAAGGAGCTCGGCAAGGGCGCGATGGGCGTGGTCTACCTGGGCAAGGACCCCAAGATCAACCGGGTGGTCGCGATCAAGACCATGGCGCTGGGCCAGGAGTTCGAGGCCGACGAGCTGGCCGACGCCAAGGCCCGCTTCTTCCGCGAGGCCGAGACCGCCGGCCGCCTCAACCACAAGAACATCGTCACCATCTACGACGCGGGCGAGGAGCACGACCTCTGCTACATCGCGATGGAGTTCCTCAAGGGCAAGGACCTCACCCGCTACACCAAGTCCACCGCGCTGCTGCCGGCCGACAAGGTGTTCGAGTTGGTCGCCCAGGCCGCCGATGCGCTCGACTACGCGCACCTGGCCAGCGTCGTCCACCGCGACATCAAGCCCGCCAACCTGATGTACGAGGACGAGTCAGGCCAGCTCAAGCTGACCGACTTCGGCATCGCCCGGATCACCGATTCGTCCAAGACCAAGACCGGCATGGTGCTCGGGACGCCGTCCTACATGTCGCCCGAACAGCTCTCGGGCAAGAAGGTCGACGGCCGCTCGGACCTGTTCTCGCTGGGGGTGACCTACTACCAGCTGCTGACCGGGCAGCTGCCGTTCCAGGGCGACTCGATGGCGACCCTGATGTTCAAGATCGCCAACGACAAGCACCCGCCGCTGGGCGTGCTGCGGCCCGACCTGCCGCCGGCGGTCGAGACCATCATGGACAAGATACTGGCCAAAGACCCTGAAACGCGGTATCAGCGTGGGTCGGAGCTGGCCGCGGACATCCGCGGCTGCGCGGCCAGCCTGCCGAAGGCCTGACGAGGGGGCGCATGAACGTCAAAGGCAAGATCGAGTTCATCGGCCAGAGCCACCCAGGCAAGGTGCGGCCGCACAACGAGGACGCCATCGGGACCGACCTCGAGGCGGGCCTGGTGGTCCTGGCCGACGGCATGGGCGGCTACAAGGCCGGCGAGGTCGCCAGCGCCATCGCGATCCAGACCGTCACCCAGCTGGTCGCCGAGGGCATCAAGAAGGCCCACAAGTCCGACGCCGAGGTCTCCGGCTTCTCCGGCGAGACCCTGTTGCTGCGCGACGCCATCGTGAAGGCCAACGAGATCATCAACTCGACGTCCAAGTCCCAGCCCCAGTGCGAGGGCATGGGCACCACGATCGTCGCCTGCCTGTACTACGACAACCGGGTCTCGGTCGCCCACGTCGGCGATTCCCGCCTGTACCGGGTCCGGAAGAACCGGTTCGAGCAGGTCACCCTGGACCACTCCCTGCTCCAGGAACTGATCTCCCGGGGGTTCTACACCCCCGAGGAAGCCCGGAAATCGCTGAACAAGAACCTGGTGACCCGGGCCCTGGGCATCGAGCCCACCGTCCAGGTCGAGGTCCAGGAGGACGTGGTCCTGGAGGGGGATATCCACCTCCTGTGCTCGGACGGCCTCTCGGACATGGTCGAGGACTCCGAGATTCACTTAACCATCAGCACCTTTAGTGCTAATCTTGAAGTCGCGGCTAAACAACTGATTCAGTTGGCGAATGAGAACGGCGGTCGGGACAACATCTCGGTCATCCTGACCCGCGCCAATGCCCCGTTCGAACTGAAACGGGGGTTGTTCAGCCGATTGGTCGATTGGTGGGGCTAAAGAGGTTCAAAGATGGGCAAGTTGACCCTGTCCCTGGACGGTAACGTCATCCAGGAGATCGAGCTCCAGAAGGAGCGCTACACGATCGGGCGCCTCCCCGACAACGACATCCGTGTCGACAACCTGGCCGTCTCCGGCCACCACGCGCTGATCATCAACATCCTCAAGGACTCGTTCCTCGAGGACCTCAACTCGACCAACGGCACCTACGTCAACGGCAAGCTGGTCAAGAAGCATGCCCTCAAGGACGGCGACGTCATCGCCATCGGCAAGCACCAGCTGAAGTACGCCCAGGGCGGCGCAGCGGCCGGTGCCGGCGACGACGACGAGGGCGACGAGTTCGAGAAGACGATGATTATCCGGCCCGGCAGCAAGACCCAGTCGGGCGCACCGAGCCTCGATTCGGTCAACAAGGCGATGGCCGCCGCCGGCGCCGCGCCGGTCGAAGCCGCCGGTGCCAAGCCGGGTGCGCTGCCGAGCGGCAAGCTCCAGGTGCTGTCCGGCGCCTTCGCCGGTCGCGAGCTCGAGCTCAACAAGGCGCTGACCACGCTCGGCCGTCCGGGCGTGCAGGTCGCCGCGATCACCCGCCGCGCCGATGGCTTCTTCATCGTCCCGGTCGAGAGCGCCGACGGCAAGCCGCCGTCGGTCAACAACACCGCGATCGGCCAGCAGGCGACCAAGCTCAAGAACAACGACGTGATCGAGATCGCCGGCGTCAAGATGGGCTTCTTCGCCACCTGACCGCCGCCGCGTCCCGTGCTTCATCTGGAACCCGCCGCGAGGCGGGTTCCGCTTTCAGGGGGTCAGAGCGACCTGGACCTGCGAACCCGCTCAGACGATGCGGCGCGCGACCCGCGCCGCGATGCCGCAGGTCAGCTCGTAGGGGATGGTGCCCGAGGCCCGCGCCAGCTGTTCGATCGGCAGCTCGGCGCTGAACGCCGTGACCGCGGCGCCGATCGCCGCGCGCGGCGCGTCCGTGAGATCGAGCGCCAGCATGTCCATCGAGACCCGCCCGACCAGCGGCACCGGCACGCCCTCGACCAGCAGGCGGGTGCCGTTCGGGGCGTGGCGCGGGAAGCCGTCGCCGTAGCCGAGCGCCGCGATGCCGACCCGGGTCGGTCGCGGCGCGGTCCAGCGCGCGAGGTAGCCGACCGACTCCCCCGCCGGCACGTCGCGCAGCGCGATGAGCTCGGTGTGGAGCGCGAGCACCGGCTGCAGGCCGAGCTCGGCGCCGACCTGGCCCTCGAACGGCGAGATGCCGTAGAGCGCGAGGCCGGGTCGCACCCAGTCGCCGCGTGCGGCGGGGAAGCCGAAGGTGCCGGCTGAGTTGGCGATCGAACGCTCGCCGGGCAGGTCGGCGAACGCGGCGAAGCGCTCGAGCTGGCGCGCGGTCGGCGTCGGGTCCGGCTCGTCGGCCCGCGCCAGGTGGGTCATGAGCCCCGGCGCGCCCTCGACCGCCCCACTACGCACCAGCGCCTCGCGCGCTGCCCGCACCTCGGCCAACGGAAATCCAAGGCGATGCATGCCGGTATCAATTTTGAGCCAGACGCGTAACTTCGCGCCTTCGAACTCCTGCAGCATCGCCAACTGGTGCGAGCTGTGGACCACGACCTCGAAGCCCTGCTGGGCCGCGATCGCGAGATCGGCGGGGGCGAACGCGCCCTCGAGCAGGACCACCGGGTGACCGAGCCCGGCCGCCCGCAGCTCGAGCGCCTCGCTGGCGCTGGCGACGGCGAAGGCATCGGCCTCGGCCAGGCCGCGGGCCGCGGCGTCGACGCCGTGGCCGTAGGCGTTGGCCTTGACCACCGCGCAGACCCGCGCGCCGCCGGCACGGCCGCGGACGACCCGGAGGTTGTGCTGCAGCGCGCTGACGTCGGCCACCGCGCGCGCGGCGCGGCTCATCGGCCGCCCTTCATCGGTAGGGGTCCTGCGGCGCGAGGTTGACGAAGCGGGTGTGCTGGCCCTGGAACAGGGTCTTGACCGTGCCGAGCGGGCCGTTGCGCTGCTTGCTGATGATGACCTCGGCGACGTTGCGGTCGATCTCGGGCAGCTCCTTGTTGTAGACCGACTCGCGGTACAGGAACACGATCAGGTCGGCGTCCTGCTCGATCGAGCCCGACTCGCGCAGGTCGGACATCACCGGCCTCTTGTCGGTGCGCTGCTCGAGCGCGCGGTTGAGCTGCGACAGCGCGATGACCGGGACCTCGAGCTCCTTGGCCAGCGCCTTGAGCGAACGCGAGATCTCGGAGATCTCGGTGGCGCGGTTCTCGGTGTTGCCCGGCACGCCCATCAGCTGCAGGTAGTCGATCACGATCAGGCCGAGCGACTTGTGCTCGCGCTTGAGGCGGCGGGCGCGGGCCCGCAGCTCGCCCGGCGAAAGCGCCGGGGTGTCGTCGATGAACAGCGACGCCTCCTCCAGCTTCTGCACCGCGCGGGTGACCCGCGGCCAATCCTCGTCCTCGAGCCGGCCGGTGCGGAGCTTGGTCTGGTCGATCTGGCCGTAGGACGAGATCAGGCGGGTGACCAGCTGGGGCGCCGACATCTCCATCGAGAAGATCGCGACCGGGATCTTGACCTCGAGCGCGGCGTTCTCGGCGATGTTCATCGCGAACGAGGTCTTGCCCATCGAGGGACGGCCCGCGACGATGATCAGGTCGCCGGGCTGGAGGCCGGCGGTCAGGTTGTCGAGCTCGGTGAAGCCGGTCGGCAGGCCGGTGATCGCGCTGCCCTTCTCGAACAGCTCGTCGATCCGCTCGACCACGCTGTTGAGCACGCTCTTGACCGGCACGAAGCCGCGCTCGACCCGCCCGGTCTGCTCGGCGATCTCGAACACCTTGCCTTCGGCGCGGTCGAGCAGCTGGGCGCCGGTCATGCCCTCGGGCTGGTAGCCGCTCTGCGCGATCTCGCCGCCGACCTTGATCAGCTGCCGCAGCACCGAGCGCTCGCGGATGATGTCGGCGTAGGCGCGGACGTTGGCCGCGGTCGGGGTGTCGCGGGCGAGCTGGCCGAGGTAGCCGAAGCCGCCGGCCTCGTCGAGCTCCTGGCGGGCCTGCAGCCGCTCGGCGACCGTCACCGCGTCGGCCGGCTTGTTGTCCTCGAGCAGGGCGCGGATGGCGGCGAACACCAGGCGGTGATCGCGGCGATAGAAGTCGGTGTCGGTGACCCGGTCGGCGATGCGGGTCCACACGCTGTTGTCGAGCAGCAGGCCGCCGATGACGGCCTGCTCGGCCTCCAGCGAATGCGGCGGGGTGCGCAGCCCGACGGTGGGGTCGGGGTCGCGATCGAACGGAGTGACGACGGCCATCGGGGGGTGGGGTCCGCGCAGGAGGTGGAACGGATTCTTGCGCTTCGGACCACAGGCGCTCAACGCATAACCTGTGGACAATCGGTGGAGAAGCTCACGACCTGAGCCTGGCTCTCACGCCTCCAGGAACGAGAAAGGCCCGGGTGCTCACGCAGCCGGGCCTTTCGGAGGTCGGACCGTGCGGTCCGTCGAGGATCACTCCTCGCCGGTGACGACGACCTTGAGCTTGACGTTGACGTCGGAGTGCAGGTGCACCTCGATCTCGTGCTCGCCGACCGCGCGGATCGGGCCGTGCGGCATGCGCAGCTCCTTGCGCTCGACCTTGACGCCCTGACGCTCGATCGCCTCGGCGATGTCGACGGTGCCGAGCGAGCCGAACAGCTTGCCCTCGGCGCCGGCCTTGGACGACAGCTTGATGTCGCCGATGGCCGCGAACTCGGACTGGCGCGCGGTCGCCCGGGCCAGCTCCTCGTTGGCGATGCGCTCGAGCTCGGCCCGACGCTCCTCGAACGCCTTGAGGTTCTTGGCGGTCGCCGGGGCGGCCTTGCCGAGCGGGATCAGGAAGTTGCGGCCGTAGCCGGCCTTCACCTTCACGCGATCGCCCAGGTTGCCCAGGTTCTCGACCTTCTGAAGCAGGATGACATCCATGGTGTGTGCTCCCGGCTCAGTGCTGGTCGGTGTAGGGCAGCAACGCCAGGAAGCGCGCGCGCTTGATCGCGAGCTGCAGCTGGCGCTGATAGAACGGGCGCGTGCCGGTGATGCGGCTCGGCACGATCTTGCCGGTCTCGGTGATGTACTGCTTCAAGGTCCCCAGATCCTTGTAGTCGATGTGGGTCGCCTTCTCGGCGGTGAACTTGCAGTACTTCTTGCGGCGGAAGAAACGGGACATGTTCGGTTGCTCCTTTCCAGAGGCGGCTTACGCCGCGTCCTCGTCGCCGCGATCGTCGTAGGACGGGCGCGAACGGTCGCGCTCATCACGCTCTTCCTTCGCCTTCAGCAGCGGCGACGGTTCGGTGATGGCGGCGTCCATGCGGACGGTCATGTGGCGCAGCACCGCATCGTTGAAGCGGAACGCGTTCTCGATGTCGGTGAGGACCTGCTGGCCGCACTCGATGTTGAGGAGCACGTAGTGCGCCTTGTGCATCTTGGCCAGGGGATAGGCGAGCTGACGGCGGCCCCAGTCCTCGAGGCGATGGAACTTGCCACCGCTGGACTCGACCATCGAGCGATAGCGCTCGATCATCGCGGGCACCTGCTCGCTCTGGTCCGGGTGGACCAGGAAGACGATCTCGTAATGACGCATGCGTGAAGCCTCTCGGTTCCGGTTAGGGAGCCCCCCGGGGACCGCATGGGCCAGCCTTTACCGGTGGAGCGAGCTTCGATGGGCCGGGTCGGCCTTCGAAGGGGCGCGGATTCTATACGGGGTTCAATGACTTACGCAAACAAGCTCGGGCCGGCGCACGCCGCCCTGCCCGGCTAGCGTTTCCCGCCACCCCGGCGCTGGCGGACCGCCTCGAACAAGGCCACCCCAGCTGCGACCGAGACGTTCAGCGACGAGACCGACCCCGCCATCGGCAGCCGGACCAGGGCATCGCAGTGCTCGCGGGTCAGGCGGCGCATGCCCTCGCCCTCCGCCCCCATCACCAGCGCCAGGGCGCCGGTGAGGTCGGTGGCGTAGAGGTCGGCGGCCTCCTCGTCGTCGGTGCCGATGATCCGCACCGCCAGCTCCTGCAGTTGGCGCAGGGTGCGCGCGAGATTGGTGACCTGGATCAGGGGGGTGACCTCGGCCGCGCCGCTGGCGACCTTGCGCACCACCGGGGTCAGGCCGGTGGCGCGGTCGCGCGGCACGATCACCGCGTGGCAACCGGCCGCGTTGGCGGTGCGCAGGCAAGCGCCCAGGTTGTGGGGGTCCTGGACGCCGTCCAGCACCAGCAGCAGCAGGCGGTCACCGTGGGTGTTGGCCAGCGATTCGAGGTCGACCTGGGCCGGACCGACCGCCTGGGCCAGCCGCGCCACCACGCCCTGGTGGGCCGAGGTCCCGACCAGGCGGTCGAGGCCGTCGCGCTCGGCCTTCTGCGGCTTGAGGCCCTTGCGCTCGGCGAGCACCAGGATCTCGGTCAGGCGCGGGTCGTTGCGCTTGCCGAGCACCCAGAGCTCCTTGAGGTCGGTGCCGGCATCGAGCGCGGCCTTCACCGCGTGCAGGCCGTAGATCAGCGTCGCGTCAGCCACGGCGTTTGCTCCGGCCGCCTTTGCCACCACCGCCCTTCTTGCCGCCGCCGTTGCGGTGGCCGCCGCCCGGTTTGTTGCCACCGCGCGGACCCTGCTTGCCGCCGGCCTTGGCATTGCGGTCGACCAGCGGCTTGCCGCGCGCCGGGTCACCCGCCTTGCGGGCCTGGCCGCGGATGGTCGGGGTGTGGGCGACGAGTTCGAAATCGATCTTGCGCTGGTCGAGCTGGACCCGCGCGACCTTGACCGTGACCCGGTCGGCGAGCCGGATCACCTGGCCGCTGCGCGAGGCGACCAGCCGATGGTGGGCCGGGTCGTGCTCCCAGTAGTCGGAGGGCAGCGAGGTGACGTGGATCAGGCCCTCGACGTAGAGCCCGTCGAGCTCGACGAAGGCGCCGAACGGGACCACCGACGAGATGGTGCCCTCGAACTCCTCGCCGACCCGCTCCTCCATGTACTCGCACTTGAGCCAGGCCACCGCGTCGCGGGTCGCGTCGTCGGCACGGCGCTCGGTGGTCGAGCAATGGGTGCCGAGCGCGTCGAAGGTCGGGCGCGCGGGGTGGAACGAGGCGGCATCGCGGCCGGCGACGATGTGGCCGATCGCGCGATGGACCAGCAGGTCGGGGTAGCGACGGATCGGCGAGGTGAAGTGGGCGTAGGTCTGGAGCGCGAGGCCGAAGTGACCGACGTCCTCGGGCTGGTAGCGGGCCTGCGCCATGCTCCGCAGCACCACGGTCTCGACCAGGTGGCGATCGGGCCGACCGGCGACCGCCGCGACCACCGCCGCGAGGTCACGCGGCTCGGGTTCGGCGGCGCCCTCGAGCTTGACCCCGAGCGGCCACAGGAACTCGCGCAGCGCGGTGATCTTCTCGGCCTTGGGCCGCTCGTGGACGCGGTAGAGGGTCGGCAGCTTGTGGCGGGCGATGAAGCGCGCGGCCTCGACGTTGGCCGCGATCATGCACTCCTCGACCAGCCGGTGCGCGTCGTTGCGCACCACCGGCACGATGCGCTCGATCTTGCGGCCCTCGGTGAACTTGATCTTGGTCTCGGGCCGCTCGAACTCGATCGCACCACGGCGATGGCGGGCGCCGAGCAGCACCTTGTACACGCCACGCAGGTGGTCGAGCTGGGTCGCGAGCGGGCCGAGCTCGCGCGCCAGGCGCGGGTCGCCGGCGAAGTAGGCGCCGACCTGGTCGTAGGTCAGGCGCGCCGCCGAGCGCATCACCGCGCGCTCGAAGCGCGCGCGGCCGACCTTGCCGTGCTTGTCGATCCGCATCTCGCAGACCATGCACAGGCGGTCGACCTTGGGGTTGAGCGAGCACAGCCCGTTGCTGAGGTTCTCCGGCAGCATCGGGATGACCCAGTCCGGGAAGTAGACCGAGGTGCCGCGGGCATGGGCCTCGCGGTCGAGCGCCGAGCCGGGCCGGACGTAGTGCGAGACGTCGGCGATCGCGACCAGCACCCGCCAGCCGTCGCCGGCCGGGGCGGCGAAGATCGCGTCATCGAAGTCGCGGGCGTCGGCGCCGTCGATGGTGACCAGCGGCACCTCGCGCAGGTCGAGGCGGCCCTGCTTGTCCTTCTCGGCGACCTCGTCGCCGTAGGCCTCGGCCTCGCCGACCACGTCCAAGCCGAACTCGTGGGGCAGGCCGTGGGAGTGGATCGCGATCTCCACCTCCATGCCCGCGGCGCGATGGTCGCCGAGCACCTTGAGCACGCGGCCGACCGGACCGCTGACCTTGGTCGGCGGCTCGACCACCGCCACCACCACGATCTGACCGGGCGCCGCGCCGTTGAGCGACCCCGGCGGCAGCAGCACGTCCATCGCGAAGCGCGGGTTGTCAGGCGTGACGAAGTCGACGCCGCCCTCGCGCACCACCCGGCCGACCAGCCGCGTGGTGCCGCGCTCGAGCACGTCGACCACCGAGCCCTGCGGCCGGCCCCGATCGTCCTCGCCCATGATGCGGACGCTGCAGCGATCGCCGTGCATCAGCTCGCGCATCTGGCGCGGACCGAGGAAGACGTCCTGGCCGCCGTCGTCGCGGACCAGGAAACCGAAACCGTCGCGATGGCCCTGCACCGTGCCGGCGACCACGCCGACGCGGTTCGGCAGCACGTACTCGTCGCGGCGGTTGAGGACCAGCTGGCCCTCGCGGACCATCGCGCCGAGGCGCTTGGCCAGCGCGTCGATCCCGGCCGGGTCGCGATCGCCGAGCGCAACGGCGAGCTCGGGCGCGGCGAGCGGCCGGCCGGCACGCTGAAGGGTCTCGAGGATGTGCTCGCGGCTCGCGATCGGGCGCTCGTAGCGCTCGGCTTCGCGCGCGGCGTGCGGATCGCCGCCCTTGCGGCGGTTGGACGGGGGCTTCATGGGGCCGCAGCCTGAGGGCAGCCGCCGCGCATGACAAGTGCGGCCGCGGATTCGTTGACACGGCCCAGGGCCGCCGGTAGATTGCGCCGCTCGCGAGACCCCCTGGGGTCGCTTTCGCGCCTTGCCGAGGTGGCGAAATTGGTAGACGCACTAGTTTCAGGTACTAGCGGGTAACACCGTGGAGGTTCGAGTCCTCTCCTCGGCACCATCTCAAGATGCCAGACGCCCGCCTCGCGCGGGCGTCTTGCGTATGGGGCGTCGAGTTCGGGCGCCTCGCTCGGTCGATCACTTGCCCAGCATGTAGAGCTGCCAGAGGTCCTTGCGGCTCATGTGCAGGAACGGCTTCATCGCCATCAGCGCGGTCGGGCCGACCGTGCGCTCGAGGTATGACATCTCCTCGAACTTGGCGCGGGTCGGCTCGTCGACCTCGACCTCGAAACCGCCCTCTCGCATCATCAGCACGCCTTTGGCACGCAGCGCGAGCTCGACGTGGAGCCGCAGGTAGCACAGCAGGTCGGCGACGACCTCGCCGCGGAACCGCGAGCGCAGCTGCTCGAGGTAGTTGCCGACCGGCGAGCCGCCGAACTTGCCGGAGTTGATCAGCTCGAGCAGCTGGGAGTCGGCGTCGAAGCCGGCGCCGAGCCAGCCCTCGACCGCCTTCTCGCTGCGGGCGAACACCGCCCACATCATCGGCGGCAGCAGCAACATCACCAGCAGCGTCTGCGGGATCGGCGGCAGCACGAAGTGGTTGAACAGCGAGTGCACCGCGGCGGCGGCCAGCAGCGCCGGCACGATCGCGGCCAGGCCGGTGCCGCCGCGGCGGTCGGTGATGGTCAGCAGCAGGACCGCGAAGATCGCCTGGACGCCGCCGTGCATCACCGCGGTGCCGAAGCCGCGCACGATCCAGACGCCGACGTGGGCATCGGCCAGCTCACGCAGGTAGTAGAGGTTCTCGATGGTGGCGAAGCCGGCGCCGACCGCGACGCCGAAGATCGCGGCGTCGACCAGGAAGCCGATGCGATGGGTCCGGAGCAGCAGCAGGATCACCGTGCCCTTCATCGCCTCCTCGATCACCGGCGCGACGTAGCGCGAGAGCGCGGCGAAGCCGATCCCGGTCGAGTCGTAGACCACCATGTTGAGCAGGTAGCTGGCGCCGGCGGCGACGCCACCGAGCACGATCACCGACAGGATGGTGCGCAGCCGCACCAGCTTGTAGCTATCGAACGCGACCAGCGCGGTGAGGAAGCACACCACCGGCAGCAGTCCGAGCAGCGCGCGCAGCAGGAGTCCAGGTTCGATCATCTAGCGGCGGTCCCGGGTCGTTAAGCGGATCAGTGCAGCACCTTGAGCGAGAGCATGAACTCCTCACGGTCGGCGAAGCCTTCCTCGTAGCCGACGGCGTAACCGAGCGAGAGCGTCATCTCCTGGGCGTGCATCACGTAGAACTGGAAATCGAGCTGGAACCCGAGGTTGGCGACCTCGCGCTTCAGCACCGCATCGTCCGGGTTAAGGACCAGCGCGCCGGCGAAGAACGCCGGCCGCGCCCAGCTCAGATAGTTGGCCGGCGTGCCGATGCTGCTGAAGCGGACCGGCGGCAGGTTCCACTCGAGCATGGTGCGGGCGTAGCTGCGCCCCCCGATCTCGCTGATCTCGAAGCCCGGGAAGCTGAAGTGATCGCGGTAGCGTTTGGCCTCGCCGTCGTCGACCCAGTTGTTGCCGAAGCCGCCGAAGAAGAAGTTGGCGAACGGGTCGGCCGGGTCACCATCGGCGTAGCCGACCGAGTTGCGCAGCCAGATCGACGAGTGGTCGAACAGGAACGGCAGGCCGAAGTCGAGCCCGCCGTAGAGCGCCGGCACGGTGTCGGCGACGTGGTGGTTGGCCACTGCGTTGAGGTTCCAGCGCAGGCCCTTCTCCTCGTCGACGTTGCCGAGCGAGTTGAGGATGTAGGCGTAGTCGAGCGTGGCGCGGCCGGTGATGAGCTCGTCCGAGGGCGCGGCGATGTCCTGGAAGTACGGCAGCGTGTCGAGGTTGTCGTGGACCTTGAGCGAGAGCTCGAGGTCCATGGTCCGCGGCTTGTCGAAGATCAGCGACTTGTCCCACTCGACCTTCCAGGTGTTGCCCTTGCGGCTGCGCTTGGTCGGCCCGAACAGGTCGTAGAAGTCGGCGTCGTTGTAGGCGAAGCCGATGGTCAGGCTGCGGTGGCGCCAGTTGGCCTCGAAGTGGGTGCGTTCGCCCTCGCTCAGCAGAACGTCGTCCGGACTGAAGGACAGCGTGAAGTCCATCCGGTCGAGGCCGATCGGGTCGGACAGGTTGAGGCGCATGCCGGCCGCCCAGGTGTCCTTGTAGCCCTCGACCATCGGATACCACGACTGCACGCCGATCTGGGAGATCGATGAGTACTCGCCCGTGCTCACGGTGCGGGCGGCGAGGTCGACGCGGCTCGGCGAGCCGTTGGCCCAGCTCGCGACGCTCGGATGCTTGACCGCGATGTCGTTGCCGAGGAAGCGCACCGCCGAGAGGTCCTCGAGCGGCTTGGGGCTCAGCAGCGCCGGCACGAAGCCCTGGCCGGTGTAGTCGAACACCACCAGCCGGCCGTCGGGCAGCGGCAGCGGCCGGAAGAAGCCGGTCTCGGCGTTCGACAGCGCCTCGATCTTCTTCGCCGCGATGTCGTAGCGGAAGATGTTCGAGACGCCGGTGTAGTACGAGCTGCCGTAGAGGCTCTTGCCGTCGGGCGCGAAGACGAAGCTCTCCGGCACCGCAGTGCCGAAGTCGAACGACGCCAGCGGCGTGGTCTTGCCCGCCAGCAGGTCGGCGATCGCGATCACCCTGAGCTGCTGGTCGCCCTTGACGCTGGCGACCGATGCCGACAGCAGCGTGCCGTCGGCCGAGACGTCGAGGTCGTAGGCGATCTCGCCGTAGGCGAAGGTGTGGATCTGGTTGTACTCGGTGTACGGGAACGGCATCCGCACCAGCGTGACCAGGCCGTTGAGGTGGCGCATGCCCCACAGCGAACGGTCGGCCGGGTTGAACGCGAGGTCGCCGATGCGGGCGTCCTCGAACAGCATGCGGGCCTCCTTGGTCCGCACGTCGAGCGCCATCAGGTCACGGTACCCGCTGTTGTTGTCGGTGGTGTAGAAGACAGTCTTGCTGCCCGCGTCGTAGGCCAGCGAGGTGACGCGGTAGAGCATCGGACCTTTGACGTCGATCAGCGGCTCGATGCTGCCGTCGGCGAGCGACATCGCGCCGACGTAGGCAGCGACGCCGGGGTAGCGGAACGCGGCGTAGAGCTTGCCGTCGTCCGGGTCGTGGAAGGTGCGCGAGATCGAGCCGAGCCCCTGCTTCGACAGCGCCTGGGTCGGGGTGATCGGCTGCTTGCGGACCTCGGCGAGGTTGGCGGTCTGGAAGCCCTTCTCCCAGGCGATCCACTCCTGCCAGGCGTCCTCCATCCGCGTGCCGAACACCTTCTCGAACTGGTCGGCGTAGTAGCGCTCGCTGTCGTCGGTGCGCGCGACCCAGCGCCGCACGTGCTCGGGCGAATGGGTGAGCGCGAGCCAGGAGATGAAGCGCGTGCCGTAGAGGTAGTTGTTGACGCCGACCTGGAAGTCGACCTTGGTGCCCTCGGCGGCAAGCCCGGTCGGATCGTAGAAGCGCGCGCCGTCGCGGACCATCGCGCGGAACACCATCTCGTCGTAGGCGCCCTGGGCGCGGCCGATGCCGCCGCCCATCCAGGTCTCGAAGAACACCGCGGTGCCCTCCATGAACCAGCGCGGCACCACGACGCGTGGTGTGGTCAGGTAGTCGTAGAGCAGCGTCTCGGGATGCTCCGAATCGATCGGCACCTTGCCGCCGAAGAACCGGCGCCAGGCCTTGTCGCCCTGCGACCACTGGTCCATCTGCGCGACGTGGATCAGCTCGTGGTTCATCAGCGCGTACATGCGCTCGCTGGCGACGAAGGTCTCGAACGCGTACGAGAGCGGCGCGATGTCGACGATCAGCGCGTTGTTGGGGTTGGAGCGGGCGCCGGCGTTGCCGTAGTCGCCGAAGTCCTTGAGCAGCACGTTGACCTTGCCGTCGGGCGCCCAGCCCAGGACCTTCTTCTGCCAGTCCATCGAGTTCTCGAAGCAGCGGGCGACGTGCGGCGCGAGGTAGTCGAGGTGGGGATGGAACCAGACCAGCTGGAGGTCCTCGGTCTGGAGCTCCTGGAGCTCGCCGGCGGCCTCGGCCGGTGGCGGCGCGAGCGCGGCCAGGACGACGGAAAGATAGGCCAGGACGGCGATCGCGGTTCGGCGCATCAGGATCCCCCCATGGATCGAGCCGCGACAATGTACCGGAAAAGGAAAGGGCCGACCGTCTCGCGACGGTCGGCCCCGTGCCCGGACCGAGTCCGGGAAGGCTAGCCCAGCCTCAGCGGTCGGCGTTCATCGCCGCGGCGAAGGAGGCGTCGCTCAGCATCGCCGAGAACGCCGCGTTCGAGGCCAGCGCCGCGAAGTCCGCGTTCTTGGCCAGCGCCTGGAAGTCGGCGTTCTTGGCCAGCGCCGCGAACTCCGCGCTGGTGGCGAGCGCCCCGAAGGCCTGCGGGCTCTTGGCCATCGCGTCGAACGCCTGCGCGTCCTTGGCGAGGGCGGCGAAGTCAGCCGACTTGGCCAGCGCCGCGAAGTCCGCGTTCTTGGCGAGGGCGGCGAACTCGGCCGACTTGGCCAGCGCCGCGAAGTCCGCGGTCTTGGCCAGCGCCGAGAAGTCGGCGCTCTTGGCGAGCGCGGCGAAGTCGGCGTTCTTGGCCAGCGCCGCGAAGTCCGCGTTCTTCGCGAGGGCCGCGAAGTCAGCCGACTTGGCCAGCGCCTGGAAGTCGGCGGACTTGGCGAGCGCGGAGAAGTCCGCGTTCTTCGCGAGCGCCGCGAAGTCAGCCGATTTGGCCAGCGAGCTGAACGCCTGCGGGCTCTTGGCCATCGCGTCGAACGCCGCAGCGTCCTTGGCGAGGGCGGCGAAGTCCGCCGACTTGGCCAGCGCCGCGAACTCGGCGGTCTTGGCCAGCGCCGCGAACTCGGCCGACTTGGCCAGCGCGGCGAACTGGGCGTTCTTTGCGTCGGCCGCGAAGGCATCCGCGTTCTTGATCGCCGCGGCGAAGTCCGCGCTCTTCGCGAGGGCCGCGAAGTCAGCCGACTTGGCGAGCGCCGCGAAGTCCGCGTTCTTCGCGAGGGCCGCGAAGTCAGCCGACTTGGCGAGCGCCGCGAAGTCCGCGTTCTTGGCCAGCGCGCTCATCGCCTGGGCGTCCTTGGCCAGCGCCGCGAAGTCGGCGCTCTTGGCGAACGAGGCGAACTGCGGGTTCTTCGCCATCGAGGCGAACTCCGCCGACTTGGCGAGCGCGGCGAACTCCGCGTTCTTGGCCAGCGCCTGGAACTCGGCGCTCTTGGCGAGCGCGGCGAAGTCGGCGTTGGCCGCGAGCGCGGCGAACGCCGGGCTCTTGGCCGCGGCGGCGAAGTCGGCGTTCTTGGCCAGGGCCTGGAACTCGGCGCTCTTCGCCAACGCGGCGAAGTCGGCGTTCTTGGCCAGCGCCGAGAACGCGGGGTTCTTGGCGGCGGCGACGAACTGCGCATCCTGCGCCATGGCGCGGAACGACTCGTCGTTGACGAGACGGGTGAAGGTGTCGGTCTGCATCAGCTGGGCGACGGTCTGATCGCCGAGCTCGACGCCGTTCTGGTCGATGGTGTCAGCGCGGTAACGCTGGGCGGGCACGATCGTGCCGGCCACGTCCTGGTCGGACGGAGGGTAGTTCAGGCCGATGTAGACGACCGCGGCAACCGCCACGGCGAGCCCACCCACCAGGGCGATGTTCTTGGAATTCTTCATGGTCGTTTCCCCTCGCTGAGCCATCGTTTTGAGTTGTTGTTCGACGCTGGACTGTACTGAATACCGGCCAGGCCCCCGAAGGTTGGCCCGGACCGAGCTTGAACCTTAGCGGCCCGACCCGCGGGCCGGCACCTTCAGGATGGCCTCGTGGACCATCGATCCACCGGCCTGGAACGAGAGCCGGACCTCGCCACCCCGGGGGTTGGACCGGGCCAAGTAGACCACGAACCGCTGGTCGCCCTGGTTGAGGTAGCCGACCGTGCCCGGGGCCGAGCGGATCGAGGCCTCCTCGACCGAGCCCTGGGCGAAGCCCATCAGGCGCAGGCCGGCCTGGTCGTAGTCGGCCTCGACCGCGACCGGAGCCGCGGAATCGAGGTCGAACTGCAGGACCATCACGCCGTCGCCCTCGTAGAGGGTGGCGCTGCCGCGGATGCCGGCGGCCTCGATCTGGACCTTGCCGGCCTCGACCTCGTCGGGACCGTCCTTGACCATGGTCCCGGACAGCTGGGTCGGGTCGAAGCCGGTGGGCTCGGGCTGGAGCAGATAGAGGCCGATCGCGCCCAGCGCGACGCCGGCGGCGAGCGCGAAGCCGACCTTGGTGATCTCGCGCTGGCGGCCGCGGAAGGCGCCGAAGCCGATCACCTTGGCGGACGGGCGCGGCGAGTTGCGGACCGCGTTGATGATCGCGTCGCGCAGGCCGGCCGGGGCCGGCTCCTGGACCATCCGGCCCAGCGCGTCGTCCATCAACCGCAGGTCCTCGCGCAGCTTGCGGACCTCGGCCGAGGCCGCGATCGCCTGGTCGAGCTCGGCCCGCTGGGCGGCGTTGAGCGTCTCGCCATCGAGCTCGGAGTTGATCAGTGCCTGGATACGTTCATCGACCATCACATCATCCCTCGCGCGACCAGCACGTCGCGCAGCGCTTGGCGTGCGGTGAAGAGCCGGGACTTCACGGTCTTCACCGGGCATTCGAGGACCACGCCGATCTCCTCGTAGCTGCACCCCATCACGTGCTTGAGCACGATCACGGTGCGGTACTCGACCTTGAGCTCCATCAGGGCCCCCTGCAGGCCGCGGTCGAGCTCGTCGCTCGCCGCCTGCTCCTCGGGGCCCGGCCGGTCCGCCACCAGGTCCTCGGCCACCGGGTCGTGGCCCTTCCGGCCGCCGACCACGTCGAGCGCTTCGTTCAACGCGATCCGATAGATCCAGCTGAAGAAGCGCTGGTTGGTATCGAACCGGTCGAGGTGCTCGTAGGCCTTCATGAACACGGTCTGCGTCACGTCCTTGGCATCGTCTCGGTCGTGCAGGATCCGATATGCGGCGTTGAAGACCGGTCGCTCGTAGCGACCGACCAGTTCCTCGAACGCCTTGCGGTCCCCCGCCCGGCATGCGCGGACCAGCGCAGCATCTCGGTCGTCAGACATAGTTACCGGCCAGGCGCAGGAAGGTTGGTCGGAGGGACGCCATCGGAGCCGGTCTCAGCCTTCCGCCCGCTGGATCTCGAAGATCTGGTCGAAGCCCGAATAGCGGAATATGTCGTTGATGTGGTTGTTGACGTGGGTGAGCTGGAGCCGGCCGGTCGAGCCCATCACCCGCTTCTGGGTCTTGAGCAGCACCCCCAGGCCGGCGCTCGAGATGTACTCGAGCTTGGCGAAATCGAGCACCTTGGGCGCCTCGATGGCATCGAGGAACGACTGGGCCTTGGGGCATTGGGCGGCATCGAGCCGGCCCTCGAACACCACCACCCCAGCCTCACCGTGCGAGATCTCGAACATTCAGCCGTTCCTCTTGCCGAAGCGTTTGCGGAACACGATCGACCCGACCCGGCCCTCGTGCGTGTACTCGACGGTGTCGACCATCCGACGGATCAGGTGCAGGCCGAGCCCGCCAGCCCGGCGCTCGTCGAGCGCCATGGTGGTGTCGACCTCGGGGGCCTCGGTCGGGTCCCAGCGCGGGCAATCGGGGTCGGTCAGGGTGCAGATGACCTCGTCGCCGTGGCGCTCGAGCGCGACGCCGAGCGCGCCGCCGCCGGTGGCGTTGTACTTGACCATGTTGGTCAGCAACTCCTCGACCGTGAAGTCGAAGGCGTAGCGCTGGTCGGCATCGAACCCCTCGTCCTCGAAGAAGCCCCGGATCATCTCGAACACCGGTTCGAGCGAAGCGAAACTGCGCGGGAAGCTGCGCGCCACCCGGCGCCCCCCGCTCCCCGCCCCGCCCGAGTCTAGGGCAACCGCCGGGACTGCGGCGGGGTCGCGCTCCGGCAGCCGCCGGATCAGCACGATCGTGACGTCGTCCTGCTGGGGCGCGCCGCCGGCGAAGGCGTCGATCGCCATCAGCAGCATGCCGATCAGCTCCGGCATCGGCTTGGCGCGGTGGCGGCGGATGATGTCGGCGACGCCCTGCTCCCCGAACTGGCGGCCGCTGGCGTCCTCGAACTCGTAGACGCCGTCCGAGACCAGCGCGAACAGGTCGCCGGGGCCCATCCTCGCCACCCGCGGCGGCTTGGTCGTCGCCTGCGGCATCGCCCCCATCGGGAAGGTGGTCGGCGGCTGGAAGTCGAAATCGTCGTCCTCGGCACGGTAGTGCAGCAGCGGCCCCTGACCACCCGAGTGGTAGCGCAGTTCGTGCTTGGCGTTGTCGAGCAGGCCGAGGAAGGCGGTGACGAAGCGGTCGGCGGGCAGGTCTTCGCAGAGCTGGTCGTTGATGTGGCGGTAGGTCTCGTCGAGCGACGTGCCGATGCGCTGGGCGACCCGCAACATCGCGCGCACGTTGGTCGCCGACAGCGCCGGGCCGATGCCGTGACCGGTGGCGTCGCCCATCAGCACCATCAGCTTGTCGCCGCCGACCGGGACGAAGTCGTAGGTGTCGCCGCCCGTGTCATCGGCAGGCCGGAAGATGCCCGCGATGTCGTAACCAACGAACGCCGGCGGCGCCTTGGGCAGCGTGCCCATCTGGATGTCGCGGGCGACCGAGATCTCCTGCTTGAGCTTCTCGCCCGCGATCAGGCGCTCGGTCATCTGCACCCGCTGCAGCGCGACCGCGCACTGGGCGGCGAGCGCGTCGGCGATGGTCTCGTCGTCGGCGTTGAAGACGCCGGTCTTCTTGTTGACGATCTGCAGCGCGCCGACCAGCGAATCGTCGTGGCCCACCAACGGCAGCGTCAGCATGCAGCGGGTGACGTAGCCGGTGGCCTTGTCGATGTCGCGGTTGAAGCGCGGGTCGGCGTAGCAGTCGGGGACGTTGATCACGACCCGGGTCCGCACGCACTCGCCGACGATGCCCTTGTCGGCCGGGATCCGGATCGGGTCGAGGCCGCGCGCCACGCGCAGCACGAGCTGGTCGCCGATCGCGTCGTAGAGCCAGACCGTGCCGCCCTCGGCGTCGAGCACGCCCTTGGCCGCGTCGACGACCTCCTCGAGCATGGTGTTGAGGTCGAACGGCGCCGCCAGCTTGCGCGTGACGCCGAGGATCCAGCGCAGCTCGTCCTGGGTCAGGCCCTGCGGTTTGGGCTCAGGCATCGAAGGGATGGCGCAGCAGGATGGTCTGGGCGCGGTCGGGACCGGTCGAGATGATGTCGATCGGCACGCCGACCAGCTCGGCCATCTTGTCGAGGTAGGCGCGGGCGTTGGCCGGCAGCTCGGCGAGCTTGGTCACGCCGAACGTCGACTCCTTCCAGCCTGGCATGTCGATGTAGACCGGCTCGCACTCGGCGAAGCCCTCGGCGCCGAGCGGCACGCCCGAACGACCGCGGTACTCGACGCAGATCCGCAGCTCGTCGAGACCGTCGAGCACGTCGAGCTTGGTGATGCAGAGACCGCTCACCGAGTTGTTGAACACCGAGCGTCGCAGCGCGACCGCGTCGAACCAGCCGGTGCGGCGGCGACGGCCGGTGACCGAGCCGAACTCCTTGCCCTTGACCGCGAGGTGCTCGCCGATCGCGTCGGCGAGCTCGGTCGGGAACGGGCCGGAGCCGACCCGCGTGGTGTAGGCCTTGACGATGCCGAGCACGTAGTCGAAGTAGCGCGGACCGAAGCCCGTGCCGGTCGCCGCGCCACCGGCGGTGGTGTTCGACGAGGTGACGTAGGGGTAGGTGCCGAGGTCGACGTCGAGCAGCGCGCCCTGGGCGCCCTCGAACATCACGCTGGCGCCCTTGGCGTGGAGCTCCTGCAGCACCGCGGTGACGTCGACCACCAGCGGCTGGAGCTTGGGCGCCAGCGCCAGGTACTCGTCGAGCGTCTGCTGGAAGTCGATGGTCGGCTGCTTGAAGTACTCGCGCAGCACGAAGTTGTGGAAATCGAGCACCTCGCCGAGCTTGGCGGCGAAGCGTTCGCGGTGGAACAGGTCGGAGACGCGGACCGCGCGGCGCGCGACCTTGTCCTCGTAGGCCGGGCCGATGCCACGGCCGGTGGTGCCGATCTTCTGGTCGCCGCGGGCGAGCTCGCGCGCCTTGTCGAGCGCGACGTGGCTGGGGAGGATTAGCGGGCAGGCCGGCGAGATGCGCAGGCGCTCGCGCGCCGGCACGCCCTTGGCCTCGAGCATGGCGAGCTCCTCGAACAGCGCCGGCGGCGACAGCACCACGCCGTTGCCGATCAGGCACTGCACGCCGTCGCGCAGGATCCCCGACGGGATCAGCTTGAGCACGGTCTTCTCGCCGCCGATGACGAGCGTATGGCCGGCGTTGTGGCCGCCCTGGAAGCGGACCACCGCGGAGACTCGGTCGGTGAGCAGGTCGACGAGCTTGCCCTTGCCTTCGTCGCCCCACTGCGTCCCGATGACTATGACGTTCTTACCCATGGACTCCCCTCAGCCCCGTACGAACCACAGCATCAACAGCCCGAACCCGATGCTCGCCGCGCCGATCAGCCGCAGCTTGAGGTCATCGAGCCCCATCATCGCCGCCGCGGTGCGTCGCATGGTGGCCGGGCTGGCGAAGGGCATCAGCCCCTCGAACACCAGCACCAGCGCCGCCGCCGCGCCGAGGTCGTCCCACTCCATCGTCCGCGCCTAGCGCACGCCCTTCTTGCCGAAGTACTTGAAGAACTCGCTGTCGGGCTCGAGCACCAGCACGTCCTGGCCGGTGCCGAGCGAACGGCGGTAGGCCTCGAGGCTGCGGTGGAACGAGTAGAACTCGGGGTCCTTGCCGTAGGCCTTGGCGAAGATCGCCGCGGCCTGACCGTCGCCGTCACCGCGGATGCGCTGGGCGTCGCGGTAGGCGTTGGCCAGGATCACGGTCCGCTCGCGGTCGGCGTCGGCGCGGATCCGCTCGGCCTGCTCGGCGCCCTCGGCGCGGAGCTGCTTGGCGGTGCGTTCGCGTTCGGTGCGCATCCGGTTGAACACCGACTCGAGCACGTCGTCGGGGAACTCGACGCGCTTGACCCGCACGTCGACGATCTCGATGCCGAGCACCTTGGTCGGCGCCGCCGCGTTGCGCGTGGTCTGGGCCATGATCTCCGCGCGCTCGGCCGAGACCACCTCCTTCAACGCGCGCCGCGCGAACTCGCCGCGCAGTCCGTCCTTGAGGATGGCGAGCAGGCGCGACTTCGCGATCTCCTCGTCGCCCTGGGTCGAGCGGTAGTACTCGCGGACGTCGGAGATGCGCCACTTCACGAAGAAGTCGACCTCGACGATCTTCTTGTCGCCGGTCAGGAACTTCTCGGCCCGGTTGTCGAGCGTCAGCACGCGGTCGTCGTACTTGCGGACCTCGTTGATGAACGGGACCTTGAAGTGGAGGCCGGGCGTGAAGTCGGCCTTCACGACCTCGCCGAACTGGAACAACATCGCGTGCTCGGTCTCGTCGACCTTGAACAGGAACGAGGTCGCGACCAGCACCGCGAGCAGGAACAGCGACAGGGCGTTGATGATGCGGTTCAGGTCCATCTCAGCGCCCTCCTCGTTCGCGGCCGGCTTCGCGCGCGCGCGCTTCCTCGGCGGTCGGCGCCGAAGGCGCGCCCTGGGTCGGTCCCAGCGGCGGCACGCTGGTGCGCTTCAACTGGTCGAGCGGCAGGTAGATCACGTTGCCGCTGCCCTTGGTGTTGATCAGGACCTTGGCGTTGGCGCCCAGCACCTGCTCGAGCGTCTCGAGGTAGAGGCGTTCGCGGGTCACGCCCGGCGCCTTCTGGTACTCGCCGAGCAGGCGGGTGAAGCGCGCGGTCTCGCCCTCGGCCTGGGCGACGACGCGCGAGCGATAGGCCTCGGCGTCCTGGATGTCGCGGGCGGCCTGGCCGCGGGCCTTGGGCAGGATGTCGTTGGTGTAGGCCTCGGCGGTGTTGACCACGGTCTGCTTGTCGCCGATCGCCTTGTTGACGTCGCGCACCGCGTCCTGGACCTGCTCCGGCAGCTGGACGTCGCGCAGGTTGAAGGTCGAGACGACCATGCCGGTGCCGTAGGAGTCGAGCGTGGTCTGGGTCAGCTTGAGCGCGGCCGCGGCGATCTCGGCGCGGACGTTGCCCTCGAGGATCTGGTCGATCTCGGTGCGGCCGATGACCTCGCGGATCGCGCTGTTGGTGACCTCGCCGAGCGTGGCCTCGGGATCGCGGACGCCGAACAGGAACGCCTGGGCGTCGGTCGCGCGGTATTGGACCTCGACGTCGATCGCGACCACGTTCTCGTCCATGGTCAGCATCACGGTCTTGTGCTCGTACTTGCGGACCTGAGAGATGTCGACCTTGGTCACGCTGTCGACCGGGAACGGCACGCGCCAGTGCAGGCCGGGGGTGGTGATCTCGACGAACTTGCCGAAACGCTGGACCACGCCGCGCTGGGCTTCGTCGACCTGGTAGAAGCCGAACAGCCCCCACACCACGAGCGCCAGACCGCCGATCAGGCCGACGGTCTTGCCGGCGTCACCGTTGCCGCCGCCGTTGCCGCCGCCGCCGAACAGTCCGCCGAAGCGCTGCTGCAGGTCGCGCAACAGATCGTCGAGCTCGCTCGACGCGCCGCCGCGCTTGCCGCGCCAGGGATCCTGGCCGCGACCGGGTTCGTTCCAAGCCATCGAGGTCTCCTATGGATGCGCCGCCCCGCATGGAGCGGGGCGACGCGCGATTCTATCCCATCGCCTCGGCGCGGCTGCCCTCGTGCAGGCGCAGCGCGGCGTGGAGCTTGGCCAGTTCACCGGCCGGCAGGCGGACCTTGAGCCGCCACCCGCCGTCCTCGCGCGGCTCCTCGCCGCGGACCGCGCCGCGCTCGAACAGGCCGGCGCGCGCGGCACCGGCCGCCGGGCCGAGCTCGAGCCATTCCTCGACCAGGTCGCCGCAGGCGCGGGCTTCGATCGCCTCGGCCAACAGATCCAGGCCCGCGCCCGTGTGCGCCGAGACCCACGTCGCGCGCGGCTTGCCGTCCTCGCCGCTCTCGATGCGCGGCGTGAGCCCGGTGAGGTCGACCTTGTTGTAGACCACGAGCTGCGGCACGCCCTCGGCGCCGATCTCCTCGAGCACGCCCTGGACCGTGCTGATGCGCTCGTCGCGACCGTCCTCGATCACGTCGACCACGTGCAGCAGCAGGTCAGCCTCGCGGACCTCGGTCAGGGTGGCGCGGAACGCCGCGACCAGGTCGTGCGGCAGGTGGCGGATGAAGCCGACGGTGTCGGCGAGCGCGAGCTCGGGCGCGTCGGGCCAGGCGGCGCGGCGCACGGTCGGGTCGAGCGTCGCGAACAGCTTGTCGGCGGCGTAGACCTTGGAATCGGTCAGCGCGTTGAACAGCGTCGACTTGCCGGCGTTGGTGTAGCCGACCATCGCCACCACCGGCACCGGGACCTTCTCGCGCGCCCGTCGACCGGTGTCGCGGCTGCGCTGGACCTTCTCGAGCCGCTCCTTGAGCGTCGCGATGCGGACCTTGATCAGGCGGCGGTCGGTCTCGAGCTGGGTCTCGCCCGGACCGCGCATGCCGATCGCGCTCTTCTGCCGCGAGAGGTGGGTCCAGCCGCCACGCAGGCGGGTGCCGATGTGCTTGAGCTGCGCGAGCTCGACCTGCAGCTTGCCCTCGTGGGTGCGGGCGCGCTGGGCGAAGATGTCGAGGATCAGGCCGGTGCGGTCGAGCACGCGGCACTCGCAGAGCGCCTCGAGGTTGCGCTCCTGCGACGGCGACAGCTGGTGGTTGAAGATGACGAGCTCGGCCTGGTTGGCCTTGACCGCCGCCTTGACCTCCTCGGCCTTGCCCTTGCCGATGAACAGACGCGGGTCGGGCGCTCTTCGCTTGCCGGTGACGGTCGCAACCGTGTCGGCGCCGGCGGTGGTCGCGAGCTCGCTGAGCTCACCGAGCAGCTCGTTGTCGAAGCTCGGGTCGAGCTCGAGGTGGACCAGGATGGCGCGCTCGCCGGCGCGCGGACGTTCGAACACGGGCTACTCGGCCTTATCGGTCTTGAGCATCGTCGGCGGGCGCTTCGACCATCCGCGCCGGCACGATGGTCGAGATCGCGTGCTTGTAGACCATCTGGTTGGTGCTGTTGCGCAACAGGATCACGAACTGGTCGAACGACTCGATCGTGCCCTGGAGCTTGATGCCCGAGATCAGGTAGACGGACACCGGCACCTTGTCGCGCCGGAGCGCGTTGAGGAACGGTTCCTGCAATTGCTGACCCTTGGACATCTCGGCTCCTTCGAACGGGAGCGGGATTCTAGCAGGGCCGACCGCTCATCCGGCGAGCAGAGCACCGACGCGCGCCGCGAGGCGCTCGCGGACGTCAGGCGCGTCGGCGTCGAACCACTCGACGCCCTCCATCCCGCGCAGCCAGGTCAGCTGGCGCTTGGAGAACTGGCGGGTGGCGTTGATCGCGAGCGCGACCGCCTCGTCGAGCGTGCCCTCGCCGGCGAGGTGCGCCCAGAGCTGGCGGTAACCCACCGCGCGCATCGAGTTGTGGTCGGGCGTGAGGTCGCCGCGCGCTTTCAGGGCGCGGACCTCGTCGAGGAAGCCCTGCGCCATCATCCTGGAGAACCGCTCGCCGATCCGCGCCCGCAACTTCTCGCGATCGGCCGGCGCCAGCGCCAACTTGGCGAAGCGGTACGGCGCCGGCGGCTGCGCGGCGCGGTCCTGCAGCACCGAGATCGGCTGGCCGGTGGCGCGGAACACCTCGAGCGCGCGCTGGATCCGCTGCGGGTCGTTGCGATGGATGCGGGCGGCCGCCTCCGGGTCGACCGCCGCGAGCTCGGCGTGCAGCGCGGCGCTGCCCTCGCGCGCCATCCGCAGGTCGAGCTCGGCGCGCACCGCGGGATCCGACGAAGGCAGGTCGGAGAGCCCGTCGGTGAGCGCCTTGAAGTACATCATCGTGCCGCCGCAGAGCAGCGGGGTGCGGCCGGCGCGGACGATGTCGGCCATCTCGCGCAAGGCGTCGGCGCGGAAGCGCGCTGCCGAGTACGGCTCGAGCGGGTCGAGGAAGTCAATCAGCCGGTGCGGCGCGCGAGCGAGCAGCTCGGGGCCGGGCTTGGCGGTGCCGACGTCCATGCCCCTGTAGACGAGCGCCGAGTCGACGCTGACGATCTCGAGCGGGAAGCGCGCGACCAGCTCGGCCGCGGCATCGGTCTTGCCCGACGCGGTCGGGCCCATCAGCAGGATGGCGAGCGGTTCAGCGCCCACGCAGGAACAAGCGATCGAGCTCGGGCAGCGAGAGCTTCACCCAGGTCGGCCGGCCGTGGTTGCACTGGTCGGCGCGCGGCGTGCGCTCCATCGCCCGCAGCAGCGCGTCCATCTCGCGCAGCGTGAGCACGCGGTTGGCGCGCACCGAGGCGCGGCAGGCGCGGTCGGCGAACAGGCGCTCGACCGCCGTCGCGAGGCGCTCGCTGCCGCCCGCTCCGCCACCATGCAGCACTAGGTCGGCGAGGAAGTCGCGGGTCAACGCGACCAGGTCGGTGTCGGCGAGCGCCGCCGGCACCGCGCGCAGCACCAGCTGCTCCGGGCCACGACGCTCGAGCTCGAAGCCCGCCTCGTGGAAGCGCGCCGCCGCGGACTCGGCCGCCTCGGCCTCGCGCGCCGAGACGCTGAGCTCGATCGGCACCAGCAGCGCCTGGACCGCGACCTCGCCCTGGTCGAGCTGGCGCTTGAACGCCTCGTAGGTGACGCGCTCGTGCGCCGCGTGCTGGTCGACCAGGATCACGCCATCGGGCACCGCCGCGACGATGAAGATCCCGTGCAGCTGCGCGACCGCGTGGCCCATCGCGCCCGACGCCGGTTGTCCGTCGGGAAAAGGGGTCGAACTGAATTTCGAGCTGGCATCGACGGAACGCCTCGGGTCGGCGCCGTGCAGCGCGGCGTAGGCGTCGAGCAACTCCGCCACCTGCTGCTCCGGCGGCGGGAAAGGGGTCGAACTGGATTTCCCAGCGGGATGGCCGCCCGGCTGGATCGACGTGGCATCGGAAAATGAGTTCGACCCCTTTTCCGCGCCCGGGCGGGTCTCGGCCAGCGCGTGCTCGAGCGTGCGGCGCACGAAGTCGTGCACGCCGCGCGACTCGCGGAAGCGGACCTCGTGCTTCTGCGGATGGGCGTTGACGTCGACCGCGGCCGGATCGAGTTCGAGGTGCAGCGCGTAGGCCGGATGGCGGCCGTGGAACAGCACGTCGTTGAAGGCCTGGCGCGCGGCGTGGCCGAGCGTGCGGTCGCGCACCGCGCGGCCGTTGACGAACCAGTACTGCAGGTCGGGCTGGCTGCGGGAGAACGTCGGTCGGGCCAGGAACCCCGTCAAACGCAGCCCGCCGGCCTCGCGCTCGATCGCCATCGCGTGGTCGGCGAACTCGGTGCCGAGCAGCGTCGCGACCCGCGCGGCCTCCGCCTGCGGCGTGGCCGCCGCCGGCACGTCGAACGCCGCTTTGCCGTCGTGGACCAGGCGGAACGCGACCTGCGGCCGAGCCAGCGCCTGGCGCTGGACCACGTCGAGCACGTGCTCGTACTCGGTGCGCGGGGTGCGCAGGAACTTGCGCCGTGCCGGCACGTTGAAGAACAGCTCGCGGACCTCGACCGTGGTGCCGCGCGGATGCGCCGCGGGCGTGATCGGCGCGAAGCGGCCGTGGCCGTCGCCGGTGAGGCGCACGCCGGCACTGTCATCCGTGGTGCGCGTGGTGATCGAGAGCTGGGCGACCGAGCCGATCGACGGCAACGCCTCGCCGCGGAAGCCGAGCGTGCCGACCCGCTCGAGGTCCTCGAGCGAGGCGATCTTGCTCGTGGCGTGGCGGCCGACCGCGAGCGGCAGATCGGCGGGCGACATCCCACCGCCGTCGTCGCGCACCCGCACCAGACGCACACCGCCCTCCTCGACCTCGACCTCGATGCGGGTCGCGCCGGCGTCGAGCGCGTTCTCGATGAGCTCCTTGACCACCGACGCCGGGCGCTCGACCACCTCGCCGGCGGCGATCTGGTTGATGAGCTGGGGCGGAAGTTCGGCGATGCGCGGCATGGAAAAGGGGTCGAACTCGATTTCCGGAGGGGCCTAGGTTACCCGCTCACGCCAAACGGAAATCGAGTTCGACCCCTTTTCTCAGCGCGAGGCGAGCCGCGAGCCGTCCGGCGGGTTGTCGCGGAAGTAGGCCTTGACGCCCTTCAGGATCGCATCGGCGACGCGGCCCTGGTGCGCGGGGTCGCGCAGCCGCGACTCCTCTTCGGGGTTGGTGATGAACGCGGTCTCGACCAAGATCGACGGGATGTCGGGCGCCTTCAGCACCACGAAGCCCGCCGCCTGGACCTGGCTCTTGTGCAGGTTGCCCAAGCCGTCGAGCTCGCGCAGCACGTTGCCGGCGACGTCGTAGCTCGCGTTGAGCGCGCCGGTCTGCGAGAGATCCAGCAGCACCGAGGCCACCACGTCGTCCTTGTCGGAGAGGCTGACGCCGCCGATCAGGTCGGCCGCGTTCTCGCGGTCGGCCAGCCACTTGGCGGCGGTGCTGGTGGCGCCGCGGTTCGACAGCACGAACACCGAAGAGCCGCGCGCGGTCGACTTCTTGAACGCGTCGGCGTGCACCGAGATGAACATGTCGGCGCGGAACTTGTCGCGCGCGATCTTGGGCCGGGTCTCGAGCTTGATGAAGTAGTCGCCCTCGCGGACCAGCACGCCGCGCATGCCGGGTTGCGCGTCGACGCGCTCCTTGAGCTTGCGCGCGATGGCGAGCGTGACGTCCTTCTCCTTGGTGCCCTTGCGACCGCGGGCGCCGGGATCCTCGCCGCCGTGACCGGCGTCGATCGCGACCACGATGTCGCGCTCGGTCGGCAGCACCGAGAACGGCGGACGCTTCGGCGCGGTGGTCGGTGCCGCCGCGACCGAGCTCGGCGCGGACGGCAACTGCATCTGGCCTTCTTTCGACAAGCCGGCCGTCGCCATCGCGCCCGGGGTCAGCGCGACGGTCGCGCTGCTCGATGCCGGAGCGACCGGCGCGGAGGCGGTGACGGTCGGAAGCGGTGCCGCGGGCGCGATCACAGGGGTCGTCGCCGGCGCGCTCGTCTGAGCGGAAGCGAACCCGCCCGGCGGCCCTTCGAGGTCGAGCACCAGGCGGTGGCCGTAGATCTCGTTGGGCGGGACCAGGAACGAGCGCGGGCGCACCGCACCGACGAGGTCGAGCACCACGCGCACGCCTTCGGGGCGCGCACCGGTGCGGATGTTCTTGATGAGTCCGCTCGCTTGCGGCGCTTCGGCGGTCGCGAGCGACGCGCCCGCGAGGTCGATGACCAGGCGGTCCGGGTTGGTGAGCGTGAACACCGAATGCTTGGACGGCGCCGAGAGGTCGAGCACGACCCGCGTCTGCTCGGGACCGGCCCAGACCCGCACGCCGGTGACGGTCGCGCGCGACGGCGACGGTGCCGCCCCGACCGCCACCGCGGTCGTGATGAGGGCGAAGCCGAGCGCGCACATCCGGACCATGCCGGAGCATAGTCATCCACAGGGTCTGGTTTCAAGTTTCCTGAACAGGATTAGGGGCTTAGACGACACACTTCGCGTGCGTGATCACGGGGGAACACCGGCTAAAGGCCTGCTTTATCCACAACCACGCGCCCAACCGCGGTCAACGCCTCGAACGAGACCACCCGGCCGGTCCCGGCGTGTTCCAGGTAGGCGACCACGTCGGCGGGCGGCAGGGCGCCCGTCCCCTTCTCCGGCCACTCGATCAGCAGCCAGTCCTCCGGCGGCAGGTCGCGCAGCGCGAGCCCGACCACCTCCTCCGGCTTCTCCAGGCGATAGAGGTCGAGATGGTGCAGCTCGTGTTCGGCCTGCGGCACCGGGTAGGACTCGATCAGCGTGTAGGTCGGGCTCTTCACCCGGCCGTCGTGGCCGAGCGCGCGCAACACGCCGCGCACCAGCGTGGTCTTGCCGGCACCGAGCTCACCGTGGAGGTAGACGACGCAGCCGATCGGCTGGGTGCGGGTGCGCTCGCGGGTCAGCGCGAGCAGGCCTGCGGCCAGCCGCGCACCGACCGCCGCCATCGCTTCGGGGCTGGCGACGATCCGATGGTTCTTCCGCGCGCTATTCCCGCTGCTCATCCCAACAGTTGCCTTATCGGCGCGAACAGGTCGGAGGCGATCATCCCGCGCTCGCCCTCGTCGGCGGCGAGGTCGCCGGCCGCGGCGTGGACCCAGACCCCGACCCGCGCCGCGGTCGAGGCATCGAGACCCTGGGCCCGCAAGCCAGCGATCACGCCGGTCAGCACATCGCCCATCCCGGCGCTCGCCATCCCGGGGTTGCCGCGGTCGCAGACGCCGATGCGGTCGCCGTCGCAGACCAGCGTGCCGGCGCCCTTGAGCACCACCACCTCGCCCAGGCGGTCGCGCAGGTTCTGCACCGCGGCGAAGCGGTCGCGCTGGACCGCGGCGGCATCGATCCCGAGCAGCCGCGCGGCCTCGCCCGGATGCGGCGTCAGCACCGCGTCGCTGAGCTTGCGCGGCGAGCTCGCGAGCAGGTTGAGCGCGTCGGCGTCGACCACCAGCGGTTTGGCGACATCGAAGCAGGCGCCGAGCAGCGATTTGCCCCAGGGCGCGGTGCCGAGCCCCGGACCGACCGCGATCACGGTCGCGGCAGCGAGCCAGGGCACGAGGTCGGCGGCGGTCTCGACGCCGACCACCATCGCCTCGGGCAAGCGCGAGAGGATGGCCGCGGCATGTTCGGGTCGGGTCGCGACCCGCACCGTGCCGGCACCCGCGCGCAACGCGGCTTCGGCGGCGAGCGCGACCGCACCGGCGTAACCGCGGTCGCCACCGACGATCAGCACCTGACCGTAGACGCCCTTGTGGCTGTCGCGGGCGCGCTCGGCGAGCGCGGCATGGACCTCGAACTCCGAGAGCGTGAGCGCGGCGGCGCCGGCCAGCGCCTCGGCCGGCACGTCGAGCGTGCGCAGCTCGACGTCGCCGGCGAGGTCGGGCCCGCGATGGGTGAACAGCCCGCGCTTCAAACCGAGGAAGCAGATCGTCGCCGTGGCCCGCACCGCCACGCCCGGCGTATGACCGGTGTCGGAGTCGAGGCCCGACGGCGTGTCGAGCGCCAGCACCGGTTGCGGTGCGAGCGTCATCGCGGTGATCGCATCGGCGAACGCGCCCGAGGGCGGTCGCGACAGGCCGATGCCGAACAGCGCATCGACGATCAGCTCGCCGCGGTCGAGCCCGGAGGGCTCGAACGGTTCATGCCGGCCGCCGGCCTCGACGAACGCGCGGCGCGCATCGGCCGCGGCGCGGGTGCGGGCGTGCTCGGGATCGACCTCGAGCACGGTGACCACGAGCCCGGCGGCGTGGGCGTGGCGCGCCAGCACGTAGCCATCGCCGCCGTTGTTGCCGATGCCGCAGACCACCACCAAGCGCAGCACGCGCGGCCAACGCTCGCGCAGGAAGGCGTAGGCCGCGCCGCCCGCCGACTCCATCAGGCCGCGCTCGTCGAAGTTGAGCTCGGCGCAGGCGCGGGCCTCCACCGAGCGGATCTCGGCCGCTGTGTACAATCGCCGCGGGAACTGCGTCATGCGGTGATTATAGGGTCGGACGGCCCTCCTCCCTCCTATGGACCTCGACGCCCTCGCGACCGACATCAAGACCTGGGGCCGCGAGCACGGCTTCCAGCGCATCGGCATCGCGCGCGCCGAGCTCGCCGACGCCGAACCGCGGCTGCGCGAGTGGCTCGAGCGCGGCTGGCACGGAGAGATGCATTACATGTCGCTGCACGGCGCACGCCGCGCCCGCCCGGCCGAGCTCATCCCCGGCACCGTCACCGTGATCGTCGGGCGGATGGACTACCTGCCTGCCGAGGCTCGTGACCCGCGCACGCGTCTCGACGATGGCGAGAGCGCATACATCGCGCGGTATGCGCTCGGCCGCGACTACCACAAGGTGCTGCGGCGCCGGATGCAGCGGCTCGCCGACCGCATCGAGCAGGCGATCGGGCCGTTCGGCTACCGGGTGTTCACCGACACCGGGCCGGTGATGGAGAAGCCGCTCGCCCGCAACGCCGGCCTGGGCTGGATCGGCAAGCACACCAACCTGATCGACACGGACGACGGCAGCTGGTTCTTCCTGGGCGAACTGTTCACCGACCTGCCCCTCCCGACCGACGAGCCGCCCGGAGCGCCGTACGCCGGCGACCACTGCGGGTCGTGCACGGCCTGCATCGAGGTCTGCCCGACCCAAGCCATCGTCGCGCCCTACCAGTTGGACGCGCGCCGCTGCATCTCGTACCTGACCATCGAGCATCCGGGCTCGATCGACCCGGCGCTCCGCCCGCTGATGGGCAACCGCATCTACGGCTGCGACGACTGCCAACTGTTCTGCCCCTGGAACAAGTTCGCCAAGGTCAGCAGCGAGCCCGACTTCGCGCCGCGCCACGGGCTCGATGACGCCAAGCTGGTCGAGCTGTTCGCCTGGAGCGAGCAGGAGTTCCTGGCCAAGACCGAGGGCACCGCGATCTGGCGCATCGGCCACGAGCGCTGGTTGCGCAACCTGGCGGTGGCGCTGGGCAACGCGCTGGCGAAGGCGACCGAGGCCGGTGATCCCAAGCGTGCCGCGGCGGCACGCGGCGCGCTCGCTGCCCGCAGCGACCACCAGTCGCCGCTGGTGCGCGAACATGTGGCCTGGGCGTTGGAACAGGATCGAGCTTGAACTCGCCATCCGTCGGAGGCTCGATGTCACGCCCTTTGATCTGCTGCGGCCTGGCCGCGTTGCTCGCCGCCTGCGCCCCATCGCCCCCTGTCGTGCAACCCACCGCCGGCGCGACCGATGAGGAATGCACCTTGGTGCGCGGGCACTACACGCCGGAGACCACCTGGTCGACGCTGACCTACGCGATGGCGTACTGCGCCGCCCGCGACGGCCAGACGGAGGAGGCGTTCGCGTTGCTGGAGAAGGCGGCGACCCACGGCTTCAGGGGCGCCAAACATGTCCGCGCCACGCCCGATTTCGCGGCGATGCGAGACGACGCACGCTGGTCGAGGATCGTCGTGACCATCGATGCGAACGCAGCCACGCCAGAACCCCCGCGCATCGCGGAGCTCAAATCGTTGTACGAGGCCGATCAGTCGGCGCGCAGGACACGACCGAACTCGCAAGCGGCTTGGGACGCGTTGAACGCGGCGGATGCCACGCGACTCGCGCGCGTCGCCGAGATCGTCGCCGCGGGCGGGTTGCAGCACACCGACGACTACTACCACGCGGCCATGGTCTTCCAGCATGGGAGCACGCCGGAGGATTTCCAGAAGGCGCACGCGTATGCGTTGAAATCCGCCGAACTCGACCGGCACGGGTCGCGGTCGCGCTGGCTCGTCTGCGCCACCGAGGACCGCTATCTGCAGTCGATCGGCAAGCCGCAGATCTGGGGCACGCAGTACCGCGAGGACGAGAAGGACGGCTGGACCCAGGAGCCGTTCGACCGGACCCAAAGGTCCGACGCCGAGCGCCACGCGAACGGCGTGCCGTCGCTGGCCGAGAGCGAGGCGAAGCTCGAGGAGCACCGGGCTAACGCGGCGCGATGATCCACGCGCCGGCGGTGAGCTTGAGCGCCTCGTCGTAGCCGCCGGTCACCAGCACCCGACCATCGTTGAGCGGCGTCGCGACCGAGAAGCTCTGCGCGCCGACGATCGAGCCCATGACCTGACGCACGCGCCGGCCGGTCACATCGATGAGCAGCGCGGTGTCGCCGCCGCCGGCGAGCAGCGCTTCGCCGGTCGGCAATACGACCAACGCCGAGGGGATCTTGTAGCGCGGCTCGGGCAACGCCGGGCCGGCCGCGAACGCGTTGCGCGCCGGGTCGTAGACCTCGGTCGAAGCATGCCGCGCGCGCGGCGCGTCCTGATCGGTGCCAGCGACGACCAGCACCCGGCCATCGGCCAGACGCGTCATCGCGAACTTGTGGCGCGGCGCGGTCAGCCGCGGCCCCGACCCGAACTGGCCGGTCACGGGATCGAACACTTCGGTCGAACCGAGCGGCCGCTCGCGGCCGGCGCGCCCACCGACCACCAGCACGCGACCATCGAGCAGCCGCTCCGCGCGATGCCCGATGCGCGGCTCGAACATCGACATCACCGCGCTGAAGGTGCCGGTGACCGGATCGAAGACCTCGGCGCTCGAGATGGCGGACTGCGTGGTCCGCTCGCCACCGACGAGCAGCACGCGGCCGTCGGCGAGCAGGGTCGCGGTATGCGCGGCGCGCGCCTCGGTCATGCTGCCCGCCGGCAGGAACCGGCCGCTGGCCGGGTCGTAGAGCTCCGCGCTCGCGGTGACGGTGTCGAGCGACCAGCCGCCCGCGATCAGCACCCGGCCGTCGGCCAGCAGGGTCCCGGTATGGCTGGTCCGTTGGTTGGCCATGCCTGCGATGCGCTGGAAGCGCCCGGTCGCGGGGTCGAAGCGTTCGGCGCTCGCGTGGCGGCCGTCGCAGCCGTCGCGCGCGCAGCCCCCCGTCACCAGCACCGTGCCATCGGCGAGCAGCGTCGCGGTGTGCGAGGCGCGCGGGGCGGTCATCGCCGCGACCGGCGTGGCGAGGTACTCGACGGCGGGCGCGGCCTGCAGCGTGCCCGCACAGAGGCCGAGGGCGAGCGCCATGGACGCGGACTTATATAGACGGGTGTGGGTCACGGCAGGGGTCCTGACTGGGCCCGGCGAGGCCCGGGTGGGAGTCTAGTCCGCCCGTCAGGTAATCTTGCGGCCCCGAACAGGAGTCCCCATGGCTGACCGCGATCCGAACGAAGGGAAGATGGACTTGAACGACCTCTGGCGCGAAGAGGTCATCACCGACCGCAAGGTCGGCACCATCCGCACGATGACGCCGATCACCGCCACCGGTGCGGTCGACGCCAAGCGCCAGGTCCAGTACATCGGCCAGGCCCAGATCATGACGCCAGCCGGCGCCCTGCCCCTCTCGTTCGAGATCCCGGCCAAGACGCTCGAGGATGCGGTGGTCAACTTCACCGCCGCGGCCCAGAAGGGCATCGAGCATGCGATGGAAGAGCTGCGTCAGATCCAGCGCGAGCAGGCCTCGAGCATCGTCATCCCCAAGGGCCCGCTGCCGGGCGGCGGGAAGATGGGCGGCGGGGGCGGGATACAGATGCCATAGACGTCAACTTTCGACTAGGAACTTCTATCGATAGCGGGTCGCAACCTGCTGCAGGGTCAGTGGGATCCACTCGAGAGAACCATTCCAGGGAAAGTGTTCAATTCCGGAACTTTTTGTTGCGTTGTGAAATCTGCAGAGTCGAATTGAATTCGATAACACCGTGGGACCGCCTAGTGCCCACGGCCACATATGATCTATTTCGCAACGGCCTCTGATGTCAGGGAATTCATTGAACTTACACCGCACTTTGCTAAGTGCTTCCATTTGACACCGCTCGTGTCGTCCAACGCGATTTGAAAACGAGCGGGATGCTCTGCCATGTATCTCTTGGTCAAATGAAGATCCGCCTACGACACGGAAATCTGGATGACACAAGGCCAACATTAGAGGTGTTAGCGACTGACTATATTGCGCCGCATCTACTCTTTTGAACTCTGCGTACCAACGATCACGATTCTTGCCGTCGTGAAACTCAGACAGCAGCAAGAGCAATGATTCAAGATATTCGTTTTGCATTATGTAATTCACATCACTCTAATCACTTTACCGGTCAAGGCGAATTTCAGTCTCCTTGACCGTATCTCCACTGTAACTGCACGTTTTCACATAGAGCTTGTGGCCGCTAGAAAAGACGGACACATCAAGCCCTCTACTTGCGATTGCTTCTCTATACGACTTCGAAGGATTTACTGACTTATCGATTACATCGAGAACATAAATATTTGGGGTCTCCGCTTCGACAACAATGATTTCCCTAGTAGCAGCGCCATCCTTCAGCTTGATGCTATTGACTGATCCGCCAGGAAGAATCGAATGTTCTAGCTTCCCTTTCTTTGACTTGTTGCCAGCACCTGATTTGTGGAAAGCAGTAACCTTTAATTTGGACGCACCGCCCTGCAATACATCTGTCAACAACACGCCATTCAAGTCACGTGGTGAGTTGATCGCAATATCACAGCAATCCATTGCCACAGTCTTCGATGGCTTCCCGTAAACGCTCGAAAGCGCGCCCTTACTAGTTACAAATGGCAGGTCCCAGTGACACCTGTCGAATGCGACATCTGTTCCAGACAAATAGTTCTTCCATTCGGTCAACGTTCGCTTCTGCGGAAGTGTCGCCGCGTGCTTTATTAAGGCGCACGTAATTGCTTCGGCAAGAATCATGTGCGGATCGTTCTTCGAAAACAGCTTCGATGTGCTGTTTGCCTTTTGATCAAGTTGTTCAAGAGCGCGAATGGCTTTCGCCACCTCTCCAGCGATCTCTTGCTCTGAAAGTGTAGTTGGTGACGAGAATGCGTGCTCTGCAAACATCGTTACCCATTGGCTCGCATCAAATTGAAATGCGAAGTGCCCGTACGAACTCTGATAAGGGTTGAATTGCACATTGTCTTGAAACGGATTCGGTACGCCGTCAAAAGTTGATTCTTTGCAAACCGTTATGGTCGCGCTCATGGCACGTTGATAAGTAACTTGCTGATATCGGTCCAACTTAAAGGCGTACTTCATCCACTCCGCATGGAGCTCTTCCATGGGGGTAGCGCCGGTAGTTACCTGGGTAAAGATTTCTGCCAGAAACGGCGGGCTATACACCCCCGGCTTATGGAGCAAAACAAAAGGCACTGGTTGAGCCTTCTGAGTGGATTGAGCCATTCCTTGAATTCGATGCTGTCCATCCAAAATCCAAAGTGGCTTGTCAGCTCCGGAACAGTCAACCTCTACTACCCAAACATTCTGAACCGGATGCCTACTTCCGTCAGGCAACTCGAGGACTTTTTGGGAAACTGAGATTCGTGCCCCAGTGCCACCAGAAATTGAACTTCCCAATAACACCGGATTGGCCATCAGGTTGTGCTTCTGTGTGTCGCTATAGATTTGCTGAATCCGGTTTGCCTTTTCCTGACTCAACGGTCGTTGCCATTGATCCACGGGCGGATGGGCAATATCAGTAGCGATCTGATGATGCTTCTTATCGATTGCGAAACTTGGTACTTCCGCTATTTGCGTAATGGTCTCCGCAGCGAGGAACCCCACATACATAGGATGTCCAACTGAATTTATGCTCGCAGTGCCCAGCATTACGTCAAAAATAACTTTAGACATTGCGCCCCCACATGTAGCTCGAACCAGCTTTCACTGCTACGTGTCACAGCGATGCGACAGCGTACAAGTCATCTAAAGTCCAATCAGAGCCTTAGATTCCGCTGAACCATTGAGTTCGTCGTTCCCATCCCAAAGCAAGGCAATTCCTCGATCAGCTTCCAGATAGGCGCCCATCCACTGATGCTTACTTGGTAACGGACCTTCCAACACAAGCACAAGCTTCGCTTCAGGCGCATTCTGCAGATAGCGGTACTCGTAGAGTTGACTTACGCCCTTACGGAGTTGGCTCTTGGAGTTTTTTGGATTATTTGACTTCATCTCAAATATTGTCGGGACACCGTCTATATTTGCGGCTAAATCAATGTAGCCATTTGAAGTCGGCAAAACGTTTAACTCGCGGACTCTTGCAGCAACCAAGTTTACGAGTCTTTGGTGGGCATTCTGGGCACGCTCAAGTGACGCGGCATCAACGAAAGAAGCGATAACCTTCTTTGCCAAACCAAATGACTTGATGACGTCTTGATACTCCTTGAGTTCTCCCTTAGTCGGAAGCAACGGTTCAGAGGGGGTGCTTACAGAAATAATTGCGGGTACATTGAAACTTGAAATTGCGACAACAAACTTTCCATCATCCTCCCGAATTAGTTTTGAATCGCGAAGCCAACTGACAACCGTCGATTTGCGGCGAGTCATCATCGACGCTTCGGTTGGTTCGGAGACAAGCTCTAAAAAGGCAACCAATTCAGGATGAGATACGCCGTTTGGTTTGCTCGCAACAAAAATTAGAACTCGCTGAAATATCCGCGCGGACAAAATTGCAGCCTGAAGTACCGCCGAGTCTGTGGCATTTGCACTAAGTGCTGTAGCGCCCACCTCAGTGAGCGTAGAAACATTCTTCGCCTCTCTTGAAAGCAGCCCGAGGATCTCCGCGGCGTTTCGGTAGTAGCGCGCTTGGCGCTCGACTTTTCCAATTCTGACTGCGATCTGTTGATACGACGTTGCGCCAAGTGAAACAGCTCGGAGCGTTTCCAGAACCACTTCAAGCTTGTCTGCTTGGGGTATTTCGTCAGTTGGGATACGGCCGTCAACTGCCATCACTGTGACCTCCGACTCAAAAGCTATCTAGCGACAAAAATGTACTCAGAAACTTTGTTTCGACCTGTGCCGCCAGCCTTGGTCTGCTTGTTTCCAAAATGATATCGGTGAGCAATATCCACAACTTCGACATCTCGCTTATAGCGAGATAGAAGCGCCACTAGCTCTTCCTTTGTAGGGAGCGAGTTTGACGAGTAGGACATCACAATCGTGCTGTCCCTATACCTCGAAATTAACCGTTGCAACGCGTCTTTTGTACCTGCCAAAGTCCCGAAAGGAGTTGGATAGGTCTTGAATTTGCGCGTCTTCGTGTCTGCCTGAATCTTTACGCCCTTCCACCCAATAGCCATTCCTTCAACAAAGTGATACCGGCGAACGTAATCGTTGTCAGACAGCGGCGAGTAATAGGGCGGATCCAAATAAACTAAGTCCACTTTCCGATTGACCGAGAGTGCGTCTCCATTTAAAGCTGCGCATCGGCCCGACCCAGTAAATACAGCAGAATTCACGTCCTCCACTGCGGAAAGGAATGCCTTCCGCATCGTGACTTTTAAATCTGCACGTCCGTCGTCATACCTGCGGCCGACGTAGGTAAAAATTCCGCGCGGTTGCTTCTTCATGCAAGCGCGAACTAGCGATGCCATTGCGATTGCCTGTTCGTACGGGTTTCGCATACGCGCAATATTTGCGCGAATTACATCGACAGTACGTAAATCGTCAGGGGTAAGGAAAATCCCTTTATACGTGTCGTAAGCAAATGAATCAGGTTGTGATCGCGCCTCCGTCAAGGACACCGCTTTGTCACGACTAAGGACAACTTCGTCGTTCTCAATCATCGCTTTGGCCAGGATTGAACAGAACGTCATTTGGTCGTTGCAGATGACTTTCTTTCCCGCCGCTTTGAACAAATAGCCAACGACACCGGACCCAGAGAATGGATCCAGCACCGTTTCATAGTCTTCATCTCTAAGCGCATGAAGAATGTCGGCAAGCAACTTACGCTTTGAGCCCATGTACCGAGTTAGCGGGTACTTAGAAACCTGTGACATGACTTTGTCCTCCTTCCTTGGAGATCTAATTGATTGCCGTTTCGTCTTCGGTCTCGCAACGACAATCACATCTTCGCCGCGCCGTGAGGCGCCGACTGAGCTGATGTTCCTCCTGGTCTGTACGACATGAATTTCGTAATCTGAAAATAGTTCGTGGACTAGCGGGTGATTTGAGTTTGTAAGTATGACGGTCGCGCCAATGTCCACTGCTTCGTGAACTGCTTCGGCGAGTCGACGGTGATCGTCTTCATAGAATTGCTCTTTCGTATAACGCTTAAAGTCCGCATATTTTGAAATTGGTAGATACGGCGGATCGAGAAAAACCAGGTCGCTTCTACTAACGCGACGGTGCGCCTTTGCGACCGGGAATAGCGCTTCTCGATAGTCACACCGACGAATCGTAGCCAGCTTTAATTGCTTTGACGCTAGCGCCAAATTCTCACGATCAACTCCAATGGGAGAGCTTCGCTTTCCAAACGGCACATTGAATTGTCCGTCTCGATTGACGCGAAATAGCCCGTTGAAGCAAGTCTTATTCAGATAGAGCGTTCGGGCGGCCGCTGTAATGGAATCGAGGTGATCGCCACTTTCATCACGAACTCTGTAATAGCTGCGTTCACTGACTGTCCACGAAGTGGCCTTCGAATAGACCTTTGCCGGACTTCGCTTGATTGCTCTATACAGGTTTATTAGTTCGGGATTGCTATCCGAAATAATCGCGCTTGTTGGCTTTAGTGCGAAATACAACGCCCCGCCGCCAAAGAACGGTTCGTAGTAGCTGCCAAACGACCGTGGAACGACTGACAACAGTTCCGACAGCAGTTGCTGCTTCCCGCCAGCCCACTTCAATACAGGTCGAATCTGCTGATCTACGTCGTTGAAATCCATTTCCACACCCAAGTAACCGCGCTCAGCGAACATTTCTAACAACTAATATCGCATTTCACATCCGGCGAGGAGCCTACCTGATCTTCCAACAACTCAGGCTCAGCTCCTGAGCCCCTTCCGGACCCGAAGCGCGAGCTGGCTCGCTTCCTCCGACCCTTCCAACTGCTTCAACGCCGTCTTCGCCAGCCGCTTGCCGATCTCGACCCCCGGCTGGTCGAACGCGTTCACATCCCACAGGCAGCTGGCGGCGAAGGTCTTGTGCTCGTAGAGCGCGAGCAGGCGGCCGATGTTCTTGGCGTCGAAGTGCTCGAGCACGATCACGCTCGACGGGCGATTGCCCGGGCACAGGCTGGTGACCGGGCCGGTCGAGTCGGGGTCGGTGCCGAACGCCAGCGCATCGGCCTGGGCCAGCGCGTTGGCGGCGAGCATGCGTTCGGCGACGGCATCGGGTGACTCCGGGTCCGGCGCCAGGATGATGTCGACCGGGATCAGATGGGTGCCCTGGTGCAGCTGCTGGAAGTACGCGTGCTGACCGTTGGTGCCGCTGGAGCCCCAGATCACCGGGGCGGTCATGGTCCCGACGTTGTCGCCGTCGCGGGTCAGGTTCTTGCCGTTCGACTCCATCTCGAGCTGCTGCAGGTACAGCGGCAGCAGCGCCAGGCCCTCGCGGTACGGCACCACCGCATGCGTCTGCGCGCCCCAGGCGCTCGTGTACCAGACCTCGAGCAACGCCATCAGCGTCGGCAGGTTCTCGCCGAGCTCGGCTTCCCTGAAGTGCGCGTCCATCTCGGCGGCGCCTTCGAGCAGGTCGGTGAACGCGTCCTCGCCGAACGCCAGCGCGATCGGCATGCCGACGCTCGACCACACCGAGTAGCGACCGCCGACCCAGTCCCAGAACCGGTAGACCTGCCGCTCGGGCACGCCCCACTCGACCGCCCGGTGCGGCGCGGCGGTGACCGCGACCAGGTGGCGCTTGGCCTGCTCGGCGCCGAGCATCCGCTCGAGCCAGAGCCGTGCGACGGCCGCGCCGTGCATCGTCTCCTGGGTGGTGAAGGTCTTGCTGGTGACGATCACGAGCGTGGCCTTGGCGTCGAGCCGCTCCATCAAGCGCTTGAGCGGCAGCGGGTCGATGTTCGAGACGAAGTGGCAGCGGATCTGGGGGGCCTGCTTGGTCTCGAGCGCGCGGACCACGAGCTCAGGCCCGAGGTGGCTGCCGCCGATGCCAAGGCAGATCACGTCCTTGATGCGGCCCTCGGCGCGGGCGTGGGCCACGCCGTCGAGCAGCCGCTGGCGCTCCTCGAGCACCATCGGCATCACCGACTCGCCGGCGAACTTGTAGTCGAACGAGCCGTCGCCTCTCAACGCCATGTGCAGCGCGGCGCGGTCCTCGGTGCCGTTGATCTTCTCGCCGCCGTAGAGCCGCGCGGTCCATTCGGGGATCTGCGCGGCGCGAGCCACCGACCACAGCTTCTCGAGCGCGTCGTCGTCGAGCCGGTGGCGCGAGAAGTCGATGTGCACGCCGGCGCCGTCGAGCGAGTAGATCTCAGGGCGCTTGGGGTCCTGTTCGAACAGATGGCGCAGGTCGGTGTCGGCGATGCGATGCTTGGCCTCGCTCAGCACGACCCATTCGAGGAGTTCCGGGAGCGTCGCCATGGGCTTGCCGTGCGACGCGGCGGCTTACGCCGCCTGCACCGGGATCGAATGCGAGGTGCGGGTGATCTTGTTCTGGGCGTCGACGTACACCAGGCGCGGCTTGTAGGCCTGCGCCTCGGCCGCGTTCATCTGACCGTAGGCGGCGATGATGACCACGTCGCCGGGCTTCGCATGGTGGGCGGCGGCGCCGTTGACCGAGATCACACCCGAGTCGCGCTCGCCTTCGATCACGTAGGTCGTGAAGCGCGCGCCGTTGGTCACGTTGTAGATCTGGATCTGCTCGTACGGCAGCAGCCCAGCCGCCTCGAGCAGGCGCTGGTCGATGGCGCAGGAGCCTTCGTAATGGAGCTCGGAATGCGTCACGTGGACGCGGTGCAGCTTGCACTTGAGCATCGTCAACAGCATCGGGCGCTCGCGGTTCGGACCCCCATGGGGCTGCGCATTCTACCGTAGGGAAAAGCCGGGTTTCCGCAGGTAAACTGCGCGCCATGTACACGCAACCCTCGAAAGCAGACGCCAAGGCCACCACCGACCGCAAGCCGGTGACGGTGGCGACGCTGGCCCGGATGAAGCAGCAGGGCGAGAAGTTCGCCGCGCTCACCGCCTACGACGCCTCGTTCGCGGCCTTGCTCGACCACAACGGGGTCGAGGTCATCCTGGTCGGCGACTCGCTCGGCATGGTGATCCAGGGCCATCCCACCACGCTGCCGGTGACGGTCGACGACATCCTCTACCACGGCCGCGCGGTCGCCCGCGGGATCTCGCGCGCGCTGCTGATGCTCGACATGCCGTTCATGTCCTACGCCACGCCCGAGCGCGCGCTCGACACCGCCCAGCGCTTCATGCAGGAGGGCGGCGCGCAGATGGTCAAGCTCGAGGGCGCCGGCAACCAGCGCGAGGTGGTCGAGTACCTGGCCGCGCGCGGCATCCCGGTCTGCGCCCACTTGGGGCTGCGGCCGCAGTCGGTGCACAAGCTCGGCGGCTTCAAGGTCCAGGGCAAGGATGCCGAGACCGCCCGCGAGATGCTCGAGGACGCCCAGACGCTCGAAGCGGCCGGCGCCGACATCATCCTGCTCGAGGCGGTCCCCGCCGCGCTCGCCCGCGAGATCACCCAGGCGGTCGCCGTGCCGGTGATCGGCATCGGCGCCGGCGGCGATTGCGACGGCCAGATCCTCGTCACCTACGACATGCTCGACATCACGCCGGGCCGCCGGCCCAAGTTCGTGCGCAACTTCATGGACGGTGCGGCCTCGCCGGCCGAGGCGGTCCAGCGCTTCGTCCGCGCGGTGAAGGACAAGTCGTTCCCGGGACCGGAGCACGGCTTCTGAGAGCGTCGCCTTGAAGACCGTCCACACGGTCGCGGCGCTTCGCGCCGAGGTCGCATCGCTGAGATCCAAAGGCGCCAAGCGCGGCGCGCGGGTCGCGTTCGTCCCGACCATGGGCAACCTGCATCGCGGCCATATCCGGCTGATCGAGCGCGGCCGTGAGCTCGCCGACGCGGTGGTGGCGAGCGTGTTCGTCAACCCGCTCCAGTTCGGGCCGAGCGAGGACTTCGAGATGTACCCGCGCACGCTGGCGGTCGACGCCGCGGCGCTCGAGGCCGCCGGTTGCGCGCTGCTGTTCGCGCCCTCGGTGGATGAGATGTACCCGCCGTCTGGAACCGGTGGGCGGGAGCAGCACACCCAGGTCTCGGTCCCCGGCCTGAGCGACATCCTCTGCGGCCAGTTCCGGCCCGGGCACTTCGCCGGGGTCGCGACCGTGGTCGCCAAGCTGTTCGGCCAGGTGCTGCCCGATGTCGCGCTGTTCGGCGAGAAGGACTACCAGCAGCTGCTGGTGATCCGCCGCATGGCGCGCGACCTCGCGCTGCCGATCGAGGTGGTCGGCGTGCCGACCGTGCGCGAGCCGGACGGCTTGGCGCTCTCGAGCCGCAACCAGTACCTGACCCCGTCCGAGCGCGAGCGCGCCCCGGCCTTGCACGCGACGCTCGAGTGGGCCGCCGACGAGCTGCGCGCCGGACGCGCCGCGCGCGAGATCGAGAGCGCCTGCGTCGAGCGCCTCAAGGACGCCGGTTTCCGGCTCGACTACGTGAGCGTGCGGGCCGCGGATGACCTCGGTCCGCCGCGAGACTCTGCGCCGCGCCGGGTGCTCGCGGCGGCCTGGCTCGGCGGCGCGCGATTGATCGACAACCTTCCTTGCTAGATAAAGGGGTCGAACTCAATTACCTCCCGAGTAATTGAGTTCGACCCCTTTTCTGACTAGTCGCTCGGTGAATTGACCACCGCGCGCGCCACCGGCAGCGTCAGCTGCTGCTGCAGGTCGTAGAGGATCGCGCGGTCCTCGTCGTCGAGCGCCCCGCCGTTCTCGATCCCGCGGTAATGGCGCTGGAACGCCTTCAGCGCCAGCTTGGGCTCGTTGGTGTCGTAGCCGATCACCTTGAGCGCGAGCAGCGCGTCGAAGCCGATCGGCGCCGGCTCGAGATCAGCGTGCGGCCACAACCCGAAACCGTGCTCGGCCAGCGTCGCCCACGGGAACCACGCTGAGGGATCGGTCTTGCGGCCGAGCGCGACGTCGCCGTGGCCGACCACCTGGCTCCGGTCGAGCTTGTTGCGATAGCAGATGTCCTCGAGCAGACGCAGCAGCGCCTCGATCTGCGCCTCGGGGAACGGGCTCACCGCGTCGTTGACGAGCTCGATGCCGATCGCGACCGAGTTCACGTCATCGGTCGCGCCCCAGCGACCGCGGCCGGCGTGCCAGGCGCGGTCGTTCTCGCGCACCAGCTGCCAGGTGTGGCCGTCCGCGCCGATCAGGTAATGCGCGCTGACCCGCGCCGTGCCGGTCGGCCGGCGCAGGATCTCCATCGCGCGGGCGGCATCGGCGGTCTGGGTGTGGTGCAGGACGATCAGCCGCGGCACCCGCGGGCTGAAGTTGCTCGAACCCTGCCATTCGGCGAGCGGGCTGCGGTCGGGTGCGGTGGCGCAACCGGTGAGCAGCAGCACGAGCGCTGCGATTAGGAAGTGTGTTCGCATCACCGCCACAGGATAGCGGGGCGACGCGGCGTAGGAATCAGGTGATTGGTGCGGCGCTGGGCACTGAACTCTCGAAAATGAGTTCGACCCCTTTTCCAAGAACAATTCCGACTCCGACCCCGATCTTTCAGCGGGGGTTGAAGTAGTGGCGGCCGTACTTCACGCGCTGGATCGCCTGCATCAGCGTGTCGAAGTCGGCGTCGGACTCGACCGGGTTGATGTCGCTGGCGTTGACGATCAGCAGCGGCGCGCGGTCGTAGTGGTGGAAGAAGCGCATGTAGCCGTCGGCGATCTTGGTCAGGTACTCGCGGGTGATCGGCTGCTCGGCCGGCAGCGCGCGCTTGTGGACCCGCTTCATCAGGGTGTCGACCGGCGCTTGCAGGTACACCACCAGGTCGGGCACCGGTGCATCGAGCGACAGCGCGCCGTAGGCCTGCTCGTAGAGCCCGAGCTCGTCATCGGCGAGCGTGAGCTGGGCGAACAGCCGGTCCTTCTCGAGCAGGAAGTCGGCGACCCGCACCGGCGCGAACAGGTCGGACTGGCGCAGCACCTGGAGCTGGCGCGCGCGCTGGAAAAGGAAGTAGAGCTGGGTCGGCAGCGCGAAGTGGCGCGGGTCGCGGTAGTAGCGCTCGAGGAACGGGTTGTCCTCGGCCCGCTCGAGCAGCAGCTCGGTGCCGAAGGCCTGCGCGATGCGCCGGGCGAGCGAGGTCTTCCCCACCCCGATGGGCCCTTCGACGACGAGGAACTTGGGGGTGGCGTTCATCCGGCAGCGTCGGTCTCAGAGCTTGCGCAGTCCATCGGCCGGACAGCGCGCGATCAGCTCGCGCAGCGGTCCCATGCCGGGCACCTCGAGCTCGGGGTCGAGGTCGTTCAGAGGGTACAGGACGAAGTTGCGTTGGGGCAGGCCGCGGTGCGGCAGGTGCAGGTCGGGCTCATCGAGCACCGAATTGCCGTAGACCAGCAGGTCGAGGTCGAGCGAGCGCGGCCCCCAGCGCGAGCCATCGCGGACCCGACCGTGGCGCAGTTCGATCGCGCGTAGCGCTTCGAGCAACGCGCGCGGTTCGAGCAGGGTCTCGACCAGCGCGGCAGCGTTGACGAACTCGGGCTGCGCGACCGGGCCGAACGGCGGGTTGGCGTAGAGCGACGAACGCGCCACGCAATGCGTCATCGGGATGCCTTCGAGGTCCACGAAGGCGGCGCGGATGCGGTCGGCGGGGGTCGGAAGGCCGGCGCCCAGGTTGGACCCGAGGCCGACGAAGGCGCGGATCATCCAGTAGTGGGCGGAGAGCCGCCGGGCTTGCGACGACGGCCGCGGCCGCCGCGGCGCCGACGCTTCTTCTTCAAGGGATTGCCGTCGGGCGAGGACGCGCCTTCGGCATCGGATGCGTAGCCCGGCTCGCCGTGGTCGGCGTCATCCATCGGCTCCGCTGCCGGCGCACGACCGCCACCCTGGGCGCGCCCGCCACCGCGCGGCTGCTGCGGCCGCGGGGCGTGGCGGAACGCGTCGGGCAGCTCGTCGAGCGGCACGCGCTGGACCTCGGTCCAGAACTTGGCGAGCTCCTTCGACGCCTCACCCGCTTCGGCACGCAGCACGAAGAAGTCGTAGGCGGCGCGGAAGCGCGGATGGGTGACGAAGCGCTCGGCGCGCTTGCCCTGGGTCTGCTCGAAGCGCGGCTGGAGCTCGAAGATCTCGCGCATCGGGGTCGAGAAGCGGCGCGGCAGCGCGACCCGCTGGACCTGCTCGGCGCAGACCTCGTCGCCGGCGCGGCGCAGCGCCTCGTACTCGTTCTCGCCCTTGGCCACCAGCTGGGCGGCGCGCAGGCGCACCGGCTCCCACAGCAGCGAGGCGTAGAGGAACGCCGGCGTGACCGCCTTGTCGGCGGCGACGCGGTCGTCGGTGTTCTTGAGCGCGCGGGCGAGGAAGGTGATCGGGAAGTTGCCCTCTTCGCGGGCCAGCGCGTCCTCGGTCTGCGGGAACAGCTCGCCGAACAGGCCGTGCTTGCGCAGCAGCTCGAAGGTCTGCAGCCCGACTCCGGCGAGGAACATCTTGTTGACCTCCTCGTAGAGGCGCGCGGCCGGGATGTCGCGCAGCAGCACGGCGAGCTTGCCGATCGGCCGCTCGGTGCCGCGCTCGATCTTGAAGCCGAGTTTGGCGGCGAAGCGCACCGCCCGCAGCATGCGGACCGGGTCCTCGCGGTAACGGGCCTCGGGGTCGCCGATCAGCCGCAGCAGGCCGGCCTTGAGGTCGGCGACGCCGTCGACGTAGTCGACCACCGAGAAGTCGGAGATGTCGTAGTACAGCGCGTTGACGGTGAAGTCGCGGCGGAACGCGTCCTCCTCGAGCGAGCCGTAGACGTTGTCGCGCAGGATGCGGCCGTCATCGGCGATCGAGCGGTCGCGGTCGTCGCGCGAATAGCGCTCGTCCTGGTCGTCGTCCTGCTCGTCGTCCCCTTCGACCACCGCCTCGATCGGCGGGCCGGCCAGGGCGCGGAAGGTCGCGACTTCGATCACGTCATGGCCGAAGCGGACGTGGGCCAGGCGGAAGCGGCGGCCGATCAGGCGGCAGTTGCCGAACAGGCGCCGGACCTCCTCGGGTCGGGCGTCGGTGGCGACGTCGAAGTCCTTGGGCTCGCGGCCGAGCAGCAGGTCGCGGACGCCGCCGCCGACCATGTAGGCCTCGTAGCCCGCCTTGTTCAGGCGATAGAGCACCTTCAGCGCGTGTTCGGACACGTTGCGCCGTGAGATGCCGTGCTGATCCCGCGGCAAGATGGTCGGACCCGAAGGGTCGCCGTAGGATTTTTGGGGTCCGCGGAAGAACCGGGACCGGAAGAACTCGAACAAAGTGAGGGACTTGGGTGTTGTGGGGGGATGGGTCGCTGCGTATCATACGCGGCCTTCACAGGCTTAGGCCAACGCTCCCATCGTCTAGAGGCCTAGGACGGAGCCCTCTCAAGGCTTAAACCGGGGTTCGAATCCCCGTGGGAGCGCCATCTTCCCCGCGCATCACCCGCACGACGCATCGATCAGCGTCGTCGCGGGCGTTGGCGCCAAGCATTTGCGCCCAACGCCTGCGCCGGAAGCGCCGACGCCTGCGGCCAGCATGACCACGGCGACCTTCGTATCCCGGGCGCGCCTCACTACACTGGCTGCATGCGCGCGCTCCTGATCGCCCTCTCGCTCGTCGCCATCGTCATCGAAGGCGCCGCGACCGCGGCCTCTCGCATCTACAGCCAGGACGAGATCGACGCCACGCTCGTCCGCGCTGGCCTCGACGCGCGCCAAGCCGCGTTCCGCAAGAGCACGCCGCGTGAGCTCGAGGCCCGGCTCAGCGCCGCGCTCGCCGACCGCGCGCTCCATCCGATCGTGCGCGAGAAGACGCTGGCCGATGGCGCGCTGGCGCTCGGGCTCCAGCCCCGCACGCCGAGCGCCGAGGCCCTGGTCGCGCGGATCGCCACGCTCGAGACCGAGGTGCGGGTGCGCTTCAGCGACGGCGAGCACGCCGCGATGGCGGTGCCGGCGTTCGCCCCGGCGACCGCCGCGCGCAACGCCCAGAAGCATTGGGTCCGCACCGAGACCGCCGCGGCGGTCGGGGCCGGCATCGTTGGCGGTCGACCTGCGCTCGGCGCCGCGTTCAGCCGCGCCGAGGACTCGCGGGTGATCGCCGCCGGCATCGCCGATGCCGTGATCGCGACCGCCCGCACGCCCGAGGGGCTTGCGGCGCTGCGCGCGTCGCGCCCGGCGTTCGAGGCCGCCCTGCGCGACGGTCGCCCGATCGAGGACGCGTTGGCCGAGCTCGCCGTCGCGACCCGCGACCGTGACACGGCGCTGAGCCTGATCGCGCACGGCGACCCGGCGCTCACCGTGCACCAGCTCGCGCGGCTGCGCGATGCGCTGCCACCCGCCGATGCGCTGCTGCTGTTGCAGCGCGCCAGCAGTACGTCCGAGCTCGCGAGCTCGGCGCTGCTCGCGCTCGGCGGACTCGCTGCGCTCCAGCCGGCGGCCCGCGACCACCTGTTCGCCGTGCTCGGCGATCGCCGCGATGGCGGCAGCGCCGCGGCGGCGCTCGCCGCGCTCCACGATCCGGCCTTGGTCGTGGCACTCGCCGAACACGCCCGCCGCAGCCCCGATCTCCTCGCCGCGCGCCGTGCCGCGCTCGCCTTGCATCTGGACGGCTCGCCCGCCGCGACCGCCGCGCTCGCGGCGCTGATCGACGATCCCCGGGTCGGCGCCGACGCGCGCCGCTGGATGCCGCGATGAGCCGGCACGCACCCCGCGCGTTCGCGCTGCTGGTCGCAGCCCTGGCGCTGCCGGCCGCCCACGCCGCCTGCACCTTCTCCAACGGCGAGATCACCAACCCGTTCGCGGGTGGCTGCGGCGACGTCCAGCTCACCTACGTCTCCGGCAACATCGGCGACGCCACCCACATCGCGCTCGGCTACGCCGTGCCGGTGCCGGTCGCCTCGCTCACGCCGGTCGCCGGCTTCCGCCAGCACGCCAGCCTGCATGCGCGCCACGAGGACCTCGTGCTCACCACCGCCGTGGTGCGCAGCCATGCGGTCGGGACCACGGTCGCCGGCCGCACCATCCACGCCTACGCGCTCGGCGACGCCGACGCCACGGTCCGCGGCAGCTCGCGCAGCGAACCCGCGATCATGATCAACGGCGGCATCCACGCCCGCGAATGGCAGACGCCCGAGGCGGTGACCGAGTTCATGGAGCGGCTCGCGCAGAACGCCAGCGACGGCGGGCTGTACCAGTACCTCGCCGAGAACCTCAACGTCGTCGTGCTGCCGGTAATGAACGTCGACGGCTTCCTGCAGGCCCAGGCCCATCCCGACCGCACCACCGCCCACGCCGACCAGCCCCGCGACGGCCGGATGCGGCGCAAGAACCTGCGCGTCCCGGGCAGCGCGACGCCGGTCGACGGCGACCTCACCACGGTCGCCGACAACTTCTTCGGCATCGACCTCAACCGCAACTCCGACGTCGGCTTCGGCATGAACGGCGGCTCGTCGGCCTCGACCACCAGCCTCATCCACCGCGGCATCACGCCGGCCAGCGAGCCGGAGGTCACGGCGCTGCGCGCGGCTGCCGCGCTCGGCCCGGCGGCGCGGCTGCGGATGTTCTCCGACACCCACTCGTTCACCCAGGCCTACCTGGTCTCGACCACCACCAACGAGCGGCTGACCTCCAACACCAACGCGTTGATCAACTCGATGCGCGGCGTCGGCACCGCAGCGCCCTACGGCGTGCTGTTCGACAACCCGGCGAGCGACATCGGCACCACCTCGGACTGGTTCAACACCACCTACCAGATCCCGGCCTGGACGCTCGAGGTCGAGCCGACCAGCGCCAGCGACTACGGCTCGAGCCACGGCCACGCCGGCTTCATCACGCCCGATGCGCGCATCGCCTCGCTGCGCGATGACGTCGCCCGCATGTACGTCCGCGGCGCCTACATGATGGCCGGCCCGCCCAGCGTGATGCGGGTGGTGATCGCCGTCGCCGGCGGCGCGGTCGTGTACGACTCGGCCTGGATCGATGGTGGCGCCATGCGCACGCTCGCCACCCCGACCTCGCTCGAGCTGCAGTCCGGCGTCGCCTATCGGGTCTGGATCGCGTTCGACAAGCCGATGCGCACGGCCGCCGGCCACGGCGGACCGACGCTCGAGCTGCGGGCCGCCGATGGACCGGCGTTCGACATGCTGGCGCCGAGCGGCGGCAGCTGGCTCGCGAGCGTTACCGGCGACCCGACCGGCAGCCTCCGCTACTCGTTCGATGCCTGGACCGCGACGGTCACGATGCCGGCGTCGATCGGCTCCCGCAGCCGTTTCCGGATGGCGATCGACGTCCGCGACCTCGCCGGCTGGTCGCTCGACGCCGATCCCTCGACGCCGGTCGATTGGACCGGCGGTCACTGGACCCGCTACGACTCCGCCTCCAGCACCGACACCGACGTCGGCGGCGACGACCGCTCGTACCTCCTGGCCGGTCCGGGCAACGGCGGCGGTGGCGGCGGCGGTGGTGCAACGGATGCCCTGCTCCTCGCGCTGCTCTTGCTCGCCGCCCGCTCCCGTCGCACCCTGAGCGCATGAGACCGTCCGCTTCGTTCCCCCGCCGCATCGGTGCGGCGGTCTACGACCTGCTCGTCATCGTCGCCCTGTGGATGCTGGTCTACTTCCCGCTGGTCGCCAGCGGCCAGGTCGGCGGCACCATCGACGACAGCTTCAGCGTCGCGCACCTCGTGCTGCGCGGCGCGATCGCGTTCGGCTACTTCGGGACCTGCTGGACCCACGGCGGCGCGACGCTCGGTGCGCTGGCCTGGCGGCTCGAGGTCGTCCGCGCCGACGGCGCCCCGCTCGCCTGGCGCGATGCCGCCTTGCGCTTCGCGGTGGCGCTCGGCTACCTCGTGCCGCTCGCGCTGCTCGAGCTCGTCGCCCCCGGCACCCAATCGAGCGCTCTGTTCTACGGCGCGTTGTGCGTGCCGTTCCTGCTCGGCCTCGCGGCCGCGCGCTACGACCACGAGGGCCGCGCCTGGCACGAACGCGGGCTCGAGACCCGGATGGTCGCGCGTCGCGCCGCGACCCCGGCATGAGCGGCCGCCAGGCCGCAGCGCTCGCTCTCGCGCTGCTCCTCGCGCTCGGCGCGACCGCGGCCGAGTGCCCGGCGCCTGCGCCTGGTGCGGAGGATTGGCCAGGCCAGAGGCAGTGGCAGGCGCTCGAGCAGGCGGGCCTCGCGTTCGGTCACCTCAAGGTCGAGGTCGGTGACATCTACGAGGACGACGGTGCCTGGTACGCCAAGGGCGCGAACATCCTGCACATCGACACCCACGACCGTGTGGTGCGCGAGCACCTCGTGATCGCGCCAGGCGAGCCGGTGCGCGCCCGTCGCGTCTACGAGTCCATCCGCCAGCTGCGCGCGCTCGGCATCTTCCGCGAGGTCCGCATCGAGCCGATCGGCTGCGCCGCCGGGGTGGTCGAGGCGCGGGTCGCGGTCGACGATGCCTGGACCTTGATCCTCTCGCTCCAGGCCAACTCGGTCGGCGGCACCACCAGCACCGGGTTGCGGCTCGAGGACCGCAACTTCCTCGGCACCGGCAAGGAGGTCTACGTCGAGAAGGCGAACGACGTCGACCGCACCACGGTCAGCTACGCCTACGCCGACCCGGCGCTGTTCGGCAGCGACTGGCGGCTGTTCGCGTTGCATGCCGACCAGAGCGACGGCCAGTCGAACCAGCTCGGCATCCGGCTGCCGTTCCTGACGCTCGATCAGCCCTGGGGCTTCGAGTTCCAGTCGATCGACACCGAGCAGGACCTGACCTTCTACCAGACCGGCGCCGCGGCCTGGGTCGCGCCCTCGGTCAACGAACTCACCACCGCCACCGCCTGGCGCCTGATGGCGCTCGACGAAGACCGCGGCTGGCGGCTCGGCTTCGGCGCGCGCAGCGAGAACCGCGAGTACGGCGCGGTGACCGCGATCGACGCCTCGCTGCGACCGGCCCCGGTGCTGACGCCGTTCTCGGCCGACGGCCTGATGATCGCGTTCAGCCGCGTCCACGACCACTACGCCTCGTTCCGCAACATCTCGTTGGTCGGCCGCGACGAGGACTTCAACCTCGGCCTCGACACCACCTTCAGCTTCACCTTCAACCCCGAGGCCTCGGGCAGCACCAGCGAGGAGAGCACGCGCTACGACCTCACCGCCCGCTGGGCGGCGCGGACGGCCGGCGACGGCTTGCTGATGTTCGACCTGGTCTCCGGCGTGCGCGACGACGATGGCGCCTGGAACGACGGGCTGATCTCGACCACGATCGCGTACTACGACCAGAGCTCGGCGCGCCAGACCTGGGTCGCGCGGCTCGGCCTCGACTGGCGTTCCAACCCCGACCCCGAGCACGAGGTCTCGCTCGGCGGCGAGGACGGGATGCTCGGCTACCCCGCGCACTACCTGGTCGGTGACCGGGCCTGGAAGCTGCACCTCGAGGACCGCTTCTACACCGACATGGTGCTGTTCCAGACGCTGCAGGTCGGCTACAGCGTGGTGCTCGAGGCAGGCGCCGCGCGGCGCATCGGCACGCGCCAGTGGTCCGAGGCGCTCGCCGACATCGGCGCCGGTTTCCGGCTCGGCAACCTGCGCGGCGCGTACGGCCAGGTGCTCTACTTCACGGTCTTCGTGCCGCTGGTCCGCGAGGACGGCGTCGATTCCGTCCAGTTCGTGGTCGGCGACGTCATCTCCTTCTGAAGAAGGCGTTCCGAGCGAGGCGTCCTAGCGGACGCGCTGGAGCGCGATGCCGGTGGCGAGCGCGAGCACGGCGGTGGGCAGGAAGTTGGTGAGGAACGGCGACAGGCCGTAGACCGTGCCGCTGTGGAGCAGGGTCTGGCCCGCGGCGTAGAACACGATGCCGACCAGGATGCCGACCACCATCCGCTGGCCGGCGCCGGTCGAGCGCAGCGGGCCGAACGCGAACGGCAGCGCCAGCATCACCAGCAGCAGCACGTCGAGCGGGTGGGCGACCCGCTTCCACAGGTAGATCTCGACCTCGCTGGCGTCGAGCCGGTTCTCGCGCAGGTAGACGGCGTAGCGCGACAGCGACAGGAAAGAGAGCGCGCCGTAGTCGACGATGAACGAGTCGAGCAGCTCGGGGTCGAGGATGCTCTTCCAGTTGCGGGTCGGGTCGGTCGAGGTGCTGCTGCGGTCGGGCGCCAGCACGGTGTCGCGCACCTCGCGCAGCTCCCAGCGCTCGCCGACGCGGGTCGCGCTGCGGGCATGGGTCGCCCGCAGCATCCGGCCGGTGGCGTCGAACTGGTACATGTAGACGCCGCCGAGCTCGGTGTCGCTGCGCATCTGGCGCACGTTGACGAAGGTGTCGCCGTCCTTGGCCCACACGCCCTGGCGGTCGACCAGGGTCAGGCGCTGGCTCTGGGCGTTGGACTTGAGCGCCAGCGCGTAGCGTTCGGCGCTCGGCGCCAGCAGCTCGCCGATCCCGACGCAGACCGACACCAGCAGCAGCGCGCCGAGCAGCAGCGCCCGCGCCAGGCGCCAGACCGAGACGCCCGAGGCGCGGATCACGGTCAGCTCGTTGCCGGCGGCGAGCCCGCCCAGGCTCAGCAGCGTGCCCATCAGCACCGCCATCGGGAACATCTCGTAGGCGGTCTGCGGCATGCTCGCGACCACGAACACGATCGCCTTGCCGATGGTGTAGCTGCCCTTGCCGATGTTGTCGCCCTGGCCGACGAACAGCACGAACGCCGAGAGCGCGACCAGCACGCCGAGCGCGGCGAACGAACCGCCGACGATGGTGCGCGCGAGGTAGCGCTCGAGGATGCTCATCGCGCCACCGCCGGCCGCAGCCGCTTGCCGGCGAGGTCGTCGAACAGCGTGCGCCAGCCGTTCTGCCGCACCAGCAGCGCGATCGCCACGGCCGCGAACAGCAGGTGCACCGGCCACAGCCCGACCGCCGGCGCCAGCACCTCGCGGTCGAGCCAGAGCCGGACCACGCCGAGCAGGTTGGAGTAGATGATCCAGAGCAGGATCGCGGCGAACAGGCGGGCGAAGCGGCCCTCGCGCGGGTTGGCCCGCGACAGCGGCAGCGCCAGCAGCGCGAACACCAGCGCCGAGATCGCGACCCCGATCCGCCAGTTGAGCTCGGCCCAGTCCTTGGGGCCGCCCTCGGCGATCAGCTCGGCGGTCCGGCGCAGCTTGCGGTCGTCGCTGACCAGGTTGGGGTCGGCGACGTCGATCACCACGCCGTGCTCGGCGAACTCGATGACCGAGAACGTCGCCTCGCCCGGCACGCCGGTGTAGCGGCGGCCGTCGCGCAGCACCAGGCGCCGGGTGCCGGTCCCGGGGTCGGTCTCCTGGCGGCCGCTGCGGGCGGTGATCACGCTGACCCGGTCGCCGAGCTGCTTGGTCTCGACCCCGTCGGGGCCCTTCACCGGCACCCGGTCGATGCGCTGGACGAAGACGTTGTCGAGCGCGAGCGTCTTCTGGTCGACCCGCTCGGCGTAGTAGACCGCGCTGCCGTCGCGGGTCGACTTGAAGCGGCCCGACTCGAACACCGCGACCTCGGCCTCGTGCTCGGCGTGCTTGCGGACCAGGAAGCTCTTCTCGGCCGCCCACGGCCCGACGAACAGCGCCAGCACCAGCAGCACCGCGGCGAGCAGGCCGGCCAGCCGCAGCAGCGGGCGGTAGAGGTCGCGGATGCCCACGCCGCAGGCCATCAGGGCCGCCATCTCGGAATCGCGGTAGAGCCGGCCGAACGCCAGCATCACGGCGAGGAACAGGCCGAGCGGGATGATCAGGGTCAGGTAGGTGACGACCGACAGGCCGAGCAGCGTGAACACCGCGCTGCCGGGCAGGCGGCCCGCGGCGGCGTCACCCAGGTAGAAGGCGAAGCGGCTCGCGAGCAGGATCAGCAGCAGCACGCCGGTGACGCCGGCCCACGTCTCGAGCGTCTCGCGGAACAGGTAGCGGTCGAGGATGCGGGCGCGAGGGCGAGCCATTAGAATCCGCGGGCGCCTCTGGCAATACCTTATATAAGCCAGAGCCTATCCCAATCCCCGCCCCAGGAGTCGCTCCGCGATGAAGTTCCCGGTCACTGCTTCGAGCGCCGCACGCGAGAAGGTCGGCGCCCTCGTCATCGGCGTGCGCGAAGGTCGCGCGCTGCCGGGCGCCGCCAAGACCGTCGACGTGGCCAGCAAGGAACATCTCAGCGCGGCGATGGCGGCCGGCGGCTTCGAGGGCAAGACCGGCCAATGCCTGACCCTGTTCCGGGTCCCGGGCCTCGCCGCCGAGTGGACGGTCCTGGTCGGGCTCGGCGAGGACAAGGCGCGCAATGCCGGCGACAGCGCCCGTGCGCTGCGCAAGGCCGCGGGCCGCGCCGCGCGCGCCATCGCCGATGCCGGGGTCGCCAACGCGGCGACGCTGCTTTGCGACGACGAGCTGTTCACGCGCAAGGGCGCCGAGCTCGACCCCTACTGGCGCGCGCGTCACGTGGTCGAGGCCACCCACGAGGCGCTCTACCGCTACGACGCGACCAAGTCCAAGAAGGACAAGCCGCGCAAGCTCGCGAGCCTGACGCTGTTGGCGTCGACCCGCGGCCGGGCTCAGACCGAGCGCGGCGTGGAGCACGCCCTGGCGATCGCGCATGGCGTGACGCTGGCGCGCGAGCTCGGCAACCTGCCGGGCAACGTCTGCACCCCGACCTACCTCGCCAAGCAGGCCCTGGCGCTCGGCAAGCAGCACGCCAAGCTCAAGGTCAGCGTGCTCGAGGAGAAGCAGCTCGCCAAGCTCGGGATGGGCTCGTTCCTGTCGGTCTCGCGCGGCTCGCGCGAGCCGGCCAAGCTGATCGTGATGGAGTGGAAAGGCGGCAAGGCTTCCAAGTCTGGAAAGGACAAGCCGATCGCCCTGGTCGGCAAGGGCCTGACCTTCGACGCCGGCGGCATCTCGATCAAGCCCGCCGCGGCGATGGACGAGATGAAGTTCGACATGTGCGGCGGCGCCGCCGTGATCGGCGCGATGGCGACCGTCGCCCGCCTCGGCCTCAAGCAGAACGTGATCGGCGTGGTGCCGGCCTCCGAGAACCTGCCCGATGGCGCGGCCAACAAGCCGGGCGACATCGTGACCTCGATGGCCGGCCTGACCATCGAGATCCTCAACACCGATGCCGAAGGCCGCCTGATCCTGTGCGACGCGCTGACCTGGGTCCAACGCACCCACCAGCCGCGGCTGATCGTCGACTGCGCCACGCTGACCGGCGCCTGCGTCATCGCGCTCGGCAACCACCCGCACGGCATGTTCGCCAACGACGAACCGCTGGCCGCGGCGCTGCGCGCCGCCGGCGAGTCCGCCGCCGACCGGGTCTGGCCGATGCCGCTGTGGGACGACTACCAGGACGGGCTCAAGTCGAACTTCGCCGACCTGGCCAACGTCGCCGGCCGCGAGGGCGGCGCGATCACCGCGGCCTGCTTCCTGTGGCGCTTCGTCAAGGACACGCCGTGGGCTCACTTGGACATCGCGGGGACGGCGTGGAAGGGCGGCAGCGAGAAGGGGTCGACGGGCAGGCCCGTTCCCTTGCTGGTTCAGTTCCTGTTGAACGAGACCGGCGGGCGATGAGCAGGGGCCGGCGGCCGATGGGTCAGCCTTCGCTCGGTCAGGCGCGAGGAACGCGCACTCTCGCTACGGCTGATCCATCGGCCACCGGCCCCGACTCGTCGGTGGTCGACCCGCGCGCATGAACAGCCCGCGCGTGGATTTCTACGTGATCGCCGATCCTGAGCCGAGAGCGCGGAACAAGTTCGCCTGCCAGTTGGCGGAGAAGGCGTTCGGCCTCGGCAACCGCGTGTTCCTGCATTGCGGCGATGCCTCCGAGGCCGAGAGCATCGACACCCTGCTCTGGACCTTCCGCGACCGCGCCTTCGTGCCCCACGCCCTTCTGCGCGACGATGCGCCGGCCGGCGACGAGCCGGTGATCGTCGGTCACGGCGCGCCACCGGCCGGACTGCGCGAGGTGCTGATCAACCTGGCGCCGGCGGTGCCGGCCTGGTTCGCCGAGTTCGAGCGCGTCGCCGAGGTCGTCTCCGACGACCCGCTGGTCAAGGCCGCCGGTCGCGAGCGCTTCCGCGCCTACCGCAGCCACGGCTGCGAGCCCGAGACCCACAAGCTCGGGACCGAGCGATGACCCGCAAGCGCAAGGGCGGCGAGATCCCGACGCTGCGCCACGTGGTCGACAAGGCGCACGTCGAGGCGGCCAAGCTCGCCAACCTCGACCTGTTCGCCGACCCCGAGGCCGGCATCCCCGACCCCAACCAGCTGCGCCACGACCTGGCGCTCGAGTTGCGGGCGCGGGTCGAGAGCTTCGTCCGCCAGGCGACCAAGGAGATGGAGCGCAAGCTCGTCGACCGCCTCCACCACGAGCTCCCCGCGATCGTCGAGCAGGCGATCCGCGACCATTTCAACAAGAACAACAAGCAGTAGGCCCGCGACCGGATGGACAAGAGCTACGAACCGTCGCAGATCGAGGCCAAGTGGTACGCCTACTGGGAAGCGCACTCCTGCTTCGCGCCCCAGAAGGTCGCGCCCGACGCTCCCGCCTACTGCATCCTGATCCCGCCGCCCAACGTCACCGGCACGCTGCACATGGGCCACGCGTTCCAGCACACGCTGCAGGACGCGCTGATCCGCTACCACCGGATGCGCGGCGACGAGACGCTGTGGCAGCCCGGCACCGACCACGCCGGCATCGCGACCCAGATGGTGGTCGAGCGCCAGTTGAACGCCGAGGGCAAGAAGCGCACCGACTTCACCCGCGAGGAGTTCGTGGCCAAGGTCTGGGAGTGGAAGGCCTACTCGGGCGGCACCATCACCCAGCAGATGCGCCGGCTCGGCGACTCCTGCGACTGGTCGCGCGAGGCGTTCACGATGGACGCCAGCATGAGCGCGGCGGTGGTCGAATCGTTCGAGGCGCTCTACGACCAGAAGCTGATCTACCGCGGCAAGCGGCTGGTGAACTGGGACCCGGTGCTCGGCACCGCGCTGTCCGACCTCGAGGTGATCAACAGCGAGGAGGACGGCCACCTCTGGCACCTGGTCTATCCCTTGTCGGGAGGGCCGCTCGCCGACGGCACCTCGTCGCTGACCGTCGCCACCACCCGCCCCGAGACCCTGCTCGGCGATGCGGCCGTCGCCGTACATCCCGAAGATGAGCGCTACAAGAACATGGTCGGGCGCATGCTCAAGCTGCCGCTGACCGACCGCGAGATCCCGGTGGTCGCCGACGACTTCGTCGACCCCGCGTTCGGAACCGGCTGCGTCAAGATCACGCCGGCCCACGACTTCAACGACAACGCGCTCGGCGCGCGGCACTCGCTGCCGCTGATCAACGTGCTCAACCCCGACGCGACGATGGCGGACACGGTGCCCGAGCGCTTCCGCGGCCTCGACCGCTTCGTCTGCCGCAAGAAGGTGGTCGCCGAGCTCGAGCAGCTCGGGCTGATGGGCGAGATCAAGCCGCACAAGCTGATGGTGCCGAGGGGCGACCGCAGCAACGCGGTGGTCGAGCCCTACCTCACCGACCAGTGGTACATGAGCATGGCGCCGCTCGCGGCGCCGGCGCTGGCCGCGGTCAAGGACGGCCGGATCAAGTTCGTGCCCGATAACTGGAGCAAGACCTATTTCCAGTGGCTCGAGAACATCCAGGACTGGTGCATCTCGCGCCAGCTCTGGTGGGGCCACCGCATCCCAGCCTGGTACGACGAGCAGGGCAACATCTACGTCGCCAAGGACGAGGCCGCGGCGCGGGCCAAGCACGGGCTGTCGCCGACGCTGCCGCTGCGCCAGGACGCCGACGTGCTCGACACCTGGTATTCCTCGGCTTTGTGGCCGTTCGGGATCATGGACTGGCCGCGGGCCGGCACGCCCTCGGCCGACCCCCGCTTCCAAGTCGACGGGATGGGGTTCCAGGAACGGTTCCTGCCGTCGAACGTGCTCGTCACTGGCTTCGACATCATCTTCTTCTGGGTCGCGCGCATGGTGATGATGACCATGCACTTCAAGAAAGACGCGCTCGGCCAGCCGATCGTGCCGTTCAAGGAGGTCTACATCACCGGCCTGATCCGCGACGAGCACGGCCAGAAGATGTCGAAGTCGAAGGGCAACATCATCGACCCGATCGACCTGATCGACGGCATCGGGCTCGAGGCGCTGGTGCAGAAGCGCACCGCCGGCATGATGCAGCCCAAGCAGAAAGAGCAGATCGAGAAGCGGACCCGCAAGCAGTTCCCCGACGGCATCGCGCCCTCGGGCACCGATGCGTTGCGCTTCACGCTCGCCGCGCTGGCCGGGCCGTCGCGCGACATCAACTTCGACCCGGGCCGGCTCGAGGGCTACCGCAACTTCTGCACCAAGCTGTGGAACGCGGCGCGCTTCGCGCTGATGAACACCGAGGGCCAGGACTGCGGCAGCGACTCGCGTGCGCCGCGCGAGCTCTCGCTCGCCGACCGCTGGATCCAGCAGCGCCTGGCCCACGCGGTGGCCGAGTTCGAGCAGCACATCGCGGCCTACCGCTTCGACCTCGCGACCAAGGCGCTCTACGACTTCACCTGGTACGAGTTCTGCGACTGGTACCTCGAGCTCGTCAAGCCCACGCTCAACGACCCGACGGCGTCGGACGCCGCCAAGCGCGGCACCCGCCACACGCTCATCACCACGCTCGAGCAGCTGCTGCGCGCGCTCCACCCGCTGATGCCGTTCATCACCGAGGAGATCTGGCAGCGGGTGGCGTTGGTCGCCGACGTGACCCGCAGCGGCGGCGAGCACAGCGTGATGCTGCAGCGCTGGCCGACGCCGGCGCGGGACGCACAGAGTGAGTTCATCGAGGCAGACATGCGCTGGGTCATGGATTGTGTTTCGGCAATCCGAAAGATTCGATCAGAATGGAACATGCCGCCCCTTACCGTCATCGGGGCGACGTTCTCGCTCTCAAATGCGATTGAACAACGTAGGTTCCTTGACCACCACCGCCTGATTCAGGCGCTCGCGCGCATCGACGCGACCGATTTGTCTCACCCAATAGATGGACCCGGAGCGATGGCGCTGGTCGGCGAGACAAAGATCCAGGTGATGCTGAAGGGGAACATCGATAAGGATACCGAGCTCGCACGGCTCGACAAACTGCTTGCAAGACTCGAGGCGGACGTGCCGCGGGTCGAAGGCAAGCTCGCCAATGAGAATTACGTGCGCAGCGCCCCTTCTGAAGTCGTCGCGAAGGACCGCGAACGCTTGACGGAGCTTGCAAACCAGATCGCCGAGTTCAAGGCTCAACGCGCAAAGATTCAAGCGCTCTAGGCGGATGTCCGCGCGCCCGCGGGGTGACGCGAGGATGCGCCACCGCAGGCCCGCTTCGGGCCGAGGAGGCGCATCGGAGCGGCGCCCCAGGGCGCGCTAACGGTTCGCAGCGAGCGCCTGGACCTGCTCTCTGTAGGTCGGACTGGACTGCAATACCTTCCCCGATGCCATCACGAACTCGTAATCGCCGTGGCGGAACGGCCGCATCTCGCGCAACCACGACAGGTTGATCAGGCTCGAGCGGTGGATGCGGAAGAAGCCGTGACGCTCGAGGCGGCCCTCGACGTCGCGCATCCGCTCGCGGACCAGCAGCGTCTCCTTGCCGACCTGGACCGCGACGTAATCGCCCTCGGCCAGCACGCACTCGATCTCGTCGACGTTGAGGAAGCGGACCTTCGAGCCGACCTTCACCACCAGGCGCTTGTCGCGCCATTCGCCGCGGCCGCTGCCGCCGCCGCGGACCTGGTCGATGAGCTCCTTGAGCTCGCGCGGGTCGAAGCCCGGGCCGCCGCCCTCGAACGCGCTGCGGGCCCGGCCCAGTGCCTTCTGGAAGCGCTCGCGGTCGAACGGCTTCAACAGATAATCGAGCGCGGCGAGGTCGAAGGCCTCGATCGCGTACTCGTCGTAGGCGGTGGTGAACACCACCCGCGGCACGCGCTCGCCCGACAACCGCTCGAGCAGCTGGAGACCCGACAGCTCCGGCATCTGGATGTCGAGGAACACCACGTCCGGGGCGAGCGAGCGGATCTTCTCGAGCGCCTCGAGCCCGTCGCCGGCCTCGCCGACGATCTCGAGCGCTGGTTCGCCCTCGAGCAGCGTGCGCAGGCGCTGACGCGCATGCGGCTCGTCGTCCACGATCATCACGCGCATGGTCTTCATCGTCAGGTCTCTTGCTCGAAGGGGATGCGGATCTCGACCCGCCAGGTCTCTCCCTGGGCGCCGGAGTCGAAGCTGTGGCGCTTGGAGTACAGGGTCTCGAGCCGCTCGCGCACGTTGCGCAGGCCGACGCTCTCACCGCTGCCGTTGCCCGGGCCCTGCTCGCCGGCGCGGTAGCTGTTCTCGATCACGACCCGGAGGTCGGCGCCGTCGCGGCCGACCCGCACCGTGAGGTGGGCCGGGCCGCGCGAGCGCGACACGCCGTGCTTGATCGCGTTCTCGACCAACGGCTGGAGCAGCAGGCTCGGGATGCGGGCGTTGAGCACGTCGGCGTCGGCCTCGAGCTCGACCTTGAGCCGGTCCTCGAAGCGGGTGCCTTCGATCGCGAGGTAGCGCTCGATGAACTCGATCTCGTCGGCGACCGGCACCAGCGGCCGGGTCCGCTCGCGCAGCGAGGTCCGCAGCAGCTGCGACAGGTCGGCGAGGATGGTCTCGGCGCGGTCGGGGTTGCCGCGCACGAACGACGACACCGTGTTGAGGCTGTTGAACAGGAAGTGCGGGTTGAGCTGGCCGGCGAGCGAGTCGAGCCGCGCCTTGAGCCAGTCCTCGCGCAGCCGCGAAGCGGCCAGCTTCTGGTCGCGCAGGTCGAGGTAGAAGCGCAGGCCGACCACCAGCGCGAGCCCGAACCAGTAGACGAAGAAGAACTCGGTGGTGGCGCGGGCCCAGTAGGCGGCGTTGACGAACACGATCCAGTAGAACGGGCTCGACATGTACATCTGCTCGACCGAGGCCTTGATCGGATCGGCCTCGGTCATCGTCGGCCAGTCCATCCCCCACAGCGTGACGGTCAGCGCCGGGCGGGCGAAGCAGGCGAAGAAGAACGCGAACAGGATGTGCCAGGTGAACGCGACGCCGCGCCCTTCCTCGGGCCAGCCCACCCGCCAGGCCATCCGGTAGCAGACCAGCGCGACCGGCAGCACCAGCAGGTGCTGGATCAGGCGGACCAGCGGCGAGGCGATCATCTCGCGCGCCGTGCCGCCGAGCACGTACGACTCGTAGATGATGATGTCGTGGAGCGTCAGGTACGCCCAGAACGGCAGCGTCGCCAGCAGGATCACGCGCCACGGGTCGACGGGCGGCGTCAGCCACCGGCTGATGGTTCGGGCGATCACCTGCGACCTCGTCGATGCCGCGGAGCACGGCTCGCGCATCCTCGCCGCGCCCCCCGGGCACCGCAACCGGCGGCGACGGACCTCGCCCGCGCTGCGGCAGCCGCTGCGTGGGCTGCGGCGGGGGATGCCGCAGCCGAGCCGGGCGCCACGCGACGGCGGTGGCCGGCGCGCTGGGCCGCTTGCTATCGTGGCGCCATGGCCGTCACCCCGCTCCCCCTCACCGAGCCGCCCGACCTCCAGTCGGTCACCCAGCTGATGCGGCGCGCCGCCGCCCAGGTCGACTCCGTGATCCTGGGCAAGGCCTTGCAGGTGCAGCAGTGCCTGGCCTGCATGCTGGCGCGCGGCCACCTGCTGATCGAGGACGTGCCGGGCGTCGGCAAGACCACGCTGGCGCACGCGCTGGCGCGTTCGCTCGGGCTCTCCTACCAGCGCATCCAGTTCACCAGCGACCTGCTGCCGGCCGACATCATCGGCGCCAGCATCTTCCACCGCGACGCCGGCGAGTTCCGCTTCCAGCAGGGTCCGCTGTTCGCGCAGGTGGTGCTCGCCGACGAGGTCAACCGCGCCACGCCCAAGACCCAGTCGGCGCTGCTCGAGGCGATGGAGGAGCACCAGGTCACCGTCGACGGCCAGACCCGTCACCTGCCCGAGCCGTTCTTCGTCATCGCGACCCAGAACCCGGCTTACCAGATCGGCACCTTCCCGCTGCCCGAGTCGCAGCTCGACCGCTTCCTGATGCGGGTCGCGCTCGGCTTCCCCGGCCCCGACGCCGAGCGCGCGCTGCTGACCGGCGAGTCGCGTCGCGACCTGCTGCCGTTGCTGCAACCGGTGGTGACGCCGAGCGAGCTGCTGCGGGCCCAGGCGCTGGTGCCGAAGGTCCACGCCAGCGCCGCGCTGCTCGACTACGTCCAGGCCATCGCGCGCCACACCCGCGAGTCGCCCGATTTCGAGTCCGGCCTCTCGCCGCGCGCGACCATCGCGCTGTTGCGCGCGGCCCAGGCCTGGGCGCTGACCGAGGGCCGCGACGCGGTGCTGCCCGAGGATGTGCAAGCAGTGCTCGGCAGCGTGGTCGGCCATCGCCTGCGGCTGCGCGCCGAGCGCGGGCTCTCGACCAGCATCGACGTCGGCCAACGCGTCAAGAACGCCGTCGCGGTGCCATGACCCTGCCCTGGTGGCTGTCGCCCGAGGCGTTGGTCGCCGAGGCGCGGCGGCGCGCGCAGGACTGGGCCGAGCGACGCCAGGGCCTCGACCCCGATCCGGTGACGCTGCACCGCCGCCGGGTCTACATCTTCCCGACCCGCGCCGGTTTCCTGTTCGGCTTCTCGGTCGCGGCGATGCTGCTCGGCGCGATGAACTACAACGCCTCGCTGGCGTTCATCCTCGCCTTCGGCCTCGCTTCACTCGGGCTGGTCGCGATGCACCACGCCCATCGCACGCTCGAGGGTCTCGAGGTCCGCGCTGGCCGCGCCGATCCGGTGTTCGCCGGCCAGGTCGCGCACTTCGGCCTGACCCTGCGCAACGCGGCGCGCACGCCGCGCATCGGCATCACGCTCACGCTCGACCAGCGCAACCTCGCCCGCGATGACCTGGCGGTCGAGGCCGACGCACGGATGGTGCTGGCGCAACCCGCGCCGCAACGCGGCTGGCTCACCGCGCGCCGCTTCGGTCTCCACACCACCTACCCGTTCGGCTTGTTCCGGGCCTGGGCCTGGATCCGGATGGACCTGCGTTGCCTCGTCTACCCCGCGCCGGCCGCTCCCGGCACGCGACCGCCGCCGCGGCCCGCCGACCAGGGCGCCGGTCGCGCCGACGAGAGCGGGCTCGAGGATTTCTCCGGCCTGCGCGAGTACCGTCCCGGCGACGCGCCGCGCCACATCGCCTGGCGCGTGTTCGCGCGCCGCGACGAGCTGGCGGTCAAGCAGTTCGCCGGTTCGACCGCGCTCGCCCGCCAGCTCGACTTCGACGCGCTGCGCGGGCTCGACGTCGAGCAGCGGCTGTCGCAGCTGACCCGCTGGGTGCTCGACGCCCACTCCGACAACGAGTCCTTCGCGCTGCAGCTGCCGGGCGTCATCATCTCGTTCGGCCAGGGCGCCGCGCACCGCGACCGCTGCCTCGAGGCGCTCGCCCTCTTCCAGACGAGCTCGGGGTCAGCGGCATGAGCACCGCGGTCGTCGCGCTGCCCGACATCCCCGACGAACGCCCCGGCGTGGCGCGGATGACCTGGGTGATGGTGGCGCTGGCGCTGGTGCTGGCGCCGCTCGCGTTCCACCTGCCGCTGCTGATCACCGCCTTCGCGCTGATGCTCGGCTGCTGGCGGGTGCTGGCCGAGCGCCGCGGCTGGGCGATGCCGCGCCCGATGGTGCGCGCGTTCGGCGCGCTGGTCGGCTTCGTCGCGGTGTGGGCCACCTTCCGCACCATCAGCGGCGCCGAGGCCGGCACCGCGCTGCTGGTGGTGATGACGGCGCTCAAGCTGACCGAGACCACCACGGTCCGCGACTGCATCCTGCTCGTGATCCTCGGCTGGTTCCTGATGCTGGGCCAGGTGCTGTGGTCGCAGGAGATCGTGATCGCGCTGTGGATGCTGCCGACCGCCTGGTTGCTGACGGCGGTGTTCCTCGCCGTCTCGCACCCCTCGATCGCGTTCCACCCGCTCGCCGCGCTGCGCGCCAGCGGCCGCTATCTGTTGCTGGCGTTGCCGGTGCTGGCGGCGATGTTCGTGCTGTTCCCGCGGGTGCCCGGCCCGCTGTGGGGCGCGCCGGCCGGTCGCGGCGACGCGATCAGCGGCCTCGGCGACTCGATGGATCCGGGCTCGATCGCCAACCTGATCCGCTCCGACGAGGTCGCGTTCCGGGTCGAGGTGCTGGACGGCGAACTGCCGCGCGAGAAGTACTGGCGCGGACCGACGCTGCACAACTTCGACGGCCGCGCCTGGTCGCAGTCCTGGGTCCGCTACCCCGAGCCCGGCGCGTTCGTCCCCGGCGGCGAGATCGTGCGCTACACCGTGACGGTCGAGGCCCATTACCGGCCCTGGCTGTTCGCGCTGGCCATGCCGCTCGACCTGCCGCGCGGCGCGGCGCTGCGCCACGACTACACGATGGTCGATCCGCGGCTGGTGCGCGAGCGGCGCAGCTACACGGTGCGCTCGGCGTTGGGGTCGGTCGCCGGCGCCGACGAGCCGACGCGACGCCTGCGCTGGGGTCTGCAGCTGCCCGAGGGCGGCAGCCCGCGGGCGCGGGCGCTGGTCTCGAGATGGCGCGCCGAGGGCCTCTCCGACCGCGCCATCGTCCAGCGTGCGCTGCGGATGTACCGCGAGGAGCCGTTCGTCTACACCCTGTCGCCGCCGCGCATCGACCGCGACTTCGTCGACGCCTTCCTGTTCGACACCCGGCGCGGCTTCTGCGAGCACTACGCCTCGTCGTTCACGTTCCTGATGCGCGCCGCCGGCATCCCGGCGCGGGTCGTCACCGGCTACCTCGGCGGCGAGCGCAACCCGCTGTCGGGTGCGTGGGTCGTGAGCCAGTCCGACGCCCACGCCTGGTCCGAGGTCTGGTTCGCCGACCAGGGCTGGGTCCGGGTCGACGCGACCGCGGCGGTCGCGCCCGAGCGGGTCGAGGGCCGGCTCGAGGACGTGCTGCCCGAGGGCGAGGCCGTGCCGGGCGGCTACCTGCGCAGCCTCGACCTGCTGATCACGCTCCGCGACGGCTGGGACGCGATCGACACCGCCTGGAACCGCTTCTTCATCGGCTACGGCCCCGACCTGCAGCGCGACCTGATGGAGAGCCTCGGGCTCGAGGACGCCGACTGGCAGACGCTGTCGTCGATCCTGATCGCGGTGGTGACCGCGCTGCTGCTCGGGCTGTCGGGCTGGCTGTGGTGGACGCATCGGCCGCGACCGGTCGACGCCGCGCGTCGCGAGTGGGACCGCGCCTGCGCGCTGCTGGCGGCACGCGGCGTCGCGCCCGCGCCGCACGAAGGCCCGCTCGACTTCGCCGCGCGCGCGAGCGAAGCGCTGCCCCGCTTGCGCGAGCCGATCGGACGCGTCGCCTCGGCCTACGTCGCCGCGCGCTACGCCCGCGCCGATGACAAGGCGCTCGAGCGCCTGCGTACCGAGGCGCGACGGTTCAAGGCAGCGGCCTGATCGTCGGCGGGCTGCCCTCGGCCCGCGCTCCGCCCGCTCCGACGCGCCCCAGGACCGTTCCACCTCGCAAGGCCATCCAGCGCGCCGCGCTCCGGTAGCGTGAGCCGATGGCTGCTCTCAAGGAAACGCTCCGCGCGCTCATCGCCCTGCTCGTCCTCGCGGTCGGCGCCAGCGCCTCGGCGCGGCCCGCGCCACCGCTGCGGGTGCTGTTCATCGGCAACAGCCTGACCGCCGCCAACGACCTGCCGGGTCTGGTCGCCGCGGTCTCGCGCGCCGATGGCGGTCCGCGAATCGTGGTCGGCACGGTCGCGCCCGACGGCCACAGCCTCGGCGACCACCTGCAGCGCCAAGCGACCATGACCGAGCTCGCCGAGCGCGACTGGGACCTGGTGGTGTTGCAGCAGGGCCCCTCGGCGTTGCCGGAGTCGCGGCTCCAGCTGCGCGCTGACGTCGCCCGCTTCGCCGAGCTGATCCGCAGCCTCGGCGCCGAGCCTGCGCTCTACATGGTCTGGCCCGAATCCTGGCGCGACGCGGTGTACCCCGACGTGGTCGAGTCCTATCGGCTGGCGGCGAGCGACGTCGGCGCGCGGCTGCTGCCAGCGGGACGGGCCTGGCAGATCGGCTGGACCATCGACCCCGCGCTCGAGCTCTACGGCGCCGACGGCTTCCACCCTTCGCGCCAGGGCTCGCTGCTCGCGGCGATGGTGATCTACGAGGGCCTGACCGGCCGCACGCTCGAGGGCGCGCGCTGGAATCCGCGGCCGCGCGACCGCCGGGCCTACCGTTTCCCGAAGCAGGCGCCGGCCGTGCTGTTCGAGGCCGCCGCGCGGGCGCGGGCCGAGCTCGGCGGCGGCTGAAGCGCCGTCGCGGTCAGCGCCGCTCGGGCTCGTCGACGAAGTAGAGCAGCGTCGCGCCGACCATGAACAGCAGCAGGATCGAGAGGATGCCGATCCGCGGGTTGCCGAACCACATCGTGATCAGACCCATCATCGCCGGACCGATGACCGCGGCGAACTTGCCGAGCATGTTGTAGAAGCCGAAGAACTCGCCGGACTTGTCGGGCGGGATCAGCTGGGCGTAGTACGAGCGCGACAGCGCCTGAACGCCGCCTTGGACCAGGCCGATGATCGCGGCCATCACGTAGAACTCGCCGACCTGGTCCATGAAGGTCGCGCCGATCGTGATGCCGGCGTAGACCGCGAGCGCGATGAAGATGCCGCGCTTGGGCCCGATCCGCTCGCCGAGCCAGCCGAACGCGAGCGCGGCCGGGAAACCGACGAACTGCACGATCAGCAGCGCGACGATCAGGTCGGTGCTCTTGAACCCGATCGAGAGGCCGTAGTCGACCGCCATCCGGATGATGGTGTCGACGCCATCGATGTAGAACCAGTAGGCGAGCAGGAACAGCCCGATGTTCCGCACCGCGCGGATCTCGTGGAACGTCCGCTTGAGCTGCAGCAGGCCCTCGCGGATCGCGGTGAGGCCGCCGACCGAGCCCGGCGACGCCGGCTCGGGCACGAACAGGAAGATCGGCAGCGCGAACAGCAGCCACCAGCCGGCCACGGTCAGGAACGAGAAGCGCGCCGCGTGCGTCACGCTGTCGAAGCCGAACAGCGCCGGGTTCATCACCATCAGCACGTTGACCGAGAACAGCAGACCGCCGCCGAGGTAGCCGAGCGAGTAGCCGTAGCCCGAGACGAAGTCGAGCGACTTGCGCTCGGCGACGCCGACGATCAGCGAGTCGTAGAAGGTGAGCCCGCCAGCGAAGCCGACGGTCGCGAACACGAACAGCGCCGAGGCCACGAACCAGTGCCCTTGCTGGACCCACCACAACGAGCCGGTCATCACCACGCCGAGCAGGGTGAACACGAACAGGAAGCGTTTGCGGGTACCGGCCTGGTCCGCGATCGAGCCCAGCACCGGGGCCAGGATCGCGACGATCAGGCTGGCGAGCGCGGTGATGTTGCCGAGCCGATGGGTCGAGTCGACCGCGCTGACGCCGTGGTTCCAGTGCTCCTTGAACAGGATCGGGAAGAACCCGGCGAGCACGGTGGTGGCGAACGCCGAGTTGGCCCAGTCGTAGAGGGCCCAGGCGAAGATCTTGCGGTCCCAGAGTTCGCGGCGCATCAGTCGACCTTAACCCGCGGCCGCGGGCGCTACGACAGGAAGGCGATGATCCGCCCGATGACAGCCTCGTCCGAGAGCACGCGGCGATGGCCGAGCCCGGCCGTGAGGTAGACCTGTGCCGCCGGCCAGTTGCGCTTGATCGCCTCGGCCTCGGCGACCGGCACGTCCCGGTCGTCGTGGTCATGGACCACCAGCACCCGCAGACCCTCCGGCAGCGGCAGACGTTCGACGTCGAGATCGTGTTCGGCGACGCCCATCCGGCGGCCGACCAGCGCGAACAGCCGGGCGCGGGCCCGCTCCGACAACTGCAGCAGCTTGGCGTAGCGGTCGAGCACGCCCGACATCGAGGCCGGGCCGGCGATCAGCACCGCCCGCTCGGCGAAGCGCTCGAGCGTCAGCGCGTAGGCGAGCGAGCCGGCGCCCATCGAATGGCCGATCGCCCCGAGCAGCGGGCCGCAGCGCTCGGCGGCGGCGAACGCGGCATCGGCGAACGCGATCGGATGCGACTCGACGCCCGGCGACTCGCCGTGCGCCGGCGGATCGACCGCGATGCAGCGGAACCCGGCGCGGCGCAACGCGACGATCAGCGGCCCGAACTGCGAGTGGCGGCCCGACCAGCCGTGCAGCAGCAGCACGCCAGGCGCGCCGGGATGGGCGGCATCCCAGATCCGCGCGACGAGGCCACCCTCGATGACCTCGCGGCGGAAGTCGGTCGGCGTCACCGCCTCCCAGTCCTGCGGTGCATGGAGTTGCGGTCGGGCCAGCATCCGCCGGGCCCAGGCCGCGGCCAGGCCCGGCGCGACCTGGCTCAGCGCGCTGATGACGAAGACCAGCAGGCGGCGCAGGTCCATCGCGTTCAGTACCGGACCTGCGCCGCCGTGATCATCACTTGCCGAGGAAGGCGACCGTGAGGCCGGCGGCCAGCAGCGTCGCGGTGTCGCCGACGATCTGCTTGATCACGATGTCCATCGGGTACGGCGCGACCGCGTGGTAGATCAGGAAGAACGGGATCGAGCTGACACAGGCGATGGCGAAGCCGAAGCGCAGGCCCTGCCCGACCCAGTCGCCGTCCCTGCGGCCCTGGCGGTAGATCCAGGCCAGGGCGCCGGCGATCAGCGCATGGGCGATGAGCATGTACTGGAAATAGCCCATGGCGTCTTCCTCGGTCCGCATCAGCGGGCCGAGCGCCTTGTAATCAGCCGTGAGCCACAGGCCGTGGACCAGGAAGCCGCCGGTCATGCAGACGACGAACAGCGCGACGAAGGCGATCAGGAACTTCTTGTCGAACATTGGGACCCCCGATAGGCGCGGAAGCGCCGCGGGGAACCATGCCGGAACGCCGCAACGGAGACAACCGGGCGCGGTGGCAGCGCCGCGCGGGTCGATCAGCGGCCGCTGCCCAACGTGCCGCTGTAGCCGATCACGCCGCTCTGGATGCTCCACATGATGCTGTTCGAGGTGGTCGAGAGGGACAGCATCTTCCCGGTCTGCAAGCTGACCAGGACGTGGATCTCGGTCGGGGTCGGGTCCAGCAAGTGGGTGCCGCCCCAGGCCACCGCCTGCGGCGGCATCCGCCCTGCGATGCAGCTCCGCGAGAACTCACGGCGGCTCGTGATCGACCCGGCGTCCGGGTCGATACGAAGCAGATAGTGCTTGCCAAGCACCACCTCGTCGTCGGACATCATCGGCGCCAAGAGGTACACGTCGAACCCATCGGCGCCGTCGATGCCGACAGGGACGACGGTCACGTTGTAGCCCGGGCGGCAGGCCTCGAACGACTGCGACGCGGCGAGCGACCGGGCGCGCCAGAGCCGGGCTTCGAACGGGCCGAGCGGTCGTGGTGCGTCGAGCTTCCGCGTCGAAGCCGCCTTGAAGGTTGCGCCATCGACGTCGGTCTCGAACATCGCTCCCAGAGCGTCCTTCGCGCCGCCGATCCACACCACCGTGAACCCGCCTTCGCGCGGCACGACGACGTAGCCGGCGACGGCCTTCCGCTTGGACTTGCTGATGCGATCGACGAACTCGTCGGTCGCGACCCAGGCGGCACGATCGAACGCGTGGAGCTCGCGTCCTCGCTGTTCTGCGCGAGCGACGGCCTCGGCGTGCTCAGCTGGGACAGGCTCGGCTGAAACGCCGGCGGAGAACAACATCAACAGGTAGGCGATGAGGCTGCGCATCGTTGGTCCCTCAGGCGTGGACGAGCTCGCGGGTGGCGAGGAAGCGCACCTCGGGCCAGCGCTCGATGGTGAGCTCGAGGTTGACCCGGGTCGGCGCGATGTAGCAGAGCGCGCCGCCGTGGTCGATGGCGAGGTTCTCGACCGCCTTGTCGCGCAGTTGCTGGAGCAGCTTGGGGTCCGGACAATCGATCCAGCGCGCGGTGTGGACCTGGACCTGCTCGAACTTGGCCTCGACCCCGTACTCCTCCTTGAGCCGGAACTCGACCACGTCGAACTGGAGCTGGCCGACCGCGCCGAGGATCAGGTCGTTGTTGATCAGCGGGCGGAACAGCTGGGTCGCGCCCTCCTCGCAGAGCTGGGCGAGGCCCTTCTGCAGCTGCTTGGCCCGCAGCGGGTCCTTCAACACCGCGCGGCGGAACAGCTCGGGTGCGAACGACGGGATGCCGGTGAAGGTCAGCGCCTCGCCCTGGCTGAAGGTGTCGCCGATGTTGATGGTGCCGTGGTTGTGCAGGCCGATGATGTCGCCGGCGAAGGCCTCCTCGGCCCGCTCGCGGTCCGAGGCCATGAACGTCAGCGCGTCGGCGATGCGCTGGTCGCGCTCGCCGCGGACGTGGCGCAGCGTCATGCCGCGCTGGTAGCGCCCGGAGCAGATCCGCATGAACGCGATGCGGTCGCGATGCTTGGGGTCCATGTTGGCCTGGACCTTGAACACGAAGCCGGTCAGCGCCGGCTCGGCGGCCTCGACCGTGCGGGTGGTGGTCGGTCGCGGCTGCGGCGACGGGGCGTGGGTCACGAACGCATCGAGCAGTTCCGTGATGCCGAAGTTGTTGATCGCCGAACCGAAGAACACCGGGGTCTGTCGGCCGGCGAGGTAGAGCGCCGGGTCGAAGGTGTGCGAAGCGCCGCGGACGAGCTCGAGCTCGGCGCGGGTCCGCTTGAGCTCATCGCCGAGGAACTCGGCGGCCTCGGCCGAGGCCAAGCCGTCGATGGTGCGCATCTCGCCGAGGCGGCCGTGCTTGGGGCCCGCGTAGATGTAGATGCGGTCCTCGATCAGGTGGTAGATGCCCTTGAGCTCGCGGCCCATCCCGATCGGCCAGGTCACCGGCGCGCACTGGATGCCGAGCACCCGTTCGACCTCGTCGAGCAGCTCCATCGGCTCGCGGCCGTCGCGGTCGAGCTTGTTGATGAAGGTGAAGATCGGCGTGTCGCGCAGACGGCAGACGTCCATCAGCTTGATGGTCCGCTCCTCGACGCCCTTGGCGCAGTCGATCACCATCAGCGCCGAGTCGACCGCGGTCAGCACGCGGTAGGTGTCCTCGGAGAAGTCCTCGTGGCCGGGCGTGTCGAGCAGGTTGACGATGCGGTCCTTGTAGGGGAACTGCATCACCGACGAGGTGACCGAGATGCCGCGCTGCTTCTCGAGCTCCATCCAGTCCGAGGTCGCGTGGCGGCTCGCCTTGCGGCCCTTGACCGAGCCCGCCATCTGGATCGCGCCGCCGAACAGCAGCAGCTTCTCGGTCAGCGTGGTCTTGCCGGCGTCGGGGTGCGAGATGATGGCGAAGGTGCGGCGGCGGCCGACTTCAGCGGCAAGGGCGGACGGGTCGGACATGCGGCTCCTCGAGGGGCGCGCATTCTAATCGATGCCGGGGCGAGATGGCCGCCGGCGGCTCAGCGCACGCCGGCGCTGGCGCGGATGGTCAGGCACATCGGCGCCTTGGCGAACTCGCCGATGCAGCGCGCGCAGGCGGCCACCCCCTTGGCGCAATCGACGGTGCGCGCCTCGATGTAGCGGACCCAGCGGTCGCGGAGCTTGGCCTCGAGCGGGTGCCGTTCGGCCAGGCGCTCGAAGTGCAGGCGCGAGGCCTCCAGCGCCTGGCGGCGTTGCGGCGCATCGCCGACCAGGGCCGCCCAGTAGAGCGCGGTGGCCCGCAGCAGCATCGCGCTGCGATCGTCCGGGTGCAGGGCGAGCGCCTCGCCAGCATCGAGCACGGCGCGCACCGGATCGCCGGCCTGCAGCCAAAGGTCGCCGCGCACGATCAGGTACTCCGGCTCGCGCGCCACCGCCAACGCGGCCTGGATCGCCTCGAACGACTCCGCCCATTCGCCGCGCCCCCGCGCCGCGGTCGAACGCTCGACGTCGACGGCCGCGAGCAGGCCCCTCATCCAGGGGTAGCGGCCGACCTGTTGCTGCGCTTCCGTCGCCAGGCGTGCCATCTCGTCGAAGCTCCCGCCATGGCGGGGCGAGGCGTTCTCGATCGCCAACAGATGGGCACGGAACGCGCCGGGATGCAGGCGCCTGAGCTCCTCGAACAGCCGGCGCTGCGCGCGGTCCCAGCCGTCGCGGCGCATCGCGAAGTAGGACGCGCCGATCCCGACCAGATGCTCGGAGCGCAGCTCGCGCGCCCGGGCCAACCAGCCGTCGGCGGCGTCGCGCTCCTCGGCGCGCAGCGTTGCGATCTGCGGCCCGGTGAGCGTGCCGTCGGCGCGGCGACGGGTGGTGTTCGCGCGAGCCGCGCCCCACAGCGCGCTCGCCAACCAGGGCTCGACCGAGGCCGGCCGCGCCCGGCGCCAGCGCGTGAGCGGCAGGGCGAGCGCTTCGTCGGGATCCTGGAACTCGGCGTAGGCCGCCCACAACCGATGCTCGGAACGCGGGTCGACCAGGTAATCGCGTTCGAGGCCGGCGAGCCGTGCCTCCAGCGCGCTGAACCATCCGCGTTCCAGCAGCGTGCGCGGCGAGGCGGCGTCGACCTCGGATCGGGCGGCCGTCGGCGCGACGCCCGGCAGCTCGAGCGCCGCCTTCGGCAGCACGGTCAGCGCCGCCGGGAACGGCGGCCGCGGCACCGGTTCGTCCACCCCTTGCTTCTGCTGTTGGGCGTACCAGCGGGGGTAGTAGAAGATCCAGCCCGTCAGCAGCAGGCCGGCGACCACGATCATGACGATCTCGGCCGGCGTCGGGTTGCGGCGCTTCGCCTCCGCGATCCTGACCCGCTTGGCCTTGAGCTGACCCATGACCATCTGGACGTGGTGGGCGTTGATGTCGCGGACCCCGTCGGGATCCGAGTCGGACTGGCTGGTGACGACGACCCGCGCGCCCTCGGGCAACGGCGAGACCTCGACGAAGATCCGTTCCATCGGGCCCAGCACCGACTCCCGGCTGACGGCTTCGAGCCGGTACGAGCCGGCGGGTTGGACGACCTCGTCGACGCCGGGCAGCGTGAGCAGCGCGCGGCGCGCGGCGTTCAGGGCTTCACCGACCGGCATCTCCAACACCGCCTCGAGCGCGACGCAGGTCGGATCGTAGTGGGCCGTCATCAGAGCTCGAGCGCCAGGACCAAGCCATCCTCGCGGCCCTTGCGCGCCGGATAGTAGTCGCGCCGCAAGCCGAGCTCGTTGAAGCCCAGCGTCTGGTAGAGCTTGTGCGCGGTCTCGTTCGAAGGCCGGACCTCGAGCAGCATCAGGTTCATGCCGAGGCCGCGGGCCGACTCGATCAGGTGGACCATCAGATGGCGGCCGAAGCCGCGACCCTGCAGGTCGGGGCGGACGCAGACGTTGAGCACGTGGCATTCGCCCGGGCCCATCAGCGACATCACGGCGTAGCCCGACAAGCCGCTCTCGGTGGTCAGCACCCAGCACGAGTAGCCGACCCGCAGGCAGTCGCGCAGGATGCTCTCGGTCCAGGGGAACTCGTAGGCGACGACCTCGACCGCCATCACCGCGGCGACGTCGGCCTCGCGCATCGGCCGGATCTGGAAGGCGAGGTCGTGCTCGAGCTCGTCGCGACGCACCGCCATCGCGTCACCCCGCGCGGCGCGCGAGGAAGGTGGCGCGCGCCAGCTTGAGGTCGTCCCAGGCCTTGCGCTTCTCCGACGGCGAGCGCAGCAGGTAGGCCGGGTGGTAGGTGACGACGACCGGGATGCCGGAGTCGCGGAAGGCGTGGACCGAACCGCGCAGCTTGCCGATCGGGGTCTCGGTCGCGAGCAGGTTCTGCGCCGCGATGCGGCCGACGCAGACGATGATCTTGGGCTGCACCAGCGCGATCTGCCGCGCCAGGTAGGGCAGGCACTCGGCGACCTCGAGCGGTTGCGGATCACGGTTGTTGGGCGGCCGGCACTTGAGGATGTTGGCGATGAAGACCTGCTCGCGCTTCAAGCCCAGCGCCTGGATCATCGAGGTCAGCAGCTGGCCGCCGCGCCCGACGAACGGCTCGCCCTGGGCGTCCTCGTCGGCGCCCGGCGCCTCGCCGATGAACATCCAATCGGCGGTCTCGTCGCCGACGCCGAACACGGTCTGGGTGCGGGTGGTGTGCAGGCCGCAACGCTGGCAGGCGGCGACGCGTCGCCGCAGCTCGAGCCAACCGAGACCACCGACCTCACCCACCGGGGTCGGCGCGCCGGCGGTGATCGCCGCCGCCGCCGCGGGTGCGGGCTTCGGCGCGGCGGCTGGCGCGGTTGACGCCACAACCGGTTTCGCGACCACGAGTTTCGGCGGTGCCGGTTCCGCAACCGCGGCCGGAACCGCGATCGGCGCGACCACCGGTGCTTCGGCCGCGGTGCCGAGCGGCCCCTCGCGCGGCACCCAAACCGCGACGCCCATCGCGTCGAGGATGCGCGCCTTGCTCAATCAGACCGCCTTGGCGTAGCCGCGCTTGCGCCAACGCCACAACGAGGTCAGCGGACCGGACAGCGCGTAGGTCGAGAACAGCACGAAGAACCAGAACGGCGGCTCGATGCTGATCAGCAGCACGGCGCCGACGCCCATCGCGATGCTGCGCACTTTCACCGAGCCGCGCGGATCGACGTCCTTGCCCGACCAGTAGGGGAAGTTCGAGACCATGCAGATGCCGGCGGCCATCGTGACCATGAAGGCCGGGATGCTGAGGTCGCTGCCGTAGAGCTCGAACTGCGGGCCGTAGACCGCGCCACACCAGACCGTCGAGGCGACCACGCCGGCGGCGGCCGGCGACGGCAGGCCCTGGAACCAACCCTTCTCCTGGATGTGGATGCGGACGTTGAAGCGCGCCAACCGCAGCGCGGCGGTCGCCGCATAGAGGAAGGCGCAGGCCCAGCCCAGCCGCGACCACAGCCAGCCGTAGTCGGAGATCCGCTCGAAGCCCCACTGGTAGACCAGGATCGCCGGCGCGACGCCGAACGAGACCATGTCGCAGAGGCTGTCGAGCTCCTTGCCGAAATCGCTGGTGGTGTTGGTCCAGCGCGCGACCCGGCCATCGGTGCCGTCGAGCAGCATCGCGATGCCGATCGCGACCGCCGCGACCTCGAAGCGACCGTGGATCGCCGCGATCATGGAGAAGAAGCCGGCGAACAGGCCGCCGAGCGTGAACATGTTGGGCAGCCAGTAGACCGCGCGGCGACGGACCTCGGCGAGACGGCTCTCCGGGTCGGTCGGCAGGTCGTCGTCTTCGTCGTCGATCATCGCGGCCCCTGGATCGCCATGGCGTGGGGCGGATGATGCCACGACCGGACCGCTCAGACGCGGGAGAGCTCCGCCAGCACGGTGACGCCAGCCTCGACCGGGTCGTGCGGGCGCACGCGAGCGCTCGAATCGGCCGGCAGGTGCAGCTCGACGGTGTGACCGAAACGGATCGAGCCGCAGCGCTCGCCGTGGCCGAGCCGCTGGCCGAGCTTGACCTTGGGTCGCGGTTTGCCGAAGCCGTAGTGGTCGATGGTCATCAACATCACGTCGCCTTCGTCGTTGCGCAGGCAGAAGCCGAGCCGCGTCGCGCCGGCGCTGTAGGCGGCCGGATCGCTGACCACGCCCTCGATCGGCGAGCGCACGCCGTAGACGGTGAGCGGGCTGACCCGCAGGCGGACCTTGAGCGCGGGTCCGCCGAACGGACCTGCCTCGACCATCCGCACCGCGAGCACCGCGCCATCGACCGGCGCGACCACGCCGAGCCGCGCGCTCGGCGTCGGCCGATCGGGATCGCGGAACTTGAACGCGACCAGCAGCAGCAGCATCGCGAACGGCGCGGCGTAGAGCCAGCCGGCGAGCTTCCAGACCACGACCGTGGTGAGCGTCAGCACGCCGACCGAGAACCAGCCGCTGCGCGCGATGATGGGATTGGTGTCGTAGCGCACGCTGCGAGCCTAACCCTTCTTCGGGTCGGTGGGCGCCTGCAGCCACGGCATCCGGGCCCGCAGCCGCGCGCCGACCTGCTCGATCAGGTGGGCGCGGGCCGCAGCCCGGCCGGCGGCGAGCGTCGGCGCCCCGGCGGCGAGCTCGGCGCCGAGCTCGCGGTCGTAGGCGCCGGAGCGGATCTCGCCCAGCAGCGTCCGCATCGCGGCGCGCGACTCCGGCCCGATCACGCGCGGGCCGCGGGTGTAGTCGCCGTGGGCGGCGGTCTGCGAGATCGACTCGCGCATCCCGGCGATGCCGCGGGCGTGCATCAGGTCGGCGAGCAGCTTGACCTCGTGCAGGCACGAGAAGTACGCGACCTCGGGCGAGTAGCCGGCCTCGGTCAGGGTCTCGAACGCGGCGGTCACGAGGTGGGTGAGCCCGCCGCACAGCACCGCCTGCTCGGCGAACAAGTCGCTCTCGGTCTCCTCGCGGAAGCTCGACTCGAGCACGCCGGCGCGACCCGCGCCGAGCGCCTTGGCGTAGCCGAGCGCGCGGGCGCGCGCGGTCCCGCTCGGATCCTGGTGGACCGCGACCAGCGCCGGCACGCCGCCGCCGGCGACGTACTGGGCGCGGACCTGGTCGCCGACGCCGAGCGGCGCGACCAGCAGCACGTCGAGGTCGGGGCGCGCGCGCAGGTGGCCGAAGTGGACGTTGTAGCCGTGGGCGAAGACCAAGGCCCCGCCCGGCTTGAGCCGCGGCGCGATCTGGTCGGCGTAGACCGCGGGTTGAGCGGCATCGGGGATCAGCAGCGCGACCAGGTCGGCCTGGGCCACCGCCCGGGCGATCGGCTGCGGCGCGAAGCCGGCGGCGCGCGCGACCGGCTCGGAGGGTGAACCCTCGCGCAGCCCGACCACGACCTCGACCCCCGAGTCGCGCAGGTCGAGCGCCTGGGCGCGGCCCTGGGCGCCGAACCCGAGCACGGCGACGCGCAGGCCGTCGAGGTTGGAGTCGATGTCGGCGTCGTAGAGCATCTCGCTGCGCATCCTACCGGGTCCGCCCTCGGCGCCGCCGGTCCGATAGAATGCCGCCCCTATGCGCGTCTCCAAGTTCCCCCTCAACACCCTCAAGGAAACCCCGTCCGACGCCGAGGTCGTGAGCCACCAGCTCATGCTCCGCGCCGGCCTGATCCGCAAGCTCGCGGCCGGCCTCTACTCGTGGCTGCCGCTCGGGCTGCGGGTGCTGCGCAAGGTCGAGACCATCGTCCGCGAGGAGATGGACCGCGCTGGCGCGCTCGAGGTGCTGATGCCGGCGGTCCAGCCGGCCGAGCTGTGGCAGGAGTCCGGCCGCTGGGAGCAGTACGGCCCCGAGCTGTTGCGCCTGAAGGACCGCCACCAGCGCGACTTCTGCTTCGGCCCGACCCACGAGGAGGTCATCACCGACCTCGTCAAGCGCGAGGTCCGCTCGTACAAGCAGCTGCCGGTCAACTACTACCAGATCCAGGTCAAGTTCCGCGACGAGGTCCGGCCGCGCTTCGGCGTGATGCGGGCCCGCGAGTTCATCATGAAGGACGCCTACTCCTTCCACCTCGACCAGGGCTCGCTGCAGAAGACCTACGACGACATGCACGCGGCCTACTCGGCGATCTTCACCCGCTGCGGCCTCGGCTTCCGCGCGGTGCGCGCCGACACCGGCGCCATCGGCGGCGCGTTCTCGCACGAGTTCCACGTGCTGGCCGACAGCGGCGAGGACGCCATCGCGTTCTCGACCGAGAGCGACTACGCCGCCAACGTCGAGCTCGCCGAGGCGGTGGCGCCGAAGGGCGCCCGCCCCGCTCCGACCAAGCAGATGGAACGGGTCGCGACGCCGGGCTTGAAGACCATCGAGGACCTCAAGACCAAGCTCGGCTGGAAGCCCTCGCAGGGCATCAAGACCCTGGTGGTCGATGCCGAGGACGGCGGCGTGATCGCGCTCGTGCTGCGCGGCGACCACGAGCTCAACCTGATCAAGGCCGAGAAGGTCGCCGGCATCGCCAAGCCGGTCGCGTTCGCCAGCGCCGAGAAGGTCCGCGCCGCGGTCGGCTGCGACCCGGGCTCGATCGGCGTGGTCGGCCTGAAGGGCCGGATCGTAGTCGACCGTGCCGCCGCCCACCTCTGGGACTTCCACTGCGGCGCCAACCAGGACGACTGGCACCTGACCGGCGTCAACTGGGACCGCGACGCGAAGCCCGGCGAGGTCGCCGACCTGCGCAAGGTGGTCGAGGGCAACCCGAGCCCCGACGGCAAGGGCCTGCTCAAGATCGCCCGCGGCATCGAGGTCGGCCACATCTTCCAGCTCGGCACCAAGTACTCCGAGGCGATGGGCTGCAGCGTGCTCGACGAGCAGGGCAAGGAGCAGGTCGTCTCGATGGGCTGCTACGGCATCGGCGTGACCCGCATCGTCGGCGCCGCGATCGAGCAGAACCACGACGCCAAGGGCATCGTCTGGCCGGCCGGCATCGCGCCGTTCCAGGTCGCGATCGTGCCGATGAACTACTTCAAGAGCGACAAGGTCCGCGCCGCGGCCGACGCGCTCCACGCCGAGCTCGAGGCCGCCGGCATCGACGTGCTGCTCGACGATCGCGACGCCCGCGCCGGCGTGATGTTCGCCGACATCGAGCTGATCGGCGTGCCGCACCGCATCGTGGTCGGCGAGCGCGGGCTCGAGAAGGGTGCCTACGAGTACAAGGGCCGCAAGGACGAGGCGGCGGTCGACGTGGCAAACAAGGACGTGGTGGCGTTCCTGAAGGCCAAGTTGAGCGCGTGACGCAGGTCGCGCAAGAGGGGCCGCAAGCTCCGTTCGCGATCCTGCCGACGGAATCATCGCGGGCGTCGGCGATCCCTTCGAGCGGTGCATGGCGTCGAGCGCTCGGGGTCCTCGCCTGGGCGGTGGCTGTGACGACGGCGGTTCCGGCGTATGCCGAGGAGCCACCGAACGCTGAACTCGCCCGCTTGCTGCAGCAGGCGATCGAATCGCCCCACTCCTTCTACGACCGCTTCGAGGCCGAGGTCTGGCTCTCGGACATGTCGGCCCGCCTCGGCCGCTCCCATCCCCGGCTCACCCCCGACGAGCGGATGGACCTGCTGATGCTGGTCCATCGCGAGGCGACCCGCGCTTCGATCTCGCCCGAGCTGGTGCTGGCCGTGATCGACATCGAATCGCGCTTCGACCGCTTCGCGATCTCGAGCGTCGGCGCGCAGGGCCTGATGCAGGTGATGCCGTTCTGGCTCAAGGAGATCGGCCACGCCGACGACAACCTGTTCGTCGCCGAGACCAACCTGCGGATGGGCTGCACCATCCTCAAGTACTACCTCGACCGCTCCAAGGGCGACGTGCGCCGCGCGCTCAACCGCTACAACGGCACCCGCCAGCGCAAGTACTCGGACAAGGTCTTGGGCGTCCTGTCGGGGCGCTGGTACAAGTCCTAGCGGGTGCGCTAACCGGTATTGAATCCGGACGGGGCTTCGCCCGTCCACTCCGCGACCTCGACCCCGGCGACCCGCGCCTGCTCGGGCCCGCGATGCAGCCACTCGATCAACTGCGCCACCGCGGCGTCAGCACCGCAGGCGATGACCTCGACCGAGCCGTCGGGCAGGTTGCGGGCGAGCCCGGCGACGCCGAGGGTCTGCGCCTGGCGTTGGGTCGCGGCGCGGAACCAGACGCCCTGGACCTTGCCGGAGACGATGCAGCGTTTGCAGCTCATCGCGCCCCCCATAAAGAAGAAGGGCGCCCTCTTTTCAAAGAGGGGCGCCCTTCCTCGACTCCAGCTTGGAGCGATCAGTTGCCGCTGTTGAGGTACGACTTGTCGGAGTCCTCGACCGCGCCCACCGACCACGCACCGCGGGTCTTGGCATGACGGGTCGCGGCGTCCATCGCGGCCTGGGTCGGCGCCTTGTCCACGCCCAGCTCCTGGCCGGGGTAGATCAGGTCGGCGTCCTTGATCTTGTCGGAGTTCGCCTTGTAGACCAGCGGCCATGCGTACGGGTTGCCGTAGACCTCGGACTTGCCGGAGATCGTCCACAGGCTGTCGCCCTTGACCACCGCGTAGGTCATCTTCGCGGCGCGCAGCTCGGAGAGCAGGCCGTTGAGGAGGTCGTACGCGCGACGGCCATCGCCGGCCGCCATCGCCGCCTCGGCCTCACGCATGCGCGAGGACTGGTCGGCGTTGAGGCCCGAATAGCCGCGAGCCTGGTCGAGGAGCTGACGCGCCTCGGCGAGCTTGCGCTGGTTCTCGGCGGCCGCAGCGGTCGCCGCGGAATTGGCAGCCGGGGCTGCGGCAGTGGTGGTCGGCGCGGCAGCGGCGCCAGACGGCTGCGACGGGGCCGCGGCCGGGGTCGGCTCGTCGGACGACGCAGGCTTGCTCGCGCAACCGATGCCGGCGCCGAGCGCGAGCAAGGTGATGAGGGCGAGCGTGCTCTTCTGATTCTTCATGGGCTGTCCTTGGGAAGGGAGGATGGCGGGGCGGTCGCCAGTTTAGAACCCTCCCGCGGGGGCCGGCAAGCAGGGAACGGGCCCGGCGGACCGGTCTGTTCTAGGATGCCCCCATGGCCGAAGTCCTCGTCCTCTACTACTCCCGCAACGGCTCGACCGCCGCGCTGGCCCAGCTGGTGTGCCGCGGCATCGAGGAAGTACCTGGGATGCAGGCCCGCCTGCGCTCGGTCCCGCCGGTCGCGACCGTGGTCGAGGCGCCCTCGAGCCCGGTGCCGTCCGACGGCCCGCCCTACGCGTCCACGAACGACCTCGTCGAATGCGCCGGGCTCGTGATGGGCAGCCCGACCCGCTTCGGTGCGATGGCCGCGCCGCTCAAGCATTTCCTCGACGGGACCTCGGCGCTCTGGTTGAGCGGCGGCCTGGCCGGCAAGCCGGCCGGGGTGTTCACCTCGACCTCGACCCAGCACGGCGGCCAGGAGACCACGCTGGTCTCGATGATGCTGCCCCTGCTCCACCACGGGATGCTGATCGTCGGCGTGCCGTTCACCGAGGCCGCGCTCCACGGCACCACCACCGGCGGCACGCCCTACGGCGCTTCGACCATCGTCCGCAGCAAGGGCGCGCTCGCGATCAGCGACGACGAGCGCACGATCGCCCGGGTGCTCGGCCGCCGGGTTGCCGACGCCGCCGCGCGCCTCGGCCGTTGAACCCCGACCGCGCGACCGGCGCGCTCGCCGCCCTGCAGGGCGGCTGGTCGTTGCTCTGGTACCTGGCGATCCACCCGACCGCGCCGCTCGCCGCGATCGTGCTCGCCCTGCCGGCGCTGCTCTGCGCGCGACCGGCCTGGCGCGGGGCCAAGCTCGCGCTCGGCTGCGCCGGCTTCTGCGCCATCGGCTACCTGGCGCATGGACTGATGGAGCTGGTGGCCAACCCGGCGGAGCGGCTCGCGGCGCTGATCGCGAGCGGGGTGGCCGCGGCGCTGCTCGTCAGCGCGACGATCGCGCTGCGGGCCCGGCGCGTGCCTAGGCCTGCAGCACCGATTTGACGAACGGGATGGTCAGCCGGCGCTGGGCCGCGAGCGACGCCGCGTCGAGCTCGTCGAGCAGCCGGCACAGGGCGTGCATGTCGCGGGCGTAGCGGGTGAGCAGGAACTGGCCGGTGTCCTCCGGCAGCTCGAGCCCGCGCAGCCGCGCCCGCAGCGCGAGCGCCTGCTGCTTGAGGGCGTCGTCGAGCGGCCGGAGCTGGAACACCGCACCCGAGGCCAGCCGCGAGCGCTGGTCGGCGAGCGCGAGCGGCAGGCCGGCCGGCGCGACCCGGCTCGCGACCACCAGGCCGGCGCGGACGCCGCGCAGCGCCTCGTAGGCCAGGAACAGCGCGCGCTCCCACTCGCGGTCGCGGGCCACGGTCTCGAGGTCGTCGATCGCGACGAGGTCGAGCGCTTCGAGACCCTCGAGCGCCGCCGGCGCGAGCGAGGCCAGCGGCAGGTAGGCGGCGCGACGGCCAGCGGCGTGCGCCGCGCGGCAGGCCGCCTGCAGCAGGTGGCTGCGGCCGCTGCCCGACTCGCCCCACAGATAGACGAAGCCGCCCTCGGCCGCGGCACGGCCGACCGCATCGACCGCCGCGGCGCTGTCGCCGGCGAGGAACGAGTCGAAGCTCGCGCCACCGTCGAGCTTGATGCCGAGCGGGAGCTGCGCGCTCATGGGCCGGTGGAGTGGCTGGTCGAGCCGGCCGCAGGCGGCGTCAGGCGGAACCGCAGCGTGTTGGCGGCAGGTGCCTCGCTCGAGCGGCCGAGCACGGCGTCGAGCGCGATGATCCGCTCGAGCGTCGGCAGGTCGCCGCGCAGGGTGACCCGCAGCCGCAGCACCTCGCCCACCGCGCCGAGCAGGTCGACCTGGCGCACCGGCGAGAGCGTCTCGAGGTAGTCGAAGACCCGGGCGTAGGCGCCGAGGTCGGCGACGCCCTCGACCGCGACCTCGACCACCGTCGGCAGCGCGTCGTTGCGCACGCCGTAGCGCGCGACGTAGTCGCGCGCGAGCCGATCGAAGGCCTGGGCTGCGATCGCGTCGGCGGTCGGACCGGCGACGTCGAAGCGCTGGAAGTCGTCGCCCATCAGCCACAGGAACTGGCCGCGCCAACCGTTGCCGGCGCGCAGCGCACGGCCAGCGAGCACCGCCTCGGACGGATGCCGGGTGCTGGCGGCACGGACCTTGGCCTCGTCGAGCGCGGCGAGATCGGCGAGCGTGAGCGCGGCGCGATCGTCGGGGTCGAGCGCGGGCCAGGCCAGCGGCAGCGCGCGGGTCGCGGCCGCGGCGACGAAGGCATCGGCGTCGTCGGCGCCGACCAGGTCGCGCTCGGGACCGTCGTCGAGCACCAGCCAGACCAGCGTGCGCGGCCGTTCGCGACCCCACACCGTCAGGCCCGCCTCGCGCAACGCGCGTTCGAGCGCGACCGACTCGAAGCGGACCTGCAACAGCGTGCGGACCACGGTCGTCGCCGGCAACGGCGGCTCGCCCGCGGCCGGGGCCGGCGGGTCCTGGACGTAGCTGAACCTGCCGACGTAACGCTGCGGCGCCTTGAGCAGCGGCGCGACCGCGGCCGACTCGACCACCGCGCGCTCGCCGGTCAGCCGCAGCACCACCTCGGCGAGCGCGGTGCGGAACGCCTTGGCGCGCTGGTCGGGGGACTGGTCGGGGACCACCACCGCGGTGGCGTGGAGGTCGGCGACCACCACGGCGTGCGCCGATGCCGCGAGCAACACGGCCGACAGCAGCGCGAGGCGGGAGGCGATCGAGGACATCGTGGCCGGCGGTCGGGGACGGGCGTGTAGAATACACCGCCCCATCCGCCGAACTCCCCGAGGATCCGATGTCCGAATCGCGGCCCGACCGGAAGCCGTTGACCTATCGTGACGCCGGCGTCGACATCGACGCGGGCGATGCGCTGGTCGACCGCATCGCACCGGCGGCCAAGCGCACCAAGCGTCCCGGCGTGCTCGGCGGCCTGGGCGGCTTCGGCGCGCTGTTCGAGGTCCCCAAGGGCTACCGCGAACCGGTGCTGGTCTCGGGCACCGACGGCGTCGGCACCAAGCTCCGCCTCGCGATCGATTGGCAGCGCCACGACACGGTCGGCATCGACCTGGTCGCGATGTGCGTCAACGACATCGTGGTGCAGGGCGCCGAACCGCTGTTCTTCCTCGACTACTACGCCAGCGGCAAGCTCGACGTCGAGGTCGCGGCGCGGGTGATCGAGGGCATCGCCAAGGGCTGCGAGCTGGCCGGTTGCGCGCTGGTCGGCGGCGAGACCGCCGAGCTGCCCGGCATGTACCACGGCGCCGACTACGACCTGGCCGGCTTCGCGGTCGGCATCGTCGAGAAGTCGAAGGCGCTCGACGGCACGCTGGTCGCCCACGGCGACGTGGTGCTCGGCCTGGCCTCCTCAGGCGTCCACTCCAACGGCTACTCGCTGGTGCGCAAGGTGATCGAGGTCGCGGGCGCCGGCCCCGCCACCAAGGTCGCCGGCGTCGCGCTCGCCGACCGCGTGATGGAGCCGACCCGCATCTACGTCAAGCCGCTGCTGGCGCTGCTCAAGGACGTCCGCGTCCACGGCTTCGCCCACATCACCGGCGGCGGCATCGTCGACAACCTGCCGCGGGTGATCCCCGAGGGGCTCGGCGCGGTGATCGATGCCAAGTCCTGGCCGCGCCCGGCGATCTTCGACTGGCTCCAGCGCGAGGGCGCCATCCCCGAGGCCGAGATGCTGCGGACCTTCAACTGCGGCATCGGCATGTGCGTGGTGGTGGCCGAGGCCGACGCCGCCAAGGCGACCGAGCTGCTCGCCAGCCACGGCGAGACCGTCAGCCGCATCGGTCGCATCGAGCGCGGCCCTGAGGGCGTGCGCGTCGCATGACCGCGCGCCTCGCGGTGCTGGCCTCGGGCCGCGGCACGAACCTGGTCGCCATCCTCGACGCCTGCGCGCGCGGCGCGCTCCCCGCCACCGTGGTCGCGGTGCTCTCCGACCGACCCGCCTCGCGCGCGCTCTCGATCGCGCGCGCCCGCGGCATCTGCGCGGAGACGCTCGATGGCCAGGCCTACGCCTCGCGCGAGACCTACGACGCCGCCTTGGGCGATAGGCTCGATGTCATCGCCCCCGACCTCGTGGTGTTGGCCGGCTTCATGCGGATCCTGACCCCAGCGCTGGTCGAGCGCTGGCTCGGGCGGATGGTCAACATCCACCCCTCGTTGCTGCCGGCCTACCCCGGCGTGCGCACCCATCGCCGCGCGCTCGCCGACGGCGCGACCGTCCACGGCGCCAGCGTGCACTTCGTGACCCCTGAGCTCGATGCCGGGCCGGTCGTGATGCAGGTCGAGGTCGCGGTGCGCCCGGATGATGACGAGCAGGCGCTCGCCGCGCGCGTGCTGCACGCCGAACACCAGCTCTACCCGGCGGCGCTGGCGCGCATCGTCAGCGGTCAGGTCGCGTTCAGGGGCGGTGCGCTCTACTCGGGGTCGGTCGAGCTCGCGGCTCCGGAACGGATCCGCATCGCGGAGGTCGCGTGACGAGGTCCCTGTCGATGATGCTGGTCGCGCTGCTGGCGCCGAGCGCTGCCGCTGCCGCACCGGAAGCGCTCGTGCTCGCGCCGTTCGAGGCCAACTACCGCCTCCAGCGCGACGGCATGCACATCGCAGACGCGCGCTTCGTGCTCGCCCGCGACGGCGAGGACGGCTGGACCTTCATGAGCGAGACCAGGCCGGTCGGGCTCATCGCCCTGATGTTCCGCGACGTGATCGTCGAGCACAGCGCGTTCCGGCTCGGCGCCGAGCGGCCGATCCCGCTCCACTACCGCTACGAACACCGCGGCTCGAGCAAGGACCGCGACGGCCGCTACGCCTTCGACTGGCAGAAGGAGCGGGTCACCGGCGTGTTCCGCGGCAAGCCGGTCGACCTGGCGCTGGCGCGCGGCACGCTCGATCCACTGACGCTGCGGCTGACGGTCGGGCTCGACCTCTCGCGCGGCGCGTTGCTGCCGTCGTACTCGGTGGTCGAGCGGCGCGCGATCCGCGAGCACCAATTGGCGGCCACGCCGGCGCAGAAGGTCCGGGTGCCGCTCGGCGAGCTCGAGGTGGTCGGGGTGTCGCGGCAGTCGGAGGACGGCGCCAAGACCACCCGCTTCCTCTACGCGCCGTCGCTGGGTTGGGCGCCCGTGCTGATGGAGCAGGCCGAGGCCGACGAACCCACCTACAAGCTGGAACTGGTGACCTTCACCAGGAAGTGATCCTTGAGAAAAGGGGTCGAACTCAATTTCCGTTCGGTGCCAAACGGAAATTGAGTTCGACCCCTTTTCTCGATGCGCTCAGGTCTTCGGCAAGGTGACCCCGCGCTGGCCCTGGTACTTGCCGCCGCGGTCCTTGTACGAGGTCTCGCAGACCTCGTCCGATTCGAAGAACAGCATCTGGGCCACGCCCTCGTTGGCGTAGATCTTGGCCGGCAGCGGCGTGGTGTTCGAGAACTCCAGCGTCACGTGGCCCTCCCACTCGGGCTCGAGCGGGGTGACGTTGACGATGATCCCGCAGCGGGCGTAGGTGCTCTTGCCCAGGCACACCACCAGCGTCGAGCGCGGGATGCGGAAGAACTCGACCGTCCGCGCCAGCGCGAACGAGTTGGGCGGGATGATGCAGACGTCGGCCTCGACGTCGACGAACGACGAGGGGTCGAACGCCTTGGGATCGACGATGGTCGAGTTGATGTTGGTGAAGATCTTGAACTCGCGGGCGCAGCGCACGTCGTAGCCGTACGACGAGGTGCCGTAGGAGACGATCTTCTTGCCCGCGGTCTCGCGCACCTGACCCGCCTCGAACGGCTCGATCATGCCCCTCTCGGCCATCCTTCTGATCCACTTGTCGCTCTTGATGCTCATCACCACCTCTGGAAGGACTACTCGACGACGATCTTGGGGAACTTGTGCGCGAAGTCGCGCTCGGTGCGGGCCAGCCGCGCCGCCATCCGGCGGGCGATGGCGCGGTAGTTGGCGGCGATCGCGCCGTCGGGCTCGGCGACCACCGTCGGTCGGCCGGAGTCGGCGTGCTCGCGGATGCGGCCGTCGAGCGGCAGCGAGCCGAGGAACGGCGTGTCGTACTGCTGGGCCAGGCGCTGGCCGCCGCCGGCGCCGAACACGTGCTCCTGGTGGCCGCAGTTCGAGCAGACGTGGAGGCCCATGTTCTCGACCACGCCGAGCACCGTGACGTCGACCTTGCGGAACATCTGCAGGCCCTTGCGCGCGTCGAGCAGCGCGAGGTCCTGGGGCGTGGTCACGATCACCGCGCCAGCCACCGGCACGCGCTGCGAGAGCGTGAGCTGGATGTCACCGGTGCCGGGCGGCATGTCGACGATCAGCAGGTCGAGGTCCTGCCACTCGGTGTCGTTGAGCAGCTGGGTCAGTGCCTGGGTCACCATCGGCCCGCGCCAGACCATCGGCTGGTCGGCGTCGACCAGGAAGCCGATCGACATGCACTGCAGGCCGTGGCCCATCAGCGGCGCGAGATGCTTGCCATCGTGGCTGACCGGGCGGCCCTCGATCCCGAGCAGCCGCGGCTGGCTCGGGCCGTAGATGTCGGCGTCGAGCACGCCGACCCGGGCACCCTCCTGGGCCAACGCCAGCGCCAGGTTGGCGGCCACCGTCGACTTGCCGACGCCGCCCTTGCCGCTCGCGACCGCGACGATGTTGCGCACGCCGGGCATCGGCTTGAGGTGCTTCTGCACCGCGTGGGCCACGACCTTCCAGGCCACCGCCACCTCGAACGCCGCGAGCGGCGCGCCGGTCTCGCGCGCGAGGTGCTCGATCAGCAGGCCGGCGAGCTCGTCGCGGTAGCGCTCGGCAGGGAAGCCGAGCTCGACCAGCACCGTGGCCCTTCCATGAGGCGAGCCGTCTTCGACGCGGATCTCCTTCACGGCCCCGGCGGTGAGGAGGTCGGCCTCGAGGGCCGGCTCGATGAACGAGCGCAGCGCGGACTCGACCTGATCGCGGGAGAGGCTCATCGGGATGGTCGTCGCTCGGGGGGCGTCACGGGGCGCGTATCCTAGCATCGCGTGGCATAATCCACGCCGTTTCAAGCACTTGCGAGCCGAACGATCACTCCGCGCGCGGGCCGTCCCGCACGCGCACCCCGAGACAGCATGAGCCCCCAGCGCCGGATCCTGGTCACTTCCGCCCTGCCCTACGCCAACGGTCCGCTCCACTTCGGGCACGTGATCGAGGCGGTGCAGACCGACGTGTGGGTGCGCTTCCAGCGCGACCGCGGCCACGAGTGCTACTACGTCTGCGCCGACGACACCCACGGCACGCCGGTGATGCTCAAGGCCGAGCAGGAGGGCGTCACGCCCGAGCAGCTGATCGCCAAGATCAGCGCCGAGCACCAGCGCGACTACGCCGGCTTCCTGATCTCGTTCGACCGCTTCCACTCGACCCACAGCGACGAGAACCGGCGCCTGGTCTGCGACTTCTACGCCCGGCTCGAGAAGAACGGTCACATCGCCAAGCGCACCATCGAGCAGTTCTACGACGAGCAGAAGGGGATGTTCCTCCCCGACCGCTACATCAAGGGCACTTGTCCGCGCTGCGCCGCCACCGACCAGTACGGCGACGCCTGCGAGAACTGCGGCGCGACCTACGCCCCGGCCGACCTCAAGGACCCGCGCTCGGTGCTGTCGGGCACCACGCCGGTCAAGCGCAACTCCGAGCACCACTTCTTCAAGCTCGGCCGCTTCGAGACGATGCTCAAGGACTGGACCGCGCGCGGCGCCGACGAGGCGGTGCGGGCCAAGCTCGACGAGTGGTTCAAGGTCGGGCTGCAGGACTGGGACATCTCGCGCGATGCGCCCTACTTCGGCTTCGAGATCCCCGGCGCGCCGGGCAAGTTCTTCTACGTCTGGCTCGATGCGCCGATGGGCTACATGGCGTCGTTCGAGGCGCTCTGCGAAGAGCGCTCCAAGCGCGGCGACCCGCTGCGCTTCGACGCGTTCTGGGGCAAGGACAGCAGCGCCGAGCTCTACCACTTCATCGGCAAGGACATCACCTACTTCCACACCCTGTTCTGGCCGGCGGTGCTCGACGGCGCGGGCTATCGCACGCCGACCGCGGTGTTCGTCCACGGCTTCCTGACGGTCGACGGCGCCAAGATGTCGAAGTCGCGCGGCACCTTCATCAAGGCCCGCACCTACCTCGACCACCTCGACCCCGAGTACCTGCGCTACTACTTCGCGGCCAAGCTCGGCCGCGGCGTCGACGACATCGACCTCAACCTGGCCGACTTCGTGGCGCGGGTGAACTCCGACCTGGTCGGCAAGTTCGTCAACATCGGCAGCCGCACCATCCCGTTCCTGACCAAGCACTTCGACGGCGTGCTGCTGCCGCCGGAGGCCGCCGGCAGCGCGGCCCGCGCCGCCGCCGCCGCGGCGATCGCCCAGTGCTACGAGGAGCGCCGCTTCAGCGACGCGGTGCGCCTGATCATGGGCCACGCCGATCAGATCAACGCCTTCGTCGACCAGAACAAGCCCTGGGAGATCACCAAGCGGATGCAGACGGATGCTTCGCTGAAGGGCGAGCTGCATCGGGTCTGCTCCGAGATCGTGCACGGCTTCCGCGCGCTCGCGATCTGGCTCCAGCCGATCCTGCCCCGCACCGGCGAGCGCATCGCGGTCGAGCTGTTCGGCGTCGGCCGTGCCTTCCGCTGGGACGACCTCGAGCGCGCGCCGCTCAAGGTCGCGCCCTACCAGCATCTCCTCACCCGCATCGAACAGATCAAGGTGGACTCGATGGTCGATTCCTCGAAGACGGACCTCCAGGTCGGCACCGCCACGCTGCCCGCGATCGAAGGCGGTCCGCTCGGCCAGACCTGCTCGATCGAGGACTTCCAGAAGATCGACCTGCGGGTCGCCCGGATCGTGAAGGCCGAGAACGTCGAGGGCGCCGACAAGCTGCTCAAGCTCACGCTCGACCTCGGCGACCACGGCGTCCGCCAGGTGTTCGCCGGCATCAAGGGCGCCTACGTGCCGAGCGTGCTGGAGGGCCGCTTCACGGTGGTGCTCGCCAACCTCGCGCCGCGCAAGATGAAGTTCGGCGAGAGCAACGGCATGGTCCTGGCGGCCGGTCCCGGCGGCAAGGACATCTTCCTGCTCGAGCCCGGCGTCGGCGCCAAGCCCGGGATGAAGGTCAAGTAGCCCGAGCGACCCCGAGGCCGCGATGCGCGACATCGTCCTCATCATCATCGGCACGGTGCTGGTCAACAACTTCGTGCTGGTGAAGTTCCTCGGGCTGTGCCCGTTCATGGGCGTGTCGAAGAAGCTCGACGCCGCCTTCGGCATGGGGCTCGCCACCACCTTCGTCCTGACCCTGTCGTCGATCGCCGCCTGGTCGGTCGAGCACTGGCTGCTCGCCCCGCTCGGCATCGCGTTCCTGCGCACCCTCGCGTTCATCGTGGTGATCGCCGCGGTGGTCCAGTTCACCGAGATGGTGGTGCAGCGCACCAGCCCGCTGTTGCACCAACTGCTCGGCATCTACCTGCCGCTGATCACCACCAACTGCGCCGTGCTCGGCGTCGCGCTGCTCAACGTCCAGCACAGCCACAGCCTGGTGCAGGCGGCGTTCTTCGGCTTCGGCGCGGCGCTCGGCTTCGCCCTGGTGCTGACGATGTTCGCTGCGATGCGCGAGCGGATCGCCGCCGCCGACGTGCCGCTGGCGTTCCGCGGCGCGCCGATCGCGCTGGTCACCGCCGGTCTGCTGGCGCTGGCGTTCATGGGCTTCGCCGGACTGGTCCGATGACGGCGGTGGTGGCGCTGACGCTGCTGTGCGCCGCGCTCGGCATCGGCTTGGGCTGGGCCGCGGTGCGTTTCCGGGTCCAGGGCGATCCGCTGGTCGAGCGGATCGACAAGGTGCTGCCGCAGACCCAGTGCGGCCAGTGCGGCTACCCGGGGTGCAAGCCCTACGCCACGGCGATCGCCAAGGGCGAGGCCGACATCAACCGCTGCCCGCCGGGCGGCGCGGCCGGGATCAGGGCGCTCGCCGAGCTGCTCGGCCGCGAACCGCTGCCGCTCGACGCCGAGCGCGGCGTCGAGAAGCCGAAGGCGGTGGCGCTGATCGACGAGGCGCTCTGCATCGGCTGCACCAAGTGCATCCAGGCTTGCCCGGTCGACGCCATCGTCGGCGCGTCCAAGCACATGCACACCGTGATCGCGGTCGAGTGCACCGGCTGCGAGCTCTGCATCCCGCCCTGTCCGGTCGACTGCATCGAGATGGTGCCGGTGATGCGCGCATGAGCACCGCGCTGCATCGGTTCCCCGGCGGGCTCGCGCTCACCGGCCACAAGGGACGCAGCACGCAGGCCCCGCCGCGCACCGCACCGCTCGCCTCGCGCTACGTCGTCGCGCTGGCGCAGAGCAGCGGCGTGCCGGCGATCCCCTGCGTCACGGTCGGCGAGCGGGTGCTGCGCGACCAGCCGATCGCACGGGCCGATCCCGACGCCCGGGCCTCGGCCGCGCTCCACGCGCCGACCTCGGGGACCGTGGTCGCGATCGAGGACCGCGCGGTGGCGCATCCCTCGGGGCTCAGCGCGCGCTGCATCGTGATCGACGCCGATGGCCGGGACGAACGCGCCCCGCCGCTCGCGCCGTTGGCGACCGATGCCGACGGTCCGATCGACCGAAGCGTGTTCGCGGCGCGCCTGCGCGAGTGCGGCGTGGTCGGGCTGGGCGGCGCGGTGTTCCCGACCGAGCTCAAGCTCAGCGTCCGGCCCGAGCTGCTGATCCTCAACGGCGCCGAGTGCGAACCGCACATCGCCTGCGACGACGTGTTGATGCGCACCCGCGCGGTGGCGGTGATCGAGGGCGCCCGCCTGCTGCTCGGCGCGACCGGTGCCGCGCGCGGCCGGATCGCGATCGAGAGCGACAAACCCGAGGCCTTGAGCGCGATGCGCCAGGCGCTCGCGACCTCCGGCGCCGACGCTGCGCTCGAAGTCGTGGCGGTGCCGACCCGCTACCCCGAGGGCGGCGAGCGCCAGCTGATCCAGTCGCTGACCGGCCGCGAGGTCCCGCGCGGCGGCCTGCCGCGCGACCTCGGGCTCCTCTGCCTCAACGTCGCCACCGCGGCGGCGGTCGCCGACGCGGTGCTCCGCGGCCGGCCGCTGACGAGCCGGATCGTCACCGTCACCGGCGACGGCGTCGCCGCGCCCTGCCACCTCGAGGCCCGCATCGGCACGCCGCTCGCCGACCTCGCCGCCGCCGCCGGCGGCTACACCGACCTGGCGACGCGGCTGATCATGGGCGGCCCGATGATGGGCTTCGCGCTGCCCGACGACGCGATCGCGATGGTCAAGGCGACCAACTGCGTGCTGGTCGCCGGACCGGCCGAGGCCGCGGTGCGCGAGGAGGCCCAGCCCTGCATCCGTTGCGGCGAGTGCGCCCAGGTCTGCCCGGCCTCGCTGCTGCCGCAGCAGCTCCATTGGCATGCGCGCGCCGGCGAGCTCGACCAGGTTCGCGCCCATGCGCTCGACGCCTGCATCGAGTGCGGCTGCTGCGACCTCGTCTGCCCGAGCCACATCCCGCTGACGACCTGGTTCCGCCACGCCAAGGCCGAGCTCCGGCTCGCCGATGCCGAGCGCGCCCAGGCCGACCACGCCCGCGAGCGGTTCGAGTCGCGCCAGGCGCGGCTCGAGCGCGAGCAGCGCGAGCGGGCCGAGAAGCTCGCGGCGAAGCAGGCGGCGATCGCGGCCAAGGCCGCCGAGACCAAGCCATGAAGTTCGAGACCTCGAGCGCGCCGCACCTCGCGCCCAGCACCTCGGTGCAGCGGGTGATGGTGCTGGTGCTGATCGCGCTGCTGCCAGGGATCGCGACCTACGTCCACTGGTTCGGCCCGGCGATCCTGGTCCAGATCGCGCTCGCCGCGGCGACCGCGGTGGTGGTGGAGGCCGCGATGCTGCGCCTGCGCGGTCGCCCGCTCGCGCCGCTCGCCGACGGCAGCGCGCTCGTCACCGCGGTGCTGCTGGCGCTGTGCCTGCCGCCGCTCGCGCCCTGGGGCCTCACGGTGACCGGCACCGCGTTCGCGCTGGTGTTCGGCAAGCATCTCTACGGCGGGCTCGGCTACAACCCGTTCAACCCGGCGATGCTCGGATACGTGGTGTTGCTGATCTCGTTCCCGGCGCCGATGTCGCGCTGGGTCGCGCCCGACATCACGCTCTCGCTCAGCGACGCGCTCTCCGCGATCCTGGCGCCGGGCGCCGACCCGGTGGTGCAGAGCGCGCTCGACGCGGTGACCCAGGCCACCCCGCTCGACCTCGTCCGCACCGAGCTCGCCCTCAACATGACGGTCGACGAGATCGGCGCCGACCCGCGCTTCGGCTTGCAGGCGATGGGCGAGGCCTGGAGCGCGATCGGCGTCGCCTGGCTCGCGGGCGGCGCGTTGCTGCTGGCGACCCGCGTGATCCGCTGGCACGCACCGGTCGCGATGCTGGCGACGCTCGCGCTGCTCGCCGCCGCGTTCCACGGCGGCGACCCCGGCCGCTACCCCGATGCCGGGTTCCACCTCTGGTCCGGCGCGACGATGCTCGGCGCGATGTTCATCATCACCGACCCGGTCACCGCGGCCGCTTCGAACCTCGGCCGGATCTGGCAGGGCATCGGCGTCGGCGCGCTGCTGTGGGTCATCCGCACCTACGGCGGCTACCCCGACGGCCTGGCCTTCGCGGTGCTGCTGGTGAACGCCGCGGTGCCGATGATCGACCACTGGACGCGGCCCCGAGCCTACGGCGAAGCGGCATGAACGAGGCGCTCAGCGGCTCGCTCCGCGCCGCCGCCGTGCTCGGCGGGTTCGCGCTCTGCGGCGCGGCGCTGCTGGCCTTCACCGAGTCGCGGACCCGGCCGCTGATCGAGGCCAACGCCCGGACCGCGCTCGAACGCCAGCTCAACGCGCTGCTGCCCGCCGAGGCCTACGACGACGACCTGCTGGCGAGCGCGACGCCCATCACGGCCCCCGAGCTCACCGGTGTGGCGACCCCGGTCACGCTCTATCGCGCGACCAAGGGCGGCCGACCGGTCGCGGTGCTGTTCGAGCTCACCGCGCCCGATGGCTACTCCGGTGCGATCCGCTTGCTGACCGCGGTCCGGGTCGACGGCCGGCTGGCCGGCGCGCGGGTCCTGTCCCACAGGGAGACGCCGGGGCTCGGCGATTACATCGATGAGCACCGCTCGCCCTGGATCCATGCCTTCGACGACCGTTCGCTCGGCGCGCCCGACGAGGCGCATTGGCTGGTGCGCAAGGACGGCGGCGCTTTCGACCACGTCACCGGCGCGACCGTCACGCCGCGCGCGATCGTCAAGGCGCTCAAGCGCGCGCTGGTCTACTGCCGCGAGCATCCCGAGCTGTTCGAGCCGGAGCGGAGCTGACGATGCACTCGGACAAGCCCTACGACGAGATCGCCCGCGACGGCCTGTGGACCGCCAACCCCGGCTTCGTCCAGCTGCTCGGGCTGTGCCCGATGCTGGCGGTGTCGAACTCGCTGGTGAACGCGCTCGGGATGGGCGTGGCGACCATCGCGGTGCTGATCGGCTCCAACACCGCGATCTCTTTGATCCGCGGTTGGGTCCGGCCGGAGATCCGCATCGCGGTGTTCGTGATGGTGATCGCGGTGTTCGTGACCGTGGCGCAGATGGCGATGGAGGCCTGGACCCCCGACCTCCACGCCACGCTCGGGTTGTTCATCGCGCTGATCGTGACCAACTGCATCATCATCGGCCGGGCCGAGGCGTTCGCCGCCCGCACCACCCCGCTGCGCGCCGCCGCCGACGGGCTGTGGATGGGGCTCGGCTTCTCGTTCGTGCTGGTGCTGCTCGGCGGCGCGCGCGAGGTCATCGGCACCGGGCGCCTGTTCGCCGGCGCCGACCTGCTGTTCGGCCCCGCGGCGAAGGGCTGGGCCATCACGGTGCTGCCCGACTACCCCGGCTTCCTGGTCGCGGTGCTGCCGCCGGGCGCGTTCATCGCGCTCGGCCTGTTCGTCGCCGGCAAGCAATGGCTCGACGCCCGCGCGACGGAAAAGGGGCTGTCAGAAAAGGGGTCGAACTCAATTTCTTCAATCGCGTCGCCGAGTTCGACGCCGTGATGCGAGCGAAATTGAGTTCGACCCCTTTTCTTGGCAGCCCTGCCCGATGACGCCGGCGAATCGACGGCAGATGTTCGAGCGCCTGCGCGCGGCGAACCCGAACCCCACGACCGAGCTCGTCTACCGCACGCCGTTCGAGCTGCTGGTCGCGGTGATCCTCTCGGCCCAGGCCACCGACGTCGCGGTCAACAAGGCGACCGTCGGGCTCTACGCCGTCGCCAACACCCCACAACAGATCCTCGACCTCGGCCTCGCCAAGCTCAAGGCGCAGGTCAAGACCATCGGCCTCTACAACACCAAGGCCGAGAACATCCGCAAGACCTGCCGGATCCTGCTCGACCAGCACGGCGGCGCGGTGCCGCGCGACCGCGAGTCGCTCGAGGCGCTGCCCGGCGTCGGCCGCAAGACCGCCAACGTGATCCTCAACACCGCGTTCGGCGAGCCGACCATCGCGGTCGACACCCACATCTTCCGGGTCGCCAACCGCACCGGGCTCGCCCCGGGCAAGGACGTGCGCGCGGTCGAGGACGCGCTGCTGCGGGCGGTGCCGGACGAGTACAAGAAGGACGCCCACCACTGGCTGATCCTGCACGGCCGCTACGTGTGCAAGGCGCGGGTCCCGGCCTGTCCGAACTGCCCGATCCGGGACCTCTGCTCGTACAAGGACAAGACGAAGGAATAGGACCGCCCGCTGCCCGGTCTCCTGCCCTGCCAATGGTTAACATCCGCCCATGATCTTCGGCGACGACCGCACTGAATTGCGCCGCCTCTTCGCCGAGGCCTGGCGCCGACGCGTCGAGCGGCTGCCGGTCGAGCCGCTCCACGACCAGATCGCGGCGGTGGTCGCGCTCCATCCCGAGTACCAGGCGGTGGTCGCCGACCCCGAGGCGCTCGAGCGCGACTGGACGCCGCTCGAGGGTGAGACCAACCCGTTCCTGCACATGGGCATGCACCTCGCGCTGCGCGAACAGTGCTCGACCGACCGGCCCGCCGGCATCCGCAGCGCGATGCAACGGCTCACCGAACGGCTCGGTGACGACCACGCCGCCGAGCACGCCGCGTTCGAATGCCTCGGTCGCGCGCTGTGGGAGGCGCAACGCGCCGGCCGGCCGCCCGACGAGCAGGCCTACCTCGAATGCATCCGCCAGCGCGCGGGCGGCGGCTGACCCGGATGGACACGCTCATCGCCCAGCCGCGCGCCGCGACCCACGCCCGTCCGATCGACGAGCGGATCCGCGGCGCCGGCCTCGGCCTGCGTCGCGGGGCGCTCATGCGCGAGCTCGAAGCCGGCCTGCCGGCGTCGGTGTCGTTCCTCGAGGTCGCGCCCGAGAACTGGATCGGGGTCGGCGGCGCGCTCGGCCGCCGCTTCCGCGCCCTGACCGAACGCCATCCGTTCACGCTCCACGGCCTGTCGCTCTCGCTCGGCAGCCCGGCGCCGCTCGACACCGGACTGGTGCGCCAGGTCGGTACCTTGATGCGCGAGCACGGCATCCAGCGCTACACCGAGCATCTCTCGTACTGCTCCGACGACGGTCACCTCTACGACCTGATGCCGATCCCGTTCACCGCCGGGGCGGTCGCCCACACCGCGGCGCGGATCCGCGAGGTGCAGGACATCCTCGGCACCCGGATCGGGGTCGAGAACGTCTCGTACTACGGCGCGCCCTCGCCCGAGATGAGCGAGCTCGAGTTCCTCAACGCGGTGCTCGAAGCCGCCGATTGCGACCTGCTGCTCGACGTCAACAACGTGTTCGTCAACTCGATCAACCACCGCTACGACGCCGAGGCGTTCCTGGCCGGACTGCCGGCGGCGCGGATCGTGAGCCTCCACGTCGCCGGGCATTTCGTCGAAGCCGAGGACCTGCGGGTCGACACCCACGGCGACGCGGTCAGCGATCCGGTCTGGACGCTGCTCGGCTCGGCCTACCGGCGCTTCGGCGCCAAGCCGACGCTGCTCGAGCGCGACTTCAACATCCCGCCGCTCGCCGAGCTCACCCGCGAGACCGAGCGCATCGTCGCGCTGCAGAACGATCCATGAAGAGAGATCCGACTCCGACCCCGACTTTCCAGGACGTCCAGTACGGGTTCGCCCGCCACCTCCGCGACCCGGAGCGGGCCGCGGCGCCGGCCGACATCGAGCCGCGGCGGATGAAGGTCTACCGCGAACTGTTCTTCAACAACCTGTCGTCGCTGCTGGCCGGCACCTTCCCGGTGCTGCACGCGATCCTGGGCGAGGACCGCTGGGCTGCGCTGGTCCGCGACTTCATGGTCCGCCACCAGGCCCACACGCCGCTGTTCCCCGAGGTGCCGCAGGAGCTGCTGCGTTTCGTCCAGGAGACGCGCTGGGCCGACGGGGTGCCGCATCCCGACGATCCGCCGTTCCTGCTCGAGCTCGCCCACTACGAGTGGGTCGAGCTCGCCTTGCAGCTCGCCGACGACGGCGAACACGCTGAGGTCGACCCGCAAGGCGACCTGCTCGCCGGCCTGCCGGTGCTCTCGCCGTTGGCCTGGCCGCTCGCCTACCGCTGGCCGGTGCACCGGCTGTCGGCGACGAACCAGCCCGCAGCGCCGCCGGATCAGCCGACGTTCCTCGTCGTCTACCGCGATCGCGAGGACCAGGTTCGGTTCATGGAGGTCAACGCGGTGACGGCGCGGCTGCTCGACCTCATCGGCAACGGGAGCGACTGCCTCTCCGGCCAGGAGATGCTGAACCGCATCGCGGCCGAACTGCCGGCGTCCTCGGCGGTGCAGGACGGCGGCGCGCAGACGCTCGCGCTGCTGCGGGAACAGGGGATCCTGCTCGGCACCCGCCGCTAGCGCAGCGCTCGACCGGAACGCGGGAATGTTGGCGGCCGGGAACCGGTCCGTTCCACGACCAAGCGCGTCCAGCCTCGCCGCTCGGCGCTCTGCTCACATCGCGACGCCATCGCCACCGGGGGACCCATGCTCACCACCATCATCCCGCTCTGGAACCGCACCACCGACCTGCTCGACGAGACCGGCCGCTGGATCGCGCCGCTCGGCCTGCGCCTGCTGCTGGCCTGGGAGTTCTGGGAATCAGGCGTCGAGAAGTTCAAGGGCGACAACTGGTTCGCCGACATCCAGGACCGGTTCCCGTTCCCGTTCGACCTGTTGCCGGTCGACTTCTCGTGGTTCGTCGCGACCTGGGTCGAGCTGATCGGCGCCTGGCTGCTGGTGTTCGGCCTGGCGACGCGGATCATCAGCGCGAAGCTGATCGTGCTGACGCTGGTGGCCTGGGCCGCGGTCCACGCCGGCAACGGCTACAACGTCTGCGACAACGGCTTCAAGCTGCCGCTGATCTACCTCGTGTTGTTCCTGCCGCTGCTGCTGTCGGGCCCGGGCAAGGCGAGCCTCGACCACCTGATCAAGCAGCGCTTCGCGCGCTGAACCCGCGGTCGGGCACCAGCGCGAGCCAGACGCCGGAGACGCCCATCGCGAGACCGACCGCGGTGAACGCGGCGTCCTGGCCGCCGCCGCGCTCGACCACCCACGCGATCAGCAGCGCGCCGATGGCGTAACCGAGGTCGCGCCAGAAGCGGTAGGCGCCGAGCGCGGTGCCACGCTGCTCGGGCGGCGCATGGTCGGCGACCGCGGCGATCAGCGTCGGGTAGAGCAGCGCCATGCCGAAGCCGCAGAGCGCGGCGCTCAACGACCACATCGGCACGCCGTCGAGCCAGGGCAAGGCGCCGAGGCCGAGGCCGCACAGCCACATCCCCGGCACCATCACCGCGTTGCGACCCCAGCGGTCCGAGAGCGGACCGGTCACGAGCTGCGACAGACCCCAGGTCGCGCCGTAGCAGCCGGTGACGAGGCCGATGTCGGCGAGCGCGACGCCGCGGCCGTACAACCAGACCGGCAACAGGATCCAGACCGCGGCGTCGACGAACTTCTCGACCGCGCCGGCCTGGTTCAGCGCCAGCGCGCGGCGATCGCCCCAGCTCCAGTGGCCGAAGCCCGCCCACGAGCGATCGATGGTGGCGCGGCGGGGCGCGCCGTCGGCGTCGCGCACCGCGAACAGCGCCATCAGCAGCGACGCCAGGATCACGAGGCCGCTGGCGCCGGCGAGCGTCGCCCGCGGGCCGAGCGCCTCGGCCAGCACCGCGGTGGCCCAGCCGGCGACCGCGACGCCGAAGTAGCCGCCGAACTCGTTCAGGCCCATCGCCGCGCCGCGGCGATCGGCGCTCACCAGGTCGAGCTTGGCGAGCTGGCTCGCCGACCAGCACAGACCCTGGTTGACGCCGAGCAGCGCGCAGGCGAGCACCACCGGGCCCCAGCTGTGGGCGAAGTACAGCAACGGCGGGATCGGCAGTGCGATGAGCCAACCGACGATCAGCACCCGGCGCCGGCCGTGGGCATCGGACCAGCGGCCGGCGACGAAGTTGAGCAGCGCCTTGACCAGGCCGAACACGACCACGAACGCGGCGAGCGCGACGAACGAGCCGCGCGCCAGGCCGAACTCCTGCTCGGCGAGCGTCGGCAACACGGTGCGGGTGGTGCCGAGCGTGGCGCCGACCCCGAACACCTGCAGCACCTGGAGCGCGAGCTGGCGGCGAGCGACGGGCGCGAGCCGGTTCAAGCGTCCCAGGCCCAGGCCGCGGCGCCCCGCGCCTCGGCGAAGCTCACCTGGCGCGCGGCGATCTCGTAGACCGCCAGCAGGTAGCGGTCGTCGGGCGCCCCGCCGCCGTAGCCCGAGCGGATCCGGTGGAGCTCGGTCGCCAGCGCCTCGCGCGCCGTGGCATCGGCCACCAGGCACAGCATCACGCGGAGCTCGGCGCGCACCACCATCAGCTTGGCGAAATCATCGTGGTGGTCGCCGCCGCTGCCCCATTCGGACTCGACCACCAGCGCGACGCCGTCGAGCGCGCCGCCCGGACCGATCGACAGCCAGCACACGTCGCAGACCCAGCTCGGCCAACCGGCGCCCTGGCCGGGCCCGACCGTGAAGTAGCCGAGCTGGTTGCCGTACTGCACCAGCGAGCCGAGCACGCCGGCGGTCGAGGGCGTCACCGGACCGGCGGCGGCGTGGACCTGCTCCTCGATGGCCGCGGCGATCAACTGGCGGATCAGCGCGATCTGCCCCGGGTTCAGCGATGGGCTCACGCGCCTACCTGCGCTTCGGCGCGTAGAGGTCGGTGACGGTGCCTTCGAAGACCTCGGCGGCGAGGCCGACCGATTCGTGGAGCGTGGGATGGGCGTGGATGGTGAGCGCGATGTCCTCGGCGCTGGCGCCCATCTCGATCGCGAGCGTGAGCTCGCCCAGCAGCTCGCCGGCGTTGACGCCGGTCGCCGCCGCGCCGAGCAGGCGGTGGGTCTTCGCGTCGAAGATCAGCTTGGTCTGGCCGGCGTCTTGCCCCATCGCGCGGGCACGGCCCGACGCGGCCCACGGGAACACGCCCTTGCCGATCGTGATGCCTTCTTTCTCAAGCAGGTCCTTGGCCTCGAGCTCGGTCAGGCCGACCCAGGCGACCTCGGGGTCGGTGTAGGCGATCGAGGGGATCACCCGCGCATCGAAGAAGCGCTTGTGACCGGCGGCGACCTCGGCCGCGACGTGGCCCTCGTGCGCCGCCTTGTGCGCCAACATCGGGTTGCCCTTGATGTCGCCGATCGAAAAGATGTGCGCGACGTTGGTGCGCATCTGCTTGTCGCTGGCTATGAAGCCGCGCGCGTCGACCGCGACCCCTGCTTTGTCAGCATCGATCAGCTTGCCGTTGGGGCGACGGCCGACCGCGACCAGCACGCGGTCGAAGGTGTCTACGCTCTTCTCATCGCCTTTCTCGAAGCCGATTTCGATGCCCTTCTTGGTCGCCTTGAACGAGGTCACCTTGGTGCCGAGGCGGATCGCCTCGTAGCGTTCCTTGATCCGCTTCTCGAGCGGGCGGACCACGTCGCGGTCGGCGCCCGGGATCAGGGTCTCGGTGAGCTCGACCACGGTGACCTTGCTGCCGAGCGCGTCGTAGACGCAGGCCATCTCGAGGCCGATGATCCCGCCGCCGACGACCAACAGCCGCGCGGGGATGTCCTTGAGCTCGAGCGCGCCGGTCGAATCCATGATCCGCGGGTCGTCAGGCAGGCCCGGGATGCGGGTCGGCTCGGAGCCAGCGGCGATGATGCACTGCTCGAAGCGCACCACGGAGGTCTTGCCACCGTGTTCGACGGCGAGGTGATGCGAGTCGAGGAACCTGCCGACGCCCTGGACGATCTGCACCTTGCGCTGCTTCGCCATGCCGGCGAGTCCGTCGGTGCTCTTCTTGATGACGCCGTCCTTGAAGCCGCGCAGCTTGTCGAGGTCGATCTTGGGCGTGCCGAACGCGATGCCGTGCACCGCCATCGCATGGGCGTCCTCGATCACCTTGGCCGCGTGCAGCAACGCCTTCGACGGGATGCAGCCGACGTTCAAGCACACGCCGCCGAGCACCGGGGCGCGTTCGACGATCACGGTCTTGAGACCGAGGTCAGCACCACGGAACGCCGCGGCGTAACCGCCGGGCCCGGAGCCGAGCACCACGAGCTGGCATCCGACGTCGACCGCGCCGGGATACGCACCCGCGGTCGGCGCAGGCTTCGGCGCTGGAACGCTGGGCGCAACGGGCGCGGCGGCTGCGGGTGCGCTCGGCGCAGCGGCCTTCGCGACGCCAGCCCCGGACCCCTCCGCCTCTACCGTGCACACCAGATCGCCCTTGTTCACCTTGTCGCCGGTCTTCAACGCGACCGAGAGGATGGTGCCCGCCACCGTCGCCGGCACGTCCATCGCCGCCTTGTCGGTCTCGATCGTGACCAGCGACTGGTCGACGGCGACCGTGTCGCCGGCCTTCACCATCACGTCGATGATGGTGACGTCGTGGAAGTCGCCGATGTCGGGGACGCGGATCTCAGTGCTGTGCGCCATCTCTCACCTTCTCGGCCGGGACGAACTCGAAGACGTAGGTGTTGCCGGGCGCGACCTGCAGGGTCTGGCGCGCGAAGCGGATCGCGACCGGCTCCTGACCCATCAAGGCGTAGGCTTCGGCGAGGTACTGCAGCGCCTGCTCGGCCGACGGCTCGGCGCGCAGCTGCGCCAGCGTGGCGGTCGCCAGGCCGGAGGCCGCGAGGTAGCGCGAGATCTCGAGCGCGGCCTCGGGCCATTCCTCGCGGTCGAGGTGGAGCGTGCCCTTCTTCCAGTAGGCCTCGGCGAACCAGGAGTGGATCACCAGTTCGTTCGGGCCGGCCCCGGCGCCGGCCATCGCATCGGCCGCGGCGACCACGCTGCCGTAGACCTCGAAGGAACGGGGGCAATCGAACCAGTACAGGGCCCGGGCGTAGGCGTTGAGCACGAACGGATCGACGTCGAACGGTGCGACCAGCGGACGCAGCACCGCCGCCGCGCCTTCGTGGTCGCCCGCCGCATAGCGGCGCTCAGACTCGAGCAGCTCGGCCTGGAACGGGCCGCCCCGGTCGGCAGGCAGCGGCGCGTAGCGTCCGATCGACTGGCCGCGCTCGATGGCGCCGGGCTTGAGGTCGGTGCTGGGGATGATGCCGAGGTGGATCAGGTTGCGGCCCTTGAGCGCGGGCAGCTCGATGAAGGCGGAGGTGTCGATCGCGGCGCGCGGCGTCGGTCCGCCCGGCTTGGTCGACGTCGTGCTGCAACCGGCGACCGCGAGCCCGACCGACAGCGAGAGGGCCGCCGCGCGCATGCTCAGGGCCACCGGTTCGCGCGTTCGGCGAAATCGGCGCGCTGGGCGCGGACCACGCAGAAGCGGTGCCCGGTCGGCGCCTCCATCACGACGAAGGTCCGCACGTTCCTCAGGCGTTTGGCGCCGAGCGCTTCGAGGCGCCGGACCTCGGCCTCGACGTCGTCGGTCTCGATGTCGAGGTGGACGCGGCTGTCGTGGTCGACCTTCTGGACCTCGACCACCGGCTGGTCGGCCGGGAACTCGAGCTTGGCGTAGAGCCCGTGCTCGAGCTGGCCGTCCTGGGCGATCGGGGCGCCGAGCGCCTTGCTCCAGAAATCGGCGGCCGGCCGGAGGTCGTCGACCTTGCTGTCGATGATCAGGGCGCAGAAACGGCTGCGGTGTGCCACCTTTTCGGTCCAGAAGGCCTAGAGGACCAGCCCGCGCACCTCGGCGAGCACCTCGCCGAGGAACTTGGTGAAGCGCGCCGCAGCGGCGCCGTCGATGACGCGGTGGTCGTAGGAGAGCGACAGCGGCAGCATCAGGCGCGGCTTGAACCCGCTGCCGTCCCAGACCGGTTTCATGGCGCTCTTCGACACGCCGAGGATCGCGACCTCGGGCGCGTTGACGATCGGGGTGAAGCCGGTGCCGCCGATGCCGCCGAGCGAGGAGATCGAGAAGCAGCCGCCCTGCATGTCGGTGCCGGGGAGCTTGCCGTCGCGGGCCTTGGCGCTCATCTCGCCGAGCAGCTTGGCGATCTCGAACACCGACTTCTGGTCGGCGTCCTTGATCACCGGCACGACGAGGCCGTTCGGGGTGTCGGCGGCGAAGCCGATGTGGAAGTACTTCTTGTAAACCAGGTTCTGCGCGGTCGGGTCGAGCGAGGCGTTGAAGTCCGGGAACTCCTTCAAGGCCGCGACGCTGGCCTTGACCAGGAACGCCAGCGGCGTGAGCTTGGCCCCGACCTTCTCGGCATCGGCCTTGAGCAGCTTGCGCATGGTCTCGAGGTCGGTGATGTCGGCCTCGTCGTGCTGGGTCACGTGCGGGACGTTGATCCAGGCGGCCTGCAGTCGAGGTCCTGAAATCCGTTTGATCCGATTCAGCGGCTTGTGCTCGACCGCGCCGAACTTGGCGAAGTCCACGATCGGCACCTGCGGCAACGACGCGCCACCGCCGGCGCTCATGCCGCCGGCGCTCCAACCGGAGAGGGCCGACTTCACGAACTGCTTGACGTCGTCCTCGGTGATGCGGCCCTTCACGCCCGAGCCGGCGACCCGGCCGAGGTCGACGCCGAGCTCGCGCGCGAGCTTGCGCACCGCAGGACCCGCGTGAGCCTTGGCGAACGAGGTTTCGTCGATCGCGGGCAGGGTCGAAGCGCGCGGCGGGACCGGCATCGCAGCAGGCGCAGGAGCCGGAGCGGCCGCCGGCTTCGCGGCCGGCGCAGGAGCGGGTGCCGATGCGACTGGCGCGAGACCCGGCGCGGGAGCGGACGCCGTCGCCCCGCCCACCTCGATCACGCAGATCAGGTCGCCCTTGTTGACGGTCTTGCCGGTCGCGACCTTGAGTTCCTTGATCGTGCCCGCGGCCGTCGACGGGATGTCCATCGCGGCCTTGTCGGTCTCGATCGTGCACAACGCCTGGTCGAGCGCGACGCTGTCGCCGACCTTGACCATCACCTCGATCACCGCGACGTCGTGGTAGTCGCCGATGTCGGGGACGATGACATTCTTCGAGACCAGTTGAGGCGCCATGTCAGACGGTCCAGGGCGCCGGCGCGTCGGCGTCGAGCCCGTACTTCGTGATGGCGTCGGCGGCGACCTTGGCATCGAGTGCGCCGTCCTCGGCCAGCGCCTTGAGCGCCGCGACCACCACGTAGCGGCGGTCGACCTCGAAGAAGCGGCGCAGGTTCTCGCGCGAGTCGGAGCGGCCGAAGCCGTCGGTGCCGAGCACGACGAAGCGACCGGGCACGAACTCGCGGATCTGGTCGGGGAAGGCGCGGATGTAATCGGTGGCTGCGATCACCGGGCCCTTCTTGGTCTCGGTCATCCGCGCCGCGAGCTGCTGCTCGACGAACGACACCTTGGCCTTGGCGGTCGGGTGCAACAGGCTCCAGCGTCGCGCGGCCAAGCCGTCGCGGCGGAGCTCGGTGAACGAGGTCGCGCTCCAGACGTCGGCGCCGACGCCGAAGTCCTTCTCGAGCATCACGGCCGCGGCCTCGACCTCGCGCAGGATGGTGCCCGAGCCCATCAGCTGGACGCGCTGCTTGGCCTTCGGCGCGTGCTCGCTCAGCAGGTACATGCCCTTCAAGATGCCGGCCTCGACGCCCTTCGGCATCGCCGGATGCTGGTAGTTCTCGTTCATGCATGTGATGTAGTAGAAGCAGCTCTCCTGCTGCTCGACCATCCGGCGCAAGCCGTCCTGCACGATCACCGCCATCTCGTAGGCGTAGGTCGGGTCGTAGGCGACGCAGTTCGGGATGGTCGCCGCCATCAGGTGCGAATGGCCGTCCTCGTGCTGGAGGCCTTCGCCGTTGAGCGTGGTCCGGCCGGCGGTGCCGCCGAGCAGGAAGCCGCGGGCCCGCATGTCGCCGGCCGCCCAGGCCAGGTCGCCGATGCGCTGGAAGCCGAACATCGAGTAGTAGATGTAGAACGGGATCATCTGGATCCCGTGGTTGGCGTAGGCGGTCGCCGCGGCGACCCACGACGACATCGCGCCGGCCTCGTTGATGCCCTCCTCGAGGATCTGGCCCTTGATGTCCTCTTTGTAGAACGCCAACTGGTCGGCGTCCTGCGGCTCGTACTTCTGGCCGACGGCCGAGTAGATGCCGAGCTGGCGGAACATGCCTTCCATGCCGAAGGTGCGGGCCTCGTCGGGGATGATCGGCACCACGTGCTTGCCGATGGCGCGGTCCTTGAGCAGGGTGTTGAGGATCCGCACGAACGCCATCGTGGTGCTGAGCTCGCGCTCGCCGCTCGACTCGAGCTGGGGCTTGAACGCGTCGAGGCCGGGCACCGCGAGCTTGGGCGCGTCGACCCGGCGCTGCGGCAGCGAGCCGCCGAGCGCCTCGCGCTTGGCCGCGATGTACTGGGCCTCGGCCGAACCGGGTGCCGGCTTCACGAACGGCAGGTCGGGGAGCTGGGCATCGCTGACCGGGATGTTGAAGCGGTCGCGGAAATCGCGGACCGCCGGGTCGTCGAGCTTCTTGGCCTGGTGGGTGGTCATCAGGCCTTCGCCGGCCTTGCCCATGCCGTAGCCCTTGACCGTCTTGGCCAGGATCACGGTCGGCTGGTCCTTCTGGCTCACCGCGGCCTGGTAGGCGGCGTTGATCTTGCGGGCGTCGTGGCCGCCGCGCTTCAAGGCCCAGATGTCGGCGTCCGACATGTGGGCGACCATCTCGAGCAGCTTGGGGTGCTTGCCGAAGAACTTGGCCCGGACGTAGGCGCCGTCCTTGGCCTTGTAGTTCTGGTACTCGCCGTCGACGGTCTCCTCCATCACCCGGCGCAGGTGGCCCTCGCTGTCGCGCGACAGCAGCGGATCCCAGCTCGCGCCCCACAGCACCTTGAGCACGTTCCAGCCGGCGCCGCGGAACACGCCCTCGAGCTCCTGGATGATCTTGGCGTTGCCGCGGACCGGGCCGTCGAGCCGCTGCAGGTTGCAGTTGATGACGAACACCAGGTTGTCGAGCCGCTCGCGGGCGGCGAGCGCGATCGCGCCGAGCGTCTCCGGCTCGTCGGTCTCGCCGTCGCCGATGAAGCACCAGACCTTGCGGCCCGGCCCGTCCTTGGGAACGGAGATCAGCCCGCGGTTCTCCAGGTAGCGCATGAAACGCGCCTGGTAGATCGCCATGATCGGCCCCAAGCCCATCGACACGGTCGGGAACTGCCAGAAGTCCGGCATCAGCCAGGGATGGGGGTACGACGAGATGCCCTTGCCGTCGACCTCCTCGCGGAAGGCCTCGAGCTGCTCGGCGGTGAGCCGACCCTCGAGGAAGGCGCGGGCGTAGATGCCGGGCGACGAGTGGCCCTGGATGTAGATCAGGTCGCCGCCGTGGGCGGCGGTCGGCGCGTGCCAGAAGTGGTTGAAGCCGACCTCGTAGAGCTGGGCCGACGAGGCGTAGGTCGCGATGTGACCGCCGAGCTCGGTGCCCTTGCGGTTGGCGCGCACCACCATCGCCATCGCGTTCCAGCGCATCAGCGCCTCGAGCCGCTTCTCGACCTCGCGGTCGCCGGGGTACTGGGGCTCGTCCTGGGTCTTGATGGTGTTGAGGTAGGCGGTGGTCTGCTTGAACGGCAGGTGGGCGCCGCCGCGGCGCGCCGCGTCGATCAGCGCCTCGAGCAGCTGGTGCGCGCGCTCCGGACCGTGCACCCGCAGCACCGACTCGAGCGACTCGAGCCACTCCTGCGTCTCTTGAGGATCGACGTCGCGCGGGTCAGTCATGGTGAAATTTGCTTGCCCTTTCGGGACTTAGGCGGGGCCGGTATCATCCCGTCCTCTCTGCTCCACGGTCAAGGCGAGACCATGCCGCTCCAGCTTCCGACCCCGCCGCGCCTCGCGATCACGCAGGCGGCGGCGTTGCCCCATGCCCTCGATGCGTTCGACCACGCGGTGGTGCTGCTGCCCGCGGCGGCGCAGCGCGGCGCCTGGCCGGCGTTCCCGCACTCCAAGCTGCTCGAGAAGCGCTTCCGCGCGCGCCACGGCAAGGACGGCGCCGACCGTCTGCGCAGCGAGCTCGAGGACGCGCGCGGCACGCGCATCGCGGTCGCCATCGTCAAGGACGGCGCCACGCCGTTCGAGCTGCTGACGCTCGCGCGCAAGCTCGTCGCCGAGGCCAAGGAGGCGCGCTCGCAGTCGCTGTGCCTGATGCTGGTCGGGCTCGATGCCGCGCTGGCGCCGGTCGCGGCCGAGGCGTTCGCCGCCGCGACGCTCGCCGCCGAGCAGCCGCTGCCCGAGTACAAGTCCAAGCCCGCGCCGAAGGCCGCGATCGACAAGCTCGCGGTGCACTTCGCGCCCGCTTCCGACAAGAAGGGGCAGAGCTTCGACCTCGAACGCTGCCGCGCCCAGGACGCCGGCAACGGCCTGGCCCGCTGGCTCACCACGCTGCCGCCGAACGAGCTCCACCCCGGCGCCTACCGCGCGCTCTGCGCCCAGCTCGCCAAGGCCCAGGGCTGGACCCTCAAGTTCCACGACGAGAAGGCGCTGGCCCGCAAGGGCGCCCACGCGTTCCTGGCCGTGGTGCGCGGCTCGGCCGAGCGTGACGCGGGGATCGTCGAGATCGGCTACACGCCGAAGAGCACGCCGAAGAAGAAGGGCAAGCCCGCCGGGACGCGCGCGCCGCTGGCGCTGGTCGGCAAGGGCCTCTGCTACGACACCGGCGGCAGCAACCTCAAGCCTGCGGCCGGCATGTACAACATGCACGGCGACATGGGCGGCTCGGCGGTCGCGCTCGGCACGCTGCTGGCGCTGACGATGCTCGAGCATCCCCGGCCGGTGCGCTGCTTCCTCGCGCTGGCGGAGAACCGGATCGGCCCCGACGCCTACATCCCGAACGAGGTGGTGCGGGCGATGAACGGCACCACCATCGAGACCGTCCACACCGACGCCGAGGGCCGGATGGTGCTGGCCGACACGCTGGCGCTCGCCAGCGAGGGCAAGCCCGGCGCGATACTCGACTTCGCCACGCTCACCGGCGCCTGCGTCCGCGCCCTGACCGACCGGATGGGCGGCGTGTTCACCAACACCGAGGCGCTGCACCCGGCGTTGATCGCCGCCGGTCGCGCCAGCGGCGAGCGGGTCTGGCCGTTCCCGATGGACGCCGACTACGACGAGATGCTCGAGAGCCGGATCGCCGACGTGAAGCAGTGCCTGCTCGACGGCAGCGGCGACCACATCCTCGCCGCCCGCTTCCTCTCGCGCTTCGTCGGCCCCGGGATCCCCTGGGTCCACCTCGACATGTGCCCCGCCGACCGCGAGGGCGGCCTCGCCCACGTCGGTTCGTTCTTCACCGGTTTCGGCGTCCGCTTCGCGCTCGAGCTCGCGCTCGGCGACGCCCTGGAAGGTGCCCGATGACCCTGCTCCGCGCCCTGTTGTTCGTCTCCGCCACCAGCCTCGCGCTCGGCGCCAGCGCCGCCGAGATCGACGAGGTCAAGTTCGACGGCGAGCGCTACCTCGGCGCCGGCTACGAACAGGACGAGGCCCGCATCGCCGAGCACTTCGTGCGCCAGACCGAGTCGATGACCCGCTACAGCCGCCGCGTCACCATCGCCGAACAGCCCAAGGCGACCAGCGTCAAGCAGCTCGGCCTCGGCGTGATCCGCATCGCCAAGCTGCGCACCCCGGGCCTCGAGCCCGAGGTGTTCGCGGCCGAAGGCGCCGAGGACCGCGACCTGACGGTGACCTGGATCGCGCTCACCGACGACAACACCGCGGTCGACTTCTACGCGACCCGCTTCGTCGCGCTGAAGGACAAGAGCGGCGCGTCCAAGGGCGTCCGCGAGTACCACTTCACCTCGCGCGAGTACGCCAACGGCCGCCACCCCGACCAGGTGCTGGCCTCGTTCCTGCCGGTGATCGCCAGCTTCTCCGAGCGCTGGGTCGAGGAGCTGCAGAGGTTCGACCGCGCGCCGATCATGCCGCCCCCGGCGAAGAAGACCGAGAAGAAGTGACCGATGGAGCTGACGCTCACCCGTCCCGACGACTGGCACCTGCACCTCCGCGACGGCGCGGCGCTGGCCGCCGTGCTGCCGCACACCGCGCGCCAGTTCGGCCGCGCGATCGTGATGCCCAACCTCAAGCCGCCGGTGACCACCACCGCGCTGGCGCTCGCCTACCGCGATCGGATCCTCGCCGCGCGCCCGGCCGGCTCCGACTTCAAGCCGCTGATGACGCTGTACCTGACCGACAACACCGCCGCCGACGAGGTCGAGAAGGCCAGGAACTCGGGCGCGGTGCACGGCGTCAAGCTCTACCCCGCCGGTGCCACCACCCACTCCGATCTCGGGGTGACGGATTGGCAGAAGTGCTTCGCGGTGTTCGAGCGGATGAGCGAGATCGGCCTGCCGCTGCTGGTGCACGGCGAGGTCGTGAGCGACGAGGTCGACGTGTTCCAGCGCGAGACCGAGTTCATCGCCAAGGTGCTGCAGCCGCTCACCCGCCGCTTCCCCAGGCTCAAGCTGGTGTTCGAGCACATCACCACCGCGGCCGCGGTCGACTTCGTCTCGAGCGCCGGACCGCAGGTCGCGGCCACGCTCACGCCCCAGCACCTGCTCTACAACCGCAACGCGCTGTTCCAGGGCGGGCTGCGCCCGCACTACTACTGCCTGCCGGTGCTCAAGCGCGAGGCCGACCGCCAGGCGCTGCTGACCGCGGCGACCTCCGGCGATCCCAAGTTCTTCCTCGGCACCGACTCCGCGCCGCACGCGCGGCTCGCCAAGGAGAGCGCCTGCGGCTGCGCCGGCTGCTACACCGCGCACGCCGCGCTCGAGCTCTACGCCGAGGCCTTCGAGCAGGTCGATGCGCTCGACCGGCTCGAGGCGTTCGCCTCGTTCCACGGCCCGGCGTTCTACGGCCTGCCGCGCAACCGCGGCTCGATCACGCTCGTGCGCGAACCCTGGACGCCGCCGGCGAGCTACCCGTTCGGCGACGAGCAGATCGTGCCGTTCCGCGCCGACGCGCCGCTGCGCTGGAGCCTCAAGCGTGGCTGAGCCCAGCGCCGACGAACTCGAGGACCCCGGCTTCGGCGACGGCTCGTTGATGTCGAAGCGCTTCCGCGGCTTCCTGCCGGTGGTGGTCGATTGCGAGACCGGCGGCTTCAACCACCAGACCGACGCGCTGCTCGAGATCGCGGCGGTGATCGTCAAGATCGACGAGCACGGCATGCTCTACCGCGGCCCGACCCACACCTTCCACCTCCAGCCGTTCGAGGGCGCCAACCTCGAGCCCGCCGCGCTCGCCTTCACCGGCATCAAGGTCGACCACCCGTTGCGGCCGGCGGTCCCCGAGCGCGATGCGCTGCGGATGATGTTCCGCGAGGTCCGCGACGAGATGCAGAAGGTCGGCTGCACCCGCGCCGTGCTCACCGGCCACAACGCGTTCTTCGACCTCAACTTCCTCAACGCGGCGATCGCGCGGACCGGCATCAAGCGCAGCCCGTTCCATCCGTTCTCGTCGTTCGACACCGCGACGCTCGGCGGCGTCGCCTTCGGCCAGACCGTGCTGGCGCGGGCCTGCGCCGCGGCCGGGATCGCCTTCGACGCCGGCGACGCCCACGCCGCCTACTACGACGCCGAGAAGACCGCCGACCTGTTCTGCGACATCTGCAACCGGGTCAAGCCGGTCTACGACGCCGCGACCCGATGACCCCACGTGCGCTCGGGGTTCGCGCGCTCGCGGCCGCACTCGCCTTGCTCGGTTCGGTCGCGCTCGCCGGCTGCGCCGGGATGATCGCCGAGCGGATCGTCGCGGCGCCCAACCACGGTGAACCGACCGACGACCCGCGGGCCAAGGACGCGGCGCCGCTGCTCGCCAAGCTCTACGCCCAGCGCGGCGAGGTCGCGGTCACGACGCCGCCCGCGACGCTGCGCTTCGCGGTGGTCGAGCCGGGCGCGTTCGGGTTCAAGGTCACCGAGTCGGCGCGTGACGAGAAGGGGTTCGCGTTCGCCTGGTCGTTCGGGTCCCCCGAGACCTGGCAGCGCAGCACGGTCGGCATCCAAGGCACGGTGGTGTTGCTCCATGGCTTCGGCGAGAGCTCGCTGTCGATGCTGCCGTGGGCGTTCGCGCTCGCCCAGTCGGGCTGGCGGGTGGTGCTGCTCGATGCGCGCGGCCATGGCCGCTCGAGCGGCGTGCAGGTCGGGTACGGGGTCTACGAGGCCGATGACCTCATCGCGGTGATCGCCGAGCTCAGACGCGCCGGACTCGCGCCGGGCCGGCTGGCCCTGGTCGGCGTCTCGTACGGCGCGCACGTCGCGATGCTCGCCGCCGAGCGCGGCGTGCCGCTCGCGGGCGTGGTCGCGATCTCGGGCTATCCGGATCCACGCGCGGTGATCCCACGCGCGGCACGACGGTTCACGCGCACCGGGGACTGGTACGACGACGACACCTACGAGGACGCCTTGCAGCGCACCACCGCGCTCCTCGGTCGTCCGCTCGCCGCGGCCGTGGTCAGCGGCGACGCGGGATCCGACGCCCCGCCCTTGCTGCTGATCCACGGCGAGAAGGATGCCGTCGCCCTGCTCGCCGATGCGTCAGCCTTGGCGAAGGCCTGGCCCGGCGCCGAGCTCATGGTGTTGCCGGGCGCCGACCACATCGAGCCGACGCTGCCCGACGACGCGCGGGTCGCGCGCGTGGTCGGGTTCCTCGATCGTCTGCCCTGAGGTGACGCGGGCCAGGCGTCGTCGCCCGGCCCGCGCGTCGTCGCGCTTGCAGGCCGATCAGGCTTCAACGCGACGCGAACTGCTCACCAAGGCCAGGCCCATCATCACGCCGAACGACAGCTTCGACAGGAAGCTGACGTAGAGCGGGACGATCGCCACGAACTCGGGCGCCACCCGCGGCAGCACCACGAAGAAGTTCATCGCCCACACGCCGCTGAGCGCCGTGGCCGAGGCCGCGACCACCGCCGCCGTGCCGAAGCGCCGCTGGATTCGCGCCGCGAACGGCACGAAGCAGGCTGCGATCAGGAACGACAGCGCGAAGTGCACGATCATCCCGACCGCGACCGCGTTGCCGCCGTTGAACAGGCTGCCGAACGTCGCGTCCGACACCCCGGCGGCCACGAACCAGCCGCCGATGCCCGCGAGCACGGCCGCCAGGCCGATCACCACCACCTCGGCGGCGCCGCCGGCGAGACCGCCCCACAGCACCGCGCCCCACCTTTCGTCGATCACTCTCTCGTCCATGGACCCTCCCATCAGAGTTTCATCGTCACGCCGAGCTCGAACACCTCGAGCTCGTAATCGGGTTCGAGCTGCCCGGACCACAGCAGGTTGGACACGGTGTCGGGCGCGACGCCGTGCAGCGCCCAGTCCGCGACCCGCAGGTCCTCGAGCCGGAAGCCGAAGCGCAGCTCGACGCGCTCGCTCCAGCGGTAGTCGGCCATCGCCACGAACCGGCGCAGCGTCGAGCGCGTCTCCGGGAACCGGTCGGTCGCGCCGACATCGACCGCCACGAGGCCGGTGGTCTCGGTCTGGTCGAGCTCGACCCGCAGCCCGAGCGCATCGGTCAGCCAGGGCGCGGCGAACGTCAGCCCGAACGCCTCGGTGGCGTCCTCGCTGCGCGCGCTCCAGTCGGGGGTCGAGTAGGTCGTGCTGCCGGCCTGGTCGGAGGCCAGCGTCTGCCGTCCGTACCAGGCGCCGAGCGTCATGTCCTCGGTGACCTGGAGCGCCGCGTCGAAACCGACGCCGGTGTCGTCGCGGTCGGTGAGCCCGATCTCGGTCGCGGCGTAATCCTCGCGCCGCCGCTCGAACCGCAGCGCGAACGACAGGTCGGCCGTCGGCGCCGCGCCGAACGACAGCGCGATCCGGTCACGGTCCATCTCGGCGTAGGGGTACATGGTCAGCAGCGGGTTCTGCGGCGCGGGGCCGGCCGGTGCGGCGTACGGCGAAGCATCGCGGAGGTCGCGGCCGACCTCGACGCCCCAATCGGCGAACTCGAGCAGCGGGCCGTGGGCCTCGAGCGTGAGCTGGTCCTCCGAGGTCCGCGCCACCACCTCCTGGTCGCGGTCGATGGTGACGTTGCGGGCCCGGGCCAGGAAGCGGACCGACCCGATCGTCCAGTCGCCCTCGACCTTGAGCTGCGTCTTCTGGTGGTCGTAGGCGACGTTGGGCCGCGCCGCCGCGACGTAGGTATCGGTCACCACCTGGGTCCAGTAGTCCTGCGGCGTGCTGGCGTCGCGCGCGTCGTAGCGGACCTCGGCGCGCAGCGCGACGCCGGCATCCATCGGGATCGCGGCGCGGGCGTAGAGCAGCTGGGTCGCGACCTCGGCCGCGGCCGAGCTCCGCGGCAGGGCGACCGCGAGGCCGGGGTTGAGCGTGGCCGGGACCAGCGCCGCATCCTGGGTGCCGAAGCCGAGCGCCGCGCCACCCTCGAGGCGGATCCCGCCCGCGGTGCGGTAGTGCCCGTCGACCGTGATCTGCTGGAACTCGTTGTCCGGGGCGAGCGCGAGCTGGCCCTGGTCGGCGGTCGGGTGCAGGGCGAGGAACGGATCGTCGAAGGTGAGCGAATCCGCGCCAGCATCGAACGCCGACAGCAAGTAGCGCAGCGTCACGTCCCAGCGCTTGTCGCCGTAGGTCGCCGCGGCGACCAGCGACTCGGTGGTGTGGTCGATGGGCTCGGGCAGCAGCGTCGAGCGGGTCAGGAAGCTGCCGCCGACCGCATCGGTGCCGCGCTTGGTGTCGATGCGCGCCGCGAGCGAGGTCTCCCAGCCGTTGCGCGCCCACCAGGTGCCGTGGGCGCCGACCCGCTCGCGGGTGGTCGCCATCTCGACCGGATGCAAGGCGCTGGCGAGCTGGGTCAGGTCAGTGGTCGCGTCGCCGCGGACCCAGCCGGCGGGCAGCGTGAGCGTCGCGCTCCCGGCGCCGTCGAACGGCGTGCGGGCCGCCTCGGCGGTGACCCAGCGCTTGGACCACCAGTCGAAGCCGGCTTCGTAGCGCCCGGCCCGCCCGATCTCGACCATGAGCATGCTGTCGTCGAGACCGAGGTCGCGGGCGACCACGTCGACGCGGGTGCCATCGGCGTCGAGCCGCATCAGGTCGGCGCGCAGGCCGAGGTTCACGCCGTCGTCGTAGGGCCAGGCCCGCGTCGACCAGGCGCTGGCGCCCGCGGCGACGAACGCATCGAGGCCGAAGTCGCCTTGCCAACCGGTCTGGTAGGGGCAGGTCTCGCAACTCCACTGCGGCGTCGCGCTCGCCGGTTCGGTGGCTTCGGTCGCCGGCGCCTCGGCCGCGGGCGGCGCGGCCTCCTCCGCCCGCGCTGCGCTCGCGAGCGCGAGCGCGAGGATCGAAGCGACGAGTGCGGCGGAGCGACGCATGGTGATCACCGACTGAGCTCGGCCCCGGAGGGGTGGTTGCTGCCGTGGACCTGCGAGTGGCAGTTCATGCAGCTGCGGCCGAGCACCATCGCCGACGGCGAGGCGCCAGCCAGCCCGGTCGAGGTGTAGGCGACGCTCGGGTGACCGGCCGCCGAATGGCAGGACTGGCACAGCAGCGGCGCCGAGCGGGTCAGCAGCGCGGCGTGGTTCGAGCCGTGCGGCTTGTGGCAGGTGCCGCAATCCTCTGTCGCCGGCGCGTGCTCCCACAAGAAGGGGCCGCGCTTCTCGGCGTGGCAGTCGTAGCACAGCTCGTTGACGGTGTTCTTCGCCAGCAGCGCGTCGGCGCCCTTGGCGCCGTGCGGCGCGTGGCAGGCGGTGCAGGCCATGTCGCCCTCGCGGGTCGGGTGGGCCGAGACCTGGCGCGACTCGGCGAGCTGCTTCTTGTGGCAGCCGACGCAGGTCAGGTTCTGGGTCAGCGGGTCGAGCATCGGGTCGCGTCGGGCATGCGCGTCGTGGCAGGCGACGCAGGTGACGCCGGCACGCTGGTGGGCGCCGCCCTGCCAATCGGCGGTGTGGCGATCGTCGTGGCACGACAGGCACTTGCCGTCGATCGCCTTGGCCCCGTCCTGCTTCTCGAACGCGAAGATGGGCGGGCGCTCCTCGCCGCGCTTCAGCCTCTTGGCGTGGTCGCCGCCCGCCCCGTGGCAGCTCTCGCATTGCTTGGCGGCGAACGGGGTGCCGAGGTCGGCGCGGTCGGCGTGCGGGGTGACGAAGATGTCCATGATCGGGACGTCGCGATCCGCGTCGTGGCACTTGAGGCAGGTGTCGGCGCCCTTGTCCGAGAACGCCGCGTGGTCGGCGGGCAGCGCGTCGGCCGGTGCCAGGTCGGCCGGCGCCGGGTCGGCCGGCGCCGGGTCGGCCGCCGAGCCGGCGAGCGCGCCCACCAGCACCAGCCCGAGCAGCGCCCCCTTCACCATGCCGCTACGCACCGCGCGCATGCTCAGAAGCCGTGGACCGTCTTGACGTCGGCGGTGCGGCCCGGGCCATGGCAGATGGCGCAGGTCTCGGGCGTCTGGCCGGTCAGCGTCGCCTGCAGCGCGGTGAACACGCCGCCGTTGAGCTCCATGTGGGTCTTGGCCAGGCCGCCGTCGTGGCAACCCGAGCAGGCCGCGGTCACCGCCGTGATGTTGAGGTCGTCGGCGTGGTTGACGTTGGCGCCGGCCGGCGCGAGCACCACGCTCGGCGAGCGCTGGGTCACGGTCGACCCGGAATCGCGGGTGGTGCCAAGTCGGGTCGCGGTGTCGCTCGCCGGGTAGTAGGTGTTGGGCTTGTGGCAGGTCTCGCAGTTCGACAGCACGCCGGGGAACTCGGCGCCGCTGAAGTCGTGGGTCGAGCCGCTGTTGCCGTAGACCACGTAGGGGTTCTCGCGCTTGGCGGCGCCGTGGATGCTGTGGGCCAGCACCTTGAAGTCGATGGACGCCTCTTCGAGGCCGTCGAGCGCCGCGAGGTTGTCGCCGTCGTGGACGCCGTCCGGGTCGACCGGTCGCTGGACGATGTCGGTGTTGTCCGGGTTGTGGCACATCACGCAGGCCTCGGGCTGGTCGTTGCGGCTGCCACCGTGCAGCACCAGACCGTTCATGTCGCCGTGGCAGTTCTGGCATTTGTCGACGTCGATGACCGAGCGCCGGGACTTGACCGTGGTATCGGTGATGGCGAAGTACTTCACCGGCGTCGGTCCGACCGGGATGCTGTCGCGCACGCCGTCGAGCGGGCTGTGCCAGGTCGCGCCCTGGACGTCGACCGCGACCTTGCCCTCCATGTCGATCACGCCCGAGCCGGTCGCCGCGGCCGGCATCGCGGTGGTGAACGACTTCGAGAACGTGCCGTCGCCGTTGGCGGTGGAGCCGGTCTTGATGGTGAGGCTGATCGACGAGGCCGGCGCCGAGGTGGCGGTGGCGGACCCGGTGTTGTGGTAGTCGTTGACGTCCCAGGCGAAGCGCGCGTTGAGCGTGCCGTTCGCGATCCGCGGGTCGGACATCGGGATCAGCGTGTTGGTGACGAGGTCGGTGACGGAGAACGTCACCCGCGGGAACTGGCCGGGCGCCGTGTTCGTCACGCTGAGCAGGTTGAAGCGGTACTTGGCGCCCTCGGCCACCACCAGGTCGACGTGGCTGTCCTCGACCGAGCCGGCGATGCGGCCGTCAGCGTGGCAGGTCTTGCAGTCGGCGTTGTTGGTCACCACGCCGCCGGCATGACCGCCGGCCGCGCCGAGCGCGAAGTCGACGTCGTCGTGGCAGGAGCCGCAGGCCTCGATGGTCGGGACCTGGGCCCAGTTGTCGCCCTGCGGCGTCGCCGCGATCGCGCCGTCGTGGCACTTGGTGCAGTTGGTGCTCTTCTGCGGGAACACGACCCTCGAGTAGTCGGCGAGCGAGTTGTTGAAGCCGTAGATGAAGTAGCCGCCGCCGGCCTCGACGCTCGGCAGCTGCTCGCCCATGTGGATCTTGTGGACCATCACTTTGAGGTCGACGGTGTTGCCGGAGTTGGCGTCGGTCGAGCCCGGGTTGTGGCAGGTGACGCAGAACTGGGTGTCGACGCGGCTGCCGCCGTGGACCGCGAGCGCGCCGTGGCAGCTGTTGCAGGTCGCGGTCGTCACGATCTCGCGATGGGCGATCAACGTGGTGCTGCCGGTGAGCGGGATGAAGTCGTAGACCGGGTTCTTGGGCGCGACGCCGTTGCCGATGTTGACCGACATGCCGAGGCGATGGGTCGCGGCGCTGTCGTAGGCCACCACGATCGGGGTCGTCACCGTCGTGACGTTGGCGGCGAACGCATAGGTGTAGCTGCCGTCGCCGTGGTTGGTGAAGGTGCCGCCGGAGTCGGTGATGGCCTGGGTCTTGGGCGTGGTGCCCGGCCCGACCGTCGGCGTCTCGATCTTGTTGAGATAGCTCTGCCAGCGGCTGGAATCGCCGTTGGCGCCGGGGATCAGCTTGGCGAACGTGCAGCGGACCTGCGACGCGGTGACGCCCGCGAACGCGATGCCGCTGGCGTCGGTGACCTTGAAGGCTACCACCGGGTGGCCATCGGTGAGGACGACGCTGGTGATCGCGACCTTGATCGTGGACGGGCTGCCGTTCAGCACCACCCCCGGCGGCCCGGGCGGCCCGGCGGGTCCCTCGTCACCGGCCGGCCCCTCCTGGAAGCAGCCGGCGAGCGCGAGCGCGAGGCCGGCGAGCAGGCAGAACGAGGGTCCCCGACGGGCGCCGAGGTCGAAGGTCTGAATTTCCATGATCCACCGCCTCTTGATGGCTTTCCTGCGGTCCCCAGGGGCCCCGCATCTCCTTTTCGTACGGGTGGATGAGACCCTTCGCCCTGCCGAGGAACATTGACCCATGTCAACCGGATGGCCGGCGACCCGCAGTAACTTATCGCCACGGGCCCTGCGTCACCTCCGCAGCCTCTGGAGTCTCCGCATGAACGCCGAACTCGCTCTCCGCCTCGTGGTCGCCGCCGTCGGGCTGGCGCTCGCGCCGCTCGCCAACGCCGCCGCGCCCGCCGCCGCCGCCGGCTGTGCCGATTGCCACGGCAAGGACGGCGTGAGCGATCAGGCCGGCGTGCCGACGATCGCCGGCATCTCGGCGTTCGCGTTCGAGGAGCAGCTCGCCCAGTACAAGGCGAAGGAACGCCCCTGCGACAGGGTCAAGGACAAGAACGGCAAGATGGACGACATGTGCGCGATCGCCGGCAAGCTCTCCGATGCCGATTCGAGCGCGCTCGCCGCCCACTTCGCGGGGCTCAAGTTCGTGGCGGCCAAGAACGCGGTCGACGCGGCCAAGGCGGCGACGGGCAAGAAGTACCACGCGACCAACTGCGAGAAGTGCCACACCATGGGCGGCAGCCTCGCCGACGACGACGCCAGCATCCTCGCCGGCCAGCCGAAGGGCTACCTGGTCCAGGCGATGAAGGAGTTGCGCGCCGGCGAGCGCGCGATGGACAAGAAGATGGCGCCGAAGATCAAGGCGCTGCAAGACGCCGAGGTCGAGGCTTTGATCGAGTTCTACGCCGGCGGCGGCAAGTGACGCACGCCACCGGGGCGTCGAGGGCGCCGGTCCGCGCCGGGCGCCGGGCGCGACTGCTCCTCACGGCCTGTCTGCTGCTGGCGGTGCCCGGTGGGAGCGCCTGGGCGCAGGACGCCCATCGGGAGACCGGTGCGGCGCCCGCGACGGCGGTCCACGACGGCCTCGACGGCGGATCGTGCAACCGCTGCCACGCCCCCAGCGTGATCCCGATCGCGGACCCGGCGGTGCTGGCCAAGTCCGCGCATGCGGAGACGACCTGCGTCGAATGCCATTCGGACATCGAGGCCCTGCCGCACGACGGCAAGCTCGAGGCCGTCGACTGCGGCGGCTGCCACCGGAAGGAGGTCCGCCAACTGAAGCTCGGCGCGCACGCGGTCGGCTTCGAGGGACCGCATGCAGCCGAGCCATCGGCCGGTGCCGCGAAGGGCGGGGACGACGAGGAGTCGCCGCCGACCTGCGTGACCTGCCACGGCGGGCACGACGTCGACCTGGTCGAGAGCGTCGCGTTCCGGGACGTCATCGCGGGCCGCTGCGGGCAGTGCCACGAGGAACGCTACGACACCTACATGGACCGCTTCCACGGCAAGGCCGCCATGCTGGGCCTGGAGCAGGCGCCGCGCTGCTACGACTGCCACACCGGGCACCAGCAGCTGCCGGCGGACGATCCCGATTCGAGCGTCCACGCTGACAACCTGGTGGAGACCTGCGGGCGTTGCCACGACGGCGCCAACGCCAACTTCGTCCAGTTCGACCCGCACCCGCAGCCCCAGGACAAGGAGCACTCGGCGCTCGTCTACTACTGGTGGCTGTTCATGGTCGGCCTGATCGTGGGCACGTTCGCGTTCTTCGGCATCCACGACCTGCTCTGGCTGCAGCGCATCGTCGTCGCCTATGCCCGCGGCGAAGTGCACCTCAAGCCCATGGACACCGGGCCGTGGGTGCGCCGCTTCACCTGGCAGATGAGCCTGTCGCACGTCGTGCTCAACATCACCTTCACGCTGCTGGCGCTGACGGGCTTGCCGCTGATGTACGCCGAGCGGCCGTGGGCCCAGACGCTCGCCGCCTTGTTCGGTGGCCAGCCGACGATGCGGGCCATCCATTTCATCAGCGCGGCGATCTTCTTCGGCTACTTCGCCATCCACGTCGGCAGCGTGTTCTACCGCTTCCTGCGCACGCGCGACCGCGGTCTGTTCTGGGGCGTCAACTCCCTGGTGCCCCAGGGCCAGGACCTGGTCGACATGTACGCGAACCTGAAGTGGTTCCTGTACCTCGGCGACAAGCCCAAGCTCGATCGCTGGACCTACTGGGAGAAGTTCGACTACTGGGCGGTGTTCTGGGGCATGGCGATCATCGGGCTCTCGGGCGTGATGATGGCCAACGCCGAGCTCTACTCGCGGGCGTTCCCCGGCGACTGGCTCAACGTGGCGGCGGTGGTCCATGGCGAGGAGGCGCTGCTCGCCGTCGGCTTCATCACGCTCTTCCACTTCTTCCACAACCACCTGCGGCCCGAGAACTTCCCGATGGACATCACCATCTACACCGGCGTCCAGCCGCTGGCGCGCTTCAAGGAGGAGCGGCCGGTGCAATACGAGCGCGCGGTCCGCGAGGGGCGCCTCGAGGGCATGATGGCGCCGCCGCCGACGCGCTTCGCGGTGGTGTTCTGGACGATCTACGGTTCGGCGCTGATCGCCGCGATGCTGTTCCTGACGGTCGCCGTGATCGTGTCGATGGTGGCCTGAGGCTGCAGGGCATCGAGGGCGCGGCGCGAGCCGCGCCCTCGATGGCCGGGGGTCAGGCCTTGGCCGCGGCGACCAGCTTGGCGAGCTCGCCGGCCTGCAGCATCTCGCTGACGATGTCGCAGCCGCCGACGAACTCGCCGTTGACGTAGAGCTGCGGGAACGTCGGCCAGTTCGAGTAGGTCTTCAAGCCGGCGCGGATCTCCGGCTCCTCCAGCACGTTGCAGCTGCCGAACTCGGCCGCGCCCGCGGCGCGCAGCGCCTGCACCGTGCGCGCCGAGAAGCCGCATTGCGGGAAGTCGGGCGTGCCCTTCATGTAGAGGAAGATCGGCTTGGAGCGGATCTGCTGTTCGATGCGTTCGACGACGGGGTCGGCCATGGACGGTCCTGCGTGAGGCGAGGTTCGGGAGACGGATTCTATCGCTGACGCCCGACCGACGCGCTCAGGGCTTGCCCCAGCCCCCACCGCCGGGCGTCTCGATCGTCAGCACGTCGCCCGCTGCGACCGGCCAGGAGAACTTGCCGGGCTGCGCATCGCCGTTGAGGCGGTTGATGCCGGGCGTGCCGGGCGCGCCGCCGGCCAGGCCCCACGGCGCATGGCTGCGCCGTTCGGACAGCACGGTCACGGTCGCGGCGCGCAGGAACTCGTACTCGCGGACGATGCCGTCGCCGCCGCGATGGCGCCCCGCCCCGCCCGAACCGTGGCGCCGCGCGTAGCGCCGCACCCGCACCGGGTAGGCGAGCTCGAGCACCTCGATCGGCGTGTTGAGCGTGTTGGTCATGTGGACCTGGACGCAGGAGAGCCCGGCGCCGGTCGGCGCGGCGCCCATCCCGCCGCCGATCGTCTCGTAGTAGTCCCAGCCGTGGCCGACCTCGGCCGAACCCATCGCCAGGTTGTTCATGGTGCCCTGGCTCGCGGCCGGGATCAGGTCAGGCAACGCCTGTGCCAGCGCGCCGAACACCGCATCGACGATGCGCTGCGAGGTCTCGACGTTGCCGGCGGCGACCGCCGACGGCGACTGGGCGTTGACCAAGCAGCCCTGCGGCGCGATCAGCGTGATGGCGCGGAACGAGCCGGCGCACATCGGCACCTCGTCGGGCATCAGGCAGCGGAAGCAGTACAGAGCGCCGGCTGCGGCGACCGGGATCGGGCAGTTGACGTTGCCGGCGACCGCCGGCGCGGTGCCGGTGAAATCCACTTCGATCTTTCCACCACGGACCCGCAGCGTGACCGCGATCGCGAGGTCGGCGTGGCCGAGGCCGTCGTCGTCGAGCAGGTCGGTGCAGCGGTACTCGCCGTCGGGGATCGTGACCAGCGAGGCATGGGCCAGGCGCTCGGCATGGTCGTTGAGCGCCAAGAGCATGGTGGCGAACCGCGATCGCTCTTCCGGATGGCCCTGGGGACGGCCTTCGGCGAGCCGCGCGGCCAGGCCGGCGACCCGCGCCGCGCCGACCGTGCAGGCCGAGAGCTGGGCGGTGAAATCGCCCTCGACCTGGCGCGGATTGCGGGTAGCGGCAGCGAAGCGCGCCATCTGCGCGCCATCGACCTTGCCGTCGATCACGAGCCGGGTCGGCGGGATGATCTCGCCCTCGTCGTCGAGGACCGTCGCGATCGGCATCGAGCCCGGGGTGTCGGCGCCGATGTCGGCGTGGTGGGCGCGGTCGGCGACGAACGCGACGAGGCGCTCCGCCACGCCATCGTCGACGAAGACGGGCGCCACCGCCGTCACGTCGGGCAGGTGGGTGCCGCCGAGGTAGGGGTCGTTGAAGACGAAGACGTCGCCCGGCCGCCACGCGATCCGGCTCACCACGCCCTTCATCGCGTAGGCCATCGAGCCGAGGTGGACCGGGATGTGGGCGGCCTGGGCCGCGAGCTCGCCGTCGGCGTCGAACACCGCGCAGGAGTAGTCGAGGCGGTCGCGGATGTTGGGCGAGAACGCGCTGTGGCGCAGCACCGCCCCCATCTCGTCGCAGGTGGCGGCGAGCTGGGCCGCGAACAGCGCGAGCTCGATCGGGTCGATCGCTGGGCTGTTCATCGAGGACAGCCGCTCATCCCGGCACCGGCCGATCGGGCAGGTCCTGGACCACCGCCCATTGCTGGGCCGGGCTCATCCGGCTCCACAGCGCGATCTCGGCCACCGTCCTTCGGCAACCGATGCAGGCGCCGCCATCGTCGAGCGCGCAGACGCCGATGCATGGCGAGTCGGGTCGCTCGGAGGCGTCGCGCGGGGTCGGGTCGGGTGCGGACATCGGGGCCGGTCGTGGGGAGGCTGGGGTAGAATCATCCGCCATCGCCGCCTCCCGACCAACAGGAGACCCCATGAAGAACCCGCTCGATTCCCTGACCGGCACCGTCGTCGCTGGTGCGGTGATCGCCGCCTTGATCGCCATCGGCATCAGCGGTCCCTTCAACCTGCTCTCCCTCTACCGTTGGTTCCACATCCTGTCGGGCGTGATGTGGATCGGCCTGCTCTACTACTTCAACTTCGTCCAGGTGCCGTCGCTGGCCGAGGCCGGCGCCGACAAGTCGGGCCCGGGCGGGGCCGGCATCACCAAGTACGTCGCGCCGCGGGCGCTGTGGTGGTTCCGTTGGGCGGCGGTCGCGACCTGGCTCACCGGCTTCGCCTACCTGATGGGGTCGGGCAACCTCGGCGCCTTCGCGCTCGGTCTGTCGGGCGACACCCCGAACATGTACCAGCTCGTGATCGGCCTCGGCGCCTGGTTCGGCACCGTGATGATCTTCAACGTCTGGGTGCTGATCTGGCCGAACCAGCAGAAGGTGCTGGGCCTGGTGCCGGCCAGCGACGACGAGAAGGCCACTGCCCGCCGCATCGCCTTCCTCGCCTCGCGCACCAACACCATGCTGTCGATCCCGATGCTGCTGTGCATGGGTTCGGCGACGCACGGGCTCCCGTTCTGAAACTCTGAACTCGGTCCACGCCACGAGCCCGGCCCCGCGCCGGGCTCGTCGCGTCCGGCGCGCGCGTCCGTCATCGAGAGTGACGACGCGTGCTTCGGAACATGCGTATGCCCTGTATTATCGGGAACATGAACCCTCGCTTGCCAGCCGATATAGACAGTCAAGTCCAACGCGCACTCGAAGAGGACGTCGGCCCCGGTGACCTCACCGCCGGACTGGTCCCCGCTGAACGCTGGGCCCGCGCCCAGATCGTGACCCGCGAGGACGGCGTGCTCTGCGGCACGGCTTGGGTCGATGCGACTTTCAAGGCCCTCGACCGCCAGGTCAGCGTCAACTGGATGCACCGCGACGGCGCCCGCATCACGGCCGGCGCGCTGCTCTGCACGGTCGGCGGACCGGCCCGCGCGCTGCTCACCGGCGAGCGCACCGCGCTCAACTTCCTGCAGACGCTGTCGGGGACCGCGACCGTCGCCCGCCGCCACGCCGACGCGGTCGCCCACCTCGGCTGCCAGGTGCTCGACACCCGCAAGACCATCCCCGGCCTGCGCAGCGCGCAGAAGTACGCGGTCGCCTGCGGCGGCTGCGCCAACCACCGGATGGGCCTGTACGACGCGATCCTGATCAAGGAGAACCACATCGCGGCGGCCGGCTCGATCGCGGCCGCGGTCAAGGGCGCACGCCAGAGCGGGCCGGGCGCCAAGCTCGAGATCGAGGTCGAGAACCTGGGCCAGCTCGACGAGGCGATCGCCGCCGGCGTCGAGTTCGTGCTGCTCGACGATTTCTCGCTCGACGACCTCCGGGCCGCGGTGGCGCGCAGCGCCGGCCGGGTCCGGCTCGAAGCCTCGGGCGGGGTCGGCCTCGAAGGCCTCGCCGCCATCGCCGCCACCGGCGTCGACTTCGTCTCGGTCGGCGCGCTGACCAAGCACGTCCAGGCCCTCGACCTGAGCATGCGCTTCGACGCTTGACCCCGGTCAGGCGGTCCCCGGGACCGCCTCTGCTAGACTTTTCCGCGTCCGATCGACCCCTGACCGAGGCCTCCCCTCATGACCACGCTCGCCTGGACCCTGGTGCTCCTCCTGGTCGCGCTGGTGCTCGCCTACCGACGCACCTCGCTCACCGGATGGTTCATCGGCGCGGCGCTGCTGCTGGCGTTCGACTGGACCCTGACCGGCGCGCCCTCGCGCCTCGGCGTGTTCGTGTTCGCGATCGCCGCGACGCTGCTGTGGTTCCGCCCGGTCCGGCGCCAGGTGTTCAGCAACGCGCTGCTGGGCTGGTTCCGCAAGGTGCTGCCGCCGATGTCGGAGACCGAGCGGGTCGCGCTCGAGGCCGGCACGGTGTGGTGGGACAAGGAGCTGTTCACCGGCCGCCCCGACTTCCAGAAGCTCATCGACTACCCGAAGCCGCAGCTCTCGGCCGAGGAGCAGGCGTTCGTCGACGGTCCGGTCGAGGACCTCTGCCGCGTCCTCGACGACTGGAAGATCACCACCGAGCTCAACGACCTGCCGCCCGAGGCCTGGGCGCTGATCAAGAAGCACGGGATGTTCGGCATGATCATCCCCAAGCAGTACAGCGGGCTCGAGTTCTCGGCGCTCGCCAACTCGACGGTGGTGATGAAGATCTCGAGCCGCTCGCTGTCGGCGGCGGTCACCGTGATGGTCCCCAACTCGCTCGGCCCCGGCGAGCTGCTGCTGCACTTCGGTACCCAGGCGCAGAAGGACCACTACCTGCCCCGCCTCGCGCGCGGCGAGGACGTCCCCTGCTTCGCGCTGACCAACCCCTGGGCCGGCTCCGACGCCGGCGCGATCCCGGACACCGGTGTGGTCTGCAAGGGCATGCACGACGGCAAGGAGACGCTCGGCTTCCGCATCTCGTGGGACAAGCGCTACATCACGCTGGCGCCGGTCGCGACCGTGCTCGGCCTCGCCTTCAAGGCGATGGATCCGGATGGCTTGCTGGGCAATGAGAAGGACCTCGGCATCACCTGCGCGCTGATCCCGACCGACATCCCCGGCGTCGAGATCGGCGCCCGCCACCTGCCGCTCAACGCCTCGTTCATGAACGGCCCGACCCGCGGCCACGACGTGTTCGTCCCGCTCGAGTGGGTGATCGGCGGCCGCGAGCAGATCGGCAACGGCTGGAAGATGTTGATGTACTGCCTGTCGGCGGGCCGCGCCATCTCGCTGCCGGCGCTCGGCACCGCGGCGGGCAAGATCGCGGCGCGGATGACCGGCGCCTACGCCCGGATGCGCAAGCAGTTCCGCGTCCCGATCGGGAAGATGGAGGGGGTCGAGGAAGCGATGGCCCGCATCGCCGGCATCTCCTACCGGATGGAGGCGATGCGACGGCTGACCGCCGGCTGCATCGCCCAGGGCGAGAAGCCCTCGGTGCTGTCGGCGATCCTCAAGTACCACTGCACCGAAGGCATGCGCACGGTGATGGCCGACGCGATGGACGTCCACGGCGGCCGCGGCGTGATCCTCGGGCCGATGAACTACCTCGGCCGCGCCTACCAGGGCGTGCCGATCGCGATCACGGTCGAGGGCGCCAACATCCTGACCCGCTCGCTGATCATCTTCGGCCAGGGCGCGATCCGGAACCATCCGTACCTGCTGGCCGAGATGACGGCGGCCGGCGAGAGCGACCGCGACAAGGCCTCGATCGACTTCGACCGCGCGCTGTTCGCCCACATCGGCTACACCATCTCGAACGCGGTCCGCGCGCTCGTCACCGGCCTCACCGGCGCGCGCTTCGTCGACGTCCCCGACACCGCCCACCCCGCCGACCGGTATTACCGCCAGGCCTCGCGGATGGCGGCGGCGTTCACCTTCGTCGCCGACGTCGGCCTGCTGATCCTGGGCGGCGAGATGAAGCGCAAGGAGAAGCTCTCGGCGCGCTACGGCGACATGCTGTCCCACCTCTACATGATCTCGGCGATGCTGAAGCACTGGGAGGACTCGGGCCGTCCGGTCGAGGACACCCCGCTGCTGGAGTGGGCCTGCCAGGACTCGCTGCACCAGATCCAGATCGCGCTCGAGGGCATCCTCGAGAACTTCCCGTCGCGCGCGCTCGCGCCGGTGCTGCGCTTCATCACGCTGCCGCTCGGCCGCGCCTACGCGCCGCCCAGCGACCGCCTCGGCCATGCCGCAGCCACGGTGCTGATGACGCCGGGCGCGGCCCGCGACCGCCTGACGCGCGACATCTACCTGCCGCGCGACCCGAACGACCCGGTCGGGCTGGTCGAGCACGCCTTCGAGCTCACGCTCAAGGCCGAGCCGGTCGAGATCCGCATCGGCAAGGCGCTCAAGGTCCGCATCACGCACCAGAACGTCGACGAGGTCGTGGCCCAGGCGCTCAAGGCCGGCGCCTGCGACCAAGCCGACGCCGATCTGCTGCGCGAGTACTACGCGGTGGTCGCGCGTTGCATCGCGGTCGACGAGTTCTCGGCCGCGGCCGCGGTCTCCTCCACCGCGGTCAACGGCTTGCGGGACGCCAACGCCGCCTGACCTGCGCGGCAGCGACATGCCACGACCGATCGTCTACTTGTTCCTGCTTGCGCTGGCCGGCTGTGCGGCGCTCAGCGAGCGCGATGCCGACCGCGAGAGGACCGAGGCGGTCGCCGACCACGCCGCCTGCATCGAGGACGCCCACGCGTTCCCGTCCGAGGACTACACGACCTGCCGCCGCCGCATCGCCGAGGAGCGCCAACGCAAGCAGTGGATGGAGCTCTCGCTCGCCCAGCAGCAGCAGGGCTCGCGCACGCCCGACTACCTGCCGACGCCGCCACCCGGCGTCTACACGCCGCTCGACCCCAGCCGCTACCGTTGCGAAAGCACCGGCGACCCCGCCGCGCCGGTGATCCAGTGCCGGGAACGCTGAAGCCCTTCGAACGGATCCACGCGGTCGTGGCGCGGATCCCCAAGGGCAAGGTCGCGACCTACGGCCAGATCGCGCGGCTCGCCGGCCGGGTCACCGCGCGATTGGTCGGTTTCGCGATGGCGGCGACGCCCACCGGCACCCGCCTGCCCTGGCAACGCGTGATCAACTCGCGCGGCGAGGTCAGCCCGCGCAAGCACGGCGACGGCCACCTCACCCAACGCAAGCTGCTCGAACGCGAAGGCGTGCGCTTCGATGACCGGGGCCGGGTCGAGCTCGCCCGCCATGCCTGGCGACCGTCGGCCGCGGTCGGCCGCGCGCCACGCCGCGCGATCCCGGACGCGCCATCGTGAACGCGCTGCTGTTCGAGCTCGGTCACGCCGCGCTCGCCGGCCGCATCGCGGCACGGCTCGGCGCCGAACGCGGCGCGCTCGAGCATCGCGAGTTCCCGGATGGTGAGCATTACCTGCGGGTCGGGTCGGAGTGCGCCAACCGCGACGCGCTGGTGGTGGTCGACCTCGCCCACCCCGACCGGCGCCTGACCGCGACGCTGCTGCTGGCCGCCACGCTGCGCGACCTCGGCTGCCGCCGGATCACGCTGATCGCGCCGTACCTGCCGTACATGCGCCAGGACGCGCGCTTCCAGCCTGGCGAAGGCGTGACCTCGCGCTACTTCGCCAAGCTCATCGATGCGCACTTCGATGCGCTGCTGACGGTCGAGCCCCACCTGCACCGCTACGCGACGCTGGCCGAGGTCTACGCGATCCCGGCCCGCGCGCTGTCGGCCGCGCCCGCGCTGGCGGCCTGGATCGCGACCCACGTCGAGGACGGCTTCCTGATCGGGCCCGATGCCGAGAGCGCGCCCGCGATCGCGGCGGTCGCCAAATTGACCGGCCTGCCCTACGCGGTGCTGGAGAAGGTCCGCCGCGGCGATCGCGAGGTCGAGGTCGCGGTGCCCGAGCTCGCGGCGCTGGTGGGCCGCACGCCGGTGCTGATCGATGACGTGATCTCGACCGGCCACACGTTGGCCGAGGCCACCCGCAAGCTGCGCGCCCAGGGCGCGCGGCCACCGGTGGTGCTGGCGACGCACGGCGTGTTCGCGCCGGGCGCGATCGAACTGCTGTTGGCGGAAGGGATCGCGCGGCTGGCGACCTGCGACACCGTGCCGCACCCGTCTAACGACTGTGCGGTGGACGGGATCATCGGCGAGGGCTTCGCCTCGCTCTGACTTGAAAAACGGTATCGGCGGACCATAATCCGCGGCATGAGCAGGCGAACCGGAATATTCGGCCTGACCCGCCGGGGTTTCGTCCTCGGCGCCGCCGCCGTCATGGCGAGCCGCTGGGCCTGGCCGGCGCTCGCCCACGCGGCCCCCGCTCCGACAGCCCCAACGCAGAGGTCGACCATGGACCTGGATCGCTTCGTCCAAGACTGCATCGCTGCGAACCGTGGCGGCGACGCGCAAACCGCGGTGCTCGCAGTGCTGGCGCGGGCCGTCAGCGAGCCGCGCCGTCTGTTGGCGGCGCTGGGCGAGCCCAAACGCGCCGGCATCGCGGTGCTCCATCGCTCGCCAACGCTGACGATCTTCAACGCGGTATGGACGCCGCAGATGAACCTGATGCCGCACGACCATCTGATGTGGGCCAACATCGGCATCTACACCGGCCGCGAGGACAACATCATGTGGCGGCGGGAGAAAGACGGCCGGATCGAGGCCTACGGCGCCAAGGCCCTGTTCGAGGGCGATGCCGTGCCACTGCCGATCGACGTCGTCCATTCGGTGACCAACCCGCTGCAGCGGTTCACCGGCGGGATCCACATCTACGGCGGCGACTTCTTCGCCACCACCCGCAGCCAATGGGACCCCGAGACGCTCGCGCGCGAGCCGTCCGACGGCGACGTGATCAAGGGGATCTTCGAGCGCGAGAACAAGCGCTTGGGGCTGTAGGGAGTGGTGCTGGAACGCGGATTCGAACCGCGGACCTGCTGATTACGAATCAGCTGCTCTACCAACTGAGCTATTCCAGCATCGGGGGCTGCGCGAAGGGCGCGGAGTATATAAGAGCGCCCGACCCCGGCGGTAGCGCAGCCCGGCCCGCGCGGAATCGTCGTCTGGTCTAGCGCTTGGAGCGCATCCGGACCACCACGTCGACCGCCACCGCTTCCTTGTCGGAAGGCAGGCTGGGCAGCCCGCTGACCTTGACCGTCCCGCTCGGGAGGTCGGTCAGGGTGTGGCTGTCCTCGTCGAACAGGTGGTGGTGCGGGGTGACCGTCGAGTCGAAGTAGACGCGCTCGGGGTCGACCACCAGCATCCGGCACAAGCCGCGGTCGGCGAACAGCTGGAGCGTGTTGTAGACGGTCGCCTTGGAGACCGGACCGACTCGGCGGGCTCGCGCCAGCACCTCGTCGGCCGACAAGTGCTGGGGCCGCTCGAGCAGCACCGCCGCGATCTGGAGCCGCTGCGCGGTCGGCATAACGCCGGCCTCGATCAGGCGGGCCTCGACGGCGTCGGCGGGTTCGGGTCGGGTCTTGGGGTCCACGGCGCGGAGCATAGCGCAGGACGCAGGGATCAGGTCGCCGCGGCGGCCAGCCGCTCGGCGGTCAACGCGAACGGTGCCGGCGGGATGATCGGCGCGCGGTCGAGCATCTGGTCGGTGAGCAGGCGCGCCGAGGCCGGCGCGAGCGTGATGCCGTTGCGGAAATGGCCGGCGTTGACCCACAGCCCCGGCGCGTCGGGATGCTCGCCGATGTAGGGCAGGTCGTCGGGCGTGCCCGGTCGCAGGTTGGCCCACTGCCGGTTGGGCGTCGCGCCGGCGAGCATCGGCAGCAGCGCCGCGCCCGCCGCGGTGAGCTCGGTCTGCGCCGCTTCGCTGACCTTGATGTCCCACAGGCCGCGCGACTTCGTGCTGCCGACCACGAGCTGCCCGTTGCGGCGCTGGAGCACGTAGTGGTCGGCCTCGAGCAGGATCCGCGACAGCAGGCCGGGCGGGCCGTCGTACTGCAGCACCTCGCCGTGGACCGGGACGATCGGCAGCCGCAAGCCCGAGGCCTCGAGCAGCTTGCCGCTCCAGGCGCCGGCCGCGACCACCACCCGGCCCGCGCGCAGCGTGCCGTCCTTGGTCGTGATGCCGACCACTTTGCCGGCCTCGCGGGCGATGCCGGTGGCCTCGGTGTACTGGCGCATCGGCACGCCTTCGCTCATCGCGCCCTCGGTCAGGGCGCGCAGCAGACGACCGGTGTGGACCTGGCCGACGGTCGGCAGATAGAACGCGCCGCGGGTGCTGCCGCCGAGCGCCGGTTCGGCGCGGGCGACGCCGGCGGCATCGAGCTCCTCGTAGGGCAGCGCGTTGGCGCGGGCCCAGGCCACGCCGATGTCGCGCTCGGCCGCGTCGAACATCATGATGCCGCTGACGCGCCACTCGGCGTCGACGCCGGTCTGGCGGCGGAGGTCCTCGCACAGCACCGGGAACAGCGCGCGGCTCCAGTGCACCAGCGTGGCGAGCGCGGCCGGTTCGTGCCAGGGGTAACAGGGGCAGACGATGCCGGCGGCGGCGCGTGAGGCCTCGCGGCTCGGTTGGCCGCGGTCGACCAGCGTGACGGTGAGCCCGGCCCGGGCGAGCTCGCGAGCGGTGGCGAGACCGATCACGCCGGTGCCGACCACGATCGCATCCACTGTGCGTTCGACCATCTACGCGGACCCCACGCTGCGCGATTAGCATCCCGGCAGGCACGGGATTGTGCCACGCCGCCCGCGGGACAAGGAGGTCCGGATGCGCCGCGCCAACCGCATGGATCGGGGTTACACCCTGATCGAGCTCCTGGTCGCGCTCGGGGTGGTGGCGATCCTCGCGTCCCATGCCCTGCCGGCCGGCGCCGAGCTGCTCCGCAACGCGCGCCAGCGCGAGCGCATCACCGCGTTCGTGGTCAGCGCCCAGCTCGCGCGCGGCGAGGCGCTGCGGCGCGGCCATTCGGTGACGCTGTGCCCTTCGGCCGACGGCGAGCGCTGCAGCAAGGACTTCGCCGCGGGCTGGATCGTGTTCGACGACCGTGGCGGCGACCGCGAACGCGACAGCGAGGACACCCTGCTCGACCGCTACGAGGCGCCGACCGTTGGCCCGGTCAAGACCACCGTCCAGCGGTTCACCTGGCGCAGCGGCGGGCGACGCTCGACCAACGGCACCGTCACGTTCTGCCCGGGGTCGGCCCAGGACCGGTCGCGGGCGGTGGTGGTGTCCTACACCGGCCGACCGCGGGTCGCCGACCAACTGCCGAGCGGACAGAAGCTGCCCTGCTGAGACCGCTGGCGGGGCGCTCCGTGCCGCCCATCGGGGACCGCTGGCGGGCGTGCCGACGCCCCCTATGCTCCGCCCCATGCGCAAGCAAACCGGTTTCACCATCATGGAGCTCATGATCGTCGTCACGATCGTGGGCATCCTCGGCGCCCTGGCCCTGCCCGGCCTCAAGGAGTGGTCGCTCAACGCCAACCGCACCGCGGCGTTGACCGAGTTCCTCGGCAGCCTTCACCTCGCCCGCAGCGAGTCGGTCAAGCGCAACGTGCGCGTCGGCATGTGCCCGACCAAGGACGCCGCCGACCCCGAGGCCGGCTGCGCCGAATCCAAGAGCTGGGAGATCGGCTGGATCGTGTTCGTCGACGCCGACGGCGACATGAACCTGGGCGACGACGAGGAGATCCTCGCTGCGATCGACGCGATCCACACCGACTTCACGCTCGCCTCCAGCACCGGTGACATCGCGCTCGACTTCCGGCCCAACGGCCGGCTCGAGACCAACAACCTGGCCGAGACCGTCGACTTCAACCTCTGCGATTCCCGCGGCGCGGACCAGGGCCGCGTGATCAGCGTCAACACCTCGGGCCGGCCGCAGTCCGGCGTGACGGCCATCGACGGCTCCAAACCGAGCTGCTGAGCGGAGCACCTGATGCGCAACCCCCGGAACCAGCGCGGCTTCTCCCTGATCGAGGCGCTGATCACGCTGTTCGTGTTCGCGATCGGCATCCTCACGGTCGCCGGCCTGCAATTGATCTCGAAGAAGGCCAACTACGACGCCGCCCAGCGCACCACCGCCAGCATGCTCGCCAACGACATCGCCGAGCGGATGCGCGCCAACCTCGGCAACAACGGCGCCGCGCTCGCCGATTACGTGGTCGAGGACCTCGGCGGCGCGACGCTCGGCTTGCCCGGGGGTAACTGCATCGCTGCTGAATGCGACCGCTACGAGATCGCGGCCTGGGACCTCTACGAGTGGGAGCAGGCGCTCGATGGCGCCAGCGAGGATGGCGCCGGCGGTCTGGTCGAGCCCAACGCCTGCATCCGCACCGACGCCGTCAGCGGCGCCGGCGTCTACCACGTCATCATCTCGTGGCGCGGCGTGACGCCGCTGTCGAACCCGATCATCGACGCCGACCTCACCGACGACCATCCCGAGGGTTGCGGTGAGGGCAGCGAGAAGTTCAAGGACGACGACACCGGCGTCTACGACGCGTACCGGCGCGTGATCGTCGTCAGCACCTACATCACCCCATGAGCGCCGCCGTGCACAACTACCAGAAGGGCATGACCCTGCCCGAGCTCATGATCGGCCTGCTGCTCGGCGTGCTGATCCTGATGGGCCTCACCAGCCTGTTCGTACAAAGCAAGCGCAGCTTCAAGCAGGACGAGCTGGTGGCCCGGATGCAGGAGGACGCCCGCTTTGCGATGGGCGAGCTGCGCCACGACATCGGCATGGCCGGCTTCTGGGCCAACCTGCTCGATGGCGGCGTCATCTCCGAGACAGGCACCGTCAAGGCCTCCGCCGACGACCTCTACACCTATACCCGTGCACTGACCCTGCTCGACAACGGCACCGACGCTGACACGCTGCTCGGCCAGTCGCTCGACGACATGGTTGCTTCGACCGACGCCATCGCGATGGCCAAGGTCGCGGGCGTCGCCGCCGCGACCGGCGTCGCCGACGACACCGGCAGCACCACCGATCCGAACGTCAAGGCGGCGAAGGACGACCTGCTGGCGGACGGCAAGGAGGTCGTCTACCTCCAGACCAACGGCGTGGTCGGCGTGATGATGACCGCCGACGACGCGCCGGAGGCCGCCGCCGACACCACGGTGCCGGCCGAGTTCTCGTACTGGGCCTACGACCCGGAGATCTACTGGGTCCGCAACTACGCAGTCGATCCCAAGGACGGCATCCCGACGCTGTGCCGGAAGTACCTGCTCAAAGGCGTGATCACCACCGAGGCGGTCGCCCAGGGCGTCGAGGACATGCAGGTCGAATACGGCATCGATCTGAGCGGCGACGGCTACGCCGATCGCTATATCCGCGATCCGAGCACCGACGACATGGACAAGGTCATCTCCGCCCGCATCTATCTGTTGATGCGCAGCGTCGAGGAGGACCTCAACTACAACAACAACCACACCTACGACTTCAGCAACTCGGAGATCGCCGACGGCTTGGTGGGCGGGCACTACTACCGCCGGATCTTCTCCACCACCGTGAAGATCCGCAACCACGCGGCCTACATCATGCTCAACGCCATCCCCGAATGAGGTCGCTGCCCGCCATGTCGCACGCCATCCCCAAGCTCAGGCCCCGCGCACAGCGCGGCGCGGCGCTGTTCACCGCGCTGATGTTCCTGATCGTGCTGACCCTGATCAGCCTCGCCGCGATGCGCTCGAGCACGCTCGAGATGAAGATGGCGAGCAACGACGAAGCGCGGCTGTCGGCGTTCCAGCGCACCCAGGCCATCGTCGATGCCACCATCGGCGACACCGACAACGTCCAGGTGCTGGGCGCGGTCGGCCGCCGGGTCTGCACCGGTGGTTCGGCCGCCGACACGCCCGACAACATCGCCTGCGACGACGTCGATCGCGGCGATTCCTACGGCGTCTCGCTTGCCAGCGACACCTACGACGACGACGTCGCCGACGGCAAGATCAAGGTCGCGGTGACGCGGCTGTCGCCGGCCGAGGCCCCCGCGCCCCGCGCGATCGGCACCAGCGCCGCGGTCTATGCGGTCGCCAACTTCAAGATCGACGCCTACTACGACGGCACCGAGGACGGCCTCGGCCGCGGCCGCATCGTCGAGGGCGTGATGGTCCTCATCTCCAAGTGATGCTCTGAAAGAAACGGTGGTCCCAATGCGCTCCTTCAGCTCGCTCCCCTCCGCCGTCCTCGCGGCCACCCTCGCCCTGCTCGGCACCACGCCGCAGACGGTGCGCGCCGACGACACCGACGTGTACCTGACGCCGAACAACTCGGCGAGCGCCGGCCTGCCCAAGGTCATGTTCGACCTCGACTACCGCGCCAACCTCGGCAACAGCCTGGGTTCGGCCGAGACCGGCGCGCGGGCCTACTTCGCGACCTTCACCGGCACCGAGTACGCCCACGTCCAGACCTACCTCGCCACGATCGGCAGCGGCAACATGTCGAGCTTCGACGTGCTCAAGATGTCGCTGGGCGTGGTGTTCGCCGAGTTCGAGAACTTCGAGGGCGGCCTGATGGCCTCCCACAACCACATCGCCAGCTGTGCCGGCCCGACCAAGGAGACCAACGGCTGCTCCAACGGCGCCTACGTCCTCAAGGGCTTCCAGGAGATGGACGCGACCGGCCGCACCGCCTGGCTCGCCAAGTTCAACCCGATGAAGAACCCGGGCGGCACGCTCGCCCACTCCTACCAGCTCAAGGAAGTGCTGTTCGAGTTCTTCCGCTACATCAAGAGCTACGACGTCTACAACGGCCGCAACGGCTACATGGATTGGGCCTCGACCAGCGGCGGCAACCAGAACCGCAACGTCGGCGACCCCACCGACACCACCAACAACAACCACCTGCTGGGCTGGGACGACTCGACGATGACCAAGGTCGGCACCACCTGGAAGTACCAGAACGCGTTCGCCGACGGCGACAAGTGCACCAAGCTGTTCTTCGTCCACTTCATGTTCGGCGTGACCAACCAGGAGGACGACTCCGACACGGCGATCAAGAAGACCAACGACTCGGTCAACCAGGGCATGGGCTTCACCACGCTCTCGAACGGCACCAACGGCGCGATCCAGATGGTGTCGATGCTCAAGAACAACGACCAGAGCTCGACCATCGACGGCAGCCAGTCGGTGACCCAGTACTTCGTCACCGACGCCACCAGCACCAGCATCGGCCAGCTCGCCTCGGCCGGCGGCACCTCGCAGGTCAAGATCACCATGAGCGACCCGTCGCTGGTGGTCGAGGCGCTGCGCAACATCCTCCGCGAGATCATCTCGGTGTCGACCACCTTCGTCGCGGCCTCGGTGCCGGTCAACGTGTTCAACCGCGCCGAGTCGCTCGACAACGTGTTCATCGCGCTGTTCCAGGTCGACGCCGACGGCAAGCCGTCGTGGACCGGCAACGTCAAGAAGCTCAAGTTCGGCGACGTCACCGACGCCACCGGCAAGGTCATCGGCAAGGAGCTGCAGGATGCGCTGGGCAAGTCGGCGATCGGCAACGACGGCCGCATCAACTACGACGCGCTGACCTACTGGACCGTCAAAGGCGACCTGCCGGCGCCGGTCACCGCCGACAACGAGGTCGCCGAGCGCGACGGCCGCGTGGTCGACCGCGGCGCCGGTGGTCAGAAGATCCCGGGCTTCCGCCCCGGCGGCACGCCCACCAGCCCGGGCGCCGACAACGCCACCGGCAACCGGCAGATCTACTACGACCCCACCTCGGTCACCAACGGCACGCCCGCCGCACTGACGCCGCTGATCGCGTCGACGACCGAGGCCGCCAACACCACGCTGCAGACCGCGATCGGCACGACCGACACCACGGCCATGCTGAAGTACCTCAAGTACGCCCGCGGTCTCGATGGTTGCGATGCCGACGGCGATTCGGTCTCCGACGAGGTCCGCAGCTGGATCTTCGGCGACCCGCTGCACTCGCGACCGCTGCCGGTCAACTACGGCCTGTCGGGCGGTCACAGCAAGACCAACCCGTTGATCTACGTCGCGATCGGCTCGAACGACGGCTCGATGCGCTTCATCCGCAACTCGGTGACCTCGGGCGACGACACCGACGACGCGGCGGGCGAGGAGGCCTGGGCGTTCTACCCGCAGGCGACGATGAAGGTGCTCCCGGTCCTGTGCAACAACATCGCCGGCTCCGCCGACCAGGACAGCAACGGCGACGTCCACCCCTACGCGATCGACGGCGCGCCGACCTCGCTGACCATCGACATCAACGGCGACGGCACGGTCAGCGGCAGCGACAAGGTCTACCTGTTCTTCGGCCTGCGTCGCGGCGGTCGCGGTCTGTACGCGATGGACGTCACCGTGCCGACCGACCCGAAGATCCTGTGGCGCATCACCAACGCGACCAGCGGCTACTCCAAGCTCGGGCTGACCTTCGCCCAGCCCCGCCTCGGCCAGGTCAACAAGGACCTCGACGGCGACGGCAAGGCGGCCGACTACGTGCTGTTCGTGCCGGGTGGCTACAACGTCAACAAGGACGTCCAGGACGTGGTCGGCACCGACGACGCCTATGGCAATGCGTTCTTCGTGATCAACGCCAAGACCGGCGAGCTGGTGTGGAAGGCGCACGGCGACAGCGCGACCGCTTCGGTCAGCTCGAGCGAGTACACCCACGTCGACATGGACGATGCGATCCCGAGCGAACCGGCGGTGATCGACTCCGACGGCGACGGTCTGACCGACCGCGTCGTGGTCGGCGACACCGGCGGCCGGGTCTGGCGCTTCGACGTCGCGGGCAGCGACAGCACGAAGTGGCGCGCGATCGAGCTCGGCAGCGTCGGTCGCCACCACTCCTCGACGCTCTCCAACGACCTTCGCTTCCTGCACCGTCCGGACGTGGTGCCGAGCCGCGACAGCTTCGGCGCGTTCGATGCGGTGGTGATCGGCTCGGGCGACCGCGAGAACCCGCTCGACCGCACCGGCGACAGCCTCGATGCCGACACGCCGGTCAACTACATGTTCATGTTCAAGGACCGGCAGACCACGCCCTACACCTCGGCGATCGCCGATCCGACGATCGTCGCGGCGGACATGCTGGCCGACGTCAGCGCCGACGCCTGCATCACCGATGCGACCTGCGGCGGCACGCTGAACACCGGCAGCGTGTTGGCGGACAACGACTACGCCAACGGCTGGAAGCTCAAGTTCGGGGCCGGCCCGGGCGAGAAGAGCCTGGCGGCGCCGCTGACGCTGGTGAACACGGTGTTCTTCACCACCTTCCTGCCGCTCGGCACCTACGACAACCTGGTCGAGGACGCCGAGGAAGCGACGACCTGCGGTCCGACCGAGGGCCAGGGCGCGTTCTACGCCCTCAACCTGACCGACGCGACGATCTCGAAGAACTTCAACATCGCCCGCGATGGCCAGGACCCGTCCACCAGCACCAGCCGCTACACCGAGCTCGCTTCAGCCGGCATCCCGGCCGACGTGGTCGGCGTGAGCCTCGACGGCCAGGCCTACGTGCTGCCGCCCGACCTCAAGCTGACCAAGGTCGACGCCTCGACCCGCTGGCGGACGTTCTGGTACGAGGTCGAGTCGGGCGACGACTGAGCTATGCTCGCATCCCAGCCATGGAGTACCGCATGAAGACCCGCAACCTCGGTTTCTCGTTGATCGAGCTCATGGTGGTGGTCGCCATCATCGGCGTCCTCGCCGCGATCGCCTTCCCGGCCTACGACGGCTACGTGGTGAAGACCAACCGCTCCATCGGCAAGTCGTTCCTGAGCCAGGTCGCGTCGAAGCAGGAGCAGTTCTTCGCCGACAACAAGGAATACGCGACCGACATGACCCAGCTCGGCTACGCCTACGAGTCGTTCTCGGTCACCAACCGCAGCGAGATCGGCAAGCCGGACGCGACCGAGGCGATCTACAACCTGTCGTTGCCGAAGGCCGCGTCGACGCGGGAGTTCTCGATCGAGGCCGCGCCGATCAACCAGCAGCTGACCAAGGACTCCGACTGCGGCACGCTGTCGTTGAACCAGGCCGGCACCAAGGCGCAGACCGGCTCGGGCACCACCTGCTGGTGAGTCAGCCCCGGGGGGTGTCGCGCAGCGCCTTAGGCAGCGCGAACACCACCTGCTCCGGGCGTCCTTCCGCTTCCTGAGCCGGCTTGCCGCCGAGCTCGCGCAACCGCGCCACCACCGCCTGGACCAGCAGCTCGGGCGCGCTCGCCCCGGCGGTCACGCCGACCGCGGCGACGCCGTCGAACCAGCTGCCGTCGATCTCGCCTGGCCCGTCGATCAGGAACGAGCGCGCGCCGAGCGTGCGGCCGATCTCGACCAGGCGGTTCGAGTTCGAGCTGTTGCGCGAGCCCACCACCAACAGCACCTGCACCCGCGAGGCGAGGCGCTTGACCGCGTCCTGGCGGTTCTGGGTCGCGTAGCAGATGTCGTCCTTGCGCGGACCGGTCACCGACGGGAACCGCGCCCGCAGCGCGTCGATCACCTTGGCGGTGTCGTCCATCGACAGCGTGGTCTGGGTCACGAACGCGATCCGGGCCGGGTCGCGGACCTCGAGCTTGAGCACATCGGCCGGACGCTCGACCAGCGTGATGCGGCCGCCGTTGCGGGTGTCGAAGCGGCCCATGGTGCCCTCGACCTCGGGATGGCCCTGGTGGCCGATCAGCACCACGTCGAAGCCATCGCGGGCGTAGACGCCGACCTCCATGTGGACCTTGGTCACCAGCGGGCAGGTCGCGTCGAACACCCGCAGGCCGCGGCGCCCCGCCTCGTCCTCGACCGCCTTGCTCACGCCGTGGGCGCTGAAGATGACCAGCGCGCCGTCGGGGACCTCATGGAGCTCGTCGACGAACTTGGCGCCACGGCCGCGCAGCTTGTCGACCACGAAACGGTTGTGCACCACCTCGTGGCGGACGTAGACCGGCGCGCCGTAGAGCTCGAGCGCGCGCTCGACGATGTCGATGGCGCGGTCGACGCCGGCGCAGAAGCCGCGGGGATTAGCGAGGAAGATGTCCATCGGGGCGCGCAGTCTACCAAAGCCGAGCGCTGGTCCTGGAGTGCGTTGTTCGGTCGTGGCGCCGGGCCGTGGCGTGGCCGCGTGGGTGTCGCCCTGGTCTCGGCCCGGGAAGACCGGGCCTCGCTCGGTCAACACCCACGCGTCTCGCCACGACCCCTTCGATGTGTGAGCACGCACTCCAGGACCAGCGTGAGGCGTGGTCGACTGCGCGACCTGATCGACGCGAGGTGGTGGTCGGGGATGCGCACGCTGAACCGTCGCGTGGCGCGGGTTCACCCCTTCATGCGCGAGAGGTTCGGGACGCGGGGATGTCGGCCGAGCGAGGCCCGGGCTTTGGCGGGCCGAGACCAGGACGACATCGACGCGGACCGGACCTCGCAGCGGGCTCAGCGGTCGACCCGCGCTATGCCTTTGGTTCCATCAGCGCATCCCACACCAGCAGCACCGCGCCGATCGTGATCGCGCTGTCGGCGACGTTGAACGCCGGGTAATACCAGCCCTGCCAATGCAGATGGATGAAATCCACCACGTGGCCGTAGCGCAGGCGGTCGATCAGGTTGCCGACCGCGCCGGCCAGGATCAGCGCGTAGCTCGCGAGCAGCAGCCGCGAGGTGCCGCGCTCGATCCGCCACAGGATCCAGCCCAGCGTCGCCGCCACCGCCGCGGCGATGGCCGAGAAGAACCAGCGCTGCCAGCCGGGCTGGTCGGCGAGCAGGCTGAACGCCGCGCCCGGGTTGTGCAGCCGGGTCAGGTCGAACACCGGCAGCAGCGCGATCGTCTCGTGCTCGACGAAGCGGGCGACGATCGCGAGCTTGGTCAGCTGGTCGAGCACCACCAGTCCGCCGGCGAGCGCGAACCACGGTCGGGACTCCGCTGCGGGCGCCACGATCATGCGAAGCGCCGGGTCTCGCCCGCCGCGCCCGAGCCGATCGCCGCGACGTTGGTCGCGCAGCGAGCGCAGAGCTCGGGATGGGCGGCCGACGCGCCGAGGTCGGGGCGACGATGCCAGCAGCGGCCGCACTTCGGGCTCGTCGACGCCACGACCTTGAGCTTGACGCCTTCGGTCAGCGCATCGGCGAGCGCGTCGGACGGGGCCTGGTCGAGCGCGGCGACGGTGGCGGTCGAGGTGATCAGGGCGAAGCGCAGCTCGTCACCGAGCGCGATGAGCTTGGCCGCGAGCTTCGGTTCGAGCCAGAGCGCGACCTCGGCCTCGAGCGAGCCGCCGAGCAGGCCCAAGTTGCGCTGGCGCTCGATCTCGCGGGAGACCGCGGCCCTCACGCCGAGCACCGCGTCCCAGTCGATCGCCTCGGCCAGGCCGCCGCGGGTCGGCGCCGGGAAGCGGTGCCACTCGTGCTCGAACACGCTGGTGGCGCCGTGCCCCGGGGTCGCGCCCGGCAGGAAGGTCCAGACCTCCTCAGCGGTGAACGACAGGATCGGCGCGATCCAGCGCGTCATCGCCTGGGCGACGTGCCACAGCGCGGTCTGGCACGAGCGTCGCGCGGCGCCCTTCGCCGGCAAGGTGTAGACACGGTCCTTGACCACGTCGAGGTAGAACGCGCCGAGCTCGACCACGCAGAAGTTGTGGACCTCCTGCACGACGGTGTGGAACTGGTAGCCGGCGTAGGCCTGCTCGAGCTGGCCTTGCAGCGCGCGCGCCTTCTCCAGGATCCAGCGGTCGAGCGCGACCAGCTCATCGAGCGGCAGCGCGTCGGCGGCAGGGTCGAAGCCGTCGAGGTTGGCGAGCAGGAAGCGCAGCGTGTTGCGGATCCGGCGGTAGGCGTCGGCGTTGCGGCGCAGGATCTCGTCGGAGATCGGGATCTCGCCCGAGTAGTCGGTCGAGGCGACCCACAACCGGAGCACGTCGGCACCGAGCTGGTCGGTGACCTTCTGCGGCGCGACCGTGTTCTGCACCGACTTCGACATCTTGCGGCCCTGGCCGTCGACCGTGAAGCCGTGGGTCAGCACCGCCTTGTACGGCGCGTGGCCGCGCATCGCGACCGCGGTCAGCAGCGAGGACTGGAACCAGCCGCGATGCTGGTCGGAGCCCTCGAGGTAGAGGTCAGCGGGCACCCCGAGCTCGGCGCGCTTCTCGAGCACGCAGGCGTGGACCACGCCCGAGTCGAACCAGACGTCGAGCGTGTCCGAGACCTTGTCGTAGCGAGCGGCCTCGGCACCGAGCAGCGACTCGGCCGAGAGCGAGAACCAGTGCTCGATGCCACCCTGCTCGACGCCCTGGGCGACCTGCTCGATCAGCGCCTGGGTCCGCGGGTGCAGCGCGCCAGTGTCCTTGTGCGTGAACAACGGGATCGGCACGCCCCAGGTGCGCTGGCGCGAGATGCACCAGTCGGGGCGGTTGGCGACCATGCCGCGGATGCGCTCCTCGCCCCACTCCGGGTGCCAGTCGACTTCGCCGATCGCGGCGGTCGACTTCTCGCGCAGCCCGGCCTGGTCCATCGACAGGAACCACTGCGGCGTGGCGCGGAAGATCACCGGCGTCTTGTGGCGCCAGCAATGCGGGTAGGAGTGCTGGACCTTGCCCGCCGCCAGCAGCCGGCCGTTGCCGCGCAGGTGCTCGACGATGGTGTCGTTGGCCTTGAACACGAACTGGCCGCCGAACAACGGCAGGTCGGCCTGGTAGACGCCGGTCGGACCGACCGGGTTGGCGACCTCGAGGCCGTACTGGCGGCCGACGATGAAATCCTCGAGACCGTGGCCGGGCGCGGTGTGGACGCAGCCGGTGCCCTGCTCGAGCGCGACGTGGTCGGCCATCACCACCGGCAGGGTCATGTCGTAGAACGGATGCCGCAGCAGCGCGCGGTCGAGCATGAAGCCGCGCAGGTGGCCGAGCACCTCGTGGTGCTCGAGCTGGGCCCGCGCCATCACCGCGCCGACCAGCGGCGCGGCCATCACCAGCAGCTCGGGGCCCGCGCCGGCGTCGACGCGCACCACCGCGTAGTCGAACTCGGGGTTGAGCGCGACCGCCCGGCTCGCCGGCAGCGTCCACGGCGTGGTGGTCCAGATCACGACGCTCGCCGGCAAGCCGGTCGCGGGCTCGGCGCCGCGGGCCCAGCTCACCTGCTGCGCGAACGCGGCGGGATCGACGAAGCCATAGCGCACGTCGATCGACGGGCTGGTCTTGTCCTCGTACTCGACCTCGGCTTCGGCCAGCGCCGAGGCGCAGTCGAGGCACCAATGCACCGGCTTGGCGCCCTTGAACAGATGGCCGTTGGCGATCATCCGCGCGAACGCGCGCAGCTGGTCGGCTTCGAACTTGAAGTCCATCGTGCGATACGGGTGCTGCCAATCGCCGAGCACGCCGAGGCGGATGAAGTCGGCGCGCTGGCGGTCGATCTGCTCGGCGGCGTACTCGCGGCAGAGCTTGCGGAACTGCGCGGCGTCGACCTTGACCCCGGCCTTGCCGTGCTTCTTCTCGACCATCAGCTCGATCGGCAGGCCGTGGCAGTCCCAGCCCGGCACGTAGGGCGCGTCGAAGCCGGCCAGCGTGCGCGACTTGACCACGATGTCCTTGAGCACCTTGTTGACCGCGTGGCCGACGTGGATGTCGCCGTTGGCGTAGGGCGGACCGTCGGCGAGGATGAAGCGCGGCTTGCCCTTCTTGGCCTTGCGGATCGCGCCGTAGACGTCGCGCTCGGTCCAGGCGCGCAGCATCTCGGGCTCGCGCTTGGCGAGGTCCGCCTTCATCGGGAAGGCGGTCTGCGGCAGGTTCAGCGTCGCCTTGTAGTCGGCGGTCTTCTCGTCAGCCATCGCGTCCTGGTCCTTCGGTTTCGGGGTGAGGGGCGGCGAGGCTCAACGCCCTCGCCTGCTCGACATCTTCTTGCATCTGCCGCTTCAGCGCCTCGCGCGAGGGGAAGTCCCGCTCGTCGCGCAGCCGTTGGTGGAACTCGACCTCGAGCCGCCGGCCGTAGAGGTCGCCCTCGAAGTCCAGCAGGTGCGTCTCGCAGCGCCGATCGACGCCCTGCACCGCCGGCCGGGTGCCGACGTTGGCGGCGCCCCAGCGCGGACCACCATCGACGCCGTGCACCCGCACCAGGTACACGCCGTGGAGCGGGCTCGCCCGCCGCCGCAACGGCAGGTTCGCGGTCGGCACGCCGAGCGTGCGGCCGATCGCATCGCCCCGCACCACCCGCCCGCACAGCGCGTAGCGCCGGCCGAGCAGCCGCGCTGCGCCGGCCAGGTCGTGGGCCGCCAGCCGCTCGCGCACCCGCGTCGAGCTGACCCGCGCCCCGTCGAGCGCGACGCTCGGCGCGGCCTCGACCTCGAACCCGTGCTGCGCGCCGAGCCGCTGCAGCAGATCGAGGTCACCGCTGCGGCCCCGGCCGAAGCGGAAGTCCGCGCCGACCAGCACCCGGGTCGCGCCCAGGCCGCGCACCAGCACCCGTTCGACGAACGCCTCGGGCGCCAGCGCCGCGAGAGCGGCGTCGAAGCGCAGCACCGCCATGTGCTCGCAGCCCGCGCGCTCCAGCGCGGCGTGCTTCTCGGCGAAGCGGGTCAGTCGCGCCGGCGCCCGCGCCGGCTGGAGATGCTCGATCGGCGTCGGCTCGAAGCACACCACCGTGACCGGACCGGTCGCCGCGGCGCGGAGCGCCTGCAGCACCGAGCGATGGCCGAGGTGCACGCCGTCGAAGTTGCCGATGGTGACCGCCGCGCCAGTCGGGCGCAGCGCCCCGATCCCGCGGGTCGTCCGCATCATACGGTCGCGCCCGGCGTCTGCCCACGCAGGTCCCCCTGGCGCAGCCCCATCAGCCACAGCGCGACGAGGTAGACGGCGGCGCCGACCGCGATCAGGCCGGCCAGGTGGAGGATGCGCGTCGTCGCGCTCCACTCGAGCCACATCGCGAGCTCGCCGGCCCCGGTCCACAGCACCGCGGCCATCGCCGCGTTGGCGAGCAGGACCCGCAGCAGCAGCGCCGGCCAGCCCGCCGAGGGCCGGTAGGCGCCGCTGGCGACCAGGCTGCGGTAGAGCAGCGCGGCGTTGCACAGCGCGCCGAGCGAGGTCGCGGCGGCGAGGCCGGCGTGGGGCGCGATGCCCTCGGCCATGGTCCACGGCAGCACCACCGCGAGGTTGAACGCGACCGTCACCGCGAGCGCGGTGAGGCCGATCCGCACCGGGGTGCGGGTGTCCTGGCGGGCGAAGAACGCCGGCGCCAGGATCTTGACCAGGGTGAAGCCGAACATGCCGATGGCGTAGGGCATCAGGGCGTAGGCCGCCATCCGCACGTCGTTGTCGTCGAACGCGCCGTAGCGGAACAGCGTGGCGAGCATCGGGGTGGCGAGCACGAACAGGCCGACCGAGGCCGCGGTGCCGAACACGAACGTGAGCCGCAGCGCCCAGTCGAGCGTCTTCTGGAACTCGACCGGCGAGGCCTCGGCGTGGCGCTGCGACAGCGCCGGCAGCACCACCGTCGCGAGCGCGATGCCGAACACGCCGAGCGGGAACTCCATCAGGCGGTCGGCGTAGTAGAGCCACGACACCGAGCCGACCACCATCAGCGAAGCGAGGATGGTGTCGAGCAGCAGCGAGATCTGGGTCACGCTCGAGCCGAACAGCGAAGGCAGCATCAGCGACATGATCCTGCGCACGCCGGGGTGGTCCCAGCCCCAGCGCGGCCACCGCAGCATCCCGATCTGGCGCAGGAACGGCAGCTGGAACGCGAGCTGGACCAGGCCGGCGACGAACACGCCGGCGGCGAGCACGAGCTCGGGCCGCTCGCTGCCCGGCGCGATCCAGACCACGGTCGCGATGTTGACCAGGTTGAGGAACACCGGCGTGAACGCCGGCACCGCGAAGCGGCCGTAGAGGTTGAGCACGCTGCCGGCGAGCGCGGTCAGCGAGATGAACAGCAGGTAGGGGAAGGTCCAGCGCAGCATCGCGACCGCGAGCTCGTAGCGGGTGCCGTCGCTCTGGAAGCCGGGGGCCGAGATCAGGATCAGCAGCGGCGCGGCGACCACGCCGATCAGCGTGACCAGACCGAGCACCCCCGCCAGCGTGCCGGCGGTGCGCTCGACGAGCTCGGCGGTCGCCGCCTCGCCGTGCTTGGCCTTCCACTCGGCCAGCACCGGCACGAAGGCCTGCGAGAACGAGCCCTCGGCGAACAGCCGGCGCAGGAAGTTGGGGATCTTGAACGCCACCAGGAAGGCGTCCATCAGCGGACCGCCGCCCGCGCCGAGGAAGCCGGCGAACGCCACGTCCCGGACGAGCCCCAGGACCCGTGACAGGAGGGTGTTGAAGCCGACCACCGAGGTGGCTTTGAGCAGGTGGCGGCTCATCGGAGGTGGGGCTGGGGCTCTGCAGGCTGCGCGGACGGGAACGACGCCGGCATTCTAGCGGACACCCCCTCCCCGACCGCTCCCAAGCCCCCGATTTCGTTGACTTTCCCGACCCCGGACGCCAAAATCGCGCCCCTTTTCGAGGCATCCAAGGATCACCGACTCATGGCGAACACCAAGCAGGCCAAGAAGCGCGCCCGTCAGGCCGTCGCGCACCGTGGCCGCAACGCAGCAGCGAAGTCCAAGTTCCGCACCGCGCTCAAGCGCGTGCTGGCCGCGATCGAGACCAAGGACAAGGCCAAGGCCCGCGAGGCCTATCTCAAGGCCGTGCCGGTCATCGACGGCGCCGTGACCAAGGGTCTGATCCACAAGAACAAGGCGGCTCGCCACAAGGCGGCGCTCAACACCAAGATCAAGGCGCTCAAGGCCTAGTTCTCGGTCCCGGGTCCAGATGCACGAAGGCCGCTCCTAGGAGCGGCCTTCTGCTTTCCGGGGGGAGGACCTCGGGCTACTCGTCCTCGTCACTGGCGACGGGCTCCTCGAGCACCGAGCCCTCGACCCAATCGTCATCGACGTCGTCCTCGACGTCGTCGCCGGTGCGGCTCCAATCGATCGCGGCCGGGCCGCTCGTGGCCTCGAGCACCCGCGGGTGGGCCTCGAGGTACTCCATGATCGCGAACGTCAGCTCGCGGGTGCCCTCGGCCTTGATCGCGGCGATGCGGAACACCGGGCCGGTCCAGCCCAGCGCTTGGACTATCTCGGCGGCGCGCGGCTCGCGCTCCTCCTCGGGCAGCAGGTCGAGCTTGTTCAGCACCAGCCAGCGCTCGCGGGCGGCGAGCTCGGGCGAGAAGCGCTCGATCTCCTGGATGATCGTGCGGGCCTGGGCGACCGGGTCGGAATGACCGTGGTCGGGGAACAGGTCGATCACGTGCAGCAGCAAGCGGGTGCGCTGGAGGTGGCGCAGGAAGCGCAGGCCGAGGCCGGCGCCCTCGGCGGCGCCCTCGATCACGCCTGGCACGTCGGCCATCAGGAACGAACGGTGGGTGCCGACCGAGACCACGCCCAGGTTCGGATGCAGCGTGGTGAACGGGTAATCGGCGACCTTGGGCCGGGCCGAGGACACCGCCCGGATCAGCGTGCTCTTGCCCGCGTTGGGCATGCCGAGCAGGCCGACGTCGGCGATCAGCTTGAGCTCGAGGTCGAGCATCCGGCGCTCGCCGGGCCGGCCCTTGGTCGCCTTGCGGGGCGCCCGGTTGGTGCTGGTCTTGAAGCGCAGGTTGCCCTGGCCGTGGCGGCCGCCGCGCGCCACCAGCAGGCGCTGGCCCTCGCGCACGATGTCGCCCATCAGCTCGTCGGTCTCGTTGTCGAAGATCTGGGTGCCGATCGGCACCGCGACCTCGACGTCCTCGGCGCCGCGGCCGGTGCAGTCGTTGCTGCCGCCGTTCTCGCCGCGCGGCGCGTGGTAGGTGCGGGTGTTGCGGAAGTCGGCGAGCGTGTTCAGGCCGTCGCGGCCGACCAGCCAGATCGAACCGCCGTCGCCGCCGTCGCCGCCGTCGGGCCCGCCATCGGGCATGAACTTCAGGCGCCGGAACGAGACGAGGCCGTTACCGCCGTCGCCGGCGATGACCCGTATCGTTGCTTCGTCGACGAACTTCATTGCAGTGCTGTTTCGCTTGCTTCAGAAACGAGAACCCCGGCGCGAGGCCGGGGTCCGTCGCGGACCTCTTCGGAGAAGAGGTCGTTGGCTCAGGCTCAGGCCGCGACCACGGAGACCGTGCGGCGCTTCTCCTTGCCCTTGACCTCGAACTTCACGACGCCAGGCTTGAGCGCGAACAGCGTGTGGTCCTTGCCGAGGCCGACGTTCACGCCCGGGCGGTACTGGGTGCCGCGCTGGCGGACGATGATGTTGCCGGCGATGACCTGCTCGCCGCCGTAGACCTTGATGCCGAGACGCTTCGCGATGGAGTCGCGGCCGTTGCGGGTGCTACCGCCTGCTTTCTTGTGTGCCATGGCTGCTCTGCTCCTGCGTTACGCGCCGACGATCGAGGTGATCTCGATCGTGGTGTAGTGCTGACGGTGGCCGATCTTCTTCATGTGGTGCTTGCGGCGGCGGAACTTGATGGTCGTGACCTTGCGGTCGCGGCCCTGTTCCACGATCTTGGCGCCGACCTTGGCCCCAGCCAGGAACGGCTTGCCGAGGACGACCTTGCCGTCACCACCGATCATCAGCACCTTGTCGAGGCTGATCTCGGCACCTTCGGCGGCCTCGATCTTCTCGACCGAGAGCTTGTCGCCCTGGGCGACCCGATACTGCTTGCCGCCCGTCTCGATAACCGCGTACATGCGCGTCTCCGAATGGAAAATGGAAACCGCTGGAAATGCCAGCGGAAAGGCGGCGGATTCTACCGGCGGACCCCCGCCCCGGCAAGCCCGGAAACGGGAAAAAACCTCGGCCAAACCGGGGGTTGCGTCACCCGGACCCCCTGAATAGCCTACCCGCGCCCTCAATGGGCAGAAGGACCCCCATGACCCTGGACGATGTCCGCCGCCTCATCGCCGACGACTTCGCGGCGGTCGACCGGGCCATCCAGGACGAGCTCAAGTCCGAGGTGGCTCTCATCGATCAGATGGGCCATTACATCGTGGCGGGCGGGGGCAAGCGCCTGCGGCCGATGGTCGTGCTGCTCGCGGCCCGGGCCTGCGGTTACCCCTCCAAGGCCAAGCGAGGGGCCCCGGGCGGGTCCCAGGACCACGTCCGCCTGGCGGCGGTGGTCGAGTTCATCCACACCGCGACCCTGCTCCACGACGACGTGGTCGACGGCTCGAGCCGACGCCGGGGCCGCGACACCGCCAACACCCTGTGGGGCAACTCGGCCTCGGTCCTGACCGGCGATTTCCTGTACTCCCGGGCGTTCCAGATGATGGTCCGGCCGGGCTCGATGCGGGTCATGGAGATCATGGCCGACGCCACCAACACCATCGCCGAGGGCGAGGTGCTGCAGCTGCTCAACTGCCATGACCCGGCGGTCGACGAGGCCAACTACCTCGAGGTCATCCGGCGCAAGACCGCGACCCTGTTCGCCGCCGGCACCCGGTTGGGCGCGGTGATCGCCGGCGCCGAGCCCGCTCGCGAGCAAGCGCTCGCCGAGTACGGCCAGCTGCTCGGGACCGCGTTCCAGCTCATCGACGACGTGCTCGATTACGAGGCCGACCCGGCCGAGACCGGCAAGGACCTCGGCGACGACCTGGCCGAGGGCAAGCCGACCCTGCCCTTGATCCGCGCGATGCAGGTCGGCAGCGCCGAGCAGCGGGCCTTGGTCGCCCAGGCGATCGTCGATGGCGACCGCGGCGCGCTCGACGCGGTGCTGGCGGTGGTCCGCTCGACCGATGCCCTGGCCCACACCCATGCCGCGGCCCAGCGTGCGGCGGCCTCGGCCCGCGTCGCGCTCGAGGTGCTGCCGCAGTCCGACGAGCGCCGTGCGCTCGAGGCCCTCACCCACCTGGCGGTCGAGCGTCGCGCCTAAGTCCTTGTCCGGGAACGGATTGCCGCCCCCGGGTCCATCCCGTATAGTCCGCCCCCTCCCGGGGTGTAGCTCAGCTTGGTAGAGCGCTTGGTTCGGGACCAAGAGGTCGTAGGTTCGAATCCTGTCACCCCGACCAGACAAAATGCCTTCCCATAGAAACGAAGATGAGGCCGTCGTCCGCAAGGGCGACGGCCTCGTCGTTTGGGCGCTGGTCGCGTTCGCGGTCGCGATGGCCGCGATCGGCATCGATGCCCGCGGCATCTGGGAGAGCGACGAGGGTCGCTACACCGCGGTCCCGGTCGAGATGCTGCGCAGCGGCGATCTCATGGTGCCGCGGCTCGACCTCGACCGACCCCACCTGACCAAGCCGCCGCTGACCTACTGGGCGGTGACCGCCTCGTTCGCCGCGTTCGGCGTCAGCGAGACGAGCGCGCGGCTGCCCAACCTGATCGCGTTCGTGCTCACCGTGCTGGTCGTGCTGCGGCTCGGCCGGCGCTTCGTGCCCGACAAGCCGTGGCTGCCGGCGCTCGTCTACGCCACGCTGCCGGTGACCGTGCTCGGCGCCAACGTCGTCACCACCGACACCTTGCTCACGCTGTTCGAGGCGCTCGCCGTGCTCTGCTTCCTCGAGCGGGAAAAGGGGTCGAACTCAATTTCACCTGTTGAAGGGAAATCGAGTTCGACCCCTTTTCTCATCGCAATGTGGGTCGCGTTCGGGCTCGGGTTCCTGACCAAGGGGCCGCCGGCATTGCTGCCGCTGCTCGCGATCCTCAGCTACCTCCGCCTGCGCGACGAGCCGCTGCGCCCGCTGTTCCCGCCGCTGGGGCTCGCCGCGTTCGCGCTGCTCGGGCTCGGCTGGTTCGCCGCGCTGATCGCGCAGGTCCCGGCGTTGGCGGGCTACTTCATCGGCGACGAGGTCCTCGCTCGCATCGCGACCGACCGCTTCGACCGCAACGGCGAGTGGTACGCGCCGTTCACGCTCTACCTGCCGGTGCTGGTGGTGGGCGTGCTGCCCTGGGCGCTGGCGGTGCTGCCGGACCGTCGCACGCTCGAGGAACGCGCCTCGGTGCCCTACTGGCGCGCCCGCATCGCCGCCTTCCCAGAGCTCGCCCTGCTCGCGCTGTGGTTCGCCCTGCCGCTGGCCGTGTTCTGCTTCGCCCAGTCGCGCCAGGCGAGCTACCTGCTGCCGCTGTTCGTGCCGATCGCCTTGATGCTCGGCCGCGCGCTGGCGCCGCGCTTCGACCCCACGCGCGGGTCGTGGCGCATCGTGGTGCTGATCGCCGTCGCGATCCCGCTGGCGACAAAGTTCTGGCTCGCCGGGTGGCCCTACTACAAGGACAGCCGCGGCCTCGCCGCGCACGTGGTCGCCGAGTTCGCGCCGGCCGCCGACGACCGCATTCTGTTCCTCGAGCGCTGGCCGCAATGGGGCCTGCGGGTCTACCAACCGGCGCGGATCGGCTGGCGCGAAGCCGGCACACCGGTCTGCGAGGCGCTCGCCCCCCGGCCGCAACGCACGCTGATCATCGTCGCCACCAAGCGCCCCGCCGATCTCGATGTCGCGCTCGCCGGCTGCGGCCACGCCCCGCCGCGCCGGCTTGGCGCGTTCCGCGACATGGCCTTCTACTCGATCGAGTAGCGCGCTCCCGTCAGTGGTGGTGGCCGCCGGCGCCGTGCACGTGACCGTGCTCGAGCTCTTCCTCGGTCGCGGCGCGCACGTCCTTCACCTCGACCTTGAAGTTGAGGTTCTGGCCGGCGAGCGGATGGTTGCCGTCGACGGTCACCATGTCGCCGAGGATCCGGGTCACCGTCACGACGCTCGGGCCGGCGTGGAAGCGCTGGCCGACCGCGACGTCGCCGTCGAACTGGCGCTTCGGCACCTGGTGCACCAGCGTCGGGTCGAGCTCACCGTAGCCATCCTTGGGCAGCACCTTGACCTCGAGCTTGGCGCCCTTGGTCTTGCCGTCGAGTTCGGCCTCGAGGCCGGGGATCAGGTTGCCGTTGCCATGCAAGTAGGCGAGCGGCTCGCCGCCGGACGAGGAGTCGAGCACCTTGCCCGCGTCATCGGTGAGCGTGTAGTCGATCGAGACGACGGAGTCCTTGGCGATCTGCATGGCGGCCTCTGGGTGCGCTGGTTGGGGGCGTTTCGGGGGCGGCACTCTACACGCCGCCTCGGGCGGCGGTAAACCCGTCCGGTTCAGCTCAGCGACCGCCAGGTCGCGTAGCCGAGCACGCCGACGCCGAACAGCAGCACGAAGCCACCCGAGACGCGGTTGACCACCCGCATCCAGTCGCGGGTCAGGTGGCCGCGCAGCGAGCCGGCGACGTTGGCGAGGATCGCCCACCACGCCGCCGAGCCGCACAGCACGCCGAGCACGAACATGCTGGCCGAGGCGTAGTCGAGCCCCGCGGCGATGCCGAGGCCGGCGAAGATGGCGATGAAGGTGACGATGGTCGCCGGGTTGGTGGCGGTGAGCAGGAAGGTGCCGAGGAAGGCCTTGGCCAGCGAGCGGCCCTCGACCCGCACCTCCTCGCCATGGTGGTCGTGGAGCAGCGCGCGCAGGCCGAACGCGACCAGCAGCAGGCCGCCGACGATGCCGAGCAGGTCCTCCCAGCGCACCAGGAAGTCCGAGATCGACGACAGGCCGAAGCCGGCGATCGCGCCGTAGCACGCATCGGCGACCGCGGCGCCCATCCCGACCGTGAAGCCGACCAGCGCGCCCTCGTGCAAGGAGCGGCGGATGCAGAGCACGCCGATCGGCCCGACCGGCGCCGCGATCGCGAAGCCGACGATGCCGCCGGTGATGAACAGCTCTCTCACGGATGAGACCTCACGGACGAGCCCTCACGCCAGCTCCTTGGTCAGGAACGCGATGGTCCGTTGCCAGGCCAGCGTCGCGGCCGCGGCGTCGTATCGCGCGGTGTTGGTGTCGTTGTGGAAGGCGTGGTTGGCGCCCTCGTACATGTGCAGCGCGTAGCGGACATCGGCCGCGTCGAGCGCGGCCTGGAACGCGGGCACCCGCTCGTTGATGCGGGTGTCGAGACCGCCGTAGTGCAGCAGCAAGGCGCCCTTGATCTTCGGCACCTCCTCGACCGGCGGCGGCGCGCCGTAGAACACCACCGCGGCGCGGAGGTCGGCGCTCAAGGTCGCGAGCCGGCCCGACATTCCGCCGCCCCAGCAGAAGCCGATCGCGCCGAGCCGTCCGGTCGAGCGCTTGTGCGACTTGAGGAACTTGAGCGCCGACAGGTAGTCGGCGCGCGTGCGCTCGGCATCGAGCTTGCCGATCAACTCGCGGGCCTGGTCCTCGTCGGCGGGCGTGCCGCCGGCGCGCGACAGCCCGTCGGGCGCCAGCGCGAGGAAGCCGGCCAGCGCCATCCGGCGCGTGACGTCCTCGATGTGCGGGTTCAAGCCTCGGTTCTCGTGGATCACCACCACCGCCGGGCGCTTGCCACGGGTCTTCCTGAGGCAGCACAGGTAGCCCGACAGCAACTTTCCGTCGTCGGCCGGGTACTCGACCTTGCCGGCGACCAGCCGCTCGTCATCGGCCGCGACGGTCGCGGCCTGGGCGTAATCGTTGGCGAGCAACGGCAGCAGCGCGTAGGCCGCGGCGGTGCCGCCGGCGATGCCGGCCAGGCGCTTGAGGAACGCACGCCGATCGATGCGGTCGTGGGTGAACTCGTCGTAGAGCCGGATCACGTCGTCGCGCATGGGGACCTCCGCTGGGCGTCAGAGCGGCGGTGCGACGAGCTGCTTGAAGCGCTGGACCGCCTCGAGCATCCGGCCCACCGCCACCACCTCGATCGGGCCGAGCCGAGGGTTCCACACCTCGACGATCAACACCACCCTCGGCTGCGGGCTCGGGTTGCGGGCCTCGTGCTCGAAGCTGTCGTCGAACGCGAGCAGCCTGCCCGCCTCCCAGCCGCGGGTCTCGTCATCGACCCGCAGCGTGCAGCCCGGCGGCACGATCAACGGCAGGTGGACCACGACCTTGGCGTTGCAGAGGCCGAAATGCGGCGGGATGTGGGCGCCTGGCGCGAGCACCGAGAAGAACACCTCGGTCGGCACGCCGGCGGCGCGCGCCAGCGGCACGCCGCTCAGGGCCGCGAGCGTCGTCGGACAGCGCGCGCAGTTGTCGTCGCGCCGCTGCGCGCGCTCGTAGAGGAAGAACGAGCTCCAGGCATGGCTGCCTTCGAGCGCCTGCCAGTCGCTCGACTGGGCCTGCTGGATGTAGGGCCGGAACCCGGCGCCGCCCTCGACCGCGAGGTACTCGGCACGGATCGCAGCGGTCGCGGCCTCGAGCGCAGCGGCCCAGGGCAGCTCGGCCCGGTCGAGCCAGGACATCGGCGGCAGGTCCGCGATCAGCAGGTCGTGCGGCCGTTGCCGCGGATGGTTGCGCTCGAGCGGGCGGTCGCCGCACAGCATGTCGGCCGAGCGCCGCAGGCGGGTGAGGTCGGCGTCGGCCTCCACGTCGGGAAAGTCGTCGCGGGTTCGCGTCAGCGCGGCATCGAACGCTTGCCGGTACCAGGCACGCAACGCGCGATGGCGGCGCCAGGCGAACTCCGGCAACGGCGGCGGCAGCGTCGCGGCCTGCGCGGCGTAGGCGAGCCGGGGCTCGAGCCTGATCGCCGCGTTGTAGTCGGCGCAGGCGGCGGTGAGGTCGCCCGCCGCCTCGTGCGCCGCGCCCCGCTCGAGATGGGCGAGGCAGCGCGCGAACTCTTGGACGTCGGATCCCGGCACGCACCCTCCCTCGATGGCGGCGTGGCGGATTCTAGTCTGGGCGGCCGCATCGGACGGCCTATAGAATGCCGCCTCCTTCACCCCGAGGTTCAGATGGACAACACCCCGCCGACCGTCGTCGCTCCGACGGCGACCCCCACCCTCACCCACCAGATCTTCGGCGCCGACCTGCAGTACGTCGAGATCACGCTGGCGCCCGGCGCCGAGATGGTCGGCGAGCCCGGCTCGATGATGTACATGGGCGACGGCATCACCCAGGAGACCGTCCTCGGCGATGGTTCCGACGCGCCGTTCCTGACCCGGCTGTGGCGCTCGCTGCGCCGCGCCTTCACCGGCGAATCGATGTTCAGCGTCATCTACCGCAACGCCGACGACAAGCGCCGGCCGCAGAAGGTCGCGTTCGCGACCTCGACCATCGGCAAGATCATCGCGGTCGATCTCGACAGCTGCGGCGGCGCGGTGATCTGCCAGCGCGGCGCCTACCTCGCCGGCACCCGCGGGATCGCGCTCAGCATCGCGATGCAGAAGCGCTTCCGGGTCGGCTTCTTCGGCGGCGAAGGCTTCGTGATGCAGCGCCTCGAGGGCAAGGGCACCGTGTTCCTGTCGGCGAGCGGCACGCTGACCGAGGTCGACTTGCCGGCCGGCACCGGGCTCAAGGTCGACTCCGGCTGCCTGGTCGCGTTGCAGCCGTCGGTGACCTTCGACATCAAGTACGCCGGCAAGATCAAGACCGCGCTGTTCGGCGGCGAAGGCCTGTTCTTCACCGCGCTGCGCGGCCCGGGCCGGGCCTGGCTCCAGTCGATGCCGCAGAAGCGGTTCGCCAAGATGATGTACCAGAGCATGATGCGCGGTCAGGGCACCAACATGGTCAAGTGGTACCTGGTCGCGCTGGTCATCTTCCTGATCTCGATGTTTCTCGGCGGCGACCCGGCACAGGCGCCCTGAGGTCGCGACGATGGCCAACGCATTCGAAGGCAAGCTCTACGGGCCCGGCCAACCGCAGGACGGCGCGCCGGCGCGCGGCGCGTTCATCGGCAACCGGCTGCGGGTCGACGGTCCGCGCACGCTCGACGCCGACGCCGTCTCGATCACGGTCGAGAGCGCGGGCTTCGAGCATGACCACGTGCTGCTGGCCTGGAGCGATGCCGACGGTGATTGGGGCCTGCTGGTCGCCGATGCGGCGGCCAAGGGGACGCTGATCGCGACCGCGCCGCCCGTGCTCGCCAAGCCGCTCGGACGCTGGCGCCGTTCGGTCGGCTTGACGCACGGGCTGTGGCGCGCCGCGATCGGCGCCGCCGCGCTGCTCGCGCTCGGCGCGGTGCTGCTGTGGTGGCAGTACGACGCGGCGGTGGCCTGGACCGCGGCGCGGATCTCGCCCGAGACCGAGCGGCGGATGGGCGTCCAGATGATCCAGAGCGTGGCCGCCGACGGCCGCCTGATCGATGCCGGCACCGCGCACGAGACGATCCAAGCGCTCGGCACCCGCCTCGCCCAGGGCGGTCGCTTCGAGTACCGCTGGTACCTGGTGGACGACCCGCGCATCAACGCCTTCGCCCTCCCCGGCGGCTTCATCGTGATCAACACCGGGTTGGTGAACGCCGCCGCCTCGGCCGACGAGCTCGCCGCGGTGATGGCCCACGAGCTGCAGCACGTCGAGCAGCGCCACTCGCTGCAGGGCCTCATCCACCAGCTCGGTTGGGCCACGCTGCTGACGCTGACGCTGGGCGACGCCAGCGCGGTGACCTCGGTCCTGCTGCTGCAGGCCGGCAACACCGTGTTCAGCCGCGAGCTCGAGACCCAGGCCGACCTCGCCGGCGTCGCGACGCTGGCCCGCCACGGCGTGCCGCCGGCGGCGATGGCCGAGTTCTTCAAGAACATCCAGGCCCGGATCCCGGACGGCCCGTCGTTCCTCTCCAGCCACCCGGCGACCGGCGACCGCATCGCGGCGATCGAGGGCGCGGTGGCGAAGACCGTCTGCCCGACCTGCGCGCCTTCGACCGTGGATTGGGCAGCGGTGCGCACCAGCCTGCGCACCGAGGGCTACATCAAGGGCGGCAAGGTCAGGAAGAAGGCCCCCAAGCGCTAGGCGTGCTCGCGGGTCACGACCCAGCCGAGCAGCGCGCCGGCCGCGAGCGTCAGCGCCGCCAGCACGAACGGCGCGCCGGGCAGCGTGCCGGGATGGCTGGCGATGAACCAGGCGAACACCTGCGTGAACATGAACGGCGCGAACAGCCCGGTCACGCTCTGCACGCTCGACAGCGCGCCCTGCAGCTGGCCCTGCTCGTTGACCGGCACCCGGAGCGTCATCAGGCTCTGCGCCGAGGGCCCGAACAACCCCATCAGCGCGAGCAGCGGCATCATCAGCATGAAGCCGGTGCCGTTCGGCGACAGGCCCATCCCGGCCATGCCGAGCGCGCCGAGGATCAGCCCGATCACCAGCGCCCGACGCTCGCCGATCGCGGCGACCACCGGCTTGACCAGGAAGCCCTGCGAGATGATGTTGGCGACGCCGACCGCGGCCAGGCACAGCCCGACCGTGCGCGCGTCCCAGCCGTAACGGTAGCCGGTGTAGAGCACGAACGAGCTCGGCAGCACCCAGTGCGCGACGTTGAACAGGAACGCGGTGCCGGCCAGTCCGAACAGCTCGGGATGCGAGCGCAGCAGGCGCAACGAACCGAGCGGGTTGGCGCGCTTCCAGGCGAAGCGCTCGCGCTTGTCCGGGCTCAGCGACTCGGGCAGCACGAACCAGCCGTAGCAGGCGTTGGCCAGCGACAGCCCCGCCGCGACGTAGAACGGCAGGCGCGGGTCGGAGTGGCCGAGCAGCCCGCCGAGCGCGGGCCCGAGCACGAAGCCGACGCCGAACGCGGCGCCGATCATGCCGAACGCCGCGGCGCGCTTCTCCTTCGGCGTCACGTCGGCGATGTAGGCGGCGGCGGTCGAGAACGACGCCGCGGTCAGCCCCGACATCACCCGCCCGAGCAGCAGCCACCACACGGTCGGCGCCAGCGCCATCACCAGGTAGTCGATGCCGAGCCCGAAGTTCGAGGCCAGCACGATCGGCCGCCGCCCGAAGTGGTCGGACAGCGCGCCCTGGATCGGCGAGCCGAAGAACTGCATCACCGCCCACAGCGTGATGAACAGGCCGTAGATCGACGCCGCCGCAGCGGTGTCGCCGCCCATGAAGCCCTCGATCAGCTTCGGCAGCACCGGGATCACGATGCCGAGCGCGAGCACGTCGAGCACGACCGTGATGAGGATGAACGCCGCGGTGGCGCGGCGCATCGGCGCGGGTTCGGGCGTCAGCTGCCGTGCTCCAGCGCGTGGTGGATCCCGTGCATCGCGTACAGCATCCACAGCATCGCGGCCCAGCCGGCGGTGAACGCCAGGGTCCGGATCCAGGGCAGCCCGGCGGTGTAGGCGATGGCGTGGACGACGCGAGCGAAGAAGAACACCGCGGCGGCGGTCGCGGTCGCCGGTCCGTTCAGACCCGAGGCCTCGGCCACCAGCACGATCGCCGCGAACGGCACCAGGTTCTCGATGTGGTTGGCGTGCGCCTTGCGCAGCCGGTCGGCCCACGGCGCCAGCGGCTTGGGGTTGGCCGGGTAGCCGACGGTGTCGAGGAGTCCGAGCACCAGCAAGCGGTTGAGCACGTACGGGATCCACATCAGCAGCGCGAGCGCGGCCGAGGCGGCGAGGTAATGCAGTTCGATGGTGACCATGGGAACCCCCTTTGGATGAGGCAGTGAGACTACCGCGCCTTGTCGAGGCGCTCGCGCTCGGCCGCGATCCAGCGTTGCATCCGCGCCCGCAGCATCGGCAGCGTGAGGGTGCCGTGGTCGAGCAGCGCGTCGTTGAAGCGGCGCAGGTCGAAGCCCTTGCCGAGCGCGCCCTCGGCCTCGCGCCGCAGCGCGAAGAACTCCTGGGCGCCGGAGTCGTAGCTGGTGAGCTGGCCGGGGATCGCGGCGATGCGGTCGACCGCGGCCGGTGCCGACTTCTCGTCGAAGCGTCCCGACTCGATCAGGAACGCGATCGCCTGCTCGCGGGTCCAACCCATCGCGTGGAGGCCGGGATCGACCACCATGCCGCGCGCCGGCCAGGCGCGCCGCTGGACCTTGGCGAAATCGCTGCGGTAGAGGCCGGCCTCCTCGGCGAGCTGCTCGGCGTAGCGCGCCCAGCCCTCGACGAAGCCCGAGTTGCCGATCAGCGTGGTCACCGGATGCAGGCCCTTGACCCGCTGGGCGTAGGCGATCTGCAGGTGGTGGCCGGGCCAGGTCTCGTGGAACGCGGTGATCTCGGCCTCGCTGCGCGTGGTGCCGCCGGGCTTGAGCAAGGAGATGCGGTAGACGCCGGGGCGGCCCTCGGCCGGCGGTTCGTAGTGGCTGCTGGCGCCGGCGCCATCCTCGTAGGGCGGGATCGGCTCGACCACCGCGACCTGGTCCGGCACCGTGGCGAAGAAGCGGTGCATCTCGCGCTGGGCCCGCGTCACCATCTCGCGCGAGGCCGGCAGCAGCTCCTGCGGCTCGGCGTACTGGTTGGCCGGCGCTTCCTTGGCCTTGCGCACGATGGTCGGGAAATCGTCGGTGCCGAACAGCGCGCGACCGGTGGCGCGGACGTCCTCGATGTTGCGCGCCACCGTCTGCAGACCGAGCGCGTAGACCCGCTCCGGCGGCCGCGGCAGCGTGGTGCTGGCGCGCAGCAGCGCCTGGTAGCAGGCCGCGCCCTCGGGCAACGCGGTCACCGCCAGCGTGGTGCGCGCCTTCGGCAGGTACTCGTCGGCGAGGAAGGCGCGGTAGTCACGCAGCGCCGGCAGCAGCTGCTGCTCGAGCAGCGCGAGGTAGGCGTCGTCGAACGCCGCGTCGTCGCTGCGGTTGGCCGGGCTCGCATAGGGATGCTCGAGCGACGAGATGCCGGGGCTCGGGATCAGCCCGTCGACCTGCTTCAGCATCCGCTCGCCGACCGAGCGCGGCACGCTGTAGCCGTGGGCCAGGCCCTCGCGCAGGTTGGCGATCTCCTGGCGGACCATCGCCGGCACCTTGGCCCAACGGGTCAGCGCCTGCGTCCGCAGCCCGGGCGTCTCGACCGGTTGGCGCTCGGCCAGCGTCGCGAGCACGGTGTGCCACGAGCCCATCTGGTTGACGCCCTGCCACCACTCGAGGTGGCAGACCCGCAGCTGGCGCGAGGCGGCGAGCTGCTCGCGCAGCACGCCGTGGGTGACCCACTGCGGGGTGCCCTCGAGCGCGCGCGGATCGATGGCCTCGAGCTTCGCCGACCAGCGGTCCTCGCGCTTCTGCCAGCGCGCCAACGCCGCCGGCGCGATGTCGGTGAGCCCGTCGTGGCGCGGCAACGCGACGCCGGCGAAGTAGGCTTGCTCGGGCTGCTCGGCGAGCACCGCAGCGAAGACCGCGTCGGCGACCGCATCGACCTCGGCGGCCTTCGACCTGGCGGGCTTGGCCGCCGTGGCCGGCTTTCCGGACGGAGTGGCCGCCGGCGCGGCGGACGGCGCGGGCGTGGTGCTGCAGGCGGCGAGCGCGAGCGCCGTGATGCCGATCAGGATCGCGCGACTGCGCTCCATCGCGCCCCCGCTCACTTGCCGCTGAGCACGAAGTCGAGCCGCTGGGTGATGGTCCGCGCCACCGCGACGCCGTCGACCAGCGTCGGTTGGAAGCGCCACTGCATCACGGCCGCCAGCGCGGACTTGTCGTACAGCCCGGGCGGCATGCTCTCGAGCACGCGCGCGGCGGACACCGAGCCGTCGGTCCGCAGGTCGAGCTCGACCACCACGAAGCCGTCCTGGCGCTTGGCCAGGGCCTCGACCGGCATGATCGGCGGCGTGCGCGAGGTCGCCTCGGGCAAGCTGTCGATGACCGCCGTCGCCGGCGCGTTCGCTGGCGGCTTCGCTGACCCAGACGGGCTCGCAGGGGCGGCGCTGCAGGCGCTGAGCGTGAGCGCGACGACGGTGGTGAGGATCCGGACTCGAAGTTCCATGAGCATCTCCCCGATGGCCCGCGGTCTTGCGGTGCCTGCCGAGGATAGTCCAGCGCCGAGTAAACATGGCGTTAGAATGCCTGCCCTTCTGGAGGACCCCATGCACATCTCGATGCACCGCGCTTCGGCGCTCGTCTTCATCCGCAACTTCCGCAACCTGATCGCGATCCTGCAGAAGGCCGAGGGGTTCGCTGCCGAGCGCAAGATCGACCCTTCGGTGCTGCTCAACTACCGCCTCGCGCCCGACATGTTCCCGCTGACGCGCCAGGTCCAGATCGCGACCGACATGGCGAAGGGCTGCGTCGCGCGCCTGGCCGGGGTCGACATCCCGTCCTACGAGGACAAGGAAGCGAGCTTCGGCGAGCTGATCGCGCGCCTCGAGAAGGTCATCGGCTACATCGAAGGGTTCCAGCCGGCGCAGATCGACGGCAGCGAGGACAAGACCATCGTCCTCAAGCGCTCCAGCGGGGACATCACCTACCAGGGCCTGCCCTACGTGCTCGACTACGCGCTGCCGCAGGTGTTCTTCCACGTCACGACCGCGTACGCGATCCTGCGCCACTGCGGCGTGCCGATCGGCAAGAAGGACTACATCGGTCAACAGTAGGGGTCAGCGGCGAGATAAGGACCCGATCCCCCACTCCACAGGGGGAGCGGAATGGGGGACCGGGGGGAGGCGGAACCGCTGAGCCACCGCCTCCGGGTGATCGAGACCTGACCTCCTAAGGGTGCAGGTCGAGCGTGGTCGTCGTGTTCGCGGTGACCGTGGCGTTCGCCACCGGCGCGAACGCGATCGCGTCGTCGGCATCGGGCGCGTCGGCCGCCGCCTGGCAGGTGAACGCCACGGTGTAATCGCCCGCGATCAGGAAGGCGAGCGTGTAGCTCGAGACGCCCGCGGTGGTGTCGGTCGTCACCGCCGCCGAGGCGACCGGGTCGACGCCGGCGCCGCCGACGTCGTCGGGCACCACCGAGGCGCCGGTGTAGGCGTACACCGCGGGCGTGCAGCCCTCGGTCAGCAGCGCCGCATCGACCGTGCCGCTGATGCGCCCGATCTGCGCGTTGTCGACCAGCCGCAGCGTCGGTCGCAGCGTGTAGGCGTCGTCGCCGCCCATCGGCAGGTGCAGCGACTTGCGCAGGTCGAAGTCGACCGTGAACGACGAGGTACCGCCGGCCGCGACCGCGACGCCGCCGTGGAGCTTCAGGCCCGACTGCGAACCGCTCGGGATGGTGAGCGGATGCACGCTGCCGTCGAGCAACTGCACGAACGACTCGGTGGTGCTCGGGTCGGTGGCGACCTTGAGCCGGATCCAGGAGTAGTCGCCGGCCGGCACGCTCACGCTGTCGAGCAGCGGTGCCGAGAGCCCGCCCTGCAAGGCGAGCAGGTCGATCTGACGAGGCGCGTCGTAGGTGACGTCGACGCGATCGCCGTCGGCGGGCTGGAGCTCGACGCCGGTGAAGGTGATGACCACCGCGGCCGCGCTGTCGACCGGCGCATCGGTGACGGCGAGGTCGATCCGCCCCATCGCGTCGTCGCCGCCGCATCCGGCGAGGCCGACGATCGATGCCGCGACGGCCGCGCCGAAGAAGGCACGCACGGAGTTCGTGTTGTACATGGCTGACACCTCACGCTGACGACATCGACGAGGTGCCGAGGTTAGCGACCACGCCACGCGGACGCTGTGATGCCGGTCCCATACTGGGACGTTCACGGTCGATTATTCAGCGATGCGGGTCGATTCTGCGGAGCGGGTCACGCTCCACCGTTGCGCCGCGCGGTCGGCGCGAAGATTGCGAACTGGTTCACGCTTCCGTCATCGGCGTGTCGCGTGCGCGCTGCGCGCGCCGGGGCTCAGGTCGATACCTGAGCCAGGTTGGCGCGCGAACAAACCTGCTGGAAACCGACCCGGTGCAGGTTGGCGAGCGAGGGGTTGGGCTCGCCGGCCACCGACTCGCCGGTCTCGCTCACGATCGAGCCGCAGCCGAGCGCGATGGCGTGCTCGATGCGGCGCGCCAGCAGCGCACCCTGCGCGCCCCGCCCGCGCATCGCCGGGATCGTCGCGCCGGCACCGAGCCAGGCCAGCGGCCCGTCGACGTAGACGAAGCCGACCCCGACCAGCTGCGCGCCATCGAACGCGCCGAACGCGCGCCACCCGGGCTCCTCGACCAGCGCCGCGAACCAGGCCTCGACCGGCGCCGGCAGGCCGAACACGTCGCGCACCAACGCCCCGGCCGCGGCGGCGTGGCGGGCACCGAGCCCGATCACCATGAAGTCGGTGCGCCGCTCGGGCGGTGCCTCGCGGCCGCGCAGCATCTTGGCCCAGGTCCGGCGTCGCGCCGGATGGAAACCACGGGCCGCGAGCCACGCCGGCAGCGCCTCGGGCAGCGCGCCGGGCGTGAGGTGGATCCAGGGCGAGGTGCAATCGGCGCGGCGGTAGAGCGTCAGGATCTGGTCCAGCATCGCCTCGGTCGCCGGCATCCCGTCGCCGAGGCCGATCACCCGCGAGAACAGCCAGGCCGGCAGCCCCCGGCTCATCAGCAGCGTGCTGCCGTCGATGCGCGGGGCGTCGGGCCGGAACGCCCCGAGCACCGCGCGCGGCGCGCAGGCCGCCATCGCGCGCATCGCGCGCGCCTCGGCCTCGTCGGCGGTGCGGATTGCGATCGCCTCGGCGGCGGCCCGACGATCCATGCGGTCCTCGATCCAGCGCTCAGCGCTGGTGGCGGCTCAGCCACTCGCGGAGCGCGGGCTCGGCGAGCGGCTTGCTGATGTGGAACCCCTGCACCAGGTCGCAGCCCTGCGCCCGCAGGCGCTCGAGCACCTCCTGGTTCTCGACCCCCTCGGCGACGATGGTGCGGCCGAGCTCGTGGCCGAGGTCGATGATCGAGCGCACGATCGCGGCGTCGTGCTCGTTGTGGATCATGCCGGCGGTGAACGCGCGGTCGACCTTGAGCTCGGTGAACGGCAGATGCTTGAGGTGCATCAGCGAGGAGTAGCCGGTGCCGAAGTCGTCGACCGACAGGCCGACGCCGGTCTCGCGCAGCGCGCGGCAGACCTCGGCGGCGAGCGTGGCGTCGCCGAGCACGCCGCTCTCGGTGACCTCGAGCATCAGCGCCTCGGCCGGCACGCCGTGCTTGGTCAGCGCCCGCGCCACCGCGCCCGGCAGCTCGGGGTCGCGCAGGTTGCGCGGCGCGAGGTTGACCGCGACGCCGATCATCAGGCCCTCGTCGCGCCAGGTCCGGCAGGCGCGCACCGCGGCATCGATCACCCAGCGGGTGACGCGATCCATCAGCTCGGTCTGCTCGATCAGGGGCAGGAACTCGCCCGGCGGCAGCAGCACGCCGCCCTCGCGGCGCCAGCGCAGCAGCGCCTCGACCCGCACCACCGTGCCGTCGGTCGCCGAGATCTCGGGTTGGTAGTGCAGCACCAGGTGGCGATCGTCGATGCCGGCGCGCAGCTCGGCGATCAGCTGCATCCGCGCCGGCGAGTGCTGGTCCATGCCGACGTCGTAGCCGCGCATGCCGACGCCCTCGGACTTGGCGGCGTACATCGCGACGTCGGCGCGCCGCAGCAGCGTCGCCGGGTCGGCGCCGTGCAGCGGGCAGTGGACGATGCCGATGCTGCCGCCGACCGCGAGCGGCTCGCCCTCGACCACGATCGCCTGCTCGAGCGATTGCAGCAGCGTGGCGGCGACGCGCTCGGCGTCGGCCGGCGCCGAGACCCCGCCCAGCAGCACCGCGAACTCGTCGCCACCGAGCCGGGCGATGGTGTCGCTGTCGCGGAGCTGGGCCCGCAAGCGGATGCCGACCTTGGCCAGCAGCAGGTCGCCGATGTGGTGGCCGAAGGTGTCGTTGACCTCCTTGAAGCCGTCGAGGTCGAGCAGCAGCAGCGAGAAGCGCTCGTGCTTGCGCTGCATGTTGAGGATCGCCTGCTCGAGGCGGTCGAGCAGCAGCACCCGGTTGGGCAGCCCGGTCAGCACGTCGTGCAGCGCCTGGTGGCGGAGCTGCTCGGTGGCGAGCTCGAGCTCCTCGGTGCGCTGGAGCACGCGCTGCTCGAGCCGCTCGTTGGCCTCGCGCAGGTCGGCCTCGAGCCGCTTGCGCTGGAAGAACTCGGGCACCACCGGCGCGCGGTGCGGCTCGCCTTCGCCGGCGCTGCGGCGGGGCGCGACCCGCTGGAGGTGCTCCTCGATCCGGGTCGGCGGCGCCATGATGAAGCGGCAATGCTCGTCGCCGGCGGCGCAGCAGGCGATCTCGACCGCGACCAGCGGCACGTCGAAGGATTCCTCGCACCAGCCCGACGAGTAGCCGGCGCTCATCACGCAGACCGGCACCTCGCTCTTCTTGCCCTTGGCCAGCCAGGAATGCGATTCGAACGAGAACGGGTGGTCGTAGATGAGGAAGTAGTCCTCGTCGGGCGAGGGCCGCGATTCCGGGGAGATGTCGACGAACGCCATGCCCGAGAACGCGAAGTGGATCGGGCCGGCCGACAGCCGCTCGATCGGATCGGTCACGCCCATCTTGGCCTGGAAGGCCTTGGCGTCGGCGCGGCCGAGCGCGTGGGCGAGGTCGAACAGCAGGTTGTTGGCGACGCTGCGGGCCTCGGCCTCGCCCTGGTCCTGGTAGAGCTTCATCACCAGTTCCATGAACTCGACCGACAACGACGCCGCGCGCAACAGCACGTAGCGTTCACCGGCGATCGAGATGGTCGCGCCGTCCGGGTTCTCGACCCGATCGGCGAAATAGCGCTCGACGTAGTCCTGCGCGCGCAGGAACGGCGCCTCGAACGGCGCCGGGACCTTGACCGTGGTGAGCCTCTTGTCGCGCGCCTCGCCCATGCACCCCCCCTCGCAGGACGGCCAGTCTAGTCCCGCCAGCCCACGCGGGACGAGGCTGATTTGCGCATTGGGACGCGCCGCCTTGACCACCCCCGGGCCGTAGAGCACCGTCCCGCCGTGCGTCTGCCGCTGTTCGCCACCCCCCTTGCTCTGCTCGCGCTCGGCGGCTGCGAGCAATTCGCGACCCGCACGCCATCGCCCGTCCCGGCCCCGATCGAGACCCCGCCGGTGGTCGCGGCCCCGATCGCGCCGACCGCCAACGGCACGCTCTCGCTGCTGGTGCTCACCGCCGAGCGCGAGCCTGCGGTCGGCGCGCTGGTGATGCTGCACGGCCCGCGCGATCCCGCCGCCGCGCCCCGACCGCCGACGCGGTTGGTGCTCCAGCTGTTCGACGAACGCCTGCTGCCGAGCGTGAGCGCGGTGCCGGTCGGCGCGACGGTCGTGTTCCGAAACTCGAGCGAGCTCGCCCACGAGATCTACTCGTTCTCGAGCGCGCGCCAGTTCGCGGTGCGGGTCGCGCCGCACGCCGCGCCCGCCGAGGTCACCTTCGGCAAGCCGGGCCTGGTGGTGCTCGGTTGCAAGCTGCACGGCGAGACCATCGCCTACCTCCAGGTCACCGACGCCGTCCGCAGCGCGACCGCCGATCGCGACGGCTACCTCCGGCTCGCCGACCTGATGCCCGGGCGCTATCGGGTGCAGGCTTGGTTGCCCGGTGAGCGCGACCGCCCGGCCCGTCAGGATGAGCAGTCGGTCACGGTTCCGAACTCTGCCGACGGCCTTTTCCGGCTCACCGTTCGCGCGAACCCTCCTCGCAACCCATAATCGGTTCCCCTGTCCCACACCGTGGGATTCGGGAAGGGGGCTTGTGCGGTACTCCCTCCACTGGCGGATCTTCACGCTCGTGGGCGCGCTCCTCGCCATCGTCGAGGGCGCCAGCCTGTTCGTCTTGCGTGAACGGATGGCCGAGGACGCCGAGCGCGTCACCCGCGAACGGCTCGAGGCCGGACGCGCGCTGGTCACCGACCAGCTCGCCCAACGCCACGGCGTGCTCGCCACCCACACCTCGACCCTGGCCAAGGACTTCGGCGTGCTCGAAGCGTTCCACCTCGGCGGCAAGGACCTGGCGCGGATGCTCGAACGCCGCCGCCAGGAGGTCGGCGCGAGCTTCGCGCTCGCGGTCGATCCGCGCGGCAAGGTCCGCGCCAGCACCTCGCCCTCGTTCAAGGCCGGCACGGTGGTCGAGTTGCCGGACGCCGGGTCACCACCCACCACGCTGGTGGTCGATGGCGCGGTGCTCGAGCTGCACGCCGCGCCGCTGCTCGCGCCCCAGCGGATCGGCACGATCCTGCTCGGCTACCCGCTCGAGCCGCTGGCCCAGGCCTACGGCCGCGCCACCGCGCTCGACGCGACGCTGGTGCTGCGCGATGCGGACGGCGTGCGCGCCCTCGCCTCGACCTTCGATGCCCCGCGCCGCGCGGCGCTCGACCTCGCCTTGCGCAAGACCGGCGCCAGCACCAAGGAGCTCGCGTTCGCCGAGGCTGCCTGGCTCGGCGCCGAAGTGCCGCTCGGCGCGGCTTCGGCGACCAGCGCCAGCATCCTGCTCCAGCGCTCGCGGGTCTCGGCGCTCGCCGAGTACGACCAATCGTGGCGCTGGATGCTCGAGGTCTTCGCCGCTGCGCTCGGCCTCGCGCTGCTCGGGGCCTGGGCGCTGGCGCGTCGGATCGTCGAACCGATCCGCTTGCTGGTCGAGCAGACCACCGCGATCGAGGCCGGTGCCTACACCGAGCCGATCACCGCCCGGCCTGGCGACGAGATCGGCGAGCTGGTCGAGAGCTTCAACCACATGCAGCACGCGATCGCCGAACGCGAGCGCTCGATCCGCCACCACTTCCTGCACGACCCGTTGACCGACCTGCCCAACCGCTCGCGGCTCGAGACCGAGATCGGCCATGCGGTCGTCGCGCCCGGCCCCGGGATGCAGCGGCTCGGGGTGATGGTGGTCGGCCTCAACCGCTTCCGCGAGATCAACGACACGCTCGGCCACGAGGCCGGCGACCAGTTGCTGCGGCTGGTCGCCGACCGCATCCGCTCGCGGATGGCCCCCGACGACGTGGTGGCGCGGATCGGCGGCGACGAGTTCGGGATCCTGGTCCACGACCCGGCGGCGCGCGAGATCCAGCAGCGGCTCGAGCGGGTCGCCGCCGCGTTCGACGAGCCGTTCGCGCTCAAGGGCCTCACGCTCAACGCCGGCGCCTCGGTCGGGCTCGCGATCCATCCCGACCACGGCCGCGATGCGCCGACCCTGTTGCGCCACGCCGACCGCGCGCTGTGGAGCGCCAAGCAGAAGCGCGCGCGCTACGCGGTGTTCGACGGCACCGCCGACCGCTACAGCCTGCTCCGGCTCGGGCTGCTGGCCGAGCTGCGCGCCGCGATCGAGCACGGCGACCTCGTGCTCCACTACCAGCCCAAGCTCGACCTCGCCAGGGACGAGGTGGTCGGCGCCGAGGCGCTGGTCCGCTGGCAGCACCCGGTCTACGGCCTGATCCCGCCCAGCGAGTTCATCCCGATGGTCGAGAGCACCGGCAACATCTCGCTGGTGACGACCTGGGCGCTGCGCGAGGCGCGGCGCCAGGCGGTCGAATGGCGCAACGGCACCAAGCTGCGGTTGGCGGTCAACGTCTCGGCCCACGACCTGCGCAACGCCGAGTTCATCGAGCAGGTCGAGACGCTCGCCGGCAGCGCCGACAGCGAGCTGCTCGGCTTCGAGATCACCGAGAGCGCGGTGGTCGAGGACGTGGCCAAGGCGGTCAGCACCTTCAACCGCTTCCGCGAGCTCGGCATCAAGCTCGCGATCGACGACTACGGCACCGGCTACTCGTCGATGGCCCAGCTCAAGCGGCTGCCGGTCGACGAGCTCAAGATCGACCAGAGCTTCGTCACCGGCGTCGAGCGCAACGCCGACGACCGCATCATCGTCCGCTCGACCATCGAGCTCGGCCACAACATGGGCCTCAAGGTGGTCGGCGAAGGGGTCGAGACCCGCGGCGCGCTCGAACTGCTCCAGAGCGACGGCTGCGACATGGTGCAAGGCTACTTCCTGAGCCGACCGCTGACCGCGCCGGCGTTCGCGGCCTGGCGCGCCGCCGGCGCCTGGCGGAACGGCGCCGGAGCGCGCTGATGTTGCGCGGCATCCGCGGGGTCAGGCGCTACGCCGTGATCGCGGTGGCGCTGGTGCTCTACGTGGTGGTCGGCCGCCTGAGCCTGCAGCTCGCTTCGACCCACCCCGCCGCCTCGCCGGTCTGGCCGCCGACCGGCATCGCGCTCGCGCTGGTGCTGCTGTTCAGCCCCCGCATCTGGCCGGCGATCTTCGTCGGCGCGTTCCTGGTCAACCTCGCCACCGCCGGCTCGCTGCTGACCTCGTTCGGCATCGCGGTCGGCAACACGCTCGAGTGCGTGGTCGGCGCGGGGCTGGTGAAGCGCTACGCCGGGGGCCGCGCGGCGTTCACCCGGGTCCGCGGCCTGTTCCGCTTCGTGGTCTTGGCGGCGCTGCTGAGCACCACGATCAGCGCCACGCTCGGCGTCGGCAGCCTGACGCTGGCGGGCTACGCCGAACCCGCGGCGGCGCCCGCGATCTGGCTCACCTGGTGGCTGGGCGACGCGGCCGGCGCGATCCTGGTCACGCCGCTGATCCTGGCCTGGGCCGTGCACCCGCTGCCCGAGTTCCGCTGGACCGCGGCGTTCGAAGCCGCAGCGCTCGCGGTGGCCACGGTCGTCGCGGCCGAGATCGTGTTCGGTGCGCTGCTGGAGACCGGCCAAGCCGGCATGCCGATCGAGTTCCTGTGCGTGCCGTTCCTGCTGTGGGCGGCGCTGCGCTTCGAGCAGCGCGGCGCGACCACCGCGCTGGCGCTGCTGGCCGCGCTCGCCGTGGTCGGCACGCTGCGCGGGTTCGGCCCGTTCGCAGGCCAGCCCCGCGACCAGGCCCTTCTGCTGCTGCAGGTCTACCTCGGCGTGCTCGCGGTCACCGCCTCGATGGTCGCGGCGGTGGTCGGCGAGCGAGCCGAGATCGAGGAGCGCCTGCGCCGGCTCGCGGTCCGCGACCCGCTGACCGGCCTCGCCAACTTCCGCATGCTGACCGACCGCCTGCGCGCCGAGATCGACCGCACCAAACGCACCGGCCGCTCGTTCGTGGTGCTGTTCATGGACCTCGACGGCCTGAAGCGGATCAACGACTCGCAAGGGCACGTGGTCGGCAACCGGGCGCTGATGCGGCTGGCGATCGCGCTGCGCGAGACCTGCCGCACGATCGACCTCGCCTCGCGCTTCGGCGGCGACGAGTTCGTGGTGGTGATGCCGGAGTGCGACGAGGCGAGCGCCGCGAAGCTGATGCGGCGGATCGAGGCCCAGCTCGCGCGAGCCGGCGAGACCCCGCCGATCAGCATCAGCTGCGGGACCGCGCTCCATCCCCGCGATGGCGACTCGCCCGAGGCCCTGCTCAAGGCCGCCGACACCCGGCTCTACGAGGGGCGCCTGAGCGTCCGCCCCGCGACCAGCACCGCCGGACCGCGGACGGTCCGCCTGCGCGAGGCGTTCAGCGTGGCTGGAGCCACTTCGGCAGGAACGAGCTCGGGTCGCGACCGTCCTGCGGACGAGGAGTGATGCCGAACGGGGCCAGGCGCTGGGCCAGGCTGCCGTCCTTCGCCGCCTTGACCACCTCGGTGCTGCCACCGACGAGCTCGCCGCCGACGAACACCTGGGGCACGGTCATCGCGTTGGTCCGCGCGCCGACCGCCTTGCGGATCTTGAAACCGCGCTCGCCCTCCTTGTACTCGACCGAATCCATCTCGATGTTGCGGAACGGGATGCCGTGGTGGTCGAGCAGCCTGCGCGCGGTCATCGTGAACTCGCACCACTGGTGGCCGAACACCACCACCGGCTGAGCCTTGTCGGCGAGCAGCTCGGCGACGAACTTGTCGGCGGCCGGATCGACCGCGCCGGCCGGGACCGGCGGCGGCGGCGGACCGGGCACGTCGAAGCGCACGCTCGGCGTCGAGCGCGAGATCGCCCACTCCTCCTCGGTCATCTCCTCGGGGATCGACTCGAACAGCAGGGTCGAGAGGTAGCGCTCGCCGGTGTCGGGGATCATGCAGACGATGGTGCTGTCGGGCTTGGCCTTGCGCGCGATCGCGAGCGCGCCGGCGAAGGTCGCGCCGCCCGAGATGCCGCAGAAGATGCCCTCCTTCACCGCCAGCTCGCGCGCCAGGCGCATCGCCTCGGCGCTGTCGATCGGCATGACCTCGTCCCAGGTCCCGGCCGCGCCCTCGACCAGCGAGGGCAGGAAGTCCGGGCCCCAGCCCTGCACCAGATGCGGCCGCGCGGTCGGATGGCTGCCCGCCACCGTGCCGTCGGGCTTGCGCGACTGGGCGATGCCGCTGCCGAGCACCTGCGAGTTGTCGGGCTCGCAGACCACGATGCGGGTCTTGGGCGAGCGCTTCTTGAGCACCCGCGCCACGCCCTTGAGCGTGCCGCCGGTGCCGAAGCCGGTGACCCAGTAGTCGATGCCGAGGTCGGCGAAGTCGGCGAGCAGCTCCTCGGCGGTGGTCCGCGAGTGCATGTCGGCGTTGGCCTCGTTGTCGAACTGGCGGGTCCAGAACCAGCCGTGGGTGGCGCAGAGCTCGTCGATCTTGCGCAGCATGCCGGTGCCACGCTCGGCGGCCGGCGTCAGCACGACCTTGGCGCCGAGGAAGCGCATCAGGCGGCGGCGCTCGACCGAGAAGTTCTCGCCCATCACGATCACCAGCGGGTAGCCCTTGGCGGCGCAGACCATCGCCAGGCCGATGCCGGTGTTGCCGCTGGTCGCCTCGATCACGGTCTGGCCGGGCTTGAGCTCGCCCGACTTCTCGGCGGCTTCGATCACGCCGAGCGCGAGCCGGTCCTTGACCGAGCCCATCGGGTTGAACGCCTCGAGCTTGGCGTAGAGCCGCACGCCCTCGGGCGCGAGCTTGTTGATGCGGACCACCGGCGTCTTGCCGATGGTGGTCAGGATGCTCTCGTGTCGGTTCATCGGGACTCCTCGCGTCTGATCACCACCAACAGGATACCGCCGAGCACCGCGACCGAGGCCAGCGCCAGCCGCGATGTGAAACGCTCGTCGAGCAACCCCACGCCGCCGACCGCGGCCAGCACCGGCACCGCGAGCTGGACGGTCGCGGCGCGGGTCGCCGAGAGGCCGCGCAGCGCCGCGTACCAGACGGCGTAGCCGAGGCCCGAAGCGAGCGCGCCGGAGGCCGCGGCATAGGCCGCGCCGACCGGGTCGATCCGCATCGTGCTCACGAACACCACGCTCACCCCCAAGGCGACCGGGGCCCCGCGCAGGAAATTCCCGGCGGTGTCGGCGAGCGGGTCCTGGCTGCCGCGGCCGCGCAGCGAATAGACGCCCCAGGCGACGCCGGCCAGCAGCATCAGGGCGGCGCTCCCGATCGGCGGCGCGGCCAGTCCCGGCCACAGCAAGCCGGCCACCCCGCCGGCGGCGAGCGCGAGCCCGAGCCATTGGACGGGATCGAGCCGTTCGCCGCGGCCGAGCGCGACCGCGAACATCGTCAGCTGCACCGCGCCGAACAGCAGCAGCGCGCCGGTCCCGGCCGGGAGCGCGAGGTAGGCGACCGAGAACGCGATCGCGTAGCCGTAGAGCGCGAGCGCCGAGCGCCAGTCGCCGCGCGCGCGGGCGCTGCCGGCCACCCCGCCGTTGCGCCCGCCTCGCGTCCACGCCAGGAGGGCCATCAGCATCGCCGCGCCGGCCAGCATCCGGAGCGTGGTGAACGACACGGCATCGATGGTGCCGCGCTGGAGCGCGAGCCGGCACAGGATCGAGTTGGCGGCGAACGCGCAGAGCGCGAGCGCGGTCAGCGCCGCGATGCGAGCGGTCATCGGCGCGTCTCCGCGCTCACTCCGGCAGCGTGATGCCCGACCCGCCCATCTCGGCCGGCACGTCCTTCATCTTGGGCAGGCCGTCCTTGATGCGCAGCTTGGTCTCCTGGTAGTGCACGTGCACCCCGGGTTTGAACTCGAGCGTCGGGATCAGCGCGGCGTAGATGTCGACCAGCTTCCAGCTCGGGTGGTCGGTGAACAGGTGACCGCCGCACTTGGTGCACCATTTGCGCTCGCTCTGCGGCAGCTTGTGGTACTGGCCGATGTGCTCAGCGCCCTTGGTCACCTTGAGCGCGTCGGGCTTCCACAACGAGAACGCGTTGACCGGTCCGGCCGACCAGGTCCGGCAGGACTCGCAGTGGCAGTAGCCCATCGCGACCGGCTCGCCGGTGGCCGTGAACTCGACCGCGCCGCAGAAACAGCGACCGTTGTGAACGCCCATGGAACCCCCGGCGGTTGTGAGTTGGAACGCGGTCGAGGATAGGCGAATTCGAGGTCCGATTCCGGCGAGTCGACTCGCAGGGCGCCGACTACGCTTCTCCCACGCCACCGAGGAGCCCCCATGTTCCGCATCGTCCCGCTCGCCGCCGACTACGCCGCCGAGATCCGCCGCAGCCGCCGCGACGGGACCGGCCAGCCGGTGCAGGAACGCCGCGACCCTCACCCGCACCAATGCCGGGTGTGCCTGACGCTGACCGCGCCCGACGAGCCCTACCTGCTGCTGTCGCACCGCGCCCATCCCGAACCGGTGCCGTACGCCGAGACCGGGCCGGTGTTCATCCATGCCCGCGAGTGCACGCCCTACGCCGAGCGCGAGCGCTACCCGAACGGGTTCCCGCGCCGGCAAGTGGTGCTGAGGGCGTTCTCCGCGGCGCACGAGATCGTCGATGCGCAGCCCGCGCTCGAGCGCGAGGTCGAGACGGTGATCGACGGCTTGTTGGGCGACCCGCGGGTGGCGTACCTGCACGCCCGCAACCTCGCCTGGGGTTGCTACATGTTCCGGGTCGAGCGCGCGTAGCGCGTGCCGCCCATCCGCTCGACCAGGCGCTTGAAGCGCGGCTCGCCGCGCAACTTGTCGAAACCCGGATCGTTCAGCACCTGCAACAGCGCGACCTCGCGGTTGGCGAGCGCCGCCTCGAGCAGCGTCAGCGCCTCGTCGAGGCGCCCAGCACCGGCCAGCACCGCGGCGCGGTAGGTCCGCGGCGCGATCAGGCCCTGCTCCGAGACCCGCTCGAACAGCTCGAGCACCGCGATCGAGCCGGCCTTGTCGCCGGTGACGCCGAACGCGATGCCGGCGTTGCACAGCACGATCGGCTCCTGCGGCCCGAGCGCGACCGCCTCGCGGGCGAGCTGGTTGGCGCGCAGCGAGCGGCCGGCGAACGCGTTCATGTAGGCCATGATCGCGAGGTGGCTGGCGCGGGCGAGCTTGGAGTTCTTCGGCACCAGCGGCACCGAGCGCTCGAGCACGTCGATGGCCTCGGCGTAGCGGCCGGCGCAGGCCAGCGCGATCGCCCGGCGGCGGAACGAGGCCGCGTCGCGCGGCCGGGCCGCGACCAGCTGGGCGGTCACCGTGATCGCGTCGTCGCAGCGACCCATGATGAACAGCACGAAGAAGTAGGACTCGCAGACCCGGGTCTCGTCGCCGCAGCGCACGCCCTGGTTCATCACCCGGCGCAGCGCGACCTCGGCCTCCTCCAGCTTCCACTCGTAGAACGCGAGGATGCGGGCCGAGGTCGCCTGGACCTCGGGCAGCGTCGGGTCGAGCATCACCGCGCGCTGGGCGAGCGCGCTGCTCACCGGCCAGACCTCCTGCGGCAGGTAGAGGTCGGCGCGGAAGTTGTAGGCATCGGCGAGGCCGGCCCAGGCCCGCGCGTAGTTCGGGTCGAGCATGATCGCCTGGCGGAACTCGTTGATCGCCGCGGTGCGCGAGTCGGGCGTCGCGTTGCGCAGATGGTGCTGGCCCTGGAGGAACGCCTCGTAGGCCGCCGGGTTCTCGGTCGGGTTGCGGCGCAGCCGCGCGAGCTCCGACGGCTCGACCTGCTTCACCACCGAGCTCGCGACCTGCTCGGCGATCTCGGCCTCGAGCGCGAGCAGCCCGGAGATCGGACGCTCGTAGTCCTTGGACCACAGCACCGCCGCGCGGATGCCCTCGGTCAGCGTGACCGAGAGCCGGATCCGATCGCCTTCGCGCGCGAGCTCGCCGGAGACCACGAACCGCGCGCGGGAGGTCTCGGCGACCTCGCCCGGCGTGGCGTCGACCGGCAGATCGTCGACCGAACCGTGCGGCAGCAGCGACAGCGTCGGGATGCTGCGCAGGCGCTGGGTCAGGTCCTCGTGGATGCCGTCGGCGATCGGCCCGGCGCCGGCGGGATCGCCGGAGAGCCGGAACGGCCGCACCGCGATCGAGGCCTGGCCGGCCACGGCCTCCTGCGTGGTCTGCAGGATCCGCTCGAGCGAGGGCGTGAACACCGTCGGCGCCAAGAACCAGAGCGCGAGCGCGGCGACCACGGCGCCGCCGGTGAACCCGCGCAGCACGCGCCGGGTGTGGCGCGGGTCGTAGTCGAAGTCGCGGTTCCAGGAGATGACGATGGCCGGGACGAGGCCGATGGCGAAGGCGATCGCGATGTTGCGCGCCATCGGCGCGGGCCAACCGTAGTACTGGCCGAACAGGTAGAGCAGCACCCAGACCAACGCAGCGCCGGCGGCGTACGCGAGCGTCCAGTCGGGGACCGATTGGCGGCCGGCGTGGGCGAGGTGCTCGCGGAGGTTCTCGTAACGGTTCGACACGGCAGGTCCAGTCTACACGCGGGCCCATGAAGCGGGCCCTAGGGGTTCGGACTACGACCGGCCCGTCGGCTGGCCGAGGTCAGGCGGCACGAGGCTACACTCGAGCGTCGAAGGAGCTCCCCATGCGTCCGACCTCTTCCGCCCTCGCGTTGATCACCGTGTTCGCGAGCGCGCTCGCGCTGGCGACAGACTCGATCGAGGCCCCGCGGCTCGCGCCGAACGACACGCTGCCCACCGACATGGGCGGATTGATCCTTTTCGTGGAGCTGCCGGGGCCAACCGCGAAGGTCTATCCCAAGACCGATGCGATGCCGGTGGACGTGCTGCTCGAGCGCGCCGACGGCGCCCGCACCCGGCTGGCGCGGGCGACCACGATCGGCGTCTTCGCCGTCCCGGCAGGCCGCTATATCCTCAGGGAGTCGCGCGCGCTCGGTGCCGGCTCCGACAAGGTCGACACCGGCGAGAACTGGTTCGAGGTTGGTGCCGGGCAGATCCATTACGCCGGCAGTTGGCGGCTGGAGCGCTACTTCCGCGGTGGCCGCAACTTCGTCGCTGCCATCAAGCGCGAACCGCTCGATGCGCTCAACGCGACGCACGCCGCGATGTTCAAGCGCTACGGCCTGTGGGTGTCGCCCTTGAACCAGGCGCCGATCGTTCTCGCAAAGCCGGTGGTCGCCGAGGCCCCGCCGGCCACGAATTGACGAACTTCACCAGAGCTTGACCCGGCCTGCCATGCCGATGGCCGCGAGCACTCCGGCGATGAACAGCGTGATCACCGGCCAATGCCAGAGGTCGCGTTTGCCTTCGCGGTAGACGGCGGTGACGTCGTCGGGGTCGTAGAGCAAGGGCACCGCATCGCCGATCGTGTAGCCGGCGCTGCTCATCGGCTGGCGATGGCCGTCGACCTGGTCGACCTCGATGGTGGTCTCGAGCTCCTGCCCGTCAGCCGCCCAGCCGACCACGATGAAGAACTTGGTGCAGGGCGGACTGCCCTTGCCGCAGGTGGTCTCGACCGCCTGGACGTCGATGACCTCGCCCTCGGCGTGGGCCGAGCCGCTCAGGAACATCGCCGCGCGCAGGAACAGGAAGATCGAGACGAGGAGCGTGGCGCCCGCCATCAGGTAGTACTGCTCGGACTCGACGTTGGCGAGCGCCATGGACTATCTCCTCGAAGCGGTCTGCACGGCGAAGCCGTGTTCGGCGAGCAGCTTCACGAAGCGTGGGTCCTTGTGCAGCGGCGTCCAGCACGGGTCGTTGGCGAGCCGCGCGTAATGCGTGCCGAACGGCTCGGCCAGGCTGCGCTCGAGCATCGCGAGCGCGCCATCGGCATCGCCGGACCAAGCCAACACCAACGCGGCCTTCGAGTAGAGCTGGTTGCGGTAGCCCGCGCTCTCGATCGACCCGGCTTCGAGCTTGGCCACCACCGGCGCGATGCCCTTGCGAGCCTCGACCGCGCGTCCAGCCACCGCGTCATGCCAGGCGAGGTGCACCTGGTTGTTCGTGTCGTCAGGGTCCTTCGCCAACGCCGCGTCCAGCGCCGGGTGACGCTGGGCGAGCACGGACTGCGCCTCGCGCGTGCGGCCGGCGATCTTGAGCAGCGCGGCCCGTAGCAACTGCACGTCGTTCGGTGCATCGAACTGCGGCGCCATCCCGGCCCGGCCGAGCTTCGGCGCGGGATGTTCGGCGAGCCCGCGGATCGCGCCGTCGATATCGCCGAACATCAGCGTGGCCTGGAAGCGAGCGCTGCGCGCGCTCTCGTCGTCTTCGATCAGCCCGAGACGCGCGATCTCCGCCTCAGCCACGGCGAGTTCGGCCTTCAGCCGCCGCGGATCGCCGTGGACCATGAACCGGTACCAGGCCGGCCCTCGCTTGCCATCCGGTGTGTACCAATGGATCCCGTATGCGAGCCAGGTGCGCTCCGCCGCCGGGAAGCGCCGCAACGCGCCCTGCAGCGCCGCGGCTTCGAGGTAGGCCCAGCTATGGTGCGGATCGACCTCGATCAAGTGCTCGACCTCGGCCAGGGCCTCGGTCAACCGGCCTTCGTTGCGCAGCAGGTAGCTCATCAGGACGTTGCGCCCCACGCTCGGCGGCAACACCGCTTGCACCGGTGCCATGATCGCCCTCGCGCGCTTCGGATCGCTCGCGCCGAAATAGGCGAGCGTGGCCTCGGCGAGCGCGACCTCTGGCAGCCCTGGCGCAAGCGCCTTGGCGCGCTCGATCGAGGCCTTCGCCTGGTCGAGCCGCGACTCGCTGTCGCTGCCGACCTGTCCGAACGACAGCACCGAAGCACGCAGCGCGTGGGCCAGCACGAACTCCGGGTCCGCCTGGAGCGCCGTATCGAGAAGCTGGGTCGCCTTGTGGAGGTCGTTGTTGCGCGCCGCCAGGTTGGCGCGGCGGAAATCCTCGAGAGCGCTCGGAGACCGTGTGAGGGGCGACCCGGTGGTGATCCAGTCCAACGGGCCGAGCAGGTACCGAACGTCACCGGCGATGTTGAACGACGCACCCGCCAGCTCGGCTTCGAGGGTCTTGTGCGTGGCGGCGAACGCCATCGATGTCCAGAGCTCGCGCGGCGGCGAACCACCGATCAGCGACCAGGACAGGCTGATCTCGTCACCCTTCGCGCGCAGCGTCGCCTCGATCGCATGGGTCGCACCTATCGCGTCGAGGATCTGGTCGAGCGGCTGGCCCAGCACTGGCGCGAGCCGTGCCCGCGGCACGAGCCTGATCGCGGCACTGGCGAGGTCGTCGGTCAGATCCGCCTCGAACTCCGCCGCGCTCGCCACGAGCTCGGGGTCGTTCCCGATCACCGTCACCGGCAGCACGACCACGGTGCGCTCGAGCGCGTCGTCGGTCCCGCCGCCGCGCGCGCCGGGCGCGTGCTGAATCACCCACAGCGCGCTCGCACCGGCCGCGATGACCAACGCGACCTGCAGCGCGAGTTCGATGCGGGTGGGCGCCTGTGGACCACGCTCACCGTGATGCCAGGCCGCGACGATGACGCTCAGGAACCCGAACCCGGCGAGGACGGTCGCCACCCGGACCGCGACCACCGGCCACTCGAACGCACCGACCACGAAGCCGACGAACTGCAGCAGCACCCACGCCACCGCGAGGTAGCCGAGCGACCATTGCAGGACCTTGCGACGCTTGAGCGCCTCGATCAACGACCCGAGCATCCGACCCCCTGGATGCGAACGAGTGTATCCCGCGGTCGGCGGGCTCAGTACCTGACCGTAAGGGTCCTGCCGGCGCGGCTGAGGCGCCCGCCCTTGAACGCGACCGTCACCTCGGGGGCGCTGAGCGTGAGCACGCCGTCCTGCTCGCTGACCTTCGGCTCGCTGGGGATGCCGCCGATGGTCGCGCGGGTGATCCCGTTGAACAGCGGGTGCGCGCCGGCCGCGACGGTGAGCGTGGGTTGGCCGAGCGTCTCGAGCGAGCCGGACTTGTTGCCGAGCTTGACCGTGCGCTGGTGGAGGACCTCGCCGGGGCCGAGCAGCAGGACGTTCCAGGGATCGAAGTTCTGGGGGAACAACGGCTTCGACTCCGGCGTCCCGCCCTCGACCACGATCTTCCAGCCGGCATCGGCCTCGAACGCGCGCCTGGCCTCGGCGCGCTGTGCGACGAGCGCCGCGACATCGGTGATGGCGGCGGCGGTCGCCGCCGCGCGTTCCTCGGCCGTGAACGCGCAGGCCGCGGCGTCGGCGGGCAGCGACTGCTTCAGCAGATCGTGGAGGAACAGGCGGTCGGCCTGCTCGAGCGTGGCGCGCCAGTCCGGCGCGATGCGATCGAGCAAGCGGCCCATCGCCGCGCCCGAGGCGTAGCCGCGCTGGCGCATCTGCGCCGGTGCGAAGCCGTCGCTCGCCGGCGTGGCCTCGAACACCTTCGCATCGGGCGTGCCGATCGCCCGGTTCTCGACGTACTCCGCCAGGCCTTCGTAGAGCTCGACCGACGACTCGTAGAGACCGGCATCCCCCGGCATGGCCTTGAACCGCGATGCACGCGCGTCGAGCGCGGCGACGCTCCAGCAGCGGGACTCGGCCGGCGTGGTCGCGGCGAGCGCGCGGGCGAGCGCCGCCGACTCGAGCCGACGCATCGCGAGCAGCGGCGCATCGGTGAACGGGTACTCGAACAAGGAGACCTCGTTCGCCATCCACAGGGGATGCCGGCTGTTCTCGAAGGCGTGGAAAGTCTCGTGGATCGCGGTGCCGGCGCGGGCGAGCGCGTCACCCGGACCGGGCATCAGCGTCGCGGTCATCACCCCGCCGATCCGGGCGCTCGAGTTCGCGTTCACCGCCAGATGGCGGCCGGTCAGCGCCCACACGCCCGGAGATACTTCAGCGAACCCCGCCGGCGGCTGGGGATGGCGGAACAGCCAGGTGCGCGTGCCGTCGTAGATCGCGAGCGGGGTCGCGTTCGGGTCGAAGCCCGGCCAGAGATCGGCGCGACCGGCCTCGGTCGCCGCGGCGAGGACCTCGCGGGGGGTGGGGATGGCGGGCGCCGCAAGGGCGATGCCGCCGGCCAGGGCGAGGATGAGCGCGAGCGTTCGATTCATGACGGTCCAGATGCGTGAGCCATCTGGACCGTCGCATCACCCGCTAATCAGCGCACGCGGTCTCGAAATTGGCGCCCACGAAGTCGGTGACGGGCGCCTGCGAATCGATCTCGCCGTACAAGTGGAACGGCGTCTCGGCATCGGCCTGACCGTCGGCGCCGACGAGGTTGCCCGTGGCGTCGCAGTTCAGGGTGAAGGTGGCGGTGCCGCGTCCCCGGCTGGCCGGCACCCGGACGGTGACCGCCTTGATGAGCTTGGTGTCGCCGAAGCTGTCGTCCTCCCAGATCTCGACGTCGAACATCGTCAGCGCGGTGGTGTTGGTCGCGAGGTCGACCGTGACGGTGAAGGTCTGGGTCGGCCCACGCGGGAAGGTCGCCGGACCGCTGACCTTGACGGCCATCGGCGCGATCTTGTTGGCGTTGGCGAGGTAGCCGATCCCGCAGTAGCCGAGCCAGATGACCAACAGGATGACGATGATGATCTTGATCGCCAGCAGGATCGAGAACCCCCGCTGCATGTACGAAGATCGGCGAGCGAACATCGGGACCCCCTTTCGCTGCGCGAGATGCGCCGCGTTACGAACGGCCCCAGTCTAGGTCCGTGCCGGCGGGGTCACTGTCAGCGTCGACCTACAACTCAACCGCCGCAGCGCGACCGTCATGGAATAACTGAACCCGCGAGCCTGACCGACGAGGATCACCCAGAAGAACTCGCGCTTGGCCTCGGCGCCGAACGCAACGCGCGACCCAGCTCGAGGATCGATCAGTTGTAAGCCCAGGGCGGACAGGCGTGCCATCGAGTCTCTGCTATCCCTAACCCGCGGCACATCCACGGGGAGGGGGTCCCATGAACGGCCGAACCGGTTTCGCGAACGCAGCCTGCGCGCTCGTCCTCGTCCTGGCGGCGCCTGCCGTCGCCCAGGACAGCACCGACCCGATCTGCGAGCCCGACAAGCGCGCGACCCGCACCAAGGAGCTGGAGGGCGTGACGCAGGATGAGCAACGCAAGGCGGCGGCGAAGGACGACCAGCGCGTGCTGAAGGCCTGCACCCATCACCCCACCTACGTGCTGCTGACGACGATGCCCAACCCGCTCCAGACCCACGCCCCCGAGTACGGCTTCTCGCCCGAACCGACCGAGCTCAAGATCCAGGTCAGCGTGAAGGTGCCGGTGTTCTCCGGCGCGGTGCACAAGGTGTTCGGCGACGACTCGTCGATGTGGTTCGCCTACACCCAGACCTCGTGGTGGCAGATCGAGCTCGAGTCCGCGCCGTTCCGCGAGAGCAACTACGAGCCCGAGGCGTTCCTCGACTTCCCGCTGCCGTTCCACGCCCTGGGGTTCGACGGCGAGCGGATGCGGTTCGGGTTCAGCCACCAGTCGAACGGCCAGGACGGCACGCTGTCGCGCTCGTGGAACCGGTTCCGCGGCGAGTTCGAGATCTCGCGCGCCGACCTCGTCATCCACGCCCGGCTCTGGCAGCGGATGGGCGAGCACCCGGCGACCGACGACAACCCGAACATCGGCGACTACCTGGGCTGGGGCGATCTCGCGTTGTCCTGGAAGCCCTCGGGCCAGCAGTTCGGGCTCAAGATCAACAACGCGTTCGGCTCCGAGAGCCATCGCGGCGTCGAGTTCAACTGGGTGTTCCGGCGCGGGGTCGAGGGCGAACCGGCCTGGATGCTCCAGTACTACCACGGCTACGGCGAGAGCCTGATCGACTACGACGAGAAGGTCACCCGCTTCGGCATCGGGTTGATGATCGGCGATCTGCTCTGAGGCGTGCGGTCAGCGCGGGATCTGGCTTCCGTACTTCTTGAGCCAGGCCGCGAAGTCCATCAGCCCCGGGTGGAGCGCCTTGGCGGTCGGGATGTCGCGGGTCTTCATCAAGGGTCCGGCGAACTCGGCGTAGTACTGGAACATGTTGCCGAGGTCATCGGCGCCGGGGAAGCCGAGCGCGCGGTAGTCCTTGGCGGGGATCGGGTAGTAGGTGACGGTCTTGCCCATCGCCTGGCTCAAGCCCGCGGCCATCTGCGGGCCGGTGAGGTGCTCGCCGGCGACGCCGACGGTCTTGCCGATCAGCGGCTTGCCCTTCTTGAAGATGCCGTACGCGACCTGGCCGATGTCCTCGGCGGCGACGCCCGACATCGGTTGATCGGCGATCGGCATCGCGAACGTGTAGCTGCCGTCCGGGTTGACCTTGGGGCCGGCGCCGAAGTGGATGAAGTTGTCCCAGTAGAACGAGGCGACCAGGAAGGTGGTCGGCACGCCCAAGTCGGTGAACCAGTGGTCGGAGGCGCCCTTGCCGTCGAAGTGCGGCACCTTGAACTTGCCCTGCAGCGTGGGCATGCGGTCGTCGCTGAGCGGGATCTGCTTGCGGGTGTCCTCGAGCGTCGACCAGATCGCGTGCTGGATGCCGGCGGCCTTGGCGGCGCGGGCGTAGGACTCGACCTCGGCCATCTCCTTCTCCGCCGAGAAGTGGGCCCAGAAGAAGGTGACGAAGTAGGCGCCGTAGCAGCCCTTGAGCGCGCGCTCGACCGAGCCTGGGTCATCGACATCGGCGGCGACGACCTCGGCGCCCGCGGCCGCAAGCGCCTTGGCCTTGTCCGAGTTCACATCGCGCGTGATCGCGCGGACGGTGAAGCCGGAGACCTTGTCGGCGAGGATCGCCTTGACGAGGCCGCCACCCTGGGCGCCGGTGGCGCCGAAGACTGCGATTGCTTTCCCGACCTGCATTTCTACATCTCCTAGTGTGGCCGTACGAAGCTACTCAAACAAACTTTCAGTTCCCGGTGTCGACTTGGGTGATACACCAAGCGCTGGCCAGAGCGCAGGATTTATCGTGAATGTTGCAGTCGTGAACTTTGATAACAAGGTGCGAAGTATCTGCATGTCATATCCAACACTGTAAATGTAAACGGCGTCTTCGTTGTGATGTCGAATCCCAACTACTCCGAAATACATAAGGAACTCAGTAACGCGATTCCATTTCTCTTTGTCCAGTCCGTGCAATTCATACAGTAGATTCACTTCTTCGCGCGTGTACTCCGTACTTTCATTGACAAACTGATAGATGAGCTTGTTGGCCGCTGGTTCTATATCCGTTAGCTCTTGGTCCGCTTCAATCAGCAGGTCACTCGAGTAGGCACGCACACCCTTCTCCAGGTCTTCCGCCTGAATTTGCTCGTGCTGAAGATTGACGGCAAATCCACGACAAGCATTGAAGACTTTGAGCAGGTTTCTTGGCCGCATAAGAGATCGATCAATCAGATACTGTGATGTTTCCTCACCCAGATAGTGGGTCACGCAAACCTTATTCCATACTTTCCCAAACTCAAGGGTCTTATCGAGATTTCGAGTAAGCCTCTTGCGCAACATCTGGCGAAGTAGTTCTGGATCGCTCCAATCCAGAGATGCTCTGGATTCCTTGCCGAAGTCGGCGGATTCTTCCATTAGCAACTGGTACACGTCGTTTCTAATAAACACAATTACGAAGAACTCTTGATTTGCCTTAAGCATCTGTCGCTGCATTTTCCTTGCAGCATCAATGAGGCACCTCAGAATTGTGATGTCACCTCTCGCAAGGCCGTGGGGAGACCAACCTTTGTCGAGATTGTCGAACAGAATCCATACCTCGCCCTTGTGCGATAGGTACTTGGTTAGTACTTCCTGAAGATTTCGAATGTCCCCAGAGTGAATCAGCTCAGTTACCTGATCAGACGTCAAACGGCGATCCTTCTCGCCCCCGTACTTCTCGCAATAAGACGCGCTAAGTGACTCAGACAAGGTCAAAAGCCGCTCCGAGAAATCCCCCTCAGTAGCATTGGCGGTTGCACGATAAATTTCAGCGAGCTTTAAATACCCTTCGTAGAGCACTGGGTCTCGCAAATGTGTTTCTTTATCTTTCTCAAGAATCTTCTTGCTCACTTCCAGGAACAGGAGATATTCCCAAAACGCCGTAATGAGATGGGTCTTGGCACCTCCGGACAGGAAGTCCAGCACGCTTTCCTTTAGCTTTATTAGTTGGTAACCCTCTGGCTTCAAATCCACAACGATGTTCTTTCTATTCTTGCGCTTTTGATCTCGAACCTGCGAAAACAGCGCTGTCTTGCCTGTCCCCTTGCGACCGACGACTAGATTCACTTCTCCACGCGCTGCTCTTCCAAACTCGTCCGTTTGTAAGTAGTACTCACCAAGAGTTGTAAATTCGTTCTCCGCCATCGGATCGCCCATCGAGACTCTCGACAATAAGCTCCCTGATGGAAGGGCTACCTCGCCGACTTTCTGGACACTTTCAAAAACATCTAGCGAGAAATCGTGAATTAGATCGTCAATTTCTCGTTGTGCCGCAAATGTCTTAACAAAATCTCTGACATCTAACGGTACGGGACCATCCTTGCTCTGAAGCAGGAGCGTCGGCTTGCGCATTCCGTGACTTAGTCCAGCGATAAACGCTCCGCGAATATTGTGTATGTCAGCATCCGCGGCTTCGTTGCCAAGGAATAGCGCCAACACTCCATGCGACGTCGCAACATGCTTAATCGCATCGATTGCTGACAGTCGCGAATCTTCGGCAGGATTAAAACTTCGAAACTGAACTCTTGCTTTCTTCACTCGCGCGATGATCCGGGTCATTACCTGACCCTTGACGGGGGTCTCCAGCAAATATGCCGGCGCGAATTGATCAAGCGGATAGTCCAGGGGAATTGGAGCGTAATCTCGGCAGGCAGTTACAACTCTCGAAAATTCCTTGCTGTTCGCGTATGTCTGATAACCAAGTGTGTCGTATATACCAATGCGATCAATCAGCATCTGCTGATTCTTGAACTCCTTATTTCGAATCAGAAAGATGCGCTTCTTTCTTCCGATTGCGTATCCAATCTCATATGTCACATTGAAATTTAGTCTTGTGATGTCGGCGATAAGAAAATCCGCAGCTTCAATATTCTGGAAAATGGGTGCGGTAAGTGGTCGGCCTGCAATGTCGTTCTCTTCCCACCCTGTGAGCGAAAATCCACCATAACGATTAACGTCGGCAATGCCGTCCCGTATTGGACTAACTAAGTCGTGCGGTGAGGACGGATACGCGACAAAGCCGATTTTCTTGGTCACGCCAGCCCCCTTGAGGTCATGCCTACTTTGATAACTTCAGCATCGGACAAATCTACGAAGCAGAGGAAAATACAACATGGATGAAACAGGAAAGACAGAGAAGGTAGACACTAGTTCTTGATAGCTCTCAATCTGGCTGCGGTAGCGCTCGGGTTGCATCGCGAGAAACTCTTCTAGACCACCACCCTCCGCTCTGGTGGTCTTGAAATCCACTATCCAATGTGCGTCATGGCTCAGAAACACGCGATCGATTCGAACAGCAGTTACACCCGCGGATGTATACCTTGTGTAAGCCCTTTCCGACGACGCATGTAGATGCGACGACAATATCCAACGACCTGTCGAGTCTTCTAGTGTCTTGGTAACGGCATCTCTCACTTGAGCAATCGCTATTGCACGCTCTGACTCCGCAAGCCCTTCTTGCAATAGCAGTGCCTCGGCTGCCGGCCAAAGTGACGCAATACGCGTCGTGCGCTTTGCCTCAACGCGGGCTTCGACCACGGGCGTAGGTGGCGGGGCTTGATTTGGCATCCACTCCGACAACGGCTCGGCGTAATGCTCCAGACCGTCCTCTGCGATCTTCATCAGCAACCGATGGACGACGATTCCGACTACACGCGTGGTCTGACCGACCCAGTCGAAAGGGATGTAAGCCTCGTGGTCGTCTGACTCAGCGAGCGGGCGTGGGGCGATTGGAGCGGGCAGAGCCGGTTGGTTCCAATTCGCAGGCAAACGGCGGAAGGGAAGAAGGCCCTCACCCCTGCCCTCTCCCATGGAATGGGAGAGGGGGTTAGAAGTGGAAGCGGAAGCGGCGTCTTCGAACTCTCCCGCCACCACCTCCCACATCGCGCGCAGCAGCGAGCCCGTAGGCGGGCGCTTCACGCCGTCCTTGCCGATCACGGCATGGCCGATCAGGTGCAGTCGCTGCTTCGGGCGGGTGGTGGCCACATAGAGCTGGCGCAGCTGCTCGGCGGCGCGCTGCTGGCGCGCGAGCTCACCCACATATTTGTAGATGGGGTCGGTGTCGGCGCCGGTCGCGGCGAGCGCCGCCATCAGCAGATCGCCGCCCGGCCGGTCGAGCCAGCGCAATAGCGCGGGGTCGTCGCTGCGGCCGATACGCTGGAGCCCCGGCAGGATCACGGTGTCGAATTCGAGGCCCTTCGCCTTGTGCATGGTGAGCACCTGCACCCGCGGGTCGGCGTCGGGTGCGGGCGGGGCGTGGAGCGTCTCCATCAGCTCATCGAGTGCGGCCGGGTCATCCAGGTCGCCGGCGACATCGTGCTCGGCCAGGAACTCGAAATAGGCCCGCGCATCGGCGAGGTCCTCGGCATCGCGGGCGCAGGACGGCCCGCCGAGCGCGAGCCAAGCACCTTGGACCAATCGGGTCAGCGGCACGCGACGGTGCTGGATGCGGGCGGCGGCGAACACGGCCTCGACCCGCGGCGCGGGCTTCTCGGCCAACAAGTCAGCGAGCGTGTGGCCGCACCACGGCGCGCGAAGCACGCTGAGCCACGCCGTGCGATCGCCGGCATGCGTGAGCGCGCGGGTGAGCGCGACGAGGTCGCGGACCATCGGCCGGCTGCCGAGCGGCTCGATGTCGGTCACCCGCGGCGTGATGCCGGCCGCCTTGAGCGCCGGCATGATCTCGCGCAGGTGGGTGCGGGCCGAGACCAGGATTGCGACTGACGCGTGCCCCGCCGCGAGCGCCTCCTTGACGAGCGTAGTGACGAGCGCCGCTTCGACCTCGGGGGCGGCATCGAACAAGGGGTGGACAGTGACGGCGTCGCCCTCGAGCGGCGGATGCGAGGCGGTCGCCGCAGCGAACGGCACCGCGCCGTTGGCGGCATCGGCGCGGTCGGGGAACAGCGCCGCGAAGCTCTGGTTGGTCCAGTCGACCAACTTCTCCTGAGCGCGGAAGTTCTCGGTCAGGTGCAGCGGGTTCAAGCGCACGCTGCCGATGCCCTGGTTCAGCGCCTGCATGAACAACCCGACCTCGGCCTTGCGGAAGCGATAGATCGACTGCATCGGGTCGCCGACCACGAACAGCGTGCGGCCGTCGCCTTCGGCCCAGCCCTCGGTCAGGCGTTCGACCAGATAGAGCTGGTTCTTGGAGGTGTCCTGGAACTCGTCCACCAGCAGGTGCTCGATGCGGTGGTCGAGCGCGAGCGCCAAGTCGGTGGGCATCTCGCCGTCGCGCAGCGCGCGGAGCGCGCGCAGGCTGACCTCGCTGAAGTCGACCTCGCCCACCTGCTGGAACACGCGCTCGAGCAGGGCGAAGGCGTGGCGCAGCACCTCGACGAACGCGCCGAGCACCTTCCAGTGCTCGTCCGAGTAGCAGGTGGGCGGGAGGAGGCGGACGCGTTCAAGAGCCCCCGCGAGTTCGTCGTGTTCGGCCAGCGACTCGAGCAGCGCCTGCAGCCGCAACTTATGCGGCTTGGTCGCGGGGTCGGGGCCGAAGCCGAGCCCGACGTTCACGCCCTTGGGCGAGCGCAGCTCGCCGCCGCCCGTGAGCAACAGGTGCGAGAGCCCCAGCCAAATCGGCAGCGAGTCCGGATCACCGTTGGGGGCCAGTCCGCCCGCGGCCAGTTCGGCCGCTCTTATAAGAGCGGTCTGGGCCTCGGTCAGCGGCTTGGCGTCGGGCCCGCGGGGCGCCGCGAGGTTGCTCGCCGCGACCTGGATCAGATCGAGCGCGGTCTGCAAGTCCGAAGGCGCGAGCGCGCCCTCCACCGCCGCGAGCTCCGCGCGCACCGCGCGGTCGAGCGCGGCCTCGAGGTCATCGCGCGACAGGCCCTGCGCCCCGCCCGCCAGGTGCCAGATCCACTGGTCGCGCGAGCCGAGCATGCTCGCGATCAGCTCGCGGGCGCGGCCGAGGTTGCCATCGAGGTGCGCGTGCAGGGTCTTGACCGCCTCGCCCCAGACGAGGTCGTCGTGCGGTTCGAGCGCGAGCGCGGCGGCCTCGAGGTGATGGTCGCGGGCGTCCTCGACGATCGCGGGCTGGGCGCCCAAGCGCGTCAGCAACGGCATCTGGCGCGTCAGCGCAGCGTTGAACGAGTCGATGGTCTGGATCCGCAGCCGCTGCGGGTTGGCGAGCAGGTTCCAGCGCTTGTCGAGCGGCAGCGCGCGCTCGCGGGCGAGTGCGGCGAGCGCGAGCTCGCGGGTGCGCTGCTCGTGCGGCGTGTCCTTGGGCGGCGTGCCGGCCGAGGCCGCGCGCAGCGCATCCAGGATCCGGTTGCGCATCTCGGCCGCGGCTTTCTTGGTGAACGTGATCGCGACGATGCGCTCGGGCTCCTCCACCCCCGACAGCAGCTTGAGGTAGCGCTGGGTGAGCAGTCCGGTCTTGCCCGAGCCGGCCGGCGCCTGGACGATGAACGAGCGCGTGGGATCGAGCGCTTCGGCGCGGGCCTTGGCGTCGGCGGGTTGGCGCCTCGAGGTCATGAGCGAGCCGCCGTCTCGATCGCGCGGATCAACGGTGCGTACGGGCGGATGTCGGTACCGCGCGAAGGAAGGATCGTCACGACCAACGCGCCTCGCGGCACGTCGCGACATGCCGAGAGGTTGAGTCCATCCCGATAGTCGTACGACGGTCCGGCCTTCCAGCCCTCCGGCAGGCCGACCGCAGCCCCGGCGGTGGACGGTCGCTGTTTGGCACGCCATGCGGCACAGCTGGTGTTCGCAACGATGATGAATTCGACGTAGCGCTCAGGCAGGGCCGGGAAGCGGCGGGCCAGGGCGACGGGTTGATCGGCTGGGGAGGCGAGCGCGCTCCACAGGGACCCGTCATCTGGGATCTCGAGCTCGATCCCCAGATGGTCGAAGCGTTGCCGGTAGGTCGCCGATTCAGTGCCGACGTTCACGACCTCGAACCGCGAGAGCGGCGGGATCCTGGCGTCCTTGCCGCTCTCGACCGCGGCCCATAGTGCGCGCGGCACGGGCGCCGATTCGATCCCACCTACCTGGATCGCCGCGGCGTGGAGGAACAGCATGAGGACCGGGCTGTCCCCCAAACGCACGCATCCTGCGACTGCGGGGATCGCCTTGAGGCCGGACCCGACCATCGATCCTTCACGCAGCGCGAACCGGGTCCCCCACAGCATCGCGCTTCGCTCGGCCGCATCGATGAACGGCATTCGTTGCAGGACAGGCGCGCAATCGACCGGGCGCGGCCGCTGGATGACCCACACCTGTGTCGTCGCCACGCGCTCGTCGCCGCGGTAGGTCGCGATCTCGTCGATGCCCTCCGCTTTGGACCCGGCGCGCTGGTAAGACCACCGCGACTCGACCCGGTACTGGACGCCGTTCTCGAACGGCAGCTCGAGCTCGAGACCGGCGAGCGGCAACAGGGCGGGCCCGCTCTCGTAGACGTAGGGCTGCGCGATGACGGCCCCGGCCTGGACCCAGACGATGCCGATCACCAGCGCGCGAAGGAACGAGACGATCATGGGGAACCCTCACCCCCGCCCTCTCCCCCGGAGGGGGAGAGGGAGTCAGAGTCGGAATCAGAGTCGGGAGCGCCGCCGAGCTCATCGATCCGGCACAGCATGTGCAGGTGGCAGTGGTCGCAGGCCTTCGCCTTCCAGTCGGGGGTCACGGTCGCGACGCCGGCCTTGAACTCCGCGGCCAGGCCGGTGAGGTTGCTGCGCCAGTACTGCTGGAGCTCGGTCCAGTCCTTGGCCTGATGCAACGCGCCCGCCACCGCCTCGCCCTTGGCCTTGGTGGGCGGCCAGGTTTCGAGGCCGGGCGCGAGCGCGGCGTCCGCCGCGAGCCCGGCGAAGCCGTGCTCGCCCACCCGCACCTGCGCGAACAACACACCGGCGGCCTCCGCGCCCGCGGTCACGGCATAAAGGGGCAGCTGTGGCTCCTGCGGACGCGCGCCGAGCCACTTGCGCCAGTCGACCTTGCCGGTCTTGTAGTCGATGTAGACCGGTTTGCCGCCGACCTCATCCACCCGATCGACGCGCCCCGCCAGCGTGAGCCCGCCGAGCTCGAGCGTGTGCCACTGCTCGCGTTCCTTGACCGTGAACGGCGCGCGGGCCCGTTCGACCTCGAGCCACTCGAGCACCCGCGCGATCAGCCGCTGCTGCTCGAGCACCTTGAGCCGCAGCGGCCACTGCGCCGGCGCCTCGCGCGCGGCGTGCTCGATGGTGGTGATGACATGGTGCTTGACCAGTTCGCGCAGGCGCTCGGGCGGCGACTCGGCGAAGTAACCGTCGAGCGTGGCCTTGTCCTTGAGCGCGCCCCACACCCGTTCGAGCACCTCGTGGATGAGCTGGCCGCGCGAGATCGCATCGCTCGCATCGCTCGGCTGCTCGAGCTCCTCGGCGCCGAGCCGGTGCTGGGCGAAGGCGCGGAACGGGCACAGCGCCTGGTGCTGGATGAGGCTGGTGCCGCCGCGGGCGAGCTCACCGGCGGCGAGCGGCACCGGTGCATCGCTGAAGCGCTCGGTGGCCTGGTTGATGACCCAGTGGCTCTCGACCGGGACGAACGCGGGGAGCCGCGCCGCATCCCGCTTTTCATCCAGCAGCGGAAGCCCTGCGATCAAAGGGCTCGGCCGATGCTCGGCATCGCCCTCGTTGCGCGGCGAGGAGACGATGACCTCGGTCGCCGCGGCGAGCAGGCGCGCCGTGATGCGCTGGGCGTGGACCAGGCGCTCGGCCGCCGACGAGTTCGGGGTGATCGCCTCGACCTGGAGCCGGATCGGCAGCAGCGGGTTGGGTCGGGCGGCCGGCGGCCAGCGCTCGTCGTCGAGGCCCATCACCCACAGCGCATCGAACTCGAGCACCGCGCCCTCGAGCACGCCGAGCACCTGGATCGGGGCGGGCGGCGTGCGCGGCTGGAAATCCATGTCCTGGCAGATCGAGGCGAGCCGCGCGACGAAGCGCGACCACGGCACTTCGCCGAGCGTGGCATCGAGGCGACAGACCGAGCGCAGCGCCTCGTCCCACTTGTCGAGCGTCTGGCGCTCGGCGCCGTCGAGCGCGCGCGCGCCCGGCCACCCGGTGCTCTTGAGCAGTTGGGCGGCCTGCGTGGCCCAGGCGCTCGGCAGTCGCTGCTCCTTCGTGGAAAAGGGGTCGAACTGGATTACCGGCGGGGTTGGGCTGCTGCCTGGTGTCTCCCCCGGCTGGTAAATCAGTTCGACCCCTTTTCTCAGCGCTTCGAGCGGGAAGCGCTCGGGCAAGTGCTTGCGCATCCAGAGCTCGAGCTCGGCCGCGGCGTCGCGATCGTGAGCGAAGAACGGCGAGCGCAGCACGGCGCTCGCATCGCGCCACTCGACCTCGTGCCCGGCGAGCCGGAGCAGGCGCAGCGCATCGGAGATCAACGGCCAGGCGATGAGCGGCTTGCCGAGCGAGAGGTTGTAGCGCGGTGCGCTCACGACTTCGGCGCCGAGCACCATCTGCTGCGGCTCGAGCATCGCGTCGAGCGCGTCGATCACGGTCTGGCGATGCTCTTCGAGCGAGGGCACCACGATGCCGAGCCGCGCCTCGGGGTCCGCCTTCAATTTCCCCGCCGCCCAGGCCGCGGCGCGCTCGATCTCGCGGCGGGCATCGTCGAGCTCGACGCGCACCGCACCGGCCGGCGGCACCTCGGGTCCCACGAACGGCACCGGCATCGTCACCTGCGATCCCGCCGCGCGCAGCGCCTCGATCAGCGCCACACCCTGCGGCGTGAACTCGTCGAAGCCTTCGAAGATCGCCCGAGCCGGCGGCTTCATCACGCCCCGCTGCCAGGACTCGGCGATGAGGTCGGGCAGCGCGGCGGCGTCGGTCCCGTGCAGCTCAGCCAAGCGCTTGGTGTAGACCTCGTGCCAAAGCGCGAACTCGCGGGCGTCGAGGCCGAGCTCGCCGCTCGGCGTGCGCGACGGCGTCGCCGCGGTGCCGAAGCCGAGTCGATGGCGCAACACGATGCCGCGCGCATCGTTCGCCAGTTTCGCCAAGGCCCGCACCTGCAGCAGCGGCTCGTTCCTGAGCACCCGCGCGATCGAGCCCTCGATCACCTTCTCCCACAGGGCCTCGGCCTCGTGGCTCTCGAGCACCCGCACCGCGGCCGCGTCGCCGCTGGCGCAGAGCGCTTCGTGGTGCTGGTCGAGCAGCGCCGACAGCGTCAGCGCCTTGGGCGTCTCCCAGACGGTCTTGCCCTGCGCGATCCAATGGTCGGCGACGGCCTGGTGCAGCGCGCGCGCCAAACGGTCGTTGGCGGTGACGACGGTGGCGCCCGCGATGAGCTCAGCGATGAGTTCCGATCGTTCCAACGCGCAGACCCCCGGGGCTCGGCAGTATAGGGGGCGGATTTGTGCTGACCGGGAGGGCCGACCCCCGCATCCGGAGTCTCCAGGGTGGCAGGCTCGGCGACTGAGCCTGCGGATTTCGGCCCCGGCTGTAAGCCTTTGCTGGCGTGGCAGCTGACTTGGCGGAATGCCCTGCTCGGCGCTAGCCTTTGACCATGCGCCACCTCATCGCCCTCCTCAGCACCCTGCTCCTCTCGGCCTCTGCTTTCGCGGCAGACGAACCGCCCGCCACGCTCGATCCGGTCGAGGTCAACGTCGCCTACAAGCGCGAGCTGCTGGTGCATGTGGTCGAGCTCGGGCTCGCCCGCGGCCGCAGCGACCGCGACGAGGACCTCGACAAGATCGCCTGCGTCCGCGACAAGCGCCCGGGCACCCGCTTCCCCCAGGTCCGCTGCGCCACCAACCGCGATTGGAAGACGCTCGCCAACATCAGCTACGCGCGGGCCACGGTCGGCACCACGGTCCGGCCCAAGAGCTGCGGTTCCCAGTGCGCCTATTCGGTGCTCTCGATGTTCAGGGGCACGCAGACCAAGGGCAACACCACGGAGCTCGCCGGCGGCGTGCTCGAGATCAGCCCGAACATGTTGCTCGGCCAGGGCAAGCCGATGACGCTCGAGGAGCGCAGCGCGCGGGTCTCCGAGCTGATCGGCACGCTCGCCATCGCCAAGACCACCGACGAGTTCAACACCTCGCCCGCCGAGGTGGCGCGCTTCGCCAAGCTCCAACTGGTCGTGGAGAGCGCCACCGACGACGCTGCCGAACGCGCGATCGCCGAGGCCGGCTACACGGTGGACCAGTACAACGAGCTGGTCGAGCGCTACCAGTCCCACCCGCGGTTCCGTCAGCGGGTCACGCTCGCCGCAGTGGCTCAGGACACCTCGCTCGCGTTCTGACCGAACGCCGGCGCGCGACCGCGCCGCCCGCCGCGCCCGACTACTTCCCGAGCTCCTGGCCCAAGGCCAGCACCGCCGCCGTGAGCGCGTCGAAGTCGGCGAGCGTGCTGCGATGGTTGGTGATCGCGCAGCGCACCGCGCTCCGCCCCCGCACCGTGGTGTAGGACGGCAGCGCGATGCCGCGCTCCTGCAGCTCGACCACGATCCGGCGGTTGAGGTCGTCGAGCGTGGCGTCGTTCGCCTTGCCGGCGCCCCTCTTCCCATCACCGATGTAGCGGAACACCACGATGTTGGTCGGCGCCGGCGCGAGCAGCTCGAGCCTGGGCTCGGCCTCGATGAGCTCGACCAGATGGCGGGCCTGGGCCAGGTTGGCGGCGATCGCGTCGGCGAACGCCCGCGTGCCGTGGGCCTTGAGCGCGAGCCAGACCTTGAGCCCCCGGTCGCCGCGCGAGAGCTGGATGCCGTGCTCGCTGAAGGTGAACGGCCCGCCGGCCGAGGCGCCCTGCTTGGCGAGGTACGGCGCGGTCACCGAATAGGCCGACTGCTGCGCCGCCGGATGTCGGCACAGCACCGCGCCGCACTCGTAAGGGATGTAGAGCCACTTGTGCATGTCGACCGCGATCGAATCGGCGCGCTCGATGCCGGCCAGCAGCTTGGCGAATGCCGGTTGCACCATTGCCACCCCGCCGATCGCGCCGTCGACGTGGAACCACAACCCCTCGTTCGCGCAGAGCGCGGCGAGCTGGCTGAGCGGATCGACCGCGCCGGTGTTGACCGTGCTGGCGTTGCCGACCACCGCGAACGGGACCCGACCGGCGGCGCGGTCGGTCGCGATCGCCTTGGCCAGCGCCTCGGTGTCGATGGTGAAGTCCTCGCGGACCGGGATCAGGTGCAGGCCGGCGGTGCCGAGGCCGAGCAGCTCGACCGCCTTGCGCACCGAGCTGTGGGTCTCGGTCGAGGCGTAGACCACCGGCTGCTTGCCGAACGCGATCAGGCCCTGCTCGCGCACCGTCGGCAGCCTGGCGTTGCGGGCGATGGTCAGGCCCGCGAGGTTGGCCATCGAGCTGCCCGACAGCAGCAGCCCGACGCTGTCCTGGGGCAGGCCGGTCAGGCCGATCAACCAGTCGGTCACCGCGAGCTCGATGTAAGCCGCCGACTGGCTGCCGCCCCAGTTGTTGGCGTTGATCGCGCTGCCCAGCATCGCGCCGACCACCCCGGCCGGCACGCCGCTGCCCATCACCCAGCCCCAGAACCGCGGGTGGTTGTTGCCGGTCGGGTACGGCAGCGCATCGCGCAAGGCCGCCTCGAGCGCATCGTCGAGCCCGACGCCCTCGGCCGGGAACGGCGCCCGCAGCCGGGCGGCGACCTCCTCCGGCACCCGCTGCCAGAACGCCCGTTCGCGCGAACCAGAGGCATAGACGGCGAGCTCGTCGCTCATCCGGTGCAGGGCGCGGGCCAGCACCGCGCGGTCGGGGTCGAGGGGGTGGCTCATATGAGGGACCTCGGGGAGGGAACCAAGCGGTTCGGGCAGGGGTCGCAAGGATAGGCCACCATCAGGTCAAGGAGGACCGATGAACGCACCCCTCGCGCCCCGCTTCGGCACCGCTGCGATCACCGCGGTCGCGCTCTACGCGCTCGCCTACCTCGGCTCGCTGGTCTGGCTGTCGAGCGCGCCGGGCTTCGAGGCCGGCGAGACGCTGGCCGTGTTGCTGATCTTCGGGCTCGGCTTCTCGGGCTGCGCCTGGCTCGCGACCCGCGGCGTGACCCCCGCGTTCCAGCCGGTCGAGCAGCCCCGCCGCGAGTCGTTCGCGATCCTGGGCTACCTCGCGCTGTTCGCGGTGCTGTTCCTCGGCTTCGGGCTGTCGGCGATCAAGGACGCCACCCCCGACGGCCGCCTCGAGGAGACCGCGATCCTGATCGCCAAGCTGGTCACGATGGTCGCGTTGCCGGCGCTGCTGTTCGCGCGTCTGGGCTACACGCGCAAGGAGCTGTTCGGCACCTTGTCGCGCGGCGCGTTCGCCAACGCCCAGCTGTTGCGCGCGCTGCTGATCATGGCCGCGCTGCTGGCGCTGCTCCAGCTCACGGTCGGTCGCGGCCCGCGCGAGATCGCCGCGCTGCGCAGCGAATGGGACTGGTCGATGGTCCAGGTGCTGCTGCTCGCGCCGCTCGCGATGCTGTGGATGACGCTCGAGGCCGGGCTGACCGAGGAGTTCCTGTTCCGGGTCCTGCTCCAGACCCGGCTCGCGGCCTGGCTCAAGAGCGAGACCGCGGCGGTGCTGATGATGGCGCTGGTGTTCGGACTCGCCCACGCACCGGGCTACGTGCTGCGCGGCGCGCACCTGATGGAAGGCATGTCCGGCGCGCCCGACCCGCTGACCGCGGCGGCCTACGCGATCGTGGTGGTGTCGCCGATCGGGCTGATGTTCGGCGTGCTGTGGGCGCGGACCCGTTCGCTGCTGCTGGTGGTCCTGCTCCACGGCTGGACCGACCTGTTCCCGAACCTCGCGCCGTTCGCGCGGACCTGGTTCGAGTAGAGGGGTTCGAGTGGAGGTCTAGAGCATCCCGATGGTGCGGAGCGCCGCGCCGCGCGCGTAGTCGTCGAGCGTCGCCCACGGCAGCGCGATCAGCTTGTCGCAGCGCAGCTTGATGCGCTCGAACACCGCGTCGAACTCGGCCGGCGTGTGCGGGTCGGGGAAGCTCCAGTGCGCCTTGACCGGCCCGCCCTGGAAGATCGGGCAGCTCTCGCCCGCCGCCGAGTCGCAGACCGTGATCACGATGTCCAGCTTCGGCGCGCCGGGCAGCGCGAACTCGTCCCAGCTCTTGCTGCGGAACTCGGCCGGGTCGAGGCCGAGCGACTTCACCTTCTCGAGCGCGAGCGGGTTGGGCGCGGCCTTGGGTTGGCTGCCGGCGCTGTAGGCGTGGTAGCGCCGCGCGTCGCGGGCGTTGACCAGCGCCTCGGCCATGATCGAGCGGGCCGAGTTGCCGGTGCACAGGAACAGGACGCTGTAGAGGTTGCCCATGGCCGGGTCGATTGTAATCCGACGCCGATGACGAGCGCGTGACGGCCGCCTCAGCCGGCCGCGTCGGGACGATGCAGCAGGTGCACGCCGGGCGCGAGCATGACGCGCTCGAGCTCGTAGACACCGCGCGCGGCGGGTGCGCCGTACTCCGCACCCGCCGCGCTGGTGGCCAGCGCGGTCGCCAACCCAAGACCCATCCAACGCCCGCGCATCTCGCCTCCCTCTCATCGACAGAGGTTCTGATGCGTCGAGCGGTGATTTAGTTTCACGACCGCGGAAAAAAAGAGAGCCCCTCGCGGGGCTCTCGTTGGCTGCTTCGTCGAAGCGGCCTTGCCGCGCGGTGGCGCGGATGGACCACGCCTCAGCGTGGCCTCGGCGTCTCAGCGCGAGGCGCCGATGTCGATCTTGTACGCGCCGACCGCCGGCGAGTTGCTGTGGTTGCTGAGCTCCATCATCTGCTCGACGTAGGAGATGCGCACGAAAAGCGTGCGGTTGACCTGCCAGCGCAGGCCGATGCCGTAGCGGTAGGAGAAGTCGCTGCTGGTCGCGGTCGGCTGCCAGGTGCTGCAGATGTAACCCCACCACGGATCCCACCAGCAGGTGCCGGTGGCCGGGCCGGTCGGGATGTTCGAATCGATCCAGGTCCAGCCGACGCCGCCGGTGATGTAGGGCGTGATCGGTCCGCGCATGAAGTGGTAGGTCGCCATGCCGTACATGGTCGCGGCCTCCATCGTGCCGCCGATCTTGACGTCGGGCAGCGCCGGGGTATCGCCGCTGGCGATGGTCGCGGTGTAGCCGACGCTCGACCAGTCGAAGCCGCCTTCCCAGGCGAAGTTGTCGGTGACGTGGTTGCCGAACCAGAAGCCGAAGCTGACGTCCTCGTTGGTGTTGAGCGAGGAACCGCCGTCGGCGTTGTACTCCTCGCCGTTGAGGTACTTGATGGTGACCGCGGCATCCCAATCGCCGTAGCGGCTGGAGCCGACGGTGTAGGGATCGAGGCCGGCCCAGGCCGGGGTGGCCAGGAAGAGCGCGGTGGCGAGCCCCAACCGGCTGATGAGATCACGCAAGGTCATCGAAGGCTCCGAAGCGGCATCGCCGCAGTTGACGGGTGGGGGCGCGGGTGGAGTCTAAGCCCGAGGACGACGAGCGTCGTAGGCCGCGTGCAATTCAACTCGAGGCCGTAGTAGTTTAATTAACCAATGATTTAAATAGGGCCATGACCGTGAAGACCGCCATCCGCCGCCCCGGCCGCCCGCCCGCCGACGAGGGCCCCTCGACCCGCGAGCGCCTGCTCGACCGGGCCCGCGAGCTGTTCGCGCTGCACGGCTACGCCGGCGTCACGCTGCGCAAGCTGGCCGAGGTCGCGCGGGTCAACCCGGCGTTGATCCACTACTACTTCGGCGACAAGGAGTCGCTCTACGAACACGCGGTCAGCGCCACCGTCGACCCGCTGCTGAAGGCGGTCGAGGACGAGCTCGGCGCGCCGGGCGCGGGCGCGCCGGCGATCGGGCGCCTGATCCGCCAGCACATGCGGCTGATCGCGGCCAACCCCTGGTTGCCGCCGCTGATCATGCGCGAGGTGCTGCTCGAGGACGGCCGGCTGCGGGCGCGCTTCATCAAGAACTTCGCCGCCCGCGGCGCCGGTCTGCTCCAGCAGCTGATCGAGCGCGAGCAGGCCGAGGGCCGCTTCCGCAAGGACCTCGATCCCCAGCTCGCGACGCTGAGCCTGCTGGCCCAGACCGTGTTCCCGTTCCTCGCCTATCCGATCACCTCGCACATCTTCGGCGTCAGCCGCGACCCCGAGTTCATCGAGCGCTACGCCCATCACCTCGAGCACCTGTTCATCCAGGGCGCTTGCACCGGACACCCCCGATGACCGCTGACCGCGCCACCACCCTCCTCCGTGCGAGTGCCGCGCTGGCGCTCGTCCTGCTCGGCTCGCCGATGCTCGCGGGCTGCAGCCGCGACCGCGAGCTGCCGCTGCCGGCGACGCTCGCCCGCGAGCGGCTCGAGCTCGCGGCCCAGGCCGCCGAACCGGTGCTCGAGTGGCACGTCGCCGAAGGCCAGCGGGTCGCCGCCGGCACGCTGCTGGTGACGCTCGACCCGGCGCGGGCCCAGGCGATGGTCGACAAAGCCCGCGCCGCCCGCGACCGCGCCCAGCGCAAGGTCGACGAGCTCGTGCGCGGGCCGCGTCGCGAGACCGTCGACGAGCTGCAGGCCCGCTACGACGGCGCCAAGCTCCAGCTCCAGACCGACGAGCGCGAGTTCGCGCGCCAGGTCGACCTCGCCTCCAAGCAGCTCGGATCGCAGGCCGGCGTCGACCTCCAGCGCGCCGCCCGCGACCGCTCGATCACCTTGCGAGACGCGTCGCGGGCCCAGCTCGCCGCGGCGCTGAAGGGCACCACGGTCGAGGAGCTCGACCAGGCCCGCGCCTCGCTCGCCGAGGCCGACGCCACGCTGCGCGATGCCGAGGTCGCGCTCGAGCGACTCGCGGTGACCGCGCCGACCGCCGGCGTGGTCGATGCGCTGCCGTTCCGGCCCGGCGAACGGCCCGCGGTCGGCCAGGCGGTCGCGGTGGTGCTCGCCGACAGCCGGGTCTACGCCCGGGTCTTCATCCCCGAGCCGCTGCGGGCGCGGGTCACGGTCGGGATGCCGGCGACGGTCGCGGTCGACGGCATCGAGCACGAGTTCACCGGCGTGGTGCGCTACGTCAGCAGCGAGGCGGCCTACACGCCCTACTACTCGCTGACCGAGCACGACCGCTCGCGGCTCGCCTACCGCGCCGAGATCGACCTGACGATGGACGAGCGGGCCCAGGCCCTGCCGGCCGGCGTCCCGGCCGACGTCGACTTCCCCTCGCTCCACTGATGAGCGCCCACGACATCGCGATCGACGCGCGCGGCCTGTCGCGCGAGTTCGGCGGCGTGAAGGTGGTCGACGGCGTCGACATGCGCATCCCGCGCGCGGCGATCTACGGTTTCCTCGGCCCGAACGGCGCCGGCAAGAGCACCACCATCCGCATGATGTGCGGCCTGCTGATCCCCTCGGCCGGCGAGGTCACCGTGCTCGGCCACCCCGTCGCGACCGAGGCCGAGCAGGTCCGCCGCAAGCTCGGCTACATGACCCAGCGCTTCTCGCTGTGGGAGGACCTCACGGTCCGCGAGAACCTCGAGTTCGTCGCCGCGATCTACAACCTGCCGCTGCGCGACCGGCGCCAGCGGATCGACGCCGGGCTCGAGCGCTACCACCTGCTCGACCGCGGCGCCCAGCGCGCCGGCACGATGTCGGGCGGCCAGAAGCAGCGCCTGGCGCTGGCCGCGGCGACCATCCACCATCCCCAGCTGCTGCTGCTCGACGAGCCGACCTCGGCGGTCGATCCGCAGTCGCGGCGCGACTTCTGGGAGTCGCTGTTCGACCTGGTGGCGCAGGGCACCACCATCCTGGTCTCGACCCACTACATGGACGAGGCCGAGCGCTGCCATTCGCTGGCGATCCTCGACCGCGGCCGGCTGGTGGCCGAGGGCGCGCCCAAGCAGCTGATGCGCGACATCGACGCGATCGTGCTCGAGGTCGAGACCGAGAAGCCGCGCGAGGCGCGTCAGGCGCTCGAACGCCAGGCGGCGGTGCGCAGCGTGGCGCAGATCGGCACCCGGCTCCACGCGCTGCTGGCCCGCGACCTGCCCGAGCCCGAGGCCAGGGTCGCCGGCTGGCTGCGCGAGGCCGGGCTCGCCGGTCAGGTCGAACGGGTCGGCGCGACGCTCGAGGACGTGTTCGTGGCGGCGACCAACGCACGCACCGGTGCGGCATGAACGCCTTCGATCGTTTCACCCCGCTGATGGACGCTTGGTCGCGGGTGCTCGCGATCACGGGGAAGGAGTTCAAGCAGCTCCGCCGCGACCGCATCACCTTCGGCATGGTCGTCGGCATGCCGCTGATGCAGGTGCTGATGTTCGGCTACGCCATCAACCTCGACGTCCGCCACCTGCGCGCGGTGGTGGTCGACCTGTCGCACACCCAGCTCGCCCGCGAGTGGGTGCAGGACCTCGAGGCGACCCAGGTGATCGACGTGGTCACGCGGGTCGGCTCGGTCGGCGAGGCCGAGCGGTTGCTGCGCCGGAGCGAGGTGGTGGTCGGCATCGTGATCCCCGAGGATTTCGGCTCGCGGATCGTGCACGCGGGTCAACGGCTGGGCGAGGAGCCGCCGCGACCGATCGCCCAACTGCTGGTCGACGGGTCCGACCCGACGGTCGAGGGCGTCGCCCGCCAGCTCGCGCTGACCCCGCTGCCCGGGACCCGCGCCGCCGAGGCCGCGGTCGCGGTCCGCAGCTACTACAACCCCGAGCGGCGCTCGCCGGTGAACATCGTGCCGGCGCTGATCGGCGTGATCCTGACCATGACGATGGTGATGTTCACCGCGATGGCGATCGTCCGCGAACGCGAGCGCGGCAACCTCGAGTACCTGATCACCACGCCGGTCGGCTCGGGCGAGCTGATGCTGGGCAAGATCCTGCCCTACGTGGTGATCGGCCTGATCCAGGTGACGCTGGTGGCCTTGATCGGCAAGTTCGTGTTCGCGGTGCCGCTGATCGGCACGCTGTTCGACCTCTACCTGGCCTCGCTGCTGTTCATCATCGCCAACCTCGGGCTCGGCCTGCTGATCTCGACCGTGGCCCAGACCCAGTTCGAGGCGATGCAGCTGACCATCTTCACCCTGCTGCCGTCGATCCTGCTCTCGGGGTTCATGTTCCCGTTCGACGGCATGCCGGTGGCGGCCCAGCACCTGGCCCAGGTGCTGCCGCTGACCCACTTCGTGCTGCTGGTGCGCGGCATCGTGCTCAAGGGCGCGACCGCGTTCGAGATGTGGCCGGAGCTGCTCGCGCTCAGCGTGTTCTTCGCGATCACGCTGTGGGCCGCGACCAAGCGCTTCCACAAGCGCCTGGATTGAACCACTAAGCGGTCAGGAACCGCGACACCTGATCGACCACGCCGGCGTCGGCGAGGATCCGGCTGTGGCCGAGGCCCTCGGTCGCGAGCAGGCGGGCCGCCGGCAGCGCCGCGACCCAATGCGCGGCCTCGACGAACGGCACCTCGCGGTCGTCCTGGTCGTGCACGATTAGGGTCTCGATGCCGAGCGCCGGCGCCAGGCGCTCGACGTCGACGTCGGCGGCGCGGATGCCGACGTGGGCATCGACCACCGCGAAGAACTCGCGGCGCGCCGCCGGCGGCAGCGCGATCGCATCGGCGAAGCGTGCCAGCACCCGGCTCAACGCGGCCGGCGAACCGATGGTGACGCCGCGCGTCGCGGGCAGGCCCTGGCTCACGGCGTAGAGCGCGGCGGCGCCGCCCATCGAGTGGCCGAGCACCGATTCGACCTCGCGCAGCTCGGCCGCGGCCTCGAGCAGCGCCTCGGTGAAGCGCAACACGCTCGATTCGCCGTCGGACGCGGTGCGACCATGGCCGGGCGCCTCGATCGCGACGACCTGGCGACCGGCGGCGAGCAGCGGCGCGATGAACTCGGAGAACTGGGTCGGCCGCCCTTCCCAACCGTGCATCGCGAGCACCACCGGGCCGCGCGTGCCCCAGCGCAGGCCGGTGCCGCCGAAGCGGAAGGTGATCGGCGCGCCGCTCGCGAGCGCGGGGTGCTCGTGGGCGCGCATCCGGTGCGGGTGCGGCGTCATCAGCAGCTTGCGCGCGGCGCGGGCCGTGACCCGCGGCGCGACGCGGCCGAGGATGCGGGAAGTCGTCTGGATGGCGGTCAGTGCGTTCATGTCAGCGCTCCTGGGGCTTGCTGGCCGCAAGTTCGGGCGCGACCGCCACCCGGGCGACGCGCAGCAGTTCATCGGAGAAGGGGGTGTTGCCGAGCGCGCGGGCGAGCGTGAACGCGCCGACCATCGTCGCCATCGCGGCGAGCGCCCGCTCGCGACCCTGGGCGTCGTCGCCCTGCAGCGCCTTGGTCCACAGCTCGAGGAACTCGGCGAGCCGGGCGCGGTACGGCGCGTCGAGCCGGGCGATCTCGCCCAGGATCGCCGGCAGCGGGCAGGCCGCGAGCTCGCCGTCGCGATGCTTGCGCGACAGGTAGTAGCGGGCGGTGACCGCGCGGCGTTCGTCGGGCCGGTTGGCCGGCACCGCGGCCTCGAGTTCGGCCAGGCGCTCGCCGAGCGCGGCGCCGAAGGCCTCGAGCATCAGCGCGTCGCGGTTGGGGAAGTGGGCGTAGAAGCCGCCGACCGTGAGCCCGGCATCGGCCATCACGCCGCCGACCGACGGGGCCTCGAGGCCCTGGCTGCGGATGGCGCGGACCGCGGCGGCGACGATGCGCTCGCGGGTCTGCTTCTTCTGGTCGGTGCGCAGGTTCATGGACGGCTCCGTATGATGGCTGTCATATTATCAGCGTAATGTCTGGAGTCAAGGGAATCCCCGGCTGGAACGCCATCCCGCATATGCGAGATTCCCAGGCCCGCCCTGCCCTCGGGCGTACCCTTCGAGTCCCACCCCCCACTTCGAAAGAAGGGAGATCGACCATGCAGCGCAATGCCTCCAGCGAATGGAACGGCGACCTCAAGTCCGGCAAGGGCTCGTTGAAGGTCGGCAGCGGCGCGTTCGCGCTGCCCTACTCGTTCATCTCGCGCTTCGAAGGCTCGAAGGACACCAACCCCGAGGAACTGCTCGGCGCTGCCCACGCCGGCTGCTACTCGATGGCGCTCGCGCATGCGCTGTCGACGGCCGGCCACCAGGTCGAGCGGATCGCGACCACCGCCGTCGTCAACATCGAGAAGAACGACAAGGGCTTCGCGATCACGCGGATCGACTTGAGCACCCGCGGCAAGGTCGCCGGGCTCGCGGCCGCCGAGTTCCAGCGCTTCGCCGAAGACACCAAGCAGAACTGCATCGTGTCGAAGGCGCTCGGCGCGGTGCCGATGACGCTCGACGCGAAGCTCGACTGATCCCGTTGCCGCCACCCAGGCGGGGATGATGTCCGGAAACGGCGGGCGGGCCCGGGGTCCGCCGGCTACTTTCGGCTCCGACGCGGACCACCCCCGGTCCGCTGAGGAGCATGACGATGACGAAGTTCCCCCCATCCCTGCGCGGTCCGGCGTTCGCGGTCGCCGCGCTCGCCGCCGCCCTCCCCGCCGAGGCCGCCCCCATGACCGATGCCGAGACCATCGCCGCGCTCGACACCGCCTACCAGGCCGCGGTCGAGCGCAACGACTGGCAGACGATGGACCGGATCCTGCACCCCGCGTTCACGCTCGTGATCGGCCGCGGCGCCGTGTTCAGCCGCGCCGAGCTGATCGACTCGGAGCGCGAAGTGCTGCGGAGATACGAGAAGCAGGTCGAGATGCCGGGCACCCAGAAGGTCCGCATGTTCGGCACGGACACCGCGGTGGTCACCGCACTGCTGTGGCTGAAGGGCACCGTGGTCGCCGGCGGCAAGCCGTTCGACTACAAGCTCTGGTTCAGCGACACCTACGTGCGCACGCCGGACGGTTGGAAGTACGCGTTCGGCCAAGCCTCGCTGCCGCTGCCACCGGAGCCCCAGGAAAAATCCCCGAATTAAATCCGACTCCGATTTTTTTAAAGCCCTAGTCAGTTGAGCTTGCGCTCGCCGACGATGGCCTCGTCGGCGGGCGCGGCGCTGGTGCCCGGGACGGGCAGCTCGAGCGCGATGCCCCATTCGGTGACCCGGCACACGTCCTGCAGCAGCTTGACCAACGCGTGCAGCATCGAGTCCTGCAGGCGGACGTGGACGCCCTGGCCCTCGCGCGGCAGGAAGTTGATGTCGTGGCCGCCGCCCTCGGCCGGCCGCATCTGGATGCCCCAGATCAGGAACGGCTCGCCGGGGATCGCGGGCGACAGCTTGTCGCCCTCGTAGGGCGCGTCGAAGGTCGCCTGGCGCAGCGCCTGTTCGCGCTGGAACTCGACCACCGCCTTCTTGGCCTCGGGGTCGGCCTGGCTCCGCGCCATCGGCGTGCTCTGGACCAGCTTGACCAGCCCCGGCCACATCCCGATCAGCATCCGGCGGGTCAGCCACATGCGGTATTCGGAGTCCTGGTCGGTCGAGAGCCGGATCAGGACCCGGTCCTGGGCCCGGTCGTAACCGACGTTCATCTGCTTGAGCTGCATCGCGCGAATCTAGCGCATATCCACCGCAGCCGAGGACCGTTCCACCGCATCGAGGGAACCCTCCTGCCCCGTCGGGCATCAATAAGACCGTCACCCCCGATCGTGCGAGTGCGTCATGGACCTGACCCGTCGTTCCCTCGCCCATCCGATGGCGGTCGCGGTCATCGCCGCCCTCACCTGCCTGCTCGGCGCGGTCTACATGTTCCGCCTGCCGATCCAGCTGTTCCCCGACATCGAGCGGCCGGTGATGAACATCGGCACCGGCTGGCGCGCGGCGAGCCCGCGCGAGGTCGAGTCCGAGGTGCTCGAGCCCCAGGAGGACGTGCTGCAGGGCCTGCCCGGGCTGACCCGGATGGACGCCGCGGCGTTCCAGGGCTTCGCCAACATCAACCTCGAGTTCGCGCTCGGCACCGACATGCAGGCGACGATGATCGAGGTCATCTCGCGGATGAACCGCATCCCGCCGCTGCCGGCCGACGCCACCCCGCCGGTGATCACGCTCGGCGAGGGCGGCGGTGGCGGCGCTGGCAACACGCTTTCGTGGTTCTTCGTCCAGCAGCTGCCCGGCAACCCCAACCCGATCGAGACCTACCAGCGCCTGATCGAGGACGTGGTGATCCCGCGCATCGAGTCGGTGCCGGGCGTCGCCGACGCCACCGCGTTCTACGGCGCGCCCGAGGAGCTGCGGATCACGTTCGACCCCTACCGCGCGGCGCAGCTCGGCGTGCCGATCTCGCGGATCGCGTCGGCGCTGTCGCGCCAGGACGACGCCTCCGGTGGCCAGGTCGAGATCGGCCGACGCCAGTACACGCTGCGCTTCGCCGGCCGCTTCGCGCCCGAGGAGCTGCGCGGCATGATCCTCGACTGGCGCGACGGCCGGCCGATCACGCTCGGCGACGTCGCCGAGATCGAGGTCAAGCGCGGCGACCGCGCCAACTTCTCGATCCAGAACGGCAACCCCGCGGTCGGCATGCAGGTCACCCGCCAGAACGGCGCCAACGCGCTGGCGACGCTGACCGAGGTCAAGCGGGTGGTCGCCGAGCTGGCCGCGGGCCCGCTCAAGGCCCAGGGCCTCGACATGCGCCAGTCGTTCGACTCGGCGCTGTTCATCCAGCGCGCCATCAACATGGTCACCGGCAACCTGCTGGCCGGCATCCTGCTCGCGGTCGGCGTGCTGTGGTGGTTCATCCGTTCGATGCGGGCCACGCTGATCATCGCGATCGCGATGCCGATCTCGCTGCTCGGCGTGTTCATCGTGCTCGGCCTCACCGGTCGCACGCTCAACGTGATCTCGCTGGCCGGCCTCGCCTTCGCCTCGGGCATGGTGATGGACGCCGCGATCGTGGTGCTCGAGAACGTGATCCGGCTGCGCGAGAAGGGCGCGACGCTGGCCGAGGCCTGCGCCCACGGCACCGGCGAGGTGGTCGGCGCGCTGTTCGCCTCGACCGCGACCTCGATCGCGATCTTCCTGCCGGTGATCTTCCTCAAGGACGCCGAAGGCCAGCTGTTCGCCGACCTCGCGCTGACCATCACCATCTCGGTCGCGATCTCGATGCTGGTCGCGATCACGGTGCTGCCGGCGGCGGCGCTGCGCTGGCTCGGCTCGGAGTCGATCGCCGACGCGCACTCGGCGGTGTGGGACCGGATCGGGAGCTGGATCGTGCGCGCCACCGACACCCCGCGCTCGCGCAAGCTCTGGATCGCCGGGTTGATGGGCGCGCCGATCCTGGCCACCGTGCTGCTGATGCCGCGGCTCGACTACCTGCCGGCGGTCAAGCGCGCCGCGATCGACACCTTCTTCGAGTTCCCGTCGGGCGCCAGCCCGGGCTTCATCGAGAAGGAGGTCGTCGCCAAGGTGGTCGAGCGGATGGGGCCCTACATGCGCGGCGAGAAGGACCCCGCCCTGCTCAACTACTACATCATCATCTGGCCGGGCGGCGGCACGATGGGCTCGCGGGTGATCGACGCCGGCCGCATCGGCGACCTGCAGACGCTGGTGCGCAACGAGATCACCAAGGACCTGCCCGACACCGACTCGTTCTCGTTCGAGGGCAACCTGTTCGGCGGCTTCGGCGGCAACCGCAGCATCTCGATGGACGTCCAGAGCGCCGACATGGAAGCGCTGCGCAACGCGGTCCACGAGGGCCAGCGGCTGGTGGGCGAGGCGCTGCCCGGGGCGCAGGCCCGGCCGTTCCCCAACCTCGACGTCACGGTGCCCGAGCTCCGGCTGACCCCCGACGACCGCCGCATCCAGGAGGCCGGCCTGACCCGCGCCGACGTCGGCAACGCGGTCCGCGCGCTGGGCGACGGCCTCTACGTCGGCGAGCGCTTCGACGGCGAGCAGCGGATGGACGTGATCCTGCGCACCGGCGCCTGGCAGAACGCGAGCGACCTCGCGGCGGTGCCGGTCGCGACGCCGAGCGGTGGGGTCGTCGCGTTGGGCGAACTCGTGAAGATCGAGCGCACGGTCGGCCCGACCACGCTGCGCCGGGTCGACGGCCGCCGCACCGTGACCATCAACATCAACCCGCCCGACGGCGTGCCGCTCGAGGAGGCGATCGAGCAGCTCAAGCGGAAGGTCGAACCCCAGCTGATGGCGATGCTGCCGCCCGGCTCGCGGGTGATGTACGGCGGTTCGGCCGACTCGCTGTCCAAGGCCATCGTCAACATGGGCGGCAACTTCGTGATGGCGCTTGGCATCCTGTTCCTGATCATGGCCGCGCTGTTCCGCTCGGCGCGCGACTCGGGCCTGGTGATGCTGACCATCCCGCTCGCCACCGTCGGCGGCGTGCTCGCGCTGCGGCTGCTCAACCTGTTCGTGTTCACGCCGGTCGACCTGCTGACGATGATCGGCTTCGTCATCCTGCTCGGGGTGGTGGTCAACAACGCGATCCTGCTGGTGCACCAGACCCGCGAGGGCGAGCGCGAGGGCCTGTCGCGGCGCGAGGCGGTGTCGCAGGCGATCTACCTCCGGCTGCGGCCGATCTTCTCGTCGACCTTCACCGGCGTGGTCGGCATGCTGCCGCTGGTGTTCATGCCCGGCGCGGGCTCCGAGATCTACCGCGGCCTCGCCACCGTGATCGTCGGCGGCCAGACCATCAGCACCGTGTTCACGCTGGTGCTGCTGCCCTGCTTCCTGCGCCTCGGAGAGGAGAGCCTGGCGGTACGGGACGAACCCGCGGTCGGCGGCAGCTCGTCCGGTGTTTCGTTGGCACGTAGCCCCACCGACGCGGCGTGATCAAGAACTTCCACGGATTCCTCTGGAGCACGAAGATGCGCAGGCTCACCACGCTCTCGACCACCGCCGCCGTGCTGATCGCCGCCGGCGCGTCCTGGTACTTCTACGGCTCGCGCACCGCGATGGCGGAGCAGGCCCCGCAAGCGCAGGAACCGCCGCCGGCGCAGGTGCAGGTCAGCGCCGCGGTCGCCCGCATCACCCCGGCGGTCGCGACCGTGCCCGGCACGGTGGTGAGCCGCAACGACGCGCGGGTCGCGGCCGAGGTCATCGGTCGGCTGACCTGGGTCGCCGAGGTCGGCGCCGAGGTCGCCGCCGGCGGCGTGCTGGCCAAGCTCGATCCGCGCGACTTCGAGCTCGCGCTGGCGCAGGCCGACGCGACCCACAACCGCGCCCGCAGCGCGCACGAGCTCGCCGCGGCGCAGGCCAAGCGGATCGAGGCGCTCGGCGCCGATCGCGCGGTCTCGGGCCAGGAGCTCGGCGAGGCGCGGCTGCGCCGCGACATGGCGCAGCAGGAGATGGAGCAGGCCCGGGTCGCGCGCGACCAGGCCGCGCTCCGGCTCGAGCGCGCCTCGGTCCGCGCGCCGTTCGCCGGCCGCGTGGTCGAGCGGCTGCGCAGCCCGGGCGAGTTCATCAGCGTCGGCGGCGAGGTGGTGCGGGTGGTCGACACCCGCCACATGGAGGTGCGGGCGCAGGCGCCGCTCGCGGTCGCCGCGTTCGTCCGCGCCGGCCAGACCGTGACGGTCAGCGATGGCCTCGGCGACGGCTCGGCCGGCTCGAACACCGGCGAAGGCCGCCGCATCGAGAGCCGGATCCGCACCGCGGTGCCGGTCGGTGACGACCGCTCGCGGATGATGGAGGTGCGGATCGCGCTCGAGGGCGCGCCCTGGCCGGTCGGCATGCCGGTGCGGGTCGCGCTGCCGCAGTCGGCGCCGCGCGACGCGGTGCTGGTCGACCGCGATGCCCTGGTGGTGCGCGAGGACGGGGTCTACGTCTGGCGGGTCGGCAGCGACGGCAAGGCCGAGCGGCTCCAGGTCACGACCGGGGCCGAGCAGGCCGAGCTGGTCGAGGTGATCGGCGGCGTCGAGGCCGGCGACCGGGTGATCGTGCGCGGCGCCGAGCGCCTGGCGCCGGGCCAGACGCTGGCGGTCAAGGGCTAGGAGGAACGGCTAGCCGGCGACCAGCGCCGGCTTGGCGGCGCCCGACCCGAGCAGCGTCGCGACGTCGTTCGGCACCAGCGCCTTGTGGAAGTACCAGCCCTGGACCTGATCGACGCCGAGCTCGCGCAGCACGTCGCACTGGGCCTCGGTCTCGACGCCCTCGGCGACCACCCGCATCCCCAGCGCATGCGCCAGCGGCACGATGGCGCGGATGATGGCGCGGTCGGCGGTGTCGCGCAGGACCTCGCGCACGAACGACTTGTCGATCTTGAGCGTGTCGGCCGGGAACTGGCGCAGGTACGACAGCGACGAGTAGCCGGTGCCGAAGTCGTCGATCGCGATGCCGACGCCGATCTCGCGCAGGCGCTGCAGCGCGTCGGTGCCGACCTCGAGGTTCTGGATCGCGGTGCGCTCGGTGATCTCGAGCACCAGGCTCGCCGGCGACAGCTGCGATTCGTCGAGCATCTGCTGGAGCTGGAACGGGAAGTCGGGGCGCTGCACGGTGCGCGCCGAGAGGTTGACCGCGATCTTGAGGTCGACGTCGAAGCGGGTCTGCCAGCTGCGCAGCGCGCGGCAGGACTCGGCCAGCACCCAGTCGTCGATCGCGTCGAGCAGGCCGAGCTGCTCGGCGATCGGTAGGAAGCGGTCGGGCATGATCATGCCGCGCTCGCGATGGGGCCAGCGCACCAGCGCCTCGACCCCGATGACCTTGTTGGTGGAGAGCTCGATCAACGGCTGGTAGTGCAGCGCGAGCTCGCGCGCGGCGAGCGCGCGGCGCAGCTCGCTCTCGAGCTCGAGCTTCTCGAGCGCGCCTTCCTTGAGCGCCGGGATGAAGAGCTGCAGGTTGTTGCGGCCCTCCTCCTTGGCCTTGTACATCGCGAGGTCGGCGTGGCGCAGCAGGATCTCGCCCTGGTCGCCGTCATCGGGGTGGAAGGCGATGCCGATGCTGGTGGTCAGGAACAGCTCGCGGTTGGCGATCTGGAACGGCGCGCGCATCGCCCGCAGCAGGTTGTCGGCGATCTGCACCGCGTCGGTCGGACGGGTGACCCGGGTGAACAGCAGCGCGAACTCGTCGCCGCCGATGCGGGCGATGGTGTCGCCGGTGCGGATGCGGTGCTTGAGCCGGGTCGAGACCGCGCACAGCAGCTCGTCGCCGACCGCGTGGCCGAGCGAGTCGTTGATGACCTTGAAGCGGTCGAGGTCGAGGAACATCAGGACCACCTTCTCCTCGGCGCGGCGTGCTTGCGCGATCGCGTGGTCGAGGCGGTCGAGCAGCAGGCGGCGGTTGGGCAGCCCGGTCAGCGAGTCGTGGTAGGCGAGGTGCTCGACCTCGCGCGAGGCGAGCGCGGCGTTGCGGCGCTCCTCCTCGAGCAGCCAGATGCCCATGCCCATGCCGATGCCGACGCTGACCACCAGGTCGAACAGCGCGAGGCCGGCGCCGTAGGCGAGCGGCGAGACGCCCGAGATCGGCACCAGGTGCAGCACCAGCACGTGGATCTGCTGGAGCGCGGCGACGCCGAGCCCGTAGCCGAGCACGCGGGGACCGAGCCCGTGACGGAACGAGGCCGAGCGCACCAGCAGCAGGCAGGCGGCGCCGAGCGCGAACGCCTCGAGCAGGTGGCGCAAGCCGACCCGCAGCGCGAGCCGCTGGTAGAGCGCGGCCGGGTCCCAGGCGAACAGCATGCCGCTGAGCAGCGCGGTGCCGCCGATCGCGATCAGCATCTTTCGCTGCAGCGACGGCGCCACCGCGCGGCCGGTCGTCACCTCGTAGGTGCCGAGCAGCAGCCAGAACACCCAGAGGTAGGCGGCGCCGAGCGTCGCGATCCAGCGCGGCGCGAAGCCGCGCGGCATCGCGACCAGGCTGGGCAGCAGCTCGAGCAGGTGCAGCGCCGCGAGCGCGGCGAAAGCGTAACCCCAATGTGAAAGGTAGGTGCGCTGGTACGAGCGGTGGAACCGCGACAGCAGGATCGCGACGCCGGCCGCGACCGCCGCGTGCGCCACCAACAGCATCATCCCGATCGAATGCCAGCTCGAAGCGTCGGTCACATCGCCTCTGGGAGCATCAGCCCATCCAGCGCGCAGTCTATACCGGTGACGGTTCGCACTGGCCGCCGGAGCGGGTGTGGGGCAGACTGCGGCAGCCCGTTCTTCCACCGGAGGGCTCGATGACCACCGCCTTCTGGTGCGTGCTCGCTGCCGCGCTCCTGCCCTACGCCTTCACCGCGCTCGCCAAGCTGACCCGCGCCGAGACCCGCTACGACAACCACGCGCCGCGCGATTGGCTCGAGAACCTGCGCGGCTGGCGCAAGCGCGCGCACTGGGCGCAGCTCAACGCGTTCGAGGCGTTCCCCGCGTTCGCCGCGGCGGTGATCATCGCCCACCTCGTCGGCGCGCCGCAGGCGCGGGTCGACGACCTCGCGGTCGCGTTCGTCGCGCTGCGGGTCACCTTCGGCGCGCTCTACGTGCTCGACCGGCCGAGGTTGCGCAGCGTGGTCTGGGGGCTCGGCTTCGCCTGCATGATCGGGATCTTCGTCATCGCTGCGCGCGCTCACGCCGCGGCCCCATGAGGTAACAACGGATGCGCGACCATCGACTCGACCTGACCTTCTACGGGCGTGGCGAGACGCTCGCGGTCCCGACCGACCACGTCGAGTTCAGCCGCTTCCTCGATGCGGTCAAGCGGCTCTCCGCCGACGACAAGAAGGTGCCGGCGTTCTACCTGTTCGGCGCCACCCCCGAGGTCAGCGTGGTGGTCTCGGTCACCGACGTGCAGACCGCCTACGCGGTGCTCGGCGGCGACGGCCACTTCGGCGACGTGCTGGTCGACAAGGACATCGCCCTGTTCCTGCGCGGCCGCCCCGGGCCGCTGATGCTGCGTCTGCCGCCCAAGGGCCCGCTCGGCGACATGCTGCTCGGCCTGACCGAGACCATGTACGGCGAGACGCTGCCGGGCTGCGTGATGCTGGCCGACGACCAGAACCACCCGGTGTTCTTCCGTCTCGACGAGATCCAGTACGCGGTGTTCCGCTCGCGGGTGCTGCTGAACGGGACCTGATAGCATCCGCGTCCCCGGGCGATCGGCGCCCGCGTCCCTGGACCGAGACCGATGCGCTACGGCATCCGCTGCACCATGAGCTCGAGCGACCCGATGTCGGCGCCCCACCTGCTGGGACCCGACTGGGCCGACTTCTATTGGTACGCCACCGCCGCCGAGCGCGATGCGGCGCTGGTCGAGAAGTCCTCCGAGCATCGTTTCTCGCGCAAGGGCGACGCCCCGCGCGTGATCTACGCTCCGGTCGAACGCGACCAGAGCGGCAACCTCCGCTAGCGGCCCCGCGATGAGCGAGAGCCAGGAGGCGCGTCCGGTCGCGCCGCTGCCCGACGTGCGCCGGCGCATGAACGAGGGGGCCCGTCTGCTCGAGAGCGGCCAGGCCGCCGGCGCCGCCGAGATGTTCGAGCAGGCGGCCCAGCTCCAGCCCGACTACCCCGACGCGCCGGCGATGCGCGGCGTGACCGCGTTCCTGACCGGCGACCACGCGCTGGCCGAGAAGCTGCTGCGCCACGCGCTGACGCTGGCGCCCAACCGCGCCGACCTGTTGCAGAACCTCGGGCTCGTGCTCGGCGCCCAGGGCCGCCTCGAGGAGGAGCTGCGCACCTACGCCACCGCGATCAAGGCCGAGCCGCGCAACCCGGCGCTCTACGAGCTGCTCGGCCAGGCCGAGATGCGCGCCGGCGAAGCCCGGCTCGCGGTCGCGACCTACTCCGACCTGCTAGACCTCGACCCCGGCCACAAGATCGCGCGCCACAACCTGACCATCGCCCTGCTCGAGGCGCCGTTCGCGGGCTGGACCCGCGAGCGCGAGGCGCTGCTGCTGCACCTGCTCGGCCACCAGGACATCGAGCTGCTGCACCTGGCGCCGGCGGTCGGTGCGGTGGTGCGCGACCGCCATCGCATCGTCGACGGCAGCGAGGAACCGGCGCTCGAGACGCTGGCCAACGATTCGCTGCTGATCGCGGCGCTGGCGACGCTCTACTTCGCCGACGCGGTGACCGAGCGCTTCCTGACCCGCAGCCGCAGCCGGGTACTGGCCGCGCTCGATGCCGCCAGCGAACCGACCCCCGACCTGCTGCGGCTCGCCGCGGCGCTCGGCCTGCACGGCTTCGCCAACGACCATGCGTTCCTGGTCGGCGACGGCTCGGGCGCCGATGCCGAGGGCCAGCGCGTCGCCGCGCTCGGCGAGGCGCTGGCCGAGGCGCTCGAGGACCAGCCGCTCGGCACGCCCGACGGGGTCGGCGCGCCGCTCGCGCTGGCGATCGCGCGCTTCGGCATGTTCGCGCCGCTGCACGCGCACGCCGGGGCCGAGGCGATCGCCGCGTTCCCGCCGACCGCCTGGCCGCCCGAGCTGCGACCGCTGCTGCTGCGCACGCTGGTCGAGGTCCGCGACGAGCTCGCCCGCGGCGCGCGGATCCCGGCGTTCGGCCGGGTCGCCGCCGACGACGCGACCTCGGCCAGCGTCAAGGCGATGTACGAGGAGCATCCCTACCCGCGCTGGCAATCGTTCGGCTTCGTCGCCGCGCAGCCGCTCGGCCTGCTGCTCGGCCAGGCGCTGCCGGCCTGGTCGCCGCCGGCCTGGAGCGACGGCCGGCCGTTCGACGTGCTGATCGCGGGCTGCGGCACCGGCCGCCACGCGCTGCGCGCCGCGCTCCACTACCAGGGCGCGCGGGTGCTCGCGATCGACCTGTCGCGCCGCTCGCTCGCCTACGCCCAGCGGATGGCCGAGCGCTTCGGCGCGCGCAACATCGAGTTCAGGCAGGGCGACCTGCACGAGCTGCCCGAGCTCGGTCGCCGCTTCCAGCTGATCGAGACCATCGGCTCGTTCGAGACGCTGGCCGATCCGGCCAAGGGCTGGGCCGCGCTGCGCGCCTGCCTCGCCGACGACGGGCTGCTGCACGTCGGCTCGTACTCCGAGACCGCGCGCCAGCCGGTGGTGCGGGCGCGGGCGCGGATCGCCGCGCTCGGCATCCCCTCGACCGACGACGGCATGCGCCGCTTCCGCCGCCAGCTGCTCGACGGCACGCTCGAGGGCTTGAGCACCAAGGACGGCCATCGCCTGGCCGGGGTCGGCGACTTCTACTCGCTGGCCGGCGTCCGCGACTTCCTGTTCCACGTCCAGGAGCACCGCTTCATGCTCCGCCAGCTGCGCGACCTGGCGCGCGCCAACGACCTGCGCTTCGTCGGCTTCCAACCGCTCAAGCGCGAGGTCCGCACCGCGTTCGTCGACCATCACCCGGGCACGGCGACGCTCGCCGACCTGGACGCGTGGGCCCAGTGGGAGGACGGCAAACCGGACATCGTGGGCGACTTGCAGAACCTTGGGATGTGGTTCGGCTGGTACGAACCGGCGCAGCGCTCGGGGAAATCGTAAGAGCGGTATCGCGACCGGTGTGCCTCGCGCGAGCGAAGCGCGGTCGGCGCGCTCTGGGGGACACCGATCTCCCTAAGACGCGGACGCGATACCGGTCGATCGGTGTCCCCCAGATCACGCCTCCGCGCGATTCGACTGCCTCCGCACAACGATCGCGTCCCACTCTTCGACCTAAACGAGCGCTGCGCAGGTTCGTGTCAGCCGTCGTGTGGTTGGTCGAAGAGGCGGGACATGCCTCATCTCAAGTCATCGTGTGGCACTCGCCTTGCGCGGGTCGGTCTGGCGGCCATCACCCGACCGGTATCGCGTCCGCGTCTTAGGGAGGGTGATGGCCGCCAGATCGGCCCGCGCTCTTACCGCAGTGCCCCTCTCCGCTCGATGGAGGCACCTCTCCTCTTCAACAACTATTTCTTCGGTATCACCTGGACCTGCGCGATGCGAGGCCCCCGCATCTCCCGCACCACCACCTCGAACCCGGGCAACGAGATCCGTGCGCCCTTCTCGGGCACCCGTTCGAGCTTCCACATCACCAGCCCGCCGACCGAGTCGACCTCCTCGACCTCGATCGCGCGGCCCAGCACCTGCTCCAGCGAATAGAGCGAGAGCTTGCCGTCGCCGAGGAACGAGCCGTCGGGCTGCTGCGCCCAGGCGGCCCGGGCGCGGCGGAACTCGTCCTGCACGTCGCCGACCATCGCCGCCACCAGGTGGTCCATGGTCACGAAGCCGAGCGTGGTGCCGAGGTCGTCGTCGACGATCGCGAAGTGCGGCTGGCCTTCGCGGAACATCCGCAGCAGCTCGAAGGCCTTGGTGTCGCGATGGACGATCGGGATCTCGCGCACCAGCGGCCGCAGGTCGTCGAGCGTGGCGCCCTTGCGCTGCCGCGCCCACAGGTCCTTGACCAGGATCACGCCGACCACCGCGTCGCGGTCGCCCTCGACCGCCGGGTAGCGCGAGTAGCCCTGCCCTTCGATCCGGGTCATGTTCTCGGCCCAGCTCCAGGTCAGGTCGAGCACCACCATCTCGCTCGCCGGCCGCATCAGGTCGCCGACCGAGAGCTCGCGCAGGTCGAGGGTGCGCGCGAGGATGTCCTTCTCGACCGCGCCGAGCTCGCCGTGGAGGTGGCTCGAGGACAGCACCTGGCGGATCTCGTCGGCCGAGTAGGCATCGTCGCCGTCGGCGTGGAGGTCGACCTTGAGCGCCCGCAGCACCAGCAGCGAGGACTGGTTGAGGAACCAGATGATCGGGTAGGCCGCCCAGTAGAAGAGCCGCAGCGGCGCCGCCGCCCACAGCGCGACGCGCTCGGGACGGCGGATGGCGAGCGACTTGGGCGCCTGCTCGCCGATCACGATGTGGAGGAAGGTGATGATGAAGAACGCGACACCGATCGCGACGCCGGTCACCACCCGCTCCGATTCGATGCCGAACGCGCCGAGCATGGGACGGACCAGCTCGGCGAAGGTCTCCTCGCCGATCCAGCCCAGCGCCAGCGAGGCGAGCGTGATGCCGAGCTGGCAGGCCGAGAGGTAGGCGTCGAGGTGGCGGCGGACGTGGAGCAGCGAGCGGGCCAGCGCGCCGCCCTCGGCGGCGAGCTCCTCGGCCTGCGCCAGCCGCAGCTTGACCAGCGCGAACTCGGCGGCGACGAAGAAGCCGTTGAGCAGCACCAGCAGGACCGCGATGCCGACCTCAATCCAGCTGGTGTCGACGATCTCGCCTTGGGTGAGGGAACTGGGGTCCACGCGGCGGGGTCCGGCACCGCGGTCGCGGCGGCGACATCCTAGCATCGCGCTCGCCGGCGCCCGGCTATGGTAGAAACCGGCAGGGGGAACGCACCAGATGGCGAGCCACGACACCGAGCTCCTCGCGCGCATGCCGCTGTTCAAGGACGTCGACCTGTGGTCGGTGCGTCCGCTGCTCGAGCGCTGCGACGAGGTCGAACACCCGACCGGCACGGTGCTGATCTCGCCCGCCACCGCCAACCAGCACGTCTACCTGCTGCTCAAGGGCCGGCTCTCCATCCACCTCACGCCCGACCAGCCGCCGCTCGCCACGCTCGAGCGCGGCGAATGCGTCGGCGAGATGTCGCTGTTCGGCAGCGAGTCGGCCTCGGCGTTCGTGATCTGCGCCGAGCCGACCCGGGTGCTGATCATCGACGACCGCACCTTCTGGGACCTGATCAACGCCTCGCACGAGATCGCGATCAACCTGCTGACGATCCTGTCGCGCCGGGTCCGCTCCGGCAACCAATCGATCGGCGCGAGCGAGGAACGGGCCACGGTCGACGCGCTGACCGGGCTGCGCAACCGGCGCTGGCTCGACGAGGCGTTCGCGCGCGAGGTCGCGCGGGCCGAGGCCCAGCGCCAGCCGCTGTGCGTGGCGATGACCGACGTCGACAAGTTCAAGCGCTTCAACGACAGCGAGGGCCACGCCGCCGGCGACGTGGTGCTCAGGACCGTGGCCAAGGTGCTGCGCGACAGCTCGCGGCCGAAGGACCTGGTCGCGCGCTACGGCGGCGAGGAGTTCACGGTGCTGTTCCCGGACACCCCGATCGACGACGCGCTGGCGGCCTGCGAGCGGCTGCGCCAGGCGATCGGCGCCTCGGACTGCGTCCACGAGGGCAAGGCCCTGCCCCGCGTGACGGCCTCGTTCGGGGTCGCCCAGCTCAGGCCGGGCGAGGCGCTGGAGGAGCTGTACAAGCGCGCCGACGCCGCGCTCTACCAGGCCAAGGAAGGAGGGCGCGACCGGGTGTGCGTCGCGCCCTGATCCGTCGCGGAGCTGCCTGGGCTCAGTCCTTCTTCGACTTCCGCGGCGGGTTGATCCAATAGACCTGGGTGCCTTCGCGCATCGCACCCGACTCCACCGCCGCCATCACCTCGCTGTCGAGCGTCGACTTGTAGGTCGAGGGCGCGCGCTTGTCGGGCATCGAGCTGCAGGCCGGCAGCGCGAGCAGCAGCGCCACGCCGAGCACCGGGGTCAGGCCGTTCATCTTCGTGCGCATGGTCCACCTCCAGGACATGGGGTGAGCCTAGTCCGTCCGGCGCGGGACGGAAGGGGATGACGCGGACCGGCCCGCCGCGGCGGTGGACGGGGCCGCGCCTGCGACGGGCGCGTCAGCGCTGCGGGACGGGTTCGGGCGGGAACCCGGCGAAGGCGCGGAGCAACGCTTCGTCGAGCGCGGCGAAGGCCTGGTCACGGTCGCGCGAGACGGTGCCGACGATGTAGGTGCGCCAGACCAGCTCGTCGCGCTTGGTGTCCACGAGGTCGACCACCAGCGTGCCTTCGGTGTAGTTGCGGACGATCACGTCCTCGTACATCGGTCCCCAGTGGCCGTAACCGTGGGGATAACCGTAGGGCCCGTAGGGCGCGGACCACGGTCCGTAGAACGGCGCCGAGGGCACCGTGCTGATGTCGGTCCGCTTCTCGGCGGTCAGCCAGTAGCGCAGCGTGAGGTCGGCGGCGCCCGGCTCGCCGCGGCCGAGGCCGCGGGCCTCGAGGTGGCGCACCACCATCGCCTCGATGCGCTTGAGCACCAGCGAGTTGTCGAACTCGTTGGGCGTGTCGCTGCGGGTGCGCGGCGGCACCGCGAAGCTGCGGTAGGCGCTGAAGTCGACCGCCGGATCGCGGTCGACCTTGACGTCGTACTTCACCGCGCAGCCGGCGAGCACCAGCACCAGTGGGATCAGGATCGCGATGCGCATACGGGGGTCCATCCGGTGTTAACGCGCGGGGCGCGCTGGGGTTGACCGGCGCCGCTCAGAGCTCGGCGGCGATGCGGAAACCGAGCGAATCCGAGGCGAGGTCGGCCGGCGCGCTGCTGCGGTTGGCGCTGCGCACCGATTCCGGCTTCTGCGACCAGGCGCCGCCCCGCACCACGCGGTCGCGCAGCGAGTCGGCATCGACGCAATCGCGCTCGGCGCCGGCGTAGGACTTCGCGTACTCCGAGCAGGTCCACTCGGCGACGTTGCCGGAGACGTCGAACAGACCCCAGGCGTTGACCGGGAACGCCCCCGACTCGAGCGTGCGGTCGCGCGCGCCGCTGCCGCAACCGTCGCAGTTGGCCTTGCCCTGCGCGCCCTGCTCGCCCCACCAGAAGTCGGTGGTGGTGCCGGCGCGCGCGGCGTACTCCCACTCGGTCTCGGTCGGCAGCCGGTAGCGGCGCTTGGTGGTCTGGCTCAGCCAAGCGGCGTAGGCCTGCGCATCGGTCCAGGTCACGCAGACCACCGGGCTCGCATCGGTCTGCGAGAACGGCACGCGCTTCCAGTAGGCCCACTTGTCGGTGGCGAGTCGGCCCTTCTCGTTGACCCGGCAGCCGCCGCCGCGCTGGGCGACCGTCTTGTAGCCGGTGGCGTCGATGAACGCGGCGAACTCGCCCTTGGTGACCTCGCGCACGCCGATCGCGAACGGCGCGACGCTGGTCCGGTGCAGCGGCAGTTCGTCGCGATCGCCGTTGCCGGAGACGTCGCCCATCTGGAACCCGCCGGCCGCGAGCACCACGAGCTCGGGCGCCGGACCGAGCGCGCCGAGGTCGTCGCGGATGCGGGTGCCGGGCGCCGGGCCCCTGCCGCTGTGCGGACGGGCGGCAACGCTGCTGCCGGCCGCACCACCGGTCGTCCCCACGCTGCCGGTCCGGGTGCCGGCGACGCGACGGTCGCCCGTGCTCGCGCCGGCCGGACGACCCGCGCGCCGCGCGGCCAAGGCATCGGCCTCGCGCTTGGCCTTGGCCTTGGCCTCGAGCTCGGCCTTGGCCTTGGCTTCGGCCTCGGCCAGGGCGCGCGCCTCGGCATCGAGCGCTTCCTTCGCCAGCTCGGCCTCGGCCCGATGCCCGCAGCGCGTGCAATCCAGCAGGTAGCGGGCGTAGCCCGCCGCGGTGTGCTCGGTGACCGCGGCGCTGAAGTCGGCGTCGTCGGCGCGCATCGCGCGCCAGCCCTGCACCGCGTAGGCGGTGAGCGCGAGCATCGCCGCGACCGCGGCGCCGGCCAGCGGCTTCGACCCCACCCACCACGGTCGCGGCCGACCGCCCTGGGTCTGCGACAGCACCGCGGTGCGCATCGAATCGCCGGCGGCATCCTCGGCCCGCATGGTCGGTTCGTCGTAGGCGCTGAGGTCGGGGATCTTGACCGTGGTCGGCGATACCGAGCCCTCGGACAGCCGAGCCTTGAGGTCGATCGCCGCCTGCGGCCGATCGCGCATCCGCAACGCCATCGCCCAGTCGACCGCGCCCAGCACGCCCGGCGAGAACTGCCCGGCGCCGCGCACCACCGCCGACTGGTAGGGGTCGAGCTCGCCCTCCGACAACGCCGCCGAGCGCTTGGTCGCGTCGATCGGCGCGCTGCCGAACATGCACATGTACATCGAGGCGCCGACCGCGTAGAGGTCGGACCACGGGCCCTGGCGCTCGTCGTTGGAGTACTGCTCGAGCGGTGCGTAGCCGGGCGTGACCAGCGCGGTCAGCGCGTGGTCCTCGCCGGTGCCGACCACCTGCCGCGCCGAGCCGAAGTCGAGCAGCATCGGCCCGTTCTTGCGCAGGTAGATGTTGCCGGGCTTGATGTCGCGGTGGATCAGGTCGACCGCGTGGAGGTCGCCCAAGCCGTCGAGGATCGGCATGAACACGCCGAGCAGCTCGGATTCGGTCAGCCGCGAGGAGTGGCCGCGCAGGTACTCGGACAGCGTCAGCCCGACCTCGAACTCCATCACCATGTAGGCGGTGTTGTTGGCCTCGAGCATCCGCGCCACCCGCACGATGTTGGGGTGCTTGAAGCGCGCCAACGCGCGCGCCTCGCGCTTGAAGCGGTCGAGGCCCCAGGCGTAGTCGTCGGCGTGCTTGGATTCGGAGGGTTTGACCTCGCCCTTGCGGGTCCGCATCGCGATGTCGCGGGGCAGGAACTCCTTGACCGCGAACTGGGCGTTCAAGTGCCGGTCGCGGGCGAGGTAGGTCACGCCGAAGCCACCATGACCCAGCACGCGTTCGATCCGGTACTCGTGGAGCTCGAACCCGACGGGCAGCGGGCTCGTGGTCGGCTGGGACATGGGCGGTTCCTGGGACGGGGCGCTAGTGTGCCGCAAGCCGCCGGACGACGCGAACCTCGCGCTCAGGCGTGGGGCGGCGAGGCGTCGCGCTGCTCCTGCTGCAACCGCCACATCTGCGCGTAGTGCCCGCCCTGGGCGAGCAGCGCGGCGTGCGTGCCGCGCTCGACGATGTGGCCCTGCTCCATCACCAGGATCTGGTCGGCGCCGATGACGGTCGACAGCCGATGGGCGATGACCAGCGTGGTCCGGCCGACCTGGAGCCGGTCGAGCTCGGCCTGGATCGCCTGCTCCGACTTGGAATCGAGCGCCGAGGTCGCCTCGTCGAAGATCAGCACCGCCGGCTCCTTGAGCAGGGCGCGGGCGATGGCGACCCGCTGCTTCTCGCCGCCCGAGAGCTTGAGGCCCCGCTCGCCGACCTCGGTCTCGTAGCCGTCGGGCTGGCTGACGATGAACTCGTGGATGTGGGCGGCGCGGGCCGCGGCCTCGACCTCGTCGCGGCTGGCCGCCGGCCGGCCGTAGCGGATGTTGTAGTAGATGGTGTCGTTGAACAGCACGGTGTCCTGCGGGACGATCGCGATCGCGCCGCGCAGCGAGCTCTGGGTCAGGTCGCGCAGGTCGTGGCCGTCGATCAACACCGCGCCCGAGCCCACGTCGTAGAAGCGGTACAGCAGCCGGGCCAGCGTGCTCTTGCCCGAGCCGGAATGGCCGACCACTGCGACCGTCCCGCCCGGCGCGATCTCGAAGTCGACGCCCTTGAGGATCTCGCGTCGCGCGTCGTAGGAGAAGCGCACGCCGCGGAACTCGACCCGCGGCCTGCGCGCGGTGAGCGGCACCGCGCCGGGCCGGTCCTGGACGTCCTGGCGCTCGTCGAGCAGGCCGAACAGCCGCTCCATGTTGGTCAGCGCCTGCTTGACCTCGCGGTACATCATGCCGAGCAGGTTCAAGGGCGCGGCGAGCTGGATCAGGTAGGCGTTGACGAGCACCAGGTCGCCGACCGTCATCCGCCCGGCGACCACGCCGTCCGCCGCGCGCCACATCATCGCGGTCACCCCGATCGACACCAGCGCGACCTGGCCCAGGTTGAGCAGCGCCAGCGTCTTCTGCGCCATCACCCGCGCCTCCTCCAGCTTGAGCAGGTGCTGGTCGTAGCGGATCGCCTCGTGCTCCTCGTTGTTGAAGTACTTGACCGTCTCGTAGTTGAGCAGCGAGTCGACCGCGCGCTCGTTGGCGCGGGTGTCGGCCTCGACCGAGGCCCGGTAGAACTGGGTCCGCCACTCGGTGATCGAGAACGTCCACACCGTGTAGGCGACCAGGGTGACGACCGTGATGAGCGCGAAGCTCCAGTCGTAGGCCCACACCAGCACCGCGGTGACCAGGATCACCTCGAGGCCGGTCGGGACGATGGTGTAGAGCGTCCAATCGAGCAGGTCGGAGACCGCGGTGCCGCCGCGCTCGACGTCGCGGGCCACCCCGCCGGTGCGGCGGCCGAGGTGGAACTTGAGGCTCAGCGCGTGGAGGTGGCGGAACACCTCGAGGGTGATGCGGCGCGCGGCCCGCGCCATCACCCGCGCGAACACCACCTGGCGCAGCTCGGTGAACAGCGTGGTCGAGATCCGCGCCGTGCCGTAGGCGATCAGCAGCGCGACCGGCAGCACCAGCAGGCTGGGCTGGATGTTGAGCTCGTCGACCAGCAGCTTCATCGCGTAGGGCACGAACATGCCGGCGAGCTTGGCCAGCACGATCAGCGACAGGGCGAGCACGATCCGCCCCAGGTATGGCGTGAGGTAGGGCACCAGCGCCCGCAGCACCTCGCTTTCGCGCCGCGCGCTGACCGCTCGCGCCAGCGGCGTGACCTCAGCCATCGGGCAGCACGTCGAACGCGATGCAGATGCGCCGCTCGTCGCCGGTGAACGGGAGGGTGCGGTGGTAGAGGTAGGACGGGAACAGCAGCAGCAGCCCTTCCTCGGGGCGGACCACCTCGATCAGCGGTTCGCGCGTGCCGCCGATGTGGTCAGCGGTGCGGCCGAACTCGATGCAGCCGGCGTCGCCCGCGCCGGCCTTCACCACCGCCGGCAAGCGGACGTAGTAGACGCCGCTGAGGTAGCCGTCGGGATGGAAGTGCGGGCCCTGGTGGCCCTGCGCCGCCAGCACCACCGCCCACGAGGCGAGCTGCCAACTCGCCGGCAAGTGGCTCGTGAACGGATGCGCCGGCAGCGTCACGCGCAGCCGCTCGATCTGCGCCTCGACCGCGCTGCGCAGCGCGCGCTCGAGCGCGGCGAACGGACCCTGACCGCCGTGCGTCGCGCCCATCAGCTCGCCGGTCTGCCAGCCGCCGCGGGTGGCCTTGTCGGCCGGTTCGTACTCGAGCGTCGGGTGCGCGAGCACCGCGGCGGCGAGCGCGTCGTCGAGCGCCTCGATGGTGGCGTAGCCGGCCGGCGCCGCCAGGCGCTGGCGCAGCACCAGCCGCTCGAAGTCGAGCAGCACGCGGGCCTCGTCGCGGCGGCCGAGCTCGATCAGCGCCGCGGCCTGGTAGGCGAGCGGCTTGCGGTTGCCGGGCGAGACGCCGAGGTAGCGCTCGGCGGCGGCGAGCGCCTCGGCATGCTGACCGCCGCGCATCAGCGCGATGCAACGGTTGTTGTGGGCCTCGAGGTCCTTGGGATCGCGTTCGAGCGCGCGGCCGAACGCAGCGGCGGCCTCAGCGTTCCGGCCGAGCTCGAGCAGGGCGACGCCGACGTTGTAGTGCCCGCGCGGCGCGGCCGGGTCGGCCTTGAGCACCAGCTCGAAATGACCGAGCGCGTCGGCGGCACGGCCCTGCTTGAGCCGGAGGTCGCCGAGGTTGATCCGCGCCGGCAGCATCGCCGCGTCGCGCTCGAGCGAACGCTCGAACGCGTCGGCCGCCTCCTCGCTCGCCCCCAACGCGTTCAAGGCATTGCCGAGGTTGAACCAGGTGCCGGACAGCATCGGTTCGAGCTCGACCGCGCGGCGGAACGCGGCGAGGCCCTCCTCGGCGGCCCCTGCTCGCATCGCGCAGGCGCCCAGCGCCGACCACAGCTCGAAGCGACCAGGGCTGACGGCGATGGCACGGCGCCAGGCCGCCAGCGCCTGGGGCAGCTGGCCTTCGCGTTGAAGGTGGGACGCCTCGCGGATCACCGCGTCGGCCGGGTCGTGGGATGCCATCGGGACGCAGTATCGCGCAACCGGGCTATGCTGCGGCGCGGTCCCTCGCAACGGAGTCCCCCATGCGCTCGTTCCCCAAGGTCTTACTGGTCGCCCTCCTCGCCTTCTCCAGCGTCGCTCTCGCCGAGCCGGCGCCGTCGGCCGACCCCAACCTCTGGCTCGAGGGCGTCACCGACGAGAAGGCCTTGGCCTGGGTCCGCGAGCGGAACGCGGTGAGCGTGAAGGAGCTGGCCGAGACCCCCGGCTTCAAGTCGCTCGAGGGCGAGATCCTCGCCATCCTCGACTCCAACCAGAAGATCCCCTACGTCACCAAGATCGGTGACCAGTACTACAACCTGTGGAAGGACAAGGACCACGCCCGCGGCCTGTGGCGTCGCACCACGCTCGCCGAGTTCAAGAAGGCCGAGCCCAAGTGGGAGACCGTGATCGACGTCGATGCCCTCGGCAAGGCCGAAGGCGAGAACTGGGTCTGGCACGGGGCCGACTGCCTGCGCCCGAAGTACCAGCGCTGCCTGGTCGCGCTGTCGCGCGGCGGCGCCGATGCCGACGTGACCCGCGAGTTCGATCTGCCGAGCAAGTCGTTCGTCAAGGACGGCTTCTTCGTGCCCGAGGCCAAGAGCTCGGTCAGCTGGCGCGACGCCGACACGCTCTTCGTCGGCACCGACTTCGGCTTGGGCTCGATGACGAGCTCGGGCTACCCGCGCACCGCGCGGCTGTGGAAGCGCGGCACCGCCCTGGCCGACGCGCCGACCGTGTTCGAAGGCAAGGCTGACGACGTCGGCGCCTATGCCGGCCACGACCACACCAAGGGCTTCGAGCGCGACTTCTACTACCGCTTCATCACCTTCTACACCAACGAGCTCCAGGTGCTGCGGGACGGCAAGCCGGTGCGGGTCGACAAGCCCGACAGCGCCAACGCCAACGTCCACCGCGAATGGCTGTTCGTCGAGCTGCGCGACGACTGGACCGTCGGCGGCAAGACCTACAAGTCCGGCTCGTTGCTGGCGATCAAGTTCGACGACTTCATGTCCGGCGATCGCGCCTTCGAGGTGCTGTTCGAGCCGACCGCGCGGACCTCGCTCGCCGGCTACACGCCGATGAAATCGAAGCTGATCCTCAACGTGCTCGACAACGTGAAGTCGCGGCTCTACGTGCTCTCGTCGGGGAAGAACCAGAGGGGCTGGAAGCGCGAGCCGATGCCCGGCGTGCCCGAGCTCGGCAGCGTCGCCGCCAACGCGGTCGATGCCGACCTGGGCGACGATTACTTCCTGGTGGTCACCGATTTCCTGACCCCGACCACCCTCGCGCTCGGCACCGCCGGCAAGGGACCGGCCAAGACGCTCAAGTCGCTGCCGGCGTTCTTCGACGCCAGCGGCCTGACCGCCTCGCAGCACGAGGCGACCTCCAAGGACGGCACGCGGGTGCCCTACTTCCAGGTCGGTCGCAAGGACATGAAGCTCGACGGGACGAACCCGACGCTGCTCTACGGCTACGGCGGCTTCGAGGTCTCGCAGACCCCGAGCTACAGCGGCGGTCGCGGCAAGGGCTGGCTCGGACGCGGCGGCGTGCTGGTGGTCGCCAACATCCGCGGCGGCGGCGAGTTCGGCCCGCGCTGGCACCAGGCCGCGCTCAAGGCCAACCGCAACAAGGCCTACGAGGACTTCGCGGCGGTGGCCGAGGACCTCGTCGCGCGCAAGGTGACGAGCGTCAAGCACCTCGGCGCCCAGGGCGGCAGCAACGGCGGCCTGCTGATCGGCAACATGCTGACCACCTACCCGCAGCTGTTCGGCGCGCTGGTCTGCCAGGTGCCGCTGCTCGACATGCAGCGCTACAGCAAGCTGCTCGCCGGCGCCTCGTGGATGGGCGAGTACGGCGATCCCGACAAGCCCGAGGAGTGGGCGTTCCTCCAGAAGTACTCGCCGTACCAGAACGCCTCGAAGGACGCGCACTACCCGCGCACGCTGTTCACCACCTCGACCCGCGACGACCGGGTCCATCCCGGCCACGCCCGCAAGATGGTGGCGCGCCTGATGGAGCAGGGCCACGACGTCCTCTACTACGAGAACATCGAGGGCGGTCACGGCGGTGCGGCCAACAACCAGCAGGCCGCGTTCATGACGACGCTCGCCTACGAGTTCCTGTGGAAGCAGCTCACCCAGCCCTGAACCCGTGAGCGAGGTCGCCGACAACCCGCACGACGGCCGCTGGTTCGCGCTCGCCGTGCTCTGCTTGGGCGTGCTGATGATCGTGCTCGACACCACCATCGTGAACGTCGCGCTGCCCTCGATCCGCGAGGACCTCGGCTTCAGCGAGGCGACGCTGGCCTGGGTCGTCAACGCCTACATGCTGACGTTCGGCGGCTTCCTGCTGCTCGGCGGCCGGCTCGGCGACCTCTACGGCCACCGCCGCCTGTTCCTGATCGGGCTCGTGCTGTTCACGCTCGCCTCGCTGGCCTGCGGGCTGGCCGGCTCGCAGGCCACGCTGATCGTGGCGCGCGGCGTGCAGGGCCTCGGCGCTGCGGTGGTCACCGCGGTCGCGCTGTCGTTGATCATGGACCTGTTCAGCACGCCGGCCGACCGGGCCAAGGCGATGGGCGTCTACGGCTTCGTCTGCGCCGGTGGCGGCAGCTTGGGCGTGCTGGCCGGCGGCGTGCTGACCGGCACCTTCGACTGGCATTGGGTGTTCCTGGTCAACGTGCCGATCGGCGTCGCGGTCTACCTCGCCTCGCTGCGCACGCTGCCGGCGGTGCACGCCGCGGCCGACGGCCTCGCGCTCGACCTCGGCGGCGCCTTCACCATCACCGGCGCGATGCTGCTCGCGATCTACGCGGTGGTCGGCGGCAACGAGGCGGGCTGGGGCTCGCTCACCACGCTCGGCCTGCTGGGTGCGGCGGGTGTGCTGTTCGTGGCGTTCCTCGCGATCGAGTCGCGGGTCACGGCGCCCTTGATGCCGCTCGGCCTGTTCCGGCTGCGCAGCGTCGCGGTCTCGAGCGCGGTCGGCATGCTGTGGTCGGCGGCGATGTTCGCCTGGTTCTTCCTCTCGGCGCTCCACATGCAGCGGGTGCTCGACTACACGCCGATGCAGATCGGCCTCGCCTTCCTGCCCGCCAACCTGCTCATGGCGGCGTTCTCGCTCGGCTGGTCGGCCAAGCTCGTGATGCGCTACGGCCTGCGCCGTCCGCTCGCCGGGGGCCTGGCGCTAGCGGCCGCCGGCCTGCTGCTGTTCGCGCGTGCCCCGATCGAGGGCCGGTTCCTGATCGATGTGCTGCCCGGGATGCTGCTGCTGGGCCTCGGCGCCGGCATCGCGTTCAACCCGGTGCTGATGGCGGCGATGAGCGAGGTCGCGCCGAGCGACTCCGGGCTCGCCTCGGGCGTGGTCAACACCAGCTTCATGCTGGGCGGCGCCTTGGGCTTGGCCGTGCTGGCGAGCCTCGCCGCCGCACGCAGCGACGCGCTCGCCGCCTCGGGGATGGACCCGACGGCCGCGCTGGCCGGCGGCTACGGCGCCGCGTTCTTGACCGGCGCCGGCTTCGCCGCGCTGGCCGGCGCGCTCGGCGCTATGCTGCTGCGCGATGGCGCGACCGCGCCCCACGCGCCACCACACTGACTCCTCAAACCAAGAGAGGTACCGCCATGGGACTCTACGTCGCTGGGATGGTGATCCCGGTCAAGCGCAGCAAGCTCGCCAAGTACCGGACGATGGCCCGCCGAGGCGGCAAGGTCTGGATCAAGCACGGCGCCCTCGAGTACCGCGAGTGCATCGCCGATGACGTCAAACCGGGCAAGCACACCTCGTTCCCGCAAAGCGTCAAGCTCAAGAAGGGCGAGGTGGTGTTCTTCTCCTACATCACGTTCAGCTCGCGCAAGGCGCACGACCGGGCGTTCATGAAGGTGATGGCCGACCCGGGCCTGACGGCGGACTTCAAGGATCCGAAGTCGTGGCCGTTCGACGGCAAGCGGATGTTCTGGGGCGGCTTCGATTCGTTCGTCGCGCTCAAGGGCAAGGCCAAGCGCCGCCGCTGACCGCGTCGCCTCAGCCCTTCGCGACCACCCGGTCGCGACCGTCGGTCTTGGCCCGGTAGAGCCTGGTGTCGGCGCGCGACACGAGCCGCGGCAAGAGCTCCTCGCCGTCCCAGCCGGCCGCGCCGACGCTCGCCGTGATGCGCAGCCCCTGCACGATGGGATCGAGCACGAGCGCCGCGACCGCCGCGCGCAGGCGTTCAGCGACCATCGCCGCATCGGACTCGGCGGTGTTCGGCAGCACCGCGATGAACTCCCCGCCACCGGTGCGGCCGAGCAGGTCGGTCGGTCGCAGCGCCAGGCGGCAGGCGTGCGCGACCTGGCGCAGCACCTTGTCGCCGGCGGGGTGACCGTGGGCATCGTTGACCTGCTTGAAGAGGTCGATGTCGAGCGCGAGCAACGCCAGCGGCTCATGATCGCCCCGCGCGCGCTGCAGCGCCTGTCCCGCCGCAGCGAGAAGGTGGCGCCGGTTCGGCAAGCGGGTCAGCTCGTCGGTCTGGGCGAGGTCGCGCAGGCGCTTGCGGTCATGCATCACGCGCACGAAGAACACCGTGAGCACCACCAGCAGCGCACCGAACAGACCGAGCGCGGTCGATCGCAGCGTGCGGATGCGCTCGGCGACCGCCTGCTCGCGCAGCTTCGACTGCGCCTCGTGCTCGGCGAGCTGGCGGGTGCGGGCCTCGTAGGCCTCGCGCCATTCCCCAGCGGCGGCGTGGGTCTCGGCCTGCGCCGGCGCCGGCACCGCAACGGCGGGTTCGGCGGCGGCGGACGCGGATAGAACGATGGCGAAGAGGAGAACGTTGACCTGGGTCATGCGGCCAAGCGTACCCGTTCCGGCGCCACGGTCGCAGGTGCTGCGGCGGTGCTAGCATCCACCGCGTGATCAGCCGTTCCGCCAGACCCCGATCGTTCGCCTGGACCGTGATGGTCGTGGCGATGCTGATCCAGGTCGTCCCGTTGGGCGCGTTGGCCGCACCCGCCGACGAGGCGCCGCACCATCATCAGGTCTCGCATCCCGGGTCGGCCGCAGCGCCGTGCTGCGATCCGGCGCCCGAAGCGCCGACCTGCGGCGACGCCACCGCGGGCTGCGCCCATCCCTGCGGCATGCTGCCGCCGGCGACCGGGCACGACGGCGCCGCAGCCCCATCGGCGTCACCGACCTCCCCGACCCCGGTCGACACGTCGGTCCGGCTCCCCCCGCCGCAGCCTCCTCCGAAGCCCTGACTCCGGCCCCTGGAACCCGCCGTCGCGCGCTGTGCGACGGCGCGTCGGTGCGCGTCGACCGCGCACACCTGTCCACCGGAGACTTCCATGCGGACGCAAGGGATCACCCCATCGTGCTCGACCATCTGGCACCGCGGCGCGACCGCGGTGCTCGGCATCAGCCCGTTCAACAGCTACTTCGACGAGGACCGGATCCAACGCCTGATCGGCCACTGCCGACGCGATGGCCGCGAAGCGATCGTGTTCGTGCCCGACGAGGTGACCCGCTTCACGCTCGAGGCCAAGGGCTACCCCGCCGAGCGGGCGGTCCAGAAGACCCGGCGGCAGGTCCGCTACCTGCGCAACAAGGTCGCGCGAGCGACCGCTGGCGCGCCGGTCCGCGTGCTCGGTTGCGCCGAGCTGGCGGGCATCGACGGCTACCTCCGGCACCACGCAGCGCTCGAGCGTCGCTTCGGGTCGGACGCGGCGTTCCGCCAGGGTTGCCTCGACACGACCCGCTGGGCGCTCGCCGCGGCGCCGGAGGACGAGGTCTCGGAACCGGCGATGCTGCTCGGCGTGCGCTACCTGCTCGCGGAGCTGCCGTTGTTCCTGCATGCGCCCGAGATCATCGGACGGCGCGAGGTCGCGTTCGTCTACCCGCAGTGCCCGGGGTTCGTCGCCGACCTGTTCCGCGGTCGCTACGGCGATGCGGTCTCGCCGGGCCAGGCGTTCGTCGAGATCGCCGAGGGCGAGGAGCAACGGTTCGCCGGCGCGGCATGAGCGCCGTAGGCCTGCGCTTGGTCCAGACGAGCCGCGCGGCAACGAGGACCCGGCCGAGGACGCGCTGCGCAGGATCCGGGACGCGGTGCGGAGACCGTTCCGCGAGTCGATGGTGGCTATGGGTGGACTCGAACCACCGACCTCAGCATTATGAGTGCCGCGCTCTAACCAGCTGAGCTACATAGCCATGATTTGGGGGGCGGATTCTACTAGACGTTGAAGCGGAAATGCATGACGTCGCCTTCCTGGACGACGTACTCCTTCCCTTCCAGGCGCCAACGGCCGGCATCCTTGGCTCCCTGCTCGCCCTTGTGCTTGACGAAGTCGTCGTAGCCGATGACCTCGGCGCGGATGAAGCCCTTCTCGAAATCGGTGTGGATCACGCCGGCTGCTTGTGGACCAGTGGCGCCGACCTTGACGGTCCAGGCCCGGACCTCCTTCACGCCCGCGGTGAAGTAGGTCTGCAGCCCGAGCAGGTCGTAGCCGTGGCGGATGACGCGGTTCAGGCCCGGCTCGGTGAGCCCCATGCTGGCCAGGAACTCGCCCTTGTCGGCGTCCTCGAGCTGGCTGATCTCGGCCTCGATCTTGGCGCAGACCGCGACCACCCCGGCGCCCTCGGTCGCGGCATGGGCCTTGACCTTGTCGAGCAGCGGGTTGTCCTCGAAGCCGGTCTCGTCGACGTTGGCGACGTAGAGGATCGGCTTCAAGGTCAGCAAGTTGAGGTCGCGGACCATCAGCCGCTCCTCGGCGCTGAGCTTGGCGGCGCGCGCGGCCTTGCCGGCGTCCAGCTGGGCCTTGAGGCGTTCGAGCACCGGCAGGCGCGCCAGCGCCTCCTTCTCGTTGGCCTTGGCCGACTTCTGCGCTCGCTGGAACGAACGCTCGACGGCGTCCATGTCGGCGAGCGCGAGCTCGGTGTTGATGGTCTCGATGTCCGACATCGGATCGACCTTGCCGGCGACGTGGACCACGTCGGGGTCCTCGAAGCAGCGCACGACCTGGACGATCGCGTCGGTCTCGCGGATGTGCGACAGGAACTGGTTGCCGAGGCCCTCGCCCTGCGAGGCGCCCTTCACCAGTCCGGCGATGTCGACGAACTCGACGGTCGCGGGCAGCGTCTTCTGCGGTTTGACGATGCCGGCGAGCACCTCGAGCCGCGGGTCGGGCACGCCGACCACGCCGACGCTGGGGTCGATGGTGCAGAACGGGTAGTTCTCGGCCGCCACGCCGGCCTTGGTCAACGCGTTGAACAGCGTCGACTTGCCGACGTTGGGGAGACCGACGATGCCGCACTTGATGCCCATCAACCTTCCTTCTTGTCGACGATGCCGTTGGTATGGAACGCGAGCATGGCTTTCTCCATGCCGCCCGTGATGATCAGCTCGACCGCATCGGCGGCGTGGAGCACCGCCTCGTCGAGCAGCGGCTGCTCGTCCTTGCGCGGACGCTCGAGCACGTAATCTATGACGTCGGCGCTGTTGACCGGCCGCCCGACGCCGACCCGCACCCGGCGGTACTGGGTGCCGAGGTGCTGGTTGAGGTCGCGCAGACCGTTGTGGCCGCCGTGGCCGCCATCCCACTTGAGCCGGACCGTGCCGTTGGGCAGGTCGATCTCGTCGTGGACCGCCAGCACCTGCTCGGGTGCCAGCTTGAGGAAACCCATGAGGGATTGGACCGCGAGCCCGCTGCGGTTCATGTAGGTCATCGGCTTGAGCAGCCGGACCTCACGCCCGCCGATCGCGCACTTGGCGAGCTCGCCATGGAACTTGCGCTCGTCGCGCCACGAGCCGCGGGCGCGCCGGACGAGCTCGTCCGCCACCCAGAAGCCTGCGTTGTGGCGCGTGCGCGCGTGCTCGTCGCCCGGGTTGCCCAGGCCGACGATCAGTTCGATCGGCGTGCTGTTATCCATGACGGAAAAGGCGACGGGCGCCGCCTCGCGGCGGCGCCCGTCCCTTCACGATCACTTCTTCTTGTCGCCAGCCTTGTCGGCGGCGGCCGGAGCCGCAGCCTTGGCGTCGCCCGGCTTGGCCGGGACGGCGGTGCCGTCGGCAGCGGCCTTGGCCGCGGCCTTCTCGTCCTGGATCGTGGCGGTCTCGGGCGCCGTCGGAGCGGCGGTGGCGAGATCCTCGTCGGTCGTGACGCGCATGTGCTGGATCGAGACCACCGGCAGGTCGTGCGACTTGCCGAGGTTGAGCGCCGGCAGGCGGACGCCCTCCGGGAGCTTGAGGTCCGACAAGTGCAGCGACTTGTGGATCTCGAGGCCCTGGATGTCGACCTCGATGAACTCGGGGAGGTGCTTCGGCAAGCACGAGATCTCCACCTCGATCATGTTGTGCGAGACCACGCCGCCCTGGGTCTTGACGCCGATGGCGGTCGTCTCGTTCAGGTAGTGGAGCGGGACGTGGATGCGGATCTCCTCGTTCTCGGAGACGCGCTGGAAGTCGAGGTGCACGAGGCGCGGCTCGACCGGGTGGCGCTGGACGTCCTTGATGATCGCCGGCTGGTCGCCGGCCGGCGTCTTGAGCGTGAGGATGCTGGCGAAGAACGCTTCGTTCTTCATCGCGAGCATGACCTCGTTGTGTTGGAACGACATCGTCTCGGGTGCCTTGTGGGCCCCGTAGACGATCCCCGGCACGCGGTCCGTACGACGCAGGCGGCGGCTCGCACCTTTGCCCATGTCAGCACGACCCTCGGCGGTCAGAGTGAACTTAGCCATTTGTATCTACCTTCTCTTCTCTCGTTGATGGACCCGGCGGCGCGACCTCCGCCAGGCGTTCTGGGAAACGTTTGCTTCAGTCCACGTACAGCGAACTGACGCTCTCTTCCTCGGCGATCCGGCGCATGGTCTCGGCCAGGATCTCCGCCACGCTGAGCTGGCGGATCTTCTTGCACTCCGCCGCCGCCGCGCTCAGCGGGATGGTGTCGGTGACCACCAGTTCGTCGAGCGACGAGCCGGTGATGTTGGCGACCGCCTTGCCCGACAGCACCGGATGGGTGATGTAGGCGACGACCTTCTTGGCGCCGTGTTCCTTGAGGGCCTTCGCCGCCAGGCACAGCGTGCCGGCGGTGTCGACCATGTCGTCGACGATGACGCAGGTCCGTCCCGTCACGTCGCCGATGATGTTCATCACCTCGGCCTGGTTCGGCTGCGGCCGCCGCTTGTCGATGATCGCGAGGTCCGCGTCATCCATGCGCTTCGCGATCGCCCGCGCGCGCACCACGCCGCCGACGTCGGGAGAGACGACCATCAGGTCGTCGTACTTCCGCTTCCACAGGTCGCCGAGCAGCACCGGCGACGCGTAGACGTTGTCGACCGGGATGTCGAAGAACCCCGTGATCTGATCGGCGTGGATGTCCACGCACAGGACCCGATGCACCCCGGCCGCCATGATCATGTTCGCCACCAGCTTCGCCGTGACCGGCACGCGCGCCGAACGCGGGCGACGGTCCTGGCGCGCGTACCCGAAGTACGGCACCACCACGGTGATGCGGCCGGCCGACGCGCGCTTGAGCGCATCGGCCATCGTGAGCAGCTCCATCAGATGGTCGTTGCTCGGCGGGCAGGTCGACTGGACGATGAAGACGTCGCGGCCGCGCACGTTCTCCATCAGCTCGACCTGGATCTCGCCGTCGCTGAAGCGGCCGACCTGCGCCTTGCCCAGCTTGATGCTGAGGTGCGAGCAGATCGTCTGCGCCAGCTTGGGCGTCGCGTTCCCTGCGAACACCATCATCTTGCCGTTCGCCACGCTGATCCCCTCTGCCGGCGAACCGGAGTGTGGTTGGGGCGGAAGGATTCGAACCTTCGTATGACGGGATCAAAACCCGTTGCCTTGCCGCTTGGCGACGCCCCAGTCGTCTCTTCACGGACCTCGGTGCAGCGGCGAGCGGTTCATCCCGCGCGCCACGAACCCCTCGATCCCGCTCGGCCGCCGCGCCAGGATGCGTTCCGCATCAGCGCGCGAACCGAACGATGCGAACACGCAGGCCCCGCTGCCGGTCAGCCGCGCGTCAGCGTGGCGACCGAGCCAGCGCAGCGCTTCGTCCACCGCCGGATGACGCGACCGGACCACCGGTTCGAACGCGTTCCCCAACCCTGCGATGCCCTCTCCCCCGCCGTCCGGGCCGAAAAGGGCGCGTAGTCTAATCGGGGCGGAATCCCTTTTCAATTCAGTAACTTGGTACATCTCAGCGCTTGAAACATGGGTGTTCGGCGCGAGGACCAGGTACCAGGGCTCCGGCAGGTCGACCGGGGTGAGGTATTGGCCGACGCCCTCGGCGAACGCCGCCCGGCCCTGCACGAACACCGGCACGTCGGCACCCAGGCTCAAACCGAGCTCGGCCAGGCGCTCGAGCCCGAGCCCTTTCCCGTCGGCAAGGCCCCACAGACGGTCGAGACCGACCAACACCGCCGCCGCGTCCGACGACCCGCCGCCCAGTCCCCCGCCGAGCGGGATCCGCTTGGTGACGCTGATCTCGGCGCCGAGCGGACACCCGCTCGCCTCCTTGAGCAGCATGGCGGCGCGCATCGCGAGGTCGTCGGCAGGCGCGACGCCCGCCGCCCCGAGCGTGCGGACGAGCGCGCCGTCGCGGCGGACGCGCAACTCGACCTCATCGCAGCGATCGATGAACTGGTAGCAGGTCTGCAGCAGGTGGAAGCCGTCGGGCCGTCGGCCGACGATGCGCAGGAACAGGTTGAGCTTGGCCGGAGCCTGGAGGACGAGCGTCATCGATGGTGGCTGCGGATCAGAAGTCCATCCCGCTGTCATCGTCGTCGACCGCGGGCCCGGCGCCGCCCTTCAGCGTCCAGCGCTCGGCGATGACCTTGATCTTGACCTCGCCGCGCTCGATCTCGAGCCGTTTCGGCAGCTCGAGCGCGCCGACCTTCTGGTACTCGGCGTAGGTCACGGTCCAGCCCTGCTGCTCGAGGCGCAGCGGCCGGCCGCGGCCGTCGACCGCGGCGGTGGCGTCCGAACCCGGCGCCGGGATGCCCGCCATCCAGAAGCGCATGCTGCGGATCGGCAACGACCAGCCGAGCCGCGCGCCGAAGTCGCGCTCCGGATCGGTGACGGTGAAGGTCTCGTTCTTGTGGGTCTTGACCGTGAGCGACTCGGCGCCGCCCCAGATCCGCAACCCGCCGAGGCCGAACGGGCCCTTGAAGCGGAAGTCGAGCGCCTCGCCGTCCTGGACCCATGACAGCGAACCCGAGTAGCCGTCGCGACCGGCGTCGATCGCGACCCGGCCCTCGAGCGCCCATTCGTCGAGCGACGCGAGCGCGCCCTGCCGTGCTGCCCAAGCTTGCTGATCGCCTTCGCCCTTGCCGATGCCCATGCTCGAACACCCTCCCATCGCGAGCAACGCGAGAACCGTGATCGCGCGCGCGCTCATCGTTCGAAGCGCGCGCGCGTCTCGTCGAGCACCCGGTGCCGCGGCGAACCCTTCGCGGCCTCGGCCCACAGCTGCGAGGCCTCGGCGCGCTCGCCCAGCGTCCACAGCACCTCGCCGAGGTGCGCGGCGATCTCGGCGTCGGCGTCGTAGCGGTAGGCGCGCTCGAGGTAGCCGCGCGCGGCGGCGGCCTCGCCGCGCCGGAAGCGCAGCCAACCGTAGGAATCGAGGATCGCCGGCTCGTCGGGCGAGGCGGCGAGCGCGGCGCTCAGCAGCCGTTCGGCCTCGTCGAGGTCGCGGGCCGAATCGGCGAGCGTGTAGCCGAGCGCGTTGAGCAGCGAGGGATCGTCGGGCGTCTTCTTGAGCAGGGCGCGGAGCTCCTTGGCCGCGGCGGCCGGATCGTCGGCGTCGGCCGCGACCAGCGCGCGCAGGTAGCGCAGCTCGGCGTCCGGCGTCTCGCGGATCGCGGCGTCGAGCAGCTCGCGCGCGGCGGCGTCCTCGCCGGCGTCGCGCAGCAGCTGGACCTCGACCTGGTAGAGGCGCGCGGCCCAGGTCGGCTGCCCCTCGCGCGCGGCCTTGAGGAAGCCGCGCCCGGCGGCGAGGCCCTCGTTCTTCGCCAGCACCCGCGCGATGCCGCCGGCCGCCGCGGTCGCGAACTCGTCGCGGACCACGTCGCGGTACCAGAGCAGCGCGTCCGAGCTCGCGCCCTGCTGCTCGGCGATGCGCCCGAGCTCGAGCTTGACGTCGTCGCGGGCCGGGTCCTGCGACGCCGGCCGCAGCACCTCGGCCGCCGCGTCGCGATCGCCCTGGGCGACCGCGACCGAGGCGTAGGCCAACCGGGCGTCGGCCGACTCGGGTTCGCGCGCGACCTCGCGCGCCAGCGCGGCGCGCGCGCCGACCAGGTCGCCGCATTCGGCGCGCAGCAGCGCGGCGACCAGCCGCAGCCCCGAGCGGGTCTTCGGCTCGGCGACCCGCAGCTCGAGCTCGGCCAACGCGGCGACCTCGCGGTCGCGACGGACCGCGATCCGGGACTGCAGCAGCAGCGCGTCGAGGCCCTTGGGGTCGAGGGCGCGGGTCTTGGCGATCGCGGTCGTCGCGGTGGTGAGGTCGGACGCGCGCCAGGCTGCGGTGGCGAGCGCGTACTGCGCCATGCGGTCGTCGGGGAACGCGGCGGCGTGCGCGACCAGCACACGCTGGGCGCGGTTGGCCGGCTCGCCGTCGACCAGCAGGCCGGCGGCACCGGCCGCGCCCGACAGCTCGCGGATGCGGGCCAGCTCGGCAATCACGACCTCGAGCTCGCGGGCCTCGAACGCGAGCAACGCGCGGCGGGCGTGCGCGGCCGGCTCGTCGGGGCTGCGTTCGACCCAGCGATCGACCAGCGCGCGGGCCTCGGTGCCGCGGCCGGCGGCGGCCGCGACCGAGGCGGCGCGTCCGAGCAGCGCCGGATCCTGCGATCCATGCGCCGCGGCGAGGTAGGCGTCGACCGCGGCATCGGTCCGGCCCGCCGCGAGCAGCGCCTCGGCCTCGAGCAGCGCGGCGGTCGCGGCGTCGGGCGCGTCGGGCGCGTCGGGCGCGTCGGCGTCCGGGCGGGTCGCGCCGCAGCCCGCGACGGCGATCGCGATGACGCTGGCGAAGGCTAGGACAAGGGAGCGCGGCATCGGCACCTCGGGATGTGCGCACTATACCGTGGGCCTGCCGGTGGCCCGCCGCGCGGTGCGCCGCGGCGCTCTGCTTGTCGGCGACGGCCGCGGCCCGCACAATCGCGCTGCGCCTTCATCGCAATCGACCCACGCCTGCTCGACCACCCGGATGGCCCTCCTCACCCTCGGCATCAACCACCAGACCGCGCCGGTCGAGATCCGCGAACGCCTCGTGTTCGCGCCCGACCAGGCGCCGGTGGCGCTGCGCGCGCTGGCGCGGCTGCCGGGCGTGAGCGAGGCGCTGTTGCTGTCGACCTGCAACCGCACCGAGCTCTACTGCGCGGTCGAGGGCGCCCACCAGTCGGTGGTCGCGGACTGGCTGCTGACCCACCACGCCGCCGACGATCCCGAGGTCCGCGAGCGGCTCTACCGCCACGATGACCAAGACGCGGTGCGCCACGTGCTGCGGGTCGCCTGCGGCCTCGACTCGATGGTGCTCGGCGAGACCCAGATCCTGGGCCAGCTCAAGGACGCGTTCGAGGTCGCCGCCGGCGCCGGCACGCTCGGGCCGCAGCTCAACCGGCTGTTCCAGCGCGCGTTCTCGGTCGCCAAGCAGGTCCGCACCGACACCGGCATCGGCGCCAACCCGGTGTCGGTCGCCTCGGCCGCGGTCGGTCTCGCGCGGCAGGTGTTCGGCCGGCTCGAGCAGCGCACCGCGTTGCTGATCGGCGCCGGCGAGACCATCGAGCTGGTGATCCGCCACCTCCGCGCCCAGGGCCTCGGCCGCCTGGTGATCGCGAACCGCTCGCTCGACCGCGCCCACGAGCTCGCCGCCCGCCACGACGGCTACGCCATCGCGCTCGACGAGATCCACGCCCACCTCCACGAGGCCGACCTCGTGATCGCCTCGACCGCGTCGCCCGAGCCGGTGCTGCACGAGCGCACGGTCCGCGCGGCGATGGAGCGCCGCCGGCGCGGACCGGTGCTGATCATCGACATCGCGGTGCCGCGCGACGTCGAGCCGGCGGTGGCCGCGCTCGCCGACGTGTTCCTCTACACCGTCGACGACCTCAAGGGGATCATCGACGACAACCTGCGGGCCCGGACCCGCGCCGCCGACGACGCCCAGCAGATCATCGACGCCGAGTGCACGCTCTACGCCGCCGACCTCAAGGCGCTCGACGCGGTGCCGGCGATCCGCCAGCTCCGCGAGCACGGCGACGAGGTGCGGCGCAAGGCGTTGGCCGAGGCCCAGCACATGCTCGAGACCGGCCGGCCACCGGCCGAGGTGCTCGAGTGGCTCGCCCACACGCTCGCCAACCGGTTGCTGCACGCGCCGAGCGCGAACCTCCGTGAGCTGGCGAAGGACGACCCGCGCGCGATCCGCACCGCGCGCCGCCTGCTCGGCCTGGACGACGCATGACCCCCTCGCTGCTCCAGAAGCTCGAGCGCACGGTCGAACGGGCCGGCGAGGTCGAGCGCCTGCTCGGCACGCCCGAGGTCGCCGGCCACGCCGATCGCCTGCGCGAGCTGTCGCAGGAGCACGCCCGGCTGGCGCCGCTGGTCGCCGACTGGAACGCCTGGCGCGCCGCCCAGCGCGAGATCGAGCACGCCGAGGCGCTGGCGCGCGACGCCGACCCCGAGGTCCGCGAGCTGGCCGAGGCCGAGAAGGTCGAGGCCGCGGCCCGCGCCGCCACGATCGAGGCCGCCCTGCTCGGCCACCTCGCGCCGCGCGACCCGCTCGACGAGCGCAACATCTTCCTCGAGGTCCGTGCCGCGGCCGGCGGCGACGAGGCCGCGATCTTCGCCGGCGACCTGTTCCGGATGTACTCGCGCTACGCCGAGCGCGCCGGCTTCGGCGTCGAGCTGCTGGCCGAGAGCCACGGCGAGCACGGCGGCTACAAGCAGGTGGTGGCGCGGATCGTCGGCCGCGGCGCCTACTCGCGGCTCAAGTTCGAGTCCGGCACCCACCGGGTGCAGCGGGTGCCGAAGACCGAGGCCTCGGGCCGCATCCACACCTCGACCGTGACCGTCGCGATCCTGCCCGAGGTCGACGCGGTGACCGAGGTGGAGATCAACCCGGCCGACCTGCGGGTCGACACCTATCGGGCGTCCGGCGCCGGCGGCCAGCACGTCAACAAGACCGACTCCGCGATCCGCCTCACCCACCTGCCGACCGGCATCGTGGTCGAGTGCCAGGACGAGCGTTCGCAGCACAAGAACCGGGCCCGGGCGATGAGCCTGCTCGCGGCCAAGCTGCTCGACGCCGAGCGCCAGAAGCAGCAGGACGCGACCACCGAATCGCGGCGGGCCCAGGTCGGCTCGGGCGACCGCTCGGAGCGGATCCGGACCTACAACTTCCCGCAGGGACGGGTCACCGACCACCGCGTCGAGCTGACCCTGCACCGCCTGCCGGCGATCCTCGAAGGCGACCTCGACGAGCTGATCGCGGCGCTCGCCCATGAGGACCAGGCGGCGAAGCTCGCCAGCCTGAGCTGAGCCGGACCTCCCTCGCGACCGCTCAGGCGATCATCGAGTCGTCGGCGCGGCGCGGCGCCTCGCCCAGGCGCAGCTTGAGGTCGTAGTAGTAGGCGACCACCACCCCATCGATCAGCAGGCCGAGGATCGCGCCGATCAGCGCGCCCACCGCGAGCTCGAGCAGCGGCTGGCGCGCGCCGGTGATGAACGCGGTCACCCCGCCGACCAGGCCCACCAGCAGGCCGGCGATCAGCATCGCGATCAACATCGCCACGAAGGTCAACAGGTAGAGCGCGAAGGTCCGCCACCAGTGGCCGCGGGTCAGCCGCAGGCTGGCGCCGAGCGCGCGCACCCCGTCGTGGTCGTCGAACAGCACCGCCTGGACGAAGAACGACATCGCGACCGCGACCCACAACCCCGGCAGCAACAGCAGCATCAGGCCGCACCACAGCGCGACGAAGTACAGCACGCCGCCGATCAGCAACTGCGGCAGCTTGCGCAGCGTGACGCCGAGCGACGACAGCGGATCGGCCGGCCGCTCGCGCGCCAGCGTGCCGACCAGGTGGAGCACCGCGCTGTTGACCAGCAGCAGCAGCACCGCGATCCCGGCCAGCGAGGCACCGAAGCGTTCGACCAGGTCGAGCAGCCGGCCTTCGCGCGCCAGCGCCTCGAGCTCGGCCTCGTGGGGGCCGAACATCTGCTCGCCGATCAGGTTGATCGCGATCCCGGCCAGCACGGCGAAGCCGACGGCCCGCGACAGCGTGGCGTTGAACACCACGAGCCCGCGATCGACGATCGCGTCGAGCGGCAGCGGTTCCTTCCAGTCGAGCATGGTCGGCTCCTAACGATGGTCGGTCGGCGCGCCGCGGCGACGGAACCAGGCCGCCACCGACCAGCGATCGCGGGTCGCCGGCAGCACCTCGTGTTCGACGCGGTCGCTCAGGAACACCACCAGCGTACCCGAGGCGGGCAGCACGTCGCGCGGTCCGTCGACCAGGTGCAGACGCAGCGCGCCGCCGTCCGCCTCGCGCCACGCCGGGTTGAGGTAGAGCACCAGCGACAGCACCCGCGCGTCATCGTCGGCGAAGCGATCGCGATGGCGGGCGTAGCCGGCGCCAGGCGGGTAGACCGCGAGGTGCGGTTCGACCTCCTCGAGCCCGAGCAGCAGCGCGCGGTTGAGCGCGCCACGCATCGTCTCGAGCGCGGCGACGAAGGCGTGGAGCTCGGGTGCGCGCGCGGCATCGATGCGATCGAGCCAGGCGATGCGATCGCCGCGCAGCGTCGAGGCATGGGTCAGTCCGCCGCCGTGCCCGACCGCGGCGGGCGCGAGCAGCCCCTCGGCGTCGAGCGCGAGCCCTTCGGCATGCATCCGGCCGGTCCGCGTCGCGTCCCAGGCTCCCGGCAGGACCACCGAATCGGCTATGCCCAGGCCCTCGATCAGGGCTGCTGAGGGGTCCGGAACCCCCATCGGAGGGGGTATTTGCGTGGATTCGGTCATCTTTCGGGAAGGAAACCCTGCTAGGCCATTGATTCGATTGGTCAAACTGGGAATAATCGCCGCCGGCTTAATCCGCCGTGGCGTCCGCATCCTTCAAGGAGCGGTCGCGTTCAACCCTCATCGAAACCGTACGTACAGGTAACACACGCTTATGAAGAAGATCGCTGTCATCGCCGGCGTCGCCCTCGCCCTTTCGCTCGCCGCTTGCGAGAAGAAGGAAGAGGCGGCTGCCCCGGCTGCTGCTCCGTCGACCGCTCCGGCGGCCGCTCCGACCACCGCTCCTGCGATGTCTCCGACCACGGCTCCGGCCGCGGCTCCGAGCACCGCTCCGGCGGCTGCTCCGGCGACCAAGACCGGCGGCTAACCGCTCACGCGGTTCGCCGATGCGACTCCGATCCTAGGTCGGAGCTCGCAAAGCAAGAAGGCCAGACGCCGCAAGGTGTCTGGCCTTCTTCTTTTCGATCGCGTTCTTCTACGAACGCGAAGTGCTTAGGTGGTCGGCTTGGGACCGAACGCGGCCTTGAGCTGATCGATGCCCTGCGGCGTGATCTGCAGATCGAACAGGCTGCCCGGGTTGAACGCGACACCGGTGTTGCCGCCGGCGTGCATCAACGCCAGCGCGGCCGGCGCCTGGTTGAGGAACGGGTAGTCCTTGTACTTCTCGATCGCCATCCCCGCGCGCAGCGGCGTGGTGAACACCGGCAGGAAGTCAGGGTTGCCTTCGCCCGGCTTCATGATCAGCGTCTTCATCTCGGGGTCGGCCGTCTTGCCATCCCAAGCCTTGTTGCAGAGCACGTAGACGTGCGAGCGCACCAGCACCTGGTACAGCGTGCCGATGGAGACGAGCTCCTTCTTGCCGCCTTCGATCAGGTACTCGAGTTCGTTCTTGGGGTTGCTGGTGGTGTCGCTGTTGGACATGACTGCGAAGGCTCCGTGGGGTGGATGCGGATTCTAACCCGGTGCGCTCAGCCGAGCGCGTGCTCGAGGTCGGCGACCAGGTCGGCGCCGTCCTCGACGCCGGCCGACAGGCGGATCAGGCCGTCGGTGATGCCGAGCTCGGCACGGACCTCGGCCGGCACCGAGGCGTGGGTCATCAGCGCCGGATGGTTCACCAGGCTCTCGACCCCGCCCAGGCTCTCGGCCAGCGTGAACAGCTCGAGCTTGCCCAGCACGTCGCGCGCGGCCTCGAGCCCGCCCTTGAGCCAGATCGAGACCATGCCGCCGCCGGCGCGCATCTGCGATCTGCAAAGCGAATGTTGCGGATGGGACGGCAGGCCCGGATAGGCGATACGCGCCACACGGGGATGATCCTCGAACGCCTTCGCGATCTCGAGCGCGTTGGCGCAGTGGCGCTCCATCCGCAGGTGCAGGGTCTTGAGCGCGCGCAGCACCAGGAACGAATCGAACGGCGCGGCGACCGCGCCGACCGCGTTCTGGAGGTAGGCGACCTTCTCGGCCAGCGCCGCGTCGGGGCCGACCACCACGATGCCGCCGACGATGTCGGAGTGGCCGTTGAGGTACTTGGTCGCCGAGTGCATCACCGCGTCGAAGCCGAACTCGAGCGGGCGCTGGACCCAGGGCGAGGCGAAGGTGTTGTCGCAGATCGCCATGATCCCGCGGGCACGGGCGAGCTCGGCGACCATCCGCAGGTCGACCAGCTTGAGCAGCGGGTTGGTCGGGGTCTCGATCCAGATCAGCCGGGTGTTGGGCTTGATCGCCTGCTCGAACGAGGCCTTGCTCAGGCCGTCGACGTAGCTGAAGTCGAGCCCGGCCGAGCCGCGGCGGACCTTCTCGAACAGGCGGCGGGTGCCGCCGTAGAGGTCGTCGACCGCGATCACGTGCGAGCCGGTCGGCAGCAGGTCGAGCAAGGTCGAGGTCGCCGCCAGGCCGGAGGCGAAGGCGAAACCGCGGGTGCCACCCTCGAGGTCGGCGACGCAGCGCTCGTAGGCGAAGCGGGTCGGGTTGTGGGTCCGCGAGTACTCGAAGCCCTTGTGCTCGCCGGGCCCGGACTGGGCGTAGGTCGAGGTCAGGTAGACCGGCGTCATCACCGCGCCGGTGGTCGGGTCGGGGCTCTGGCCGGCGTGGATCGCGCGCGTGCCGAAGCCGTGCTTCTTCTTGCCACCGCTCATGTCGCCTTCCTCCGCAACCAGTTCAGCACGTCGGTGCGCGTGATCAGGCCGAGGAACGCCCCGGCGTCGTCGACCACCGCGATGGTCGGGTCGATGCCCATCCGCTCGACCAACACCTCGATCGGCGCGCGCGCCGGCAGCACCGGGAAGCCGGCGTGCAGCGCGCTCGCGACCGGCTGGGTGAAGCCGACCTTGGGGTCGTCCTGCACCGCGCGGATCACGTCGAGCTCGGTCAGCACGCCGATCAGGCGCTCGGTCCCTCCTTCGGATGAGACGACCGGGATCTGCGAGTAGCCGCCGTTGCGCAAGCGGACGTGGGCGGTCGCCAGCGTGTCGTTGGGCCCGACCACCACCACCGCATGCTCGCCGAACGGCCGCGTGATCAGGTCACGCAGGTCGCCGTGCTTGGGCATCTCGACCAGCCCGAGGTCGCGCAACCAGAAGTCGTTGTACATCTTGGAGACGTAGCGGGTGCCGGTGTCGCAGGCGAACGAGACCACCCGCTTGGGGCTGGTCTGCGCCCGGCAGTAGCGCAGCGCGGCGGCGATCAGCGTGCCGCTCGATGAGCCGGCGGTGACGCCCTCCTTCAGCATCAGCTCGCGCGCGGTGGCGAAGGCCTCGGCGTCGGGGATGGTGTACGCGATCTTGGTCATCGACAGGTCGCAGATCGGCGGGATGAAATCCTCGCCGATGCCCTCGACCAACCACGAGCCCGACTTCTCGTTGAGCACGCCCTCGTTGACGAACTGGGCCAGGATCGAGCCGACCGGATCGGCGAGCACCAGCTGGACGTGCGGCGCGACCTTCTTGAAGTAGGCGGCGAGCCCGCCGATCGTCCCCGACGAACCGACCCCGAGCACGATCGCGTCGAGCTCGTGCCCCATCTGTTCCCAGATCTCGGGCGCGGTGGTCTTCTCGTGGGCCGCGGCGTTGTCGGGGTTGAAGAACTGGTTGATGAAGTACCAGCCGTTCTCGTCGGCCAGGCGCTTGGCCAGGTCCTGGTAGTACTCGGGATGGCCGCGAGCGACGTCGGAGCGGGTCAGGATGACCTCGGCGCCCATCGCGCGGCAGTTGTAGACCTTCTCGGCGCTCATCTTGTCGGGGATGACGAGCTTGAGGCGGTAGCCCTTCTGGGCCGCGACCAACGCCAGGCCGAGGCCGGTGTTGCCGGCGGTCGCCTCGATGATGGTGGCGCCGGGCTTGAGGTCGCCGCGACGCTCGGCGCCCTCGATCATCTCGAGCGCCATGCGGTCCTTGATCGAACCGCCCGGGTTCATCGACTCGAGCTTCAGGAACAGGCGGCAGGGACCCGTGTCGAGGCGGCTGACCTCGACCATGGGCGTGCGCCCGATCATCTCGAGCACCGAGCGATGGACCTGCATGCGGGGATTTCCGCGGGCCGCGGCAGCGGCGGGGCCGGTATCCTAACCCAGTGACCTCCACGCTCGCCGACCTCCTCACCTCCGCGACCACCCGCCTCGCGCCCGCGAGCGAGAGCCCGCGGCTGGACGCCGAACTGCTGCTGGCCGAGGCCCTCGGCGTCCCGCGCAGCCATCTGCGCGCGGCCCCGGAGGCCCACCCCGACGACGCGGCGACCGCGCGCTTCGCAGCACTGCTCGCGCGCCGTGCCGCCGGCGAGCCGGTCGCCTACCTGCTCGGCCGCCGCGAGTTCTGGTCGCTGGAGCTCGAGGTCGGCCCGGCGGTGCTGGTGCCGCGACCCGAGACCGAACTGCTCGTCAGCGAAGCCTTACAGCGCATCCCGGTCGGGACCGCGGCGCGGCTGCTCGACCTCGGCACCGGCAGCGGGGCGATCGCGCTGGCGCTCAAGCACGAGCGGCCGGACGCGGCCGTGACCGCGGTCGAGCGCTCGCCGGCCGCGCTGGCGGTGGCACGGCGCAACGCGCATCGGCTCCGGCTCGAGGTCGAGCTCCTCGAGGGCGACTGGTTCGCCCCGCTCGGCGGCCGGCGCTTCGACGCGATCGTGGCCAACCCGCCCTACGTGGCGCGCGCCGATCCACACCTCGCCGCGCTCCGCCACGAACCCCTCGCCGCGCTCACCGCCGGCGCCGACGGGCTCGACGACCTCCGGCGGATCGTCGCCGCCGCGCCCGCGCACCTCGCGCCCGGCGGCTGGTTGCTGGTCGAGCACGGCGCCGACCAGGGTCGGTCGGTGCGGGAGTTGTTCGCAGCGGCGGGGTTCGACCGGGTCGGGACCGCGGCCGATGGCGCGGGACGAGCGCGCGTCGGCATGGGTACAATGCCGCCCCAACATGGCTAACTTCATCTACAACGAAGACGGCGACGCGGTCGGTTTCTCGGAAGAGAACGTGATCTACAAGCTCGACGGCACGCCGGTCGGCCAGCTCAACGGTCCCAGCGTCCACAAGCTCGACGGCTCCTACATCGGCGAGCTCTACGAGGACATGATCGTCGACCGCTTCTCGCAGGACCTCGGTGCGATCGACCCGCTCATCACCAACAAGCGCGGCCCGGTCCCGCAGCCGGCCAACCGCGGCATGATGAGCTACGGTTTCCCCGACGTCTTCGAGCTGCTGCTCGGCTGACGCCCCGCCCCGGCGCGCCCATGTCGACCCCGCTCGATGCCGGCATCTGGCGCGCCGAGCTCCCCGAAGGGTGGAGCGCGGAGGAGGAGGACGACTCCCTCCTGATCTTCGATCCGGAAGGCCCCGGCACGCTGCAGGTGACCTGCTCCGAGATGGAGGACGGCCTGGTCGACGACGACGACCTGCGCTACTTCGCCGAGGAGCTGATCGAGGAGGGCCAGGAGCCCGCCCGCGTCAGCATCGGCCCGCTCACCGGCCTCAAGTTCGAGTACCAGGACGCCGACACCGACGAGTGGGTGGTGGAGTGGTACATGGCGGCCGACGACCTGTTCTTCTTCATCACCTACTCCTGCCCGCGGATCGACCGCGGCCAGGAGGACGACACGGTGGCCAAGTTCCTCCACAGCCTGGAGCTCGACGAATGAACGCCGTGCCCATCACCGCGCTGTGGGCGTCGCTGATCGCGCTCTGGATCCTGGGGCTGATGCTGCGGGTCGTGATCCTGCGCAACACGCGCCGGGTCGGGCTCGGCGACGGCGGCGACAAGGACCTGCTCAAGGCGATCCGCATCCACGGCAACGCGATCGAGACCATGCCGATCGCGCTGATCCTGATGCTCGCCTACGAGCTCGGCGGCGGCCTGCCCTGGCTGCTGCACGTCTGCGGCACCACCCTGCTCGCGAGCCGCGCGCTGCACGCGTCCGGCATCCGCCGCACCTCGGGCGCCAGCCTCGGCCGGGTGTTCGGCTCGACGCTGTGGGCGATCGTGGTCATCGCGCTCGCCGCACTCCTCATCATCGACAACCGCCCGTGGAGCTCCTGAAGATGGCCAACCCGACCGTGATCCTCGATACCAGCGCTGGCTCGATCAAGATCGAGCTGTTCGCCGACAAGTCGCCGCTCTCGGTGGCGAACTTCCTGCAGTACGTCGACGACAAGCACTACGACGGCACCATCTTCCATCGCGTGATCGCCGACTTCATGGTCCAGGGCGGCGGCTTCGATGCCAACATGAAGCAGAAGCCGACCCGCGCGCCGGTCAAGAACGAGGCCAAGAACGGCCTGCAGAACGAGCCCTACACGCTGGCGATGGCGCGGACCTCGGACGTCGACTCGGCGACCTCGCAGTTCTTCATCAACGTCGCCGACAACGTGTTCCTCAACCACGGCGGCCGCGACTTCGGCTACTGCGTGTTCGGCAAGGTAATCGACGGCGAGGGCGTGGTCGACACCATCGCCGAGTGCTCGACCAGCACCAAGTCGGGGATGAAGGACGTGCCCGTGGAGACCATCACGCTCAAGAGCGCGCGGCGCGGCTAGGAAAAGGGGTCGAACTCGATTTCGACTCCGCGCCTCACGATCCGAATCGACCCGCGCGCCTGACGGCACCGCTCCGGTGCGCCTCCTCGCGTCGCCTGCGGCGCGCGGATGAGTCAGGTTGTGAGGCCTGGATTGGAAATCGAGTTCGACCCCTTTTCTTAGGCGAGGAGTCTCGCGGCGAGCGCGGCGGCCTGGCCGCGGATCTCGGGGACCGCGGTGGTCTCCCACAACGAACCCTTGCGGCAGGGCCCCAGGGTGTAGAGCGCGTGGGGCACCCGGCCGTGGGCGTCCTCGAGCCGTCCGTCCGGATCGGTCGCCAGGCCGAGGTGCAGCGCGTCGGCATGGGCCAGACCGTGGCGCATCAGGTGGCGCACCAGCGGATCGGCGAGCTTGCGGTAGTTGCTCTCGGCACCGGTGCAGTTGAGCACCCGCGTGACCTTGATCACGCGGTCGCCGGCGTTGCGCTCGTGGACCCCGACCTCGAGGTGATGGTCGGCGTCGACGATGGTGCGGATGCGGCCGCGGACGGTGGTGAGCTGGCCGCGCGCGGTGAGCTCGGAGACGAGCGTCGCCGACGACGCCGGCATCCGATGGCGGGCGACCTCCCACCACGGCCGGGCGTGGCGCAGGAAGCGCTTCTGCTCGACGCGCGGCAGCCCGCGCCAGAGCCCGACGGTGCGCGGTCGGAGCGCGTTGATCACGCTCGGCCAGGGCACGCCGGCGACCGCGGCCTTGGCGATCTCCCTGCGCACCGTCCGGAACAGCCCGCGCACGCTCTTCGTCTGGAGGGCGGCGCCATCGGCCGGGAGGAAATCCGGCCAGGCCGGCGCATGGGCATGCGGGAACGGCCACAGACCGCGACGCGAGACCGCGGTGACCGGGCCGCGATGTCCGTTGCGCGAGAGCGAGACCAGCATGTCGATGCTGGTCAGGCCGGTGCCGATCAGCAGCACCGCGTCGTCGGGCTCGATGCCGTCGACCGCACCCGGCTCCCAGGCGCGGTTGAAGTAGCGCGGCGAGTCGTAGCCCTGCGGGTCGGCGACCACCGGATGCGGCGGCGGGAAGTTGCCGAGCGCGAGCACCAGCGCATCGCATTCGAGCAGGTCGCCGCCGCGCAGCGTCACGGTCCAGGCCTCACCCTCCGGAAGCAGCGGCAGCGGCTGGGCATCGGTGGCCTCGCCGGTGACGCGGCGGAAGCGCACGCCGACCGGCGCCGCCGACTCCGCTTCGCGCAAGCGCGCTTCGAGGTACTGGCCGTAGAGCTGGCGCGGCGCGAACCACTCGCCGGGCTGCTCGCGCGGCGCGAGGCCGCGGCCCTTGAGCCAGTCGAGGAAATCATCGGGCGCCGCCGGGTCGAAGCTCATCCGCGCCGCCGGCACGTTGAGGATGTGGCGCGGATCGAAGGTCGAGTAGGCCACGCCGCGGCAGAACTGGCGCGGCTCGCGCTCGAGCAGGGTGAGGTCGAGGTCGCCGCGCTGGCGCTGGGCGGCGAGCCTTAGCAGGTGCAGCGCGGTGGCGGTGCCGGAGAACCCGGCGCCGACGATGACGACGCGCGGCACGCTCAGCGCATCCCGGGGAACAGGGCCTTGAGTCCGACCGCGATGAACTGCACGCCGACCGCGACCATCAGCAGGCCCATGATGCGGGTGAAGACGTTGATGCCGGTGACGCCCATCACCCGCGCCAGCCAGGGCGCGGCGCGGAACGCGATCCAGCAGACCAGGCCGCAGGCGACCATGCAGGCGCACAGCGCGGCGTAGTGCACGAGGTTGCCGGGGTTGTTGGCGGTGTAGAGGATCACCGCCGAGATCGAACCCGGCCCGGCGAGCAGCGGGATACCGAGCGGCACCACCGCGACGCTGGCCTTGATCACGCCTTCCTCGACCTCCTCGGCGGTCTGCTTCATCGAACCCTGCTGGGCCTGGATCGCGGCCAGCGCGTTCAACAGGATCAGCAGGCCGCCGCCGACGCGGAAGGCCGGGATGGTGACGCCGAAGGTCGACAGCACCAGGTCGCCGACGAACAGCGCGACCAGCAGCACCATGGTCGCGGTCAGCGCCGCGACCCGCGCGGTCGCCTTGCGCTGGGCGAAGGTCTCGGACTGCGTGAACATCAGGAACATCGGGATCGCGCCGATCGGGTTCAGCATCGCGATCACCGAGACGAAGAACTCGAAGTACTCGGTCCAGGGCAGCGTGGCGTGCAGCGAGGTCATGGCGCGCATGCTAGCAGCGCGCGCCGCGAGGCGCGTGGCCGCGAGCGCACTGCCGCGTTCGGACGGGTATCCTGCGCGACATGTCCGCCCCCGACCGTCACGTGCGCCACCTCGCGCTGCCCGGCTTCGGCCCCGAAGCCCAGGCCGCGCTCGGACGGGCGCGCGTGCTGGTGGTCGGGGTCGGCGGGATCGGTGCACCGGCCGCGACCTGGCTCGCCGCCGCCGGCACCGGCACGCTGGTTCTCAACGACTTCGACCGGGTCGACCTGACCAACCTCCAGCGCCAGCCCCTATATAAGGAAGGCGACCTCGGCCAGCCCAAGGCCGCCGCCGCCGCCCGCGCGCTCGCCGCGCTCGACTCCGGCCTGCGCTACGAGGTCGTCGACCGTCGGCTGGAAGGCGAGGCGCTCGCCGACGAGGTCGCCGCGGCGACCGTGGTGCTCGACTGCTCCGACAACTTCGGCACCCGCTTCGCGGTCAACGCCGCCTGCGTCGCGGCGCGGGTGCCGTTGGTCTCGGCCGCCGCGGTCGGTTGGGACGGCCTGATCGCGGCGTTCGACGCTCGCGATGCGGCGAGCCCCTGCTACGCCTGCGCCTTCGCCGAGGACGACGAGACGCTCGGCGACTGCGCGAGCGCCGGCGTGTTCGGCCCGCTGACCGGCGTGATCGGCACGCTCGCGGCGGCCGAGGCGGCCAAGCTCGTGATCGGCAAGCTCTTGGTCGGGGAGGGCGCCACGCTGACCGGCCGCTTGCTACGCTACGACGCGCGCGCCGCCCGCTTCGCCGAGTCGCGCCTGCCGCGCGATCCGCGCTGCCCGGTGTGCCGCGACCGCTGACGACGAGGGGGACCGCTGATGACCAAGAAGGCTATCCGTCCGCTGCCGTTCCTGACCGACGAGGGCGCGCCCGGCCGTCTCGAGTCCTACCTGCGGGCGGCGATCCCGGTCGTCAACTTCATGGACGTGCGGGTGCTGTCCTGCGACGTGCGCGGCGTGGTGCTCGAAGCGCCGCTCACCCCCAACCGCAACCACATCGGCACCGCGTTCGGCGCCAGCCTGCACGGGCTCGCCACGCTGTCGGCCTGGGGCCTGGTCTGGCTCACGCTCGAGGACAAGCCCGACCGCGAGATCGTGGTCGCCCAGTCGAGCATGCGCTACCGCGCGCCGGCGCCCTCCACCTTCCAGGCCCGCTGCGCGCTGCCCGACGCCGAGAAGCTGTGGGCGCTGCGCGACGACTACGTCAACCGCAAGACCGCGCGGATCGTGCTCAGCGCCACCATCGAGTGCGTCGGCGACCGGGTCGCCGACTTCGAAGGCACCTTCGTCGCGCTCAAGGCCAAACCGAGCGTCACGCCGAGCGGCTGACGCCGCGGGATAGAGCGCGTCGCAACTCAGTGCTTGCTGCGCACCGGTGCCGCCGGCGCCGGCACGAACAGCGCCCGCGCGTCGACCGGGTCGAAGCGGTAGCCGCGGCCGCAGAACTCGCAATGGACCTCGACCTCGCCGTGCTCGGCGACGATCGACATGGTCTCGTCCTGCCCCAGCCCGCGCAGCATCTCGACGATGCGCTCGCGCGAGCACGAGCAGCGGAAGGTGACCGGCTCGGCGCCGAGCAGTCGGACGTCGTCCTCGTGGTAGAGCCGGTGCAGCAGCTGCTCGGGCGAAAGCTCGAGCAGTTCCGCCGGGGTCAGCGTGTCGGCGAGCACCGTGGCGTGCTCCCAGGAGTTGCTGTCCGGGTCGCGCGCCGGCATCACCTGGAGCAGGAACCCCGCCGCGCTCTCGCCATCGGCGGCGAGCCAGAGCCGGGTCGGCAGCTGCTCGGAGCGCTCGAAGTAGCCTTCCAGCGCGGTGGCGAGCGATGCGCCAGCGAGCTCGACGATGCCCTGGTAGCGCTCGCCGCTCTTTTGCTCGACGGTGATCACCATCCGGCCGGTGGCCTCGCTCGCGTCACCAATATCCGCGCCGACCAAGGCGCCGAAGCCCAAGCCCGCGACCTCCCCGCTCCAGCGCGCGAGGCCGCGCAGGTGGCGGTCGGAATCGCATTGCACGACCAGCAGATGCACCGGCCCGCCGCCGGTGACCTGGAGCGTGAGCGCGCCGTCGAACTTGAGCGTCGAGGCGAGCAGCGCGGTGGCGGCGAACGCCTGACCGAGCAGGTCGCGGACCTCGGGCGGGTACTCGACGCGCTCGAGCGCCGCGGCCCAGGTCGCGTCGAGGTGCACGACCTCGCCGCGCACCGGCAGCGTCTCGAACAGGAACTTGGTAAGGGCGTCGTGCGTGCTCATGTGCGTTTCGGAAAAGGGGTCGAACTGAATTACAGCTTCAGGTAATTCAGTTCGACCCCTTTTCCGGGTTCAGCTCTGCAGCTTCTTCTTGAGCAGCTCGTTGACCACGCCCGGGTTGGCCTTGCCGCCGGTCGCCTTCATGACCTGGCCGACGAAGAAGCCGAACAGCGCGTCCTTGCCACCACGGTAGGCGGCGAGCTGGGCCGGGTTCCTGGCCAGCACCTCGTCGACCGCGGCTTCGAGCGCGCCGGTGTCGGAGACCTGCTTCAAGCCCTTCTTCTCGATGATCGCGTCGGCATCGCCCTCGCCCGCCACCATCGCCTCGAACACCTCCTTGGCGGTGCGGCCGGAGATGGTGCCGTCGACGATGCGCTTGATCAGGCCGGCGAGCGCGTCGACGGCGACCGGGCTCTGGTCGATGCCGACACCCTTGGTGTTGAGCACGGCGGAGAGGTCGCCCATCACCCAATTGGCGCAGGTCTTGGCCTCACCACCGACCGTCTTCACCACGCTCTCGTAGTACGCGCCCATCGCGCGCGAGGTGGAGAGCACCTCGGCGTCGTAGCGCGGCAGGCCGTAGGCGCTCTCGAAGCGCGCGGTCATCGCGTCGGGCAGCTCGGGCAGCGTGGCGCGGACCGCCTCGATCTCGTCGGCGCCGATCACGAGCGGCAGCAGGTCGGGGTCGGGGAAGTAGCGGTAGTCGTTCGCCTCCTCCTTGCTCCGCATCGAGCGGGTCTCGTCGCGGTCGCTGTCGTAGAGGCGGGTCTCCTGCTTGACCTTGCCGCCGCCCTCGACGATCTCGATCTGGCGCGCGACCTCGAACGCGATCGCCTTCTCGATGTAGCGGAACGAGTTGAGGTTCTTGATCTCGCAACGGGTGCCGAGCGGTGCGCCCGGCTTGCGGATCGAGACGTTGGCGTCGCAGCGCAGCGAGCCCTCCTGCATGTTGCCGTCGCAGACCCCGAGCCACACCACCAGCTGGTGGATGCGCTTCATGTAGGCGACCGCCTCGGCCGCCGAACGCATGTCGGGCTCGGAGACGATCTCGAGCAGCGGCGTGCCGGCGCGGTTGAGGTCGATGCCGGAGCGGCCGCCGAAGCCCTCGTGCATCGACTTGCCGGCGTCCTCCTCGAGGTGGGCGCGGGTCACGCCGATGACCTTCTCGTCGCCCGCTCCATGAGGAGAGTCCATCCGGATGCGAAGGGTGCCCCCGGACACCACCGGCAGCTCGAACTGGCTGATCTGGTAGCCCTTCGGCAGGTCCGGGTAGAAGTAGTTCTTGCGCGCGAACACCGAGCGGGTCGCGACGGTCGCGCCGATCGCGAGGCCGAAGCGGATCGCCATCCGCACCGCCTCGCCGTTCAGCACCGGCAGCACGCCGGGGTAGCCGAGGTCGACGAGGCAGGCCTGGGTGTTGGGCGCGGCCCCATAAGAAGTGCTGGCGCCCGAGAAGATCTTGGACCGGGTCGCGAGCTGGGCGTGGATCTCGAGGCCGAGCACGACCTCGTAGCCCTGGACCAGCAGGTTGCGCACCACGGTGCGATCGGAGCCGCTCATGCGTAGGCCTCCGGCGCGCGGGTGTGCCACGAGGTCTCGCGCTGGAAGGCGTGGGCGACGTTGAGCAGGCGCTCCTCGCCGAACCAGTTCCCGATCAGCTGCAACCCCACCGGCAGGCCGTCGACGAAGCCCATCGGCACGCTCATGCCGGGCAGGCCCGCCAGGTTCACGCCGATCGTATAGATGTCGTTCAAGTACATCGTGATCGGATCGTCGGTCTTGGCGCCGATGCCGAACGCAGCGGTCGGCGTGGTCGGCCCCAGGATCACGTCGACCCGCTCGAACGCCTTGCGGAAGTCGTCGGCGATCAGCTGGCGGACCTTCTGGGCCTTGAGGTAGTAGGCGTCGTAGTAGCCGGCCGACAGCACGTAGGTGCCGGTCATGATCCGGCGCTTGACCTCGGCGCCGAAGCCCTCGCCACGCGAGCGCATGTAGAGGTCGTTGAGGTCCTTGGGTTCGGCCGCGCGATGGCCGAAGCGCACGCCATCGAAGCGCGCCAGGTTCGAGGAGCACTCGGCCGGCGCCACCACGTAGTACACCGGCACCGAGTGCTTGAGGTTGGGCAGCGAGACGTCGACCACCATCGCGCCGAGCTTGCTGTAGACGTCGAGCGCGTCCTGCACCGCCTGGGCCACGCGCTTGTCGAGGCCGGCATCGAAGAACTCGGGCGGCACGCCGATGCGGAGGCCCTTGAGCGGCTGGTCCAAACTCGCGCGGTAGTCCGGCACCGGCACATCGACGCTGGTCGAGTCGCGCGGATCGAAGCCCGCCATCGCGCCGAGCAGCATCGCGGCGTCCTCGGCGGTGCGGGTCAGCGTGCCGGCCTGGTCGAGCGACGAGGCGAACGCGATGATCCCGTAGCGCGAGACCCGGCCGTAGGTCGGCTTGAAGCCGGTGAGGTTGGTGAGCGCGCCGGGCTGGCGGATCGAACCGCCGGTGTCGGTGCCGGTCGCCGCCGGCACGAGCCGGGCCGCGACCGCGGCGGCCGAACCGCCCGACGAGCCGCCCGGGACCTTGCTCAAGTCCCAGGGGTTCTTCACCGGACCGAAGAACGAGGTCTCGTTCGAAGAGCCCATCGCGAACTCGTCCATGTTGCACTTGCCCAGCATCACCATGCCGGCGCGGTCGAGCCGCTCGACCACGGTCGCGTCGTAGGGCGAGACGAAGTCGGCGAGCATCTTCGAGCCGCAGGTGGTCTTGACCCCGGCGGTGCAGAAGATGTCCTTGTGGGCGAACGGCAGGCCGAGCAGCGCGCCCTTCTCGCCCTTGGCGATCCGGGCATCGGCGGCGGCGGCCTGGGCCAACGCGCGCTCGCCGGTCACCGTGATGAAGGCGTTGAGCTCGCGGTCGCGGGCCTCGATCCGGCCGAGGAAGTGGCGGGTGAGCTCGACGCTCGAGACCTGCTTGGCGGCGAGCGCGGCCGACAGCTCGGCCAGCGACTTGGTGTGGAGGTCGCTCATCACTCGATGACCTTCGGCACCAGGTACAGCCCGGCCTCGGTGGCGGCGGCGTTGCGCTGGATCAGCTCGCGCTGGTCGGTCTCGCTGACCGCGTCGGGGCGCAGACGCTGGGGCATGTCCAGCGGGTGGGCCATCGGCGCCACCCCGCCGACGTCGACGCGGTCGAGCGCCGCGACGAAGTCGAGGATGTTGGTCAGGTTCCGGGCGTAGACCGGGATGTCCTGTTCGGTGATCTCGAGGCGCGCGAGGTGCGCGATGCCCCGGACCTGGTCAGGTGTGAGCGACATCAGGGAGGCTCCAGCGGGTGCCCATTCGAAGGGCGCGGGAGTTTACCTGCGCCTATCCTTGCCCGGAACCCCCGCCTTCTTTAGAGTGGCGCCGCCCTCCCAAGCCCGCCCTTCGCCCCTACTCGGTTCGCCAAAAAGCACACATGTTCGACGCCCTGCGCGGCCTCTTCGCCAACGACATCTCGATCGACCTCGGGACCGCCAACACGCTCATCTACGTCCGCGGCCGCGGCATCGTGCTCAACGAGCCGAGCGTCGTCGCGATCCGCGAGGAGCCGGGCCGCAACAAGGTGATCGAGGCGGTCGGCAACGACGCCAAGCGCATGCTCGGCCGCACGCCCGGCAACATCACCGCCATCCGACCGCTCAAGGACGGCGTCATCGCCGACTTCCGCGTCACCGAGTACATGCTCAAGCACTTCATCAAGAAGGTGCGGAGCGACCGCTGGACCTTCAACACCCGCGTGCTGATCTGCGTGCCCTACGGCTCGACCCCGGTCGAGCGCCGCGCGATCAAGGAGTCGGCCCAGGCCGCCGGCGCCTCGCGGGTGTACCTGATCGAGGAGCCGATGGCGGCCGCGATCGGCGCCGGTCTGCCGGTGCACGAGGCGCGCGGCTCGATGGTGCTCGACATCGGCGGCGGCACCTCCGAGGTCGCGGTGATGTCGCTCAACGGCATCGTCTACGCGGCGAGCGTGCGCATCGGCGGCGACCGCTTCGACGAGGCGATCATCAACTACGTCCGCCGCAACTACGGCACGCTGATCGGCGACGCCACCGCCGAGCGCATCAAGCACGAGATCGGCTCCGCCTTCCCCGGCCAGGAGGTGCGCGAGCTCGAGGTCAAGGGCCGCAACCTCTCCGAGGGCGTGCCGCGCTCGTTCACGCTCAACAGCAACGAGATCCTCGAGGCGCTGCAGGAGCCGTTGTCGGGCATCGTCGGCGCGGTCAAGGCGGCGCTCGAGCAGACCCCGCCCGAGCTCGGCAGCGACGTCGCCGAGCGCGGCATCGTGCTCACCGGCGGCGGCGCGCTGCTGCGCGACATCGACCGCCTGATCATGGAGGAGACCGGCCTGCCGGTCGTGATCGCCGACGATCCGCTGACCTGCGTCGCCCGCGGCGGCGGCCGGGTGCTCGAGATCATGGACGAGCTCCACGGCGAAGTGCCCTTCGCCGTCGAGTGAGGTAAGCGCCGCGTGGCCGAGCGCTTCCGCAGTTCCCCCTCCGGTGCCACCCTCTTCATCGAGGCGCCGGCGCTCGCGTTCAAGACCACGCTGCTGGTCGCGGCCGCGATCCTCATCATGCTGTTCGACCGCCGCGAGGGCGCGCTCCAGCCGGTGCGCGCGACGCTCTCGCTGCTGGTCTACCCGCTGCAATGGACGGTCGATGCGCCGTTCGCGCTCGGCCACTGGGTCGCCGAGAACCTCGCCTCGCGCCAGCTGCTGATCGACCGGATCGCGGCGAGCGACGCCGAGCACCTCACCGACCAGGCCCGGCTCCAGCGGCTGGCCGCGCTCGAGATCGAGAACGCCCGGCTCCGCGACCTGATGCGCTCCTCGGCCCGGCTGGTCGAGCGCTTCACGGTCGGCGAGATCATGACCGTCGACCTCGACCCGTTCCGCCACCGGGTGGTGGTCGACAAGGGCATCGGTGACGGCGTCTACGAGGGCATGCCGCTGGTGGACTCCGGGGGTGTGATGGGCCAGATCGTCAGCGTCGGACCGCTGAGCTCGCAGGCGATATTGATCACCGACGCCTCCCACGCCCTGCCGATCGAGGTCAACCGCAACGGCCTGCGCACCATCGCGGTCGGCACCGGCGACATCGACCGCATCGAGCTGCCCTACCTGCCGAACTCGGCCGACGTCCGCGAGGGCGACCTGCTCGTCACCTCCGGCCTCGGCGGACGCTTCCCGCGCGGCTATCCGGTCGGCATCGTGCGCAAGGTCACCCGCGACCCGGCCGCCGCGTTCGCGCTGATCGACGCCGCGCCGGCCGCCGCGCTCAACCGCTCGCGCGAAGTGCTGCTGGTGTTCACCGGCGCGCCGTTCATCGGCCCGCCCGCGCTCGACATGTCGCCCGAGAAGCCGTGATGGACCGTCGCGGCTGGGGCCTCGTCGTGGGCAGCTTCGTGATCGCGCTCGCGCTCGAGCTGCTGCCGCTGCCGACCTGGGCCGAGCCGGCGCGGCCGGCCTGGGTGGTCGCGGTGCTGCTGTGGTGGTGCCTGTTCGCGCCGCAGCGCGCCAACGTCGGCAGCGCGTTCGTGCTCGGGATCCTGATGGACGTGCTCAAGGGCTCGGTGCTCGGCCAGCACGCGCTGGCGCTGACGCTGACCGCGTTCCTCGCCGCGCGCTTCCACCTCCAGCTCCGCGTCTTCCCGATGTGGCAGCAGTCGACGATGGTCGGCATCCTCGCCCTGCTGGTCGGTGGCCTGCTGTGGTGGACCGACGGCATGGCCGGCCAGCCCTCGAGCCTGCTGCTGCGCTTGCCCGCCGCGATCACCACCGGGTTGCTGTGGCCGTGGCTCGCCGAGCTGATGCGCGGAACCGCCCGACGCAGCGACCCGCTCTGATCCGCCCCGATGAGCCGGCGCACGCGGGTCAAGGACGAATGGCAGGAGGCGCGCACTTTCGGCGCGCGGATGGTGGCGGGCGGCGCGATCGCGTTGCTGCTGTTCGCGGTGCTGGTGACGCGTCTGGTCTACCTGACGGTGGTCGAGCACGACCGCTACCTCGTGCTGTCGGAGGGCAACCGGGTGCGGATCGAGCCGATCGTGCCGAACCGCGGGCTCATCTATGACCGCAACGGCGTGCTGCTGGCCGAGAACACGCCCAACTACCAGCTCGAGGTGGTGCCCGAACAGGTCACCGACCTCGACGGCGCGCTGGCGCGGATCGCCACGCTGATCGAGCTGCGACCGGCCGACCTCGAGCGCTTCGCCGAGGCGCGCCGCACCCAGCGCCGCTTCGTCGCCATCCCGCTGCGGCTGCGCCTGTCGGAGAAGGAGGTCGCCGCGTTCTCGGTCCAGCGCCACCTGTTCCCCGGCTTCGAGATCGTCGCGCGCCTGACCCGCAACTACCCCTACGGCGCGCTGACCGCGCACTCGGTCGGCTACGTCGCGGCGATCAACGAAGCCGAGCTCAAGAGCCTCGATGCCGCGCGCTACGCCGGCACCCAGGCGATCGGCAAGCTCGGCATCGAGCGCGCCTACGAGGAGGCGCTGCACGGTGTGCCCGGCACGCGCGAGACCGAGGCCAACGCCCAGGGTCGCGCGCTGCGCGAGCTCAAGGTCACCGCGCCGACGCCGGGCCAGGATCTCCAGCTCAACCTCGACATCCGCCTGCAGCAGGCCGCCGACGCCGCGCTCGGCCCGTTCAAGGGCTCGGTGGTGGCGATCGATCCGCGCGACGGCGCGGTGCTGGCGTTCGTCTCCAAGCCGGCCTACGACCCCAACCTGTTCGTCGACGGCATCGACCACAAGACCTTCGGCGAGCTCAACGGCGATCCGACCCGCCCGCTCTACAACCGCGCGCTCAACGGCGTCTACCCGCCGGGCTCGACGATCAAGCCGTTGGTGGCGCTGACCGGCATCGAGCACGGCTACGGCGCGCGCCGCGCCATCTGCCACGGCGAGTTCTACCTCAAGGGCCAGAAGCGCCCCTACCGCGACTACCACGGCATCGCCCACGGCAGCGTCGACCTGCGGCGCGCGATCGGCGAGAGCTGCGACACCTACTTCTACGAGCTCGGCCGCGACCTCGGCATCGACCGGCTCCACGACAGCCTGGAGCGCTTCGGCCTGGGCCGGAACACCGGCATCGACCTGGTCGGCGAGCGCTCGGGCCTGATGCCCTCGCGCGAGTGGAAGCAGCGGGTCAAGCGCGAACCCTGGTACCTCGGCGAGTCGGTGATCGCGGCGATCGGCCAGGGCTACATGCTGACCACGCCGCTGCAGCTGGCGCAGGCCGCCGCGCTGATCTCCCGCCGCGGCATCGGCTTCTCGCCGTCGATGGTCAAGCTGACCCGCGACCCGACCACCGGCCTGAGCACGCCGCGGCGCGGCGAGCCCTGGCCGACGATCCAGGAACGGCCCGCCAACTGGGACCGCATCGTCGAGGGCATGACCGACGTGGTCAGCGGCGAGCGCGGCACCGCGCGGGCCAGCGGCCATGGCGCCAAGTACGGCTTCGCCGGCAAGACCGGCACCGCCCAGGTCTTCACGGTCGCGATCGGCCAGCGTTACAAGGAAGCCGACGTCTCGATGGAGCTGCGCGACCACGGCCTGTTCATCGCCTTCGCGCCGGTCGAGGACCCGCGCATCGCGATCGCGGTGGTGGTCGAGAACGGCGGCGGCGGCGCCCGCGCCGCGGCGCCGGTGGCGCGCAAGGTGTTCGATGCCTGGCTCGACCCGGACGGCGCCGCCGCGCCGCTCGAAGCGGCGCCGATCGTCGAGACCCCGGAGGCCGACTGATGTTCGACCTCCACGCCCACGACCGCAGCGCGCCGCAATCCCTGCTCGGCCGCATCGCCCGCGCGCTCAACCTCGACGTGCCGCTGACGCTCGGCCTGCTCGCGCTGTGCGCGATCGGCCTGGTGGTCGTGTACTCGGCCGGCGGCGGCGACACCGACCTCGTGCTGCGCCAGGCGGCGCGGATGGGCATCGCGTTCGCGGCGATGGTGCTGCTCGCCAACACCCCGCCCCACATCCTGCGGCTGTGGGCGCCGTTCCTGTTCGGGCTCGGCGTCGCGCTGCTGGTGGTGGTCGACCTGATCGGCGTGGTCGGCAAGGGCGCCCAGCGCTGGCTCGACCTCGGCGTGATCCGCTTCCAGCCCTCCGAGATGATGAAGATCGTGGTGCCGATGACGGTCGCCTGGTACCTGCACGAGAAGCCGCTGCCGCCGACCTTCGGCCAGGTGCTGCTGGCGTTCGGCATCGTCGGCCTGCCGGTGGTGCTGACGGCGCTGCAGCCCGACCTCGGCACCGCGATGCTGATCGCGGCGTCGGGCGTGTTCGCGGTCTACTGCAGCGGCATCCTGTGGCGCTACATCCTCGGCGCCGGCGCGCTGGCGGCGGCGATCGCGCCGTTCCTGTGGGCGCGGCTGCACGACTACCAGAAGCTGCGGGTGCTCAACTTCCTCAACCCCGAGCGCGACCCGCTCGGCTCCGGTTACCACATCATCCAGAGCAAGATCGCGGTCGGCTCGGGCGGCGTGTTCGGCAAGGGCTGGCTCGAGGGCACCCAGTCGCAGCTCGACTTCCTGCCCGAGCGCCACACCGACTTCATCTTCGCGGTCGCCGGCGAGGAGTTCGGGCTGATCGGCGCGCTGCTGCTGCTCGCGGTGTACTTCTTCATCATCTTCCGCTCGCTGCAGATGGCGGCGTCGGCGGAGCGCACCTTCGGTCGCCTGCTCGGCGGCGCGATCGCGCTGACCTTCGTGGTCTACGTGTTCGTCAACATCGGGATGGTGTGCGGGCTGCTGCCGGTGGTCGGCGTGCCGTTGCCGTTGGTGTCGTACGGAGGCACTTCGATGGTGACCCTCCTGGCGGGCTTCGGTATCCTGATGAGCATCCACTCGAACCGGAAGTTGATGTCGCTGTGAGAGGCCCCGCACCAGTGAAGCTCGCGTTCGCCATCGCGCTCGGCGCATCGATGGTCCTCAGCGCGTGCGCGCCGAAACCCGCCATCAAGAAGGAGCCGGGGCCCGCGCCATCGGCGCCGCCCGCCGCCGCGCCCGCCAGCGGCGCGCCGCCGGTGACCGAGGTCGCGAGCTTCGTCCTGCATCCGGCCTACCCCGGGTTCCGCGCCCAGATGATCGAGAAGCACAAGCTCGACGGCGCCGCGCTCGACAAGGCGTTCGGGGCCTACAAGCCCGAGCAGCGGGTGCTCGACGCGATCACCCGACCGGCCGAGGCCAAGCCCTGGCACCAGTACCGCAAGATCTTCGTCACCGCCGAGCGCGTCGCGCTGGGCGTCAAGTTCTGGGACGAGCGCGCCGACGAGGTCAAGCGCGCCGCCGACCTCTACGGCGTCGACCCCGAGATGGTGGTCGCGATCATCGGCGTCGAGACCAAGTACGGCGCGATCCAGGGCAAGTGGCCGGTGCTGGCCACGCTCGGGACGCTGGCGTTCGACTACCCGCCGCGCTCGCCGTTCTTCCGCGCCGAGCTCGAGCAGTTCCTGCTGATGACCCGCGAGCTCGAGCTGGATCCGACCGTGCCGGTCGGCTCCTACGCCGGGGCGATGGGCGCCGGGCAGTTCATGCCCTCCTCGTACCGCGCCTACGCCCGCGACGGCGACGCCGACGGCCACCGCGACCTGTGGACCGATTGGGACGACATCACGGCTAGCGTCGCCAACTACTTCAAGCAGGCCGGTTGGGACCGCGGTGCGCTGGTGGTGGTGCCGGCCGCGCTGCGCGACGGCGCCACCGAACCGGCCCGCGCCAACGCGCTGACCAAGGTCACCGCCGGCGAGCTGCGCAGCGCGTTCGTCTTCAGCGACGGCGTCGCCGACTCCGCACCCGCGCTCTACGTCTCGCTCGAGACCGAGCAGGGCACGCGGGTGCACTTCATCGGCCTCAACAACTTCTGGGTCATCACGCGCTACAACCGTTCGCCGCTCTACGCGATGGCCGCCCACGAGCTCGCCCGCGAGATCGTCGCCGCCCGCGAAGCGGCGGCCGATGCCGCGCGCCGCGCCGCAGCGGCGGCCATGCCCCCGGTCGGCTGACCGTGCGCCTCATCGCTCTCCTGTTGCTCGCGCCGCTCGCGGCCTGCGCGCCGCTGCCGCCGTCCGGCCCCAACCCGGATTCGACCGAGCGGGTCAGCGCGACCAAGCTCCCGACCAGCTCGCACGCCGAGTACCCGCCGCGCGCCGCCGCGGCTCCGGCCCCGCGCCAGGCCCCGACCGGACCTGAGCGCGCGGTGCGCGGCGCCTACACCAGCGGCCCAACCGCCAGCGGCGCGCGGGCCGGTGCTGACGCCGCCGGCGCCGAGGACTTCGACCACATCGCGGTCGCCGATGCGGTGCCGACGCCCGAACCGCCGAGCCCGATGGGCAACCCGCGCAAGTACAAGGTGTTCGGGGTCGAGTACCAGGTGATGGCCACCGCCAAGGGTTACAAGGAGCGCGGCCTCGCCTCCTGGTACGGGGCCAAGTTCCACGGCGCCCGCACCTCGAGCGGCGAGAAGTACGACATGTACTCGATGAGCGCGGCGCACAAGACGCTGCCGCTGCCGACCTACTGCCGGGTCACCAACCTCGACAACGGCAAGACCGTGATCGTGCGGGTCAACGACCGCGGCCCGTTCAAGCACAACCGGGTGATGGATCTGTCCTACGCCGCGGCGGTCAAGCTCGACATCGTCCGCAGCGGCACCGGCAAGGTCGAGGTCGAAGCGATCGATCCGGTCGAGTGGCAGCGCACCAACGCCGAGTTCGAGCGCCAGCTCGAGCCACCCGCGGCGCCGGTGGTCGTCGCCGCCGCCGATGCGAGCATCGCGCCGACCATCGCCACGCTCGGCGATCCCACCGCGCTGCCCGCGACACCGACGATGTGGCTGCAGCTCGGCGCCTACGGCGACCGGGCCCGTGCCGAGCAGTTCCGTGACCAACTCGCGAAAGCGGGCGCCGGCGAAGCCACTCTCGTCGACAGCACCACCGCCTCCGGCAAGCCGTTGACGAAAGTTCGGCTGGGACCCTACGACGGCGCCGAAGCCGTGGATGTCGCGTCGAAGCGTCTGGACGAGCGTGGATTCGTGGACTATCAGCTGGTGATCGAGTGAGCGCCTTCTTGCCAGCCGACTCGGGGAGCCTGACCGAGCGAGAGCGCACGTCCTCGTGCGTGACTGAGCGAGGGCAGGACTCCCCGAGTCGGCTGGCTACGATCGCGCTCGCACTCGCCCTCTGGTGCATCACTCCGTCGGGTGCGACCGCTGCGACGCCGCCACCGCGGGTCTCGGCGCCGTCGTGGATCCTGGTCGAACAACGCACCGGCACGGTCCTGGCTGAGTACGACGCCGACCGCCCGCGTTCGCCGGCGAGCGTGACCAAGATCATGACCGCGATGGTGGTGTTCGACGCCATCGACGCGGGCGAGCTCGCGCTCGACGAGCCGGTCAAGGTCTCGGCCCGCGCCTACCGCGCCGGCAAGAGCGGCACCCGCACCTTCGTCAAGCAAGGCAGCACGGTGCGGGTCGAGGACCTGGTGCGCGGCATGATCATCCAGTCGGGCAACGACTCGGCGGTCGCGCTCGCCGAGCGGGTCGCGGGCTCGGAGCCTGCGTTCGCCAACCGCATGAACCAGACCAGCCGCCGGCTCGGGATGGTGAACTCGTTCTGGACCAACGCCAGCGGCCTCGACAGCCTGTCGCAGCGCACCAGCGCGCGCGACCTCGCCACGCTCTCGCGCCACCTGATCGCCGAGCACCCTGGCGGCTACAAGGTGTTCGGCGGCCGCGCGTTCGAGTGGGCCGGCGTCAACCAGCGCAACCGCAACCCGCTGCTCAAGGTCGATCCCAGCGCCGACGGCATCAAGACCGGTTGGACCGTGAAGTCGGGCTACTGCATGGTCGGCTCGGCGCGCCGCGGCGCGATGCGCCTGATCGTGGTGCTGCTCGGCGAGCCCCACCACCAGGAGCGCGCCCGCGACGCCCAGGCCTTGATCGAGTGGGGCTTCTCGCAGTTCGACTTCAAGCGCGCCTACGCCGCCGGCCAGGAGCTCGGCATCGCGCGGGTCTGGAAGGGCACCGAGACCGAGGTCCCGCTCGCGACCAAGGACGAGGTCTGGGCGCTCACCCCGCGCGGCGACCCGAACCCGCTCACCGGCATGGTCCAGCTCGCGCGGCCGCTGCTCGCGCCGCTCGCGGCGCAGACCGAGGTCGGCACGCTGCGGGTGATGATGGCCGCCCAACCGCTGGTCGAAGCACCGGTGGTGGTGTCGCGCGCGGTCGAGCTCGGCTCGCCGTTCCAGCGCATCGTCGACGGCATCTCGATCGGCGCCGCGGCGCATCAAGGAGACTAGATGGCGAAGTCGTTGCTTTGGGCCTACCTCTCCGGCGGTGTGCACGGCCAGAAGGACCAGGCGTTCGTCCACACCGACAAGGCACGGATCTCGCCGCTCGACCGCGGCTTCCTGTTCGGCGACGCGGTCTACGAGGTGATGCCGGTCTACGCCGGGCGGGTGTTCGCGCTCGACCGGCACTTGAAGCGCCTCGCCCGCAGCCTGCACGAGGTCGCGATCGCCGACCCCTACCCGCCGAGCCGCTGGGCCGAGCTGATCGAGGAGCTCGTGGTGCGCAACGGCGGTGGCGACCAGCTCGTGTACCTGCAGGTCTCCCGCGGCGCCGACGAGGGCCGCGACCACCGCTTCCCGCAGGGCGTGCCGCCGACCGTGTTCATGACCGGTTCGCCCTATGCGCCGCCGACCGTCGAGCGCTTCGCCAGCGGTCGCAGCGCGTTCACCCAGCCCGACCTGCGCTGGGGCCGCTGCGACATCAAGACCGTGATGCTGATGGCGAACTGCATGGCGAAGGAGTTCGCCGGCGAGCGCGGCGGCAACGAGGCGGTGTTGGTGCGCGACGGGATGGCGATGGAAGGCACCTCGAGCACGCTCTACATCGTCAGCGGCGGGAAGATCATCACCCCGCCGCTGTCGAACGCGATCCTGCCCGGCGTGACCCGCGAAGTGGTGCTCGAGCTCGCCGCCGACCTCAAGGTCCCGGTCGAGCAGCGCAACATCCCGCTCGACGAGCTGTTCGCCGCCGACGAGGTCTGGTTCAGCAACACCTCGGCCGAGATCATGCCGGTGACCAAGGTCGATGACCGGGCCATCGGCTCCGGGAAGCCCGGACCGGTGTGGCGCCAGGTGTTCGACGCGTTCCAGGCGAGGAAAGCCGAAGAGTGGGAGCGGCCGGTCGCCTGCGCGCTGCCCGACGCGCAGGCCGTCCAATCCATGATCCGCTACCCGACCCGCTTCCCGATCAAGGTGATGGGCCGCAACGCGACCGAGCTCAAGCCCGCGGTGCTGGCGCTGGTCGGTGAGCTGGTCGGCGGGCCGCAGCACATCACGCTCACCGAGCGGACCAGCGAGAACGGCAACTTCCTGGCGCTGACGCTCACCATCGACGCCCAGTCGCAGCAGCAGGTCGACGACATCTACCGCGCGCTGACCAAGCATCCGCTGGTGATGATGGCGCTGTGACGACGGTGGTCAAACACCTGGGGCGGGTCGACTACGAGCCCACCTGGCGCGCGATGGAACGCTTCACGCAGGAGCGCGGACCCGAGACGCCCGACGAGCTCTGGTTCCTGGAGCATCCGCCGGTGTTCACGCTCGGGATGCAGGGCCGGCGCGAGCACCTGCTCGAGCCCGGCGACATCCCGGTGGTGCCGATCGACCGCGGCGGACAAGTGACCTATCACGGCCCCGGCCAGCTGGTGGTCTATCCCCTGCTCGACCTGCGCCGGCTCAAGCTCGGCGTGCGCGAGCTCGTCTGCGCGCTCGAGAAGGCGGTGGCCGCCACGCTCGCAGGCTACGGCGCCGCGGCCGCCGGCCGGCGCGATGCGCCGGGCGTGTACCTGACCGCCGGTCCCGAGCAGGGCAAGAAGATCGCGAGCATCGGCATCCGGGTGAAACGCGGCTGCAGCTACCACGGCCTCGCGTTCAACGTGAGCGAAGAGGCGCTGCCCAACTTCCAGCGCATCAACCCCTGCGGCTATGCCGGGCTCGAGGTCAGCTGCGTGGCTCGCGTCGGCGGCCCGGCGGACCTGAGGCAGGTGGCGAAGGCGTTGGAGCCGCACCTGCGCGAGGAACTTGGACTGCGTTGAGCGTTGCCGGGCCACGCCTGTAGGGGGATGCCTACGCGCGGTGTCGGGTTTCAACGCCGTCTTTGCCGCTACGCGTTCGTGTCTATCCTTCCACGGGTGGTCATGCGTATTCTCGCAGCATGACTAATCTCTCCAACCAACTAGGCGGCGAACACGCCGCCTTTAGTCACGGCGTTTATGCCGTCTACTAAGCGTTAGGTGGCTCAGCAATGCTTCTCAGGGCTCTAGCCACTGCAACCCTTCTTTCGATGTGCTGCCACGCCATCGCAGCGGACAAGACCACTTCTCGATTCGTGAAGCCCTGGAACCTCACGGTCGCGATTACCGAACGAGCGCCTGATGGTTCGGACTACTTTCTTTACTCATTCAAACTCACTAGTCGTGACGGAAAGGTTGTAGGTGCCTCGGACTGGGGCTATGGCTCCTTCCTAATATCGCCTCCGAATAAGCAGATTGTGTCGTGCGAAGGCGGTGGGGTGGACCAAGGCGCAGCAGTCAAGTTTTACGATCTGCGGGCAACTGTCGTACGAACTCTGAAGCACGAAGGAACATTAAAAGACTGTGGAACCACGAAGGATCAGCTGCTCTACTGGCTTCACTACTCCGACTACGAGAATCCAACTGCGGCTCTTACCCCCGGGGCAAAAGCCGTCTCGCTCATTAGGGTCGTAGATTCCAATGGAGTGGAGATACATCGAGCAACGCTTCGTACTGCCGGCCGAGTAACCTTTAAACATAGATCGTCAACCTATGAACTCTCGTTTGATGAACCAACAGATCCTTACTGAGCCACCTAACCAGCCGCTGCACCCGACGAAAACGGCGCGCGCATTCGCGCGCACCGCTTTCGCGGGTGAACGCCGACGTTAGGTACCATATGAGATGTCCCGCGTTTCTTGTACTCGCACTAGCAGGCTCACTGCTGATCGTTGGATGCGACGTTACTGTCAACTCGGGCGGACAGCGCTTCACCGGCGCAGACGTCACGTTCGTAGTTCCACATCAGGACTCGGAAGCAACTAGCGGACCCATGGGGATTGACTACAAGAGTGACGCGTTCAATGCCAGCACTGACGGCAAGGAACTGGTAGTAAACGGTCGGAGTTACGGGACGCTCAAGCCAGGAGATGTCGTGGACTTCACTGACCCTGGTGTCGTCTCGGTCAATGGGATCTCGCGTGTCGCAAATGGCACCTGACCAACCGGTGAGCGCCGGCGTTAGATGGCTTCGAGTCCCGCCGGATATTCATTGACCACGAATGAACTCTTCAATCCCTCAGGCATTACTGTTTTTCGCTCGCGCTGGCGCCGCACTGTTCTGCTTCCTGCTTGGCGTCGGCTTGCTTCACATTGGAGAGTACGTTGCTTTTGTACTTACATCTCTTGTGGTCGGGGTGGCTTTGCCTGCTGCCCCAGCGCCGGCCGGTCGCGGCATCACGTTCACGGAGGCAATGCGTTGGAAGGCGATAGCCATACTATTGGTCCTAATGATCGTTGCACTTGCGATCACTCCGCCAACGACATGAAGCCATCTAACCAGCCGCTCCACCCCGACGCGCTGGCCCGCGTCGGTGAGCGCCGGCGTTAGGGCTGATGATGATCAAGTTCGCCGGCACCGCTCTCTTGCTGACGGCTCTGGCCCTGCCAGTCGTGTTGTTCTTGCTGCTCAAGGTGCGCTTGGGATTGAGCGGCTTTGTCGCGGCGACCATTTCCATCGCTGTCGGCTGGGTATTGAACGTGGCTTGGGCTTTCGTTACTGCCAGGGATCCGTCGCAAGGCTACGGAGACGTCCTTTCGATCGCTGCCTACTTCGGATGGGCTTGCCCAACAGTTCTGGTGGTTCTCACCTGGCTTGTGGCGTCGCCTTAGATTCGGGCTGCGACTCCCTCCGGTCGATGCAACTTACGGACAAGGTGCTTGTCCTAGTTGGCAGTCGCGTCTGGATAAGGAGCGAGACGATGAAGCTCAGCCGCCGGTCCTTCCTCAAGTCCGCCGCCGCACTCGTCGTCACGCTCGCCTGGGTCGGCCCGGCGCGAGGGTCGCGGGTCGACTGGCATGAGAAGCGAGATCTCTTCCCCCAAGGGGTCGCCTCGGGCGACCCCGATGCGCACAGCGTCATCCTGTGGACGCGGCGTCCGGATGCCGCGCTCCTGACCGTCGAGGTCGCCGAGGACGAGGCGTTCCGCCGGGTCATCGCGCACGCGCAGACCCCGGTCTCGAGCGCCGCCGACTGGACCGCCCGCGTCCTGGTCGGCGGGCTCAAGCCCGCGCGCACCTATTGGTATCGCTTCACCGACGGCGACGGCAACGGCAGCCGGGTCGGCCGCACCATCACCGCGCCGTTGCCGAACGACAAGCGCCCGGTGAACTTCGCGTTCGTCAGCTGCCAGGACATCAACGAGGGCAAGCTCAACGCCTTCCGCCGGATGATCCACGAGGACGAACGCGCGCCGGCCGCCGAACAGCTCGGCTTCGTCCTGCACCTCGGCGATTTCATCTACGAGGTGGTGCAGTACACCGACGAAGTGAAGACCCGCTACGACCGCACGATCTACGAGATCGCGCGCCTGCCGGACAGCCACAAGATCGGCAACTTCCACATCCCGCTGACCGTCGACGGCTACCGGGCCATCTACAAGGCCTACCTCACCGACCCCGACCTCCAGGATGCGCGCGCGCGCTGGCCGTTCGTCGCGATCTGGGACAACCACGAGTTCTCGTGGCAGGGCTGGCAGAGCCACCTCAAGGGCGGACCGTTCGAGCGGCCGGGCCAGAGCATCAAGGTCGCGGCGAACCAGGCGTGGTTCGAGTACCTCCCCGCCCGCGTCGCGCCACCAAGCGGCTCGCTCGAGCGCTTCGACCCGCCTGCCGTGAAGGACGTGCCGCTCACCGAGTTCGACGAGGACGGGCTGGGGACGGAGCCGAACAACCTGACCGCGATCAACAGCCTCAAGGTCTACCGGGCGCTGCGTTACGGCAGGCACCTGGACCTGATCATCACCGACCAGTACAGCTACCGGAGCGCGAGCCCGTTCACCGATCCATCGCTCGGCACGCTCGGCGGCGACGAGTTCCCGGGGATGTTCCCTGAGGCGGAGATGCGGGTCCTCGACGGTGGGCGCGGCTTCGACGACGGCAAGCCGCCGGCGGAGATCCGGTTCAACGAGGCGCGCGTGCCCAACCCACGACGGAGCGCGCCGCCGCAGACGCTCCTCGGCGCGGTGCAGAAGGCCTGGTTCAAGGACACGCTCACGCGCTCGACCGCGGTGTGGAAGATCTGGGGGAACTCGCTGGGCGCGATGGAGTCGCGCGCCGACCCGCAGAACCTGCCGGCGGGACTCACCAAGGAGACCTGGCCTCCCAACCTGTTCGCCACGATCGGCGGCGGTGACTACAGCACGGCCTGGGCCGAGCGCGCGGAGATCTACCAGCTCGTGCGCGACGCGAAGATCACGGGTTTCGCCGTCGTCTCCGGCGACCGCCACAGCTTCTGGGCCGGCTATGCGGCGGCGGCGCTGCCGCCCGGAAAGTTCGAACCGGTCGGCTTGAGCTTCGTCGGTGGATCGCTGGTCAGCCCGGGCGCGATGGAGTCCCACGAGCACCGACTGCCGAAGGATGCGCCGCTCCGACCGCTGTTCCTCGCGGACCGGGCGGCGGGGATGAAGCCGGACTGGACCTTCAACATGCTGCTGAGGCACGGCGTCCGCGCCTGCCTCGAGTACGCGAAGAGCTTCGATCTCGATCGCGCCCGGGCGTTGTCCAACCCGGATCTGGCGCCGCACCTCGAGTTCGTCGACATGGGGGGCCACGGGTACGCGAAGGTCCGCTTGTCGGCCGACGAGATGCGCACCGAGTTCGTCTGCATCCCGCGCCCCATCGTGCGCAGCGAGCGCCCGGACGGGGGACCCCTCCGGTATCGGGTGGTGCACACTGCTAGGCTGTGGAAGAGCGGCGAGCGCCCGCAACTGAAGACCGCAGTTGTCGAAGGCGACGTGGGACTGTCGATCTGACGGACCTGCGGCGCGCGCGGCCCGGCGAAGCCTAGGAAGCCTGCGTATGCCGTGTCGTTGGTCCGTTGCGCCGTTGCTCGTCGCCTTGATGGGCGCCGTCCCCGCCGCCGCCGCGTCGACGGAGTGCGTGATCCTGCTCCACGGCCTGGCGCGATCCTCGCGCTCGATGAGCCACCTTGAGGACGCGCTACGCAAGGACGGCTACCTCGTCGCCAACATCGATTACCCCTCGCGCAAGCACCCGATCGAGACGCTGGCGCCGGAGGCCATCGGCCGGGGCCTCGAGGAATGCCGGAGAGGCCAAGCGCAGACCATCCACTTCGTGACCCACTCGTTGGGCGGGATCCTGGTCCGCTACCAGCTGGCGCGGAACCCGATCCCCGAGCTCGGCCGGGTGGTCATGCTCGGACCGCCCAACCAGGGCAGCGAGGTCGTCGACAGGTTCTCCGAGGTGCCGGGCTATTCGACGCTCAACGGCCCCGCCGGACATCAGCTCGGCACCGGCGCCGACAGCGTGCCGAACAGCCTGGGGCCGGTGGCGTATCCGGTCGGGGTCATCGCCGGTACCGAGAGCGTGAACCCGATCCTGTCGACCGCGCTGCCAGGCCCCAACGACGGCAAGGTGTCGGTGGCACGCGCGCGGCTGGAGGGGATGACGGACTTCATCGAGGTCGCCGCCTCGCACACCTACATGATGCGCAACCCCGAGGTCATCCGCCAAACCGTGGCGTTCTTGAAGGACGGACGCTTCGCCCGCGATGCGCCCTGAGCGCGATAGGATGGGGCGATGACGCTCTTCGAATACCTCGCGATCGCGTTCGGACTCGTCTACTCGATCGCCGCCCTGCGGGTCGTCGGTGGGCTGCCGTTCGCGAGCGTCCCCGAGCGACGCTACGCGGTGCAGCTCGCCGTGATGCTGTTCCACATCCTCGGCACCGCCGCGGGCTTCTGGACGTTCTGGTCGTTCCGCGAGGTCGAGTGGTCGTTCCCGCGGTTCGTGCTCGCCCTGACCGTGCCCGGGGTCTGGTTCTACTGCGCCTCGGTCCTGGTCCCCGAGAACCCCGAGAGCGTCGTCGAATGGCGCGCCCACTACTACGCGATCCGTCGCCGCTTCTACACGGGCGTGGGCATCTGGGGCGTCTGCGCGGCGACCAGCGCCTCCGTGAACCTGGGCATGTCGTTCTCCCACCCGGCGCGCGGCGTCCAGGCGTCGATGGTCGCGCTCGGCATCATCGGGGCGGTGACTCCGAACCCGCGGGTGCATGCCGGGATCGCGCTCCTTTTCGGGGCGCTGTTCGCGGTCTGGGCGCTGTCGTCCGGCTTGGCGCCCGATTGGTTGGCACGCTGATGACCATCAGCGCCTACGACAAGGACACCGGCACCTACCTCGCCACGCTGACCGAGCAGGAGCTCCGGTGCCTGACGGAGAACCTCGAGCAGGAGTCGACCTCGGACCAGGACTACTACATCGACCTCGAGGTCATCGACCTGCTGGAAGCCGCGGGCGCCTCGTACTCGCTGCTGTCGCTGCTCACCACTACACTCGGGACGCGCGAAGGCTTCGAGATCCGATGGGAACGCAAGTGACGCCCCTTGGTCCCGGGTGGCTGCCGTGTCCTACATCGACGGCCAGCACCGGTTCGCGCTCCATTGGATCGCCCCGACCCCCTAGGAGCACATCACATGGCCATCACCTTCAACAAAGTCGCCGGCGCGTTCTTCCTGTTGTTCGCGCTGGTGCACGTCTACCGCCTGATCGAGCCGTTCACCATCGTGATCGCGTTGGAGATGGTGCCGCAGTCGGCGTCGTACGTGGGCGCGCTGTTCGGCGGTGCGATGGCGTTCTGGGGTCTGCGCAAGTAAGAGGGGGTTCCCATGGCCACTGGCACCGTCAAGCTCCACCGCGTGCTCCGCGCCCCGCCCGACCGCGTTTACAAGGCGTTCATCGACCCCGATGCGATGAGCAAGTGGTTGCCGCCGCATGGCTTCACCGGCAAGGTCCACCAGATGGACGCCCGGGTCGGCGGCACCTACAAGATGAGCTTCACCAACTTCTCCAAGGGCCAGAGCCACAGCTTCGGCGGCAAGTACCTCGAGCTCGTGCCGGGCGCGAAGCTCGCCTACACCGACGCCTTCGACGACCCCAACCTGCCGGGTGAGATGAAGACCGTCATCACCTTCAAGCAGGTGTCCTGCGGCACCGAGCTCAGCGTGGTGCAGGAGGGCATCCCGGCCGTGATCCCGGTCGAGATGTGCTACCTGGGCTGGCAGGAGTCGCTGTCGCTGCTCGCCCTGCTGGTGGAGCCCGACATCCCGACCGAGTGAGCGGTGGTGAACCCGATGGCCATGCTTCCACCCTGCCCCCGCTGCGCCTCCGCGTTCACCTACGAGGACGGCGCGCTGCTGGTCTGCCCCGAGTGCGCCCACGAATGGGCGAAGGACGCGCCCGCCGCCGCGGCCGAAGGCGCCCGGGTCTGGCGCGATGCGTTCGGCAACGAGCTCAAGGACGGTGACACGGTCGCGGTCATCAAGGACCTCAAGGTCAAAGGCGCCTCGTCGTCGGTCAAGGTCGGGACCAAGGTCAAGAACATCCGGCTGGTCGACGGCGACCACGACATCGATTGCCGCATCGAAGGCTTCGGCCAGATGGGCCTCAAGTCGGAGTTCGTCAAGAAGGTCTGAGCCGGGTCGCGTCCGAGCGCAGGTACACTAGCCCGCATGGACCATCTCCCGTCGCTGTTCGAGCACAACCGCCGCTGGGCCGCCGAGAAGCTCAAGAAGGACCCGCTCTACTTCGAGCGGCTCTGCGAGATCCAGACCCCTGACCACCTCTGGATTGGCTGCGCCGACTCGCGGGTGCCGGCCAACCAGATCGTCGGCCTCAAGCCGGGCGAGCTGTTCGTCCACCGCAACGTGGCGAACGTGGTGCCGCCCGACGACGTCAACTGCGTCTCGGTGATCCAGTACGCGGTCGACGTGCTCAAGATCAAGCACATCATCGTCACCGGCCACTACGCCTGCGGCGGCGTCCAGGCCGCGCTCTCCGACACCAAGCTGCCGCAGCCGCTCGACACCTGGATCGACCACGTCCGCGCGGTGCGCCACGAGCACCGGGACGAGCTCGACGGCATCGCCCACGACCGCGACCGCTGGTACCGCCTCTGCGAGCTCAACGTCAAGCACCAGGTGCGGCACGTCGCCGCGCTGCCGACGGTGACCGACGCCTGGGCCCGCGGCCAGGTCCTCGACGTCCACGGCTGGATCTACGACCTGCACGACGGCCTGCTCAAGGACCTCGAAGTCACGGTCGGCAACTCCTGAAGGAGATCGCCATGCGCAGGCTAGTCACCCTCTTCGCGCCTCTGCTCGCACTATCACCGCTGCTCGCGTCCGCCGCCGCGCCCGACGCGCTCGAGGTCGCGCGACCGTTCTACAAGCTGATCCTCGAGGACGACGCGGTGCGCGTGTTCGAGAGCAGCATCCCGCCGGGCCAGACCGCGCCGGCGCACCACCTCGGCTGTCGGGTGGTCTACGCGCTCGCCGACCAGACCGTGCGCACGACCGGGCTCGATGGCGTCGCGCTCGACGCCCGCTGGCCGTTCCGCGCCGCGTGGTGGCGCGGCGCCGAGGACGTCGCGATCAAGAACCTCGGCAGCAGGAACGCGTTCAGCCTGGTGGTGGAGTTCAAGGGCCTGGTGCCGGGCGGCCGCGGCTGCTCCGACGCCGTGCCGGCCACGGCGACCGCCGCAGCCTGGGCGATGCCCGCGACCATGACCTGGGCCAGCGACCCGAAGAGCGGCATCGCGCGCACCCGCCTGATCGGCCAGAGCACCGTGGCGGGCCGCTTCGTCGAGCGCGCGCGGTTGCCGGCGGGTCACAAGGCCGGCTCGCATGCCTACAGCACGCGGGTCGAGATGACGGTGATCTCGGGCGAGCTGCGCTTCCGCTTCCCGGGCAACGACAAGGACGTCGTGCTGCCGGCCGGCTCGTTCGTGACCGTGCCGGCCGGCCTGATCCACGAGGAGTGGAGCGTCGACGGCGCCGAGTACGAGATGCGCGGCGAAGGGCCGCTGGCGACGACGCAGGTGAAGTGAGCGTCGCGGCCGCTCTGTTAGCATGTGCGCCCCGGTCGGCCTGCGGCCGATCCGTCCCGGAGCCCTCATGACCCGCCGCCTCGCCGCCCTCGTCCTGGCCTCGCTCCTCGCCGCCTGCGCCGCGCAGACCACGCTCTACGACGTGTGGTTCGCCGACGGCCTCAAGCCCGGCATGTACAAGAAGATCATGGTTATCGCGGTGGTCCCGGACGAAGCCCGGCGGACCTCGTTCGAGGACGCGCTGGCCAAGCGCATCGCCGGCTCGGTCGCGAGCCACACGCTGTTCACGCTCGGCGGGCTCACCGACCGGGCCAAGGTCCAGGCCGAGCTCAAGGCGCAGGGCTTCGACGGCGCGCTGGTGGTGCGGCTGATCGGCATCGAGACCACCCAGTCGACGATGCCCGACCACGCCACCATGCTGAACCCCGACACCAGCAGCCTCTACGGCTACTGGGACAGCACCGGCCACGCCTGGGAGCGCGACCTCGTGCTCACCACCCGCAGCATCGCGCTCGAGACCCAGTTCTTCGACGTCGCCAGCGCCGAGCGCAAGTTCCACGCCCGCAGCAGCAGCTACGACCCGGCCGACCAGGTCGCGCTCGCCGACGAGCTGTTCGACGCCATCCGTGCCGAGCTAAAGAAGCGCGGCCTGACCAACCCGACGAGGTGACGAGATGAAAGCCCAGTCCATCCTGCGCATGACCGCCTTCGCGTTCGGCGCCGCGCTGCTCTCCGCCTGCGCCAGCAACCCGACCGCGGTCAAGGAGACCTGGGTCGCGCCCGGCGTCACCAAGATCGAGGCCAAGCGCGTGCTGATCGTGGCGATCGCGCCGAGCGAGACCGCGCGGCGTCGGATGGAGACCGAGATGTCGAAGCGGATGGTCGGCTCCAACCCGACCGAGAGCAACGTCCTGCTGTCGGAGGCCGAGCTCAAGGATCCCGCCGCCGCGGTCGCCAAGGTCAAGGCCGCCGGCTACGACCACGCGGTGGTGATGCGGCTGATCGACGCCCAGAGCTACACGCTCAAGCAGCCGTCGCCGATGCCGAACTACCTCGGCGACTCGCCCTACTACTCGAACACGATGAGCACCCAGGCCACCAACTACGTGATCGAGACCACCGTCTTCGACGTCGCCGCCGGCACGCCGTTGGCGCGGGTCACGACCGAGACCTTCCAGACCATGGACCCAGCGGTGCTCGCCGATCGGCTGTTCGCGACGGTCGCGGGCGAGCTCCGCAGCCGCGGCCTGATCAAGTAACCCGGACGAGGACGACCGCCTTGGCGATGGAACCCGGCAAGAAGCTCAGCGCCGCCGAGAAGATGGCGCGGATCCCGGTCAAGATCGAAGCGACCGTGAACCCGCCGAAGAAGCCGGCCTGGATCCGCGTGCCGGCGCCGACCTCGCCCGAAGTGGGCAGGCTCAAGGCCGTGCTGCGCGAGAACCGCCTGCACACGGTGTGCGAGGAAGCGTCCTGTCCCAACCTCGGCGAGTGCTTCGGCAAGGGCACCGCGACGTTCATGATCATGGGCGACGTCTGCACCCGCCGCTGCACCTTCTGCGACGTCGGCCACGGCCGCCCCGGCCCGCTCGACGCCGAGGAGCCCGCCAACCTGGCGCGCACCATCAAGGCGATGGGCCTCAAGTACGTGGTGGTGACCTCGGTCGACCGCGACGACCTCAAGGACGGCGGCGCCGGCCACTTCGTCGACTGCATCGCCGCGATCCGCGCCGAGTCGCCGCGGACCCGGATCGAGGTGCTGGTGCCCGATTTCCGCGGCCGGATGGACGTCGCGCTGGCGCTGCTCGACCAGCAGCCGGCCGACGTGTTCAACCACAACCTCGAGACCGTGCCGCGCCTGTACCGCCAGGTCCGCCCCGGCTCCGACTACGCCCACTCGATGACGCTGTTGAAGCTGTTCAAGCAACGCCAGCCGGGCGTGGTCACCAAGTCCGGGATCATGGTCGGCCTCGGCGAGGAGCTCGACGAGGTGCTGCAGACGATGCGCGACCTGCGCGCCCACGACGTCGACATGCTCACGGTCGGCCAGTACCTGCAGCCGACCCGCCATCACCATCCGGTGGTGCGCTTCTGGACGCCTGACGAGTTCAAGCAGCTCGAGGCCGCGGGCAACGCGATGGGCTTCGCCCACGTCGCGAGCGGCCCGCTGGTTCGGTCCTCGTACCATGCCGACCAACAGGCGCATGAGCTGGTCGCGGCCGGCTGACCGCTCTTCCCCCCTCTCCCGCACCGTGGGAGCGGGCTGGGGTGAGGGCCTCCTCCTCTCTCTTTGCCTTTCGCTCGCGGCCTGCGATCGCGCGCCCGCGCCGCCGCCGCCGATGCCGGCGATCCGGCCCGCCCCCACCACCGTCGCGCTCGGCATGCTCGAGTACTCGCTCTCGGCGTTCGAAGGCGCGCGGGTCAAGCTCAGCAACGGCCGCTTCGAAGCGTCGCCCGAGACCCCGCCGGAGGAAGTGCTGGTCGCGGTCAGCGAGCTCCATCCGCTCACCGGCATCGGTGACCTCGACCACGACGGCAGCCCCGACGCGGTGGTGGTGCTGTTCTCGAGCGGCGGCGGTTCGGGGACCTTCTTCGAGCTGGTCGCCGTGCTCAACACCGCGCAGGGTCTGCAGCCGCTGCCGGGCGTGGCGCTCGGCGACCGCGTCGACCTGCGCCGGCTCGAGGTCCACGGCGGCGCGATCAGCGTCGAGTTCCTGATGGCGGGCCCGAACGATCCGATGTGCTGTCCGAGCCAGCAGGCCCGGCGGACCTACAAGGTCGAAGCCGGCCGTCTGGTGGCGCTCGAAGCGCCGCCCGCGGCGCTCTGAACTAGTTCACGCCCTCGCTCCCGCGTCGCGGGAGCGGGTTCGTCGGCGGCGTGGTCGCCGGAGCGGCGGCGGGCGTCGCTGGATCCTTGGCTTCCGTTGGCACTTTCGCTGGCGCGTCAGCTGGCGCGTCAGCTGGCGCGTCAGCTGGCTTCGCCTCCGGCGTCTGCTTCAGCCACAGCGCGTGACGCAGCTCCGGCGCCGAGGGCAGCAGGTCCTTGGGATCGGCCTTGGCGTCGCTCGGCAAGCGCGCGAACACCACCAGCCGCTCGAGCGTGATGTGCTCGAGCGCGTCGGCCGAGCTCGCGCCGATGCGCAGCGCGTTGCGGCCGCCGAAGAACGGCAGGGTGACGGTCTCGCGGGTGTTCGCTTCGGGATGGAACAGCGTGGTGACGAGCTCGCCGTCGAGCTCGGCGAAGAAGCTCGCCGGATCGACCGCGCCGTAGCGGACCACCACGGTCCGCGCACCGGACAGCGCGCGGACCTCGACCCCGGGCGGGTCATCCCCCCAGGACAGCAACGGCGCGGTCGCCTTCGCTGGCGTGCTGACCGGCGCCGCCGAGGCGATCGTCGCCAGGAAGGCGAACGCGAGGGCCGCAGCGCGCCTCACTCCTCGACCTCGATGCCGTTGGCCTCGAGCGCGCGCCTGAGCGGCGCGAGCTCCTTCTCGTAGCGCTTCCAGCGCGCCACCGAACGCTTGTAGATGGGCTGCTTGACCTGCCAGGCGCTGGCGGTGCGCACGGTGCGCTCGGTCTCGTGGAAACTGAGGCAGCGCGGGTCCCACGGCAGCCCGATGTGCGAGATCAGCGCCCGCGACCAGTGCTCGGGATCGGCGACCACGCCCTCGTAGGGGAGGTCGAGGATCCGGCCCGGCAGCACCGCGTGCCAGTGCGCCATCAGACGACGGTAGGTGGCGAAGAACGCGCCGAGGTGCTCGAGGTCGTAGGAAAAGGTGTTGCCGCGGCCGAAGTTCTGGAAGTACATCGACAGGCAGTTGTCCATCGGCGCGCGGGTGCAGTGGACGATGTGGGCGTGCGGGAACAGCAGCGCGATGATGCCGATGTTGCGGAAGTTGAGCGGCATCTTGTCGACGATGCGCTGCTTGGCCTCGCCTGCCGCGCCGTAGAGGTGGTCGAGGTAGAGCCGGCCGAACTCGCCGACGTCCTCGGGCAGCAGCGCGGCGAACGCGTCGGGGATGTCGGGTCCGCCGCGGTCGAGCGAGCGGCCGCTGATCCGGGCCACGATCTCGCGCATCTTGAGCAGCTCGCCGGCGCCGAAGGCCTCGGGGTGCGAGGCCATGATCTGCTCGGCGAGCGAGGTGCCCGAACGCGGCATGCCAACCACGAACACCGGCACCGCGCTGGCGGCGCCGTGCGGCGCGAGCTTCGCGATCAGCGACGGCGTGAACACCCGCATGAAGCCCTCGGCGTTGCGGGCGTCGACGGCCGGGTCGAACGGCGGCAGCAGCGCCTTGCGACGATGGTTGCCCTCGTCGTAGGACATGAAGGCGCGGGCGTGCTCGCCGCAATCGTCGTAGGCCTTGCCCAGGCCGAAGCAGAGGTTGGTGCGGTCCTCCTCGGTGAGCTCGGGCCGGGCCTTGAGCTCCTCGAGCGCCTTGAGGTTGGGGTCGTCGAGCGACCTGACCCGCGCCGCGTTGGCCATCACCACCCGCGCGCCGACCTCCATCGGATCGAGCGCGAGCGCCTGCTCGGCCGCGGCCCGCGCCTCGTCGTGGACGCCCATCTCCCAGTACAGCGCGGCGAGCATGCTCCAGCCGAGCGGGTTGGGCTGCTTGGTGAGCGCCTCCTTCAGCAGGTCGGCGGCGGCGCCGTGCTCGTTGTGCTCGCGCAGCGCAGCGGCGTAGCAGGCCATCACCTCGGGCGAGCCCGGGTCGATCTCGTAGGCACGCTGGGCCAGCGCGTAGGCCTCGTCGCCGAGCGACAGCTCGCGCACGGTCTCCGACAGCGCGACCAGGTAGTGCACCGAACGGCTGTCGTGCTTGACGCAGGCGCGCAGCAGCGGATCGGCCTCGGCCTGGCGACGCTGCGCGTTGAGCGCGAGGCCGAGGTTGTACTTGGCCTCGATGTGGTCGGGTTTGAGCTTGAGCGCCCGGCGCAGCGGCGCCTCCGCCTCGGCCACCTTGCGCTGCTGGTAGAGCGCGCTGCCGAGGTTGCATTGGGCGAGGTGATCGTCGGGCGCGAGCGTCAGCACGCGACGGGCGAGCGCCTCGGCCTCCTCGGCGCGACCGGTCTCGAGCAGCAGCGCGGTGAGGTTGTCGAGCGCCGGCGCGAAGCCGGGCTGCTCGACGCTGAGCGCGCGCAGCAGCTGCTCGGCCTCGCCGAGCTGACGCGTCTCGCGCAGCGCGATGGCGAGACCGTGGCGGCACTCGGGGTCGGCAGGCGAGCCGGCGAGCCCGGCGCGGAACGCGGTCACCGCCTCGGCGAAGCGCTTGGCGCCGAGCAGCAGGTTGCCCTGGCTCGCGCGGTAGCCCGGATGCTGCGGCGCGATCGCCACCGCACGCTCGACCATCCGCTCGGCCTCGGCGGCCTCGCCGAGCCGATGCAGCGCGAGGCCGAGCAGGTGGAGCGGATCGGGCTGGCCCGGGAAGGCCTCGAGCACCGCGCGGTAGCGCGCCGCGGCCTCGGCGAAGCGGCCGCTGCGGTGGTGACCGACCGCTTCGGACATCGCGGCCTGGAAATCGAGCGCTGCCATCGGCCGATGCTAACCGTAGTCGGCGAGCGCGAGCCGGGCCTCGAGCGCGCCGAGGCGCTCGGGCGTGCCGACGTCGCACCACTCGCCCGAGTGGCGCAGGCCGCCGACCCGGCCGGCGTCCATCGCCTCGACCAGCAGCGGCTTGAGCGGGAAGCGGCCCGGGGCGTGGCCCTCGAACAGGGCGCGCCGGTAGAGGCCGATGCCGGAGAAGGTCAGCCGCGGGTCGCCACGAAGGCGCACGCGGTGGCCCTCGAGATGGAAGTCGCCGCGCGGGTTGTGGTCGGGGTTGTCGACCAGCAGCAGCGTGGCGAGGTCGTCGGCGCCCAACGCGAGCGACGCCGGATCGAAGTCGCACCAGACGTCGCCGTTGACGACCACGAACGGGTCGCCCAACCGGTCGAGCGCCTGGCGGATGCCACCGCCGGTCTCGAGCACGGTCGGCGTCTCGTGCGAGTACTCGAGCGCGAGCCCGAAGCGCGAGCCATCGCCGAGCGCCGCCGGCACCATCTCGCCGAGCCACGAGGTGTTGATCACCACCCGCTCGAAACCGGAACGCGCCAGGCGCTCGAGGTGGTGCTCGATCAGCGGCTTGCCGGAGACCGGCACCAGCGGCTTGGGCAGCGCATCGGTGAGCGGACGCAGCCGCTCGCCGCGGCCGGCGGCGAGCACCATCGCGACCCGGGTCACGGGCGTGGTCATGCCGCGGCGCTCTTCGCGCGGAAGGCCGGCGCGATGCGCTCGCGCAGCAGGTGGTCGAGCTCGCGCAGCGCGGCGTGCTCGGGCAGCACCTCGAGCAGGTAGCCGAGCACGCGCGGCACGTCGTCGAGGTAACGGTGCTTGCCGTCGCGCTCGGCCAGCCGGGCGAAGATGCCGGCGACCTTGAGGTGGCGCTGCACGCCGATCAGGTCGTGCTGCAGCGTGAGCTCGTCGAGCGAGGCCGGCACCGGCGCGCCTTCGGCCCGCGCCCGCGCATGGAACTCGGCGATCCAGCCCGCGATGGTCGCCCGCGGCCAGGCGCGATAGGCGTCGCGGGTCAGCGAGACGAGGTCGTAGGCGACCGGGCCGACCACCGCGTCCTGGAAGTCGAGCACGCCCGGGTTCATGCCCGGCAGCGCGTCGCACTCGACGTACATTAAATTGCGCATGTGCCAGTCGCGATGGACGAACGCGACCGGCATCGCGAGCGCCTGCTCCTCGAGCCAGTGGAAGGCGCGGTCGAGCACGCGGTGCTCGGCGGTCGAGAGCTCGAGCGCGAGGTGCTTCAGGCACAACCACTCGCGGAGGTACTCCATCTCGCGCCGCAGCAGCTCGCGGTCGTAGCGGTTGAGGTCGGCGGTCGCGCAGTCGGCCGCGCCGATGCGGGCCTGCATCCGGGCCAGCGCGGCGAGCGCGTCGCGGTAGAGCGGCGCGGGGCCGACGCCGGCGTCGAGCGCGTCCTGGTAGGTGGTCGAGCCGAGGTCGGCGAGCAGCAGGAAACCCTGCGCGTCGTCCTCGGCATGGACGTGGGGCGAGTGGACGCCGGCGCCCTCGATCAGCCGCGCGACCTGGAGCCAGGTCCAGACGTGTTCGTGCGGCGGCGGCGCGTCCATCGCGATCAGCGTGTGGGCCTCGCCGTCGCGACCCGCGACCGGGCGCGCGAGATGGACCCTGAAGTAGCGGCGGAAGCTCGCGTCGGCCGAGGCGATCGAGAGCTCGAACGCCGCGCCGCCCAGCGTCCGGCTCAGCCATGCGGTGAGCGCGGTCCGGCGCGGGTCATGCGGGGGCGGGGCGGGGGTCATCCGATGGCGGTTCCAGAGGCGTGCGCGGCGCGCGATGTTACCGCACGGCGCCGAGGTCCTCGTCCGCGCGGGTCCAGCCAGCGCGAGGGTGCCTTCCGGTAGAATCCGCACGCGCCGCTCGGCGCCCCGCCGCAGCAGTCGCCCCTTGTCCCATCCGGTCCCCAGCCCCAACCGCTGCCTCCGTCTCGCGTTCGTCGCGAGCGGGCTCGTCGCCGGCTGGGCCGGCGGCGACGAAGCGGCCGACGTGCTGGCGCCGACCCCGGTCGCGGAAGCGCCGAGCCTCTGCCCTGCCCCGCCGCCGCCGCGCCCCGGCTTGCCACCGCTGCGCGACGTCGCCGATCCGCGCGTGCACCTCGAGGCCGGCACACAGGAGACCGCCGCCGACGGCACCACCGTGATGTCGGGTGGGGTGACCGTGGTCCAGGGTGATCGCGCGTTGGCGAGCGAGCGGATCGAGTACTCGCAGGCCAAGGGCACGGTCAAGGCTGAGGGCGGGGTGATCTACCGCGACGCGCGGATCACGCTCGAGGCCGAGCGCGCCGACGTCGACGTCGAGTCGTCGCGCGGCGAGTTCACCGCCGCCGAGTTCGAGTTCAACGACCGCAGCGGCCACGGCTCGGCCGACGTGCTGCGCGCGGTCGACGCCCAGCACACCGAGCTCGAGGCGCTGCGCTTCACCGGCTGCCCACCGGGTTCCGAGGACTGGACGCTCGACGCCTCGACCATGGCGGTCGACAAGAGCCAGGGCCGCGGCGAGGCCGAGGACGTCACGGTGCGCTTCTTCGGCGTGCCGCTGTTCTACACGCCCTGGATGTCGTTCCCGGTCGACGACCGGCGCTTGACCGGCCTGCTGCCGCCCGAGCTCTCGGCCAGCGACCGCCACGGCACCGAGCTGACCATCCCGTGGTACTGGAACATCGCGCCCGAGCAGGACGCCACCCTCACCTTCCATCCGATGAGCAGCCGCGGCCTGATGCTCGAGAACGAGTACCGCTACCTCGGCGACGGCGCCGGCGGCCAGCTCGAGCTCGACGTGATGCCGCACGACGAGATCGCGATGGACACCCGCGCCCGCGCCCGCTACCGCCATCGCGGCGAGCTCGGCGGCGACTGGGCGCTCGACGTCGACCTCGCGGCGGTCAGCGACCCCGAGTACTTCGAGGACTTCGGCTCCTCGCTCGCCGCGACCACCCAGGCCTATCTGCCGCAGCGCATCGACATCATCAACTCGAGCGTGCACTACGCGTTCCGCGCCCGTCTGCTCGACTACGCGGTGACCGACCCGACCCTGGTCGCGACCGACGAGCCCTACGGCAAGCTGCCGCAGCTGCTGTTCATCGCCGCCAGCGAGCCGGGGTTCCTCGGCCTGAGCTACGACCTGGCGACCGAGGTGGTGAGCTTCGCCCACGACTCGCTGATCGAGGGCGTCCGCTTCGACGTCAAGCCGCGGGTCAGCCTGCCGCTGCGCGGTTCGGGTTGGTTCATGATCCCGGCCCTGGCCTGGCGCTACACGCTGTACGACCTCGAACCCGACCCGTTGGTGCCGCAACGCCAGGTGCGCGAACTGCCGATCGGCTCGTTCGACGCCGGCCTGCTGTTCGAGCGCGACACCAGCTGGGGTGGCGGTCTGACCCAGACCCTCGAGCCGCGGCTCTACTACCTGAAGGTCCCGTACCGCGATCAGACCGACATCCCGCTGTTCGACACCGCGATCCCCGACGTCAACCTGTTCCAGCTGTTCCGCGACAACCGCTTCATCGGCGCCGACCGCCAGGGCGACGCCGACCAGCTGTCGCTGGCGGTGACCTCGCGCCTGATCGACCCCAAGGACGGCGGCGTGCTGCTGACCGGCTCGATCGGCCAGATCACCTACTTCGAGGACCGCCAGGTCACGCTCGGCGCGACGCCCGAGACCCTGACCCACTCGGAGCTGATCGCCGAGCTCAGCACCGACCCGACCCGCAAGCTGTCGGTCTCGGCCGCCGCGGTGTTCGAGCCCGCCGACCAGGACACCACCCGCAGCAACGTGACGCTGCGCTGGCGGCCCGACGACCGTCGCCGGCTCGATTTCTCCTACCGCTTCCGCGCCGGCAGCGTCGAGCAGACCGACCTCGCGGTGGTCTGGCCCCTGACCCCCAACTGGCACGCCATCGCGCGTTGGAACTACTCGATGCTCGACCGGGATACCCTAGAGAGCCTGGCCGGCATCGAGTACGAGAGCTGCTGCTGGGCGTTCCGCATCGGTTCGCGCAGCTACATCTTCAACCGCACCGGTGAGAAGGATCAGACCATCTTCCTGCAACTGGAGCTCAAGGGTCTCGCCCGCGTCGGCGAACCGCTCGACGAGCTCCTCGAACGAGGCACCTCGAACCATGGCATCCCCGAAGACCTTTGAACCCCGCCGTCTCGCGCGCAGCGCGCTCGCGCTGCTCGCGCTGGCCGCGGCGGGCGCCGCCCCGTCGGCGTGGGCCCAGACCAGCATCGCGCCGCCCGGCGAGCCGCTCGTGAGCATCGTCGCGGTGGTCAACGACGCGGTCGTCCTGTCGAGCGAGCTCGAGCACGAGGTCGAGGCGATCCGGGCCCAGCTCGAGAAGCGCGGTGGCCAGATGCCGTCCGATCGCCTGCTGCGCCGCCAGGTGCTCGAGCGCCTGGTCGTCAAGCAGCTCCAGCTCCAGCAGGCCGAGAAGATCGGCATCCAGGTCACCGACGACGACCTCGACCGGGCGATCGCCGACATCGCCGGCCGCAACAAGATGTCGCTCGAGCAGCTCTCGGCGATGGTCGAAGGCCAGGGCCAGACCTACGCCGTCTACCGCGAGGACATCCGCGCCGAGATGCTGATGGACCGCGTCCGCCGCCAGGACGTCGAGCGCCGCGTGATCGTCACGCCGCGCGAGGTCGACCAGTTCCTGGCCTCGACCCCCGAGGCCGACGACACCGAGTACGACGTCTCGCACATCCTGATCTCGCTGCGCGGCCAGGCCACGCCCGACGAGGTCGCCCGCAACCAGGAGCGCGCCGAGGCGACCTACGGTTACATCATCGACAAGGGCAACGAGTTCGCCGCCACCGCGACCTCGTACTCCGACGCGCCCGACGCCCTCGAGGGCGGCGCGCTCGGCTGGCGCCGACGGGCCCAGCTGCCGACGGTGTTCGCCGAGCTGGTGCCGGACATGAAGCCGGGCGAGGTCAGCAAGCCGATCCGCAGCAGCGCCGGCTTCCACATCATCAAGCTCAACGGCGTGCGCGCCGGCCAGCAGGTGGTGATCAAGCAGTTCCACGCCCGCCACATCCTGATCAAGACCAACCAGATCGTGGACGCCGAGACGGCCAAGGCCAAGGCCACCGCCCTGCGGGCCCAGATCGTCGCCGGCGCCGACTTCGGCGAGCTCGCCAAGCTCAACTCGGAGGACGCCGGCTCCAAGGTCGACGGCGGCGACCTCGGCTGGAGCGAAGCCAGCACCTACGTGCCGCAGTTCTCCGAGGTCATGACCACGCTCGCGCCCGACGAGCTCAGCGAACCGTTCGAGACCCCGTTCGGCTGGCACATCCTCCAGCTGCTCGGCGTGCGCGACCAGGACGTCACCGAGCAGGCCCGCCGCAACCGCGCCTCGGGCCAGCTGCGCAACCGCAAGCTCGAGGAGCAGGGCCAGCTCTGGTTGCAGCGCCTGCGCGACGAGGCCTACCTCGAGATCCGGCTCAAGGGCTGAGCCATGGGCGCACGGCCGGTGCCGCGCATCGCGCTGACGCTCGGCGAACCCGCCGGCATCGGGCCCGAGCTCGTGGTGCGGGTGGCCCAGCGCGAGTGGACCGCCGAGCTCGTCGCGGTCGGCGACGCCCCGCTGCTGCGGGCCCGCGCCGCGGCGCTCGGACTGCCGCTCGAGCTCGAGCCGCTCGATGCCGGCGCCGAACCGGCGCCCCACCGCGCCGGCACCCTCAAGCTGATCGAGGTGCCGCTGGCGGTCGCCGCGGTGCCGGGCCAGCTCGACCCGCGCAACGGCGCGGCGATGATCGCGATGCTCGACGCGGCGGCCGAGATCTGCCGCGCCGGCGTCTGCGCCGGCCTGGTCACCGCGCCCCTGCACAAAGGCGTGATCAACGACGCCGGGATCCCGTTCACCGGCCACACCGAGCACCTGGCGCGCGCGTTCGGCGCGCCGCATGCGGTGATGATGCTGATGGCGGGCCGCCTGCGGGTCGCGCTCGTCACCACCCACCTGCCGCTGCGCCAGGTCCCCGACGCGATCACGCCCGAGCTGCTGCGCGCGACGATCGGCGTGCTGCACGCCGAGCTGATCGCGCGCTTCGGCATCGCCGCGCCGCGGATCGCGGTGCTGGGCTTGAACCCGCACGCCGGCGAAGGCGGCCACCTCGGGCGCGAGGAGATCGAGGTCATCGGTCCGGTGGTCGAGGCGCTGCGCGCGACCGGGATGGCGCTCGAGGGCCCGCTGCCCGCCGACACCGCGTTCACCCCCGCCGCGCTCAACCGATCCGATGCGGTGCTCGCGATGTACCACGACCAGGGCCTGCCGGTGCTGAAGCACGCCGGCTTCGGCCACGCGGTCAACCTCACGCTCGGGCTGCCGACGGTGCGGTGCTCGGTCGACCACGGCACCGCGCTCGACCTCGCCGGCACCGGCAAGGCCGACGACGGCAGCCTGGTCGCGGCGCTGGAGACGGCGATCGCGCTCGTCGCGCGCCGATGACGCACCACGCCAAGAAGCGCTTCGGCCAGCACTTCCTCCACGACCCCGGCGTCCTCGCCCGGATCGTCGCCGCGATCGACCCCCAGCCGACCGATCACGTGGTCGAGGTCGGCCCCGGACTGGGCGCGCTGACCGTGCCGCTGCTGGCCCGCCTGCCGCGGCTCGAGGTGGTCGAGCTCGACCGCGACGTGATCCCGATCCTGCGCGAGAAGTGCGCCGCGCTCGGACCCGAGCACGAGCTGGTGGTGCACCAGGGCGACGCGCTCGAGTTCGACTTCGCGTCGCTCGCGCAAGGCGGCCCCGTGCCGACGAAGCTCCGGCTGGTCGGCAACCTGCCCTACAACGTCTCGACCCCGCTGCTGTTCCACTTCATCGCCCAGCGCCATGCCATCCGCGACATGACCTTCATGCTGCAGAAGGAGGTCGTCGACCGGATGGCGGCGGCGCCCGACAGCGACGCCTACGGCCGGCTGTCGGTGATGCTGGCGGCCTACACCCGGGTCGAGAAGCTGTTCAAGGTCGGTCCCGGTGCGTTCAAGCCGCCGCCCAAGGTCGATTCCGCGATCGTGCGGCTCACGCCCCATGCCGCGCCGCCGTTCCCGATGACGGATCCGACGCGCTTCGCCGCCCTGGTCGGGCGCGCGTTCACGATGCGGCGCAAGACGCTGCGCAACGCGCTCAAGGGGATGGTCGACGAGGCGACGATGCGCGCCGCCGGCATCGATCCCCAGGCGCGACCCGAGACGCTCTCGGCCGAGCAGTTCGCGCGGCTGGTGTGAGCGGCGACGCGCGGGCGCGACCGCCCGCCGCGGATGCCGGCGCTATACTGGCCGCGTCACCGACAGGAGCGCCGCCATGTCGTACACCTACATCCTCTGCGCCGTCGATCTCACCGACGACTCGCCGCGCGTGCTGGCGCGGGCGCAGGCCTTGGCGAGCGCGACCCGGGCCCGCATCACGCTGATGCACGTGGTCGAGTACATCCCGGTCGATCCGGCCGGCGAGGCGCTGCTGCCGCCGCCGGTCGAGGTCGAGCGCGACCTGGTGGCGGGCGCGGCCCAGCGCCTCGACTCGCTCGGCGCGGCGCACGGCATCGCCGCCGGCGATCGCCTGGTGGTGGTCGGCTCGATCAAGGGCGAGATCGTGAAGGTCGCCGCCGAGCGCGGCTGCGACCTGGTGGTGCTCGGCGCCCGCGGCCGCCACGGCCTCGGCGCGCTGCTGGCCTCGACCGAGAAGTCGGTGCTGGTGCATGCGCCCTGCGACGTGCTCGCGGTCCGGATCGGCTGACCCCGGCGTGGGCGACTACGAGATCAAGGTCGCGGTCCGCACCCAGTTCGTACCGCAGCAGTCCGACATCGACTCGGGACGCTTCGTGTTCGCCTACACCATCACGATCTCGAACTCCGGCCGGCAGCCGGCCAAGCTGCTGACCCGCCACTGGTTGATCACCGACGCCAACGGCAAGGTGCAGGAGGTCCGCGGCGAGGGCGTGGTCGGCGAGCATCCCCACCTCGCGCCAGGCGAGGCCTTCCGCTACACCTCGGGAGCCGTGCTCGAGACGCCGATCGGCGCGATGGAGGGCTCGTACCAGATGGTCGCCGACGACGGGACCCGCTTCGAGGCGCCCATCGCGCCGTTCCGGCTCGCGGTCCCGGGCGTCCTGAACTAGACCGATGGCCGTCTACGCGATCGGCGACCTGCAGGGTTGCTACTACGAGCTGCGCAAGCTGCTCGACGACCTGCGCTACGACCCGCGAACCGACCTGCTGTGGTTCGTCGGCGACCTGGTCAACCGCGGCCCGACCTCGCTCGAGTGCCTGCGCTTCGTCCGCGACCAGGGCGCGCGTGCGGTGGTGGTGCTCGGCAACCACGACCTCCATCTGCTGGCGGTGGCCTGCGGCAACCAGCGCAAGCAGAAGCAGAGCGACACGCTGCAGGCGATCCTCGGCGCGCCCGACCGCGATGAGCTGCTCGACTGGCTGCGCCAGCGGCCGCTGCTGCACCACGACGCCGCGCTCGGCTACACCATGGTCCACGCCGGCCTGCCGCCGCAGTGGGACCTCGCCACCGCCACGCTCTGCGCCCGCGAGGTCGAGTCGGTGCTGCGCGGCAACGAGTGGCGCCAGTTCCTCGACCAGATGTACGGCGACCAGCCCGACCGCTGGTCCGACGGGCTGACCGGCATCGAGCGGCTGCGCTACTCGGTCAACGCGCTGACCCGGATGCGGTTCGTGACCGAGGACGGCCGCATCGACCTCAAGGTCAAGGGCGCGCCGCACACCGCGCCCGACGGCATCACGCCGTGGTTCGCCGCGCGCGGACGCAAGAGCGCGAACCTCGAGCTGATCTTCGGGCACTGGTCGACGCTGGGCGAGGCCGATGGCTTCGGCGTGTTCCCGCTCGACACCGGATGCGTGTGGGGCGGGCGCCTGACGGCGTTGCGGCTGGACGGCGAACCGAAGTGGATCGCGGTGCCGTGCAAGGGCGCGCGGGTGCCGGGAGAAGATTAGTGCGAGCGCGTGGCCGGCGGCCGGGGGTGTGCCCGGGTGTCGTCCGGCGTGGGCAGGGCGGAAACATCACAAGGTGGGGAGCGCCACCGTGAAGTCGCCGCCACGCAGAGCACTGCGGCTCTCCGTGTGCCGTCGTACTTGATGTGTCCTTGCCTTCGAGCGACTGCGCCGCTCGCCCACGCCTCCCTCACCGGGCACACCCCCGTCCACCGCCCTCGCGCGCACCTCGGAACTCGCCGCACCCTCGCGCCATGCACGGCGCGTGGCGGTCCTTCGGGTCGCGGTCCAGCCGCGACGCCGTCACGCGCCGGCTTGGGTTGGTCGGGGACGGAGGTCGGCGGGCGTGTCGGGTGAGGGAGCGGTGGGCGAGTGGCAACGGTGGACGATGGGAAGGATGCGACCGCAGCGACGGCGATCGACGAGCCGCTGCGGATCGCGTGGCGGACCCGACCGGAGGCGCTGCCGGTCATGCCATGTTTCCGCCCTGCCCACCGCGGACGAGACCCCGACACGCACGCCGACCTTCGGCCCCGCCCACCACGCGCCGTCGCGTGCGAGAATCCGCGCATGGACCTCAACCTCAAGGACCGCCACGCGATCGTGTGCGGCGCCAGCCAAGGCATCGGTCGTGCAGCGGCGCAAGCGCTCGCCGCCCACGGCGCCACCCTCACCATGATCGCCCGCGACGCGACCGCGCTCGAGCTGGTGCGGGCCGGGCTCGCCACCGACCACGGTCAGACCCACCGCTTCCTGACGGTGGACTTCGAACGGCCCGAGGAGCTGCGCGCGCACCTCGCCACCCACCTGCCCGAGCTCGCGCCGGTGACGATCCTGGTCAACAACACCGGCGGTCCGGCCGGCGGGCCGGCCTCGGCGGCGGCGACCGACGAGTACCGGCGGATATTCGACCGCCACCTCGTGTGCAACCAGATCCTGGTCCAGGCGGTGCTGCCGGCGATGCGCGCCGCGCGCTGGGGCCGCATCGTCAACGTGATCTCGACCTCGGTGAAGGAACCGATCAAGGGCCTCGGCGTGTCGAACACCATCCGCGGCGCGGTCGCGGCCTGGGCCAAGACGCTGTCGGCCGAGCTCGGCGCCGACAACATCACGGTCAACAACGTGCTGCCCGGCTTCACCAAGACCGGCCGGCTCGACGAGGTGTTCAAGGCCCGGATGGCGCGCTCGGGGGCGACCCGCGAGGTGGTCGAGGCCGAGGCCAAGGCCGAGATCCCGCTCGGCCGTTTCGCCGAACCACGCGAGGTCGCCGACGCGATCCTGTTCCTGTGCTCGCCCGCCGCCGGCTACATCTCCGGCGTGAGCCTGCCGGTGGACGGCGGCCGGATGCGGAGCATCTAGGTGCTCCGGCTCACGAACCTCATCGGTGGTGTGCAACGGGCACCCGAGAACGACCGCTGGCTCGAGGTGTTCGAGCCGGCCACCGGCAAGGCCTACGCGCTCGCCCCCGACTCCGATGCCGAGGACCTCGACCTCGCGGTCGACGCCGCGCACGCCGCGCTGCCGGCCTGGTCGGCGCTGCCGGCCGCCGAACGGGCGCAGTGCCTCACCCGCCTCGCCGACCTGGTCGAGCGCGACCTCGAGCGCTTCGCCCAGGCCGAATCGCGCGACGCCGGCAAGCCGATCGCCCAGGCCCGCAGCCTCGACATCCCGCGCGCGGTGGCGAACCTGCGCTTCTTCGGCCACGCCGCGACCCAGTTCGCCAGCGAATCGCACGCGATGCCCGACGCGATCAACTACACCCTGCGCCAGCCGCTCGGCGTGGTCGCCTGCATCTCGCCCTGGAACCTGCCGCTCTACCTGTTCACCTGGAAGGTCGCGCCGGCGCTGGCCGCCGGCAACTGCGTGATCGGCAAGCCCTCCGAGGTCACCCCGCTGACCGCCTGGCTGCTGGGCGAGCTCGTGCGCGAGGCCGGCTTCCCCGACGGCGTGCTCAACATCGTCCACGGCCGCGGGCCGGCGATCGGCCGGGCGCTGGTCGAGCATCCCGAGGTCAAGGCGGTCTCGTTCACCGGCAGCACCCGCGCCGGCGCCGACATCGCGGCGCGGGTCGCGCCCAAGTTCAAGAAGCTCTCGCTCGAGCTCGGCGGCAAGAACCCGACCCTGGTGTTCGCCGACGCCGACCTCGAGCAGGCGGTCGCCGGCGCGGCCCGCGCCGCGTTCGCCAACACCGGCCAGATCTGCCTGTGCGGCTCGCGGATCCTGGTCGAACGCGCGGTCTACGAGGAGTTCCTCGAGCGCTTCCTCGAGCGGGTCGAGGCGATGAAGGTCGGCGATCCGCTCGAACCCACGACCGAGCTCGGCGCGCTGGCCTCGGCCGAGCACTTCGCCAAGGTGATGGGCTGCATCCAGACCGCTCGCGACGAGGGCGGCGCGATCGAGCTCGGCGGCGAACGGGTCACGGTCGGCGGCCGTTGCCAGGACGGCTGGTTCATCGCGCCGACGGTGATCACCGGCTTGCCGCCCGACTGCCGAACCAACCAGGATGAGATCTTCGGGCCGGTGGTCACGGTCGCGCCGTTCGACGGCGAGGGCGAGGCGCTGGCCGCGGCCAACGGCACCCGCTACGGGCTGGCCTGCTCGGTCTGGACCCGCGACCTCGACCGCGCCCACCGCGTCGCGGCGCGCCTCGAGTCCGGCCTGGTCTGGATCAACTGCTGGCTGCACCGCGACCTGCGCGTGCCGTTCGGGGGGGTGAAGGAGTCCGGCGTCGGCCGCGAGGGCGGCGTCGAGGCGATGCGCTTCTTCACCGAAGCCAAGACCGTCACCATCAAGTACCGCTGACGGAGACGCTGCCATGACCCACGGCATCCATTCACAGCGCGCGCCCAAGCCGGTCGGGCTCTACCCGCACGCGCGGCGCGTCGGCAACCTGCTGTTCCTGTCGGGGGTCGGCCCGCGCCGACCCGGCGCCAGCGCCGATCACAAGGACATCCCGGGCGTGGTGTTCGCGCCCGACGGCTCGATCGCGAGCCACGACATCGTGGTCCAGACGCTCGCCGTGTTCGACAACGTGCGGACCATCCTCGAGGACGCCGGCTCGTCGTGGGACCGGCTGGTCGACGTCACCGTCTACCTCACCCACATGAAGGACGACTTCAAGGCCTACAACAAGGTGTGGGCCGACCGCTTCGCGGTCCATCCCAGCCCGCCCTGCCGCACCACGGTCGAGGTCCGCGCCCTGCCGACGCCGATCGCGATCGAGCTCAAGTGCATCGCGACCATCGATTGAAGGACCGCCCCATGCTCCCGTCGCCGCTCGACTTCAACAAGTGGATCGCCGAGAACCGCCACCTGCTCAAACCGCCGGTCGCGAACAAGTGCATCTACGCCGGCGACTTCATCGTGATGGTGGTGGGCGGCCCGAACTCGCGCAAGGATTTCCACGTCGACCCGGGCGCCGAGCTGTTCCACCAGCTCGAGGGCGAGATGGTGCTCAAGACCCAGCAGGGCGGGAAGTGCGTCGACATACCGATCAAGGCCGGCGAGATGTTCCTGCTGCCGGAGTGGGTGCCGCACTCGCCGCAGCGGATGGCGGGCGGCATCGGCCTGGTGGTCGAGCGCCGCCGCATGCGCGGCGAGCACGACGCGCTGCAGTGGTACTGCGAGCGCTGCAACCACCTGCTCCACGAGGAGCACTTCGAGCTCGTCGACATCGAGACCCAGTTCGGCCCGGTGTTCGAGCGCTTCTTCGGCGACCTGGCCAAGCGCACCTGCCAGGCCTGCGGCGCGGTGATGGAACCGCCGGTGAAGAAGTGATCGCGCGCCGATGAAGCTCGACATCCACACCCACATCCTGCCCCGCGAGTGGCCGGACCTCGCCGCGCGCTACGGCCGCTCGACCGGCCGCGGCGCCTGGGTCCAGCTCGAGCACTTGGGGCCAGGGTGCGGTCGGATGCTGCAGGGCGGCAAACCGTTCCGCGACATCACCGCCAACAGCTGGGACCCGGCGACCCGGCTCGCCGAGTGCGACGCCGCCGGCGTCGGCGTGCAGGTGCTGTCGACGGTGCCGGTGATGTTCTCGTACTGGGCCGAGCCCGCCCACACCCACGACCTCGCCAAGCTGCTCAACGACCATCTCGCCGGCGTGGTCGCGGCCGACCCCAAGCGTTTCGTCGGTCTCGGCACGGTGCCGCTGCAGGACACCGAGCTGGCGATCCGCGAGCTGACGCGCTGCGTCCGCGAGCTCGGCTTCCCCGGCGTGCAGATCGGCACCCACGTCGAGGGCCGCAACCTCGACGACCCCTCGCTGTTCCCGTTCTGGCAGGAGTGCGAGCAGCTCGACGCCTGCGTCTTCGTCCATCCCTGGGACATGCTCGGCGGCGAGCGGCTCGCCAAGTACTGGATGCCGTGGCTGGTCGGGATGCCGACCGAGACCACCATCGCGATCGCCTCGCTGATGTTCGGCGGCGTGCTCGAGCGCCTGCCGCGGCTGCGCGTCGCGTTCGCCCACGGCGGCGGCTCGTTCCCCGGCACCTTCGGTCGGCTCGCCCACGGCTTCGAGGCCCGGCCCGATCTCTGCGCGGTCGCCAACCCGAAGCACCCGCGCGAGTACCTCGGCCGCTTCTGGTGCGACGCGCTGACCCACGACGCCGGCGCGCTGCGCCTGCTGATCGAACTGATCGGCGTCGAGCGCGTCGCGCTCGGCACCGACTACCCCTTCCCGCTCGGCGAGGACCGTCCGGGCGAGCTGATCGGTTCGCTGGGTCTCGACGCCGCGACGACCGACCGCCTGCTGGCGCAGAACGGCCTCGACTGGCTCGGCCTGCCGCGCAGCCGGTTCACCCGATGAGCGATGCTGCTCCGAGCGAAGCCCGGCACGAACTGACCATCGGCGGCCTCCGCTTCCAGGCGTTCCCCGCCCGCGCCGCGAGCCTCGCCATCCCGATCCGTTTCGAGGGCGATTCCCTGACCGCGTTCGGCGTCGGCCCGGCCTCGGCCGAGGCGGTCAGCGGCGGCGGTTTCGTGGGCGATACGACCCGCGGCGGTTCCTGCAACGTCGGCGCGCTCCACCTCGTCCCGCACTGCCACGGCACCCACACCGAGTGCGTCGGCCACCTCACCGACGAGCGCGTCTCGGTCGAGCTCGTGCTGCGCAGCACGCTGTTCCCGGCGACCCTGGTGACGATCGCGCCGGAGCCGGCCGGCGGCCATCCCGAGGCCGATGCCGCGATCGCCGCGTCGAGCGACGGCCTGGTCTCGGCCCGGGCGCTGGCCGCCGCGCTCCTCCCCGGCGCGGGCCAGAGGCCGGACCCGTTCCATCGCGCGGTGGTCATCCGGACCACGCCCAACGCGACCGCCAAGCTCGCGGCGCGCTACGATGGCGCTGCCCCGCCCCCGTACCTCACGGCTGCGGCCGGGGCCCTGCTCGCGGACCTGGGATGTGACCACGTGATCGTCGACCTGCCCTCGCTCGACCGGATGTCCGATGGCGGCAAGCTCGCCGCGCATCGCGCGTTCTTCGGGCTGCCGCTGGCAAGCCGCGCGCTCAGCAAAGCGACCCGCGGCCACGCCACCATCACCGAGCTCGCCTTCGTCGCCGACGAGGTCGCCGACGGCCGCTACCTGCTCGACATCCAGCTCGCCCCGATCGCGAGCGATGCCGCGCCGAGCCGCCCGCTGCTCATCCCGATCGAGGTGCTCGCATGAGCGACCTCGCCTCGCGCGAGCACACCGTCGCGCTCGACGCCGCCGACGAGCTCAAGGGCTTCCAGGACCGCTTCGCGATCCCGACCCACGGCGCGCAGATGTGCGTCTACCTGTGCGGCAACTCGCTCGGACTGCAGCCGACCCGCGCCCGCAAGCTGGTCAACGAGGTGCTCGACGCCTGGCAGGCCCACGGCGTCCACGGCCACCTCGACGGCACCCGGCCCTGGCTGCCGTACCACGAGTTCCTCACCAACCTCACCGCCCAGCTGGTCAACAGCCAGCCGCGCGAGGTGGTGAACATGAACACGCTCACCGTCAACCTGCACCTGATGATGGTGTCGTTCTACCGGCCGACCGCCGAGCGCCACCGGATCGTGATCGAGAAGGGCGCGTTCCCGAGCGACCGCTACGCGGTCGAGTCGCAGATCGTGCTCCACGGCTACGACCCGGCCGAGGCGCTGGTCGAGCTCGCGCCGCGCGCCGGCGAGGACTGCCTGCGCGAGGAGGACGTCGAGGCCTACTTCGCGCGCGAGGGCGGCAAGGTCGCGCTGCTGCTGTTCCCCGGCGTGCAGTACTACACCGGCCAGCGCTTCGACATGGCACGGCTGAGCCGCGCCGCCCACCAGGCCGGCGCCTTCGCCGGCTTCGACCTCGCCCATGCGGTCGGCAACGTCGAATGCCGCCTGCACGACGACGACATGGACTTCGCCTGCTGGTGCTCCTACAAGTACCTCAACGGCGGACCGGGCGCGGTCGCCGGCGTGTTCATCCACGAGCGCCACCTCGACGACCCGACCGTGCCGCGGTTGCACGGCTGGTGGGGCCACGACAAGGACACCCGCTTCGACATGGGCCCGGACTTCAAGGCGATCCCGAGCGCCGAGGCCTGGCAGCTCTCGAACCCGCCGATCCTGTCGATGGCGCCGGTGCTGGCCTCGCTCGAGGTCTTCTCCGACGCCGGCATGGACCGGCTGCGGATGAAGTCGCTCAAGCTCACCGGTTACCTCGAGCAGCTGATCGACACCCGGCTCGCCGACCGGATCCACATCATCACGCCGCGCGACACCAACTGGCGCGGCTGCCAGCTCTCGCTGCGGGTGAAGGCCGGCGACGGCCGCAAGGTCTTCGAGAACATCGAGGCCAAGGGAGTGGTCTGCGACTGGCGCGAGCCCGACGTGATCCGAGTGGCACCGGCCCCGCTCTACAACACCTTCGAGGACGTGCGCCGCTTCGTGCTCCGCCTCGAGGAAGCGCTGGGCGCGAGCAAGGGCTGAGCGATGGCCGAACCGGTCGTGATCTCGGGGGCGGGTCTCGCCGGCTCGCTGCTCGCCGTGTTCCTCGCCCGCCGCGGCTACCAGGTCACCCTGCTCGAGCGCCGGCCCGACATGCGGCGCCAGCGCGTCGCCGCCGGCCGCTCGATCAACCTCGCGCTCGCCGCGCGCGGCATCGTCGGCCTCGAGCGCGCCGGCCTGTTCGAGAAGCTCAAGCCGATCCTGGTCGCGATGCCGGGCCGCATGCTGCACGACCCGCAGGGCGGCACGCTCTACCAGCAGTACTCGCGCCACGCCCACGAGTTCAACTGGTCGGCCTCGCGCGCGACGCTCAACATGGCGCTGATGGACGCGGCCGAGGCCACCGGTGGCGTCGAGATCCTGTTCGAGCAGCGGGTCGAGACCTACGACTACGACCGCAGCACGCTGCTGGTGCACGACACGCCCAAGGAGGCCACCCGCCACCTGCCGGCGCCGGTGGTGATCGCGACCGACGGCGCCGGTTCGCCGATCCGCGCCGCGATGGTCGAGCGCTTCGGCGTGCCCTGCCGCGAGGAGCCGCTCGGCCACGCCTACAAGGAACTCAACATCCCGGCCGCCGCCGACGGCGGGTTCCGGCTCGCCAAGGACGCGCTCCACATCTGGCCCCGCGGCGGCCACATGCTGATCGCGCTGCCCAATCCGGACGGCTCGTTCACCGTCACGCTTTTCATGGCCCTCGCCAGCAGCCACGACGGCGAACCCTCGTTCGAAGAGCTCACCACGCCGGCCAAGCTCGACGCGTTCTTCCGCGCCGAGTTCCCCGACGCGGTGCCGCTGATCCCCGACCTCGCCTATGACTTCTTCGACAACCCGACCGGCCAGCTCGGCACGCTGCGCTGCGCGCGCTGGGCCCACGGCGGCCAGACCCTGCTGCTCGGCGACGCCGCCCATGCGCTGGTGCCGTTCCACGGCCAGGGCATGAACTGCGCCTTCGAGGACGTGGTCGAGCTCGACCTGGAGCTCGAGCGGCGCGGCGCCAACGGCGTCTCGTCGCAGAGCGGCAACGGCACCGATTGGACCGAGGTCTTCGCCGCGGTCGAGCGGACCCGCAAGCCGAACGCCGACGCGATCGCCGACATGGCGCTCGAGAACTACGTCGAGATGCGCGACCTGGTGCGCGACCCACGCTTCCACCTGACCAAGAAGGTCGAATTCCTGCTCGAGGGCGCGCTGCCCGGGCTGTTCGTGCCGCGCTACTCGATGGTGATGTTCCACCCCGAGATCCCCTACGCCGAGGCCCAGCGCCGCGGCCGGATCCAGGCCGAGGTGCTGGCCGAGCTGACCGCCGGGGTCGCGGCGCCCGAACAGGTCGACCTCGCCCGCGCCCGCGCGATGCTCGAGGCCCGGCTGAAGTAGAATCGCGCGCCTCCGCGACCCCCGCCGCGACCGTCCCACCTCCCCGGAGACCGCCTTGACCGACGCCACCACCGAGGCGCGCCGCTGGCTCGCTGCCCTGCGCACCGACCCGACCATCCACTTCCACAACTTCGACCTCGACACCCGCACCGCGGTGCTGGTGCGGCTCGACCAGGCCGCGCTCGACCGCGCCTCGTTCCTCGACGACCGGGCGCTGGCGCCGGGCGCGACCGGCTTGGTGGTGCCGCTCGACGCCGCGCTCGAGGCGCTCGGCGCGATCGAGGCCCGGCCCCACGACGCGATCTTCCACGTCGCGCGCTGCGGTTCGACCCTGGTCTCGCGCCTGATCGGCGAGCTGCCGGGCAACCAGCAGAAGCGCGAGCCGCTGGCCTGGCTGTCCTGCGGCGTGTGGGCCCGCTTCGTCGGCCCCAAGCTGACCGAGCGCGCCTTCGCCGCGCTGTTCGAGGGCACCTCGCGCGCGCTGGCGCGCCCGCTGCGCGACGGCGACCGGGTGGTGGTCAAGTCGACCAGCGTCGGCGCCAACCTCGCCGTCCGCCTGCTCGACCGCGAGCCGTCGCAGAAGGCGGTCGCGCTGACGCTGCCGCTCGAGCGTTGGCTCGCGGCGGTGATCGGCGACGAGTCGAGCCGCGACAACGTCCACCATTACGCCGCCTACTGGCTCGGCGACCTCGACATCAAGCGCCCCGATGCCGGCCTGCGCGAGCGTCCGCTGTCGCTGGGCGAGCGGCTGGCCGCCGCCTGGTGCGCGCCGATGCTGTGGTTCGGCGAGGCCCAGCGCCACGCGCCGGGACGGATCGAGGTCGTCGACGTCGATCGCCTGCTCGAGCACCCGGCGATCGGGATCGCCGCGCTCAACGCCCACCTCGGGCTCGGCGCCGACCCGGCGCGGATCGAGGAGATCGCCAAGGGCCCGTTGCTCGAGCGCTACTCGAAGGACCCAGCCGAGCCGTTCGACCGCGAGGCGCGCGACGCGCGCATCGCGGCGTCGCAGGCCGAACATGCGGTGGAGATCGCAGCGGGGATGGCGTTCGCCGAGCGCTTCGCCAGCGAGCCCTTGGTCGCCCGATACCTGGGTTAGACGCGCTCGAGCGTGACGAAGCTCATCGCATGCGGGTTGCGCGCATCCGCCGCGCGTTCCTCGCGCGCGACCTCGCGCCAATCAGCAGGTGGCAGCGCGGGGAAGACGGTGTCGCCTTCGATCGCGGCGTGGATGCGGGTGAGCTGGACCCGCGTCGCGCGCGGCAACGCCGCGGCGTAGAGCTGGGCGCCGCCGATCACCATCACCTCGGGCGCCGTGCCGCAGGCGGCGATGGCCTCGTCGAGCGAATGGGCGATGGAGACGCCGGCGGCAGACCAGCCGCGGTCGCGGGTCACCACCACGTTGAGGCGTCCGGGCAGCGCCCGACCGATCGAATCGTAGGTCCGGCGGCCCATCACGATCGGTTTGCCCATCGTGATGCTCTTGAAGCGCGCGAGGTCGGCCGGCAGGTGCCAGGGCATCGCGTTGTCGCGGCCGATGACGCCGGCGTCGGTGGCGGCGACCACCAGCGTGAGCGTCGGGCTCGCCGCTCGGCTCAAACGGCCACCGGCGCGCGGATCGCGGCGTGGCTCTGGTAGCCCTCGATCGCGAAGTCGTCGAAGGTGTAGTCGAAGATGGTGTTCGGCCGGCGCTTGATCAGCAGCCGCGGCAGCGCCAGCGGCTCGCGGGTGAGCTGGAGGTCGACCTGCTCGAAGTGGTTCGAGTAGATGTGGCAATCGCCGCCGGTCCAGACGAAGTCGCCGACCTCGAGCTCGCACTGCTGGGCCAGCATGTGGGTCAGCAGCGCGTAGGAGGCGATGTTGAACGGCACGCCCAGGAACAGGTCGGCCGAGCGCTGGTAGAGCTGGCACGAGAGCCGGCCCTCGGCGACGAAGAACTGGAAGAACGCGTGGCAGGGCTGCAGCGCCATCCGGTCGAGGTCGGCCACGTTCCAGGCCGAGACGATGATCCGGCGCGAATCGGGGTTGGTCTTCAACTGCTCGACCACTTTGGCGATCTGGTCGATGTGGCGGCCGTCGGGCGCCGGCCAGTTGCGCCACTGGTAGCCGTAGACCGGGCCGAGGTCGCCGTTGTCGTCGGACCACTCGTCCCAGATGCTGACGCCGTTGTCGCGCAGGTACTTGGTGTTGGTCTCGCCCTTGAGGAACCACAGCAGCTCGTGGCCGATGCTCTTGAAGTGGACCTTCTTGGTGGTGACCATCGGGAAGCCTTGCGCCAGGTCGAAGCGCATCTGGTGGCCGAACACGGCGACCGTGCCGGTGCCGGTGCGATCGGCCTTGGGCGTGCCGTGCTGGCGGACGTGGCGCAGGAGGTCCAGGTACTGCTTCAAGCCGTGCTCCTCGTCGACTTCGGTTGATGCGCCTTCCACCACAGCACCGCGCCGACCACGAACAGCGGCAGCGACAGCACCATGCCCATCGTGATCCAGTGGCCGTCGAGGTAGCCGATGTGGGCGTCGGGCAGGCGCCAGAGCTCGACCAGGCTGCGGAACGCGGCGTACAGCATCGCGAACAGGCCCGAGACCGCCATCAGCGGTCGACGCTTGTCGCCGTACCACATCAACACCGCGAACAGCACCACGCCCTCGAGCATCAGCTCGTAGAGCTGGGTCGGATGGCGCGGCACGCCGTCGACCAGGAACGCCCACGGCACGTCGGTGGCCTTGCCCCACAGCTCGCCGTTGATGAAATTGCCGAGGCGTCCGGCGCCGAGGCCGATCGGCACCACCGGTGCGACCAGGTCGACGAGCTCGAAGAAGCTGCGCTTCGCATTGCGAGCGTGGACCCACAGCGCGGCCAGCACCCCGAGCAGGCCGCCGTGGAACGACATGCCGCCCTCCCAGACCCGGACCAGCAGCAGCGGGTCGGCGAGGAAGGCGTCGAAGTTGTAGAACAGCACGTAGCCGGCGCGACCGCCGAGCACCACGCCGAGCGCGCCATGGAACAGCAGGTCGGAGACCTGGTCGTCGGTCCAGTCGAGCGCGAGCCGGCGGACGCGGACCCGCAGCGCCCACCAGCCGCCGATGAAGCCGATGAGGTACATCAGCCCGTACCAGCGGACCTTGAGCGGGCCGAGGGAGAGCGCGACGGGGTCGAAGTCGGGGAAGGTCAGCACGGGCGCGGATTATACGGGGGGCGATGGCCTCAGAAGCTGCCGGGCAGCACCCGCGCGAACAGGCACTTGAGGTACTCGGTCTCCGGGATCGCCGGGTGGACGGGGTGGTCGAAGCCCTGGCCGCCGATGGCGACGATCTGGGCGCTGCGGTCGATGTGGCGGGCCTCGGCGCGGACCACCGACAGATGTTCCTCGCGGCTCAAGTGGTGCGAGCAGGAGCACGAGACCAGCAGGCCGTCCTTGGACAGCACCTGCATCGCCATCTGGTTGATGCGGTGGTAGGCGGTCAGGCCGGCGTGGTGGTCCTTGCGCTTCTTGATGAACGCCGGCGGGTCGCAGACCACCACGTCGAAACGCTCGCGCGCGGCGCGGAGCTCCTTGAGGACCTCGAACGCATCGCCCTCGCGGACGCCGACCGTGAGGCCGTTGGCCGCGGCGTTGCGGGTGACGCCGGCGAGCGCGGGCGCCGAGGAATCGACGCACAGCACCTCGCTCGCCCCGGCGGCGGCGGCGCGCAGGCCCCAACCGCCGTAGTAGGAGAACAGGTCGAGCACCCGGGCGCCTTTCGCGAACCGCCCCAACAGCTCGCGGTTGCCGCGCTGGTCGTAGAACCAGCCGGTCTTCTGGCCGTCGCGGGCCGGGACCCTGAAGCTCAGGCCGTCCTCGACGACCTCGAGCTCGTCGGGCAGCGTGCCGCTGGCGACCTCGACCGCGCGCTCGAGACCCTCGAGCTCGCGCACGCCGACGTCGTTGCGGAGCAGGATGCAGGACGGCGCCAGCACCTTCTCGAGCGCGGCGACGATCTCGTTGCGCAGCCGGTCGATGCCGGCGGTGGTGAACTGCGCCACCAGCACGTCGCCGTAGCGGTCGACCACCAGGCCGGGCAGGCCGTCGGACTCGCCGAACACCAGGCGGTAGTGGGGCGTCGGGTAGAGCCGCTCGCGAAGCGCGAGCGCGACCTTCAGCCGATGGACGATCAGCGAGCCCGCGCTCGCCTGGGTGAACGGATGCTCGTGGTCGCGCGAGACGAGGCGCGCCGCGATCAGCGAGCGCGGGTTGACGTAGCCGGTGCCGAGCGGCTTGCCGCCGTGGGCGACGATCGCGACCGGTTCGCCGGGCTCGAACGCGGTCAGCGGCGTGCGGACCACGTCGACCTCGTTGCTGAACACCCACTGGTGGCCGGCGCGCAAGCGGCGGTCCTCGTCCTTGCGCAGTTCGAGCGTCTTGGGTTCCATGGCGGTGCGCAGGCTAGCACAGGGTCCGGTCCGCCCTGCGGCGAAAGCCGGATATCATGAGCGCGGATGCCCGAGACCCACCGCCGACCGACGAACCTGCTGGCCGATGCGCGCCTGGCCGCGCGCCACGGCGACGTCGTGGCCGCCGAACGCGCGTTCAGCGCGGTGCTGGACGCCGACCCCGACGACGTCGAAGCTCTGTCGTTCCTCGGCCTGCGGGCGTTCGAACGCGGCGACCACGCCAGGAGCCGGGCCCTGATCGAGCGCGCGCTGACCCAGCGCCGCGACCCGCTGCTGTTGCGCAACCTCGCGCTGGCCTGCCTCGAGCTCGGCGACGTCCCCGCTGCGCGGACCGCGGCCGAGGCCGCGCTCGCCGGTGACCCGCGCCACGCGCTCGCCCATCTCGTGCGCGGCCGTGCGCTCGAGCTCGGTGGCGATGCCGCCGGCGCCGTGCGCGCCTACGGCCGCGCGCTCGCGCTCGAACCCGCCTACGCCTCGCCGCGGCCCGCTGCGCCGGCGGTGATCGAGTCGCTGGCCGACTCCGCGCGCAACGCCCTGCACCGCGTGCTGCAGGACGCGCATCGGGCCATCGCCGAGCGCCACGGACCCGCCGCGGCCCGGGTCGCCCGCGCGATGCGGATCCACGACCGGCTCGAGCAGGCGCCCTGGAGCGATCCGCTGCAGCGGCCCGACTTCGTGTTCGTGCCCGAGCTGCCGGCGCGGCCCTGGTTCGAGCGCCGCGAGTTCGAGTGGAGCAAGCGGGTCGAAGCCGCCACCGACTCGGTCGCGGCCGAGCTCGCCGCCGTGCTCGAGGCGCCGGGTTCGCTCGATCCCTACGTCGCCGCCCGCCTGCGCGGCCACGCGACCTGGGGCGAGCTCGCCGGCAACGCGACCTGGAGCTCGTACCACCTGCTGCGCGCCGGCGCGGTGGTGCCGGAGGCCGCGGTCCGCTGCCCCAACACGCTGGCCCTGCTCGAGAGCCTGCCGCTGCCGCGCTGCGGCACGCATGCGCCGGAGGCGTTCTTCTCGGTGCTGCGGCCGGGCGCCCACATCCCGCCCCACACCGGGCTCTCCAACTTCAAGCTCACCGTGCATCTGCCGCTGATCGTGCCCACCGGCTGCAGCATCCGCGTCGGCGCCGAGACCCGGGCCTGGACCCGCGGCGAGCTGCTGATGTTCGACGACAGCTTCGAGCACGAGGCCTGGAACCGCGGCCGCTCGGCGCGCGCGGTGCTGATCTTCGACGCCTGGCGCCCCGACCTCAGCGCTGCCGAGAAGCAGGCGCTGTCCGAGTCGATCATCGCGATCGACGCCGCCAACGCGCTGCGCGCGCCGGAGGCCGCGGCATGAGCGGCCGGCTCGCGGCCAACCGGCTCGCCAGCGAGCCGAGCCCCTACCTGCTGCAGCACGCCTACAACCCGGTCGACTGGTACCCGTGGGGACCGGAGGCGTTCGCCAAGGCCCGCGCCGAGGACAAGCCGGTGCTGCTGTCGATCGGCTACTCGGCCTGCCACTGGTGCCACGTGATGGCGCACGAGTCGTTCGAGGACGAGCAGACCGCGGCGCTGATGAACGCGCACTACGTCTGCGTCAAGGTCGACCGCGAAGAGCGCCCCGACCTCGACCGCATCTACCAGACCGCGCACCAGCTGCTGACCCAGCGCGGCGGTGGCTGGCCGCTGACGGTGTTCCTGTCGCCGACCGACCAGACCCCGTTCTTCGCCGGCACCTACTTCCCCGACGAGCCACGCCACGGCCTGCCCGCGTTCCGCGGCGTGCTCGAGCACCTGCACGATGTCTGGCGCGGGCAACGGCCCGAGATCGCCAAGCAGAACGGCGCCTTCCTCGAGGCGCTGTCGCGGCTCTCCGCGGTCCAGCCCAACGCCGCGCGGCTCGACGACGCGCCGCTGATCGCCGCGCGCCTCTCGCTCGAGCGCGACTTCGACACCAAGTTCGGCGGCTTCGGCGGCGCACCCAAGTTCCCCCACCCCGCCACGCTCGAGCACATGCTGCGCGATCCGCGCGAGGGTCCGCCGTCGCGGATGGCGCTGTTCACGCTCGAGCGGATGGCCGAGGGCGGCCTCTACGATCAGGTCGGCGGCGGCTTCGCCCGCTATTCGGTCGACGACGCCTGGCAGATCCCGCACTTCGAGAAGATGCTCTACGACAACGGCCCGTTGCTCGGGCTCTACGCCCAGGCCTTCGCCCGCACGGGCGACGAGCGCTTCCGCCGGGTGGTCGAGGAGACCTTCTCCTGGATCGAGCGCGACATGGTCGCGCCCGACGGCGCCTGGTGCGCGGCGCTCGACGCCGACAGCGAGGGCGTCGAGGGCAAGTTCTACCTGTGGACCCGCGACGAGGTCCGCAGCGTGATCGGCGCCGACGCCTACCGCGCGTTCGCGGCCCGCTACGGCCTCGACGCGCCGCCCAACCACGAGGGCGCCTGGCACCTGTCGGTGCGTCGCAGCCTGCCGGCGCTGGCCAGCCTGCTCGAGGAGCCCGAGCGCGACATCCGGACCCAGGTCGAGATGTCGCTGCACCGGCTGCACGCCCGGCGTTCGCTGCGGGTCGCGCCGGCGCGCGACGACAAGGTGCTGACGGCGTGGAACGCGCTGACCATCCGCGGCCTGGCGATCGCTGGCCGCCTGCTCAACGACCCGGGCCTGGTGCGGGCCGCCGAGCGCGCGATCGACGCGCTCTGCCGCGACCTGATGGTGGGCGGCCGGCTGCACGCGACCTGGAAGGACGGCGCGGCGCGCCAGCGCGGCTTCCTCGACGACCACGCCTTCCTCGCCGACGCCGCGGTCGAGCTGCTGCAGACCCGCTGGCGGCGCAGCGACCTCGACCTCGCGGTCGAGCTGGTCGAGCAGCTGCTGGCGCGCTTCCAGGCGCCGGGCGGCGGCTTCCACTTCACCGCCGACGACCACGAGCCGCTGATCCAGCGGCCGCGCCACTTCTCGGACGAGTCGCTGCCCTCGGGCAACGGCGTCGCGGCGCGCGTGCTGCAGCGGCTGGGCTGGCTGCTCGGCGAACCGCGTTACCTCGAGGCCGCCGAGCGCACGCTGCGCGCCGCAGGTCCCGCGCTCGAGAAGCATCCCCACGCCCACCCGACCCTGCTCGGCGTGCTGGCCGACACGCTGTCGGCGCCGCGGGTGGTGGTGCTGCGCGGCACCGCCCACGACCTCGAGCCGTTCCAGCACGTGTTGCGCGAGCACCCGCAGTTCGGCGAGCTCGCGTTCCCGATCCCGCTCGATGCCGCCGACCTGCCGCCGGCGCTCGCGTCCAAGCCGGCCAAGGGCCCGGCGGTCGCCTACGTCTGCCGTGGCTCGGTCTGCGGCCCGCCGGTGGTCGAACCGGCGCACCTGCGGCTCTAAACCGCGCGCTCCACGCTCGCGTATCCTCGATGGGCGCATCCGCGATGCGCTCGAGGGGGCCGCAGAGCGATGGACATCGAGCAGTTCACCCACGAGCTCAAACGCCGCGGCGTGGTCCGCGCCGCGGGCTGGTACGGCATCGTCAGCTGGATCGCGATGCTGGTCGTGTCGATGACCGCGCCGATCCTGATGGGCTCCACCAGCCTGCTCAAGCCGATGTACGCCCTGGTGCTGATCGGCCTGCCGATCTGGTGCGGCGGCGCCTGGCTGCTCGGCGCGCGGCGACCCGAACCCGAGCCCGAGCCCGAACGCGCCCGCCTGGGCCGCGGCGGCGTGCTCGTGCTGAGCGTGGTCGCGGTGCTGATCGTCGCGAGCGCGGCGTTGATCCTGCAGGGACCGAAGCACCGCACCGCCGAAGCGCGCTCGGTCGCGGTGCTGCCGTTCGCCAGCCTGTCCGAGGACCCGGCCGACGCCTACTTCGCCGAAGGCGTGCACGGCGACATCATCGCCCAGCTGGCGCGGGTGGCCGAGCTCAAGGTGATCTCGCGCAGCTCGGTGCTGCCCTACCGCGACAACACCCGCAACCTGCGCGAGGTCGCCGCCGAGCTCGGCGTCGCGGCGGTGCTCGAAGGCAGCGTGCGGCGCGCCGGCGGCCGGGTCCGCATCTCCGCCCAGCTGATCGACGCTGCGACCGATTCGCACCTGTGGGCCGAGACCTACGACCGCGAGCTGAACGACGTGTTCGCGATCCAGAGCGAGGTGGCGAACTCGATCGCCCATGCGCTGTCGGCGACGCTGACCGACACCGAGAAGGCGGGTCTGGCCGAACGACCGACCGCCGACGCCGAGGCCTACGACCTCTACTTGCGCGGCCGCGAGTACGCCTCGCGCGCGGCGCGCACCGACGAGGACTGGGCCAACGCCCTCGCGATGTTCGAACAGGCGGTGTCGCGCGATCCGGCGTTCGCCCACGCCCATGCCGCCGCCGCCCAGCTCCACGCCCGCTTCTTCTGGTTCGGCCGCGATCGCACCCCGGCGCGGCTGGCCGCGGCACGCGCTGCCGCCGACGCCGCGCTGCGCGCGGCGCCCGGCCTGCCGCAGGCCCACCTCGCGCTCGGCTACTACCACTACCACGGCTTCCGCGATTACCCGAAGGCGCTCGCCGAGTTCGAGGTCGCGCGCGCCGCGGCGCCGAACGACGCCGAGGTGATCGCCGCGATCGGCTACGTCCAGCGTCGCCTCGGCCGCTTCGACGAGGCGCTGGCCCAGATCGACGCGGCGATCGCGCGCGACCCGCTCAACACCCTGCTCGCCTACGAGCGCGGGCTGACGCTGTTCACGATGCGCCGCTACGCCGAGGCCGACCAGGCCTACCTGCGCGCGTTGGCGCTCGGCCCCGAGGACCTCGCCGCCGCTGGCGACCGCGGCCGCATGCACTTCCTGTGGCGGGGCGACGACGCGGTGCTGGCCGAGACCATCGCCAAGGCGCCGGTGGCCGCCGCGCTCGACCCGGCGTTCGCCTGGGTCCGTTTCGAGCGCTGCCTGCGGCTCGCCGACGCGCGCTGCGCGGCGGAAGCGGCCAATCCGGCGCTGCCCGAGATGCTCGAGCTCCAGGAACTGCTGGTGCCGCGCGCCTACCTCGAGGGCCACGCCGCGCGTCTCAACGGCGACGCCACCGGCGCGCGCCGCGCGTTCGGCGCCGCGCGCAACCTGCTGGTCGCGCATCTCGCGACCGCGCCCGAGGACGCCCGGGCCTGGGCCGCACTCGGGATGGTGTGGGTCGCGCTCGACGAACGCGACCAGGCGCGAGGCGCGGCGGAGCGCGCGGTCACGCTGGTCCCGGTCGAACGCGATGCGCTGCTCGGCGCGAGCTACTTGCGGCGCCAGGCGCAGGTGCTGACCGCCGTCGGCGACCGCGCCACGGCGATCGACGCGCTCGAGCGCCTGCTGGCGATGCCGGCGGAGATCTCGGCGGCGGCGGTCGCCGCCGATCCGATGTGGGCGGCGTTGCGCGATGAACCCCGTTTCGGATCACTCATCGGCCAGGCGCCGAAGGAGTGAGGCGGGCGCCCGCGGGCCTCAGCGGTCGGTGCGGCTCCACTCCCCCGCCTGATCGCGGGTCAGCTCTAGCGTCGGCCAGTACTGGAGGTCGCACTTGAGCGTGATGACCTCGACCGTGCCGCTCCAGGTGATGGTCTTGAGGCGCACCGGGTCGCGGTGCTTCTTGCCCGCCACCACCTTGAGGAAGGCGTCGAGGTCGGGCGTCGGCTGGTCGTCGACCGCCATGATCCGGCGCCCCGGGGTCAGGCCGTAGCGGCTGGCCGGCGAGCCGAACGAGTAGTAGCCGACGAACACGCCCTCGCGCGGCAGCGCGCGCTGCGCCGCGACCACGCGGTGCGGCTTGGCCAACAGCGCGCCGTTCCACAACACGACCCGGGTGGTCTCGTCGAGCTCGATCGCGGCGGTGCCGACCTCGACCGTCGATTCCTTGCCATCGCGGACGATGGTGAGCGAGACCGATTCGCCCTGGGTCGCGCGCTCGACCTCGCGGAAGCGGTTGAGCGGCTGGCCGTCGACGGCGAGCAGCAGGTCGCCCTCGCGCAGCGCGCGCGCGGCCGGCGAGCCGGCCACCAGCCGCTGGACCTGGAGCACGCGGCGCTTCTCGGGGTCGAGCGACTCGACCTTGGCCGCCCACTCGTCCGACAGGCCGAGCTTGCGCGCGGTGGCGAGCGGCACGAAGCCCATCTCGACCTCGAGCGAGCGCAGCGTGCGGGTGCCCATGGCCAGCTCGACGACCTCGTACACCAGCGCCATCGGCACGCCTTCGTTGACCTGCTGGACCTGGCGGCCCTGCTGGTAGGCGAACGAGGACCACAACCCGACCACCTGGCCCTTGGAATTGGCGAGCACGCCGTCGTGGTCCTCGGGACCGCCCTTGAGCTCGATGGTCTCGAGGTTCGACTCGCGGAAGCGGAAAGTCGGCGAGAGCGGGAACTCGACCGGCTCGAAACCCTTGACCGAGGCCTTCACGGTGGCGAGCGTCTGGTCGCCGCGGAAGCCGACCACCCACACGTCGTCGTCGACCGCGAGCGGCCTGGGCCCGAACTCCGCGCCCACGATCGCGGTGCCCGCGATCAGCTTGGGGTCGTACTGGATCACCGCCAGGTTGTGCAGCGGGTGCAGGAAGACCACCTTGCCCGGGATCTCGAGCGAACCGCCGAAGGTCAGGCGCACGTCGCCGAGCAGCACCGGCACGGTGTTGCGGTCGAGCACCACCAGGCCCTTGGCCGCGTCGACCACCAGCCCGGTGCCGTAGTAGTGCGCGCCGTCGACGCCATCGACCTGGTAGGGCATGTCGAAGTTGACGAACACGGTCGAGCGCGCGAGGCGGTCGGCGCGCTTGTCGCCGTAAGCGGCGATGCTGACCGCGGCTGGCGCGCGCGGCGCGGGCTTCGCGTCGGTCGCGAGCGGCTCGCAGGGCCAGGTGCCGAGCGCGTCGTCGCGGCGGCAGAAGCGCGCCGCGTACCAGCGGCGGTCGACCTTGACCACCGCCGGCAAGGCGCGGTTGGGCTGGTCGTTGGTGGCGAAGCGCAGGGTGACCTCGGCGCCGTCCGGGTAGCGCGCGAACAGCGCGCGGAACTCGGCCAGGCTGCGCACGGCCGTGCCGTCGACGGCGTAGATCAGCGCGCCGCGCGGGATGCCGGCGGTGGCGAGCGAGTAGCCGGGGTTGGCGACGTAGACGCCGGCCGGCGCGCGGTTGAGGTGGCGCGCCATCTGGTACGAGAGGTCGTGCAGCACGGCGCCGCCGAACTCGAGGTAGGAGGCGGGCGTGATCGCGTGCAGGTCGCGGACCTCGACCTCGAGCGCCAGCGGCTTGCCGCCGCGCTCGACCTGGAACTTGAGCTTGCCGCCGATCGCGCCGTCGAGCTTCTGCTCGAGCGGGATGAACTCGGTGAGCGGCGCGCCGTCGACCTCGACCAGGATGTCGCCGACCTCGAGCACCTTCTCGCCGCTACCGCCGGGGACGAGCTGGTCGACCACCAGCATGCCGGTGCCGGCCGGGAACGCCTTGCGCACCCGGCTCTCGGTCTCGTCGCGCAAACCGAGCCGGTTGAGCTCGTCGAACGGCTTGTACTGGAAGATCGTCTGCAGCGTGCCGCGGGTGACCGGCTGGCCCTGGCGGACCAGGTCGAGGGCGCGGACCACCCGGCTCAAGGGCAGGTAGAACGACGAGGCGGCGCCCTGGCGCGCGCCGGCGTTGAGCGCCACCACCTTGCCGTCGAGGTCGACCACCGGCGAGCCCGACGAGCCGCCCGAGGTCCCGCTGGCGGCCTGGATGTAGAAGGTGTTGAAGTCGTTGTACTGGTTGCGGCCGTATTCGGGCGCCTCGCGATCGAGGCGCGCCAGCGTGCCCTGCAGGATCGAGAGCTGCTCGCCAGCGTCGTTGCCGATCACGCGGATCTCGCGACCGACGGTGGCGCGCTCGGGGTGCAGCGGCAGCGCCTTGGGCTTGTTGAAGCGGAGCTTGGCCGGGTCGTACTGGTAGATGCCGAAGTCGTGGACCGGATCGCGATAGACCGGCTTGAGCTCGACCTCCTCCTTGTTGCGGAAGATGGCCTGGGCGATGACCGGACCGGGCGTCACGACGTGACGGTTGGTCAGCAACAGGCCGCGCTCGGCGTCGACCACGAAGGCGGTGGCCTGGGCGCTGGCGTTCCAGTCGGTGTCGAAGGCACGCGCCATGTCGACCCGCACGGTGACGATCGAGTCGGCCACCAGCGCGATGGTCTTGGCCCACTGCGCGCTCTCGGTGGCGTCCGACGCGACCGGCGGGCTGGGCTTGGCCGGCGCCGGTTGGCCGGCGTGGGCGAGGAACGGGACGACGAACGAGACGGTGAGCAGGAGACGGTGCATCGCGATCCTCATCGGCTAGGGACGGTACCCATAAGCGCGCTCGAAGCGCTCCCAGAACTCGGCGGCGGTGAACGCATGGTTCTGCGTGCCGGCGCTGGCTATCTTGATGGACCCCATCAGCGCCGCGATGTTCCCGGTGGTCTTCCAATCGTCGCCGCGCATCAGGCCGTGGATCAGGCCGGCGCGGTAGGCGTCGCCGCAGCCGGTCGGGTCGACCACCTGCTCGGGCGGCACCGCGCCGACGTCGACCCGGGTGCCGTCGGCATGGATCGCCGAGCCCTTGGCGCCGTGGGTCACGATCAGCGCATCGACCCGCTCGGCGATCTGGGCCAGCGAGAGACCGGTGCGCTCCTGCAGCAGCTGCGACTCGTAGTCGTTGACCGCGACCCAGGTCGCGAGCTCGATGATCGAACCGAGCTCGGCGCCGTCGAACAGCGGCATCGCCTGGCCGGGGTCGAACAGGAACGGGATGCCGAGCGCGGCGAACTGCTCGGCGTGCTCGACCATCCCGCGCTTGCCGTCGGGCGCGACCACCCCGAGCGTGACGCCGGCGCCGCGCGGCACCTTGCACAGATGGGAGTGGTCCATCGCGCCGGGGTGGAACGAGGTGATCTGGTTGTTGTCGAGGTCGGTGGTGATGAAGGCCTGCGCGGTGTAGCTGCGCTCGACGTCGAGCAGGTGCTCGCGCCGCACGCCGTGCCGCTCGAGCCAATCGCCGTAGGGCGCGAAGTCGAGGCCGACCGTGCCCATCGGCGCGCCCTCGCCGCCCAGCAGCTTGAGGTTGAACGCGATGTTGCCGGCGCAGCCGCCGAACTCGCGCCGCAGCTTCGGCACGTTGAAGGCGACGTTTAGGATGTGGACGCGGTCGGGAAGGATCGCGTCGGCGAAGCGGCCCGGGTACACCATGATGGTGTCGTAGGCCATCGAACCGCAGATCAGAGCAGACATCGGCAACCCCTAGAGAAGCACGAGCGCCCAGGTGGACGCCCAGATGATCACGCTGACGCCGACCGCGGCCGAGCCGAGGTCCTTGGCGAGGCCGGACAGCTCGTGGCGCTCGTGACCGATGCGGTCGATCGCGACCTCGATCGCGGTGTTGAGCAGTTCGATCATCAGCACCAGCATCGTGGTGCCGGCGAGCAGCGCGCGCTCGACCCCGTCACGCCCGAGCCAGAGGGCGAGCGGCAGGAACACCAGCCACGACAGCAGCTCCCAGCGGATCGCTTCCTCGTGGCGGAACCCCCAGGACAGCGCGCCCAGACCGATCCGCGTGGCGCGCAGGATGCGCGGCAGACCGCGCAGGCCGTCGGTCCCGGTCCGCTTCATCGTCAGGCCGAGGCCGCGACCTTGTACGCCACGTCGAGCTGCTTGACCGCGCGCAGGTCGTCGAGCCGGCGGACCGACAGCGTGTAGGGCGCGCCGCGGACCATCTCGGCGTCGGTCTCTGCCTCGTGCTGGATCTTGACCATCGCCGCGATGAAACCGTCGAGCGCGTCCTTGGCCTCGGTCTCGGTCGGCTCGATCAGCAGGCACTCCGGCACCAGCAGCGGGAAGTAGGTGGTCGGGGCGTGGAAGCCGTAGTCGAGCAGGCGCTTGGCGAAGTCCTTGGCCGTGATGTCGAGCTCCTTCGCCTGCTTCTTGAGCGTGACGATGAACTCGTGGCTGGCGCGGCGCTCGGGGTAGGCGAGCGCGAAGCCGGCCTTCTGCATCATCGCCATCATGTAGTTGGCGTTGAGGGTGGCGTACTCGCCGACCCGCTGCATGCCCTCGCGGCCGAGCATGCGGGCGTAGACGTAGGCGCGGATCAGCACGCCGGCGTTGCCCATGAACGCCGAGAGCCGGCCGATCGACTTGGGCAGGTCCTTCTCGTCCAGCCAGCGGTAGACGGGCTTGCCGCCCGACACCTGCTTGCCGACGATCGGGATGGGCATGAACGGCAGCAGGCGTTCCGAGACGCCGACCGCACCCGCCCCCGGACCGCCGCCGCCGTGCGGCGTCGAGAACGTCTTGTGCAGGTTCATGTGGATGACGTCGAAGCCCATGTCGCCGGGACGGACCTTGCCCAGGATCGCGTTGAGGTTGGCGCCGTCGTAGTACAGCAGCCCGCCGGCGGCATGCACGATCCGCGCGATCTCGACGATGTTGCGCTCGAACACGCCGACCGTGCTCGGGTTGGTGAGCATGATGCCGGCGGTCTGCGGACCGACCGCGGCCTTGAGCGCCTCGACGTCGACGTCGCCGTCGTCCTTGGTCGGGATCTCGCGCACCGTCATGCCGCCCATCGTGGCGGTCGCCGGGTTGGTGCCGTGGGCGGCGTCGGGGCAGATGATCTCGGTGCGGGCGGTGTCGCCGCGCGCGAGGTGGTAGGCGCGGATCATCAGCACGCCGGCGAGCTCGCCCTGCGCGCCAGCCATCGGCGTCAGCGAGACGCCCTTCATGCCGGTGACCTCCTTCAGGATCTCCTGGAGGTCGTGCATGCAGGCGAGGAAGCCCTGGCCGTGCGACTCGGGCGCCAGCGGATGGCGGCCGAGGAAGCCGGGCAGCAGCGCCAGCGTGTTGCAGGCCCGCGGGTTGTACTTCATCGTGCACGAGCCCAGCGGGTAGAACTGGGTGTCGATCGAGAAGTTCTTCTGCGACAGGCGCGTGTAGTGCCTGACCACCTGCATCTCGGACACCTCCGGCAGCAGCGGTGGCTCGGCGCGCAACAGCGCGGCCGGCAGGTCCTTGACGGCGGTCGCGGCGGCGGGCGGATCCTTGGGGGATTGGGCGTGCGCGCGACGGCCCTGGCGGCTTTGCTCGAAGATCAGCATGGCGTGGTCGTCCTGTTCAACGCTTGATCAAAGGGCCCGCAGCGCGGTCTCGTAGTCCGGTTCCTGCGCGATCTCCGGCACCAGCTCGACGTACTTCACGGTGTCCTCGGCCGACAGCACCACGATGGCGCGGGCGGTGATGCCGGCCATCGGGCCATCGGTCAGCAGCACGCCGTAGTCCTCGGCGAACTTCTTGTCGCGCATCAGCGCCAGCGGCACCACGTTCTCGAGGCCCTCGTTGCCGCAGAAGCGCCGCATCGCGAACGGCAAGTCGGCGGCCACGATCAGGATCACGGTGTCGGGATGCTGGCGGGCGTGCTCGTTGAACTTCTTGGTCGACAGCGCGCAGACCGGCGTGTCGAGGCTCGGCACGATCGAGAGCAGCTTCTTCTTGCCGGCCCAGGTCAGGAGCGAGCAGTCCTTGAGGTCCTTGTCGGTCAGGCGGAAGTCGGGCGCCTTGCTGCCGACCGTCGGCAGATCGCCGTTGGTGTGGCACTTGTTCCCGCGCAGCGTGATCTCGGCCATCAGGCTCTCCTTACTTCAGACAGGCGGCCAACGCGTCGGCGTAGGCCTTGAGGTCGGCGTCGGTCTTGGTCTCGGTCGCGCACACCAGCAGCGCGTGGCCGAGCTGCGGGAAGCGCTCGCTGAGGTCGCAGCCGCCGGCGATGCCGCGGTCGGCGAGCGCCTCGAGCACCGGGCCGACCGGGCGGTCGAGCGCGATTGCGAACTCGTGGAACACCGGCGAGGTCGCGAACAGCGTGGTCACGCCCTTAACCTGGCCCAGCAGCGCGCGCAGCTTGACGGTGTTGGCGTGCGAGTTCGCGGCGACCGACTTCAGGCCGGCCGGTCCGACCAGCGACATGTAGATCGTCGCGGCGGTGACCAGCAGGCCCTGGTTGGTGCAGATGTTGGAGGTCGCCTTGGAGCGGCGGATGTGCTGTTCGCGCGCCTGCAGCGTGAGCGTGTAGCCCGGCTTACCGTCCAGGTCGACGGTGCGGCCGATGATGCGGCCCGGCATCTGGCGGACGTGCTCGAGCTTGCAGCACATCAGGCCGAAGTACGGACCGCCGTTGCTGAGCGGGACGCCGAGCGGCTGGCCCTCGCCGCAGACGATGTCGGCGCCGCCTGTCGTCGATACGTCGGTCCCCCACTGGCCGGGCGCCTTCAGCACCGCGAGCGAGGTCGGGTTGACCACCGCCACCAGCAGCGCGCCGTTGGCGGCGGCCCAGTCGGCCAGCGCATCGACGTCCTCGAGTGTCCCGAAGAAGCTTGGCTGTTGTACGACGATCGCCGTGATGTCCTGGCCGGCGTGGGCGGCGAGCGCATCGAGGTCGATCCGGCCGTCGGCGCCGAACGGCACCGTCTCGAAGCTGACGCCCTGGGTCCCGGCGATGACCTCGGCGACCTTGCGGTAGGTCGGGTCGAGGTTGCCCGGCACCAGCACGCGCTTCGACTTGCTCTTCTTGTGGGCGCGCACCGCCATCAACGCGGCCTCGGCCAGCGCCGATGCGCCGTCGTACATGCTCGCGTTCGAGACGTCCATGCCGGTCAGCGAGGCCATCATCGACTGGTACTCGTAGAGCAGCTGGAGCGTGCCCTGCGAGGCCTCGGCCTGGTACGGCGTGTAGGCCGAGTAGAACTCGCCGCGGGTCGTGATCTCCCAGACCGCGGCCGGGATGTGGTGCTCGTAGGCGCCGGCGCCGATGAAGTTGAGCGCGTGGCCGTCGGTCGCGGCGTGCGCGCGCATCAGGCGCTGCACCTCCATCTCCGACAGGCCGGTCGGGACGCCCGGCAGGCCGCTGATGCGGAGCGCGGCCGGGATCTCGTCGAACAGATCGTCGATGCGGGCGACGCCGATGGCGGCCAGCATCTCCTGGACCTCGTGCTCGGTGTGCGGGATGAACGGCATGCGGATGTCCCGGTGTGGTGTCAGTGGCCTTCGTCGGCGAGGAACTTGCCGTAGGCGGTGGCGTCGAGCAGCGCATCGACCGCCTTGGCGTCGGCCGGCTTGACCTTGAACATCCAGCCCTTGCCGTAGGGGTCGGAGTTGATGAGCTCGGGCGCGCCGCCGAGGTCGGCGTTGTTGCCGGCGACCTCCCCGGCCAGCGGCGAGTAGACGTCGGAGGCGGCCTTGACCGACTCGACCACCGCGCAGGCCTCGTTGGCGCCGACCTTGCGGCCGGCCTCCGGGGTCTCGACGAACACCAGGTCGCCGAGCGCGCCCTGGGCGTGGTCGGTGATGCCGATGGTCACGCTGCCGTCGGCTTCCTTGCGCACCCACTCGTGGGACTTGGTGTAGCGGAGATCCTTCGGGACGTTGCTCATGTGAGTTCCTCCGGTCAGCTGATCAGGGCTTTGCCGTTGCGGGCGAAAGGCGGTTTGACGACCCGCGCGGCGCAGAGCTTGCCGCGGATGTCGACCTGGACGCGGTCGTAGTCGCCGGCCGGGACGCGGGCCAGCGCGATGCTCCTCTCGAGCGTGGGCGAGAACGACCCCGAGGTGATCTCGCCGTCGCCGGCCGGGGTCACCACGCGCATGTGGCCACGCAGCACGCCCTTGTCGTCGAGGATGAGGCCGACGAGCTTGCGGTGACCGCCCTTGGACTTCTGGGACTCCAAGGCGGCGCGGCCGATGAACCCGCGGTCCTTCGGCTCGAGCGCCACGGTCCAGGCCAGGCCGGACTCGAACGGGGTCACCTTCTCGTCCATGTCCTGACCGTAGAGGTTCATCGCCGCCTCGAGGCGCAGCGTGTCGCGCGCACCCAAGCCGGCCGGCGGGATGCCCGCCGCGACCAACCGGTCGAACGTCGCCGGCGCGTCGGTCGCCGGCAGCATGAACTCGAAGCCATCCTCGCCGGTGTAACCGGTGGTGGCGACGAACCAGTGGCCACCCTGACCGTCGCCGGCCTCGGTCGACTGGAAGGCGCCGAGCGCGAGCGCCTTGGCGCGGTCGTCCGGCGCGAGCAAGGTCGCGAACTTGGCGCGGGCGTTGGGGCCCTGCACCGCGATCATCGCGAGGTCGCCTCGGTGGACCATGTCCACGCCGGCCTTCGCCGCGCGCGGCCCGATCCAGGCGATGTCCTTGGCCCGCGTGCCGGCGTTGACCACCAGCCTGAAGAAGTCCTCGCGCATGAAGTAGACGATCAGGTCGTCTATGACGCCGCCCTGCTCGTCGAGCATGCACGAGTAGAGCGCCTTGCCCGAGTGCTTGAGCTTGGCGACGTCGTTGGCGAGCAGGCCGCGCAGGAAGGCGCGGGTGCCAGCGCCGGTGAGGTCGAGCACGGTCATGTGCGAGACGTCGAAGAAGCCGGCGTCGCGACGGACCTTGTGGTGCTCGTCGATCTGCGAGCCGTAGTTGACGGGCATGTCCCAGCCGCCGAAGTCGACCATCCGCGCACCGGCGTCGACGTGGCGTTGGTAGAGCGGAGTCCGGAGGGCCATGGAGCCTCGCGCGGTCGGGGGTGGTGAAGCAGAGGGGCGACCTCTCGGTCGCCCCTCGTATCGCGCGCGGATTCTACCGGAGCGGGGCCTCCCCCTGCAGCGGGACCGCTGCGACGGCCGCCCCGGCGACGGTCCGGGTCAGAAGCCGATGCTGACGTGGCCCCAGAGGTAGCCGTTGAGGTCGCCGTCCGCGGCCGCGTGGTCGCCGATCGGATAGGCGTAGTCGAGCGCGAAGCTGAAGCCCGGCGCGCTGGCATGCCAGCCCATCCCGGCGCCGGCGATCGCGGCCTCGACCGAGCTCACGCCCGGCCGCTCGCTGAACGCGGCGTAGCCGACGTCGACGAAGAACGCCCATTGGTTGCGGACGCCTTCGGCGTTGCCGAGCGGCGCCAGCAACTCGACGGTGCCCTCGAACCCGCCATCGCCGACCTCCTGCGAGTAGTCGTAGGCGCGGACGCTGTGGGGGCCGCCGATGCGGAACTGCTTGAGCGGCGAGGCGGGGTCGAGCGAACCCACGGCGCGGCCCTTGAGCAGCATCTGCCAGCCGCCGAGCGGTCGGAGCAGCGTGCCAGCGATGCGGAACTGGCCGAGGTTGGCGCCGGTGTCGGTGCCGTCGGCGTTGTCCTCGAAGTTGGTGTCGAACTCGAAGCTGCGGGTCCAGCCGGTGCCGTCGGCGTTCCAGGAGCTGTCGTAGAGCCCGACCCCATAGGAGTAGATCGCGGCGTCCTCGACCGCGACCGCGCCGAAGCCGCTGGTCGACTGGCCCTCGAGCCGTTCGAAGCTGAAGCGCCACTCGCGCGAGGCGGAATAGGTGCGGTTGCTCGCGATCGAGACCCACGACCGCAGCTCGGAGGTGTCGCCCTCGTAACCGAGGCTGGCGATGCCGTCGGCCTTGCCCACGAACCTGCCGAGCGCGTAGCTGACGCCGGCGGTGATGCGGTTGTCGATCGGCACGGTGTAATCGAGGCGGCCGTAGTTCGAGGCGCCCATGTCGGCGTTGAACACCTCGATCGCGAGCTGGTCGCCCCAGCCGTTGATGCTGTTGATTAGCAGGCGCGCGCCGTAGCGATCGCGGCCGACGCTCTCGACGCCGTCGTGGTCGATCTTGACGCCGAACTCGTAGGGCGATTCGGTCGCCTTGACCACGAGGTCGGAGACGCCCGGCTCCTTGGCCGGCAACGCCTGGGCCTGCACCTCGAGGCCGGGCTGGTCGTCGAGCACGAGCAGCGCGCTCTCGACCTCGGCGCCGGTCAGCGGCTTGCCCTTGGGCAGGCTGGCGGTGGCGTAGCGCAGGGACTCCGGCTGGTAGCGCTCGGCGCCCTCGATCCTGACCTCGCCGAGCCTGCCCTCGTAGACCTGCAGGCGCGCGACGCCACCCGCGATCGGACCGCTTAAGGCCACCGCCGCCAGCGGGTAGCCGCGCGAACGGTAGAGCTTGGCGACTTCCTCGGCGGCGGCATCGACGTCGGTCGAGGCGAGCGGCTTGCCCGCGAACGAGGCGACGCGCTGCGCGAGTTCGGCGACCGGCACCACGGTGGCGCCGACGAACTCGAAGCGGTCGACCTGCACCGCCGGCGCGACGGGGTTCACCAGGCGGGTCCCGGTCACGACGTCGCGGTAAGGTGGAGCGGTGAACCGCGGCTGCGGCTTGGGCAGCGAGTCGAGGAACACCGGTGAGGAGGGCACCGGCTCGGCGGCGCCGACCGTCAGCACGGTGACCGAAGCGGCGAACCAGGCGATCAGCCTGACGCTGGAAACGTGACGCATGCGCAATCCCCCCTGAATCCCCGGCCCCGCATGGTGGGGCCCCTGGATCGAACGCGAACCTGAACTGGTGAAACTCTATCAGGAAGGCCCCCGGTCCGACGCTGGGCCCGGTGCATCGATCGGCTCGACCGGCGGGGCGGACGCGGACGGAGCGGTATCCTGTACCCCCGCCGCTCCTGCCCGCGATGGAGGCCATGTGGTCCGAACCGGCAAGCCCCTTCCGCGAACGCTGCTCCTGATCGCAGCGCTGGCCGGTGGCGTCGCCGCCGCCGGTGCCCCGGCCGGCGTCGTCCAGGACACCCTCAAGCGCCCGCCGCCGCCGCCGGTCAGCACCGCGCCGCCGGAGGTGAAGACCCCTGCCACCCCGCCCGAACCGCGCGCCGCCGAACCCGGCGCGCGCACCGTGGTGGTGACCCGCTTCGAGTTCGTCGGCAACGCCCAGGTCGATGGCGACGCGCTCCAGGCCGCGGTGGCCGCCTTCGTCGGCGTCCCGCTCACGATCGAGCAGCTGTTCGACGTCGCCGACGCCGCCACCGCGGTCTACCGCGAGCGCGGCTTCGGGCTCGCCACCGTGCAGGTGCCGGCGCAGCGGATCGACGGCGGCACGGTCCGCCTCGAGGTGGTCGAAGGCACGATCGCGACGGTCGGTTTCGAGGGCAACTCCGGCTACTCGGCGGAGACGCTCGGCCGCTTCACGCCCGAGGTCGGCGCCGGCCGCGTCTACCGCAGCGACGAGGTCGAGCGCGCGGTGCTGCGCTTGAACGACCTGCCGGGCCTCGACGCCCGGGTGGTGGTCCAGCCCGGTGCGGACTTCGGCTCGTCCGACCTCATCTTCAAGGTGGCCGAGGACCCCGCCGAGTACGTGCTGACCGTCGATGACCACGGTCGCGACACCATCGGTCGCGCCCGCCTGTTGTTCGACGCGTCCTGGCACAACCTGACGGGCGGCGGCGACGAGCTGCGGCTGGGCCTGGTCCACGCCGAGGCCGGCCTGCTCGACTACGCCAACCTCACCTACGGCATGCCGATCGGCATCGCCGGCGACCGCCTCGCGTTCACCGTCAACTACGCCGACTACGCGGTCGACGATCCGGCGTTCATCGCGCTCGGCGTGACCGGCGACAACACCAACGCCCGGGTCGACTGGACCCATCCCCTGGCGCGCAGCCGCTACGAGAACCTGGTGCTGCTCGGCGCGCTGGCCTACGCCGGCACGCAGACCGAGTTGGCCGCGGTCAGCACCAGCGCCAGCACCACGCTGGTGTGGCTCGAGCTCGGCGCGTTCTGGAACCACGTGTTCGCCGACCTCTCGTCGCTGACGCTGAGCGGCACCTTCGCCGGCAACTTCCGGGGCCAGGAGCCCGACCCGCTCGACCCCGATGGCATCGACTCGGCGGCGATGAAGGCCAAGGCGCTGTTCGACGCCACCTACGCCTGGCAGTTCAGCCCAGGCTGGGCCCTGGTCTCGCGCCTCGACGGCGCCTACTCGCCCGAGCCGCTGCCCGACATCCAGAAGTTCTCGGTCGGCGGCCCCTACCAGGTGCGCGGCTACGAATCGTCGGAGCTCCGCGGCGACTACGGCTACCACCTCGCGCTCGAACTGCAGCGTGGTTTCCGCGCCTTCGGCGCCGAGCACAGCGTCCGGCTGTTCGTCGAGGGCGCGGCGATCTCGAGCCACGCCTATGCGATCGGCGCGCTGGCGGTGCCGAGCGCGCACACCGAGGTCGCCGACGCCGGCCTCGGCCTCACGCTCAACCCGGCGGGCGCCTGGGGCGCCACGTTCGAGTACGCCGTGCCGTTCGACGACTACGCCTCCCCCACCGACGACGATGGCCGCCTGTGGCTGTCGATCGTCGCGCGCTTCTGAAGATCATCGACCGCCGAGGTCCGCACATGAACACGCTGCTGCCCCGCCGCCTCGACGTCCGCACCCTCGCCGGTGCCACGCTCGCCGCGCTCGCCCCCGGGCTCGCGCTCGCCGGACCGCACGGCGAATCGGTGGTCGCCGGCGCCGCCACCGTCGGCCGCCCCGACCTGCTCACCACCGTCGTCACCCAGACCTCGGCCGCCGCGGTCATCAACTGGCAGCAGTTCAACGTCGGCGCCGACGAGTTCGTGGTGTTCCAGCAGCCGTCGTCGTCGTCGGTGGTGCTCAACCGCATCGTCGGCAACGACGCCACGCAGATCTTCGGCAGCATCTCGGCCAACGGCCGGGTCTTCCTCGCCAACCCCAACGGCGTGCTGTTCGCGCCCGGCGCGCGGCTCGACCTCGGCGGCCTGGTCGCCACCACCTTCGCCATCAGCGACGACGACTTCATGGCCGGCCGCTACGAGTTCGCGCGCGCGGCGGGCGCGCCGGACGCCGGCGTCGTCAACCAGGGCACGGTGCAGACCGCGGCCGGCGGCTTCGTGGTGCTGGCGGGCGACTTCGTCCGCAACGAGGGCGTGATCGTGGCGCCGGCCGGCAGCGTGGTGCTCGCCTCGGGTGCGCGGACCACGCTCAACCTCGACGGCATGGGCCTGGTCGACTTCGCGGTCGATGAACCGACGCTGTCCGCCGCCGCTGGCGTCAGCAACGCCGGCCGGATCCTGGCCGAGGGCGGCATGGTGGTGATGACCGCGCGGGTCGCCAACCAGCTGGTCGCGACGGTGGTCAACAACACCGGCTTGGTGCGCGCCTCGCGCATCGCCGATCGCGGCGGCGAGCTCTGGCTGCTCGGCGAGGGCGGCGACGTCGCCAACGCCGGCGTGCTCGACGCCTCGGGCGTCGACGGCGACGGCGGCCGGGTGGTGGTCTGGGGCGATCGCGACGCGACCATCGCCGGCACCATCGTCGCCGACGGCGCCGGTGACGGCGCAGGCGGCGAGGTCCGCGCGATCGCCGAGGGCCGGCTCGACCTCGCCCCCGGTTCGGTGATCAGCGCGCGCGGCGGCCCCGACTCCGAGAGCGCCGGCGGCATGGTCGAGGTCTCCGGCCACGGCGCGCTCAGCATGCGCGGGTTGATCGACCTCGGCACCGGCGGCGAGCTCGTGATCGACCCCTCCACCGTGACCCTGCTCAACGGCGCCTCGTCGGTGGCGGGCGGCTCGGTCGGCAGCATCCACGTCCAGTTCATCAACGCCCAACTCACCCTCGGCAACGACGTCAAGGTGCTGGCATCGAGCTCGATCAACGCCTCGTCGTCGGCGGCCGCGATCGTCTCCTCGAACGCCAACGGCGACCTGCTGCTCCAGATCGGCACCGCCGCCCCGACCTGCCAGAGCGGCATCGCCCAAGGCATCTGCGTCAGCCCGCCCGCGTTCGGCTCGTTCACGCCGGCCAGCGGCGGCAACATCAGCCTCGCCGACCTCGACATCAACATCGCGGGCGTGCTCACGGTCAGCGCGCTCGACGGCAACGTCACGCTCGGCGACATCAACGTCGGCCAGGCCATGATCGGCGCCTCCACCGAACGGGTCGCCTCGCTCACGCTGGCGACCGCGTTCGCCAGCGCCGGCGACCTCGTCGTGCACGCGGTCAGCTCGGTGACCGCGAGCGGGGTCGTCGCGGCGACCGGCACGATCCTCATCGCCGTCGACGGCGCCAGCGATGCGGCGGTCAGCCTGGCCGACGTCAGCGCCGGCGGCTCGATCGGCATCGTGGCCAACGCGCCGACCGGCAACGCCTCGATCTCGCTCAGCGGCAACGCGATCGCGACCGGCGGCGTGCAGCTGGCGGCCAGCGGCGGCAGCGGCGCGGCGATCGTCTCGGTCTCCGGCGCGGTGAGCGGCGGCGGGCTGGTCCAGCTCGATGCGGTCGGATCGGGCGCGACGCCCGGCACGATCGTGACGGTGAACGGCAGCGTGACCGGCGGTGCCGTCACCTCCACCACCTTCGCCGGCTACACCGGCGGCCACATCTACCTGTTCGGCAACGTCACCGCGACCAGCGGCAACATCGACCTGCATGCGAACGGCTTCGGCGTCGGCAGCGCGGCCGGCAACGTCGGCGTCGGCGGCGCGGTGAGCGCGGTCGGCAACGTCGACGTCTCGGCGACCGATGCCAACGGCGGCGGCGGCGGCACGATCTCGATGTACTCGGTGTCGGGCGGGAACGTCTCGCTCCAGGCCCACGGCTTCGGCGCCGGCAGCGGCTCGGGCGGCGGCCAGGTCATCGTCGGCACCTCGAGCGGACCGAGCGTGGTCGGCGGCGCGGTGAACGCGACCGGTACGCTCATGATCGACGCCCAGGCCGACGCCGACGTCGGCTACGGCGGCACCGTCGTGATCGGCGCGGTGACGGTCGGCGGCAACGCCTCGATCACGGTCGGCGGCGGCAACGGCGGCGGCCTGATCGTGGTCGGCGCGCTGAGCTCGGGCTCGGTGGTCGGGGTCAACGACGTCGACGTCGGCGGCGACCTCTCGATCAGCGCCACCGGCGACGTCGGCGGGCTGGTCGCCGGCGCGATCACGGCCGACTGGGTCGCGATCGACATCGAGCGCAGCGCCGGCATCGGCTCGCGCGCGATCGAGATCACCACCGGCGCGATCACGGCGACCGGCATCGCCGGCAGCGACAGCGTCGCGCTCGCGCTCGCCAACACCAGCGGCCCTGGCACCGCGACGATCACCGTCAACGGCGCGATCCAGGCCGCCGGCTTGGTGGTCGACGTCCGGGCGGCGACCGCCGCGTCCGGGTCCGACGCCGCGACCATCACGGTCGGCGACGTGTTCGCCGCGACCGCGTTCATCGACAACGACCTCGGCGGCTCGCACGCCGGTTCGATCACGCTGGGCGCGGCCACGGTCGGCTCGATCCAGGTCGACGCGCGTGGCGACGTGGGCGCCGGCAACCTCGACGCGACCGGGCTGATCCGGGTCGAGTCCGCGGTCGGCTCCATCGTGCTCGGCGACCTCACCGCGATCAACGCCGGCGCGCCGGTCGAGATCCTGGTCGGCACCAACGGCCTCGGCGCGACCATCGACGTCGGCGCGATCACCGCCACCGGCCAACGCGCCACGGTCGGCACCGAGGACGCCGGCGCCCGCGTCACCATCGATGCGGGCCCTTCCGGCGGCGGGCTGACCGTGGTCGGCGCGATCGACGTCGAGGGCATCGGCCGCAGCTTCAGCTCCTCGGAAGCCGACTCGTTCGCGAACTGGTCCGCCACCGGCTTCGCCGGCGTGGGCAACGTCCACCTCAGCGCCGGCTCCAACGCCACGCTCACGGTCGTCGGCGCAATCAGCGTCGACGGCGTGGCGGGCGCGCACCTCGAGCTCAGCGGCCAGACCGTCAGCGTCAGCGGCGCGGTGACGGTCACCGCCGCCCCCGGCAACATCACCGTCAACGGCACGCTCAGCTCGCTGGCCTGCGGCACCGGTTGCTCGGTCAGTTTCGTCGAGAGCCGCACCAACGGCGGCGAGGCCCGCGTCACCATCGCCGGCATCGGCTCGAACGGCCTGGTGGACGCCAACGCGATCACCGTGGTCGGGCCGCAGGCGATGCTCGAGCTCTACGGCGAGACCATCAACACCGGCAACCTCAGCGCGACCGGCGGCGCGAGCGTCTACGTCCACAGCTCGAACGGCACGATCGGCGGGCAGGCCCACGCCTTCGCCGACTCGGCGCAGGGCGGCGGCGCCCAGATCGAGGTCGCCACCGGCCTCGTCCCCGGCACCGGCAGCATCGCGATCTCGGGCAGCGTCAGCGCGACCGCGCCCGGCATGGCCGGCGTGTCCCTCGAGGCCGACCTCATCAGCGTCGGCTCGGTCACGGTCAACGCGACCGGCGGCCTGTACACCCGCAGCGGCCAGGCCGCCAACCCGGGGCTCAGCCAGGAAGGGCCGTGGGGCAAGGAGTTCGGCGACGAGCTGCCGCCGATCAGCACCGGCACCTTCACCGGTGGCGTGGCGCTGATCGAGATCGGCGGCGGCGCCAGCTGCAGCACCTGCGGCGCGACGCCGGCGACCACCGTCGACGTGTTCGGCAACCTCAGCGCCACCGCGCCCGCGGTGGCGGTGATTCAGGTCGACTCGCTCGACACCGACGTGTTCGGCAGCATCGCGACGCAGGCGCTCGGCGGTTCGCGGGTCGGCACCTACGAGTCCAGCTACTTCGACTCGCTGTCGTCGATCTCCTACGCCCGGCTCGAGACCGTGGACTTCACCGGCGGCGCGGCGCGGATCAACGTCGGCGGCGACGGCGTCCTCCACGTCTCGGGGGCGACCACCGCTGACGGCGCGTTCGCCTCGATCGACCTCGGCATCACGGCCGGTTCGCTCGGCGCGGTCACGCTCGACATCGGCGGCGGCGATGCGCAGATCTCGACCAGCTACGACGCCGCCGGCACCGCCGACGACTTCACCACCTCGTTCCAGGGACCGGGCGCGCTGCAGGGCGTGGTCATCGGGCCCGACTCCGGCGGCAGCGGCACCATCCTCATCAACGGTCCGATCACGGTCGACGCGGTCGGCTTCGGCGCGGTGATCGTCCGCGCCGGCACGCTCACCACCCACGCCATCGACATCGACGTCGCGAGCGCGAACTACCAGTACTTCGACAGCCGGATCGACGGCGCGCCGGTGTCGGTCACGACCGGCGACGCGATCCTCGCCGTGCACCAGCAGGCCGCGCCCGGCTCGTTCAGTCGCGCCTCGGTCAACGGCCCGGTGACGGTCGACGTCACCGGCGACCTGTTCCTGCGTTCGCAGTTCGCCGCGCCCGGCACCAACGCCACCCTCGTCGCCGGCAGCGCGGTGAGCGAGAACTTCAGCGCCCACCTCGACCGGGTCAACGGAGTCACCTGTGACGGCGGCAGCTGCAGCCTGGGCTCCTACGCCCCGGTCGACCTCGAGGTGTTGGGCGGTTCGATCATCGGCACCACCGCGGTCGACCTGCCCACCGGCAGCATCACCTTCGGTGGCGGCGATGCCGGCACCGGCGCCGACGCGGTGGTCTCGAGCCAGTTCGGGCTCGGCACCAACCCCAACGGCGTGATCAAGTCGTTGGGCGCGCTCGACCTCGGCCACGTCGGCGTCAACGGCAGCTGGGTGCTGCTCGAGGCCGGGACCTTCGGCGCGATCGGCACGGCGGCGGCGAGCGCCGGCGCGGTGGTCCAGTTCGTGGTCGCCGGCGGCGGCGACCTGCAGCTCGAGCAGAGCGGCAGCGGGGCGGGGATCGTCAGCGCCAATGACGACCTGCTCGCGTTCGCCGGCACCGGCGTCGCGCTGGTGTTCGGCCACTCGACCTCGCCGGGCCAGGTCCAGGTCGGTCAGCTCGGCCCGGTCGACCTCTCGCTCGACGCGGTGACGCTGATCGGACCCGGCGGCATCAACGGCAGCGGGACGCTCGCGGCCGCGAGCCTCACGCTCAACGGCGGGCTCAGCGCCGTCGCGCTGACCACCGACACCGGCGACGTGACGCTGGGCTCGGCCAGCAGCTTCACGCTCGACAACTCGGCGTCGACCGGGACCACCAACCTCACGCTGCCGACCAACAGCCCGGGCAGCCTCGCCGTGCAATCGGGCGGCGTGCTCAACGTGTTCGGCGACTTCGCCGGCGTGACGTTCGTGGCCGACGCCGGCGGCACGCTCCACATCAACGACTCGCTGACCGCCACCACCAGCATCACGCTCGTCACCGGCGGGGCCTTCAGCAGCGGCCTCGACCTGATGACCACCGGGGCGCTCACCCTGCAGGGCGTGGCCGGCGTGACCGACTTCGCCGTGGTCGCCGACGCCGCGGCGATCACGGTCGGCGACGCCAACTCCATCACCGTCGACAACACCGCCCGCACCGGCGCGCTGCAGCTCGCGATCCCGGGCGGCTCCCCCGCCTACCTCGACCTCGACACCGGCGGCACGCTGACCCTGAGCGGGGCGTTCGCCGGCACCGACCTCTACTTGAGCGGCAGCGCGCTCGACCTCGGCCTCGGCGACCACGCCGCGACCAACATCATCGACCTCGTCACCGGCGGCGCGCTCAACTCCCCGGGCACGCTCACCACCACCACGCTGTCGATCGACGCCACGCCCACGACCGCGCTCGCGCTCGTCACCGAGGCCTCGACCGTCGCGATCGACGAGGGCGCCTCGCTCACGCTCGACGGCTCGTCGTTCGTCGGCAGCGCGCTGCTGTTCCTGCCCACCGGCATCACCAGCGCGACCATCGACTTCGGCGGCAACGGCCAGGTCAACGGCGGCTTCGACGGCATCGGCTTCGACGTCGCCGCGGCCGGCGACCTGACCCTGTCGATCACCGGCATCGATGCGCTGGTCGGCATCCAGATCAGCACCGGCGGGGCCTTCTCGAGCAGCGGCACGCTCAGCGCACCCAGCCTCACGCTGGCCGGCGCGGCCGGCGTCACCGACTTCGTCGCCACCACCGACGTCGGCGCGATCACGGTCGGCGCCGCCAACGGCGTGGCGCTCGACAACAGCGCGCACACCGGCGCCACCAGCCTCGCGCTGAGCGGGCCTTCGCCCGATTGGCTCGACGTGCAAAGCGGCGGCAGCCTGGTGCTGAGCGGCGCGTTCGCCGGCACCACGCTCACGCTCGATGCCGCCGCGCTCGCCCTCGGCGCCTCGGCGCACAGCGCCAGCGGCAGCATCAGCCTCACCACCGCCGGGACGCTGACCTCGCCGGCGCTGCTGACGGCGCCCTCGATTACGATCGACGCCGCGCCCGGCACCTCGCTGCTGCTGACGACCCAGACCACCAACCTCGGCATCGACGAAGCCTCCTTCCTCGGCCTCGACAACACGGCCGAGACCGCCAGCATCAGCCTGGCGCTGCCGGCCGGGATCACCGCCGCCAACCTCGCGTTCGGCGGCGGCGCCACGGTCTCGGGCGGCTTTTCCGGCACCGGCATCAGCGTCGACGCGCCCGGCGATCTCAACCTGCTCGGCACCGGTTACAGCGCGACCGGCAACGTCTCGATCGTCACCGGCGGGCTGTTCTTCACCAACGCCACGCTGAGCGCGGGCACGCTGCTGCTCGACGGCACCGCCGGCGTCACCGACTTCTTCGCGACCACGGTGGCGGCCAGCATCACGATCGACGGCGCGAACAGTGTCGCGCTCGACAACAGCGGCCGGACCGGCGCCACCACCCTGACGCTGGTCGGGACCTCGCCCGACTCGGTCGACCTCATCAGCGGCGGCGCGATCGCCCTGAGCGGCGCGTTCTCCGGCAGCAACCTCACGCTCGACGGCACCAGCCTCGACCTCGGCGGCGTGGCGCACAGCGCGACCGGCACCATCAGCCTCACCACCGACGGCGTCCTCAACACGCCGTCGCTGCTCACCGCCGCCACGATCGTGGTCGACGCCGCCCCGACCACGGTGCTGGTGCTGTCCACCGACGCCGCCACCATCACCATCGACGCAGGCAGCAGCCTCGCGCTCGACAACTCGGCCCACACCGGCGCGGTCAGCCTGGCGCTGCCGGTCGGCATCAGCGCCGCCAACCTGGAGTTCGGGGGCGGCGCCACGATCTCGGGCGACTTCAGCGGCACGGCGTTCACCGTGGTCGCGGCCGGCGACCTCGACCTGCTCGGCGCCAGCTACACCGCCAGCGGATCGATGCTGCTCGACACCGGCGGGCTGTTCTTCACCGCCGGCACGCTCGCGGCCAGCATCCTGACCCTCGAGGGCACGGCGGGGGTCACCGACTTCTTCGCTACCACCGACGCCGGCACCCTGAACGTCGACGGCGCCGACGCCGTCGCGCTCGACAACTCGGCGCACACCGGCGCCGCGTTCCTGGTCCTGCTCGGCACCTCGCCGAGCAGCCTCGACGTCGCCAGCGGCGGCGACCTCGCGCTGACCGGCGTGTTCACGGGCACCAGCCTGACGCTGGCCGGCGCCAACCTCGCGCTCGGCACCGGTGCGCACACCGCGAGCGGCGCGATCGACCTGTCGGCGACCGCCAGCATCAGCGCCACCGGCCTGCTGACGGCCGGCAGCTTCAGCGCCGCGACCAGCGGCGCGGCACCGCTCGCGTTCTCCACCAACACCGCCAGCATCAGCATCGCGGCCGCCAGCGGCAGCAGCCTGTCGATCAACAACAGCGCGTTCACCGGCGCGGTCTCGATGTCGTTGCCGGTCGGCCTGACCATCGCCAACCTGGCGTTCGGCGGCGACGCGACGCTGTTCGGCGACTTCGACGGCGGCTCGCTCAACTTCGCGGCGGGCGGCTTCCTCGACCTGGCGGGGAGCGCCTACACCACCACCGGCGCGATGTTCCTCAACACCGGCACCGGCCTGAGCGCGAGCGGCCCGCTCACCGCTGGCGGTCTGCTGACGCTGCGCGACGCCTCGGGCACCGCGAGCGCGAGCCTGACCACCGACGCCGGCGCGTTCACGCTCGACGGCTGGGGCTCGCTCGCGATCAGCAACGACGCCCACACCGGCGCGACCACCGTCGACTTCGGCATCGTCACCCCCGACAACCTCGACCTCGCCACCGGCGGCGCGCTCACGCTGACCGAGCAGTTCGCGGGTGCCTCGCTGGCGCTGCAGGGCGCCAGCCTCAACCTCGGCGGGTTCAGCCACAGCGCGACCGGCGGCATCGTGCTCATCAGCGAGGGCGCGTTGGTCGCGACCGGCACGCTCGCGGCGGGCAGCCTGTTCATCGACGGCGCCGCCACCACCGCGGTCGCGCTCGTCACCACCACCGCCGACCTCTACATCGCCGAGGCCGGCGCGGTCGCGATCGACGCAACGCCCAGCGGCGGCACGCTCAGCCTCGGCTTCGGCAGCGGCCAGTTCGGCGACGTCGCCGTCGGTTGCCTCGGCGACGTGCTGCTCACCAGCGGCATCACCGCGGCAAGTTTCGCGCTCGCCGCCAGCGGCAGCGTCGACGACGGCGGGGTCGCCGCCGCCGGGCCGGGGCCGCTGTCGGTGGCGATGGCTGGCACCGTCACCGCCGACGTGGTGTTCATCGAGGCCGACGGCGACCTGCGGCTCGGCAACACCTCGTTCGCGATCGGTGTCGGCGACGGCGTCACCGGCGTCTCGGACCAGCTCCTGCTCACCGCGCTGGCCGGCGCGGCGATCGGCCCGGGCTCGCAGACGGTCTCGAACGGCACCTTCCTCGCCGGCGGCGCGCTCGAGCTCGGCAGCGTGACCAGCCAGGGCTCGTACCTGGTGCTGCAAGGCGACCAGCTGACGCTGAGCGGGACCATCACCGGCCCGGCCGACCTGCTGGTGCAGGTCGCACCGGCGACCGCCAGCAACACCTTCTCGGTCGAGGACAGCTCGCCGGGCGCGGCGGCGACCAACTACGTGTTCGCCGGCGAGCTCGACCAGATCACCGCGCTCACGCTGGTGATCGGCGCGAGCTCGCTGTCGGGCGACGCCACGGTCGGGGCCAACGGCGCGTTCGACGTTGCGCCGATGAACCTCATCGTCGCTACCAGCGGCACCGTGACCGGCATCGGCAACGTGACCTCGACCGGCATCGTCGACACCCTGAGCGGCCTGCTCGGCCTCGGCGAGGATCCGATCCCGCCGCCGCCGATCCTCGAGGAGATCGACCCTGGCGTGGCCAACCCGCTGCCGCCGGTCGACACCGAGGCCGGCGTCGAAGGCACCGGCGATGGCAGCGACGAGGAGGACGACGAGGGCGAGGACACCAGCGAGGCCGGTGCCGACGAGGACGAGACCGATGGCGGGCTGGTGACCCAGCAGAACGCGGCGCCCGCCGGCGTCTGCGGCAAGTGAGGCGCGCCACCATGAACGCAGCCACCCGGAACTCGCTCGCCGCGCTGCTGGCGCTGGTGCTCTCGACCGCCGCGGGCGCCGCCGTCGCGCCGGCCGGCACCATCTCGATGGTGACCGGTCGCGCTACCGCGGTCGGCCCCGACGGCACGGTCCGCGCCCTGAAGGAGGACGACAAGGTGTTCGAGGGCGACGTGCTCAGCACCGGGCCGTCGACCTACCTCAACGTCGTGTTCCGCGACAACGGCCGCATCCTGCTCCGCCCCAACACCCGCTTCGCGATCGACGCGTTCAAGTTCCAGGCGCCGGTCGCCGCCGCTCCCGGCCGCCCGGCCGCCGCAGCGCCGGCCGACAGCGCGTTCTTCCGGCTGCTCAAGGGCGGCTTCCGCGCCGTCACCGGCGCGGTCGGCAAGCGCGACCAGGCCGACTACCGCGTGCGCACGCCGGTGGCGACGATCGGCATCCGCGGCACCGACTACGAAAGCCGGCTCTGCCAGGGCGACTGCCTCGACGTCGATCCGCCGCCCACCGACGGCCTCTACACCGGCGTCAACGACGGCGCGATCGCGCTGACGACCGGGACCGGCACCACCGAGCAGGGCAAGGGCAAGTTCACCTTCACCTCGCTGGTCACCGGTGGCGTGGTCACGCTGAAGGCCCCGCCCAAGGTGCTGACCCAGGACCCGATGCCCGATCCGGCGGATTGCGATTGAGCGAGTGAGCGCACCGCTCGCCGTCCCGCTCGGCTACGCCGGGCTCGTCCCCTTCGACCGCGCGCGCCACGGCGTCCGCGCGGTCGACGTCGCCGGCCGGATGGCGTTCGCGGCCCGGCTCCACGCCGCCCCGCTCGCGGTCATCGAGTTCCAGCACGCCGCGCGCCACTATCCGATCGCGTTCGTGCGCGATCCGGCCAGCGGCGCGCCCCAGCCGATCGCGGTGCTCGGCCTCGAGCGCGAACGCAACCTGTTCGTGCGCGACGGCGCCTGGGAACCGCTGTGCTGGCTGCCGGCCTACGTCCGACGCTGGCCGTTCCACACCGCCAGGCTCGCGCGCCCGGCCGACGGTGCGCCGCGCGACGACGCCTTGATCTGCGTCGACGAGAGCGGCCTGTGCCAGGCCGCGGCGGGCGGCGCGTTGTTCGGCGCCGACGGCACGGCGACCGCGGCCTGGGGTCCGATCGAGCAGCTGATCCGCGAGGTCGAGACCGCGCGGCTCCAGAGCGAGGCCTTCGCCGCGCGGCTCGCCGAGCTCGACCTGCTCGAGCCGTTCGAGGCCCACGCCATGCCGGCCGGCGGCGCGGCCCGCACCGTCGGCGGCCTCGAGCGGGTCAGCGAGGACCGCCTCAACGCGCTGCCCGAGACTTCAGTCAAGGAGCTGATGCAGCGCGGCTTCCTGTCGCGCATCTACGCCCACCTGACCTCGCTCGACAACTTCCGCTACCTTCTCGAGCGCGCCACCCGGCGCTGAGGATCGCGATGGGCGTCGACATCAAGCTGACCGACCGCGAGCTGCCGGTGTCGCCGGTGTTCGTGGACTTCCTGGTCAACGCGCTCGAGACCCGCTCATGGCCGGAGACCAGCTGGCACGACCAGCTCTCCGAGACCATGTCGCAGGAGCACCGCGAGGTGGTCGGCCGCGCCGCCGAGAACGCGCGCAAGGTGATGGCGAGCGACGCCGGCAAGCGCGCGGTGGCGCGCGCCTACCAGCTGTTCGTCGCGCTGCTGACCGGCAACGAGAAGGCGATCGCGGAGATCCAGGCCAAGTACCACTTCATCAACGTCATCGGCACGCCGCGCAACGGCGGCTCGTACCTGACGATGGAGGCCTACCGCGCGCTCGGCCACGACCCGAGCCGGGTCCCCAACGTGATCGCGCACGACGGCTTCCCCGAGGCCGGCCCGTTCCGCTTCCAGGCCGGCGCCAACTCCTGGACCATCAGCCTGGCGACCATGGCCGAGTTCCTGACCATGGTCGAGATCTACTTCGGCGAGGCCAAGCCGCACCTCGGCAAGGTGGTGGTGCCGAAGAAGCTGCTCAAGGGCGCCTACGCCGGCGGCTTCTTCCACCGCATCCTCGGCGCCTCGGTCGAGAACGTGCTGACCGTGCGCCATCCCGTGGCCTGCGCGATCTCGACCTACGAGAAGTCGGGCGGCTTCCCGGCCGACGGCCTGTTCACGGTGCGCGGCAACATCGAGGACTGGGTCCGGCGCGACCTCGCTTACACCCGCTTCAGCGACGCCGAGATCCGGACGCTGCCCTACTTCGACGCCTACCTGCGCTACTGGGAGCAGTACCACGTCTACGTCGCGACCACCGGCATCTCGGCCAACCGCAACGCGACGGTGGTGCCCTACACCCGCGAGCAGATGCAGCGGATCGCGCGGAGCTTCCACGAGCGCTTCCAGAGCGGGCTGGCGCCGACCGAGTTCAAGGTCTTCGACAAGCGCGCACGCCACCCCGAGTGGGCGGCGCAGGCCGAGCCAGTGATGAAGCGGGTCGCCGAGCTGTGGGACCGGGTCGGACTGCGCTTCCCCTACGACGAGGTCGCGGCGTCCTGGTGAGCTCTCTGGACGGGGAACGCTGGTAACCTCGGGTGAACTCGGCGGGCCGCGTGCGGTCCGAGCCAGAGCCCACCCGGAGGTCCCCATGTCGCTCATCCGCGCGTCCGCGCTCGCCGCCCTCGTCCTCGCTGCTCCGCTCGCCCTCGCCGATGCGGGCGCCGACCTCCACGCGCTGTTCGACTCCGAATGGGAGCGCGGCCTGCGCGAGAGCCCGGTCAGCGCCTCGTACCTCGGCGACCGCCGCTACAACGACCTGTGGCCCGACCTCTCGCTCAAGGCGTTCGATGCGAGCCACGCCGCCGACCAGGCCGCGCTCACCCGCCTCAAGGCGATCGACCGCAGTGCGCTGTCGCCGGTCGACCAGCTCAACCGCGACCTGTTCGAGCGCGACCTCCAGGACCGCATCGACGGCTTCCGCTTCCGCGCCTTCCTGGTGCCGCTCGACCATTCGAGCGGCATCCAGACCACCAGCGAGCTCGCCGACGTGCTGCGCTTCCAGACCGCCAAGGACTACGCCGACTGGATCGCGCGGATGGAGTCGTTCGGCGGCTACATGGACCAGACCATCGCGCTGATGCGGCTCGGGGTGAAGGAGAAGCGCACCGCGCCGCGGATCATCCTGCGCCGCGCCGCCGACCAGATCCACGCCCAGCTCACCGACGACCCGACCAAGAGCCCGTTCTACGCGCCGTTCCTGGCGATGCCCGACGCGATCCCTCAGCCTGAGCAGGACAAGCTCAAGGCCCGCGCCCAGAAGGCGATCAAGGACGTGGTGGTGCCGCAGCACAAGCGCTACGAGAAGTTCTTCGTCAACGAGTACCTGCCGAAGTGCCGCGAGTCGGTCGGCGCCTCGGCGCTGCCCGAGGGCAAGGAGTTCTACGCCTGGCGGGCGCGGTTGTTCACCACCACCGATCTCACGCCCGACCAGATCCACGAGATCGGGCTCGGCGAGGTCAAGCGCATCCGCGGCGAGATGGACAAGATCATCGAGCAGGTCGGCTTCAAGGGGACCTTCGCCGAGTTCCTGGTCTACCTGCGCACTGATCCGAAGTTCTACTTCACCGATCCGCAGCAGCTGCTGAGCGAGTACCAGGCGCTGTCGAAGCGCATCGACCCCGAGCTGCCCAAGCTGTTCCGCACCATGCCGCGGATGCCCTACGGCGTTAAGCCGATCCCGGACACCAGCGCGCCGACCACCACCACCGCGTACTACAACCAGCCCGCCGCCGACGGCTCGCGCGCCGGCTACTACTACGTGAACCTGTACAAGCCAGAGACCCGGCCCAAGTACGAGATGGAGGCGCTGTCGCTGCACGAGGCGGTGCCGGGCCACCACTTCCAGATCGCGCGGGCGATGGAGCTCGGCGAGCTGCCCAAGTTCCGCCGCTACGGCGGCTTCACCGCCTTCGTCGAGGGCTGGGGCCTCTACGCCGAGAGCCTGGGCGGCGAGATGGGCTTCTACAAGGACCCCTACTCGAGGTTCGGCCAGCTGACCTACGAGATGTGGCGCGCGGTGCGGCTGGTGGTCGACACCGGCATGCACGCCAAGGGCTGGAGCCGCGACCAGGCGATCGAGTTCTTCAAGGCCAACGCGGCAAAGGCTGAGAACGACATCGTCAACGAGATCGACCGCTACATCGCCTGGCCGGGGCAGGCGCTGGCCTACAAGATCGGCGAGCTCAAGCTCAAGGAGCTGCGCGCGCGCGCCGCGGCCAAGCTCGGCCCGCGCTTCGACGTCCGCGACTTCCACGACGTGGTGCTGGGCCAGGGTGCGCTGCCGCTCTCGATCCTCGAGCGCAACGTCGACGCCTGGATCGCCGAACAGGCGACCAAGCCCGCGCCCTGAGCCTGAGCAATCGACCCTCCAGGAGACGAACATGAACAACCGCCCGCGCACCCTGCTCGCCGCCCTCGTCCTCGCGCTGACCCTGCCGCTCGCGGCCGGTGAGCCCAGCAAGACCGAGGTCAAGGAGAAGGGCGTCGAGACCAGCGCGGTCACCAAGCGGACGGTGACGATCGGCGGCAAGCCGATCGCCTACACCGCGACCGCCGGCACCCTGATCCTCAAGGACGAGAAGGGCGAACAACGGGCGTCGATGTTCTACATCGCGTACACGAAAGACGGCGAGAAGGACCGTGGCGCGCGGCCGGTGACGTTCACCTTCAACGGCGGGCCGGGCTCGTCGTCGGTCTGGCTGCACCTCGGCACCTTCGGACCGCGACGGGTCGCGTTCGCCGACGCCGAGCTGCCGGCGCCGGCGCCCTACGGCTTCGTCGACAACGCGCACTCGATCCTCGACGCCACCGACCTCGTGTTCATCGACCCGGTCGGCACCGGCTTCAGCAAGCCGCTGGGCGAGGCCAAGCTCGAGGACTTCACCGGGGTCAAGGAGGACGTCAAGGCGGTCGGCGACTTCATCCGGCTCTGGACCACCCGCAACAACCGCTGGCAGAGCCCCAAGTTCCTCGCCGGCGAGTCCTACGGCACGACCCGCGCCGCGGCGCTGGTCAACCACCTGCAGAACACCGAGGGCATGACCTTCAACGGCGTGATCCTGGTGTCGTCGATCCTCAACTTCCAGACCGCGCGCTTCGACACCGGCAACGACCTGCCCTACATCACCTTCCTGCCGACCTTCGCCGCGACCGCCTGGTACCACGGCGCGGTCGCCGACAAGCCGGCGAAGATCGAGCCGTTCCTGGCCGAGGCCCGCGCCTTCGCCGGCGGCGAGTACGCCCAGGCCCTGATGAAGGGCAGCAAGCTCGGTGCCGCCGAAGCCGAAGCGGTGGCGATCAAGCTCGCCCGCTTCACCGGGCTGTCGAAGGAGTTCGTGCTGCAGGCCAACCTGCGGGTCACGATCCAGCGCTTCACCAAGGAGCTGCTGCGGTCCAAGCGCACCACCGTCGGCCGCCTCGACTCGCGCTACCAGGGCATCGACGACGATGCCGCCGGCGAGACCACCGACTACGACCCTTCGCTGGTCGCGATCATGGGCCCCTACACCGCAGCGATGTACGACTACGTCCGCAGCGAGCTCAAGGTCGAGGACGAGCGCAAGTACGAGATCCTCTCCGGCACCGTCAACGGCAAGTGGAAGTGGGGTGCCGAAGGCTTCGGCGGCGGCGGCTACGTCAACGTCGCCGAGGACCTGCGCGCCGCGATGAGCCGCAACCCGCACCTCAAGGTGATGGTCGCCAACGGCTACTACGACCTCGCCACGCCGTTCTTCGCCACCGAGTACACCTTCGACCACCTCGGTCTCGAGCCGGCGCTGCGCGGCAACGTCACGCTCACCTACTACCCGGCCGGCCACATGATGTACGTGCACGGTCCGTCGCTCGCCGCGCTCAAGACCGACCTCGCGGCGTTCATCGCCAAGGCGACCGCGGCGCCCTGACCGGTCGTCCAGTCGCCGCCCGAAGGGTGTAAAGCATCCTTGACAGCCGCGGTTCGGCCGTCTATCGTCCCTGTCAAGGTCACTTGACAGGCGCCCCCGGGCGCGGGAGGACGAGATGGTCGACGCGATGCCTTTCACCCGAGCCCCGGCCTGGCGCGTGCTGACGGCCGGCGTGGTCTGGATGCTGGTCTACCTGGCGGCGCGCTTCGCGATCGAATCCGGCTCGGCCGTACCGCCCTGGGACCAGGCGATCGCGTTGCTGCCGGTGCCGACGTTCCTGTGGTTCATCTGGACCGTGGATGCCGCGCTGCGCGATTCCGACGAGTTGCAGCGCCGGATCCATCTCGAGGCCCTGGCGCTGGCCTTCCCCACCACCATGCTGCTGCTGATGACGCTCGGCCTGCTGAGCCTGCTGCCGACCGACCCGATCGTGGTGCCGCTCGGCAAGCTGTGGGCGCTGCTACCGCCGCTGTACGGGGTCTGCGTCGGTATCGTCAACTGGCGCTACCGCTGAGCGCGGCCGCCATGGACAACGACCTCAAGGAACGACGCGCTGCGCACGGTTGGTCGCAAGGCGACCTTGCCGAGAAGCTCGGCGTCTCGCGCCAGACCGTCAATGCGATCGAGACCGGCAAGTACGACCCGAGCCTCGAGCTCGCGTTCCGCATCGCCAAGCTGTTCAAGGGCCGGATCGAGGACGTGTTCCGGCCCTGAGGAGCCGACCGGGAGCGCTCCGGTATCATCGGCCCCGATGCCTACTTCGATGGATGTCCCCCGCCCCGCCGGCCCGACCGGCCCCGCCGCGCGCCGGCTGACGCGCCAAGTCCGCGTGGCCAGCATCGCGGTCGGTGGCGGTGCGCCGGTCGTGGTCCAGTCGATGACCAACACCGACACCGCCGACGTCGAGGCGACCGCCACCCAGGTCGCCGAGCTCGCCCGCGCCGGCTCGGAGCTCGTCCGCATCACGGTCAACACCGACGAGGCCGCCGCGGCGGTGCCGCGGATCCGCGACCGCATCGCCCAGCTCGGCCAGTCGGTGCCGTTGATCGGTGACTTCCACTTCAACGGCCACAAGCTGCTCGCCAACCACCCGGCAGCGGCCGAGGCGCTCGCCAAGTACCGCATCAACCCTGGCAACGTCGGCCGCGGCGCGAAGCGCGACCCGCAGTTCGCGCAGATGATCGAGATCGCGCTGCGGCACGGGAAGCCGGTGCGGATCGGGGTCAACTGGGGCAGCCTCGACCAGGCCTTGCTCACGACCCTGATGGACGAGAACCACGGCCGGGCGACGCCCTGGAGCGCGCAGCGCGTGATGTACGAGGCGGTGATCCAGTCGGCCCTGCAGTCGGGCGGGCAGGCCGAGGCGCTCGGGCTGCCTCGGGATCGCATCGTGGTGTCCTGCAAGATGTCGGGGGTTCAGGACTTGATCGCGGTCTATCGCGACCTATCCCTGCGATCTGACTACCCCCTGCACCTCGGACTCACCGAGGCCGGGATGGGGTCGAAGGGCATCGTGGCCTCGACCGCGGCGGTGGGGGTGCTGCTCCAGGAGGGCATCGGCGACACCATCCGCATCTCGCTCACCCCTGAACCGGGGGGGGCGAGGACGCGGGAGGTCTACGTCGCGCAAGAGATCCTGCAGACCATGGGTCTGCGGGCCTTCGCCCCGATGGTCACGGCCTGCCCAGGCTGCGGTCGGACGACCTCGACGGTTTTCCAGGAGTTGGCGCGAGATATCGAGCTTTTCCTGAAAGATAGGATGCCAATCTGGCGTGCCACCCACCCCGGGGTCGAGACCCTGCGGGTCGCAGTGATGGGCTGCGTCGTGAACGGTCCGGGCGAGTCGAAGCACGCTGACATCGGGATCAGCTTGCCGGGTACCGGCGAGGTCCCGGTGGCCCCGGTCTACGTCGACGGCCAGAAGACCGTGACGCTCAAAGGTGCTGGCATCGCCGCGGATTTCCACGCCATCGTCGAGGATTACGTCGCCAAGCGTTGGGGTCGGCCCGGCTGATTTGCGTCAAGTAGTTCGGCCTACCTGGCAGGCATTCTGGTCTGCGTTCCAGACGGAATAGACTCCGCACCCCTCACGAGGTCTCGCTCACCGCTCATGGCCAAGACCACGAAGTACGTCGCCAAGGTCCCTGACGCCTCCGGGTACATCCCGTACACCGAGGAGGAGCACGAGACCTGGAGCATCCTGATGGCGAAGCAGCGCCCGATCGCGCAGCGCTACGCCTGCGACGAGTGGCTCGAGGCCTGCGACCGGATGCGCTTCCCCGCCGATCGCATCCCGCAATGCAACGAGGTCTCGAAAGTGCTGATGGCGGCGACCGGCTGGTCGGTCTACCCCTGCGCCGCTCTGATCAACTTCGACAAGTTCTTCGCCCTGCTCGCCGACAAGCAGTTCCCGGCCGCCTCGTTCATCCGCACCCGCGACGAGCTCGAGTACCTGCAGGAGCCGGACATCTTCCACGAGATCTTCGGCCACACCCCGCTGCTGACCGACCGACGCTTCGCCGAATTCACCCATGCCTACGGCGAGCTCGGGCTCAAGGCCGACAAGAAGGATCGCGTCTACCTGGCCCGGCTGTACTGGTTCACGGTCGAGTTCGGCCTGATCAAGCAAGGCGCCGACTTCAAGAGCTACGGCGCCGGGATCGTGTCGTCGATGGGCGAGACGCCCTACTCGATCGAGTCCGACAAGGCCGAGCGCCGGCGCTTCGATCCGCTGACCGTGCTGCGTACGCCCTACCGGATCGACATCTTCCAGCCGATCTACTACTGGATCGAGAGCTTCGACGAGCTCTTCGAACTCGCGCACATGGACGTGATGTCGCTGCTCGGCGAGGCCAAGCGGCTCGGCATGTTCGAACCGACCTACCCGGTCCCCCCGAAATCCAAGAAGGTGAAATGGGCATGAGCGAGCTCTCCGAGAAGCATTGCGTCCCCTGCGAAGGCGGCGTCGCCGCGCTGACCCGGCCCGAGTCCGAGCGCTACCTGGCCAAGCTGGCGCCGGGCTGGACGCTGTCGACCGACGCCAAGTGGATCAGCCGCGACTTCAAGTTCAAGGGCTTCAACAAGACCATGGGCTTCGTCAACGCGATCGCCTGGATCGCCAACAACGAGAACCATCACCCGGACCTCGAGGTCGGCTACGGCCATTGCCTGATCAAGCTCCAGACCCATGCCATCGACGGCCTGTCCGAGAACGACTTCATCTGCGCCGCCAAGTTCGACGCCCTGCTCTAGCTGGCGCTCAGCGGCCGGGAACCAACCCGTCCCGGCGCGGTCTGCCTAGCACCCCTCTCCGCCTTCCCGAACCCCCCTCCAGCCATGAGGTGCATCCCATGTCCCGCAACCATCCCCTGCATGCGGCCGCGCTCGCGATGAGCACCGCCGCCCTGACCGCCGCGGTGGCGCTCGCGCCGGCCGCGCTCGCCGGCGATAGCGACTCCGCGTCAGCGAAAGCCAAACCCGCAATGATGGACGCCTGGACCGGCCCCTTCGGCGGCGTGCCCGCGTGGGACAAGGTCAAGGTCGATGAGTTCGTCGCCGCCCTCGAGCTCGCGATGGACGACCAGCGCGCCGAGATCAAGGCGATCGCCGAATCGAAGGACAAGCCGACCTTCGCCAACACCATCGAGGCGATGGAGAAGGTGGGCGCCTCGCTCGACCGCGTCGCGACCTACTTCTTCATCCACGGCGGCACCCTGAACGTCGGCGCGATGCCCGAGATCCAGAAGCAGATGGCGCCGAAGTTCGCCGCCTTCGGCGACGAGATCACCCAGAACCAGAAGCTGTTCGACCGCGTCGCCGCGGTCTACGAGGGCAAGGAGTTCAAGAAGCTCGACGCCCAGCAGCAGCGCCTGACCACCGATCGCTACCGCGGCTTCGTCCGCCAGGGCGCCAAGCTCTCGGTCGAGCACAAAGCCTGGCTGTCGGAGATCAACCAGCGTCTGGCGACGCTCTACAACCAGTTCGGCCAGAACGTGCTCGACGACGAGGGCAAGCTGTTCACCGTCATCGCCGACCCGGCCGGTCTCGTCGGGCTGCCCGAGGACCTCAAGGCCGGCGCCGCCCGCGCCGCCAAGTCCCGTGGGATGGAAGGCAAGTGGGTGATCAACAACACCCGCTCGGCCGCCGACCCGTTCCTGACCTACGCCGGCGACCGCGCCCTGCGCGAGAAGGTCTGGCGCGAGTTCGTCGACCGCGGCGACCACGGCGACGCCCGCGACAACAACAAGATCATCACCGAGATCCTCCAGCTGCGTTACCAGCGCGCCCGCCTGCTCGGCTACCAGAGCCACGCCCACTGGCGGCTCGAGCCGCAGATGGCCGGCACGCCGGAGAACGCGGTCAAGCTGATGGAGTCGGTGTGGCCGGCCGGCGCCTCCGCGGTCAAGCGCGACGTCGCCGAGATGCAGGTCATGATCGACGCCGAGCAGGCTGCGGCCAAGAAGCCGACCTTCAAGCTCGCGCCGTGGGACTACCGCTACTACGCCGAGAAGCTGCGCAAGCAGAAGTACGACCTCGACTTCAACGAGGTCAAGCCGTACATGCAGCTCGACAAGCTCCGCGAGGGCATGTTCTGGGCCGCCGGCCAGCTCTACGGCCTGAGCTTCGAGAAGCGCGACGACATCAAGACCTACCACCCCGACGTCACCGTCTACGAGGTCAAGGGCACGTTCTCGAAGCGCCCCGGCAACCACGTCGGCCTGTGGTACTTCGACCCCTACGCCCGCGAGGGCAAGCGTTCGGGCGCGTGGATGAACGCCTACCGCGGCCAGGAGAAGCTGCGCGGCGACGTCACGCCGTTCGTGTCGAACAACTCGAACTTCGTCAAGGGCGAACCGGGCCAGCCGGTGCTGATCTCGTGGGACGACGCCGAGACGATGTTCCATGAGTTCGGCCACGCGCTGCACGGCCTGCTCTCCGACGTGAAGTACCCGTCGCAGTCCGGCACCAGCACCGCCCGCGACTTCGTCGAGTTCCCGTCGCAGATCAACGAGCACTGGCTGTCGACGCCGGAGGTGCTGGAGAAGTTCGCGCTCCACCACCAGACCGGCAAGCCGCTGCCGCCCGAGCTGCTGGCCAAGATCAAGGCCGCCGAGAACTTCAACGAGGGCTTCCGCACGATGGAGTACCTGGGCTCGGCGATGGTGGACATGAAGTTCCACCTGGCCGGCCCCGGCCCGATCGACCCGGACAAGTTCGAGAAGGAGACGCTCGCCGCGCTCGGCCAGCCCGAGGAGATCGTGATGCGGCACCGCTCGCCGCACTTCAACCACGTGTTCTCGGGTGACGGCTACTCGGCCGGCTACTACTCGTACCTGTGGTCGGACTCGCTCACCGCTGACGCCTGGGAGGCCTTCATGGAGGGCAAGGGCGCCTGGGACAAGGATGTGGCGGCCAAGTTCGCCAAGCACATCCTGTCAGCCGGCGACACCAAGGACCAGGCCGAGATGTACCGCGAGTTCCGCGGCCGCGACGTCGACGCTGGCGCGCTGATGCGCAAGCGCGGCTTCGCGCCGCCGAAGGCGAAGTCGTCACCCTGATCGCCGATCGGATCAGGAGATGAGGAAGGGACGGGCGGCGCGAGCCGCCCGTCTCGTTTCCGGGGTCAGCCGCCGCGGGCCAGGCTGGGCAGGTCGCCGGCGAGGCCCATCGCCCGCCGCATCACGGCGCGCTTGAGCGGCCCGGAGCGGTCGAACAGGCCGAGCCCCAGGTTGCGGGCGAACGCCATCGCCGGCGACGGGTTGCCGAACAGGCGTCCGAGGCCGTCCATCGCCTGGAGCGTCGCCTCGTTCTCGCCGTGGCGCCAACGCTCGTAGGCGCGGAGCACGGCGCGCTCGCCGGGGTCGTCGCCCTTGGCCTTCGCCGTGGCCAGCACCTCGACCAGCGCCGCCGCATCGAGGAAGCCGAGGTTCACGCCCTGCCCGGCCAGCGGATGCACCACGTGCGCGGCGTCGCCGATCAAGGCGATGCGCGGCGCGACGTAATGCACGGCGTGCTGTCGGCGGAGCGGGAAGCGCGCCCGACCGGACTCGAGCGTCAGCGCGCCCAAGCGATGGTCGGCGGCGGCGCTGACCGCCGCGCCGAACGCGACCGGGTCGAGCGCAAGCAAGGCCGCGGCATGGTCGGGCGTGGTGGTCCAGACGATCGAGCAGCGGCCGTCGGCGAGCGGCAGCAAGGCGAGCGGACCGTCGGCCTGGAAGCGTTGCCAGGCGGTCGCCTGGTGCGCTTCGGTCGGTCGCAGGTGCGCCACCACCGCGTGCTGGTCGTAGGCCGCGCCCTCGATCGCGAACCCGGCCAGGGCCCGGAGCTTGGAATCGGCGCCGTCAGCTGCGATCACCAATCGGGCCGCGAGCCTGCGTCCATCGGCGAGCGTGAGCATGGCCGGGGGGTCGGTCCCGGGCGCCTCGGGATCCGGCAGGTCGAGCGCGGCGACCGCGACCGGCGCGTAGGGCGTGGCGCCGGCCGCGCGCGCGGCCTGCCACAGCGCGTGTTGCAGCGCACGGTTCTCGACGATGTGACCGAGGTCGGGTTCGCCGAGGTCGGCCGCGTCGAAGCGGACCTCGCCGGCGCCGGCAGCGTCCCACACCACCATGCTGCGATAGGGCGAGCGACGGTCCGCGGCGACCGAGTCCCAGGCGCCCAGCCCGCGCAGCAGGCGCTCCGAGGCGCCTGACAGCGCCGAGACGCGCAGGTCGAGGTCGGCGGCGGGATCGAGGGTCGGCGGCGCCTGGGCCTCGAGCAGCGCGACGGTGGATCCGTCGCGGGCGAGCGCCGCCGCCACCGCGGCGCCGACCAAGCCGGCACCGACCACCGCAACGTCGAACTGGCGGTCGTGCGTCATCCCTTCACCCTAGCCCTCGCCCGCACGCGGGAGAGGGGACTCGGTGAGTGGCAGTCCGCGCGCGAGCCTCGGCAAGCGTCCCGCGAGACCCATCATGTGCTGGGCGAACGCGCGCTTGGCCGGCGGCAGCAGGTCGAAGGCGAGCAGCCCGAGGCTGCGGGCGAGGCCCACGCTGCGCAGCGGGTTGCCGAACACGCGCGCCAGACCATCGGAGAACAGGCTCATCTCACGCTGGTCACCGACCCGCCACTCGCGGTAACGGGCGAGCCCCTCGGCATCGCCGATGTCGCCGGTCGACGTGCGCGCGTCCGCCACCACTTCGGCCAGCGCGGCGACGTCGCGCAGCGAGAGGTTGAACCCCTGCGCCGCGACCGGATGGAGCGCGTGCGCGGCGTTGCCCATGATCACCGCCCGCCCGACCACCTGTTCCTCGGCCCTGACCAGCGCCAAGGGGTAATGCGCGCGCACGCCGATGCGCTGGAACGCCCCCAGACGGCTCCCGAAGCGCTCCGTGAGCACCGCGGCGTAGGCCGAGGGAGCGCCCGTGGCCAGCGCCGCGGCCTCCTCGGTCGCTACGGTGACGATCGCGGCCATCTCGGTGATCCCTGCGCTGGTCGCACGCGGCAGCAACGCGATCGGGCCCTGTTCGCAGAAGCGCTCGAACGCCCACCCTTCGGCGGCGCGCTCGGAGGTGACGTTGGCGATCACCGCCGACTGCCCGTACTCCCAACGCGAGGCGGACACGCCGAGATGGTCGCGGAGCCGGGAGCCGGCCCCATCGGCGACCACCACCAGCGCCGCGGCGACCTCGTGCCGCGCGCCTTCGATCGCGATCCGGCACCGCGCCTCGCTCGGGTCCTGCTCGAGCGCTTCGACCGTCGCCGGGCACAGCAGCGTGAGGCCGGGCAGCGTCGCCATCCGCGCCCACAGCACCTCGCCCAGCACCCGGTTGGGGGCGGTGTAGCCGAGCGCGTCGACGCCGCTGTCGGCGGCGTGGAGCTCGGCCCGGCCGAGCCGGCCGCGGTCGGAGATGTGGATGTGGCGGATCGGCGCGACCCGCGCGGCGAGGCCAGGCCACAGGCCGAGCCCTTCGAGGATGCGCCGGCTGCCGAACGAGAGCGCCGAGTTGCGGTCGTCGTACGAGGGCTGGCCGTCGAGCTTGGGCGGCATCGCCTCGACCACCAGGATGCGGAGCCCGAGCGGCGCGAGCGCGCAGGCGAGCGCGGCGCCCACCAGCCCGCCGCCGGCGATCACGACGTCGCAGCGGGACGGAACGACCGCAGCGGTGCTCACGGGCTGTCGTGCCCCGGACCGTGGCCCGGATCGGAGGCGCGTCGCGCCGGACCGCGCCCCTCGGCCATCAAGGCCTCGATCGCCTCGACGTCCTTCGGCGCGTCCTCCGACAGCACCTCGGGCTTGCCGCGGGTCACCAGCACGTCGTCCTCGATGCGGATGCCGATGCCCTGCAGCGCCTTGGGCGCGCCCTTGGCCCCGAGCGGGACGTAGAGGCCCGGCTCGACCGTCATCACCATGCCCGGCTCGAGCTCGCGCCAGCTCTCGCCGACCTTGTAGTCGCCGACGTCGTGGACGTCCATCCCGAGCCAGTGGCCGGTGCGGTGCATGTACCAGCGTTTGTAGTCGGCGCCCTTGATCAGCTTGTTGAGCGAACCCTTGAGCAGGCCGAGCTCGACCATGCCGATGGTCAGCACCTTGACCGCGGCCTGGTGCATCGCGTCCCAGTCGTTGCCAGCGACGGCCTGGGCGATCGCGGCGCGCTGGGCGGTCAGCACCACCTCGTAGGCGGCGCGCTGGGCCGGCGTGAAGCGGCCGTTGACCGGGAAGGTGCGGGTCACGTCAGAGGCGTAATGCGAGTGCTCGCAACCCGAGTCGATCAGCACCAGGTCGCCGTCCTGCAGCGCCGCCGCGTTGTCGCGGTAGTGGAGGACGTTGGCGTTGTCGCCACCGCCGACGATCGGCGGATAAGCGTGGGTGCCGCCGTGGACGCGGAACTCGTGGCCGAGCTCGGCCTCGAGCTCGTACTCGAACAGCCCGGGTCGGCAGCGGAGCATCGCCCGGCGGTGGCCGCGGGCGGCGATTCGCGCGGCACGGCGCAGGGACTCGACCTCGAGCGGCGACTTGTACAACCGCATGTCGTGGAGCAGGTGCTCGAGCGAGACGAACTCCTGCGGCGCGGTCTTGCCGGCGCGGGCCTGGCCACGCAGCTCGTTGATCCAGCCGATCACGCGCTGGTCGAAGTCAGGGTGGGTGCCCATGGTGTGGAACACCTTCTCGCGGCCCTCGAGCAGGCCGGGAAGGATCTCGTCGATGTCCTCGATCGGGAACGAGTCATCGGCGCCGAAGTCGCGCTGGGCGCCCTCCTGGCCGGAGCGGCGGCCCTCCCAGGCCTCGGCGACCGGATCGCGGCCGCGGCAGAACAGGATGTACTCGGCCTGCTTGCGGCCGGGCACCAGCACCGCGACCGCATCGGGTTCGGGGAAGCCGGTCAGGTAATGGAAGTCGCTGTCCTGCCGGAACGGGTAGTAGCTGGTCCGGTTGCGGACCTTCTCGGTGGCGGCCGGCAGCACCGCGATGGCGCCCTCGCCCATCATCCGCATCAGGTCGCGGCGGCGGCGCGCATGCTCGTCGAGCGTGGGGCGGGTCAGTGGAGCCTCCGCGGTCGCGCCGGCCGCAGGCCGTCGTGGACCGTCTGGGCGCCGACCTTGAGGTACTCGACGAGCTCGGCATAGGCGACCTCATCTTCCTCGCTGGGTGACTCGCCGGTCTCGAGCCCGGCGCGCGCGATCTGCGACATGTCGCCGATCACCTCGCGGACCTCATCGCCGCCGCGGGCGGCGGCGGCACCGGCGAGCCCGAGCCCGTACAAGAACCCTTCGCACCATTCGGCGAGCGCGCTGACGCGGGTGGTGAGCGGGATCTCGTCGGCGGGCAGCAGCGGCCGGAACGCGAGCTCGCCACCGGCGAGCTGGTCGGCGACCAGCCGATGCAGGACCAGCAGGTCCCTGCGGCAGCGATCGACCTTGGCCTCGCCCGGGTCGAGCTCCTCGAGCATCGTCGCCAGCCAGGGTTCGGGGTCGGCGCCTTGGCCGCTGGCCAGCCACCCGGCGAGCGCGCCGTGGCACTCGGCTGCACCCGCATGGGCTCCGGCTTGGGCGAGGCTCTGGTCGAGTGCGTCGAATTCCATGGGACGGGTCTTCGGCGGGGTGCCGCATCGCCGCGGCGGGCGCTGTGGTCCGGCCATCGTAGCACCGCCCCCGCGGCCCCCGTGCGTTGACCCTCCCCCACCACGCTCCTAGACTCCCGCGCCATATGGAAGGCACCGCCGCACGCCACGCGCTCGACGAGGACCTCAAGCGCCTCGAGTCGCGCATCGCCGAGCTCGCGGCGCTCGCCGACCGCCTGCGCGAGGAGAACCGCAGCCTGCGCGAGCGCCAGGATGCCCTGTCCACCGAGCGAGCCTCGCTGCTCGCCCGCCACGAACAGGTCCGCAACCGGGTCGAGGCGATGATCGATCGCCTGCGCGCCCTCGAGCAGAGCGCATGAGCAGCCCCGCCACGGTCACGGTGAAGATCCTCGACCGCGAATACCAGGTCGCCTGTCCGCCCGAGGAGCGCGCGACCCTGATCAAGTCGGCCGAGTACCTTGATCGCCGGATGCGCGAGGTGCGCGATGCCGGCAAGGTGGTCGGCGTCGACCGCATGGCGGTGATGGTGGCCCTCAACCTGGCGAGCGAGCTGCTCGCCGCGCACACCGGCCAGGCCGAGTTCCAGGCCAGCATCGGCGCCCGCCTGCGCGCGATGAACGAGCGCCTCGACGCCTCGGTCGCGTCGGCGCGCCAGCAAGAGTTCTAGGTCGGCCGGGCGCGCCGAGGGCGCGGCCAGCCGATAAGATGGTTCGGCATCTCCTGCGATGCACGATGCGAGTCAGGGTACTCTGTGAGCCTAATTAAATACCCCGGAGTTCGCCCGACTGATGCCGGTGTGCATGTCCGCCTCGTGCGGAAAGCCTGAAGGCATCGGGGCCGGCTCCACCTGAACCTTAGGTTCCAGGGCGATGGCTCGTGACGACATCAGCGGGAGGTGCTCCTTGCACCGAGGCGGGGGTGGTGACACCCCCGCCTGACACCTTCGACCCGGCCACGGCCGCCGTCCGCGATGCGCTCCGTCGCGACGCCCGCGCCCGCCGCGCCCAGCTCGACCCAGTCCAACGCGCGCGCGCCGCCCGCCAGGTGCGCGACCGCCTGTTGGCGCTCCCAGCGCTGCGTCAGGCGCGTTCGGTGGCTGCCTACGCCGCACTGGGTGACGAGCTCGACCTCTCCCCGACCATCGAGGCGCTGCTGGGAGCGGGCAAGACGGTGCTGCTGCCGCGGATCTCGCCCAAGGGGCGTTCGATGGCGTTCGCCCGGCTCGATCCTGCGGCACCCCTGCGTCCCAACCGGTACGGCATCGGCGAACCCCCACCCGACGCACCTACCGTCGGCCCGCGCTTCCTGCAGGTGGTGCTGGTGCCTCTGGCAGCCTTCGATGACGCCGGCCGGCGCCTCGGCAGCGGGGGTGGGTACTACGACCGCTGCTTCGCGTTCCGCGCCTCGCGCACGCATTGGCGCATGCCGCACCTGATCGGGGTCGGTTTCGAGTGCCAGCTCACGTCGGCGATCCCCGCCGCCGACTGGGACGTCGCGCTCGATGCCATCGTCACCGAATCGCGCCTGCTCGAGCTGGGCTAGGAGCTCAGATGGCCCTCTGGCTGATGAAGAGCGAGCCCGATGCGTTCTCGATCGACCATCTGGCGCAGCGACCGCGCCAGCAGGCGCCCTGGGATGGGGTCCGGAACTACCAGGCCCGCAATTACCTGCGCGCGATGGCGGTCGACGACCTCGCGTTCTTCTACCACTCGAGCTGTCCCGAACCCGGGATCTACGGGGTGGTGCGCATCGCGCGCCTGGCCTACCCCGATCCATCGCAGTTCGACCCCAAGAGCGAGTACTTCGACCCCAAGAGCGACCCCGCCGAACCGCGCTGGTCGATGGTCGATGTTGCGTTGGAGCGACGCTTCGAGCGTCCGATCGCGTTGGAGGCGCTCAAGACCGTGCCGCAGTGCAGCGAGATGCTGATCCTGCGTCGTGGCAACCGGCTCTCGATCACTCCGGTGACCGCGCGCGAGTGGCGCGCGTTGATGTCGCGCGTCGACGAGTGAACGACCCATCCGAGGGGGGTGGAACGGCGAGCGATTATTTCGTCAAGACCCCTTGCTGGAAATTTCTTTTCTGATGTATATACTCCGACCTCGAGTGTGCTTATCAACACTCAACTCAATTGGGAGGATCACATGAAGAAGAAAGCCAAGGTTGCTCCGAAGAAGAAGAAGCGCGTCGCCAAGAAGAAGGCGGCCCCGAAGAAGAAGGCTCGCCGTCGTAAGAAGAAGGCGTAAGCACTTCGGAGTCTGACTCTTCGGAGTTCGACGAACAGCCCCGCTTAGGCGGGGTTGTTTTTTTAGGGCTTTATTTGCTGGTCCGGCGCGGGCACTCTGCCCTGGCCCCGGATCGCGGGGCGCCGTCAGGTAGCCCCTTCCGATGAGCGCCGAGGACAAGAAGCGACGCGCGGCGGAGGCCGCCATCAGCCACGCGCGCGGTGCGCGCGTGATCGGCGTCGGCACCGGATCGACGGTCAACCACTTCATCGACCTGCTGGCCGCCCAGCGCGCCGACCTCGAGGGCGCGGTCTCGAGCTCGGAAGCGTCTACCGTTCGTCTGAAGTTGGCCGGCATCCCGGTCCTCGAGCTCAACAGCACCGGCACCCTCGATCTCTACGTCGATGGGGCCGACGAGTCCGACCACCACCTGCGCCTGATCAAGGGGGGTGGGGGGGCCCTGACCCGCGAGAAGATCGTCGCCGGCGCCAGCCGACGGTTCATCTGCATCGCCGACGACAGCAAGCTGGTCGACGTGCTGGGCCGCTTCCCGCTGCCGATCGAGGTCATCCCGATGGCGCGCAGCTTCGTCGCCCGCGAGCTGGTCAAGCGCGGCGGTCAGCCCGTGCTGCGCGAGGGGTTCGTCACCGACAACGGCAACGCGATCCTCGACGTCCGCAACCTGACCATCCTCGATCCCCCGGCGCTCGAGCGCGACCTCAACGGCATCCCAGGGGTGGTCACGGTCGGCCTGTTCGCCCTGCGCCCCGCTGACCTGCTGATCCTCGGCACCGACGGCGGGGTGCGGGAGCTGGCGGCGCGCTGACCCCTGAACCGACCTCATAGAAAACGAAACCCGCCTTGCGGCGGGTCTCGGGTTGGTTGGGGGACTAGGATTCGAACCTAGGTTGGCGGAGTCAGAGTCCGCAGTCCTACCGCTAGACGATCCCCCAGTAACGGGCGTCGGGAACGGTCGCGATCAGCGCTTGGAGTACTGCGGTGCGCGGCGGGCCTTGCGCAGACCGACCTTCTTGCGCTCGACCGCGCGCGAATCGCGGGTCAGGAAGCCGGCCTTGCGCAAGGGCGCACGGAGGGCCTCGTCGTACGACACCAGCGCACGCGAGATGCCGTGGCGGATCGCGCCGGCCTGGCCGGTGTTGCCACCGCCCTCGACCGTGACCGAGACGTCGAGCGAGTCGACCATGTTGACGGCCTCGAGCGCCTGGCGGACCACCATGCGCGAGGTCACGCGGCCGAAGTACTCATCGAGCGGCTTGCCGTTGATGAGGATGCGGCCCTTGCCGGAGGACAGGAACACGCGCGCCGCGGCGGTCTTGCGGCGGCCGGTGCCGTAGTCGTAGCTCTTCTTGGTCGTCGCCATGGATGCGTCGCTCGCTCGTATCAGATGGAAAGGGGCTTGGGCTGCTGGGCGGCATGCGGGTGCTTGTCGCCCGCGAACACCTTCAGCTTCTTGAACATCGCGCGGCCGAGCGGGTTCTTCGGCAGCATGCCCTGCACCGCATGCTCGATCGCCCGCTCCGGGTGCTCCTGGAGGAGCTTCTCGAGCGAGATCGACTTCATGTTGCCGATGAAGCGCGAGGGCCGGAAGTAGAACTTATCCTTGAGCTTGTTGCCGGTGACGCGGATCTTCTCCGCGTTGATGACGACGATGTAATCGCCGGTATCGCAGTGCGGCGTGTACTCCGCCTTGTGCTTGCCGCGCAGACGGCGCGCGAGCTCGGTCGCGAGGCGACCCAGCGTCTGTTCGGCGGCGTCGACGACGTACCAGTCGCCGCGCACGTTCTGCGCATTGGCCATGAAGGTCTTCATCAGGTGCTCCGGGAGGAATGCTCAAGTGCGTCGAAAAAGGCCGCGAATCTTAGCCAAGAAACCCAATGTATTCAACGGCTTCCGGAGCGGTCGCGGACGGTCCCCGGCGCGGGTCGCGGAGGGCTCAGAACGAGCAATCCCCTTGTTTTATAGGGGTTCAGAGCTTGAGACGCTCGACCACCCGGCCGTGGACCAGGTGCTCGGAGACGATCTCATCGATGTCCGATTCGTCGACGTAGGTGTACCAGACCGCCTCGGGGTAGACGACCGCGACCGGGCCCTCGTCGCAGCGGTCGAGGCAGCCGGCGCTGTTGACCCGTACTTCCCCCGGTCCGGCGAGGCCCAGCGCCTTCACCTTGCGCTTGGCGTGCTCGCGCATCGCCTCGCTGCCGCGCGCGGCGCAACACGGCCGCTCGCTGCCCTCGCGGCGGTTGGTGCAGAAGAAGATATGGCGACGGTAGTGGCTCATGGGCGACGCGCTCAGAACGTGTACTCGACGCCGACCGCGGTGTAGGTGTCGGTGTTCTCGAGCCCGACCGGCACCTTCGAGTTGGTCTTGATGGTGTAGGAGAGCTTCATGCTCAGGGTGCCGACGATCCGCGCCGCGAACGCCGAGATCGACTCGGTGTAGGTGGTCTCGTCGCCCTTCTCCACGATCAACGATTGGTCGAACGCCGCGCCCTCGGAGATCGTCCACTTGTACTTGCCCGAAAGGCGCAGGATGGTCTCGTCGACGCTCGCGCTCAGCACCAGGTCGGTCTGGCGCAGACCGGCGCCAATCTCGGCCTCGAGGTGGTGGGCATCGCTGTGCAGCAACCGGCGGCCGTAGCCAACCGCCTCAGAGGTCCGCTGCGAGAAGCCGGCGAACTCGTCCTGCTCCCAGTTCACGGTCGCGAACAGGTAGTCGAACTCGTTGACCTTGTAGTCGCTCTTGATCCCGAGCTGGTTGCGCTCGGCGGTGGTGATGCCGGCGGTCTCGGCCTGCACCATCGCGGCGTTCAGGCTGTGGCGCCACGACAGCGCCTCCCAGCCCATCGCGAGCTTGGCGTTGAGGCTGCTGGTGTCGGTGTTGCCCGAGGTCGCGAGGTAGCCGAGCTCGGCCTTGCCGGTGAGCTCGCCCGCATCGGCGGGGGGTTCCGCGCCCTGCGCCGCGAGCGCGAGGACGGTCAACGACAGGCAACAGGCGCGCAGGGACATCGGGGCTCCGGAGGTCGGCGTCGGGCGGGGCGCATAGTATAGGGGCGTGCCCGCGGCCGGCCGACCTGAGCCGCGAGCGGAGGCCGCAGCCGATGTCCCAACCCACGCCCGCCAGCGACGGCGCCACCCGCGAACTGCTGCGCGATGCGGATTCGTGCGTCAAGTGCGGCGCCTGCCTGCCGGTCTGCCCGACCTACGCTCACACCCGCCACGAGGCCGATTCGCCGCGCGGCCGCATCGGCCTGGTCCAGGGTCTCGTCAGCGGCCCGCTGGCGCCGGACGCCGTGCTCGCGGCGCATCTCGATGGCTGCCTCCAATGCCGCGCCTGCGAGACCGTCTGCCCGGCCCAGGTGCCGGTGGTGCGCGTGATCCGCGGCGGCAGCGCGCGACTACGCGCCGCCGGCATCGACGCCAGCTGGGCCGCGTTCCTCGGTCGCCAGGCGGCTCGCCTCGCCTGGTTGCGCACGCGGCTCGGCGCAGGCCGGGCGTAGGATATCCAGCGATGTCGGCCCGCCAGCTCAGCCCGCTCGATCGCCTGCTCGCCAACGCCGACCACGCGTTGCGCACCATCGCGGCCACGCCCCACGCCGAACGGCCAAGCCCTGCCGCCGGCGCACCGCGTGCCGCGCTCGACGAGGACGAGCGCCAGCACGCCGCCGGTCTGATGCGGATCAACCACGCCGGTGAGGTCGCGGCCCAGGCGCTCTACAAGGGCCAGGCCCTGGTCGCCCGCGACGAGGCGACCCGCGCCCGCCTCGAGCGCGCCGCGGCCGAGGAGAACGACCATCTGGCCTGGTGCCAGGAGCGGCTCGAGTCCCTCGACGCGCGGCCCTCGCTGCTGTCGCCGATCTGGTACGCCGGATCGTTCGCGATCGGCGCGCTGGCTGGCCTCGCCGGCGACCGCTGGAGCCTCGGCTTCGTGGTCGAGACCGAGCGCCAGGTCGAGGCCCACCTCGACCACCACCTCGCCGAACTGCCGCCGGAGGATCACGCCAGCCGCGCGGTGCTCGAACGGATGAAGGACGACGAGGTCCGCCACGCCGATGCCGCGCGCGAGGCCGGCGGCGCCGAGCTGCCGCGTCCGGTGCGGATCTTGATGTCGGCGGTGTCGAAACTGATGACCCGGACCGCTTACCGGATCTGAGGCGGACCGCCGCGCGGCGGCGCTAGCGCACGATCACTTGGCGTCGAGCCGCGCCGCGCTGCCCTTGCGCATGTTGCGGCCGTGGAATATCTCCTGCATCTCGTGCTGGAGCCGCTCGCGGACCAGCTGCGCGTCCTTGGCCGAGAGCTCGCCCGAACCGGCGCCGAACAGGCACGAATCCAGGTCGAAGCGCTTCTGCATCATCTTGGTGTGGAAGATGTTCTCCTGGTAGACGTTGACGTCGACCATGTCGAATCGCTGGCGCGAATCCTCCGACAGGAAGTCCTGGATGCTCGAGATGTCGTGGTCGATGAAGTGCTTGGTGCCCTTGGTGTTGCGGGTGAAGCCGCGCACCCGGTAGTCGAGGCTGACCACGTCCGAGTCGAACGAGTGGATCAGGAAGTTGAGCGCCCGCAGCGGCGAGATCCGGCCGCAGGTCGAGACGTCGATGTCGGCGCGGAAGGTGGAGATGCCGTTGTCCGGATGCGACTCCGGATAGGTGTGGACCGTGATGTGGCTCTTGTCGAGGTGGGCGACCACCGCGTCCGCCGTCGCCTGCGGCAGCGGCCCAGGCTCGGCCTCGGCGGCGCCGGTGGCGGCGAGCTCGGCCGAGGCGATCGGCTCCTCCGAGACCAGGATGGTGACCGAGGCGCCCTGCGGGTCGTAGTCCTGGCGCGCGACGTTGAGCACGTTGGCGCCGATGATGTCGGCGACCCGGGTCAGGATCTGGGTCAGGCGCTCGGCGTCGTAGGTGCGGTCGATGTACTCGATGTACTCGCGCTGATGCCGTTCCGACAGCGCGTAGTTCACGTCGTAGATGTTGAAGCTCAGGGTCTTGGTCAGGTTGTTGAAGCCCTGCAGCTTCAAGCGGCGGTTCTGCATCGCGCACCTCGGCGGGGACCCCGGACTAGAGGGGCATTATGGCTCCACCGCGGCCCCGCAAGAGGTCGCGGCATCCCACGCGGGACGCTAGACTGCCCGGCGATGGTGAAACCCCCCGACAACGACCGCAACCGCTCCTTCGGCAACCTGGCGATCGACCGGTTCCTGCAGCACTGCCACGTCCGCCATGTGCCGCCCAAGTCGGTGCTGATCAAGTCGGGCGACATCCCCGACACGCTGTACTTCGTGGTCGAGGGTTCGGTCGCCGTCATCATCGAGGATGCCGACGGCGACGAGATCGTGCTCGCCTACCTCAACCGCGGCGAGTTCTTCGGCGAGATGGGCATGTTCCTGCCGCTGGCCCGGCGCAGCGCCTGGGTCCGCGCCCGCGGCGCCTGCCGCATCGCCGAGATGACCTACGAGAAGTTCAAGCACCTCGCCCACGAGGACCCCGACCTGCTGTTCGCGCTCTCGGGCCAGCTCGCGGCGCGGCTGGTGCGCACCACCCGCAAGGTCGGTGACCTCGCCTTCCTCGACGTCACCGGTCGCATCGCGCGCACCCTGCTCGAGCTGACCAAGGAACCCGACGCGCTGACCCATCCCGAGGGGATGCAGATCCGCGTCTCGCGCCAGGAGCTCGGCCGGTTGGTCGGTTGCTCGCGCGAGATGGCGGGCCGGGTGCTCAAGGCGCTCGAGGACGGCGGCCACATCCGGGCCAAGGGCATGACCATCGTGGTGCTCGGCGCGCGCCTTTAGCGGGCGCGCATGGCCGTTCAGCGGCCTTCGAGGAAGCTCCTCAGCAGCGCGTGACCGTGCTGGGTCAGGATCGACTCGGGATGGAACTGGACCCCGACCACCGGCAGCTCGCGGTGGCGCAGCCCCATGATCTCGTCGCGCGCCCCGTCATCGCCGAGCGTCCAGGCGGTCTCGACCAGGCAGGCCGGCAGCGAGGCGCGCTCGACCACCAGCGAGTGGTAGCGGGTGGCGTCGAACGGGCTCGGCAGGTCGTCGAACAGCCCCTCGCCGCCGTGATGGATCGGCGAGGTCTTGCCGTGCATCACCTTGCGGGCGTGCACCACCCGGCCGCCGAATGCCTGGCCGATGGCCTGGTGGCCGAGGCAGACGCCGAGCAACGGCACCCCGGTGGCGGCAGCGGCTGCGACCAGCTCGAGCGAGATGCCGGCATCGTCCGGCGTGCAAGGGCCCGGCGACACCACCAGGTGGCTCGGCCGCTTGGCCAGCAGCGCCGCGGTCGAGAGCGCGTCGTTGCGCAGCACCTCGACCTCGCAGCCGAGCTCGGCGAGGTAGTGGACCAGGTTGAAGGTGAACGAATCGTAGTTGTCGAGGACGACGACCATGGGCGCGGGGCTCGAGCGTCGGTCCGCGCCGCGGACCGTCAGCTGCGGGCGGCGGCGATCTCCGCGCGCATCTTCTCGATCACCGACCTGTAGTCCTTGTGGCCGAAGATCGCGGACCCGGCGACGAAGGTGTCGGCACCGGCCGCGGCGATGGCGCGGATGTTGTCGGCCTTGACCCCACCGTCGACCTCGAGCCGGATCGCGCGACCCGAGTCGTCGATCATCCGCCGCGCCGCCTTGAGCTTGTCGAGCGCGGCCGGGATGAACGACTGGCCGCCGAAGCCTGGGTTGACCGACATGATCAGCACCAGGTCGACCTTGTCGATCACCCAGCGCAGGTGCTCGAGCGGGGTGGCCGGGTTGAACACCAGGCCGGTCTGGCAGCCCGCGTCGCGGATCACGCCGAGCGTGCGGTCGACGTGGGCCGAGGCCTCGGGATGGAACGAGATCAGCGTCGCGCCGGCCTTGGCGAAGTCCGGCACGATGCGGTCGACCGGCTCGACCATCAGGTGCACGTCGATCGGCGCCTTGACCCCGTGCTTGCGCAGCGCCTCGCAGACCAGCGGTCCGATGGTCAGGTTGGGCACGAAATGGTTGTCCATCACGTCGAAGTGGACCCAATCCGCACCAGCGGCCAGCACTGCGTCGACCTCGGCGCCGAGACGGGCGAAGTCGGCCGACAGGATCGAGGGGGCGATGACCGGGGTCTGCATGGCGCGATACTCTACCGCAGTCGTCGCGCGGCCCGGGCTGCGCCGACGACGCGCTCATCTTCGAAGGGGGTCTCCGATGTCTCTGCTCGACAAGCTGCTCGGCCGCAAGGTCGCCGAACCCGACGCCGCGCCCGACGATTCCTGGATGACCGACGAGCAGCGCAACGCCAAGCTCGCCTGGTGGGAATCGAAGTGGATGGACCGCATCGTCAACCTGGTGCGCCTCGTGTTCACCGCGATCGCGCTCACCGGCACGCTCGGCCTGCTCGGCCTGCTCGGCTGGACGCTCTGGAGCACGCCGGTGCCGGCGCTCGAGGGGCCGATCTCGATCGACATGACCCGCGCCGCCTCGTTCGGGATGCTCCCGATCGTGCTCGGCGTGCCGATCGGGCTGGTGGTGCTCTACTTCGTCGGCTTCTTCCTGTTCCGGGTGATCGTCGCGATCTTCAAGAGCCCGGTGCACAAGGTGTTCAAGCCGATGATCGCGCCGATCGTGTCGACCGCCTTGCTGGTGCTGGTCGGCTTCTTCCACCAGCCGATCCACGGGCTGGCCCAGGGCCTCTACTTCAAGGTCGTGCAGACCCACCGCCTCGCCAAGACCCCGCTCGCGGACCTCAAGGCACCGCCGCCGGCGACGACGCCCTCGACCGCGCCCTGAGCGGCGCGGCTGGATCGCCGCCTAGAGGCGCAGGCGAAGGAAGACGGTGACCGAACTCGGGTCGGCGCCGTAGTCGTCCTCGAGCTCGGTCGGGACCAGCGACTTCGTCAGCATTGCGCCGATCGCCAGCGACCCCTCGCCGACCGCGCTGAGCTCGCGCAGTGCGCCGAAGTTCACCGAGTTGACGTGGAACGCGTCGTGCGGATCGCCGGCCGGATCGCCATCCTGGAACAGTTCGTTCTTGTGGGCGTGCTCGAAGCGGCCGAGCACGGTCCAGCCGCCGTCCATCCGCCAGGTCGATTCGAGCAGCCAGGCGTCGAGCAGCTGGTCGTGGGCGCTGTCCTCGAGGTCGTTGCGCCCCCAAGCCAGCGTGGTCTGCCAATGCCCGCCGAAGCGAGCGGTGCCGTACATCGCGGAGGCGGTGGTGCGGAACACGTCGACCGCCGGCTCGAGCTGCTCGGGCGAATGGATGTCGCCGACGCTGGCCTGGAACGACCATTCGGTGGTGGGGTTCCAGGTGACGCGCGCCGACCACGAGTCGGGGGCGCCAGTCTCGAGGTCGTAACGCTGCTGGTCCGGCTCGCGGCCGCGGAACATCGAGGCCTCGTACTTGAACGCCGCGGTGGTCGCGCCGACCGTCGCCACGCTGTAGGTGATGTGGGTCGAGTCGAGCCAATGGTGCGAGATCGGCGCAGCCGGGAACTCCATGCCCGAGAACCGATGCATGAACACCGGCGGTCCGAGCGCGGGCTCGCCGACCGGCGCCAAGTAGACGAACCCGCTCAGCGCATCGGTCAGCGGCGCGCTGTAGGTCGCGGCGAGTTCCATGTAGAGGTCGTGGGGATGCTGGCGATCGATCAGGTGGGTGACGCCGTCGGCGGTCTCGCCGGTCTGCAGCAGCAGCGGATAGCCCGCCTTGCCCATCTGCACCACCTCGGGCGACAGCATCGCGCGCAGACCGAAGCGACCGTCGCCGAGCGGGCGCGAGCCCATCGCCATGAACATCATCGGGGTGTAGGTCCCGTCGTCGCCACGCGGGCCGCCCTGGTCGGTGTAGACCGCTTGGATGGTGCCGTGAAGCATCCAGGTCCAGACGCCGGCCTCGAGGTGGTGGCCCTCGTGCGGCGCCGAGGCGGGCTGCCAGGCGGTGCCCGAGGCTTCGCGCGAGGCCGGTCCGCCGAGCAGCCCGGCCATCGGCATCGAGTGGTCCATCCCCGGCATCTCATGCATCGAGTGCGCCGAATGGTCGACCTCTTCGGCGGCCGAGCCCGGGGCGTGGACGAAGAGGGCGAGGGCCGCGAGCAGCGGCAGGTTCGCGAAGCGGATCATCGGGCGGTCCCTCACGGCTTTACCCGTCGCCGCGGAGTGCGCATCCTACCGTCCCCGCCCCGGAGCGACCATGAACCCGCCGTCAGACGACGCGCTCTACGAGAGCCGCCTCAGCAGCCTGCCGCTGCGTTACCGCGGCAAGGTCCGCGACCTGTACCAGGTCGACGACCGCCACATGCTGGTAATCGCGAGCGACCGGCTGTCGGCGTTCGACGTGATCCTGCCGACGCCGATCCCGGGCAAAGGCAAGATCCTCACCGCGATCTCGAACTTCTGGTTCGGCCAGACCCGCCACATCATCGCCAACCACCTCACCGAGCGCCGCGCCGAGGACGTGGTCAGCGCCGCCGAACGGCCGCAGGTCGAAGGCCGCGCGGTGGTGGTGCGGGCGCTCAAGCCGCTGCCGGTCGAGTGCATCGCGCGCGGCTACCTGATCGGTTCGGGCTGGAAGGATTACCAGGCGAGCGGTTCGCTGTGCGGCATCGCGCTGCCCAAGGGGCTGCGCCAGGCCGACCGGCTGCCGGAGCCGATCTTCACCCCCAGCACCAAGGCCGCGGTCGGCGACCACGACGAGAACGTCGCGTTCGACGCGGTGGTCGCTGCGGTCGGCCCGGCGCTCGCCGAGCAGGTGCGACGGAAGACGCTCGAGCTCTACAGGTTCGCGGCCGCCCACGCGCTGGCGCGCGGCATCATCATCGCCGACACCAAGTTCGAGTTCGGCACCGACGAGCACGGCGAGCTGGTGCTGATCGACGAGGCGCTGACGCCGGACTCCTCGCGCTTCTGGCCCGCCGACACCTACGCGCCGGGCTCGAGCCCGCCGTCTTACGACAAGCAGTTCGTGCGCGACTACCTCGAGACCCTGAGCTGGGACAAGAAGTCCCCCGGTCCGGCGATCCCGGCCGAGGTCTGCTCGCGCACGCTCGCCAAGTACCGCGAGGCCCTGGAGCGGCTGACCGCGCCCTGAGCGCGTCGATCGCCTAGCGCCGTGCCTCGCGCGCGCTCCAGCGCGCAATCGCGGCGTGCAACTCGCGCACGCCGTCGGTCAGCGCCGCCGGTCCGGGCTGCAAGATGATCGACGACTTGACCTCGTGCAGCTCGCCGTCGCGCACCGCCGGCACGGCCTGCCAACCGGGCCGCGCCGCGAGCGCCGCGGCGTTGAACTTCTTGCCGCACCACGACCCGAAGATGAGGTCGGGCGCGCGGCGCGGCACCTCGAGCGGGTCGGCGACGATGCGGTCCTTGGCCAGCGACGCGCGGGCGTGCTCGGGGAAGATGTCGTCGCCGCCGGCGATGCCGACCAGCTCGCTGACCCAGCGGATGCCGCTGATCTGCGGTTCGTCCCATTCCTCGAAGTAGACCTTGGGTCGACGCGGCAGCGCCGCGGCATGGGCCCGGATCGCGTCGAGACCGGCCTCGAGCTCGGCGCACAGCGCCTCGGCCTTCGCCTGAGCGCCGACCATCGCGCCCAGCATCGCGACCGTGCGCAGGATCTCGGCGACCGAGCGGTGGTTGAAGACGTGGACCTCGACGCCGGCGCGGATCAGCGTCGCCGCGATGTCGGCCTGCAGGTCGGAGAAGCCGAGCACCAGGTCGGGTTCGAGCGCCAGGATCTTGTCGAACTTGGCCGAGGTGAACGCCGAGACCTTGGGCTTCTCCTTGCGTGCCTGCGGTGGCCGCACCGTGAAGCCCGAGATGCCGACGATCCGCCGCTGCTCGCCGAGCAGGTACAGCGTCTCGGTGGTCTCCTCGGTCAGGCAGACGATGCGTTCGGGATAGCGCGGCGGGGACATCGGCGACTCGTTCGATGCGACGGGGCGGCGATTGTCGCCGACCCAACGGCCGCTCGGGGCCGCGCTGGGCCACAATCGCCGGATGGCCGACCCGACCGAAACCACCAGCAGCCCCGCCCGCCGCCTGGCCTGGCTGCTGATCGGCGTGCTGGTCGGGCTGTCCTTGCTGATGGTGCTGCCGCACGGCAGCCGCCCCAAGTCCACGCCGCCGGCTGACGGGACCGCCGCGTCGGTCGCCGCTCGGCCGTCCCTGCCGGTCGATGCCGGCACGCCGGCGGCCCCCGAGGTGGTCGCCGCGCTGGCCGCGCGCAGCGTGCGGCCGATGAACCGCGCCAACCTCGCGATCGACCGGGGCGAGGACCTCCATGCGCTCGCGGTCCAGATCCTCGAGCGCGCCGAGAGCGGCCATGCCGAGGCCCAGTACTCGCTGTACCGGATCATCGATACCTGCGCCTACGAACTCACCCGCTTCAAGGACGAGGCCGAGCTCGCCGAACGGCGCACGGAGCTGATGGAACGGCCCAGCGGGTACCGGGGGCCCGCGGCCGCCGCGCTCGAGGTGGAGCAGTACCGGATGTGTGACGGCTTCCGCGCCGACCCCATCGAGCGCTTCGGCGATGCCGACGACTGGCTGCTGCGCGCGGTCGACGCCGGCCACCCGCTGGCGAGCGTCGCGCTGGCGGTGGAGCTCGATCGCAGCTCGCCCGACGGCGCACCGCTCAGCGATGCCGAACGCATCGCGCGCCAACGCGAGCTGTTCCTGATCGGCCTGCGCAGCGGTCGGCCCGAGGCGCTGTGGGAAGGCTTCGCGTTCGACGCCGGCGACCCGCTCAAGAGCGAGGACCGTTGGTCACCGGCGCCCGAAGGCATGGCTTGGCTGCTGCTCGCCTGCGCCCGCGGCCTCGAGTGCTCGCGCGCCGCGCGCTGGCGCCGCGAGCTCGAAGCGGTGGAAGGGATCCCGCCGTACGAGGACTGGGCCGAGGCGCTGATGTTCGATCTGCCGCTGCACCAGCGCGAGACCGCGCTGGCGCGCGCACGCGAACTGGCGGCGGCACTCGACCGCGATGACACCGAGTCGATGCTGCCGGCGGCGCTGCGCGGAGCGACGCGATGACCGCCGTCCTCCCCTTCGACGCGCTCGACCCCGACCATGTGCTCGACGCGGTCGACGCGCTGGGGCTGCGCAGCGACGGCCGCCTGCTCGCGCTCAACTCCTACGAGAACCGCGTCTACCAGGTCGGGATCGAAGAAGAGGTGCCGGTGGTGGTCAAGTTCTACCGGCCGCAGCGCTGGAGCGACGCCCAGATCGAGGAGGAGCATGCGTTCCTCGCCGAGCTCGTCGCCGGCGAGGTGCCGGCGGTGGCCCCGCTCGCCTACCACGGCCGCACGCTGCATCGGCACGGCGGGTTCCGCTACTCGGTGTTCCCGCGCCGCGGCGGTCGCGCCCCCGACCTCTCGCGCGACGAGCACCTCGAGTGGTTGGGCCGCTTCATCGCCCGCATCCACGGCGTAGGCCGGGCCCGGCGCTTCGAGCACCGCCTGCGCTTCGAGCCCGCCCGTCGCGCCGAGGACGCCATCACCGCGGTCGAGGCGCTGGCGCCGCTGCCGGAGTACCTGCGGCCGGCCTGGGGGCTCGCCGCGCGTGAGCTCGCCGAGGGCATCGCCGTCGCGTTCGAGGCCGCGGGTCCGCTGACCCAGCTGCGGCTCCACGGTGACTGCCACCCCGGCAACGTGATGTGGACCGATGCCGGGCCGCACTTCGTCGACTTCGACGACGCCGTCAGCGGTCCGCCGATCCAGGACCTGTGGATGCTGCTGTCGGGGCCGCGCGAGGAGATGGAGCATCAGCTCCGGATCGTGCTCGACGGCTACGACGAGTTCGGCGACTTCGACCGCAGCACGCTCGGCCTGGTCGAGCCGCTGCGCGCGCTGCGGATGCTCCACTACGCGGGCTGGATCGCGCAGCGTTGGACCGACCCGGCGTTCCCGCTCGCCTTCCCCTGGTTCCCGACCACCCGCTGGTGGGAGGAACAGGTCGACACCTTCCGCGAGCAACGCGCCAAGCTCGACGAACCCTGGCTCGTGCCGGAGCGGGCCTGATGGACGTCGAGCGGCCGCCGCGGTGAGGCTGCGGGAAGCCCGCCCCGCCGACCTCGACGCCCTGCTGGCGCTCGAGCGCGAGTGCTTCCGCACCGACCGCCTGACCCGGGTCGACCTGGCCAACGCGTTGGCCCAGCCCCACGCCCGGCTGATCGTGATCGCCGACCGCGAAGGACCCGCCGCCTACGCCCTGCTCCGCCTGCCCTCGGCGCGCGGCAAGGCCCGCGGCATCGCCCGCATCGATTCGCTGGGCGTGGCGCGGCGGGCCCGCGGCCAGGGCCTGGCGCGACGAATGGTCCGACGCTGCGAGCGGCTCGCCCGCGTCGAGCGCGCCGAACGCCTGCGGCTCGAGGTGCGCGCCAGCAACCGCCCGGCCCGCGCGCTCTACCGCGGCCTTGGTTTCGTCGAGGTCGCTGAGCTGCCGCGCTACTACGCCGACGGTGGCCGCGGCCTGCGCCTCGAGACGCGTCTGGCGCGCTAACATCCGGCCATGCCCGCCCTCTCCGAACTCGGCCACCTCATCGTCCGCGAGCTCTGGGAGACCGACGTCCGCGACACCTCGCGGCTCCACCGCTGGGGCGTGTGGGTCTCGCGGATGTTCTACGTGATGGGTCGTGAGCTCTACGAGGGCCAGCTCAACCTGCGGGCGATGAGCCTGGTCTACACCACGCTGCTGTCGCTGGTGCCGATGCTGGCGCTGTCGTTCTCGGTGGCCAAGGGGCTCGGCCTGCACAAGGAGCTCGAGCCGCTGCTCTACCAGTTCCTCCAGCCGCTCGGCCCCAAGGGCCACGACATCGGCGACCAGATCATGGGGTTCGTCCGCGCTGCCGACGCCAAGCTGCTCGGCGGGATCGGCGTCGCGCTGCTGGCGTTCACCGCGGTCTCGTTGATCCAGAAGATCGAAGACGGCTTCAACGTGGTCTGGCGCGTGCACCAGTCGCGCAACCTGGTGCGGCGCTTCACCGGCTACCTGGCGGTGCTGATCACCGGCCCGATGCTGATGGTGGTCGGGCTCGGCGCGGCGACCTCGGTGATGAAGTCGAAGCTGATGAAGCAGGTGGTCGACGTCGGTCCGCTGGGGGTGGCGGTCGACACCATCGGCCGGCTGACGCCATACGCGGTGGTGTTCGCCGCGTTCCTGATCGCCTACCTGATGATCCCGAACACCAAGGTCCGCTGGCGCTCGGCCGCGTTCGGCGCCGCGATCGGCGGCGCGATGTGGCTCACCACCGGCATCGCGTTCGCCAAGATGGGCGCCTCGTCGACCCAGTACGACGCGATCTACTCGGGCTTCGCGATCGTGCTGCTGTTCATCATCTGGATGTACCTGTGCTGGTTCATCCTGCTGTTCGGCGCCCAGGTCGCGTTCTACCACCAGAACCCGCGCCTGATGACGCGCTACAGCTTCCGGCTCCAGCTCGGCGGCCGCCTGCGCGAGAAGCTCGCGCTGTCGGTGATGCTGATGGTCGGCGAGCACTACCTCAAGCAGCGTCCGCCGTGGACGCTGGGTGCGCTGTCCGACCGGCTGCGGGTCACCGGCGACGCGCTAGAGACCGTGGTCTCACGGCTGCGCGATGCCGGCCTGCTGCTCGGCATCGATGACGAGGACGAGAGCTTCGTCCCGGCCCGCGACATGTCGACCATCCACCTGCGCGAGATCATCGCCGTGGTGCGCGATCCAGGCCAGAAGGAGGACCACCCCGAGCACTACGTGCAGACGGTGGCGAGCGTCGACCGGCTGATGGACGACGTCGAGCGCGCGGTTGCCGCGACGCTCGGCGAGCGCACGCTGCGGGACCTGGTGCTGGGGGAGCAGCCCGCCGACTGAGGCGCGCGGCGGCGCTCAGGCGACGTGGTCGTACTCGTACCAGCGGTCGGGCCGGCCGTCGCGCCAGGCCGCCAACATCTGATGGCGGTGGGTGAGCAGGCTCTGGTAGACCCGCTGCAGCGCCCGCTCGTAGCTCGAGCGCGCGGCCCCGAGCTCGCGGACCTTGTCCTCGTAGTAGCGGATGTCGGCGAGGATCGCCGATTCGTCGAGGCGCTGATGGATGGCATCGCCGTCACGGGCCATGGCTGCGTTCCGCAGTGGGTACACCCAGAACCTAGCCCCGCGGGGGCACCGCGTCGTTCCGCCGATGGCCCGTCCGCGTGTAGGGGCGGGCTGACGCCCGTGGCGCCGCTGGGCGCCTAGTCGCGGAAGATCGCGATCGTCATCTTGCCGTCGACGTCGATGGCGCCCCGGTACATGCCTTGCGAGTTGAACGGCTGGGCGATCGCGCCCTTTCGATCGATCGCGATCACCCCGCCCTCGCCGCCGCGCTCGACCAGCTTGCGCATCACGACCTCGTCGGCCGCGGCGCGCACCGACAAACCCTTGTAGGCGTAGAGCGCGGCGATGTCGTGGGCGACCGCGTTGCGGATGAAGAACTCGCCATGGCCGGTGGCGGAGACCGCGACCGAGCCGTTGTCGGCCCAGGTCCCGGCGCCGATGATCGGCGCGTCGCCGACCCGGCCCCAGCGCTTGGCGGTCATGCCGCCGGTCGAGGTCGCCGCGGCGAGGTCGCCCTGGCGGTCGACCGCGACCGCGCCCACCGTGCCGAACTTGGTATCGAAGAGGCCCGGTGCGTCGCGCGTGATGCCGGCCTGTGGATCCTTGGCCAACGCGGCCTTGGCCTTCTGCAACTGCTCCCAACGCTCCTCGGTGCGGAAGTACGCCGGATCGACCAGCGGCAGGCCGACCTCGACCGCGAACTTCTCGGCGCCCTCGCCGATCATCATCACGTGCGGCGAACGCTCCATCACCGCGCGGGCGAGCTCGATCGGGTTCCTGATCCGGGTCACCGCGGCGACCGCGCCGGCGCGGCCGCTGCGGCCGTCCATGATCGCGGCGTCGAGCTCGTTCCTGCCGTCGATGGTGAACACCGCGCCCTTGCCGGCGTTGAACAGCGGCGAGTCCTCGAGCACCTTGATCGAGGCGGTGACCGCGTCGAGGCTCGACCCACCACCGGCGAGGATGGCGTGGCCGGCCTTGAGCGAGGCCTCGAGCGCGGCGCGGTAGGCCGCCTCGCGCTCGGGCGTCATGGTGGCGCGTTCGATCACGCCGGCGCCGCCGTGGATCGCGATCGCGATCGGGTTGGGCTTGGGGGCTTTGGGGGTTTGTCCGGCCATCGAGGGCCCTCCCAGGGTCATCGCCACGACGAGGATCAACAGGCTGCGCATGGCATCACTCCCCGGCGATCTTCATCTCGCCGATCAGGATCGAACCGACCCTTATGTTGCCGCGGGCGTCGACGTCGGAACCGACCGCGGCGAGGTCACGGTACATCCGGCGCAGTTCACCAGCGATGGTGACCTCGTCGACCGGGAACGCGACCTGGCCGCCTTCGACCCAGAAGCCCGCGGCGCCGCGCGAGTAATCGCCGGTCACGCCGTTGACGCCCTGGCCGAGCAGCTCGGTGACGAGCAGCCCCTGGCCCATGTCGGCGAGCAACTGCGCGGCATCGTGGGCGCCGTGGCCGCCGCTCGCGCCGACCAGCACGTTGTGCGCGCCGCCAGCGTTGCCGGTGGTGGCGCGGCCGAGCTTGCGCCCGGCGTAGCTGTCGAGCAGGTAGCCGCCGATCACGCCACCGTCGACCAGGGTGCGGTCGCGGGTCGCGACGCCTTCGCTGTCGAACGCGCACGAGCCCAGCGCCCGCGGCAGGTGCGGCCGCTCATGCAGCGAGAACCACTCCGGGAACACGCGCTCACCCTCGGCGCCGAGCAGGAACGAGGCCTCGCGGTACTGGGCGCCGCCCGACAGCGCGCCGAGCGCGTGGGCGATCAGGCTGCGGGCCATGTCGGGCGCGAACAGCACCGGTGCCAAGCGGGTCGCGAGCTTGCGCGCGCCGAGCCGGCGCACGGTGCGCGCCGCGGCCTCGGTCCCGATCGACTCGGGGCTCGCCAGGTCGGTCGCAGCGCGGGCCGAGTCGTACCAGTAGTCACGCTGCATGCCGGCGTCGTCGCGCGCCAGCACCGAGCAGGCGAGGCCATGGCGGGTCGAACGGCGGACGCCGAGGAAGCCGGCCGAGTTGCCGAGCACCCGGACCGCCGAGTGGCTGTTGAACGAGGCACCTTCGGAGTTGTGGATGCGCGGGTCGGCGCGGGCGGCGTCCTCGCAGCGCTTGGCGAGGGCGATGGCGTCCTCGGCCTCGATCGCCCAGGGGTGCCAGAGGTCCAGGGTCCGGTCGAGCGCTGCGCCATCGCGCGCCAGCAGCGCCGCGTCCGGCAGGCCGGCGCAGGGGTCGGCACCGGTGTGGCGCGCGATCGCGAGCGCGGCCTCGACGGTGGCGCGCAACGAACCCGGCGCGAGGTCGGCGGTCGAGGCCGAGCCCTTGCGCTGGCCGAGGTAGACGGTCACGGACAGCCCGCGGTCGCGCTGGAACTCGAGCGTCTCGACTTCGCCCAACCGGACCGCGACGTTGAGGCCGGTGCTATCGCTGGCGGCGGCTTCGACCGCGCTGGCGCCGAGCCCACGGGCGAGCGCGATGGCGTCCTCGACCACGCTCTGGAGCCGGGCGGGATCCGCTTCCGAGAGGGCCTCGGTGCGGACGGCGGTGGTGGAAGGGTCGAGCATGGGGAGCGGATTCTAGCCTGCGCCGCCGCTAGACTCCGCCGATGGCGCACGACCGCACCCCCGAGGACTTCGAAGAGGCCGACGAGGATCTCGGCCCTTCGCGCAGCGCCGACAAACGCGCGGCCGAGGCGCTGCAGGCGCTCGGCGAGGAGCTCATCGCGCTGAAGGCCGAGGCGCTCGCCGAGTTCGACCTGCCCGAGCGGCTGCGAGACGCGATCGAGCTCGCCCAGCGCATCACCGCCCATGGCGCGATGCGCCGGCAGCGCCAGTACATCGGGCGCCTGATGCGCAAGGTCGATGCCGAGCCGATCCGGGCCCGGCTCGAGGCGCTGCGCGGCGAGGGCGCCGCCTCGCGCGCCCAGTTCCATCGGATCGAGCGTTGGCGCGACCGGCTGATCGCCGAGGGTGACGCGGCGCTCAACGCCCTGCTCGAGGAGCGACCCGACGCCGACCGCACCCACCTGCGCCAGTTGCTGCGCGAGGCGCAGCAGGAGCAGAAGCGGGCGGCCGACCATCCGGCCTCGCCGTTGGCGCACCGCGCCCTGTTCCGCGCCCTGCGTGCGCTGTTCGAAGCGGGGCCCGCGGCCGACTAGGCCCGGCGACGGGGGTCGGCGGCGCCGAGCCCCTTCTGTAGAATCGCGCGATGAACACCCCCGCAGCCCCGCTGGTCGGCGTCATCATGGGTTCCCAGTCGGACTGGGACACCCTCCAGCACACCGCCGCGACGCTCGAGAAGATGGGCATCGCGTTCGAGACCAAGGTGGTCTCGGCCCACCGCACCCCCGACCTGCTGTTCGAGTACTGCGCCGCCGCCCGCGGCCGCGGACTCGAGGTGATCATCGCCGGCGCCGGTGGCGCCGCGCACCTGCCCGGGATGGCCGCGGCCAAGACCTCGCTGCCGGTGCTCGGCATCCCGGTCGAATCGAAGACGCTCAAGGGCTTGGACTCGCTGCTCTCGATCGCGCAGATGCCGGCCGGCGTGCCGGTCGGCACGCTCGCGATCGGCAAGGCCGGCGCGATCAACGCCGCGCTGCTCGCCGCGTCGATCCTCGCGCTCAAGCGTCCCGAGCTCGCCGCCAAGGTCGACGCGTTCCGCGCTGCGCAGACCGACAAGGTCCTGGCGCATCCCGATCCGCGGAGCCCGGACCCGCGAACCACCTCATGAAGGTCGGCGTGCTCGGTGCCGGTCAGCTGGGACGGATGCTGGCCCTCGCCGGCTATCCGCTCGGCCTGCGCTTCGAGTTCCTCGACCACGCCGCCGACGCCTGCGCCGGCCAGCTCGCGCCGCTGACGGTCGGCGAGTTCGACGCCGCCCACGTCGACGCGCTCGCCGCGCGCTGCGACGTGATCACCTTCGATTGGGAGAACGTTCCGGTCGGCGCCCTCCGCGGCGCGGCGCGAAGCCATGCGGTGCATCCGCCGCTCGCCGCGCTCGAGATCGGCCAGGACCGCCTGACCGAGAAGGACCGTTTCGCCCAGCTCGGCATCCCGACCCCGGGTTACCGCAAGGTCGATTCGATGCTCGAGCTCGAGGCCGCGGTCGCCGAGCTCGGCTACCCGGCGGTGCTCAAGACCCGTCGCCTCGGCTACGACGGCAAGGGCCAGCGCGTCGTGCGCAGCCCGCTCGAGCTCGGCGGCGCCTACGCCTCGCTGTCCTCGCCCGACGGCGTGCCGCTGATCCTCGAGCAGTTCGTGCCGTTCGAGCGCGAGGTCTCGATCATCGCGGTGCGGGGCAAGGACGGCGAGGTCCGCTGCTGGCCGCTGACCGAGAACGTCCACCGCGACGGCATCCTCCACACCAGCATCGCGCCCAGCGCCGCGCCGGTGCTGCAGGCGCTCGCCGAGCGCCACGTCCGCGCCCTGCTCGAGAGCTTCGAGTACGTCGGCGTGCTGGCGCTCGAGTTGTTCGTGGTCGAGGGCCGGCTGCTCGCCAACGAGTTCGCGCCGCGGGTCCACAACTCGGGCCATTGGACCATCGAGGGCGCGGTGACCTCGCAGTTCGAGAACCACCTGCGCGCGATCTGCGGCCTGCCGCTCGGCGACACCGCGGTGCGGGGCCACGCCGCGATGCTCAACTTCATCGGCAAGGTCCCGCCACGGGCCGCGGTGCTGGCGGTGGCGGGCGCCGAGCTCCACGACTACGGCAAGGCGCCGCGGGCCGGGCGCAAGGTCGGTCACGTCACGGTGGTCGACGCCGACCGCCACCAGGTGCTGGCGCGGCTCGCGACGCTCGAGCGCCTGCTCGGCTGAGCATCCGGCCACCGACATGACCGACACCCACGACTCGCTGCGGTCCCTGGCTGAAGGCGGCGACCTGCGGGCCCAGGTCGGCCTCGGCAACGCCTTGCTGCAGTCGAACCCGTTCGGCACACCTGGCTTCGACGAAGGTCTCGGCTGGCTGACGCGCGCCGCCGAGGGCGATGACCCCGAGGCGCAGTGGTACCTGGGTTGCGCCTACCTCCAGGTCACCCGGCTGCCCGACCCGTTCGCCAACGCCGCACGCTGGTTCGAGCGCGCGGCGGGGCAGGAGTTCGCGCCGGCGCTCGATCGGCTCGCCGACCTGCACTTCACCGGTCTCGGGGTGAGCGCCGACGACGCAGCAGCAGCGAAGCTGATCGCACGCGCCGCGCGCCAGGGCTACCCCTCTGCGCTCGCGACCCAGGCCTACCTGCACACCCAGGGCCTCGGCGTGGCCCGCGATGCGCAGCGCGCCGCGCGACTGCACGCCCAGGCGGTGGCGGCTGGCCATGCGCCGTCGTACTTCGCGCTCGGACTGCGCCTGGCGGCCGGCGTCGGAATCGCGCAAGACCGCCCGTTCGCCCATGCCCTGTTGTCGCGCGCCGCTGATGCGGAACATCCCTGGGCCCGCGATTCCGCCGCCGAGCTAGCGCTCGACTCGGCCGATGCCGCCCGCGCCGCTGACTGGTACGCGAAGCTCAAGCAGAACTACACCGCCGCCAACCCGCTGCGGGCGCGCTACTCGATGGCACCCGATCCGCTCGCGCTCGCCACCGCGCGCGAGGACCTCGAGAAGCACCTGGTCGCGCTTGGCCATCCGGCGTTCACGATGGCGAGCGACGGTCGGCTCGAGGTCAGCGCCGGCAGTGGCAGCGACGCGGCGTTCGTCGCACCAGCGGTCGCGTTCGAGGCGGTGAGCCGCGCGCCGCGGGTCTCGACCATGCGTGGCTTCACCACCCGCGAGGAATGCGCCCACCTGATGGCGTTGGTGGCGCCCTCGCTCGGCGACCCGACCCGCTACGCGCGCGGTCACGCCTACGCCGACCTCGGCCTGTTCGACGGCGAGGGCATGCCGCTGACGCCGACCTTGTCCGATCCGGTGGTGCGCTTGGTCGAACGCCGCACCGCCGCCGCGCTCGAGCGGCCCGCGGCGCACTGCGAACCGTACTCGGTGGTGCGTTACCTGCCGGGCCAGCAGTACAAGCCGCACCTCGACTACTTCTCCGCCGAGCAGCTCAAGTTGAACCGCGAGCGCTTCGGCGATCGCGCCGGCCAACGCCTGGCGACGTTCCTGGTCTACCTCCGCGCGCCCGAGGGCGGTGGCGGCGGCACGCGCTACCTCGACGGCGGCTTCACGGTCCAGGGCGAGCACGGCTTGGCCGTGCTGCATTGGAACTGCCACCCCGATGGCTCGCCCGACACGCGGACCACGCATGCGGGCCTGCCGGTCACTGCCGGCGAGAAGTGGTTGGCGCGCAAGGCCTTGCGCGAACGCGCGGTCTTCGAGTCGCCCTGAAAGAGACAGGGCCCCTCGCGGGGCCCTGCTCATTCGCTGTTGCGTGGACGGCTCGGCTCAGAGCGGCGGCGTGTGCGCCCCCATCAGCGTCGAGTCATCGTCACCGACCGCGGGCGCCGGCGGCGCCTCGAACCGCGGCGCGGCCACCGCTTCGTTGCCCGGTGACGGGCCCTCGCCCTGCGGCGGGTGGTCGAACGCGTAGGCCGGTTCGCTGCCCATCGGCTCGGCGTAACGCGGCTGCTCGACCTCCTCCGGCGGCAGCACCCATTCGCGGGTGCCGGGCACGGGTTCGGTCTGGCCGGCGAGGCCGTGGCGACGGTAGAGCTCGGACAGCATCACGCCCGCCGCGACCGAGACGTTCAAGCTCTCGACCGCGCCCGAGCCCGGGATCGCGAGCGCGAGGTCGGCGTTGGTGGTCGCCTGCTCGGAAATGCCGCTGCCCTCGGCGCCCAACACGAACACCGCCTTCTCCGGCAGCGTCGCCTCGAACAGCGGCTGCGCCGCGTGGCTCGAGGTCACGACCCGGGTGAAGCCGGCCTGCTTGAGGATCCCGAGCGCGCGACCGACGCCGTGGAAGCGGACGAGGCGCACGGTCTCGGCCGCGCCCTCGGCGACCCGCGCCGCGGAACCGCCCTGGGCGTAGCCGGCGTCCTCGACCAGCACCGCGTCGACGCCGAAGTGCGCCGCCGAGCGCAGCACCGCGCCGATGTTGTGCGGGTTGCCGACGCCTTCGAGCAGCAGCGCCCGGCATTTGGGCTGCTCGCCGAACAGGCGCAGGAAGTCGATCAGCTCGAGCGGCTGGCGCTTGCGGATCACGAAGCAGACGCCGCCGTGGTGCTCGGAGCCGGTCACCCGGCGCAGCTCGTCCTCGCTCACCACGTGGTAGGCGCGGCGCTGCTCGGCCAGGAACTTCATGGTGTAGCCGAAGCGGCGCAGCATGTCGTTGTTGACGTAGGCGCGGATGATCGCGTCGGGGCGCTTGTTGAACACCGCCTCGCAGGCGTTGACGCCGTAGACCTTGGTCTCGTCCTCGCGGATCCCGCCGCGCGGCCGGTCGTCGCGACCCTGCTGTTGGTTTGGATCGCGCGGACCGCGGTCGCGCCCGCCGCGCCGGCCGCCGCGACCGCCCTGGTCGTTGCGCCCCTCGTTGTACTGACGCGGGCCGCGGTCGAACGGCTGGCCTTGACCCTGGCCCTGGCCCTCGCCGCCCTGCGGCGGCTGGAAGCCCGGTTGCTGGTCACCGCGCGGCTGGCCCTGGAAGCCGCCACCGCCGCGGTTGCCGTTCTGGAAGCCCTGCTGCTCGTTGCCGCGGTTGCCACCGCCGCCGCCACCGCCGCCGCCGCCACCCCCGCGCCGGCCCCGACGCGGGCCGCGTCGACCGCCACCGCCGCCGCCGCGATCGTCGCGCGGATAGCCGCCGCCGGGCTGCTGATCGCCGCGGGGCGCGAAGCCGCCGCCCTGGGGGTCGCCCTGCGGCGCGCCTCCCTGGTATCCACCGTCCTGCGGATCGCCTTGCGGCGCGCCCTGCGGGGCGCTGCCGTACATCGGATGCTGGAAGCCCGGCGGCGCGACGTTGCCGTTGGGCTCGCCCCCGCCGCCGCGGCGCGGGCCACCACCGCCACCGCGGCGCGGCCGATCGTGGCTGATGCCGAGGCGCTGGCGGCGCGACTGGCCTTCGCCGGCGAAGCGCGGCGGCCGCGGGCCGTCGTGGGTCGGCGGTCCATCCGCGCGGTTGCCGATGTTGTCATCGACGTTGCGGTGGTTGTGGTTGTCGTCGTCGCCGTAGTTGCCGTTGTTCATGCCGTGCCTCCGACCGTGATGCCATCGATGCGCAAGGTGGGCTGGCCGACGCCCACCGGTACGCTCTGTCCTTCCTTGCCGCAGACCCCGACGCCGGCGTCGAGCGCCAGGTCATCGCCCACCATCGACACCCGCGTCAGCACCTCGGGTCCGCTGCCGATCAGGGTCGCGCCCTTCACCGGTCGCGTGACCTTGCCGCCCTCGATGAGGTAGGCCTCGCTGGCGCTGAACGTGAACTTGCCGCTGGTGATGTCGACCTGCCCGCCACCGAAGTTGACGGCGTAGAGGCCCTTGTCGACCGAGCGGATGATCTCGTCGCGGGCGTGCGGCCCGGCGAGCATGTAGGTGTTGGTCATGCGCGGCATCGGCAGGTGGGCGAACGATTCGCGGCGACCGTTGCCGGTCGGCGCCATCCCCATCAGCCGCGCGTTCTGCTTGTCCTGCAGGTAACCCTTGAGCACGCCGTTCTCGATCAGCGTGGTGCGCTGGGTCGGGGTGCCTTCGTCGTCGACCGACAGCGAGCCGCGGCGGCCGGCGATGCTGCCGTCGTCGACCACGGTGACGAGCGGGTTGGCGACCTTCTCGCCGAGCCGGCCGGAGAACGCCGAGGTGCCCTTGCGGTTGAAGTCGCCCTCGAGGCCGTGGCCGATCGCCTCGTGCAGCAGCACGCCGGGCCAACCCGGGCCGAGCACGACGGTCATGGTCCCGGCCGGCGCCGGCACCGCCTCGAGGTTGACGAGCGCGGCGCGCACCGCCTCGCGGGTGAGCGTGAGCGGGCGGTCGCCGGCGATGAGCTCCGTGTAATCGAAGCGCCCGCCGCCACCGGCGTAGCCGACCTCGCGCCGGCCGTCCTGTTCGACGATCACGGTGACGTTGAGCCGCGTCAACGGCCGGACGTCGGCGGCGAACGTGCCGTCGCTGGCGAACACCATCACGGTGTCGTGGACCGCGGCGACGCTCGCCATCACCTGCTTGACCCGCGGGTCGATCGCGCGCGCGGCGCGATCGAGCTCGTGGAGCAACGCGACCTTGGCCTCGGCCGGGATCGAATCGATCGGGTCCGCTGCCGGGTAGAGCACCGGATGTTCGGCGCGGCTCCAGGCGCTGAGCGCGCCGTGCTGGCCGGCGCGGGCGATGGCGCGGGCAGTGCCGGCGGCCTGGGTCAGCGCGGGCAACGAGAGCTCGTCGGAGTAGGCGAAGCCGGTCTTCTCACCGGCGCAGGCGCGGACGCCGACGCCTTGCTCGATGCCGTGCGCACCTTCCTTGACCATGCCGTCCTCGAGCGACCAGCTCTCGTGGCGGCTGGCCTGGAAGTAGAGGTCGGCGTAATCGACCGCGTGGCCGAGCACGCGCGTCAGCACGCCAGCCAGTCGGTCTTCGTCGAGGCCGGCGGGCGCGAGCAGGCGCGCGCGGGCCGATGCCAATAAGTTGGAGCTCATCCGGTTCGGGTTCGCCTAAGAGGGCGCCGCAGCGCCAAATGCAAATGTCCTAGTGGGGTGCGTCCCGGGTCGCGGCGCTCAAGGCGCCAGGCGACGATGCGCAAGTACCGGGAAGCTGTGGCGCAATCCTACCAGCCGGGCGGGGTCGATGTCAGCGAACACGACGCCGGTGCCTTCCTGCTGGCGGGCCAGCACCGTGCCCCAGGGGTCGACCACCATCGAATCGCCATGGGTCCGGCGCCCGCCGGGGTGTTCGCCCCATTGGGCCGCGGCCAGCACCCAGCACTGGTCCTCGATGGCCCTGGCGCGCAGCAGGACCTCCCAATGGGCGGCCCCGGTGATCGCGGTGAAGGCGGCAGGGACGGTCAGCAGCGTCGCCCCGCGCCGGGTGAGCTCACGGTAGAGCTCCGGGAAGCGCAGGTCGTAGCAGACCGAGAGGCCGACCACCCCGAGGTCGGTCGCGACCGTGCAGGGTTGGTCACCCGGACGGACCGCGCGCGATTCCTGGTGGCTCTCGCCGCCCGGGACCTCGACATCGAACAGGTGGATCTTGTCGTAGCGCGCGGCGCGTTGGCCGTCGGGCGCGTACACCAGCGAGGCCGCGGCGCTGCGGCCCTCGGCGGTGGTGAGCGGCACGGTGCCGGCCACCAGCCAGACCTTGGTGCGCGCCGCGAGCGCCGCGAGCGCGGCCTGGATCGGGCCGTCGCCCTCGGGTTCGGCGACCGCGAGCTTGGCGGCATCGCCGGCCGCACCGCCTGGCGACATGAACGCGAAGTTCTCGGGCAGCACGACCAGCGTGGCGCCCCCGGCCGCGGCCGCGGTGACCGCGTCGCCGGCCGCGCTGAGGTTGGCGGCGACGTCGGCGCCGCTCGTCATCTGCACCACCGCGACGCGTTTCATTCGACCGGCGCCTCGATCCGCAACCGCACGCGTTCGGGGTCGGCACCGACCGCGCGGCGCTGGAGCCGCGCGCTCGGCACGCCGAGCGCGACCAGCCAGTCGCGCAGCTCGGCGGCCCACAGCGCGCCCTCCTCGCCCGCGGCATGGACGATCACGAGCCGCTGGCGCGGATCCTGCTGCCAGCGCGCCACGCAGTCGCGCACGCCCGGCAACGCGACCACCATCGCCGCGCTGCGCGGCCGCGACCATTCCTCGGCGCTGACCTCGCAGTCGGGCGCGGCGCGCGCGCTGAGCGCGATGGCCATTCCTACGAGGAGGGCGAGCGCATGGACGGTTCGGCGATCGATCACGGCTTGGCTCCGGACGGTGGCGCGGTGGCGGGCGCGGTGGCGTCCTTGGTCGCGACCCGTTCGATCTTGGGGTCGCTCCACGGCCCGGTGATTCGGTAGCGGGCGCGGGTGGCGTCCTGCAGCGGCGACTTGAAGATCTGCGCGATCAAAAGCATCACCGCGCCACCGGTCAGGCCTCCGGCGATCGCGCCGGCCACCGGCAGCGTCGAGCCCAGGCCGGTGTCGACGATCGCGAGCTGATCGTAATCCTTGGCCGCGAAGCCGGCGCGACCGATTATCGTGACGTTGGCCGCCGGGCCCTTGATCCGCGCGCCGTCGGTGTAGGCGTCGCCCTGCTCGACCACGAAGTCGCCCTCGATCGAGTCGAAGCCGAAACCCTTGCGGAACACGTCGGAGAAGTCGAGCTTGAGGCGGCGTGGCAGCGCCGACAGGCTCATCAAGCCGACCAGGCGGCCGGCGCCGCCGGGCGACAGCTCGATCAGCTGACCTTTGCCGATGCTGACCTTGATGGTGCCACCCATCCGCTCGAACGGCTGCTGCCAGGGCGCGCCCGGCCAGCCGACGTCGACCGCGAAGCGGCCATGGTCGGCCTCGAGCGGCGCGACGATGCCGAGCGCGGTGAGCGAGACGCGGACGTCGGTGCTGACCAGCTTGCCGGAGATCGCGGTCCGCGACGCGCCGTCGCTCCATTCCCAGCGGCCGGTGCCCTCGGCCCGGTGGGTCAGCGTGTCGCCGACGAAGCGGGTCAGGAACAGGCCGCTCGGCCGCTTCTCGATGGTGGCTTCGACCTTGCCGAGGTCGGAGCCGGCCAGCCGCAGCGAGTTGGCGCGGACCTCGAACGCCGGCAGCTCGCGCGGATCGGGCGGCGCGTGCTCCTCGGCGCCCGCCGCCGCCGTCGGCGTGCCCTCGGCGATCCACAGTCGTTCCATGTCGAGCACGATCGGCTGGGTCGCGCGGTCGTCGGGGATCGCGACGCTGCCGGCGATGGTCGAGCCCACGACCTCGGCTTGCCAGCCCGGGCCGTCGCGGCGGGCGGTGATGGTGGTGTCCTCGGCGGTCGAGCCCACGAACAACAGGCGCTTGGCCCGCACGTCGAGCCGGCGCAGCGGCAGCTCGGCGGGCGCGGCGGCGGGTTCGAGGTTCGCGGCGCGCGGCCGCAGCGGTTTGGGCTCAGGCCGGTTGATGACCCGGGTCCATTCGCCAAGCCAGGCGTCGAGGTCGACCAGCGGCGCGACCACCGTGACGTGGGCCGCCGACTCGCCGGGCGCCAGCGCCCAGCCGCGCTTCTCGCGCTGCAGCGCGAACAGCGCCGAACTCCCGCCGCTGTAGTCGATCCGCGCCGTGAGCGCGTCGCCGCCGAAGCGCAGCGTGCCGCGGACCGGGGTCGCCGCTGCTGCGGCCTTGCCGAACGGCGCCGGCAGGTCGACCGCGACGCCCTTGAGATCGCCGCGCAAGGCGACCAGCAGCGCCTCGCCGCGCTGGCGCGGCAGGTCGACGTCGGCGTGCAGGGCGGTGCGGCCCTCCATGAAGCGGTCGAGCGGCAGCTCGAGCGCGCGGGCGACGGTGCGGACCTCGGCGCCGCCCTCGATCGTGAGCCGGGCCAACGCCTCGACCTTGGGCGGTGGCGGTGCGATGCGGGCCGAGAACGGCGCGCCGAACAGTCGACCGGCGAGCTGCTCGCTCGCGATCGAATCCTTGGTGAAGCGGACCTCGCCGACCACCTCCTCCGCCACCAACGGGAAGCCCACCACCGCGACCCGCGCGCCGGCGAAGCCGGTGCGCACGTCGACCTCGACCCCGTCGGGGTCGCGCACGGGCACCACCAGCGCCAAGGCCACGTCCATCGGCCCGGCGACCGCGATCGAGTCGGTGTAGGCGCCGAGCCGCTCCTTGAGCGGCGAGGCGGCGATGAACGCCTGGCCCTGCTCGGCGGTCGCCGCCAAGCGACCCTCGATGTGCACCACCGGCGCCCACAGGTCGGGGATCCAGGCCCGCGCCTGGTGGGTCACCGCGCCGCCGACCTCGGCGTGCGAGGCGACCACCTCGAGCCCGGCGTTGCGGAAGGTGACGTCGGCGGCGATCGCCTCGATCCGCGGCCAGCCCTCGCCGTAGTCGAGGATCGCATCGTCGGCGTGGAACTTGATCTGGAACAGGCCGTCGCCGTCGCGGAACGGGAAGCGGTCGAGCGCGCCCTGCAGCACGATCTCGCCGCGCGGCGCGCGACCGTGGACGATCGCGCGCTCGAGCCAGGCCTTGAGCTGCGGCGTGACGCTGCGGATCGGGATGTAGGCCGGCAGGTTGGTCGAGACGGCGTCCTGCACCTGGAGCTCGACGTCGACCACCGGCGCGGTGCCAGCGGCGGGCAACGCGACCGTGGCGCGACCGGCCAGGCGCACGTCGGGGCTGCGCCAGGCGAGGTCCTCGCCGCGCAGCTGCCAGCCGTCGACGTTGCGGGTCCAGTTGAGCTTCGCCTCCAGGCGCTGGGCCGCGAGCGGAGCGCGGAACAGGCCGCCGAAGTCGACCTTGACGTCGCGCGAGGCGAGCGCGAGCGCGCCGCCGCTCGAGCTCGCGCTGAGCTTGCCCGACAGGCCGCTGGCGCCCGGGATGCGGTCGACCGCCTCGAAGCCGAGCCCGTCGAACTCGGCCTGCACCTCGTAGCCGAGCAGCTCGGCTTCGGCGAACTGCAGCGTGAAGCGCAGGCCGGTGACCTCGCCGCGCGGCGCGAAGCGGTGGAGCTTGGCGCCGGCCGGCAGCACGCCCACCGGCAACCACGACGCGATCAGCTCGAGGTCCTCGACCCGCAGGAAGCCGGCGTTGCCGGTCAGCGTCGCGGCGCCGGCGTCGTCGCGGGCGAAACCGAGCGTCAGCCCGCCCGGCTGCCAGACCCGCCGGTCGCGGCGCACCTGGAGGCGGTCGAGCGCGAGCGTCCAACCGGCGTCGGTGCGCTGCCACTCGACGCTCGATTCGAGCGCGTCGATGGTGGCCGCGGCCGGGACACCGTCGGCGTTGCGCGGCGCGCCGGCGGCGCGCAGGTCGCCCATCCTGACCCGGCCGCCGAAGCGGTCGAGCTCGGCCCCGGTCGCGCCCAGGGTGGCGTCGATGTCGAGCTCGCCGTCGAAGCCGCTCTCGTCGCTGGCGTCGAAACGCCGGCGCAGCCAGCCGACCTCGATGCCGCGGGCGCGGACCTCGGACTGCCAGGCCCAGCCCTCCGGCGCGCCCGGTTCGCCCTCGGCGGTGCCCTCGAGGTGGAGCTCGGCGCCGACCGCGGCCGGCAGCGCGAAGTCGAGCTCGAGCTCGTGCTCGCGGCCATCGGTGTCGAGCGCGACATCGCCGACGAACTCGAGCGGTCCGTCGAGCCGGCGCTGGTCGAGGTAGGTGAGCGCCAGCCCGCGCAGCTCGAGGTGGCCGTGCGTGAGCAGCGTATCGAGCGCCGAACGCCAGTCGGCGGTCGGTTGGGTCAGGTCGCCGACCACCGTCCCGCCCAGCAATATCCGCTGGTCGGAGGTGATGGTCAGCGCCACCACCGGCTCCTCGAACACCACCCGGCCCGGTCGCCAGGCGCCGCCGCGCAGGAAGTCGAGCGGGCTGACCGCGACCCGCACCGCGCCGACCGCGAACAGCTCGTCGCCGCCGCCCTTGCCGAGCACGCGGACCTTGCGCATCACGACCTCGGGGCCGAACCAGTACCACGACAGGTACATGTCGTCGATCGCGACCGGTGAGCCGATCACCGCGCTGGCGCGCAGCTCGACCTCGGCCTTGTAGCCGGGGACCTGCGGCGCGAACAGGCGGAACGCGATCAGGCCGAGCGCGATCGGCACCACGATCGCGGCGATCGTGATGACCATGACCCGCCACCAGCGGCGCAGGTGCAGCGGGATGTGCTCCTCGATCTCGTGGAGCGTCTCCTCGATCGCGTGCTGCAGGTCCTGGACCGGATGGTCGCTCATCGGCGCGCGCTCACGTCGGCACCACGTCGAACTGCTCGACCGGGTAGGCGGTCTCGACCTGCAGCCGCAGCGGCCGGCCGACGTGGGCCTCGAGCTCGGCCAGGCCGGTCGACTCCTCGTCGAGCAGCATGTCGACCACCGGCTGGGCGGCCAGGATCAGGATCGCCTGGGCCTCGAACTGGCGCGCCTCGCGCACCACCTCGCGGAAGATCTCGTAGCACACCGTCTGCGGGCTCTTGACCGAGCCGCGGCCCTGGCAGGTCGGGCACTGCTCGCAGAGCTGGTGCTCGAGGCTCTCGCGAGTGCGCTTGCGCGTCATCTCGACCAGGCCGAGCAGCGAGACCGACGAGACGTGGGTCTTGGCGTGGTCGTCGGCGAGCGCCCGCTCGAGCGCCGCCAGCACCATGTCCTTGTGCTCCTGGCCGCTCATGTCGATGAAGTCGATGATGATTATGCCGCCGAGGTTGCGCAGCCGGAGCTGGCGCGCCAGCGCCTGGGCCGCCTCGAGGTTGGTCTTGAGGATGGTCTCCTCGAGGTTGCTCTTGCCGACGTAGGCGCCGGTGTTGACGTCGACCGTGGTCATCGCCTCGGTCTGGTCGATGATGAGATAGCCGCCCGACTTGAGCGGCACCTTGCGCTCGAGCGCCTTCTGGATCTCCTGCTCGACGTTGTGGAGCTCGAGCAGCGGCCGCGGCCCCGGGTAGAGCTCGATCCGCGACGCCAGCGCCGGCACGAACTGGCGGCAGAACTCGCGCATCCGCTCGAACGCGCCGCGCGAGTCGACCCGCACCACCGCGATGTCGTCGGACAGCAGGTCGCGCAGGATGCGGACCGCGAGCGGATGGTCCTCGTGCACCAACTGGCCCGGCCGCGCGCGCTGGGCCTGCTGCTGCAGCGACTGCCATTGGCGGTGGAGGTAGAGCATGTCGTCGTGCAGGGCTTCGGGCGCGGCGCCCTCGGCCGCGGTCCGTACGATGTACCCCCCCGCCGCTGAACCGGCGGTGAACGCGAGCAGCGCCTCGCGCAGGCGCTGACGCTCGGCCTCGTCCTCGATGCGGGTCGACAGGCCGATGCCGTCGCCGTCGGGCAAGTAGACGAGGTAGCGCGACGGCAAGGACAGGTGGGTGGTGAGGCGGGCGCCCTTCGAGCCGAGCGGATCCTTGATGGTCTGGACCAGGATCTCCTGGCCCTCGGTCAGCAGCTGGCGGATGTCGGGCGCGCTGCCGCCCTGCTCGTCGCCCTCGGCGTAGGCGCTCTTGGCCACGTCCGAGGCGTGCAGGAACGCGGTGCGCTCGAGGCCGACGTCGACGAACGCCGCCTGCATCCCGGGCAGCACGCGCGAGACGCGGCCGAGGTAGACGTTGCCGACGATGCCGCGGCGCTGGGCGCGCTCGACGTGCACCTCGAGCAGGATGCCGTTGTCGACCAACGCGGCCCGCGTCTCGCGCGGGGTCACGTTGACCAGGATCTCCTGGGACATGGGGGTACCAAGGCGAAAGGTGAAAGGGGTGAGGTGGAAGCGAGTGCTGGAACTGATGCCGGCACCGGACGCTTTCGCCTCACACCTTTCGACTTTCTGCTTCCTGCAACAGCTCCATGGTCTCGAACAGCGGCAGCCCGACGACACCCGTGTACGAACCGACGAGCCGCTCGACGAAGGCGCCACCACGACCCTGGATAGCATAGCCCCCGGCCTTGTCGGCCGGTTCGCCGCTCGCCCAGTAGTCCCGCGCCTCGCCGGGTGCGATCGGCCGGAACGCGACCCGCGACACCGAGAGCCGGGTCCCGAGCCAGCCGCTGGCGCAGTCGCAGAGCGCGACCGCCGACAGCACCTCGTGCTCGCGGCCGGCGAGCGCGGCCAGCATCGCGATCCCGGCCGCCTCGTCGTGCGGCTTGCCGAACACGCGACCGTCGAGCGCGACCTCGGTGTCGGCGCCGAGCACCAGGCCACCGCGCGCGCCGAGCGCGGCGGCGCCGGCACGGGCCTTGGCGACCGCGAGCCGGAGCACCAGCGCGCGCGGGTCCTCGTCGGGGAGCGGCGTCTCGTCGATGGCGGGCGCGACGACGCGTTCGGCGCGCAGGCCGCACTGCGCGAGCAGCTCGCGACGGCGCGGCGAGGCGGAAGCGAGGTGGAGGGGCAGCCGGCCGGTGGCCGGCGACGGCGCGCGGCTCACGCCGCGGCTAGGTGCACGCGGTTGCGACCAGCGAACTTCGCCTCGTAGAGGGCGCGGTCGGCGCGGCGCATCAGCTGTTCGACGCCTTCGCCGGTCTTGTACTCGGCGATGCCGGCGGAGAGCGTGACGATCGGCGCCGACGGATGACGCGAAGCGGCCTGCCTGGAGCGGATCCGCTCAGCTGCGGTCATCGCACCCTCGAGCCGAGTCGCCGGCAGCAGCAGGATGAACTCCTCACCGCCGTAGCGCCCGAACGAGATGCCGTCAGCGACGTTGTGCGCGACGAAGTCCATGCTGCGCAGCTCGCCCTCGACCATCCGCGCGAACGCGACCAGCACCTGGTCGCCGGCGGCGTGACCGAAGCGGTCGTTGATGCGCTTGAAGTGGTCGAGGTCGATGATGCAGATGCAGAACGGCTCGCGGGCCCGCTCGGCGCGGCCGACCAGCTTGTCGAGCACGTCCATCACGAAGCGCCGGTTGTGCAGGCCGGTCAGGTCGTCGCGCTCGGCGAGCTCGCTGATCTTGGCCAACGCCCGTTGCAGCTGATCGTTGCGCGCCGAGAGCTTGTGCCGCACCGCGCTCACGTAAGAGCCGAACAGCGCGGTCCAGGCCAGCGCCACCGCCAGCACCAGCGACGAGATCAGGTAATACGAGTCGGGGTAGAGGCCGGGCTGGGTGAAGCGCTCGAGCACCACCACCGCGAGGTAGCCGCCGCCGGCGAGGACCGCGAGCTGGATGAACTGGCGGCGGCTGAGCGCGAACACGCCGAACAGCAACGCGACCATCAGCACCGCCAGCATCATGCCGCGGAGCTCGCGGGTGAACGCGAGCAGCAGCAGCGACCAGCCCACCGCGATCGCGATCTGGACGAAGGTCATCGATGGATCGGCGAAGCGCAGGTTGCGACCGCTGCGCAGCAGGACGAAGAACACCGACTGGGTGATGAGCAGGCCGAGCGCCGAACCCCACACCACCGACGCCGGCGCGTAGAGCAAGCCGTTGGCGTGGGCGACGACCACCAGCAGGAACCACATCAGGTACGAGCCGGCCGACATGAAGAAACGGCGCAGCCGGAGCACCTGCGCGAGCTCGCGCTGCTCTCCGTACACCATCCGTTCGAGGCGCTGGACCACCGACCCCTCCCCAGGGGTTAGGGCAACCGTTCCACTATAGCCCGCCGCGAGCGCTCCACCAGCGACCGCCGTGCGCGTCCGCTTCGGCTTACAGCCGGTCCAGGTCGGCGATGGCGTCCAGCACCCCGCCCACCGCGTCGCGCTCGTGGGGCGCGAGCCCGGGATGCCAGACCTCGAAGATCAGGACCGCCCGCAGCGCGTCTGACCCGTTCCAGGCCTCGTGCAGGAAGCTGTCGTCGAAGGCGATCACGCGGCCTTCGGTCCAGGTCCGGGCTTCGGCGCCAGCCTTGATCCCGCAGCCCGGCGGGATCACCAGCGGCAGATGGACGGTGAGCTTGGCGTTGGTGTGGCCATGGTGCGGCGGGATGCGGGTGCGCGGCTTGAGCAGCGAGAACATCGATTCGCCGGGCACGCCATGCGACCGCGCGGTCGGCACCGCGAGCAGCGCGGCCTCGGTCCGTGGGCAGCGCTCGCAGTTGGCGTCCACCCGCTGGGCGTCCTTGTAGAGGAAGAACGAGCTCCAGGCGTCCGTGCCGGCGAGCGCATGCCAGTCCGCGCCGGGCAGCGGCGCGCGCGCCAGGTAGGGCTCGGTGCCGCCGCCCTGCGTCGCGATGGTCAGCAGCTCGACCCGGATCGCGTCGGCTTCGGCCTCGAGCGCCTCGACCCACTCGAACTCCTCGCGCTCGAACCAGGCGCGGGCTTCGAGCTCGGGCAGGTAGAGCGTGCTGGCCTGCTGCAGGGGATCGCGGTAGGTCGTCGGCAGGTGGCCCTGGTGGGCGCGCAGCGCGGCGACCACGCGCTCGAGGTCGACGCTGGTGCCGTGGGCGGCGCGGACGCGCTCGAACGCGATCGCGCAGCGCGCCTCGAGCCAGTCGCGTCCGACCGCCCGCGCGTGGCGGGCGAGCTCCGGCAGCGGCGCCTCGAGCTGGTCGGCGGCCGTCGCGTCGGCGAGCCGCGGTTCGATGGCCCAGGCCGCGCGCAGCGCGCGCACTGCCTCGTCCATCCGTCCGTTGGCGGCCAACAACAGGCCGAGCTCGAGCTGCGGCAGGCAGGAGCCGGGTGCGGCGGTGGCGGCCTCGCGCAACACGGCGAGCGCCGACTCGACCTCGCCGGCCGCGGCGCGCAGCGCGGCGCGGTTGCGCAAAAGCACCGGATCGGCGGGACGCAGTTCGAGCGCGCGGTCGAGCGCGGTCGCCGCCGCGACATGGTCGCCGGCGCGGAACGCGATCGCGGCGACCGCCGACAGCGCCACCAGATGGGCGGGGTCGCGCGCCAGCACCTCGTGCCACAAGCCGACCGCGGCGTCCTCGTCGCCGCGGTCGGTGGCCTGGCGGGCGCGGCGCACCAGCGCATCGAATTGGGGGTCGGCGCGCATCTCAGGCCCGGTGGTAGGGAAGCCCGCGGACGATGGTCCACGCGCGGTAGAGGGCCTCGGCGACGACCGGCCGCACCAGCGCATGCGGCAGCGTCAGCGCCGACAGCGACCAACGCTGCGCGGCGCGTGCGCCGACCTCGGGCGCGAGCCCGGTCGGACCGCCGATCGCGAAGCAGACGTCGCGACCGTCCATCATCCAGCGTTCGAGCTCGTGGGCGAGCTGGGCGCTCGACCACGGCTTGCCGCCGACCTCGAGCGCGACCAGGTGGGCGCGCGGCGGCAGGCGCGCCAGCATCCGCTCGCCCTCCTCGCGCATCGCCTTGGCCGGCTCGACCTTGCCGTGGGCGCCGAGCGCGATCTCGATCAGCTCGAGCCTGAGCTCGGGCGGCATCCGCTCGGCGTAGTCGTCGAACCCCGCCCCGACCCAGGCCGGGAGCTTGGTCCCGGCGGCGAGCAGCGTGAGCCGCATCAGCCGCCCCGGTTGCTCGCGGCGAGCGGGACGTCGGCGCCCCACAGCTTCTCGAGCTGGTAGAACGCGCGAGCCCGCGGCAGCATCACGTGGACCACGACGTCGCGCAGGTCGACCAGCACCCACTCGCCGGCCTGCTCGCCCTCGACGCCGAGCGACGGCACGCCGGCCTCCTTCGCCTGCAGCAGGACCCGGCCGGCCAACGACCGCACGTGGCGGTCGGAGGTGCCGCTGGCGATGACGAAGAAGTCGGTGATGGACGAGACGCGCCGCGCGTCGATCACCACCACGTCGAGGCCCTTGACGTCGCGCAGCGCGTCGACCACCAGGTCGCGCAGCTGCTCCGCATCGATCCGCTTGCTCTTCGCCACTTCGGTTCAACCCTCCCGGTCGGTCCGGTAGGCGCCGGACGAACGCATCAGATCCCATGCCGCATCAGGCACCAGCCAGCGCGCGCTGGCGCCGCGCCCGAGCCTGGCGCGCACCTCGGTGCTCGAGACCTCGAGCGCGGTGACGTCCTGGACCCAGACCGCGCCGGCCGCGCTGCGCGCCAGCGCCGCGGGCTCGGTCGCGAGCCGCGATGCGATCGACGCCGCCACCGCGCCGGCGGTCGGCAACGCGTGACCCGGCCGGCGCATGACCGCGAGGTGGGCGAGCGACGCGAGCTCCTGCCAGCGATGCCAGCGGTCGAGCCCGGCCAGCGCATCGGCGCCGAGCAGCAGCACCAGCGGCCGGTCGGGGCCGAGCTCGGCGCGCAGCGAGACGAGCGTGTCGACGGTGTAGTGCGGGCCGGGGCGCTCGAGCTCGCGGGCGTCGAGCGCGAAGCGCGGCTCGGCCGCGATCGCGGCCTCGACCAACCGGCGGCGCAGCGCCGCCGGGGCCTGCGGCGCGGCGCGGTGCGGCGGCACGCCGCAGGGCACCACCCGCACCTGTTCGAGGTCGAGCGCCTCGGCGACCTCGAGCGCCGGGCGCAGGTGTCCGAGATGGATCGGGTCGAACATGCCGCCGAGCACGCCGATCGGCCGCATGCTCACCTCGTCGCCGCGCGTCGGGCGCGCGGCGGATCGAACGCGCCGGACAGCACCGCGACCAGCGCGCGCAGCTCGGCCCACGGGTCGATCCCCTTGCGCAGGCCCTTGACCGTGCGATCGACGGTCAGCGACTGCTGGACCAGCCGGCGCCAGCGCTTGAGCGGGACTCGCGAGAGCGCCTCCAGCAGCTGGGGTTGCGGCTTGCCCCACGGCGTCACCGCCAGCCGCGCGATCGGTTCGCCGCCGGCGGCGCGGGTCGCGAGCTGGGCGCAGACCCCGATCTCGCGGGCCAGCGCCCACGACACCAGCGCCGGCGCCTCGCCCTCGGCCTCGAGCACGTCGAGCGCGCGCAGCGCGCGCTGGGGGTCGCCGCCGAGCGCGGCGGCGACCATCTCGAAGGCGTCGAAGCGCGCCGCGTCGGTGACCGCGGCGTCGATCGCCGCCTCGTCGAGCCGGCTGCCGCCGGCCAGCAGTGCGAGCTTCTCGAGCTCCTGCGCCGCGGCCAATAGGTTCCCCTCGGTGCGCAGCGCGAGCCGCGCGATCGCCTCGGGGGTGAGCTCGAGGCCGAGCCCGCGGGCGCGACGCGCCAGCCAATCGGGGAACTGGTGCGACTCGAGCGGCCAGGCGATGACCAGCACGCCGGCGTCCTCGAGCGCCCTGAACCACTTCGGCCGGCGGTTCTGGGATTCAGGCTTGGCGTCGGAGACCACCAGCAGGATGGTGTCGGGCGCGGGGTCGGCGGCGTAGTCGCAAAGCGCGGCGGCCCCGGCGTCGCCGGGCTTGCCGGTCGGCAGGCGGACCTCGAGCAGGCGCTGGGTCGCGAACAGCGAGAGCGCCGCGCCCGCCGCTCGCAGCGCCGCGGCATCGACGCCGCTGCGCGGTTCGGCGAACAGCACTTCGCGCTCGGAGTAGCCCTTGGCGCGGGCGGCCGCGCGGACCAGGTCGGCGCATTCGCCGACCACCAGCGGTTCCTCTCCGGCGACGAGGTAGACCGGCGCGAGCTGCGCCTTGAGGTGGGCGCCTAAGCGCTCAGGGGTGAGCAGCACTTTCCTTGGGGCCGAGTCCGAGCATGGCTCCAAGCATAGCGCCCAGGACCGCGAGCGCCCACACGATCAGCGCACCGGTCGGCAGGTCGAACACCGCCGAGGCCGCCAGCCCGGCGCCGTAGGCCAGCGCACCGAGCGCCCATCCCGCGGCGAGGCCGCGCGCTCCGGCGAGCGCGCGGGTCGCCAGCGCCGGGACGATCAGGCTGGCGAACACGAGGTAGACGCCGACCAGCTGGACCGAGAACGTCACCACCACCGCGAACAGCAGGTAGAAGCCGGTGCGGCCGAGGCGCTGGGCGCCGAGCCCGAACCAGGCGGCGAGCACCAGCGCGGTCACCACCGCGGCGGCGATCAGCATCTCGGGCGTGACCCACAGGATCTGGCCGACCAGCAGCTCCTTGAGCTGCTCGCCGCCGTGCGGGTTGTCGGCCAGCAGCAGGATGCCGAGCGTCGCCGCGAGCACGAACGACACGCCGATCAGGGCCTCCTGCACCTCGGGGAAGCGCTCTTCGCTCCAGGTCAGCAGCAGCGCGCCGCCGATCGCCGCCGCCAACGCCGCCACCTGCACCGCATAGGGGTGCTCGCCGAGGCCGAAGGTGTGCGCGGCGATCACGCCGAGCCCGGCGATCTGGGCGACAGCGAGGTCGATGAAGATGATGCCGCGCGAAAGCACTTCGCGCCCGAGCGGCACATGGGTGGCGAGAACCAGCAGCCCGGCGAGGAACGCCGGGCCGAGGATCGAGAGATCGAGACCGGACAGGTCCATCACTTGCCTCCGGTCGGCGCGCCGACACCGGTCAGCATCGCGTCGAGCATCGCATCGTAGAGCGAGGTCAGGTCCTTGGCCGCCGGCGTCGCGCCGAGGGTCTGCGGTACCTGCAGCGCGCGTGCGCCGGTGCGTTCGGCGAGCCACTGCGACGGGCGGGCGTCCTCGTAACCGGAGCGGATGATGCCGCGCACCGGTTTGGCCTTGAGCTCGTCGAGCAGATGCGCCAGGTGGGTGCTCGAGGGCGGGATGCCGGGCTTGGGCTCGAGGAAAGCGACGATGTCGATGTCGAGCCAATGCTCGAGGTAGGGCCACGAGTTGTGGTGGGCGACGAAGCGCTGGCCTTTGAGCGGCGCGGCGCGCTGGGCCCAGCGCGCGAGCTGCACCGTCCAGCGTTGCTCGAAGCGCTGCGCGCCGAGCACGTAGTCGGCGGCGTGGGCGCCGTCGAGCTCGGCCATCCGGCGCGCCAGGGCATGGGCGACCGGGATCAGGTTGCGGGGGTCGGTCTGCACGTGCGGGTTGCCGTAGGGATGGATGTCGCCCATCGAACGGTCGACCGCGCTCGGGACCTCGAGCATCGTCACCGCGCTGGCAGCCTCGAACCAGCCCGCCGCGCCCGGCTGGACCCGCGGGTTGGAGGCCTGCCGCAGCACCATCGGCAGCCAGCCGACCTCGAGCTCGGCGCCGGTGCAGACCAGCAGGTCGGCCGAACGCATCTTGGCGATCAGGCTCGGGCGGGCCTGGATCTGGTGGATGTCCTGCAACCCGGTGGTCGCGGCGTAGGCCTTGACCTCGGCACCGCCGATCTCGACCGCGAGCGCAGCCCATTCGGGTTCGCAGGCGAACAGGTTGAGCGCAGCATGCGCCGCAGGGGCGTTGATCGCGGCGAACAGCGCGACGACCAGGGCGACGGGGCGGAACATCGTGGGGAGCGTGGTGGTCATGGCGTCGCCTGCCTCAGTACTGATGGGCGCCATGCGGGCCCATGCTCACGATGTACTGGAGGATCACCCGGTCGGCAGCGACCGGACCCGCCTCGTCGCGGGCGAGCTGCAGGCGGAAGCGCGAGAACTCGGTGTGCGAGAAGTCGACCTTCACGGTGACGCGGGTCGGCGCGTGAGCGTCGTCGTCGAGCACGATCGGCGCTGACAGCCCGCTCACCACGTTGTCGGACGCGAGCCGGTCGTAGCGCAGGCCGATCCGCCACTGCGGCCGCCACTGGTAGACGAGCTGGGCGTAGTAGCCGTCCTGGGTGCCTGCATAGGCGCCCGCCTCCGGCGCGCCGGCGAGCGGGAACAGCACCTCGAGCGAGCCGCTCTCGTCGCGCGTCATGTACTCGGTCGAGAACACCAGGTTGCGCTGCTTGAAGTTGCCGTCGGGCGACCACTTCCAGACGAAGTCGACGCCGAACAGCGTGCTGTCGCCGGTGAAGGCGACGGTCGGGTCGAGCGCCGGATCGGCGGGCTCGCTGACGCGGCCGTCAGCCTCGGCGTCGACGCCGCTCACGCCGAGCTGCCACGAGTTGCTGTCGTCCCAGTCACCGCCGAGCTTGGCGAAGACGGTGTACATGCCCTTGCCGCCCGAAGCCCGGCCGGCGGCCGGGAACGCCTCGCCGGCGAACGCTTCGACCCCGAGCTCGAGGTAGAGGTCGGTCGGCGCGACCCAGCGCGCCTGCACGCCGGTGTCCTTGAGGTTGCCGGCGTAGAACGCGTCGTACGCCAGCGGCGCGTCGACGAAATCCCAGGCGTGCGGATGCTTCTCGTTGAGGTAGCCGACCCGCGAGAACAGCTTGCCGGCCTTGACCGTGAAGCCACCGGGCAACGCGGTGGTCTGGATCCAGGCCTCCTCCAACTCGATCGCGCCCTCGCCGTCCTCCTCGGCGATCGCTGCGACCAGGTTGCCGTAGAACGAGTCGTCGATGTTCGACGAGAGGTTGAGCTCGGCCTCGCCGAGCGCGAAGCCGTCGGGATCCGGGCCGACCTCGGGGCCGGGCTGGAAGCCAGGCAGCGTCCACGCCGCGGGATCCTCGCTCGAGGACGCGAGCCGCATGTCGAGGATCAGCGACATCGCCGGGTTCATCGCGTTGCCGGTGACCGCGGCGGCGAGCGCGGTGGGTGTGGCGAGCATCGCGGTCGCGAGGGCGACGGCGCGGGTGTGAGGTTTCATCGATGGCCTGCCTGTCGGTGGACGGCGTCGCCGGCGGAGCGCGGGACGACGCGGAGCGTTGCGGGAGGCGCGATCCAGTGCGGACGGCGCGCGCGGAGCTCAGGCCAGGACGGGAGGGGCTCGGTTGCGGACGACCAGCGGTGCGCACGACGGCGGCAGCGCATGCGAGGCGAGGATCGGATCGAAGCTGACGACGACCGGCGGCAGCGACGGCGCCACCGTCGGCGGCGGCGCCGAATTCTCGGCGGTGACGCACTGCTCGCAGACCTGCTGCACGCCGGGCAGCAGCTCGTGCTGGGTGGCGTGCGCCTGCAGCGCGAGCTGGGTGGTGAACACCGCCAGCGCCAGACCGAGCACCAGCGCGACGCCCGGCGCGCGCGCGATCAGCGCGCGGCAGCGGTCGAGGAGCGTGATGGAGCGGCGGTTCACGGGGGCTAGCCTAGCGCCGCACTCCCCGCCCTGCCAGCGGTCATGCGGGAGGCGGGTCCCTAGCGCGATTCCTAGGGTGGAGGCGCGACCGCGGCCAGCCGTCGATGGATCAGCTTGGCCATCTCGCGCTGCATCTCGGCCAGCAGCACCCCGGCTTCGCGCTGGCGGGCCAGCACGTCGGACTCGTCGAACGGGTAGTCGCGCCGCAGCTCGAGCTCGGTCAGCGGCAGCACGCGGCGCTTGCCCGCCATCACCTCGTAGCGGACGCGGTAGACGACCTCGTACTCGCGCGGCCGACCCTGCGCGCTCGCCGACAGCACGCGCTGGTCGGAGCGCGCCTCGCGGATGCGGACCACCGCGCTGGCGCCCTCGGCGCGATCCTGCACCGTCGCGCCGCTCGCCTCGAGCGCCTCGGCGAGCTGGCGCTTGAGCAACGGCTGGTCGACCGGCGCCTCGATGTAGGTGCGCGCGAACACGTCGGCGACCTGGGGCTGGCCCTGGAGGCGGAAGCCGCAGGCCGCCAGCACGAGCGCGAGGGCGATGAGGAGCGCGTGGCGCATCAGATCACCACGTTGACGAGCCGACCTGGGACCACCACCACCTTCTTCGGCGGCTTGCCCTCGGTGAAGCGCAGCACGCCCGGGTCGGCGAGCGCAGCGGCCTCGATCGCCGCGCGCCCGGCGTCGACCGGGACCTTGATGCTGCCGCGCAGCTTGCCGTTGACCTGCACCACCAGCTCGACCTCGTCGCGGGCGAGCGCGGCGGGATCGGCCGCCGGCCAGGGCGCGTCGATCGCGAGGCCGCGCTGGCCGAGCGCGCGCCAGACCGCCTGGGCGAAGTGCGGGACGAACGGCTGCAACACCAGCGCGAGGTGCTCGAGCGCCTCCTGCATCACGGCGCGGCCGGCGGGCGTGGCGTCGTCGCTCTTCGCGAGCGCGTTGCAGAGCTCCATCACCGCGGCGACTGCGGTGTTGAAGCTCATCCGCCGGCCGATGTCGTCGCCGACCTTGAGCGTGCACTCGTGGACGGCGCGGCGCAGCGCCTTCTGATCGGCCGAGAGCGAGGCGATGGTCGCGGCGTCGAGCGCGGGCGCGCTGCCCATCGACGACGCGCGCTCGACGTGGGCGTGGACCAGCTTCCAGACCCGCTTGAGGAACCGCGACGAGCCCTCGACCCCGGCGTCGGACCACTCGAGCGTCTGCTCCGGCGGCGAGGCGAACATCATGAACAGGCGCACGGTGTCGGCGCCGTAGCGCTCCACCAGCGCGTTGGGGTCGACGCCGTTGTTCTTGGACTTCGACATCGTGCCGAGTCCCTCGAACTCGACCGGCTGGCCGTCGGCCTTGAGCACGCCGCCGACCACGTGGCCGCCGGCATCGCGGGTCGGTTCGACCTCGCTCGGGTTGAAGTACTGGATCCGGCCCTCGGCCGGGCGGCGGGTCCAGATGTGGTTCAGCACCATGCCCTGGGTCAGCAGCTTGGTGAACGGCTCGTCGACCGTCACCAGACCGAGGTCGCGCATCACCTTGGTCCAGAACCGGGCGTACAGCAGGTGCAGGATCGCGTGCTCGATGCCGCCGATGTACTGGTCGACCGCCATCCAGTACCCGGCGCGTTCGTCGACCATGGTCGGCGCGCCGGCCGAGCAGTAGCGCAGGAAGTACCACGACGAATCGACGAAGGTGTCCATCGTGTCGGTCTCGCGCCGCGCCGGCTCACCGCACTTCGGGCAATCGGCCTTCACGAACGCGTCGCACTTGTTGAGCGGGTTGCCGCTGCCATCCGGCGCGAGGTCCTCGGGCAGCACGACCGGGAGCTCGGCGTCCGGCACCGGCACCGCGCCGCAATCCTTGCAGTGGACGATCGGGATCGGGCATCCCCAGTAGCGCTGGCGCGAGATGCCCCAGTCGCGCAGGCGCCACTGGGTGCGCTTCTCGCCGAGGCCCTTGGCCGCCAGGTCGTGGGCGATCGCATCGACCGCCTCGAGGTAGGCCAGGCCGTCGTAGCGGCCCGAGCCCACGCAGCGCTCGGTCTTGCTGCCGTAGGACTCGCGCCAGATGGTGGCGTCGTAGGCGCCGTCGGCGACCGACACCACCTGTTCGATCGGCAGGCCGTACTTGAGGGCGAAGGCGAAGTCTCGCTCGTCGTGGCCGGGCACGCCCATCACCGCGCCGTCGCCGTAGCTCATCAGCACGTAGTTGCCGACCCACACCGGCAGGCGCGCGCCGGTCAGCGGGTGCTCGACCGAGAAGCCGGTGTAATGACCCTTCTTCTCCTGGGTCGCGAGCTCGGCCTCGGTCACGCCGCCCTGCTTGCACTCCTCGATGAACGCCGCGAGCGCGGGATCGGTGGCGGCGAGGTGCAGCGCCAGCGGGTGCTCGGCGGCGACCGCGACGAACGTCGCGCCCATCAGCGTGTCGGCGCGGGTGGTGAACACCCACAGCTTGCGCTCGGCGCCGTCCGGTTCGGTCGCGAAGCGGTAGGGGAACGCCAGCCGCACGCCGACGCTCTTGCCGATCCAGTTGGCCTGCATCAGCTTGACCCGCTCGGGCCAGCCCGGCAGCGCGTCGAGCGCGCCGAGCAGCTCGTCGGCGTAGCGCGTGATGTTGAGGTAGTACATCGGGATCTCGCGCTTCTCGACCAGCGCACCGGTGCGCCAGCCGCGCCCGTCGATGACCTGCTCGTTGGCGAGCACGGTCTGGTCGACCGGATCCCAGTTGACGGTGCCGGTCTTGAGGTAGGCGATGCCGCTCTCGAGCATCCGCAGGAACAGCCACTGGTTCCAGCGGTAGTAGTCGGGCTGGCAGGTGGCGAGCTCGCGCTCCCAGTCGAGCGCGAAGCCGAGCCGCTGGAGCTGGCCCTTCATGTAGGCGATGTTGTCCTGGGTCCAGGCCGCCGGCGGCACCTGGTTCTGGATCGCGGCGTTCTCGGCCGGCAGGCCGAACGCATCCCAGCCCATCGGCTGCAGCACGCTCTTGCCGTTCATCCGGTGGTAGCGGCTGAGCACGTCGCCGATGGTGTAGTTGCGGACGTGGCCCATGTGCAGCTTGCCGGACGGGTACGGCAGCATCGACAGGCAGTAGAACTTCTCGCGCGAGGGGTCCTCGACCGCGCGGAACGCGTGCGCATCGCGCCACAGGCGCTGAACCTCGGGCTCGATCTGTTCGGGCTTGTAGATGCTGTCGATGGTCATGGTCGGGGTCGTCGTATCCCTGGTAGGGCGAGGATCGCCAACGCGGCGAGGCAGAGCAGCACCAGCGGCAGGTCGCGCCAACGCGCGTACGGCGTCAGCCCGGTGCGCGGCTCGACCGCCACGGTCAGCACGGTCGCCTCGAACTGCGGTGCGCGCGCGAGCTCGCGCCCGCGATGGTCCACCGCCGCGGTGATGCCGGTGCTCGTCGCCCGCAGCAGCGGCCTCCCCGCCTCGCGCGCGCGGAGCCGCGCGATCTGGAAGTGCTGGTGCGGGCCGATCGAGTCGCCGAACCAGGCGTCGTTGCTCACGTTGACGAGCAGCTCAGCCCCGGGCAGCGCGTCCATCATCGCATCCGGGAACGCGTCCTCATAGCAGACCGACGCGCCGAGCCGGGTGCCGGCGACCTCGAGCGGCGGCTGGCCGGCGGGCCCGCGGCTGAAGTCCGAGTAAGGCAACGCCATCAGGCGCAGGTACTCGCGGACCCAGTCCGGCACCGGGAAGACCTCGGCGAACGGCACCAGCATCCGCTTGCGGTAGAACTGCGGCGTGCTGCCGGCCACCACCACCGCGTTGTAGTAGCGGTCGCCGTCGGGTTCCCACAGCAGCGAGCCCAGCACCAGCGGCGGCCGGTCGGGCGCCGCGAGCTCGGCCAGCAGCCCGGGCGGGATCTCGTGCCACAGCAGCGGCACCGCCGCCTCCGGCCAGATCACCAGGTCGACGTCGGTCTGGGCCAGGGTCAGGTCGCGCAGGCGGTCGAGCGTGGGCTGGACCTGATCGGGGTCCCACTTGATCGCCTGCGGGATGTTCGACTGCACCAGCGCGGCGCGCAGCGTGCGGCCGATCGGCGCGGTCCACTCCTGGCGCGAGGCGCCGACCAGCGCCGAGACCAGCACCACGAAGCCGATCGTCACGCGCACGGTCCGGGCATCGCGCCAGACCAGCGAGGCGTAGAGGCCGCCGGCGATCAGCAGCAGCACCGCCGAGAGCCCGTGCACGCCGACGACCGGCGCCAGCACCGCGAGCGGCGAGTCGGTCGCGGCGTAGCCGAGCGAGAACCAGGGGAAGCCCGAGGCAAGCCAGCCGCGCAGCCATTCGACCAGCACCCAGGCCGCCGGGAACGCGCCGAGCCAGCGCAGCGGGCCGCGCGGCGCGAGCCGCACCGCGAGCCACAGCGCGAGGCCATGGTAGGCCGCCATGATCGCGACCAAGGCGAGCAGCACGATCGCCGCCAACCACAGCGGCGCCTGGCCGATGGTGTGGATCGAATGCCAGAGCCAGCTGATGCCGACGCCGAACAGGCCGGCGCCGAACGCCACGCCGGCACGGAACGCGGCGCGCGGCTCGAGCTCGTCGATCCGCCAGAGCAGCGCGGCGAGCACCGCCGGCAGCAGCCACCACTGGCCGAACGGCGCGAACGCGAACACCGCGACCACGCCGAGCAGCGCCGGCACGGGCTCGTCGCGCCGCAACAGGGGATGGCGCAGCAGGGTTCCGGACCGGTCGAGCGCGCTCGGCGCGCTCATCCGGCGTCCGGCAGCACGATGACCTCGAACAGGTGCGGCCGGCGGTTGTCGGCGCGCAGCACGCGGAACTGGAGCCGGCCGAGCGTCAGCTTCTCGCCCCGGCGCGGGATGTGGCCGAGCGCGGCGGTGACCACGCCGCCGACGGTGTCCTGCTGGCCGTCGCCGAGCTCGACCCCGAACGCCGATTCGAACTCGTCGACCGGCGCCAGCGCCCTGACCTCGTAGCGCGCGTCGCCGAGCTGGACGATGGCGGTGCCTTCGTCGACGTCGTGCTCGTCGCCGATGTCGCCGACGATCTGCTCGAGCACGTCCTCGATGGTGACCAGGCCGGCGACGCCGCCGTACTCGTCGACCACGATCGCCATGTGGTTGCGGTTGGCGCGGAAGTCCTTGAGCAGCACGTTGAGGCGCTTGCTCTCGGGGATGAAGATCGCCGGCCGCAGGTACTCGCGGACCGCGAACGCGGGCTCCTCGCCGGCGTCGGCGGCGGCGAAGTGGCGCAGCAGGTCCTTGGCCAGCACGATGCCGGCGACCTGGTCCTTGTCGTCGCCGACCACCGGGAAGCGCGAGTGACCGGACTCGACCACCGCCTTGAGCACCTCGGCTCTGGGCGCGTCCTTCTCGACCACCACCATCTGCGAGCGCGGCACCATCACGTCGCGGACCTGGGTCTCGGCGGTGCCGAGCACGCCCTCGAGCATCGCCAGCGCGTCGGCGTCGAACAGGTCGCGGGTGCGCGCCGCGCGCAGTCCGGCGAGCAGCGCCTCGCGGTCGACCGGCCCGCCGCGGACGGCCTCGGCCAGGCGCTCGAGCAACGAGCGGGTCTGGGCATCGTGGCGGCGGTCGGCGTTCATCGGCGGTCATCCATGAGCTGAGGTGTCCTCGTAGGGGTCCGGGTGGCCGAGCGTGGCGAGGATCCGGCGCTCGAGCCGCTCCATCCTCTGCGCGGCCGGCTTCTGCATGTGGTCGTGGCCGAGCAGGTGGAGCACGCCGTGCACCACCATATGGGCCCAATGCGCGGCGGCGGTCTTGCCTTGGGCCTTGGCCTCGGCCGCCACCACCGGCGCGCAGATCACGAGGTCGCCGAGCAGCGCCTGCTTGACGCGCTTCGGCAACCCGGCGGGCAGCGCAGCCGGGAACGACAACACGTTCGGCGCGTAATCCTTGGCCCGCCAGCGGCGGTTGATCGAGCGCGCCTCGCGGCGGCCGACGATGCGGATGGCGAGCGCGGCATCCCCGCGCGCGCGACGGCCCGCGGCGACGGCCGCGGCGGCAGCCCGGCGCAACGCGACGGACGACGGCACGCCGGCGGCGCGCGAGGCGTCCTCGACCGCGACCCGCAGGCGCGGCATCGCCGCCGGTCGGCGCGCAGCGGCGCCGCGCTCGGTCGGACGACGCGTGCTCACGCGTTGCCGCCCGGCTTGCCGGTGCGCTCGTAGGCCTGGACGATCCGTTGCACCAGCGGATGGCGCACCACGTCGCGGGCCGAGAAGAACGAGAACGACACGCCATCGACGCCGCGCAGCACCTCGACCACCTCGCGCAGGCCCGACTTGATCTGGCGCGGCAGGTCGACCTGGGTCACGTCGCCGGTCACCACCGCCTTGGAGCCGAAGCCGATGCGGGTCAGGAACATCTTCATCTGCTCGCTGGTGGTGTTCTGGGCCTCGTCGAGGATCACGAACGACTCGTTGAGCGTGCGGCCGCGCATGAACGCGAGCGGCGCGACCTCGATCACGTGACGCTCCATCAACCGCGCCACCCGCTCGAAGCCCATCATCTCGTAGAGCGCGTCGTACATCGGCCGCAGGTAGGGGTCGACCTTCTGCGCCATGTCGCCGGGCAGGAAACCGAGCTTCTCGCCGGCCTCGACCGCCGGCCGCACCAGCACCAGGCGCCGCACCAGGTCGCGCTCGAGCGCGTCGACCGCGCTCGCCACCGCGAGGTAGGTCTTGCCGGTGCCAGCCGGGCCGATGCCGAACGAGAGGTCGTGGTCGCGGATGGCGGCGAGGTAGCGGGCCTGGGCCCGGCCGCGGCCGCGGACCGGCCCGCGCAGGGTGGTGACGATGACCGGTTCGCCGACCTCGACAGCGTCGTCGCCCTCGATCGAGGGGTCGATCGACTCGGCGCCGGTCTCGACCAGCGTCAGGTGCACGGTCTCGGGCGAGATGGTCTCGCTGCCGGCGCGCTGGTCGAGACGCTGCAGCACGACCACCGCGCTCTCGACCGAGGGCTTGTCGCCGATGACGCGGAACTGGTTCGAGCGGTTGGCGATCTCGACCCCGAGCCTTCGCTCGATCAGGCGCAGATGTTCGTCGAACTGGCCGCAGACCTGGGCCAGGCGCGCGTTGTCGAGCGGTTCGAGCGTGAGGTCCTGGGCGTGGGCACCGGTCGCCATCAGGCAGCGCTCTGGTCGTCGAGCGCGAGCCGCCCGCGCAGCGAGTTCGGCCTGACCTCGGTGACGACCACGTCGGCGAAGCGGCCGATCAACGCCTGCGGACCGGCGAGGTTGACCCAGCGGTTGCATTCGGTGCGGCCGGCGATCTCGCGCGGGTCCTTGGTCGCCGGACGCTCGATCAGCACGCGCTGGGTGGTGCCGACCAGCCGCCGCGCGTAGCTCTGGCCGTGTTGATGCACCTTCGACTGCAGGCGCTGCAACCGCGCGCCGGCCTCGGCTTCGGCGACCTCGTCGTGGAGCGCGGCGGCCGGCGTGCCGGGGCGGCGGCTGTAGACGAACGAGTACGCCTGGTCGAGCTGGATGTGGTCGATCAGATCCAGCGTCTTCTGGAAGTCGGCCTCGGTCTCACCCGGGAAGCCGACGATGAAGTCGGACGACAGCGAGATCGTCGGGCGCACCTCGCGCAGGCGACGGACCTTGTGCTTGAACTCGAGCGCGGTGTAGCCGCGCTTCATCGCGGCCAGGATGCGGTCGCTGCCCGACTGCACCGGCAGGTGCAGGTGGTTGGCGAGCTTGGGCACGTCAGCGAAGGCCCGCACCAGCGCGTCGTCGAACTCGAGCGGATGCGAGGTCATGAAGCGGATGCGCCGGATGCCCGGCAGGGCGGCGATGGCGCGGATCAGCAGCGCGAGGTCGGCATCGTCATGGCGCCAGGCGTTGACGTTCTGGCCCAGCAGCGTGACCTCGAGCGCGCCCTGGCGCTCGAGCGCCTCGACCTCGCGCAGCACGTCGTCGAACGGCCGGCTGACCTCCTCGCCGCGGGTGTAGGGCACCACGCAGAACGAGCAGTACTTGGAGCAGCCTTCCATGATCGAGACGAACGCGGTCGGGCCCTCGGCCCGCGGCGGCGGCAGGTGGTCGAACTTCTCGATCTCGGGGAACGAGACGTCGACCACCGCGCGGCGTTCGGCGCGCGCGGCGTCGAGCATCGCCGGCAGGCGGTGGAGGGTCTGCGGCCCGAACACCAGGTCGACGAACGGCGCCCGCTTGACGATGCCCTCGCCTTCCTGGCTCGCGACGCAGCCGCCGACCCCGATCACGACCGACGGGTCGGCGACCTTGAACGGCCGCCACATGCCGAGCTCGGTGAACACCTTCTCCTGGGCCCGCTCGCGCACCGAACAGGTGTTGACCAGGATGACGCTGGCCTCCTCCGGCCGCTCGGTGAGCTCGAGCCCATGGGAGGCTTCGAGCACGGCGGCCATCTTGGCCGAGTCGTACTCGTTCATCTGGCAGCCGAAGGTCTTGATGTAGAGCTTGCCGGGCATCGCTGGAACCGCTGGGGAACGCGCAATTTACCGGTTCCACCGCTGCGCTTCCATGACCGCAGGAACGGCCGGCGGCAACGGCGCACGGTCCGGCGCGCGCCGAGCATCGGGTGCCGCAGGCGGTTGCCGGGCGGGCGTCCGGCGGCGGACGGTGAGCCTGTCCCGTACCGCTCTGGAGACCTCGCCATGACCCGCACGCCCCGCCTCGCGATCCTGCTCCTCGCTCTCACCGGCGCCACCAGCTTCGCCGAGCCGGCCATGGCGCCAACGCAAGAGCCGCCCGCTCAGCTCGACCCGGTCGAGGTCACCGCCGAGAAGCGCGCCGAGGTCGCGTTCCGCCAGGTGCAGATCGCGCTGCGCCGCGGCCGCAGCGACCGCCTCGAGGACGCCGACCTGATCGTGTGCCAGAAGATGACCGTGGTCGGCTCGCACGTGCCACTCATCAGCTGCGCGACCAACCGCTACTGGGGCAAGGTCCGCGCCCGCTCGCTGCAGTACGGCTTGAGCGGCGTCGAGAGCAGCGGCGGGCCCGCCGCCGACTTCTCGAGCAACATCATGGACACCGGTGCCAACCTGCAGCGTGGCGCGATCGCGACCTCAGGCGCCTCCGGCAGCAACGGCGCGGCCCGCTCCGCCGACGACAAGGTCGTCTCGATCAAGCTCAGCGATTACTACAAGCTGCAGAAGCGCTTCGGCGAGCTGCCACCCGAGCTGCGCGCCGAGGTCGACCCCGACTAGATCCACTTGGCGGTGCGCAACCGCCAGAACATCAGCCCGTCGGCGACCAGCATCAGCAGCATCGCGAACGGGTAGCCGAGGCCCCAACCGAGCTCCGGCATGTGCTCGAAGTTCATGCCGTAGACGCCGGCGATCAGCGTCGGGATCGCGATCAAGGCGCCGTAGGACGCGAGGCGTTTGACGATCTCGCCCTCCTGCACCGTGATCAGCGCCAGGTTGACCGAGATCGCGGTCGCGATGGTGTCGCGGGCGACGTCGATCGACTGATTGATCCGCACCAGATGGTCGGCGACGTCGCGGAAGTAGTCGCCGAGGTTGGCGCAGACCGGCGGCACCCGGCCGCCGTAGAGCTTGCTGGCGCCATCGAGCAGCGGCGCCACCGCGTGCTTGAGGATCGTGAGGCGGCGCTTCAGCGCGTAGAGCCGCTCGATGCTGACCTTGGCCGCGCCGCCGCTGAAGATCTCATCCTCGAGCGACTCGAGCTCGCTCTCGAGCTGGTCGAGCACCGGGAAGTAGCGGTCGACCACCGAGTCCATCAGCGCGTAGAGCACGAACGCCGGGCCGTGCTTGAGCAGTTCAGGCTCGTTCTCGCAGCGGGCGCGGACGTCGGCGAACCCCTTCTCGGCGCCGGTCCGGATCGAGACCGCGAAGTTCGGCCCGATGAACACCATCACCTCGCCGACGTGGAGCTCGCCATCGCGCATCTCGACGATGTGCAGCACCGCGAACAGCTGGTCCGAGAACTCGTCGATCTTGGGCCGCTGGTGGCCGTGGCGGGCGTCCTCGACCGCCAGCGGGTGGAGCGCGAACTCCTCCTGGAGCTGGGACAGCTCGAACTCGGAGGGATCCTTGTGCGCGAGCCAGACGAAGCAGCCGGGCTCGGCGAGGTAGGGCCCGACCTCGAGCTCGCCGACGTCGGCGAGCCGGCGACCGTCCTGGTAGGCGACGCAATTGACCAGCATCGCTTCAGCCTCGCCTCATGGATCGATCACGCCGCGCTGGCGGAGCAGCGCGATGACCTGGTCGAGCTCCTGCTCGACCGTGAGCTTGGCGGTCTCGAGCCGGAGCTCCGGCTGTTCCGGCGCCTCGTAGGGCGAGCTGATGCCGGTGAAGGCCTTGACCTCGCCGGCGCGGGCCCGCTTGTAGAGCCCCTTCGGGTCGCGCTGCTCGCAGAGCTCGAGCGGCGTGTCGACGAAGACCTCGACGAACTCGCCCTGCTCGACCATCGAGCGCACCAGCTCGCGCTCGCGACGGAACGGCGAGACGAACGCGGTGATCACGATCAGGCCGGCATCGACGAACAGCCGGGCGACCTCGCCGATGCGGCGGACGTTCTCGACCCGCCCGGCGTCGGAGAAGTCGAGGTCCTTGTTGAGGCCGTGGCGGATGTTGTCGCCATCGAGCAGGTAGGTGTGGTGGCCGCGGCGCCAGAGCTCGTGCTCGAGCGCGTTGGCGAGCGTGCTCTTGCCCGATCCCGACAGGCCGGTGAACCAGACCACGCAGGGCCGCTGCTGCTTCTGGCCGGCGCGCTGCGGCTTGCCGACCTTGTGCTCGTGCCAGACCACGTCGACCGCGCGGTCGGGCACGTCGCGGGCGACCTCGGCGGCGATCATGCCGGCGCCGACCGTGCCGTTGCTAATCAGGTCGATGACCACGAACGCGCCGGTGCTCGGGCACTGGGCGTAGCCATCGAACGCGATCGGCTCGTTGAGCGCGACCCGGACCCGGCCGATGTGGTTCATCGGCAGCGCGGTGACCGCGCGCTGCTCCTGGGTGTTGACGTCGACCTCGTGGTGGATCGACTCGATGGTGCCGCGGGCGTACTTGGTGCCGAGCCGGAACAGGTAGGCCTTGCCCGGCGCCAACGCCGGCTCGGCCATCCACACCAGGTGGGCGTCGAACTCGCGGCCCAGGTTGGGCGCGCGGTCGGGATGGACGATCACGTCGCCGCGCGAGACGTCGACCTCGTCGGCGAGCGTGACGGTGACGACCTCGGGTGCCTCGGCCGCCTCGACCTCGCCGTCGACGCCCAGCACCTGCTTGACCGTGCTGGTGCGGCGGCTCGGCAGCACCATCACCCGGTCGCCGCGTTTCACGCGACCCGCCGCGAGCGTACCGCAGAAACCGCGGAAGTCGAGGTTGGGGCGGTTGACGAACTGCACCGGCAGCCGCAGGTCGGTCAGCCGCACGTCGTGGGCGACCTCGACCCGCTCCAGCACCTCGAGCACGGTCGGCCCCTGGTACCAGGGCATGTGGGCGCTGCGGTCGACGATGTTGTCGCCGGCCAGCGCCGAGACCGGCACCACCTTGAGGTCGTGCTCGGCCGAGGCGAAACCGAGGTCGGCGGCGAAGGCGCGGTAGTCGCGCTCGATGGCGTCGAACCTGGCCTGCGACCAATCGACCAGGTCCATCTTGTTGACCGCGATGATCGCGTGCTTCAAGCCGACCAGCGAGCAGATGAACGAGTGGCGGCGGGTCTGCGGCAGCACGCCCTTGCGCGCGTCGATCAGGATCACGGCGAGGTTGGCGTGCGAGGCGCCGGTCGCCATGTTGCGGGTGTACTGCTCGTGGCCCGGGCAGTCGGCGATGATGAACTTGCGGGCGTCGGTGGCGAAGTAGCGGTAGGCGACGTCGATCGTGATGCCCTGCTCGCGCTCGCTCTGCAGGCCGTCGACCAGGAACGAGAGGTCGAGGTCGCCGCCGGTGGTGCCCATTCGGGCCGAGTCCTTGCGCACCTGCTCGAGCTGGTCGGTGAAGACGTTGCCGCTGTCGTAGAGCAGCCGGCCGATCAGCGTCGACTTGCCGTCGTCGACCGAACCGCAGGTGATGAAGCGCAGCAGCGACTGCTGCTCGCGGGCCTTGAGGTAGGCCTCGATGTCGGTCTCGATCAGGCGCTTGGGCGCAGCCACTAGAAGTAACCCTCGCGCTTCTTCTGCTCCATCGAGCCGGCGCCGTCGTGGTCGATGACCCGGCCCTGGCGCTCGCTGGTCTTGGTCAGCAGCATCTCCTGGATGATCTCGGGCACCGTGGTCGCGGAGCTCTTGACCGCGCCGGTCAGCGGGTAGCAGCCGAGGGTGCGGAAGCGCACCACCTCGTCGCGGGCCTGCTCGCCGGGTTCGAGCGGCATCCGCTCGTCGTCGCGCATGATCAGCGTGCCGTGGCGGTCGACCACCGGCCGGGCCTTGGCGAAGTACAGCGGCACCACCGGGATCTTCTCGAGATGGGTGTAGTGCCAGACGTCGAGCTCGGTCCAGTTCGAGAGCGGGAAGACCCGGATGCTCTCGCCCTTGTTGATGCGGCCGTTGTAGAGGTCCCACAGCTCGGGGCGCTGGTTCTTGGGGTCCCAGCGGTGGTGCTGGTCGCGGAACGAGTAGACCCGCTCCTTGGCCCGCGACTTCTCCTCGTCGCGGCGCGCGCCGCCGAAGGCGGCGTCGAAGCCGTGCTTGGACAGCGCCTGCTTGAGGCCTTCGGTCTTCATCACGTCGGTGTGCTTGCGCGAACCGGAGCTGAACGGGTTGATGCCCGCCTTCACGCCGTCCTCGTTGATGTGCACCAGCAGCTCGAGCCCGAGCCGCTTGGCGGTCGCGTCGCGGAACGCGATCATCTCCTTGAACTTCCAGGTCGTGTCGACGTGGAGCAGCGGGAACGGCGGCTTGCCCGGCGCGAACGCCTTCATGGCGAGGTGCAGCATCACGCCGCTGTCCTTGCCGATCGAGTAGAGCATCACCGGCCGATCGAACTCGGCGGCGACCTCGCGGATGATGTGGATGCTCTCGGCCTCGAGGGCGCGGAGCTGGGTCAGCGTCTTCATACGAGCGCGGGAACACCGGAGAACGGGCGCCAAGTCTACCTTAGGCGCTCGTTTGCTAGGCTTGCGTCGTCGACCGTCCCGCTCCCGGAGGCACCTCATGCGCGCTCGGCCGCACGCTTCGTCGGTCCTCGTCCTGCTCAGCTTCGGCGTCGCCCTCGCCGCCGCCGCGGCGGACTCGAGCTGCCTGGGCTCCGGCGAGATCACGAGCCAGGCGCAGTTCGAGGCCTACAAGCGGCGATGCGCCGAGTGCGGCGGCGCCTGGACCACCGGCCGCCACCCCCAGACCGGGCAGACCACCGAGTACTGCAAGCTGTCCGATGCGGCGGCGACCAGCGCGGCGACCACCGCGGCCCCCGATCCGTTCCAAGCCTTGGCGCGCGCCGCGACGGCCGGCAGCAACCGCGATGCCACGAAGGTGCTGACGGAGTTCAACACCCAGATGACCGTCGACGCGATGCGCAAGTTGATCCTCGGCGATCCCGAGGCCGCGGCGCGGCGGCGCGCCGAGGCAGCGCACCAGGCCGAGCAGCGCGCCGCCCAGGCCGCGCGCGACCAGGCACGCGCCGATGCGCTGCTGGGCGAGCTGATGGATCCGGAGGGTGGGACGGCGGCGTCCGCCGCGACGACCGATGCAAGCGGCTTGGGATTGATGCTTAGCGATGGCCCAGCGCCGACGGCGAGCGCAGCGGCCGCGCCCCGCGGTGGGCTCGCGACCCATCTCCTCGGCGACGACCCGGTGGCGACGCTGCCGCGCAGCGCGACCGGCGTCGAAGGGTTCACGCGAGGCTTCGAGCACGGCGCGGGGTGCTTCAGCCAGAACGCGGGCGCGACCTGCAGCGCCGCCGCCGTCGAACAGTTCGACGCCTGCCTCGCCGACTACCGCAGCGGGTACGAGAAGGGCGAGCAGCAGAAGCTCCAGCGGCTCGTCGACGCCTACGAGCGGGGTGTCGTCGACCGCCAGGCCGGACGGCGGGCCGACGGCGGCGCGCTGGGCGATGCGGTCGGCACCTGTCGCATCGACGTGATCCAGTCGTACCAACGCGGTTTCGCGGGATCGCCGCCCTGATCGCTCAACGCTTCGACGACGCTTCCCACAAGTAGATCTTGTCCTGGGCCTGGCGCGCGTTCGTCGCGTCGGGCACCAAGCGCAGGTAACGACCCATCTCTGCGATCGCTTCGTCGATGCGGCCGGCCTCGGCCAGCACCAACGCCCGGTTGTAGTGGCCCTGGGGCCACCATGGTGCGAGCGCCAGCGCGTCGGCGAACTCGCGAGCGGAATCGGCATAGCGCTGCTCGCGCACGGCGGCTTCGGCTCGGACCTTGTAGCGCCGCGCCGACTCGGGTATCTCGGGGGATGCGGACTGGGCGCGGTACCACTCGACCGCCGCATCGAACGCCGCGGCGTCGGCGGCGGCCGCGGCGATCGCGCCGTCGGCCAGCGCCTTCCAGTCCGCCATGAACGCATCATCCTCGCCGCGGGGCCGCATCCAGACCTTCATGCGCGAGCCGTCCCGGGCGACGAAGGTGAACTCACCACCGTCGAGCCACCGACCCTTCAGCGTCGGCGATGCATCCGGGCGCAAGGGGACCTCGGTGACGATGCTCCTCCCGTCGTCGGCGAAGCAGACGAACCGGACCGCGGTGCGCAGCGGCAAGACCAGCGCCGTCCAATCGCCGCCGCTGAAGCGCATGGCGGTGACCTGGTCCGGCCCGCAGAACACGACGCCGATCCGCTTGTTGAACCGTCCGCGGGCCGCCCACACCGCCTCCGGCGTGGCGGCGGCGTCCAGCGACTCACTGGTGGCGCCCGCGAGGAGCTTCCAGGAATGGACGAAGTACGGGACGAGCGCGGTGGGCACGCGGAACTCGGCTTCGCCGCCCTCGACGGTGACGAGGCGCACGGTATCGAGGAGCGTGGTGTCCTCGACGCGCGGCGTCGGAGTGTCCCGGTAGCGGAGCTCGAACCTGCGGTCCTTGCCACAGCGCACGCGTATCCCCTGCGGCGTGGCCACGGCATCGGCCGCCGCCGGTCCCATGCCGCAGGCACCCCACCAGGCAGAGAACGTGATCACGCCAAGGGCCTCGTCGACGGTGGCGATGCGCTCGGGGCCGTAGCCATCGGCGGCGCCCGCGCTGCCGCCGACCAACACCGCCGCGGACAGCGCGGCGATGGCCAGCGAACGGGAGATCCGCACGATCACTGCCGACCCCGAGCGTCCGAGGTCAGAACGGGATGTCGTCGTCGAACTCGCCTTCGGCGACCTTCGACGCCCCGCCGCCCGCGGCCGCGGCCGGACGCTGCTGCGGCGCGCGCTGGCCACCGCCCTCGTCGCTGCGCTCGCGCGGCGCACCGCCGCCTTCGCGCTTGCCGAGCATCTGCATCTCGTCGGCGACGACCTCGGTCGAGTACCGGTCCTTGCCTTCCTTGTCCTGCCACTTGCGGGTGCGCAGCGAACCTTCGATGTAGACCTGCGAACCCTTGCGCAGGTACTCACCGGCGATCTCCGCCAAACGGTTGAAGCACACCACCGTGTGCCACTCGGTGCGCTCCTGCTTCTCACCAGTGGTCTTGTCCTTCCAGGTGGCGGTGGTCGCCATCCGGAGGTTGGTCACGGCGCCGCCGGAGGGCATGTAGCGCACCTCCGGGTCCTGACCGAGGTTGCCGACGAGGATCACTTTGTTAACCGATGCCATGGGCTGCTCCTTGACGCCTAGCGTCTGTGCATTGACGGTCGTATCCCGCCCCCTCTTCCCCGAAAGGGTCAGGGCGGGCGCACATTCTAGCCCTCACCAGACGGCGCCGACCATCTCGACCGCCTCGCCGGTCTCGGCGTCGATCAGCATCACGGCCTCGCCGTCCTTGGCCTTGACCCCGAGCGCGCGCAGGCTCGCGGCCGGCCGGCCGAGCGCGGCGAGCGCGGCGTCGAGGACCGGACCGTTGGTCGCCGGGTCGACCTTGCGGATGTCGTCGAGCGAGCGGGCGCGGGCCAGCACCTGGCCCTTGGCCTCGGCGTAGGGCACCCAGTAGCGCGGCGTGAGCAGGACGTCGATGCCGTTCATCGCCGCCATCACCACCTCGTTGCGCGCCGCCGGATCGGTGGGCATCACCGCCGCCGCGAGCCGCGGCCGGCCGAGGTTGACGTGCTTGAACTCCTCGCGCTGCGCCTGGGCGCGCGCGGCGGCGTCGACCTGGATCGTGCCGACCACGTCGAAGCGGTCGACCACGAACACGACGTAGGCCGGGCGCGCCTCGAACATCACCCAGGTGCCGTAGCCGAGCGCCACGAGCTGCAGCGTCGCGATCAGCGCGAGATCGAACCTGAGCAAGCGCTTGAGCGGGTCGAACACGACCAGCGTGAGCAGCGGGCCGAGCACCACGTCGACGCCGACCAGGATCATGATCAGCGTGCTGCCACCGGCGATGCGGAACAGCTCGCCCGGGAACCAGAGCCCCAGCATCAGGGCGAACGCCACTGCGCCGATGGCGGCGCTGAGCGAGGCGTGGAACGCGGCCGCCTGCCAGCGCGAGAAACGAGCGAGACGCGGGTTGGGGTGCGGAGCGGGGACGGGGTCCATGCAGTGCCTCCCTTGCGACGGCGGCCGGGCGGACGATAGAGACTAGCTCAAGCCCCTCGGGCAGTGGCAGGGTCGGTGGCCGGCGCGGGGACCGTCGCGATCGCGGCCAGCGCGAGCCCCGCCGCCGCCAGCAACGCGCCGCGTGCGCCGACCGTGCCGAGCAACGCCCCGCCGAGCACGCCGCCGCCGAACGCGCCGACGAACTGGAGCGTGGCGTAGACCCCCATCGCCCGGCCGCGCTGCTCGGGGGCGACCTGCTCCGCGATCAGCGCCGGGTAGCTCGCCTCGAGGAAGTTGAAGCCGCCGAAGAACAGCGCCAGCGCCACGGCGATCGCCGCGGCTTCGGCCGCGCCGAGCGCAGCCCAGGCGAGACCGCAGGCCACCACCGCGAACGCGGCGCGCTGCGGCCAGACCGCCGTGCGGCGACGCTCGCTCCACAGCACCAGCGGCGCGGTCAGCAGCACCAGACCGGCGACCAGCGCCGGCAAGTAGACCCGCCAGTGCGCGGCCAGCGGCAGCCGCGCTTCGTCGACCAACAGCCCGGGCACCGCGACGAACAGCAGCGTGATCAGGGCGTGGATCGCGCACACGCCGGCCAGCACCGACCACAGCCGCCGTGGCACCGCCGGACCGTCGGCGTCCGCGCGCGGCAACGCGGCTTGCGCCGGCAGGGTCAGCAGCACGAGGCCGAGCGCAGCGAGCGCCAACGCGGCGGTGACCCAGAACAGGCCGGCGATGCCGAGCCAGGCCGCCAGCGGCGGGCCGATCAGGATCGCGAGCGTGAACGAAGCGCCGACCGCGATGCCGAGCACCGCCATCGCGCGGGTGCGCCGCCCCGCCGGAACGAGGTCGGCGGCGAACGCGGTCGCGGCGGATGAGATCGCGCCGGCGCCCTGCAGCGCGCGGCCGAGGATGACGACCCAGATCGAGCTCGCCACCGCGGCGACCGCGCTGCCGAGCACGAAGATCGCGAGCCCGACCACGATCACCCGGCGGCGCCCGATGCGGTCGCTCCAGGTGCCGAACGGGACCTGCAGCAGCGCCTGGGTCAGGCCGTAGATCCCCACCGCGACGCCGGCGAGGAACGGCGTCGCATCGGGGAAGGCGCGGGCGTGGAGCGCGACCACCGGCAGCAGCAGGAACAGGCCGAGCATGCGCAGGCTGAGCACGCCGGCGAGCGCGGCGACGGGAGCCCAGTTCATCGGTGGCGGCGGGAACGGTCGTGCATGCGGCGCGCATCCTACCCCGGCATCGACCGGCTTTGCGGCGCGCCGTCACCGAGGCCTACACTACCCGGTCCCCTCCCACCCTCAGGTGCCGAATCGCATGGACCACATCCACATCCGCGGTGCACGGACGCACAACCTGAAGGACATCCACGTCACGCTGCCGCGCGACCGGCTGATCGTGATCACCGGCCTGTCGGGCTCGGGCAAATCCTCGCTCGCCTTCGACACCATCTACGCCGAGGGCCAGCGCCGCTACGTCGAATCGCTGTCGTCGTACGCGCGCCAGTTCCTGTCGATGATGGACAAGCCCGACGTCGACCAGATCGAGGGCCTCTCGCCGGCGATCTCGATCGAGCAGAAGAGCACCAGCCACAACCCGCGCTCGACGGTCGGCACCGTCACCGAGATCTACGACTACCTGCGCGTGCTGTTCGCTCGCGCCGGCATCCCGCGCTGCCCCGACCACGGCCTCGACCTCGAGGCCCAGACCGTGTCGCAGATGGTCGACCTGGTGCTAGCGCAGCCGGTCGACACCAAGCTGATGCTGCTGGCGCCGGTGATCAGCGAGCGCAAGGGCGAGCACCTCGAGCTGATCGCCGACCTGCGCTCGCGCGGCTTCGTCCGCGCCCGCATCGACGGCACGGTCTGCGAGCTCGACGCGGCGCCCAAGATGGACCTGCGCAAGAAGCACAGCATCGAGGTGGTGGTCGACCGCTTCAAGGTCAGGCCCGAGGTCCAGCAGCGGCTGGCCGAATCGTTCGAGACCGCGCTCAAGCTCGCCGACGGCATCGCCCGGATCGCGTTCATCGACGAACCGAAGAAGAGCGAGCTCGTGTTCTCGAGCCGCTTCTCCTGCGTGAAGTGCGGCTACGCCATCGCCGAGCTCGAACCGCGGCTGTTCTCGTTCAACAACCCGGTCGGGGCCTGCCCGACCTGCGACGGCCTGGGCGTCAAGCAGTACTTCGACCCCGAGCGCGTCATCACCCACCCCGAGATGTCGCTCAGCGGCGGCGCGGTCCGCGGCTGGGACCGCCGCAACACCTACTACTTCGCGATGGTCCAGTCGCTGGCCAAGCACTTCAAGTTCGACGTCGACGCGCCCTGGCAGGAGCTGGCCAAGAAGGTCCGCGAGCTGATCCTGCACGGCGCCGGCGCTGAGCAGATCGAGTTCAAGTACGTCAACGAGCGCGGCGGCTGGACCAAGCGCAAGCACGAGTTCGAGGGCGTGCTGCCGAACATGGAGCGGCGCTACCTCGAGACCGAATCGCAGATGGTGCGCGAGGAGCTGGCCAAGTACCTGTCGGTGCGACCCTGCCCCGAGTGCAAGGGCTCGCGCCTCAACCGCGCCGCCCGCCACGTGTTCGTCGCCGAGCGGACGCTGCCCGAGATCTCGCGGCTGTCGGTCGGCGACGCGCTACGCTTCTTCAAGCACCTCGAGCTCACCGGCCGCCGCGGCGAGGTCGCCGCCAAGCTGCGCAAGGAGGTCGCCGACCGGCTCGAGTTCCTGGCCAACGTCGGCCTCGACTACCTCTCGCTCGAGCGCTCGGCCGAGACCCTGTCGGGCGGCGAGGCCCAGCGCATCCGGCTCGCCAGCCAGATCGGCTCAGGCCTGGTCGGCGTGATGTACATCCTCGACGAGCCCTCGATCGGGCTGCACCAGCGCGACAACCAGCGCCTGCTCGACACCCTCGTCCGCCTCCGCGACCTCGGCAACACCGTGATCGTGGTCGAGCACGACGAGGACGCCATCCGCCACGCCGACCACGTGGTCGACATGGGGCCGGGCGCCGGCCTGCACGGCGGCGAGGTGGTGGCGCAGGGCACGCCGGCCGACATCATCGCCCACCCGCGCTCGGTGACCGGCCAGTACCTGGCCGGCGCGCGACGGATCGAGGTGCCGACCACCCGCCACCCGCCCGACCCCAAGCGCATGCTCACGCTCACCGGCTGCACCGGCAACAACCTCAAGCAGGTGACCGCCGAGATCCCAGTCGGCCTGTTCACCTGCGTCACCGGGGTGTCGGGCTCGGGCAAGTCGACGCTGATCAACGACACGCTCTACCGCCACGCCGCCCGTGCGCTCAACGACTCGACCGAGGCGCCGGCCCAATGCGAGGCGGTCGACGGCCTGCAGCTGTTCGACAAGGTCATCGACATCGACCAGTCGCCGATCGGCCGCACCCCGCGCTCCAACCCGGCGACCTACACCGGCCTGTTCACGCCGATCCGCGAGCTGTTCGCCGAGGTCCCCGAGTCGCGGGCCCGCGGCTACGGCCCGGGCCGCTTCTCGTTCAACGTCAAGGGCGGCCGCTGCGAGGCCTGCGAGGGCGACGGCGTGATCAAGGTCGAGATGCACTTCCTGCCCGACGTCTACGTCGCCTGCGACGTGTGCAAGGGCAAGCGCTACAACCGCGAGACGCTCGACATCCGCTACAAGGGCCGCAACATCCACGAGGTCCTCGAGATGCCGATCGAGGAGGCGCTCGGGTTCTTCGCCGCCGTGCCGGTGATCCACAAGAAGCTGGCGACGCTGATGGAGGTCGGCCTGACCTACGTCCAGCTCGGCCAGAACGCGACCACGCTCTCAGGCGGCGAGGCCCAACGGGTCAAGCTGGCGCGCGAGCTCTCCAAGCGCGACACCGGCCAGACCCTCTACATCCTCGACGAGCCGACCACCGGCCTGCACTTCCACGACATCGCCCAACTGCTGCGCGTGCTGCACACGCTGCGCGACCATGGCAACACCATCGTCGTGATCGAGCACAACCTCGACGTGATCAAGACCGCCGACTGGATCATCGACCTCGGTCCCGAGGGCGGCGCCGGCGGCGGCACCATCCTCGCCACCGGCACGCCGGAGCAGGTCGCGGCCCATCCGGACAGCTACACCGGGCGCTACCTCAAGCCGCACCTGCCGGAGCCGGTCGCGCGCAGCGCGAAGCGGGCCTGACCATTGCGGACCCGCAAAAGGAGAGGGCCCGCCGAAGCGGGCCCTCCCTGGATCCGGACCACGCGGCGGCCGAAACCGCCGCGATGCTGATCAGAACTTGATCGCGAACGAGACCATCTCGGCGTCGACGCCGTCAGCGTCGAACAGCGTGTACTCGACCTCGCAGGCCACGCCGAACAGCTCGAAGCCGACGCCCGCGCCGTAGGCGACGTCGCTGCTGGCGTCCGCGCCGGGGAAGTCGACATCGGTGTAGGCGTAGCCGGCCTTGGCCTTGACGTAGATCGGGCCGGGCGTCATGAACACGCCGTAGGCGCCGAGCTGGGTGATGCCGTACTCGGCGCCCGGCACGACCTCGCCCTTGGTGGCGGAGACGTGGGCATCGGCTTCGAAGCCGAACATGCCCATGATGTCGGCGGTGTAGACGAAGCCGGCCTGGGTCGCGTCGGACGAGGTGCCGTCGACGGCGAGGATGCCGGCCTTGATGCCGAAGTTGGTGTCGGCCGCGGCGCTGCCAGCGGTGAGGCCCGCGAGGGCCAGTGCGCAAAGGATCTTCTTCATCGTTCGCTCCGGGGTGTGCTGCCCGCTGGTGCGGGGATGGCCAAGCCTACTCCATCCGGGACGCCCATCCGAGGCCGCGTTCAGAACGCGTAGCCCATCAGCGCGATCTCGGCGGCGAACAGCTCGCCGATCCGGCGCGCGTCCTCGGCCGACAGCACCTCGCGGTAGGGCCGGCGGTCGGCGCGGGTCTGGTGCTTGGTCCGCGGCATCACGATCGGCGCCGCGAACCCCAGCCGCTGCTGGAGGAAGGCGAGCTCGCCGGCCAGGTCCTCGTAGCGGCAGACCCGGTCGACCGCGACCTGGCCCTCGATGGTGTACGCGCCCCAGCCGTGGTGGTCGAGCCGGCGCGTGCGGGGATGGTCGATGAACTCGCTCGGCGACAGGCGCTGGCGCTGCCGCGACGGCCGGCGATGGTGCCAGTGGTAGAGCGAGAGGAAGCGGTCCCAGGGGTTCCGGGCGAACGCGAACTTGAAGTAGTCGCGCCAGACCGCCTCGCCGACCTCGGCCCGCACCGCGCGCGCGCCAGCGTGGGTGTCGAGCAGCTGCGGAGCGCCGCGGAACGGCAGCCTCAGCCAATCGCGCGCGCTCCAGCGCGCGCGCGGCAGCACGTGGTTCTGCGGGATCGGCAGCCGGTGCTCGCGGATCCAGGCGGCCTCCTCGCGGCCGAGCGGCGCGAGGATGTCGTCGGGACCGCACTCGGCGGCGAGCGCGAGCTCGAGCGCCGAGCCCGCGGTCTTGGTGGTCTTGATGAAGATGAAACGGTGGCGATGCGAGACGATCATCCGCGAACCTCAGTACCCGGCGGCCTGGCCGTCCTTGCGCGACTCGCTCGCGCCGCGGTAGACGCCGCCGGCGCGCATGATCGCCTGGTAGCCGCCGAACGCCTCGTAGCCGGCGTGGCGCAGGTCGTGGCCGCGGGCCTCGAGCGCGCGCACCACCTCGTGCGGCACGCCGCTCTCGAGCTCGAGGAAGCCGCCGTCGTCCATCGTCTCGCCGGTCGGTTCGGACGAGCCGCTGTGGTGCCAGCGCGGCGCATCGCCGGCCTCCTGCAGGTCCATCCCGAGGTCGATGAGGTTGACCACGATCTGGACATGGCCCTGGGGCTGCATATCGCCGCCCATCACGCCGAACGAGACCAGCGGTTGGCCGTTGCGGGAGATGAAGGCCGGGATGATGGTCTGGAACGGGCGCTTGCCGGGCGCGAACGCGTTGGCGTGGCCGGGGGTGAGCGCGAACAGCTCGCCGCGGTCCTGCAGGATGAAGCCGAGGCCGGGCGGGCTCATGCCCGAGCCCATCCCGCGGTAGTTGGACTGGATCAGCGACACCATCATGCCGCTCGGGTCGGCGGTGGTGAGGTAGATGGTGTCGCCGTCGTAGAGCGCCGGGTTGCCGGCGTCGAGCCGCCTGGCGGCGCGCAGCGGGTCGATCAGCTTGCGGCGCTCGGCGGCGTACTCCTTGTCGAGCAGGCCCTTGACCGGCTGGCGCGCGAACTTCGGGTCGGCGTACCACTTGGCGCGGTCCTCGAACGCGACCTTCTTGGCCTCGACCATCAGGTGCAGGCGATCGGCCTCCGACATCGCCTTGAGGTCGTAGCCCTCGAGGATGTTCAGCATCTGCAGCGCCGCGATGCCCTGGGTGTTCGGCGGCAGCTCCCAGACGTCGTAGCCGCGGTAGTTCACCGAGACCGGCTGGACCCATTCGCCCCGGTGCGCGGCGAGGTCCTCGTAGGCGAGGAAGCCGCCCTGCGCCTTCATGTACTCGCCGATGGCGCGGGCGATGGCGCCCTTGTAGAACGCGTCGCGGCCGCCCTTGGCCAGCGCCTCGTAGGTCGCGGCGAGGTTGGGGTTGCGCCAGAGCTCGCCCTCCTTCGGCGCGCGCCCGTCGACCGTGAACTGCTCCTTGAAGCCGGGGTACTGCGCGAGCACCGCCACGTTGCGCGCCCAGTGGCTGGCGATCACCTCGGTGACCGGGAAGCCGTCGCGGGCGTAGCGGATGGTCGGCGCCAGCAGCTTGGCCATCGGCAGCTTGCCGAACAGGTCGTGCAACGCGAACCAACCATCTACTGCGCCCGGCACCGAGACCGGCAACGGGCCGCGCGGCGGGATGGTCTTCAGCCCCAGCGCCTGGAGCTTCTCGAGCGTGAGCGTGCGCGGGCTCCGGCCCGAGCCGTTGTAGCCGTGGAGCTTGCGCGTGGTCGGGTCCCAGACGATCGCGAAGAGGTCGCCGCCGACTCCGGAGCCGGTCGGCTCCATCAGGCCGAGCGCGGCGTTGGCGGCGATCGCGGCATCGACCGCGCTGCCGCCCTGGCGCATCACGTCGAGCGCGATCTGGGTCGCGAGCGGCTGAGAGGTCGCCGCCATCGCCTGCGGCGCGATCACCTCGCTGCGGGTGCCGAACGCGAGGCCGGTGATGCGGTCCGCCGCCATCGCCTGATGTGACGCCATCGCGGCGAGCGAAGCAAGCAAGAACGCGAAGCGGTGGCGCATCGGCGGGCTCCTAGGTGGTGGCCGATTCTAGGCCGCTCGACCCGCGGAAAGCGGAAGCCCGGCGCGAGGCCGGGCTTCCGTGTCATCCGATCGCTGCGCGGAGCTCAGCCGGCGACGGCCGCCTTCTTGCGGGCCTTCTTCGGCGCGGCTTCGACGGCCGGGGCCGCCGCCTTGACGTTCGCGGCCGCCTGGTCGGCGCCCTCGGTGTCGACCGCATCGGCCAGCGGCCGGTCCACGAGCTGGACGATCGCCATCGCGGCGTTGTCGCCGTTGCGGTTGCCCGCCTTCAGGATCCGCAGGTAGCCACCGGCGCGAGCCTTGTAGTGGGGGCCGAGGTCGGCGAACAGCTTGCCCACGATCTCGCGGTCGCGCAGGCGCGCGAACGCCAGGCGGCGGTTGGCCAGGGTGTCCGACTTGCCCAGCGTGATCAGCGGCTCGACGACGCGACGCAGCTCCTTGGCCTTGGGCAGCGTGGTGCGGATCGTCTCGTGACGAAGCACCGCCGCGGCGAGGTTGCGCAGCAGCGCCGCGCGATGCGCGGTGTTGACGCTGAGCTGCCTACCGATGTTGCCGTGACGCATGGTCTATCTCCAGATCTTCTGTGTTCGCACGCCTTCTCAGGCGGTCTTCTTGGCCAGGCTGGCCGGCGGCCAGCTCTCGAGCTTCATGCCGAGCGAGAGGCCGTGCTGCGCGAGCACGTCCTTGATCTCGGTCAGCGACTTCTTGCCCAGGTTCGGGGTCTTGAGCAGCTCGACCTCGGTCCGCTGCACCAGGTCGCCGATGTAGTGGATGTTCTCGGCCTTGAGGCAGTTGGCCGAACGGACGGTCAGCTCGAGGTCGTCGACCGAGCGCAGCAGCATCGGGTCGTAGGCCGGAGCGTTGCCCAGGGCCGCGGCTTCGCCGGCACCGGCGAGCTCGGCGAACACGCCGAGCTGGTCGCGCAGGATCGACGCGGCGCGGCGGATCGCCTCGTCCGGGTCGATCGTGCCGTTGGTCTCGATGTCGAGGACCAGCTTGTCGAGGTCGGTGCGCTGTTCGACGCGCGCGCTCTCGACGGTGTACGAGACCCGCTTGACCGGGCTGTACGAGGCGTCGATCTGCAGGCGGCCGATCGGACGGCTGGTGTCCTCAGGGTCGGTGCGGAGGACCGCCGGCTGGTAGCCGCGGCCGCGCTTGACCTTGAGCTTCATGTCGAGCTTGCCGTTCGCGTTGAGGTGCGCGATGACCATCTCGGGGTTCAGGATCTCGACGTCGTGGTCGAGTTGGATGTCGGCCGCGGTGACGATCGCCGGTCCCTTCTTGTTGAGGGACAGCGTGGCCTCATCGCGGGCGTGCATCTTGATCGCCAGGCCCTTGAGGTTGAGCAGCACGTCGATGACGTCCTCCTGGACGCCCTCGATCGAGGTGTACTCATGGAGCACGCCTTCCATCTCGGCCTCGACCACGGCGCAGCCGGGCATCGAGGACAGCAGGATGCGACGCAGCGCGTTGCCCAGCGTGTGGCCGAAACCGCGCTCGAGCGGTTCGAGCACGATGCGGGCATGGCGCGGGCCGCGGGTCTGGACGTCGACCACGCGCGGCTTGAGGAACTCGGTGACGGATCCCAACATGGGCTCTGATACCTCGGGTGATTACTTGGAGTAGAGCTCGACGACCAGGTCCTCGCGGATGTCCGGGAGGAAGTCGCCGCGCTCCGGCACGGTCTTGAACGTGCCCTTGAACGCCTTCTCGTCGACCTCGACCCACTCGACGCGGCCGACCTGGGACGAGATCTGCAGCGCGTTGGCGACGCGCAGCTGCTTCTTGGCCGCTTCGCGCAGCTCGACCACATCGCCAGCACCGATCTCGTAGGACGGGATGTTGACGATGACGCCGTTGACGGTGCAGCCCTTGTGGTTGACCAGCTGGCGCGCCTCGGCGCGGGTCGCGCCGAAGCCCATGCGGTAGACCACGTTGTCGAGGCGGCACTCGAGGATCTGGAGCAGGTTCGACCCGGTGTTGCCCTTCCGGCGCGAGGCCTCCGCGTAGTAGCGGCGGAACTGACGCTCGAGCACGCCGTACATCCGCTTCAGCTTCTGCTTCTCGCGCAGCTGGATGGAGTAGTTCGACTGCTTCTGCTTGCGCGCCGCGCCATGCTGGCCAGGCGCCGACTCGTGGCGGCACTTGGCTTCGAGCGGCTTGATCGCGCTCTTCAGCATGAGATCGGTGCCCTCGCGACGCGAGAGCCTGCACTTGGGACCGGTGTAACGAGCCATCTTCTATAACCTCTTAGACGCGACGCTTCTTCGGCGGACGGCACCCGTTATGCGGGATCGGCGTCACGTCCTCGATGCTGGTGATCTTGTAACCGACGGAGTTGAGCGCACGGACCGCCGACTCGCGACCCGGGCCGGGTCCCTTGACGCGGACCTCCATGTTCTTGACGCCGTATTCGAGCGCCGCGACGCCGGCCTTCTCGGCCGCGACCTGGGCCGCGAACGGGGTCGACTTGCGCGAACCGCGGAAGCCCGAGCCGCCCGAGGTCGCCCAGCACAGGGTGTTGCCCTGGCGGTCGGTGATCGTGACCACCGTGTTGTTGAACGACGCGTGGACGTGGCAGATGGCGTCGACGACGACCTTCTTGTTCTTCGACTTCTTGACCTTGGGGCCGGCCGCGGCGGGCGCAGCAGCCTTCTCGGCGGCCTTGTCGGCGCCCTTCTCGTCGGCCGAAGCCTTCTGGTCTTTCTCGTTGTCAGCCATGGTTCACCTGTCTCACTTGACCATCGAACGGCGCGGACCCTTGCGGGTACGAGCGTTGGTGCGCGTGCGCTGGCCGCGCACCGGCATGCCCTTGCGGTGGCGCTGACCGCGCCACGTGCCGAGGTCCATCAAGCGCTTGATGCTGATGGAGTTCTCGCGGCGGAGGTCGCCCTCGACCGTGTAGCGCGCGACCTGGGCGCGGAGCGCCTCGACCTGCGGCTCGGTCAGGTCCTTGACCTGCGTGTCGTGAGGGACGCCCGCCGCGTCGCACACCTGCTTGGAGCGGGTGCGACCGATGCCGAAGATCGACTGGAGCGCGATCACGACATGCTTCTGGGCGGGGATGTTGATTCCTGCGATGCGGGCCATCGTTGTTTACCTTTTTTCCTTAACCCTGGCGCTGCTTATGGCGCGCATCTGAACAGATGACGCGCACGGTGCCGCTGCGGCGGATCACCTTGCAGTTGCGACAGATCTTGCGGACGGATGCACGGACCTTCATATCTCATCTCACCTGGGCTGACCGACGCCCTTGAGGTTCGCCTTCTTGAGGAGGCTCTCGTATTGATGCGACATCATGTGGGCCTGGAGCTGGGCGAAGAAGTCCATCACCACGACCACCATGATCAACAGCGACGTCCCACCGAAGTAGAACGGCACCTTGGCGTAGGAGATGAGCAGCTGCGGCAGCAGGCAGACCAGCACGACGTAGACCGCGCCCCACAGCGTCAAGCGGGTGAGCACCTTGTCGATGAACTCCGCCGTCTGCTGGCCGGGACGGATGCCCGGGATGAACGCGCCCGACTTCTTCAGGTTGTCGGCGGTCTCCTTGGAATTGAAGACCAGCGCCGTGTAGAAGAAGCAGAAGAACGCGATCAGCGCGGCGTAGAGCACGTCGTGCATCAGGTTGCCCGGCGAGAGCGTCGCGGCGATGCGGCGCAGCCACTCGGAGCCGTCGGAGGTGCCCATCCACGAGGCGATGGTCGCCGGGAACAGGATCAGCGACGAGGCGAAGATCGGCGGGATCACACCCGACATGTTGAGCTTGAACGGCAGGTGGCTCTGCTGACCGGCGTACATCCGGCGGCCGACCTGGCGCTTGGCGTAGTTGACGGTGATGCGGCGCTGGCCGCGCTCGACGAACACCACGCCGAAGGTCACCACCAGCACGGCGGCGAGGATCAGGATCGCGAGCAGCGCGTTGAGCTCGCCGGTGCGGACCAGCTCGAGCGTGCCGCCGATCGCGGAAGGCAGACCCGCGACGATGCCGGCGAAGATCAGCATCGAGATGCCGTTGCCGATGCCGCGCTCGGTGATCTGCTCGCCGAGCCACATCAGGAACATCGTGCCGGTCACCAGGGTGACGGTCGCGGTGAACAGGAAGCCGGGACCGGAGGTGATCGCGATGCCCTGGTTCTGCAGCGCGTAGGCCGCGCCGAGGCCCTGGAACAGCGCGAGGCCCAAGGTGCCGAAGCGGGTGTAACGGGTCAGGCGACGACGGCCCGACTCGCCTTCCTTCTTGATCGCCTCGAGCGAGGGGACCACCACCGCCAGCAGCTGGACGATGATCGAGGCCGAGATGTAGGGCATCACGCCGAGCGCGAAGATCGACAGGCGCTCGAGCGCGCCGCCCGAGAACATGTTGAAGATGTCGAGGATGGTGCCCTTGCTCTGGGCGAACATCGCAGCGAGCTTGACCGGATCGATGCCCGGCACCGGCACGTGGGCGCCGATGCGGAACACCAGGAACGCGAGCAGCAGGAACCACAGGCGCGAACGGACGTCGGCCGGGAGGCTGATGCCACCCACCCCACCCATCGCACCCATGTTGGCGCCCGGTCGGCTCATCGCTCTATCAGTCCTCGATCTTGCCGCCGACGGCTTCGATCGCCGCCCGCGCGCCCTTGGTCACGGCCACGCCCTTGAGCGCGACCTTCTTGGAGATCGAGCCGTTCAGCACGACCTTCGCCTTCTCGCAGTGGATCGGCACCAGGTTGGCCGCCTTCAGCGCGAGCACGTCGATCACCTCGACGTCGAGCTTCGCCAGGTCGCCGAGGCGGACCTCGGCGGTGAACTTCTTCATCTGCGAGCGGAAGCCGACCTTCGGCAGGCGGCGTTGCAGCGGCATCTGGCCGCCTTCGAAGCCGACCTTGTGGTAGCCGCCGGCGCGCGCGTGCTGACCCTTGTGGCCCTTGCCCGAGGTCTTGCCCAGGCCCGATCCGATGCCGCGCCCGAGGCGCTTCTTGGTCGGCTTGGAGCCCGCGGCGGGCTTGATGGTGTTGAGGCGCATCACGGTCGACATGATCAGATCTCCTCGACGCGGATCATGTAGGCGACCGCGTTGCACATGCCGCGCACCGACGGGGTGTCCTCGAGGACGACGCTGTGGCGCTGGCGGCGCAGGCCGAGCCCGCGGACCGAAGCCTTGTGGGCCTCGAGCTTGTGCGCGGTGGAGCGCAGCAGCGTGACCATGATCTGTTTCTTCTTGGCGGTCATGGCCTTACCCCAGAATCTCGGCGAGCGTCTTGCCGCGCTTGGCCGCGATGGCCTGCGGCGAGGTGAAGCCGGTCAGCGCCGACAGCGTGGCGTGGACCACGTTGATCGGGTTGCGCGAACCGGTGGACTTGGTCAGCACGTTGCGGACGCCAGCGACCTCGAGGACCGCGCGCACCGCGCCGCCCGCGATGATGCCGGTGCCCTCGGAGGCGGGCTGCAGGTAGACGCGGGTCGCGCCGTGGAAGCCCTCGGTCGCGTAGAACAGCGTGCCTTCGCGCAGCGCGACGTTGCGCATGTCCTTGCGCGCGCGCTCCATCGCCTTGGCGATCGCGGCCGGGACCTCGCGGGCCTTGCCGTAGCCGACACCGACGCGGCCCTGGCCGTCGCCGACCACGGTCAACGCCGTGAAGCCGAACTGCTTGCCGCCCTTGACGGTCTTGCTGACGCGGTTGACCGCGACCAGCTTCTCGAGCATGCCGTCGGACGGCTGCTGGGATTCGTTGGGATGAGCCATCTGTTATTGCCTCAGAACTTGAGACCGGCTTCGCGAGCCGCGTCAGCGAGGGCCTTGATGCGGCCGTGGAACTTGAAACCCGAGCGGTCGAACGCGACGGCTTCGACGCCGGCAGCCTTGGCCCGCTCGGCAATCGCCTTGCCGACGGCCTTGGCCGCGTCGACGTTGCCGGTGCCCTTGAGGCCCTTGGCGACGGCTTCCTGCACGGTCGACGCCGCGGCCACGACCTTGTGGTCGGGCGCGATGACCTGCGCGTAGATGTGGCGCGGGGTCTTGTGGACCGAGAGCCGGAACGCGCCGAGCTTGGCGATGTGCGCCCGCGCGCGGGTGGCGCGGCGGATGCGGGTGTTCTTCTTGTCGAGCATGGCGGACATCCTTACTTCTTCTTGCCTTCCTTCAACACCACGCGTTCACCCACGTGGCGGACGCCCTTGCCCTTGTAGGGCTCGGGCGGACGGAAGCCGCGGATCTTCGCCGCGACCTGGCCGACCATGTGCTTGTCGGCGCCCTTGATGATGATCTTGGTCGGCTCGGGGGTCTCGGCGGTGACGCCGTCCGGCATCGGGAAGTCGACCGGGTGCGAGAAGCCGAGCGAGAGGTTGAGCTTCTTGCCCTGCGCCGCGGCCTTGTAGCCGACGCCGACCAGCTCGAGCTGCTTCTCGTAGCCCTTGGCCACGCCAGTGACCATGTTGTTCAGCACCGCGCGGATCGTGCCGGCGAACTTCATCGCGCCCTCGGAGCCCTCGCGGACGCCGACCTTGAGCACCTGGCCGTCCTGCTTGACCTCGACGTCCGCGTGGACGTTGAGCGCGAGCGAACCCTTGGGGCCCTTGATCGAGACCTTCTGACCAGCGAACGTGACCTGCACGCCAGCGGGCAAGGAGATCGGAGCTTTTGCGACTCGGGACATCGGAGTGATCCTCAGGCGATGATGCAGAGCACTTCGCCACCGTGGCCCGCGGCGCGCGCGGCACGATCGCTCATGATCCCTTGCGAAGTGGAGACGATGGCGACGCCGAGCCCGCCCTGCACCTTGGGCAGCTGCTTGGCGCCGCGGTAGATGCGCAGCCCGGGCTTGCTCACGCGCTCGATGCGCGCGATCACCGGCTGGCCGTCGTAGTACTTCAAGCCGATCGTCAGCGTCGGCTTGCCGTCGTTGGCGGCAACCGCGAAGTCGCGGATGAAGCCTTCGTCGCGCAGGACCACGGCGATGCTCAGCTTGAGCTTGGACGCCGGCATGGTGACCTCGGTCTTGCCGCACGCGTGCGCGTTGCGGATCCGGGTGAACATGTCGGCGATGGGGTCAGTCATACTCATGTGTATCGATACCCTTGGGGGTTTTCGGTCGTCTTTGAAGGATTACCAGGACGCTTTGCGGAGCCCCGGAGCGTCGCCGCGCATCGCAGCCTCGCGCAGCTTGTTTCGGCCGAGGCCGAACTTCCGGTAGAAGCCATGGTCGCGGCCGGTGATCGCGCAGCGGTTGCGCTGGCGCTGGGCCGACGAATCGCGGGGCAGCTCGTTGAGCTTCTTGACCGCGGCCAGGCGCTCTTCGTCGCCGGTCTCCGCGCTCTTGATGGTCTTGCGCAACTCGGCGCGCTTCGCGCCCAGCTTCGCCGCCAGCTTCTTGCGCTTCTCGTCGCGCAGCACCATGGACTTCTTCGCCATCGGTCGTTACCTCAGTTACGGAAGGGGAAGCTGAAGGCCTTGAGCAGCGCCTTGGCTTCCGCATCCGTCTTCGCAGTCGTCGTGAACGTGATGTCCATGCCGCGGAGCGCGTCGATCTTGTCGAACTCGATCTCCGGGAAGATGATCTGCTCCTTGACGCCGAGCGTGTAGTTGCCGCGGCCGTCGAAGGCGCGGGCCGACACGCCGCGGAAGTCGCGCACCCGGGGCAGCGAGATGCTCACCAGGCGGTCGAGGAACTCCCACATCCGGTCGCGGCGCAGGGTGACCTTGCAGCCCACCGGCCAGTTCTCGCGGACCTTGAAGTTCGAGATCGCCTTCTTGGCCTTGGTCACGATCGGCTTCTGGCCGGCAATCTTGACCATGTCGGCCACCGCGTTGTCGATCACCTTCTTGTCGGTGACGGCTTCGCCGACACCCATGTTGAGGGTGATCTTGGTGAGGCGAGGGACCTCCATGACGTTCTTGTAGCCGAACTGCTTCATCAGCGATCCGACGACGACGTCACGGTAGTGGGTTTGGAGTCGAGCCATGTTCGTATCTCAGCGACGCCTCAGGCGTCGACTGCCTCGCCGTTGGACTTGAAGATGCGCACGCGCTTGCCGTCGGCCAGGACCTTGATCCCGACGCGGTCACCCTTCTTGGTGGCCGGGTTCCACAGCATCACGTTCGACTTGGCGAGCGACATCTCGCGCTCGATGATCCCGCCCTGGATGCCCTTCTGGGGGTTGGGCTTCTGGTGCTTCTTGACGAGGTTGACGCCCTCGACGACCAGCTTGTCGCCGACGACCACGCGCAGCACCTTGCCGCGGCGACCCTTGTCCTTGCCGGTGATGACGATCACGTCATCGCCCTTCTTGATCTTGCGCATGTCTATGGTCCTCAGAGCACTTCGGGCGCGAGCGAGATGATCCGCATGAACGCCTCGCCGCGCAGCTCGCGGGTCACCGGTCCGAAGATGCGGGTGCCGATCGGCTCGCGCTTGGTGTCGAGCAGCACGGCCGCGTTCGAGTCGAAGCGGATGACCGAGCCATCGGCACGGCGCACGCCGCTGCGGGTGCGGACCACGACCGCGTCGTAGACCTCGCCCTTCTTGACCTTGCCGCGCGGGATCGCGTCCTTGACGGACACCTTGATCACGTCGCCGATGCGGGCGTAACGGCGCTTGCTGCCGCCCAGCACCTTGATGCACTTGAGCTGCTTGGCACCGCTGTTGTCGGCGGCGTCGAGCACGGTCTTCATCTGGATCATGGCGTTCTACCCCTGTTCCTGATCCGGCTCAGACCGAGACCGGCGCGGCGTCGTTGGCGCGCTCGACGACCTTGAGCAGTGTCCAGGCCTTGCGCTTGGAGACCGGGCGGCACTGGCCGATGGTCACGAGGTCACCCTCGTGGCATTGGTTGGTCTCGTCGTGCGCCAGCAGCTTGGTGCGGCGGCGGACGTACTTGCCGTAGGTCGGGTGCTTCACCAGGCGCTCGATCAGGACCGTGATGGTCTTGTCGGCCTTGTTGCTCACCACGCGACCGGTCAGCGTCGTATCGTTCTTCTCGACTTGTGCGTTCATCACAGCTCACCCGCCGCAGCTTTCTGGTTCAGCACGGTCTTGACCCGCGCGATGTTCTTGCGGACCCGGGCGACCTGGTCCGTCTTCTGCAGCTGGCCGGTGGCGTGCTGCATCCGCAGGTTGAACTGCTCGCGGCGCAGCTCGAGCAGTTCGCCCTTGAGCTGCTGCACCGTCTTGGTCTTGAGATCAGTGGCCTTCATGTCACATCACCTGTCGTGCGACGAAGGTCGTGGTCATCGGGAGCTTCGCAGCGGCGAGGCGGAACGCCTCGCGCGCGATCTCTTCGGTCACGCCTTCCATCTCGTAGAGCACCTTGCCGGGCTGCACCTTGGCGACCCAGTACTCGACGTTGCCCTTGCCGTTGCCCATGCGGACCTCGAGGGGCTTCTTCGAGATCGGCACGTCCGGGAACACCCGGATCCAGATCTTGCCGCCGCGCTTCACGAAGCGCGTCATCGCGCGGCGCGCGGCCTCGATCTGGCGAGCGGTCACGCGGGCGCGCGCCGTCGCCTTGAGGCCGAACTCGCCGAACGCGACGGAGTTGCCGTTCTGGGCCAACCCGCGGTTCTTGCCCTTGTGGGCCTTGCGGAACTTGGTTCGCTTGGGCTGCAGCATGGCTCAGGTCCTCACTTACCGGACTTGTCGGCCGCGGCATCGGTCTCGACGTTCTGACCGTCGATGACCTCGCCCTTGAAGATCCAGACCTTCACGCCGATGACGCCGTAGGTGGTGCGCGCCTCCGCCGTGCCGTAATCGATGTCGGCGCGGAGCGTGTGCAGGGGCACGCGGCCCTCGCGGTACCACTCCGAGCGCGCGATCTCCGAGCCGTTGAGACGGCCAGCGACGCGGACCTTGATGCCGAGCGCGCCGAGGCGCATCGAGTTCTGCACCGCGCGCTTCATGGCGCGGCGGAACATGATGCGGCGCTCGAGCTGCTGGGCGATGCCTTCGGCGACCAGCGCGGCGTCGAGCTCGGGCTTGCGGATCTCTTCGATCGCGACGTTGACCTCGCCGCCGACCTTGGCGCGCAGCGCGTTGCGAAGCGACTCGATGTCCTCACCCTTCTTGCCGATCACCATGCCCGGACGGGCGGTGTGGATCGTGATGCTGGTCTTCTTGGCCGCGCGCTTGATCTCGATGCGGCTGACCGAAGCCTGCGACAGCTTCTTGCGCAGGTAGGCGCGGACCTCGAGGTCCTGCACCAGGTTGGTCGCGTAGCCACGGGTGTTCGCGAACCAGGTCGAGGCCCAGTCCTTCGCGATGCCGAGACGGATGCCCGTCGGATGAACTTTCTGACCCATGTGCCCGCCTTACTTGCCCGCGACCTGCACAGTGATGTGCGAGGAACGCTTGAGGATCCGTGCGCCGCGACCCTTCGCGCGCGCGTGGAAACGCTTCATCATCGGACCTTCGTCGACCATCACCACGGCGACCCGCAGCTCGTCGACATCGGCGCCATCGTTGTGCTCGGCGTTGGCGATCGCCGACTCGAGCAGCTTCTTGATCAGGTCAGCCGCCTTCTTGGGGCTGAACTCGAGGATCTGCAGCGCGAGGCCGACCTTCTTGCCGCGGATCTGGTCCGCGACGAGGCGGGCCTTCTGCGGCGCGATGCGGGCGAAGCGCAGCTTGGCGACGGTCTGCGTGCTCACGACTTGCTCTCCCCGCCTGAGGCCGAGGAGTCGGACGACTTACGGTCGCCGCCGTGGGCCTTGAACATGCGGGTCGCGGCGAACTCGCCGAGCTTATGGCCGACCATGTTCTCGGTGACCAGCACCGGCACGTGGGCCTTGCCGTTGTGCACGGCGATGGTCAGGCCGACCATGTCCGGGATGATCATCGAGCGGCGCGACCAGGTCTTGATCGGACGCTTGTTGCCAGCCGACGACGCCGCGACCTTCGCCAGAAGGTGCGGATCGATGAACGGGCCTTTTCGTACGGAACGCGGCATCGCCCTACCTCATCACTTGTCGTTGCGGCGGCGCACGATCATCGCGCGCGTCCGCTTGTTCTTGCGGGTCTTGTAACCCTTGGCCGGCTGGCCCCACGGGCTGACCGGGTGCGGGTTGCCCTGACCCGACTTGCCCTCGCCGCCACCGTGCGGGTGATCGACCGGGTTCATCACGACGCCACGCACGGTCGGGCGGATGCCCCGCCAGCGCTTGGCGCCGGCCTTGCCGTACTGGCGCAGGTTGTGTTCGCCGTTGCCGACCTCGCCGATGGTGCCGCGGCAGTCGACGTGGATCTTGCGCATCTCGCCCGAACGCAGGCGGACGGTGGCGTAGGCCCCCTCGCGCGCGATCAACTGGATGCCAGCGCCGGCCGAGCGGCCGAGCTGGGCGCCCTTGCCGGGCTTGAGCTCGACGCAGTGGATGGTCGAGCCGACCGGGATGTTGCGGATCGGCAGCGTGTTGCCGGCCTTGATCGGCGCCTGGTTGCCCGACATCAGCTCGGCGCCGATCTCGAGGCCCTTGGGCGCGATGATGTAACGACGCTCGCCGTCGGTGTACAGCACCAACGCGAGGTGCGCGCTGCGGTTCGGGTCGTACTCGAGGCGCTCGACGCGGGCGGCGATGCCGTCCTTGTCGCGCTTGAAGTCGACCATCCGGTAGTGCTGCTTGTGGCCGCCGCCCTTGTGGCGGGTGGTCTGGCGACCGGAGTTGTTGCGACCACCGGTGCCGCTCTCCGTGTCGAGCAGCGCCGCGAACGGCTTGCCCTTGTGGAGGTGGTCACGCGAGACCGCGACCTGGAAGCGGCGGCCCGGGGAGGTCGGCTTGGATTTGATGAGCGACATGTTCCCTGCCCCTTACTTCGCGGCCGCGCTGGTGCCGGAGAAGTCGATGTCGCTGCCCTCGGCGAGGGTCACGAACGCCTTCTTCCAATCCTGGCGATGGCCGGTGCTCTGGCCGAAGCGCTTGAGCTTGCCGTGCTGGTTCGAGACCGTGACGGCCTCGACCTTGACCGAGAACAGCTTCTCGACCGCGGCGCGGATCTCTGCCTTGGTCGCATCCCGCATCACGCGGAAGCAGACCTGGCGGTGTTGGTCGGCGAGGCGCGCGCTCTTCTCGGAGACGTGCGGCCCGAGCACGACCTGCAAAAGTCGTTCCTGGTTCATGCCAGCCACTCCTCGACGCGCTTGAGCGCCGGGACCGTGATGAGGACTTTCTCGAACCGGATCAGGCTGACCGGGTCGAGCGTGTCGGTGTCGCGCAGGTCGACGCCGACCAAGTTGCGCGCGGCGAGCTCGAGGTTCTCGTCAATCTGATCCTTGATGATCAGGACGTTCTCGAGGCCGAGCTGCTTGAGCTTGCCCGCGAGCAGCTTGGTCTTCGGCGCGTCGACGCCGAACTCCTCGATCAGCACCAGGCGCTCCTGGCGGATCAGCTCGGAGATGACCGAGGCGATCGCGCCGCGGAACATCTTGCGGTTGACCTTCTGCTCGAAGTCGCGCGGCTTGGCCGCGAAGATCTTGCCGCCGTGGCGCCACAGCGGGCTGCGGATGGTGCCGGCGCGGGCGCGACCCGAACCCTTCTGGGCGTGCGGCTTGATGCCGCCGCCGCGGACCTCGGCGCGCGTCAGCTGCGCCTTGGTGCCGGCGCGAGCGCCGTTCATGAACGCGGTCACCACCTGGTGGACCAGCGCCTCGTTGAACTCACGACCGAAAGCGGCGTCGGAGACGCTCAGCTTGCCGGCATTGCGGACCTGCAGTTCCATGCCGTCCCTCCTCAACCGCGCGCCGCGGGGCGGACGATCACGTCGCCGCCTGCGGAGCCCGGGACTGCACCCTTGACCAGGAGCAGGTTCTTCTCGACATCGACGCGGACCACTTCCAGGTTCTGGGTGGTGGTGCGCTCGGCGCCGAGGTGACCCGACATCTTCTTGCCGGGGAACACGCGGCCTGGCGTCTGGCGCTGGCCGATCGAGCCCGGCGCGCGGTGCGACACGGAGTTGCCGTGCGACCGGTCCTGGCCCGCGAAGTGGTGGCGCTTGATCGTGCCGGCGTAGCCCTTGCCGATCGAGGTGCCGGTGACGTCGACCATCTGGCCGGGCTTGAAGATGTCAGCCTTGATCTCGACGCCCGGGGCGAACTCGCCCTTGTCGGACGCGTCGAGGCGGAACTCCCAGGTGCCACGGCCCGCAGCGACCTTCGCCTTGGCGAAGTGGCCGGCCATGCCCGAGGTGACGCGGGTAGCGCGACGCGTGCCGGTCGTGACCTGCACGGCGCGGTAGCCATCGCTATCGACTGCTTTGACCTGCGTCACGCGGTTGGGCTCGACCTCGATCACCGTCACCGGGATCGCGGAGCCGTCCGCCGTGAAAACGCGCGTCATGCCGCATTTGCGGCCGATCACACCGAGAGCCATCGTTCGTTCCTCGTTCGCCGCGCTGACTGCAATCGGCCAGCGCTGTCGTTCCGACTCCCGCCGCTCTCGCGGAGGGGTGTCGCGGCCGGCCCAGTACCCCTGGGCTGGCCGAAAAGAGCCCGCGATTATACCCGGCGAACCAGGCGAATCAAGGGCTTGGAGCGGTTATCCACACCCCCTTTTCAGGGGGGGGTGGGCCTACTGGAGCTTGATCTGGACGTCGACGCCGGCCGCTAGGTCGAGCTTCATCAGCGCGTCCACGGTCTTGTCGGTCGGGTCCAGGATGTCCATCAGGCGCTTGTGGGTCCGCAGCTCGTACTGGTCGCGGGCGTCCTTGTCGACGTGGGGCGAGACCAGGATCGTGAAGCGCTCCATCTTGGTCGGCAGCGGGATCGGACCGCGGACCTGAGCGCCGGTGCGCTTGGCGGTCTCGACGATCTCCTTGGCCGACTTGTCGATCAAGCGGTGATCGAAGGCCTTGAGGCGGATGCGGATGTTCTGACGGGTGGCCATGTCGCTTACTCCACAATCTTGGCGACGACGCCGGCGCCGACGGTACGGCCGCCTTCGCGGATCGCGAAGCGCAGGCCCTGTTCCATCGCGATCGGGCTGATCAACGTCACCACCATCTTGATGTTGTCGCCCGGCATCACCA